>BNJU01005631.1_pt1 | contig 823727 bp, 1113 predicted proteins | sample 8539281 | NCBI WGS metagenome assembly BNJU01 (sample SAMD00202456, study PRJDB9452) | human saliva metagenome | isolation source: human saliva | place: Japan
AAGTTGCTCCCCTCGTTGAGCGCCTCATCGCAGATAAAACCTTTAACTTAGAGACAGCCCAGCGCTATCTAGAAAACTTAAGATCATAAAAAAACTCAGACGAATTGGTCTGAGTTTTCTTGTGTTATAGTCAATGAAAATCAAAAAGCAAACTAGGAAGCTAGCCGTAAGCTGTACTTGAGTACGGTAAGGCGACGCTGACGTGGTTTGAAGAGATTTTCGAAGAGTATTAAATACTTTTTCCTGGTAATAATGTAACTGGTAAGAAATAACCAGTTGTCGCGACCTCTTTACCTTCAATCTTCTGCAAGAGGAGATCAACAGTGAGTTGGGCAATCTCTTTCATGGGCTGCTTAATCGTTGTCAGATGAGGGTAGTAGTTCTCGATAAAGTAGGTCCCATCATAACCGATGACCTTGAGCTCTTCAGGAACAGAAATTCCCAGCTCCTGAGCGATTTTGATAACCAGGATAGCTGTCAAATCATCTGAAGCAAAAATCGCATCTGGTTTCTGATGGGTCAAGATATTCTTGATTTCCATTTCCTTTCTGACGGGAGAAAAGTCACTTGAAACATTGATAATAGGAGCTTTTGGGAGTACAGATGCAAAGCCAGCATGACGCAGTCCAGTAGGCGAGTTGGAATTGTCATTCCCTGTAATCATGATGATAGACTGGGCGCCTGTCTTGACTAGAGTTTGAGCTGCGAGGACCCCGCCACCGTAGTTATCAGAGGAGACGACAGGGATGTCTGGAGACAAGTTTCGGTCAAAGGAAATGATTGGCGCTGTCACACGATTGTAGTCCTCGATTCCTAGATTATGACTACCCGAAATGATACCGTCGACCTGATTGGCCTCCAGCATTTCAATGTATTCCCGTTCCTTCTCAGAGTCGTGCTCGCTGTTACAGATGATGGTTTTATACCCATTCTTAAAGAGCTGGTGTTCCAGCTTATCAATCAATTCTGCGTAGAAAACATTGGAAATATTGGGGAAAATCAAGCCAATTAACTTAGCAGATTTTCCTTGGAGACTACGAGCTAAATTGTTAGGCTTGTAGCCTAGCTCTCGCATGGCTTCATTAACCTTTTGAATGGTTTTCTCAGATAGATAACCCTTTTATTGATAACTCGAGAGACGGTAGTGGGGCTGACGCCTGCAAGTTTTGCGACATCAGTTAGTTTTGCGACCATAATCTAATTCATAGTAGGTTCCGGTTGGATTTCCAGATTTGATCAGGATACCATTTTGATCGGCATGCGGAAAGACACGACCAGAAAATACTTTTTCTCCTTTATTGATGAAAATTTCAAAGACTGACTTGTCGATGAAGATAGTGGCAGTAGTAGCTTGGTTATTGATAGGGCAAGAACGAGTTGTACCAAATTCTTGGGCATACTGCTCACCAGCCTGACTACGATTCACTGTCACTTGACCATTTACAAGGTCAAAGTTGATTGAAAGGCCCTTGCTTTCTTTATCGGCTAGTAAGACAATCTCGCTCTGGCTATTGGCTTCCAAGTTGAGCTCGAGTTCATAGCTGTTATTCGTTTGAGCACGATTTGAAAAGGGTTCTTCAGAGACACGAAGTTCTTTGATAGCTACGACAGGGTATTGATAGAGTTTGTCATCTTTGATAGTGAGTTCTTTTACCAAGGAGAAGGTTCCTTGGTAGTCAAAACGGTCAGATGGATAAGAAACATCTGGTAGCCCAAGCCAACTTACTGCCAATGCACGTCCATCTGGAGCGTTAAAGGCTTGAGTCGCATAGGCTTCGAAACCATAGTCTAGATTATGAAGTTGAGACACATCTACCATTTTAGCATTTTCAGGATCAAAGGAAGCCCCGATCTTATACATATTTGGAAAGATATTGTCATAGTCTAGAACGTCCTTATCCAAACCTTGTGGGCAGTAGAGAAGGACAGGTTGCTCCCCTACAAAGACCAGATTTGGGCATTCCATCATGTAGGCAGTGCGATCGTTAGCGAAGTCAAGGTCGCCAACTGCTTGCCAGTTTGTGTAGTCGTTGTCCACAGCCTTGTAGAGACGAACAAAGCCTTTTTTCTCTAAGTCCTGTCCGCCTACGATAGCATAGTATTGACCTTTGAAGTTAAAAATTTGCGGGTCGCGGAAGTGGTCAGTAGAGTCTGCTGGTTGGTCAATCAAGACCTTGTCAATCTTCGTGATTTTGCCACTTTTGTCCAAAAGAGCTCCAATCTGGTAAGGGTGACGAATCCAGTTTTCATCACGGACATTTCCTGTATAAAACAAGAACAAGTTATCGCCAAACTGCATGGCAGAACCAGAGTAGGCACCGTGGCTATCTAATGGAGTATCAGGCAAAACTTTGACTCCAGTTTCTCTAAAGTGAACCAAATCATCACTTTCTAGCTGTGCCCAAGATTTTAAACCGTGGGCTGCACCAAAAGGAAAATTCTGGTAAAAGAGGATCCACTTGCCATCAAAGTAAGAAAAGCCATTTGGGTCGTTGAGAAGTCCTGCTTTTGGCTCAACATGGTAATGAGTATGCCAGGGAGATTGTGCCATCTTTTCCTTTATATGTTGAATTTCTTCTTGCGTCCAATCTTCATAGGGTCTATAACGACGCTCAGTTGTCCATTCCATTTTATCTTTCCTCCATAAGTTCTATTCTATTATTAATAGTAAACGCTTTTTCGGCAAAAAGCAAGTCTTTATGTTAAAAAGAGAAAAATATGTCAAACGATTGCCAGAAATAAAGTAAAGGGAATCTGATAAATTTTTCACGAAAAATGAAAGAAAAATGAAAAACAAAAAGCTTTGAACCCTCTAACATAAGGATGTTTTTATGAGGAAATAGAAAAATACGATCAAAAACTATCATAAATGAGTATAAGGAAGAGAACAAAAATAAAAATCTGCAAAACGCTTTGACATATTTTTAGAAACATGATAAAATAATAGTCGTAGGGCGAATAAATCGCTTTCAAACAAGAACAAAAATTTTTATAAGGAGATTTTTTGCTATGGATTATAGTAAAGTTGCTGCCGAGGTCATTGAGGCTGTCGGCAAAGAGAATCTTGTAGCTGCAGCACATTGTGCGACCCGCCTTCGTCTGGTATTAAAGGATGAAACAAAAGTGAACCAGGCAGCTCTAGATAACAATGCTGATGTTAAAGGTACATTTAGCACAAACGGACAATACCAAATTATTATTGGTCCTGGAGACGTTAACTTTGTATATGCAGAAATCATCAAAAAAACAGGTTTGAAAGAAGTTTCCACAGATGATTTAAAAGAGATTGCGAATAAAGACAAAAATTTAATCCATTGATGGATTTGATTAAGCTTTTGTCAGATATTTTTGTTCCAATCATTCCTGCATTGGTTGCAGGTGGTCTTTTGATGGCATTACGTAACTTCTTGACATCACCAGACTTATTTGGACCTCAATCAATTGAAGACATGTACCCTGCTATCAAAGGTATTTCAGCGATGATTCAATTGATGTCTGCTGCTCCATTTATGTTCTTGCCTGTTTTGGTAGGTATTTCAGCAGCTAAACGCTTTGGAGCAAACCAATTCCTTGGTGCAGCTATTGGTATGATTATGACCACACCAGATTTGGGTGGTAAAGAAGCTTTTTGGGATATTTTAGGTTACCATGTTACACAAACAAACTATGCTTACCAAGTTATTCCAGTTCTTGTGGCTGTCTGGTTGTTGGCAACTTTAGAAAAATTCTTCCACAAAAAAATTGCCATCTGCAGTTGACTTTACTTTCACACCGCTTTTATCAGTTATGATTACAGGATTCCTAACTTTTACAGTTATTGGTCCTGTGATGTTGGTGGTTTCTGATGCCATTACTAATGCTATTGTATGGCTATACAATACTACAGGTGCATTTGGTATGGGGCTCTTTGGTGGAACATATTCATTGATTGTTATGACAGGGCTTCACCAATCATTCCCTGCTATTGAAACACAGTTATTGTCGGCATATAATAATAACGGTACTGGATTTGGTGACTACATCTTTGTTGTTGCTTCAATGGCAAAACGTGCGCAAGGTGCAGCCACTCTTGCTATTTACTTCTTGACTAAAAAAATGCTAAAACTAAAGGCTTGTCAAGTTCTGCGGCTGTCTCTGCTTTCCTTGGTATTACTGAGCCTGCCCTATTTGGAGTGAACTTGAAATACAAATTCCCATTCTTCTGTGCTCTTGCTGGTTCAGCAGTTGGTGCCTTTGTTGCAGGCTTGACCCATGTCATTGCTGTTTCTTTGGGAGCAGCTGGATTTATCGGATTCCTATCTATTAAAGCAGGTTCAATCCCTATGTATGTAGTTGCAGAAGTGATTTCATTTGCCGCAGCCTTTGCTTTGACTTATTTCTATGGTAAAACAAAAGCAGCAGGTGTCTTTGCTGATGAAGCCGCAACAGCAACTGCAGAAACAGTTACTGAAACTACAGTAGAAGCACCAGTAGTGGAAGAGTTTGATACTCTTCAAAATGAAACAATCCAAACTCCTATCGTTGGAGATGTGGTTGCTCTTGAGAATGTCAATGACCCAGTATTTTCAAGTGGTGCAATGGGACAAGGAATCGCTGTAAAACCAAGCCAAGGCGTGGTTTACGCACCAGCTGATGCAGAAGTATCTATCGCATTTCCAACAGGTCACGCCTTTGGTTTGAAGACAGCTAAGGGAGCTGAAATCTTGATCCACGTTGGTATCGACACTGTATCTATGAACGGCGAAGGCTTTGAAGCAAAAGTTTCTCAAGGCGACAAGGTCAAAGCTGGAGACGTTCTTGGAACCTTTGACTCAGACAAAATCGCTGCCGCAGGTCTTGACGACACAACAATGGTTATCGTAACCAACACAGCAGACTACGCTTCTGTGACACCAGTCGCAAGCGGTTCAGTTGTTAAGGGTGATACCGTTATTGAAGTGAAAATCTAATCAATCCTTCTAAAGTGAAAACGAACAAATGATATGTTTGTTCGTTTTTATTAGATAGTAAGATTTACAGAGGAAAAACTAAAATATAGAGAAAAGTAACTTTTTGAAGTATGCTATAATAAAGAAAAATAAAAACAAGAGGTTTATCATGACAAAATTATACGGAAGCTTAGAAGCAGGCGGTACAAAGTTTGTCTGTGCTGTCGGTGATGAAAACTTTAATGTTGTGGAAAAAACACAATTTCCAACAACAACTCCTATCGAGACTATCGATAAAACCATCGAGTTCTTTTCAAAATTCGATAATCTTGCTGGTCTTGCTGTCGGATCATTTGGTCCCATTGATATCGACAAAAACTCAAAAACCTATGGCTTTATCACAACGACTCCAAAACCAAACTGGGCAAATGTGGACTTGCTTGGGGCTCTCCGTCGCGCCCTCAACGTACCCATGTATTTCACGACAGACGTAAACAGCTCTGCCTATGGTGAAGTAGTTGCCCGTAACAATGCTGGCGGCCGCATCGAAAACTTGGTTTACTACACTATCGGTACAGGGATCGGTGCTGGTGTCATCCAACGTGGCGAGTTTATCGGTGGTGCAGGTCACCCTGAAATGGGGCACTACTATGTGGCTAAACACCCAATGGATATTGAAAAAGAATTCAACGGTGTTTGTCCATTCCACAAAGGCTGTTTGGAAGGCTTTGCGGCTGGGCCAAGTCTAGAAGCTCGTACAGGTATTCGTGGTGAAAACATTGAACTCAACAACTCTGTCTGGGATGTCCAAGCCTACTATATCGCTCAAGCTGCGGTCAATGCTACTGTGACTTTCCGTCCAGACGTAATCGTCTTTGGTGGTGGAGTCATGGCCCAACAACACATGCTGGACCGTGTACGTGAGAAATTCACAGCTCTGCTCAATGGCTATCTACCAGTACCAGACGTGCGTGACTACATCGTGACGCCAGCAGTCGCAGGCAATGGTTCCGCTACACTTGGGAATTTTGTCCTTGCTAAGAGTGTTGCAAAATAAAACAAACAGAAAATCCGCTTGGGCACCCAAACGGATTTTTCTATTCTCAAAACATCTGCCAGAAGAAATCAATGATATAAGTCAAACCATAAGTATAAACCACTAGGGTAAAGGGCTTGGTCAAAACGATGATAATCATATAGCGCTTGAAGGTCATCTTGGTCAAAGCTGCCAGCATGCAGAGAAAGTCAGCTGGGCTAACAGGCCAGATCATCATAAAGATAAAGAAACGCTCGAAACGATTGCCTTTATCTAGCCAACCGATGTATTTGTCATAGGTGCGCTTGCTGACGACCGACTGGACAAAGGCAGCTCCATAGAGACGCACGAGATAAAAGATAATGGCACAGCCAATCACGATGCCGATATAGTTATAGATGGTTCCGATGATATGCCCGTAAATAAAGACCCCAGCCACTGAGGTCAAAGCTCCCGGAATGATCGGAACAACGGTTTGTAGGATCTGTAAAAAGATAAAGAGTGGTGGTCCCCAAATCCCAGCTTGCTGGATAAAGGCCGATAGGGTTTCCTTGGACTGTAAAACACCCGCCTGATAGGCCCAAATACAAAAAATCAAGGTGCCGACTCCCCCGACGATAGACGAAATATTGATGACTTGCTGCAGAAGGGGAGAAACAGCTTTCATTTGCTTATGCTGTGACATAGAAACTCCTTATAGATAGTATGGTTCTACTATACCATATTTTGATAAAAGAAGGGGGAATTTAATGATAAACATGTTATAATAAAGAAAGTAGAACATCGTTAAAGGAGAGAATGATGCAAGTAAAACCAGAACTGGAGATAGAAAAACAACTGATCAACCAACTGGTAACTGGGGAGAGTCAATGGACTTATAGGGAAGACCTCAAAACAGAAGAACAACTATGGGACAATTTCTTTGAGAAACTTGCCCAGAACAATGTTGCTCTTCTAGCAGACTATCCCTTGACAGAACAGGAAAGACGTCAGATTCAGAACCAATTAAACTTTGTCAGCTACTACGATGCTGCCAAGTGGTTGGTCGGTGAAAACGGAATTGCCAAAGTCGAGGTTCAGAGAGAAGATGCTAGCCTAGGTACCATTCGTTTATCAGTTATCTGGCGAGACAATATCGCAGCAGGCAAGTCTAGCTACGAAGTTGTCAATCAAGTCCAGAGAGAAAAAGTAAATCCTCTGGACCAAGACCGTAGATTGGATGTTACTCTTCTCATCAATGGCTTGCCCATGATTCAAATCGAGCTCAAGAGTTCCCAAGCTGCGTTTATCGATGCCTTTCACCAGATATAAAAATATGATCGTGAAGGGTAAATTCCGTGGCATCTACTCTAGCTTGCAGATGTTTGTTGTGACCAACAAGGTTGATACTCGCTATATCGCTGCAGCTCGTGAAAATAAACTTAACAAGCAATTTCTGACCAAGTGGGTCGATAAGGACAATCATCCTGTGACAAATCTGACCAGTTTTGCTCATGAAGTTCTTTCCATCCCTCGTGCTCACCAGATGGTCATGCAGTATTCTGTCCTTGATGATAGCAAGAAATCTCTTATCCTCTTGCGTCCCTACCAGATCCATGCTATCGAAGCGGTGCAGGAAGCTTTCGCGCCGTCAGCATTCTAGGCTATGTCTGGCACACAACAGGTTCAGGAAAGACCCTGACTTCCTATAAGGTAGCGAGGAATCTCCTTCAGATTCCGTCTATCCAAAAGACGATTTTTGTCGTTGACCGCAGGGACTTGGACCAACAAACCACATCGTCCTTTCTCTCCTATGCGACCAATGACGTCATTGATATTGACGAGACGGACAATACCCATGATTTGGTCAAGCGATTAGGGAAGTAATGATAAGCGTGTCGTGGTGACCACCATCCAGAAAAATCACTACCATGATGCGCAAGTTTGACCAAGGTCTTTACCAAAGAGATGCGGATAAAATCAAAGGGACCTGAGTGGCCTTTTGTCGTAGATGAATGCCACCGTGCTGTTACGCCACAAACACAAAAAGGACATTAAGACTTTTTTTCCAACAGTCGCTCTGGTATGGATTTACAGGAACGCCTATCTTTAAGGAAAATAAACGCCAGCAGGTCGGTGACCCTAGCTCAACCACCCAGCAACAGTACGGGAGATCGTCTCCATGAATATACGGTCAAGGAAGCTATCCATGACGGAGCTGTTTCTAGGGCTTTAAGGTAGATTATCGCAATACCCTCATCACGGATAAATCTGAAAGATGACGTACCAGATACCGTCTACGAGGATGAGGAGCACATGCTAGAAGTCTTGGATGCCATTATCAATAAATCGCGCCAACAACTGGGCTTCCAAAAAGGGATGGGTAAGACCTACAATGCCATCCTGACGGTCAAGTCCATCCCTCAAGCACAAGCCTACTATGACTTGCTCAAACGAGTCAAGGCTGGGTGAGACAGAGTCAAGGTATCTGAGAGAGTCAAGATGGTCCTTCCGGACTTTTCCAAAGGTGACCATCACTTACTCCGTTACGGAGAATGAAGAAGACTCAAGAGCCAACCAAGACCACACGAAGCAGGTCTTAGAGGATTACAACCAAGAGTTTGATACTCACTTTACCATGGCGGATCTTCGTGGCTTCAATACCGATGTCAATAACCGTCTAGCTAGGAAACAGGATAAGTATCTCTACCGCAATGAACAGTTGGACTTGGTTATCGTGGTCAATCGTCTCTTAACGGGATTTGATGCCCCTTGTCTATCAACTCTCTTTATCGACAGAAAGCCCATGCAACCGCAGGATTTGATTCAGGCCTTTAGTCGAACCAATCGGATCTTTGATAACAGTAAGACCTATGGTCATATCATCACCTTCCAAAAGCCCCTAGACTTTAAGGAAGCAGTGGATAATGCCCTCAAACTCTACTCAAATGGTGGAGAAAATGAGGTCCTAGCGCCGAGTTGGGAAGAGGAAAAGAGAAACTTTTTGCGGAGATGCAGTGATTTCCAAAATCTCATCACCGATGATCCGGAGGAAGGCCTTCAAATCGAGCAGATCTCTACACCTGAGTTGAGAAAGCTCGCTAAGGCCTATCAAGTCTTTGATAAATATCTAGCCTCTATTCGAGTGTATAAAGAGTATGATGAGGAAGAAATCTACGCCCAGACAGGACTCAGTGCAGAAGAATTGGAAACCTATCTAGGCTTTTTATCAAAATATCCTTGCAGAATTAAAAAGCCGAAGAGATGATGGTGATGAGGATGGGGAGCCCCTTGATATCCACTATGAACTGGAGTCTATCCAAGTAGATGAGATCAACTATGCCTATATCTTGACCTTGATCCAAAGCCTAATCGAGCAAGGTCAGAGTCAAGAAAAGAACCTAAGCGCTCAAGATAGAGAAGCAGTGGATACCTATATCCAAAGTCTGGAGAAGACCAACCCAAATCTTGCCCAGATTATTACTGAACTTTTGGAGAGAAGTCCAAGCAAATCCAGAAAGTTATCAGTGGTCAGTCTATCGCAAATATCTTGGATCAGATGATCGAGGCGATTATCCAACAACACATCCAAGTCTTTAGCAAACGTTGGTATGTCGGAGAGGATGAACTCCGTTACTATGTCGAACACTACCGTAAGGGAGCCAAAAAAACAACTAGGAGAGAGCCAGTTGACCAAGAGCCAGCGCTATCAGGACTATAAGATAGAAGTGGCAGATGCCCTCAATCCTCTCCTCTATAAAAACAAATCAAAGAAGCTTTATAGCAACTTGTCGAAGAAGTTATTGAGCCGCTTAGAGTGGGAGATAGACTTTTAAAACTGTAGTTAAACACTTGTTTAGATTTCTCAGTTGAAAAAGACAATAATCTGATCTTAAATAAATATATTAGTTTAGTCGAATTTATTTATTAGAGTAATTAAGAACTAAATGGAGAGGTATTCATATAAATGTCTGAGGATATTATTGAAAACGAATTAGCAGACTCTGATGTAATCAATGCTAATTCAAGTAATCCTAAAATGATTATAGTAGGTAACGGATTTGATATCAGTGTGGGGATAAAAAGTTCGTATAATAATTTTGTAGAGTATTTAAGAGTTGAAGAGAAACTTGAAACAAATGAAGATATTTATAATTTTAATAAATTATTTTTACAAAAATTTGATGGAAAATCATTAAATTGGAACGATTTAGAGTCAATTTTTGAAAATCATATTAAAGAAATTAATGAGATAACTTATAATAGTGATGATGAAATCAGAGTATATATAGTGTTACCGAAATAAATGCGTATCTTAAAGAGTTAGAAGACTTATTTTTCGTCCTATTTGTCTGATTTTTACGAGAAATGCATAATTCATACAGAGTTCAAAGAAATAATAAAAGCAGTTTGGTAGTTAATGAGGTTTATAAAAATATATTTAAAAATGCTGATGTAATTAACTTTAATTATACAAAGTACTTTTATATGATTTAAACTTAGTTCAAACTGGGAATAATAGCAATCAAAAAAATACTTTCAAGTACACGGATCTTTATTTGATAAGAACATTATTTTTTTGGAGGTGGATTCACTGGGAATGAAGAGTACAGTGGGTTTAATGTTCCAGGTTCTATGGACAATGACAAACTGATTCGAATAAAAAGATACGTCTTTATTTGAGAAACGGAGTCAATTGATAGAGAAAAATAAAGAAATATAAGAAAAATTCAGTTGATACCTATATTATTGGTCACTCTATTTATGGAAGTGATTTGCCATTCTTGTCAAAAATATTTGAAAAAAATCAAAAAGAATTTATTTGTTTTATTTTTGGTAATGATTATCTAATCAAATTACAAAAGATTAATAAAATTTTTGAATACCGATATCTTAGAAAAAAATAGTTTTTAGTACCATTCTATGATATTTTTGGTTAAAGATAGTAAGAAAAATTTAGAATTTGGAGGCAATAATACTACTTCAATTCAGCTGGACAATAATGATATTGAATTATTGAAAAGAATGTTCAATGTATCTTTGCCGATAATATATCCTTTTGACAAATTCATTCTGACTAATAAACTTTTTATATTCAACCAGTTTCAATATTTAAAAATATCGAGTATTATAGAGTGCGAATCTTTAAAAAGATTTTAAGTTTTTAGATATAAAAGAAAACATACAATGAAAAACTTCATGTAATAATTGATGGAGTTGGAGCAAAAATCTGATGATAGATTACTTTTTGGATGAATTATTTGATATGAAAGAGTTTATTGAATGTATAAAAAAATAGTGAATCTATTGAAATTACAAACTCATCGTTAAGTATTGAGAAGCTAAAAAAATTTAATTTCAAGTACTGAAAAATGTAGAAAAAAATAAAAATTAGTAATTGTGTAATTTATTGTGATGGTGTTGAAAACGTTGAGATTGATATCAGTCAGTTTCAGACTATTGAATATTTTTGAAATGTGTAAAACAATATCAGTGAGGAACATATGGTAAATATCATTGCTTCTAAAAAAATATAATTAGTAACACTTTGAAAAATAATAATTCGTGAAAATGAAAAATATTAAGATAGATTATTCTTTGCTAAATTTTGTTAGTAATAGTCGCTATATTGAATTGGATTATCCAGAAAATAGTGAGTTTGGTTACGATATTTACTTTCCCAATGTGTCAACATTCATTCTGATGCTCAGGAAGTAGATGTGATCCAATTATCACTGGAATTATTCTCTCGCCAAAAATTAGATGTTTAAAATTGCTTGGTGTATCTTTGTCAGAGAAAACAAATGAAATAAAAGGAGAGACAGATACTTGTAGATTTTTCTTCGTTATTTAAGTTTGATGATAATAATCAAACAGATAAAACCCAGTATTTGTCCAATCTGACTGAAATAGAAATATCAGTTTTTGATGATAGTCAAAAATTAATATTTGATGTTGTTCTAATCTTAGATATATTACATATAATGGCGAAGAGATATCACTGTTAAATATGGGTTGAAGCACAAAACATACAGCAAGAAGCAAAATGATAAAAAGCGTGAGGAGATTAGAAATATAGAAAATAAGAAAGACAAAGACTCGAAAGATACTTTTAGGCTTTACTTATATAAATAATCATAAGATAAGTAGGGGAGAAGAAAGTATTGAAGATAATCGAGAAAATACTAATACTAAAAAAATATCTTTTGAAACAAAAAAATGATGTCTTTGATGCGATTTTAAAGTATATTTCTGAAAATAAATTAAAACACTCCGAAAATGTAGATGAAGCAAATTATGTTGAGGCAAAAAAACATTGAAAAAGAAATCAATGAATTTGCTAAAACATGGGCAGTTGATAGCTAAGCGTTGACTTTTTATGTACTAAATTTTTGATGTTGAAAATAAAAATGAAAAAACAATTTGGAGAAACGGCTCTAAAAGACACAGCAAATTATGAAGAGTATCCTCTCAAGAATAACAAAATTAAATTGATCTATAAACAAGAACTTAATACTGCAATAAGGAAATTTGCGACTACTCTACATGAAAAATATAGTTTGTGAATGGAGAAAAAAATAAATGGAAGAGAAAATCTTACCTATTTTAAGATTTGATAATTTTAACGATTATTGGCGGACGTCTTCGTTATTATCTCAAGTAGAAGTAAGAAGAGGTCTGACCTATAAACCAAACGACGTAAGAAGTAAGGAGCACGGGTTTTTAAGAAGCTCGAACATAGTAGATGATTCCTTCGTGATAGCAGATGATGATGTGTTTGTAAGTAAAGATGTGATAAATATTCCCCTGAGTAAGCAATGGAGATATTTTTAGTAACTGCAGCTAATGGATCCACTAAGCTAGTCGGAAAACATGCAATTATAAAAATTTACCAGGTGATGAAATAGTTGTCCATGGTGGTTTTATGTTATTGTTTAAAACTGAGCAGAACTACTTCGTAAATGCTTGGATGAGTTCAAATGAGTATAAAAGAGTGTTACAATTTGTACAAGGCGGAAATGGAGCGATTGGAAATTTATCTAGTGCAATATTGAAAAAGTACGAAAATGAGCGTTCCATCTTTCTCTGAACAATCTGCCATTGGCTCCCTCTTCAACACTTTCGATGACCTTCTGGCGAGATACAAGGATAATCTCACCAACTACCAATCACTCAAGGCGACCATGCTTGCCAAAATGTTTCCCAAAGCTGGACAGACTGTTCCTGAAATTCGTTTAGATGGCTTTTGAAGGTGAGGGAAATAATTTAAGAGTATAAGTACTAAAAGAGGCAAATCAAACAGCAAAGGATATGATTATCCAGCATATTCAGTTAGTAATCAGAGCGGGTTGATTCCTCAATCGGAACAATTTGAAGGAAGTCGTTTAGAAAAATCTTGAAAAAACTTCATATAAGATAGTTGAACCAAAACGAGTTTGCATATAATCCAGCTCGTATAAATGTTGGATCCATTGCATTTAATGATTTAGGTGAGATAGTGATTGTAAGTTCTCATATGTCATATTTTTGTTAGATAAGTCAATAAATAACAACTACGCGCTACTGTTTATAAAATCACTTGAGTTTAATAAAAAGAAGTTAGAAGGAATACGGAGGGAGTGTGAGGGAATATCTTTTTATGATAACTTTGCAAATATTCGTATCCCAATTCCTCCGTCACTCGATGAACAACAAGCCATTGGGTCCTATTTTCTCTAATCTTGATAACCCTCATCAACTCTCACCAGGAAAAAATTTCTCAGCTTGAAACCTTGAAAAAGAAAACTCTTGAAAGATATGTTTATTTAAGATTGGAGAGACTATGACGAAAAGATTAAAAACTTCTCAAATTTCTTTTGTTTCTTAATAGCAAATCAGTTAAAAATTTGAAGACTGTCTAAAAGATAAGATTAAGTATGATGAATACCCATTAAATAGTAAAATTGGACTAAATGGGAAAAATATTTGTTCAGAAATCAGATCCTAAACTGCCTTCTTGGCAGGATGAGTTAAATCAACTATCTGCCCTAAAAATAAAGTTTTCTGAAAAATGTTCCAAATAAAGCCGTGGTTGTAGTGAAGCTAAGAAATAGGTTCTTTAGTATAACTTATGGTTATGGCAGATCAATGTTAGATGATTTAAAAATAGTTAGAAATTTTTGGTTTGAAAGTAGCGGCAAATCTAATTGATAAAGATAAAATAAGAAGTATGAATATAACTAGTATTGAAGATGTTATAGTCTCATCCCAAAGACAAAGTTCAATTTACGCTTCTCAAGATATATTTGATTTTAGATACTAGGAAAAATCTATTACAGTCTGTCTCAGGAGCACCTGCTTTGGAGAGTGTAGCATCCTTTCTTGTAGGAACAGATAGTTTAGTAGCTAGTCGAAAGATGAACATAACTGATATCAAAAGACAGTATTAATTTTTATTATAATAGTTATAAAAAGATGATTATAAAAACAATGGTTTTTCATGAGCTTGATAATATCTTGGAAGTGAGAGAAAAAATTTAAAATCCGATTTAGATAATCAATTATACCTAGAGATAACAACGGGGAACTATCCAACCATTGCTCCTAATACTTTACTTGATTGGGAGAATATAGAAGGCTTTTTCTTACTGGAACTGGAAAAAGAGAAAAAGAGTTTTCAATTGAAATTGATTCGAATGCATATTTCTCAACAATAGGAAAAATAAATCAAATAGCTCTTTATATCGTCTTTAAAACGGAATAAATTAGTTACCAAATATAAAGACACAGATGAGGAAAGAATAGTTGGAAGCTTATATTCATCATTAATTTTTCGAAATAGATTATAACTAAAGAAAAATATATTTTTATGTTATGGTTCTTGTATAAAAATTAATAAAAAATTTTTAATACTATAAAAACTGAAATTGATAATATTGTGGATACTATGCTTCCAATTGTTCTCCTAGCTTCTAATGGACAGAGTGAAGGAGATTTTAATAAAGCATTTTCTGCAAGTCATCCAGATTACTATATATTGGATAAAGAAATGTATCATGGGGATAGCTATGGAAGAAGTGAAAAGGAAGTGGCAGATATTGTGACCAAAGACAAAAAGTTAATTCATGTAAAAAGGAGGTTCTTCGTCAAAAATTAAGTCATTTATTTTTCTCAGGGTGTTGTGTCTGCCACTATTTTAGCTCAGGATATTAAAATGAAAAATTCATTAATAAAAATGCGGTTGTAAAATACTGAATCTGTCAGAGACAAATAATGAGCTGAAATTGTATTTGCAATTTTAGATAAACGAGTAAAAGGAGGAGTAAAAAAATTTCGATATATTACCATTCTTTTTCAATGGTTAATTTATTCAATGCGATTCAACAATTAAAAAGCATGGGATTTAAATATTCAATTTTTAAAAATTCCAGTAGTTTAAAAAGAAAGAAAAATTAGATCTATGATTAAAGAAACACACAACTTCCCAGTCGCTCTACCAAGCTCTGAGGGAACTCAGCGGATGTTCTCCGCTCTAAGATGGATGCTAATGACTACAAAGTCCTATCTCTTGGGCATGGTTTTTTACAAGTATCTGTCAGATAAGATGCTCTTTTTCGTGGCGGAGACCATGGAAGAAGGGACAGATAGTCTTGAGGCTGCCCTTGAGGTCTATCGCAACTACTATGAGGATGCGGACACTCATGAGGATCTTCTTGCAGTTATGAAGGACGAACTCAATTATATCATCAAGCCTGAGTTGACCTTTACGGCTCTAGTAGCACGTGTCAATGAGGGGACTTTCCAGTTGGAAGACTTGGCTCAAGGTTTTCGTGATATCGAGCAGAGCGACGACCTCTATGAAAATCTCTTTGAAGATATCGACCTCTACTCTAAAAAGCTAGGGGCAACTCCTCAAAAGCAAAACCAAACGGTGGCGGCAGTCATGAAGGAGTTGGCTGTGCTAGATGTGGCTGGTCATGCGGGTGATATGCTGGGGGATGCCTATGAGTATCTAATCGGTCAGTTTGCGACTGACTCGGGTAAAAAGGCTGGTGAGTTCTATACGCCTCAACCTGTTGCTAAACTCATGACTCAGATTGCCTTTTTAGGTCGTGAGGACCAGCAAGGTTTTACCATCTATGATGCGACCATGGGTTCTGGCTCTCTTGCTCAATGCCAAGAAATACTCTCATAAACCGCAGACGGTGGTCTACTTCGGTCAGGAGCTCAATACTTCGACCTATAACCTGGCTCGGATGAACATGATTCTACACGGTGTTCCAGTTGAGAATCAATTCCTTCACAATGCTGATACATTAGACGAAGACTGGCCGACCCAAGAGCCAACCAACTTTGACGGTGTTCTCATGAACCCTCCATACTCAGCCAAGTGGTCAGCAAGCTCTGGCTTCCTGAATGACCCTCGTTTCTCTCCTTTTGGGAAACTAGCGCCCCAATCCAAGGCTGACTTTGCCTTCCTCTTGCATGGATATTACCACCTCAAGCAGGATAATGGAGTCATGGCTATCGTCCTTCCTCACGGTGTTCTTTTCCGTGGAAATGCAGAAGGAACCATTCGCAAGGCCTTGTTAGAAGAAGGAGCTATTGATACGGTTATCGGTCTACCAGCCAATATCTTCTTTAATACCAGCATTCCGACCACGGTCATCATTCTCAAGAAGAACCGTACCAATCGTGATGTCTACTTTATCGATGCCTCTAAGGAGTTTGATAAGGGGAAAAATCAGAATATCATGACGGATACCCATATCGAGAAGATTCTGGAAGCCTACAAGTCTCGTGAGGAGATGGATAAGTTTGCCCATCTGGCGAGCTATGAAGAAATTGTCGAAAATGACTATAACCTCAATATCCCTCGCTATGTAGATACCTTTGAGGAAGAAGAAGTTGAACCACTAACTGATATCGTCAGCAATATTAACGACACAAATAAAGCTATCGAAAGCCAAACAGCTTCTCTACTCGAAATGCTCGATCAACTCCACGGAACCACACCAGAAGCCGATGCTGAGCTCAAACAGTTCTTGGCAGATTTTAAAGGGTGATGGCGTAATCGATTCGCTCATATTCCGCTCATAATTCGCTCATTTTTAAGATACAACTTTGTTTCCATATTTCCTGGAAACGGGTAGAAAACAAGGAGAAACATGGAACAAATTAATCAAAAATCCCAGTGCCAACAACTCTGGGCTAGAAACAAATACCTCGTTTTGAGCCATTCCAGCAATATTTACAATGAGATTCGCCAATACTTGAAGAATGAAGAGGTGGAGGTAAGTCATGTTCAAGAACTGATCGACCGCGCTTGCCAAATCCCAGAACATAGGGGTCAGGTTTGCAATGCCTTTCAGCATATTTGGGGCTATTTCAAAAAGAAAGCGACCGATGCTGAGCGCAAGGACTATATGCTCTTGCTGGATCGCTATCGCTTTGGTCAAGTTTCCAAGGAAGACTTGATCGCTAAAACTCGAGACTTGCTGGATCGCTATCCAAATAGATACTTGCAACATTCGACTTTACTGAAAGGAGACTCCCATGAGACTTTGGCATGAGGCTTTGATTTCACAACTTCCCCGTCCTCAACTTTTGGGGCAACATCGAGAGTGTTGCGCCCTTCGTGGTAATGGTTGGGGCAGAAAGCATGCGACGGTGAACTATGTCTTTACCCACTCGCCCTATCGTCTCTATGCCTATCATCACTTGATCATGGAGGAGATGGCTAACCGTGGATATAATGTCAGCCCAGAGTGGTTGGACAAGAACTACCGTGGGAAAATCTGCTCCGCTTATGAGGATTTGTCTGAGGAGAAGCTGACCACTCCCATCTATAGTGAGCATGATGCAGGATACTATGAGGAATGTCTGGCTAATCTTCGAGAGAAAGGCATTGAGCTGGAGTAAGAGTCAGGCTTAGCTCCACATTATAACTCTTCTCGTCATTTTTTATGAATATTAGGATTTACTTTTTAATAACTTTTTAAGTTATAATTTGATTAGAAAGAGGTTGCTTGGTGCACTACGATTTACTTCATAAGGACAAAAATGGAAATGAGCCAGTCTTAGATTATATGAGAGAATTGGCTAGAAAGAAGAGTAAGGACAGTCGCATCAAACTCAATAAACTAAACGACTATATCGAGTTGCTTAGTCAGCATGGGACTAGAACTGGTGAACCCTATATCAAACATTTGGAAGATGAGATTTGGGAACTAAGACCTCTTAAGGATAGGATTTTATTTGTAGCGTGGCTTGATGGGAGTTTTGTTCTCTTACATCATTTTGTCAAAAAAACTCAGAAAACTCCTAGGAGAGAGATTGAAAAAGCCAAGCGTGAACTGAAGGACTTAAAAGAAAGAGGGTTAAGTGATGAAGAATAGTGCCATTGAAGTAACTGGAAGGATGTCCGGTTAGAACTCTTTACCAAGGAGGAAATCCTTGAAAGTGATATGCGAGTGGCTATCATGAGTGAGTTGATTGAGGCCAGACATGAACAAGGAATCAGCCAGAAAAAGCTAGAAGAACTTAGTGGAGTGAGCCAGCCTGTGATTGCTAGGATGGAGACAGGAAAGACTAGTCCTCAGTTGGATACGGTCTTAAAAGTCTTAGCCAGTTTAGGAAAGACACTAGCAGTCGTCCCACTTGAACAGGAAAAAAGTTGATAGAGATGAGATTACTTGGTTGGCTAAAATCATCCACAGAACAATTTTACCTCCCGTCCGCACTTTTTCAGGGAAATATCAGAATTACAAAAGAAAACCAACCTATAGTCTTTTTTAATACCAAGTCATAGTCACTTATAAGAAAACATAAATAGCTCGTTTGAGCATTCTAACTAAAATATAGCTATAAAACAAGCTATACAAAGGATTTGAGACATTTGTTTCAAGTCTTTTTCTTTTTGACTAAAAAGAGTGATATAGTTTCAAACTATATCAAAGCCTAATTATTTACAATTATACAGACAGTTTCTTTTTCTGTTAAGATAGTTTCAACAACAAATTTTGGAGGACACATCATGTCAACTACGATCATCGGTTTCCCTCGTTTGGGTGAATTCCACGAATTAAAATTTACAACTGAAAAAAATACTTTTAGAAAAGAAATCTCAGAAGAAGAACTCCTTGCGGCAGCAAAAAGAATTGCGCGCAAAACACTGGAACATTGTCAAAGAAAAAGGCATCACTGAAATCCCATCAAACGACTTTTCTCACTATGACAACTTCCTAGATGCTGCTTTCCTCTTTAACGTGGTTCCTGCTTCAGTTCAAAACTTGGACTTGTCTGCCCTTGAGCGCTACTTTGCTTTGGCTCGTGGTTACCAAGGTGAAAAGGGGATGTTCGTGCCCTTCCGATGAAGAAATGGTTCAACACCAACTACCACTACATCGTGCCTAAATTTGAAAAAGACACTCAAGTCAAACTTGCAGGTCACAAGATCTTTGATGAGTTCCAAGAAGCAAAAGAACTTGGATTGAACACTCGTCCAGTCCTTGTAGGACCATTCACTTTCCTTCAATTGTCAGACTTTGAAGAAGGTGTGAAAGCAGAAGACTTCGTAGATAGCTTTGTAGCTGCTTACCAAGAAGTTTTTGCTAAATTGGCGGAGCTTGGTGCGACTCGCATCCAACTCGACGAAGCGGCTCTTGTAAAAGACTTGACAGCTGAAGAAAAAGCTCTCTTCTTGAACCTCTACAACAAACTCTTGGCTGACAAAAAAGGTCTTGAAGTCTTGCTTCAAACTTACTTCGGTGATGTTCGTGATGTCTACACTGACCTTGTGAACTTGCCAGTAGATGCCATCGGTTTGGACTTCGTTGAAGGTAAGAAAACTCTTGAACTCGTTAAAGGTGGTTTCCCAGCTGATAAGACTCTCTATGCAGGTATCGTCAATGGTAAAAACATCTGGCGTAACAACTACGAAAAGAGCTTGGCTATTCTTGAGCAAATCCCAGCTGAAAACATCGTATTGACTAGCTCATGCTCACTTCTTCATGTACCATTTACAACAGCTAATGAAGATTTTGAACCAGCAATCTTGAACCACTTTGCATTTGCAGTTGAAAAATTGGATGAAATCCGTGACTTGGATGCTATCCGCAACGGTCAAGGTGCGGAAGCTCTTGCAGCCAACAAAGAACTCTTCGCAGCTGAACGTGTGGGTGAAAATGCGGAACTTCGTGCCCGTATTGCTGGCTTGACAGACGCTGACTACACTCGTTTGCCTGCCTTTGCTGAACGTGAAGCTATCCAAGAAGAAACTTTCAAACTTCCAGCTCTTCCAACCACAACCATTGGTTCATTCCCTCAAACTAAAGAAGTTCGTGCTAAACGTTTGGCTTACCGTAAGGGTGAATTGACCCAAGAAGAGTACGATGCCTTCCTTGCTGAAACCATCGACGAATGGATCAAATGGCAAGAAGAAGTTGGATTTGACGTGCTGGTACACGGTGAGTTCGAGCGTAACGACATGGTTGAGTACTTCGGTCAAACTTGTCAGGATACCTCTTCTCTAAGAATGGTTGGGTACAATCTTACGGTATGCGTGGGGTGAAACCACCAATCATCTGGGGTGACGTTACTCGTCTCAACCCAATCACTGTCAAATGGTCTAGCTACGCACAGAGCCGTACTGACAAACCTGTTAAAGGTATGTTGACAGGACCTGTTACCATCCTTAACTGGTCATTCCCACGTGAAGACATCTCTATCAAAGACTCAACTCTTCAAATTGCTCTTGCGATCAAGGATGAAGTTCTTGACCTTGAAGCTGCTGGTGTGAAAATCATCCAAATCGACGAGGCTGCTCTCCGTGAGAAATTGCCACTCCGTCGTAGCGACTGGTACGAAGACTACCTTGATTGGGCTATTCCAGCCTTCCGCTTGGTACACTCTACAGTAGCGCCAGACACTCAAATCCACACCCATATGTGTTACTCAGAATTTACAGATATCATCCCAGCTATCGACAACATGGATGCGGACGTTATTTCCTTTGAAGCAAGCCGTTCAAACCTTGAAATCTTGGACGAACTCAAAGCGAAAAACTTCCAAACAGAAGTGGGACCTGGGGTTTACGATATCCACTCACCTCGTGTGCCAAACGAAGGCGAAATCGACCACACTATCGAAGCTATCCTTGCTAAAGTACCAAGCAAGAAAGTTTGGATCAACCCTGACTGTGGTTTGAAAACACGTGGTATTCCAGAAACAAAAGAAAGCTTGATCCGCCTTGTCGAAGCAGCAAAAGCTGCGCGTGAGAAATTGTAAGATAGGATTTCTCTCTTGACGCTGACTGATCAAGGAAGTGCTTGGCCCTAGCCGCCTCAGCAATCATGAAATCAAAAAGAAAAGGATAATGACTATGTCACGCCAAACGCCGTCACTTTCATTTGAAGTGTTCCCCTCCAAACCCAGCTGTGGGTAATGATAAAATTATTTCAGCCTTGCAGGATATGCGGGAGCTGACACCACACTTTATCAGTGTGACTGCCAGCAATAATAAATTCAATATCAAGGAAACAACGGTTCGTTTGGCTGACTTTATCCAGAATGACTTAGCGATCCCAACTATTGCCCACTTGCCAGCTATCTATCTGACCAAGGAGAAGGTTGCAGAGACACTTGCGGACTTGGACAAGGTTGGTGTGCGAAAAATCTTGGCTCTACGTGGGGATATTATCCCTGATGTGGAACCACAAAAGGATTTCCGCTACGCAACGGACTTGATCGAATTCATCAAGGAACAAGCCCCTCACTTTGATATTGTTGGCGCTTGCTATCCAGAGGGGCACCCAGACTCACCAAACCAGATATTGGATATTCAAAATCTCAAGAAGAAAGTGGATGCAGGCTGTTCAAGCCTCGTAACGCAACTTTTCTTTGACAATGAGCGCTTCTATGATTTCCAAGATAAGTGTACCTTGGCAGGGATTGATGTTCCCATTCATGCGGGGATCATGCCTATTCTTAACCGTAATCAAGCGCTTCGTCTCTTGAAGACTTGTGAGAATATCCATCTTCCACGTAAATTTAAGGCCATCTTAGACAAGTATGAGCATGACCCTGAGTCGCTCAGAGCAGCAGGACTTGCCTATGCCGTGGATCAGATCGTGGACTTGGTGACTCAGGATGTCGCAGGTGTGCATCTCTACACCATGAACAATGCTGAAACAGCAAAATACATCCACCAAGCAACCCATGCCTTGTTTAATCATCAGTCTTTAGGATAATAAAAAGCAAACCATTCTTCTCAGGTGAGGGGAATGGTTCCTTTTTAATAGAAAAGCCCGCACTTTTTAAGAAAAATATGATAAAATAGACTCTGTACGTACTTGATACAAAGATGAGGGTATAAACAGATTCTTAGCTATTCAAATCTGCTATGCTATAAAAGATACAAATGCTAAAGAATAATATTTTTAAACTTTTCAAGGTATTTAGGTAGTTGAACACGGGCTAAATCCCTAGTGAAAAAGATAGATTTCCTGGTGTGCATCGCACACTGCGTCAATCTCCTATTTTCATACGGGATTCTTTGCGCCCTTTGTATCCTGATTTTTGTAGGCAAGGCGTATAATTTCAATTTCATCAATCCAAAGGGGATTAAAATGACAAAACAAGTGTTTCAAACGACTTTTGCGGGTCGTGAGTTAATTGTAGAGACTGGTCAGGTTGCTAAGCAAGCAAATGGCTCTGTTGTCGTGCGTTACGGTGAGTCGACTGTTTTGACTGCAGCCGTGATGTCTAAGAAGATGGCAACTGGGGATTTCTTCCCACTTCAAGTCAACTACGAAGAAAAAATGTATGCGGCTGGGAAATTTCCTGGTGGCTTTATGAAACGTGAAGGACGTCCTTCAACAGATGCGACTTTGACAGCGCGTTTGATTGACCGTCCAATCCGTCCAATGTTCGCGGAAGGTTTCCGTAACGAAGTGCAAGTCATCAATACGGTTCTTTCTTATGATGAAAATGCCTCTGCTCCAATGGCGGCTATGTTTGGATCATCCTTGGCTCTTTCTATCTCAGATATTCCATTTGACGGACCTATTGCTGGGGTACAAGTGGGCTATGTAGATGGCCAAATCATCATCAACCCTAGTCAAGAACAAGCAGAGCAATCTCTTCTTGAATTGACAGTAGCTGGTACCAAGCACGCTATCAACATGGTTGAGTCTGGTGCCAAAGAATTGTCAGAAGAAATCATGTTGGAAGCCCTTCTGAAAGGACACGAAGCTGTCAAAGAATTGATTGCCTTCCAAGAAGAAATCGTTGCTGCAGTCGGTAAGGAAAAAGCAGAAGTGGAATTGCTTCATGTAGATGCTGACTTGCAGGCTGAAATCATTGCAGCCCACAACAGTGACCTCCAAAAAGCGGTCCAAGTAGAAGAAAAATTGGCTCGTGAAGCTGCAACTCAAGCAGTTAAAGACCAAGTAACCTCTGTTTACGAAGAAAAATATGCAGACCACGAAGAATTTGACCGTATCATGCGTGATGTGGCTGAAATTTGGAACAAATGGAACACGCTGAAGTGCGCCGTTTGATCACAGAAGATAAGGTTCGTCCTGACGGTCGTAAGGTCAATGAAATCCGTCCTTTGGATGCGGTTGTTGACTTCCTACCTCGTGTACACGGTTCAGGTCTCTTTACTCGTGGGCAAACTCAAGCCCTTTCAGTTTTGACCTTGGCTCCGATGGGAGAAACTCAAATCATCGATGGTTTGGACCCAGAGTACAAGAAACGCTTTATGCACCACTATAACTTCCCGCAATACTCAGTAGGTGAAACAGGTCGTTATGGTGCACCAGGTCGTCGTGAAATCGGTCACGGAGCTCTTGGTGAGCGTGCTCTTGCTCAGGTCTTGCCAAGTTTGGAAGAATTCCCATACGCGATCCGCTTGGTAGCAGAAGTCTTGGAATCAAATGGTTCTTCTTCTCAAGCTTCTATCTGTGCGGGTACTCTTGCCCTTATGGCTGGTGGTGTGCCAATCAAGGCGCCAGTAGCTGGTATTGCTATGGGTCTCATCTCCGACGGAAATAACTACACAGTATTGACAGATATCCAAGGTTTGGAAGACCACTTTGGAGACATGGACTTCAAGGTTGCCGGTACTCGTGACGGGATTACAGCCCTTCAAATGGATATCAAGATCCAAAGGAATTACTGCAGAAATCTTGACAGAAGCCCTTGCTCAAGCCAAGAAAGCTCGTTTTGAAATCCTTGATGTCATCGAAGCGACTATTCCAGAAGTGCGTCCAGAATTGGCTCCAACTGCTCCAAAAATTGATACTATCAAGATTGATGTCGACAAGATCAAGATTGTCATCGGTAAGGGTGGAGAAACCATCGACAAGATTATCGCTGAAACAGGCGTTAAGATTGATATCGACGAAGAAGGTAATGTATCTATCTACTCTAGCGACCAAGATGCCATCAATCGTACTAAGAAATTATCGCTGGTTTGGTTCGTGAAGCCAAAGTGGATGAAGTTTACCATGCTAAGGTTGTTCGTATCGAGAAATTTGGTGCCTTTGTCAACCTCTTTGATAAGACAGATGCACTTGTGCACATTTCTGAAATGGCTTGGACTCGTACCAACCGTGTCGAGGATTTGGTAGCTATCGGTGATGAAGTCGATGTTAAGGTTATCAAGATTGATGAAAAAGGCCGTATCGATGCCTCTATGAAAGCTCTTCTTCCTCGTCCGTCAAAACCTGAGCATGATGAAAAAGGCGAAAAGTCTGAGCGACCTCACCGTCCACGTCATCACAAGGACCACAAACCTAAGAAAGAAGTTACAGAAACACCAAAAGATTCAGAATAAGAAAAGGAGAAATGTATGGGATGGTGGCGCGAAACCATTGATATTGTAAAAGAAAATGATCCAGCGGCACGCAACAGTTTGGAAGTTTTGCTGACTTATCCAGGTGTCAAGGCCTTAGCTGCTCACCGTCTCTCGCATTTTCTCTGGAATCATGGCTTCAAACTCCTGGCTCGAATGCACAGTCAGTTTTGGCGCTTTTGGACCCAAATCGAAATTCATCCGGGTGCCCAGATTGACTCAGGTGTTTTTATCGACCATGGTTCAGGTCTGGTGATTGGAGAGACCGCGATTGTTGAAAAAGGCGTTCTTCTCTATCACGGAGTGACACTTGGTGGAACAGGGAAGGATGTTGGCAAACGCCATCCGACCGTTCGAAAGGGAGCTCTCATATCGGCTCATGCCCAAGTTATTGGACCGGTGGAAATCGGCGAAAATGCCAAAGTTGGTGCAGCAGCAGTTGTTGTGGCAGATGTGCCTAGTGATGTGACCGTAGTTGGAATCCCTGCCAAGATTGTGCGCGTCCACGGTCAGAAAGACGAGCCGACCATCCACGAGGTGGAAGAACAGCGAGAATATTATCTGGACAAGCTGGAGCATGCCCGCGAAGCCAGCCACCATTCGTCGGAGCTCTAAGAAAGACTTGTTTTGAACAGTAACAAGACATCTTACGGAGGTCTTGTCAAGGAATGCTTTAGCAAACTGTAACCCAATAGAAAAGATGAAAGAGGCTTTGCTGAAGTCCTAAAGAAAGAGAAGTTATGTTATTAGAGGAATTCGAAGATGTAGCTGGGGTTGTTGAGCCAACAGATAGGCAGATTATGGACAAGGGTGAGGTTTGTGAAACTATCATCCTGTCCTTTAATGGCGAAATTCTGAAACGTTTGATTGAGTCAGAAAAAAAGTCTATCAAGGAGGCTATTTAAAAAATCTTAACGGTCAATTCCCTTGGTATGTATATAATTATGATGGAAATCAAGTTGCGGTCATGACTGCGCTTATTGGAGCTCCATCAGTGATTGGCCAACTGGAGGAGTTGGCGGCCAGAGGCTTCAAGAATTTCATCATTCTAGGTTCTTGTGGCGTTTTGGATCGCTCAATTGAGGCGGACAAGATTATCCTGCCAGCTGCTGCTTTGCGAGATGAAGGCACTAGCTACCACTATGCCCCACCGGGTGATGAAGTCGCTTATGACGAGTCTCTGTTAGTTAAGCTGAAGCTATCTTTGACAAGTACGATATTGAGCATATCCGCACCAAGTCCTGGACCATAGATGCTTTCTATCGGGAAACGCCTGATAAGGTCAAGCGTCGCTTGGCTGCTGGAGCCAAAGTGGTGGACATGGAAGCTTCAGCTATCATGGCTTGGAGTCAATTTCGCAAGAGTAAAGTCTATCAGTTCTTCTACACAGCTGACTATGTGGATCATCATAACCGAACCTGGGATGCCCGCCATGAAGAGCGGACAGCTGATGCCATGACTTTTTTCACTATCGCTTTGACAATAGCAAAGGAACTAGAAAGGTAACTACAAGAATGGCAGTATATTTTTACGGCTGTATCACCATGGATGGCTACTTGGCAGACAGCCAGCACAGGATAGACTGGCTGCATCAGCTTGGTTCTGTAGAGGATACAGGCTATGATGACTTTTACAGGCAAATGGATATCACCATCATGGGCAAGCGGACCTTTGAGGAAATCCAAGATTTGCAAGATGTAGAAAGTTTTTATCAAGCTACGGAAAACTATGTCTTTACGCATGATAGGCACCTGCCTGTCAGCAATTACCAGCCAGTAGCTGGGGATGTGGTGGACTTTGTTCACCAGATTGACAAAGGCAAAAATGTCTTTGTGATTGGTGGTAATTCCTTGGTAGGACCGCTCTTGGATGCGGATCTTTTCGACCACCTCATTATTCAGATAGCACCCCTTATCCTAGGAAAGGGGGTTCCCCTCTTTACCCAAGAGGAAGGGCAGCGCTTTTACCAACTGGATAGCCTCAGACAATTTGGCCCTTTTGCAGAGCTGGTTTTCAGCCGAAAAAGTCAGAAATAGAGAAGGGAGTGGACCGCATGATTAAAATTTACGACACCATGACCCGCAGCCTACGTGAATTTGTGCCCATTGAAGAGGGCAAGGTTCGCATGTATGTCTGTGGGCCAACCGTCTACAACTATATCCACGTTGGGAATGCTCGTTCAACGGTAGCCTTTGATACCATTCGTCGCTACTTTGAATATCGTGGCTATGAGGTTGCCTATATTTCCAATTTTACGGATGTAGATGATAAGATTATCAATCGCGCCAAGGAAGAAGGCATCACGCCTCAAGAGGTTGCGGACAAGTACATCACTGCCTTTCGTGAGGATGTGACGGCCTTGGGCGTGAAACCTGCTACCCGCCATCCGCGTGTAGTGGAGTTTATGGATGACATCATTCGTTTTGTCGCTGACTTGATTGAAAAAGGTTATGCTTACGAGAGTCAAGGGGATGTTTACTTCCGCGTGGAAAAATCCCACAACTACGCCAAATTGGCTAATAAAACCTTGGAAGACTTGGAACTAGGTGCTTCAGGTCGAACAGATGAAGAAACGGCTCGTAAGGAAAATCCTGTAGACTTTGCTCTCTGGAAGGCAGCTAAGCCAGGTGAGATTTCTTGGGACAGTCCTTGGGGAGCAGGCCGTCCAGGCTGGCATATCGAGTGTTCGGTCATGTCGACAGAGATTTTGGGCGATACCATTGATATTCACGGTGGTGGAGCCGATCTGGAGTTTCCACATCATACCAATGAAATTGCCCAGTCAGAAGCCAAAACAGGCAAGACTTTCGCCAACTACTGGATGCACAATGGCTTTGTCAATATCGACAATGTCAAGATGTCCAAGTCCTTGGGGAACTTTATTACTGTCCATGATGCCCTCAAAACCATCGATGGCCAAGTGCTTCGTTTCTTCTTTGCCACTCAGCATTACCGCAAGCCTATTAACTTTACAGAAAAAGCAGTGCGGGATGCAGAGACTAATCTCAAGTATCTGAAGAATACTTATGAGCAACCATTTACTGAAAATGTGGATGCTCAAGAGTTACAAGACTTTAAAGATAAGTTTGTAGCGGCTATGGATGAGGACTTTAACGCTGCCAATGGTATTACAGTTGTCTTTGAAATGGCCAAGTGGATCAACTCAGGCAACTATGATGCAAGTGTTAAGGAAGCTCTTGGGGCTATGTTGGAAGTCTTCGGAATTGTCTTTGTTGAGGAGGTTTTGGATGCAGACATTGAAGCCTTAATCCAAAAGCGCCAAGAAGCGCGTGCTAATCGTGACTTTGCGACAGCGGACCAAATCCGTGACCAATTGGCAGCTCAAGGAATTAAGCTCCTTGACACCAAGGATGGAGTGAGGTGGACTCGTGATTGATGTCAATCTCATTAACGGGATTGCGCTAGCTTTTGAAGGAGATGCGGTTTATTCCATGTATATTCGCCGCCATCTCATCCTCAAAGGCATGACCAAGCCCAATAAACTTCACCAAGAGGCGACTAAGTATGTCTCAGCCAAGGCTCAGGCTCGCCTGATTGCCCTCATGTTGGAGGAGCAAGTCCTTACGGAAAAAGAAGAAGAAATCTATAAACGTGGTCGCAATACCAATAGCCACACAAAGGCTAAAAATGCTGATGTGGTGACTTACCGTATGTCTACTGGCTTTGAAGCGGTGATGGGCTATTCCATCTGACTGAAAAATGTGGAGCGAGCTAGAGACCTTAATTTCTTGGTGCATCCAAAAAGTGGAGGGCTAGGATATGATTGCAAAGGAATTACAAGACTGGTTTCCTGAGGCTCAGATTTCAGATCAGCCGATTGAGAAACCAGGCTATCTCACCCTCCCTTTAGCTTCTCAGCAGTGGATTTTACTGGAGGAAGCTGGTCTCAGCGAGCGTGAAAAGCAGCTGGTTGCCCTTTTGACCCAGCAAGAGCAGGCTCGTTCGCTCAATCCTTGGTATCCCTATCTGATTGAGGGGAAGGGGCAGGCACCGCAAACATTTAAAAAAATTCAGCTGGTTTATTGCCATCTTTCCTATTTCCAACAGGAAAATCTATCCTCTTGGCTAGACATGATGCGGACTCTTTTTCCCAACTGCCAAACAGTGCTACAGGTCGGTGCTCAGGATTATGTATTTGTGCTTCAACAAGATAAGTATAGCTCTGTTCGCTCAATCTTATCCGATACGATTGAGGCAGTAGAGTATGACTTTGGTCTTCGTCTATCTATCATGTTAGGTCAGGTCTGGTCACAGACTGGGTATCAGGCTTTGTCAGATTTAATCCAAGCGGAGCGGGACTTGTTTAAGACTTGGTGGCGTCAAGGTCATCAAGGTGTTCATACATTTTCTCAGCTCTATCTTTGGAGTATGGGAGAAAGGCTTGTGGATCTGAAGGCAATCAAGGAATGCCTGCACCAGATGATCTTGGATCAGGATCAGATTCAGGAAATCATTCTCTCCCTTTGGGAAAACAGTGCTGTCCTAACTAAAACAGCCCAGCAACTTTATCTTCACCGCAACTCTCTCCAATACAAGATTGATAGATGGGAAGAATTAACTGGGCTTCAGTTGAAGGAGTTGACCGATCTCACCTGTGCTATCAGTTGATTTTTATCAGATATTCTCTAAAGTTTTGTGCAACTTGCACAGAACTTTTTGTTTTAGTCACCTTGCCATAGAAATGTAAAAGCGTTTTCTATTTATAATATAACTATCAAAAATAAAAAGAGTTCACCTTCCATGGTAGAATTAAATCTTAAAAATATTTACAAAAATATCCAAACAGCGAACACTACTCAGTTGAAGACTTCAACTTGGACATCAAAAGACAAAGGAATTTATCGTTTTGTAGGTCCTTCAGGATGTGGTAAATCAACAACTCTTCGTATGATTGCTGGTCTTGAAGACATCACTGAAGGTACTGCATCTATCGATGGTGTGGTTGTCAATGACGTGGCTCCAAAAGACCGTGACATCGCCATGGTATTCCAAAACTACGCTCTTTACCCACACATGACTGTTTATGACAACATGGCTTTCGGTTTGAAATTGCGTAAATACAGCAAAGAAGACATCGACAAACGTGTACAAGAAGCTGCTGGGATTCTTGGTTTGAAAGAATTCTTGGATCGTAAACCAGCTGACCTTTCAGGTGGTCAACGTCAACGTGTTGCCATGGGGCGTGCCATCGTTCGTGATGCAAAAGTATTCTTGATGGACGAACCTTTGTCAAACTTGGATGCCAAACTTCGTGTATCTATGCGTGCTGAAATTGCGAAAATCCACCGTCGTATCGGTGCTACAACTATCTACGTAACTCACGACCAAACAGAAGCGATGACACTTGCTGACCGTATCGTTATCATGTCAGCAACTAAAAACCCTGCTGGTACAGGTACTATCGGACGTGTTGAACAAATCGGAACTCCTCAAGAAGTTTACAAAAACCCAGTTAACAAATTCTGTAGCAGGATTCATCGGAGGCCCAGCTATGAACTTCATCAATGTGAAATTGGTTGGTAGCGAAAATTGTTTCTGACGGTTTCCGCTTGAAAGTTCCAGAAGGTGCTTTGAAAGTTCTTCAGTGAAAAAGGTTACGAAGGAAAAGAGTTGATCTTCGGTATCCGTCCAGAAGACGTGAATGCAGAACCTGCTTTCCTTGAAACATTCCCAGAATCAGTTGTAAAAGCAACTATCTCTGTATCAGAATTGCTTGGTTCAGAATCTCACCTTTACTGCCAAGTTGGTAAAGACGAATTTGTTGCTAAAGTGGATGCTCGTGACTACTTGCAAACAGGTGCAACAGTTGAACTTGGATTTGACTTGAACAAAAGCACACTTCTTTGACGTAGAAACTGAGAAAACAGTTTACTAAGATAAATAAAATAACAAAGCACTGCAGAGTCTCTCTTGCAGTGCTTTTTCTTTTAAATGCTTAGTCTAGGCATGAAAACAGGCTTTTCTAGTTTTAATATTCTTAAAAAAGTGATAAAATGGTAGGAAGAATTGGAGAGAATAAATGCCGAAAGAAGTGAATTTGACGGGCGATGAGGTTGTCGCTTTAACGCAAAAATATTTATCGAAAGAAGATGTTGCTTTTGTACATAAAGCCTTGGTTTACGCAGTTGAATGCCATAGCGGTCAATATCGTAAATCTGGCGAGCCCTATATTATTCATCCCATTCAGGTGGCAGGGATTTTAGCCAAGCTCAAGCTAGATGCCGTGACAGTTGCCTGTGGTTTTTTGCATGACGTGGTTGAAGATACGGATGCGACACTGGATGATTTAGAGCAAGAGTTTGGTCATGATGTTCGCATTATTGTTGATGGGGTGACTAAGCTTGGTAAGGTCGAGTACAAATCAATCGAGGAGCAATTAGCGGAAAATCACCGTAAGATGCTCATGGCCATGTCTGAGGATATCCGTGTTATCTTGGTCAAACTATCTGACCGCTTGCATAACATGAGAACGCTTAACCACCTACGAAAAGACAAGCAGGAACGCATTTCCAGAGAGACCATGGAAATCTATGCACCACTTGCTCATCGTCTGGGGATTTCTAGCGTCAAGTGGGAGTTAGAAGACTTGTCCTTCCGCTATCTCAATCCAACTGGGTTTTTACAAGATCACTCACATGATGAAAGAAAAAAACGCAGAGAACGCGAGGCTTTTGGTCGATGAAGTTGTGACAAAGCTGAGAGGTACACTTCCGAACAGAAATCTAAAAGGGAAAATCTATGGTCGTCCCAAGCATATCTACTCTATCTATCGCAAGATGCAGGATGAAGAAAACGCTTTGAGGAGATTTATGACCTGATTGCCATTCGTTGTATCTTAGATACCCAGAGTGATGTTTACGCTATGCTGGGTTATGTGCATGAACTTTGGAAACCGATGCCAGGGCGTTTTAAAGATTATATCGCCAACCGTAAGGCCAATGGTTACCAGTCTATCCATACGACTGTCTATGGACCCAAAGGGCCGATTGAATTCCAGATTCGTACCAAGGAAAGTGCACGAAGTTGCTGAGTACAGGGGTTGCGGCCCACTGGGCTTATAAAAAGGAATCAAGGGGCAGGTCAACAGCAAAGAATCAGCTATCGGGATGAACTGGATCAAGGAAATGATTGAGTTGCAAGACCAGGCTGATGATGCCAAGGAATTTGTGGAGTCTGTTAAGGAAGAGTATCTGGCGGAGGAGATTTACGTCTTTTACCCCAGATGGTGCAGTTCGCTCCCTTCCAAAAAGATTCAGGTCCGATCGACTTTGCCTATGAAATCCATACGAAGGTCGGTGAAAAAAAGCAACTGGTGCTAAGGTCAATGGCCGTATGGTTCCTCTGACAACCAAGCTCAAAACTGGAGATCAGGTCGAAATTGTAACCAACCCCAACTCTTTTGGCCCGAGTCGTGACTGGCTCAACATGGTTAAGACCAGCAAGGCTCGTAACAAGATTCGTCAGTTCTTTAAAAATCAAGACAAGGAATTGTCTGTTAATAAGGGACGCGAACTGCTGATTAATCAGCTCCAAGAGAATGGCTATGTGGCTAATAAGTATATGGACAAAGCGGCACATGGACCAAGTCCTTCAAAAAAATCAGCTACAAGACAGAAGACTCCCTCTTTGCTGCTATCGGTTTTGGAGAAATCAGTGCTATTACCGTCTTTAACCGTCTGACTGAAAAGGAACGCCGTGAGGAGGAACGTGCCAAAGCTAGGGCTGAGGCAGAAGAGCTTGTCAAAGGTGGCGAGGTTAAGGTTGAAAACAAAGAAACCCTCAAGGTCAAGCATGAGGGTGGGGTGGTAATCGAAAGGCGCCTCAGGTCTCCTAGTTCGGATTGCCAAGTGTTGTAATCCCGTTCCTGGTGATGATATTGTCGGCTACATCACCAAGGGTCGTGGTGTGGCCATTCACCGTGTGGACTGTATGAACCTTCGCGCCCAAGAAAACTACGAGCAACGTCTCCTTGATGTGGAATGGGAAGATCAATACTCAAGCAAGGAATATATTGCCCACATCGATATCTACGGGCTCAACCGTACAGGTCTCTTAAATGATGTTCTACAAGTTCTTTCCAATACAACTAAGAATATCTCAACCGTTAACGCCCAACCAACCAAGGATATGAAATTTGCCAATATCCATGTGTCTTTTGGCATCTCAAATCTCTCAACTCTAACGACAGTAGTTGATAAGATTAAAAGTGTGCCAGAGGTTTACTCTGTCAAACGGACCAATGGCTAAGATCTAGAAAGGATTTTTATGAAAATCGTCGTTCAACGAGTTAAGAAAGCTCAAGTGAGTATTGAAGGTCAGGTTCAGGGAAAAATCAATCAGGGGCTCTTATTACTGGTCGGTGTTGGCCCAGGGGACCAAGAGGAGGATCTGGATTATGCTGTGAGAAAACTGGTCAACATGCGGATCTTTTCAGATGCAGAAGGCAAGATGAACCTATCTGTTAAGGATACTGAAGGGGAAATCCTTTCTATTTCTCAGTTTACCCTCTTTGCAGATACTAAGAAGGGCAATCGTCCAGCTTTTACAGGAGCAGCTAAGCCGGATATGGCGGCTGACTTCTATGACGCTTTCAATCAAAAAATAGCGCAAGAAGTGCCCGTTCAGACAGGTATCTTTGGAGCGGATATGCAGGTTGAGCTGATTAATGACGGACCAGTCACCATTATCCTTGATACAAAAATAGATAAGAAAACCAAGCCCAGTCGGCTTGGTTTTTGTTTATAAACACTTCCAGAAAGAAATGTGTTTGTCGTAAAAAGTCTGGATAGTTTTTTCTCTTAGGGTAGTTAGCCGTCAGATAATAAAAAGTAGAATGGCAGAAGTGACGATTGGCATAAGAGAGGAAAATCGCTGAGAACTAGTGAAGGCTAAAAGGACAAATAATAGAAAGTCAATGGTGAGAACCCCTAAATAGTAGAAGCGAATCTTTTTATTGATTTGAGGATAAATCTCAGGGAAATGATGTTTGAGTCGGAAGACCAAGCGAAATAGCAGTAATCCCTGAGCAAGGATGAAAATAAAGCCAGAGAGTAGCATCCACTCTACAGAGGGATCGGTTTTGGAGATAAAAATTGCTAATAGTAGCAAATCACTGAGTGCAATGGCTACAAAATGAATTCTAAAGAGCTTTTTCATAGGAAAACCTCCCTCTTTTATCTAACTTCATTTTACAACAAACGAATGGGACTTACAACTAAAATAATGAAAAATCCCTGAAAGAAGTTTCTTTCAGGAATAAGGGGTTAGTTGATTTTTTCGACATAGAGTTGTTTGGCGATATCGATACCAACTTGGAGGTCTTCACCCTTGTTGACCAGTGTAAAAGTATTGGAAAAATTATCAAACTGTTTGACTTGGAGTTGGTCACCGATATGAATTTCATGCTTTTCTAAGTATTTGAGTAGATCAAAGCTATCATGAACCCGAGTCAGGAGATAGGTACCGGCTTCTTTGGTATCTGCTAGAGGTAGGTTGTTAATTTCGACCAAGAGCTCTCCCTTGGCTGGGATGGTTCCTCCGTGGGGGCAGGTTTTAGGAAAGCCCAGTAGTTTATCCAGTCTCTCTACGAAGAGGTCGGATACAGTGTGCTCTAGGACCTCAGCTTCTTCGTGGATCTGGTCACTGGTGTAGTCGAGATGGTGGACTAGAAAGACTTCAATCAACCGGTGTTTGCGATAGAGCTCAGAGACCAGTTCGAGGCCGATATCTGTCAATAGATAGCCGTTCTCCTTGTCCTTGAGAATGAGATTTTCACTTTTCATGCGTTTGATCATCTCTGTTACGGCAGGTGGAGAGACCTGCATACGGGCAGCAATTTCTTTATTGGTGATTTTCTGCATCTCCGTACCGATTTCATAAATACATTTTAGGTAGTCTTCTTTATTTGGCGTCATTCGTTCCCTCTTGTCTTTTCTCTCCATCTAGTATATCAAAAAAAGCTAGATTTCTCTAGCCTTCTGCCGTAATGGCTTTGATTTTAGTCCAGTTCTTTCACTGCAGCAATAGCAGCTTCAAAGTCTGGTTCCGTGTTAATGTTGTCAACGTATTCTACGTAACGGATGACGTTGTCAGTATCGAGAACAAAGACGGCACGCGCAAGGAGATGCCATTCGTTGATCAAGAGGGCATAGTCACGTCCGAAAGAATGGTCGAAGTAGTCTGAAAGCATGATGGCATTGTCAAGACCCTCAGCCCCACACCAGCGTCCTTGGGCAAATGGTAGGTCCATAGAAACGGTAAGAACGACGGTATTATCAAGGTTGGCAAGTTCTTGGTTGAATCGACGTGTTTGCGTTGAGCAGATACCAGTATCGATAGAAGGGACAACACTTAAAACTTTTTTCTTTCCAGCAAAGTCAGATAGTGTTTTTTTAGAGAGATCGGTTGTAGTGAGAGAAAAGTCAAGTGCCTTGTCTCCGACTTGCAGTTGTTTACCTGTAAAGGTTACAGGGTTTCCTAGAAAAGTGGTCATGAAACTACTCCATTCTTTTTCTTTATTTTACCGAGAATTATCAGATTTTTTTCCAATGATTTGACCGGAAAGTGTAAAAACGCCAATTCTGTGAGATGTACTGACCCCAAAAAGTTAGACAATTAATTTAAGTGAAGGATTTAGTTCTGTATTGACTAGGGACTGAGTCCTTTAGTTTTACTTTAATTCGTTTATTGTTGTAGTAATCAATATAGTCTACAATGGCTTGTTCCAATTGCTTAAACGACGACTGAAACGACTCTCATAACCGTAAAACATCTCAGACTTAAGAATGCCAAAGAAGGACTCCATCATCCCATTATCTGGGCTGTTCCTTTTGCGTGACATGGATGCTTGAATTCCTTACTTCTAGGAACCGATGATAAGAATCGTGTTGGTATTGCCAACCTTGGTCACTATGGAGAATCGTATTTTCGTAGTGTTTCTCTGTGAAGACTGTTCAACATCGTTTTTACTTGTTCTAAATTAGGCGAAGTAGAAAGATGATAAGCAATAATTTACTGTTAAATCCATCTAAAACAGGCGAGTAAATACAATTTCTGTACTCTTGGAATGGCAAACTCTGTCACATCCGTATAGCACTTTTCCATTGGCCTTGATGCTTCAAACTGGCGTTGAATGAGATTCTCTGCCTTCTTGCCAATCTCTCCTTGGTAGGAAGAATACTTTCGTTTGCGACGAATTCGAGCTGTTAGACCAAGGACTTTCATCAGACGTTGAACTTTCTTATGATTCACTGTAAATCCGCGATTTCTTAGTTCAAGAGTAACTCTCCGATAGCCATAATTTCCTTTATGCTCACTATAAATGGCCTGAATTTCGGTTTTAAGCTCTTTATCTTTATCAACCTCATCCAGTTGCTTCAACTGATAATAGTAAGTTGAGCGAGCTAAACGTGCTGTTTCAAGAAGAAAATCTAGTCGAAATCCTCCTGAAACCATTTCTCTAACTGTCTCTGCCTTTCTCTCTCTAAAGCTTCGTCCCTTTCCTCTAACTCTTTTAACTTTTTTAGGTAGGCCACCTCAGTCCGTAAGCGTTCATTCTCCTCTTGGAGTCGCTCTAGTTCTGTCATTTCTTCCCAAGTTTTCTTCCGTTTACGTCCCATTTTAGGTACTCTCCCTCTTATTTTCTCAACAATAGTATACCCGTTTTTCTTGTATTGTGCTAGCCAGTTAAGAAGTATCGTACGACTTGGGAGACCGTATTCAAGAGAAACTCTATCTTTAGTCCAGCCTTCATGTAAGACTTTATTAATCATTTCTTGTTTTAAATCAGGAGAATAGTAACGATCCTTTTTGATAAACTCCATTCCGTAACGATCAATCAATTTAATGCATGTACCTAAGATTAGAATTGTTTATCCCAAATTTATTTGAAAGCTTCTAAGCTATATCCTTGTTTTCTAAGTTCATAGATCTGAACTTTTATCTTTCATAACTCAATTTCATAGATAAACACCCACAAAAGTCAGATTTTTCTGTCAACTTTTTGGGGCGCAGTTCATTCTGTGAGAACGACGTTTTTTAATGAATTACTTGAGACAAACCTTCAGCAATCTTGTCAAGGTTGTATTTCATCATGCTGTAGTAGCTGTCGCCTTCTTTACCTTCTTCAGCGATTGAGCTCAGTAAAAAGATTTAGTGCGTAGATTGGGATGTCTTGTGTCTTGTGAAACAGTCTTCATTGGACGGTCATCGACACTTGATTCAACAAAGAGTGATGGAACTTTTGTTTGGCGAAGTTTTTCAACCAAGGTCTTGATTTGTTCAGGTGTTCCTTCTTCTTCTGTGTTGATTTCCCAGATGTAGGCACTTGGGACACCGTAGGCTTTAGAGAAGTATTTGAAGCATCCTTCGCTGGTTACGATGAGTTTCTTTTCAGCAGGGATATTGTTAAATTTCTCTTTGGCTTCCTTGTCCAGTTTGTCTAGTTTTTCAGTATAGTCTTTGAGATTTTTTTCGTAGAATTCCTTGTTGCTAGGATCCTTAGCGATCAGCTGTTTAGCGATATTTTTAGCATAAATCATCCCATTTTCAAGGTTGAGCCAAGCGTGTGGATCTTCTTTGCCTTTTTCGTTTTGACCTTCAAGGTAGATGATGTCTACGCCGTCACTAACTGCAAAGTAGTCCTTGTTCTCAGTTTTCTTGGCATTTTCTACCAATTTGGTAAACCAAGCATTGCCACCTGTTTCAAGGTTGATACCGTTATAGAAAATCAAATCAGCTTGAGAAGTTTTCTTAACGTCTTCAGGAAGTGGTTCGTACTCGTGTGGGTCTTGACCAACAGGAACGATACTATGAAGATCAATCTTGTCACCAGCGATATTTTTTGGTAATATCAGCGATGATTGAGTTTGTAGCAACAACTTTTGTTTTTGACCAGAAGTTGCATCTTTTTCCGCTAGCATGCTACAAGTGCAATGACGGAAAGACAGAGTACAAGCAATGTACCTAATTTTTCATTAGATTCCTCCAGAAGGGTTTCCCCGTTATTTAATGATTTTTTTGTTTTTCAGTTTCAAGTATCGTTGCTTAGGAGAGATAAAGAAACTGATTAGAAAGAAGCTGGCGGATGTGAGCACGATGCTGGATCCTGCTGCGAGATTGAAACTATAGCCGATAAAGAGTCCCAAAACAGAAGCGGTTGCCCCTAGGGTTGATGAAAGAAAAATCATGCTCTTTAGGCTATTAGCATAAGGTAAGCCGTCGCAGCTGGGGTAATCAACATGGCCACGATAAGAATAGTTCCAACACTTTGCATGGCGGTGACTGACACAGGGTCAAGAGCACCATGAGCAGATAGTGGTAGAAATTGACAGGCATTCCCATGGCTTTTAGCCAAAAGCTCGTCAAAGGATGTAATCAATAGTTGTTTAAAAGAAATCCCAATAATCAAGAGAATCAATGCACCCACACCAATGGTGATCCACATGTCCGTATCTTGGACAGCGAGGATATTCCCAAAAAGGATATGGAAGAGGTCTGTCGAACTCTTGGCAACACTAATCAAGATGACACCTAAGGCTAAAGAAAGATGAAAAAGGTAATACTCAAATGGCAGTATCACTCTTGATGATAGAGTTTCTGATGTAGTAATGATGATGGAAGCCATCAAACCAAAGATGATTGCTCCAATAAAGAAATCAGCACCCAGGATAAAGGAAAGGCATGCCGGGCAAACTGCGTGAGAGATAGCATCTCCATGAGAGACATCCCGCAGGGATGATAAAACATCCCACAGCTCCAGCAACAACTCCAATGACAATAGCTGTTATCAAGGCGTTTTGTAGGAAATGGAAATTTTGCAATCCATCGATAAATTCTGCTATCATAGGTCACCTCCATTGAAAAAGAGTTTGCTACCGTAGGCCTTTTTGAGATTGGCCTCGGTAAAGGTTTCTTTAGTCGAACCAAGGTCAATTAATTCTCGATTGAGAAGTAAAACTTGGTCGAAATAATGGGGGACTTTGCTGAGGTCATGATGGACGATGAGAACTGTTTTACCAGCTTTTTTAAGGTCTCTCAGCGTATTCATGATAATCTCTTCACTGATCGAGTCAATCCCGACAAATGGCTCATCTAGAAAGATGTAGTCAGCTTCCTGCACTAAGCAACGGGCAATCAACACACGTTGAAATTGTCCTCCTGAGAGCTGGCTGATTTGGCGATCAGCATAGTCTGAAAGTCCAACGATTTCAAGTGCATCTGCCACCTTTTTCCAGTGGCTGGCTTTTAAGGTGTGAAAGAGCGGTATGGATGGATAGAGTCCTGAGAGACACATTCCTTGACCTTGATAGGGAAATTGTAGTCGATATGGATTTTTTGCTCGACATAGGCAACTCGATGTAAAGATTTCTTGACTTCTTTGTCATCGAGAAAGGCCTGACCTTCATGTGGGATAATTCCCAACATACTTTTTAATAAAGTTGATTTTCCAGCACCGTTTGGACCAATAATTCCGGTAATCGTTGGTCCTTGGAGCACTAGTGAAATATCCTTTAGTGCCAACGTTTCTTTGTAGGAGACACTGAGGGTGTTCAATACGTATCATAACAAATTCCTCCCTCCCGTATTTAATATACATTAAAAGAATTAAGTCAAGTTAATTTTTAAAAATTAATAAAATAACAATAAAATGAAAGATACAAGAAATTTATTTTTGATTGCATTCCCTAGATTTTTGCTAAGCTAGGAATAAGTGAAAATATGAAAGCGAGAACAAGATGACACGTTATCAAGATGATTTTTATGATGCAATCAATGGCGAATGGGAAAAACAGCTGTGATTCCAGCTGATAAATCTCGAACAGGTGGTTTTATTGACCTTGACGAGGAAATTGAAGAGTTGATGCTGACGACTACGGACAAGTGGTTGGTGGGTGAAGAGGTCCCAGAAGATGCTATCCTCGCAAACTTTATCAAGTACCACCGCATGGTACGCGATTTTGATAAGAGAAGCGGATGGGATCAAGCCTGTCCTTCCTCTAATCAAGGAATACCAAGGCTTGGAGAGTTTTGCAGATTTTACCAGCAACACTAGCAGCGTTGAACTGAGCTGGTAAAGCCAAACTTCTTGCCATTTGGTATTTTCACCAGACTTTATGGATGCCAGAACCAATGTCTCTGGGCAAGTGCACCTGGGACGATTTTGCCAGATACAACTTACTGCGGAAGAACATCTGCAACGTGAGGAACTCTTGACTCTGGAAGGAAAGTACTCATGATCTTCTCAAAGCCTGTGATTTTTCAGATGAAGAAATCGCAGACCTGCTAGAGAAACGATTGAATTGGACCGTCGAGTTGCAGCTGTGGTGCTTTCTAACGAGAAAGTTCAGAATATGCAAACTCTACCATCCATACGCTATGAAGATTTCAAGAAATTCGCCCCTGCCCTACCTTTGGATGATTTCTTCCAAGCAGTTCTTGGACAAACGCGAATAAGGTTATCGTAGACGAGGACACGTTTCTGCAAGCAGCGAGATCAATTCTATAGTGAAGAAGCATGGCCTTTGCTGCAGGCGACTTTGATTTTGGGCGTGAGTCAATCTTTCAACCAGCTATCTCACAGACGAGATTCGTGTTTTTGTCAGGTGCCTATGGGACGTGCTCGCTTTCAGGTGTTCCAGAAGCTCAGGACAAGGTCAAGGCAGCTTATCATTTAGCCCAAGGTCCTTTCAAGCATACGCTCGGTCTCTGGTATGCATGAAAAATTCTCCCCAGAAGCTAAGGCAGACGTAGAGAGAGTGGCGACCATGAGTTGATGTCTATAAGGAACGCTTGGCTAAGAACGACTGGCTCACTCCTGAAACGCGTGACAAGGCCATTGTCAAACTCAATGTCATCAAGCCTTATATCGGTTATCCAGAGGATGCCAGAACGCTACAAGGACAAAGTAGTGGACGAAACTGCCCAGTCTCTGAGAATGCCCTAGCCTTTGCGCGTGTGGAAATCAAGCACAGCTGAGCAAGTGGAACCAACCTGTAGACTACAAGGAGTGGGAATGCCAGCTCACATGGTTAATGCCTACCTATAATCCTCAGAAGAACTTGATTGTCTTTCCAGCGGCTATTTTGCAGGCGCCTTTCTACTGACTTGCATCAGTCGTCCTCAGCCAACTACGGTGGAATTGGTGCGGTTATTGCCCACGAGATTTCTCATGCCTTTGATACAAATGGCGCTTCCTTTGATGAAAATGGTAGCCTCAAGGATTGGTGGACAGAAAGCGACTATGCTGCCTTTTAAAGAAAACACAAAAGGTCATTGACCAGTTTGATGGCCAGAATCTTACGGCGCAAGGATCAACGGAAACTAACCGTATCGAAAACGTTGCGGACTTGGGAGGATTAGCAGCTCTTGAAGCTACCAAGAGCCAGAACTTCTCTGCTGAAGAATTCTTCCACAACTTTTGCTCGTATCTAGCGTATGAAAGGTCGTCCTGAGTTGATGAAAACTCATGGCCAGTGTCGATGTGCACGCGCCTGCCAAACTCCGAGTCAATGTCCAAGTACCAAACTTCGATGACTTCTTTACAACTTATGATGTCAAAGAAGGCGACGGTATGTGGCGTTCACCAGAGGACCGTATGATTATTTGGTAAACAAAAACCAAGGATAGCATCCTTGGTTTTTGCTACAGAAAAAGGGATTAAAGGTCTTTTCGTGAGCGATAGTCGTAGCTGGACCATGGCCGGGATAGACGTCGTAGTTAGGAAGAGTGAAGAGTTGAGTCTGAATCGCGTGGAGGAGTTGTTCCATGCTACCAGTAGGGAGGTCGGTCCGTCCGATGGTTTCGCGGAAAAGAGCATCTCCAGTCAAGACTAGATGGGCATCAGGAAAGACCAAGGAAACACCACCGATAGAGTGTCCAGGAGTAGGAAGTACAGTAAAGCGGAACTCTGATCTGATGTATTCTTCATGAGACATAGGATGTGTTCGCGGGTTTGTGACCACATCATGTCATCATGTCGAGGGAGACCAGAGATTATCTACAGGTGTATAAAGCCAAGATGCTTCACTCTCACTACACTGGAGGATTTCAGGAGTCTCACGCACTCAAGTCGAGACTCATAATATGGTCGTAGTGGGTGGGGTCAACAGATCTGCAGACTGGTTTGTCGATTTTTTCGATAGTCTTGCGGATAGCTTCCCAATGGCTACCAGGGTCAACCACAATCAGGTGATGGTCTCCCTCTATGTAGTAGGTGTTTTCATAGGCAACAGGATTGACAGTTTTATGGATTTTCATAGTTTCCTCTCAAAGAATGTACTGACATCAGTATAACACAGAGAGAGAAGGCTTAGGGTATCGAAAGTATTTTCTACCTAACAGTTTTTCCAAGCTTGGTGGCGGGTGTCGATCAAGGGTTGGAGTTAAGCGTCCATGGTTTCTTCTCTTCAGGAGTGAGGATTGAGCTTGGATAAAGAGATAGTGAATGTGTTCACTGACCTTGAAGGAAAGGCTCATTGATAGAAGAAAATGCCTGCATCGAGACAAGATTCAAAAGAGGTCAAGTAGAGTTTGCAGTTCCTCGTCAGGAACTGTTTCAACTCATTCTTGAAGAGTAGTATCGACTTGCTGGCTGTCACTATTGGTCTCGTCCCAGTTGGACAAGTGTTTGTCTTCAACGCCAACTAAAGGTGTCATGCTGGGCGATACCACCTAGTGCGTGCTTTCCGAACGACGATATCAGAATTTCCAGCATCATCATGATGACAGACCTTATGGGACAAATACTCTCATTCTTTTCCATCATGTTTTGATAGCCAGCTGTTTCAGTTAGTTCTTGTAAAGCCCAGAGGCATCAAAAGTATAGACAGCGACAATGTGTAGGGAATCAAGGATGACTGGCAGCATAGACGGCTGGAGTGCTTTGCACGTGTCCTGCCAGAATAACTTTTGGTTAGGATGTTGAGCAAAAACAGTCCTGCAAATATGAGGCAGTCATTTTGAGCTGGTTTCCGTCATATAGGTCATATGGAAATCTTCTTGACCAATGATACTATCATCCGTCCCACGAAAAACAAGCACATGGGTATCGAGACTGATACGATAAGTCATGGCTACAAACTGTTTTGTACCATGGTCAGTATCATTGATAAAATCTGAGAGCTTGCAATTTTTAAAACGTTTGTGTTGGACTGAGTTGATCCAATAACTGGAGGCGGTTTTTAATCAACATCGTCGTTTCTCTAGGATTTGAGGTGCAAGATCATGAGGCGCTGGGGTTTCTGGGTGTCCACCATCAAAATGTAGTGTAGGTTAATTCGGTCCAGGCAGAACATCTAACTCGTTCACGGGAGGTCATAAAAGGAATCGTATGTACTCATTCAAAGTGAGTCATAGTGGCCATAAAAAGCTCCTTTCTCTATGTTTCGTCCTATCACATTTACCTAGAATTAGCTAGTGGAAAGCGTTCGAATGACCTAGTAGAGGTTTGATTGAAATACATAGAAAGTAGATTGCTCTGCTTCAAACCTCTAAACGAGCTTACTTATGTTTTGCTATCAATCCCATTTTCCTAAAAATTCTTCATCTCATCATCATCAGGCTGACCTGTGATGAGATAGCTATTGATTGTAGTATTCATCAATAGCACGTTTTAAAATACTTGACTTTGAGAAAGTTCATTGCTAGTTTTATAAAGTAAAATTCGATGTTTTCTGAGCTAGTTCCTTCATTTCTTTATCAAAAATATCCTCCTTTGTCAAAATGATTGAGTACAATCGGGCATTTACCAGCCCATTCTTTGATACAGGGCGTAGAGCAGAAATGCCGAGCAGGAGTGCAAAAGCAAACTAGTGGCTGATTCATATCTTTATGGTTAAAGAGGAATCAGCAACTCATCTCAATCTCACTGCCAGCCGGTACGTGTAGTCAAAGTTTCAAGTGGCTACCACTATTATGAGTTAAAATGAAGTTTCATCTTCATCAGGTGTGAGGCAATGGTTAGCATCGGCTGGTTTGCTCTCCCTTAGCTTCGTTTTGTAGTAGTAGAAAGTATCAGGAGTGTATACTGCATAAGCTCACCAGCTTTTCCAGTTTGATAACTTGGTTTTGTGATATAATTAAATACAGATCTCCGCTAGGTTTTCGATGGATTTATCGATAATGTCTGGCTTCGTCCAAGGTAGGCGATGGCACCCCAAGTTATAAGGCCTAAGACTCCAAGTGTTGATGAATGATAATAAACATTTTTACCTCTTTTCATGTATGACTCCTGTTCTCATTTTAGAATGAACTAAAAACAAATTCGATCTATACTTTTTCCAAAAATACCATTCTTTTTTGGGGAACTCCTTTAATGAAGTTGGTTGCGTTATGTATAACAGTTTTGCCAATATCAGGAAAATCTTTTTCCGTGATATGTATATCCATATAGTAAAACTGAATTATAAACTGTAAAATATCTTGAATCTCTGGCAGAGTACCCTTAACCTGCACTACGGTTTAGAAAAGTTTTAACTAAAAACCGATGAGAAATGGATTTGCGACTTTCTGCCTTCCTCCGAGGAATAGTAGCTGTGCAACTCATCTGCGATGGCAGGATTGTACCATTCTGCAAAGTTTTTATTTGGAAGAAACGAGTGTTCTGGACTGAGCAAAGGTTGACCAATGAGGTTTCGGTCATGTCAATTTCCCCAATCCAGTTCTTCGATCATAGCTTGGCGAATACGGTTGTTTTCATCTATATATGTCAGAAAAATGGCTACTTTACGCTCATAGTAGTTATAAAAAGAACCAACTACCACCCCAGCTTGCTCTATGATTTTTGAAATTCCTGTCGCTTCTGTAACCTCTCGACTTTACAGGCCGCTGCACTTTAAAAAGCTTGTTTTTGTCCAATCTGGTTTAACCTTTGTTTAATGAATGAATAAATTAATTTATCTATTCACATTCACTAACAAATCATGGCTAGCTTTGTCAATAGTCAGATCTATTAAATAATGAAAGAAGCGCTAACTAAATGAAGACACAAAAGGAAAATATGGGATAAGGCTGGAACTATACCCAAAAATAAGGTATGATATGGGATGGATTCTCCTATTTAGCGTCCGTTTACTAATCTGAATTTGAAAAATAGGTAGCTAGACAATTGAGGTACTAATCCAGAGAATTTTTAAGAGTTTTGATATTTTTGAGAAATAACAGGAGAGCTAATGCACAAAATTTTGCTGAGAGGATGACAAGTCATTCGGCAACAAATTGAGGCTTCTGCTTTCAGAGTGGGCGTTTGAGTGTTGTGTTAGTAGAAGATTTTATAGTGATAGCTTGTTGCCCAGTCGGAACCTCATTTGGTCCTCATGGATATTGGCCTGCCTCTTTTTATGAGCTATCACTGGTGCCGGAGATTCGCAAAGTTTCCAAGGTACCGATCATGTTTCTGTCTTCAGAGATCAGGCTATGAATATCGTCATGATCAATATGGGAGCGGATGACTTTGAACAACAACCTTTGACCATGCAGGTCCTCCTTGCCAGGTTCAGGGCTTAGCAGCCGTTCCTATGAGTTTGGGCGGGATGAAAGTTTTGCTAAGTATGCAGGTGTCGTCCTCAGCCTGAAGTCTGGACCTGCACTATCAGAGTGTAAGTTCTGAGTTTGACCAAGAATGAATTTCAAATTTTGCGAGTTTTGTTTGAACATGCAGGCAATATCAGTGGCGCGTGATGATCTGATGCGAGGAACTCTAGAACAGCGACTTTTTCATTGACGACAATACCCTATCTGTCAATGTCTCGTTTGCGTAAAAGTTGGAGGAAAGAACAAAGGCTTGGCAGGCTTTATCAAAACCAAGAAAGGATAGGATACGGACTGAAACATGCTTGATTGGAACCATAGCTATCTGCCTCTCGTAGTCGCATCTTTATCTATATTTTTCATTGGGTTTTCTTGTCCTACTCTTTCAGTTTCTGTTTGCTGTCTAGGATCTTATTTTCTTTATGCTGCTCAGTAGTTTTTGACCTTTTTATTTTGGCTTGGGATATCGTTTGCAGAAGCTCAGGTTTGCAAACGCCAGTTCTCTATGCTGAAGGAAATCCCAAATCTCACCTCCTGGAGATGTGCGCTGGCTGAGGAAACTCGAAAACCAAGAGTCTGAGTTGTGTCAGGTCGGAAGCCCAAAGTCAGGCGACAGATTTGTAGCAGTGACTTCTCCTATGGGTTCACCCAGGTTAGACGCTACAGTGCGGCAGGCCGTCTCGTAGCCAACGAAGTCTCTGATCATTGAGCCAGGGTCTTAGCAACTGGAGCCAAATCTTAAGTGGCTCATCTGCGTCTGGTGTTTTGTCAGTGCACGTTTGAGAGAGTTTTTCATGATGACTTGGTATTTGTGACCAGGTCCAAGTGGGACTCCATGGTACAGGGAGATGGTATCGTGAGTACGCACTTTTCTTTATCAGAAGGGACTCGTGAGTCAATACTCGCGTGACCTTGCACCGACTATCTGTGACCGATAAGATAGAAATGGTTGTTAGTACGTCGTGAACAAATCATAAACTTTCAGCCTACCGATATTTACCAAGGAAGGTGGTTTGGAAATCTACTATGGAGGATCAGTGATCTTTGTATCAAGGATACAGGAATCGGGATATAGACGATGTCACTCCCGAGTCTTACAGACGTGGCTTTTCAGGCACAATGGGCACTATTGGTGACCAGAAACAATCATCTGGACTTGACCTCTATCTATCTAAGAGATTTACTGAGAGAACTGGAGTCACGAGATTCATCGAGTCTGAAGATTGGGATAGGAACAACTTTGTCATCAAGTTTTCCTTCGAATCGTGGGTAGGTAGGCTTGATTGATGTCACCATCCATCTGTGGAATGTTTTAGTCGATGTCTCTATGCGATCGCGTCCAGAAGTTGTCACATGAGATTGACCCAGATGTATGTTACATGAGGCTGCTAAGAATATGATCCATAAAAGAGAGAGAGTAGAAGAAATGAAGAAGTGCCGCGACGGAGGTCATAGCATTCTATTGGATGTCATCGTGTACTGGGTACTCAGAGCTTACACTTGGAGTCGCTTAACTCTGCGCAGTTTGCATGATGAGTGAAAATCAAACACACGACCAGGTGGATGGGCATTAACATCTGCTGCTGACGGGATTTAGACACAACTGTTCAGTGCTTCCTGGATCACGATGAGTCTCTTTCCCTGTCATCATCGTTTGGTGTCGCTGACTGTCGAAAAGGTCAAAATGAAGCGATGGTTAGTCAGACACAATCATGTTTGATCAAAACGGCATCTTCACTTTCAGAGGAGATGCCGTTTTCTTTACTCGTATAAAGGCAAGAACAAATTTCTGCCTGCATCTATCTGTTCAGTGGTGGTTTTCTTTGGAGAAAAGACTGCAGATTTCGACGATAATGTCAGGATAGACTGACGTATGTTTAAAGGATAATTTTCAAAAACATAACAGGTGAGAATTAAAAATATGTAGATTGAAAAGCTCTCTGCCATCATCAAGCAGAAACAAGATTATATGAAATAGGAGTAACCAATGACCGGAAACTATTCAACACGTGAATACCGTGAGAATTATATGATGCTTCATGTTCGATTAAGAGATACAGTGATTTTGATCGTGCGATTTTACTGCCTCTATAGGGTTTTAAATACAGATTCAACTATCATGTATTGGAGCCATGCTGATTTCCCCTCTTATGACATCGATTGTTGGACTCGGATTTGGTTTAGCTTCTATGTCGCGTTTAATCAAGCAATCTCTAGAGTTTTATTTACTCAAGTGGTCAGCTTGCTTGTCTCGACTCTGTATTTCTGGATTTCTCCCTTATCTTATGCAAGTGGCAGTTGATTGACTGAACCTCTCCAACCATTTGGGATGTTCTCATTTGCTATCATGCTGGTGGGATAGCAGGTGCAGTGGGTCAAGAGAAAAAGAAGCAAACAATATCGTGCCAGGAGTAGCCATTGCGACAGCTCTGATGCCACCCTATCTGTACTGCAGGATATGGTTTGGCTAATCGAAAAATGCACGATTTTTATTTGGAGCTCTCTATCTTTTCTTGATCAACTGTATTTTTATCATGCTAGCCAACTGTTGTTGGAACAGTTTTGATGAGAAAATCTCCCTTGAGTTCATTTAAAAGAGCTAAACATTAAAAATGAAAATTGGCTTGATATCATGATTGTATTATTGGTTCTTTCCAGCCAGTTGTTCAGCAGTCACTCTGACGATGGATCAAGCGCATGAAAAGAAGATCAAAACAGTTCTGTAGCAAAAAAGAGTTCGCCAATCACGGTCATTAATCAGTGCAAGTCAAGAAACAATGAATTGGTCTTAACGGTTGATTGGAGATCCGATTTCAGAAGAATTGAAAACGCTCCATCAAAAACAAGCCTCTTTGACTATTCAATCTGTTCAATTAAAAGTCAATCAAGTCCATAATTCGACAAAATTAGAATAGTAGATGACCAAGGAATTTTAAACGAAAACATTAACAAGTATATCGATCAAAAACTCTGAAAAGTTCATAAAAGATCTCGTAAAAGAAAATGAGCAGATAAGGATTGAGGATATTGATCTTATCTAACTCATGAAAGCAAATTTTGTGTGGTGGTTTGACCAATCACTGCTAAAACAGATTAAATAAAATATAAAAGAAAAGCAACAGCTGTTTCAGTTGTTGCTTTTTCTGACTCTGAAAAATGTTTCTCAGACTGTGATTGTTTTGTTTCTCAACCCGTGATTTGTTGGCGATATCAGTTAGAATAGCTTGAACAAAGTCATCAACTGGGACGTTTGTGTTTCTTTTTGTCCGTAGCGACGAACGTTGACCGTTCCGTCTTCCATTTCCTTGTCACCAACGATCAATGTGGTAAAGGAATTTTGCTGGTTTGTAGAAGCACGGATCTTGAACTGCATTTTTCATTGCGCTCTCATCCATCAGCACGGGACACCGCGGTCACCGAGGTTTCTTAGCCACTTCCCAAGGCGTAGTCCACGTGTTTTCGTTCGATACTGGGATGAGGGTCACTTGGTGGGTGCAAGTTTCATGTTGGGAAAGAGCACTTGTATGGTTCTCGATCAAAGATAGCTGTAGCGTTCATGGTTGATCACACCACAGTGGATCATGACTGGACGGTGTTCTCACCATCAGCTCCGATGTATTTAAGGTCAGAAACGTTCTGGAAGCAGAAGTCAAGCTGAATAGTAGAAAGGGTTTCTTCTTTCCAAGGGCAGTCTTAACTTGGATATCAATTTTGGTCCGTAGAAGGCTGCCATTCCTTCAGCTCAAAAGTAGTCAACATCCCATTTCATCACAGGGCGCACGAAGCATAGTTTGGGCATTTTCCCACATCTCATCGTTATCAAAGTACTTATGAGTATCTTGAGGGTCACGAAGAGAGAGCGAGCGGTATTCAGTCAAGTTGAAGTCTTCATAAACATCGATAATCAACTATGAAGGGCACGTTGGAATTCTTCTTGGATTTGTTCTGGAGTGACAAAGAGTTGCCCGTCGTTAAGAGACATTTCCACTGCACGTTGAAGACCAGTCAAGGAACCTGATTTCTCATAGCGTGCATCGTTCCGATTTCAGCGATACGGATTGGCAATTCACGGTAGGAGTGAACATGGTGTTTGTAGACCTGGATGTGGTGTGGACAGTTCATTGGACGAAGAACAAATTCTTCCCCGTCACCCATGTCCATAGTCGGGAACATATCTTCTTGGTAATGGTCCCAGTGACCAGTCTTATAAAGCTCTACAGAAGCCAAAGGCGGAGTGTAGACGTGTTGGTAACAAGCCAACTCTTTGTCAACGTAAGCGCTCCAATTCACGACGGATCGTCTACCGTTTGTCAACAAAATGGCAAACCTTGTCCCACTTCTTTGTAAAGTCATGAAGAGGTCAGTTCTTTACCGAGTTTACGGTGATCGTTCTTTTAGCTTCTTTCACGCATTGAAGGTGAGTTTTTCAAGTCTTCTTGTCAAAACCAAGTGTCCCGTAGATACGTTGCATCATAGCATTGTCGCTATTTCCACGCCAGTAAGCACCTCACCATGGAGAAGGTGGAGATTTGGATCGACCTGTCGATGGAGCGTGCCTGGGCTACGAGAGTCACGTCTTCACCCTGACGGTAGATGGTCAAACCACCCTCGTCTTCAGAGTGCTCTTCAATCAATTCCAACTTGTGAGGTCGTTTTTGAAAGATTTCACGAGCTTCATCTTTTAGTCACTTCTTTGCGAATAGATGGGAAGTTTTCTTTAACGATCTTTTGTGCACTATTCTTCGATACGAGGAAGGTCTTCGTTGGAGATTTGACCAGCTGTGTTGTCTCGTATGTGAAGCCATCTTCGATAGCTGGACCGACTCCCCGAAGTGAATATCAGGGAAAAAGGCGACGTGCTGCTGGGTGCAAACAAGTGAGCGGCTGAGTGGCGCAAGATTGGAAGGGCATCTTCGATGGTGGTGTCATCGATTTCGATGCTACCATCCTCGGTGATAGCAGAGTCGGTCGATGACTGCGTTAAATTACTCAGCCGAGCTTTTTAGCTAGGGAATTGCTGATGCTGCGCAATTTCGAAAGTTGTCACGCCAGATTCGAGATTCACGAACAGCGCCATCTGGGAGAGTAATCTAATCATGGTTTTCTCCTTAAATATTTATTCTGTTGGACAATTTTTAAGAGCCGAGCAACTTCTTCCGCAGTCTGATTCTCTGATTGACTACCATCTGTTACGAGACTAGAATAACCTAATTTCATCGCTTCCTGCACCATTTGAGCAAAAAGTGTCTCTGTTGCATCCAGTTTTCAAAAGCTTTCTCAGGATTGGTAGTACCCTCTAAGACATAAGGAACCCATTCTCTCTGTTTATAGCTTTTTCTGAAAATCAGCTGTCAGGTCAAGCATAGATAGGAAGACGCTGATATTCAAGCTCCGTTACCAAGTGAGGCAAAGTCCTGCTCCTCCACCAGAGAGGTCTGTTTTGATATCAAGTAAGATTTTACTATGAGGAAAAATCTCTTCATAAAGCGCCATTCTTCATCTGTCATCTCTTTCCTGGATTTTCTCATCCAGATTTGTTCTGATTTTCTATCCTGCCTGAGAGTAAAATTGGCTGTGAGTCTGCGCTGCTGTGACTCATCATCTCTTCTACCAAATCATCCAGTTTGATGTAGATAGTTGATACTGTCTAGCAAAGTGAGGCAATTGTTGATTTTTCCGCTACAAGGCGATCCGCCAATCATATAAAGCATCATTCTTCCTCCTTCTGACAAAATCACGACATCCTAAAAGATGACGTCACTAACGTGGTTCCACCTTCATTTATGTTCCTCAAAAAGAGGGACACCTCTGATTAGCTTTAACGGCATACCGTTTTATGTTTTCATAAAGTCAGTAGAGTAGTATCAGTTTAGGCTCTCTATGCGTTTTCCTTAACCACGCACTCTCTAGTAGAAAGGGACTAAGTGACTTGTCTCTATGCATTATTATAGCACGATTGCAAGATTTTTCAAAGGATTTTGTAGAGGATATTTTTCTTCTCTGTAGCATGTATTTAATACTGCAGACACTGAAGCCATCCAGTAGGGCAAAGAGTTCATAAGCTAGGAAATAAACGAATGAATTCATGAAAAGTGATGGTAGCAAACAATAGAGCAATCCGACACTAAAGCAGCCTCAGTGAGAAATGGAAAGCGGTGGCTATAAAGAGGATACGATAAAAAGGTTGCCAGAGGTGAAGGATGATGTTGTTTATGTAGAGCCCTTTTCAGCGTATAAGATTCAGAAATCAGCAGTAAAAGCAATTCATAGAGAGGCCAGTAAAAAGAAGAATATGACAAAGGTAGGGAAATATACTTAGAATAGTTCCGCATAAATGGTCCTCCAATCTGCAAAAATAGAGAGAGAGTTGAAGACCACATGATCCTAAAATGAAGGGGACTCTCTACTATATTATAGCACGATTTGGAGCTCTTACAAGTTGATCAGGTAAAGCAGTGATAGTGATTTTTGGAGTGTTTTCTGCTATAATACTAACAGAGAGTAAGAGAAATGAGAGAAAGATGACGAAAATAGCAGTTCTTTCAGATATACATGGAAATGACAGCTCTGGGCTGTGCTGGCTGATGCAAGAGCTGCAAAGGCGTGAGCAGCTGGCTTTTTAGGGATGTTCTATGCCCTGGGACAGGGCATGAAGGATTCTAGATCTCTTGGCTGTTGTCCATCACTGCTGGGAGTGCTAGATGGGAGAGTAGTCTCTGGCGAGGCCTGCATCGCAAGCTAGATCTAACAAAAAGCTAGCCTATCGCTATCTCCTGCGTCAATGCCAGTATATCTTAGAAGAAATTAGCTCTGAAGAAATTGAAGACCTCGCACAATCAGCCACAGGATTCATCGTCAGTTTGGTGATTTGACGGTGAATCCTCACCATCTCCTGATAAAAACTGGGGTAGAGGTTGATTCATACGGGAAATCAAGCAGATTTTTGATGAGATTAGTTATTGATCCGCATGCTTCTATCGCAAGGTGATGGCCATATCACCAACAGTTGCTTCGTTGCAGAATGACGGACAGTTGATTCTTAATCCAGGATCAATTGGGCAACCTTTCTCAGATGCAGAGGCTGCATGAGACGCGTGCCCAGTATATGATTTTAGAGTTTGATGAAGACGGGCTTGTCGATGTTGATTTTTCGTCAGGTGGATTATGATGTAGAGCCCGAATTTACGCAGCTGGCTAGGATTTGAAGCTCCCTATTTCCAGATTTACTATGAAAGTTTGGTGAACAGGATTCACCATACTCATAATCAGGAGCTTCTGTGTGAAATTGCCCTGAGAACGGGACATGATGCCGAGTTGGATGCATGGCTGGATGAGTGGTGGTGATTGACATTACACAAAAAGGGTATAATGGGTATCAGATAGGGATGTGAAAGGAGAAGAAGATGCAAATTTCCAAGTCGATTTACGTTGCGACTCATGCTAATCATCATTGCCATCAAGAGTCAAGAGAGCAAGGTAACCAGTGATTTTTCTCGCAGCCAGTGTTAAGGGTCAATCAGTCATTATTCAAAATCTTGTCCCAACTCAAAAAGCTGAACTGATATCAGTTTGCGCGTGGGACGGGCGGTACTGAGATTATCAAAGATCTTCGAAATCAGCCTTTTGATGTTTATCAGGGCTGTTGAATGTTTAGGAAAATCTGGTAAACTCTTTAGTTTCCATGATAATCCCAACCCTAACTGTCCAGTAGGGGCCAATATTCATGAAGTTTTTGGATCATTGCTGGATATCCAACTAGCGATGAAAACCAACTCGTCAGACGAGTCTGGCTCAGGTTGTGGAAGATGCTCAGGATAAAATGACAAAAGTAAGAGGCTAGAGTGCCCTCTTTTTCTATCGCCATAATTATGGTAAAATGTAGTTATCAAGGAGAGACTATGTACTTTATTACAGGATGTCCTACTTTTTCTGATTTCATTTTTAGGGACAATCGCAGTCTCTGGAATCCGGCTCTTTTGCTTTTATCTGCTCTTTTCTTACCTGTCTATCGTAATCTACGAGTCTGGGCAAAAGAAGAATTGCACACGATTTTCTTTGCAGTGATTTTTCTCCTGCTGCCTCTTTTAGTTTTTCTAAAAGTGGTTTTCCTTATTTATAACAGTTTGCGTTATTGAAGAAAAGAAGGAAAATCTAAAGAGCAATATGTTGTCTCTAGGATTAGGGTGCATGATTCTGTTCTTTTTGTGAGTCATGGCGATCGAATAGAGCGATACCAATGGCTTGTTCTACACCAATCATCTAGTGAGATATTATCTTTTTCTTTTTGATTTATTCGTATTTGATTTTTGGTTTTTGCCTTTGCAGGATTTCTGCTTTATTCTATTCTGTACTCTCTTTATTCTAGAAAAATATTATGATTTTATTATCATTCACGGAGCAGAGCTTATTGAATGGAGAAAAAGTGACTCCTGACTCAAGAGTCGCATTGACAAGGCAGTTGGGAAACTACCACAAGTCAGAAAAATCCAGATGTCAAATTGATCGCTGGTGGTGGTCGAGGAGGGATGAGAAGATTTCCGAGGCTCAGGCAATTTGTATGATGACGGGAAAGAGACGGATGTTTCCGAGAGAAGCAATTCTCCTGAGGAAAGCTCGACAACGACCTATGGGAATCTTCTTTTCTCAAAAAAGAAATGGGAGAGAAGCTGGTGGCCAGTCCACGTTTTCTCTTTGTGACCAATGATTATCATGTTTTTCGTACTCAGTACCTATGCTCGCCGTATTGGGATGAAGGAGATGGTCTTGGTTGCCGTACAGCGCCTACTATATTCCATCAGCCTTTATCAGAGATATATTGACCATGTGTGAAGATGAGATGGCTATCGCCTTCTATATTTTATTAATTTTAGCTCTGATTTTCCTCGTATGAGGTGTTCTGGTAGGATATATAAATTCATATTGTAATTCTTGTTAGGAATCTCTAAAAAAATCTTGTAGTAACCCTAAAGGGAAAAATTGTCACTAGTATGAAAAGAGCAGGGTAAGTGATTGTGAGGTGCAGGTTTTTGGAACAGCTTCATGATTGCTCGTCAATCAATTGAACAATTTCTAACCTAGTTGCAGATTTTCAGAGAGATCAAAAAATAGCAACTAAATATGAGCAGACTAGAATTTTACAGTCAACGGTAAATAAAAATGTGAACAGCAACAGAGGTTCACATTTTCTTTTTGGTCTATGGCAAAATGGCTTTTAGTTCCTTCAGGATAGTTTGCAAGGTTACGATCGCTTGTTCTCCTTGTTGTGGTTAGATAAGTGATTGGAAATACTTGCAAATAGTTTCTTCAAATTGTTTGAGGAGGAGAGTACAATTGGTCTTTGCGTGCTCAACATTCGTTTTTCACCAGGATGGGTTTGCTCATTGAGGGCAAACAGCAAGTCAAAGTAGGAAGCAAAAAATTCACTTGTACGATGATTCATACTGAGAAAATCTTGGCGTTTGATAGCTTTTTCTATTTGGTGAGAGAAGGCAGGCATGGCTTGTTCTAGCAAAAGGAGTTGCCTTTCAATGATATGTTTTTTAAGTTCCTGAGGATAGGGAATCTGGTAAGTCTTTTGGAGAGAAGCATAGCGTCCATTTGGATCGTATAGGATTTTGCTATGGAGTAGATTGTGACACATACAGGTTGTATAAGCGTTTTTGGGGGTTGATGCTGAAAAACAGTTGAGTTTAGTTCTTGTTCAAACGACTCCAGTGAACGATAAATCAACTCGATTTCGACACCGTTGTTTAGCAGCAGTCGTCCTCTAACTCCCAAAAACTGGTTTCCAATTTCCATATAGAAACAGTACTTGCTCAGAATGTTTTGGCGAATCGTCTCATCTATAGGAGAGTTGAGATAGACATAGACATCATAGTCAGAATTTTGATCGTAGTCTTGTCCTGCACGTGAACCACCAAGAGCGATGGCTTCTACTTGTTCCAGTTGAGAGAATTCTTTTGTAAAGAGGTCGTGGATCATGATTTTCTCCTTGCTTTATGGTTTTTAAAGTCATTTTTACCAAAAAGTAAAACGTTTGCATAGTGTTGGGTTGCTCTTTTCATTTATAGCAAAAATGTGAACCCTCTGTTGTTGGTTCACTTTTTTATTCTGCTACTTGTTGCCAGCGTTTGGCTAGCATGTCGGGATAAGCTTGAAATCGCTAGGTTAAAGCTGGAAGTAGATGAGGGCAATCAGGATATAAAGACTGAAGACCTGCTCTGGCTCGAAATAACGTCCCATGAGAGTTTGGCTAGCGCCAAAAGAGCTCTTGTAGGGGCGATAACAGAGTAGAGAAGACTGGTATCCTTAATCACAGTTACAAACTGAGAAATGATGGCTGGCAGCATTTTGCGGATCGCTTGTGGGAGAATGATGTAGTAGAGGATTTGCGCTGAAGTGAATCCTTGCGACATTCCTGCTTCATGGCCCCTTGTCACGGCATTGAGACTGCCTCGGATAATTTCAGCTAGAGCTGCTGAGGGTAAAAGAGGGTAAAGGCGGTAATGCCAGCTGGTGTGGACTTCATCTTAAACACCAAAAGATAGTGAAAATCCAGAGAAGGTTGGGAACATTACGCACAAATTCGATGTAAATACTGGAGATGATTCGCCAGACAGGATTTTTCCATTTCGCATGACGGCTAGCACTGTCCCGATAAGGGTAGAGAGGACAATGGCAATCAGAGAAATGTAGAGGGTCAAGCCAAATCCTTTAAAGATAAAGACTAGGTTATCTGGGGTCAAAACTTCTAAAATAGATTCCATAGTAACCTCCTAAAAGTGAATAGGCTTTTTTGGTTGGCTTGCTCATCTTGCAGACCAAACTGGGCGACAGGGAAGCATAGAGCAAAAGTAGAAGTGCAGCACCTAGAAAGGCAGGGATGTAGTTTCCGTTTAGAGCCGACCAAGACTTGGTCACAAACATCAAGTCTACTCCAGAGATGATAGCGACGGTAGAGGTATTCTTGATGAGGTTAACGATTTGGTTGGTCAAAGGAGGAGAATGATACGGAAGGCCTGAGGCAAGATAATCAAGCGCATGGCACTGATATAGGTAAAACACTGTGATAAGGCGGCCTCCATCTGACCGCTAGGAATAGACTGAATACCTGAGCGAATAACCTCAGCGATATAAGCTCCGTGATAGAGTCTACACAGAGAACAGCTGTCCAATAGATCGGAATCATGATGGTATGGTCACTGATAAGAGGCAAACCATAAAAGACGATGACAAACTGCACCAAGAGGGGAGTGTTTTGATAAAATTCGACAAAGATACAGGCAAAACACGCAAGAATGGGCGTTTGCTGGTTGACATGGCTCCAAAGAAGATGCCCAAAAACCATGGCAAGGATAAAGGATCCAATCGCTAGGGCAAAGGGTGAAGGAAACCATTGAAAAATTGTCCAAAAATCCTGAAAATAGGCTGTCAAGATGATAAATCTGTCATGGGGTGTCCTCCTTAATCTGCGGTATGGCTAGATGGTTTGAGCTTGCTTAACGGTCATAGAGTTTCTGCAAACTACCATCCTTGCTCCATTTAGTGACCAAGCTATCAAGATAATCGTTGAGCTCAGTGTTTGATTTCTTGGTAACAATACCGTAGTCAGATGGTTTAAAACTATCATCTAGTAGTTCTGTTCGTTTACTGGTGTAGCCAGACAGGATAGAACAGTCCACGGAAAAAGGCATCAATACAGTGAGCGTGAAGAGTAATCAATTCGAGGTAGGAACCAAGTTTCTACAAACTTAAACTTCAGACCTTTCTTTTTACCCAGTTCGGTAATCAAGCGTTGGGTGATGGAACCTTGAGCAACTCCGATGGTTTTTGCCATTTTAGGTCTTCAATGCTTTTGATATTGGCAGATTTGTTGACCAAAAAAATCCAGAAGCGTCCGTATAGTAGGGACTGGTGAAGTTGTAGAGTTTTTTTACGTTCTTCTGTGATGGTAAAGGTCGCGATATCCAAATCGACCTGTTCATTGTCAAGAAGGGGGCACGGGTTTGAGCGGTAACAGGAGACGTAGCAACCTTGACCTTGAGCTCATCTGCAATCATCTTGGCAAGGTCAGTTTCGATACAGAATAAGTCCCTGTCTTAGGATCCTTGTAGCCAAAATTAGGGAACGTCTTGTTTCACACCAACAACTAGTTCGCCCTCTTTTTGAATGTCTGCGACGCTAGTATCGGCTTGGACTGGTTTGGCTAAAGCAAGGCTGAAAAAGGCTGATCAATAATGCTGATAAAAGAATTTCTTTTTCATAGAGCGCCTCCTTGTTGACTTTGTCACTTTCGTGGTTGATAATTTTTGCTGAGGAATTGCTGGGCACGAGGTTCGCTTTGGATTGTCGAAAAAGTCATCGACATCTGTCGTATCCACCAAAACTCTCCGTCAGCCATAAAGATAATGCGGTCAGCAACTTCACGGGCAAAGCCCATTTCGTGGGTAACGATGATCATGTTCATCCCGTCATGTGCCAGTTTCTGCATAACTGCTAGAACATCTCCGATAGTCTCAGGATCAAGAGCAGATGTTGGCTCATCAAAGAGGAGGAGCTCCGGATGCATAGCAAGACCACGTGCGATGGCAATCCGCTGTTTTTGTCCACCAGATAGCATGGCTGGATAAGAATCTTTTTGTCCCACATATTTACAAATTCCAAATATTTTTGGGCTGTTTTTTCAGCTTCTTTTTTATCAATTCCTAGAACTTTTATGGGTGCCAGTGTCACGTTTTCTAACACCGTTTTGTGTGGATAAAGGTTAAAATGCTGGAAAACCATGCCGACTTCCTTACGAAGAGGAACTAAATCTTTCTGGCTGGCACCTGCTACTTGGTGTCCATTGACTAGGAGACTTCCTTTGTCAATAGCCTCTAAACCATTAATCGTACGGATAAGTGGACTTTCCAAGAACCAGAAGGTCCAAAGCAGGACAACAACTTGTCCTTTTTCAAAACGGAGATTGATGTCGCGGAGTGCGTGGTAGTCTCCGTAATATTTTTCGACGTGTTTAAATTCTACTAAAGCCATGAGGGATCTCCTTTGTGTTAGATTTTTATAACGATTCTACAACAAAAGAATGTTCTTGTCAAATCATATCTGAAAAAATTCACTAAAATTTTTATAAAAAGCAATCTGGATAGAGAAAAAGCCTAAATCATGCTATAATGAAGCGATAGAATTCTTAGAAAAGAGTGGATGTCTTTTTGATAACTCCTACTTATGAATAGCAGTTGCCCCGCAGAGCTGAAGATGCGGATTTTACAAAGATAGCCAAGAAGGCTGGGCTGGGTCCTGAGGGTGGCTCACTTATTATTTGAAAGAGGATTCAGGATGAAGAAAGTCTAAAGAAAGTTTTTAGAACCTTCTTTGGAGGACTTACATGACCCTTATCTGCTCCATGATATGGATAAGGCAGTGGAACGGATTCGTCAGGCCATTGAAGAAGAGGAAAACATTCTCATCTATGGAGACTACGATGCGGATGGCATGACCTCAGCTTCTATTGTTAAGGAAAGTTTGGAACAGCTTGGCGCCGAGTGCCGTGTTTATCTGCCAAATCGCTTTACCGATGGCTATGGTCCCAATGCCAGTGTCTATAAATACTTTATCGAGCAAGAGGAATTTCCCTGATTGTGACAGTGGATAATGGAGTTGCTGGTCACGAGGCCATTGAACTGGCCCAGTCTATGGGAGTGGATGTTATTGTGACCGACCACCATTCCATGCCTGAAACCTTGCCAGATGCTTATGCCATTGTCCATCCTGAGCATCCAGATGCGGACTATCCTTTCAAATATTTGGCTGGTTGTGGAGTGGCTTTCAAGCTGGCTTGCGCCCTTTTAGAGGAAGTGCAAAGTGGAACTGCTTGATTTGGTTGCTATCGGTACCATTGCCGATATGGTGAGTCTGACGGATGAGAACCGTATCTTGGTTCAATATGGTCTGGAAATGTTAGGGCATACTCAGCGCATCGGTCTGCAAGAAATGCTGGATATGGCTGGGATTGCTGCCAATGAGTGACAGAAGAAAACGATTGGCTTTCAGATTGCCCCTCGTTTAAATGCCTTAGGTCGCTTGGATGATCCCAACCCTGCCATTGATTTGTTGACTGGCTTTGATGATGAGGAAGCGCATGGAATTGCCCTCATGATTCATCAGAAAAACGAAGAGCGCAAGGAAATCGTACAATTTATCTACGAAGAAGCAAAGACCATGGTGGATCCTGAGAAGAAGGTCCAAGTCTTGGCCAAGGAGGGTTGAGAATCCTGGAGTTCTGGGTATCGTGGCTGGGCGCTTGTTGGAAGAACTAGGGCAGACAGTCATTGTTCTTAATATAGAAGATGGTCGTGCCAAGGGTAGCGCTCGTAGTGTGGAAGCGGTCGATATTTTTGAGGCACTGGATCCCCATCGAGACCTCTTTATCGCCTTTGGCGGCCATGCTGGTGCAGCGGGAATGACGCTGGAAGTTGAGAAACTTTCAGATTTATCTCAGGTCTTGGAAGACTATATCCGTGAAAAAAAGGCGCAGATGCTAGTGGTAAGAACAAGCTAAATCTAGATGAAGAGCTAGACTTGGAGACTCTTAGTTTAGAAACGGTTAAAAGCTTTGAGCGCTTGGCGCCTTTTGGAATGGACAATCAGAAACCTGTCTTTTATATCAAGGATTTTTCAGGTCGAAAGTGCTAGAACCATGGGAGCAGGCAATGCCCACCTCAAACTAAAAATTTCCAAGGGTGAGGCGAGTTTTGAAGTGGTAGCCTTCGGACAAGGTAGATGGGCGACAGAGTTTGCTCAAACAAAAAAACTTAGAATTGGCAGTCACCCTGTCTGTCAATCAATGGAATGGTCAAACTGCCCTCCAGTTGATGATGGTAGATGCGCTGTGGAGGGTGTTCAACTCTTTAACATTCGTGGGAAGAATGTAGTTTTGCCAGAAAGGGGTTCCAGTCTTGGACTTTTGCTGGAGAATTACCAGAATTAGCGACTAGTGATGCTGTGGTTGTGAAAACCATTCCTGAGGATATTACCTTGCTGAAGACCATTTTTCAGGAACAAAATTTCTCTGCGGTCTATTTCAAGAACGACATTGACAAGGCCTACTACCTAACAGGTTATGGGACTAGAGAGCAGTTTGCCAAATTGTACAAAACCATTTACCAATTCCCAGAATTTGACATACGCTACAAACTTAAGGACTTAGCAGCCTATCTCAATATCCAACAAATCTTGCTGGTCAAGATGATTCAAGTGATTTGAGGAACTGGGCTTTGTAACTATCAAAGATGGTGTCATGACTGTCAATAAAGAAGCGCGAAAAGGGAAATTGCTGACAGTCAGATATATCAAAATCTCAAACAAACTGTAAAAATTCAAGAAATCATGGCGCTGGGTACCGTGCAAAAGAAATTTATGACTTTTTAATGGCAGAAAACTAGAAGATAGGAAAGAGTTGGGCAACCAGCTCTTTTTGAAAACAAATCTTCGTTTTGAAAATAATCAAAAAAATGGTATAATGGTAGGAAAAGATTCGGCTGAAAGTTTTAGAACTTTTAGAATAAGAGGGTAAATCTACCCTATAATCAAGATAAATGAAGTTTCGGAGGAAAAATGAGTAATATCAGTTTAACAACACTAGGTGGTGTACGAGAAAAACGGGAAAAATATGTACATTGCTGAGATTGGCAATTCAATTTTTGTTTTGGATGCGGGGCTTAAATACCCTGAAAATGAACAGCTTGGGGTTGACGTCGTCATTCCAAATATGGAATACCTTTTTGAAAATAGTGATCGTATCGCTGGGGTCTTCTTGACCCACGGGCATGCGGATGCCATTGGAGCTCTGCCTTACCTTTTTGGCAGAGGCTAAGGTGCCTGTGTTTGGCTCTGAGTTGACCATCGAGTTGGCAAAACTATTTGTCAAAGGAAATGATGCTGTTAAGAAATTCAATGACTTCCATGTGATTGATGAGAATACGGAGATTGACTTTGGAGGAATTGAGGTTTCCTTCTTCCGTACAACTCACTCCATCCCCAGAAAGTTTGGGAGTCGTCTTGAAAACTCCAAAGGGCAGCATTGTTTATACAGGTGACTTCAAGTTTGACCAGACGGCTAGTAAATCCTATGCGACGGATTTTGGCCGTCTGGCTGAGATTGGTCGTGAGGGAGTCCTAGCTCTTCTCAGTGACTCGGCGAATGCGGACAGCAATATCCAGGTAGCGAGCGAGTGAAGTTGGAGAGGAAATTACCCAGACCATTGCGGACTGGGAAGGTCGTATCATCGTTGCAGCTGTTGCCAGCAACCTTTCTCGTATCCAGCAGGTCTTTGATGCGGCTGCGGATACAGGTCGTCGAGTTGTTTTGACGGGATTTGATGTTGAAAATATCGTCCGCACTGCGATTCGACTTAAAAAATTGTCTCTAGCCAACGAAAGTCTCTTGATCAAACCTAAAGAAATGTCTCGTTTTGAAGACCATGAGTTGATTATTCTTGAGACAGGTCGTATGGGTGAGCCTATCAATGGACTTCGTAAGATGTCTATCGGCCGCCACCGTTATGTGGAAATCAAGGACGGTGACCTAGTTTATATCGTAACGACTCCATCTATCGCTAAAGAAGCTGTCATGGCACGTGTTGAAAATATGATCTATCAAGCTGGTGGTGTGGTAAAACTCATTACCCAAAGCTTGCGAGTATCAGGACACGGGAATGCGCGTGATTTGCAGTTAATGATTAATCTCTTGCAACCCAAGTATCTCTTCCCAATCCAAGGGGAGTACCGTGAATTGGATGCACATGCCAAGGCTGCCATGGCGGTTGGAATGTTGCCAGAGCGCATTTTTATCCCTAAAAGGGGAACCACCATGTTCTACGAACACGGGGACTTTGTCCCTGCTGGCGGAGTTTCCGCAGGTGATGTTTTGATTGACGGAAATGCCATCGGAGATGTTGGAAATGTTGTTCTTCGTGACCGTAAGGTCTTGTCAGAGGATGGGATTTTTATCGTGGCTATCACTGTCAACCGTCGTGAGAAGAAAATTGTGGCTAAGGCACGAGTTCACACGCGTGGATTTGTCTATCTCAAGAAGAGTCGTGACATTCTCCGTGAAAGTTCAGAACTGATCAACCAAATCGTGGAAGACTATCTCCAAGGTGAAGATTTCGACTGGGCAGATCTCAAAGGCAAGGTTCGCGACAATCTGACCAAGTACCTCTTTGATCAAACCAAGCGTCGCCCAGCAATCTTGCCAGTCGTGATGGAAGCAAAATAATAAGCAGCATGCCTACAGAAAAAGTCGAAATTCGGCTTTTTTTCTTATAGAATAGTAAAAGGAGAAAACCATGGCAGTTATGAATATTGAGTATTACTCAGAAGTTTTGGATATGGAGTGGGGTGTTACCGTACTCTATCCGGATGCCAGTCGGGTGACTGAACCAGATTGCACAGATATTCCTGTCCTTTATCTTTTGCACGGAATGTCAGGAAACCAAAATAGCTGGCTCAAGCGTACCAATGTCGAACGCTTGTTGCGCGGAACCAATCTCATTGTTATCATGCCCAATACAAATAATGGCTGGTACACAGATACTCAGTATGGCTATAACTACTATACAGCTCTAGCAGAAGAACTCCCCCAAGTCATGAAACGCTTCTTCCCTAATATGACCAGCAAGCGAGAAAAGACCTTCATTGCGGGTCTCTCCATGGGAGGCTATGGTTCCTTCAAGCTGGCTCTCGCAACCGATCGTTTTTCTCATGCGGCTAGTTTTTCTGGTGCGCTCAGTTTTCAGGAATTTTCTCCTGAAAGTCAGGATTTGGGCTCTCTTGCCTACTGGCGAGGAGTTTTTGGAGAAATCAAAGACTGGACAGCTAGCCCTCATTCGCTTGAAAGCATGTCTGCAAAATCCGATAAAAAGACCAAACTATGGGCTTGGTGTGGGGAGCAAGACTATCTCTACTCTGCCAATAAGCTCGCTGTGAAAAATCTCAAAAATCTTGGTTTTGAGGTGACCTATAGTCATAGTCCAGGTAAGCACGAGTGGTACTACTGGGAAAAACAATTGGAACGTTTTTTGGCTACTCTACCAATTAACTTTGTTTTGGAAGAGCGCTTATCTTAGTTTTAGGTTTCTTTCAGTTTTTTTTCAGTAAAATAGAGAATCTATCTTGATTATGGGAGACCATCGATTTCAAGATAGGTTCTTATTTTTTTATGAAAGGTGGAGTGTCATGTTCTGGATTATTCGATTATTATTCCGATTTCTTTTGGGAATTTGGCGTTTCTTCTGGCGTCTGGTTTGGACCGTGGCTAGTCTACTTCTCATTGCCTTTGGAGTGGTTTGGTATCTGTCTGGTGATTTTCATTCTGCGGTCAATCAGCTTGAAAAAATGAGCAAGATTGGTCAAGGTGGCTGGAATCAATGGAAAGAGACGGGAACGCTGGAAGTCTTGTCTCAGACAGACAGTCACCAACATGCAGAAGGCAAGTGGGCTCAGTCCTCAGCTCGCATCTATATTGAGCCTCAAATGGATGAGACCTTCCAAGGTGCCTATGCAGAAGCCATAAAAAACTGGAATCAAACGGGAGCCTTTACCTTTGAGGTGGTTGCGGATCCTAGTCAGGCAGATATTGTGGCAAGTGAGATGAATGATGGATCGACCGCTGTAGCAGGTCAAGCCGAGAGTCAAACCAATCTCTTGACCAATCAATTTATATCTGTAACAGTTCGCTTGAATCACTATTACCTATCCAATCCAAACTATGGTTATTCTTATGAACGGATCGTGCACACGGCGGAGCACGAGCTGGGGCATGCCATCGGATTGGATCACCAACGAGACTTCTGTCATGCAGCCAGCAGGTTCCTACTATGGAATTCAGCCCCAGGATGTGACAGCTGTTCAAAAACTTTATACCAGTAGCGACTAGATGAAGTCAGTGCAATCCGAAATGAAATCAAAGCTCCTCCATCAAGTGATCGGTGGGGCTTTTTGTTCGTCCTGTTACAGGCTTTTTGCTATAATGGAACTATGAATAACTTGATCAAATCAAAACTAGACCTCTTGCCGACCAGCCCTGGTTGTTACATTCACAAGGATAAAAATGGCACTATTATCTATGTAGGAAAGGCTAAAAATCTACGCAATCGCGTGCGTTCCTATTTCCGTGGAAGTCATGATACCAAGACCGAGGCTCTGGTGTCTGAGATTGTGGATTTTGAATTTATCGTCACTGAGTCTAATATCGAGGCCCTCCTGCTGGAAATTAACCTTATCAAGGAAAACAAGCCCAAGTACAATATCATGCTCAAGGATGATAAGTCTTATCCTTTTATCAAAATCACCAATGAGCGCTATCCTCGTTTGATTATTACCCGTCAGGTTAAAAAGGACGGTGGTCTTTATTTTGGCCCTTATCCCGATGTGGGAGCGGCCAATGAAATCAAGCGACTGTTGGATCGGATTTTCCCTTTTCGTAAGTGTACCAATCCACCGTCTAAGGTTTGTTTTTACTATCATATCGGCCAATGTATGGCCCACACCATCTGTAAGAAGGATGAGGCCTATTTCAAGTCCATGGCTCAGGAGGTTTCTGATTTCCTAAAAGGACAGGATGACAAAATCATCGATGACCTCAAGGGCAAGATGGCAAAGGCAGCTCAAAGTATGGAGTTTGAACGTGCGGCGGAATACCGTGACCTGATTCAGGCGATTGGAACACTTCGGACCAAGCAACGGGTCATGGCCAAGGATCTCCAAAAATCGGGATGTATTTGGCTACTATGTGGACAAGGGTTGGATGTGTGTGCAGGTTTTCTTTGTCCGTCAAGGAAAACTCATCGAGCGGGATGTCAATCTTTTCCCCTACTACAATGATCCGGATGAGGACTTCTTGACCTATGTGGGGCAGTTTTATCAAGAAAAATCCCACCTGGTTCCCAATGAAGTGCTGATTCCGCAGGATATTGATGAAGAAGCTGTCAAGGCCTTGGTGGATACCAAGATTCTCAAACCCCAGCGTGGAGAAAAAAGCAACTGGTCAATCTGGCTATAAAGAACGCTCGAGTCAGTCTAGAGCAGAAATTTAACCTGCTAGAAAAATCTGTCGAAAAGACCCAAGGGGCTATTGAAAATCTGGGACGCTTGCTCCAAATACCGACTCCAGTCCGTATCGAGTCTTTTGATAACTCTAATATCATGGGGACCAGTCCTGTTTCAGCTATGGTGGCCTTTGTCAATGGAAAACCGAGTAAAAAAGACTACCGTAAGTACAAGATAAAAACCGTTGTGGGTCCAGACGATTATGCCAGTATGAGAGAGGTTATCCGCAGACGCTATGGCCGAGTTCAGCGTGAGAGCTTGACCCCGCCAGATTTGATTGTCATCGATGGGGGACAAGGTCAGGTCAATATCGCAAAGCAAGTCATCCAAGAAGAGCTAGGTTTGGATATCCCAATTGCAGGTCTGCAAAAGAATGACAAGCACCAAACCCATGAACTGCTCTTTGGAGATCCGCTGGAGGTGGTGGAGTTGTCTCGCAATTCTCAGGAATTTTTTTCCTCCTCCAACGCATCCAAGATGAGGTGCACCGCTTTTGCTATCACTTTCCACCGTCAACTGCGCTCAAAAAAATTCCTTTTCTTCACAACTGGATGGGATTGACGGTCTAGGACCTAAACGTAAGCAGAATCTCATGAAGCATTTCAAGTCTTTGACTAAAATCAAGGAAGCTAGTGGATGAAATTGTCGAAGTTGGAGTGCCAAGAGCAGTCGCAGAAGCTGTGCAAACCAAGTTGAACCCGCAGGAAGAAGTGGAATTGGCTCAAGTGGCGGAAGATAGTGTAGATTACCAAACAGAAGGAGAGTATCATGAACCATAAAATCGCGATTTTTATCAGATATTCATGGCAATGCGACGGCACTAGAAGTGGTGATTACAGAATCTTCGGCAGATTTAGATGATTAATATATAAACAAAAGGCCGTAAAACGGTCTTTTGTGGTATAATGGGAAAGAAGTGAACCAGAATGGAGTGTCAATTATGATACCTTTTAGAAAAATCAAATCCGTCTGAAGTTGAGAAAAATTTGCTTGGAATTATAAAAAAAATGAGTTTTCAAGGTTATCCTGAATTTAAAAATGATTTAAATAGTTGGGTAGCCAGTAATGTACCAGAGCTAGCAAGTGAAAGGGATGCTTTTTCTAAAGATAATGATAGGTGAGTATTCATTTTTAGAGAATCTTAAAGAATTGTTGGATAATTTCGTAGATGAAGAACCTAGATTAGCAGAGTATCTAAAAAAATCTTATGGAAAGATAGATTCGAGATTAAGGAAGAAATTAATTGATTTAAAGAACGTTTCAGTATGCCCGTATTGTAATCGTAATTATATAAACTCAACATATAAAATACTTCATTGTAATAATTGTAATCAAGACTTATTTGTAATTGATGAGGTTGAAAAAGAATGTCCGGGTTGCAAGCAAGAAATTAGTGGTCAGACTAAAGTAGTAAACACTGCTCAACTAGACCACTTTTTTTCCAAAAGACAGCTATCCACTATTTGCGGTTTCATTTTATAATTTAATTCCTAGTTGTTATAGTTGTAATCATGTGAAATCAAAATAAGGATTTAGAATATAGTCCCTATGATACTAGTTTTTCCATTCGATGATGTAAAGTTTACATACATTCCAAAGTCTGTCGATGAGATTAAAATCAAAATTGTTTCTTGTGATATTAACTTTGAAAAATGGAATTCGTGATTTTGGGTATAGAGGAGCTATATCAAAGCCACATTGATGTGGTCAATGAATTGATTTGGGAAAAAGAAGTATATACAGATAGTTATAGAGAGGGTTTGTCAGAAATCTTAAATCAAACAAACCTTGAATTGAGCAAGGCTGAGGTGAATCGCTTTATAACAGGGCACTACACAGACAAAGAAAAATTATGGGAAAAAGACCACTTTCAAAAAAATGGTTACAGATATTAGCAAAAGAAATTGGACTAGTAGGAGAAGAATGAAATTAATTGCTTTGGTGATTAAACAGTATGATGAACTTTTTAAAAATCAAATTTTTAATTTTTTTCAGACGAATATAAAGTAAATTTTGATTTTTGAAACGAATGAATTAAGAATTGATAAAAAAATCCAGATTATATTGAAAAATTTTTTTATGGAAGATCAGTTAATAATATTAGTTTAATATCAGGGATAAATGGTAGAGGAAGTCTAGTATATTAAATATGCTTGTACATTATGATGTATTTCAAAATAAGGAAGCTTTTATTGAAGATAAAAATATATTGTTTAGTTTTAAAAAGTGAAACAGAATTATATTTTTGAGTACGTTTATAATTTCTTTGATAGTAGTAAATATAGTCTTTATTTTGATGGTGAGCTGATGACTGGATTTTTCTACTTTTTATGGAGGGGAAAAACAAAAGGGAGTATTAAGAGTTTTATATATAATTTAGAAAGTAGAGATAGTAGAAAAATCCAAACATTTCAAGTATTATACTTTGGCTTCTTACAAAGTCGTTTTTAAAGAAAAAAACTTAAGAGGTACAGTGTATATAATAAAAATAAAAATCATCAAACTATTATTAACAGACATTTCACAGAAGCATATCCTAGCGATATTTTTGGAACTTATCAAAATTTGTATAAGGATGGACTAATTAAATCGGACCTGAAATTAAAATTGAAATACAACTTGAAAACATAGAAGAGATATTTCCTATATGAAATATGAGGAATATAAAAACAAGACAAAAAGCCGAACGGTTTGGAGAGTTTGCCGAATTTAAAGAAGACTTTCTTGAGGGACTAGATTTAATAGAAGATGAATCAGTACGTGAAGTTTGGAGAACTATATATGACTTAAAAAGAGCAAAAACTAACAACTGAGTTGGATATTAACAGACAACAAAATTTTTTTAATAGCCAATATAGTTTATAGATATCAAGAGGAGTTACCTAGATTATTTTTTTAGAATTTAATAAAAGTTTTTAACAAATATTTAGATGATAAAAATCTAAGTCTTAAAAAGAAAGAAAAGATTATTTTCTGAGATTGCAATTACCATGTCTACTGGAGAAACTAATCTTTTACTTTTTAATTAGTGAGATTAAAAGAGTTTTTATCTAATAATATTTCCCGTGATCACTACATAATTTTTAATTGATGAAATAGAGACAGGTATGCACCCTCGAATGGTCTAGAAGCTTAATAAACTTTTTTTAGTCAATTATATAAATGAAATCAACAAAATAGGAGGGATGAACTTCCAATTCATCTTCACTACCCACTCTCCCTATATGTTATCTGATATTAAACCAGGAAATGTGATTATACTTGAAAAAAATCAAGAAACTGGATACTCAGAAGGGAAAGTTTTGCAAAATACTTTCGCTAAGAATATCCAAGAAATCATGAAGGAAAAATTTGATTGATAATATTTATGGTGATTTTGCCTTAGCAAAGATTAATTCTATGATAAGTAGACTAAATGGAGAAGAGGAGCAGGAAGGAAATGAAGAAGAACTATTAAAAAGAAATTTATTTGATTAGCGAGCCTATTCTTCGTAATAAATTATTAGAGATGTATGATAAGAAATACAATACCTCAGAATTTAGTATTGAAAAAGCAACTACAGAAGTTGAATCTAAATGAGGAACAACGCAAAGCAGGTCAGAGCAATGATTGAAGAAAATATAAGTAGTGTCAATGCGGATAGATGAGTTTGTAAGTAAATAGATTGAATTATCAATACAATCATTTGAAAATGAATAATAGAAAGTAATAATATGAACCATAAAATCGCAATTTTATCAGATATTCATGGCAATGCAACGGCACTAGAAGCAGTGATTGCAGATGCTAAAACTCAAGGAGCCAATGAATACTGGCTTATGGGAGACATTTTCCTCCCTGGTCCAGGTGCAAATGACTTTGGTCGCTCTGTTAAAGGAACTTCCTATCACGGCAAGTGTTCGAGGCAATTGGGATGATTGTGTCCTTGAGGGCTTTAGATGGGCAATATGGCTTAGAAGACCCACAGGAAGTCCAGCTCTTGCGTATGACCCAGTTTTTGATGGAGCGAATGGATCCCTGATCACGATTGTCTGGCTGCGAAGTCTACCTTTGCTAGCAAAAGAAAGAAAGTTGATGGGATTGCGTTTTTCTCTTTCTCATAATTTGCCTGAATAAGAACTATGGTGGTGACTTGTCTGTTGACAATGATACGGAGAAATTTGACCAGCTACTTGATGAGGAGACAGACGTGGCAGTCTATGGTCATGTCCACAAAGCAGTTGCTTCGTTATGGCAGTCAAGGGCAACAAATCATCAATCCAGGTTCGATTGGTATGCCCTATTTTGACTGGGAGGCGTTAAAAAAATCACCGTGCCCAGTATGCCGTGATAGAGGTTGAAGATGGGGAATTGGTAAATATCCTATTCGAAAAGTCTCTTATGATTATGAAGCGGAGTTAGAATTGGCCAAGTCTAAGGACCTTCCCTTTTATCGAAATGTATGAAGAACTACGACGAGATGACAACTATCAGGGCACAATCTAGAACTCTTTAGCTAGCTTTAATTGAAAAGCATGGGATATGTAGAGGATGTGAAAGATTATTTTGATTTTTCTGCAAAGTTAGAAATAAAATGGACGCTCTTATTTTGAAGTGAGGTGTAGTCGATAGTTTGAAAAAGAGTCAGACAATAAGGAAGAAAAAGATGGTTTAGCTAAAGTTTGACATTGAAATTATTTTGTTATACAAATGGACTTAATTCTTAATCAAAAAGGAGAACATTATGAAGAAAAATTATTACAGCCAGTATGGCTCTTTTATCTGTTGTTGTTTTAGCAGCATGTTCAGGGAAAACAACGTCTGATTCTTCGACTAAGACTTCAAGCTCTGTAGAACAAACTCTCTTCAGAGACTTCATCAACAACGTCTAGTTCAAAGACAGAAAATAATGAGGTTGTTTTGATCACCGATGAAGAAATTGACAATGCTAAAACTGTTGGAGATGTGAAGAAAGTCTTTGGTAAACTAGTCGACAATTATAAAAAGCATGCAGTTGAAATTGGGGAGAAAAAAATTCCAGAGAGTGGAAAAGAAGCATATAACGCCCAAGTTGAACCAGCACTTAAGTCTATGGAGACTGTAAGAGAGTCATTTAACGAAAGCCTTTCAAGTATTGGTTCTGATGATACAGTAGTGCCAGAACAAACTCGTACTCTATTTGTTCAACAGTTGAAAACTGGACGTGACACAATGAAGAAAGCGCTGGAAGCGGCTTATAAAGCAATTGCTCCATACACATCTGGTCAATAATATAAGAAAGTAGGTGTTCGATCACCTGCTTTTTTTGATTTGCTTCAAATCCAAAGCGATACCTACTTAAAGAGCTCCAAATAAATAGCAGAGAGTTTGAAAGAAGTACTAACTCTATGAAAAAAATCCCTGCAAGCTCTTTCAAAATATGGTAGAATGGAAGCAGTAGAATTAGAAAAGGAAATCGATTATGAAATTTCTTGAATTAAATAAAAAACGTCATGCGACCAAGCATTTCACTGATAAGCCAGTTGATCCTAAAAGATGTGCGTACAGCTATCGAAATCGCAACCTTTAGCTCCCAAGCGCTCACAACAGCCAACCTTGGAAAGTTTGTTGTGGTTCGTGAGAAAAAAATGCTGAATTGGCAAAATTGGCTTATGGTTCGAACTTTGAGCAGGTGTCATCAGCACCTGTAACCATTGCCTTGTTTACAGATACGGACCTTGCTAAACGTGCTCGTAAGATTGCCCGCGTTGGTGGTGCGAAGAATTTCTCAGAAGAGCAACTTCAATATTTTCATGAAAAATTTGCCTGCCGAGTTTGCACGTTACGGTGAACAACAGGTCAGCGACTACCTAGCCCTCAATGCTGGTTTGGTTGCCATGAACTTGGTTCTCGCTCTGACAGACCAAGGAATCGGATCTAACATCTGATTCTTGGATTTGACAAATCAAAAAGTCAATGAGGTTTTGGACATTGAAGACCGTTTTCGCCCAGAACTCTTTGATTACAGTGGGATACACAGACGAAAAAAATTGGAACCAAGCTACCGCTTGCCAGTAGATGAAAATCATCGAGAAAAAGATAGAAGGAAGAAAAAAATGACAGCAATTGATTTTTACAGCAGAAGTAGAAAAAAACGCAAAGAAGACCTCTTGGCTGACTTGTTTAGCCTTTTGAAATCAACTCAGAACGTGACGACAGCAAGGCGGATGCTGATCATCCATTTGGACCTGGTCCAGTAAAAAGCCTTGGAAAAATTCCTTGAAATCGCAGATCGTGATGGCTATCCAACTCAAAAATGTTGATAACTATGCAGGACATTTTTGAGTTTGGTGAAGGAAGAAGTTCTCGGAATCTTTGCCCATATGGACGTGGTACCAGCTGGTAGCGGTTGGGACACGGACCCTTATACACCAACTATCAAAGACGGTCGCCTCTATGCGCGTGGAGCATCTGACGACAAGGGCCCTACAACAGCTTGTTACTATGGTTTGAAAATCATCAAAGAATTGGGCCTTCCAACTTCTAAAAAAGTTCGTTTCATCGTCGGAACAGACGAAGAATCTGGCTGGGCAGACATGGACTACTACTTTTGAACATGTAGGGATTAGCGAAACCAGACTTTGGTTTCTCTCCAGATGCTGAATTCCCTATCATCAACGGTGAAAAAGGGAAATATCACTGAATATCTTCACTTTGCGGGTGAAAATACTGGTGCTGCCCGTCTTCACAGTTTTACAGGTGGTTTGCGTGAAAACATGGTACCTGAATCAGCGACAGCAGTTGTTTCAGGTGACCTGGCTGACTTGCAAGCTAAATTAGATGCCTTTGTTGAAGAGTACAAACTCAGAGGAGAAATCAAGAAGAAAACGGTCAGTACAAGGTGACTGTGATTGGTAAATCAGCCCATGGTGCTATGCCTGCTTCAGGTGTCAATGGAGCGACCTACCTAGCACTCTTCCTCAGTCAGTTTGACTTTGCTGGACCTGCCAAAGACTACCTCGACATCGCTGGTAAGATTCTCTTGAATGACCATGAGGGTGAAAATCTCAAGGTTGCTCATGTTGATGAAAAAGATGGGTGCCCTTTCTATGAATGCAGGTGTTTTCCGCTTTGACGAAACAAGTGCTGACAATACTATTGCTCTCAACTTCCGTTATCCAAAAGGAACAAGTCCAGAGCACATCAAGTCAATCCTTGAAAGCCTTACCAGTTGCTTCTGTTAGCTTGTCAGAGCATGGTCATACGCCCCATTATGTACCGATGGAAGATCCGCTTGTCCAAACCTTGTTGAATGTCTATGAAAAAAACAAACTGGACTTCAAGGTCATGAGCAAGTCATCGGTGGCGGAACCTTTCGGTCGTTTGCTAGAACGTGGTGTTGCCTACGGTGCTATGTTCCCCAGACTCTATCGATACCATGCACCAAGCCAATGAATTTATCGCCTTGGACGATCTCTTCCGAGCAGCAGCAATCTATGCTGAAGCTATCTATGAATTAATCAAATAAAACGATAGAAGTCTGAGATTTTATGCTTGGACTTCTTTTTGGAGGGAAAACAGATGTCTCAAATCGAAAAAGATCAAACAAGCCATTATGGCAGATTCGCAAAATAAACAGCTATACAGAGCAGGGGAATAGAGCCTCTCTTTGCAGCGCCAAAAGACAGCACGTATCAATATCGTCGGTCAAGCGCCTGGGTCTAAAGACTCAGGAGGCAGGTCTTTATTGGAAAGATAAAGAGTGGTGACCGCTTGCAGGACTGGCTCGGCGTGGATGAAGACATCTTTTTACAATTCAGGTTATTTTCGCAGTTCTGCCCATGGATTTCTACTTTTCCAGGGACATGGAAAATCAGGCGACCTTCCACCCTCGTACAGGCTTTTGCAGAAAAAAATGGCATCCCCAACTCTTGCAAGAGTTGCCCGATATCCAATTAACTCTCTTGATCGGGCAGTACGCCCAAGCCTACTATCTAAATGAGAAAATCAGTGGCAAGGTAACAGAGAGGGTTCAGACGTTATCAGGATTATCTGCCCAACTTATTTTCCCCTGGTTCACCCCATCACCACGAAACCAAATTTGGATGGCTAAGAAATCCTTGGTTTGAGTCAGAAGTAGTGCCAGATTTGAAAGCATTGGTACAAAAGATTATTCATCAATAAAGGAGAAAAACTATGGATGCTTATCAACAAGTAGCTAATACCTTGCAAGAGTTGGGAATCACCTTTGATGTGGTGGAGCATCCCACCTGTATTTACGACAGAGCAGGCAGATAGCTATATTGAAGGAACGGAAGGAGTTCGGACTAAGTCCATGTTTTTTTGACCAATAGAAAAGAAAACCCAGTACTATCTGCTCATCATGGACGACAGAAACGATTGGATATGGATGACTTTAAAAGTTCAAGTGGGAGCTGATCAGATTCGAATGGCCTCATTGGACTCCTTGGCTGAGAAAATGAACCCTACCAGCAGGAACAGTATCACCTTTTTGGTTTGTTAAATAATGAAGAAAAAGATATTCTAGTTTATTTTTGATAAGGACATTGTATCGGAGGATATCATGACTTTCCATCCCAATACTAATGAAAAGACCATCTTTATCAAAAGCCCAAAGACTTGTTCCGATTTTTAGAGTCGATTGGATTTAGCTATGAAAGTTTTTTTAACACTTCCGTTAAAGGCATTCAAATAGAAGAAATGATGAAAGAAAATTGTTTTTTTGACAAATTCTACCAACTTTACCAGAAAGAGTCCCTTTCTGTATTAGATGTGAGAGAAGTAGAAGAGTTGGACAATGAGCAGTTGCATTATGTCATTTGTAAATCAGGGATGAGATCAGCTCGTGCTTGCCAGTTCTTGGAGGAGCATGGATATAAGGTCATCAATGTTCAAGGTGGCATGACGGCCTTTGAAAATCTTTAAAAGTTTTGCATTTCTCTTACTTGGTGTGGACTAGGTAGGAGAAATTTGTTTTTAGACAATTCTTATTTTTTTAAAAATATTGAAAACATTCAATGATTAATTTTGGATACTTTTTTTCAGAGTCTTAATCATGGTATACTAGGTCAGTATTTTAGAAATATGAAGGAGATTTTTATGGCTAAAAAGGTGCCCTAACAGGCTTGCTCCTGTTTGGAATATTTTTTTGGTGCGGGGAACTTGATTTTTCCGCCTTCTCTAGGTGCCCTATCTGGAGAACAGTTTCTTCCTGCCATCGCAGGTTTTTGTATTTTTCAGGCGTCGGTATCGCCGTTTTGACCCTTATTATTGGAACGCTCAATCCTAAAGGATACATTCACGAGATTTCTAAGAAAATCTCACCTTGGTTTGCAACTCTTTATCTTGCAGTCCTCTATCTATCGATTGGCCCATTCTTTTGCTATCCCACGTACAGCAACAACAGCTTATGAGGTCGGCATCAGCCCCTCTTGTCTGAAGCAAATAAAAGGCCTAGGATTGATTATCTTTACCGTGCTATACTTTGCAGCAGCCTATCTGATTTCACTCAATCCATCAAAGATTTTGGATCGTATCGGCCGAATCTTGACACCAGTCTTTGCGTTTTTGATCGTTATCTTGGTTGTACTAGGTGCTTTTCAAATATGGTGGAACAAGCCCTCAAGTGGTTTCAGAAGCCTATCAATCTTCTGCATTTGGGACAGGATTTCCTAGAAGGGTTATAACACCTTGGATGCCCTAGCCTCAGTGGCCTTTAGTGTTATCGCTAGTTCAAACCTTGAAACAACTTGGATTTCTCAAGTAAGAAAGAATACATTTCAACCATTTGGGTGGTTGGTATTGTGGTAGCTCTTGCATTTAGTGCTCTCTATATTGGTCTAGGATTCCTTGGAAATCACTTCCCGGTACCAGCAGAAGCGATGAAGGGTGGAACACCAGGTGTTTATATCTTGTCGCAAGCAACTCAGGAAATCTTTGGTTCGACAGCTCAACTCTTCCTTGCTGTTATGGTAACTGTCACCTGCTTCACAACGACAGTTGGCTTGATTGTATCTACAGCTGAGTTCTTTAACGGACGTTTCCCACAAATCAGCTATAAGGTTTATGCCACTGCCTTTCACCTTGATTGGATTTGCCATTGCTAACTCGGGTCTGGATGCAATCATCAAGTACTCAGTTCCAGTATTGGTAATCTTGTACCCAATCACCATCGTCATTGTGATGATTGTGATTGTCAACAAAGTTTGTGCCCTCTATCAAAACCAGGGCATGCAGTTAACCATTGGGCTTGTTACAGCTATTGCTCTTGCAAGCGTCCTTGGAAGTTCGTTTTAAGATCGAATTTCTAGCAAACCTTGTCAATGCTCTTTACCTTTTGCAAGGCCTCTCTACCCATGGTTGGTGCCAGCAATTATCGGAATCTTGCTTTCATTGGTCCTTCCGAAACAAGCAAGAAAGTGACGTTTTTGAGATGGAATAAACAAATAAAATCACTTTTTGTAAGTCAACTCTACAGGAGTGATTTTTCTTTTCTCTGACTGAAAATGTGCTATAATAGGTAGCAAAAAGAGGTGAAGAAATGAATCAAACTGTAAACTATATCAAAGAATTAACCGCTATTGCATCTCCGACGGGCTTTTACTCGTGAGATTTCAGACTATCTAGTCCATACTTTAGAAGAGACTTGGCTACCAGCCAGTTCGTACAGCCAAAGGGGGTGTCAATGTAACCATTAAAGGTCAAAATGATGAGCAACAGCGCTATGTGACTGCCCATGTGGATACGCTGGGTGCTATTGTTCGTACAGTCAAACCTGACGGTCGTCTCAAATTGGACCGTATCGGTGGTTTTCCTTGGAACATGATTGAGGGAGAAAACTGTACAGTCCATGTGGCTAGTACAGGTAAAAAGGTATCTGGAACCATCCTCATCCATCAGACTTCTTGCCATGTCTACAAGGATGCAGGAACTGCTGAACGCACACAGGACAATATGGAAGTGCGTTTGGATGCAAAAGTGACCAATGAAAAAGAAACCCGCGCCTTGGGCATCGAGGTTGGCGACTTTATCAGTTTTGACCCACGAACGGTCGTGACAGAGACTGGCTTTATCAAGTCACGTCACTTGGATGACAAAGTCAGCGCAGCAATTTTGCTCAATCTGCTTCGTATTTATAAGGAAGAGAAGATTGAGTTGCCAGTAACAACTCATTTTGCTTTTTCAGTCTTTGAAGAGGTGGGTCATGGTGCAAACTCTAACATTCCTGCTCAGGTAGTGGAATATCTAGCTGTGGATATGGGAGCTATGGGAGATGACCAGCAGACGGATGAGTACACAGTATCTATCTGTGTCAAGGATGCTTCCGGTCCTTATCACTATGACTTCCGTCAACACTTAGTTGCCCTGGCGAAAGAGCAAGATATTCCATTTAAGCTGGATATCTATCCATTTTATGGTTCGGATGCTTCCGCAGCTATGTCAGCAGGAGCAGAGGTCAAACACGCCCTCCTTGGAGCTGGTATTGAGTCCAGTCACTCTTACGAGCGCACCCACATTGATTCAGTAGTAGCGACTGAGCGTATGGTTGATGCTTATCTTAAGAGCGAGTTGGTGGACTGAAGGGGCGATAAAGTATTATGTATGAAATACTGAAACAATTAGCAACGCCTGCTATAATAACAGGGATAATTTCGGGTTTGTATGCTTATTTTCCAAAAAGGAAAAAAGAGGAATATCGTAAGTATGTGTATGAAAATAAACAAGAAAAACTTTAAAGAACTAGTTGTTTATGCTGATGAACTGGTAGATAAAGGGATTACTAATCCAGATTTAGAAAAAAACTACTTTTTTTAGAATTTCTCAAAACATTAATCCGTATGGACGAAAAAAATAAAAACTTTTGGAAAATATCAGTGGATAGAAGATGATGGATATATATGGTATCAAATAGAAATTATAGAGAAAAAAACTTGCTTCTCAAATACTTCAAATAGAGGATTTAAAAGAACTAGCTCATCGGATACAAATTGCTAAACGATTACTAGATATAAAAGTAGAAAAAAATATTCCGATCATAAGTTCAGTTAAAATATGGTTTTATTTATTTCAGTATGCGATGTTATTACTTCAGCTATTTTTTTCATTTACTCTGGGTACAAAAGTTTTATCGAACAACCGACTGAATTCTCTCCGTTATTAGCTTGTTGCTTGATTATGGTAGTAAGTTTAATTTTTTTACTTCCAGAATTGAGTGTTGATGGAAAGATGCTGGAATATTTATTACAGTGTCCCTTTTCTATATTGTCGTAGTTGATACTGTAGTATCGTATTATTTGTATAAAAATTTATTTATTGTTCTTATTGTTGGAATAGTTTCACTTTGTCTAAGTATTTGTGTAGTATTTTTTTAAAGCTATTATTTTTCGGAGAAAGTGAAATTAGTAAAGTATCTACAATTTATATCGAAGAATATAGAAAACTGCAGGGACCCTAAGTTAAGTAAGAGACGCTTTATAGATAATTTTACAGTTATTCCATTTTTTTAGTAAGATTAAGAATTTATTTCACAAAAGATAAGAGGGAGGGGAATGATGACCTATAAACATCGACTCTTTGACCTTGGCTGTTCCCTTCTCAACTTTGAAACAGTTGAGGATTAGGGGGAGTCTGATATCAGATATTCAAGGGGTAAATAAAGCAGGGATTGACAGTGAGTGATTTAATCCCTAGATACTTGAGAATACAAGCACAGCTATCCCAAACTGTCAGATTCAAGGTTGAAGATATTATAATTAAAAGGAGAGACTCATGTGCTTCATCTGTCAGAGAATTGAACTCATCAAAGTTGGGCAAAACCCCTACTTTGTCAAAGAACTAGAAACAGGCTATGTAGTTATTGGAGACCACCAATACTTTAAGGGCTATACCTTATTTTTAGCAAAAGAACATGTTACAGAACTCCACCATATGGAGACTCCTGTAAAACTTCGCTTTTTAGAGGAAATGAGTTTGGTCCAAGAAGCAGTCGCCAAAGCATTTGAGGCTGAAAAGATGAATATTGAGCTCCTAGGAAACGGTGATGCCCACGCTCATTGGCATCTGTTTCCGCGAAGAGCAGGTGATATGAAAGGTCACGGACTTAACGGCCGTGGCCCAGTCTGGTGGGTGCCCTGGGAAGAAATGGCAGCAGAAGATTACCAAGTGCAATCTCCAGAGCTGGAAGAGATGATTAAAACCTTATCTCATGAATTGGAGAAATGCTTGGCCTAAGAGAGGAAGAAAGAAATGAAAAAAAGATATGTCATTTTATCTGGTTTATTAGCGTTGATCCTTGCAGCTTGTTCGCAAGAAAAAAACCAAAGTTGAAGAAAATACTCAAAAGACGGAGCAAAGCAGTCAACCTGAAGGAACTGTGGGTAGCAAATCCCAAACTTCTAGCCAGAAAAAAGCAGAGGTTGTAGATAAAGGAAGTTATTATAGTATCCAAGGGAAATACGATGAAATTATCATTGCCAATAAACGCTATCCTTTGTCAAAAGACTACAATCCAGGAGAGAATCCAACAGCCAAGGCAGAGTTGCTCAAACTAATCGCAGCCATGCAGGCTGAGGGCTATCCAATCAGTGACCACTACAGTGGTTTTAGAAGTTATGAAACTCAGGCTAAGCTATACCAAGACTATGTCAATCAAGACGGGAAGGAAGCAGCAGATCGCTACTCATCCCGCCCAGGTTACAGTGAACACCAGACGGGTCTTGCTTTTGACCTTATTGGTACAGATGGTGATTTAGTTACTGAAGAAAAAGCAGCCCAGTGGCTCTTGGACCATGCGGCTGACTATGGCTTTGTTGTTCGCTATCTCAAAGGCAAGGAAAAAGAGACAGGTTACATGACAGAAGAATGGCATCTCCGCTACGTTGGAAAAGAAGCCAAAGAAATTGCTGCAAGTGGTCTCAGTTTGGAAGAGTACTATGGCTTTGAAGGTGGCGATTACGTCGATTAAAAATGAAAGTTTTCTCTTGCATTTTTAGATAAATAGTGTATAATGGAAAGGTATGTGTAAAGCATACTTGTGGGAGGTAAAAATCTTACATTACCGCCAAAACCACAAAGGAGGATTTAAAAATGGCTAAAAAAGTCGAAAAACTTGTAAAATTGCAAATCCCTGCTGGTAAAGCTACACCAGCTCCACCGGTTGGACCTGCTCTTGGTCAAGCTGGTATCAACATCATGGGATTCACAAAAGAGTTCAACGCTCGTACAGCTGATCAAGCTGGTATGATCATTCCAGTTGTTATCTCAGTTTACGAAGACAAATCTTTTACTTTCATCACTAAAACACCACCAGCTGCTGTTCTTTTGAAAAAAAGCTGCAGGTGTTGAAAAAAAGGATCAGGTACACCTAACAAAACAAAAGTTGCTTCAGTTACTCGTGCACAAGTACAAGAAATTGCAGAAACTAAGATGCCAGATTTGAACGCTGCAAACCTTGAGTCTGCAATGCGTATGATCGAAGGTACTGCTCGTTCTATGGGATTCACTGTTGTTGACTAATCAATAACATCCCTATATAACCCGCAAGACTTCATCATTTCGAGAAGTGACGTGGGAGATGAAAAATCGATTGAACCACTTACAAGGAGAATAGAAAATGGCTAAAAAGCAAAACAACTTCGTGCTGCTCTTGAGAAAATCGACAGCACAAAAGCGTACAGCGTAGAAGAAGCTGTAGCTCTTGCAAAAGAAACTAACTTTGCAAAATTTGATGCAACTGTAGAAGTTGCTTACAACTTGAACATTGACGTTAAAAAAGCTGACCAACAAATCCGTGGAGCAATGGTATTGCCAAACGGTACTGGTAAAACAGCTCGCGTTCTTGTATTTGCACGTGGTGCAAAAGCTGAAGAAGCAAAAGCTGCTGGTGCAGACTTCGTAGGTGAAGATGACCTAGTTGCTAAAATCAACGACGGTTGGTTGGACTTCGACGTAGTTATCGCTACACCTGATATGATGGCTCTTGTTGGACGTCTTGGACGTGTCCTTGGACCACGTAACTTGATGCCAAACCCTAAAACTGGTACTGTAACAATGGATGTTGCTAAAGCAGTTGAAGAGTCTAAAGGTGGTAAAATCACTTATCGTGCAGACCGTGCAGGTATCGTACAAGCTATCATCGGTAAAGTTTCATTTGAAGCTGACAAGTTGGTTGAAAACTTCAAAGCGTTCAACGAAACAATCCAAAAAGCTAAACCAGCTACTGCTAAAGGAACTTACGTAACAAACTTGACAATCACAACTACTCAAGGTGTTGGTATCAAGGTTGACGTGAACTCACTTTAATTAACTAGAATCTCTGACTTCGGTCAGAGTTTTTTTATTCAAATCTATTAACAAAGGATTGGAGGAAATAAAATTGTTGAGAGAAGCTGTACAGGGGGATTTATTTGAGTTATTAAATCTCTACCTATCCTTACATGAGAAAGAAATCCCAGAAGATAGTCTTCATTTGCAGCAAGTATGGAGTGAGATGATTTCTGACCAGCGCCATCATGTTATCGTGAAAGAGGTGGAAGGAAGAATAGTCTCCTCCTGTATTTGTGTCATTATTCCCAATTTGACGAGAGGTGTGAGACCCTATGCTTTGATAGAAAATGTGGTGACCCGAGAAGAAGATAGAGGGAAAGGGTATGCAAGTGCCTGTCTTGAATATGCTAAACAGATAGCTAAAGAGGAAAATTGTTATAAGATGATGCTTCTGACAGGTTCTAAAAATGCAAGTACTCAGAATTTTTATAAGGGAGCTGGTTATAATAGTGAAGATAAAACAGCCTATATTCAGTGGTTGGATTAAAAGCTTGAATCTCAAATAGTCAGAACGAAATCATGGATTAGCAAATAAAAATCTTCTATTTCTTCTTTCACAGAAAATATGGTATAATAGAGAGTAAAAAACTTTGAAAGAAAGAAAAAGATGAATTTAAAAGATTATATCGCAACGATTGAAAATTATCCCAAGGAAGGCATCACCTTCCGTGATATCAGCCCATTGATGGCAGATGGTAATGCTTATAGCTATGCTGTTCGTGAAATCGTTCAGTATGCAACGGACAAGAAGATCGACATGATCGTGGGACCAGAAGCTCGTGGATTTATTGTCGGCTGTCCCGTTGCCTTTGAGTTGGGGATTGGATTTGCTCCTGTTCGTAAACCAGGGAAATTGCCACGTGAAGTGATTTCTGCTGACTATGAAAAAGAGTATGGTATTGATACCTTGACCATGCATGCTGATGCGATCAAACCAGGTCAACGCGTTCTCATTGTAGATGACCTCTTGGCGACAGGTGGAACTGTCAAGGCAACGATTGAGATGATTGAAAGACTTGGTGGAGTTGTAGCCGGTTGTGCTTTCTTGATTGAGTTGGATGAGCTTAAAGGCCGTGAAAAAATCGGAGATTACGATTACAAGGTACTTATGCATTATTAATGAAAAACAGTCCTTGGGGCTGTTTTCTCTTCATCTGCTATATAAATTAACTATAGCTAGTTAGAGAAAAACTATAATTGAAAACTATATCTTCATACAGTATAATAAAGGGAAGAAGTATTTGGAGGTTTTTGCTTTCAAACAGACAACATCATTCCCGAAATAGAGAACTGTTAGGAGGGTATTATGCCGATTCGAATTGATAAAAAATTACCAGCTGTGGAGATTTTAAGGACAGAAAATATCTTTGTCATGGACGATCAACGAGCTGCTCACCAAGATATTCGACCTTTGAAGATTTTTGATTTTTAAATCTGATGCCCTCAAAAAGATGGTAACAGAAACGCAACTCTTACGGCATTTGGCTAATACCCCTTTGCAATTAGATATTGATTTCTTGTATATGGAAACGCATCGTTCAAAGACGACTCGTGCCGAACATATGGAAACCTTCTATAAGACCTTCCCAGAGGTCAAGGATGACTTTTTTGATGGGATGATCATCACAGGAGCTCCGGTGGAGCACTTGCCTTTTGAGGAGGTGGACTACTGGGAGGAGTTTAAGCAGGTCATCGAATGGTCCAAGACACATGTTTTTTCTACCCTGCATATCTGTTGGGGTGCCCAAGCAGGTCTTTATGCTCGCTATGGAGTTGAAAAGCACCAGATGGCTCAGAAATTGTCAGGCATTTACCCAGCAGGATACCTTGAAAGAGGGCCATCTTCTCTTTAGTGGTTTTGATGATAGCTATGTAGCTCCCCATTCTCGTCATACAGAAATCTATAAGGAAGAGATTTTAGGAAAAACCAATCTGGAAATCCTCTCTGAGGGAGAACAAGTCGGAGTTTCTATTTTAGCCAGTCGGGATCTTCGTGAGATTTATAGTTTTGGTCATTTAGAATATGACCGTGATACTCTAGCAAAAGAGTATTTTCGTGATTGTGAGGCAGGACTTAATCCTCACATTCCAGAAAATTACTTCAAAAATGATGATGTGAATGAGACACCGTGTCTCTGTTGGTCTTCATCAGCTGCTCTCTTTTTCAGTAACTGGGTTAACTATGCAGTTTATCAAGAAACCCCTTTGACTGGAGAAAAGGTAGAGGATGATGCGGCTGCATTTGGATATTTATAAGAGGAATTATGACATATTTTGACGCTTTCAAATCAGGGAACTTGGTTTTGCCAAGTGCCCTGCTCTTGCATTTTAAGGAACTCTTTCCTTCTAGTGATGATTTTCTCGTCTGGCAATTTTTTTATCTACAAAATACATCTGCTTTGGATGAGCTATCGCCAAGCCAAATTGCAGAAACTATTGGAAAAGAACTTGCAGATGTCAACCAATCCATTTCAAACTTGACTGAAAATGGGCTACTACAATATCGAACGATTGAACTAAATGGGGAAATTGAGCTTATTTTTGATGCTAGTTTAGCCTTTGAACGCTTGGATAGCTTGCTAGATACCCAAACTCCAGCTGCAACTGCCCCAAACCCGCAAAATCAACTCAAGGATCTGGTTGAGACATTTCAGCAGGAATTGGGACGCTTGCTAACGCCGTTTGAAATCGAAGATCTTTCCAAGACTGTCAAAGACGATGGAGTTAAGGCGGATTTGATCAAGGAAGCTCTCCGAGAGGCTGTTCTAAATGGCAAACCAAACTGGAAATATATTCAGGCCATCCTTCGGAATTGGCGCCATGAAGGTATCCAGTCTGTGGCTCAGGTAGAGGCCAAACGAGCAGAGAGAGAAGCAAACAATCCTAAACAAGTTCAGGCTTCGGCTGATTTCCTTGATGCCATGAATTTGTGGCAAGATTAGTCGATTGAAAAATTCTTGAAAATTAGAGTAAGGTTTGCAAGCTCCTTATAAATATGATAGAATAATAGTGAATAAAATGAAAAAAGAGGTATGTGAAATGTCACGTAAACCATTTATCGCTGGTAACTGGAAAATGAACAAAAATCCAGAAGAAGCAAAAGCATTCGTTGAAGCCGTTGCCTCAAAACTTCCTTCATCAGATCTTGTTGAAGCAGGTATCGCAGCTCCAGCTCTTGATTTGACAGCTGTTCTTGCTGCTGCTAAAGGTTCAAACCTTAAAGTTGCTGCTCAAAACTGCTACTTTGAAAATGCAGGTGCTTTCACTGGTGAAACTAGCCCACAAGTTTTGAAAGAAATCGGTACTGACTACGTTGTTATCGGTCACTCAGAACGTCGTGACTACTTCCATGAAACTGACGAAGATATCAACAAAAAAGCAAAAGCAATCTTTGCAAACGGTATGCTTCCAATCATCTGTTGTGGTGAGTCACTTGAAACTTACGAAGCTGGTAAAGCTGCTGAATTCGTAGGTGCTCAAGTATCTGCTGCATTGGCTGGATTGACAGCTGAACAAGTTGCTGCATCAGTTATCGCTTATGAGCCAATCTGGGCAATCGGTACTGGTAAATCAGCTTCACAAGACGACGCACAAAAAATGTGTAAAGTTGTTCGTGACGTTGTAGCGGCTGACTTTGGTCAAGAAGTTGCTGACAAAGTTCGTGTTCAATACGGTGGTTCAGTTAAACCTGAGAACGTTGCTTCATACATGGCTTGCCCAGACGTTGACGGTGCCCTTGTTGGTGGTGCGTCACTTGAAGCTGAAAGCTTCTTGGCATTGCTTGACTTTGTAAAATAATCTAGTTTTTTCCAGACAGACAGTCAAAAGTACTAGGTGACTTTGACTGCCTGTCTTGTTTTTACTTGGAGTATTCTTGTGAAAAGGAGTTTTTCCGACTAGGAAAGTTCCTTAGGGAAGGAAAGGCGTGCGGATGCGCGCTCTTTTCTGTATCAAAAAGTTATGAAAGGGGGAGTTATGCTCTATATTTGGTCTTATTTGAAAAAATATCCCAAGTGGTTATTCTTGGATTTCTTTGGAGCGATTTTCTTTGTTATCGTCAATCTTGGACTGCCAACTGTTCTGGCTCGGATGATTGATGAAGGTGTGAATAAAGGGAATGAACATCAATTGTATGTTTGGGCGGCAATCATGCTGGTGATTATCCTATGTGGAACCTTGGGGCGTATAGTCTTAGCCTACGCTGCTAGTAAGCTGACGACCAATATGGTCAAGGATATGAGGGATGATCTCTATGCCAAATTACAAGAGTATTCTCATCATGAATATGAAAAGATTGGAGTGTCTTCACTAGTTACTCGTATTACCAGTGATGCCTTTGTTCTCATGCAATTTGCAGAACAGACCTTAAAACTGGGTGTCATCACTCCCATGATGATGCTGTCCAGTATCTTAATGATTTTTCTGACCAGCCCGTCATTAGCCTGGATAGTGGCCTTTGCAGTACCTTTCTTGGCTGTGGTGGTCATTTATGTAGCGGTCAAGACTCGACCATTATCAGAGAAACAGCAGAAAACTTTGGACAAAATCAATCAATACGCTCGTGAAAATCTGATGGGGCTTCGTGTCATTCGTGCCTTTGCTCGTGAGAAGTTTCAAGAGGAACGCTTTGCAGGACAAAATGCGGTCTATGCAGCTAATTCCAATCGTCTGTTTAAACTAACCGGTTTGACGGAACCTTTGTTTGTTCAGATTATCATTGCCATGATTGTGGCTATTGTCTGGTTCGCTCTGGACCCTATCAAACAAGGTTCTCTGCAAATTGGGGACTTGGTAGCCTTTATCGAATATAGTTTCCACGCTCTCTTGTCCTTCCTTTTCCTATCCAATCTCTTCACCATGTATCCTCGTACAGCCGTTTCGAGTGAACGTTTGAAAGAAGTCATGGATATGCCGATTTCTATTGATCCAAATGAAGGAGGAGTCAGAGAGACAGAAACTCACGGTTATTTGGAATTTGAAAATGTCACATTTGCCTATCCTGGTGAGACGGAAAACCCTGTTTTGCATAATATTTCTTTCAGCGCTAAACCAGGTGAAACCATTGCCTTTATCGGATCGACCGGATCTGGTAAATCCTCTCTTGTGCAATTAATTCCTCGTTTTTACGATGTCACCCTTGGAAAAATCAAAGTGGATGGTGTTGATGTGAGGGATTATCGCCTCAAGTCTCTCCGTCAAAAGATCGGTTTTATCCCGCAGAAGGCCTTGCTTTTTACAGGAACTATCGCTGAAAATATTCGCTATGGGAAGGAAGATGCTAGTCACAATGACCTACATCAGGCAGCGGACGTGGCGCAAGCCAAAGATTTTATCGAAAGCCGAGAAGAAGGCTTTGCGACTCATCTAGCTGAAGGCGGAAGCAACCTTTCTGGAGGACAGAAACAACGTCTCTCAATTGCCCGAGCGGTTATAAAGAATCCTGATATCTATATTTTTGACGATTCCTTCTCAGCCTTGGATTATCGCACGGATGCTATTTTACGCCGTCGTCTCAAGGAAGTAACACAGAATGCTACAGTTTTGATTGTCGCTCAACGTGTCGGAACCATCATGGATGCGGACCAGATTATTGTTCTTGATAAGGGAGAAATCGTGGGTCGCGGTCGCCATGAGGAATTAATGGAAACCAATGACATCTATCGTGAAATTGCTGAGTCGCAGTTGAAAAATGCATCTCTAACAGAAGAATAGGAGGAAATATGAAAACACAATCTAGTTTGGCTCGTTTGTGGAGCTATTTGAAAGCCTACCGTTTTTCTGTCTTTTTTGCCGTCTTTCTAAAAGTTTTAAGCGTAGTCATGAGTGTCTTGGAGCCTTTTGTATTGGGGCTAGCCATTACGGAATTGACAAAGAATCTCATAGATATGGCTAATGGTTTTGCTGGTGCTCGTATCAACACAGCCTACATCGGAACGGTTTTAATCATTTACCTCTTTAGAGGTCTCTTGTATGAACTTGGTTCTTATTATTCCAATTATTTCATGACCAATGCGGTCCAGTCTATGACCCAAGATCTGCGAAATGAAATGACCGAGAAAATTAATCGTATCCCAGTGTCTTTCTTTGACAAACACCAGTTTGGTGATTTGTTGGGGCGCTTTACCAGTGATGTTGAGACAGTGTCAAACGCTCTTCAGCAGTCTTTCCTCCAAATTGTCAATGCCGTTTTGACAATTGTTCTCGTGATGGGAATGGTTTTATACTTGAACTTCCAACTAGCTATAGTGGTGATTCTATCCATTCCAGTGACCTATTTTGGTGCTAGAAGCATCCTGAAACGTTCTCAGCCTTATTTTAAAGAACAGGCGGCTATTTTAGGACGGATGAATGGTTATGTGCAGGAAAATCTTACAGGTTTTAATGTCTTGAAACTCTACGGTCGTGAGGAAACTTCTCATAAAGAATTTTCTAAGATTACAGACGATCTCCAACGTGTTGGTTTTAAAGCCAGCTTTATCTCTGGGCTCATGATGCCAGCCCTTCATGCTGTATCGGACTTGACCTATCTGATCGTTGCAGTTCTTGGTGGTTTGCAAGTGATTGCGGGTCGTTTGACAGTGGGGAATATGCAGGCCTTTTGTTCAGTACGTTTGGCAGGTCAGTCAACCAATCCAAAACATCACACAACTTGCGGGTCAAATGCAAAGCGCCAAGTCTTCGCTCGATCGTATTTTCGACATCTTAGATGAGACTGAGGAAATCAAGGGAGAAGAACTCGAAATCCTTGAACCTTTAACGGGTCAGGTTAGCTTCAAGCAGGTTGACTTCCAGTATGTTGAAAACAAACCATTGATTCGAGACTTTAATCTAGAAGTTCAACCGGGAGAGATGGTGGCGATTGTTGGTCCTACTGGAGCTGGTAAAACGACCTTGATCAATCTGCTTATGCGCTTTTACGATGTCACAGCAGGCGCAATCTTGGTTGACGGGCAGGATATTCGCCAGTTGTCATGTCAAGATTACCGCCGTCAGTTTGGGATGGTCTTGCAGGATGCTTGGCTTTATGAAGGTACTATCAAAGAAAACCTACGTTTTGGAAATCTTGACGCCAGTGACGAGGAAATAATAGAAGCTGCCAAAGCGGCAAATGTAGACCACTTTATCCGAACGCTTCCTGGTGGTTACAACATGGAGATGAACCAAGAGTCAAGTAATATTTCCCTCGGACAAAAACAACTCTTAACCATCGCGCGTGCTCTCCTAGCCAATCCTAAAATTCTCATTCTGGATGAAGCGACTTCCTCAGTTGATACCCGTTTGGAACTCTTGATTCAAAAAGCTATGAAACGCTTGATGAAGGGAAGGACCAGCTTTGTCATCGCTCACCGTCTCTCGACCATTCAAGAAGCAGACAAGATTCTTGTTCTTAAGGACGGACAGATTATTGAGCAGGGAAATCATGAAAGCTTGCTCCAAGCAAAAGGCTTTTATTATGATCTGTACCAAAGCCAATTTTCGGGTAAATCTGATCAAGTCAGCTAATCAAAACGGTCTAGACTATTCTTAAATTATCAGTCTATTACAACTTTTTTAATATGAGTTAATTTCCCTTGCTTTTTGTATACCAGGAGTAGTATACTTAGGTAGTAATCAATAAATTGGTTACAAAAAAATAATATTACGAGGTAAGAAAAATGGTTGAATTGAAAAAAGAAGCAGTAAAAGACGTAACAACATTATCTAAAGCAGCGCCAGTAGCATTGGCTAAAACAAAGGAAGTATTGAACCAAGCAGTGGCGGACTTGTATGTGGCTCACATCGCCCTTCACCAAGTTCACTGGTATATGCGTGGTCGTGGCTTCCTCGTTTGGCATCCAAAAATGGATGAATATATGGACAGTCTTGATGGCTATCTTGACGAAATTAGCGAACGTTTGATTACCCTTGGTGGCAAACCTTACTCAACTTTGACAGAGTTCCTTCAACACAGTGAAATCGAAGAAGAAGAAGGAGAATTCCGTAACGTTGAAGAAAGCTTGGAACGTGTTCTAGCTATTTATCGCTACCTCATCACTCTTTTCCAAAAAGCTTTGGATGTAACTGACGAAGAAGGTGACGACGTTACAAACGATATCTTTGTTGGGGCTAAGGCTGAACTTGAGAAAACAGTTTGGATGCTTGCGGCAGAACTTGGACAAGCTCCTGGTTTGTAAAATATAGTTGTACCCCTTTTATCATGAGGTGCTTGATAAGTGCCCATGACCAATCATCTTTTAAAAGTCATGTAACTGTAAAAAGTTGCATGATTTTTTTGTCTGCTGGACTTAGGACACATTGTCAAAAGTAGGATTTTACGGTATAATAGTTGCTGTTCGAGAAATTTTGATTGTCAAAAAATAGTGAAATGTTATAAGGAGAACCCATGAACAACTTACCAAATTGCCCAAAATGTAATTCAGAATATGTCTACGAAGACGGAAGTCTCTTGGTCTGCCCAGAGTGTGCCTATGAGTGGAATCCTGCAGAAGTTGCAGAAGTAGAAGAAGGCGTTGTCGCTATCGATGCCAATGGAAATAAATTGGCTGACGGCGATACTGTGACCCTTATCAAGGACTTGAAAGTAAAAGGTGCGCCAAAGGATTTGAAACAAGGAACTCGTGTTAAAAATATCCGTATCGTAGAAGGTGACCACAACATCGACTGTAAGATTGATGGCTTTGGAGCTATGAAACTCAAATCAGAATTTGTTAAGAAAATCTAGCCATGAAACTGAACTACAAATTTATCTTTTATAGCCGAGTGCTCTTGTTCTTAGCGGCATTTACAGGAGTTTATTTGGAGATTACTAAGCATGGTGGTTTTGGTATGCTCCTTTACTACACAGTGTTGTCCAATCTTTTGGTAACGATTTTCACGGGTTATCTGTTCCGTGTGATGAGCCGTTCAGGGGAAAATTGGCAAAGTCCGACCTTGCTTCGTCTCAAGGGTGGCGTCACCATGAGTATCATGATTACCTGTGTGATTTACCATTTTATGCTTGCTCCGATTGCGACAGACTTTTACCGTGTGGAAAATTTCCTTTGCCACTATATCGTTCCACTCTGGTTTTTAGCTGACACCCTCTTCTTTGATAAACAGGGTCAATATAAAATCTGGGATCCAGTCTTGTGGACTATCTTGCCCTTGGTTTATATGATTTTTGCCTTGTTTAATGGTCTTGTCTTGAAACTCAATATTCCGAATTCCAAGGACAATCCCTTCCCCTATTTCTTTTTGAATGTGAACAAGGGTTGGGACGTGGTCATCAAATGGTGTTTGATCATTTTTGTGGCTTATATGGTTGCAGGCTTTATCTTCTATCTGATCAAGCAAATCAAGCGAAAATAGTCTTCCTATTAGGAAAGTTAGGACGGAGTCTCTAGTTCAATCGGGCTCCTTCTTTTCTTGCCATCTTCCTTTTAAAAGGATAAACAGTGAGAAATATATAGAAAGAAAATCCATGAAACAATATTTAGAACGGGCTAGTATTTTGGCCCTCTCCCTCGTTTTGATTACCTCCTTTTCCATCTCAAGTGCTCTGCCAGCCATGTTTGACTACTATCAAGGCTACCCCAAAGAACAAATCGAGCTCTTGGTCAGCCTTCCTTCTTTTGGAATTATGATCATGCTGATTTAAATGGGTTTTTGGAACGTTTGTTTCCTGAGCGTCTTCAGATTAGTCTAGGGCTTCTCATCCTCTCTATTGGTGGAACAGCCCCCTTCTGGTATCAGGATTATAACTTTGTCTTTGCGATGCGAATTTTATTTGGTTTGGGTGTGGGGATGATCAATGCCAAGGCCATTTCTATTATCAGTGAACGCTATCATGGAAAGACACGGATCCAGATGCTGGGTCTTCGCGGATCAGCAGAAGTTGTCGGCGCATCGATTTTGACTCTAGTGGTTGGTCAGCTCTTATCCTGGGGATGGACAGTGACCTTCTTGGCCTACAGTGCAGGATTTTTAGTATTGATCCTTTATCTGCTCTTTGTCCCTTATGGGAAAGAAAAGAAAGAAACAAAGAAAAAAGAGGCCGAAACAACTCGTTTGACAGGACAGATGAAAGGCTTGATTTTTCTATTGGCTGTCGAAGCAGCAGTTGTTGTCTGCACCAACACAGCCATCACCATTCGTATTCCTAGTTTGATGGTGGAAAGAGGTCTCGGGGATGCTCAATTATCTAGTTTTGTTCTTAGTGTCATGCAGCTGATTGGTATCTTGGCTGGCGTGAGTTTTTCTGTCTTGATTTCTCTCTCTTTAAAGAAAGGTTGCTCCTTTGGTCAGGTATCACCTTTGGATTGGGGCAAATTGTGATTGCCTTGTCTCCGTCATTGGGTGTGATGGTAGTTGGAAGTGTTGTGGCAGGTTTTTCTTACAGTGTGGCCTTGACCACTGTCTTTCAACTTCTTTCTGAAAGAATTCCAGCTAACCTCCTTAATCAGGCAACGTCTTTTGCAGTGTTAGGATGTAGCTTTGGGGCCTTTACGACACCATTCGTCCTGGGAGCTATCGGCATGGTCACTCAAAACGGGATGCTGGTTTTCACCATTCTAGGATGCTGGTTAATAGTGACTTCCGTATTTGTTATGTTTTCTCTTCGAAAGAAAGCTTAGGATTGATTTCCTAAGTTTTTCTTTTTCGTTTTTGTCCCCAGACAATTATTGGTTTTTAAACTTGTTTACATTTTTATTTCCTGATAAAATAGAAGTCATGACGAGATATAAAGCAATTATTTCCTATGACGGCTATGCCTTTGCTGGCTTTCAGCGTCAGCCCCATGCGCGGAGCGTTCAGGAGGAAATCGAAAAAACCTTAACGAGACTTAATAAGGGACAAGCCATCACTGTTCACGGTGCTGGTAGGACGGACAGTGGGGTTCATGCTCTGGGTCAGGTTATTCATTTTGATCTGCCCTATCAGATGGATGAGGAAAAACTCCGTTTTGCTCTGGATACTCAGTCACCAGAAGATATTGATGTGATTTCGATTAAGATCGTGGCGGATGATTTTCATTGCCGTTATGCAAAACATAGCAAGACCTATGAGTTTATCGTGGATAGGGGCCGTCCTAAAAATCCCATGCGCCGTCACTATGCTACTCACTTTCCCTATCCGCTTGATGTTGAGCGGATGCAGATGGCAATCAAAAAGTTAGAGGGGAACCCATGATTTCACCGGTTTTACAGCATCTGGGACTAGTGTAGAGGACAAGGTTCGGACCATTACAGAAGCTAGTCTTAGTGTTGATGAGACAGGCCAGTTTTTGACCTTTAGCTTTTCAGGAAATGGTTTCTTGTATAAGCAAATTCGCAATATGGTGGGGACGCTGCTCAAAATCGGCAATAACCGCATGCCAGTTGAGCAGATTGACCTCATCTTGGAGAAGAAGGACAGGCAGCTCGCAGGTCCAACGGCAGCACCAAATGGTTTGTATTTGAAGGAGATTCGATATGAAGAATAATCGTATTTTAGCACTTTCTGGAAATGATATTTTTAGTGGTGGTGGTTTGTCAGCCGATCTTGCTACCTATACCTTGAACGGTTTGCATGGCTTTGTAGCAGTGACTTGTTTGACAGCCTTGACAGAAAAGGGCTTTGAAGTCTTTCCAACGGATGATACTATTTTTCAATATGAGTTGGATAGTTTGCGTGATGTGGACTTTGCAGGGATCAAGATTGGTCTTCTCCCTACTGTCAGTGTGGCTGAGAAGGCACTGGACTTTATCAAGCAACGCCCTGGAGTGCCTGTGGTGTTGGACCCAGTCTTGGTCTGCAAGGAAACGCATGATGTAGCTGTAAGTGAACTCTGTCAAGAGTTGATTCGCTTTTTCCCTTATGTGAGTGTGATCACTCCTAATCTCCCAGAAGCAGAATTGCTAGCAGCTCAAGAGATTAAAAACTTGGAAGACATGAAAAGAGCAGCGCAAAAATTGCATGACTTAGGAGCGCCAGCAGTCATTATCAAGGGAGGTAATCGACTTAGTCAGGACAAGGCTGTGGATGTCTTTTATGATGGACAAACTTTCACTGTCCTAGAAAATCCCGTCATCCAAGGCCAAAATGCTGGTGCAGGTTGTACCTTTGCCTCTAGCATTGCCAGTCACCTAGTCAAAGGTGATGAACTTTTACTAGCAGTAGAAAGCTCTAAGGCTTTCGTTTATCGTGCCATTGCACAAGCAGATCAGTATGGAGTAAGACAATATGAAGCAAACCAAAACAACTAAAATCGCCCTTGTATCTCTATTAACCGCCCTCTCTGTGGTTCTAGGTTATTTCTTAAAAATTCCAACACCGACAGGCATTCTAACTCTTTTAGATGCGGGTGTCTTCTTTACGGCCTTCTACTTTGGTAGTCGTGAAGGGGCTATAGTAGGAGGACTAGCAGGTTTCTTGATTGACCTCTTATCAGGCTATCCTCAGTGGATGTTCTTTAGCTTGGTAAATCATGGCTTGCAAGGATTTTTTGCAGGCTTTAAAGGCAAATGGCAATGGCTAGGCCTTGTCTTAGCAACGATTGTTATGGTGGGGGGGCTACGCCTTGGGTTCAACTTTGATGAATGGCTGGGCAGCAGCTCTACCAGAAATCCTACCAAACTTCCTGCAAAATACCTTGGGTATGGTTGTGGGGTTTGTGCTTAGTCAGAGTATTAAGAAAATTAAGTAAAGCGGCTGGAGAAAAGTTCTAAAAATCAGAAAAACGCATAATATCAAGTGTTGAAAAACCTTGATATTATGCGTTTTATTGTGGGAAGATTTTCGAAGAATATTAATCAAAATAAAGCAAATCTTTGCTGGTGCTTGTAAAGAGGTCAAAGCCATCCTTGGTAACAACACCGCAGTCTTCGATACGGACCCCGACTTTACTAGGGATATAGATACCTGGTTCAACAGAGAAGCACATGCCTTCTTCGATGACCATGTCGTTTCCTTCCATGATAGATGGGAATTCGTGGACATCCATACCGATACCGTGACCGAGACGGTGGTTGAAGTACTCACCATAACCAGCTTTTTCGATGACCTCACGGGCAGCTCGGTCTACTTCATGGGCAGTCACACCTGGCTTGATAAAGTCAAGGGCAGCTTGTTGGGCTTCAAGGGTCAAGTTGTAGATATCTTTCTTGAATTGGTCAGGTTTACCGACAGCGACTGTACGAGTCATATCTGATGCGTAGCCATTGACCATAACACCTAGGTCAAAGAGGAGAAGGGCATCTTTCGACCTTGTTTGCACCAGGAATTCCGTGTGGATTTGCGGCGTTATCGCCAGTCAAGACCATGGTGTCAAAACTCATTTCATAGCCTTCACGCTTCATGGCGAAGTCGATTTGGGCGATAATATCTGTCTCTGTTTTATCGAGAGAGATATTGTCAAAACCAACATTGACAGCTTTATCAGCATAGAGCCCTGCAACCATCATTTTTTGGACTTCATCAGCTGATTTGATGAGGCGCATGCGTTGGATGCGAGGAGTGAGGTTTTCAAACTCAGCAGTTTCAAAAACTGTTTTTAAACCATGGTATTTGGTCAAGATGAGGTTGTCAAACTCTACTGCCACACGTTTGAAATCAAGTTGTGGAAGAGCATTCTGGATTTTCTTCCATGGATTTTCAGAATCTACATACCCCACAACTGGGAAGGAAACGGTGCTACTTGCACGCTCCACTTCAAGGGCTGGGACAAAGAGGAGAGGTTCCTGATCTGCTAGAACAAAGAGGAACATTTGGCGTTCATGGGGATCACTGTAAAAGCCAGTGAGGTAATTAATAGTGACGGGGTCAGATACGACAGCGACGTCTAGTTTTTCTGATTCAAGATATGTTAGGATTTGTTGTAATTTAGACATATGCTACCTTCTTTCTACCCCTCTATTTTGGCAAAAAAAGAGAGAAAATGCAAGGGAGAAGGGTAAAAGAACAGGCAAAAAGAACTCCGACAAGATAGGGGAGTTCTTTGATCTAATTTTCCTTAGTTTAAGAAAAGTCAGCCTTGCTTTTGACGTCGCTGTACTCTTTAGCGATTTCTTGGCTGAGAATTTCCTCATAGGCAGGGAGTTGAATATCCTGACCATATTTTTTCTTGAGAGCAGTAGTGACTAGGCGATAAGCCAGATTGGCATTACGAGAGAGGATAGGTCCGTGGAAGTAGGAACCAAAGACATTCTTATAATGAACCCCTTCGCCGACCTTTTCCTCGTTGTTTCCATTTCCATAGACAACCTGACCCAGTGGTTTTTGGTCATCCGAGAGGAAGGTACGGCCCTGATGATTTTCAAAGCCATAGTAGGTTTCATCGAAATCTTCATTGTGAATCTTGATGTCACCGATAAAGCGATTATTGGTCTGGTTGAGGGTGTAGTGGCCCATGACCCCTAGCCCTTCGATGCGCTTGCCTGAAGCCTCAACATAATATTGTCCCAATAGCTGGAAACCACCGCAGATGGCTAAAACTACTCCGTCGTTTTGGATGTAGTTGTCAATGCTCTCTTTTTTAGCAGGTAAGTCGCCAGCGATAATACTCTGTTCAAAGTCTTGGCCACCACCGAAAAAGGCGATATCGTAGTGGTTTTCATCAAAGGCATCATGGAGAGAAACGATGTCAACCGTCACATGAGCTCCAAGTTTTTCAGCCACATACTTGAGCATGAGGATGTTTCCATTGTCCCCGTAGGTATTCATGAGGTTTCCGTAGAGGTGGGCGATGTTGAGCTGATAAGGATAGTTTCCGTCTTTTGAGGAAAGTGAAGTATAAACCATTAGTTCATCTCCTTTCTAACAATCTGACGACTAGCCAGCAGTTCGCGGAATTCAAGCATAGCAGTATAGGTAGCTAGTATATAGGCATGCTTGCAGTCTTGGTTCTCAATGGTTTTGAGAACTTGCTCCAGATTGCTTGTCTCAGTGATTTTATCAGCTGGGTATCCTGTCACACGAAGACGGCGTGCGATTTCAGAATGACGAACACCGCCAGCATTGATTTCAGGGATATCCATATCAGTGATTTGTTCAAAGTCCGCATCCCAGATCCAGCTAGTGTCAATTCCGTCTGCATAGTTGGCGTTGAGAAGGACAGATAGGCTGAATGGATAAGGTGCTAGTTTGATCATTTCGATAGCTTGGGTCGCACCGACTGGATTTTTGATGAGAACGAGTGTACATTCCTTTTCACCGATATGGAAGGTTTCCTGACGACCAAAGACAGCGCGACTCTTATCAAATCCTTGCTTGATCCGTTGCGAATCTGCGCCGAGGAATCGAGCAATGGCAACCGCGGCTAGCGCATTGTAGATGTTGTAAAGTCCACCGATTTGAATGCCGTATTCTTGTCCGTCAATGACAAAGCGAGAGCGATTGTTAGTCAACTCAACCAATTCCGTCAGACGGTAGTCCAAGTCAGGACGTTTACATCCACAATTTTCACAGATATAGGCACCCAAGTTTGCATAGGTATTATGTTCATATTTGAGGATGCCTTGACAGTCAGGGCAGAGAATCCCTTCGGTATTGTAGTGAGCTAGTTGGGCTGGTCCTTTTTCCAAGTCAAAACCAAAATACTGAACTGGATTTGAAATAGATGGCTTGTAGAAAAGCGGACTGTCACCATTGAGGAGAACAGTAGCCGTAGGCACCTTACGAATGGCATCCAAAATCATGTTATAAGTTGTGTAAATCTCACCATAGCGGTCCATCTGATCACGGAAAATGTTAGTGATGACAAAAAGGCTAGGATGGATGTAGTCACAGATACGAGAAAGACTGGCTTCGTCGATTTCTAGAACGGCAATGTTTTTTCCAGTTTTAGAGGATTTGGCAGTCAAGAAGGTTGTCGTAATCCCTGTGATCATGTTAGCGCCACTAGGATTGGTCAGAACCTGACCATAAACTTCTTTTAAAATGCCGACAGTGAGAGCAGTTGTCAAGGTTTTCCCGTTGGTTCCAGTAACCACGACAATCTCGTAGTTCTTAGCTAGGTTTTGTAAAATATCTTTATCAAATTGAAGGGCAAGTTTTCCAGGGAGCGTACTTCCACGACCAAGACGGCTCAAGAGGAAGTGAGATGAACGCCCAGCTAGGAGGCCCAAAGTAGTTTTTAATTTCATGTTTCTATTATATCATACTGCGCCCAGCAGTCCAATAACTAAAGTAACCTCTAAGATCAACTAAAGAAGTAACCTTAGAGGTGCTTTTTAGGTTCTGATTAAACCAATCAAATACAATATCTTTGGATTTGATAACTTTGGCAACTTTAAGAAATAAATCTTTCTTGCTCTGAACATAAGAAAGGAGAGGACATCAATTATCTTCTATAGGTTTTAAAATTTCATTAATTCATTATAGCTGACAAAGATACCTAACTTTTTGGGATTTAGATCATTTTTTTGGAAAGTCTCTTTTATAATAAATTACGAATTTTTTTCTTTTTATAAATGCGTTAAGAGGATAGTGTTTATCAAGATATTCTAGGAGTGCCTGAGCAGATTCAGAAATGCGTTCGTAACCTTGCAAAAAGTAGGGTAATTGTTTGGCTTCGTTTGGATAACCTTTTTCAAATCGTCTGCTGCTGTTAAAAATATCTATAAAATTAGATTTAGAAGTTTTTTCCAAATTGATTAGTTCGGTCCAAAGCTTGACAGATCTGTTTTTGGATGAAATCATAAGCAGCCAATTTTTCGCCTCGTTGATAGCGACCTAGTCCTATATATAGGTTGCATAAAATTTCTCCCAACAGCCATTCACGGTCTCTATTTTCTTTTGATGGCAATCTTTGTGGCTGGCAGATTGTTCCATCAAAACCGACCTCCTTCCAGATAATTTTGCCTTCAGCGAAGGGAATGTTTACTAGTTCATGAGCTTCAAAGATAGCAAATTCACAAAAAACATCATCTTCAAATAGAACTTTATGTCCGTCCACTGTATTTTGGTAGTGAAATGCAATTGGTTCTAGATTACTTAACCAAGTTAGGTCCTTGATATAGGCCTGCTTGTAGCCATCTTTTACAATAACAAAGAAATCCAAATCGGAGTACTGATCCAATCGTTCTCTTTCTGCTCCGCAAGAACCAAGTGCCAGTAAAGCTAGTGCTTGTCTAGAATCTTTTAGAGACTGACCAATATCATTTAGTCTTTGTAATAGTAATTCTGTTTTATTCATATCGTTACCTCATTGTTTCTTGTTTACAGACATTATATAGTTAATGTTTTCGAAAGTCAATTTCATCCAACGTCATATACATTAACATAATATGTGATTTCTCGATATTTTTTTACAATGATAAAGTTTAAACATTTTGCGGATCTTTGTTCATATTATCAAGAATGAAGAAACTTGAAGTATTCTTTGATTAATTAGAAAGCGGTTCTTATCTTCAAAAAAAGATTAAATGATTTGGAAAAATATTTGAGAAGAAAAAAATATATCGACTTAGCCATCAATTTGCAAACAGTAAAATCTTCTCACAAATGATGAAAAATACACACATGACCCGCGCGAAGAGTGCCTAATTTACCTAATTAGGCATGAAACAATCATTGCAAAAATATACTTTTTAAATTACCCATAAAACGATGAGCTGAAGCGAGTTATTTAAAGTCATATGTATTGCTGATATTTGAAAGAGTGACCTGAGACTCAATATATAATTAGGACTGCTAAATAAAGTTGGGATATTATATCATAAAAGAAGGAAAAGACAGATTTGAGATTTCGCAGAAACAAAAACAGCCCGATGAGGGCTGTGAGTGATTAGTTCTGAAACCAAGTTGCGATTGGGAAGTCGTTTTGTTTCAGTTCCAGTTTTGTTTTGGTTAGAAGTTGGCCATTTTCTAGAGAATACAATAACAAATATTGATTGGTTACGATCAATACCTTATTTGTCAAACTTGTATCGATGTGTATTATCTCTTCTGTAGATTCAGGCAAATCTTTTCTGACATTGATTAGATAGCTAGATTCATCAGAGAGATTGACAATAGATAAGGCACAGCGATCATTTCCATCCGCCTCGTGTTTTACAATCAATCGGTCTTCTTTCGGTGTTTTATAAAGAAGATTTGGATTGTTCTCTGGTAGCGTGATGAAGTGCTTTTCCTTACTAGACAAGTTCATGACAAGTATGCGATTGTCTGGGTCCTTGGAGAAAGTTTCTGTATTTCGGGTATAAGCAACACTACTGTAATAATTGTCACCGATTAATTCAGAAGACGTCAACATTTCAACGATCTTGCCTTCGCTTGTCAGAGGTGTGCGAGACAATTCTTTTAGTTGATTATTTTCGTCTAATTCAACTAAATAATCATCGAAGACTAAAGCGGGTCGTTGGCGAGACTCATCATGAAAACCCAGACCGAGGTAGAGGCGATTCCCTCTTCCATGAAACTGGATTGGAAAGGAAGTGGATTCGGAGAATGTTTTCTGAGTAATCAGCTTTCCTGAGATGTCAAACATACTGAGCACCCCATCCTCAGTTGTAGTTTGGCCTGTGTAGAAGAACTTGTCTGATACTCCAGCTCCCGAATAAGCATAGAAGGGAGTTGAAGTTTTCCGTATGTCCCCTGTCTGAAAGTCAAGGGATACAATGTTCTGAGTGGATGCCTTCCCTCTGGTATTTCCAGACGAAAAGACGAGATAGCGATTGTCAAACCGTCCCTGAGGAAACCAGAAATTGACATCTTCTGCAATGGAGACGTCCTCAGTCTTCATGAGTTGAAACTGATCGTTTTGCAACTGATAACTTTGAATGGATTTCGAATTGACAAGGTAAAAATCAGCAGTCTGATTGACTGTGAATTGCTGTTTTTGAGGTGAAATCAAGCGAAAAAGCATCCAGCAAAGCAGGAGAAAAATGAAGACTATACTGACACAGAAAACCAGTGTTTTCATAGCCATACTTTTTTCTTTGGATAGAAATGAAAAAGGAGCGTGTTTTGGTAGTTTAACTTGCTTTCCCATGTGACTAGCCTCCTTTTTGAACAAAAAATGAAGACAACATCCTACACTTATATTATAAACTTTTACAGCTAAAAGCACAAATAATCTTGCAAAGGAACTATAGACTGGATAAAAAAAGACAAACATCGAAATGGATGCTTGTCTTGTGGAGAATATCTGAAAACTTAAATCGCAAACAGGTCATTCAAGTTCTCAGCCAAGGTTGGGTGAGTGAAGATTTGTTTTGTGAAGTAAGTATAAGAAATCTTGTTGTCCATCGCAACAGTGATGATGTTGATGATTTCTTGAGAACCTTCTGAGAAGATGCTTGCTCCAAGAATTTCCTTTGTTTCAGTGTTAACAACAGCTTTGAAAGCTCCGCGAAGGTCTCCGTTTACATGACCACGAGGCATTGCTGCAACAGGAATTTCCTTCACAGCGTATGGAAGTTTCAAATCAGCTGCTTGGCTTTCCGTCAAACCGACTTGTGAAAGTGCAGGTGTGATGAACATGGTGTTTGGCACGTTGAGACGGTCTTCAAGTGTGTAGCTGCCATCACCAGCAAGATAGCTGTAGACAACGCGGAAGTCATCAAGTGAAATGTAGGTAAATTGAGGTCCACCGTTGACGTCTCCAACTGCGAAGACACCAGGAACGTTTGTTTGACAATGTTTGTCTACTTTGATAGCACCACGCTCTGTTAGTTCAATATTAGTATTCTCAAGTTGAAGTGGTTCTACGTTTGGCTTACGTCCAGTTGCGTAGAGAAGAGCATCGAAACGGTAAGTTTCCTTTTCAGTTACGACAAGGACTTGGTCACCGTCGTTTTTGATTTCAGTAGTACGGATGTTTTGAAGCAATTCAATACCGTCTTCTTCCATGTATTGTTTAGCAAGAGCTGCGATGGAAGGTTCTGCACGAGGTAGGAAAGTATCCAAGGCATCTAGGACTGTAACTTTACTACCAAGTCTATTGTAGAGTCCTGCAAATTCAAGACCGATATTTCCGCCACCAAGGACACCAAGTTTTTTTCAGGCAATTTATCCAAGTTTTGGATACCTGTCGAGTCAAAGACGTTTTTTTGCTTGTAGTAAGTCCAGGAATTGGCAAGACGTTTGAAACAGCACCAGTGTTGATGACGATAGTTTCAGCAGTCAATTCTTGTTTTTTTCGTCACCAGCTTGGATTTCGATGACCTTGTTTGAAAGGAAGTGAGCTTCCGCATCAAAGATATCCACACCTGTACCCGCAACAGTAGAATAGTTTTTTTACCATTGAGGCGACCAGTGATAGTATTTTTTTGGTAGTAATGACTTCTTCAAAAGACAAGTCTTTCTCAGCAGCAACCAGCAAAGTCTTTAGTTGGGATACATCCGATGTTGATACAAGTTCCACCGTACATAGCTTTGCTACGTTCAACCAGGGCAACTTTTTTGCCAGCTGAAGCCAATTTACCAGCTAGTGTCTTCCCAGCTTTACCAAATCCAATAACGATTAAATCATATGTTAACATTTATAGTCCTCCTATTCGATTTTCATTCTAGCATAAGAAAAACACTTTTTGCACAAATCTGCTACGGGAAACAAAGTGAGTTTGAAATGGTCCTTTCAAAACCCTCTGATAAACAAGTTTCAGCTTGTTTTACTGTTAGAAAATCGTTTACATGATTTTCCTTAAGGATTCTACTATCTTTTGCCCCTCTCTTGTGTTATACTAGATAAGTTGCAAAGAAACTCGTACTTTTCTTTCGTGGAAAAGAAGCAACACGGTGTCTCATACTAAAATGAAGATACGTCATGAAAAGAAAAGTATATACTAAGCGCTATAGGATGGCTTCGCACCATCTTTAGAAAGAAGAAAAACGTGAAATTTAATGAATTTAACTTGTCTGCTGAATTGCTAGCAGAGATTGAAAAAGCTGGATTTGTAGAAGCAAGTCCCATCCAAGAACAGACTATTCCCTTGGCTCTTGAGGGAAAAGACGTTATCGGTCAAGCTCAGACTGGTACAGGGAAAAACTGCGGCCTTTGGCTTTGCCAACCCTTGAAAAAAATCCGTACAGAAGAAGCAACTATTCAAGCCTTGGTCATTGCTCCAACTCGTGAACTCGCTGTTCAAAGTCAAGAGGAACTGTTCCGCTTTGGCCGTAGTAAGGGTGTGAAAGTTCGCTCAGTTTACGGTGGTTCAAGCATTGAGAAACAAATCAAGGCCCTTAAATCGGGTGCCCATATCGTGGTAGGAACACCAGGCCGTCTCTTGGACTTGATCAAACGCAAGGCTTTGAAATTGCACGATATTGAAACCCTCATCCTTGATGAAGCAGACGAAATGCTCAACATGGGCTTTCTTGAAGATATCGAAGCTATTATCTCTCGTGTCCCTGAAAGTCGTCAAACCTTGCTTTTTTCAGCAACCATGCCTGAAGCCATCAAACGTATCGGTGTTCAGTTTATGAAAGAGCCTGAGCATGTGAAGATTGCTGCCAAAGAATTGACAACAGAGCTGGTGGACCAGTACTATATCCGTGTCAAGGAACAAGAAAAATTTGACACTATGACCCGTCTCATGGATGTGGAACAACCAGAACTCGCTATTGTATTTGGTCGTACCAAACGCCGTGTGGATGAATTGACTCGTGGACTTAAAATCCGTGGTTTCCGTGCAGAAGGTATCCATGGTGATTTGGACCAAAACAAACGTCTTCGTGTCCTCCGTGATTTCAAAAATGGGAATCTCGATGTTCTGGTTGCGACAGACGTAGCAGCGCGTGGTTTGGATATCTCAGGTGTGACCCATGTCTACAACTACGATATTCCACAAGATCCTGAAAGCTATGTTCACCGTATCGGTCGTACAGGGCGTGCTGGTAAGTCAGGTCAGTCCATTACTTTTGTCGCACCAAACGAAATGGGCTACCTCCAAATCATCGAAAACTTGACCAAGAAACGCATGAAAGGTCTCAAACCTGCAAGTGCAGAAGAAGCCTTCCAAGCGAAGAAACAAGTAGCACTAAAGAAAATCGAACGTGATTTCGCAGACGAGACCATTCGTGGAAACTTTGAGAAGTTTGCTAAAGATGCTCGTAAGTTGGCTGCCGAATTTAGTCCAGAAGAATTGGCTATGTATATCTTGAGTCTGACTGTCCAAGATCCTGACAGCCTTCCGGAAGTTGAGATTGCACGTGAAAAACCACTGCCATTTAAACCATCAGGTAATGGCTTCGGTGGAAAAGCTAAGGGAGGTCGTCGTGTGGACGACCGTCGAGACCGTGATCGCCGTGGCAATGGTCGTCGTGATGAGTTCAAGAAAGGTAGTCGTGGGAACGATCGTTTTGATAAAGACAGACGTTACCGAAATAAAGACAATAAAAAAACCTCGCAACACTTCAAGCGAAAAGAAAACAGGCTTTGTTATTCGTAACAAGGGAGATAAATAGGAAAAAGCGATTCATATTGTGAATCGCTTTTATATATAAGGAGACCAAGGGGAAAAGAAGATGGATAATAGTAAAGGAAAGGTGAGATGGGAAGGGATCCTTAATTCATCTTCTTATAATATTATAATATCAAAAATAAAATAGGATGTCAATAAAAAAATCGCTTTTTTTCTAAAAATATTTTTGCTTTTTAAAAATTGCAATTCAATAAGCAATTTTCAGATAATTATTGAAAATTTCAGGTTCTTTATGTTATAATGATAGCGATTAAATGCGAGGTGAAAAAAATGGCACATTTATTAGAAAAAGACAAGAAAAATTACATCAATTTTAAAACGCTCTGAAGAGCAAATGCAGGATGAACTTCCATACAATGCCATTACACGTCAATTAGCAGACATTATTGATTGCAATGCCTGTATTGTCAATAGCAAGGGACGACTTTTTGGGCTACTTTTATGCGCTATAAAACCAATACAGATCGTGTAGAACAGTTTCTTTCCAAACCAAGACGTTCCCAGATGACTATGTACAAGGGGCAAACATGATCTACGATACGGAAGCCAATCTTCCTATTGAACATGATTTGACCATTTTTTTCCTGTAGAGAGCCGTGCGGATTTTTCCAGATGGTTTGACAACCATTGCTCCCATTCATGTATCGGGGATTCGCCTAGGTTCCTTGATTATTTGGCGTAATGATAAGAAATTTGAAGATGAGGATTTGATTCTCGTTGAGATTGCGAGCACGGTGGTAGGGATTCAACTTTTGAACTTCCAACGTGAAGAAGATGAGAAAAAAATATTCGTCGCCGTACTGCTGTAACTATGGCAGTCAATACCCTCTCCTACTCAGAACTTCGTGCTGTTTCAGCTATTTTTAGCTGAGTTGGATGGAAATGAAGGGACAATTGACTGCATCTGTCATTGCTGACCGTATCGGAATCACGCGCTCAGTAATCGTCAATGCTCTCCGTAAGCTAGAGTCAGCGGGAATTATTGAGAGCCGCTCGCTCGGAATGAAGGGGACTTATCTCAAAGTTCTAATTGGTGATATTTTTGAGGAAGTGAAAAAGAGGGACTACTAATGGCAAAGGCTTTTAATCTCGATTGACTATACAGAGGATTTTCGTAGCAGATCAACGGGAAAGTTAACTGCTGGAGCACCTGCTCAAGCTATATCAGAGGCAATCAATCAGGTGACCAGACTGGCTTTTTGATCGTGGAGACTATGTTTTCTTCACCATTGATGCTCATGAGGATGAGGGATGATTTTCATCCTGAAAGTAAACTCTTTCCACCGCACAACATCATTGGAACTAGTGGTCGCAACTTGTATGGAAAACTAGCAGATTTTTACCAAGACCATGCTTCTGATAGTCGTGTCTTTTGGATGGACAAGCGTCACTATTCAGCATTTTTCAGGAACGGATCTCGATATTCGCCTGCGAGAACGTCGAGTTGATACAGTCATCTTAACTGGTGTTTTGACAGATATTTGTGTTCTCCATACGGCTATTGATGCCTATAATTTAGGTTATCATATCGAGGTTGTCAAACCTGCGGTTGCCTCTATCTGGCCAGAAAATCATCAGTTTGCTCTTGGACATTTTTAAGAACACTCTGGGAGCCAAATTGTTGGATGAAAATTTGACTGAAATTAAAGAATGATTCCCTTGGAAAAATGAAAAAAATCTGAAAAAAGTGTTGACAAAGATTTTGAAAGTTGATATACTAGTAAAGTAATCGACGCGGGGATGGCGGAATTGGCAGACGCGCAGGACTAAGGATCCCTGTGACCGCTTTTAGGTCGTGAGGGTTCAAGTCCCTCTCTCCGCATAGGATAAGAGTTAGCTTTGGCTAGCTCTTTTTGTTTTTTTCCAAAGAAGGCTAGAGGTACAGTTCGACTATCGGAAGAACTTGGCATCAAGAACTATCATTTATGGAATGGAGTCGATTTTTGATTGGTAAAACGTGTTCTAATATGAAGAAAGTTAGCAGTTGCTAGCTTTCTTCATTTTTTTCAAAAAAATAAATCAAAAAAATATTTTTTTCGATTTCATAAACATTTCATATTTGGATTTTTATAATAGTCTTACAAATATGGAGGTGACAAATGAATCCAATCCAAAGAGCTTGGGCTTATGTCAGCAGAAAACGACTGAGAAGTTTTATTTTATTTCTGATTTTATTGGTCCTATTGGCCGGAATTTCAGCCTGTTTGACTCTGATGAAGTCCAACAAAACAGTAGAAAGCAATCTTTACAAATCACTCAATGCTTCTTTTTTTCTATCAAAGAAAGATAGAAAATGGACAGACCTTCAAGTTGTCAGACCCTAGCATCCGTGAGCAAGATTAAGGGACTGGAAAATGTCTCTCCTGAACTCGAAACGGTCGCAAAACTGAAAGACAAGGAAGCGGTGAGTGGTGAGCAGAGCGTAGAACGCGATGATTTGTCAGCTGCGGATAAGAACTTGGTTAGCTTAACGGCTCTTGAGGATTCATCCAAGGATGTCACCTTTACTAGTTCAGCTTTCAACCTAAAAGAAGGGCGACACCTTCAAAAAGGAGATTCTAAGAAAATCCTTATCCACGAAGAGTTGGCCAAGAAGAACGGTCTTTCGCTTCATGACAAGATTCGCTTGGATGCTGGTCAGTCCGAAGCTGGAAAAGGGCAAACAGTTGAGTTTGAGATTGTCGGCATCTTTTCTGGTAAAAAGCAAGAGAAATTTACAGGCTTGTCTTCTGACTTCAGTGAAAAACAATGTCTTTACAGACTATGAAAGTAGCCAAACCCTTCTGGGAAATAGTGAAGCTCAAGTCAGTGCAGCGCGCTTCTATGTAGAAAATCCTAAGGAAATGGACGGACTCATGAAGCAGGTGGAAAAGCTTGGCTTTGGAAAATCAAGGTTACCAAGTCGAGAAGGAAAACAAGGCCTTTGAACAAATCAAAGACTCAGTTGCAACCTTCCAAACCTTCCTAACCATCTTCCTTTATGGGATGTATGATAGCTGGAGCTGGAGCCTTAATTTTGGTCTTGTCTCTCTGGTTGAGAGAAAGGGTCTACGAAGTGGGGATTTTACTCGCACTTGGAAAAAGGCAAGAGCTCGATCTTTCCTACAATTCTGTTTAGAGGTAGTTTTGGTATCTCTTCGAGCTTTGCTTCCAGCATTTGTTGCAGGAAACGCCATCACATCCTATCTGCTACAAACCGTACTAGCAAGTGGAGATCAGGCAACCTTACAAGATACGCTAGCTAAAGCAAGCAGTCTATCAACCAGTCTCCTATCCTTTGCAGAATCCTATGTCTTTCTGCTACTGATTAGTTGCTTGTCTGTAGCTCTTTGTTTCGTATTCTTATTTAGAAAAATCGCCTAAGGAAATTTTTATCATCTATTAGTTAATACTCTTCGAAAATCTCTTCAAACCGCGTCAGTCTTCTGCAACCTTTGCCGTACTTTGAGCACAGCCTGCAGCTAGCTTCCTAGTTTGCTCTTTGATTTTCATTGAGTATAAGAAGGAGAAATCATGACTTTATTACAATTGCAAGATGTTACCTACCGTTATAAGAACACTGCTGAAGCAGTTTTATATCAGATCAAGTATAATTTTGAACCCGGAAAATTTTATAGTATCATTGGTGAGTCAGGAGCAGGAAAATCCACTCTCTTGTCCCTGCTTGCTGGTCTAGATAGTCCTGTCGAAGGGTTCTATCCTTTTTCCAAGGAGAGGACATTCGGAATAAGGGATATTCTTACCATCGCATGCACCATATTTCCCTGGTCTTTCAAAATTATAATTTGATTGATTACCTTTCTCCACTGGAAAATATCCGCTTGGTCAACAAAAAGGCGACTAAGGATACCCTTCTTGAGCTTGGTTTGGATGAAAGTCAGATCAAGCGGAATGTTCTCCAGTTATCAGGTGGGCAACAGCAACGTGTTGCCATCGCTCGTAGTTTGGTATCAGAAGCTCCAGTTATTCTGGCTGATGAGCCAACAGGAAATCTGGACCCTAAAACTGCTGGAGATATTATCGAACTGCTCAAATCACTTGCCGAGAAAACAGGTAAATGTGTAATTGTCGTTACGCACAGTAAAGAAGTGGCGCAAGCGTCCGATATTACACTTGAGTTGAAGGACAAGAAACTGACTGAAACTCGCAATACTACTAAAATAATATGAGCTTGTTTTGATAGAATTATGAAAATCAAAATCTAGAAAGGGAACCTATGTTACACAACGCATTTGCCTATGTTACAAGGAAGTTTTTTTCAAATCGATTGTTATCTTCCTGATTATTCTCCTCATGGCGAGCTTGAGTTTGGTCGGCTTTGTCAATCAAAGGAGCTACTGCCAAGGCTTCTCAGGAGACATTTAAAAAAATATCACCAACAGCTTCTCCATGCAAATCAATCGTCGCGTCAATCAAGGAACGCCTCGTGGTGCTGGGAATATCAAGGGTGAGGATATCAAAAAAATCACTGAAAAACAAGGCCATCGAGTCTTATGTCAAAACGCATCAACGCTATCGGGAGATTTGACTGGATATGAACTCATCGAAACGCCAGAAACCAAGAAAAATCTCACTGCAGACCGTGCCAAACGGTTTTGGAAGCAGTTTGATGATTACAGGTGTCAATGACTCCTCAAAAGAAGATAAGTTTGTCTCTGGCTCATATAAAGCTGGTCGAAGGTGAGCACTTAACCAACGACGACAAGGACAAGATCCTCATGCATAAGGACTTGGCAGCTAAACACGGTTGGAAAGTCGGAGATAAGGTCAAACTAGACTCCAATATCTACGATGCAGACAATGAAAAAGGAGCCAAGGAAACAGTTGAAGTGACAATCAAGGGACTCTTTGATGGTCACAATAAGTCAGCAGTAACCTACTCACAAGAACTCTATGAAAATACAGCTATCACAGACATTCACACTGCTGCAAAACTTTATGGATACACAGAAGACACAGCTATTTATGGGGACGCAACCTTCTTTGTAACAGCGGACAAGAACTTGGATGATGTTATGAAAGAGTTGAATGGCATCAGTGGTATCAACTGGAAGAGCTATACTTTAGTTAAGAGCTCCTCTAACTACCCAGCTCTAGAGCAATCCATCTCTGGTATGTACAAGATGGCCAACCTCCTCTTCTGGGGTAGCTTGAGCTTCTCAGTTCTTCTCCTTGCACTCTTGCTTAGTCTTTGGATCAACGCTCGTCGCAAGGAAGTGGGAATTCTCCTCTCTATCGGTCTCAAGCAGGCAAGTATCTTGGGGCAATTTATCACCGAATCTATCCTGATCGCCATCCCTGCTCTCGTTTCGGCTTACTTCCTAGCCAACTACACAGCTCGAGCAATCGGAAATACTGTTCTTGCCAATGTCACTTCAGGTGTTGCCAAGCAAGCCAGCAAGGCTGCTCAAGCCTCTAATCTTGGTGGTGGTGCTGAAGTAGATGGCTTTAGTAAGACCTTGTCGAGCCTAGATATTTCTATTCAGACATCAGACTTTATCATCGTCTTTGTCCTTGCCTTGGTTCTAGTGGTTCTCGTTATGGCGCTTGCCTCAAGCAATCTCCTCAGAAAACAACCAAAAGAGCTCTTGCTCGATAGTGAATAAAAAACTTGCTACCTATTCTCCCCTAAATGGGGTATAATATAGGTAGCATTTTTTTATCTATTTTCATCTTGATAAGGACTCTTCCTATCAGGATGAAACAGAGAAGATTTACAAGAAACTTAAAGGAATGTGAAACGTTTTTTTCTATGAAAATTTTAATTGTAGAGGATGAAGAGATGATCCGTGAGGGGATCAGTGACTATTTGACAGATTGTGGCTATGAAACCATTGAGGCGGTGGACGGTCAAGAAGCTCTGGAAACAAATTTTTCCAGCTATGAAGTAGCTCTAGTACTGCTAGATATCCAGATGCCCAAGCTTAATGGCCTAGAAGTCCTAGCTGAGATTCGTAAAACCAGTCAGGTTCCCTGTCTTGATGCTAACCGCCTTTCAGGATGAAGAATACAAGATGAGTGCTTTTTGCTTCTCTGGCAGATGGCTATCTGGAAAAAAACCCTTCTCTCTCCCTTTTAAAAGTGAGGGTGGATGCGATTTTCAAGCGCTACTACGATACGGGACGAGTCTTCTCCTATAAGGATACCAAGGTGGACTTTTGAGAGCTATAGTGCAAGTCTAGCAGGTCAAGAAGTGGCTATTAATGCTAAGGAGTTGGAAATTTTTGGACTATCTGGTAAAAAATGAAGGAAGGGCCTTGACTCGATCTCAGATTATCGATGCTGTCTGGAAGGTGACAGATGAGGTGCCTTTTGACCGTGTTATTGATGTTTATATCAAGGAAACTGCGGAAAAAAAGCTAGACTTGGATTGTATCCTCACTGTGCGCAATGTTGGTTATAAATTGGAGCGAAAAATGAAACGAACAGGTTTATTTACAAAGATATTTATCTATACCTTCTCGATTTTTAGTGTTCTGGTTATTTGTCTTCATTTAGCCATTTATTTTCTCTTTCCCTCTACTTATCTGAGCCATCGTCAGGAAACCATTGGTCAGAAAGCGACAGCTATTTCCCAGTCCCTAGAGGGAAAGGATAGGCAAACTATCGAACAAGTGTTAGACTTGTATTCCCAGACTAGTGATATCAAGGGAGCCGTCAAGGGAGAGATGACCGAGGACAAGTTAGAAGTCAAGGACAACCTTCCTCTGGACACAGACCGCCAGACAACCTCTCTCTTCATCGAGGAGCGTGAGGTGAAAACGCAAGATGGTAGCACCATGACTCTTCAATTTCTAGCTTCCATGGACTTGCAAAAGGAAGCAGAGCAGATTAGTCTCCAATTTCTTCCCTATACCTTGTTGGCGTCGTTTCTGATTTCCCTCTTGGTGGCCTACATCTACGCTCGGACCATTGTTGCCCCGATTTTGGAAATCAAGCGGGTGACCCGTAGAATGATGGAACTGGATGCTCAAGTGCGATTGCGCGTGGATTCTAAGGATGAGATTGGTGATCTCAAGGAACAAATCAATAGCCTCTACCAGCACCTTTTGACTGTTATTGCAGACTTGCATGAGAAGAATGAAGCTATTCTCCAGCTTGAAAAGATGAAGGTCGAATTCCTACGAGGGAGCCTCTCATGAATTAAAAACACCTCTGGCTAGTCTCAAAATCCTAATCGAAAATATGAAAGAAAATATCGGTCGTTACAAGGATAGAGACCACTATCTGGGAGTTGCCTTGGGGATTGTGGATGACCTCAGTCACCACGTTCTCCAGATACTTTCTCTTTCTTCTGTTCAGGAATTGCGAGAGGAGAAAGAAGAGATTGACCTCCTCCAGATGACGCAAAGTCTAGTCAAGGATTATGCTTTTGCTCGCCAAGGAGAAAGAACTTCAGATAGACAATAGCTTTGACCCATCAGCAGGCTTACATAAACCCATCTGTCATGAAACTGATCCTATCGAATCTCATCAGTAATGCCATCAAGCACTCCACTCCAGGTGGCCTGGTCCGCATTGGAGAAAGAGAAGGAGAACTCTTTATCGAGAATAGCTGTAGTCCTGAAGAACAAGAAAAAAACTATGCCCAGTCTTTTTTTCTGGCAAATGCTAGTCGCAAGGCCAAGGGTTCAGGGGATGGGGACTCTTTGTGGTCAAAAAGTTTATTAGAACATGAGAAATTACCTTATCATTTTTGAGATGCAAGATGATCGCTTGACCTTTCTTTCATACGTTATCCCTAAAGTCATGCAAGACTAAGGAAAGAAAGGGTTTACATTGATTGGGCTAGAAGAAATTCAATCTAAAGTATGGGAAAAAAACTAGCTTTTTTTATCAAAAAAAGTGATAAAATGAACAATGTAAATGGGATGTCCCAAAAAAATATAGGAGGCCTGACAAATGGCAATCGTTTCAGCAGAAAAAAATTTGTCCAAGCAGCTCGTGACAACGGTTATGCAGTTGGTGGATTTAACACAAACAACCTTGAGTGGACTCAAGCTATCTTGCGTGCAGCAGAAGCTAAAAAAGCTCCAGTTTTGATCCAAACTTCAATGGGTGCTGCTAAATACATGGGTGGTTACAAAGTTGCTCGCAACTTGATCGCTAACCTTGTTGAATCAATGGGTATCACTGTACCAGTAGCTATCCACCTTGACCACGGTCACTACGAAGATGCACTTGAGTGTATTCAAGTTGGTTATACTTCAGTTATGTTTGACGGTTCACACCTTCCAGTTGAAGAAAACCTTGAAAAAAAGCTCGTAAAGTTGTAGAATTTGCTCACGCAAATGGTGTATCAGTAGAAGCTGAAGTTGGAACTATCGGTGGTGAAGAAGACGGAATCATCGGTGATGGTGAATTGGCTCCAATCGAAGATGCTAAAGCAATGGTTGCAACTGGTATCGACTTCTTGGCAGCTGGTATCGGTAACATCCACGGTCCATACCCTGCAAACTGGAAAGGTCTTCACCTTGACCACTTGCAAAAATTGACTGAAGCTGTACCAGGATTCCCAATCGTATTGCACGGTGGTTCAGGTATTCCTGATGATCAAATCCAAGCAGCTATCAAACTTGGTGTTGCGAAAGTTAACGTTAACACTGAATGCCAAATCGCATTCGCTAACGCAACTCGTAAATTTGCTCGTGACTACGAAGCAAACGAAGCAGAATACGACAAGAAGAAACTCTTCGACCCACGTAAATTCTTGGCTGACGGTGTAAAAGCTATCCAAGCATCAGTTGAAGAACGTATCGACGTATTCGGTTCAGAAGGTAAAGCTTAATCTAGCTGAACAATACAAATCAGAAACCCTGCCCATGAGGGTGGGTTTTTTTGTGATGGAAATAAATTATTTTTCAAGTTTAGGAGGTGGAATTTAAATTTGATTCTAAGAAATTTTTTTAATTTATGATAAAAATAATATCAGGCTTTCAAAGGAGGAGGAGAGTCATGAGTTCAGCAGATTTTTATCTTTTTAGATGGTTATGAAAATGCAGAATTTGATATCCAAGCATTTTTGTGCTTCGCTGAGAGATAGGTATTCAGGTGTGATTATAAGGGAAGAAAACGATCATGAAAAAGCCTATCGTCTTTTATGGGATTACCAAAGTCCCGAGGTCTCAGTTGAGGGTGCTTTGAATCGAAAAAATGATGTCTTCGTTATAAACTACTTTGATTCAAAAAATCGGTTACAAGATTATGCCGCCTATATCCTCTGGCTTCGGGAATGGTTTCCATCAGATCAGAAGGTTCTCTTTTGTGATGAGGGCTACACGAAGATATTTCCTCTTTCTCACGACATATCTACAAAGGAGATTGAAATGAAACTTCATAATGAAGGATAAAAAAGTGAATCGAATAGATTCATTATTGAATTTCAAAGTATCAGAAGGAATCATTTGAGGCGACAAAGGTCACCTTTTTGTGTACTGTTGAAGTTGATTAAAGATAGTGAAATTTTTTTATCGTATATGTATAGCAATGTTGCATCGTATTGGAAAAGGTTTTTCGTGCTATAATATTAATTAACAATAAAATTTAGTACATCAAAAAAATTACTAGAGATGTGGGATGTGAGGTTTAAGATGAGACAAGCAGGACAATTTGATTGGGTAGATTTTTTTATAAAGAATTTGCGTTTAAACTTGTGAGCTATAAAGAGAAAAAGGGCAGAGCTCATTCAAAAGGTTAAGGCAATTTATCAAATGACGGGCATTTCAATGCCAACCTTGGACAAGGACAACAATATCATGGATATTGACCCTTTTACAATTTTTTTGGTCTATTCAATAAAGGGATTGAAAGATGAAAATCGGATTAAAATTTTGACTGCTATTGCAGAATTATTTCGAATTATCTCATGATATTCCAACTACATTCGACAGTATTCCCTGTTCTCAATACACAGAATGCAACCTACTATCTTTTTTTATGCAGATAGAGGGGATAGTGATATTGATGATTTGTGGGAGCTTTTTATAGCAGCATTAGCTTATTCTGAAGATCCATCATCTGAGAAATAAGGAGCTTTCTCAGGATATTTTGATAAAGTCATCAATAGAAAAAAATAATGGCAATGCTAAAATTACGATGGGTTTATATTGGATTGCCCCAAATTCATTTCTGAATCTAGATAGTCGAAATAGATGGTATATTTACGAATCCGGGAAATTACCTCTAGAATTAGTCCATAAACTCCCAAAGGTGAATTCGAAAGTTTCAGCATCAGACTATTTTTTTCTATTGTTGACTCACTTAAAAAAACTATTTAGATAGTCCACAATCTGAATTGAAAAACTTCAAGGAATTGTCTTTTTGAAGCTTGGAAGTATTCTGAACAGGTGAATAAAGAAGAACAAGCGAAAAAGAAGTTAGTGAGAGTTCAGCACCTAGATACGATCTACCATCTGAAGACACTAAAAGAATCAGAAAAAGTGAGATACTAGCTACACAAGGGAAGATTTTCTAAAAGAAGTTTTTGTATCAGCAGAGGATTATGATCGATTGGCAACGATTCTTCGCCTTAAGAAGAACATCATATTGGAGGGGGCTCCGGGTGTTGGAAAAACATTTACTGCTGATCGACTAGCTTACTCACTGATGGGTGAAAAAGCGATCGATAGGGTAAAGATGGTTCAGTTTCACCAAAGTTACTCGTACGAAGACTTTATTATGGGATTTAGACCTTCTGCCAGTGGTTTTGAACTAAGAAAAGGTCCCTTCTATCAATTTTGTAAACAGGCTGAGGGCGATGAAAGCAATGATTATTTCTTTATCATTGACGAAATTAATCGAGGAAATTTGAGCAAAATATTTGGTGAATTGTTTATGCTTATCGAAATGGATAAGCGAGGAAGAGATCTACAGCTTCTTTATTCGGATGAACAGTTCTCAATTCCGGAGAACTTATACATTATTGGTATGATGAATACTGCCGATCGTAGCTTAGCCATGCTAGATTTTGCCTTGAGACGAAGATTTGCATTTTTTGAGCTGAAACCAGGATTTGATTCGGATGGCTTCAAAGAATATCAATCACACTTGAAGAATGAAAAATTTGATGCATTAATAAATACTGTGAAGCATCTAAATGAAATCATCGCTTCTGATGAAAGTTTAGGAGAGGGTTTTTGCATAGGCCATAGTTATTTTTGTAATCTAATACCGAATAGTATCGACCAACAAGTTCTTTCGAGTATTGTAGAGTATGAACTGATACCTCTTTTAAAGGAGTATTGGTTTGATGAACCCTAGCTTAGTTAAAGAATGGAGTGGCAATCTAAGGAGTGCGATTAAGTGATACCGATAAAGAATGTTTATTACATGCTGACTTATGCTTTTAAGGTTCTTAAGGGGCAGGGGTATCAGAAACTTGCCACAGAGGAGTTTCATCATACGGCTGATTTGATGAGTGCTATCTTGGCTAAAGGAATTGCCATACAGCTTAAGAGAGGACTGGGAAAGGAATACCTTTGCTCAAAGATGGAAGAACTCTCTACACTAAGGGGAAAAAAATTGAGATTGCAGAGTCAATCAAAAAGTCAAATGTACTCTTGGGAAGAAAAATATTTTGTACTTATGAAGAGTTTTCAGTAAATAATAGGATGAACCGTATTATAAAATCAACGGTCAATCTTCTGTTGAAAGCAGATATCTCCAAGGATAGGAAGAAAGAATTGCGGAAATTGATGGTCTATTTCCGTGATGTTGAACCGATTGATTTGGAAACTGTTAACTGGAATCTGCAATACAACAAAAATAATCAATCTTATAGAATGATGATTGCCATTTGCTATTTAGTGGTAAAAGGTTTATTGCAAACAACATCAGATGGTAACATGAAGATGATGAGTTTCTTAGATGAGCGACGAATGAACAGATTGTATGAAAAATTTATCCTTGAGTATTATAAAAAACATTATCCAGAATTAAATGCGAATGCAGCACAGATACCGTGGGCGTTAGACGATGGTATCGGTGAGATGCTCCCTATCATGCAAAGTGATATTCAGCTTCAAAAAGAGAATTCTATCTTGATTATTGATGCTAAATACTATAAAAGTACAACTCAAATGAATTTTAAAAAGTATTCTCTCCACTCCAACAATCTTTATCAGATTTTTACATATGTCAAAAAAATAGAGAATACCAAAATCAAGAACATGGTAGCAAAGTGTCGGGAATGTTGCTCTATGCAAAGACAGATGAAGTAGTTCAACCAGATAATGTTTATCAAATGCACGGTAATCAAATCAGTGTTCAGACTTTGGACTTAAATCTTTCCTTTAAAGAAATGGCGAATCAATTGGATACCATTGTTGTATCACATTTTGGAAATGTAAAAAAAGTTCCGATGAAGCAGCGGAGAGTGAATCTAGTCGTTTTCAAGATATTCGATCACTGGGATATTCTATGCTTTCTTTCCTATCCCACAAAAAAACACTTGTTTTTCCCTTCTTAATTACTTTATAATAGAGTGTTACTGAGGCCTTCTAATGTGATAAAGAAGACAGATTTTTAGGAGATGAGAAATTGGCTTTTTTTGTGTTTAGAGGACACGGTTTGTTGATTTCTTACTAAGGGGAGATAGATATGGCAATGATAGAAGTGGAACATCTTCAGAAAAAAATTTTTGTGAAGACAGTAAAGGAGCCAGGTTTGAAGGGGCTTTGCGCTCCTTTATTCATCCTGAAAAAGCAGACCTTTGAAGCGGTCAAGGATTTGACCTTTGAGGTGCCAAAGGGTCAGATTTTAGGTTTTATCGGGGCTAATGGTGCTGGGAAGTCAACAACCATCAAAATGCTGACAGGAATTTTGAAACCGACATCTGGTTTTTGTCGGATTAACGGCAAGATTCCGCAGGACAATCGCCAAGACTATGTCAAGGATATTGGGGTGGTCTTTGGTCAACGTACCCAGCTATGGTGGGATTTGGCTCTGCAAGAGACCTACACGGTGTTAAAAGAGATTTACGATGTGCCAGACTCGCTCTTCCATAAGCGCATGGATTTTTTGAATGAAGTCTTGGATTTGAAAGGAATTTATCAAGGATCCCGTGCGGACTCTTTCACTGGGACAACGGATGCGTGCGGACATTGCGGCTTCTTTGCTCCACAATCCCAAAGGTTCTCTTTTTAGATGAGCCGACCATTGGTTTGGACGTTTCGGTCAAGGATAACATTCGTCGGGCCATCACTCAGATCAATCAAGAGGAAGAAACAACCATCCTCTTGACCACTCACGATCTGAGTGATATTGAGCAACTCTGTGATCGGATTTTTTTATGATTGACAAGGGCAGGAGATTTTTGATGGAACGGTGAGTCAGCTCAAGGAAACCTTTGGCAAGATGAAGACTCTTTCCTTTGAACTGGTGCCAGGTCAAAGTCATCTTGTCTCTCACTATGAAGGCTTACCTGATATGACCATTGATAGACAAGGAAATAGCCTCAACATCGAATTCAATAGCTCCCGCTACCAGTCAGCTGATATTATCAAGCAAACCTTGTCTGATTTTTGAGATCCGCGATTTGAAGATGGTGGATACGGATATTGAGGATATTATCCGTCGCTTCTACCGAAAGGAGCTCTAAGATGGTCAAATTGTGGAGACGTTATAAACCCTTTATCAATGCAGGGATTCAGGAGTTGATTACCTATCGAGTCAACTTTATTCTCTATCGGATTGGCGATGTCATGGGCGCTTTTGTTGCTTTTTATCTCTGGAAGGCTGTCTTTGATTCCTCGCAGGAGTCCTTGATTCAGGGCTTTAGCATGGCAGATATCACCCTCTACATCATCATGAGTTTTTGTGACCAATCTTTTGACTAGGTCGGATTCTTCCTTTTATGATTGGGAGAGGAGGTCAAGGATGGCTCCATTATCATGCGCTTGTTGAGACCAGTGCATTTTGCAGCCTCTTATCTCTTTACGGAGCTTGGTTCTAAGTGGTTGATTTTTATCTCTGTTGGACTTCCTTTTTTAAGTGTCATTGTTTTGATGAAAATTTTATCAGGGCAAGGGATTGTAGAAGTGCTAGGATTAACGGTCCTTTATCTCTTTAGCTTAACGCTGGCCTATCTGATTAACTTTTTCTTTAATATCTGCTTTGGATTTTTCAGCCTTTGTATTTAAAAAAATCTATGGGGTTCCAATCTACTCAAGACTTCCATAGTGGCCTTTATGTCTGGAAGTTTGATTCCCTTGGCTTTCTTTCCAAAGGTGGTTTCAGATATTCTTTCCTTCTTGCCTTTCTCATCTTTGATCTACACTCCAGTTATGATCATTGTTGGGAAATACGATGCCAGTCAGATTCTTCAGGCGCTTTTTGCTCCAGTTTTTTTCTGGCTCTTAGTGATGGTGGGCTTGTCTCAGTTGATTTGGAAACGAGTCCAGTCCTTTCATCACCATTCAAGGAGGTTAGTATGAAAAAAATATCAACGCATGCATCTGATTTTTATCAGACAATACATCAAGCAAATCATGGAATATAAGGTGGATTTTTGTGGTTGGTGTGCTAGGGAGTTTTTTTCTGACTCAAGGCTTGAACCTCTTGTTTCTCAATGTCATCTTTCAACACATCCCCTCGCTAGAAGGCTGGACCTTTTCAAGAGATTGCCTTTTATCTATGGTTTTTCCTTGATTCCCAAGGGACTGGATCATCTCTTTTTGATAATCTCTGGGCACTGGGGCAACGATTGGTGAGAAAGGGAGAGTTTGACAAAGTATCTGACTCGTCCTATCAATCCTCTCTTCCACATCCTCGTTGAGACCTTTCAGATTGATGCCTTGGGCGAACTTTTTGGTTGGTGGAATCCTTCTAGCGACAACGGTCACTAGTATTAGCTGGACCTTTCCTAAATTTCTTTGCTTTTTCCTAGTTTGTATTCCTTTTGCGACCTTGATTTATACTTCCTTGAAAAATCGCGACAGCCAGTATCGCTTTTTTTGGACCAAGCAGTCAGGCGCCATGATTTACATTTTCTATATGTTTAATGACTTTTGCTAAGTATCCGATTTCCATTTACAATTCGCTTCTTCGTTGGTTGATTAGCTTTTATCGTGCCTTTTCGCCTTTACAGCCTACTATCCAGCTAGCTATTTCTTGCAGGACAAGGATGGGCTCTTTAATATCGGTGGTTTGATTTCTGATTTCCTTGTCTTCTTTTTCATTTCTTTGAAACTATGGGACAAGGGGCTTGGATGCCTACGAAAGTGCGGGTTCGTAAAAGGAAGAATCTCAAAGCCTTGTCTCAGGACAGGCTTTTTTTCTAATGGAGATGAAAAATTTCTTGACATCTATTCTCAGAGTGCTATACTAAAAGGGTAATCGCCGATTTAGCTCAGTTGGTAGAGCAACGCACTCGTAACGCGTAGGTCACAGGTTCAAGCCCCTGCAATCGGCATTTTGAGAATAGAAAAGAAAGAGAAAGAATATTTAAAGTGTTAGTTTAAAGGCAATCATCACAATTTAGTTTTTTTAAAAATAGGTTAGTATTTTTGGAATCTTTGACCAAAGTGTGACCAAAATTTGACCAAAAAGTCAATGAATATAGAATAAAAGTGGATCAGGAAACTGGTCTATTTTTATTTTGTAGTTATTGGACAAAAAGTGGTCTATTTCAGCTTGACAAATATACGCATAATGTGTATAATAATAAGTGTAAGGAGGTAACGACTATATATGCCACCTACAGGTAAAGAAATGGTGAAACTAGCTCTTGAGAATGGATGGGTTGAAGTTCGTCAAAGAGGAAGTCATCATCATTTTTAAGAAAGAGGGTTTTTCTTATCTTGTTACGATTCCAGTTCATGGAAATGAAGATTTAGGAAGAGGATTGGAAAGAAAAATTCTCAAAGATTTAGGATTGTAAGTCTTACATTCCTAAGTCTTTTTACATCAGAGGTAGTAGAATGTTGGAGGTAGTAGAATGTTAAAAACGTATCCAGCTATTTTTTTCATAAAGAAGAAACAGGATATTGGGTAGAATTCCCAGAATTTGGTGGTGGTACAGAAGGAAAAAAATATTGAGGAAGCGATGAAAAATGCTCGTGAAATGCTTGAGAATGTTTTGGCTTCTTACATCGATGAAGGGATGGAGCTGCCTACACCAAGTGATATTTTAAAGATTGAGGTTTCAGACGGTTTTGTATCAATGATTCAAGTCGATCCTGCGCCTTTTGTGAGAAGTAATAAGGCAATTAGGAAAAATGTGACTGTTCCTGAATGGCTAGTCCGTCTTGCTGATCGAGAGAAAATTAACTATTCAGAAGTGTTGGCGCAAGCGTTAGAGAAGAAGTTGCAAGTTTGATTTTAAAGAATGTTTGTTGAATAATTAGAAATTGCAATTTAAGTAGGGGAGATGTTATGTATTATTTATTTTTATTTTTTTATTGTTTATTTTTATAGTATGGACAGTGATTAATTTTTATTGCTTATTTTTGGTGGATTTTGATATTTGCGATAATAGGAGGGCTGATATTTTTATTGGATTGTTAGTGAAACGGAAGCTGGAGATTATACTTCTAGTGATTCTACTTCTAAAATTTCAACTTCCGAAATTCAAAACTCTAAATCTTATGGTTATGCTCGTTTATATGAAATTACATTTGAAAAACCTGCTACTACAGCTGAAAAAGCAAAATTTAGGGCTTTGTTTAAGCAATTTTTGATGATTATTATGAAAAATTTGTCAAGAAGGGAAGAAATTTGGAGTTGTAAAGGAAGTTCGATTGAATGATTACGAGTTGTATGAAGTTTATTTTTATGTCCGTAAGAAAGAGTTGAATTTGAAATTGAATGGTGAAATAGTATTGTCTCAAAGAATAAAAATTGTTAAGTAAAAAGCGAAGGAAAAATCAAATGTTCCTGGATATTTAATTCGTTTTTAGGTCAAAATGGGGAACCAGGTATTTGAAATTTGTTCAGTAAATAGAAAAAATAACACTATCTTAGATAATGTTATTTTTGTTCTCATTATAAAATTGTGTAGCTATTTCTTTAACGTAGTTTTTCGTATTTAGAAGGAATATCAGCACTTTTGAGATAGTCCTGATAATTGAAGCTATCATCTATCGGATATTCGCTATTTACTAAACTCATAAAAATCAAGGATTCTTCCTTTTTCGCTATCATTTTTCTATATGATTTCTGAAGGTGTCTATCTGAGAAAGTGAGTTGTTGCAGTCGTCATTGATTAGATGGTGTTTTTTTCATGAAGAAGGATATTTATTTTTCTCGATATCGCTTGTGTCAGATCGTAGAAAAGATAAAGTGTTTATTATTTGCAAGTACATATCTACCTTTGCTTGATAAGTTGTTAAGAGTGATAACTTGGCAATTTAATTGTTCAATCTCTTTTTATAACTTTGCTTTAGATTCATAGTTATTTTCTTATTAGAGAAGTAGTCTTTTAGAAAGTTCTTGATGATTTCCCTGTCGTTATCAGTGATAGGTGTACCCATCATAGGCGACTGAATTATCAATAGCCGTATCGATGTCTGCTTCTAAAGTTGAATTTGGAATATCGGTTTGACCTAGTAGATAATCAGTAGAAACATTGAAAAAAATCGGCTAGTTTTTTTGTATGGTTTCTCTGGAAGGTTTACGTGAACCTTTCTCCCAATTTTGATAAGAAGGTTGACTAGTTCCTATGTGTTCGGCGATTTCTTTTTGAGTGTAGCCCGTATTTTTTTCTTAGTTCTTTTTAGTCGTTCAGAAAAACATAAGAAATCCTTTTCTAAATAAAAAAATAAAATTTTTCAAAAAGTGTTGACAATATATCAGAAACGATATATAATAGATATATCGAAAGTGATATAAAATTTTGATTACAAAATATCTTTTATAGTTTTTCTTAATTAAATCAACGGTTTCATTTGAGAGTAGTTGGTTCTTATAAGAGATTTTATCAGCGTTTAGGATTGATTCGATACGAACCGTTCCATCAGATAGAAGTTCTTCGATGGAAACATTAAAGAAATCAGAAAACATTTCAAAGGGTGCTAAGAGTTGGTTTGCTTTTTACCGCTTTTCCCATTTTTGATAGGATTGTTGAGTAATATCCAACTCTTGAGCAATTTGTACTTGAGTAAGATTGGCTTTCAATCTTAAATCTTTTAAATTTTTTAGAAAACATAAAAAGTTTTAAAAACCTGTTGACAAAACAGATAAAAAGTTGTATTATAATAATACAGATTAAAAGCTGTTAAGTCAATACCTTTCATAAAATAAATGAGGAGAAGAAAAATGAAACGTTCAGATGTGGCATTATTAGTGGTAGAAATAGAGAAAGAAGCAGAGCGTAGCTTTCATATGTTCTAAACCTTCGGTATGGAATGAAGGAGGAGGACCTTTTAAAACGTTTTTAGTGCAGAAGTTTTGGAAGAACTAAAACAGGCTTATAAAGAATATTCTGAAAAAGCTGTCCAGTATTTCTAAGAAGTTACTTAATGAAGTTATTGAAACTCTTCCAAAAGAAGAGTAAGGTCACGGTAAAATAATTCTTTAACTCCGAAGAAATCAGGTGTTCCTAGAGTGTCGATAAGAAGTCTAAGGTAGTTATTTTTAAATTTTTGGTATTTTTTATTGAATTCATCGGTAGCATATGGAAAATGATTTGAGGAAGTCAGTTTCCTCAAATTCACCAAATAACTCTTCGATTGTTCCGCGAGCAAGGGTTCGATTCGGTTTTTGTTCAAATCTTTCAGCTTTCTTGAATTCGGGTTCAATTAAAAATTGAGTTTTGCGTTAATTTCGTTTTCGGTGTAAGGCATAATATAGATTCCTTTATTTAATTTAATGGTTCTTTAGTACAATCAACTCGTACTTGGTTGTACTGCTAGAGCTATTAAAAGCTAGCTAGAGTGAGACTTATGTGTATCTAAAACTTTTTAAGAAGAATAATCAATAGTTTGCAAATATGAGTTTTTGTTTTCAAGTAGATGATTGAGTGATTCCTTTTGAAAGTGATAACAGATATAAGCTATCTCTCTAACTAACAATAGTAGTTATTGGTCTTTGAAAATTAAATAAAAACGTGTCAGGCAATGATAGACACTGACCAAACACGAATATTAAATGTAGCAATTTAATTATATGTGAATTTTAGGAAAAATGTCAAGAGTTGCTTGATTGTAGATATATTTCATGGAGTTTAGTTGCATTCAGAAATTTCAGACCTACATAGCAAGTTTTAGCCCAGAGGCTACCAGTTTAACGGCTTTATATCCAGGATTGCGTCCTTCAACCCAATCCGCTTTAACCTGCACATCTAGCAACTCAACGAATAGAGAGTCACCAAAACTCAATGTAATCTTCAACTTCATCAAAGCTACGGAGAATTTTGATAGCCACATCTAGCAACTAGATTCCATGAAATGTATCTACAAAACTTTTATAGATTCTAAACTCTTTGCTGACTTTTCTTAGTAGGACTAAGGGAAAAACAGATAACGTACAATTGCGTAGATTGTACAAAAAGTTGTCATTTTTGGGTAGTATTCAAAAGATTTAATGTAAAGGCGGACTAACAACTTCATAATGTTGTAAATGATGGATATTGTTTTTAGTAATGATTTCAACCATAATGTTCTCTTTTTCTAAGTTTTTTTGAAAACAAAAATCCAGCAAAGTGTGTTTCCATCTTACTAAGCTGTTTACGATATTTTTGTTTTTTTGTTGAATTGGTATTATTATACCATAAGTAAATTGAGTTGGCAAGGAGTTTTAGAGTTTGTAAAGTTCATGTTGGGTGTTTCGTCCTTTCGCCTTAGTAGATAAGAAAAAGGGAACTGATGGCTGTGGTACAGTCAATGATACTTCTTAGAAGGTAGCTAGAGTGAGATAGTGAGGTCTATGTGTTGTATGGTCGGTATGTGAGAGTAAAACTTGCTAATGCCTCTGGGTAAGAAAGAGGATATTGAGTTATCCTTAAATTTGTGACCTTGGCGAAGGTAGTAGGCTGAGAAGCTGAAAGTATGCGAAGATAGGAGCATACATTTTTATATTGCTATATTCTATTGAAAAACGTAAAAAGGCTTTGAAATAAGCCTTTTTTATTTTTGCAAAAATTAACAATAACTAGATTTTTATAAAACAGGTTTTTGTCCTGATAAGAATTGAAAGTATTGTTAGTTTTCACAGAGGAATATAAAGTATTCTTTTATGTAAACTAACAATATGAGTAGAGAACAGAAAAAGAGGAAAGATGGATATTTGGATCTACTTAGTAAGAGTTGGAATGCTATTGTCTATGCTTATTTTGTTGATGTTTTTAATTTATTGGATGTTTAGTCATTTGATAATTCTGTTTGTATTTGTGTTGTTTGTGGTTTTCTTTTCGATTATCACATGGAATTAGAAAGGAAAAAGGATTTATATGAATGTATCAATGGGACTTCGTTTGTATCGTGAAATGTATAATAAGTCGAAAGAGGACTTAGCGAAGTATTTAGAGGTTCAACCGAAAGCGTATGCTCGATATGAAAGTGGAGAACGTGAGCCTAGTCTTGAGAAACTGTATAAATTAGCTTATCTTTATAACTGTAAAGTTGATGATTTCTTTAATGTTGAAGAAAGTTTTAGTGTTGATCGAGATGATGTTGTGTCAACTAAAGATTTAGATAATTTAGGTTGTCATCATCAGTTTTCTCATGGATTGATGGTTATGATGACTGAGGGTAAGTCGTATGAAGAAATGATTCGTTTTATAGAAAATGATAGAACGAAGTATGCACGAAAGTCTGAAGTAAAACAATTTCTACGTGAGTTAATTGAAAAAGATTGGTTAGAGAGAGGTGAGTAAAATCAAAGATGTTCTTTTGAAAGGAGAAAGAGATGTAAAAACGTATTCTGAAGAATGGATTTTTGGGAGAGTACAATAGAATTTATAGACGATTTTGTTGGAATTTAAAAATCTATGCCCATGTGAAAAATGGTGTGATGTTTATGTCTCTTCAAAAAGATGTTGTGAAGATTTGTATAATCGTTTGTATGCTGTCGGTCAAATTACTCGTAGCTATTGTAGTAAGATTGGATCGAAAAATTGAAAAACGTATCACCGTTTCCTAGAAGATGGAGTGATTATTGAAGATTAAAGGTCAGTTTTGATTGGCTTTTTATTTTTGTAAAGGAGAAAAATGGTTTTGATTGTTTGTGAAAGGTCACGTTCACCATCTAATGAATGAGATCGAAAAAGAAAAAAACATTATTTAAAAAGAAAAAGAAAAAGGAGAAAAAAATTAATGTTTAAAACTAATGAATTTAAGGCTTATGGTTCAATCCGTAAAAACGAAAAAGGCTGGTGTTTGTGGAGTTATTTTTGGCTCTTGCTATGATGGCTATGGTAACTAATGGGAATGTATCTGCTGACGAAGTAAAACCTTCAATTCCTGCAACTACTGAAGTTACTAAACCCTGCTTCACCTACCGAAGCACCCTAAAACAGAAGTAAAAGCTGATCCAAAAAGCAGAAGTTAAAAAGAAGAAACAGTAAAAACCTGTTGAATCTCCTGACCTTGATTCTGCCGTGAAAAAGGCGCAAAAAGTTGGTATTAAAAACGACTGGAAAACTGAGAAAGTAGGTTACGATACAGAAGCAGAAGCTAAGGCAGACGAAAAAGCGCAAGTTGCTGAAATTGACAAGAAGATTGCTGAAAAAGAGCTGAATATCAAGGGAATTGAAACAGCTAAAGGTCAAAACAAGGAAATCCAAGCCGAAATAAATCTACTATGGAAAAAAAGCTGGCTTGAAATATACTGGTGATTATCCAAAGGATAAGAAATCTGTTGAAGGCTACAATGCAGGTGCCAAAAAGAAAACGAAGCGAACGAAGCTAAGTTTAAGAAAAGATAAATTGGCAGTTGAAGCAATTAAGGCTAAAAACAAAGCAATTATGGAAGCTAAAGGCTTTGAAGTTCACTCAGCAATTTTGCTCAGGACAAGAAAGCTGTTGAAGAATGGAATAAAAGCCAATGCAGGTAAAGTTATTTCAACCATTCAGACTGGTTTGACTGCAACGTCAAGTACCACATTTGAAGCTATTTCAGGTGCTTCTAAAGCTGTTGCCCCCGACTACACAGCAAACGTTATTCAAGGGTATGCACGGAATACTAATCTAGATGCTAACTTTAATAATGTATTCTTGCTTGATGATAAGAGTGGAACAGCTAAAATCAAGGTAAAAATACTTCTCATGGTGATGTTACTTTTAACCTTTTAGCGGTATTACTCCATCAGCGGAGTCAGGGTTTATTCGTAGTTATGTAGCTCTTTGGGCTTCTGAAGATGGTGGTATTGGTTATGGTGTCTTTATTTCTGCTGGTGCTGGTGCAGCCAACGGAGGAGGTGGCGTTGACGGTCAAGGTGGCGGTGGCGCTTCTGGTGCTTACCGTGATGACCGTCAAGGGTTGGGTTAAAATGGTAACTGTTGGTGTTGAAACAGATGCTAGCGATGTGAGCGAAGTGACTATCAATGACGTAGATAGCAACCAAGTTATTGATGTTTCTAACTTAGATGGCGCAAAAATTACCACTGGCGCTAACATTTTTCGCAAAGTGGAAACTCATTTACAGCAAATGATTCAGCGCAATCACAAAGTACATCAGGTGTCTTGGATAGTAATGGTATTGGTTGGAGTTTTGAAAAAGGACAAAAGATCAACTTTACTTTCATTCACTCTAACACATCAGACACGTCGTATTCTATCGTGGGTGGCGTATTCGGACGTGCTTCACAAAAAGAAGTAAAAGAAAAGCCAATCTCTATTCAAGAATACACTGATCCGAAATACACTCCTAAACCGTATGTAACAATTAAGCCTTATGTGCCCGTCCCAGAAGAAAAAAACAGTTGGAAGTTGAATATCATAAGGCTTACGTTAAGGAAAAAAACCTGTAACTCCAGAAACTCCTAAAACACCAGAGCCACCAAAAATTACAAGAACCTAACAAAACCAACCCTTCCGAATACTGGTACAGCTTCTAGCATGCTTCCATTCGTTGGGATTGTTTCAGGTATGCTTGGTTTAGTTGACTTGAAGCGTAAAAATGAGGTAGAATAAAATAGTTTAATGTGTTGTAAAAGGTGGTAGAGTAACAGGAACTACTACCTTTTTATTTTTGAAAAATTGTAAGTAGAAAAGGAAATTTTAAAAGTGAAAATTGAAAAATTTAAGTTTAATCCTGAAGCAATCGGGAAAGCAAATTATGTTCGTTCTGAAAAAGCCCCAGCCATTATTGAGGGCGAGCCATTTTGATGGGACACGTCATATTGTAATGAATGCAAAACATGGTATGTTTTCTATTATTACTCCAAAGGATATGACTGTTTACAAACCGAATGAAGAAGTTGAAGCTATTGAGCCTATCTTTATGGAAGATTATGTTGAAGGAGTAAATTTCTCTGCTTCAACTAATGTATTGGCTAAAGGACTTAAACGTGTAGGAGGGAATAAATAATGGCTAAAAATGGATTGGAACTTGGGAATCGTGTAGAAATTTTTTCGAAAAAATATCGTATCTTGAACGATTTGTTGCTGAATCCAAAAGAAGTGTTGGGAGCATGTAAATTTGTTAAAAATGAAGGTGCTCAATTTGTGAATGTTGATCTTGAAACTGGTGAGGGTGATTATGATGGAGTTGAAGTTCTTGTCTATTCAGAAGGACAAGAAGATACAGTATTCTTGAAGGTAACTGAACAGTCAGCAGAAGAAATTGATGCTTTGAATCTTGGCTATCAGGAAGCCATTGATTTTGATACTCTGCTTATTGCTTATCATGGTATGCGTAAGGCTGATCGTAATCAAGTTGAACCTAATAAGCATCGCTTTGTTTTTGTAGTTGACAAACTTAAAAAAGTAGGTGGTCAACCTAAACAAAATCAGAAGCAAGAACAGCATCAGGAACACATGGATAATTTCTAAAGGAGAAAAGATATGAGTTTATTTCCGACTTATAGAGGGGTTAGAATATTTCCTTTATGGAAAAATTGAGGTACTATATTTTTTTCTCTTTTCTTTTGTTGTTTAGTCCTATACTAGTTTTTGTCTATTCAAATTTTTGAGAAAATCAAGAATGTGAATATTTACTCTATTGTCGTTTCAGTAGTTATGTTGATTCTGATAATTGGTGTAAGTATTTATTTGACTTGGTTGTCGCAGGAGCGAATATTCTATTTTCAAAAGAGGGAAAAGGGAATCTAGGTTAGCTTTTCTTTTTGCGGGAAAAATGGATATACCTATATTAAAAAGGTTAAGACAGATTCAGGAACTAGAGATAAAGTTGTTTTTTTCCTGTTGTTTACATGAAGCAAAAATCGTTATGATTTGGAAAATTGCTTTTAAAATGGCTGGAAATAAGTTTCAGGATAAGTTTAAGAAGATTGGTAGTGAACTTGAAACAACGTTCTTTATGGACTTTATGGAAGTTCAGGACGATATAAAGTTTAAAACTTACAAACTAGCCTATTCTGCTTTTTTGAATCGAATCAAGGTAACTGATGTGGGGTATTCTGATAAAGGTATTCAACTGATGAAAAATCTGTATTGGAATCTCATTGATGATCCTCATTTACTTGTTTGTGGTGGTATTGGTGGTGGTAAAACGGTATTACTAAGAACGTTGATTCGTGCTATGGCTAAAGTTGGAGTGGTGGATATTTGTGATCCAAAACAAGCAGACTTTGTGACTATGGCAGAACAGAAAGCTTTTGAAGGTCGTATTTCTTATGAGGTTAATGATATTGTCGAAATGATTGAAAAAGGGCTGTTGGTATCATGTTTGCTCGCTATGCTTATATGCGACAAAAACGTGAAGAAAATGGGGATAAGGACTTACGTAAGTTTTATGAGTATGGTCTTGAACCTTATTTTTTATTGTGTGATGAATACAATGCTTTGTGTGCTATGCTTGATTTTCAAACTAGGCAGCGCTTGGATAATGCTATGGGTCAATTCTTACTGCTTGGAAGGCAAGCTGGTTGCTTTTACGACAATAGCTATGCAGAAACCTTCAAGAGAAGATTTAGGGCTCAAAACTACAAGCGAATATCAATTTCGAATTTCTGTTGGTCGTTTGGACGAGGTTGGATATGATTTGGCTTTCGGAGAAGTCAATAGGAATAAGGAATTTAAGTACGTTAAGTACCTGGGCGGTAAGCGTGTTTATGGTCGTGGGTATGCTAGCGTATATGGAGAAGTTGCAAGAGAATTTTATTCTCCATTGTTAGAAAAGGGATTCTCCTTTACTGATGAATATGAGAAGATTGAGCGACGAAAAAATCCTTTCAATCCTTTTGGAAAATCCGAAAGCTGAATTATCAGAAGAAGAAAAGAAAATCTTCAAGCTGAAATGGAAGCACAAGAGGAATTGCAAAAAGGAGAAGTTAAGAAGGCTAGTCCTGAATTGGTTCAGGGAGTTGATGGCTAGTAAAACGACAGAAGGGAGAAAAACAATCTTGGTGATCTTGTGAAGGCGAGTGATTTCTCAAGGACTATTGGTGTTAGTTTTTCATCTGTTCAAAATTTATTGAATAAATTGGAAGAAAAAGATGTCATAACTGTTAGTCGAGAAGATGGTTTTTTGTATTTAGATAAAAAGACAGATGGCCTTGGTCAAAGATTTGTTTGAGTTGAAGAAAACTAGTACTCAGAAATGGACTGAAAATACTAGAAGACTATCCTTTTGAAGAATATTGATTGAGGAGAACTATTCTCCTCTTTTTGTTTAGATAAGAGTTGGTTGAATAGAGCTTACTAGTAGCTAGTAGCAGAAGCGAGGAAGCGAGCGACGAGCGCCTGCGGTCACTAGCGGTCACTAGTAAGCTCTATTCAACTAATCAACCCACCTATTCTAATAGGTGGGTAACAAGAGTTACAAAATGCACTTGCACTTACAGCTCACGTGGCTTCAAGGTGTGTCTTTTTGCAATTTCTTGTATCCCTTTTTAGTAAAAATAAGGAGTTTTATAGGAGAAGTGGACGGAAGAGAGTTAAAAGAGTTTAGAAAAAGAACAAAAAAATGACTAGGAAAAGAGTTATCAATTAAGACTGGTATTCCTGTTTCAACTTTAAAGGCTTACGAGAATGGGTACAGAACTTTGAAAAACAGATTTTTAGAAATAAAAATCAATTTAGTTTGAAAAGATGTGATGCTAGTCTTACAAGATATATGGTGGATTATTTCAGGTTTACACTTCATAATGAAATTGATGTTTATTTTGTTGCGAAAGAATTTTTTGGATTTGATATAATGCCTAAACCTGAAACGACCTCATTTATGAAATATGAGCTGTTGTATCGGTATGGGGATATTTGGTTTTTGGGATTTAATTCTTCAGTACAGTGAGAATGGAGAAGATAAAAACAGAATTACTGGTTCAATTAAAGCGGTCAAGGCTGCAGACAGTTAGAAGTCTATCTTGAAAATGAAAAATATAACTTGGATTGATTTTATAGAAAAAAATTCAGAAGCGTTATGGAAATGATTTTAGTGTTACTAGGATAGATATTGCAGTTGATGAAATGGTTCAGGAAGATTCAAAAAGATAACTTTGATTTATCATCTCTAGTAACTAGATATTATAATCAAGAAATTGTTTCGCCATATCTAAGAAATTTTTCATTTGTTGGTGGAGGTGGATTTGATTTTGAGAATCCCTTAGAAGTAGAAAATAGGCAAGGTTTGTCAATTTATCTTGGTAGTCGTCAATCTGAAATGTATTTTAACTTTTATGAAAAAGATATGAGATAGCAAAGAAAGAAGGGATAAGCGTATCAGATAGCGTAAGGTTGTTTTGGGATATGGAATCGTTATGAGGTTCGATTTTCACAAGGCAAGGCAAAGGTCATTTATTGCAGAAGTTTTAGAAGGTGCATGAGATTGCTGAATTGACGAGGTCGATATTTCAAGGTGCTATTCAGATTTATGATGGTACTGATGAGCATGGTTTTTAGAATGTGTGATAGTAAGTGGCAAAAAGTCTTTTTTGAAATGACGAAGCAATCAGACTTTCGGTCAGTCCTGAGCCTTATTCTGTAGAAAGAACGATACGATGGCTTTGTTGAAAGGGTTTCTAATTCGTTGGTGTATGTCTCTGAAAATTGATCGATTGTTCATGCAAGAGAACATGAAAAATAATGAGTTCAGGAGAAATTACTCCACGGCAACGAAAAGAACTAGAATTTCTTCAAAGTCAGTTGGGAGGATTTCATGATTGAATATAAAGATATTGAAAAAGATTGTCTATTTGATTCCTGAGAGAAATTTTTATGATGGAGTAGTTGATAGTAAGGTTGCTAGAGAGTATCAGGCTTATATTGAGTTTCAATCACAAAAGTATAATCAAACAAAGAGAAAGCGTGATTGGGATGAACTGAAACGTTTGAATACAGAATATGAAACGTATTTAGCAAATGAAGTAGATGTAAAAAGAAAAACTATTGTGGTTTGGGTTGTTAAGGAGGAGTAAAGAAGAGATGGAAGAAGAATGTTTGAAGTTGATTGAACGATTTCATTTAGAAAGATGGGTTTAGAATATGGAGAAATTTAATGAACATCTTAAAAACTCAGAAAAGAAAAAAATCTGACACAAGCACAAATATCCGAATTCATAGATGTTAAAACAAGCTACATATTCTCGATATGAAAGTGGAGAACGTGAACCTAGTTATGAGAATTTAAGTATGTTAGCTTGTATGTTTGATGTTTCGATTGATTACCTGCTAAGTGATTATTTAGAAATATCAAAAGAGAGATATTTAAAGTTTAAAAAAAGAAAAAGGAAGAAGAAGAGAAACAGCAAGTATTTTCAGTAAGACTTAAAGAATTACGCTACAGCATGGACTTACTCAATTGGTTGTTTGGGAGAGATAAATGAAAGTAAAAAAACGTTCTCCTTCTTTTTGTTAAGAACAAGTTATATAAAAAGAAAAATGAATGAAGAGGTAATTGAAATGGCATTACAAGGAAAAAGATAAAGCAAGTTATTGAATTGTCGAATGAACTTTGCTAAAAATTTGAAATCAAAAGAATTTGATTTAGCGTGGAAGCATGCTGGTGAATTAAGTTCGCTTCTTAAAAATGATGAAGAATTGCAACTACCGTATCAAGTTATTGAGTGTATCAAACGTGATTTGAATAGTTACTATGATATGAACAAGCAACTGAACAAAAGTAACAACTTGTGCCTTTGCGATTGGTAGTAGTTTTGAGCGTTCAGCTTCAATTTAATTGAAATGATGAAGGAAGTCAGTTTGACTTCCTTTTTATTTTTGGAAGGAGAAAAAAATGAGTATAAAAGTTGTATATAACAAATTTTTCTGATGTGTAAGCATTACACTTTTGGAAAAAAGTTACTTGATGAACCTGAGAAAATTATTGATCGCTTAGATGAACACTTTGATGGTGTGGAGTTTGGACAATTTGACGGTAGCAATCCTGACAATGTGTATATCAATTCGTTTACAGAAGTTGATACGCAGGAAGCGTTGATTGATTTTGCTGGTATTCTGAATCATGGAGAATATGAGCAGTTAATCAATGAAGAACGTTTGTCTGCTTATGTAGAAGAACACGAAGAAGAAATTGCTAGTCGCTTAGGAGATTCCTATGTGTTTCTCGGTCATGAAGGCAATAGCTGGTACTTCTTGCAATAGAGAATGGCTGGTACTGAATGGCTTCAAAAGTATTATTTAAGAATCCAAAGAATGGAAGACAGGCTTGGTTTAGCTTGCCTTTATATTTTGGAAGATTATCTCATATTGGTTTGACTGGTTCTTATGATGAACAGATTGAAATTGTTGATTATGAGGGTTCAGCATTTATTGGTTACGGTCTATTTAGTGTTGCTGATTTGGAACAGTTGAATAGACAAGAAGAAGGTTGATTAAGGAAGGAGAAAAATGGAATTAACAGCTTTAGTTAGATACGGAAAAAATTGTTAGAGCAAGTTTTGCTTCCATGTGATAGTGAAGAAGTAGCTTATTGATTTGGTTATGAAGAAGGTGAAGAAATTACGGTCACGATTGATTCGATTGAAGAATTGCCTGATTTGGATTGTGAACGTTTGACCTTGGATTTAGGGAATGAAATTGCTGAAAATTTAGAAGATGTAGATGAAGATTTGGTTCTATCATTTATTGAATCAAACAGTTCTGATCCAAAGTATTTGGCAAGTGCTGAATTTGATGATTGTTGGTTATATCCTGAAGTTGCAACCGATCGAGAATTGGGTGAATATATTGTTGATGAAATTGGTTTTGAATTGTCAAGAGAAACATTAGAAAGATATTTTTGACTATGAAAAATTTGGTCGTGATGTTCGTTTGGGAGAAGGTGGTAGCTTTGTAGATAAAGGTTACTTTGTATCAAGATGATAGCGAATATCAGGGTTTTAAGAGAAGGAAATTTTTGAATTTCTTTGTGAACTGGATATTATGAAATACAGTCAAGATCAAGTTCTTGAAAGAATGAATGAAAGAGGGATTGATAAAGTAACTTTTTTTGTCTGTGGTATATCTGACTGGGAAGTAGATAAGGTGATGTCTTTGGACGAAGTTTATTTACTGAAAAAGCTATATTGGAAATTGTATGATGGCGATGAGTTTATTGTGAAATTTCAATTACAACGTTATAGTACCTGTAACTCAAATTGTAACTACATATTATAGATTTTTGTTCTAAAGATGAAGTTAAGACAATGGTTGAGTTGACAAAAGAGTTAGATTATGAATCAGTTATCAATTACTTTTTTTAGATGTGGAAGCTGGGTGACGGTATTTCAGGGATTCATAGATCATGGAGAAGTTTTAAATACTTCCCAAGGATTTTTATAGAAAGGTTGTTCTTTAATTTTTAAAAAAAGGAAGGAAGAAATTGAGGTAATCTATTTGAAATGATAAGAGGATTTAAAAAAAGAGAAAAATCAAGAAAAGGTTAAAGAAACTTTCTGATAAGAAAGTATACACTCCTAAGAAAAATCAATCAAAAGGGTGCGAATTTAATTTTTGGCTCTTTATTGATTGGTTTTGTAGTTTTTATGGGTGCTACTGGAGTTTTTATCAATTAAGAATATATCTAAAGTGAAGGAATTTGAAAAGAATCAGATTGCTAAAGTAGATAATAAGGAAATTGATAGACGACTGGAGCAACTTTTTGGATAGCTATGTAAGCTATTATTTCACTTACAAGGCAGGTGAGAAGGATAGTGAAGAAAACGCAAAGCGTTTGAATGAATTCTATGGAACACCGCCCTAGTGTCAAAAGCCAAGGTCAATCGAAACAAGATATGTCTATTGTGAGTGGTCGTTTGCTGATGGCGAAAGATGGAGTTGCAGTTTATGCGGTGACTTATGATACAAAGGTTGATAATAAGGTTCAACGTGTATCAATCGAGTTTTCAATCCCATACGTTGAAAAATACGGTCGCTATTATGTTGATGGTTTGCCTTGGTTTGCTCCTGTTACAGACTTTAAGAGTCAGGACGTTGACAAAGAAAAAGCAATTGGTTTTGACGGCAAATGATGGATTGAGTGAAAATGATAGAAAGGATTTGGTTGCTTTTTATTGAATTGTTTTTTTCAAGAATTATACAAAGCAGTCAATCGAATCTTGATTTGATCTCAAAAAAATATCAAAACAATTGGTGGAGCAACTGTTAAAAGTATTGACTATACCTATTTTGTAAAAGGTAGTGATAAGACACTAGCTTATGTGCAAGTTACTTTTTGATATTTTGGGTACAAGTCATAGTGAGAATTTTTTTCTTTCGAGTTAAGGAAAGATAAAGATAGTTATTTTGTAGATAAAATGGAGCATCAGATTCCATTTGATTATGCGAAAAGATAAAAACAAAAAGAAAATTAAGGAGAATGAGATAAATGAGTTTTTCAGTATTTAGTTGATAAGTTAGGTGTTCCTGTGATTGGATTTTATGTTCTTAACAAATCGCTTAAGGCTTTAGGCGAGAAGGAAAGACTTGGGGATTTTTGTAGCCATTTTGACTGGTTCTTTTTATTTTTATGGTTCTTGTTAAGTCCAGAAACTGTTTTTGAAATCTCCAACTTCTTTATTTAATAAGTTTCTAGAATCGTGGAAGTAAAAACTTATGGAAAAAGAGAAACAATTATTTTTCGTATAAGCGTGGTTTTGACCAGCCTATATTTGTAAAAAGAGTTATCGGATAATTTTAGTTTGCCTTTTGCGGTTGAGATGTCAACTTTGTTATATTTTTATCTTTTTTTACTCTGATTTTCTTTTTCTCTTGATGTCAGTAGGTTTTTCTTGAGTGGGGTTGGTGCTTAGTTATTGGTTCTGCTTTTAGGCTGGCGATTGGGGAAAATTCTGACTAATAATAAAATTGATGGTAAAACGATAGTGATTTATCTTCGTGATTACATTTTTTTATTTTTGGCATTATGGGAGATACGGTAAAAATATTATATAAATAAAGGTAAACGATATGTAAAAATAGAAAAGGATATATCGTGGAAATTACGAGTAATTATTGGGACTTTGCGGACAGTTTGATACTACGTAAAAAAATGGTGGTGTTTTTGCAGTTTTTGAAGTTCCTAGTGAGGTTTTAGTTACGATAGACAAGAGGGGACGTGAGCGGTTTAAACAAACCGCTTTTTCAGCTTTTAGTAAAATATCGGCTTATGGTGATTTTGAACTGCATACGATTCCTATTCAATAGATTTGTATGAGCGATTTGAACTCTTGCGCCAAGATATTGACCAAGATAGTGGTACAGCTCCTTTAGCAAATTTGATAATGGATAGTCTTCAAGAAAAGATTGAAGATGAGATTGAGTTTTTGTTTGAGTACAAGCATTATATTTCTGTTCCATTGAAGTCAAACAATATCAGTCCAGACCTAGTTTCAACTTTAAAAGACAGCATGTCTTTCTACAAAAAAGAAACGTTGAAGTTGCTTGGACTGGGTGAATTACCTCCGCTTAATTGGTTTGAGGATTGGCAGCTGAAAAAAAATACTTTAAAACGTTCCTTGCATCAATTAAGGGTTCGTGAAGTTGAAAAAATGGAGTTGGAGTTTTTAGCTCGTTTACAATTTTTACGAGGTCAATTTTATGACAAGGAAACAGAAGTGGATGCAATTAAGAATTGTATCGATAATATCGATGATACAAATATCTATTTTTGAGAATCACAAAAGTATTGCGATTGGAGAATAAAGATGATGATAATTTTGTCGCTTGTTTTCCAATTGTGGACTATCCTCAAAATGTGTCTTCGATTCATCTACAAGAAGAATTGCAGTTCCTAGATTTTCCTGTAGAGAGTATCTATAAAGTTGCGTTCTCGGCAGATAAGGGTGTTTCTTCTCCTAAAAAGAAAGCGAGAAACAAACGTAAAAAAATTTGGAGAATGTGGTTGCTGAAATTGAGGAAGATGGCGATATTCAACGTTTAGAAGTGCTAGAAGCTCATGAAATGTTGGTTGATTATCAAGAAAAGGTTGAAAGTAAAGAAAAAATGGTTGATTTTCTCCATTTCTTGGTTGTAACTGGCGATGATGAAGATGAGATTGAGGAAAGATATGATATTTTTAAGTAAGCTCATAGCTAACTTAGGAGGTTCTCTTGCAAGAGGCTATGCGGATAGATTGTATTTTTTTCTACAAAGGTCGCTTCACAGAATTGTTGGATAAAAAGCGTGAAAGCTATGTGCAGTATACTTCTTTAGAAGGCTTCTGTCAGAATATGTTTTTTGTCACAAAAGAGGTGGGAAACAGGGTTGGCTTCCCCATTGGGCGAATAGATAATGAGATTGCGAGCTGGGGAGGTGACTTTGAGGCAGCTTTACAAGCAAGTAATCGTCTAGTCTTTTCAAATTTGCTTCAGGCGAATAAAATGGGGATTAAGGATAAGATTACAAATAATCCTCATGTTGCTATTACTGGAGAGACTGGAAATGGGAAATCGTTTCTTACAAAATTGTTATTTACATTGAATAGTTTCTTGAAAGTCAAGTCGGTTTATATTGATCCTAAAACTGAAGTGAGAAAACAGTATATGAAGATTTTGAAGGAGTATGAGGAACAAAAATATTCATGAGGAAGTTCAGGAGTATATTAAATCTATTCACTTTGTAACGCTGAATGCGAAGGAAGATAGAAATATTGGAGTTCTGGATCCGTTTGCTTATATTGATGAAAAGACGACGTTGACTGAAGTTGCTTCAGTTTTAATCTCAACTGTTTTAGACAAAGAGGATTCTAAGCAATTGAAATCTTACTTGTTAGAAAAATATTGATAAGGTTTGGGATAGAAAACAAAATGGAGAAACGGTTGGAATGTTACATCTGTTTAAAACTTTTTGAGGAGGAGAGAGACAAAGATGTAGCAAGGATTGGTCGTTATTTGACAAAAAAATGGGGAAAAATACCTTGTTGAAATTGTGCTTCTCTGATGGTTCTAATAAGTCTTTGCAGTCGGACAATAAGATTACGGTCTTTGAAATTGCTGGCTTGGATATGCCTAAAACTTCTAATTATGATGATATGACAGATACTCAATTACGAAGTCTTGCGGTTATGTATGGTTTAACTTTCTTTTGTGCTGATTTTGGAGAAAGAGATAGAACACAAGAAACCTTGTTGTATGTGGATGAGGCGTGGCAGATATTATTGACCCCTAGCGGTCGTCAATTGCTGGCGAGAATCAAGCGTACAGGTCGTTCGTTTAATAATTTCTTAGTGTTGGTAACTCAGTCTGTAAAAGATGTTTCAACTGAAGATGATGGTACTGGTTTTGGTACAGTCTTTGCCTTTCCAGAAGATAGTGAGACTTCTTCGATATTGGAACATCTTAAAATCAAAGAAGATGATTTGTCTAAGGCGTGGGTTGAAAATCAGACGATGGGTCAATGTATCTTCTCGGACGTTTTTGGTCGAAGAGAAAGAATCACAGTTGATGGTACCATATATGATTCGATAACTCCATTGTATGAAACTGTCACAACGAATCTGAAGTCTACAGGTTAGTAAAGGAGAAAAAGATGAAGAAGAAACTAGCTCTGATTGTTTTTTTACTCTCGATTCTCTTTCCTTTGTTGGCATTCGCAGATATAGGAACAGTTTCACTTCCGAATGGTACATTGTCTGAAACTCCAGCTTTTGTAAAGGATAAATCTTCTTCGACAAGCTCGTCTAGTTCTAGTGATGGCTTAACGCTCCCCAATAGCGGTAATACGGGTGCAAGTTCTAGTATTGTTAAGCCTAGTCCATCTGAAAATAAAGATCCTTTAGAAAAAATTGCTGATGATACATTGAAAAGAAGTTCGGATGTTGTCGGTGCGAATGCCAATCAAGGTGTTGCTGATAGCGTTAAGGAAATTCAAAGAAAGCAAGAAGAAGAGAAGAAAAAGAAGGAAGAGGAAGAAAAAGACAATACAAAATTAAGTTATGCCAATTTTAAGACAAAAATGAAACGCTTGACCAGCTATGTCTATTTTGACAAAGGTCTGTTTGGTCTTGGTGAGGTCGAAATTATTGGATAAACAAAGTCGTTCAAAGCTATTTTCTGGTTCTCTAAATTCTTGTTTGGAATCATTGTAAGTCTAGTATCTGCGGTTGAAAAAATGACGGATGTATCGCCATTCTTGAACAAGGTTGTAGAAATGGCAAGTGCTGTCTTCTTTGTCTTGTTTGGTGCAACGACAAAATATATCGCAGGTGTTTTTATGGCTGTATATATTCTGTCTGTATGGGTCAAAAGGCGGACAAGTTTTCAAAACAGCTTTGAAACTTGGCTTGGTCTTTGCGCTCGTTGGCGGTTTTTCACTAAAATTTCAATCAATGGCAGTCCTGAGCGTTATCTTCCCATTCATCTATACAATGTCACGGATGAGATTACAAGAGAATTTCAGACGGAGATTGTAAAAAGGTGGGAACTGTAGATACGTCGATGGCTGAAAGCTATTTTAACTCAACGATTATCCCTGCATACAAGAATATGAACTCCAAAAAAGATAGTGAGGGAAATTATTATCTTTCAGAGGAAGATTTTCAAGACTTAACGAATTATCAGGAAGGTAAAGGGAATTTCAAGTTATCGGATAAAGAAATCAAAGCACTGACCAAAAAGAATGACAAAAACGAAACAGAAGATGTCAAAGGTCAAAATTTGGTTGATGAATGGTCTGATAAGTTCACTTATGCTTTTACCTCTATTTTTGATGTTGTTGTAGTCGGTGTTGTGTATCTTTCAATGGGGCTAGGTCGAGTAGTGATTTTGCTTTCTTATGCGGTATTGTTATTGATTTTACCATTTGCTTTAATTTTGAGCTTATTCCCACAATTTAGTCATTATTTTGGTGGTATCTCTAAAAAAGGCATCTCCTTCTTATTGATTTCGTCTGCTATCAGTCTGGCAAGCGTTATTGTTCCGATCATTTACGGAAATATGTCAAGTTACATAGAAGATTTTGGCGGAGGACCTGGTCTTGTAGCAACGTTTTTGAAATGTATTGTGATTTACTGGCTATTTAGGAATAGAGACAACCTGCTATCCTTTATGAATGGTAAGGGAAATCTCTTTCTAGTTTGACAAGAGGACGACTAAGTCGTCTAGGAAATGGGATGAACTTGCAAAGGATGAAAACAATGGCGACAAAAGTTGGGGATAGAGTTCCTAACCGAGTCAAATCCTTAGCAAGAGTCACCAAAAATAATGCTCAAAGATGGGTCGGTGACAAGGCAAAACCCTTGAAAAACTGGAATGAAAAATCGCTTGGAAAAAGAAGCAATCTAGCCAAAATGGAAATCCTCAAAACGATGACTATATGGCTCGTAAGATAAAACGTGCGAAGAAAGTTGAATGGAGGAAGGCACATAGACGAGAAATGCTTGACTGAGCCAAAATGAAAGTTGAGTATTTCAAAAACTATGGAGAAAAAGGATAAAAATAAGCGAAGTGTAAAATGAAGAAAATTACGATACTTTTACAAAATAGAGTTCGTGAAAATATGTACAGAAAGCAGGAAATAAAAGGGCATACACCAAAGGCAAGAACATTTTGAAAATGGTGTATGGAAGGCAACCGATGATTTTGCCATCTTTTGAAACGCTTGAACGCAAAGAAAGAATCCGCAAACTACAAAAAGAAAAAAAAGGTAGACTTGGTTTACAAGAAAGGTTAGCTACGTAGATGAAAAAGACTAGACGAACCTTTGCCCTGCTTAGCTTTTTCTACCGCTGCTTTTTTTGTTTTTGATGCTTCTTCTTGGTGGACTGATTACGAGTTCTGCAGGTGGTTCATCAGGTAGTACGACTGGAAAGAGAACACGTTTAACAGCGCAAGAAGTGGCTCAGAAAGCCAATGTTTCTGTTGAACGTGCAGAAGATGTGATTAAGATTTTGAACTGGCAACTCTCTAAAGAGAAATTCACTTTAGAGGGTTCTAGTGGTTCTCTTGCTGTTGCTGAAAGAGAAAGTGGCTTTGACCCTAAACTGACGAATCCGTCAGGAGGTGTAGCTGGTTATTTTCAATGGTCAGGCTGGGATAATACTATCAATGGTGATCGTTGGAGAAATGCAAGTTCTCGAACGTTAGATAGTACAGTTCAACTGGAATTGATGTCCTATGAGTTGAATCATGGCTATAAAAAAGTAAAAGACTACATGCAAAAGGCAACTGATCCTTTTGAAAGTGCCAAGTATTGGTCTGAACACTATGAGGGGGTTTCCTTATCAGACGGACAAACCAAGTTAGAAAAGCTGGAGAAGGACAGTAAGAAGTGGTATGAAGTCTTTAAGGGAACGATTGAATCGGATGGCTCGTCTAGTGGGAATGCGATAGCTGGTAGCTTAGATATTGCTCCTGGAGCTGTTGCGATGGAGATACCGAACGGCTACTCTATTGACAAGGAAATTACCAAGGAAGGTTATATCACTCAATCCTATCCTTATGGTGAATGTACGTGGTATGTCTTTAATCGTGCTAAGGAATTTGGAATACAGTTTGATCCATACATGGGAAATGGTCAAGACTGGGCGCATAAGTCAGGATATGAAGTGACGAATACTCCGACAAAGCACTCAGCGGTTAGTTTTTCAAGGAAGGCAAGCTGGCGGTCACCCTGATTATGGTCACGTAGCTTTGTCGAAGATGTCAAAGATGATGGGTCAATTCTGATTTCAGAATGTAACTTTGTTCAAAGTGGACAAGGTACTGGAATCACAGATTATCGTGTATTTACTGCTGATCAGGCAAGAGAATTTTTGTATGTGACTGGAAAATAAGAAAAGAGGAAGAAATATGAATAAGAAATTTGTAACATTGTTGTCTGTAGCTATTTTGAGTTCGGCAACAACGACTTTTGCAGATACACTTTCGCTTGGTGGTGATAGTAAGGTTGCAAATGATACGACAAGTATTGTAGCAACTCCACCAACGGAAACAAAAACCGAAGGAAGAAAAACCAAAGGAAGACAAGTCATCAACGGTTGTGATTGGTGGTGAAAGTGAGAAACCTATTGATGATAAAGCAGGTGGTATTGTTGTAACACCTACGGGAAAAGACAAGTCATCAGAAGCGCCTGCAGAGACACCAGCGCCTAAAGTGAATGATAATTTGGATTTGGGTGGTGATTCTGAGAAACGGCAGGAGAAGGACAATAAAGGCATTGTGGTTGATTCACCTACTCCATCAGATAAACCGAAGGAAGAAACGCCAAAAGAAGATAAGAAGCCTACTGTAGAAGATACTCCTGAAATCAAGGAGCAGAAACAAAAGGCAGAAGAAAATGTTGGAGTAAAAGAAAAAGATACTCCGCAGCCATTGAATGTGAGCAAAGAAGAAATTAAGGAGACTCCGATTGAAACCAATACAGGTCATACAGTTGTATCTACCAATCAAGGGAAGGTAGTCGTTGAAACAAGCGAAGGTAACTATCAAGAAAAAGAACCTTATGAGGTTGGCGCTGTAAAACAAAAAGACGGTACAATCGCTTTGAAGGATAAAGAAGGACAGCTAAAAGTCCTTCCGAATACTGGAACAGCAAGTTCAATTTTTGCGACGATTTGGGGCTTGATTGGACTGATTGCGACTGTTTGGGGACGACGTAAATTGAATTAAGGGAGATAGTATGAAAGAGTTTTTTTAGAATTGTGAAGGAAGCTGATAAATTGGGATATAAACTATCTGCAATTTGTGGAATAAATTGGCTGGTTGGTCAGTTGTTTAGGTGGCAATCTTTAGTGTTTGAAATGATAGCGTGTGCCATTTTGATTAAAAAAATATCAGCAATACTTGAGATTAGTCCAAAAATTTAGGATTTTTAATGTTTATTTTTATCCTATCTGTCCCTTTTTCAAAGTTGCGTTTTGGTGTTGATAGATTCATTCATTCATTTTTTTGAAAGCGTTGTGTTAGGCTTGATTTTTTTCAATCGCAGTGGATTTTTCCATTTCAAGAGAATGAATTTTCACTATGGATTTTAATGGCTCTTTTTTTGGTATTGGTATTTATCAGTTTATGAAGTGGTTTCAGACAAAAATTGTTTCAGCGATATTTATTTAAGAATATCTTGAATAAGGAATATCTTGGTATTAAGAAAGCGACTGATCCTTTTCCTCCTGAAATCAATTTCTATGTAGATGCTGATGAAAGCGATGTAAACCAACGAATGGTTACGATTAATCAACGTGTAGTAAAAGAGGCTTATCAAGGAATTGTAGAGTTAAGTTTTTTTGAATGTTGAAAGATTTACTGGTATTGCTTATTCTAGAGAAGCATGGAATGGTTTTGAAGCTCCTTTGAAAAAGAAATTTTCTGATTTAGATAAAAGTGTATCATTTAGTGTTTAGAGTATATCCTTTTGAAAAGAATTAGATTTTTATTTCAAATTGATTCGATTAGATTTAAGTCGAAGAAAGGCTTTTACAGTGAAAAGGTGTTAGTGTGAAAGTGGTAAATAGTTAGGTAGAGGCAACCCTGCCTTTTTTTGTTGTTTTAAGGAGTAGAAAATGGATCAAGTAGAATTGTTGAGAATGTATGCTGTAAGATTGGCTCAGAGATTAGGAGATAATCAAAAGTATTTGGAATTTACAGCTAGTCGTGATACTGGTTATGGGATTGAAACTATGTTCGTTGAGGTTAAAAGGTATAATCAGTATGCTCGTGTTGTTTATCATTATGAGGGTTGTCATGCCAACCAAAAATTACCAAAAACATTATGCTAGTGTGTCAGTTTATGAAGGCTACTCTTTTGATTTTTATGAGAGGAGCAGGCTATACTTATTTTCCTGATATAGAGAAATTGTTAGAACAGTTATAAAGTAATTGAAAAGTGATAATATAGAAAGGAGAAAAATGGAAAATATTTATTTAGGTTTAGCTTATTTTACGTTTGTTTTGACTTGTGGTATATTTTTTATTAGTATTTATATATTTTTAGGATTAATTCACTTGAGTTAGAATTAAAAAAAGTTATCAAGGAGTTTTTGATGATTTAGTTGAGAGAATGATTGTCTTTTGGAACAAATAATAAAGCATTAGAAAGTTCATCGGAGAATGATAGTATGGAGATAGAACGTTTATCAAGAAAGTGTGATAAGATAGTGAATGTTTTATTTGAATATCATCATTTATTTGTAAAACTTAATGAACGGATACCAAAAATAGCGGATACTAGGAAGAAAAGGTCAAGAATAAGTCAGAAAATGGCTTTTTGTTGTTTTATAGATAAAAAGAACATAAAGAAACCAGGATATGAGCAAAGATTCGGATTTAAGGTCAAAAAGTTCAATCAGGTATTAAGATTTTGTTCGGAAAATATAATGTTAGGAGTTTAAAAGAAATGGAATTACAAAAGCAAGTGTTTAATATTGAAGTTCCGATTCCTGCTGATATGGTGTTGATTAGTCGTTCTGAGTATTTAGACTTAATTCAGAAAGAAGAAGTAGGTCAATGGTGGACGATTGACAAGGTAGAGGAATTGTTGTCAATTAGTAAGACTAAATTAGTAAATGATATTTTGTTGAATCCTGCAATTAAAAAAGAGGTGGATATTGAGCAGAATGAAGAAGGATTTGTGTTATATCCAAAAAGTAAGGGTTCACCATATAGATTTTTTTAGCTAGAAAGACAAGAGAATATTTTGATAAAAACTATCAAAAAAATACTCTTAATGATATAATAGAATGGTGATGATTGCCATTCAGAAAGGAGTTATAGTGGAGTTACAGACAACGTGGAAAAATAAACTTTGGGATTATCGAATTTTTCGATAAAAAGGAAAAAGTTGTTGTGACAAATTCAGGTTTTAAGACGAAGCGTGAAGCAATGAATGAAGCGCAAGAGAAAGAGCGTAAGTTGTTTCAATCTAACTATTTAGCAAAATTTGATAGTAAAGCTAGTTTATATGAGTTATGGAAAGATTGGTATGAGTTAGTTATTTTACCGTCAGAAAAAGCAAAATCAACGAAGGACGGCTATCATTTTAGAGGAAAGATGATAGAAAAAAATCTTTTTCGGATATTTCAGCAGTTCAAATTACTCATAAGGAGTATCAAACTCGATTGAATGAGTACGGAGAAAAGGTTACTAAAGATCATGTCAGTCGATTAAATGCAGATATAAGAACGGTTGTAAAATTCAGTAAACGTAGTGGCTTAGTTATGAATGATTTTACTGATGGTGCAAAGATATTTGGTCAGGCTGGTGGTGATATTGAGGATAAGTATCTTCATAGTATTTCAGACTATAAAGGGTTGTTATCTCATTTACGTTCAAAAATTTAATTATCGTGAATCTGTGATGTCTTATTTACTGTATTTTTATTTAAGACGGGCTTTAGGGTTGGCGAAGGAATGGCTGTGTGTTGGTCAGATATTGATTTTGAAAATAAAACGATAAGAACATATCGGAGATTTTCAGGAGATCGACAAGAATTTACTCCCCCAAAAACAAAGACTTCTATTAGAGAGATTCCTGTTGATGATAAATTATTGCAAGTTTTAAGAGATTTCAAAGAAGAACAGTCCAATGTTCTGTATGATCGTGATAAATTAAAGAAAGAAGATTTGGTTTTCTATGATAGAAGATATAGAATACCTACGAATGCTGGACTTAATAAATATTTAAGAGTTTGTTTATCAGAACTTGGAATTGGTAGTCAAGAAATGTCTGCGACTTCAGGAAGGCATACATACGGATCATATTTATTAGCGCAAGGAGTTGATATATGGGTAGTTGCAAAGTTGATGGGTCATAAAGATATTCAGCAACTTATCAAGACTTATGGTCACGTATTGCAAAGAGGTGATTGATAAGGAATATGATACAATTAGAGATTTGATGGTTGAATAAAGAAGAAAAAGATTGAGAAAAAAATTGACCAAAAAAATTGACCAGATATTCTTGTAAGTATTGATAAATCAACGTTTATTAGTATTGTTTCTATCTCTGCAATCGGCAGAATCAAGAAGTCCCATTAGGGCTTCTTTTTCTTTTGTTACAAATACTCAACCACTTAGACAGAGATATTGACCAGATAGGCAAAAAGGGCTTGTTCTTGAAAAAAATCCTCTGCTATAATGATTCATGTAAGGGACGTGAGGGGTCAGTATCAGACAACTCAAGAACCAAAAAGAAAAATGGAGACAAAAATGAAAAAAATTATTGGGACTTGTATTTCTTTAGTAGCTGCTGCGCTAGTATTGTATTTCGGTACTGTTGGATGGCCAAGTTTGGATGTCAACCTCTGGTCGCTCATTCCAGTAGGTTTGTTCCTCTATTTCACGCTAGAAAACTTTTTGAAAAAAGACTATAAGGCTAGTCTGATGTGCTTGATCATTGCCTTTATCATTGCAAATGCTATTTTGGACCTTTTGCCAATTTCGAGTGGTTTGGTGATTGGTGCAGGAGTGCTAGCTTGTGTAGGACTTGGCTACCTCTTTCCTGATAAGGATAAAAAGAAGATAAATAGAAAAGTCTCGAGGTTTCTCGAGACTTTGTTTTTATTTACCAGCGTAGTATTTTTGGATGCCTTTCACAATACCTGCGACTAGTCTATCTTGGTATCGATCATCACGAATCCGTTGATTTTCAGTGAAATTATCCATATAACCAAGTTCTAGGAGGACGGCTGGTTTGGCTGTTTCGCGTAGTACGGCGAAGCTACTTTCCAATAAGCCAGCATCCTTGGCACCTGTTTCTGCAAGGAGAGAGGAGTGGATAGCAGCAGCGAGGCGCTTGCTTTCGCTCATACGATCAGGATGGTTGTGCCAGTATTTATTAATCTTACTTGGATAGTCAGGTTCATCGCTATAGGAGTAGGTTTGAATACCGCTCGCTCTTTGAGTGAATGTTTCCAGTAGCATTGAAATGGATACTGATAAAGATATCAGAGTTGGTTTTATTTACCATTCTTGAACGCTCAGTCTTAAAATCAACATCGATATCACTGTCACGTGATGTGAGGACAGTATAACCTAGTTCTTCTAATTTCTTACGCAGTTTGCGATAGACTTTGCATGTTGAGATCTTTTTCAGCTACATTGTAGTAAAAAGGCACCTGAATCTCGACCGCCATGTCCCAGGGATCTAGGAAAGATGGTGTTACTGTATTGACCTTTTACAAATCCACCCTTCAGTTGAAACTTCAGAAATCCATTGGCCGTATTTTTTTGGAACAAAGTGTTCCTTTCCGTCTATCTTGTAGGTTCCTGAAACATAATGTCCACTATCGTCCAAATAGTAACGAGCCTTGTAATAGTCGTCGTAAATCCACTCATTCTTGGCCATATAGCCACCAGACTTGAGATAGTAGGCTCCAATCCATTCACGAGCCGCATAGGTTCCATTCGCTTTTAGATAGAACCAACTGTTGTAGGCCTTATCAAAGATCCACTCTTTTTTTCAGCCATGGCTCCACTAGATTTGAGGTAGTAGCTTCCTTTCCATTTATTGGAAAGCATGACTCCATTTTTGTTCAAAAGCATACCAAGTTCCCTTTTGATTTTTCTCCCATTTGTCTTGGCTGTATTTCCCATATTCATTAGCGTAATACCAATTTTTCATTGATTCTCACCCAGGAGTTTTTCCGCCATAGCCCCGCTACTGCCGAGCAGGTAAGCACCAACGGTCGTTTTGCTGAGCATCACGCCGTTTTTTTGTCAAAATAATACCATGAACCATTGACTTTTCTCCCATTTGTCTTGCGAGATTCTGCCAGATGGTGTGACATAATACCAATTTTGGTCAGACTTTCACCCAGCCATTCTCAGCCATAGCCCCGCTTTTTGGTAAGGAGATAACCATCAACGATTGTCTGACTGAGCATGACACCATCTTTTGTCAAAAGTAGTACCAAACTCCTCCGATTTTTTTCCCATTTTTTTGTTGGATGATTTTTCCAGACTCACTGGCGTAGTACCATTTACCCTCAAGAGCTACCCAGCCATTTTTCTACCATGATCCCGTCTTTATTGAGAACATAGCCATCAAAAGATGGTATCATTGAGTCGGTTTCCATCGTTGTCAAAAATAGTACCACTTATCTTGAATTTTTCCATTTGAGGACAGGCTGATTGTTTTCATAGAAAGCGCCAGTGTTTGTTTTTCTTCCTGCCATCCTTCTTTTTAGGGAGCTTCTTCTTTTGCCTTGTCTTTTTGGAAGTGTTGCAGTCTCCTCTTCAGTTTTTAATTGAAAGATCTTTCTTATCTTCCTTAGAGTTGCTTTGTTCGGTGGTAGCAGGAGGATTAGTATTGCTTTTCTTCTGCGTAGATAGGTGCTTGGGCAAATCCTGCCATTGAAAGGACAACAGCACTTGCCAATATAAACTTTTTCAACGATATTCTCCAATCATTATTTTTCTAAGAAATATTATAAAATATGTCTGATGGTTTATCAACTATCAAACTGAACTTCTTCTAGTAAATATTCGATAAAGCGTTCGCCCATCTTAGATAGGCTGGTTTTTTTCATGCTGGATATAGACTAGTTCAATCGGGATCGTCAATGTCCAGTGGAATAGAAACGATATTGTCTCCGTTGAGGTTGCTGTTCAAAAATCCCTGTTGCAATCGTGTATCCATCCAAACCAATCAAGAGATTAAAGAGGGTGGCACGGTCACTGACTACGATGGATTTCTTGTGGTGCTCTTGTGAAAGAATCTCTTCTGAAAAAGTAGAAAGAGTTGTGCGTCCCCTTGATCATAGCTGAGGTAAGGGAAGTTCTCCAAAGTCTTCTAGTTTGACCTTATCTTTCTTTTGCCAGAGGGTTGGTCTTGCTGACAAAGATATGAGGGTTGGGCGGTAAAGAGGTGGTGCGCTAAGAGGTGGTTGTCATCCAGCATTTTCGTTAAAACATCACGGTTGTAACTGTTCAAAAAGAGGACACCGACCTCACTACGGAAGTTCTTGACGTCATCGATAATCTCCCAAGTCCGAGTTTCACGAAGGAAAAGTTCGTATTTTTCCATATCACTTTTCTTGAGTAGAGAGACAAAGGCATTGACTACAAAGGCGTAGTGTTGAGAGGAAACGCTGAAAAGTTCGCGGTGGGCGACAGGATTTTTATAGCGTTCCTCCAGAAGTTGGGTTTGCTCGACAACTTGACGAGCGTAGGAGAGAAACTCCATCCCATCACGGGTCAAGGTAATGCCCTTGGGATTGCGGATAAAGATTTCAATGCCCATTTCATTTTCCAAGTCTCGAACAGCATTAGAGAGACTGGGTTGGGTGATAAAGAGTTGCTTGGCTGCCTCATTCATAGAGCCAGTTTCGACGATTTTGATAATATAGTGTAGTTGTTGAATTCTCATGTTTTTATTGTACCACACTTGCGGAAGAATGGGCAATGAAGACGAAGAAAATAGGGGGAAAGAGCCGGTCCAGTATTGAAAAAAAGTATAGAAATTTGCTAGAAATGGAAAGCTATGAAAAACATTCTATGATGTGCAGCAATTTCTCAAACAGTTTGGCATTATTGTTTACATGGGGAAAGCGCTTGTATGATATTGAACTGATGAAGCTCGAACTCTCTCGGATCTATGATGCCGGTCTGATGGACAAGCTAGACTATCTAGAGGCGGAAGCTGTTCTTCGCAGAGAGCACAAGATAGAATTAGACTACATAGAGAAAAATGGAGATAAGAACTTATGACAATTTGGATTGTTTGGGGAATCGTTCTGGCGATGGCGGCATGGATGGGTTATAACTACCTTCGTATTCGTCGTGCGGCTAAGATTGTGGATAATGCAGAATTTGAAGCCTTGATTCGGAAAGGGCAGTTGATTGATGTCCGTGAACCAGCAGAATTTCACAGAAAACATATCCTCGGAGCCCGCAATATTCCTTCAAATCAGTTGAAGTCAAGCCTTGCAGCCCTTCGCAAGGATAAACCTGTCCTTCTCTACGAAAACCAACGCGGACAACGAGTGACCAATGCAGCACTTTATTTGAAGAAACAAGGTTTCTCTGAGATTTATATCCTTTCTTATGGATTGGATTCTTGGAACGGGAAGGTCAAGACTAGCTAAGATCTTTAGGATGTTGATAAAGCTCGATCTCATATACTAAATTATATAAACATTTTAAGGAGATTTTTTAGAATATGCAAGAAAAAGAAGAAAAAAACCCTCGCTTTTAGTGGGTATCCTATCTATCATTCTTAGCTTTGTTGTCTCCGTTGGGAGGTATTGGTTTTAGGGTATCACTAGTGTATTGGTCTTGCTATATGAACTATCAAAAAGAATCTGGACTTAGACTTTAAAAACAGAAAGAAATTGTATCTATTGTAGGACTTGTAGTTTCTGCTCTTAACTGGATATCTAGCCATTACAATCGTTTTTTTAGATAAGCAAAAAAACAAAAAGCTTTAAAACATAAAAGCTTTTTGTTTTATCCACTTTACTCTAAAGTAGTTTTTTTAATGATTTCTAATTCCTTTCTGGATTCAAGGGACGGTATTGCCCTTCTGCTAGTTCTGGGTCTAATGTAAAATCGCCGAACTGGACTCGTTTTAGGGCAGTCACCTTGACACCAACTGATAGAAACATCTTCTTGACTTGATGAAATTTTTCCCTCAGAGATAGTGATGGAGGCACGGCTCTCGGTTGGGACTTGCGGACAGAATTTCAAGCTTTTAGCAGGTTTACAAGTGGTCCCATCTAAAAAGACAATTCCATCCTTGAAACTTTTTTGGATATGGTCTGACGTGAGTGGTCCGTTGACTTCCACTTGATAGGATTTATCGACATGGTACTGGGGATGGAGGAGCTGAAAAACCAAGAGGTCCATTGTCTGTCAAAAGCAGCAGCCCCTGTGGTATCGCGGTCTCAATCTGCCGACAGCATAGAGCTGGTCAGACTGGCTGTCAGGTGGAAGGAGGTCCATGACGGTTGGAAGTTTCTTATCCTTGCTAGCTGTAACGACTCCCAGTTTGGCTTTATGAAGCATGAGGTAGGTGTGCTCATAGCCTTGGATTTGTCGTCCCTGAAAAGACTAATTTCTGCAATCCAGTGTCGACATTTTGAGCGAGTGAGCTGGCTGGACAATTGTCCACCAAGATTTCTTTTTAATAGAGCCTGTTTCATAGCCTTGCGACTGACCTTTTCTTGGGCTAATAATCTATCTAAACGCATACCAGCTTATCTTATCATAAGTCTCTGACTTTGAAAAGAGTTGCCTTGCTTAGAAAAAGCAGAGTGAAAACATTTACACTTAGCTGAACTGTGATTTTTTTGAATGAGACTGTGGTATAATTGTTCAGTTAGAAATAAAAAAATTTAAAATATTAGAGGAAATCATGACAAAATTAAGAGAAGATATCCGTAACATTGCGATTATCGCCCACGTTGACCACGGTAAAACAACCCTCGTTGACGAATTATTGAAAGCAATCTGAAACTCTTGATGCACGTACTGAATTAGCAGAGCGCGCTATGGACTCAAACGATATCGAAAAAGAGCGTGGAATTACCATCCTTGCTAAAAAAATACAGCTGTTGCTTACAACGGAACTCGTATCAACATCATGGATACACCAGGACACGCGGACTTCGGTGGAGAAGTTGAGCGGATCATGAAAAATGGTTGACGGTGTTGTTTTTGGTCGTAGATGCCTACGAAGGAACCATGCCACAAACTCGTTTCGTATTGAAAAAGCCTGGAACAAGACCTTGTCCCAATCGTGGTTGTTAATAAAATCGACAAACCATCAGCTCGTCCAGCAGAAGTAGTGGACGAAGTTTTGAGCTCTTCATTGAGCTTGGTGCAGATGATGACCAGCTTGATTTCCCAGTGGTGTATGCTTCAGCTATCAACGGAACTTCTTCGCTTGTCTGACGATCCTGCTGATCAAGAAAAACAATGGCACCAATCTTTGATACCATCATTGACCATATTCCCAGCTCCAGTCGACAATTCAGATGAGCCTTTGCAGTTCCAAGTGTCACTTTTTGGACTACAATGACTTCGTAGGTCGTATCGGTATCGGACGTGTCTTCCGTGGTAGTGTGAAAAGTTGGAGACCAAGTTACCCTCTCTAAACTAGATGGCACAACGAAGAACTTCCGTGTCACAAAACTCTTCGGTTTCTTTGGTTTGGAACGTCGTGAAATCCAAGAAGCCAAAGCAGGTGACTTGATTGCCGTTTCCGGTATGGAAGACATCTTTGTCGGTGAAACTATTACTCCAACAGACGCAGTTGAAGCTCTTCCAATCCTTCACATCGATGAGCCAACCCTTCAAATGACCTTTCTTGGTTAACAACTCACCATTTGCTGGTCAGAAGGAAATGGGTGACTTCACGTAAGGTGGAAGAACGCTTGCAAGCAGAATTGCAAACAGACGTTTCCCTTCGTGTTGACCCAACGGACTCACCAGATAAATGGACTGTTTCAGGTCGTGGAGAATTGCACTTGTCAATCCTGATCGAAACCATGCGTCGTGAGGGTTATGAGCTTCAAGTATCTCGTCCAGAAGTTATCGTAAAAGAGATTGATGGTGTTAAATGTGAGCCATTTGAACGTGTTCAAATCGATACTCCAGAAGAATACCAAGGATCTGTTATCCAAAGCCTTTCTGAACGTAAGGGTGAAATGTTGGATATGATTTCAACTGGTAATGGTCAAACTCGTTTGGTCTTCCTCGTCCCTGCACGTGGCTTTGATCGGATACTCAACTGAGTTCTTGTCAATGACTCGTGGTTACGGTATCATGAACCATACCTTCGACCAATACTTGCCACTCATTCCAGGGTGAAATTGGCGGACGTCACCGTGGTGCCCTTGTTTCGATCGATGCTGGTAAGGCTACAACTTACTCAATCATGTCTATCGAAGAGCGTGGTACAATCTTTTGTCAACCCAGGTACTGAGGTTTACGAAGGAATGATCATCGGTGAAAACTCTCGTGAAAACGACTTGACAGTTAACATCACTAAGGCTAAACAAATGACCAACGTTCGTTCAGCTACTAAGGATCAAACAGCTGTTATCAAGACACCTCGTATCTTGACCCTTGAAGAGTCACTTGAGTTCTTGAACGACGATGAGTACATGGAAGTAACGCCTGAGTCTATCCGTTTGCGTAAGCAAATCCTCAACAAGGCAGAGCGCGAGAAAGCCAACAAAAAGAAAAAATCAGCTGAATAAGAGCTAGAAAGAGATAAAGATGGTCTATTTAATCATAGGGATACTCTTATTACTACTCTATGTATTTGCGACACCCCAAAGTATCAAAGGAACAGTCAACATCGTTATCTTGGTCTTTGTAGTTGTTGCACTCTTTGATTTTGCTGATGTTGTCCATCTTGCAAATCTTCCAATTACCGACAGAATTCTTTGTCACAATCGCCATGCTGGCTCTAGCCTACTTTTAGCTTGAGAGACATTACGCTCATGCCTGTAAAAAGGGTAAAAGAAGATAATAGAAGAGGCTGGGTAATGACTCAATTTGAGGAGAAAAAATCTAGCAAATTTTTCCTGATAAAACGCATAATATCAAGGTTTTTGAATGCCTGATATTATGCGTTTTTTTATGATTTTTTAAAAACTTTTTGAGCGACCTATTAGAAAGTGGATACTCTTACAATTATTTTTGGAAATAATTTAATTTCTGATTTAACGTATATTTTTCTCAGAAGGACTATTATTCCAACTTTTTCAAGGGTAGTCTTATTTTGGACCGAAAGAAAAAGATTGAAGAAATCGTCCAAAATGAACTTTTTCTTCAATCTGGAGGTTCGTACCTCTTTTTTTATTTCTTTTTCCGATTTAATACTGCATTGAGGACAATGGCGAGGAGGCTTGCCACGACGATTCCGTTTGAGAAGAACATTTGGAAGGCTGTTGGCATGCTGACGAAGAGATTACTATTGTTGAGTCCGACACCTGCAGCGATTGAAACAGCTGCGATAAGGAAGTTGTGTTCATTGTTAGCAAAGTCAACGCGGGCGAGGATTTGCATCCCTTGAAGGGAAACAAAACCAAACATAACCAGCATAGCACCACCAAGGACAGGACTCGGAATGATTTGAGCTAGGGCTCCAAACTTAGGAAGGAGTCCAAGGAGGACTAGGAAACCAGCTGCATAGTAGATTGGCAGACGAGTCTTGATACCTGATAATTTAACCAAACCAACGTTTTGTGAAAATCCTGTGTAAGGGAAGGTGTTAAAAATTCCTCCGAGAAGTACGGCCAAACCTTCTGCGCGGTAACCGTTGCGAAGGCGCGTGCTGTCGATTGGGTCATTGGTAATATCAGACAAGGCCAGATAAACACCGGTGGATTCAACCATAGACACCGTTGCAATGATACACATCATGACAATAGAGGAGATTTCAAAAGTTGGCACCCCAAAGTAGAGGGGAGTAGGAACATGGACAAGCGGTGCTGCCGCAACAGGGGAGAAATCAACCAAGCCCATAGTGGCAGCAATGGCAGTTCCAACAACCAGACCAATCAAAATGGAGATAGACTTGATAAATCCTTTGGTAAAGATGTTGATCAAGAGGATAATCAGAACAGTGATAGCAGCAAGTAAGAGACTTTGACCAGTTGGCTCTGGAACATTATTTCCCATATTTCCAATAGCAACAGGAATCAAGGTTAAACCAATCGTGGTAATAACAGATCCTGTTACGATAGAGGGGAAGAGATTGGCTACTTTTGAGAAAATGCCTGAAATCAGAACCACATAAATCCCAGAAACGATAAGGGCACCAAACATAGCACCACTACCGTGACTCTGACCAATCATAATCAAAGGGCGCAACGGATTGGAAGGCAACTCCGAGAACGACTGGTAGTCCGACACCAAAGTATTTATTGAGTTGAAGTTGGAGGAAGGTGGCCACCCACACATGAAGATATCTGTGGAGATTAGGTAAGTCAACTGCTCAGCTGAATAGCCAAGAGCTGTCGCAATCATGATAGGGAACTAGGATAGAACCTGAGTACATGGCTAGTAAGTGCTGCAAGCCAAGAACGGCTGCTTGCGAGTGTTTTTTTCTTGTTTTTTTGCATTAGAGATCTGCCTCCTTAAATACGACCTGACCGTTTTTCAAAAACGTTCCAAACGAGCGAGTGATAGAACTGGATAGCCAGCTTTTTCAAGCAAATCACGACCATCTTGGAAAGATTTTTTTCAATCACGATACCGATGGCTTCGACTTTTAGCTCCGGCCTGTTCGATGATTTGGATCAAGCCTTTGGCAGCTTGTCCATTTGCTAGGAAATCGTCAATAATCAAGACCTTGTCCTCAGGTGAGAGGAATTTTTCCAGCGATGGAAACGGTGCTGGTCACCTGCTTGGTAAAGGAGTAGACTTCAGCAGTTAGGATGCCTTCGTTCATGGTGATGTTTTTAGCTTTCTTTGCGAAAATCATGGGAACGTCTAAGGCTTCAGCTGTAAAAACAGCTGGGGCGATCCCTGAAGCTTCAATGGTCACGACCTTGGTAATGCCAGCAGCAGCGAATTTTTCCGCAAAAACCTTACCAATCTCTCGCATCAAGCTAAAGTCAACTTGGTGGGTTAAAAAGGAATCCACCTTGAGGATGTTGTCCCCCAAGATATGCCCATCCTCAAGGATGCGCTCTTCTAATAATTTCATAAGACCTCCTAAAGTCTAAACTCTTTTGTGTTTTTCTATCGCCTTTATCATCTCAAAAAGGGCTAGAAAAAAGGACCTACTTAACAGATAAGCAAGCCCTCAAAATAGGTATGTCTAAAAACATACCCTCAACAGACTTACTCATTGTTAGGTGTTCCGGCACCTTGTAGAAACGTCGTGCCAATTCACGACATAAACAAGTAAAATGGTACTATAATAAAACGTCCAAGCGTTAATGTTATTATTTTACACTAAATAACTTTAGAAATCAAATATTTTGTTGACGTTTAGATGAAAAAAGCGAACAAACAGAAACCTACAAGACGATACAGTATTGTAGGTTTCGAATATTCTACTCGCTAAATCTTAAAAAATAGCCATCTGGATCCAAGACTGCAAATTCATGAGGGTAAATAAAGCTATCTCCCACTCGAAATTCTCTTTTGGTCAGCGGACGATGGATAGGATAGTCAGCTTCCAGCAGTTTTTGGTGGAGCTGAGGGACATCTTCAATGCCAAAGGAAATATTGACACCGCGCCCGAAAGGATAGGTTAGTTGGGCTAATTCTTCTGTGCTGCCTTCTTCTAGCATAAGTTGGCAGTCTTCAAGCGAGAGGAAGAGAAATTTCTCCTCTGGACGCTCGTATTCGACAGAAATCCCAGCAAGTCGCAGTAGAAGTAGCGCGACTTTTCGATGTTGGACACCACAAATTCGGGGATGACAGCTTGATAGTCCATTAGCTTTCTCCTTAAAATTCAATTTCCAATACAATCGGCGTATGGTCTTGACGAGCTCCTGAGTCAATCATGTCTGACTTGGTCACCTTGTCAGCGATGCGGTTGCTAGTGAGCCAGTAGTCGATTCTCCAGCCTGTATTGTTGATTTTAGAAGTCTTGCTGCGTTGTGCCCACCAAGTGTAACGTTCTGGGACATCGCCGTGAATGTGGCGGAAGGTGTCGGTAAATCCAGTTTCCAAGAGGTTGGTAAATCCAGCACGTTCCTCGTCTGTAAATCCAGGTGAACGGCGGTTGCTGGCAGGGTTTGCAAGGTCGATTTCCTTGTGGGCTACATTGTAGTCACCCGTCGCAAGGACTGGTTTATGTTTGTCTAACTCAGCTAGATACTCAGCATATTTCACATCCCAGACTTGACGCTCTTCCAAACGTTTGAGACCATCGCCAGCGTTTGGAGTGTAAACTTGCGTTACGAAAAATGTATCAAATTCCAAGGTGATGATGCGACCTTCCAAGTCCATGGTAGACGGGGCTCCAATCTCTGGGAAGCTGATAGTTGGTGTGAGTTCTTTCTTATAAAGAAACATGGTTCCAGCATATCCTTTACGAGCAGGTTCTTGGGAAGAACGCCACGTGTTTTCATAGCTTGGGAAGAGCTCTTCTAAAATTTCCAGATGTTTTTTTGTAGGACCCTTGGCAGAAAGTTTGGTTTCCTGGATAGCGATAATATCAGCATTTTCGGCTACCAAGGTTTGTAGGACTTCTGGGACACTTGCACGAGCTGAGTCGCTCGTTAGGGCTGCGTTGAGGGAATCAATATTCCATGAGATGAGTTTCATAAAGTTACCTTTTTTTCATTCAGATTACAGACTATATTATACCAAAAAAAGGCCTATTTCCCCAACGTATGGTTTGAAAAATCACCCTCTTTCGTTTATAATTAAGAATGATTATATGAAAGGGAGTGAAAATAAATGAAATTTTACTCATATGACTATGTGCTTAGCCAAATCAGTCAACAAAATGGAATTATGATTGGCTTTGGGATTGTGCTCCTAGCTATCACAGGATTTTTTGCTTTTAAGGCTTATCGAGATAAAAAGGGAACTAAATTTCGGGAATTGGTCATGATTTTGGCCTTGACTTTGGTAGCCATGCTTTTGGTGACGATTTCAAAATACCAGACCAATCAAGCCTCAAACAACCAATTTCAAACTTCACTTCATTTCATAGAGGTTGTTTCCAAAGACTTGGGAGTGGATAAATCAGAAGTTTATGTCAATACTTCAGCTGCCACTGATGGAGCGCTTGTCAAGGTAGGGTTCAGATTTCTACCGTGCCATGAACGGGAGCCAACCAGACAAGTATCTTTTAGAGAAATTAGAATTGCATCAAACAGACGCTATCGAATTGGTGGAGGTGAACAAATGACACTCAATTATATCGAAATTTTTAATCAAACTAGCCTTTGGGGCTCTTTTTCTCTGGTTTTCGTGATTAATGTGACAGGAAAAGGGCAACCTAGCGCCTAACTCAGCAATAGATCAAATTCAGAACTATGTACTCGGGGGATCATCGGTGGGGTGATTTACAATAGCGCTATCAGTATCCTTCAGTATGCAGTTATCCTGATTATATGGACCATTCTGGTCTTGACTCTCAAATGGCTTAACAACAATGTTCACTTTTGTGAAACGTTTAATTGATGGGAAGCCAACCCTGCTCATCAAAAAAATGGGAAGATTGATCCAGAAGCCTGCCGTTCGGTTGGTTTATCAGCAGCGGACGTAGCTCTTAAGCTCCGTAGTCAGGGAATTTTCCAAATGAAACAAGTCAAACGCGCTATGCAGGAGCAAAAACGGTCAACTCATCGTAGTCCAAATGGGAGATGAGAATCCCAAGTATCCTGTTGTCACAGACGGTGTGATCCAAGTTGAAATTTTGGAGACCATTGGACGGAGCGAAGAATGGCTGCTTGATAACCTCAGTAAACAAGGACATGACAATGTAGCCAATATCTTTATCGCTGAGTATGACAAGGGTGTCGTCTCAGTCGTAACCTATGAATAAGAAAAACCTGAGGTCTCTGCCTCAGGTTTCCATTTGCAATCAGAAAGGGAGTTTATGTCCATTATTCAAAAACTCTGGTGGTTTTTCAAGTTAGAAAAGCGCCGTTATCTAGTCGGGATTGTGGCCTTGGTCTTGGTTTCCGTCCTTAATCTCATTCCCCCCATGGTCATGGGGCGGGTGATTGACGCCATCACATCGGGGAAATTAACCCAGCAGGACCTCCTTCTTAATCTATTTTATTTGCTGCTGGCAGCCTTTGGGATGTACTATCTGCGCTATGTTTGGCGCATGTATATCCTCGGAACTTCCTACCGTCTGGGACAGATTATGCGGTCTCGCTTGTTTGAGCATTTTCACAAAAAAATGTCGCCAGCCTTTTTATCAGACCCTATCGGACGGGGGACTTGATGGCACACGCCACCAATGATATCAACGCCTTAACCCGTTTAGCAGGTGGCGGAGTCATGTCAGCAGTGGATGCCTCTATCACGGCACTGGTGACTTTGTTGACCATGCTCTTTAGCATTTCTTGGCAGATGACCTTGGTTGCTATTCTTCCCCTGCCTTTCATGGCTTATGCGACCAGTCGTCTAGGGAGAAAGACTCATAAGGCTTTCGGAGAATCTCAAGCTGCCTTTTCCGAACTCAATAACAAGGTACAGGAGTCTGTATCAGGTATCAAGGTGACCAAGTCTTTCGGTTATCAGGCGGATGAGTTGAAGTCCTTTCAGGCAGTTAATGAATTGACCTTCCAAAAGAATCTCCAAACCATGAAATACGACAGTCTCTTTGACCCCATGGTTCTCTTGTTTGTTGGTTCATCCTATGTTTTAACGCTCTTAGTCGGTTCCTTAATGGTTCAGGAGGGCAGATTACAGTTGAGAATCTGGTCACTTTTATCAGTTATTTGGATATGTTGGTCTGGCCTCTTATGGCCATTGGCTTCCTCTTTAATATCACTCAGAGAGGAAAGGTGTCCTACTGGCGGATTGAGAATCTTTTTGTCTCAGGAATCGCCAGTAAAAGATCCTGAATTTCCTCTGGACGGTATTGAAAATGGACGTTTGAGTACGCCATTGATAGCTTTTGCCTTTGAAAAATGAGGAAACACTGACGGATGTTCACTTTAGTCTGGAAAAAGGGCAAACCCTTGGGCTTGGTTGGTCAGACAGGTTCTGGGAAAACATCCTTAATTAAACTTCTCTTGCGTGAGTACGATGTGGATATGGGAGCCATTTATCTAAATGGTCATGATATTCGGGACTATCGTCTGACAGACCTTCGCAGCCTCATGGGTTATGTTCCGCAGGACCAGTTCCTCTTTGCGACTTCGATTTTAGACAATATCCGCTTTGGCAATCCCTAATTTGCCCCTTTTCGGCGGTCGAGGAAGCGACTAAGCTGGCTCAAGTATACCAAGACATTGTAGCCATGCCTCAGGGATTTGACACAGTTATCGGTGAAAAAGGAGTCAGTCTTTCTGGTGGGCAAAAAGCAACGTCTGGCCATGAGTCGGGCTATGATTCTAGACCCTGATATCTTGATTTTTAGATGATTCCTTGTCAGCCGTGGATGCCAAGACAGAGTATGCCATCATTGACAATCTCAAGGAGACGCGGAAGGACAAAACAACTATCATCACAGCCCATCGACTCAGTGCAGTTGTTCATGCAGATTTGATTCTGGTTCTGCAAAATGGTCAAATTATCGAACGGGGTACACACGAAGAATTGCTTGCCCTGGATGGCTGGTATGCCCAAACCTACCAGTCTCAGCAGTTGGAAATGAAAGGAGAAGAAGATGCAGAATAAACAAGAACAATGGACTGTATTGAAGCGTTTGATGTCTTATCTCAAACCATATGGTCTTTTTAACCTTTTTAGCCCTGACCTTTCTCCTAGCGACTACGGTCATTAAAAAGCATCATTCCCTCGTGGCTTCCCACTTTATCGACCAGTATCTCAGCAATCTCAACCAACTTGCTGTGACCGTTTTGCTGGCCTACTATGGTCTTTACATCCTGCAAACTCTAGTTCAGTATGTCGGAAATCTTCTCTTTGCGCGGGTTTCCTACAGTATTGTCAGAGACATTCGTCGGGATGCCTTTGCTAATATGGAGAAGCTAGGCATGTCCTATTTTGACAAGACGCCAGCTGGTTCGATTGTCTCTCGTTTGACCAATGATACCGAGACCATCAGTGATATGTTTTCAGGGATTTTATCCAGTTTTATCTCAGCAGTTTTTATCTTTCTGACAACCCTTTATACTATGTTGGTTTTAGACTATCGCTTGACAGTTTTAGTTCTGCTCTTTCTTCCTTTGATTGTCCTTTTGGTCAATCTCTATCGGAAAAAGTCAGTCAAAATCATCGAAAAAACTAGAAGCCTCTTATCGGATATCAATAGCAAACTAGCAGAAAGTATCGAAGGAATCAGAATAATCCAAGCCTTTAATCAAGAGAAGCGCCTGCAGGCAGAATTTGATGAAATCAACCAAGAACACTTGGTCTATGCCAACCGTTCTGTAGCCTTAGATGCCCTCTTTTTGAGACCTGCCATGAGTTTGCTGAAACTCTTAGGTTACGCCGTTTTGATGGCTTACTTTGGCTACCGTGGGCTTATCTGGGAATAACAGCAGGAACCATGTATGCCTTTATCCAGTACATCAATCGTCTCTTTGACCCCCTGATTGAAGTAACGCAAAACTTTTCAACCCTTCAAACTTCTATGGTTTCAGCTGGACGTGTCTTTGCTTTGATTGACGAGAGGACCTATGAACCCCTTCAAAAGGATAGCCAAGCAAAGATTACAGAAGGTAATATTCGGTTTGAGCACGTGTGTTTCTCATATGATGGAAAACACCAGATTCTGGATGATATTTCCTTTTCAGTTAACAAGGGTGAAACCATTGCCTTTGTCGGTCATACAGGTTCGGGGAAGTCCTCTATTATCAATGTCCTCATGCGTTTTTATGAATTTCAGTCGGGGCGAGTCCTCTTGGATGATGTAGATATCCGAAACTATAGCCAGCAAGAATTGAGAAAAAATATCGGTCTAGTCTTGCAGGATCCCTTCCTCTATCATGGGACGATTAAGTCCAACATCGCCATGTACCAAGAGATCAGTGATGAGCAGGTAAAGGACGCAGCTGCTTTTGTCGATGCAGATTCCTTTATTCAAGACCTTCCGCTGGGCTATGATGCTCCTGTTTCTGAGCGTGGTTCGAGCTTTTCTACTGGACAGCGCCAGCTTCTTGCCTTTGCTAGAACAGTCGCCAGTCAACCTAAAATCCTGATTTTGGATGAAGCGACAGCCAATATTGACTCTGAAACAGAAAGTCTGGTTCAAGATTCTCTAGCTAAAATGAGACAGGGGCGGACGACCATTGCCATCGCTCATCGCCTTTCAACTATTCAAGATGCCAACTGTATCTATGTTTTGGACAAGGGGCGTATCATCGAGAGTGGAACCCATGAGGAACTCTTGGCCTTGGGAGGAACCTATCACAAGATGTATAGCTTGCAGGCAGGGGCTCTTTCCTAAAGAAGAATTCCTCTAAATCACAGATTTCTTGCACCGCCTTTTCTATTTTGTGGTATAATGAAAAAAATGTTGACAAATACTATACTAAAAACAAAGGAGAAACAGCATGCTGAAATGGGAAGACCTACCCGTGGAAATGCAATCAAGCGAGGTTGAGTCTTACTACCAGCTTGTCTCTAAAAGGAAAGGTTCGCTGATTTTCAAGTGTTGCCTGGATTGGGTTTTGGCCTTGGCCTTGCTACTTTTGACCTCTCCCGTCTTTCTCATCTTGAGCATATGGATCAAGTTGGATAGCAAGGGGCCCGTCATTTACAAGCAAGAACGCGTGACCCAGTATAACCGTCGGTTCAAGATTTGGAAGTTCCGTACCATGGTGACGGATGCGGATAAAAAAGGAAGTCTGGTGACTTCTGCTAACGATAGCCGTATTACCAAAGTGGGAAATTTCATCCGCCGTGTGCGTTTGGACGAATTGCCTCAGTTGGTTAATGTCCTTAAAGGAGAGATGTCTTTTGTAGGTACAAGACCTGAAGTGCCACGCTACACAGAGCAGTATAGCCCTGAAATGATGGCGACTTTGCTCTTGCCCGCAGGGATTACCTCTCCAGCCAGCATCAACTACAAGGATGAGGACACCATCATTAGCCAAATGACTGCAAAAGGTATGACAGTTGACCAAGCCTATGTCGAACACGTCCTTCCTGAGAAGATGCGCTATAACCTCGCCTATCTCCGAGAGTTTAGTTTCCTTGGAGACATCAAAATTATGTTTCAAACCGTGTTTGAGGTACTAAAATAAAGTAGTCATGAGAAAATGAGTACAGATAAAAGGAGCAAATCAATGCCAAATTACAATATTCCATTTTCACCACCCGATATTACAGAAGCTGAAATTGCTGAAGTAGCGGATACCCCTACGTTCTGGTTGGATCACAACGGGTCCTAAGACAAAAAGAACTGGAGCGTCGCTTGTCCCAATACACACAGACACCTAAGACTGTCTGCCTCAACTCTGCGACAGCCGCTCTTGAGTTGATTTTGCGCGTCTTGGAAGTGGGACCTGGTGATGAAGTCATCGTTCCAGCCATGACCTATACAGCTTCATGTAGTGTCATCACTCACGTAGGAGCAACCCCTGTCATGGTGGATATCCAAGCAGATACTTTTGAGATGGACTATGACCTTCTTGAGCAAGCCATCACTGAAAAAGACTAAGGTCATCATCCCAGTAGACCTTGCAGGGATCGTTTGCAACTATGACCGTTTGTTCCAAATTGTTGAGAAAAAACGTGACTTGTTTGTAGCGTCTAGCAAGTGGCAAAAAGCCTTTAACCGTATTGTGATTGTATCAGATAGCGCCCATGCTTTGGGATCTACTTACAAAGGACAACCAGCTGGTTCTATTGCTGACTTTACTTCCTTCTCATTCCATGCCGTTAAAAACTTTACAACTGCTGAGGGAGGAAGTGCGACTTGGAAAGCCAACCCAGCGATTGACGACGAAGAGATGTACAAGGAATTCCAAATCCTTTTCCCTTCATGGTCAAACAAAGGATGCCCTTGCCAAGATGCAACTAGGCTCATGGGAATACGATATCGTAACACCAGCCTACAAGTGTAACATGACTGATATCATGGCTTCGATTGGTTTGGTACAATTGGACCGTTACCCAGCTTTGCTACAACGTCGTAAGGATATCGTGGACCGCTATGATCGTGGTTTTGCGGGTACTCGTATTCACCCATTAGCACACAAGACTGATACTGTCGAATCTTCACGCCACCTCTACATCACTCATGTAGAAGGAGCAAGTTTAGAAGAACGTAATCTTATCATCCAAGAATTGGCCAAAGCAGGAATTGCAAGTAATGTTCACTATAAACCGCTTCCGCTCTTGACAGCCTATAAGAATCTTGGCTTTGATATGGCAGATTATCCAAGAGCCTATGCCTTCTTTGAAAATGAAATTACGCTTCCTCTTCATACAAAATTAACTGATGAAGAAGTAGACTATATCGTTCATACTTTGGTGAGAATTTCCGAAGAAATCCTTGGTTCTGGAAAAAAAATCATAAAAAAATCTTGACAAAAGATAGAACAATAACTTATAATATTCTCAACAAATCAGAAAAGTAACTATTTTTGATCTTCAGGGAGCCTGTGGTGATTGTGAACAGGTGGTTGGAAGTAGTGAAAGTGGGCTGATTTTAAAAATGAATTTGAAACAATGAAAATTCGGTGCGCACACCTTACAGTGCAACTTGTTGTTAGACAAGGCAGAGATGTAAAGGGGAATAGTCCCTTTATAATTGAGGTGGCACTCGTTACTAACGCCCCTCACACAGATTGTTTTCTGTGTGTGGGCTTTTTCATATCTTTAAATTAATACAGAAAGAGGAAAATTTTATGACAACTAAAGGTTATTTTGGACAATTTGGTGGTAGTTTTGTACCGGAGCCGATTCAGGCTTTGTTGGATGAGTTGGAAGTGACATTTGACAAGTACAAGGATGATCCAGAGTTTTTGGCAGAATTTCGCCATTACTTGAAGGACTATTCAGGTCGCGAAACACCGCTTTATTTTTGCGGAAAGTTTGACAGACCACCCTAGGTGGAGCTAAGATTTATCTCAAACGTGAAGACCTGAATCACCTTGGTTCTCACAAGCTCAACAACGTTTTAGGGCAAATCCTTCTAGCAAAACGTATGGGCAAAAAACGAGTGATCGCAGAAACAGGTGCTGGTCAGCACGGGGTTGCGACAGCAGCTGCTGCAGCTAAGTTTGGTATGGCTTGTGATGTCTACATGGGGGCAGAAGATGTGGAACGTCAACGTCTCAATGTTTTCCGTATGGAGATGATGGGAGCAACTGTTCACGCAGTTGAAACAGGCACTCGTACACTTAAAGATGCGGTTGATGCAGCCTTTGGAGCATGGATGAATGACCTTGAAGCCTTTTATGTTCTGGGATCTGCTGTAGGACCTCACCCTTATCCTACCATTGTTCATGAGTTCCAAAAAGTCATCAGTGAAGAATCTCGCCGTCAAATCTTGGAAAAAGAAGGCCGTTTACCAGACTACGTCATTGCCTGTGTAGGTGGTGGTTCTAATGCCATCGGTGCTTTTTCTCAATATGTGGCTGATGAAGAAGTCAAATTGGTTGGGGTCGAAGCTGCTGGTCATGGACTTGACACAGACAAGCACGCAGCCACTATGACAAAAGGTAGTGTCGGAATTGTCGATGGTATGAAGACCTATGCAGTCTTTAAGGAAGACGGAGAGCTGGCGCCAGTTTACTCTATCTCAGCTGGTTTGGACTATCCAGGGGTTGGCCCAGAACACGCCTACTTTAAAGATTCAGGTCGCGTGGAATATGTGGCAGCGACAGACGAAGAAGCTGTACAAGCCTTGCTCCTTCTCAGCAATACAGAAGGAATTATCCCAGCGATCGAAAGTTCGCACGCCATCGCAGAAGCGATCAAACGTGCACCGAAACTAAGTAAAGATGAGATTATCATCATCAATGTCTCTGGTCGTGGAGACAAGGACGTAGCTGCGATTGCAGACTACCTGGAAGCTAAAAAATAAGAGATACGTTTTGCAAGCAACCAAACAGGAGTAAAAACAATGATATTATTGATTGATAACTATGATTCCTTTACCTACAATCTCGCTCAGTATATCGGAAATTTTTCTCCTGTTGAGGTGTTGAGGAATGACGATTCTCGTCTCTATGAGTTTGCAGAAAAAGGCGGATGCGCTTGTCTTTTCCCCTGGACCTGGTTGGCCGTCTGATGCTGGAAAGATGGAGGAAATGATTCGAGATTTTGCAGGCCGAAAACCAATTTTGGGGATTTGCTTGGGACATCAGGCTATTGCTGAGGCATTCGGTGGAAAACTAGGTTTGGCTCCAAAGGTTATGCATGGGAAACAAAGTCAGCTACAAATTTAAAGCTCCATCCATTCTCTATGATGGAATAGAGAATGGATGTTCAGTCATGCGTTACCATAGTCTTATGGTAGAGGAATTACCCGAAGATTTTGAAGTTACAGCTCGTTCGACAGATGATCAAGTCATAATGGGCTTCCAACACAAGACTTTGCCCATCTATGGCTTCCAATATCATCCAGAAAGTATTGGCACGCCAGATGGCTTAACCACCATACGACACTTTATTGAGAAAGTAATTTAACTGAAAAATTTCACTTAATTGAAAAGCCCTCCATAAAAGAGAGCAGGATTATCAGAGAATTACTAGCTTACCAAAAATAATCAAGCAAGCAGCAAGTAAGAGGAAAGGCACAAAAGGAAGTCTTTCCTTTTTCTTTTGGAGGAGAAAGGCCAGAATCCCCGTCGCCGAAGCAAATTGAATCAAAATCAGCAACTCTGTCGCGCTAAAGACGAGCGCACAAGATGCTAGAAAGAGAAAATCACCTGCTCCTATACGGATATCGATAAAATGAGCCATGATTCCGAGGACAAGGAAGAAGACCATGATTAGATTCCAACTACAGAAAGCCATGAGGAGTAGATGGAACGTCAGCCAGACAAGTAAGGGATATTCCTGATGGCGAAAGTCGTAGATGCCCAAGGTCAAGCCAGTAGTTATCAGGATGACTTGCCCCAAGGAAAGCAATCCCCAAGAGTAAACCAGAAAGACGAGCCCTAAGCCTAGTTCAAAGAGGGCATACCAGAATGGATAGCGAACATTGCAGTAGCGACAGCGAAAGCGACCAATTACTTGAGAGATAATCGGAATCAAATCTAGTGGACGCAAGCGAGTCTGACAGGAATCGCAGTGACTAGCCGGTCGGATAATGGATTGCTCTGGAAAACGGTCAATGACCAAACTGAGAAAGGAAGCGAGAATGCTCCGACAAGAAAAAAATAAAGATCAATCATACTTATCTATTCGTAAAAATGGAAGAAGTAGTATAATAGAGAAACACAGATAAAGATGGTGAGGAAAAAGATGACAATTCGTTTTGAAGAAAAAGGTGAGTACAGAAAAACGCTCAATTCGTATGCCAATGGTCCAACTCCTCGGCAAACCCTTTTCAAGAACAATGGATGGGAACAATGATTCCTTTTCCCTTGACAATTCAAGTCTTGCAAGATTTGGAAGGAATCTTTTCAATCTTTGATGGCTAAGAGTTTGTAGGGGCTTATCCAGAAAAATCAGGCTAGAAGACAGAAATCTTCATATCGGGAGATTTTTATCAACCCCTCAGAAACAGGGACAGGGCTTAGGTAGCCAGGCTTTTAAGGAAATTTGTTAGTTTGGCCTTTGAAAAATGAAGACATAGATACTGTCTCTCTAAACGTCTATGAGGCAAATCAAAGAGCTCAGAATCTTTACCAAAAAGAAGGATTTGAAATCGTTCAAATGGTTGAAGTACCTATACGAAAATACATCATGAAAAAAAGGGTAGATAGAAAGTAAAAAAAGCCTTGGAACTCAAGGCTTTTTCTTATTAATAACGACTTTTTGGGAACTTTCATGATCGTTTTTATCTTAAAACGATATATAGAGTCTAAACCTTTACTTCTCGTCTTTATGAAGCATGTTTTTAACACCTTCAATAGCGCCTTCAACAGCGTCTTTAGCATCTTCGGCAACTTCTTTTACTTTAGATACTACTTTTTTTCAGCTGCACCTTCTTTTTTTCCATTTTTTTCATCGCCGATCATTTTGCCGACACCTTCTTTAATGGAACCTTTTGCTTGATTTAATTTTTTTCTTCTGTTGACATGATTCTGCCTCCTTTAAATTGATTGATTTAGACCAGATTAATTAGTGTACGCGAGCTTTTTTTCATTTGTTTCGCCCTTAACGGCTTCAACACCTTCACCTACTTTTTTTCTTGAACAGCAGCAACACCTGAACCGATACCAGATTTTACTTTTTTCAAATTGTTCTGAAGCAAATTCTCCTGTTGAAGAAGCTACGTCAGTTACTCGGTCTTGGAAGCTAACTGAATCTGCTTCATGCTGTTCCTTCGTTTTGATATCAACAACATTCACATTGACTTCAACAACTTCTAGATCAGTCATTTTTTTGTAACTTGTGATACGACAACATCTTTGATTTCTTTGTACAAAGCAGGAACATTCTTTTTGGTATTCAACAACAACGTTCAAGTCAACTGCAACTTGTTCTTTACCAACTTCAACGTTAACACCGCGTGTTACGTTATCCGTATTGATAATTTTTTTCTGTTAGATTAGAGAAGAAACCTCCATCAACATCCAACAATCCAGGTACTTTTTTTCAAGTGAAAGACCAATGATTTTTTTGGATTACTTTATCTTCATAAGTGAGTTCCCCTTTAACATCTTGAGAAACAACAGCAACATCTTTTTCTACATTTTTTTATCTACGTTTGACATACGAGACTCCTTTTATTTATTTAAATATTTTTTTCCTTGATATAATATCCAGCAAATGCTCCTAAGCCTCCACAGATTAACACAAAGAGTGTTTTGAAAAAAAGCCAAAGGATAAGATAAAGCAAGCGAGAATGACACCTACTAAACCTGCAATAATTGGATACTGATATTTTTTTAAACCATTCCATTTTTTTACTTCCTTACTTTTACACGACTAACAGTCTTTTTGGTCGTTTTTCGAGGTTCATATTCTTTTACTTTAACTTCAAGTTTTACCTCACGTTCAATACCAAAGAACTGCTTTTAATCCATGAGTTATTTCATGCTGAATCACTTGACACCTGTTTGAGATGTTGTTTGAAGGAAGAATTGTACCTTCTACAGTAACGAAACATTTATTTTTTTGCGGCTATTTACATGGACCGTTGGTTCTTTTAATCAACTGATGATCAATAACCAAACATCGAACAAAGCCTTCGATAGCTGAATTTTTTTAGTTTTAATGTATCTTCTTGAGTTTCTAATTGAATCTCTAGATATTGTTTAGGATAAAAGAGTATCACTAACATTGAAATTAAAACTAAAAACAGATAGGACAAGTGTCCCCCAAAAAGACATATCTAGCAATCAGGAATTCAGCGTAGAATTCTCTCCAACTAAATAAGTGGATTCTAAATCACTGACTTCATGATAATCTATGAGAATAGGAAGGAAAATAGTCAAGATTAAGATACAGAAAAATAAGTAACAGTATTTTCTTTGATTTTTGACATATTAAATCCTTTTCAATGAAAGTTTTAAACTATAATCTTACCCGTCTAAAATATTTAAAATTATAGCTCAGCACTTTTATGCCTACTAGGTGGATTTTATTTTTTTCCTAGTAGGAATGAAACGACAGCAACAACAATCACTGCACCTGCAATTGAAGGAATAATAGACATTCCAGCCAAGGAAGGACCCCAACTTCCAAAAAGTGATTGCCCAACAGATGAACCGATAAGACCAGCAAAGATGTTAGCAATTACTCCCATTGAACCACCTTTTTTTGGTGATTGCACCTGCGATGAGACCGATAAGACCTCCTACAATAATGGACCATAACATAACATTCTCCTTTTCTTAATCAAAAAAACATATTTTTTTATTTGCTTTGATTAACTTTTATTATAATATACTGAATTAGAATGCAACTGATATAGCATAACTCCTCTTTCGTATTCATACACCCTAGATACAGATAAATAAGAAAATCGTTTACTTTTTTTGCTATAGTGGAGGAAATAGGAGTTGTTGGCTGTTAATGAAAAGTTTTTATGATACAATGGCATAAAGATAAACTATTACATTAAGAAAGATAAGAATATAATGAGAGAATTATTGTCAAAGAAAAAGCCTTAGACAATTAGAATTGCTAGAATTGCTGTTTAAAAAAAGAAACGGCGCTTTCATATTTCGGAACTATCGGAACAATTGAATTGTTCAGAACGCTTGTAAAAGAAGATTTAGCTTATGTTAAGTCCTCTTTTCCTGATTTGATATTTCACTCTTCTACTAGTTGTATTCGCTTAATGAATACGAATGACAGTGATATTGAAATGGTCTATCACCATTTTTTTAAGCATTCAACTCACTTTTTCAATTTTAGAGTTTGTCTTCTTCAATGAAGGATGTGATGCAGAGAATATTTGCAAAAGAGTTTTACATCAGTTCTTCCTCTCTTTACCGTATCATCCGTCATATTAATAAAATTATTAAGAAACAATATCGTTTTGAAATTAGTCTCAATCCTGCTCGGATTATTGGAGATGAGATTGATATCCGTTACTTTTTTTGCCCAGTATTTTTTTCAGAGAAATATTATTTCCTCGAATGGCCATTTGAAGATTTTTTTCAGTAGAACCCTTGTGTAAGCTGTTAGCACTGGTCTATAAAGAAACTGCATTCCCTGTCAATTTCATCAACTCAAAGAATGTTAAAATTGCTCTAGTTACAAATTTATATCGCATAAAGTTTGGTCATTTCATGGAAGTTGAGAGAGATTCTTTTTAACAATCAATTGTTGGAATCTTTCATGCAGGCAGAAGAAATCGAGGACATTGTAGCGAGCTTTGATTCTGAATATCATATCTCTCTGAATAAAGAAGTGCTAGGTCAACTATTTGTATCCTATTTTTCAAAAAAATGTTTTTCATAGATGAAGATGTATTTCTCAATTATGTAAAAACAGAAAGCTATGTAAAAAAATCATATCAGTTATTGGGAGATTTGGTGGATCAGGTATCAAGAGACTATAATCTCCAAGTCGATAATAAAGATAATCTGATTTGGCATCTGCATAATACGGCACATCTGCATCGTCAGGAATTATCTACAGAGTTTATCTTATTTGATCAAAAAGGCAATACAATTAAAAACTTTCAAAATATTTTCCCTCGCTTTGTTTCAGAGGTGAAGGAAGGGATTGAACATTATCTAAAGACTTTGGAAATGGATGATAGTTCAATGAAAGTCAATCATTTGTCCTATACTTTTATCACTCATAGCAAACACTTAGTGTTAAATCTTTTACAAAACCAACCTAAATTAAAGGTTTTGGTCGTGAGTAATTTTGATCAGTATCATGCAAAATCAGTAGCTGAGACACTTGCTTACTATTGCAGTAACAATTTTGAACTGGAGGTTTGGAGTGAGTTAGAGTTGTCCCTTGATGCTCTAAAAGAATCACCTTACGACATCATTATTTCAAATTTTATTATACCGCCTGATTGAAAAATAAGAGACTGATCTATTCCAATAATGTCAATACAGTTGCTCTCATCTCTTTGCTTAACGCAATGATGTTTATTCGATTAGATTAGTAACCTAAAATAAAAAATGCTATTTCGCGTTTTGAACTGTACCTCAAAAGTTAGACAGAAAAAATCTAATTTTTGGGGTGTTTTTATTAAGAAAAGACCTTCAGTCATTTAAGTAAAATGTACATCTAGAGTCATAGTCCTCTAAAACTCTTGCTTTTTTTGTAGAAGATACGAAAAAAACCTTGATTCCAAGGCTTTTCCTGTTGTATGTAGATGCCCCCTACATGGATTTGTAAGAACTTTTCATATTGAAAATAAACAAAAATGTTGAAATATAGCTGATTTTAGGGAAATACTTTTAGGTATTTTCAATGTCAGGATTTAAAAATGGGGCAAAAGTGGGGCAAAAACAAATTAACGAAAAAAATATCGAGTTCGTGCATCAAGTAAATGATAAATTGCAAGAATAAGTGCAACATTTACTCGAACTCATCCTCTAGAGCTTCACTAGCAGTTCTGTAAGCTAAACATTTTCGTGGTCGGTGATTGATATCATATAAAGCCTTGGTTCCCAAAGCTTTTTTATGTTATAAACTCATTAAAATAACTCCCCAGTTAGATTTGGAATATTTTTTATTCTGTGTCATATAAAAATAAATAAAATGAATGGCTATAGCTAGAGCTAAAATGGTTGTTATACTCACTACTATTATAGGATTAGAAGCAAAGATTAAAGAGAGAATCAAAGGCAGCCAGATAGAGTGTCGCTTGGACACAGTAGTAACTTTTCGAATAGCGAAGATAGTGTTTGTTATAGGGCCCATTTACTAGGACAGCAGCTTGAAAGAGGCCAAATCCGATATAAGAGAAGCTGGTTGCAAAGAGACGATTAGCTTCAGGATTCTGAAGAAAACTCATCGATACAGTCATCATCATAAGTCCAATGAAAATAGGATAGTGACTGTAAATTAGAAATAGTCCCTTTTGATTAGATTTTTCATCAATAGCATGGTCGAATTGACCAAAATAAAACAAGAACAGAGAAATCATAATAATGAGATAAAGAACCGAATAAATCGAGAAATTCTCGATTGTAAAGAAGTTAGCTAGATTCGTAATCATCTCTCCAAACGTAATAATGACAAGAAGGGAGATGCGCTCGATTAAATGGGGGAGATTTACCTGGTAATGCTTATCTTTATTAAGCAAGATACTTGGCATAATAAAGATAAACAGAATACTAGCAAAGAAGATATAGACTCTAACGTAAATAGGAAGAAGAGCTGCTAGATAGACTCCTAAACTTCCTAGACCTGTTATCCATAGAAAATCTTTGATACTTTCCTGTTCATCATCATCGGTTGATTTTTCTAAAAATTCAACCAAATATTGTAAAAATAAGGTAAAGGGTTAATGTACCAATAGCCCAACAGAGATAATGAAAATATTGTTGCCAATCAGGTCCCAATCATATTGGCTATAAAGAGTAAAAAGTCCCATTTTGATAAACATGATTACCATGTTAAATAAAGAGTTCTTTCCATAGCGATTGGTATAATCGGTTTGAATCATCCAGGAATCGAGTGAGAACCAAAACAGCAATGAAAAAAATCAAGGAAAGAATTCCAAGTCAAAATACCGTTATGAAGATGGTGAATTAAAGTAGTTACTTTTTGAAATTGCAAAAACAAAAACTAAGTCATAAAAAAAGTTCTGAAAAATTCTACACGTTTATGTTTAATAAGAGTTGTCATCTTAAGACCTTTCTATTTTTAGAAGTACAATTTATTATAACAGAAAATGGTAATGAGAGAAAAGAATATGCTTAAATAACTTCATGTGGCGCTAATGAACTGCGCCACAAAAGTTAGGTTTTTTCTGTCCAACTTTTGGGGTCAGTACAGAAGGGCCGCTTTTTCTATCGTTTTTAGTGCTAAGACTACACAAAAAAGCCTTGTAAATCAAGGCTTTTTCCTGTTGATTTAGATGCCCCCTACAGGGATTTGGAAAGGACTTTCATATTGAGAGCAATTAAAAATATTGAAATATAAGTGATTTTAGGTATTTTCAATGTCATGATTTAAAAATGGGACAAAAGTGGGGCAAAAACCATACAGATTCTAAACTGTATGGTTCTTTTTTTATCTAACCAAGAAAGGTTAAAACTTATTAAAACACATGCAATCAACTGTTGAAAACTTTTTAGTCCGTGTAATATAAAAAAACAAGTAAAAAGTTGAACTATAGGGAATATTGTGTCATAATAGGTAATAGATGAATAATTAATAGATTGGAAATAATGCTTTACCTTAACAAGTTGAATTGGTTATACATTTTTCGTCGCAATTGTGTCTATCTCTCGAGTTTAGCTAGTTTTTATAAGCTCTGGTTTCTAATCAATATAACAAATTTTAGAAGTGCATAAGACAAGATGGTGACATTACTACAGTCATTTCTAGTCACCATATGTTGCTGGCACAGGCTGTTTGTAGTGTTGGCTATTTACTAGTCAGTTTAATCGGAGTGTTTAATTTTTATTGTTGAAAGGTTTTTATATGGCGAAAATTCTATCTTTAGGTCTGACAGGTAAGAAATTACTTGCTCAGGGGTTCTTGTTTGTTCTGCTAGGTCTCATCTTGATGGTCACGGGGACTTGGTTGCCAGTAACAGTTATTCGCCTGGTTCTGTTTTTAGCTTGGATAGCAACGGTCGTAGATTTGCTATTAAGAGTTTTCAAAAAAAGCCAGTCAACGGATACCTTGGGAGTTGCACTGGTTAAATTGTTAGTGCTGGGATATTTGCTAGGTTCTAATCTTGCGACTGATATACCGATTTATGTTCTGGCTCTTGTGATTGGAGTTTATCAGATTTTTCATGCTAGTATTAACCTTGTCACCTATGTTCTCTACCGCAAAAACAAAATTCGACCTCGTTTTCGTCTCTTACTAGATGGACTCGTACTAGTTTTTCTTGGTGGGACTAGTCTTTTGTCCTCTACAGGAAATTCTGTCTTTCAACTCTTTGTATTAGGGGCTTATTTTTTCCTTTATGGTGTGTCCAATATCCGTGATGGTTTCTTGTTTGAGGAGGAAATTGGGAAAAACCATCTCAAACGTCGCATTAGAATTAGCTTACCTATTGTCCTAGCCGCTCTCATCCCTGCAAGAACTTTAGCAAAAATCAACAAATTCATGCAGGAAAATGCTGATGAGAGAGAGGATATCCATCTTGGAATGGTGAAGTCTGGTAAGACAGCGGAGCTTGAAATTTTTGTTCATACAGCTGAGACCTCTCTGTTTTCGGCAATTGGTCATGTGGATATCTGCTATCAAGGCCGTGTTATTTCTTATGGCAACTATGATCCGTCTTCTGAGACCTTATTTGGCATGGTAGGAGATGGTGTCTTATATTTCTGTGATCGTGACAAGTACATTGACCTATGTAAACGTGAGAGTCAAAAAACGCTTTTTGGTTATGGGATAGATTTGACGCCTGAAATGGAAAAAGCAGTTCAGAAAAAGTTGGCTGAATTGAAACAACTGACGATTCCATGGGAGCCAAGTGCAGATAAAATCATGACAGGTGATGGTAAGGAAGACTACACCTACGCTTATAAAATCAGACATGAGACAGATGGGGAACTTTATAAATTTATCAAATCTAAGTTTAAATCCTACTTTGTCTTATCTACAAACTGTGTGCTCTTGGCTGATACCATAGTCGGTCAGGCTGGCACCGATATCCTCTCACCCAAAGGATTTATCGCTCCAGGAACTTACCAAGCCTACCTTAATCGAGAGTTTGAAAAACCAAATAGTATAGTCGTATCTAAACATGTTTATTAAGGAGAATTTATGAACTTAGTAAAAAAATACACCCCGTTAATACTTTTTATAGGGCTGGTTGCTCTTGTAATTCTGAATGCATCGAGCTTTATATCAGAGCAATCTCTTTGATGTAATATCAACCTTGATTTATGGTGCTGTTATTGCTTTTTGTTCTTAATGTTCCTATGAAAAAAATTGAACAGTACTTAGTTAAATTGAAGGTAAAGGCAGAGTTGCGTCGTCCGATTGCCATGGTACTTGTTTTTCCTAGCTCTTATCTTAATCGTGATTGCTCTTTTTGGTTTTGGTGCTGCCAACCCCTAGCCCAGACTATTAGTCAGCTGGGAACAGTCCTTTCAACAGTCCTTACTCAACTTGGGAAATTGCTAGGCAGCTCGGAATTTGTAACCAAAGACATGTTGTCAACTATCGTATCAGGAATTCAGGGACAATCTAGTTCTATTAGCCAAGCTTTGATAGGTTTTTTATCAGGTCTGACTAGTAATATCGGCAATATTTTTTCAAGTTTGATGAATGCCTTTTTGATTATAGTCTTCACCTTTTTATTTTTATCCAGTAAGGAACATTTGGCAGCGATGACGAGTCGACTTCTAAAAGTTTTTTTCTTCCAGAGAAGGTGGTGATAAAGTTGACTTACATTGGACAAGTAGCACTAGAGACTTATGACCAATTTTTGATGGGTCAGCTGATTGAAGCAGTTATCATAGGAGTTATGATAGCGGTTGGTTACAGCGTGTTTGGGATACCCTATGGAGTAATGACAGGTATCTTTGCAGGAGTGCTATCGTTCATTCCTTATGTAGGGCCTATGATTGCTTGTGTTGTGGGAGCGATTTTTATCTTCACAGTGAGTCCCTACTCAAGCCTTACTTTTCTTCTTCTATATCAAGTTATACAGCTGATTGAAGGAAACCTTATTTATCCTAGAGTTGTAGGTCAGTCTATTGGTTTGCCAGCTATTTTCACGCTTGCGGCTGCTAGTATTGGAGGCAATCTCTTTGGCTTACTTGGGATGATATTCTTTACACCGATATTTGCTGTTATCTATCGATTGGTTAAGGAATTTGTCGTTGCAAAGGAAAATCAGCTAGATTAAGAAAAACTAAATTTAATAAGATATACTGAGAAGAGAGTAGAGATTTTCTCTTTTATTTTTTTAAATACTTTTTCACAAAAAGCTATTAGACGTTAAAAAAAGCCTTGGTTTCAAGGCTTATTTCTGTTGATTTAGATGTGCCCCCTGCAGGGCTCGAACCTGCGCCCCATAGCTTAAGAGTCTACTGCTCTACCAACTGAGCTAAGGAGGCAACAGAAAAAGCTGAGAATGTAACTTCCCAGCTATTTTAATATGCCCAAAATGGCAGCTAGATTATTTACGAAAGGCATCAAGGATATAGGTGAAACCAACAATTAAAAATGCAAAGGCAACGACATAAACGACAAAGACACTTGTAGCTACTGGATTGAACAAAATCACTAGACCTAGTAAAAATGCAAGCAACGCTATCCACATGATATGGTTGCCAATAATAGGGAAAATCAATCCCAGACGATTGCCTTTAAAGAAAGCTATAATGGCTTCTACAATTAACCAAATTCCTAAAATAGTTGGAATGACAACTGGCAGCGTCACAAAGCCATAGGCAACGAGGTAAAGAGCTAAGAGAAGATTAACAATCCCTTGGAAAAGATGAGCTGGTGAGCGAAGCTCTTTTGGTACAGAGAAATAGCCTAAAATAGCTGCTATAGAAGAAACCAGTAAACCAAATGCAATCCACCAGCTGTAAGCAACAAGATTAGCTACTGGGTTTGTAATAGGAAAAAGTCCTAAAAGGACAAAAACAACTCCTGCAAGGAATAGCAGTAAACGATTAGAAAATTTCATTTCAATACCCTCTATATAGTATAGTATAGTTTGATAATAAAAATATTATACACCTTTTTAGAGGAAATGTCAATAAACAAAATGGAAAATTTGAAGTTTCAGTCTGATTTATGAAAAGAAAATCAGTTTTTATTATTTTGAAAATAAAAAAAGAGAAGATAAAATTTGTCTTCTACATGAAAAATATTGTATGGAATCAAAGCAAAAGTAACTGGCTTTTACACTATTTGTAAAGATGTAATTTGATTCAAAAAAAGAAAAGATAGATTTAAAAAGTGGGGCAAATGATGAGGCAAATCAGTTATAGATAAGCAAAAAAACCTTGATTCCAAGGCTTTTTCCTGTTGTATTTAGATGCCCCCTACAGGGATCGAACCCTGTGACCCACGGATTAAGAGTCCGCTGCTCTGCCAGCTGAGCTAAGGAGGCAAAGAAAAAAGCTGTATTGGTGCCGAAACTTCACGGTTTGTATTGAACCCGCGCAATTAAGCAGGTGGGCAACTCGCTCTAACTGAAGCTGTTTCCGTGTGAGACGGCCTACATGCTGTTAGAAGACTTTTGTTTCCCTAATAATACAAAAAATAGTCGGTCAACACTTAAGTGTGAAGTCGTACACCACAGCGTTTCTATGTTTATATGATACCACTTTTTCATAAAAAATCAAGAGGAAAATGCAATTATTTGAAAAGGATTTCACAAGTCCCGTAATTTATCAATGGTTTCCTTGCGTTGAGCTAAAGCCCGTTCGTATTTGCCAGTATCTTCCGGAGTGAAGTAGTGCTGATCTTTAATTTTTTCTGGCAGATAGTCCTGCTTGACCCAGTTTCCAGGATAGTTGTGCGGATAGAGATAGTTTTGCGCATTCCCTAGTTCCTTGCTTCCACTGTAGTGGCCATCGCGCAGGTGGCGCGGAATAGGTAAATGACCTGATGTTTTGAGATCAGCGAGGGCCTTGTCCATCGCCACATAGGCTGAGTTGGATTTTGGAGAAAGGGCCAAGTCAATCACGACATTGGCAATGAGAATGCGAGCTTCGGGGAATCCAATCTTTTGAGCAGCATCTAGAGCAGTTACAGTATGGATCTGAGCTTCAGGATTGGCCAAACCGATATCTTCATAAGCGATAACGGTCAAGCGACGAGCGAGACTAGGAAGATCCCCAGCCTCAATCAAGCGGGCAGCATAGTGGAGACTGGCATCGACATCCGAGCCACGAATGGACTTTTGTAGGGCTGAGAGGACATCGTAGTGACCGTCCCCATCCTTATCCATGGTAATATAACTCCTCTGCAGGCTATTTTCCATGATATCCAGTGTGATATGGCGGATACCCTTGTTATTCTCGGGAGTAGAGAGAACAGCCAAATCTAGTGAATTAAAGGCAGAACGCAGGTCTCCATTTGTAGAGGTCGCGATGAAATCCAGAGCCCTCCTCATCTAGCTCAACTGGGAAATCAAAACCACGCTCAGGGTCGGTTAGAGCAATTTGAATCGCCTCTTTAACATCTTGATTAGACAAGGGTTCTAACTCAAAAATCTGAACACGGCTACGAATGGCTGGAGTTACAGAAAAGAAAGGATTTTCAGTCGTCGCACCAATCATGATGATCAGACCACTTTCCAAGAGGGGAAGTAGAAAGTCTTGCTTGGTTTTATCTAGTCGGTGAATCTCGTCCAGTAGCAGAACTAGTCCACCAGAAAATTTAGCCTCTTCAGCGATTTCTTGCAGTCGTTTCTTACTATCAACAGTCGCATTAAAGGTCCGAAAGGCATACTTGGTGGTTCCAGCGATGGCTGAGGCGATACTGGTCTTGCCGATTCCTGGAGGTCCGTAGAGAATCATGGAGGACAGACGATTGGCTTCCACCATGCGACGGATAATTTTTCCAGGTCCGACCAGATGCTCCTGACCGATGACCTGGTCGATGGTTTTTGGGCGCATGCGAAGCGCGAGATTGTCTGGCATAGCAGTCCTTTCTAACATGGATTTTCTGATGTATATGTGGTAAGATGGTAGTATCTATTTTAGCATATTTCCGAGCAATCGGGGCGATTAAAGAATCGCATAGAAAGAGGACAAAATGGCAACATACGGATTTTTAGATGTTTTACAGGAAGAGTTGGACAAGAACTTTCCCTTTGACTATGAGATTAGCTGGGATAAGCGCAACCACGCGGTTGAAGTGAGTTTTCTTCTAGAAGCGCAAAATGCTGCTGGTGTAGAGATGGTGGATGAGGACGGAGAAGTTTCGTCAGATGACATTCTCTTTGAAGAAGCGGTACTCTTTTACAACCCTGCTAAGTCAACTGTCAATGAGGAAGACTATTTGACAGTTATACCTTATCTGCCAAAGAAAGGATTTTCTCGTGAATTTTTAAACTATTTTGCTCTATTCCTCAAAGACACTGCAGAGGTTGGGCTGGATACGCTCATGGACTTTTTGGAAGACTCAGAAGCAGAAGAGTTCGTCATGGAATGGAACCAAGAAGTCTTTGAAGAAGGGAAAGTCGGCTTGGAAGAAGGAGAGTTTTATCCTTATCCGAGATACTAGAGACTAGGGGAGAAAGTATATGAAGAAAATAGGCTTGTCTTTTATTTCTGGTCTGTCCTTTGTTTTTTTGATGCTAGGATTTGTTTTTGGGACGATTGCCTTTAAAGAGTTAGATTTTTCTTTAGTCTTTATTCCAGGCTATCTATTTACTTTTCTCAGCATTTATCTGATATTTATCCTTCATGAGCTAGGTCATGCATTTTGTGGTTACCTGACAGGCTATCGCCTGGTGGCTTTTGGATTAGGAAACTTTCTTTTGACCAAAAAGTCAGGCAAGTTTCATCTGAGTCGAACAGCCGTTCTGAAAAATGTTGGTGCTCAGTATATTGGATTAAAAGAAGATGAAAGTGATCAAAGAATCATCCTGATGCTTGCAGGAGGCTTGATGGTTCATCTTGGTTTGATTTTATTGGCCCTATTGTATGGAATTTTGACAGCTAACTGGTATTTTGCAGCTACTTGGATTTGTCTAAATCTATCTTTTCTTCTCATCAATGCTAAGCCAGTTGGGATTACCGATGGAGCAAAAATTTGGGAATTGCTACAACATCCTGAAATACCAAATACGCCTACCTGGTGTTGAGGCATTCTGCCCAGACCTTGCTAGCTCCTCAAGAATATGATTTGAAAGACTTTATCATGCCTGTTGATGAGAATGCGAGAGGGAGTTTTGCAGAAAGTGTTCTAATTTTTCAGGGACTGGTTTTCATATTCGATAATCAGATAGAGGCTGCCAAAAAACACTTTCAGTCTTTATTAGATAAAACAGATAATCCAATGTCTCAAACTCTTTCCCAATTATACCTTCTTCACATTGCCTTGCTAGAAGGAGATCATGAAAAAGCGGAGCAATATGCATGTAATCGAGGAGTCAAAGCCTTCTTATCTCTAAAAATGACAGATACACAGATCATTCAAGCCTGTTATCAATTTCTGGTAAAGAAAGATATGGATCAGACTGACAAGGCTATAAAGATTGCTAGAAAAAACATGAGGACCAGCCGTTTGGTGCGAGACGAGAAACGTTATTATGAAAACTGGTTAGCAGAGTTAGAGGAAGAATTAGCCGAAGGAGTCTGATATGGAAATAGAAATTTCTGATTTTACAGGTTGCAAAATTGCCCTCTTTTGTGAGGATAGGATTTTAACTATCTTGCGTGATGATAAGGCAAGCATTCCTTGGCCCAATATGTGGGAATTGCCAGGTGGCGGACGAGAGGGTGATGAAAGTCCTTTTGAGTGCGCGGCGCGCGAAGTTTACGAAGAATTAGGAATTCATCTGACTGAAGATTGCCTGCTTTGGGGTAAGGTGTATCCAAGTATGCTTTTTGAGGGGGAAGGAATCCGTCTTTCTAGTTGGTAAGTTAACGCAGGAACAGTTTGACAAGATTGTCTTTGGTGATGAAGGGCAGGGCTACAAACTGATGAGCGTTGAGGAGTTTCTTGGCTCAGATAAGGTTGTACCCCAGTTGCAGGATAGGGTGAGGGATTATATGGAGGAAATAAAATGATTTTTGCAATTGCAACAACGACGTTAAACAAGGAAGTTAAACGCAAACTAAAAACAGGACAATATTCTAGAGAAGAAGCTACATTCATCTATTTGGAATATTTAAAGTTAAAGAAGCAGAGAGAGAGTGGTATGAAAGTAGCTGGGATTTCTATGGCTGTTATCTGGGGGCTGCTGTATGTTCTGTCTTTACAAGGTGAGAATAATCAAACACTTTCATTTTCAGAATATTTTTTGTTTCTGATACTGTTTGAAGGAATTGTTCTATTTGTTTATTATCTTACGTTTGGTATTTTTAAACAGCAGATTCATAGCGCAATGAAAGAACACTACACAGATGTGATTGAGGAATTCAAGAAAAATAAGGAAGATTCAAAATGGAAACATGGCAAGAGTTAAAAGTTACAGTGAAGCGTGAGGGAGAGGAGCTGGTCTCCAATCTCTTGATTGAGCTGGGGGCGCAAGGTGTTGCGATTGAAGACAGCATGGACTATGTGGGGAATGTCGACCGTTTTGGTGAGATTTTCCCAGAGGTCGAGCAACATGAAGAAATCGTAGTGACCGCCTACTATCCTGATACGGTTGATGTAGCAGTGGTTGAGGCAGATTTGCAGGCTCGCCTGGCAGAATTAACTGATTTTATGGATCTAGGAGAGGTCAAGATGGGCACGACTGCCTTGGCTGAGGAAGACTGGGCAGACAACTGGAAGAAATACTATGAGCCAGCTCGCATCACTCACAACTTGACCATTGTGCCGTCCTGGACGGACTACGAGGCGGCTGCTGGAGAAAAGATTATCAAGCTGGATCCAGGCATGGCTTTTGGGACTGGAACGCATCCAACGACCAAGATGAGCCTTTTCGCCTTGGAGCAGGTTCTTCGTGGCGGCGAAACGGTGCTTGATGTAGGAACTGGTTCAGGTGTTCTTTCTATTGCCAGCTCGCTTCTGGGTGCCAAGGAAATCTTCGCCTATGACCTGGATGATGTGGCGGTTCGTGTCGCTCAGGAAAATATCGAGCTCAACCCTGGCATGGAAAACATCCATGTTGCTACTGGAGATTTGCTCAAGGGTGTGGAGATTGAAGCAGATGTCATTGTGGCCAATATCTTGGCGGATATTCTCATTCATCTGACAGATGATGCTTATCGTTTGGTCAAGAACGAAGGCTACCTCATCATGAGTGGGATTATCAAGGACAAGTGGGACATGGTGCGCGAGTCAGCTGAGTCAGCTGGATTTTTCCTTGAAACCCACATGATTCAAGGGGAATGGAGTGCCTGTGTCTTTAAGAAGACCAAGGATATTTCTGGTGTGATTGGAGGCTAGCATGCAGCAGTATTTTGTCAAAGGCAGTGCAATCTATCCTGTAACTATCGAAGACAAGGAAACCATCAAGCATATGTTTCAGGTCATGCGGCTGAAAGAAGAGGATGAGGTGACCTTAGTCTTTGATGATGGCATCAAGCGCTTGGCGCGCGTGCTGGATGTGGAAGCATGTCAGTTTGAATTGGTCCAAGAATTAACTGACAATGTGGAACTGCCCGTTCAAGTCACCATCGCATCAGGCTTTCCCAAGGGAGACAAGCTGGAGTTTATCACTCAAAAAGTGACGGAACTAGGAGCTAGCCAAATCTGGGGCTTTCCTGCCGATTGGTCGGTTGCCAAGTGGGATGGCAAGAAATTGGGTAAAAAGATTGAAAAACTAGAAAAAATTGCCCTTGGAGCAGCAGAACAAAGCAAGCGTAATATCGTCCCAAGTATTCAGCTTTTCGAGAAAAAAGCAGATTTTCTAGCCCAGCTGGATCAGTTTGACTCTATCATAGTAGCCTATGAAGAATCAGCAAAAGAAGGAGAAGCTACTGCGCTCTTACAAGCAGTCACTGGTCTTGAAAAAGGAGCCAAATTGCTCTTTATCTTTGGCCCAGAAGGCGGTCTTTCACCTGCAGAAATTGAAAGTTTTGAAGCCGAAGGAGCCGTCTTAGCAGGACTTGGTCCAAGGATTCTTCGAGCGGAAACAGCCCCGCTTTACGTCTTATCTGCCCTTAGTGTTTTAGTAGAATTAGAAAAATAAGAGGAAGAAAATGGAACAAAAACACCGTTCAGAATTTCCAGAAAAGGAACTTTGGGATTTAACAGCCCTATACCAAGACCGTGAGGATTTCTTGCGTGCAATCGAGAAAACGCGAGAGGATATCAATCAATTTAAACTTGATTACAAGGGCAATCTTCATACTTTTGAGGATTTCGAGAAGGCCTTTGCGGAATTGGAACAAATTTATATTCAGATGAGCCATATTGGCAATTACGCCTTTATGCCTCAGACGACCGATTATAGTAATGAAGATTTTGCTAATATTGCCCAGGCTGGGATGGAATTTGAAACAGATGCCAGCGTAGCCTTGACCTTCTTTGACGACGCCTTGGTGGCAGCAGACGAGGAGGTCTTGGACCGTTTGGGTAAATTGCCTCACTTGACGGCAGCCATTCGTCAGGCTAAAATCAAAAAAGCCCACTATCTAGGGGCTGATGTGGAGAAAGCTTTGACCAATCTCGGTGAAATCTTCTACAGTCCACAGGACATATACACCAAAATGCGAGCTGGGGACTTTGAAATGGCTGACTTTGAAGCCCATGGCAAGACCTACAAAAACAGCTTTGTAACCTATGAGAATTTCTACCAAAACCACGAGGACGCTGAAGTTCGTGAGAAATCCTTCCGTTCCTTCTCAGAAGGACTTCGTAAGCACCAAAATACGGCAGCTGCAGCCTATTTAGCCCAAGTCAAGTCTGAAAAACTCTTGGCAGATATGAAGGGCTACGACTCAGTCTTTGACTATCTTCTGGCTGAGCAAGAAGTTGACCGTGCCATGTTTGACCGCCAGATTGACCTCATCATGCAAGAATTTGCGCCAGTTGCTCAGAGGTACCTCAAGCATGTTGCCAAGATCAATGGTCTTGAAAAGATGACCTTTGCAGACTGGAAATTGGACTTGGATAGTGCTCTTAATCCTGAAGTGACTATTGACGACGCCTATGATTTGGTCATGAAGTCAGTAGAACCTTTGGGGCAAGAATATTGTCAGGAAGTTGCTCGCTATCAAGAAGAGCGCTGGGTAGACTTCGCTGCTAATAGTGGCAAGGATTCTGGTGGTTATGCGGCGGATCCGTATCGCGTGCACCCTTATGTCCTCATGAGCTGGACTGGTCGTTTGAGTGATGTCTATACCTTGATTCATGAAATCGGACATTCTGGTCAATTTATCTTTTCAGACAATCACCAAAGCTACTTCAATGCCCACATGTCAACCTACTATGTCGAAGCGCCATCAACCTTCAATGAATTGCTTCTCAGTGATTACTTGGAGCACCAGTCTGATGACCCACGTCAAAAACGCTTTGCCCTTGCCCACCGCTTAACAGATACCTACTTCCATAATTTCATCACCCACCTCTTGGAAGCAGCCTTCCAGCGTAAGGTTTATACATTGATTGAAGAAGGAGAAACCTTCGGAGCAAGCAAACTTAACAGCATTATGAAGGAAGTCTTGACGGATTTCTGGGGAGATGCTATTGAAATTGACGACGATGCTTCTTTGACTTGGATGCGCCAGGCCCACTACTACATGGGCTTGTATAGCTACACCTACTCAGCCGGACTTGTCATCTCGACTGCGGGTTACCTTCATCTGAAACATTCAGAAACTGGAGCTGAAGACTGGCTCAATCTCCTTAAATCTGGCGGTAGCAAGACACCGCTTGAGTCAGCCATGATTATCGGAGCCGATATCTCAACGGACAAACCACTCCGTGATACCATCCAGTTCTTGTCAGACACGGTTGACCAGATTATCGCCTACAGTGCAGAGTTGGGAGAGTAAGGGTATCCAGTGTCGGATTTAAGACGGTTTATCGATAAGATGAATACACAAAAATCACCTGTTTGAGGTGATTTTTCATGCATTGAAGATTTATTCAAATTTTCCTTTATTGGCTTCATTTGAAGCCTTCATGCTAATTTGTAAAAGGTTGGCGAGATTTTCATTATCAAGGCTAGCTTCACCATTATTATCCACTTTTATGGCAAGGTAATGGGTGTTACGATCAAGATAATCCATTCCCTCTAAGTCTACGTAGTTGTTCGCTTTAAAATCAAGCGCCGCTAATTGATAAACAAATCGAATATTTAGAGCTTTGCCATAGTCTGTTTCAAGAACCTTTTGTTGTTCTTCCACCAGTCCTTGAAAGAATTCGAGATTGTCTGTGTGATAGGATGCTTTGACTTCGTATTGGTAAGTATCTACAGCTGGGGACATAAATTTCAAATAAACCAGGTCGCCTTCTACCTTATAGTCCTCAAGAGTATAGGCACCTGCTTTTCCTAATGCATTGGTGTTGACCTTGAAAAACATAGGTGCATAAATTTTGAGAGGATATTTTTCTCCTTTATATTCAAAGACGGTATCATTTGAAAAATTCGGACGGATTTTAGTTAACTCAGGGACTAAATATTCGTTCCAAATCTTATCAAATAACTCTTCTTGATTGCTAGCACCCGCTGATTTCACAACTAGGTCAAGATTTTCTTGATTGACAAAGACGGCATCCACTAATTTGAGGGCTGTTTGAACCTTAGGATCCGAAATTTCCTTTTTCTTTTTTTCAAGATTCTCAGCCGCCTCTTTCGTGCGATCTAGAGTTTTATTAAATTGACTGCCACTGTTTGTTTCAACAAAGGTTCTCTCATAGTTGGTAGGTTCAACTTTGGCATTCCAGTCAAATGAAGCAGCAGGACCAGTTACATCTTTCTTGTGATAGGTAGAAGCCTGATTGTTTGAATTATTTGTAGAACTAGTAGATGGCTTTGATGAGCAAGCACCAAGGGCTAAGGCTAGTGTTGTCACACAAGCTAGGCAACAAAGTCTGAACGATTTTTTTCATACATTTCTCCTTCAAGTAATGCTTGTTATTCATTGTCTATTATATCATGACCTTTAGAATTACAGTGTTTTAAAATGTATTAGACAGGATTTTAACATCATAGATGAAACAGTCATATCAGCCTTTTTATGATATACTATAAGGGAAATATGATTAGTTGTTTTATTAATTATCATAAGTAAGGAGAAGGTTATGAAAAACGCGCGTTTTTTTCGCAATATTACTTTTAGGAGGATTGATCATGATAGGATTGGCAGGATGTGGAGAAAATAAGAACAGTCGAGAATGGATTGAGAACAAAGTCTCTGAGGTTAGTCGTGTCTATCCAACCGAGAATCTGTTTGATTTGTTTAAGCAATTTCCGAAAGGGTTTAATATTACTCAAACATTTTTATAAGGATTCGCTCAGAACAGTAGTTTCCTTAGATGGAGATGAAGAAAGTCAAACCATAAAAAGGAAAGATAGAGACTATACAAATTTCTACTCGATCCATATAAAGAAGAAGTGGAAGAGCATGTTGATGTAGAATATAAGGATGGTGAATTTATATTTTCTAACAATGAGGTAGCGGAAAAAATTTGGGGGTATAAAGGTTTTCTGTTCCAAAAATTAAGTTTGAATAGAGATGTTTTTATCTAAGATGAAGCTTGAAAAGTTTCGATATTTTTTTCAAATCGCAATGTGTTTGAAATCTATTATATTAGTGATAACTCTACGATAAATAATTTCCTTAAGTCAAATGGAGAACACATGTTATCAATAAGTGGAGCGGAATCTTATAATAATACAAAAGGTTATCGATTGAATGTTAATATTGCTTTTAAGGATACCCCAAATGATGGAATGAGTGAGATAGTTTCAAGTTGGATAGATGATAGAAATAGTGTTTCTAATTAATTTGATAACATTTTAAATATCCTGATTGAACCGATCATAAATAAGGAGAGTATTATGAAAAAAACGTATGTTTTTTCGCAATGTTAGTTTTAGTAGGGTTGATAATGATAGGAATAACAGGATGTGGAGAAAATAAGAACAGTCGAGAATGGATTGAGAACAAAGTATCTGAGGTTAGTCGTGTCTATCCAACCGAGAATCTGTTTGATTTGTTTAAGCAATTTCCGGAGGGATTTGAGATTAGAAGTATTGATACTTACGATGAGACGAAGGACTATTCTCGTTACCAGAAGATTGAACTCGTAGGAAACGCAGAAACAAAAAGAAATAACTGGCAATTTTAAAAGAATAGAAGCTCAAGGTAATACTTATGAAGAAAAAAAGTGCTTTTTAGAAAGCCGTATTGTGTACACTGAAAAAGGATTGGAATTTTTGAATCCAGAAGTTTCTAAAGATGATTTGTTTTATGATGGGTTTTTATTTCAAAAGTTAGAACTAAATAAAGCAATTTTGTCTCAATTGGAACTCAAAAAAACGTACTATAATTGGGAGACTGGTGATGCTTCTATTACTTATAAAAATGTAAATAGTAAAATTATTCAGGACTACTTCCATATACAATCAAATGAGTCATTAGACCTTTATATTAGTGCAGCTCATTCTGCAACTATTGGCTATGAATACGGTTATCCTGTGGTTTTTGACGGAGAAAAATATTTCTCATTCAGAACTTATAGCAGGAAAAAAAGTAAGAGTATAGAGAAGATAGATGCCAAACAGTAATGTGCCGACCTTAGATGCTTCTAATCTAACTTATGAATTTGAGAATGTGCGAGTTAATCAGGAGCTACTGACAATAATGTGCTTCAATATGTAGAAAAGTACTCTAAGAAAAAAACTCCCTCCCAACCTCCAATATCTAGATGATTTTCAAGTTTATTTTATTAGAGCTAATCTTGATAGTATATAGAATAATGGGGAAATGTTGCTTTTATGGTATACTATAAGGGAACTATGATTAGTTGTTTTATTAAATATTATAAATAAGGAGAAGGTTATGAAAAAGCATATTTCTCACAATGGTACTTTTTTAGGAGGATTGATAATGATAGGATTAACAGGATGCGGAGAAAATAAGAACAGCCGAGAATGGATTGAGAATAAAGTCTCTGAGGTTAGTCGAGTTTATCCAACTGAAAATCTGTTTGACTTGTTTAAGCAATTTCCGGAAGGGTTTGAGATTGAGCAGGTTTATTTTAAAGAGAAGAGCGATGAACTAGATGATTTCATTACTGAAATTAAACTGAAAGGAGATGCAACATCGCATACAATAACGGGTACTCTTGCTAAAATTCCAGCGAAGGATGATGCTCCAAAAAGCGAAGAAGAGGTAGTAAATGTTCAATATGTAGACAACAAATTTACTTTTTCTGATGAGGACACCGCTAAAAAAATATGGAAGTTTGATGGTTTCTTGTTTCAAAAACTAGCTCTAAATAAAACTGAATTGTCTAAGTTAAGATTAAAAGAGAAATCGTATAATAGTATAACTAATGGTTTTTAGTATTTCATATTTTATGGAAAATAAAATAAATAATAATTATTTTTCATAAAAACGAATCTGAAAAAAATCTACACTTGAAATTGGAAGTTCTCTACAAAATGAGGGTTATTACTATTACTCAATTTTTAGAGATTATAAAGACGGTTATTATTTTTAGAGAAACGGTATCAAATGCGGGGGTATATAATGGCCAATAGTGGAATTCCGACTCTGGATGCAGCGAATCTAACTTACGAATTTGAGAATGTGAGAGTTCATCAGTCTGATATTGAAAATGATAAAACTAGACTTCTTAGGGAAGTTAATAAATTGAAACCTCTCTCTCCTAACCTACAATATCTAGATGATTTTCATGATGATTCCACTGGCACAAGTGGTACAGCCTTCCTAGATAAGGATAGTGGAGAGGTGATTATTGCCTATACGGGAACGAATCCTAATGCGGATATAGCCAAGGATGTCGCTACAGATGTCGGTAGTATAGCCATGGCGCTCGGTTTTCATTATGATGAAGCTTTCACATTTTACGAAAGGATTCGACAGAGATATGGGGATAATATTACTCTAACTGGACATTCTTTAGGAAGGAACATCGCTCAGAGGGTGGCCTTAGAGTATAACGCTCCCCGTACTGTGGTATATAACTCAGCGCCTCTCTATTTAGAAGGTCTTATCGAATCTAAAGATAGAATTATAGATTATCTCACTCCGTGGGATTCGGCAAGGGAGAAGATAATCAATAAACAAAAGACATTCACAGGTCAAGTAGTACGAATCCGGACTCAAGATGACTTTCTTAACAATATCTCAAAGCCTTTTTTAGGTGTCTACTTGGGAGAAGATTACCTGCTTAAAAATTCTGGTGGACACAGTATTGATCCAGATATTACGGGTGATAAAAATCAAATTAACCAAATCAAGGATATTTTGGAAAAACAGAGTCCAGAGAAGATGACTGGACTTGAAAAGAAGAACTATGAAACTCTTAAGAAATTACAGGGAGTCAAAAACGGACTTCTAAAGCAGTTGAATACTCAATTTTTATCAGATGGTAGTATAAATAGCCATGAGATGTTTTTCTTGGACAGCGTTCAAGCAACAGCTGTTGCGACAGCAATGACAGAGAGTGTCAGCAACGGACACAGTGAGATTGAGTCTGTAGCGAAAAAAAGCAGTTGCGGATGCTGAAACACTCTACGATAAAAGTAAGGAAGTTCCTTGGTTCGTCACAGAGTTAACTTATGATGAGATAGAGGATGTCTATGCAGAAGCTGGGGTAACATATGATAGTATTGTGGGTGAGACTCAGAGACATTTTGATAAAAAAGTAAGTAAATCAGCTGAGATTGTAAAATCCTTTACAGATTTGGAAACGAATATTCAGAAGGGTGTTGAACAAGCAGTTGAAGGAGATGAAAGCTTGGCAAGGGATATTAATCAATGGACAAACTAGAAGAAATTCAAATGAAAATAAAAAAGCAAGAAGATGGTCTTTTGTCTTTGGAGGATGACTATAGAACTGCTAAGAAGAAAATAGAAGAATCTTATGAAAATTTGGATGATAATCGTTCTCAGTTGACCAGATTATATGAGGAGTTTGAAAACATTGCTTATGATTTTGGTAGACAGAATTCTGGAGATGAGAGAGAGCGCCACCAATTTCTGATACTCTTAGAATCTTATGCAGTTGAGACAAGGAGTGAGTATCTTCGTCAATATGCTAAAATAGAAGCAAAAGATGAAGAATTGCAGACTCAGTACCGAAAAGAGCGCTCTCGCTTAGAAAAAGAGTTAGAAGAGAGTTATAGTCGTAGAAGAGATCTATATGAGTTAGAAAGGGAGCAGAAAAAATGCTAGTGGATTTAGTCATAGATGCTTTGATTGGACCTATGTCAGAATCAGCCAGACGAGAAATTAAAAAAACATTGGAAAGAGTAGCTATCAAAGCCTTTTGTGCTCCTCCGATAATATCAGGTAGAAAAGATATTGTAGATAAGTACGATGAGGAGATAGGGATTCTTGCTATGACAAATAAGACAGCTGTAACGACTTTAACAGCTCAAATGGATAGTTCAATTAATGGTTTAGGACAAAAAGCAATTAGCGAGGCTGTTAGTAAAAATAGTAACTCTTTTGGAGATTTAACTCCGAAAAAGAAAAAATAGTGCTTTGACATGCACTTCAAAGTCATCTTCGGATGGCTTTTTGATAAGTTTCTAGAAATGTAGGGGTGTTGATCATGTATCAAGAGTTACTCAGAAAAATAGCAGAAGAAAAACCAAGTTATCATCAGGAAGAAATTCAGTGGTTGCTTGAGCATTTGGGAGATCCCTCGCCAGAAATTCGAGACGAACTTGTTTTTACGAGTTTAGCCAGGGGACTTGAAGAAGAGTTGTTTACCCTTGAGCAGTTTCAATTTATCTCAGAAGAAGTCTCATCTGATGAAGGCCTATACAAAGAGATTGATAGTAGAGGAATTCCAGCTCTTAAACGTTCTTTTAGGGCACTTATTTATGCCAATCTACTGTCCTGCGATGGTACTAAGGGAGTCGCTTTTATTACCAGCAGTTGTCTTCTCCTATCAGGGCTACCATGCTAAATCAAGGCTTGTACTATCTTACAAAGGAAAAAGAGACGACAGGCTACTCTCATCAGTTTGGTTGGATCCATGCATTTGCGCATGGTGGTGATCTCTTGACGGAAGTTATATGCCATCCCAGATTTCCAAAGTCAGATATAGCCGAAGCATTTGAAATCATTGGGAAAATCTTTAAACGTGTTGAGATTCGTTTTACAAATGATGAAGATTGGCGGTTAGCCAGAGCGTTCTATGAACCAATCTTACGAGGGAAAATCGAATCGTCCCTACTTACTGCTTGGCTGCAAACAGTCGAATTTCCCCTGAAAGAAACAAACGATTTCCATAAATTTTCCAACTTCAGATCTTGTTTGCTGGAAATTTACCTTCAACTAGACTGTCATAATCTTTTACAAGATGACTTGAAAAAATCATTCAATCTTTTTCACTATTAAATTTTTATACGGTTACTGTATGGGAAGTTCTTCTAATAGATTAGCTAATCGTTTTGAAAAAGTGTTGAAATCGAAATGGTGCAGATAGTAAAAGAGGTTGGATATTTATCCCAACCTCTTTTTATGTATCTTAATGGAATTGCATACCACCATCAACGATAATGGTTTGACCTGTGATGTAGTTTAAATCTGGTCCAGCAAGGAAGCTGACAGCTGCAGCCACATCTTCTGGTTCAGATAGACGTTTCAAGGTAATATCTTTTGCGAATGTCTGCATTCCCCATTCGTCATCTTTTCCAGCATTTTTCCCAACTTGGTGAGCAATATCGTACATCATTGGGGCTTTTACGATACCTGGTGCGTAGGCATTGACAGTAATGCCTGAGTCTGCCAAATCTCGTGCCAATGTTTGTGTAATTCCACGAACAGCAAATTTTGTACCACCATAAACTGTCAGGTTAGGATTTCCGACGACACCTGCTTGAGAGGTTGCGTTGATAATTTTACCACCGTGACCAAGTGCTTTAAATTGAGCTTGAGCAGCTTGGGAACCCCAAATCACCCCACCGACGTTAATACCGAATGTACGTGTAAATTGTTCTTCTGTAATCGTATCAAGAGGAGTAGTTGAGGGCGACACCAGTGTTATTTACAACAACAATCAAGTCACCAAAATGGTCAACAACCTTTTGAAATGTTTGGGCAACTTCTGCTTGTTTTGAGACATCTGCTACGACAGCAAAAGCATTTTCAGCTGATAATTCGGCAACAGCTTTTTCAGCCGTTTCTGGATTGTAGTCTAAGACTCCTACTTTTAAAGCTATCTTGAACCAAACGTTTTTGCAATTGCAAAACCAATTCCTTGACCTGCACCTGTGACAATAGCAACTTTAGACATATGATTCCTCCTTGGTATAAGCGATACCGTTCAAATGTCCCTATGAAAAGGACAGCAAAAGGCTTTATAAATGAGCCTTGATAACGATTCTTGAAACCCCCATCAACGCTATACTAATAGTATACACCTTTGAAAAATGTTTCAAATAAATGCCTCTATTGTATAACAGGCTTCAAATGAAGCCTCAACAAAAATTTCCAAGTCATTTTTTTCTTGAATCCGCTCATTTGTTTTTGGTAAACTGATACATAGTTTTTTAAAAAGGAGATAGAAAAATGAAAAAAATTTGTCGCCGAATTAATTGGTACTTTTTTATGCTTGTGTTCATCGGAACAGGAGCCGTTGTTTTTGAAATGGTGTTGGAGGTCTTGGACACCTTTGGAATTGCTTTTTGCCTTTTGGTTTGGCAATCGTGGTTGCAGCTTTCTCAATCGGAACTGTTTCAGGTGCGCACTTGAACCCAGCTGTTTCAATCGCTATGTTTGTAAACAAACGCTTGTCATCTTCAGAGCTTGTAAACTACATCCTTGGACAAGTGGTTGGAGCTTTCCTTGCGTCAGGTGCGGTCTTCTTCCTCTTGGCTAACTCAGGAAAGTCAACTGCTAGTCTTGGTGAAAATGCCTTGGCAAACGGTGTAACTGTCTTTGGTGGTTTCTTGTTTGAAGTCATCGCAACTTTCTTGTTTGTCTTGGTTATCATGACTGTAACTTCAGCAAGCAAAGGAAATGGCGCGATTGCTGGTTTGGTGATTGGTTTGTCCTTGACAGCTATGATCCTTGTTGGATTGAACATCACTGGACTTTCAGTAAACCCAGCTCGTAGCTTGGCACCAGCTGTCTTGGTAGGTGGTGGCCCTTCAACAAGTTTGGATTTTTCATCCTTGCTCCAATCGTTGGTGGTGTTCTTGCAGCACTTGTTGCTAAAAACTGCCTTGGCACAGAAGAATAATAAACAAAAAGAGCCTTGCTCCTCATCTTGAGGAACAGGGCTTTTTTGTATGATACTCTTCGAAAATCTCTTCAAACCACGTCAGCTTCGCCTTGCAGTAGGTATGGTTACTGACTTCGTCAGTTCTATCCACAACCTCAAAACAGTGTTTTAAGCTGACTTCGTCAGCCGTATCTATAACCTCAAAGCAGTGCTTTTGAGCAACCTGCACTAGCTTCCTAGTTTGCTCTTTGATTTTTCATTGAGTATGAGTTTAGCGATTGTCAATTTTCTCTGGGTAAAGGTCGTGTTGGAAGAGCGTTGTTCTGCTAAGCCTTCATACTTGGTTCCAGGTCTACTGTAGTTGTAGTAGGGGTCGATTGAAATGCCCCGCGTGAGTGAATTTTTCCCAGACTTCTAAATAGCGAGGGTCGAGCAAGTTGACCAAGTCTTTCCCGATAGTGTTGATACAGTTTTTCGTGAAAATCCCCATGATTTCGATAGCTAAAGAGGTAGAGTTTGAGGGATTTTTGATTCGACACAGAGCTTGTCAGGAATGTAGGAAATATAAATCGTCGCAAAATCTGGCTGAGCCGTAATAGGACAAAAGCGAGGTAAAATTCAGGACAGTTGAATTTGATAAAATAGTCATTTTCCACATGACGATTGTCAAAAGATTCGAGGACATCTGGTTGATAGTCAAAGATGTAGTTGGTTTTCTTTGTTGCCCAGTGAGGCTTAGATTTTTTTCATTTCTTCTTGTTGTGACATGATTTTTTCTTTCTAATCTTAAACACCACGTTGGTTGTCGTAGAGGAGAGTATGTAGTTGAGGGAGGATGCGGACATTGCCCCAGCTATCATCAGCGGCGATGCGTTCCCAAAGTTCTTTGAGACGGTCCAGTTGGTCTTGGACAATATTACCCGTAGCCTTGGGCTCAGGGTTTCCTGCTGATAAGAAGAGAACATCTGGTTGGTAGCGTTCTTGAATGTCTTTGGCAAAGGCCAAATCGGCGTCATTAAAGACAGGGATTTTAAAGGTGACCTTGTCTGGGTCCAGTTGGGAAACGATGAAATCCAAGGTCTCAAAGTTGACTTCCATCTTAGATGAAGGAGGTTTGGGAGCTCAGGGTGACTTGGTCGATGTCTTTTAACCAATTTTGCCAGCGGGAGCCTTGAGTCTCAACAGCTAGAGTGACTCCACGTTCCTTGAGCTTGGTGACGAGTTGAGCCATGTTGGCTGCTAGGATAGCAGGATTTCCGCCAGACAGGGTTACATAGTCGTAGCTTCCTAGCTTGTCTAATTCAGCAATGACCTCGTCAGCGGTCATGCGAGTTGGTTTTTCAGAACCATCCCAAGTAAAGGCAGAGTCGCACCAGTCGCAGTGGTAGTCGCAACCTGCAGTGCGGACAAACATGGTTTTCTGCCCAATAGCACGACCTTCGCCTTGAAAGGTTGGACCGAAAATTTCCAGAACAGGTAGTTTGAGGACACGTTCCCTAGTCATCTAACCACTCCCGTCTAAACTCTGCAAAGGCAGTCGGAGTCTCATAGAGGCGAACATATTCCAAACGGAGACCACGCTCATCTGGTAATTCTTGACTCATGGTTTGGAAAATCCAGTAAACCATATTTTCAGCAGTCGTGTTCATATAAGGCAGGGTTTCATTGAGATAGCGATGGTCTAAGTGGGGCTCTAAGTAGCTCTTGTAGATGGCTTTGATATCTCCGAAATCATAAGTCATACCACGTTCATCTAAAAATCCACTGACAGCAATCTGCAAATGATAAGTATGGCCATGCAAGGATTTGCATTTTCCTTCATAGTGAAAGAGGTGGTGGGCAGCATCGAAGGTAAATTCTTTTGATACCAAGGTTCTGTGAGGATTGTGAGACAAGGGACTCCCCAGTTTCCTGTTTGATTTCTTTGGGTGCAAAAACATTAGCCCTCTCCTTTCTGTGAGAGATAAACATCTAAACCATGTTGACGTAAGTGACAGGCTGGACAATCACCGCAGCCACTTCCGATAATCCCATTGTAGCAGGTCAAGGTCTTTTCACGAACGTAGTCAAAGGCACCGAGTTGATCGGCTAACTCCCAAGTTTCAGCTTTATCTAGCCACATGAGAGGTGTTTGGATAACAAAGTCGTAATCCATGGCAAGGTTGAGGGTAACATTGAGGGATTTGACAAAGACATCCCGGCAGTCAGGATAGCCTGAGAAATCTGTCTCGCAGACACCCGTCACGATATCCTTAATGCCTCGTTGTTTAGTAAGAACTGCCGCAAAGGATAGAAAGAGGTGGTTGCGACCGTCAACGAAGGTATTGGGAACTTCTCCCTCTTTTTGCTCGATTTCCAGATTAGAGGTTAAGGCATTTTCAGTGATTTGTCCCAGCAGAGACATATCTAGGATATGATGACGAATGCCCTGTTCCTTAGCGATTTCTCTAGCAACTTGAATTTCGAGATGATGGCGTTGGCCGTAGGCAAAGGTGACGGCTTCGACCGTTTCATAGTGTTCTTTAGCCCAAAAGAGGCAGGTTGTAGAATCTTGACCGCCACTAAAGACGACCAAGGCTGATTGACGTTTCATAGTACTCCTTCCAAAGTGGGACATGTTCAGAGCACGCAAAAAGCTCCCTTGAGGGGAGCTAAAAAATACCAAGTAGAGGTTTTTTTTAGCGATGGCATGTCCCAAACATCGTAATATTCTACCTACAGTCTAGCATATTTTTTGAAAAATGGCAAAGGGCAAGAAAAAAGAGACCAAATGAAGCACTTGGTCTCTAATGTGATTAACTTAATTCAGCAACGATAGCCTTGATTTGTTCTGCAGTGTGAACACCTGCAACTTGTTTCACAACTTGGCCGTCTTTTTTGAAGAGAAGGGTTGGGATAGACATGATACCAAATGCACGAGCTGTATTTGGATTTTCATCTACGTCCATTTTAACGATTTTCAAGACATCTTCTGAAAGTTCTTCAGACAATTTGTCCAAGATTGGACCTTGCATACGACATGGACCACACCAAGTTGCCCAGAAGTCTACCAAGACCAAACCGTCTTTTGTTTCTTGTTCAAATGTTGCATCTGTAATTGCTTTTGCCATTGTATTTCTCCTTTTTAATTGTATTGGCTTAAATCTTGTTTCATGAGATAGAAGAAGACATCTCCATAAGTCCCATGGTAGTCCAAATCATGACCATTGTAGGTTAATTTTTGGACTGTGTAGTAGTCTGCGACGCCGATGAGGCAGGCTTGTTGAGAACGTTCAAAGTCTTCATAAGACTCGAAAGTCATGGTTCTCTCTTGCTTGCTGGCATCTAGATAGGTAATTTCGATCATATAAAACTCCTTTATTCGATCTTGACTTTATTGTACTCCTTGGAAAGAGGAATGTCAAGAAAAATGATTGCGCACGCAACTTTTTTAAAAAATCTGATTATGAAATGAAATCAAGACTCGTCTCCAATCTTTCTTCGACGGCTTTTTGCAAGTAAGCTAGGGTTGTTTGTCCCTCGTCAGTCAGGCAGATAAAACTAGCCCGTCTATCCTGATCGCAACATCGGCGACTAAGCAAACCGCAGTTTTTCTCTTCCAAGCGAGCAACCATTCGAGAGACAGCGCTGGGACTAAGGTGGAGTTTATCTGGCAGGTCAATCTGTCGTAGAGATTTTTCTTGTGCTAGATTCAGATAGTAGAGCAGGTAAAACTCTTTCAAGTTCAGCCTTTGTTCACTCTGCTGGGCAATAGTTTCTTCCAACAATGCTTCCATTTCCTTTTGACGGCGGTTGTAGTCAAACCACTTTTCCAAATAGGTCATTGCTTTCTCCTTTCTTTTCAAAGTAAAAATCACAAAGTCATTACTGACTATCTTTGTAACACAAGATGATTGCGCATGCAATGATTATACTACTTTTATCTAATCCATGCAAGAAAGAAAAATTTCGATATTTCCTTGAAATTTTTCTGAAAAAAAGAGTAAACTGGTATGCAAGAATTCTATTTCAAGGAGTTTAGGATGAAATTATATGTTCAATTAATGATTCTTTTGTGATTTCTCTAATCGGTGAAGGAATCTCTAGTTTCTTTCATCTGCCCATCCCAGGCAGTATTATCGGTTTGATTATTCTTTTTCTAGCCCTGCAATTCAAGTGGCTAAGAACCAGGCATGTCAATATGGTCGGGAATTTCTTGCTGGCTAATATGACCATTCTCTTTTTGCCGCCAGCGGTGGGAATCATGGAAAAGTTTGATGTGATTGCTCCCTATCTCTTACCTATCGTCTTGATTGTATTTTTTTGCAGCGGTGATTAATATTATCCTTATAGCTCTAGTGGTTCAGTTCATCAAGCGACGGTTTGAGGGAGATTATGAGAAAGGAGATGCCAAATGAGCGAATTTGTATCCAATCCTCTATTTGGGATTGCACTGTCTATCCTAGCTTATCTAGCAGGAATGTTGATTTACAGACGTTTTCCACATCCTTTGACGACGCCTTTGCTTTTGTCAGCTATTTTCATTATCATCTTTCTAAAGGTGACGGGTATTTCTTACCAAGATTACTATCAAGGTGGAGTTTATCTGAACAACTTGATCGTCCCATCGACCGTGGCTTTAGGGATTCCGCTTTACAAGAGCTTTCACCTGATGAAGCACCATGCACGGAGTATTCTCTTTGGTAGTCTGCTAGCAGTAGTTGTCAATACTAGCTTCACTGCCGTAGTGGCGAAAATATTTGGAATGGACTTTTTCCTAGCCATTTCTCTCTTTCCCAAGTCAGTGACAACCGCCATGGCAGTGGGAATCACAGAAAAATTGCAAGGTTTGACGACTGTGACCTTGGTAGTCGTAGTGGCAACTGGGATTTTAACAAGTGTTATAGGACCAACCCTTTTGAAGTGGTTGAAAATTGACGACCCAGTAGCAGTCGGGCTTTCCCTTGGAGGAACAGGTCACGCAGTTGGAACGGGAACAGCCTTTCGATACGATTCTGTAGCAGGAGCTATGGGTGGCTTGGCTATCGGTGTCACCGGTATTCTCTACGTCTTTGTCAGTCCCATCGTAGCCAGTTTGATATTGAGTTAAAGAAAAACCCAGCTTTTGTACTGACCCCAAAAAGTTAGACGGTTAATTTATCCGAAGGATTTAGTTCTGTATTGCACAGGACTAAGTCCTTTTAGTTTGACTTTAATTCGTTTATTGTTGTAGTAATCAATATAGTCTACAATAACTTGTTCCAATTGCTTAAGCGACTGAAACGACTTCTCATAACCATAAAACATTTCGGATTTCAAAATACCGAAGAAGGACTCCATCATACCGTTATCTGGGCTGTTGCCCTTGCGTGACATAGATGCTTGAATTCCCCTACCTCTAGGAATCGATGATAAGAATCGTGTTGGTATTGCCAGCCCTGGTCGCTGTGTAAAATGGTATTCTCATAGTGTTTCTCTGTGAAGGCCTGTTCCAACATGACTTTCACTTGTTCTAAGTTGGGCGAAGTAGAAAGATGATAAGCAATAATTTCACTGTTAAATCCATCTAAAACAGGCGATAAATAGAGTTTCTATGTGCTATTTGGAATGGCAAATTCTGTCACATCCGTATAGCACTTTTCCATTGGCCTTGATGCTTCAAACTGGCGTTGAATGAGATTCTCTGCTTTCTTGCCAATCTCTCCTTGGTATGAAGAATACTTTCGTTTCCGACGAATCCGAGCTGTTAGACCAAGGACTTTCATCAGACGTTGGACCTTCTTATGATTCACTACAAAACCACGATTTCTTAGTTCAAGAGTAACTCTCCGATAGCCATAATTTCCTTTATGCTCACTATAAATGGTCTGAATTTCGGTTTTAAGCTCTTTATCTTTATCAAGCCCATCCAGTTGCTTCAACTGATAATAGTAAGTCGAACGAGCTAAACGTGCTGTTTCAAGAAGAAAATCTAGTCGAAATCCTCCTGAAACCATTTCTCTAACTGTCTCTGCCTTTCTCGCTCTAAGGCTTCGTCCCTTTCCTCTAACTCTTTTAACTTTTTTAGGTAGGCCACCTCAGTCCGTAAGCGTTCATTCTCCTCCTGAAGTCGCTCCAGTTCTGTCATCTCTTCCCAAGTTTTCTTCCGTTTACGTCCCATTTTAGCTGGTCTCCCTCTTGTTTTTTCAAGAATAGTATACCCGTTTTTCTTGTATTGCGCCAGCCAATTTTTCAACAGCGAGCGATTAGGTAAAGCATAATCCAAAGCTACACTTCTTTGCGAACGACCTTCAAGAAGAACTTTATCAATCATTTCTTGTTTTAGTTCTGGAGAATAATAACGATTCTTCCCTTTTTTAACGATTTCTATTCCATAACGGTCAATTAATGTCACCATGTACTTTAGACCGGCAACATCCACTCCAAATCTTTTGAAATCTTTTTGAAATCTGTTTGAAGCTTTGTCCTTGCTTTCTTAGTTCATAGATTTGAACTTTATCTTCATAACTCAATTTCATAATAAAACACCCCAAAAGTTAGATTTTTTCTGTCTAACTTTTGGGGTGCAGGCCATTTCTAGCTGGGAATTTTTTATTGCAAATTAACCTTGTTTTTCAAAATGTAGTAGGTACCAAGATAGTAGATAGCTGATAAAAAGAGATCGCGAAGAATTTCTGTACCAGCCATCACGTTAAAGTCATTGTCAACTCTTAAGAAGAGAGAAACATAACCAATAACGATTGAAATGACAATATAGGCTAAAATTCCCATTGCTGTTCGATACTCGTTAAAGAGTTGTCCGATAGAGATGGAGAGGTAAATGGATAAAATCCATGCGATTGAACCGACAAATAGTGATAGGGCATACAGCCAGCCGTAGCTGATGTAATTGGAAATGAAGTCATAGAGGATAGTGAAGTCTTTTTTAACTGGTGTTAAGAAGAAGATAATCAATATACTCAAGATAAAGACGACACAACCTAAGATGTACCAGACAAGGGCACTGAAGAGTTTTGCGGTGATGATTTGGTGCTCAGAGACAGGCAAGGTCAAGGTCAAGTACCCTTGGCGGTCATAAACACTCCCCTTGAATCTTCGGATGATTAAAAAGATCGTCGCAATCAAAAGAGTAACGCTGAGCCCACCAAAAACTAGTACTAAAAAGAAGATGAAATAAGCAGCATTGTTAGGATTGTAACTCTGGCTAAGACTGCTAATAAAAGCTCCAATCAAAACTGAAATTGCAAGTACAGCACCGTAGAGTGCCAGATACCATTTATTGACATTTTTAAATTCATAACGAACTAGATTCCAAAACATAATAATCTCCTTTGCTTAGGCTTTAAATTCCTGGCGGAAGAGCTGGTCAATTGATTCGCCTGACTCGTAACGAATATCATCAACATTTCCTTGGCGGACGACTTTTCCGTCTTTGAGGAAGATAATCTCATCCAAGATTGGCTCAATATCTGAAATCAAGTGGGTTGAAATCAGTACCGTAGAAGTTGGTGAGTAGTTATTGATGATGGTATTGAGGATATAATCACGGGCAGCTGGATCCACGCCTCCGATTGGTTCGTCCAGAACGTAGAGGCGGGCTTCACGGCTCATAACCAGGATGAGTTGGACCTTTTCCTTGTTCCCTTTTGATAGTTTCTTGAGGCGACTGTTTTCATCAATACCGAGATCGGCTAAAAGGTGTTGGGCTTTTTCGAGATTGAAATCCTGATAGAAGGTTTTAAAATAGGTTAGAGCATCCTTTACCTTCATTTGCTCATTCAGATAAGTCGTGTCTGGTAGATAAGAGACAATCGCCTTGGTAGCAGGACTTGGCTCCATGCTGTTAATGAGGACACGACCTTGGTCTGGTTGGAGAAGTCCATTGATTAGTTTGATCAAGGTTGTTTTTCCAGAACCGTTTGGTCCAAGGAGACCGACGATTTTCCCAGCGGGAATCTCAAGGGGAAATATTGTTGAGGGCTGCTGTAGAACCATAAGATTTGGATACATTTTCAAATGCTAGTAATGTCATACTTTTAAACTCCTTTAATATAACCGCTTAATACAGAGGGTAAGTCTTCACGATTGTAACCGAATTGAAGCATGCCAGTTACAAAGTTTTTTTCAGTTGCTCCTCAGATAGTTGCTTGCGAGTTTGGACAATTAAGTCCCGATCCTCTGTCACAAAGCGTCCGGTTGTACGCTTGCTGTAGACCAAGCCTTCACGTTCAAGATCAGACAAGGCACGTTGGATAGTATTGGGATTGACCCCAGCCTCACTTGCCAGTTCTCTCACGGTTGGGAGCTGTTGGCTGGGTTCTAGTTTATGGGAAACAATATCTAGTTTGATTTTTTTCCATAATCTGCAAAATAGATTGGTTTTGTATTATCAAAAATCCAGGACATCATAGTCTCCTTTTCTTTTACCTTTATTGTTCTAATAAAATAATACAATAAAACAAAAAACTTGTCAAGTAAAAATAAGAATTGTTTTGGGAATTGCTCAAAAAATGGTATAATGAAAAGAAAACGACAAGGAGGAAAATGCATGCGTTGTCCAAAATGTGGGGCTAGCAAGTCTAGTGTTGTGGATAGTCGACAAGCCGAAGAAGGAAATACCATCCGTCGAAGACGTGAGTGCGATGAGTGTCAGCATCGTTTTACGACCCTATGAACGAGTAGAAGAAAGAACGCTGGTTGTCGTCAAGAAAGACGGTACACGAGAGCAGTTTTCGAGAGATAAAATCTTTAATGGGATTATCCGTTCAGCTCAGAAGCGTCCTGTGTCAAGTGATGAAATCAACATGGTGGTCAATCGCATCGAGCAAAAACTCCGTAGTCGCAGTGAGAATGAAATTCAAAGTGAATATATTGGAGCTTTAGTCATGGAGGAATTGGCGGAGCTTGATGAGATTACCTATGTTCGTTTTGCCAGTGTTTACCGTAGCTTTAAGGATGTGAGTGAGTTAGAGAGTCTGCTCCAGCAAATCACCCAGTCCTCTAAAAAGAAAAAGGAAAAGTAAATGAAGCCAAATGACCGTTTTTCTTTTCTAAAGAATAATCGGGTGTCGCAAGATACCTCATCTCTGGTACAGTGCTACCTCCCGATTATCGGTCAGGAGGCGCTGAGCCTCTATCTATATGCCATTACCTTTTGGGATGGCGGGCAAAAGGAACACCTTTTTGCTAACATTCTTAATCATTTGAACTTCGGGATGAATACGCTCCTCCAGTCCTTTAAAATCTTATCTGCTTTGGACTTGTTGACTCTTTATCAAAAAGAGGAAACCTATGAATTACAGCTTCATTCTCCCCTCTCCAGTCAGGAATTTCTAAGTCACTCTGTCTATAGTAGACTGTTGGAAAAAAAGATTGGTGATACAGCTGTTTCTACTATGAAACAGATTTCAAGTGAGGGAGAAGCACTCTCTGTTTCTTTGAGCCAAGTATTTCCAAACCTGACCGAAGAAGGGACTTCAATCGAGTCTAAAATTAAGATGAAAAATGATTTTTGACTTGAACATTTTCAGCGCCTGATGGCTCGAGATGGTTTGCGTTTTGAAAAACGAGCAGGCAGATGTTTTGGAATTGTTTGCCATTGCAGATGAAAAAAAATGGACCTGGTTTGAAACCTATCAATTAGCCAAGGCGACTACAGTGGCTCAGGTGATTTCAGTCAAACGCATGCGTGAAAAAATAGCGCAAAAACCAGCCTCTTCTGACTTTAGCCCCAAAGAAAATGACCATTATCAGGGAAGCCAAGAGTAAAACTCCCCTAGAATTTTTAGCCGAAATCAAGCAAACACGTAAGGGAAACATCACCCAAAGTGAAAGAGAACTCCTTCATCAGATGGCGTCTTTAGGCTTGTTGGACGAAGTTATCAATATCGTCTTGCTTTTAACCTTTAACAAGGTTGATTCGGCCAATGTCAATGAAAAATACGCCATGAAGGTCGCAAATGACTATGCTTATCGCAAGATTCGAACAGCAGAGGAAGCCGTGCTTCGGATTCGAGAGCATCAGCAAAAAGGCCAGGAAGGCCAAAAATCAAAAACAAGCTCTACTAAGACAAATGTGCCCAAGTGGAGCAATCCAGAATATAAAAATCAAACCAGCGAGGAAACTCTGTTTGGAACTAGAACGCAAAAACAAGAAATGTTAGCCCTGATTAGAAGAAGGAGGAGACTAGATGAAAGTGTTGGTGACGTAATCAAACGTCAGACAAGTCGTTTTCAGTATCAGGACCTAGTCCAGCAGATCATGAAGGACCCAGATGTAGCGGCTTTTATCCAGAAAGAATCCCTCAGCCAAGAGGAGTTAAATCGTAGCATCTCCAAGTTCAACCAATATATCACAGAACGGGATAAGTTTCTTCGTGGGGATGCAGACTATATAGCGCGTGGCTACAAGCCTATCTTGGTCATGAATCACGGTTATGCAGATGTATCTTATGAAGAAACACCAGAACTAATCGCGGCTGAAAAAGAGGCAGCAATCAAGAATCGTCTCAAGTTGATCAATCTACCAGCAAGTCTCAAGAAAGCGAAATTGGCTCAGATTGACCTGGATGATCTAGGCCGTTTGCCGATTTTTGAGAGACTCTATGCCTTTGTTGATCTTTACCCTAGTATCCGAAAAGGTCTCTATCTTTATGGTGATTTTGGTGTCGGTAAGAGTTTCATGATGGCGGCTCTGGCCCATGACCTATCTGAAAAACGAGGTGCTTCAACAACCATTCTCCACTATCCAAGTTTTGTCATTGATGTGAAAAATGCCATCGGTGAAGGATCTGTGAAGACCTTGGTGGATGAGATCAAGTTAGCAGAAGTTTTAGTCTTGGATGATATTGGTGCAGAGCAGTCTACCCCTTGGGTGCGTGATGAGATTCTCCAAGTCATTCTCCAGTATCGCATGCAGGAAGATTTGCCGACCTTCTTTACTTCCAACTTTAATTTCCAAGATTTGGAAAAACATTTTGCCAAAGGAAAAAATGGAAATGATGAGACTTGGGAAGCTAGACGGGTCATGGAAAGGATTCGTTATTTAGCTGAGGAAACGAGACTAGAAGGAGAAAATCGCCGATGACAGAAACCATTAAACTGATGAAAGCTCATACTTCAGTTCGTCGCTTTAAGGAGCAAGAGATTCCTCAGGCAGACTTGGATGAGATTTTAACTGCTGGACAAATGGCGTCATCTTGGAAAAATTTCCAATCCTACTCTGTGATTCTTGTGCGCAGTCAAGAGAAGAAAGATGCCTTATATGAACTGGTTCCTCAGGAAGCCATTCGCCAGTCAGCTGCCTTTTTGCTCTTTGTCGGTGACTTGAACCGAGCTGAAAAGGGAGCGAGCCTTCATACGGATGTTTTCCAACCTCAAGGAGTGGAAGGTCTCCTCATCACATCTGTGGATGCTGCGCTTGCTGGTCAAAACACCTTGCTTGCGGCAGAGAGTCTGGGATATGGTGGTGTGATTATCGGTTTGGTTCGTTATAAGTCGGAAGAAGTGGCAGAGCTTTTTAACTTGCCTGACTATACCTACCCTGTTTTTGGGATTGCCCTCGGTGTGCCAAATCAACAACATGATGTCAAACCAAGACTACCTTTGAGCCAAGTGGTTTTTGAAGAAGAATACCAAGAACAGCCAGTTGAAGCGATTTTGGACTATGACCAAGTACAGGAAGACTATGCTGGTGCGCGTGCGACGACCTCTTGGAGTCAGCGTTTGGCAGAGCAGTTTGGTCAAGCCGAACCTAGCTCAACTCGGAAGAATCTAGAACAGAAAAAGTTATTGTAGAAAGTGAGAAAACATGGCCTTACCAACTGTTGCCATTGTAGGACGTCCCAATGTTGGGAAAATCAACCTTATTTAACCGAATCGCTGGTGAGCGAATCTCAATCGTAGAAGATGTCGAGGGTGTGACACGTGATCGTATCTATGCAACGGGTGAGTGGCTCAACCGTTCTTTCAGTATGATTGATACTGGAGGGATTGACGACGTCGATGCTCCCTTCATGGAGCAAATCAAACACCAAGCAGAAATTGCTATGGAAGAAGCAGATGTCATCGTCTTTGTGGTGTCTGGGAAAGAAGGGATTACAGATGCGGATGAGTACGTAGCTCGCAAACTCTATAAAACCCATAAGCCTGTTATCCTAGCCGTTAACAAGGTTGACAATCCTGAGATGCGAAATGATATCTTTGATTTCTATGCGCTAGGTTTGGGAGAACCGCTGCCGATTTCGTCTGTCCACGGTATCGGTACGGGTGATGTACTGGATGCCATCGTGGAAAATCTACCACATGAAGTCGAAGAAGAAAATCCAGATGTCATTAAATTCAGCCTAATTGGTCGTCCAAACGTTGGGAAATCAAGTTTGATCAATGCCATTTTGGGAGAAGACCGTGTGATTGCTAGTCCAGTAGCTGGAACAACGCGCGATGCCATTGATACCCATTTTACAGATGCTGATGGTCAAGAGTTTACCATGATTGATACAGCTGGTATGCGTAAGTCTGGTAAAGTCTACGAAAATACTGAAAAATACTCTGTCATGCGTGCCATGCGTGCCATTGACCGTTCAGATGTGGTCTTGATGGTCCTCAATGCCGAAGAAGGGATTCGTGAGTACGACAAGCGTATCGCAGGTTTCGCCCATGAAGCTGGTAAAAGGAAACGATCATCGTAGTCAATAAGTGGGATACTCTTGAGAAAGACAACCATACCATGAAGAACTGGGAAGAAGATATCCGTGAGCAGTTCCAATACCTGCCTTATGCTCCTATTGTCTTTGTTTCAGCTCTTACCAAGCAACGACTTCACAAATTGCCTGAGATGATCAAGCAAATCAGCGAAAGTCAAAACACCCGTATCCCATCAGCTGTCTTGAACGATGTGATTATGGATGCCATTGCTATCAATCCAACACCGACAGACAAAGGGAAACGTCTCAAAATCTTCTACGCGACCCAAGTGGCAACCAAACCACCGACCTTTGTTATCTTTGTCAACGAAGAAGAACTCATGCACTTCTCTTACCTACGTTTCTTGGAAAATCAAATCCGCAAGGCCTTTTGTCTTTGAAGGAACCCTGATTCATTTAATCGCAAGAAAAACGCAAGTAAATTGTGCTGTTTTTCCAATATAAATAACTTAAAAAAACCTGAGGACTACTTTTGTCTCAGGTTTTTCTGTTTATCTTGATTCTCAGAATAGATTTGAAATGAAAAAAAGAATAGTTTTTGTCCGTTTAGCTACCAAAAGGTTACTAAAGACATGATCCTCCACAAATAAATAATTTCAATATGCTAGCATTAGATAAGGTTTTTAACATTATTTTTTTAATCTTGGAAACATGTTAGTAATCATTAAAAGAATAACTTTTTACTGTCTGTAGCTTTCTTTTTAATTTGTAATTTTTTTAAAATCGTGTTCTTGCAAGTCCCAGTTAAAAGTAAGATTGTTTCATCAATTCTTTAAAAATTAAATAATTTGTACGATCTCTTTCTAGTTTATTTAATTCTTCATCTTTCAAAACCCTCTAAAATGTCTCTGATAAATTGACCTTCTTTTTTTAGTCCTTGAAATCCAGGATAGTAAATAAAATCATTTAAAAATATAAAAATATTTTAGCATCTTCTAATAAACTTTTTCGTATGCGTTTGGTATTTTTTCGGCAAAAATTTATTATCGATTTTGACAAATAGTTTAAAAACGACCTTATATCTGCTTTCATATCCAATTATATAATAACCAATAGCGCAAAGTGTATAGTAATCTTCTGGATTTTCATCTAGTAGTTGACATAAAAACTGAGAACTCAACTTCTTATCAAAAAAATTTCAGATATACAATTAAATCAGAAATATTATTGATTCTATTTGAGTTATTCTTCAATATTCGATAGATACTTTTCAAATATCCTATTTTCAATATCTAATAAATAATTTTCACCATTTGTTATAAAGTTTTTCATTATTATTGATTGTTGTTCTTAATTTAAATATCGAAGCTCTGAATTTCATTAAAGTATAAATGTATGACTTTGTTGTATCAGAATCAGGATGAATTAAATAGATATTATTTATCCGATCAGAGCAGTATTTATCGTTCGAAGGTATTCATAAAAAGTTTTTTTATTATAGTTAGTCATTTTCTTGATTAATAAAAAAATTGGTTCATAAATTTCTAAAGAGATAGTCTTTAAAAAAAGTATAGAACGACCCGCCTTTTTAGAACTATGTGTATTGCTAATTATATTTCTTATTGTATCATATAGATGATTCCAAGTATGCTCTTAAGAATTATCTTGCCTACTGAAATTTTATAATCCTCAGAGTCTCTATCAAGGCATTGTTTATACTTTTCAATGTTTTTCAATAGCATTCGGATTCTGTGACAATTTCAGAAGGTTTAGTTCTCTCCTGTTATTGAAACTATAAAGAGTTGTTTTAATTGTATAATGGATGAATCAGCCAATGAGAAAGGCTGCTCCTTAATTTGATGTTTTATCAAGATTGAGTTTTTAAATTGAAATTAGAAAGTTCCTTAGAAATTTCTTGCTCGATAATCTCAAGCATTTCGTAAGTTGAGGAAAAAAATGTAGTAATCATCAATGAAGCGATAAATTTTATAATGTTTATTGAAGTAAATATTTTTGCTGATTTAAGTTCTTCTCGATATTAAAATCACAGTGTGTTAAAAATAATGTCAGCAATTATTCTATTTATTTCTGGTCCGATTATAATTCCATTAGTTTTCGTTATCATTGCTTTTTGTTGAATTATGTCAGATTGAGCAGCAAAAGTATTCTTCAACGACCAATCAGAGTATTCCTTACCTAGATGTTTATCTCCAACAATTGCCCATGTGATTGAATGTGTATATACTTCCAAAAAAAGTTTTTGGATATCGAGTTTAGAAAAAAATCTATATCGCAAACTATCTCTATTAAAAACTAGGAGAATTTAGAATACTAGATAATTTATGGTGCTTATTATATGTGAAATATTTTTTTAAAGAAAAGGGTCCAATTCTTCATTTGTAATAGAATTATTTCCTTCGATGCCAAAATCTTGTTCTATTTTTAACAGTTCTTTTTCTAAAGCTTTGCTTTCTGAATATGTTATAGTGTTTGCTTTTTTTGAACTTTACGAACATTAAATTTAGACTTTTGAAGAAAGTTAATTAGTAAATATTCATATTTCATAATATAAAAATAAAAACTTTAACTGTGAAGAAGGATGCATCAACGAAATTGTCCTATAACTACCATTATTTTTTTAGGGATTTCGTAGTGAAGTGGTATTGTATATTTTCCATTGAATTTTTCGTTAAACTTTTTATTATTGGTTGGAACCAGATTCATCAAATTTTTCTAAATTATTTTTTTAATGGTGAATTTGAGAAAAAGATTGGTACCTCAGAAGGGAGAATTTCTGTAGTTAAAAACCATTCCTGTTTAAGATATTGTTTATTCATAATTTAATTATCCTTGATTTTTTTGTCCCTTATATTGTACCATATAAAGTGTAGGCTTGAGAACACTAAATATTTTTAATACTTGTTAAAACAAGTTTAATACAAGTTTAGGTTCTTATACACACAAAAAGATTATTTCAAGTTTTACTTAAAAAGCACATATATTTACTAGTTATTCTGTGCTGACTATCTCGGTGGAGCATAAATATTTGTTCCACTCAGTCTGCCTACAATTTTAGGAGTATATTTTTATGAAATTTAACTCAATGTTTGTAAAAAAATTAAACAAGGTGATAGACTAGTTTATAAATTAAGGGATGAATCATTAAGGTGTGAATTAGAAGCTTTAAACATTGAGATTATTAATAAATTTAATCTAAGTGTTCCAAACAGGAATGCTATTATAAAAATCATTGATTCAATTTTTTTAAGTCAAGGGAGTATTTATTATAATCAGTCAAATTTAACTGCAACACCTCAGAAATTTTTTTGTCATAAAAATCAGATATTAAAAACTTCTTTTCCATCCATCAACAAACACAAACTATATAAAAAAATTAGTTAAATCATCTTTATTAAAAGACTCTAGTATGGATATTATTAAAAAGTTTATTTTTTTAATAGTGACATCTCTGGTGTTCCGTTAGGAATGCCATTTTTCTAATGCATTATCTGAAGTTTATTTAGAAGAATTTGATGATGCTATAAGACGAGAATTTTCTCCAATTTTTTTATGTTAGATATGTAGATGACATATTAATAATAAAAAGGTTATCCCAAAAGTATGACTATTGATAAAAATAGTGAGAAAAAAATTTATTATTTAGTTTATTGGAACAAATTGATTTATCAGCTAATGAGAGTAAAAACAGATATATATGAATACACACCATCTGTTAATACACTAAAACTTTGAGTATCTTGGATATAATTTTAATATATCTGATAAAAAGTTATACATTGACATTTCTAAAAAAAGTATGACAAAAAGTATTAAATAGACTTACGAGATATTTTAAATATTATAAATCTTCTGCTCATACCGATGAAGATTTTTGGATTCTTTATTATAGAATAAAAAAATTTAATATATGGTGTAACATCGAGTGGGGAAAAAGGTACTAATAATAAGTTAAAATTTGGAATTGGTTTTAGTTATAAGTTTATCAATTCTGACAATATACTAAAAAAATCTTTTTGAGGACATTCCACTATTTTTAGGAAGAAGTACTCAAACCAATTTACCTCGGAACAGACCGCGCTCTTATTCAGTTTGTTTACTGTTAATTCAAGTTCTAAAGGAAGAATTATTCTTAACCAATTTTTCTGATACTGATGATATATTACTTTTACTCAAAAAAAGAGGGCAACTTATACTAAGTATTCAATTTCAAAGTTAGAAGAAATTGCTCAGGTATTGGATGTTCTTCAATTACACGAAGTAATGATAGCTTATATAGATATAATTTACAAATACAGATTATGAAAAAAATTACGAATTCATTGATTAAACTGAGGGCTCTGGCTCTTTTTTTGTTCCTCTCTTGACTATGAAGTAGTCATTTTCCTAATTATTTCTTGTTGGTCTTGGAGGGGAATAGATGTAGAGCTGAATCTGTCATCAAAATTCAATCATTATCCTAGTTTTTGTAACCTATTTGTAATGAAAATGCACTTTCTTTGTAAAAAAATCAAAATGCTATAATTCCTTAAATCAATTTTTCCTTTATCAGGAGGTTATTATGAAAAAGAAGCAGATTATTTAAAAAAATAGTTTGTTGGTTCGCTTTACTTGGATTGCTGACGGTTTTTTTCTTTTCTTATCAGCATTCACAGCACCTGAAAAACCTGAGTACGGGATATATGATCCAAATCACTATTTGACTGACGCGACAATTAGTCAGATTCGAGAATTGAATAATGTCAATAGTAAAAAAGCGGAAAAATTCCAAATAGGCGTTTATGTTGTGAAAAGCCTAGATGGAGAAACAATCGAAACAGTTGCTAATGAAACAGCTAGAGCTTGGAAGATTGGCTATTCGGGAGATAATCACGGTGTCTTGATTGTGCTTGCAGTTCAAGATAGAAAATCACGGATTGAAACAAGCAATAATGTGGCCAGTAAGATCACAGACTATCAGACCAATAGAGTCTTGAAAACAGCACGACCTTACTTTCAGAAGGGAGACTATAACAATGGAGTTCTCTCTATAGTAAACAATCTCAACTATATATTCTATAGTGATCTAGTACACCTTCTTCAAGTTCTAAAAGTAGTTACGACTATGCTACTAATCCTAGTCGCTTAAGAGAAATTGAAAAGTATGCTGGTGAGAGGAGTTCTTCGAGACGGCATCGAAACAGTAGTTCAAGTGACGGAGTTATCGGATTTGGAGTCCTCATTTACTTCATCGTGATGATCATCGGATTTATATCTGGAGGTCGTGGTGGTTCTAGTGGAGATGATTCTGGCGGAGGCTGGTGGGGCGGTGACTCATCAGATTCAGGATCCTCTTGGTCAGACTCAGGCTCCGACTCATCTGGAGGCTGGGACGGCGGTGGCTTTGATGGTGGCGGTTCGTCTGATGACTGGTGAGTGATCCTATATAAATCTCAAACCGATTCCTCAAAGCAGTAAGGCAACTCCTTTGCAAAAGTTTACTCCTTAATTTAGAATAAAAAAACAAAGATTGGAAAATTGATTTAAAATCTGAGTCCTATCTCAGAAAAGTTGATAAAAGAAAGTGTTAGGGTTTTGATATGAAACAAAATAAAAGTAATTCTCTCTATAGTGGCGATTTTCTTTGGACTACTAGTTTTGGGAAGTTGTTCCGCAGTGACGACCTATAATGGTCTGATCGGTGAACAGACTAAAGTGGAGCAGGCTCAGGCCGATGTCTCAACAGCCCTCCAACGTCGTTCAGACTTGATTGGTAATTTGGTGGAGTCCGTTAAAGGACAAATGAATCATGAAACGGAAGTCTTTACTAAAATTGCTGATGCCAGAGCTAAAATCGGCAGTAGCTCAGTAACATCGGAAGAAAACCAAAAGGCTCAGGGAGAGTTGAGCTCTGCTCTTTCCCGTTTGATTTCCTTGACGGAGAACTACCCTGAACTCAAGAGCAATCAAAATGTTGAGCAACTGATGGTGGAACTTTCAGGAAGTGAAAATCGTATCTTTGTAGCACGTAAGGATTATAACAAGGTCGCAGCCGAGTACAATCAAAAGTTGAGAAGTTTCCCAACCGTACTCTTTGCGAATATGATGAACTTTAAAGAAGCTGAAACCTTCAAAGAAACAGAAGAAGCCAAGACAGTTCCTAAGGTCGATTTCGGAACATCTTCATCAAGTCAATAAAGTGAATCGACTATGAATAAAGGGATTTCTCTAGTATGACTAGTGATTTTAAACTCAAACCTGGAAAGCCTTTTTCCAGGTTTCTTTTGGTATAATAAAATAAAAAAGAAATCTTGGAGAAAGCTATGCTAGGAAGACTTTTTTCAACTCTTGGTCTTGTCACCATACTTTTATTTTTTTCATTGGATTGAGAAGGCGGATAAAGATAGTAAATATTTCGTGTTTTTTTCATTACTTTTTATTGGATTTATCTCCCTTTTGGGCTTTATTCAGTATCGCTTTTACAATTTTTTCTTTGTTGATTTTCAATTTTATCTTGAAAAATCCCATGGATCTAACAAGATGGGGGATATGGATTCTTTTAGTCTTCTTGTCTCTTGTAAATGACTGGAAAGTCTATGTCTGCCTGAAGAGAATGTTCAAGCTGAGACAGATCAATAACAGAGACTCATCACAGAATAGCTAAATTTTTAGAGGAGGTTTAAGATGTCAAAGGTAAGGCAGTTTATGTATAGCTATTACAAAATCTATATTCTTACGATTTGCTTTCTCTGGTTCCTCATGTTCTTTCTTCCTTGGGATTGGCAAATAGGAGGAGTTTCAATTTATTATTTCGTTATGAAAAACTCTTCGTGGTTTTTGGTGTTTTATCCATTCTATACTCCATACTGATTAAAAAAATCAGTCTCTTTATCTTTGGAGTGCTATTTTGCATGGCCTTCTGGATCAATCTCTTTTTGTACTTTGGCTTATTACCAGCATTTTTTGGAAATTAAACACTAAAAATTGATGGGCTAGACTAGCTTCTAGCCCTTTTTATTTTCTTGTCAAAATAGTTTGAGAAGTGAAAATGATTTTGGTTGACGAGCTATCTGTATGATATAATAAGTTCCGTAAACAGAAGATTAAGGGATTTAAAAATGGCGAAAAAGTAAAGGACTATTATGACCTGGCTTATGCTAAGGATTTGAGTCGACGGTTGCAAGCAGCGTCCCCCGCCTTTGATGGACAAAAATTTAGCTTGTTGCTAGAAAAAGACCTGGAAAATTTGGAGTTTAGCCAGCGTCAAGAACTCTTGGCTAAAAGTATCAAAGAATGCCTTCCCCTATCTTATCAGGATTCTCTCAAGGTTTTTGAGAAAATTTTAGGTCCTGAGTTAGAGGGTGGTCTAGGCATGTTTTCAGAAGGTTACTGGCTTTGGCCAATTGGCAAATATATAGAGCTATATGGAGACAAGGAATTTGAATTGAGCGCGGCCTTTAGTAAGGAACTCACCAAGCGATTTACAGGGAGAATTTTTCCATGAGGCCCTTACTGGCTCGCTATCCTAAGGATACAATGGCTTTGCTGATAGAATGGAGTCAGGATGAAAATTTGCGCGTTCGTAGACTTGCCAGCGAGTGCATGCGTATCCGTCTGCCTTGGGCTAAGAGACAAACCGTGGTGTTAGATTATCTTGAGGATTTCACCACTATTCTGACCAATCTAAAGGATGATAAAGACAAGTCCATTCAAAAAAAGCGTAGCGAACAATCTAAATGATTTATACAAGGAAGACCCCTGATAAGTTCGAAAGGATTCTTCAAACTTGGAAGAGGAGGAACTAAGTCCCAAGTTGTGCCTGGATTATCAAGCATGCATCACGAACAAAAAAATAAAAAAATACCGACAGAAGATTGAAAAAAAGTGGATTTTAGAGATGTCTTTTTTTCCTTTGTAAAGTAAGGATTCTTTCTTGAAAAAAATAGTAGTAAATATGCTAAAATGAAAAGAACATTCTAAAATCTTCAGAATTAAAAAGTAAGGAAAATAATGGCTAATATTTTAAAAAATCATCGAAAATGATAAAGGTGAAATAAGAAAATTAGAAAAAAATGGCAGACAAGGTCATGTCCTATGAAGAACAAATGGCAGCCTTGACCGATGAAGAACTGCAAGCAAAAAAACGGTTGAATTTAAGGAACGCTATGCAAATGGTGAAACGCTGATCAACTCTTGTACGAAGCATTTGCGGTTGTCCGTGAAGGGCTAAACGTGTTCTTGGACTCTTCCCTTATAAGGTTCAGGTCATGGGAGGATCGTTCTTCACCACGGAGATGTACCTGAGATGCGTACAGGGGAAGGAAAAAAACCCTGACAGCGACTATGCCGGTATATCTGAATGCCTTGTCTGGAAAAAGGAGTTCACGTAGTAACGGTCAATGAATACCTATCTGAGCGTGATGCTACTGAAATGGGTGAACTCTATTCATGGCTTGGTTTATCAGTAGGGATCAACCTAGCAGCTAAGTCTCCGATGGAAAAAAGAGAAGCTTATGCATGTGATATCACCCTACTCAACCAACTCTGAGATTGGATTTGACTACCTTCGTGATAACATGGTCGTTCGAGCTGAAAAATATGGTACAACGTCCACTTAACTATGCCTTGGTTGACGAGGTAGACTCGATTTTGATTGACGAAGCGCGTACACCTTTGATCGTTTCAGGAGCCAATGCTGTCGAAACAAGTCAGCTGTATCATATGGCGGATCACTTTGTCAAATCTTTGGACAAAGATGATTATATCATTGACATTCAGTCTAAGACTATTGGTTTGTCTGATTCAGGGATTGACAAGGCTGAAGACTACTTCAAACTGGAAAATCTCTACGATATTGAAAATGTGGCTCTTACTCACTTTATCGACAATGCCCTCCGTGCCAACTATATCATGCTTCTTGATATTGACTATGTGGTCAGCGAAGAGCAGGAAATCTTGATTGTCGATCAATTTACAGGTCGTACTATGGAAGGTCGTCGTTATTCTGATGGCTTGCACCAAGCCATCGAAGCCAAGGAAGGCGTGCCGATTCAAGATGAAACCAAGACTTCAGCTTCTATCACCTACCAAAACCTCTTCCGTATGTATAAGAAGTTGTCTGGTATGACGGGTACTGGTAAGACAGAGGAAGAAGAATTCCGTGAAATCTATAACATTCGTGTCATCCCAATCCCAACTAACCGTCCTGTTCAACGTATTGACCACTCTGACCTTCTTTATGCAAGTATTGAAGCAAAATTTAATGCTGTTGTTGAAGATGTCAAGGTTCGTTACCAAAAAGGACAACCTGTCTTGGTTGGTACTGTTGCCGTTGAAACCAGTGATTATATTTCTCAGAAATTGGTTGCAGCAGGAATTCCCCACGAAGTTTTAAATGCGAAGAACCACTACAAAGAAGCGCAAATCATTATGAACGCTGGTCAACGTGGTGCGGTTACCATCGCAACCAACATGGCCGGTCGTGGTACTGACATCAAGCTCGGTGAAGGTGTTCGTGAATTGGGTGGACTTTGTGTCATCGGTACAGAACGCCACGAGAGCCGTCGTATTGATAACCAGCTTCGTGGACGTTCAGGAAGACAAGGAGATCCAGGTGAGTCTCAATTCTACCTATCTCTTGAAGATGACTTGATGAAACGCTTCGGTTCAGACCGCTTGAAAGGTGTCTTTGAACGCCTCAATATGTCAGAAGAAGCTATTGAGTCCCGTATGTTGACCCGTCAGGTTGAAGCAGCTCAAAAACGCGTTGAGGGGAATAACTACGATACACGTAAACAAGTTCTTCAATACGATGATGTCATGCGCGAACAACGTGAGATTATCTATGCGCAGCGTTATGATGTTATCACTGCTGACCGTGACTTGGCTCCTGAGATTCACGCTATGATTAAACGTACGATCGGACGAGTTGTGGATGCTCATTCACGTTCTAAGGAAGAAGAAAAAATCAAAGCTATCTTGAACTTTGCTAAATACAATCTGCTACCAGAGGGTTCTATTTCTGAGGAAGATTTGGCTGGTTTGTCAGATCGTGATATCAAAGATGAACTCTTCCAACGTGCCTTAAAGGTCTACGATAGTCAAATCTCAAAATTACGAGACGAGGACGCAGTCAAGGAATTCCAAAAAGTCTTGATTCTGCGTGTTGTGGATAACAAGTGGACAGACCATATTGATGCTCTTGACCAGTTGCGAAATGCTGTTGGACTTCGTGGCTATGCGCAAAACAACCCAGTTGTTGAGTACCAAGCAGAAGGTTTCCGCATGTTTAACGATATGATTGGGTCAATTGAATTTGACGTCACTCGTTTGATGATGAAAGCGCAAATCCATGAACAAGAAAGACCACAGACGGAGATTAATATTAGCACAACGGCTACTCGTAATATCGCAGCCCAGCGTGCAAATCTTCCAGCAGATGTGGACTTGAGCCGAATTGGGCGTAATGAACTTTGTCCATGTGGTTCAGGTAAGAAATTTAAGAATTGTCATGGAAGACGAAACTAATAAGACATAAGAACAGGCGGATACCTGGTGAAAATACATTTTTACTTGGTGTCCGTTTGCTTTATAAGGAGATGAATCATGGTATTTACAGCTAAAAGTCCTAAAATTAACATTGAAGAAGTTCGCACCTTGTCTAAATTAGAAGGAGCGGCTCTCGCGAGAAAAAATCAACGTGATCAGGAATTGGAAGCCATCATCCGTGGGGAAGACCAGCGTATTCTCTTGGTGATTGGACCATGTTCATCTGATAATGAAGAAGCGGTTCTCGAGTATGCCAAGCGTCTATCTGTTTTGCAAGAAGAGATCAAAGACCGTATCTTTATGGTCATGCGGGTCTATACAGCAAAACCTCGTACCAATGGAGATGGCTATAAGGGTTTGATTCATCAACCAAATGCGACAGAAGCTCCTAGCTTGATCAATGGAATCAAGGCTGTTCGTCAGCTACACTATCGTGTGATTACCGAGACTGGTATGACAACTGCTGATGAGATGCTCTACCCAGAAAACCTTCCTTTGGTGGATGATTTGATTTCTTATATGGCTGTTGGGGCTCGTTCAGTCGAGGACCAGCAACACCGTTTTGTAGCGAGCGGAGCAGATTTTTCAACAGGATTTAAAAATCCAACGTCTGGAAATCTCAATGTTATGTTTAACGGGATTTACGCAGCGCAAAACAAGCAGAGTTTCCTCTTCCTTGGTAAAGAGGTGGAAACGACTGGGAATCCATTGTCCCACGCCATTCTTCGTGGTGCCTTGAATGAATATGGAAAAAATATTCCTAACTACTACTATGATAATTTGATGGATACTATTGCCCAGTATGAAAAGATGGGCTTGGAAAAATCCCTTTATCATCATTGATACCAATCATGACAATTCAGGCAAGCAGTACATGGATCAAATCCGTATCGTTCGTCAGACCTTGATCAACCGTGACTGGAATGAGAAAATCAAGAAATATGTTCGTGGCTTTATGATTGAGTCTTATCTAGAAGATGGACGCCAAAATGAGCCAGAAGTTTTTTTGGTAAGTCCATTACGGATCCGTGTCTAGGATGGGACAATACAGAGGCACTTGTTCGCGAAATTTACCAAACGCTAGGGAGAGTAAGATGGCATTTATCGAAAAAGGTCAAGAAATTGATATTGAAGCAATCAAGGCTGCGACCCAGTTGTCACCTGAAGCCTTGCGAAAGAAAGAAGCCCGCGATAGAGAGCTGGCAGCCATCATCTCGGGTGAGGATGACCGCATCCTTTTGGTGATGGGGCCTTGCTCTTCGGACAATGAAGAAGCAGTGCTTGAATATGCTCGTCGCTTAGCAGACTTGCAGAAAAAGTTGCGGATAAAAATCTTTATCGTCATGCGTGTTTATACTGCCAAGCCTCGTACTAATGGAGATGGCTATAAGGGTATGATTCATCAGCCAAATGCTAGCGAGGCGCCTAGTCTCATCAATGGTTTGCAGGCAGTTCGTCAGCTGCACTACCGTGTGATTACCGAAACGGGCTTGACGACAGCTGATGAGATGCTCTATCCGTCAAATCTCGTTTTGGTTGATGATTTGGTCAGCTATCATGCGGTTGGAGCTCGTTCAGTGGAAGACCAGGAACACCGCTTTGTAGCCTCTGGGATTGACGCACCGGTTGGGATGAAAAATCCAACATCTGGGAACCTTGGGGTCATGTTTAATGCCATCTATGCAGCTCAAAACAAGCAAACCTTCCTTTACCATGGTCAAGAAGTGGAAACTTCAGGAAATCCCTTGGCCCACGTTATCCTTCGTGGTGCCATGAACGAATACGGCAAAAATGAACCCAATTTCTACTATGAAACCCTCTTGAACGCCATCAATCGCTATGAGACCATGGGACTTGAAAATCCCTTTATCATCATTGATACCAATCATGACAATTCAGGCAAGCAGTATATGGAACAAATCCGCATTGTTCGCCAATCCTTGCTGAATCGCGACTGGAATGAAAAGATTAAAAAGACGGTTCGAGGCTTTTATGATCGAATCTTACCTAGCAGATGGTCGCCAAAATCAACCAGAAATCTTTGGTTGCTCTATTACAGACCCTTGTCTAGGTTGGGAGAATACAGTAGCCTTGGTAGAAGAAATTTATACTACCTTAACAAAATAAGTGAAAAGGATGGAGTTGGGGGAATCTCAACTCCTTTTGTGAGAATGATAGTTGGACATGGAATTGACATCGAAGAATTGTCTTCGGTAGAAGGCGCAGTTACACGACATGAAGGATTTGCCAAGCGCGTGCTGACCGCTAAAGAAATGGAGCGTTTTACCAGTCTCAAAGGGCGCAGACAAATCGAATATTTGGCAGGTCGTTGGTCGGCTAAGGAGGCTTTTTCCAAGGCTATGGGGACAGGTATTGGCAAACTGACCTTTCAGGATTTGGAAGTCTTGAACAATGAAAGAGGGGGCTCCCTATTTTAGTCAGGCGCCATTTTCAGGAAAGATTTGGCTGTCGATTAGCCATACAGATCAGTTTGTGACAGCCAGTGTCATTTTGGAGGAAAATCATGAAAGCTAGTCCACATAGACCAACCAAGGCTCTCATTCAGCTGGGAGCTATTCGAAAAAATATACAACAAATGGGAAGTCATATCCCTAAAGGGACGCTCAAGTGGGCAGTGGTTAAGGCCAATGCATACGGGCATGGGGCAGTAGCTGTTGCCACAGCTATCCAAGATGATGTCGATGGCTTTTGCGTTTCCAATATTGATGAAGCTATTGAACTTCGCCAAGCAGGGATAAACAAGAAAATCCTCATCTTAGGAGTTTCTGAGCTAGAAGCCGTTTCTCTGGCTAAAGAATATGACATCACCTTGACAGTGGCTGGACTGGAGTGGATTCAAGCACTCTTAGCTACTGGTGCTGACCTAGATGGATTGTCGGTTCACCTTAAGATTGACTCAGGAATGGGACGGATTGGTTTTAGAGAGGTCAGTGAAGCTGATCAAGCTCAGGACTTGCTCAAGCAAGAGGGGGTTCGTGTTGAGGGAATCTTTACTCACTTTGCGACTGCAGATGAAGCATCAGATGCCTACTTTAATAAGCAGTTAGAACGCTTTAAGATTGTTTTAGCAAGTATGAAGGAGGTACCAGAGCTGGTACATGCCAGCAATTCGGCAACGACTCTTTGGCATGCAGAGACTATTTTCAATGCGGTTCGTATGGGAGATGCCATGTATGGTCTCAATCCAAGTGGAGATGTCTTAGACTTGCCTTATGACTTGACACCAGCCTTGAGTTTGGAGTCTGCTCTAGTCCATGTCAAGACAGTGCCAGCTGGAGCTTGCATGGGCTATGGAGCCACCTATCAGGCGGATAGCGAGCAAGTCATCGCGACCGTGCCAATCGGCTATGCGGATGGTTGGACACGAGACATGCAGAATTTCTCTGTTTTTAGTAGATGGACAAGCTTGCCCAATCGTCGGACGGGTTTCTATGGACCAAATCACCATTCGCTTGCCTAAGGTTTACCCACTCGGAACCAAGGTAACCTTGATTGGCTCCGACGGAGATAAGGAAATCACAGCTACTCAAGTAGCAGTCTACCGTGGAACTATTAACTATGAGGTGGTTTGCCTCCTCAGCGATCGCATTCCGAGAGAGTATTATTAAAACCAAAGAAAGGAGGGAAGCATGAATCTACACCAACCCTTGCATGTCTTGCCTGGTGTGGGACCAAAGTCGGCAGAGAAATACGCCAAACTAGGAATTGAAAACTTGCAAGACCTCTTGCTCTACTTTCCTTTCCGTTATGAAGATTTCAAGACCAAGCAAGTATTGGAACTAGAAGACGGGGAGAAGGCAGTCCTGTCTGGTCAAGTCGTGACTCCTCCAAGTGTCCAGTATTATGGTTTTTAAGCGTAATCGCTTGCGCTTTAGCCTCAAGCAGGAGAAGTCGTTTTTGCGGTTAATTTCTTTAACCAACCTTATCTAGCAGATAAGATAGAATTGGGAGCAACTCTTGCCGTTTTTTTGGGAAATGGGATCGGGCTAAGACCAGTCTGACTGGGATGAAGGTTCTGGCTCAGGTGGAAGATGACCTCCAGCCTGTTTATCGTCTGGCTCAAGGAATCAGTCAGGCAGGGCTGGTCAAGGTCATCAAAACAGCCTTTGATCAAGGTCTGGATCTCTTGATAGAGGAAAATCTTTCCCAGTCATTGCTGGACAAATACAAACTCATGTCTCGTTGCCAAGCAGTTCGTGCCATGCATTTTCCTAAGGATTTGGCAGAATACAAGCAGGCCCTTCGTCGTATCAAGTTTGAGGAACTCTTTTACTTCCAAATGCAGTTGCAGACGCTCAAGTCTGAAAATAGAGTTCAGGGAAGTGGTCTGGTTCTGAATTGGTCTCAGGAAAAGGTGACAGCTGCTAAAGAAAGTCTTCCTTTTGCCCTGACCCCAGCTCAGGAAAAGAGTTTGCAGGAAATTTTGGCCGACATGAAGTCCGACCACCACATGAATCGTCTCCTGCAAGGAGATGTGGGGAGCGGAAAAACGGTAGTCGCTGGCTTGGCTATGTTTGCGGCAGTGACGGCTGGGTACCAGGCTGCTCTCATGGTGCCAACAGAAATCCTAGCAGAGCAACACTTTGAAAGTTTACAGAGCCTCTTTCCAGACTTGAAACTCGCTCTCTTGACAGGATCCTTGAAAGCTGCAGAAAAAAGAGAAGTCTTGGAGACCATTGCCAAGGGTGAGGCTGACTTTATTATCGGAACCCATGCTCTGATTCAGGATGGGGTGGATTATGCTCGTCTTGGTTTGATTATCATTGATGAGCAGCACCGTTTTGGTGTGGGGCAAAGGCGTATTTTACGGGAAAAAGGGGACAACCCAGATGTCCTCATGATGACGGCGACTCCCATTCCACGAACCTTGGCCATCACAGCATTTGGGGATATGGATGTTTCCATTATCGACCAGATGCCAGCAGGACGGAAACCTATTGTGACACGCTGGATCAAACATGAGCAATTGCCTCAGGTCTTGACTTGGTTAGAGGGGGAAATCCAAAAAGGTTCTCAAGCCTATGTCATCTCTCCCTTGATTGAAGAATCAGAAGCTCTGGATCTGAAAAATGCCATTGCCTTATCAGAGGAGTTGACAGCTCATTTTGTGGGCAAGGCAGAAGTGGCTCTCCTACATGGTAAGATGAAGAGTGACGATAAAGACCAGATCATGCAGGATTTCAAAGAGAAAAACGGATATTCTAGTATCTACAACTGTTATCGAGGTTGGGGTCAATGTTCCAAATGCGACCGTCATGATTATCATGGATGCTGATCGGTTCGGTCTCAGCCAGCTTCACCAGCTCAGAGGTCGTGTCGGTCGGGGAGACAAGCAGTCCTATGCTGTTCTCGTTGCCAATCCCAAGACTGAGTCAGGGAAGGACCGCATGCGGATCGTGACAGAAACGACTAATGGATTTGTCCTTGCGGAGGAAGATTTGAAAATGCGCGGATCGGGTGAGATTTTTGGAACTAGACAGTCAGGACTACCAGAGTTTCAAGTGGCTGATATTATCGAAGATTTTCCGATTTTAGAAGAAGCCAGAAAGGTTGCCAGCTATATTAGTTCGATAGAAGGTTGGAAAGAGGATCCAGAATGGCGCATGATTGCTCTCCATCTAGAAAAGAGAGAACATTTGGATTAAGCCTTTTCTAAGAAATCTATAAGCTAGCTTTTAGGTTTGGGTCTTATACTAGAGTCATCAAAAAGAAACGAGGACTCTCATATGACGATTAAAGTGACCTACCAAAAGAAATTTCAAACCGTCAAACTAGAGAAAGGAGCTAGCACTTATTGATAACCAAAGAGCGGAAACGCTCTTTTTGTTTTAAAACTACTTTCAGATGATAGGTCTGAGGGAGGAGAATTTAAAATCTCTATCTATTTATACTCAATGAAAATCCAAGAGCAAACTAGGAAGCTAGCCGCAGGCTGTACTTGAGTACGGCAAGGCGAAGCTGACGTGGTTTGAATTTGATTTTCGAAGAGTATTACCCTTCTTTCTTGCATTGCTTTCCCAGATATGCTACAGTTATGATAGCGATTACATATCAAAAGGAGCATACTATGAAAAATCCAGCTTTGTTAGAAGAAATCAAGACTTATAGAGGAAGAGATGAGGTCCCAGTAGACTTTGACGCTTTCTGGGATGAAGAGGTCAAAAAAGTTTCCTCTCTTCCTGCCTATCAGTTGGAGGAAAGAGATTTCCATATTCCTCAAGTCAAGTGCTATGAGCTAACCTTTGAGGGAAGGAATGAAGGAAAGGTCTATGCACGCATCGTCCTTCCAAAGACTGAGGAGAAGGTTCCGCTAATCTTCCATTTCCATGGATACATGGGACGTGGCTGGGATTGGGCTGACATGCTGGCTTATACTGTGGCTGGTTATGGTGTTGTTTCTATGGATGTTCGAGGCCAGTCGGGTTATTCGCAAGATGGCTTGCGCTCTCCACTAGGAAATACAGTGAAGGGACATATCATCCGTGGTGCTGTTGAAGGTCGAGACCAGCTCTTTTATAAGGAAGTCTATCTGGATATTTACCAGTTGATTGAAATTGTTGCTAGTCTGCCTCAGGTAGATGAGGAAAGACTTTCTAGCTATGGTGCCTCACAAGGAGGGGCTTTAGCCCTGGTTGCAGCAGCGCTAAATCCTCGGATTCAGCGAATAGTTGCCATCTATCCCTTCTTGTCTGACTTTAGACGAGTGCTTGAGATTGGTAATACCAGTGAAGCCTATGACGAACTCTTCCGTTATTTCAAGTTCCACGATCCCTTCCATGAAACAGAGGAGGAAATCATGGCGACTCTTGCCTATATCGATGTGAAGAATCTTGCCCATCGTATCAAAGGAGAGGTCAGGATGATTACGGGCTTGGATGACGATGTTTGCTATCCCATTACCCAGTTTGCGATTTACAACCGTCTGACCTGTGACAAGTCCTATCGCATCATGCCTGAGTATGCTCACGAAGCCATGAATGTTTTTTTGTCAATGACCAAGTCTACAACTGGCTCTGTGGCAGTGAGATTCCTTTTTCCTATGTAAAAATAACTTTGAGAGGGCACTAGCTCTTTTTTTATCACAAAAACCTGAAAGTACTTTTTGTAAATTTAAAATATTAAATTATTCTTGAAAGTAAAATCTATTCTATATCAATTTAGCTATAAAGTTCAAAGTTTATTGTATAATGGGGAAAAGGTATTATGCGAAAGGAGGAAACTTTCTGCTGCTTGCTTAGAGAGTAAGAGCAGTGGACGTTTGAAGAATGGGAGGTCTCATTCAGTCGGTTACTTTCTTTTTTTCCTTGTTTAGTTGGAGGAACTAAAAATTTTAAGAAAAAGAAAAGCGCTTTATTTACAGATAATATGAAAGGTTAGAAAATGAAGTATAGGGATTTTGATCGAAAACGACGATATGGCATTAGAAAAATTTGCAGTTGGAACAGCTTCTGTACTAATTGGTACAGTTGTATTTGGAGTTTCGCCAGTTTTAGCCCAAGAACAGGGAAAAGTAGTAGCGCCAAGTACTGAAAATGTGGAAAAAGGCAAAGACCAATCATCAGAAGAGGTATCCAAAGAAGCTGTAGTAACAAAATGTATCTGATGCTGATAAGAACGCAGTTGGGACTGAACTCGATCAAGATAAGCTCAAGAAGCAGGTAGAAGAAAAAGATAGCAAATGCAACGGAAACAGCCCTAAAGGAAGAAGAAAAATCAACAGATTCGAATGCTATTCCTCGTGATTATTATTCAAGGGATTTGCAAAATGCCACTCCAGTCCTAGAAAAAGAAGATGTTGAAACCAATGTGGCAAATGGTCAGAGAGTTGATCTTTCAAGCGAACTAGAAAAGCTAAAGAAACTTGAAAACGCAACAGTCCACATGGAGTTTAAGCCCGATGCCAAAGCTCCAGCATTCTACAATCTCTTTTCTGTGTCAAGTGCTACTAAAAAAAGATGAGTACTTCACTATGGCAGTCTCACAATCAAGTAGCCTTGATTGAGGGGCGCGGTGCCAAAGGGGAACAGTTCTATGATAAGTATACGGATGCTCCTTTACAAGTACGCCCTAGACAATGGAATTCAGTGACTTTCACAGTTGAAAAACCGACGGCAGAATTACCAAATGGCCGAGTGCGTCTCTATGTGAACGGTGTTTTATCTCGAACAAGTCTGAAATCAGGCAACTTCATCAAAGATATGCCAGATGTAACGCATGCTCAAATTGGAGCAACCAAGCGTGCCAGCAATACAGTTTGGGGAAGCAATCTACAAGTTCGAAACCTAACCGTATATAATCGTGCTTTAAGCCCAGAAGAAGTTCAGACGAGAAGTCAACTATTTGAAAGAGGTGATCTGGAGAAGAAACTTCCAGAAGGTGCGAAAATCTCAGAGAAAGAAGACGTCTTTGAAGGCGGAATGAACAACAAACCAAATAAAGATGGAATCAAGAGTTATCGCATTCCAGCTCTTCTCAAGACTGATAAAGGAACGCTGATTGCAGGTGCAGATGAACGCCGTCTTCATTCGAGTGACTGGGGCGACATCGGTATGGTCATTAGACGTAGTGAAGATAATGGTAAAACTTGGGGAGACCGAGTAACCATTACCAACTTACGTGACAACCCAAAGGCCTCTGATCCATCGATCGGTTCACCAGTGAACATCGACATGACCTTGACTCAAGATCCTGAAACCAAACGCATCTTTGCCATTTATGACATGTTCCCAGAAGGAAAAGGAATCTTTGGTATGTCTTCGCAAAAAGAAGAAGCTTACAAAGAAATCAATGGCAAGACCTATCAAATCCTCTATCGTGAAGGAGAAAAGGAAGCTTATACCATTCGAGAAAATGGTACGGTCTACACACCAGATGGCAAGGCAACGGACTACCGCGTTGTTGTAGATCCTGTTAAACCAGCCTATAGCGACAAGGGTGATCTATACAAGGGTGACCAGCTACTAGGCAATATCTATTTCACAACAAACAAAACTTCTCCATTTAGAATTGCTAAGGATAGTTATCTATGGATGTCCTACAGTGATGACGACGGGAAGACCTGGTCAGCACCTCAAGATATTACTCCGATGGTCAAAGCTGATTGGATGAAATTCTTGGGTGTAGGGCCTGGTGTGGGGATAACCCTTCGTACTGGACCGCATAAAGGTCGAATCGTAGTTCCGGTCTATACGACCAACCGAGCTAACCACCTCAATGGTTCCCAATCATCTAGAATCATCTACTCAGACGACCATGGTAAGACTTGGCATATGGGTGGTGGTGTCAACGACAATCGCAAACTTTATGATGGCACAGTGATTGATTCAAGCACCATGAGCAATTATTATGCTCAAAATACGGAGGCTTCAGTTGTTCAGTTAAACAATGGAGATCTCAAACTCTTTATGCGTGGATTGACAGGAGATTTACAGGTTGCAACCAGTCATGATGGTGGTCTCACTTGGGATAATAACGTTGATCGCTACGATGTACCAGATGTTTATGTTCAAATGGCTGCGACTCATACTGTTCAAATGGTAAAGAGTATATTCTCTTGGCAAATGCGAACGGACCAGGTCGTAAAAATGGTTATATTCGAGTGGCTCGTGTAGAAGAAGATGGCCAGTTGACTTGGTTACACCACCATTTGATTCAAGAAGGCGAGTATGCTTATAACTCACTTCAACAGATAGGACCAGATGAATTTGGGCTTTTATATGAACACCATGCTCCTGGAGGTGTTCCATATACACTCTCCTTCAAGAAATTCAACTGGGATTTCTTAGCCAAGGATTGGATTTCTCCTAAGGAAGTAAAAGTGAAATACGCGATTGAAAAATGGCCAGGCATCCTTGCTATGGAGTTTGATTCGGAAGTATTGGTCAACAAGGCACCAACCCTTCAATTGGCAAACGGTAAAACAGCACGTTTCATGACCCAGTATGATACAAAAACCCTCCTATTTACAATAGATCCAGAGGATATGGGTCAAAAAGTTACAGGTCTGGCAGAAGGTGCTATTGAAAGTATGCATAATTTACCAGTCTCTGTAGCGGGCACTAAGCTTTCGAATGGAATGAACGGAAGTGAAGCCGCGGTTCATGAAGTTCCAGAATTCACAGGCGGTGTAAATGGTGAAGAGGCAGCTGTTCATGAAATTCCAGAGTATACAGGTCCATTAGGTACAGCAGGTGAGGAACCAGCACCAACAGTTGAAAAACCAGAATTTACAGGCGGGGTTAATGCTGTTGAGGCCACAGTCCATGAAGTACCAGAGTACAAAGGTGGTGTGAATGGCGCTGAGGCAGCTGTGCATGAAATCGCAGAATACAAGGAAATTGATTCACTTGTAACTCTTACTAAAAAAAGAAGATTACACTTACAAAGCTCCTCTTGCTCAGCAGACACTTCCTAATACAGGGAACAAGGAGAGTGGAATCCTTGCCTCACTAGGGCTAACAGCTTTCTTCCTTGGTTTGTTTGCAATGGGGAAAAAGAGAGAAGAATAAGAGAATAATTTTAGTCATTTGGCTTTGTAAAAATAGAAGGAGATAGTAGGTTTTTCAGCCTGCTATCTTTTTCTTTCGACTCAAGGTGTACTAATAAGAAATTCTAAGAAGTCTGAAACTACTTTCAGGATAGTCTGTTCTATAAAATAGTTTTGAAACTGAAATCTATTCTATCACAAGCTATTGAAAGCGCTTAACAAATGATATATAATAAGCCCATAAGAACAAGAAAGGGAGGAAAGAGGATGCCACAGATTAGCAAAGAAGCCTTGATTGAACAAATCAAAGATGGAATCATTGTCTCTTGCCAGGCACTTCCTCACGAACCGCTTTATACAGAAGCGGGAGGAGTCATTCCCTTGCTAGTCAAAGCGGCTGAGCAAGGTGGAGCAGTCGGTATCCGAGCAAACAGTGTTCGCGATATCAAGGAGATCAAGGAGGTTACGAAACTCCCGATTATCGGGATTATCAAACGTGACTATCCGCCACAGGAGCCTTTCATTACAGCTACGATGAGAGAAGTTGATGAACTGGCTGAACTAGATATCGAGGTGATTGCTCTGGATTGTACCAAACGTGAACGTCACGATGGTTTGGAAATTCAGGACTTTATCCGACAAGTCAAAGAAAAATATCCGCATCAACTCCTAATGGCTGATACCAGTACATTTGAAGAAGGAATTGCAGCAGTTGAAGCAGGTGTTGATTTTGTTGGAACAACCCTATCAGGCTACACCTCTTATAGTCCCAAAGTAGATGGTCCAGACTTTGAACTGATCAAAAAACTCTGCGATGCCGGTGTGGATGTCATCGCTGAAGGGAAAATTCATACACCAGAACAAGCTAAGCAAATCCTTGAATATGGGGTGCGAGGCATCGTTGTTGGTGGAGCTATTACTAGACCAAAAGAGATTACGGAACGCTTTGTTGCCGGTCTTAAATAATACAATTTCAAAACAGAGGAGAGTGGTCGATGCGTCGGATGAAATGAAAACGTATACAAACAGAAGCTTACTCACTATCCAATATGGACACGCTTATCAATTAGGAGAATACAAATGAAATTTAGAAAACTAGCTTGTACAGTACTTGCAGGTGCTGCGATTCTTGGCCTTGCTGCTTGTGGTAACTCTGGTGGAAGTAAAGATGCTGGAAAATCAGGAAGCGATAGCGGAAAAACAGAAATCACTTGGTGGGCATTCCCTGTCTTCACACAAGAAAAAACTGGTGACGGTGTTGGAACATATGAAAAGTCAATCATCGAAGCTTTTGAAAAAGCAAATCCAGATGTAAAAGTGAAATTGGAAACCATTGACTTCAAGTCAGGTCCTGAAAAGATCACAACAGCTATCGAAGCAGGAACAGCGCCAGACGTACTCTTTGACGCACCAGGACGTATCATCCAATATGGTAAAAATGGTAAATTGGCTGAGTTGAATGACCTCTTCACAGACGAATTCGTCAAGGATGTGAACAACGAAAACATCGTACAAGCAAGTAAGGCTGGAGACAAAGCTTACATGTATCCAATCAGTTCAGCACCATTCTACATGGCCATGAACAAGAAGATGTTGGAAGATGCTGGAGTTGCAAACCTTGTCAAAGAAGGTTGGACAACTGATGACTTTGAAAAAGTTTTGAAAGCGCTTAAAGATAAAGGTTACACTCCAGGTTCATTGTTCAGTTCTGGTCAAGGGGGAGACCAAGGAACACGTGCCTTCATTGCAAACCTTTATGGTGGTTCTGTAACAGATGAAAAAGTAACTAAATATACAACTGACGATCCTAAATTCGTCAAAGGTCTTGAAAAAGCAGTTAGCTGGATTAAAGACGGTTTGTTGAACAACGGTTCACAATTTGACGGTGGAGCAGACATCCAAAACTTTGCTAACGGTCAAACTTCTACACTATCCTTTGGGCTCCAGCTCAAAACGGTATCCAAGCGAAGCTCTTGGAAGCAAGTAAGGTTGAAGTGGTTGAAGTACCATTCCCATCAGATTCAGGTAAACCAGCTCTTGAATACCTTGTAAACGGATTTGCAGTATTCAACAACAAAGACGATAAAAAAATCGCTGCTGCTAAGAAATTCGTTCAATTCATCGCAGATGACAAAGAATGGGGTCCTAAAGACGTAGTTCGTACAGGTGCCTTCCCAGTTCGTACTTCATTTGGTAAACTTTATGATGACAAACGTATGGAAACAATCAGCAGCTGGACTAAATACTACTCACCATATTACAACACTATCGATGGATTTGCTGAAATGAGAACACTTTGGTTCCCAATGTTGCAATCTGTATCAAATGGTGACGAAAAACCAGCGGATGCTTTGAAAGCCTTCACTGAAAAAGCTAACGAAACAATCAAAAAAGCTACAAAACAATAAGCACTAAGTCAGATTGATTCCCCCTTTTCCCTGTGCACTGTGGTGTAAGAAAAGGGGGACTTTTGTTTGAAATGGTAGGAACTGTCACGAAATTAAAATGAAGTTCTTACATAAGCGAATCTTAAAAAATTTCATTTTGAGTTTTAAAACAGTTCAAGAAAATCAAAAACTATTCTATTTGAAAGAGAGGTGCCGACTGTGAAAGTCAATAAAATTCGTATGTGGAAACAGTGATTTCCTATGCTTTCCTAGCACCAGTATTATTCTTCTTTGTCATCTTTGTCTTGGCTCCTATGATTATGGGATTCATTACAAGTTTCTTTAACTACTCCATGACTAAATTTGAGTTTGTAGGCTTGGATAACTACATTCGCATGTTTAAAGACCCTGTCTTTACCAAGTCTTCGATCGATACCGTAATCCTGGTTATTGGTTCAGTTCCGATTGTGGTTCTCTTCTCACCTTTTGTAGCATCTCAGACCCTATCATCAAAATGCCATTGCCTGTTCTTTTCTATCGTTTCGTCTTCTTCCTTCCTGTAGTTACAGGTAGTGTTGCCGTAACGGTTGTATGGAAATGGATCTATGACCCCCTATCAGGGATTTTGAACTTTGTCCTTAAGTCAAGTCATATCATCAGCCAAAACATTTCTTGGTTGGGGGATAAAAACTGGGCTTTGCTAGCGATTATGATCATTCTTTTGACAACATCTGTTGGTCAACCGATTATCCTTTATATCGCTGCCATGGGAAATATTGATAACTCACTAGTTGAAGCAGCGCGTGTTGACGGTGCGACTGAGTTCCAAGTCTTCTGGAAGATCAAATGGCCTAGCCTCCTCCCAACAACTCTTTACATCGCAATCATTACGACCATCAACTCTTTCCAATGTTTCGCCTTGATTCAGCTCTTGACATCTGGTGGTCCAAACTACTCAACAAGTACCTTGATGTACTACCTTTACGAAAAAGCCTTCCAATTGACAGAGTACGGCTATGCAAATACCATAGGTGTCTTCTTGGCAGTGATGATTGCCATTGTCAGCTTTGCTCAATTCAAGATCCTCGGAAACGACGTAGAATACTAAAGAAAGGAGACAGTTATGCAACCTACACAAAAGAAACCTTTAACAGCTTTCACTGTTATTTCAACGATTATCTTGCTCTTGTTGACAGTTCTGTTCATCTTTCCATTCTACTGGATTTTGACAGGTGCCTTCAAATCACAACCTGATACCATTATGATTCCACCACAGTGGTTCCCTAAAATGCCAACGATGGAAAACTTCCAACAGCTCATGGTGCAAAACCCTGCTATGCAGTGGATGTGGAACTCAGTATTTATCTCGCTAGTAACCATGTTCCTAGTTTGTGCAACCTCATCTCTAGCAGGATATGTATTGGCTAAAAAACGATTCTATGGTCAGCGCATTCTCTTTGCAGTCTTTATCGCTGCCATGGCTCTTCCAAAACAGGTTGTCCTTGTACCATTGGTACGTATCGTCAACTTCATGGGAATTCACGATACTCTTTGGGCGGTTATCTTGCCTTTGATTGGATGGCCATTTGGGGTCTTCCTCATGAAACAATTCAGCGAAAACATCCCAACAGAATTGCTTGAATCAGCTAAAATCGACGGTTGTGGTGAGATTCGTACCTTCTGGAGCGTAGCCTTCCCTATTGTGAAGCCAGGATTTGCAGCTCTTGCAATCTTTACCTTCATCAATACTTGGAATGACTACTTCATGCAGTTGGTAATGTTGACTTCACGTCAGAACTTGACTATCTCACTCGGGGTTGCGACCATGCAAGCCGAAATGGCAACCAACTATGGTTTAATTATGGCAGGTGCCGCTCTTGCAGCCGTGCCAATCGTAACAGTCTTCCTTGTCTTCCAAAAATCCTTTACACAGGGTATTACTATGGGAGCTGTTAAAGGATAATACTCTTCGAAAATCAAATTCAGACAAGGTCAGCGTTACCTTGCCATACTTAAGTATTGCTTGCGGTTAGCTTCCTAGTCCATTCTTCCATTTTCATTGAGTATAAGAGAATACAGAGTTATAAGTGTCTACAAAAATGTTGGGTATTTGCTTACCCTAGAGATTTTTGTCAGACACTTATAAACTTAATCTATGATTTTTGGTTAACTATCAGAAACGAAGGAAACAGTATGATTTTTTTGACAATTTGAAAAACATCACCTTTTACAAAGGGATTCATCCCAATTTAGATAAGGCTATCGACTATCTCTACCAGCACCGTAAGGATTCTTTGGAACTCGGTAAGTATGAGATTGACGGGGACAAGGTCTTTCTAGTTGTTCAGGAAAATGTCCTCAATCAAGCTGAAAACGATCAATTTGAGCATCATAGGAACTATGCAGATTTGCATTTGCTGGTAGAAGGACATGAATATTCGAGCTACGGTTCACGTATCAAAGACGAGGCGGTAGCATTCGATGAAGCGAGTGACATTGGTTTTGTCCATTGTCATGAACGCTACCCACTCTTGTTGGGTTATCACAATTTTGCGATTTTCTTCCCAGGAGAACCTCATCAGCCAAATGGCTATGCAGGTATGGAAGAGAAGGTTCGCAAATATCTTTTTAAAATTTTGATTGATTAAAAGAATCAGGAGGAGCAAACATGGCACAAAAAGGAGTGAGCCTGATCAAGGCAGCATTTGATACAGATAACTTTCTCATGCGTTTCAGTGAAAAGGTCTTGGATATCGTGACAGCCAATCTTCTTTTTGTCGTCTCTTGTTTGCCCATCGTGACGATTGGAGTGGCTAAAATCAGCCTCTACCAAACCATGTTTGAAATTAAGAGAAGCAGGCGAGTACCTGTTTTCAGAACCTATCTGAGAGCTTTCAAGCAAAATCTAAAACTGGGTTTCCAGTTGGGTCTGCTAGAGTTGGGCATAGTTTTTGCTGAGTCTTTTAGACCTCTATCTCTTCTGGGGCCAGACAGCTTTACCTTTCCAGATTGTGAAAGCTATTTGTTTGGGGATTCTCATCTTCCTCACTCTCGTAATGTTGGCTAGTTATCCCATCGCTGCGCGCTATGATTTGTCTTGGAAAGAAGTGCTACAAAAAGGGCTTATCTTGGCAAGTTTTAACTTTCCGTGGTTCTTCCTCATGTTAGCCATTCTCTTTCTCATTGTGATGGTTCTTTATCTATCCGCATTCACTCTTCTTTTTGGGTGGGTCAGCTTTTATCCTCTTTGGTTTTGGTCTGCTAGTCTTTCTCCAAGCAGGATTGATGGAGAAAATTTTCGCCAAATACCAGTAGGATGGTTTGTTTCTGAAACTACTTTCAATCGTTACAGTTTCTAAAATACAGGTAGAAACTAAAATCTAAGTGTATACAAGATATTGAAAGCGATTTTCACAAGGTGTATACTAAACTTGTAAAAAATAGAACTGCTCTCAGCAGAAAAAAGAAATCTTAGGAGAAAATCTATGTCAGATTTAAAAAAATATGAAGGTGTCATTCCAGCCTTCTACGCATGTTATGACGATCAAGGAGAAGTAAGTCCAGAGCGTACGCGTGCCTTGGTTCAATACTTCATTGATAAGGGAGTTCAAGGTCTCTATGTCAATGGTTCTTCTGGTGAATGTATCTACCAAAGTGTAGAGGACCGCAAGTTGATTTTGGAAGAAGTCATGGCAGTTGCTAAGGGTAAATTGACCATTATCGCTCACGTAGCTTGCAACAATACGAAAGACAGTATGGAACTTGCTCGTCATGCGGAAAATTTGGGAGTAGATGCTATCGCAACAATCCCACCTATTTACTTCCGCTTGCCCGAATACTCAGTTGCTAAATACTGAATGACATTAGTGCTAGCACCAAACACAGACTATGTGATCTACAACATTCCTCAATTGGCAGGTGTTGCTTTGACTCCAAGTCTTTACACTGAAATGTTGAAAAATCCTCGTGTTATCGGTGTGAAGAACTCTTCTATGCCAGTTCAAGATATCCAAACCTTTGTCAGCCTTGGTGGAGAAGACCATATCGTCTTTAACGGTCCAGATGAACAGTTCCTAGGTGGACGTCTCATGGGTGCTAAAGCTGGTATCGGTGGTACTTATGGTGCTATGCCAGAACTCTTCTTGAAACTCAATGAGTTGATTGCTGAGAAAGACTTGGAAACAGCTCGTGAATTGCAATACGCTATCAATGCAATCATTGGCAAACTTACTGCTGCACATGGAAATATGTACGGTGTCATCAAAGAAGTTTTGAAGATCAATGAAGGTTTGAACATTGGTTCAGTTCGTTCACCATTGACACCAGTAACTGAAGAAGATCGTCCAGTTGTAGAAGTAGCTGCTCAATTGATTCGTGAAACCAAGGAGCGCTTCCTCTAATCCATAAGGAGGTATTTATGACACACTACGTTGCAATTGATATTGGTGGAACCAACATCAAATATGGTTTGATTGACCAAGAAGGCCAACTTGTTGAATCGCATGAAATGCCAACTGAGGCGCATAAGGGTGGACCCCATATCTTACAAAAGACCAAAGATATCGTAGCTAGCTATTTAGAAAAGGGGCCAATAGCAGGTGTTGCCATTTCTTCTGCGGGGATGGTGGATCCTGACAAGGGTGAGATTTTCTATGCTGGGCCTCAAATTCCTAACTACGCAGGAACCCAGTTCAAAAAGGAAATCGAGACTAGCTGATTCCTTGTGAAATTGAAAATGATGTCAACTGTGCAGGTCTTGCTGAGGCAGTATCTGGGTCAGGCAAGGGAGCGAGTGTTACCCTTTGCTTGACTATTGGAACAGGTATCGGTGGTTGCTTGATTATGGATGGGAAAGTCTTCCATGGATTTAGCAATTCAGCCTGTGAAGTCGGTTATATGCATATGCAGGATGGGGCTTTCCAAGATTTGGCTTCTACGACAGCCTTGGTAGAGTATGTGGCTTCAGCTCATGGAGAGCCAGTTGACCAGTGGAATGGTCGTCGTATCTTTAAGGAAGCCACAGAAGGCAATAAGGTCTGCATGGCTGGGATTGACCGCATGGTAGACTATCTAGGAAAAGGTCTGGCAAATATTTGCTACGATGCCAATCCAGAGGTGGTTATTCTCGGTGGCGGTATCATGGGACAAGAGGCTATTCTCAAACCGAAGATTCGCACAGCCTTGAAGGCCGCCTTGGTACCAAGCCTAGCTGAAAAAACGCGATTAGAATTTGCCCATCACCAAAATACAGCAGGGATGTTGGGAGCCTATTATCATTTCAAAACAAAACAATCTTAGTTTGGAACTATAGAATTAAGCAGAACACTTAATCACTACTTGAGTGAAAACTGTTTTGCTTAATTCTTTTTTTATTGAAAAATTTGAGCAAAAGGAGGTAATCGTGAGAAACTAGGAGAAAATAACTGACTTGCATGAGAAGTTAAGGAGAGAGCAATTCTATCATCCATTGAATTGATATTTAGCTTGAGTAAATGAGAAAATGTGGAAAAATGATATAATGAGATGGACGAAAAATTGATCAATTAGAATTTCTAGAGGTGAGAAAAATGTAATGGTAACCTATTCACCTGAAATCGAAATCATATAAAATTACGAGGAGATTATCAGATGAACAATTATATAAAATTAAATGAAGATAGATGGAATAATGTAAAAAAATGACTATACTGAGCCATTGACACATGAAGAATTAGAAGAAGTTAGAAAGCATCCAATTTCTGTTGCATTAACTGTTGGGGAAAAAAAGTCCCGGAAGAATGGTTTGAAAAAGCCAAGGAAAAAAAGATATTAGGGTTTAGCTTGTGGTGGTGGACAGCAGGGCCAGTTTTTGCTACAAAAAGGTTATGATGTCACCATAATGGATTTTTCTGAGTCGCAATTACAAAGAGATGAGATGGTTGCTATAAGAGAAGGTTTAAAAATCACTACCGTTCAAGGCGATATGACAAAAACCATTCCCATTTGAAGATGAAACGTTTAATATTATTTTTAATCCGGTTTCAAATGTATATATAGAAGATCTAGAAAACATGTATAAAGAAGCTCTCGTGTATTGAAAAAGGGTGGACTCTTAATGGTCGGATTTATGAATCCTTGGATATACATGTATGATGCTGACGTTGCATGGGACAAACCTGATGAGGAATTACTGTTACAGTTTTCACTACCTTTTAATTCAAAAGAGCTTGAAAAGGAAGGCAAGATAAGCATCAATCCAGAATATGGATATGAATTTAGCTACACCTTAGAAACTCAGATTAGAGGACAACTGAAGAATGGTCTCGCTATGATAGATTTTTATGAATCATGTGATAAAAGAAATAGATTATCACGCTATGGAAATGACTATATAGCGACACTCTGCATTAAACTATAATGTTATGGAACATACTTCAGAGTATAGCCCGTTTGATTTTCTGTAAGGTTTAAAATTTAAATCCCAGTTTGTCGAAGTAAAACAAATAAAAAGATAGAGAGGGAGTAAAAGCAAATAGCTGATACTTCCTTTTTTGTTGTCAAAAATTCAAAAACGGAAAAGGAGAATTTATGGAAGAATTGAAAAACATAGATAAAAAGCATTGGTACAAAGAGAAAGATTGGAACGATCATCTATGAGCCTATTATCATTTCAAAATAAAATAATCCTAGTTTGGTTGGACCAAACTAGGATTTTTCTAGCGTTTTTGTCTACGATAGCCGTTAAGTTTTTTTATTTTCCCAATAGCTGTTAAAAATTTTTTCCTTGCTATCGCGATTGATTTCCAAAAAGTAGGCATAAATCAAATCTATAAAAAGAAAAAGCATAGGAAGTTGAGCGGAAATACGCTGGATGTAAGATGATTGACTGTGACTAGCAACAAGAACAGTTTCGGTATAAGCCTGACTATTTTTTTGTTTGGAGCGCTGGTAAAGAGAATGGTCTTGGCGCCCATTTCCTTGGCATCCAACAAACTATCTAGGACGGATTGGGTAGTGCCTGAGAGGGAAAAACCAAGCACCAAACAATTTTTCATCCATGATACTGGTTGTCCATGCAAAAGCCATCCTGATCGGTCAAAGCTTCACAAACCACACTAGACGCATAAAAACGTAGTTTCATCTCACGGGCAATCAGACCGGAACTCCCTGTTCCAAAAAGTAGACCCGTTCAGCATTTTCAATTAACTGAGCTACACGTTCAAGCTGCGCTTCATCAATCAAATCCTGTGTTTGTTCTCGTAGGTTGCTGTAGCTCGAAGCACACGTTTGGTCAAAGGACTGTGTTTGTGTGAATGAGTGTCCTGTTTGTTAGCTTGGTGTTGATATTGAAAAACAAATTCTCGATAGCCAGTAAAGCCACATTTTTTTGCAAAACGAGTAAGGGCAGCTTGAGAAACATGCAGTTTTTGAGTAACCTGTTGAGATGATAAATCATCCACAATCGTATCTACCTGCAAGAAATAACGAGCGATTTCTTGCTCAAGCTCGGTTAATTCTTCAAAAATGGAGATCAATTATAGTTGCGATGTCTGGCTTGTTCATGAGGCTCCTTTTTATGAGTCAAAGTCTTAAAAGTTGACGCTTTCCTAACTATTACTATCATTATATCATAGAAAAATAGGATAACCAAATAAAAAGGCATTTTTCAGTTAAAAGTCAAAAATTGCTTAGACTTTTCCAAGTCTTTCTTCGTAAAAATATGGTACAATGAAAAGTACTGAACTTCACCTATTTGCTCTGTTATTTTAGGGATAAATACGGGTGAAAATCGGAATTTTTTCTAGAAAAGAGTCTTAGTTGTATGAGAAAATTCAATAGCCATTCGATTCCGATTCGGCTTAATTTACTATTTGCGATTGTTATCCTGCTGTTTATGGCCATTATTGGTCGATTGTTATATATGCAGGTACTCAATAAAGATTTTTATGAAACAAAATTGGCTTCAGCCAGCCAGACAAGGGTAACAACCAGTTCGGCTCGTGGACAGATCTATGATGCATCAGGGAAACCCTTGGTAGAAAATACTGTCAAGCAAGTTGTTTCTTTCACGCGAAACAATAAAATGACGGCAGCTGAGTTAAAGGAGACGGCTAAAAAACTACTGACGTATGTGAATGTCACCTCCCCTGAACTCACAGATCGTCAGATTGCGGACTATTACTTGGCTGATCAGGACATTTACAAAAAAACAGTCGAGGCTCTTCCAAGTGACAAACGCCTAGATTCAGATGGGAATCGCTTGTCTGAAGCGACTCTCTACAATAATGCGGTTGAAAGCATTGACGTGAGCCAACTCAATTATACGGATGAGCAGAAAAAGGAAATCTATCTGTTTAGCCAGCTCAATGCAGTTGGAAATTTCGCCACTGGAACCATTTCAACAGATGCCTTGGATGATACTCAAGTTGCTCTTGTGGCTTCTGCATCCAAGGAATTACCGGGCATTAGCATTTCAACCTCATGGGACCGAAAAGTACTGGACACTTCTTTATCGTCTATCGTCGGTAGCGTATCCAGTGAAAAGTCAGGTCTCCCAGCTGAGGAAGTTGACGCTTATCTCAAGAAAGGATACTCTCTCAATGACCGAGTGGGAACTTCTTATCTTGAAAAGCAATATGAAGATGTCCTTCAAGGAAAACGCTCTGTCAAAGAAGTTCATCTCGACAAACACGGAAATATGGAAAGTGTGGAAAATGTCGAAGAAGGAAGCAAAGGAAACAACATCAAACTAACGATTGACCTAACTTTCCAGAATGGTGTAGATGACCTACTTAAGAGCTACTTTAACTCCGAGTTGAGTAATGGTGGCGCTAAATATTCTGAAGGAGTCTACGCTGTCGCTCTTAATCCTAAAACAGGTGCAGTTCTAGCCATGTCAGGTATCAAGCATGATGTTGAATCAGGCAAACTGAGCTCGGACTCTCTAGGAACAGTCACTAACGCCTTTGTGCCAGGTTCTGTTGTTAAGGCGGCGACTATTAGTTCTGGCTGGGAAAACGGGGTCTTGTCAGGCAATCAAACCTTGACAGACCAGCCCATAGTCTTTCAAGCTTCCTCTCCTATCAATTCATGGTACACCTTGTCCTACGGATCCTTTCCTATCACAGCAGTGGAGGCTTTAGAGTACTCCTCTAATACCTATATGGTGCAAACAGCATTGGGAATCATGGGACAAACCTATAAACCAAATATGATGGTCGCAACGGGTCAACTAGAGACAGCAATGGGCAAATTGCGATCAACCTTCGGTGAATACGGTCTAGGAGCTTCAACAGGGATTGACCTTCCAGATGAATCAACAGGTTTTATACCAAAAGAGTTTGATTTGGCCAACTATCTAAATAATGCCTTTGGCCAGTTCGATAACTATACACCGATGCAGCTAGCCCAGTATGTCGCAACAATCGCAAACAATGGTGTGCGTTTGGCTCCCCATATCGTTGAAGGAATCTATGGCAACAATGACCAAGGGGGGCTAGGAAGTCTGGTTCAGGAAACAGCTGCCAAGGAAATGAACAAGGTTAATATCTCTGAATCAGATATGGGAATCCTTCATCAAGGATTTTATCAAGTGGCTCATGGGACAAGTGCCCTGACAACTGGTCGTGCCTTCTCAAATGGCGCAGCCGTTTCCATCAGTGGGAAAACGGGTACTGCCGAAAGTTATGTTAATGGTGGTCAAAAAGCTAATAACACCAATGCCGTAGCTTATGCACCGTCGGATAATCCCCAAATTGCGGTCGCAGTCGTCTTTCCTCATAACACCAACCTAACAAACGGTGTTGGGCCTTCGATTGCACGCGACATTATCAATCTTTATAACAAACACCATCCAATGAATTAGAAAGGAACTTATGCTGTATCCAACACCTATTGCCAAGCTGATTGATAGCTATTCTAAGCTTCCGGGTATCGGGATCAAAACGGCTACCCGCCTAGCCTTCTATACCATTGGAATGTCCGATGACGATGTCAATGAATTTGCCAAAAATCTCCTGTCTGCTAAGCGGGAATTGACCTATTGTTCCATCTGTGGTCGTTTGACGGATGATGACCCTTGCTCAATTTGTACGGACCCGACTCGAGACCAGACAACGATCTTGGTGTTAGAGGATAGTCGCGATGTGGCTGCTATGGAAAATATCCAAGAATACCACGGCCTCTATCACGTCTTGCACGGCCTCATTTCTCCGATGAATGGTATCAGCCCAGACGATATCAACCTCAAGAGTCTCATGACACGTCTTATGGATAGTGAGGTTTCAGAACTGATCGTGGCAACCAATGCGACAGCGGATGGAGAAGCGACCTCTATGTATCTCTCTCGTCTCCTCAAGCCAGCTGGCATCAAGGTCACTCGCCTAGCACGAGGACTAGCCGTGGGAGCAGATATCGAGTATGCGGATGAAGTCACCCTCTTACGAGCCATTGAAAATCGGACAGAGTTGTAGGAGTCAGTATAAACGTAGCTCATTTTGACACATAAGACAAGCTCTAGGAATTTTTCTTAGGGCTTGTTTTTATCTGTTTCTCACGAGGGGAGGACAAACCTTACTAATAAAACTACTCAAACTATAAGGCATCAGAAAAGGGATCTCCAAAATCATTAATGCCGCCTTTGTCAAACTCATTCACTGAGCGATAGAGTTTATTCTAAGGAGATGAGCACATTTGCCCTTAGGATTTGTTTTGAAATCGTACTATTTTTGTGTTATGATATGGTCAATATATCATAAATAAGGGGAGTTTGAAGTATGGGTGGAAAGATAAAATCTAGCACGATAGCAGCAGAGGCAGCTATTAATGAATTGGTCGGGTATGACACGAGTGACAAACAAAATCAGCAGGTAGAATTTTCATATACATCTGGAATCCCTGGAATGGAAGCGGGACGTCAGACCTGCAATCAAATGCTTCAGGCGGTCAGTGATTTCAGCGCGGCTGTTTTGACCCAAGCAAATAAGTTTCCAGAAATTGCTCATAGGATTGAAAAACGTGATATAGAGCAAGCTAAGAGATGGAGTCACTAAGGAATGGCAGATAGAAATGAAGAAAAGCGCACAGAAATTTGGCGTAAGATTGTCAAGATAGAAGATAAGGAAGAAAGTCTTCAGACTCTAAAAAGACAATATGAACAGCAGGTAACTCACTTTCACTCAGAAATCCAGAGTATCAATCATCGTATGGCTACTCTATTGACTCTATCACCCAGTTCTCGTCAAGTGATAGAGCAAATCGAAAGTGATAGTAGAACCATTCAGCGACAGGTCAACTCTTATGTAGAAGAGGAACTGGATGAATTGGGAAAACAAACGAAGAAGGCTCGTCGCTCTTTCGATGAAGCCAGAGAAGAACTGATAGCAGAAAGGAATCGGCTACCATGGGAGTAAAATACAGCGCACAAGAATCCCAAGAATTGATTCAGGCCATGACTAACAACCTCCGAGTCGCGAATGAAGTGACAGACCGCTTATCTAGTGGTTGTGACCACCTCATTTCAACCTTAGACTCAGGTGAGCTGACAGGAGCAGCCTACACAGCTGGGAAGGGTCTCTTTACAGAGATTATCATCCCCAGCATCAAGAAGTTACAAGCAGCGATAGATGATATCCAACTAGAGTTGACTTCCTACAAAAATGCAGATGCTCAGGTCTCTGGATATGGTGATTTGGATCTAGACCAGCTCAAGGAACTGAAAAAGCTGAGGGAAGAGCAGTTAGCTATCGTAGAAGCTCAGATTCAAGTGAGGGAGAACTGGCTAAATCAAATCACGGACCTCTTTAGTCTCAATTGGGGGAAAGCCTTCTCTGAAAAAACCATCCTCTACAATACCAAGTCTCAAATCGAGTCGGGTATTCAGGATTTGGATGACAAGATTGAAAAACTAGAATTTTTTGTCTCACAGGTTTCCCAGTATTTCAGTGATAGTCTAGAAGTCCTTAGCTTAGCCATCAAAGGAGCCACACAACTGAGCAAAATCATTGTCGATAGCGATGGTAACTACTATGCGGACGGTCTGGACATGAGCTGGGTGCAGAAGATGAAGGATGTGAAGATTGAGTCATTGAATTATAAAAGCAGAGAATAAATCAGATAAATTTATAAATATGCTAGTTGAACAGTATGGCTTTGATAAAGAGATGAGTGGACTGATTACTGAAATATCCACATTGATTGATGAAAAAAATTCCCGTATTTATCTCAAACAGAACGGGAACAACTTTTGTTAGTAACATTAGGAAGTTTTATATATTCAGAAGGATATGAGAATGGTGAATCAATGAAAGATAAGGCTAAAGGATATATTAGTGATGTCAGTTGGATGGACGTTGCCGGCACACCTTCGGATATATCTGGTCTCCCACTTGATGGTAAAACATTGTTGAAACATTTAGGATTAACTGATAATCAAATAACCAAGTTACGTTATAATATTCGATTACAAAGTCAAATTTCCTCAGGAATATATACAAACTATGCTGGAATAACAGATAATGAACTAAAAATATATAAGTCATCTTATGAAAAAAAGTCTATGGTGTTCAATTGACAGACGAGATGTTCGAGGAAAAATGGAATGAAAAGTACTCTTCCTTTTATGGCAAAGGAGATTTTGCTCATTTCTCTATTACTACAGCATCGCACTTAAATAATAGACTTAGAGGCAGTGATCTTACAAAAATTTGGACACGAGAATGTTAACGATTTTGCAGGTTGGTTAGGTGATGCGACGCTTACTGATAGTGATGATATTAGTTTTGGAAATGACGATTATAAAGCAGACTTAGATGCGGTAAATATCACTCAAAAAAATGAAACGAAAAAAATATCATATATTGAAGCTTCAAATGAGTATTACTCAGAAATGAAACGAGGAGAATACACTCGTGCAGAAAAATTTGTAGAGTATAAACCGATAGAAGAAGTTAAACAAAAAAATTTTTACAAAATTACTACCAGATAATATGAAATATGTGGAAGAATCGGGAATGCAATCGCATTTTGAATTACCTAGTGAAGAACAGTGTATGGACTATCTACAGAAAAAAATTACCCAAGTACTTATAATTTCATTCGAAATGTTGAAACAGGGAATCAAGAGTTGACAGAGATGAGGTGATTGGATGAAGAAGAGAAAATTTGTAATTTTTTTCGTTGTTAATGGTTCTATTATTATCTTTCTCTGGTTTTTCAGTACTATAAATATCAGAGAGTTCATAATATTTTTGATGAAATATACTACGAAGAAAGTGACTATCACAATTATACCTTTTCTGGAAAGGTCGAGCTTTTTATAAGTTAAAAAGGGTTTAAAAATTATCGATAATGGATCTCAAGATTTATATAAACATGCTATTAATTATGAAAAGTGTAAATTTACCAAATACTATTCATTCTCTAGGTTATTATTTTTTTATTTTTGGATTTCAGGAGATGACGAAAGTTGGGATAGAAATGCGTTTGAGACTCACCAAATACAGAGACAACTATAAATGTTGATTACCAGTACGATATAAACAATCAGCAATTAGAACGATTTATGTGGTATCACGATGAGAAAAGCGTGAGATATTATCATCAGTCTCAAGTAGAAGCCTTTTCTAGCGGAGCATGGAAAGACTGTTGATGAGATTCGCAAGGAAGCAGATAATGTACTCCGTAATAAAGTCCTTAAAGACTGGACCACTATCTACTCTAGTCGTTTTAGACCAGATAATTGGGGAGAAGTGACAGTTAAGGATATATGGAGAACAGAATAACAAAACGAAACGACGAGGTGATAGTTTTATACAGGTAGGTTGCCATGAAACAATTCTTAAGAATGTTTTGTAAAAAAAGAGTTGCTTTTGGAGAAGTAAATGAGAATTAAAAGTAAGTATATCCTATTTTTTTCTTTTTACATTGTATTGTTCATTGTTAAGCCAATCTATCAATATTATTCATTTTTCTAATATGGAGTTAAAAGCAGTATGATTGAGTTGATTCAAGATAAATATGAAAAGTACTGGAATGATATTGATAGACATATTCATTTAGAAAAATCTAAAGAGAACGGTCAAAAACATCGGAATTATTTATGTTATTGATAACGATAATCAAATTGAAAGTAAGATTTTATCTAAAGATGGTGAAGTATTATTCAGTTACAACAATAGATTACAGGGAAACAAGCGTGTTGAAATTAGTTGGATTCATGAGGGAAAAAGCAACTTAGTTATGCTGGAGAATACTGAAATTGGTAGCCGATAATAATACGATTATCGAAAAGTAGGACGGGAACTTCAGTAATTGTTTGGGAACAACGCTCGGACAATGCGATGAATCAGTTATATACAGTTGTGAATCAGATGAGAAAGATGGTTTTAAATCATTTGCTTCAGAAAATTTTGTACTATTCGATAGCCTTGGTCTGCTTTCTTTTGGGGTGGAAAATATATTCTCTTTTAAGGAGGGATTGAAGGCCACAGATCTTATGAATTTTAATAGTGATGAGTGAGGAAAACTAAAATGCTGACACCATTGTTATTTATTGTGTCTTTATTTCTACTTTTATGACACTTTAAAAGCAGTCCCTCAAGAATGGCCATCGGATTGTTGTATGGTTCGTTTGTAGTAGTTTTTATTTGTGTGATCTTAAATGCTGGTAAGTACACTCTGCAACCAGGTCAAAGTGTTGAATTGAGAGTTTTTTCTAAAACAGAGCAACTGGAGTATAGTTCGGAATTGATTTTAGAAAAAAAGGATGATGCCAAAGTAAAACTATCAGGCCGAAAAGGATGGGGGATGAAAGGAAGTAATACGGTTTATAATGTAGAGAAGCAGTCAATAACTGAGATTATTATTTCTAAAGATAGCACAGAGCGCAAAAGACTTACCAAATGATAAGAGTAAAAGTATCTATTTAGAAAGTGATGGAATAGTGGTTCAAGGGAGATAAAGGAAGTATTTGGTGTGACGGAAGAAATTTCCCTATACTATCACTATCACCAATGTAGACGACAAACCGGCGCACTTTGAAGCTCAAGTGGTGGATAGGTAGATTTAAGAACCGTAAACTAGGCCTCAGTTGTTACAATTGTTTGGTAAAGGAGACTTATTTGCTCTGATAGTAACAATCAGCTTGTTGCTTTCGAATATGCAAGAGAGAATCTAGTGGCGAATGCTAGTCAAAATTTCAAAAAGGATTTAAACAACCCCGATCCCGCAGTTGGAGAGTAAAATGTTAAATAAAATGAAAAATTATTATAAAAACAAACCAACTCAAGCTGTCTTAATGCTTATAGTTCTTATTTGGTCAGTATATGAGATTGGTGCGACCAGTTTGGCAAGTAACTCAGCATTGACTAAGGAATTCATGCATAGTCGGTATGTTATAGTTTGGCCAATGGTAGATAAGAAAATGAAATTATACCACTATGCGGAAGAATGGACTAATGACGTTTTTAGTTGGAATGATGCATTTAGACTATGGAAATATTAGAATAACTAGTTTTTCCTAAAAAAATGGGAGAGTGAAGCTGAAGTTTACTATACGCTGTCTCAGGATGAGTATGCTGATAGAGTATATTTTTTTCTTAGACGAGCCAATTTCCAAAGCCTATATCAGTAGATTAGAACAAAAAAATATTATTTGATTTCAAAGAATGCAGTTGCTATTAAAGAGGAAACAGGTAAGACGGTTGAGCAGTTAGTTCAAGAAGTGGGGAATGCAAGGAAAAACTTCTTATCAGCTCTTGGAAAGATGAAAATCCTTCGTTTGATCTATTTGATTCTTCGTATGATAGTATTGTTGCAGTGTATCAGGTGGTCGGGTCAGCGTAGAAAAAGGAACGAGAGCGAAATTTTTGCAGAATGGGTAGAGTTCCAAAAAGGTATGATGACTATAAGGAGAGTTACAAATGAGCATGACGAAAAAATCGAATTGGAATTTAGGTTGCAGTTTAACACTTGTTGTAGTCCTAGCAGCTAGTTTTCTATTTTATCTATGGGCACAAAATCTTGGTAAGTATACTCTGCAACCAGGAGAGTCGGCTAACTTTACAGTAAATCCTCGGACACATGATGTAGAATACTACTCAGAATTAATCTTGAAAAAAAATGATACTAATAAGCTTAAATTATCAGGTAAAAAAGTTTGGTTTGAGATGCATGGCGATATTTTTTATGATGTTGAAGGGCAAAAACTTGTTCGAAGCCATCATTCAGAAGATGTTGATGAAGAGTTACCCAATAATCAAAAAGATATCCATTTAGTCCAGGATGGAATTGTTGTCAGTTACCAGGGGGAAAAAGTTTTTAATGTAACTAATAACAAGTCCTATACAATAACCATCACTAATGTAGACGACAAGCCAGCGCACTTTGAAGCTCAAGTGGTGGATCGGTAAAATTTCAGCTCTCAAATGAGGGCTTTTTAGATACAAGTTTCAAAAAGACGTAAATATGATATACTAAAGAACGAGTATTCTATTAGAATTAGGACAAGTAATATGAAACAAACGATTATTCTTTTATACGGCGGGCGTAGTGCAGAGCGTGAAGTCTCTGTCCTTTCAACTGAGAGTGTCATGCGTGCGGTCAACTACGATCGTTTCACAGATCAAGACTTTCTTTATCAGCCAGTCAGGTGATTTTATCAAAACGCAAGAATTTAGCCAGACTCCAGGTCAAGAGGATCGTCTTATGACCAATGCAACCGTTGATTGGGACAAGAAAAATCGCGCCAAGTGCCATCTACGAAGAAGGCGCTGTGGTCTTTCCAGTTCTTCATGGTCCGATGGGAGAAGACGGCTCTGTTCAAGGATTTTTGGAAGTTTTGAAAATGCCATACGTTGGTTGTGATATCTTATCATCCAGCCTTGCTATGGATAAAATCACGACCAAGCGAGTTCTAGAATCTGTCGGGATTGCCCAAGTTCCTATGTGGCCATTGTCGAAGGGGATGATGTAACTTCTAAAATCGCTGAAGTTGAAGAAAAAAATTGACCTATCCAGTCTTCACTAAACCATCAAACATGGGTTCCAGTGTTGGTATTTCTAAGTCTGAAAACCAAGAGGAACTCCGTCAAGCTCTAGAACTTGCTTTCCGATATGACAGCCGTGTCTTGGTAGAACAAGGAGTGAATGCGCGTGAAATCGAGGTTGGCCTCTTGGGTAACTACGATGTCAAGAGCACACTTCCTGGTGAAGTTGTCAGGATGTTGCCTTTTATGACTACGATGCCAAGTATATCGACAACAAGATTACCATGGACATTCCGGCTAAAATCAGTGATGACGTGGTTGCTGTTATGCGTCAAAATGCTGAAACAGCCTTCCGTGCGATTAGGTGGCCTCGGTCTCTCTCGTTGCGATTTCTTCTATACGGATAAGGGCGAGATTTTTCCTAAACGAGCTCAATACCATGCCAGGTTTTCACCCAGTGGTCTATGTATCCACTACTGTGGGACAATATGAGAATCAGCTACCCAGAACTAATCGAGCGTTTGGTTGATCTTGCTAAAGAAAGTTTTGACAAGCGCGAAGCGCATTTGCTATAAAAATGAAAGAGAGGGTAGGAGCCAGAACCATCACCGCAAGGTGACTAGAGTTCTCGGACTTCAACCCTTTTTAAAGAGTAGAAATGAAATTAACAATCCATGAAGTGGCTCAGGTTGTAGGAGCTAAAAATGATGTCACTCTCTTTGCGGATGCTCAGTTGGAAAAGGCTGAATTTGATAGTCGTTTGATTACTGCTGGGGATTTATTTGTTCCGCTCAAGGGCGCGCGTGACGGTCATGAGTTTATCGAAACAGCTTTTGAAAATGGTGCTGCTGTAACTTTGTCTGAGAAAGAGGTTGTAAATCATCCCTACATTCTAGTAGACGACGTCTTGACTGCCTTTCAAACCCTGGCTGCTTACTATCTTGAAAAAATGGGAGTTGATGTCTTTGCTGTCACAGGTTCAAACGGCAAGACAACGACCAAGGATATGCTGGCGCATTTACTGTCAACAACCTACAAAACTTACAAGACACAAGGCAACTACAATAATGAGATTGGTCTTCCCTACACAGTTCTCCATATGCCTGAAGGAACAGAAAAGTTGGTCTTGGAGATGGGACAGGATCACCTTGGAGATATCCATCTTTTGTCTGAATTGGCTCACCCCAAGACAGCCATCGTGACCTTGGTTGGGGAAGCTCATTTGGCCTTTTTCAAAGACCGTTCCGAGATTGCTAAGGGAAAAATGCAAATTGCAGACGGGATGGCACCGACTTCCTTGCTCTTAGCACCAGCTGACCCTATAGTAGAGGACTACTTGCCAACTGATAAAAAGGTGGTTCGTTTTGGCCAAGGTGCAGGATTGGAAATTACAGACTTGGTCGAACGCAAGGATAGTCTGACCTTTAAGGCTAATTTTTTGGAACAAGCCCTCGATTTGCCAGTGACTGGTAAGTACAATGCCACTAATGCTATGATTGCTGCTTATGTGGCTCTTCAAGAAAAGGAGTGTCAGAGGAACTGATTCGTCAGGCTTTTCCAACATCTTGAATTGACTCGTAATCGTACTGAGTGGAAGAAAGCAGCCAATGGAGCAGATATCTTGTCAGATGTGTATAATGCCAATCCAACAGCCATGAAGTTGATTTTGGAAACATTTTCTGCCATTCCAGCTAATGAAGGGGGCAAAAAAATAGCTGTTCTAGCAGACATGAAGGAACTCGGAAACCAGTCTGTCCAACTACATAATCAGATGATTTTAAGCCTATCGCCAGATGTGCTGGATACCGTTATTTTCTACGGAGAAGACATTGCCGAATTAAGCCAACTTGCCAGTCAAATGTTTCCAATCGGTCACGTTTTCTACTTCAAGAAAACAGCTGACGAGGACCAATTTGAAGACCTAGTCAAGCAGGTTAAGGAAAGCCTTGGAGCCAATGACCAAATTTTTGCTCAAAGGCTCGAACTCCCATGAATCTAGCCAAGTTGGTAGAAAGTTTAGAAAATGAATGCAAGTGATTTTGCCAAGTATCTGCAAAGAATGCTAGCCATTACGGATACTGGATTAACCTTTACAAAAGATCCTTTCGACCGTGAGCGCTACGAAGACTTGAGAAGTCTGTTATCTGAAATGTTGAATCAGGTATCAGACCTCGATGCAGAAGAAGTGGCAGAAGTCATGAAACCAACTTCCGCTTATGCAACTCCTCTGATGGACGTCCGTGCTTGGATTGTTGAGGATGAAAAAGTCTGTTTAGTTAGAGGAAAAGGAGAGGATAGTTGGGCTTTGCCAGGTGGTTTTGGTGAAGTTGGCTATTCTCCAACCGAAAATATTCTTAAGGAAATTGAAGAAGAAACCGGTTTTACAGCAAAAGTTGAAAGGTTACTTGCAGTTTTTGATACCAATCGTTTCCAACTACAGAGCAAACAATATGCAAAGTTTGTCTTTGAATGTAAGCTTCTTGATGGACAATTTCAAGAGAATCAAGAGATTTCTGAACTTCAATTTTTTGCCATTGACCAATTGCCAGTCTTATCTGAAAAACGCATCACCAAGGAGCAGATGGAGATTCTTTGGCAGGTTTATCAGGGACAAAGAGAGCAATATGTCGATTAGTTTGTGCTAGAGAAGTTGGCAAATCAAAAAAGGGTGTCTGTAAAGTGCATTTCTGCGGTACAAATGATATAATAGATTGCAAATTTAAGACGCAAGTATTCTATGCTTAGTATAGAATCAAGTTTTTTCAAAAAATTTAAAAGCTGGAGAAAGTGAATTTTTTACCGCCTCTAGCTAGATGAACGAGGAATAGAATATGAATTTGTGGGAACAATTATTTACCACACAGATATCAGAACCGCCCCAGTTTGAACTTCACTGGTACATTGGTTTGTTATGTTTATTGGCACTTACTTTCTATGCTTCTTATCGTTTTCGCGATAAAGTGGCTTACCAGCGTTTTATTCAGATTCTTCAGTCTGTTCAACTGATTGTTCTGTATAGCTGGTATTGGGGCAATCAAATGCCCCTATCAGAAAGTTTGCCCTTCTATCATTGCCGTATCGCCATGTTTGTTATGCTCTTGATTCCAGGGACTTCCAAGTACAAGCAATACTTTGCCCTTCTAGGAACTTTTGGAGCAACCGCTGCTCTGGCATACCCACTCTTTGACCCTTATCCGTTTCCGCATGTGACCATCCTGTCCTTTATCATCGGGCATGTGGCACTTTTGGGGAATGCGCTCCTATACTTGTTTAAGAATTATGAAGCTTCCCTGCTCAACTTGAAAAATGTGACAGTGATTACATTTTCTCTAAATGCCTTGATAGGTGTTGTCAACTTGGTTGTAGGTGGAGATTATGGATTTTTAAATAAACCACCGTTAGTGGGGAATCATGGACTATTGGCGAATTACATCATCGTGTCCAGTGTGTTGGTAGCAGCTATCAGCTTGACTGCAAAAGTAGTGGAGGTCTTTTTGCAACAAAGAGCAGAAAAAATGATTCAAGAGAAAGCCTAAGAAGGTCTTCTCTTTTTTAATCAACTACAGAGAATCACTCTCTTGCTAGGAGTGAGAGTCAGAAGTGAATTCTAGGAAAATAGTAAAAAGGATTTTTACAAAAACCTTGAGGAAATTTATGAAAAACTAAGCACGATTGGATTTTTTGTGTTATAATATTCTGTGAATAGCTATGCCCAAACATAGTTATTAAAATAGAAGTGAGAAACTTGGAAGACAGAGAGGACGCGATGTAATGACTAGAGATGGTTTTTTTACAGGTTTAGATATTGGAACTAGCTCCATCAAAGTACTAGTTGCTGAACTTAGAGATGGTGAAGTAAATGTAATTGGTGTTAGCAATACCAAAAGTAAAGGAGTCAAAGACGGAATTGTGTTGATATTGAAGCTGCTGCTTCAGCAATTAAATCAGCAATTTCCCAAGCTGAAAGAAAGCTGGTATTTCTATTAAGTCTGTTAATGTTGGGCTTCCAGCAAACCTCTTGCAGGTTGAACCAACACAAAGGAATGATTCCTGTTAGCTTCAGATACAAAAGAAATCACAGATCAAGACGTTGAGAATGTTGTCAAATCAGCTTTGACTAAGAGCATGACCCCTGATCGTGAGGTTATTACTTTTATTCCAGAAGAGTTTATCGTAGATGGTTTCCAAGGTATTCGTGATCCTCGTGGAATGATGGGAGTCCGTTTGGAAATGCGTGGTTTGTTATACACAGGGCCTCGCACCATTCTTCACAACCTTCGTAAAACGGTTGAACGTGTAGGAGTTCAGGTAGAAAAATGTCATCATTTCTCCACTAGCAATTGTGAACTCAGTTCTCAATGAAGGTGAACGTGAATTTGGTGCGACAGTGATTGATATGGGTGGTGGGCAGACTACGGTGGCAACCATCCGCAATCAGGAATTACAATTTACGAATATCTACCAGGGAAGGCGGAGATTATGTTACAAAAGATATCTCTAAGGTCTTAAAAACTTCACAACGGATTGCGGAAAGCCCTCAAATTAAACTATGGTGAAGCTTATGTACCATTGGCAGGGAATGAGACTTTCCAAGTTGAGTAATCGGTGAAGTCGATCACTGTTGAGGTGACAGAAAGCTACCTAGCAGAAATTATTTCCAGCACGCATTAAGCATATCTTCGATCGAAATAAAACAAGAACTGGATAGACGCCATCTGTTGGAGGTTGCCTGGTGGAATTGTTTTTGATTGGTGGTAATACCATCTTGCCAGAGTATTGCTGAATTAGCAAGAAGTATTTGGGGTAAGTGATGAAACTCTATGTGCCGAATCAAGTTGGTATTCGTAATCCTGCTTTTGCACATGTGATTAGCTTGTCTGAATTTGCAGGTAAATTGACAGAGGTAAATCGTCTTGCCCAAAAAGCAGTTAAAGGAGATGAATTCCTTCGCCAAAAACCAATTGGTTTTGAATGCCTACTCAGAATGTGGCTCCGATTACACAACCCCACTCCTGCGCAACCGACTACAACAGTAGCTGAAAATGCTCAGGAAAGTACAGCTACTCCTAAAGATGAGTTCCAAGTTAATTCTCAAAATAAACCGAAATTGACAGAGCGTTTCCCGGTAGCTTAATCGGAAGCATGTTTGACGAATAAAAGAGGAAAGAAATTATGACATTTTCATTTGATACAGCAGCTGCTCAGGTGCAGTCATTAAAAGTAATTGGTGTCGGTGGAGGTGGTGGTAACGCCATTAACCGTATGATCGACAGAAGGTGTTGCAGGTGTTGAATTCATCGCAGCTAACACGGATGTACAAGCCCTTAGCAGTACGAAAGCAGAAACAGTTATCCAACTTGGTCCCAAAAATTGACTCGTGGTTTGGGTGCTGGAGGTCGTCCAGAAGTTGGACGTAAGGCTGCAGAAAAAGCGAAGAAGCTTTGACTGGAGCAATCAGCGGTGCAGATATGGTTTTTCATCACTGCTGGTATGGGTGGAGGATCTGGAACAGGTGCTGCCCCAGTGATTGCACGTATCGCTAAAAGATCTTGGTGCTCTTACAGTAGGTGTTGTGACACGTCCTTTCGGATTTGAAGGGAAGCAAACGTGGTCAGTACGCTGTAGAAGGAATCAACGAACTTCGCGAGCATGTTGATACTCTATTGATTATCTCAAAGCAACAACTTGCTGAGATTGTTGACAAGAAAACACCACTTCTTGAAGCACTTAGTGAAGCAGATAACGTTCTTCGCCAAGGTGTTCAAGGAATTACAGACTTGATCAACCCAGGGTTGATCGACCTTGACTTTGCCGACGTAAAAACTGTCATGGCAAACAGGAAATGCCCCTTATGGGTATTGGTATTGGAAGTGGAGAAGAGCGTGTCGTTGAGGCGGCTCGTAAAGCGATTTACTCACCACTTCTCGAAACAACCATTGATGGTGCTGAAGATGTCATCGTTAACGTTACGGGTGGTCTTGACTTGACATTGATTGAAGCAGAAGAAGCTTCAGAAATCGTCAACCAAGCAGCTGGTCAGGAGTGAACATCTGGCTTGGAACATCAATCGATGAAAACATGAAAGATGAAACCGTGTTACTGTTGTAGCAACAGGTGTTCGCCAAGAACGTGTAGAAAAAGTTGTTGGTTCTCCAGTTAAGCAAGCAGCTCGTAGAGAAGCTTCTAGAGCTCCGCATTCACACACATTTGATCGTCATTTTGACCTAGAAGATACAGCAGAATTACCAAAGCAAAAGCCAACGACGCTTTGAAACAAGTCAATCTTCTGCTTTTGGTGATTGGGACTTGCGTCGTGAGATCGATTGTTCGTCAAAGTGATTCAGTTGTATCTCCTGTAGAGCGATTTGAAGCACCTGTTTCTCAAGACGAAGATGAGTTGGATACACCTCCATTTTTCAAAAATCGTTAAAAAATGAATTTAAAAAACAATACGGAATTAATTTTTCAGCAGATTGCGGAGGCTAGTCAAAAAGCAAATCGTGATTTGGATTCAGTTTCAGTGATTGCTGTAACAAAAATATGTAGATGTAGAAACGGCGGAAGCATTGCTTCCGCTTGGTGTTCATCATATTGGTGAAAATCGTGTTGATAAATTTTTAGAAAATATCAGGCTCTGAAAGATCGAGCCTGTTACTTGGCATTTGATCGGAACGCTCCAGAGACGTAAGGTGAAGGATGTCATCTCTTTTGTTGACTATTTCCATGCTCTAGATTCTCTAAAGCTTGCTCAGGAAATTCAAAAAAGAACGGATCATGTTATCAAGTGTTTCTTACAGGTCAATATTTCTGGTGAGGAATCCAAACACGGTTTTTTCCAAAGAAGCCTTGCTGGAGCAGTTGGCTGACTTAGCTCAGTTAGATCAGATTGAATATGTTGGTCTAATGACAATGGCTCCTTTTGAGGCAGATACTGATGAATTGAGAACGATTTTCAAAAACGCAAGAACTGCAAGCAGAAATTAGAGAAAAAACAAATCCCCAACATGCCTATGACAGAGTTGAGTATGGAATGAGTCGTGATTATGAAGAGGCGATTCAGTTCAGCTCGACTTTTTGTTCGAATTGGTACAGCTTTTTTAAATAGGAGAGACTCATGTCTTTTAAAAGATAAATTTGATAAATTTATAGATTATTTTACAGAAGATGGAGAAGACAACACCTTACTATGAATCTCAACAAGAGGAAGTAGTTGCTTTCACCAATTTCAACTTCCAAGGAATTGCCAGTACAACCCCAAACAAGCACATCAAAAGATGCCAATATCACTCGCTTGCATGAACGCCAAAAAGGAACTAGCCATGCAAAATCACCGTAAAGACGGAAAAAGTAATCATTGATGTTCGTTATCCTAGAAAGTATGAGGATGCAACAGTCATTGTAGACTTATTGACTGGAAATGAAAGCATTTTGATTGATTTTCAGTATATGACAGAAGTTCAAGCACGTCGTTGCTTAGACTACCTTGACGGTGCCCGTCACGTTTTAGCGGGTAATATGAAAAAGGTTGCGAGTACGATGTATTTGTTGACACCTGTCAATGTCGTCGTAAATATCGAAGATATTAAATTGCGCAGATGATTCTCAAAATGCTGAATTTGGGTTTTGATATCAAGCGAAATAGAGCAAGATAATGATTTTTAATCCGCTTAATCCAGAATGCTGTGAATATCTATTCCTTCATTCTACTAGCTTTTGCTTTACTTTCTTGGTTTCCTAATGCCTACGATAGTTCCCTAGGTCGTTTAATCATTAGTCTTGTTCGTCCAGTTATTGAGCCACTTCGTAAATTAAATTTACAATTTGGTGGTCTTGATTTTTACTGTATGGGTGGCTCTTGTTCTGATTCAATTTATAGGAACTATCCTAACACGGTTAGTACTTTTTCTATGACAGAAGACCAAGTTTTTTTATCAGCATTTTTTTCACAGGACGATATTCCTTTATTGATAAGGGGGTTGGAGTGGATCAGAGAGTGGAAGATACTTATGCTCCTTTTCTCACTCCCTTTATTAATCCGCATCAGGAGTGGATACTTCATGTTTTGACTGGAACATATAGTTTAAATTGTATGAGTAGTGGACAATTTGTCCAAACAGAATATGTTCGTGTCCTCTTGTATCCAGACTATTTTTAAACCTGAGATAGCAGATTTTTGAGATAGCCTTATTGACTATTTCTTATCCGAGTAAGTTTGAACAGTTGTCTCACGCAAAAATTTTGGGAACAATTATCAATAGACTGGGAATTGATCGTAAACTTTTTGGTGATATCTTGGTAGATGAAAAGAGAGCACAGATTTTTGTCAATCGTGACTTTATTCCCCTTTTTCAGGATGGGATAAAAAGATTGACAGACTTCCTGTATCGCTGGAGGAGAGTCCTCTCATCGATAGAATAAATTCGAAATCAATTATAAAGAACAAGAGATTCTGATTTCAAGCTTTCGACTGGATGCCCTCTTATCAAGTGCCTTGAAATTATCTAGAAAGCAAGCTAGTCAGCTTATAGAAAAAGTCTGTACAGGTAAATTATCAACCTGTTGAAAAATTGATTATATAATAGCTGAGGAGATTTGATCGAGTGTGAGAAAGTTTGGTCGTCTAAAAATTATCAAAGACAATGGACAGACAAAAAGACAAGATAAAATTAAGCATTCAATTATTATTAAGTAAGTGAGGAAAAAGTATGCAATTACATCACAAGATATTGTTGATAAAACTTTCTCAACAAAATTCCGAGGCTACGATACGAAAGAAGTTGACGAATTTTTAGATAAGATATATATTGATTACGAGGAATTAACCCGTTACAAGGATGAGACAGAATGCTATATTAAACGATTAGAAGAACGTCTTTCCTATTATACGAATGATATTCCTAAGAGAACAGTAACAAACAACCAAGAGCAAGAACCAGAGGCAATGAATGATTCTATATTAAGTAAGTGAGGAAAAGTATGCCAATTACATCGTTAGAAATTAAAGATAAAACCTTTGGTACAAAAATTTAGAGGTTTAGATCCAGAAGAAGTTAATGAATTCCTTGATATTGTTGTACGTGATTATGAGGAGTTAGTTCGTAGCAATCATGATAAGGAAAGACAGATTAAAAGTTTAGAAGAACGCTTATCTTACTTTGATGAGATGAAAAATTCTTTGAGTCAATCTGTTTTGATTGCTCAAGATACAGCTGAAAGGGTGAAACAGGCAGCTCAGGAACGTTCAAATAATATTATTAAACAAGCTGAACAAGATGCAGAGCGTCTTTTAGATGAGGCTAAGTATAGAGCTAATGAAATTTTACGCCAAGCAGCAGATAATGCTAAAAAAGTAGCTGTAGAGACAGAAGAATTGAAAAACAAGAGTCGTGTCTTCCATCAACGTCTCAAATCAACAATTGAAAGTCAGTTGGCAATTGTTGAATCACCGGATTGGGAAGATATTTTTGAAGCCTACGGCAACTTTCACCTTCAAACAAGTGATGAAGCTTTCAAAGAAGTTGTGAGCGAAGTTTTTAGGCGAAAGCTTCCTTCTCAACCTGAAGAAGACCCAATTGATGTGACACGTCAATTTTCTCCTGAGGAAATGGCGGAATTGCAGGCACGTATTGAAGCGAGCAGTAAAAGAATTAGCTGGATTAGAGGAAGAACAAAAAGAAGATGTGGATGTTAGCACATCTTCTATAGAAAGACTCTATAGAGGCAATTGTTGAAGCCAAGTCAAATTCTAAAGAAAAAATCAAAAAGAATCTATTTCGATTTTATAAGTTTAAAATGTGAGAACAAGATCTAACCAACTATATTTTTCAGCGAGCGGGAGATGGTGTGAGTCCTGCAATCCCTAGTGGTTAGATTATCCTCTCTCTATCAAATCTGAAGAAAGTAAGATTTGACGTTTCCCACGTTACGGGAAAAGAGGAAAAGAGACTAGGTCTTTTTCGAACAAAGGTGGTACCACGATTTTCGTCCTTTTTAGCGATTCGTGGTTTTTAATTTGCCTATATAATAAAGGAGATATAATGAAAACTCAAAGATACCTAAATCTTGGAAAAACTGAATTTCCAATGCGTGCTGGACTTCCTACTAAAGAACCACTATGGCAAAAAGAGTGGGACGAAGCGAAACTTTACCAACGTCGTCAAGAATTGAACCAAGGAAAACCGCATTTCACCTTGCATGATGGACCTCCCTATGCCAACGGAAATATCCACGTTGGGCACGCCATGAACAAGATTTCTAAAGATATTATTGTTCGTTCAAAATCCATGTCAGGTTTTTATGCGCCTTATATTCCAGGTTGGGACACACATGGTCTGCCAATCGAGCAAGTTTTGGCAAAACAAGGTGTCAAACGCAAAGAAATGGACTTGGTTGAGTACTTGAAACTTTGCCGTGATTATGCTCTTTCCCAAGTAGATAAACAACGCGAAGACTTCAAGCGTTTGGGTGTTTCTGGTGACTGGGAAAATCCTTATGTTACCTTGACTCCAGACTATGAAGCAGCTCAAATCCGTGTCTTCGGTGAAATGGCTAAGAAAGGCTATATCTACCGTGGTGCCAAGCCAGTTTATTGGTCATGGTCATCTGAGTCAGCCCTTGCAGAAGCTGAAATTGAATACCATGACTTGCCTTCAACTTCCCTTTACTATGCTAACCGTGTCAAAGACGGAAAAGGTGTGTTAGATACTGATACTTACATCGTTGTTTGGACAACAACTCCATTCACCATCACAGCTTCTCGTGGTCTGACAGTTGGAGCGGATATTGACTACGTAGTCGTACAACCTGCTGGTGAAACTCGTAAGTTTGTGGTTGCTTCAGAATTATTGACTAGTTTGTCTGAAAAAGTTTGGTTGGGCTGATGTTCAGGTCTTGGCGACCTATCGTGGGCAAGAACTCAACCAAATTGTGACAGCTCACCCATGGGATACAGCTGTAGATGAGTTGGTGATTCTTGGTGACCACGTTACGACTGACTCTGGTACAGGTATCGTTCATACTGCTCCAGGTTTTGGTGAGGATGACTACAATGTCGGTGTTGCTAACGGCCTTGAAGTTGCTGTAACAGTTAACGAACGCGGTATTATGATGACCAATGCTGGCTCTGACTTTGAAGGTCAATTCTATGACAAGGTTGTACCAACTGTTATCGAGAAACTGGGCGATCTTCTCCTTGCCCAAGAAGAAATCTCTCACTCCTATCCATTTGACTGGCGTACCAAGAAACCAATTATCTGGCGTGCAGTTCCACAATGGTTTGCCTCCGTATCAAAATTCCGCCAAGAAATCTTGGACGAAATTGAAAAAGTGAAGTTCCATTCAGAATGGGGTAAAGTGCGTCTTTACAACATGATTCGTGACCGTGGCGATTGGGTCATCTCTCGTCAACGTGCTTGGGGAGTTCCACTTCCTATCTTCTACGCTGAAGACGGAACGCCAATCATGACAGCGGAAACGATCGAGCACGTAGCTCAACTCTTTGAGGAACATGGTTCTATCATCTGGTGGGAACGTGATGCTAAAGACCTCTTGCCAGAAGGATTTACCCATCCAGGTTCACCAAATGGCGAGTTCAAGAAAGAAACAGACATCATGGACGTTTGGTTTGACTCAGGTTCATCTTGGAATGGAGTAGTGGTTAATCGTCCAGAACTCAAATATCCAGCAGACCTCTACCTTGAAGGTTCTGACCAATACCGTGGTTGGTTCAACTCATCTCTTATCACATCAGTTGCCAACCATGGCGTAGCACCTTACAAACAAATCTTGTCACAAGGTTTTGCCCTTGACGGTAAAGGTGAGAAGATGTCTAAATCTCTTGGAAATACGATTGCGCCAAGCGATGTTGAAAAACAATTTGGTGCGGAAATCTTGCGTCTCTGGGTAACCAGTGTAGACTCAAGCAACGACGTGCGTATCTCTATGGACATCTTGAGCCAAGTCTCTGAAACGTACCGTAAGATTCGTAACACCCTTCGTTTCTTGATTGCCAATACCTCTGACTTTAATCCAGCGGTGGATGCTGTGGCTTATGAAGAACTACGTTCAGTTGATAAATACATGACTATCCGCTTTAACCAACTTGTCAAGACTATTCGTGATGCTTATGCGGACTTTGAATTCTTGACAATCTACAAGGCCTTGGTGAACTTTATCAACGTTGATCTGTCAGCCTTCTACCTTGACTTCGCCAAAGATGTTGTCTATATTGAAGGTGCGAAGTCACTCGCACGCCGTCAAATGCAGACTGTTTTCTATGATATTTTGGTCAAGATTACTAAGCTACTTACACCAATCTTGCCACACACAGCGGAAGAAATCTGGTCATATCTTGAGTTTGAAGCTGAAGACTTCGTTCAATTGTCAGAATTACCAGAAGCGGAAACTTTTGCGAACCAAGAAGAAATCTTGGATACATGGGCTGCTTTTCATGGACTTCCGTGGACAAGCTCAAAAAGCATTGGAAGAAGCTCGTAATGCAAAAAGTAATCGGTAAATCACTTGAAGCACACTTGACAGTTTATCCAAATGAAGTGGTGAAAACTCTACTCGAAGCAGTAAACAGCAATGTAGCTCAACTATTGATCGTGTCAGATTTGACTATCGCAGAAGGTGTAGCTCCAGAAAGTGCAGTTAGCTTTGAGGATGTAGCTTTCACAGTTGAACGTGCTGCAGGTGAAGTATGTGACCGTTGCCGTCGTATCGACCTAACAACAGCAGAACGCAGCTACCATGCAGTTATCTCATGACCACTGTGCAAAGCATTGTAGAAGAAAAACTTTGCAGACGCTGTCGCAGAAGGATTTGAAGCGAAATAATTTACCAAAAATACAGGAGGTTCTCTTGTATTTTTAAAAAAATAAAAAAACTTTGGTAAAAAAATATGGTATAATATACCTTATTAACATAAAAGGAGATATTTATGAAGACAAAACACTAGCGCAAGTAGATGGCTTTATTGGTGTTATTGTGTACTGACCCCAAAAAAGTTAGACAAATAATTATTGAAAGGATTTAGTTCTGTATTGCACAGGACTGAGTCCTTTTAGTTTGACTTTAATTCGTTTATTGTTGTAGTAATCAATATAGTCTACAATAGCTTGTTCCAATTGCTTAAGCGACTGAAACGACTTCTCATAACCATAAAACATCTCAGACTTAAGAATACCAAAGAAGGACTCCATCATACCATTGTCTGGGCTGTTGCCCTTGCGTGACATAGATGCTTGAATTCCCTTACTCTCTAGGAATCGATGATAAGAATCGTGTTGGTATTGCCAGCCCTGGTCACTATGGAGAATCGTATTCTCATAATGTTTCTCCGTGAAGGCCTGTTCCAACATGACTTTCACTTGTTCTAAGTTGGGCGAAGTAGAAAGATGATAAGCAATAATTTCGCTGTTAAAACCATCTAAAACAGGCGATAAATAGAGTTTCTGTGTGCTATTTGGAATGGCAAACTCTGTCACATCCGTATAGCACTTTTCCATTGGTTTCGCTGCTTCAAACCGGCGTTGAATGAGATTTTCTGCTTTCTTGCCAATCTCTCCTTGGTAGGAAGAATACTTTCGTTTCCGACGAATTCGGGCACTTAAACCAAGAATCTTCATCAGACGTTGGACCTTCTTATGATTCACTGTAAAGCCACGATTTCTTAGTTCAAGAGTAACTCTCCGATAGCCATAATTTCCTTTATGCTCACTATAAATGGCCTGAATTTCGGTTTTAAGCTCTTTATCTTTATCAAGCCCATCCAGTTGCTTCAACTGATAATAGTAAGTCGAGCGAGCTAAACGTGCTGTTTCAAGAAGAAAATCTAGTCGAAATCCTCCTGAAACCATTTCTCTAACTGTCTCTGCCTTTCTCGCTCTAGGGCTTCCTCCCTTTCCTCTAATTCTTTTAACTTTTTTAGGTAGGCCACCTCAGTCCGTAAGCGTTCATTCTCCTCCTGAAGTCGCTCCAGTTCTGTCATCTCTTCCCAAGTTTTCTTCCGTTTGCGTCCCATTTTAGCTGGTCTCCCTCTTGTTTTCTCAAGAATAGTATACCCGTTTTTCCTGTATTGCGCCAGCCAATTTGGAAGCATTCCTTGGTTTGGGAGAGCATAATCAAGACTGACACTTCTTTGCGAACGACCTTCAAGAAGAACTTTCTCAACCATTTCTTGTTTTAATTCAGGGAATAGTGACGATTCTTCCTTTTTGACGAACTCCATTCCATAACGGTCAATCAATCTCATCATGTATCTTAGGCCAGCAACATCCACTCCAAATCTTTTTGAAAGCTGCTTGAAGCTTTGTCCTTGTTTTCTTAGTTCATAGATTTGAACTTTATCCTCATAACTCAATTTCATAATAAAACACCCCAAAAAGTTAGATTTTTTTCTGTCTCAACTTTTTGGGGTGCAGATTCATGCAGGAGCTTTTTTTAGCTTTATCACCTATTTTTTTATGCTTGTTCTTATAACTATTTCTCGAGATGAAGATGTTGTAGGATTTGTATTAGGCGTTATTTTCATTGTGTTTTCTTTAGTGAAAATTGCAACCCTTATTCTTGGAATCCTCTCGCTTGTCTATTATAAGGACGATAATCGTATTTCATTAGCGCCATCCATTCTATTTATTGTTGGATCTGTAGTTGGCTTGATTCCTTTGCTTGGATGGATTGGTGGAATCGTCCTTGTCATCGGAGGAGCTTTGTACCTGTCAAGTTTGAAACAGTTCAAAATTGAAGGATAAGAGATATTTTAGGGGGAAGAGTCAGAGAGCCCTTCTCTTTTTCGTTGATTTTAACTAGCTTTTTTGTGAAAAATTGTGTAAAATAGAATAGATAAACGAGGGCAACCTCGAAAAATTAAAGGAGAATCCATCTAATGGTAAAATTGGTTTTTGCTCGCCACGGTGAGTCTGAATGGAACAAAGCTAACCTTTTCACTGGTTGGGCTGATGTTGATTTGTCTGAAAAAGGAACACAACAAGCGATTGACGCTGGTAAATTGATCAAAGAAGCTGGTATCGAATTTGACCAAGCTTACACTTCAGTATTGAAACGTGCGATCGAAAACTACAAACTTGGCTCTTGAAGCTGCTGACCAATTGTGGGTTCCAGTTGAAAAATCATGGCGCTTGAACGAACGTCACTACGGTGGTTTGACTGGTAAAAACAAGGCTGAAGCTGCTGAACAATTTGGTGATGAGCAGGTTCACATCTGGCGTCGTTCATACGATGTATTGCCTCCAAACATGGACCGTGATGATGAGCACTCAGCTCACACTGACCGTCGTTACGCTTCACTTGACGACTCAGTTATCCCAGATGCTGAAAAACTTAAAAAGTGACTTTTGGAACGTGCCCTTCCATTCTGGGAAGACAAAATCGCTCCAGCACTTAAAGATGGTAAAAACGTATTCGTAGGAGCTCACGGTAACTCAATCCGTGCCCTTGTAAAACACATCAAACGCTTGTCAGATGACGAAATCATGGACGTGGAAATCCCTAACTTCCCACCATTGGTATTCGAATTTGATGAAAAATTGAACGTAGTTGCTGAATACTACCTTGGAAAAATAATTATAAAAAGATAAAAGGCGGGATTTATTCCGCCTTTTTTTGAGAAGTGATTCTTGGTTCGTCTTACTTTGTAAGGTGAGATGAACCGAGGAGATAATTAGTTTAGAATTTCGATATACTCCAGTCCCCAACTTTCAATGGCGTCTAGGACACCTTGAAATTTTCTACCCATTTCAGTTAGACTGTATTCGACCCGTGGGGAACTTCGGCATAGACTTTACGCTCCACGATTTTTATCCTTTTCGAGCTGTCTGAGGTGTCGTGTTAGAATGGTTTGGGTAATGCCAGGAATCAGCCGTTGTAGTTCATTAAACCGCTTAGTTCCCGTACTGAGTTGATAGATGATGACTAGAGCCCATTTGCCTGTTAGTACACGCTGTGTCGTGGCAAAGGACAAATTCCCGTATTCACTGACTTTGGTTACCATAATTCCTCCAAATTTTTTTAAAATTATTCTCTTTATTTGACAATAATAGTATCGTATTTGATACTAGATAACAATAAAGTGCCTACTTGTCTAGTAAGTGATAAAATTATATCATAAATAAAAAGAAACGAGGGTAACTCATGTCAGTAAATTTAGAAATTTTTAATGCATATAACAATGGTCTTATAACAGGTGATTTTCCAGCTGTTTTTGAGACTATGGCAGATGATATCATCTGGCACCAGCCAGGTCAGCATAGTAATTCCGGTACAGTTGTTGGAAAAGAAGCACTTGGAGCACACTTGGCTCAATTTTCAGAAAAAACAAACGGTACCTTCAAAGTATTGACTAACTGGGTGTCTGAAAATATTGACCTTGTAGCAGCCAATGTGACCTTTGTCGGAACTCGCCCAGACGGCGAGGAACTCAACATGAACGGTATTGATCTTTTCCGCATGGAAGAAGGAAAAATCAAGGAAGTTTGGCTCTTTTCATCAGATCAAGCAGTAGAAGATGCTTTCTGGGGTTAGACAGTAAATTAATCTAGAATCTGAAATTTGATTTATGGACCGTGATGATGAGCACTCAGCTCACACTGACCGTCGTTACGCTTCACTTGACGACTCAGTTATCCCAGATGCTGAAAACTTGAAAGTGACTTTTGGAACGTGCCCTTCCATTCTGGGAAGACAAAATCGCTCCAGCACTTAAAGATGGTAAAAACGTATTCGTAGGAGCTCACGGTAACTCAATCCGTGCCCTTGTAAAACACATCAAACGCTTGTCAGACGACGAAATCATGGATGTGGAAATCCCTAACTTCCCACCATTGGTATTTGAATTCGACGAAAAATTGAACGTAGTTTCTGAATACTACCTTGGAAAAATAATTTATATGCAGAAAGCCTAGGATTCTGGGCTTTTTTGTTTTTGCTTCTAGTTTCCAACTAGTTGAAAAAGCGTTATAATGATAGTAAAGAGTGACTTAATTGTAAGAAAGAGAGAAGGACGATGGCTTATATTGAAATGAAACACAGCTACAAGCGTTACCAGGTTGGGGATACGGAGATTGTGGCTAATCGTGATGTGAATTTTGAAATTGAAAAAGGGGAGCTGGTTATCATACTTGGCGCTTCAGGTGCTGGAAAATCAACCGTTCTCAATCTCCTAGGAGGTATGGATACCAATGATGAGGGGGAGATTTGGATTGATGGTGCCAATATTGCCAACTATAGTTCGCACCAACGAACAAACTATCGTCGTGAAGATGTGGGCTTTGTTTTTCAGTTTTACAATCTAGTCTCCAATCTGACAGCCAAGGAAAACGTGGAGTTGGCCTCAGAAATTGTGACAGATGCCTTGGATCCAGAGCAAGTGCTCAAAGACGTAGGTCTGGCTCATCGGCTCAATAACTTTCCAGCCCAGCTTTCTGGAGGGGAGCAACAACGAGTTTCCATCGCACGCGCAGTAGCCAAGAATCCTAAAATCCTCCTTTGTGATGAACCGACAGGTGCCTTGGATTATCAGACGGGGAAGCAAGTCTTGAAGATTCTCCAAGACATGTCTCGTCAAAAGGGGGCAACAGTGATTATCGTGACCCATAATAGCGCGCTAGCTCCTATCGCAGATCGGGTGATTCACATGCGTGATGCCACGGTTAAGAGCGTAACAATCAATGAGCATCCGCAGGATATTGATACATTGGAGTATTAGCATGAAAAAAACATACCGAAAAGACTTACTCCAGTCGGTGACTGCTTCCAAGGGGCGCTTTGCTTCTATCCTGACCTTGATGATGCTGGGTTCTTTAGCCCTAGTAGGACTCAAAGTGACTAGCCCAAATATGGAACGCTACGGCTGAGGATTATCTCCGTAAAGCCAATACTTTGGATCTGGCAGTGATAGCTGATTATGGCTTGGACAAAGAAGATCAGGAGGAACTAAAGACCCTTCAAGGAGCAAGTGTTGAGTTTGGCTATATGGAGGACCTAACAGTTGAAAAAGGTGAAGAGGCAGTTCGACTTTATTCCAAGCCAGAAGGCATTTCAACCTTCCAAGTGACAGAAGGGCGACTTCCAGAGACTGATGGGGAAATTGCCTTGGCTGATTTCTGGAAAGACCGATATCAGATTGGACAGACTATCACCTTTAGCAAGAAAGAAGAAGGAAGACCGTCATAAAATCCCAATCTTTCACCATTACTGGATTTGTTCAGTCGGGTGAGATGTTTTCTCAAAAAGACTTGGGAGGGGCTAGTAGTGGAAATGGAAGCTTGGCTGGTTATGGGGTGATATTAGCCAGTCAGTTTGATACAGAAGTGTACAGTATTGCGCGTGTGCGCTATGATGATTTAAAAAATCTGGATGCTTTTTCATCAGACTATGGGATGAAACAAGATCAACATCAGAAAGACTTGCAAGACTTATTGGCTGATAATGGTCAAAAACGATTGGCCAGCATCAAAGCAAATGGGCAAAAGAACTTGGAAGGTGGAAAAGAACAGCTCCAAACAGCTGAAAGGAACCTTCAAAAAGGCAAGAGTCGGTTAGAGCAGGCTGAAAGTCGATTGAAAACTCAAGAAGAACAAGTGACCACTTTACCAGAACCGCAAAAGAGTCAAGCCAAGGAGCAATTGACAAAAGCTAAGGAAGAATTGGCGACAAAAAAAGAAAAACTGGCTCAGACAGAGAGTGATCTAACTAAGGAAAAAGAGAAGCTTGAACAACGTCAGAAAGAGCTTTGATGAACTGGCAGAGCCGGCTTACCATGTTTACAACCGCCAAACCATGCCAGGTGGTCAAGGCTATCTCATGTATAGTAACGCTTCAGCAAGTATTCGTTCTGTCGGGAATATCTTCCCGTGGTGCTTTATATGGTTGCTGCAATGGTGACCTTTACTACTATGACTCGCTTTGTGGATGAAGAGCGTACCAATGCTGGTATCTTCAAGGCTCTAGGTTACCGGAATCAAGATATTGTTGCCAAGTTTGTCCTCTATGGTTTTCTTGCAGGAACTGTGGGAACCATTTTAGGAACGCTTCTAGGACATTATCTCCTTGCAGGCGTGATTTCGGATGTTATAACAACTGGAATGGTCGTTGGGAAAAGTCAGGAGTATTTTTATTGGTCTTATAGCCTCCTTGCCCTAACCTTGAGTTGGGTATCCAGCGTTTTGCCAGCTTATCTGGTGGCGCGGAGAGAATTGCACGAGGAAGCGGCCCAACTTTTGCTTCCCAAACCTCCCGTTGAAGGCTCAAAGATTTTGCTGGAACGCCTGAGCTTTATTTGGAGTCGTTTGAGCTTCACTCATAAGGTTACGGCGCGAAATATTTTCCGTTATAAGCAACGAATGTTGATGACCATTTTTGGAGTTGCAGGTTCGGTTGCTCTCCTATTTGCAGGTCTTGGCATTCAGTCTTCTGTGGGAGGAGTTGTGGAGCGTCAATTTGAACAAATCCAGCAATATCAGATAATAGTGGCAGAAAAGAGCAGTGCGAGTGAGAAAGAAAAAGCAGATCTAGAAAGTGCCTTGCAAGCTGAGCCTATCCATGCTTACCAAAAGATTTACTCTAAATCCATTGAAAAAGATTTCAAAGGAAAAGCAGGACTTCAGACCATCACCATAATGGTCACAAGCAGAGAAGACTTCAAGCCCTTTATCGCATTACAGGAAAATGGGCAAGAGGTGGAGATCACTGATGGAGCTGTCGTGAGTCAAAAACTAGCTCAACTAGCAGGTGTTAGGGTTGGAGATGAGCTAGAGCTTGATGGGAAAGAAATCAAGGTCGCGGCGATTTCTGAAAACTATGTTGGACACTTTGTTTATCTCAACCGAGCGACTTACGAACAAGTGTACGGTACCAGTCCGAAAGAGAATACTTACCTAGTAAAATTAAAAGAGCCAACACCATCCAATACTGAGAAAGAAGCTGCTGCCTTTATGAAAAAAGCAGCTGTTTCTGGGGTGGTCCAAAATGCAACAGCCATCCATCTCTTTGAATCCGTGGCTAGTTCGCTCAATAAAACCATGGCAATCCTCGTCCTTGTTTCCGTCTTGCTAGCTATTGTCATTCTTTACAATCTCACCAATATCAATGTGGCAGAACGTATCCGTGAACTTTCCACTATCAAGGTTCTCGGTTTTCATAATAAAGAAGTGACCCTTTATATCTACCGCGAGACCATGGTGCTGTCCCTTGTTGGGATTGCTCTCGGTTTGGTAGCTGGCTACTATTTACATCAATTTTTGATTCAAATGATTTCACCTGCCACCATACTTTTTTATCCACGAGTAAGCTGGGAAGTATATGATCTTCCAATCGTCGCAGTGACTGTAATCTTAGCCATACTGGGCCTCTTTGTCAACCACCGCTTGAGAAAGGTGGATATGCTCGAAGCCCTGAAATCAGTAGAGTAATTCACGGTTTTAAACAGTAAATCAGTTGACAAAGTCTCTTCTTCGTGGTAGAATAAGAACTGTCGTAAAGACAAATAACTTCTTCTTGGTTACAGGCATGCCAACCTGTCACTCGGATGAAGCCAAATAAAAAGGAGAAATATCATGGCAATCTCAAAAGAGAAAAAAAATGAAATCATCGCACAATATGCACGTCACGAAGGTGATACAGGTTCAGTAGAGGTTCAAGTTGCTGTCCTTACTTGGGAAATCAACCACCTTAACGAACACATCAAACAACACAAAAAAGACCACGCTACTTACCGTGGATTGATGAAGAAAATCGGTCGCCGTCGTAACTTGCTTGCATACTTGCGTAAGAACGACGTTAACCGTTACCGTGAGTTAATCAACTCTCTAGGACTTCGTCGTTAATCTTGCGTCTAAACCGTTTCTAGACTTCGTTGGCTTCGGCTCGATGTACCATTAGTACAATCTTCGCCTCGTCGCCTAATCTATAAACGTTTTATCCAGCAAGATTGGAGCTCTCTGATATTCAGAGGGCTTTTTATGTTGTCACCGTACCTCAATATACTCAAGTATTATCTTTGGTTACGGTTCCTAGCACTGTAAGGTAAGTAATCGATCATCTCCCTTTCGGGAGATGATTTTTATCAAGTGCTTAGGGCCGTGTTCAATTAACAAGATACAAAGGCCGTCAAAAGCACAAAGCAAAAATAGGAAAAGTGACGAAGAAACTTCAGTTTCTAGGAGATTTAATCTTTTTTGCCAAGTGCTTAGGCCGTGTTCAATTGAGCAGATCTTGATAATAAAGCTACTCTAAATGGGTAGCTTTTTCACTATAAGATTATTTTATTATCAAAATATAGTATAAATTAGGGCTTGTATTCAAAACATGGTATAATAGGCCTATATAGCTAAATGAAGTAAACCTAACACTAGGGATTGAGAAAAAGGATAGAAAAGGCATGTCAACAGTAAAAAGTGATCTAAATCTGGCTCAAACGTATGCGAGTCAGCTGAAAAATGCTTGTCAATCTTTAACAACTATCGCTGTGGCTAGTCAAGATGACCTAACGACTCTTCAAGGAAATAACAAGGCCCATCAATGTCTGACAAAGGCTCAAAATCTAGCTAGTCAGATTTCGGATGCTGTAACCCTAACTTCAGAACGACTGCACTCTGTAGCGAGTGATTTTGAGGCGCTAGATGAGGCTGCTGCAAATGGTTTTAGGAGTCATACATGAGCAAGTTGGATGAGTTGCAGAAAAGAGAGCGAGAACTTTTGTACCAGCTAGAAGACAATGGAAAAGAGAAGTACCGCACCACAGAACTGATAGAAATCTTTGAAGGGTATGATAGAGTTAGTCACCGTTATCAAAGTGATTTGTGGGAGGCAGCCTATCAAAGCCGATATGCAGGACAGTTGGAAGAAACGCTCCTGCAAAGAAACCAACTCAAAAACCAAATCCTTGAGGACCTCAGCTACCATATGGATGATTTGAAAAAAGAAGAGTTCCGGTTAGAGGAAGACTTGGATGAGGTTTACTATGAAAGACGCCGAGAACTAGAAAGAGAGGAGGAGAAACGACATGGGCATTGATATGTACTTGGAACAATCACAACTACAAAGTTCGAGTGTAGCGACCATGTGCCAATCACAGGTGGAGGCTTATCAAGACTTGCAATCAGCCATTCAAAAATTTTCAGAGGATACGGAGAGTCTAAAGGGAGATGCTTATGATTCGGCTAGAAGTTTTTTCGCAAGTGTCTTACTGCCCTTGAGCAAAGGGGGACAACTCTATGCAGAAACCTTCTCTCAAGCTATCAAGAAATTACCAGAAGACTACCAAACGATGGTCGACAGCAAGAGTTGGCGGGAGGATGATCTGCTTGATAAGATCCGCCAGGAAGAGCAAATGATTGCCCTATTTATATGAAGTCAATCAATCCTTCTCCACCTTGAGCCTAGATAGCGAGGAGAATAATACGGAACTCATACGAGGTCACCAGGCTAATAAACGTATCTATGAAACGATTTTGAGAGACCTGCGTGCCTATGATAGCTATTCAGGAGGACTGTTCGATGATCTAGACAGTATCGATGTGCAACTGAGTCGTGGACTGGCCCAGATTGAAACGAGTTGGGATGCAAAAATGGGTCTTTAAAGTCCCATCTGACCTGACTTGGGTCAACTACCTGACTGCCTATGCTGACACAAAGGACTTGAAGCTCAGTCGTCAAGAGAAGGCCTTTGTCCAGACCATGATGGCAGAATACGGCTTTGACGCAGAGACAGCTCAACAGCTCTTGACCATCAAGCAGGGGATAGACAAGAAGTTTCCAACCTCTAGCCAAGAGTTTCGTGACTATATCTTTTTGCGAGTCGTCGGTGCGGCAAATTATAACGAATTTAAGTGGAATGAAACAGCAGGTGGATTGGGGGATTATTTTTATAAAGAATTTGTGAGTGATCCGCATACCGGTCAAAAATTGAGAACTTTGAAACCAATAGTTGAAATTTATCAAGAATTGGGATTGAAAGAAGAAAAGGCTAAAGAACTGTATTATAATCTTAGATTGCAGCATGCGTTATCAAATGGTGGCGATAGTGTTAAGAAAATGCATGAAGCGGATTTAAGTAGTGGTACTAATAGATATGAGGATGCAAAGAAGAACTACAAAGATACTTATGGTACTACAAAAGGTTTTGACCAATTTTGGGATAGCAAACTAAAGGCCTATTCTAACAATGGAGCGGGTCACGCAGACTTTACCCACCAGTCCATTACCATGGCGACTCACCTTAATCCTAATCAAGTACAGTTATCAGATCTTTATGGTGGTAGAGAGCATGTCAAAGACCTCTCAGGTTGGGAAGGAGACACGACCTTTAACGCTAATGATATGAAGCCAAGCATTGGCGAAGATGACTACAAGGCAGACCTAGACTCGGTCAATCTTATCGGCCGTATGCAGAAGGGACAATCCTATGACCAAGCCATAACTTCCTACTATGCTGACCTTCAAAAAGACCCTTCTCAAAGAGAAAGAGAATTCTTGAAAAATAAGGATTGGAAAAAGGTAAGAGGTACTATCTATTCTAGCCTAGCACCGGCGGATATACTGAAAAAGGGTGAGGCATCTATTAAAGAATATATTGAGAAAAAATATCCAGATGTATCAACATTTTTAAATCGCTTGGAATCCGTGGCTGATTAGGAGGAGAATTATGAAAAAAACACTCGGTCTAGTAGCTTTTATTCGTACTAGTTGTATCATCCTGTTTCTACTTTTTATCCAACAACCTAAAAATATATTTGATGAAATCTACCAAGAAACGGCAAAAATTATTTGGGCTATTATAACTTCAATGAATTAAAAATGTGACAGTAAAAATCGAAAGCTTTTATGATTCGAATATGAATGAAACGGATAAGTATGAATCAATAATAACATACGATGATTCTTCTCTGGAAAACGATGCGAAGAACTTAGAACTACGGTTTAATTTTTGATGGTAGTAGTAAAGGTATAAATATTTGGTTTGAAAGATATGCTAACTCGGGAGAAAAATTAACTTTGTTATTCATTACGAATTTAAGAAAAATATTAGTTAAAAATTTTGATTTATGGAAATGAGATCGGAAACTTACATCGAAGACGAGGCTCAGGTAAAAATCATACCTAGAGAAGTACGGTATCACTGCCAAGGATTTGGATTCTTACTACGACGAAATCGTCAATCAGAAAGTCCTGAAAGATTGGTGCTCGATTTATGACAGTAAATACTCGCCAAGCAATTATGGCGATGTCAAGGTTGAAACCCAGTGGGAGAATTGGTGACAGTATGAAAAAAATACTCGGTCTAGTAGCGTTGTTCGCACTAATTGTATTATCCTGTTTCTACTTTTTATCAAACAACCGAAAAACATTTTTGATGAGATATATCAGAAACGGAGAAAACCTATCGGTCAAATAATATTTTAAGAAACATAGATGGATTTAAAATCAGAGCAGTTTGGCCAAGTGATGACCTCTAATATTTTGTATACTCCGTTCGGATTATACAACAAAGAGAAAACACCGTCAGATTATTCTGAGATAGAAATTGGTTTTAATTTTCGAAACTCACAGAAGGTTTTGTTCATTTACTCTGAAAGAAGACTATCTTCTAATGTTAGTGTGAAAGTATGGGGAAGCTACAATTATAAATTAGGTGTTTTTGAGTAAAGAAGTTACTATAATAAAAAGAAAAATAATTCCAAAGTATATATTGATGAGCAATCAGAGGTAAAATCATACCTAGAACAGTACGATATCACTGCCAAGGATTTGGATTCTTACTACGACGAAATCGTCAACCAAAAAGTCTTGAAAGACTGGTGCACGATTTATGACAGCAAGTACTCGCCAAGCAACTATGGCGATGTCAAGGTTGAAACCCAGTGGGAGAATTGGTGATAGGTCACGCAGACTTCACTCACCAGTCCATTACCATGGCTACTCATCTAAATCCTAGCAGTTTCCAATTATCCGATTTCTATGGCGGTAGAGAGCGTGTCAAGGATCTTTCAGGCTGGGAAGGAGACACGACTAAAAATGCTACGGATAAAAAACCAAGTATTGGTGAGGATGATTACAAAGCAGACCTAGACTCGGTCAACCTTATCGGCCGCATGCAGAAGGGGCAATCCTATGACCAAGCCATAACTTCTTACTATGCTGACCTTCAAAAGGATTCGACTCTGAGAGAAAGAGAATTCTTGAAAAATAAAGATTGGAAACAGGTCAGAAGTGCTATCTATGCTAGTATCCTCCCATTAGAGATTATGGAAAAAGGAGATGATGCTATTAAAGCATATATCAAAAGTAACTATCCAGAAGTATCGACATTTTTAAATCGCTTGGAAGCCGTGGCGGAGTAGGGAGGATGATGATGAGAAAAATATTCAGTTTATTAGCCTTAGTCTTACTAATTGTATTATCCTGTTTTTACTTTTTCCTAAAACAACCCTAACAACATTTTTTTGATGAAATCTACCAGGAGACAGAGAAGACATATCATACAAATAATATTTTAAGAAACATAGATGGGTTTAAAATCAGTCCAGGTTGGCCAAGTGATGACCCAAATATATCCTATACTCCTTTTGGAAAGTATGAAACTCTTCCCAAAGGCTATAGTGATATAACCATTAACTTTAATTTTGGAGAAGGTATAAAGGGAGTGTTGATTCTTTTTGAAAGAAAGACTAATTCGAATATTACCCTATGGTATTCGGCACACTATAATATGCAAAAGAAAGTACTCAAAAAGGAGCTTGCGATTTTTGAAGAGCCAAGGAAACCAGGTCAATTTATTGATGATGAAGAAAAAGTAAGAGAATATTTAAGAAAAATAATATTTCCAAAGAAGATTTAGACAAAGACTATGACGAAATCATCAACCAGAGAGTCCTGAAAGATTGGTGTTCGATTTATGACAGTAAGTACTGCCAAGCAACTATGGCGATGTCAAGATTGAAACCCAGTGGGAGAATTGGTGATAACATGAAGAAAAATCCTCGGTTTAGTATCCTTATTCGTGATAATTGTATTATCCTGTTTCTACTTTTTTTATTCATCAACCTAAAAACATTTTTGATGAAATTTATCAGGAGACAGAGAAGACTTATCGTTCAAATAATATTTTAAGAAATATAGAAGGTTTTGAAATTAGACCAGATTGGCCAAGTGATGGAGAATATTCTAAATACTATCCATTTGGAACTTATAATAATGACCATACCCCAGAAGAGTATTTTTGAAATCGAAATTGGTTTTAATTTTTACTACAAAAACACAATTAAGTTCAATCTCATTTGAAAAAAACGAATTGGGCCAAAATGTTAGAGTTAGAATATGGGATAACTATACTCGTAAGGAACGTGTTTTAAAAAAATTTGTAAAAATAGGTTTGAAGAAAGCAGATACGGAAACTTATATCGAAGACGAGGCTCAGGTAAAATCATACCTAGAGCAGTACGGTATTACAGCTAAGGACTTGGATTCTTACTACGACGAAATCGTCAACCAGAAAGTCTTGAAGGACTGGTGCTCGATTTATGACAGCAAGTACTCGCCGAGCAACTATGGCGATGTGAAAGTCGAAACCCAGTGGGAGAATTGGTGATATAAAGATTCTCACTGATTATATAAACAGACAGCTCTCTGATTTTCAGAGAGTTTTTTATGTTATCACCGTACCTTGATATACTCAAGTATTATCTTCGGTTACGGTTCCTAGCACTGCAAAATCAACTATATTTATTTTTCTCAGCTTGTTACATAGTCATTTATTTTTCTCAGCTTGTTACATAGTCATTTATTTTTCTCAGCTTGTTACATAGTCGAAAATATGGTATACTTTTTATGAGAATTTTCTAAATTTTTAAGATTCTATCAAAGGAGGATTGCATGCTTTCCAAATTTTCTGGAAGCCGACAGGACCTGCAGTTTGTTTTACTTTTAGGTATTCTGCTAGGTGTTTTAGGAATTTCCCTCTTTCTAGCGGTTTCTATGGGGTCTGTTGCGATTGATCTAGGAGATACCTATCGAATTATTTTTGAGCAGATTGGGAATTCCTCTTGAGATAGGAGAGGTTTCCAAGTCTACTCTTGTCATTGTGTGGAACATGAGATTCCCCCGAGTATTGTTAGGTCTGATAGTAGGGGCTGGTCTTTCCATGTGTGGTAGCGTGATGCAGTCCACGGTAAACAACCCTATCGCTGAGCCCTATGTCTTAGGCATCTCTGCGGGTGCAACTCTAGGGGCAACTTTGAGCATCATTCTTGGTTTAAAATTGGTGATTAGCCTTGGAGCTTTCCTTGGAGCTATTTTGGCAACAGTCGCTGTCCTCATCATTGCCTCTATGCAGGGAAGGATGACGACTTCTAGTCTGATCTTATCAGGAACGGTGGTCAACGCTCTCTTTCTGGCTTTTTCAAACTTTATTATCTCAGTCGGCGCTAATGCGGACAGTGTGATGACCATTAAATTTTTGGACCATGGGCTCGCTTGCCGGGACCACTTGGTCTGACTTAGTCCCTGCCAACTATAGTAGTAGGATTGGCCTTTCTATTTTTTCGCTACCCAGTATCGTGTTTTTTAATGCGATGATGATGGGAGATGAGGCTGCTTTTAACTTTGGGGATTCCCTTACGCTTTTTATTGGTATCTTTATGTGACCATGGTGGCTGTGTTGACAGCGGTCTTAGTGGCAACCTGTGGGATTATTGGATTTGTCGGTCTGATTACTCCACATTTAGCTCGAGGGTTAGTAGGAACGAATTACAGGAGACTTTTTCCCGTTGCGACCTTACTGGGTGCTCTCTTTGTCATCTGGGCAGATGTACTCTCTCGTATCATCATTCCAAACGCAGAGCTGCCTATTGGTATTTTCACAGCCTTAGTAGGTGCTCCCTTCTTTATCTACATTGTTGGAGGTAGGCGAAGGGAGGTGAGGGTCTGATATGGACTTGATTTGTCAGGATGTTCACTTTGGACTAGGAGAGAAAGAAATTCTCAAAGGAGTTTCTCTTAAGGTTGAGGGGCATCAATTTCATACGATACTAGGACCAAATGGAAGCGGGAAAACCAGTCTACTTAAACTCCTTTATCGTCAGGAAAAGGCAAACAAAGGCTTGATAAGCCTAGATGGAAAGCCTCTGGAGCATTGGTCACTCAAAGAAACTGCCAAGCAAATGGCAGTTGTTACCCAGTTTAATCAATTGCAGTTTGATTGTACAGTTGAGGAAATTGTCTTGCTGGGAAGAACTCCCCACCTGTCTTTTTTACAGAAGGAAAGGGAAAGGGATTTTACGCTCGTTCAAGATGCCCTCGATAAGGTGGATATGCTCGAGAAGAAAACTCGTCTCTATTCGTCCCTGTCAGGGGGGGAGAAACAACGAGTCTTATTAGCCCGCGCCTTGGCGCAAGAACCGACTCTCTTGCTCCTGGACGAACCAACCAATCATCTAGACATCAAGTATCAGCTAGACTTACTGGCCATTGTCAAGGAACTCAAGATTAATGTACTAGCTGTCTTGCATGATATTCAACTTGCTTGTCGCTATTCGGATTATCTCTATCTGATGAAAGAGGGGGAAATCCTTTATCAGGGGACTCCGCAAGAGACCATCACCTCTGAGTCATTGCAAACTGTGTATGGCGTTCAAAGTCAGGTTACTTGGACCGAGGATCAGCAAGCGATGATTCACTATTTATAAGAAAGAAAAGGAAAACAAAATGAAAAAAACACTCAGTATTTTGTTCCTAACAGTAGCTACCTTAACGATGGCAGCTTGTAGCAATACTACTACTGAAAAAGCTACCACACAATCTAGCACAGAAACAAGTCAAAAGGCCAGCGCAGAGACGACTTATCCACTAACGGTCAAAACCTATGATGCTAAGGGAAATGAAGTCGAACAAGTTTTTGAGAAGGCACCTGAAAAAGTTATCACCAACAATCTGTCAACTACTGAAATCTTATTGGAGTTAGGCTTGAAGGATAAAATTGCTGGTATGCTCAACCCAGACAATGCCTTAACAGGTAAATACAAGGACGCGATTGCTACTATTCCTCAAATCGGTGATAAAAAAACAGTCTCACAAGAGACAGTCCTTTCTTATGAGCCGGACGCAGTAATGGGTCGAAACATGATGTTTTCTGAAAAATCCTTGGGGACAGTTAGCACTTGGAATGAAAATAAAATCCCAGTCTATACGCAAAAAGCCTCTCTCTCAACGATTCAGCAAGATTTAGGGAATATTGTAGAAGATGTCAAAAATCTTGGAATGATTTTTAATGTTCAGGACAAAGCCAATGAATATGCGGCGCAATTACAAGCTAAAATTGAGGCAGTTAAGAAAGCTAATCCAGCAAGTCAAGGTGAAAAGAAAAAGGCTTTGATTATGGTTGCATATAACGACGAAACCTTCGGTGCATACAAGTCTGCTTTTGCAAGAAAGCTTTGCTAAATCAACTTGGTTATACCAATGTTGCAACGGGAACGTCAGGCTTGACCTTGGAAAATCTTGTGTCACTGGATCCTGAATTGATTATCTATGTAACCAGCGACCGCAATAAAAAATTGGATGCCACAGCTGTAGAGTTGATGAAGGAAAATGAAGTTTTGGAAAACGTTCCTGCAATTAAGAATCAAAAAATCATGACCACCTCTTTACGATGAGTTGATGGATTATGGTCCAGCAGTGATTGATTCCCTTGAGAAAATCAATGACTTTATCAATAAATAATGAGTTTGATTGGGAAGGAATCCAAGTCAAAATCAGCCTTCCTTCGACCTATGATCCCAATCAAACCTATCCAGCTATTTTATTGAATGATGGAAACTTGGATTTCCTATCGACCCTTTCCGAATCTGTGATTTTAGTGGGCTTAACTTCTAAAAATCGCCTAGATGACTACACTCCCTGGAAGGCATCTGCACTGAGAGATGGAGCTCCAGATTTTGGCGGTCAGGCCAACGTTTATCATGGTCATTTATTTGGAGGTCTTTTAGACAAGTTGCAGTCGCTTTATCAACTGGACAAAAATCGCCTTGCCTATGGAGGGTACTCACTAGGTGGTTTGGCGGCCGTCTACAGTCTTTTCAGCTTTGACAAGGTCTCCTGTGTTTTCTCCATCTGCGGTTCCTTTTGGTATCCTGATTTTGTTTCTTTCTGTAAGGAAGAAAAGGTGAAAAATCTGGACTGCTTGCTGTATTTACAAAATGGTCAAACAGAAGGAGCCCATCATGCCAATCGCTTGGCTCAAGCACCAGCCTATGCTGAGCTGATCCATACCAGTCTTCAGAAACACTATCCGACTGGTCAGTTTGTCTTTGATCCTTATGGGCATCATGAGCAAGTGGCTGAGCGATTTCTAGCCTTTTCTAGCTGGTTGGCCCAAGAATGGGAAATCGAATAAAAGAATTATCCCTTGGCTTTTGCCAAGGGATAATTGTATTTTTTAACCAAGAGCCTCTCTCTTCTTATCTGGATTCCAGATAAAGCTTGCGATGAAGGTAAAGAGAATCGTTAGGATACCAACAAGCACTGCAAGGATAAGGGCAGGGATGCGGACAAGCCACCAGAGTGGATTTGGTTTTTTATCGTTGTGCCATTGCTTGCTTTCTTCATCCAAACGTTGGAATTCTGCTTGGATACGATCTGCAACCATTTCAATCCCCTCATCATTCATTTTCTTGATGTCTGAGATATCAATTGGATTTCCAAAGTTCATATCGACACGTTCACGACTAACCAAGCCTTTCAAGGTCATGGGACCAGTGTAGGTGACAGGCATGATACGAACCTTGGCCATTTTGGCAATCAAGGCTACGCCCCCCTTGACATCGTTTGAGTGGCGACTCCCACTTGGAAACATGATGAGAGAGCGGTCGCTTTTTTTGAGGACGTTGATAGGATACTTGATGGCAGAGGCGCTAGGGTTTTCCCGGTCGATAGGAAAGGCGCCACACATACGGATCCACCAGCCAAAAATACGGTTGTTAAAAAGCTCTTTTTTGGCCATAAAGATGAACTGTTTTGGCTTGGTCGCAAAGGCCATATATACAGGATCCCACCAAGTACGATGAGGAGCGACGAGGATATAGTTTTCATCTTGGCTAGGGATTTTATCAGTATTGTGATAGTGGGCATTGCCATTGATGGACCACAAGATCAGCATGACTAGTCCACGCAAATAAGTATAAAACATGAGATCTCCTTCGATTGTCTTGCTTTTATTATTATACCTTATCAAAAGACTACTGGCAAACTTTTTCAGTTATCAGTGGAGATATTTTGGATGAGATTAGAATTCTGCTAGAAAAAATGATATGATAGAATTTATGGATAAAAATAAGATAATGGGATTAACCCAAAGAGAAGTCAAGGAAAGACAGGCTCAAGGTTTGGTCAATGACTTTACCGCTTCAGCTAGTACCAGTACTTGGCAAATCATCAAACGAAATGTCTTTTACCCTTTTTAACGCTTTTGAACTTTGCCATTGCCCTAGCGCTGGCCTTTGTGCAGGCTTGGAGCAATCTGGTTTTTCTTTTGCCGTTATTTGCTTTAACGCTTTTTTTCTGGGATTGTGACTGAGCTACGTGCCAAACACATGGTGGACAAGCTCAATCTCATGACCAAGGAAAAGGTCAAAACCATCCGTGATGGCCAAGAAGTCGCTCTCAATCCAGAAGAATTGGTGTTAGGAGATGTCATTCGTTTGTCTGCAGGAGAGCAGATTCCTAGTGATGCCTTGGTTTTGGAAGGCTTTGCGGAAGTCAATGAAGCCATGTTGACGGGTGAGAGTGATTTGGTGCAAAAAGAAGTGGACGCCTTGCTTTTTGTCTGGAAGTTTCTTAGCCAGTGATCAGTTTTAGCTCAAGTTCATCATGTTGGGGCAGAAAACTATGCTGCTAAACTCATGCTGGAAGCTAAGACAGTGAAACCTATCAACTCCCGTATCATGAAATCGCTGGACAAACTAGCTGGTTTTACTGGGAAGATTATCATTCCCTTTGGTCTGGCTCTCTTGCTAGAAGCCTTGATTTTAAAAGGCTTGCCTCTCAAGTCATCCGTTGTAAATTCGTCGACAGCTCTTTTGGGAATGTTGCCTAAGGGAATCGCCCTTTTGACCATCACTTCGCTCTTGACAGCTGTGATCAAACTGGGTTTGAAAAAGGTCTTGGTTCAGGAGATGTACTCTGTTGAGACCTTGGCGCGTGTGGATATGCTCTGTCTGGACAAAACGGGGACCATTACCCAAGGAAAGATGCAGGTGGAGGCGGTTCTTCCTCTGACGGAAACGTATGGTGAAGAGACTATTGCAAGCATTCTGACCAGCTATATATCTCATAGTGAGGATAAAAATTCTACAGCTCAAGCTATTCGAAAGCGTTTTGTGGGAGAAGCTGCCTATCCCATGCTTTCCACTCTTCCTTTCTCTAGCGACCGCAAGTGGGGCGCCATGGAGTTAGAGGGTCTGGGAACTGTTTTCTTAGGGGCACCTGAGATGTTGCTGGAAAATGAAGTCCCTGAAGCTAGAGAGGCCTTGGAGCGAGGTTCTCGTGTCTTGGTCTTGGCTCTCAGTCACGAAAAACTAGACCACCACAAGCCACAAAAACCGTCTGATATTCAGGCTCTAGCCTTGCTGGAGATCTTGGACCCCATTCGAGAAGGAGCAGCTGAGACGCTAGACTATCTCCGTTCTCAGGAAGTGGGACTCAAGATTATCTCTGGGGACAATCCAGTTACGGTTTCCAGCATTGCCCAGAAGGCTGGCTTTGTGGATTATCGCAGCTATGTTGATTGCTCAAAAATCACCGATGAGGAATTGATGGCCATGGCGGAGGAGACTGCGATTTTCGGACGTGTTTCTCCTCATCAAAAGAAACTACTGATCCAAACCCTGAAAAAAGCGGGTCATACAACAGCTATGACAGGGGACGGTGTCAATGATATTCTGGCCCTTCGTGAGGCGGATTGTTCCATCGTAATGGCTGAGGGAGACCCGGCAACACGGCAGATTGCCAATCTGGTTCTCTTGAACTCAGACTTTAATGATGTTCCTGAGATTCTCTTTGAAGGTCGTCGTGTGGTCAATAACATTGCCCATATTGCACCGATTTTTTTGATAAAGACCATTTATTCCTTCTTGCTTGCTGCGATCTGTATCGCCAGTGCTCTTCTAGGACGGTCTGAGTGGATTTTGATTTTTCCTTTCATTCCGATTCAGATTACTATGATTGACCAGTTCGTGGAAGGCTTCCCACCATTCGTTCTGACTTTTGAGCGAAATATCAAACCTGTCGAGCCAAACTTCCTCAGAAGATCCATGCTTCGTGCCCTACCAAGTGCCCTCATGGTTGTGTTCAGTGTTCTCTTTGTGAAAATTTTTGGAACGAGCCAAGGTTGGTCAGAGTTAGAAATCTCAACCCTACTTTATTATCTCCTTGGGTCTATCGGTTTCTTATCCGTATTTAGAGCCTGCATGCCATTCACTCTCTGGCGTGTCCTCTAATTGTTTGGTCAGTAGGAGGTTTCTAGCTACAGCTCTCTTCCCAGGATCCAGAAATTGCTTGAAATTTCGACACTTACAGGACAAACATTCCCTGTTTACCTTGTCATGATGGCTGTCTTTACAGTAATATTTATCTTAACCAGTCGTTATCAAGTTAGAAAATAAAGAAAGGCTACAATCTATGGATTGCGGTCTTTTTAGGTGCAAGATTGCAAGCTGAAATGTGGTATAATAAGAGGTAACAGAGTTTTGGAAAGTGAGAGAAGATGATTTCAAAGAGATTAGAATTGGTGGCGTCCTTTGTGCCCCAAGGTGCTGTGTTACTTGATGTGGGGAGTGACCATGCTTATCTACCTATTGAGTTGGTAGAAAAAGGGAAAATTGAGCGTGCTATTGCTGGTGAGGTCGTAGAAGGACCCTACCAGTCTGCGGTTAAGAATGTTGAAAGTCACGGTCTAAAGGAGAAAAATCCAAGTTCGTTTAGCCAATGGCTTGGCAGCCTTTGAAGAGGAAGACCAAGTGACGGTCATCACCATTGCTGGTATGGGCGGGCGATTGATTGCAACTATCCTAGAAGAAGGCTTGGACAAGCTATCGAATATCCAGCGTTTAATCCTCCAGCCCAATAATCGTGAAGATGACTTGCGTATCTGGTTGCAAGACAACGGATTTCAGATTGTAGCCGAAAGTATTCTAGAAGAAGCTGGCAAGTTTTATGAAATTCTAGTGGTGGAAGCGGGACAAATGGAGCTATCAGCCAGTGATGTTCGCTTTGGACCTTTCTTGTCCAAAGAAGTCAGCCCAGTTTTCGTTCAAAAGTGGCAGAGAGAAGCAGCTAAGTTAGAGGTTGCCCTCAGTCAAATCCCAGAGAAAAATCTAGCAGAACGTCAGATTCTGGCAGATAAAATTCAAGCCATAAAGGAGGTGCTCCATGTTAGCAAGTGAAGTCATCAAAACTTATGAAGCCTTTTGTCCCCAGGAATTTTCCATGGAGGGGGATAGTCGTGGTCTGCAAATCGGGACCCTAGACAAGAATATTCAAAGAGTCATGGTTGCCCTCGATATTCGTGAAGAGACGGTGGTAGAGGCCATTGAAAAGGGTGTAGATTTGATTATCGTCAAGCACGCGCCAATCTTCCGTCCTATTAAGGACTTGGTAGCCAGCCGTCCGCAAAATCAGATTTATATCGACCTCATCAAGCATGACATCGCAGTTTATGTCAGTCATACTAATATCGACATTGTCGAGAATGGCCTCAATGACTGGTTCTGCCAGATGTTAGGAATTGAGGAGACTACTTATCTGCAGGAAACAGGACCAGAACGTGGGATTGGGCGTATTGGGAATATTCAGCCTCAGACCTTTGGAGAATTCGCCCAACATGTCAAGCAAGTCTTTGGTCTAGATAGCCTTCGAATGGTGTATTACCAAGAGACTGATTTGCAGAAGCCAATTTCAAGAGTGGCTATTTGTGGTGGCAGTGGGCAGTCTTTCTACTCTGATGCTTTGGCAAAAGGAGCTGATGTCTATATCACTGGGGATATTTATTATCACACAGCTCAGGATATGTTGTCTGATGGCTTGTTGGCATTGGATCCAGGACATTATATCGAAATCCTTTTTGTCGAAAAAATCGCTGCTCTCCTTACTCAATGGAAGGCAGAAAAGGGCTGGTCTATTGATATTTTGCCTAGTCAAGCATCGACCAACCCTTTCCACCATATCTAGTTAGGAAGTGAAGATAATGAAAAAAGTTGCCATTATTGGAGCAGGAATTGTAGGTGCCACAGCCGCCTACTACCTCTCCAAAGAAGCAGATTTAGAGGTGACCGTTTTTGACCATGGACAAGGTCAGGCTACCAAGGCTGCAGCAGGAATTATCAGTCCTTGGTTTTTCCAAACGTCGCAATAAAGTCTGGTACAAGATGGCGCGCTTGGGAGCGGACTTTTATGTGGATTTGTTGTTGATTTAGAAAAGTCTGGTCAGGAAATCGACTTTTACCAGCGTTCGGGAGTTTTTTCTCTTGAAAAAGATGAGTCCAAGTTGGAAGAACTTTATCAACTAGCTCTTCAGCGCAGAGAGGAATCTCCCTTGATAGGCCAGATAGCCATTCTGGACCAAGCATCTGCAAATGAATTATTCCCTGGTTTGCATGGATTTGATCGCCTGCTCTATGCTTCTGGTGGAGCTAGAGTAGATGGCCACCTCTTAGTGACTCGTTTGCTGGAAGCCAGTCACGTCAAGCTGGTCAAAGAAAAAAGTGAGACTGACACCTGTATCATCAGGCTACCAGATTGGTGAAGAGGTGTTTGAACAGGTTATTTTGGCAACGGGAGCTTGGTTGTGGCACATATTAGAATCCTTAGGATATGAAGTGGATATTCGTCCTCAAAAGGGGCAACTTCGAGACTATCAGATTTCCAAAGACCTAGCATCTCACCCTGTTATCATGCCAGAGGGGGAGTGGGATTTGATCCCTTTTGCAGGTGGGAAATTGTCCTTAGGCGCTACCCATGAAAACGACATGGGATTTGACTTGACGGTGGATGAAACCTTGCTCCGGCAAATGGAGGATGCGGCCTTGCCATACTATCCAGCCTTGGCTGAAGCTACTACAAGAGGTGATCGTGTGGGAATCCGCGCCTATACTAGTGATTTCTCTCCATTTTTTGGGCAAATCCCAGGTTTAGCAGGTGTCTATGCGGCTAGCGGACTAGGGTCATCAGGTCTGACAACGGGTCCTATCATTGGTTACCACTTAGCTCAACTAATCCAAGACAAGGAGTTGACCTTGGACCCAATAAATTATCCAATTGTAAACTATGTCAAACGAGTAAAAAGCGAATGATACTCAATGAAAATCAAAGAGCAAGCTAGGAAGCTAGCCGAAGGCTGTACTGAATACGGCAAGGCGAAGCTAACGTGGCTTTGAATTTGATTTTTCGAAGAGTATAAGAATTTTACTGAAATTTTAGCTACCCTCTAGGATGGCGAATGACATTCCCTATCAAAAATGGTAAAATAAGAAAAATAATCCAAGAATCGAGGAAAAAAAGATGCAAGAAAAGATTTTGGTAACGGGTGGTGCCAGGGTTTATCGGAACCCATACTGTTATTGAGTTGATCCAAGCAGGTCATCAAGTCGTTGTGGTGGATAATCTTGTTAACAGCAATCGTAAGAGTTTAGAAGTTGTTGAAAAATTACAGGAGTTGAGATTCCTTTCTATGAGGCAGATATCCGTGACACAGATACCCTCAGAGATATTTTCAAGCAGGAAGAGCCGACTGGTGTCATTCACTTTGCTGGTTTGAAGGCTGTTGGTGAATCAACACGTATCCCTCTTGCCTATTATGACAATAATATCGCAGGAACTGTCAGCCTTTTGAAAGCCATGGAAGAAAACAACTGTAAGAACATCATCTTCAGTTCTTCTGCGACGGTTTACGGAGATCCTCACACTGTTCCAATCCTAGAAGATTTCCCGCTTTCAGTGACCAATCCTTACGGTCGTACCAAACTCATGCTAGAAGAAATCTTGACAGATATCTACAAAGCAGACTCAGAATGGAATGTGGTCTTGCTTCGTTACTTTAACCCAATTGGAGCACATGAGAGTGGAGATTTAGGAGAAAATCCAAATGGAATTCCAAACAACCTCTTACCTTATGTTTCACAAGTAGCAGTGGGTAAACTAGAGCAAGTGCAAGTTTTCGGAGATGATTACGATACGGAAGATGGAACTGGTGTCCGTGACTACATTCACGTAGTAGACCTAGCCAAAGGACACGTTGCAGCTCTGCAAAAGATCCAAAAAGGTTCAGGCCTTAATATTTACAATCTTGGAACAGGTAAAGGGTATTCAGTTCTTGAAATTATCCAAAACATGGAAAAAGCGGTGGGACGTCCCATTCCTTACCGTATCGTAGACCGTCGCCCTGGTGATATCGCTGCCTGCTACTCGGATCCTGCAAAAAGCCAAAAGCAGAACTAGGCTGGGAAGCCAAACTCGGCATCACCCAAATGTGTGAAGATGCATGGCGTTGCAAAGCAAGCATCCAAATGGATTTGAAGACTAAGATGATGATTTCGATCATTGTCCCTGTTTAAACGAAGAGGAAGTACTTCCTCTTTTTATCAGTCTGTTGAAGCACTGCTTCCAGAATTGGGAGCAGAAATCGAGTATGTCTTTGTGGATGATGGCTCAAACGATGGGACCTTGAAGCTTTTTGAAGACCCTATCGGCTGCAAAATCCTGCGGTGCATTATATTTCTTTCTCGCGAAATTTTTGGGAAAGAAGCAGTTCTGTATGCAGGCTTACAGCATGCAACTGGAGATTTGTGGTCGTGATGGATGCAGACCTCCAGGATCCTCCTAGTATGCTACTTGAAATGAAAGCCTTACTGGATCAAAATGCAGACTTGGACTGTGTTGGGACACGGAGAATTAGTCGGGAGGGAGAGCCCTTCTTTCGCAGCTTCTGTGCCGATCTCTTTTACCGTCTCATGCAAAAAATCAGCCCAGTAGCCCTGCCCTCTGGTGTCCGTGATTTTCGCATGATGAGACGGTCTGTGGTAGATGCTATTTTAGCCTTAACCGAGTCCAATCGTTTTTCTAAGGGCCTCTTTGCCTGGGTGGGCTTTAAAACGCACTATCTTGATTATCCAAACGTTGAAAGACAGGCTGGCAAGACTAGTTGGAGTTTTAGACAGCTCTTTTTCTACTCAATTGAAGGGATTCTTAACTTTTCAGATTTTTCCCTTGAGTATAGCCTTTGTAGCGGGACTTCTATCTTGTTTTATTTCTTTTATGATGACTGTTTTTGTGGTGTTTCGGACCCTTATCTTGGGGAATCCGACATCTGGCTGGACCTCTCTGATGGCTGTCATTCTCTTTCTTGGAGGGATTCAACTCCTGACTATTGGGATTCTAGGCAAGTATATCAGTAAGATCTATCTAGAGACCAAAAAAAGACCACTCTATCTGGTCAAAGAAAAAAGCGATCTTTCTATTTTCGAAGGAAAAAAATAAGCGAAAAAGACTATAATTTTACCTAGAAATATGCTAAACTAGTAGATGAAGGGGTTAAAGTGATAAAAAGAATTTACAAAAATCAGTCTCCCTTTTAAACTATGACTGATCTTTTAGAAGTGCACGTGTAGGACAATTTTTGATGGCCTCCAGAACATCGCTAGACGCAGCGATTTCTCTTTGCAATTCAACTGGATCATCGTAAAATCGAACGATTCCACTATCGTGGTAATCGAAGAGTTCAGAATAGGTTTGGCAAAAGTCCCACAGGCGATGCATCGTTCAGGTATAAGTGTGAGTTTCATATTTATATTGTAATAAGAAAGTTTAAAAATACAAGGAGTAAGGTATGGAAAAAGAACCATGGCAAGAAGATATTTATGAAAACAATGAGGAAGAATCAAGAACAGATCGTCGTCGCCGTAAACAAAAGGGAAAAGGCGTTGTTGCCAATCGTGTCTTGACAGTCCTAGCTAGCCTCTTCTTTGTAATCGTTGTAGCAATGGTTGTCGTATTGATTTACCTTTCTACCGGAGGAAGCAACCGCACAGCTGCCTTGAAGGATTTTTATGATCCTTCAGCACCTGCTAGCAGCTCCACTTCAAAAGTGGAAGAGTCTTCATCATCAAGCAGCAAGGTAGAAGAAACATCTTCTTCTGAAACAACTCCGTCAGAAAGTAGCTCTGAAGAGCATACCGACGGTGAAGGAACAATTACTGTTCATCCAGGAGAGGGTGAAGCAGCTCTTGCACAACGTGCAGGAATTTCTATTGCCCAGTTGGAAGCTTTGAATCCTTCTCATATGTCATCTGGCTCTTGGTTTGCTAACCCAGGTGATGTGATTAAAACAAGATAGGAGCAGGTCATGAAGACAATTCAAATTGCTATCGATGGTCCAGCTTCGAGTGGTAAGAGTACGGTCGCAAAGATTATCGCTAAGGATTTTGGATACACTTATCTCGATACGGGTGCTATGTACCGTGCTGCGACTTATATAGCGCTCAAACACCAGTTGGACGCAGAAAATGTGAATCAACTTCTTGAGCTTCTAACCAACACCCTATTAGTTTTGGACGTTCAGAAACAGGTGAGCAACTTGTTTTTGTAGGGATGTTGATATTACTCATCCGATTCGTGAAAATGAAGTGACCAACAAGGTTTCAAGCATCGCTGCTATTCCTGAAGTACGCGAGAAACTGGTTTCTCTCCAACAAGAGATTGCTCAGCAAGGTGGTATTGTGATGGACGGACGGGATATTGGGACAGTTGTATTACACAGCTGAACTCAAGATTTTTCCTAGTAGCCTCTGTTGAAGAAAGAGCAGAACGACGATACAAGGAAAATATTGCTAAAGGGATTGAGACAGACCTTGAAACCCTAAAAGAGGAAAATTGCGGCGCGTGACTACAAGGACAGTCATCGCGAAACATCGCCCTCTCAAACAGGCTGAGGATGCAGTTTACCTTGACACAACTGGACTAAGTATCCAAGAAGTAGTCGAAAAAAATTGAATCAGAAGCAAAAACGCATGTCCTAGTGACAGGAGAAGCAGGCTAAGGCTAGCCTGCTTTTTATCTCTTTGGGGAGCATTTGAAAACAGTCTTTTTGGGAGTTTTTTGATAAAATAGTAGTATCAATAAAAAGGACGGAAGCATGACAAAGAAAAATCATAGCCATTTGGGCCCCAAGATGAAAAGGTGTGATTGGGAAGGAAGATCGTCTTCCTTGGCATTTGCCAGCAGAGTTGCAACATTTCAAGGCAACAACTTTAAATCATGCTATATTGATGGGACGAGTGACCTTTGATGGTATGGGACGTCGCCTGCTTCCCAAACGCCAAACCTTGATTTTGACACGAAACAGTGACCAAGTCGTGGATGGGGCGCTCGTGTTTCAAGATGTGAAGTCTGTTTTAGCTTGGTATCAGAGTCAGGAAAAAAATCTCTATATCATTGGTGGGAGACAGATTTTTCAGGCTTTTGAGCCCTATTTAGATGAAATCATCGTGACGCAGATTCATGCTCAGGTGGAGGGGGACACCTATTTCCCTGAGGATTTTGACTTGTCTATTTTTGAGACAGTCGCAAGCAAAACTTATGAGCGAGATGAGAAAAACAACTATGATTTTACCATCCAATACCGAAAGAGAAAGGAAGTCTAATGGAGCGCAGTATATTTGGATTTTTTACAGCTTTCTTGTGTGTAATCTGTATTTTAGCGGGAGCACAAGCTTTTCGTAAGAAGCGCTATGGACTGTCTGCCTTACTCTGGTTGAATGCTTTTACCAATCTAGTAAACAGTGTCCACGCTTTTTATATGACCTTATTTTAGATAGAATGAAAATTTAGAATGGAAGGAAATCATGCCTACAAATAGGAAAAATGATATGATGGTTTATTGCTCATTTTGTGGCAAAAGCCAAGAAGAAGTAAAGAAAATAATCGCTGGGAACAACGCCTTTATCTGTAATGAATGTGTGGAGTTGGCTCAGGAAATCATTCGAGAGGAGTTGGCTGAGGAAGTCTTGGCAGACTTGTCTGAAGTACCAAAACCAATCGAGCTCCTCAATATCTTGAACAACTATGTGATTGGTCAAGATCGTGCCAAACGTGCCTTGGCAGTGGCTGTATACAACCACTACAAACGCATCAATTTCCATGATACTCGTGAAGAGTCAGAAGATGTGGATTTGCAGAAGTCAAACATCTTGATGATTGGTCCAACTGGTTCTGGGAAAACTTTCTTGGCCCAGACCTTGGCTAAGAGCTTGAATGTGCCTTTTGCTATTGCAGATGCGACAGCTCTTACTGAGGCTGGTTATGTGGGTGAGGACGTGGAAAACATCCTCCTCAAACTCTTGCAGGCTGCTGACTTTAACATCGAACGTGCAGAACGTGGGATTATCTACGTGGATGAAATTGACAAGATTGCCAAGAAGAGCGAGAACGTTTCTATCACACGTGACGTTTCAGGTGAAGGAGTGCAACAAGCCCTTCTTAAGATTATCGAGGGAACTGTTGCTAGTGTGCCGCCTCAAGGTGGCCGCAAACATCCGCAACAAGAGATGATTCAGGTGGATACTAAAAACATCCTCTTCATCGTGGGTGGTGCTTTTGATGGCATCGAAGAAATCGTTAAACAACGTCTGGGTGAAAAGGTTATTGGCTTTGGCCAAAATAACAAGGCGATTGATGAAAATAGCTCATATATGCAAGAAATCATCGCTGAAGATATTCAAAAATTCGGTATTATTCCAGAGTTGATTGGACGCTTGCCTGTCTTTGCAGCCCTTGAACAATTGACAGTGGATGACTTGGTTCGCATCTTGAAAGAGCCAAGAAATGCCTTGGTTAAACAATACCAAACCTTGCTTTCTTATGATGATGTTGAGTTGGAATTTGACGACGAAGCCCTTCAAGAGATTGCCCATAAAGCCATCGAACGCAAGACTGCGGCTCGTGGCCTTCGCTCCATCATCGAAGAGACCATGCTAGATGTTATGTTTGAAGTACCGAGTCAGGAAAATGTGAAATTGGTCCGCATCACCAAAGAAGCTGTCGATGGAACGGAAAAACCAATCCTAGAAACAGCCTAGAGGTGACTATGGAACTTAATATACACAATGCTGAAATCTTGCTCAGTGCGGCTAATAAGTCCCACTATCCGCAGGATGAACTGCCAGAGATTGCCCTTGCAGGGCGGTCAAATGTTGGAAAGTCCAGCTTTATCAACACCATGCTCAATCGCAAGAATTTGGCCCGTACATCAGGGAAACCTGGGAAAACCCAGCTTCTTAACTTTTTTAACATCGATGACAAGATGCGCTTTGTGGATGTTCCTGGCTATGGCTACGCTCGCGTTTCTAAAAAGGAACGAGAAAAGTGGGGCCGCATGATTGAGGAGTACCTAACAACTCGGGAAAATCTCCGTGCAGTGGTCAGTCTGGTTGATCTCCGCCATGACCCATCAGCAGATGATGTGCAAATGTACGAATTTCTTAAGTATTATGAGATCCCAGTTATCATCGCTATGCGACTAAGGCGGATAAGATTCCTCGTGGTAAGTGGAACAAGCACGAATCTGCTATCAAAAAGAAATTAAACTTTGATCCAAGTGACGACTTCATCCTCTTTTCATCTGTCAGCAAGGCAGGGATGGATCAGAGCTTGGGATGCAATATTAGAAAAATTATGAGGGAAAGAAATGGCAAAAACAATTCATACAAATAAGGCACCAAAGGCTATCGGACCTTATGTTCAAGGGAAAATCGTTGGCAATCTTTTATTTGCTAGCGGTCAAGTTCCCCTATCTCCTGAAACTGGAGAAATCGTAGGAGAGACCATCCAAGAACAGACAGAACAAGTCTTGAAAAACATTGGTGCTATTTTAGCAGAAGCAGGAACAGACTTTGACCACGTTGTCAAAACAACCTGCTTCTTGAGCGATATGAACGACTTTGTTCCTTTTAACGAGGTTTACCAAACGGCCTTCAAAGAGGAATTCCCAGCTCGTTCAGCTGTGGAAGTAGCTCGTCTTCCTCGCGATGTGAAAGTCGAAATTGAAGTCATCGCAGAGATTGGATAGCTAGTTGAAGTTTTGGCTCTGCCAAACTTCTTTTGATATAAGGAGATAGATGACAAAAACAACTTCACCCTAGTGATTGTGACAGGGATGAGTGGTGCAGGAAAAACCGTAGCCATTCAGTCTTTCGAGGATTTGGGGTATTTTACGATTGACAATCTGCCACCAGCCCTCTTACCAAAGTTTCTACAGTTAGTCGAAACTAAAGATGATGACCACAAACTGGCCTTAGTTGTGGACATGCGTAGCCGTTCCTTCTTCTCGGAGATTCAGGCTGTTTTGGATGAATTGGAAAACCAGGATGATTTGGATTTCAAAATTCTCTTTTTGGACGCAGCAGATAAGGAATTGGTTGCTCGCTATAAAGAAACCAGACGGAGTCACCCTCTAGCAGCAGATGGTCGGATTTTAGATGGCATCAAGCTGGAACGTGAACTTTTGGCACCTCTGAAAAACATGAGCCAAAATGTGGTGGATACGACAGAACTCACTCCGCGTGAACTTCGTAAAACCATTGCTGAGCAATTTTCGGACCAAGAACAAGCCCAGTCTTTCCGTATCGAGATCATGTCTTTTGGATTCAAGTATGGTATCCCTATTGATGCGGACTTGGTATTTGATGTCCGTTTCTTGCCAAATCCCTATTACCTACCAGAACTCCGTAATCAGACAGGTGAGGATCGAGCAGTTTATGACTATGTGATGAATCATGAAGAGTCTGAAAGTTTCTATCAGCACTTGCTCGCTTTCGATCGAACCTATTTTGCCTAGTTACAAAAAGAAGGCAAGTCCGTTTTAACCATTGCAGTAGGATGTACAGGAGGACAGCACCGTAGTGTAGCCTTTGCCAAGCGCATAGCTGAGGATTTATCCAAAAACTGGCCTGTCAATGAAAGTCATCGTGACAAAGACCGAAGAAAGGAAACGGTAAACCGTTCATGAGAAAACCAAAGATAACGGTGATTGGTGGAGGAACTGGTATCCCTGTCATTTTGAAAAGTTTGCGAGAAAAGGATGTTGACATCGCAGCCATCGTAACGGTCGCCGATGATGGCGGCTCTTCGGGTGAGCTACGAAAAAAATATTCACCAGCTGACACCACCAGGTGACCTCCGTAATGTCCTTGTGGCCATGTCGGATATGCCAAAGTTTTATGAGAAGGTTTTTCAGTACCGATTCTCAGAAGAGGCTGGAGCTTTTGCGGGCCATCCACTAGGAAATATCGTTATAGCAGGACTCTCTGAAATGCAAGGTTCTACCTATAATGCTATGCAATTACTCAGTAAGTTTTTTCATACAACAGGGAAGATTTACCCATCAAGTGACCACCCTTTGACCTTGCATGCAGTTTTTAAAGATGGTTCTGAGGTGGCAGGTGAGAGTCACATTGCAGATCATCCAGGCATGATTGACCATGTCTATGTGACCAATACTTTGGATGATGAAACACCACAAGCCAGCCGTCGAGTAGTCACTACCATTCTAGAGAGTGATATGATCGTCTTGGGACCTGGCTCCCTCTTTACATCGATTTTGCCCAATATTGTCATTGAGGAGATTGGTCAAGCACTCTTGGAGACCAAGGCGGAGATAGCCTATGTCTGTAATATCATGACCCAGCGTGGGGAAACAGAGCACTTTTCAGACAGTGACCACGTGGAAGTCCTCCATCGGCATCTAGGTCGACCTTTTATTGATACGGTCTTGGTCAATATTGAAAAGGTTCCTAGAGAATACATGGATACCAACCGTTTTGATGAGTATTTGGTACAGGTGGAACATGATTTTGCTGGTCTCTGCAAGCAGGTGCCTCGTGTGATTTCATCCAACTTCCTTCGTTTGGAAAATGGAGGAGCTTTCCACGATGGGGATTTGATTGTGGATGAATTGATGCGAATTATACAGGTGCGAAAATGAGTTTTACAGTTGCAGTAAAAGAAGAAATTCTTGGTCAACACCATCTCAGTCGCCATGAATTATCAGCCATCATCAAGATGTCTGGTAGTATTGGTCTCTCGACTTCGGGTTTGACCCTGTCTGTCGTGACTGAAAATGCCAAGTTGGCTCGACACCTCTATGAGTCCTTTCTCCATTTTTATGAAATCAAGTCAGAGATTCGTCACCATCAGAGGAGTAATCTCCGCAAGAACCGTGTCTATACGGTCTATACTGAAGAGAGGGTGCAGGAGCTTTTAGCTGATTTGCGGCTTGCGGATTCCTTCTTTGGTTTGGAGACAGGCATTGATCCTGATATTTTAGCAGATGAAGAAGCAGGTCGTGCTTACTTATGTGGGGCCTTTCTGGCAAATGGAAGTATCCGTGATCCTGAATCTGGCAAATACCAGTTGGAGATCAGTTCCGTTTATCTGGATCATGCCCAAGGACTGGCTTCTCTCCTCCAGCAATTTTTACTGGATGCCAAGGTCATTGAGCGTAAGAAAGGTGCAGTCACCTATCTCCAGCGTGCAGAGGACATCATGGATTTCTTGATCGTGATTGGAGCCATGCAGGCGCGTGATAATTTTGAGCGTGTCAAGATTTTGCGTGAAACCCGTAACGATCTCAATCGAGCTAATAACGCTGAAACAGCCAATATCGCTCGGACAGTTTCTGCCAGCATGAAGACCATCAACAATATCAGTAAAATCAAAGATAGAATGGGCTTGGAAAATTTACCAGTGGATTTGCAGGAGGTGGCTCGCTTGCGAATCCAGCACCCAGACTACTCTATCCAGCAGTTGGCAGATAGCCTGAGCAATCCCCTAACCAAAAAGTGGAGTCAATCACAGACTCAGAAAAATCAATAAAATAGCAGATGAATTATAAAACCACGGATTAGTTAATCCGTGGTTCTTTTCTTATAAACCAGTTGAGTGTTTCGGTTGTACTTTTTGCTCAGGGTCGATGTAGTTGATAGCATTATTGACGGCAGTAGGCGCTTCACCCAGTCCTGTCGCAATCAAATCAATCTTTCCTTCATAGTAGCAGCAGTCTCCGATAGCGTAAATACCTGCTTGGCTGGATTCTTGCTTGCTATTAACGATAATCTTGTGTCGGTTGAGGTCCAGACCCCAGTTTTTAAGGTTACCGACAGAAGATTTGAAGCCGTAGTTGACAAAGAGGTGGTCTAGATCAATCGTTTCGGTTTCATCCGATTTGACTTTGGTGATTTCAAGTTTATCAAGTGTTTTTCCAGCTCCAAGGAGTTGGCTAGGAACGAATGGTGTCTTGATAGTCACAGATGATGCTTGCAGGGCTTGCACACTGTGTTCCAAGGCACGGAAGTTATCTCGACGGTGAACGAGAGTAGTTGGGGCGATTTTTTCAAAAGCCAATGCCCAGTCAACTGCTGAGTCCCCTCCACCAAGTATGGTCACTTTCTTACCAGCGTATTGCTGGATGTTGGCAACGTGGTAGTGGATATTTTCATAGTTCTCAACACCGTCTAATTCGAGTGGACGTGGTTTAAAGGCACCGCCCCCCATGGCAATGATGACTGTTTTGCTGAGATGGTTTCCTTTAGTGGTTGTAATGCTAAAGAAATCGTCATTTTTCTTAATCTCAAGAACGGTTTCATTGAGGTGAATAGGTGTGTCGAAGCCATATAACTGCTCAATTAGACGATTGGTTAACTCTTCTCCAGTTAGATTTGGGAAACCTGGCACATCAAGGATTTGTTTTTCAGGGTAGAGGATGGCAGGCTGGCCACCGAGCTGGGGAAGAGAGTCGATGATTTGGACTTTGGCTTGGCGTAGGTGGGCGTAAAAGGCAGCAAAGAGGCCGACAGGACCGCCCCCTACAATGGTAATATCATAGAGTTGAGACATGATTTCTCCTTCGTTTTTTCTAGTTAGTTTATTTTTATCATAATTTTGCTTAATTTAAAATGAAGTAGGATAGAGAAAAAAATGAACAGAAAAATGGTATAATAGGTCGGAAAGTGTTTTGACAGGGAGGAGGCCAGGGATGAATTTTTCAACAATTATCCAATTGGCAATACTGGACAAGTTTGTTTTTCAAGTCCTTGGACTATAGTCATCAATCTGATTGATATTTTGATTGTGACTTATATTTTGTACCATTTTACCAAAAGCCATTGCAGGGACTAAAATCACGATCTTGGTTCGGGGAGTTTTGGTCTTTATTCTAGCCCAGATTCTGTCCAATATGATTGGCTTAACGACCATTTCCTGGTCGATCAATCAGATTATCACCTACGGGGTCATCGCAGCAGTGGTTATCTTTTTCACCAGAGATTCGGACTGGTTTGAGAGATTGGGGCGGGCGACAGATTTCTTTTCCAACGCACCTATTAGTGCGGAAGAGCAAATGGTTCGTGCCTTTGTCAAATCAGTCGAGTACATGAGTCCGCGTAAGATTGGTGCTCTGGTTGCTGTTCAGCGAGTGAGAACCTTGCAGGAATACATTTCGACGGGGATTTCCTTAGATGCAAAGATTTCAGCTGAATTGCTCATCAACATTTTTATTCCTAACACTCCCTTGCACGATGGTGCGGTCATCATCAGGGAAGATCGGATTGCTGTAACTTCAGCTTACCTACCCCTGACTGAAGATACTGGAATTTCCAAGGAGTTTGGAACACGTCACAGAGCAGCGATTGGTTTGTCAGAAGTATCGGATGCTCTTACCTTTGTGGTTTCTGAGGAAACAGGTGGAATCTCAATCACCTATAATGGAGTCTTTAAGCATGATTTGACCTTGGAAGAGTTTGAATCTGAATTGAGAAGAATCTTACTTCCAGCATCAGAGGAAAAGAACGGTCTGAAAGAGCGTTTGTTAGGAGGATTGAAACATGAGAAAAAATAGTCTTTATATTATTTCTTCCTTCTTTTTCGCCTGCATCCTCTTTATCTATGCGACTTCAACAAACTACCAGAATAGCAATAGTGCCAGACAGGTGAGGACAGAAACCTACACCAACACGGTCCTTAATGTCCCAATCGATATTCAGTATGACAGTGATCAGTACTTTATTAGTGGTTTTACATCTGAAGTGACCGTCTTTCTGACAGGGTCAAACAGAGTTGCATTGGCGAGCGAAATGCAGGAAAGCACTCGGAAATTCAAGGTCAAAGCTGACTTAACCAATGCCAGTGTAGGGACCATTGAAGTTCCTCTAACCATTGAAAATTTACCGAGTGGTTTGACGGCTGTTGCAACTCCGCAAAAGATAACAGTCAAGGTTGGTAAAAAAGCAAAACGAGACAATGTAATCGTTGTGCCGGAGATTGACCCTAGTCAGATAGATTCTCGCGTGAAAATTGATACAGTTACTGTGTCAGATGAAAAAGTAACGGTCATTAGTGATGAGGAAACCCTCTCCAAAGTGGATCGTGTCATTGCCATCTTACCAACGAGTGAACGGATAACAGGTAACTATTCAGCTTCTGTTCCTCTACAAGCGGTTGATAAAAATGGAAATGTCTTACCAAGTGTCATTATGCCATTTGATACAACTATGAAAATTACAACGAAAACCAGCATCGTCTAGCTCGAGCTCATCATCAACGAGCTCCTCAGCTAGTAGTTCGTCTTCAACGAGTTCAGAAACAAAAACCAGACTTGTCTAAACAAGAATAAACAAAAAAATAGTAGAAAAGGATTATAATTTAAAATGGGTAAATATTTTGGAACCGATGGAGTCCGTGGAGAAGCAAACGTAGAACTAACGCCAGAATTGGCCTTTTAAACTGGGACGTTTTTGGTGGTTATGTTCTTAGCCAACATGAAACGGAAGCCCCTAAAAGTCTTTGTAGGACGTGATACACGTATCTCAGGAGAAATGTTAGAATCTGCCTTGGTGGCAGGTCTTCTATCAGTAGGGATTCACGTCTACAAACTCGGTGTCCTTGCAACACCAGCAGTAGCTTATTTGGTTAAAACTGAGGGAGCCAGTGCAGGCGTCATGATTTCAGCGAGCCACAATCCAGCCCTTGATAATGGGATTAAGTTCTTTGGTGGGGATGGTTTCAAACTTGATGATGAAAAAGAAGCAGAAATCGAAGCCTTGCTAGATGCTACTGAAGACACTCTTCCTCGTCCGAGTGCAGAGGGCTTGGGGACCTTAGTGGACTATCCAGAAGGTTTGCGTAAGTATGAAGGCTATCTTGTTTCAACTGGAACTCCTCTTGAGGGAATGAAAGTGGCTTTGGATACAGCTAACGGTGCAGCAGCTACAAGTGCCCGTCAGATTTTCGCTGATCTAGGTGCCCAGTTGACTGTAATCGGGGAGACACCAGATGGTCTTAACATCAACCTAAATGTTGGTTCAACACACCCAGAAGCTCTCCAAGAACTAGTCAAAGAAAGCCAGTCAGCTATTGGTTTGGCCTTTGACGGAGACAGCGACCGCTTGATTGCTGTTGATGAAAATGGCGACATCGTCGATGGTGATAAAATCATGTACATCATCGGGAAATACCTTTCTGAAAAAGGACAGTTAGCCCAAAACACCATCGTAACAACCGTCATGTCTAACCTTGGTTTCCATAAGGCTTTGGATAGTGCTGGTATTAACAAAGCAGTCACTGCAGTTGGAGATCGCTATGTTGTCGAAGAAATGAGAAAATCAGGCTACAACCTTGGTGGTGAACAGTCTGGTCACGTTATCTTGATGGATTACAATACAACAGGTGATGGTCAATTATCAGCTGTCCAATTGACCAAAATCATGAAAGAAACAGGTAAGAGTTTGTCTCAACTGGCAGCAGAAGTGACGATTTACCCACAAAAACTGGTCAATATCCGAGTGGAAAATGCCATGAAAGAAAAAGCCATGGAAGTATCAGCCATCAAAGCAATCATCGAAAAGATGGAAGAAGAAATGGCAGGCAACGGTCGTATCCTTGTCCGCCCAAGTGGAACAGAACCCCTCTTGCGTGTCATGGCAGAAGCGCCAACAACAGAAGAAGTCAACTACTATGTAGATACGATTGCTGCTGTTGTTAAAGATGAAATCGGTATTGACTAAAGCTTAGAAAAACTAGATGAAAATAAAAATATGTTACAATGACAGAGTAATTTGTATTTATTGAGAGAAAATGAACCTTAAACGAGAACAAGAATTTGTTAGCCAGTATCACTTTGATGCTCGTAACTTTGAATGGGAAAATGAAAATGGAGCTCCTGAAACAAAGGTAGACGTGAACTTTCAGTTACTCCAACATGACCAAGAAAACCAAGTGACTTCTTTAGTTGTTATCTTGAGTTTCATGATTGTCTTTGACAAATTTGTCATCAGTGGAACGATTTCCCAAGTTAACCATGTGGAAGATCGTATTGTCAACGAACCAAGCGAATTTGACCAAGAAGAAGTCGAAAACTTGCGCGTCCATGCTTGAACATGCTCAACCGTTTGACGTATGAAGTAACAGAAATCGCCTTGGATCTTCCAGGATCAATTTGGAGTTTTAGTCATGAAATTAGCTGTCATTACAGATTCTTCAGCCTATTTAGAGGAGAAGACGCTGCAAAGAGAGAATCTATATATCTTGGATATTCCTGTCAATATTGATGGGGAGGAGTATGTCGAAGGTGTGAATCTGACTGCTGAGGAATTTTATCAAAAGATGGCTCAGTCTGCAGAATTGCCTAAGACCAGTCAACCAAGCATTGCCAAATTGGATGAGATTTTAAGTTCCTTTGAAAGAAGAGGGCTACACCCACGTCTTGGGACTCTTCCTTTCGTCAGGAATTTCAGGCTTTTATCAGAATATCCAATATATGTTGGACGAGTACGAAGGTTTGACCATTGCCTTTCCTGATACCCATATCACAAGTGCTCCTCTAGGATTTATGGTGGAGAGTGTCTTTGAATGGGCAGAACAAGGCGATGATTTTGCTCAGATTCAGGAAAAATTAGCTCTTTCAAATTGCTGATAACTCAGCCTTTATCATAGTAGATGACCTCGACCACTTGGTTAAGGGAGGACGTCTGTCAAATGGGGCGGCCATCCTAGGAAATCTTCTCAGTATCAAGCCTATTCTTTACTTCAATGACCAAGGTGTGATTGAAGTTTACGAAAAAGTTCGTACGGAAAAGAAGGCAACCAAACGTTTGGTCGAAATCATTAAAGAGTTGACAAAAGACGGGGACTACCGTATCACTGTCATTCATGGCAATGCTCCCCAAAAGGCGGCAGATTTGCGCCAACTCTTGATTGAGGGTGGTGTGAATTCTGAGATTCCAATTGTTAGCTTTGGTAGTGTCATTGGGACCCACCTTGGAGAAGGCAGTATCGCTTTGAGCTATACGCCAGTTGTCTAGATTGTTCTGGGCAGCTAATGTCCTTTGTATCTTGAATAGGAGTAGAGATGAGTATTCGAGTAATTATTGCCGGTTTTAAGGGAAAGATGGGTCAAGCCGCTTGTCAGATGGTCTTGGCTGATCCAGACTTGGACTTGGTCGCAGTTTTGGATCCTTTTGAGTCTGAGTCAGAATGGCAGGGAATTCCTGTCTTCAATGATAAGAATGACTTGGCTGGTTTTGAAGCGGATGTTTGGGTAGATTTTACCACACCAGCCGTTGCCTACGAAAATACACGTTTTGCTCTTGAAAATGGCTTCGCTCCAGTAGTTGGAACAACAGGCTTTACTAGTGAAGAAATTGCAGAATTAAAAGCACTTTCCCGTAAGCAAAATTTGGGTGGCTTGATTGCTCCAAACTTTGCATTGGGTGCTGTCTTGCTCATGCAATTTGCGACGCAGGCTGCTAAATATTTCCCAAATGTGGAGATTATCGAGCTTCATCATGACAAGAAAAAGGACGCTCCGAGTGGAACAGCCATTAAAACAGCTGAGTTGATGGCAGAAGTTCGGGAGTCTATCCAGCAGGGTGCGCCCGATGAGGAAGAACTCATTGCAGGAGCTCGTGGTGCTGAGTTTGAAGGCATGCGCATCCACTCAGTTCGGTTGCCAGGCTTGGTAGCCCATCAGGAAGTCATCTTTGGCAATCAGGGAGAAGGATTGACTCTGCGTCATGACTCCTATGATCGCAGCTCCTTCATGACAGGGGTGAATTTGGGAATCAAAGAAGTAATCAAGCGTCATGAGCTTGTCTATGGATTAGAACACTTATTATGAGATTAACGCAAATGCCTTCTGAATTTCAGAAGGCTTTACCAGTATTAGAAAAAATTAAAAAAGCAGGTTTTGAAGCCTATTTTGTTGGTGGGTCTGTCAGGGATGCCCTTCTCAATCGTCCCATCCATGATGTGGATATTGCGACTTCTTTCTTATCCAGAGGAGACCAAGCAGATATTCTCCCGCACAGCCGATATCGGAATCGAGCACGGAACCGTCTTGGTTTTAGATGGCGATGAGGAATATGAAGTGACGACCTTTCGGACCGAGGATGTCTATGTAGACTATCGCAGACCTAGTGCAGTTTCCTTTGTGCGCTCGCTAGAAGAAGACCTCAAACGCCGTGATTTCAGATCAATGCCTTTGCCTTGGATGAGACAGGTGAAATTATTGATTTGTTCGATGGTCTCAAAGACTTGGAAAACCAGGTCTTGCGAGCAGTGGGTGTTGCTAGTGAGCGTTTCAACGAAGACGCTCTGCGCATTATGCGTGGTTTTCGTTTTCAGGCCAGTCTTGGTTTTGAACTTGAGCAAGAAACATTTGAAGCGATGAAATCCTTTGACTCCGCTCTTGAGAAGATTTCTGTGGAACGTACCTTTGTTGAATTTGACAAGCTCTTGCTTGCACCTTTTTAGGAGTTGGTCTGTCTTCCATGATTGAGAGTCAAGCTTATGATTATCTCCCTGATATGGCAGCCAGTCGAGAAAAAGCTTCAAAAATTGTTTGATTTAGAGGAGGATTTCACTTTTGAATCTTTCTGAGCAAGCCTGAGGGCGGCTCTTGTAGGGGGCTAGAAATTGAGGATGCTCAACCATTTTTGAAGCATTGGAAAACCTCACGTCAATTTGCCAAGCAGGTTCAGGATTTGCTGACTATTTTAGCTTTGCGTGAAAAGGGAGAATTGAGCAAGCGTGATTGTTACCGCTTTGACTTGGATTCCCTTCTACAAGCTGAAAGGCTTCGTCAGGCCCAAGGAAAAGCAGTCAATCCACAAGCCATTACAGAAACTTACCAGAGTTTGACCATTCATGATAAGAAAGAAATCCAAATCAATGGAGGTATTCTCATCAAAGAGTACGGCTACCAGCCTGGTCCAGATTTGGGAGAGATTTTAACAGAGATTGAGTTTGCCATTGTCGATGGAGAATTGGACAATGACCGCGAAGCCATCCATGATTACCTGAGGGAGAGAAAATGAGTGATTTTATCGTTGAAAAGCTAAGCAAATCAGTTGGGGATAAGACAGTCTTTAAAGATATTTCCTTTATTATCCATGATTTGGATAGAATCGGTCTGATTGGTGTTAATGGAACGGGTAAGACCACTCTTTTGGATGTTCTTTCGGGAGTTTCAGGTTTTGATGGGGATGTCAGTCCTTTTTCAGCTAAGAGTGATTACAAGATTGGCTACCTGACTCAGGATCCAGAGTTCGATGATAGCAAGACGGTCTTGGATACGGTTCTATCTAGCGACCTCAAGGAAATCCAGCTCATTCGTGAGTATGAACTCCTCATGCTCAACTACACTGAGGACAAGCAGGCTCGTTTGGAACGGGTCATGGCTGAGATGGATTCTCTCCAAGCTTGGGAAATCGAAAGTCAGGTCAAGACCGTTCTCAGCAAGCTGAGGGATTCAGGACTTGTCGACTCCAGTTGGGGAATTGTCAGGTGGTCTGAGAAGACGGGTTCAGTTGGCGCAAGTTCTCCTAGGAAACCACGACCTCTTGTTACTGGATGAGCCGACCAACCATCTGGACATTGCGACCATTGAGTGGCTGACACTCTTTTTGAAAAATTCCAAGAAGACGGTTCTCTTTATCACCCATGATCGCTATTTCCTAGACGCGTTGTCAACACGAATTTTCGAGTTGGACCGAGCTGGTTTGACGGAGTATCAGGGCAATTATCAGGACTATGTTCGTCTCAAAGCAGAACAAGATGAGCGTGACGCGGCACTTCTCCACAAAAAGGAACAACTCTATAAGCAAGAATTGGCCTGGATGCGCCGACAACCGCAAGCACGTGCGACCAAGCAGCAGGCTCGTATCAATCGTTTCCACGACTTGAAAAAGGAAGTTTCAGATAATCCTACTGAGACAGACTTAACCATGAACTTTGAGACCAGTCGGATTGGTAAGAAGGTCATCGAGTTTAAAGATGTTTCCTTCGCTTATGAGAACAAGCCGATTTTACAAGATTTTAACTTCTTGGTGCAAGCCAAAGACCGTATCGGTATCGTTGGTGATAATGGCGTCGGAAAATCAACTCTTCTTAATCTCATTGCTGGAATTCTTGAGCCGACAGCAGGTCAAGTCATCATCGGTGAAACAGTCCGTATCGCCTATTTCTCTCAACAACTCGAAAGCTTGGATGAAAGCAAACGAGTCATCAATTACCTGCAGGAAGTAGCAGAAGAGGTTAAGACTAGTGGTGGTTCTACGACTTCCATCGCTGAGTTGCTGGAGCAGTTCCTCTTTCCGCGTTCGACGCATGGAACCTTGATTGAGAAATTGTCTGGTGGAGAGAAAAAACGCCTCTATCTTCTCAAATTGCTTTTGGAAAAACCAAATGTTCTTCTCTTGGACGAGCCAACAAATGACCTAGACATTGCGACCTTGACAGTTTTAGAGAATTTCTTGCAAGGTTTTGCTGGGCCTGTTTTAACAGTCAGTCACGACCGCTATTTCCTGGACAAGGTAGCGACCAAGATTCTAGCCTTTGAGAATGGCAACATTCGTCCTTTCTTTGGTCATTACACAGACTACCTTGACGAAAAAGCTTTTGAAACAGATATGGTCAATCAAGTTCAAAAGGCCGAAAAGGAAAAAGTGGTCAAGGTCAGAGAAGATAAGAAACGTATGACCTACCAAGAAAAGCAGGAGTGGGCAAGCATTGAAGCAGATATTGAGTCCTTAGAAAACCGTATCGCTGCTATTGAAGAGGAGATGCAGGCCAATGGTTCTGATTTTGGTAAACTTGCGACACTTCAGAAAGAGCTCGATGAAAAAAACGAAGAACTCCTTGAAAAATATGAACGCTATGAATATTTAAGTGAGTTAGCATGATGGAAGGAAAAAGTCATTAAACGTAGTCCAAAGAAAATTATTTGGAATGCCTTGTTTGGCCTAGCTTCTGTGCTTTTCTTCTTGTTACTTCTCTATTATCTCCATTCGTATTCACAAAAGGGGACCAGACTTCATACGATAAGTCTTTTGTTAATGCTGCTTGTACTTTTTTGCGCCGGAGTCGTAGTTTATCAGACCTACAGACTGTTAAGCTCCGATAAGGAATATTTGAGATGTACTGTTCAAGGGTTTTACTACAAACCGAATCCAAAGAAAAGCCAGTCATTTCTATGCTTGGGCTGATGTAGAGGACTTTTTCTTCTCTCGGATTCGAGGGAAGTATGGGGATTCTTATCGGATTGAAGTTTATTTTAAAAACAAGGATAATGTGAGATCCCAATCACTTCTAGCCCTACCGAAGAGAAGGTGTTTCTCTTTTCATCAGTCAGCAGATTTGATCATCCCTATCATTCTACTAGATGTAGGTCTTCCTGAAAGGGTATACGAGACCATGAAGTACTATGAGAGAGAATGGCGTATCGAACAAAATCGTCAAGCAAGAAAAGAGACAAAACAAGCTTCGAAAAGCAAATCTTCCAAACAGCTATAAGCCAGTTTAGCTTAAAGAAAATCAATCAAAAAAGCCCTATCCACTGGATAGGGTTACTGTTTGTCTTCTTTTTTTGTTTCCTGGTGGAAGACATTTTGCCAAGTCTCGTGGCGACGCCAGATACTGGTATGGACGATACCATCTAACTCATAGCAAATGAGCTTGGTTTTCTGACTAATGGAGGTAATCTGAATGTCCGTAATCGCAGCTTTAGGTTCTTTCTCAGCTTGATAGGAAACCTTATCCATCTGCTCTCCATCTTGGCGGATATAGATAAAGTCTTCAGATAGGAGTTCTTCCAGTTGATTGCCTTGGTCAATCAATTGCTCACGCATGAAGCAGTTTTTATAGACATTATCTAAAAATCTCGTCCTCAGGTATAGGAGCAGGTTCGATATGGACATCGGTATCAAAGACTCCAAAACGCTCTTCTAGCATGGATTCGACCTGGTCTGCAATTTCATGACTTTCATAGACTGATAGGTCGGGATTCATCTCCAACGTGATGTCAAGGTAGATATTACTACCGTAGGTACGACCTCTTTGGGACTTGACCTTACTAATCTTTGGAATCTCCATGATAGCCTTCTGATAATCTTCCAGCAGACGGTCGTCAAAACCATCTGAAAGACTGAAGGAAGACTCGATAAAGATATCATATGCTGTCTTTAAGATAAAGAAAGTGATGATGATAGCAACCAGTTTATCCACGATTGGATAGTTGAAGCTGCTGGCTAGGATGGCAATGGAAGTACCAAGCGAGGTGACTGCATCAGAAAGATTATCTTTAGCAGCTGCCTTCAGAGCCTTGGATTTGGATTTCTTACTGAGGCGAGTATTATAGAGATAAACGGTGAACATGACTGCCGCAGATAAGACTCCTAGAGTAGCACCCAGAGGATCAATGGGTGTTTGTTCCCGACTGAGGATTTTCTGAATGGTGTCCCGAAGCACATCAAAACCAACATAGAACATGATGATGGAAGTAATCAAGCTAGCCAAGTCTTCAATCTTCCAGTGACCAAAGCGATGGTCACGGTCTGCAGGTTGGCGGGCCATCCGAATCCCAATCAAGAGGGCAACATTTCCAATGATGTCCGAGACGTTGTTAAAACCATCTGCCACCAAACTGGAGGAATGCAGGAGGTGACCAGTTGCCAATTTTGCCGCAGACAAGAGGAGGTAGGTTGAAATACTGATAATGGCTCCACGTTCTGCCAATTTGAGATTTGACATGGATTGGTTCATCGGGCTTCCTTTCTAGTCATATAGTATTCTACCATTATACTGGTTTTCAAGGGAAAATTCAAATTTAGTCTTGTTTCATCAGATTTAAACCCTTGAAAATTGTTCAAATTTTGATATAATAGTACTACTCAAGGGAGTAGCTGGCAGAAACCTGTGATAGTGTCGTCATTCCGAATTGTATACTGAAAAGTATGTTTTCCGGCACTATCTTAAACAGCGAGACTTGTTATGATTAACAGGTCTCTTTTTGTTTGTCATAAAACTAAAAGAGAACTTGTTTTGCACACAATGTCAAGGAGGAGACACATGTCAAAAGAACAAAAACGCCAAGCGTTTTATACTCAGAGTCCTGAAGAGGTCTTGAAGTCAGTTGAAGCAACTGAGCAAGGTCTTTCGTCAAGCGAAGCTCAGAAACGTCTAGCTGAATATGGACGCAATGAACTGGAAGAGGGTGAGAAAAAATCTCTCTTGGTTAAATTCATCGAACAGTTTAAGGATTTGATGATTATTATTTTGGTGGCTGCAGCCATCTTGTCCGTCATAACTTCTGGTGGGGAAGATATTGCAGATGCCATCATTATCCTAGCCGTAGTTATCATTAACGCTGCCTTTGGTGTTTATCAAGAAGGTAAGGCAGAAGAAGCCATCGAAGCCCTCAAGTCGATGTCGAGTCCAGCTGCTCGCGTTATCCGTGATGGGCACATGACTGAGATTGACTCAAAAGAATTAGTACCAGGTGATATCGTTGCTCTTGAAGCAGGTGATGTGGTACCAGCGGACCTACGTTTGCTAGAAGCCAATTCTCTTAAAATCGAAGAAGCAGCCCTAACAGGTGAGTCTGTTCCAGTCGAAAAAGACTTGACTGTCGAGCTCGCTGCTGACGCTGGTATTGGTGACCGTGTGAACATGGCCTTCCAAAACTCAAACGTGACTTATGGTCGTGGTCTTGGTGTTGTTGTCAATACAGGTATGTACACGGAAGTTGGTCATATCGCTGGCATGCTCCAAGATGCGGATGAGACGGATACACCACTCAAACAAAACTTGAACAACCTTTCTAAGGTCTTGACTATGCAATTTTGGTCATTGCCCTTGTTACTTTTGTAGTTGGAGTCTTCATTCAAGGTAAAAATCCACTTGGTGAGTTGATGACCTCTGTTGCGCTTGCTGTTGCAGCCATCCCAGAAGGACTTCCTGCTATCGTGACCATCGTTCTAGCCCTTGGTACTCAAGTTTTGGCAAAACGAAACTCTATCGTTCGTAAGTTGCCAGCAGTTGAAACGCTTGGTTCAACTGAAATCATCGCTTCTGATAAGACTGGTACGCTTACCATGAACAAGATGACCGTCGAAAAAGTCTTCTATGATGCAGTCCTACATGACTCAGCCGATGATATTGAACTTGGCTTGGACATGCCACTACTTCGTTCAGTTGTCTTGGCCAATGATACCAAGATTGATGCTGAAGGAAATCTGATTGGGGATCCAACGGAAACAGCCTTCATCCAGTATGCCTTGGACAAGAGCTACGATGTTAAAGGGTTCTTAGAGAAATATCCTCGTGTAGCTGAGTTACCGTTTGACTCAGATCGTAAACTCATGTCAACGGTTCACCCATTGCCAGATGGTAAATTCCTCGTAGCAGTCAAGGGAGCTCCAGATCAACTCTTGAAACGTTGTGTTGCTCGTGATAAAGCTGGAGATGTCGCTCCGATTGATGAGAAAGTCAATGACTTAATTCACAAAAACAACTCTGAAATGGCTCACCAAGCTCTGCGCGTGCTGGCTGGTGCTTATAAGATTATTGATAGCATTCCAGAAAACCTCACTTCGAAGAACTGGAAAACAACTTGATCTTTACTGGTTTAATCGGTATGATTGACCCTGAGCGTGCCGAAGCGGCAGAAGCCGTTCGTGTGGCTAAAGAAGCGGGAATCCGTCCAATCATGATTACGGGTGACCACCAAGACACAGCAGAAGCCATTGCCAAACGTTTGGGAATTATCGATGAAAATGATTCAGAAGACCATGTTTTGACAGGTGCTGAGCTCAACGAACTTTCTGATGAAGAATTTGAAAAAGTCGTTGGTCAATACTCTGTTTACGCGCGTGTATCTCCAGAACACAAGGTTCGTATCGTGAAAGCTTGGCAAAACCAAGGTAAGGTCGTTGCTATGACAGGTGACGGTGTTAATGACGCCCCAGCTCTGAAAACAGCCGATATCGGTATCGGTATGGGAATCACTGGTACAGAGGTTTCTAAGGGTGCATCTGACATGATTCTTGCGGATGATAACTTTGCGACTATCATTGTCGCAGTTGAGGAAGGACGTAAGGTCTTCTCAAACATTCAAAAGACTATTCAGTACCTTCTTTCTGCCAATACGGCTGAAGTATTAACCATCTTCCTGTCAACCTTGTTTGGTTGGGATGTTTTGCAACCAGTTCATCTTTTGTGGATCAACTTGGTAACCGATACCTTCCCAGCTATCGCTCTTGGTGTTGAACCTGCTGAGCCAGGTGTTATGACCCACAAACCTCGTGGACGTAAGTCAAGCTTCTTCTCAGGTGGGGTCTTGAGTTCTATCATCTATCAAGGTGTACTCCAAGGAGCTCTCGTCTTGACTGTTTATGGTCTTGCTCTTGCTTATCCAGTCCATGTAGGAGATAATCAAGCAATTCATGCGGATGCCCTCACCATGGCCTTTGCAACACTTGGTTTGATCCAGCTCTTCCATGCCTACAATGTCAAGTCTGTTTACCAATCAATCTTGACAGTTGGACCATTCAAGTCTAAGACCTTCAACTGGTCTATCTTGGTATCCTTCATTCTCTTGATGGCAACAATTGTTGTAGAACCGCTTGAAGGAATCTTCCACGTAACCAAACTAGACTTGTCACAATGGGGAATTGTCATGGCTGGAAGCTTCTCAATGATTATCATCGTAGAAATCGTTAAGTTTGTTCAACGTAAACTTGGTCTTGATAAGAACGCGATTTAAAAAGAAAGTCATCTTCGGATGGCTTTTTTTGCATTTGAGGGAAAGGACTAGAAGTTGCCCCCTTTTATGCTATAATAAAGTAAAGTAGCAAGGAGCGTAAGAGAATGGAAAAGAAAATTGTCCGAGATATCTTATTCTTGTCGCAGGTCTCGAAACCTGCAAGTCAGGAAGACCTTTATCTGGCTAAGGATTTGCAGGATACCCTGCTGGCTAATCGCGAGACCTGTGTCGGTCTGGCGGCAAATATGATTGGTGTGCAGAAGCGCGTGATTATCTTTAATCTTGGCCTAGTTCCCATGGTCATGTTTAATCCCATGCTCCTTTCCTACGAAGGCCCTTACGAGACAGAGGAAGGTTGTTTGTCCTTGACTGGGGTTCAAACGACGACTCGTTATGAAACAATTACGGTTTCCTATCGCGATAGCAAGTGGCAGGAACAGACCATTACACTAACAGGTTTTCCAGCTCAGATATGCCAACATGAACTGGATCATTTGGAAGGACGGATTATTTAGGAGGAACTCAGATGAAACGAATACTCTTTGAACTTGTTTTTATCGCAACGACTTGGTATATCTTTTTGCCGCCCATCAATCTTACTAGCTGGGAATTCATCTTCTTTCTCTGTGGACATTTGGTGGTGATGGGAATTTTGTTTAGTTTCCGCAAGGACACTAATATTCTCAAGACGGTTCATGTGCGTCATGGAAAGGTTGCCAACGAACTCAATCTAGAAGGGCTTCATTTTAATAAATTAGGTGGAGGATTGTTACTGGCTGCAGGCCTTATCTTTGCCCTTGCTGGTCTGGTTAGCCTAGTAACTTCTAGCTTTTTCCAAGCAAAAAGCTATGCTAATGTGGTTTCCATCACAGAAAAAGACTTTAAAGATTTTCCTAAGAGTGATACCAGTAAGGTTCCAATCCTAGATCGGAGCACTGCAGAAAAGATTGGGGACCGTTATCTGGGCTCTCTGACGGATAAGGTATCCCAGTACGTAGCCGCAGATACTTATACGCAACTAACGGTTGATGGCAAACCCTATCGGGTGACCCCTCTGGAGTATGCGGATCCCATCAAATGGTTCAACAATCAAGCCAAGGGAATTGGCGAGTATATCAAGGTTGATATGGTGACAGGAAATGCGGAATTGGTAGATTTAAGAACACCGATGAAGTATTCGGACTCCGAGTATTTTAACCGTGACGTCAAACGTCATCTTCGAATCAAGTATCCGACCAAGATTTTTAAAACCCCATCTTTTGAGGTGGATGATGAAGGCAATCCTTTCTATGTAGCAACCGTTTATCAAAAACAGTTTGGTTTAGGAGTACCTCGCCCTTCATCTGTTATTATCTTGGATGCTACTAATGGAGAAACCAAGGAATATAGCTTGGATGAAGTGCCAGAATGGGTGGACCGTGTCTATCCAGCAGAAGAAACCATCGAGCAAATCAACTACAACGGCAAGTATAAAGACGGCTTCTGGAATGCCTTGATTTCTAAGAAAAATGTTACCCAAACGACAGAGGGCTATAACTATCTTTCTATCGGAAATGACATTTATCTCTACACGGGGGTGACTTCAGCAAATGCCGACGAAAGTAATTTAGGATTCATCCTTGAAAATATGCGCACTGGAGAAATCACCAAGTACAATCTAGCATCAGCAACCGAAGAATCTGCCCGTGCTTCCGCAGAAGGAGCAGTTCAAGAGAAAGCCTACAAGGCTACCTTCCCTATCCTTGTCAATCTAAATGACAAACCGCTCTACATCATGGGCTTGAAGGATAATGCAGGCTTGGTCAAGGAGTATGCTTTGGTCGATGCAGTGGAGTACCAAAACGTCATCGTAGCAGCTACGGTAGATGAACTCCTCAGTAAATATGCCAATAAAAATGACCTCGAGCTGGATAATGAAACGGTAGAAAACATCAAGGGGATCGTCTCAGACCTTAAGTCAGCTGTCATCAAGGGTGATACCGTCTACTTCTTCAAAGTTGATGGCAAGATTTATAAGGTCAAGGCTTCGGTATCAGATGACCTTCCTTACCTCGAAAGTGGCCAATCCTTCGAAGGTCAAGTTGGAAAAGATAACTATCTCAAGACCTTTAAAGTGAAGTAAAAGAAACCTCGGTATGAACCGAGGTTTTTAAGATGAAATTCTTGGTCGTAGTTGAAAAATATGCTACACTAACAATATGAAAATTTTAATCCCAACAGCCAAAGAAATGAACACAGACCTTCCTTGTATCGAAGCGCTCCCCTTGAGGGAAGAAAGTCAGGCAGTTCTTGATTCACTGGCGCACTACTCAGCTAGTGAATTAGAGACCTTTTATAAGGTATCCGCCGAGAAAGCAGAAGAAGAGTACGCTCGTATTCAAGCTCTAAAAGATCACAGAGCTAAGAACTATCCAGCCTTGAAACTCTTTGATGGTCTCATGTATCGTCATATTAAACGAGATGGGTTAGCCGAAGCTGAACAAACCTATCTTGAAAATCATGTCCTAATTACCTCGGCTTTATACGGTGTTGTCCCAGCCTTGTCAGCCATGGCTCCTCACCGTTTGGACTTTTTGATGAAATTAAAAGTAGCTGGTAAAACCCTAAAGACTCATTGGAAGTCAGCCTACGATGAGGCACTACAGGATGAGGACTTGATATTCTCACTCCTATCATCAGAGTTTGAAACCGTATTTTCTAAGGAAATCAGAGAAAAGATGGTGACCTTCAAATTTATGGAGGACAAGGCAGGCCAGTTGAAAATCCACTCAACCATTTCAAAAAAAGCGCGTGGCGCCTTTCTGACAGCTCTAATAGAAGGCCAAGTCCAAACGGTTGACCAAGCTCGCAAGCTCCGCTTCGCCGGCTTTGAATACCGACCTGATTTATCAAGTAACTTAGAACTCGTCTTTTTAAAACAAGTGTAAAAGTATCTTTAATTCAAAAATAATATAAGCTGTCCCCAAGAAGTCAACCTCTTAGTTTGACCTTTTGGGGGCAATTTTTTCGCTCTGTTGTAAAATGAAGTGCAACACAAAAAGACATGTCTATCTGATATACTAGAGTTGCGAAAAAAACAGTATAAAGGAAGAGAAACATGTCCACAAACTATTCTACCACAAATCAATCATACAAGCACTTATCTGAAGCTGAGCGAGGAGAAATTGAAGCTTATTTAAGCGTAGGACTCAAACCTGCTGAGATTGCTCGTAGACTGGGAAGAAATCGCTCTACCATTACTCGTGAAATGAATCGAGGTTCTATAAACTACAAGTGAAACAAGTAAATGGATAGAAGGTCTATTATCAACACTATTATGCAGATGCTGCCCATAACCGCTATCGTCAGGCCAGAGAAGGCAGCTAATATCTGAAACTGGATCGTGTATCGGACGACTTTCTGACAAAATTTACAGAAGCAATGAGAGAGAAACCAAGGGTGCATAGCGTGGATACCTTTGTTCATATCTATAAACTCCAACATGTAGATGCAGTTGTTCCTTCAACCAAGACGCTCTATAACTATATCCATCAAGGTTTGTTAGAGATTAAGGCTATTGATTTACCAAGAGCAGTGCGGATCCGTAAGAAATTTAACAAGCGTCCCTCTACCAAGAAACATCTAGGAAAGTCAATTGAAGAAAGGCCAGAAGAGATCAATAATCGCTCCCGTTTTGGAGATTGGGAAATCGATTCTGTTCTGGGGGGAAAGACAGTAGGAGAACCTTCTATTCTGACCTTAGTAGAACGACAAACACGCTATGCTGTCACAAAGAAACTCGTCGAAAAGAAAGCAGAGTATGTCAATCAAGCAGTCTTAGAGTGTATGAAACCTTATCCCATTAAGTCCATATTGAGTAAGATAGAGAGTTAGATCTTAAAACGATTTAAAGAAGACCAAGAAAATTGGCAAAATGCCTAAGACATAGAAAATCAAGTAGTCACTAGGATTACCTGATTTTTTGTATGTAGGCAATAAAATAAAGGTTCCTAAGGGTAAAGAAGAATATAGGATAATGATAGAATGAGAGCCCTCTCTTTTTGGGATATATTCAGACAATCAGTTTGAAAATTTCCAGACAAAATTTTTTGAAAAGGAATCTGAAAAAGAGTTAAGATAGTTTATGTAAGAAAAAGTAAAACGCTTACTTAATAAGGAGGACACTTTTATGTCATATAAAAACAAGCAATGCAGAAGGACCTGTAGATTTTATTAATACCTATGATTTGGAGCCAATGGCGCAACAAGTTATCCCTAAAGCAGCATTTGGCTATATCGCCAGTGGTGCGGAAGATACTTTTACTTTACGGGAGAATATCCGCGCCTTTAACCACAAGCTCATCGTTCCGCACACTCTTTGTGATGTTGAAAATCCAAGTACAGAGATTGAATTTGCAGGTGAAAAATTGTCTTCACCAATTATTATGGCGCCTGTTGCAGCTCATAAATTGGCAAATGAACAGGGGGAAGTAGCTACTGCGCGTGGTGTACATGAGTTTGGTTCCCTCTATACAACCAGCTCTTACTCTACTGTGGACCTTCCAGAAATTTCAGAAGCCCTTCAAGGGACACCTCATTGGTTCCAATTTTACTTTAGTAAAGATGACGGAATCAACCGCCACATCATGGACCGTGTGAAGGCTGAAGGTTATAAAGCGATTGTCTTGACGGCAGATGCAACTGTAGGGGCAATCGTGAGGTTGACAAGCGCAATGGTTTTGTCTTCCCAGTTGGCATGCCGATTGTTGAAGAATATCTGCCAGAAGGCGCTGGAAAATCAATGGACTTTGTCTACAAATCAGCTAAACAACGTTTGTCTCCACGTGATGTAGAGTTCATCGCTGAATACTCAGGACTTCCTGTTTATGTCAAGGGACCACAATGCCGTGAGGATGTTGAACGTTCGCTTGCTGCAGGAGCTTCAGGTATCTGGGTAACCAACCACGGTGGTCGTCAAATCGACGGTGGACCAGCTGCCTTTGACTCACTTCAAGAAGTAGCAGAAGCAGTTGACAAACGCGTGCCAATTGTCTTTGACTCAGGTGTTCGTCGTGGTCAACACGTCTTTAAAGCCTTGGCTTCAGGAGCAGACTTGGTAGCTATTGGCCGCCCTGTTATCTATGGCTTGGCCCTTGGTGGTAGTGTCGGTGTACGTCAAGTCTTTGAACACTTGAATGCAGAATTGAAAACAGTCATGCAGTTATCTGGAACTCAGACTATTGAAGATGTCAAACACTTCAAACTCCGTCATAACCCATACAACCCAACCTTCCCAGTTGACCCACGTGACTTAAAATTGTATTGATAAAGTAGAAGGCCTCCACTTTATGTGGAGGTTTTTTTTCTCGTGTATAGAAAGATTAAATCGTTATTAGAAACTTTATAAATATATTTTTCCAGTCAAATATCTTGCTAGGGCTTTCAAATTTCTGTTATACTGGTCCAGTAATAAAATAATAAAGACATTTGGGGTGCTTTAGGCTGAGATGATACCCATTGAACCTGATACAGTTAAGACTGGCGAAGGGAAATGTGAAAAGGTTTTTTTCGTATGTTGAAGGAAACTGTCTAATCTTGTAAGGTAAACTCTAATTCTCGTTTGTAATTGGAGTTTTTTGTTTATACAAACTGGATAGGCTTGTTTAGGTAGCTCTCTGCAAATGCCCTCGATGTTCTTTAAAAGTATCAAGTGGAATTACGATTTTGCTTGGTATCTCTTGGTGTTTTATTAATTACTAAGGAGTAAAGAGAGGAAAAATAAATATGGAAACACAAGACTATGCATTTCAGCCAGGTTTGACCGTTGGAGAATTATTAAAAAGCAGTCAGAAGGATTGGCAGGCTGCAATCAATCATCGTTTTGTTAAGGAACTTTTTGCGGGGACAGTTGAGAATAAGATCTTAAAAGAATACTTAATTCAAGATTATCACTTCTTTGATGCCTTCTTATCCATGCTGGGTGCCTGTGTAGCTCACGCAAATCAGCTTGAATCCAAACTTCGTTTTGCCAAGCAACTAGGCTTTCTTGAAGCAGATGAAGATGGTTATTTCCAAAAGGCTTTCAAAGAGTTAAAAGTAGTAGAGAATGACTATCTAGAAGTGACCTTGCACCCTGTAACAAAAGCGTTTCAGGAGCTAATGTATTCTGCTGTGGCTTCATCAGACTATGCTCATCTTTTGGTCATGCTGGTCATTGCAGAAGGTCTCTATTTAGACTGGGGTTCTAAAGATTTGCCTCTACCTGAAGCCTATATTCATTTGGAATGGATCAATCTCCACAGAGGTCCTTTCTTTACAGAGTGGGTTCAATTTCTGGTTGACGAACTCAATCGTGTCGGGAAAGGTAGAGAAGATTTTACAGAACTTCAGCAACGCTGGAATCAAGCAGTTGCTTTAGAATTAGCCTTTTTTGATATTGGTTATGAATTATAGGACAGATTCAATACTTTTATGTAGATTGAAAAGAATTAACAAACAAACTATATAAATATATTTTCCAGTCAAATATCTTGCTAGGGCTTTTCATTTTTGTTATACTGGTCCAGTAATAAAAATAATAAAGACATTTGGGGTGCTTTTAGGCTGAGATGATACCCATTGAACCTGATACAGTTAAGACTGGCGAAGGGAAATGTGAAAAAGTTTTTTCGTATGTTGAAGAAGAACTGTCTAATCTTGTAAGGTAAACTCTAATTCTCGTTTGTAATTGGAGTTTTTTGTTTATCAAAAGAGGATAGGCTTGACGGCAAGCCTTTTGGTAACTCTCCTTGAATGCCCCACTTTTCTTTAAAAAGGAGTTTTTTTATGTTGAAAAAAATGGCAGTTAAAAGATATTGTCTTTACTTGCTTTCTTGTCTATCTTTTTTGGTGGCGTTTTTGTTGGTTCAGGCTATCTGTTTGATATCCTCACCCTGATCTTGGCCCCTCTTGGCTTGCAGGCCTTTGCCAATGAAATCCTCTTTGGTCTCTGGTGTATGGCTGCGCCCATTGCTGCTATCTTTGTTCCAAGAGTCGGAAGTGCAACGATTGGAGAAGTGCTCGCTGCGCTTGCTGAAGTCCTTTATGGTAGCCAATTCGGTCTAGGCGCTCTTTTGTCCGGCTTGGTTCAAGGTTTGGGAAGTGAATTTGGCTTTCTTGTGACCAAGAAACGCTATGAAAGTTGGCTCTCTCTAACTGCTAATAGTATTGGGATTACCCTTTTTAGCTTTGTCTATGAATACATTTAAATTAGGCTACTATGCCTTTTCCCTTCCTTTTGTCCTTTCCTTGCTGGTGGTGCGTTTTATTTCTGTTTATTTCTTCTGTACCATCTTGGTTCGTGCCATTGTCAAACTCTATCATCAGTTTGCAGCTGGAGGAAAGGCATAGATGGGTCTGGAATTACGAGGGATTCAGTCCTCAATCTTCTCAGAGCCGATTGATTTTACTTTTCATGCGCAAGCCTTTACCTTGTTAGTTGGGAGCAGTGGTTCAGGAAAATCCAGCCTCTTTCAAGTCATTGCCCAAGTCAGTTCTCTTCCCTATAGTGGTCAAGTTCTGATAGATGGGAGCGAGGTCAGTCAGCTTTCTATCGTCGAACGTGTCCAGACGGTTGGCATTCTCTTTCAAAATCCCAATCATCAATTTACCATGGAGAACTTGTTTGAGGAGCTGATTTTTACCTTGGAGAATATCGGTCATCCCGTTCAGGAAATTGATGCTAAAATAGCAGAGGTGGTTCGGCAATGTCGTTGCGAGCCAATCTTGCACCGTCCCATCCATCACTTATCAGGTGGGGAAAAGCAAAAAGCAGCGCTGGCTGTCCTCTTTGCCATGAATCCTAGGGTCTATCTCTTGGATGAGCCCTTCGCTTCCATTGACCGCAAGAGCAGGATAGAGATATTGGAGATTCTAAAAGAGTTGGCCATTAATGGGAAGACAGTCATCCTGTGTGACCATGATTTAACGGACTATGAAGCCTATATCGACCATATGGTGGAGCTTAGAGACGGCCAGTTAAGGGAGGTGTTTCAAATCCCTTGCTCTGAGATGACAGAGGTTACTTCAAAGGAAGTTGCTTCTAGCCCAGAACTGTTTCATATGGATCGTATGACTTGTGAGCTGGATAATCATCCCCTCTTTTCAATTGCAGATTTTACTTTCTACCAAGGAATTTCCTGTATCTTGGGTGACAATGGTGTCGGGAAATCAACCCTCTTTCGGTCTATTCTTCAATTTCAGAAAGTATAAAAGGACGCATTACTTTGGAGGGGTTCGGTTCTCAAAAAGAAAAAGAGCCTGTATCGTGACCTAACGGGTGTTGTTCAGGAAGCTGAGAAGCAGTTTATCAGAGCCAGTCTGCGAGAAGAGCTTCAATTAGATGGACCTGATTCTGAAAGAAATCAGCGGGTATTCCAAGCTTTACGATATTTTAATCTGGAGCAGGCGCTTGATAAGAGTCCCTATCAATTAAGTGGTGGCCAACAAAAGATTCTTCAGCTCTTGACCATCTTGACTAGTAAGGCCTCTGTGATCTTGCTAGATGAACCTTTTGCAGGTTTGGATGATAGAGCTTGCCATTATTTTTGTCAGTGGATTGTGGAGGAGAGAAATCAAGGAAGAAGTTTTCTGATCATTAGCCATCGTTTAGATCCCTTGATCTCTGTGGTTGATTATTGGATTGAGATGACGAGAGAGGGTCTCAGTCATCTTCAAGAAGTGACCATCAGCAAACCTCTCTCATCTCTGAACAATGATGCTCTAGGGGAGGTGAGGTAGTATGATCAAAGTAGCAAGCAAGATACCAGTTATCAGTCTCTTCTTTCTAATTTTATCCTTGGAAACATCCTTCATTCCTTCGATTGCTCTTAATCTTTCAGTAGTTGCATTTTGCATACTCTTTTTGCTCTATCACCGTCGATTTAAAATATTGGCTTGGATGCTTGTGCTCGCCATTTTACCATCTTTTGCCAACTATTGGGCAGTACAGTTACATGGGGATGCTTCGCAGGCAGTCATGCTTGGAACGAGGGCCTTTGTGACAGTTTGTATCGGTCTTGTCTTTGTTTCCAGTATTTCCTTAAAAGAGCTTCTCTTGTACTTGGCTCAAAAGGGGTTATCGCGTTCTTGGGCCTATGCCTTAATTGTGGTATTTAATTCCTTCCCCCTCATTCAGCAGGAAATCAAGTCTCTCAAGGAAGCTTGCTTATTGCGTGGTCAAAAATTGCATGTTTGGTCGCCCTTGATTTACAGTAAGGTTCTGATGACAGTCTTTAGATGGCGCCATCTTTACCTGAGAGCTCTATCTGCGCACGGATATGACGAACATGCACAGTTGGAGAATAGCTATCGGACTTTTTATATTTCTCAGAGGACAAAATTGATCTACCTACTTTTCTTTTTATTGCTTCAAACCAGTTTATTTCTATAAAGGAGTTATTATGGAATTTACAGACATTGCGATGGAATTATCCAGGAAGCTTGGCAGGCTTCCTTTCATCATCCCTTTGTTTTACAGTTACAAGAGGGAAATTTAGAACCTGCGATTTTTCGCTATTACCTAATTCAGGATGCTTATTATCTGAAGTCTTTTTCAGAAGCTTATCACCTCTTGGCTGATAAGACTTCAAACGAGAAGATGAAAAGACTCTTGAAACAAAATGCTCAGAGTCTAGTGGATGGTGAGTTGTTTATCCGCCAACAATTTTTCAAGGAATTAGGGATCAGTGACCAGGAAATGGATGAGCAACCGATTGCTCCAACTTGTTATCATTACATTTCTCATATTTATCGGCAATTTGCAGAGCCAAACCTGGGCATTGCTTTTGCTAGTTTGCTCCCATGTCCTTGGTTATACCATGATTTGGGCAAGGAGCTTAATCGTAAACCATCCCCGAATCCTCTTTATCAACAGTGGATTGAAACCCTATATCACCGATGAATTAGAACAGCAGATTAAAGAGGAAGAAGCGCTGGTCAATCAGCTCTATCGAGAAAGCGACGAGACGGACAAACAAAAAATGCTAGAGGCCTTCCACCGAAGTGTCCACATGGAAGCCAAGTTTTGGGAGATGGCTTACCAACACCAAACATGGATGAGTGATTTGCAGTCCTTAGAAAAAGAGAAGAAATAGAAAATGAGAAACCACCAACTACAAGTTCACAAATTAACCATTTTATCCATGATGATTGCCCTTGACGTAGTTCTTACACCCATCTTTCGAATTGAAGGAATGGCACCAATGTCTCAGTGTAGTCAATATTCTTGCAGGAATCTTGATGGGGCCTGTTTATGCCTTTGGTCATGGCTACAGTCACAGCCTTTATCCGTATGTCTACTCAAGGCATTCCGCCCTTGGCCCTAACAGGAGCTACTTTTGAGCCCTTCTCGCAGGTCTTTTTATAAGTACGGTCGAAAAATTTCACTATTCTGCCCTAGGAGAGATTTTTGGGAACAGGGATTATCGGATCCATTGTTTCCCTATCCTGTCATGGTTCTCTTTACGGGATCTGCGGCAAAGCTTAGCTGGTTTATCTATACTCCGCGATTTTTCGGAGCGACCTTGACTGAGTACAGCCATAGCTTTTTCTCGCCTTTCGATTTTTTAATCAGCTATGGAATTCTTTAAAAAGGTGCAAGGATATTTCTTTGATGAAAGGATAGACTGATGCAGGCATTTACAAATCCCTTTCCTCTAGACTCTAGCTCTTAATTCACTGCATCACCAATGAGATTTCCTGTGAGATGCTGGCCAATGGCATTTTAGCTCTGGGATGCTAAACCTGTCATGGCAGATGATCCCCGTGAGGTTCTTGATTTTTACTAAGCAAAGCCAGGCTCTCTTTCTCAATTTGGGGCATTTGTCAGCTGAGAAGGAGAAAAGCAATCCGTCTGGCAGCTACTTATGCAGCTCAAGCTTGTCTCCCAATGGTAGTAGATGCGGTTGGCGTGGCGGCTTCCCATTCGTAAGGACCTAGTCAGAGATCTTTTTAGAATACAAGCCCACAGTTCTTAAAGGAAATATGTCGAAAATCCGAAGTCTTGTTGACTAAGTACCACGGGTTGAGGGTTGATGCGAGTGCTAAAAGATCGAGAAACGGAGGATTTGCTTCAAGTCTTGAAAGACTGGTGTCAGACCTATCCTGGTATGTCATTCTTAGTCACTGGCTCCCAAAGGACCTCATCGTTTTCGGAGAATCAGGTTGCTGTATTGAGGAACGGCTGTGCAGAATAGACTGGATAACAGGGACAGGGAGACCTGGTTGGAGCTTTGACAGCCGTTTTTCTCAGCCAAGGAAAGAATGCCTTTGAAGCTTCTTGCCTAGCGGTCTCTTACCTCAATATCTCTGCTGAGAGAATTCTTGTTCAAGGAATGGGATTGGAAGATTTTCGATACCAAGTTCTCAATCAACTCTCTCTCCTAAAAAGAGACGAAAACTGGCTAGATGCCATCAAAGGAGAATTTTATGAATAGAGAATCACTTAAACTGTATCTAGTAACCAATCGCTACCAAGATTCCTTGGAAAGTTTTCTTGAAAAAGTCGAGATGGCCTGCCGTTCAGGTGTTACCATAATCCAACTACGAGAAAAAAATCTCACCACCAATCAATACTATCAATTGGCAAAACAAGTCAAAGGAAATAACAGATGCCTACCAGGTGCCCTTGATCATTGATGATCGGTTGGATGTCTGTCTTGCAGTCGATGCTGCAGGTCTGCATATCGGAGACGATGAACTACCAGTTTCGGTTGCCCGCAAAGTCCTAGGTCCTGAAAAAATCCTCGGTGTCACTGCTAAAACAGTTAAAAGAGCCTTCGAGGCTGAAGAAGCGGGTGCGGATTACTTGGGAACAGGAGCCATTTTCCCAACCACGACCAAGGAAAATGCTCCCATCACTCTGATTTCAACCTTGAAAACAATTTGCCAAACGGTCGCCATTCCAGTAGTTGCTATCGGAGGCTTGACTTCAGAGAACATTGACCAGCTTATTGGCACGGGTATAGCTGGAGTAGCTGTAGTGCGTGATTTGATGCAGGCAGAAGATATAGAGGCAAAAACACAAGCCTTTTTAACAAAGCTAGATGACATTGTTTCCTAATCAAAAACTCTCTAATTCCCTTAAAGTAGGAGCTAGAGAGTTTTTTCTTAATCTTTAAAAGTTGTATGGTTGACTGGGCCAGAACCATGACCGAGTTGAGGAGCATCTTGGATGGCTTTTGTGATAAAGGCCTTGGCCTTATCAACCGCCTGGTAAAGACTTCTACCCTTGGCTAGTTCAGCCGTAATCACTGCAGCAAAGGTACATCCAGTACCATGGGTGTGACAGGTTTGAATTCGTGGATTTTCCCAGACAAATTGTTCATCTTTGGTAAAAAGGAAATCTTTGGCACCACCCTCGAGATGGCCTACCTTTGATAACAACGGACTGAGGACCAAATTCTTTTAAAATCAGGCGACCAGCACGCTGCATGTCTTCTGGATCATGGATTGAAAAACCAACAATCTCTTCTGCTTCAGGAAGATTGGGAGTGATAATGGTAGCAAGGGGAAGCAGGTCTGTTTTTAGGTAGGTTCTAGCGCTGGTATCAATCAGGGTATCCCCACTCGTAGCGACCATAACAGGGTCAAGGACGTAGGGACAATCCAGTTTTTTAAGATAGGGCTGGATGATTTCCATGATTTCAGTAGTTGCCAACATCCCAGTTTTTACAGCCTGAGGCTTGATATCCGAAAAGACACTCTCCAATTGGAGCTTCCAACATTTGGTTGGAGACGTGCTCGATTAGCTGAACACCTCTGGTATTTTGAGCGACAAGACTGGTCATAACGGCCATTCCATAGACATCTCTCGCTTGGAACGACTTTAAGTCAGCCATAATGCCAGCACCGCCACTAGGGTCAGTTCCTGCAATGGTTAGAGCAACGGGTCAATAAGTCATCTAAAACCTCCCAACCAACTGAAGTTTGTATTCTTAAGAACAAGCTAGTCTGTTTCAGGAAAGTAATAGAAGACCAGCTAGTCCTCATCATCATTTCCACTTCCATCAGCTAGCATTACCTAGATTGAGTCAAAGGGATCTAACAGTCGTTAATCTCAGCTTTACGCACCCCTAGTGGTTGTTTTTCTTTTTCTACAGTATAGCATATTTTTATAGTTTATATAGTGAAAATTTGACTGAAAAATCTCTCGTTACATGATTATAATTCTATTTTTCGAAAAATAATAAAAATTATAGTTGACAAATGTAGATTTTGAGAGTATACTATAGTCATAATTGACAAATGTAGATTTTTGGAGGTGATGCTAATGCAGATTTCAGATGCAGAATGGCAGGTCATGAAGATTATTTGGATGCAGGGGGAGCAAACTAGCACGGATTTAATCAGGGTTTTGGCGGAAAGGTTTGACTGGTCTAAGTCAACCATTCAAACTCTTTTGGCTCGCTTAGTAGAGAAAGGGTGCCTGACTCGGAAGAAAGAAGGTAAGTCCTTTGTTTATTCAGCCCTTTTAACCCTAGATCAAAGCCGAGACTTACTTGTCCAAGATATCAAAGACAAGGTTTGTTCCCGCAGGATCAAGCAGTTGGTGGTTGATTTGATTATGGAATGTGATTTTACTTTGGCAGACTTGGAAAACTTGGAAGCTGTGATTTCTGGAAAAAAAGCCAGCGCAGTTGCTGAAGTAAGATGTAATTGTATGTAAAGGAGATGTCATGTTAAATAGTATTGTAACCATTGTTTGTATTGCACTTATCGCTTTTATCCTATTTTGGTTTTTCAAAAAGCCTGAAAAATCTGGACAAAAGGCCCAGCAAAAAAAGGGCTACCAAGAGATTCGAGTGGAAGTTATGGGAGGCTATACTCCTGAGTTGATTATCCTTAAAAAATCAGTGCCAGCCCGCATTATCTTTGATCGTGAGGATCCTTCACCCTGTCTGGACTCAAATTGTTTTTCCAGACTTTGGAGTACATGCGGACCTACCTATGGGGGAAGAATATGTAGTAGAAATCACGCCTGAGCAGGCTGGAGAGTTTGGTTTTGCATGTGGTATGAACATGATGCACGGCAAGATGATTGTAGAGTAGGAGGAGACTATGACAGAATTGTGAAAGCGAAAGCCTAGAAATGGCATTCAAAAATCGTATCCGAGCTGAAAAAGGCTATCATCCGGCCCATATTCAGCACAAAAAGGGATTCAGCTGAGATTACCTTTTCATCGTATAACTCCTTCAAACTGTTACAAGGAAATCCTTTTTGAAGAAGAAGACATCTTGGAACCAATCGGCGTAGATGAAGAGAAGACAATTCGTTTTACACCTCAAGAGTTGGGTGAGCATGAATTCTCATGTGGTATGAAGATGCAAAAGGGAAGCTACACCGTAGTTGAGAAGACTCGAAAATCTCTATCCCTCCTACAGCGTTTTTGGATTACCAGTATCTTTACTGTGCCTCTTGTGATTATCATGATTGGGATGTCGACAGGAGGAATTAGTCACCAAGTCATGCGTTGGGGCACCTTTTTAGCAACAACACCGATCATGCTAGTAGCAGGTGGTCCTTATATCCAGAGTGCTTGGGCCAGCTTTAAAAAGCACAATGCCAACATGGATAGCTTGGTTGCTCTGGGAACCCTAGTGGCCTATTTCTATAGCTTAGTTGCCCTCTTCGCTGGTCTCCCCGTTTACTTTGAAAGTGCTGCATTTATCTTCTTCTTCGTTCTTTTGGGAGCCGTTTTTGAGGAAAAAATGCGAAAAAATACTTCCCAAGCTGTGGAGAAATTACTGGACTTGCAGGCTAAAACTGCAGAAGTCTTGCGTGATGATAGCTATGTTCAAATCCCCTTGGACCAAGTCAAGGTAGGCGACCTGATTCGAGTGCGTCCAGGAGAGAAGATTGCGGTTGATGGTATCGTAGTGGAAGGTGTGTCCAGCATAGATGAATCCATGGTGACAGGAGAGAGCCTGCCGGTGGATAAAACCGTTGGAGATACTGTCATTGGCTCCACCATCAATAATGATGGAACACTTGTTTTTAGGGCAGAAAAAGTTGGTTCAGAGACAGTTTTGGCTCAGATTGTGGACTTTGTGAAGAAAGCCCAGACTAGCCGAGCACCAATTCAGGATTTGACGGATAAGATTTCAGGGATTTTTGTCCCAGCAGTCGTCATTTTAGCGATTCTGACTTTTTGGGTTTGGTTTGTCTTACTGGGAGCTAACTTTGTGATTTCTCTGCTTTATGGGGTGGCAGTTCTGATCATTGCCTGTCCTTGTGCCCTAGGTCTTGCAACACCAACGGCTCTCATGGTGGGAACTGGGCGTAGTGCCAAATGGGCGTTCTCCTCAAGAATGGAACCGTCTTACAGGAAATCCAGAAAGTCCAAACTCTTGTCTTTGATAAGACAGGGACTTTGACGGAAGGAAAACCTGTGGTCACTGATATCATTGGCGATGAGACAGAAGTACTTGGCTTAGCTGCCTCTTTAGAAGAAGCTTCCCAACACCCACTGGCTGAGGCCATTGTCAAGCGAGCGACTGAAACTGGACTTGAGATTCAAACTGTTGAAAATTTCCAAGCCTTGCACGGAAAAGGTGTTTCAGGGCAAATAGCTGGGAAACAAGTCTTGCTTGGAAATGCTAAAATGCTAGATGGAATGGATATTTCTAGTGCTTATCAGGAAAAACTAGAAGAACTGGAAAAAGAAGCTAAGACAGTTGTGTATTTGGCTGTTGACAATGAAATCAAAGGCTTACTTGCACTACAAGATATTCCCAAGGAAAATGCCAAGCTCGCCATCAATCAGCTGAAAAAACGTGGTCTCCGAACAGTTATGTTGACAGGAGACAATGCTGGCGTGGCGCGTGCCATTGCAGATCAGATTGGCATTGAAGAGGTCATTGCAGGTGTATTGCCAGAAGAAAAAGCCCATGAAATCCATCAACTACAATCAGCTGGAAAAGTAGCCTTTGTTGGTGATGGTATCAATGACGCTCCTGCCCTCAGTGTAGCGGATGTGGGAATTGCTATGGGAGCTGGAACAGATATTGCCATCGAGTCAGCAGATTTGGTGTTGACAACTAATAACCTCCTAGGAGTTGTTCGCGCCCTTGATATGAGTAAGAAAACTTTTCATCGTATCTTGCTCAATCTTTTCTGGGCCTTTATCTACAATGTCATCGGAATTCCGATTGCAGCAGGAGTTTTTTCAGGTATTGGTCTGGTACTCAATCCAGAACTAGCAGGACTAGCCATGGCCTTTAGCTCTGTATCTGTGATCTGTTCACTCATACTAAACGTTACTAAGATAGACTAAAAGCGGGCTTGCCCGCTTTTTATACTCTTCGAAAATCTCTTCAAACCACGTCAACTTTATCATGCAACCTCAAAGCTGTGCTTTGAGCAACCTGCGGCTAGTTTCCTAGTTTACTCTTTAATTTCACTTTATTATTATAAAACAGTTCTGAAAAACGCTTTCAAACTGTACTGTAATAGAGAATAAAACTTCTGAGCACATATTTTAGGAGACAAAACAATTATGGTAAAAGTAGTAGAGTATTTGCTGAAACGTTTCCAATTACTATGTGAAACGGATGAATCAAATTTTAAAAATATTTGAAGGAGAGTTATAATGACTCAAGGGAAAATTACTGCATCAGCAGCAATGCTCAACGTATTGAAAACATGGGGCGTAGACACAATCTACGGTATCCCATCAGGAACACTCAGCTCATTGATGGACGCTTTGGCAGAAGACAAAGATATTCGCTTCTTGCAAGTTCGACACGAAGAAACAGGTGCTCTTGCAGCGGTTATGCAAGCTAAATTCGGTGGCTCAATCGGGGTTGCAGTAGGTTCAGGTGGTCCAGGTGCGACTCACTTGATTAACGGTGTTTACGATGCAGCTATGGACAACACTCCATTCCTTGCTATCCTTGGATCACGTCCAGTTAACGAACTCAACATGGATGCTTTCCAAGAGCTTAACCAAAACCCAATGTACCACGGAGTAGCTGTCTACAACAAACGTGTAGCTTACGCTGAACAATTGCCAAAAGTTATTGACGAAGCTTGCCGTGCTGCAGTTTCTAAAAAAGGTCCAGCTGTTGTTGAAATCCCAGTAAACTTCGGTTTCCAAGAAATCGATGAAAACTCATACTACGGTTCAGGTTCATACGAGCGTTCATTCATCGCTCCTGCTTTGAACGAAGTTGAAATCAACAAAGCTGTTGAAATCTTGAACAATGCTGAACGTCCAGTTATCTACGCTGGTTACGGTGGTGTCAAAGCTGGTGAAGTGATTACTGAATTGTCACGTAAAAATCAAAGCACCAATCATCACAACTGGTAAAAACTCGAAGCTTTCGAATGGAACTACGAAGGGTTGACAGGTTCTGCTTACCGAGTTGGTTGGAAACCAGCCAACGAAGTGGTCTTTGAAGCAGACACCGTTCTTTTCCTCGGTTCAAACTTCCCATTTGCTGAAGTTTACGAAGCCTTCAAGAACACTGAAAAATTCATCCAAGTCGATATCGACCCTTATAAACTTGGTAAACGTCATGCCCTTGACGCTTCTATTCTTGGTGACGCAGGTCAAGCAGCGAAAGCAATCCTTGACAAAGTAAACCCAGTAGAATCTACTCCCATGGTGGCGTGCAAACGTTAAGAACAACCAAAACTGGCGTGATTACATGAACAAACTCGAAGGTAAAACTGAGGGTGAATTGCAATGTACCAAGTTTACAATGCAATCAACAAACATGCTGATCGAGACGCTATCTACTCAATCGACGTAGGTGACACTACTCAAACATCTACTCGTCATCTTCACATGACACCTAAGAACATGTGGCGTACATCTCCACTCTTTGCGACAATGGGTATTGCCTTCCTGGTGGTATCGCTACGAAAGACAATCCAGATCGCCAGAGTATGGAACATCATGGGTGACGGTGCATTCAACATGTGCTACCCAGACGTGATCACAAACGTTCAATACGACCTTCCAGTTATCAACGTTGTCTTCTCAAAATGGTAAATATGCTTCATCAAGGATAAATATGAAGACACAAAACAAACACTTGTTTGGTTGTGACTTCCTAATGCTGACTATGCGAAAATCGCTAGAGCGCAAGGTGCTGTAGGATTTACAGTTGACCGTATCGAAGATATCGATGCAGTTGTTGCAGAAGCTGTTAAATTGAACAAAAGAAGGTAAAATCTGCTGTGATCGATGCTCGCATCTCTCAACATCGTCCACTTCCAGTAGAAGTACTTGAATTGGATCCAAAAACAACACTCGGAAGAAGCAATCAAAAGCCTTCAAGGAAAAATACGAAGCAGAAGAACTCATACCATTCTGCCTCTTCTTGGAAAGAAGAAGGATTGCAATCACGCGCAATTAAATAGTTCCTTTGGGAACTTGAAAGATCGAGCAATCCGGTCTTTTCTGGAGGATAACAAATGAAATTTAAATCAATTAGATATTATCGTTTCAGAATGTTCTCAAGTCTGTGCTGACTTGGAGCGGCTTTTGGATCAAAAAGGCCGATTATGTTGATGAGCAGTTTTGCTCAGTTTACGATTGGCAGTCATTGTCTCATGTTATCACAAAATCACCTGATTCCTTTGGAACAATTTTCAGTCAGGAATCATTCTTCATATTGAGGTTGAGGATGTACCAGAACTATCAACGGTTGAAAGAGCTTGGTGCTGAGATTTTACACGGTCCCTGCTGTAACTGATTGGGGACAGAATCTTGCTTGTATAAAGGTCCAGCTGGTTTAGTGATTGATTTTTATCGTATGAAATAGGGTCGCTTAATCCTGAAGCTAACCTAGTATTCTTCAATACAGAATGTGAGAATATGGGACTATTAAAAGATCGAGCAATCCGGTCTTTTTCTGTTCCTCTTTCTTATCACAAGATTGTGATAGTTTACATCTTCATAACAAAAAGCTTCAAAGTCTTGATTGTTTTGAAAAAAGATTATAAAAATATGATTCATAAAAATGAAAGAGGATTTGAAAATGTCTGAAAAACAAAATGAAAATTTTTGGGTTGGGTAGCGACCTTTATGTCCGTTATGATGTATGTCTCTTACTTCACAAATCATGAACAATTTAGCTGGTCAAAAGGAAATTTCATCCAACCATTGGTCGCATCTATTAACTGTTGTCTATGGGCTTATTACGGTCTTTTCAAAAAGGAAAGAGATATTCCATTGCAGCTGCTAATGCACCAGGTATCGTTTTTGGTCTAGTAACGGCTATCACGGCATTGATTTAAAAAGAAGACTGGTTTCAGTCTTTTTGTACATAAAATAGATTCTCAAGTAAGAGTCTAATGAGAGCTGAGGGAAATAGCCATTGACAGCGAGCTTTCTGAGTGCTGCTTTATGGTTTCTCCATCAAGCAAAAGATTATTTCGTTACTATTTTACAAAATCTTCTCCCTACTTTATAAGATAGGAAAAGAGTTCAATTCGAACTCTTTTTGCTATATAATGAGGAAGAAAAATCAGACAGGAGATCGACATGTCAGAACCATTATTTTACAATCAGTCATGCAAGAAAAATCTGGGGTGGGACCAAGCTACGTGATGAGTTTGGCTATGACATTCCAAGTGAAAAATCGGAGAATACTAGAGCTATCTCAGCTCACCCAAATGGAGTTTCTAAGGTTGCAAAATGGTCGCACGAGGGAACAGACCTGCTACTTTGTATGGAACACCGTGAGTTGTTTTGGCAAACCGTCCAGAGCCTGTATTTACCTTTTGACTAAGACTTCTGATGCTAATGACTGGCTCAGCGTCCAAGTTCACCCAGACGATGCCTATGGACTAGAACACGAAGGAACTTGGAAAAACAGAGTGCTGGTACATCATCACAGCTGGATGAGGATCGTGAGATATCTATAGTCATAATGCCAAATCAAAAGAAGAACTCGCCAGCAAATCGAAGCTAAAGACTGGATGATCTATTGACAAAAGTGCCAGTTAAGGCTGGAGATTTCTTCTATGTACAGCGGTGACCATGCACGCTATCGGTGCGGGCATCTTGATTCTTGAAACCCAGCAGTCTAGCGATACCACCTATCGTGTCTATGACTTTGACCGCAGAGACGACAAGGGCAATTTGCGTGAACTTCACCTTGAAAAATCCATCGATGTCTTGAACATTGGTGAACCCGCAACATGCCGTCCTGTAACCATCAAAGCTGATGATTTACGTTCCACTCTACTTGTTTCTAATGATTTCTTTGCGTGTACAAGTGGGAAATTACAGGAAAGTTGACTTTTGAAAAAGCAGCTGACTCACAGCTTGTTTAGTGTCTTAGTCTGGTCAGGGTCAACTGACTGTTGACGGGAAAAACTATCCAATCCAAAAAGGTAGCTACTTTTATCCTACCAAGTGATGTTGAAACTTGGACTCTGAAGGACAGGGCTGGAATTGATTGTTAGTCATCCATAAAAAGAAAAGGGCCTGGGTTCATTACTCGAGTCCTTTTTGGTTACATTAACTGATGACAAAACCACAATGATGATGATAGAATGATAAAACGAAGAAGGAAGAGCCAAACTTGGAAAAGTCCTTGTTTCCATGCTATTTCATCAAGATGGAAAGTTCCTTCATAAAGCAAGAGCCTTTTAAATAGTAGCCCATGAAAAGTGACAGCAGAGAGCTCCAAATGGCATGAGGAGATTGGAAACCAAGAAATCCATGGCATCAAAGAAAGTCTTACCAAAGATGTGAACATCCGCCATAACTCCATAGGATAGGGCTGAAGGAATTCCAAAAATAAAGGTCAAAATCCCTAAAATGGCACTCCACTTAGCCCGCTTGTTGTTGTCCTGATTGGTGATATTGCCCACATTGATTTCCAGCATGACGACTGAGGAAGTGACTGTCGCAAAAAGGAAGAGCAAGAGGAAGAGGATGTAGAAAATGGTTCCAAAAGGCATCTTGTCAAAGAGTTGAGGCAAAACGATAAAGAGCAGGCTAGGTCCCCTCTAGAACTGGATATTGAAGGCTGACATGGCTGGGAAAATGATGAGACCTGCCATGATGGATACCGAGATGTTCATGGCTACGATGGAAATCCCTGATTGGAACAGATTGGTTTTCTTGTCCAAGTAAGAAGCATAGGTCAGCATGGCTGTAACCCCTAGTGAGAGAGCAAAGAAAGATTGTCCCAGAGCATAGAGGAGACCAGCGCTAGTCAGTTTTGAAAAAGTCTGGTTTTTAGGAGTAAAGAACCCTTCCATACTTTGGCAAACTGAGAGCGTCCAATGATAATGACAAAAATGATAAAGAGCAGGGCATCATGGCTTTTGAGGGCTCTTTTCAATCCCTTTTTGAACCCCACGTGATCAATAAAAATATTCAATAAGATAAAGGCTGCTTGAGCTCCTAGTGCAATGGCTGGATTTGAAATGATTGAAGTAAATAACTGAGCATAATCACCCGTTCCACCAAGTTGGAACAATTTCCCAAACTCAATACCTAGATAGACTAGAATCCATCCTCCAATGACACTGTAAAAGGAGAGAAGGATAAAGAGGGCAAAGGCACCAATCCAACCGATAAAGTTGTACTTGTTATTGTTGCCCAGTTTTCCAAAGGTTTTGATAGCGGAAACGCCAGCACTACGGCCAAGGGCGAACTCAGCCAGCAGGGAGAGGAAACCGATTAAAATAGTGGAAATGAGAAAGACCAGTAAAAAGCCTCCACCGCCATTAGCAGCAGTCATAGGGAAATTTCAAACGGCTCCAAGTCCGATGGCTGAACCAGCAGATGCTAGGATAAAGCCTAGTTTTGAACCCCATTGCGATTTTTCTGACATAGTTGAAACTCCAATTTTTTTTTTTCAAATAAGAAAAGGCTACTTGAGTTGTCAAATAGCCCTCTCTCAATGGCTCTTTACGAGCTTCTGTTTGATTGATAGACTTGACTATCCTATCATGTTTTCTAATGTCTGTCAAGAAAACCATTTTCAAGTTTTCGCACCTTTCTCAATAAGTCAAAAATTTTCGTAAAAACACTTGACTCTGACCTAAGGGGAGGGGTTATACTATTTCTTGTAAGGAGGAAATCATGTATCATATAAAAGAAGCTGCGCAGCTTTCAGGTGTCTCTGTCAAGACCCTGCACCACTACGATAAGATAGGACTCTTGGTTCCGTTGAAGTCGGAAAACGGCTATCGAACCTACAGTCAAGAGGATTTGGAACGACTTCAGGTCATTCTGTATTACAAATATCTAGGTTTTTCTTTAGAAAAAATAGCAGAGCTGTTAAAGGAAGAAAGGACAGATTTATTGCCCCATTTGACCAGACAGTTGGACTATCTAACTCGAGAAAGGCAACATCTGGATACCTTGATTTCCACCTTGCAAAAAACCATTCAAGAACAAAAAGGAGAAAGAAAAATGACCATTGAGGAAAAATTCACTGGATTTAGCTATCAAGACAATCAAAAATATCACCAAGAAGCGGTAGAGAAATATGGACAAGAAGTCATGGATCAAGCCCTCGAGCGCCAAAAGGGGCGTGAAGATGAGGCTACGGCCGCCTTTTAACCAAGTCTTTCAAACTTTGGCAGAAAAATCTTCAAGTTGGTTTACCTGCAACAGCAGCTGAAAACCAAGAAGAAGCAGCCAAGCTCTTGCAAGCTATTCGTACTTATGGATTTGACTGCTCTATTGAAGTCTTCGGACATATCGGTAAAGGATACGTCTATAACCCAGAGTTCAAGGAAAATATTGACAAATTTGGACCTGGTACAGCTCAATACACATCAGATGCCATTGCGGCTTACGTTCAGGACACAGACAAAATAAAAATCAGCGGAGTTACCTCTGCTGATTTTTTCTGGTTTCAAGTACTATTTGGTTAATAGTTTTTCAACTACGTTTAACTTTCGCATGGTCAGAACCACGCCAAACAATTTTTCAAGATAGTTGGTATTGAGCTTTTTTTGTTTTGCAGTTCTAGGAAGATAGAGGTAGAGACAGTAATCGCCTACACAGATTTCTTCCTCGCCGTAGTCAGTTTTCAATTTTTCTAGTGGCAGACTTTGGATAAGTCCTTGATAAAGAATTACATGCACACGATCATGAAGATAGTCTTCTTTAAATGGATTCTCATGAACAATCTTTTCAAAATCGTTCTTATTCTTGATAACCATTTTTAAGTCGGCCCCAATTTTTTCCTTTATCAAAGTATGAACGCGTTCTCGTATTTCTTCTAAATCTGAGTCACTCTCAAGAATGATATTCCCACTTTGAATATAGGTTCGAACGTGTTGAAAACCAGCTTCTGTCAAAATATCTACCAAATAAGACATTTTCGGGATAGCATTTTTTCCATTAGGAGTAACGCCTCTTAGTAAAATAATATGTTCCAAAGGACTTCCTTTCTTATTTGGTATTTATTGGATTGGAGCCTGCCACCCAGCCGGTGCAGAGGGCAGAAGTGATGTTGAAACCGCCCTGTGGGCATTGATATCCAGGACCTCGCCAGCAAAGTGGAGCCCAGGTACCAGCTTACTTTCGAGGGTTTTGGGATTGATTTCCTTGAGACTGACACCGCCTTTAGTTACAAAGGATTTGGCAAGAGACATTTTGCCAGTCACAGGAATTTTGAGAGCCTTGATAGACTGGAGTAGTTGCTCGCGTTCTTTTTCTGTTAGCTGTTTGACTTTTTCAGGATATCCTTGCACAAGAAATTCTGCCAAGCGTTCTGGCAACAAAGTTTTTAAAGCATTTTTCATGATTTTTCCCTGATTTTCTTCTAGAAATGTTGTTAAGTCATCCACTGAAAGTTGAGGCAAGACATCCAGTGAGAGAACCTCCCCACCCTTGACAAAGCTGGACATGCGTAGAGCAGCAGGACCTGACAAACCAAAGTGGGTAAAGAGCAGATCATGAGTGATGACATGCTTACCATAGCTTAGGGTCACATCATCCAGTGAAATTCCCTGCAAGGCCTTATGTGGAAAATCTGTCAATAAAGGACTTTCAGCAGCTTCAAGTTCAGTCACAGTATGCTTAAAATGACGGGCAATCTCGTGACCAAAACCAGTTGAACCAGTCGAAGGATAAGATTTGCCACCAGTAGTGACAATCAGTTTATCACAAGTGAAGGTTTGGTCTGCGGACTTAAGGACAAACTGGTCGTCTATCTTTTTAACCGAAACAATTTCTGTTTGAGTGAGAACTTGCCCACCAAGTTCAATGATTTTCTTTTCCAAGGTTTCAATAATGGTCCTAGACCTGTCACTGGCAGGAAAGACGCGGCCGTGGTCTTCGACCTTAAGTTTGACCCCATTTTCCGTAAAAAAGTTGATGATATCATGGTTATCAAACTGAGAGAAGACACTGTAAAGAAAGCGGCCATTTCCAGGGATGCCAGCTAGTAGGTCATCTAGAGTTCCGTTGCAGTTACATTGCAACGGCCACCACCAGTACCAGCCAATTTTTTGCCAAGTTTCCGATTTTTTTCGATGAGAAGGGTTTTCTGACCATAAAAGCTACTGGAAATTGTAGCCATCATGCCGGCAGGACCTCCACCGATGACAATAGTATCAAAATGTTTCATAGCTCTATTGTACCACAAAAAACAAGAGATGATGGTCATCTCTTGTTGCTAATGATCTTAGTTGATTTCATATCCCATCAACAAACCGCCATCTTCTGCATAAAAACTGCAGAGACCAGATGTTGGAACAATTTTGATATTGGCTTGAGGGAATGTTTCTCGCAAACGTTCTGAAAGCTGCTGACAGAATTTTTCATTGCTGTGATGAGCCATGACGATACGACCACCAGCATAACCAGCTTTGATGAGTTCTTCATAGGTTGCTTGAAGGGATGCTCCACGAGGCTTTTGTAGTAGTTCTAGGGTTCCAGTATTACTCGCCTCTCCGACCATACAGAATGTTGAGAAGCCCAACAACTGTACCGATAAGTTTACTCAAACGACCATTTTTAACCAAGTTATCAACTTTAGCGAGGACAAAGAGCAATTTTGTTTTTTCTTGGTAGGCTGTGATAGCTTCAACAACTTCCTCAAAAGATAATCCTTGGTCAATCAAATCATTGAATTTTTCGACAATCAAATCAACTTCCCCACCTGCAGATAAACTATCAATCACATGAATCTGAGTGTCAGGGTGTTCTTCGAGGTAAATGTTCTAGCGAGTTGTGCACTGTTGTGGCTACCAGAAAGAGCACCAGTGATGGTAACAACAAAGATATGCTTGGCACCTTCGAACGCTCGTGAGTAATCATCAGGGCTAGGACAAGCTGATTTTTGAAGCCTCAGAAGTCGCATACATGGTTTCCATCATATGATTAATGTCGAGATTGGCATCGTCAATAAAGACTTGATCAGCTACTTGAATGGTTAAAGGAACACTGACAAATTCAGTATCGATAGCAGGAGTTGCTAGTTGACGATAATCACAACCAGAGTCAGCCACAATCTTCCAAGTCATAGAAATTTCCATCTTTGTCACTTATACATTGACAAAGGTTCTGTCTTTTACAATTATATCATGAAAAGCCCTTGAAACAAAAGTACCACCTCTCTGTTGTCACAAGTAGAAAGAAATTGTTATGTCTGAACGCAAAATATCTAAAAAATCTCTTGAAAATCTCAGAAAATCAAATCAAGAATCTAATTTCTTGACCAGAGAAGCGATTGAGATTGCTCTTTTGCAACTTCTGGAGACTTAGCTAAGATTAGCATTTCAGAGCTGGTCAAACAGGGCGGGCGTTTCTCGTGCTGCCTTCTATCGAAATTATGACTCAAAGAAGAGATTTTTGGAAAGCGTCTTTAAACGCAGTGTTCAGAATATCATGGAACAGCTCAGCCATTACGATGTTAAAACCCGGATCTTTATCTGGTCTGGGTTCACCTTTTCCGTGCAGCAAAGAAAGAAGCTAAGGTTATCCAACTTGCTCTGGACTACCACTTGGAAAAGATTTTTGTCCAAGCCATGCAGGAATTTCTGGAAAAATACCACGGAAAATCAAAAGGTGTCAGCAGCTACCTTCATTCGTTTTGGAGTTCTGCCATCGTATCAGTTCTGCTCAAATGGATCAAGGATGGAATGAAGGTTCCAGCTGAAAAGATTGCTGATTTACGCTTGCCATTTTTCAAAAAATAGAGGAAAGGGAGAAGACTTATGACAGAAAAAAGACTGGCTTGGGATGAGTACTTTGCAGCCCAGGCCTTACTGATTGCCAATCGTTCTACTTGTAAACGCGCCAAAGTAGGAGCTGTCCTAGTCAAGGATAATAAGGTTATTTCAACAGGTTACAATGGTTCTGTATCAGGAACTGAGCACTGTATTGACCACGAATGTCTTGTCATTGAAGGCCACTGTGTCCGAACCCTTCACGCCGAGGTCAATGCTATTTTACAAGGAGCCGAACGAGGGGTCCCCAAAGGTTTTACAGCTTATGTGACCCATTTTCCTTGTCTGAACTGTACAAAACAACTCTTACAAGTCGGCTGCAAACGTGTAGTTTATATCAATCAGTATCGTATGGACGACTATGCCAAATACCTCTATCAAGAAAAAGGGACCGAGTTGACCCATTTACCGCTTGAGACTGTTCAGACAGCTCTTCAAGAAGCAGATTTGATTTAAAAATAATAAAAATAAAATGGTTTAGAAAGCTTTTTAAACCGTTTTTTGATATAATAAGAAGAATAAATTGAAAGAAGGAATTCAGAAAATGGGGAAAATTGAAGTCATTAATCATCCACTGATTCAACACAAATTGTCAATCTTGCGTCGTACAGACACTTCTACAAAAGCTTTTCGTGAGCTAGTTGACGAGATTGCAATGTTGATGGGATATGAAGTACTTCGTGATCTTCCACTTGAAGATGTGGAAATCGAAACACCAATCACAAAAACAGTTCAAAAACAATTGGCTGGTAAAAAATTGGCGATTGTCCCAATCTTGCGTGCAGGTATCGGAATGGTCGATGGACTATTGAGCTTGGTTCCAGCAGCAAAAGTTGGACATATTGGTATGTACCGTGATGAAGAAACCCTTCAACCAGTTGAATACTTGGTGAAATTGCCTGAGGACATTGACCAACGTCAAATCTTTGTAGTTGACCCAATGCTTGCAACAGGTGGTTCAGCAATCTTGGCTGTTGACTCCCTTAAAAAACGTGGGGCATCAAACATCAAGTTTGTCTGTCTGGTGTCTGCTCCAGAAGGAGTGAAAGCTCTTCAAGAAGCTCACCCAGATGTAGAAATTTTTACTGCGGCCTTGGATGAACGCTTGAATGAACACGGTTATATCGTACCAGGTCTTGGAGATGCTGGAGACCGTTTGTTCGGTACCAAATAAGATTCCAAAGTAAATACTGGAACTAGAAGTTCATTTTTGACTCGAAAGGAGGTTGAGTTTTTGTTTCTGTTTAGAGAATAGAGCAAAGATTTGACCTTTTTTGACCAAAAAGATATAATAGTTCTGTATTGAGTCGTATGACTAAGAAAATTCAACATTAAAAGGAGAAATGAATGATTCCTGTAGTTATTGAACAAACAAGCCGTGGAGAACGTTCCTATGATATTTACTCTCGTCTTCTGAAAGACCGCATTATCATGCTAACAGGTCCCGTTGAAGACAACATGGCCAACTCCGTTATCGCCCAATTACTCTTCTTGGATGCCCAAGATAGCACAAAAGATATTTATCTTTATGTCAACACACCTGGAGGATCTGTTTCAGCTGGTTTGGCAATCGTTGATACCATGAACTTTATCAAGGCAGATGTTCAAACCATTGTTATGGGGATGGCTGCATCCATGGGGACTGTCATTGCATCAAGTGGAGCAAAAGGCAAACGCTTCATGCTTCCAAATGCAGAGTATATAGATTCACCAACCAATGGGTGGTACAGGTGGTGGTACCCAACAAACAGATATGGCAATCGCAGCAGAACACTTGCTCAAAACTCGTAAGACTTTGGAGCAAATTCTTGCAGATAACTCTGGTAAATCAGTTGAGCAAATTCATGCGGATGCGGAACGTGATTACTGGATGAGCGCCCAAGAAACGCTTGAATATGGCTTTATTGATGAAATCATGGCCAACAATTCGTTAAGCTAAGCAACCTAGAAAGCAAACTCGACGGAGTTTGCTTTTTTTGATATAATTAGGAGAAGATTTCTTAGAAAGAGGATTTAACATGTTTGAAAAGGTCAATCGCTCAGGGTTAATCATCTATCTTTACTACAATCGGGATGCAAAAAAACTTCAGGAATACGGTGATATCTGTTACCATTCTAAGAAACACCGTTACTTGCAACTCTATGTTCCAACGGAAGAGCTAGATGACTTAGTTGAGAGATTAGGTAAGGAAAGATTTATTAAGAAAATTAGACGTTGCCATATTCAAGAGTTAGAGACACCTTTTGTTGGTAATCTCTATCGTAACGAAGAAAAACGTTATCATTTAAAAAAATTAAATAAATGTATTGACAATTTTCTGATAATTCGGTATATTCTTAACATACAATTTTTGAAACAACTATAAGGAGATTAAAAATGAAGAAAAAATTTGCCCTATCTTTTGTGGCTCTTGCTAGTGTAGCACTTCTTGCTGCCTGTGGAGAGGTCAAGTCAGGAGCGTCAAATACAACTGGAAACCCAGTAGACGAAAAAACGATTAAAATCGGTTTTAACTTTGAAGAGACAGGTGCTGTGGCAGCTTACGGTACAGCTGAACAAAAAGGTGCCCAACTTGCTGTAGACGAAATCAATGCAGCAGGTGGTATCGATGGAAACAAATCGAAGTTGTAGATAAGGACAACAAGTCAGAAACTGCTGAAGCAGCTTCTGTTACAACAAACCTTGTTACCCAATCAAAAGTAGCAGCTATTGTAGGACCTGCGACATCTGGTGCAACTGCTGCAGCTGTAGCTAACGCTACTAAAGCTGGTGTGCCATTGATTTCACCAAGTGCTACTCAAGATGGATTGACCAAAGGTCAAGATTACCTATTTATCGGAACATTCCAGGATAGCTTCCAAGGTAAGATTATTTCTAACTACGTAACAAATAAATTGAATGCTAAGAAGGTTGTCCTTTATACTGACAATGCTAGTGACTATGCTAAAGGTATTGCTAAATCTTTCCGCGAAGCCTATAAAGGTGAGATTGTAGCAGATGAAACGTTTGTAGCAGGTGATACAGACTTCCAAGCAGCCCTTACTAAAATGAAAGGGAAAGAGTTTGACGCTATCGTTGTTCCAGGTTACTACACAGAAGCAGGTAAAAATTGTAAACCAAGCTCGTGGTATGGGAATCGATAAACCAATCGTTGGTGGTGATGGATTTAACGGTGAAGAATTTGTCCAACAAGCAACTGCTGAAAAGAGCATCAAACATTTACTTCATCTCTGGATTCTCAACTACAGTTGATGTTTCTGCTAAAGCTAAAGCTTTCCTTGAAGCATACCGTGCTAAATACAACGAAGAGCCATCAACATTCTCAGCTTTGGCCTATGACTCAGTTTACCTAGTAGCTAATGCTGCAAAAGGTGCTAAAAACTCAGGTGAAAATCAAGGACAACCTTACTAAAACCAAAGATTTTGATGGTGTAACTGGTCAAACGAGCTTTGATGTCGATCACAACACAGTAAAAACTGCTTATATGATGACCATGAACAATGGTAAAAGTGGAAGAAGCAGAAGTTGTAAAAACCATAACATTAGAATAGTAGTTGAAATAGGAATGAGCCTTGACTCACTCCCTGTTTCGGTGTTTATGAACTTGTGAAAATAATGAAATTTTCTAAAAATAACGATAGAAAAGAGTGAATGCTATGCTCCAACAACTTGTGAATGGTCTAATTCTGGGTAGTGTTTATGCACTTTTGGCCCTGGGTTATACCATGGTTTATGGAATTATCAAACTCATCAACTTCGCCCACGGTGATATTTATATGATGGGAGCCTTTATTGGTTACTTTTTGATTAATTCTTTCCAAATGGATTTCTTTTTAGCTTTAATTATATCAATGGCAGGAACCGCACTACTTGGTGTTGTGATTGAGTTTCTTGCCTACCGTCCTTTGCGACACTCTACACGTATTGCTGTTTTGATTACAGCTATCGGAGTGTCTTTCCTACTGGAATATGGAATGGTCTACTTGGTCGGTGCCAATACTCGTGCCTTTCCTCAAGCCATTCAAACAGTTCGCTATGATTTAGGACCAATCAGCTTGACAAACGTCCAGTTAATGATTTTAGCAGTTTCCTTACTCCTGATGATTTTATTGCAGGTGATTGTTCAAAAAACAAAAATGGGTAAAGCCATGCGTGCGGTATCAGTTGATAGTGACGCAGCTCAATTGATGGGAATCAACGTAAACCGTACTATCAGCTTTACCTTTGCTTTGGGTTCAGCTCTTGCTGGTGCAGCAGGTGTCCTCATTGCCCTTTACTACAACTCTCTTGAACCGTTGATGGGTGTGACTCCAGGTCTTAAATCTTTCGTTGCGGCCGTTCTTGGTGGTATCGGGATTATTCCTGGTGCAGCTCTAGGGGGATTTGTTATTGGTTTGTTGGAAACATTTGCAACTGCCTTTGGTATGTCTGATTTCCGTGATGCTATCGTATATGGAATCTTACTTTTGATTCTGATTGTTCGTCCTGCAGGTATCCTTGGTAAGAATGTGAAAGAGAAGGTGTAAACAATGAAGACAAATCTTAAAGTAAATATTCTCTGGTTATTCCTTCTGATAGCGGGTTATGGATTGATTAGTGTACTGGTTTCTGCCGGTGTTCTCAATCTATTCCATGTCCAAATTTTAGAACAAATTGGGATTAATATCATCCTTGCAGTAGGTTTGAACCTAATTGTTGGTTTTTCAGGACAATTCTCACTCGGTCATGCAGGTTTTATGGCGATTGGGGCTTATGCAGCAGCGATTATTGGTTCAAAATCACCAACCTATGGTGCCTTCTTTGGAGCAATGGTCTTGGGTGCCTTGATTTCTGGTGCAGTAGCTTTGCTTGTTGGGATTCCAACTCTACGCTTGAAGGGGGACTATCTGGCTGTTGCGACACTAGGTGTTTCAGAAATCATTCGTATCTTTATCATTAATGGTGGAAGTTTGACCAACGGTGCTGCTGGTATCTTAGGTATTCCAAACTTTACCAACTGGCAGATGGTTTATCTTTTTGTAATTATCACAACTATTGCAACCCTCAACTTCTTACGCAGTCCAATCGGACGCTCTACTCTATCTGTTCGTGAGGATGAGATTGCTGCGGAGTCCGTTGAGGTAAACACTACAAAGGTCAAGATTATCGCTTTTGTCTTTGGTGCCATTACAGCAAAGTATTGCTGGTTCACTTCAGGCTGGTTTTATCGGATCTGTTGTCCCAAAAGATTACACCTTTATTAATTCCATCAACGTATTGATTATCGTTGTATTTGGTGGACTTGGTTCTATTACAGGTACCATCGTTTCTGCGATTGTTTTAGGAATTTTAAATATGCTCCTTCAAGATGTAGCTAGCGTACGTATGATCATTTACGCTTTGGCTCTTGTACTGGTTATGATCTTCAGACCAGGTGGACTTCTTGGAACATGGGAATTGAGTCTATCACGTTTCTTTAAAAAATCTAAGAAGGAGGGACAAAACTAATGGCATTACTTGAAGTTAAACAGTTAACCAAACATTTTGGCGGTCTAACAGCTGTTGGAGATGTCACTCTTGAGTTGAACGAGGGAGAATTGGTCGGTCTGATTGGACCGAACGGGGCTGGTAAAACAACACTTTTCAATCTCTTGACTGGTGTTTATGAACCAAGCGAAGGTACTGTCACACTAGATGGTCACCTCCTAAATGGGAAAACTCCCTACAAGATTGCCTCACTTGGACTCAGTCGTACTTTCCAGAATATTCGTTTGTTCAAGGACTTGACAGTTTTGGAAAATGTTTTGATTGCGTTTAGTAATCATCATAAACAACATGTTCTTGCGAGCTTTTTACGCCTGCCAGCTTTTTATAAGAATGAGGAAGAATTAAAAAACAAAGCTTTGGACTTGCTTAAGATTTTTGATTTGGATGGTGACGTAGATACTCTATGGAAAAAAATCTTGCCTATGGTCAACAACGTCGATTAGAAATCGTTCGTGCTCTGGCAACAGAACCCTAAAAATCCTCTTTTTGGATGAGCCCGCAGCTGGGATGAATCCACAAGAAACAGCTGAATTGGACAGAATCGATCCGTCGTATCAAAGATGAATTTAAAATTACCATCATGCTCATCGAACACGACATGAATTTGGTTATGGAAGTCACTGAGCGTATCTATGTTCTTGAATATGGCCGTTTGATTGCTCATGGTACTCCAGATGAGATCAAGAACAACAAACGTGTTATCGAAGCTTATCTAGGAGGTGAGGCCTAATGTCTATGTTAAAAGTTGAAAACCTTTCTGTTCATTACGGCATGATCCAAGCAGTTCGTGATGTAAGTTTCGAGGTCAATGAAGGTGAAGTTGTTTCCTTGATTGGTGCCAATGGTGCTGGTAAAACAACTATTCTCCGTACCCTTTCAGGTTTGGTTCGTCCAAGTGCTGGTAAAATTCAGTTTTTAGGAAAAGAAATTCAAAAGATGCCAGCGCAAAAAATCGTGGCAGGTGGGCTTTCACAAGTTCCTGAAGGACGCCATGTTTTTCCAGGTTTGACTGTTATGGAAAACTTAGAAATGGGAGCCTTTTTAAAGAAAAACCGAGAAGAGAATCAAGCCAACTTGAAGAAAGTCTTCTCTGGTTTTCCACGTTTAGAAGAACGCAAAAACCAAGATGCAGCAACCCTTTCAGGTGGTGAGCAACAGATGCTTGCTATGGGACGTGCTCTCATGTCCACGCCTAAGCTCCTCCTCTTGGATGAGCCGTCTATGGGACTTGCCCCTATCTTTATCCAAGAAATTTTTGATATCATCCAAGATATTCAGAAGCAAGGAACAACTGTTCTCCTAATTGAGCAGAACGCTAACAAGGCCCTTGCTATCTCTGACCGAGGTTATGTACTTGAAACAGGCAAGATTGTCCTATCAGGAACAGGAAAAGAACTCGCAGCATCAGATGAAGTCAGAAAAGCATACCTAGGTGGCTAAAACAATCCAGTGGATTGTTTTAGTCGGCGGATGGAGATTGCGCAAGCAATACCCTATAGTCCGGGGGACCTTTTTAGTCGGCAGATAAGGATTACGTAAGTAATCTTCATAAATAGTCTGGGAGACTAGTTTAGGTTGCAGATGGAGATTACGAAGTAATCATCATTATAACCCGTGGGGACCTTTTTAGCCGGCAGATAAGGATTATGTAAGCAATCATCAAATCCAGTGGATTGTTTTGTAGATGAATTTGAAGAGCTCCAAATTTGGGGCTCTTTCTTCGTTTGGTCACTATTTTGATGAACTTGATTTGAGCACCCGTTTTCTTAATATAGAATCTGGCTTGACAAAAGTATGCGTTCATAATATAATTAAATAAATAAAAATATTGAACAAAAGAGGCTGAAGATATGCTATCAGAAAAACAATTTAAACTTTTACGTTTTTTGTTGACTCACAAAGATGAAAACTTTACGCAGAGACAATTGGCTGAACAGCTAGACATCTCTTTGGGGGCGGTGAATAACCTTCTCAAGGAATGTAAAGAAAAGAAGTGGATTGGTGAGGAAAATCACTTAACTGACCTAGGTGAGGAGGCTTTAACTCCGTATCAGGTGAAGAATGCCATTATCATGGCTGCAGGTATGAGTAGTCGCTTTGCGCCTTTGTCTTATGAGCTACCTAAAGGACTTCTCCAAGTCAAAGGTGAGCGTTTGATTGAGAGAGAAATCAAGCAGTTGCAAGAAGCTGGGATAGAGGATATTACAGTTATTGTAGGCTATCTGCAAGAAAAAATGTTCTATCTGGCAGAAAAGTTTGGCGTTAAAATCGTTGTAAATAATGATTACTACAAGTACAACAACTGTTCTTCTCTCATGCTAGTCAGAGATCAGCTTTCTAACACTTACATTTGCTCGTCGGATAATTATTTTGTGGAAAATCCGTTTGAACGATACATTTATAGAGGTTATTATTCGACTATATTTGCAGAAGGAGACACAGACGAATACTGCTCTAAGGAAGACTCCAATCACACAATCATCGATATTCAAATCGGTGGAACGAATACTTGGGCTATGGTGGGGCATGTTTATTTTGATCGTGCATTTAGTGAAAAATTTGTAGACATTTTAGAAACTGAATTTAAGCACGAACCATATCGCGAACAGCTCTGGGAAGATTACTATAGTCGTCACGTCAAGGAGCTTCCTTTGGAGGCTCGACATTATTCAGCAGATATTGTTAAGGAGTTTGATTCACTAGATGAGTTGCGTCAGTTTGATGAACACTATTTGGTGAATACGAATTCGGAAATCATTGATAATATCTGTAAGACATTGGGATGTGTAGCTCCAGATATTGTCAATATTAAACCTTTAAAAGATGGTCTAACCAACACTTCGTTTTCATTTGACTGCCTAGGGAAGAAATATGTTTACCGTCATCCGGGTAGGGGGACTGAAAATTATATTGATCGTGCTAGTGAAGCGGCTTCCATGGAAATTGCTGCAAAATTAAAGATTGACCGTACTTTTGTCGCCATGAACAGGGATGAGGGCTGGAAAATTTCAGAATTTATCCCTAATGCCAAGCAACTAGATTATGATAATTGGGATGATGTAGCAAAAGCAATGGAGCTCTTGAGACGCTTGCACCAATCTGGAGAAAAAACAGATCATTCTTTTGATCAATTTGAGGGAATTGATGATTTTAGACAAAAATTAAAAGCTAGCAATCGTTTTGAATTTGATGGACTTGAAGAGTTGGATAAGAATGTCTCAGTTCTCGAGAAGCTTCTACAAGAAGATAAAGCGAAAAAGGTTCTCTGCCATGGAGATTCTTATAGCCCGAATTTTTTGTTGAATGAAGCTGGAGAAATGAGCTTGATTGATTGGGAATATTCTGGTATGGGAGATCCAGCAGGAGATTTAGGAACCTTTATTGGGTGTTCAAATTATACAGTAGAAGAAGCTGAAAAGGTGCTTGAAATCTATTTACAAGAAGTTCCAGACAAGAGAACCAAACGCCACTACTTGGCCTATGTCTCAGTGACTTCATATTATTGGTTTTTGAGGGCCTTGTTCCAAGAAAGCGTTGGAAAACCAGTAGGTGAATTTCTTTATATCTGGTATCGTTATACCAAGCAGTATGGGCAAATTGCACTAGATTTGTATTTAGAGGAGAATTAAGATGAAACCGACATCAGAAATTGAAGAATTAGTAGCACATGAAACGAAAAGAAGGCTAGAAGAAATGGAATCACCAAACTATGTGTTTGCTCAGCCATTTTTAAAAAGTGACTTTACTATAGTCATCGCCCTAGTCATAGTCAACCTCATTTTGATTATACTAGCCATGACAGGAGGTATTCAATAAAATGTCTAAGATGAATGACTTTATTCAACAGGAGACCATAACGGGAATTGTTCCTATGACCAACAAGGATCGTCAGTATTCTTTCTGGGATCTCTTTCTGTCGACAAGTGGTTTTGCCATTGCAACTTGGTGTTATACCCAAGGAGCCTATGTGGCTCAATATTTGACCTTTAATCAAATGTTGATTAATATTTTTAGTTTCAACATTATCTGGGTTTTTATCGAATGTCTCCCAATTTTGTTTGCCGTTAAGTATGGAATTGATTTGTGGATTTGGTTGAGGGCTGTCTTAGGGAAAAAAGGGGTAGCCTTGCTATCAACCATTATTAGCTTGGCTAACTTTGGCTGGTATGCTGTGCGGCTAATCTTTTTGCCAATTCCCATGATCCACTTGGGAAATAATTTTGGGCTTGGTTTAGACAAGGGAGTATGGGCACCGATTTTAGGTACTCTCTGTGTTCTCCTTGGAACGCTGATTGCTCTTGGAGGTCCAGAGGTGATCAAATGGACCAATCGCTTCTTGGTAATCGCCTTATTGATTGTCGGTCTGATTATCGTTGGAATCTGCTTTGTCGCCGTTCCCATAACTGATATTATGAACATTCAACCAGCCACCCAAGGAGATTTGACGCCATTAGAACGTTTTATGCTCTCTGGGGAAGGAAATGTTGCCTTTGCTTTCTCTTGGTCTACACAGGCATTGGTTTTACCGCGTTTAGCAAAATCAGAACGCAGTGGTTATTGGGCTACAGCCTTATCATACGGAGTTGTAGCTCCATTCTTCGTTGCGACTGGTGGAGTGATGGCTCTAGCCATGTTTGTCAAAACAGGTGTTTATGAAAGTGATCCAACAACCATGCTATCAACTCTAAGCACTCCAGCCTTTGCACTCCTAAGTCTACTACTAGTAGCCTTTGCCAATATTGGAACCCAAGGAACAGGATCACACGTGAACTGTATGATTGTAAAAAGTGGGATGCCTAAAGTAAGTTATAAGCTAATGGTTTGGATTGCCATGATTTATGTGAGCCTACTCACCATCTGGGGAGGAGTGGAAGAGTATTTCGGATCCTTCATCTCCCTAGCAGCTTATATTCAGGGGCCAATTATTGGTATGATTGTTGTCGATTACTTTATCTTAAGAAAACGAAAACTCGACTTGCGTTCAGCCTATTTCCTTGAAGGTCATGACGCCTACGAGTTTACTAAGGGATTTAACGTGGTTGGCTTGTCTTGTGTATTTATCTCCTTATTGGCAGCAGTACTATTTGTTTACAACCCTGTAACAGCACAGATTCAAAGCCCAATCTTTTTAATCACAACGGGTAGTGGCTTTACTGCGATCTTTGGTGGTTTATTGTACTGGCTAGCTAGCTTAACTCCTTTAAAACGCTATATGATCAAGGATCGGGACTCTGTTACGATTTAAGGATAAATGAAAACCTTAATCTATATCTATTCGCTTCCTCTTTTTTGAAAGTTAATTTTACATTAGTATTGGCATGATTCTAGTCAATCATATTCTGATTATCCTAGCCATGACAGGAGGTATTCAATAAAATGTCCAAAATGAATGACTTCATTCAACAGGAGACGATAACGGGAATCGTTCCCATGACCAACAAGGATCGTCAGTATTCTTTCTGGGATCTCTTCTTATCGACAAGTGGTTTTGCCATCGCAACTTGGTGTTATACCCAAGGAGCTTTATGTAGCTCAATATTTGACCTTTAATCAAATGTTGATCAATATTTTTAGTTTTAATATTATCTGGGTTTTTATCGAATGTCTCCCAATTTTGTTTGCCGTTAAGTATGGAATTGATTTATGGATTTGGTTGAGAGCCGTTCTAGGTAGAAAAGGGGTGGCCGTTCTATCAACCGTGATTAGTCTGGCAAATTTTGGTTGGTATGCCGTTACCGCCAATCTTTTTGCCAGCTCCATGATTCATTTGGGAAATAATTTTGGACTTGGTTTAGATAAGGGAGTATGGGCACCGATTCTAGGCACCCTCTGTGTTCTCCTTGGAACGCTGATTGCACTTGGGGGTCCAGAGGTGATTAAAGGCACTAATCGCTTTCTAGTGGTAGCCTTGTTATTTGTCGGGCTAATCATCGTTGGGATCTGTTTTGTTGCGGTTCCGATTAGGGATATTATGAATGTCCAACCTGCCATCCAAGAAAATTTGACACCGATTGAACGTTTTATGATGTCAGGGGAAGGGAATGTGGCCGTAGCCTTTTCTTGGTCTACACAAGCCTTTGTCTTACCACGCTTGGCAAAATCAGAACGCAGTGGCTATTGGGCTACAGCATTATCGTATGGGGTTGTTGCGCCATTCTTCGCTGCGACAGGTGGAGTCATGGCTCTAGCTATGTTTGTCAAAACAGGTGTCTATGAAAGTGACCCAACGACGATGCTTTCAACGTTGAGCACTCCTGCCTTTGCCCTTTTAAGTTTACTACTGGTAGCTTTTGCTAATATTGGAACTCAGGGTACAGGATCGTACGTGAACTGTATGATTGTAAAAAGCGGGATGCCTAAAGTAAGCTATAAACTAATGGTTTGGATTGCCATGGTTTACGTGAGCCTACTCACCATCTGGGGAGGAGTGGATGAATACTTCGGTTCCTTCATCTCGCTGGCTGCCTATATTCAAGGCCCCATTATCGGAATGATCGTTGTAGACTACTTTATCTTAAGAAAACGAAAACTTGATTTGCGTTCAGCCTATTTCCTAGAAGGACATGGCGCCTATGAGTTTACAAATGGCTTTAACCTGGTGGGATTATCTTGTGTAATCATTTCCTTGTTAGTTGCAGTACTATTTGTTTACAACCCGATAACAAAAGCATATCCAGAGTCCTATGTTTTTGCTCACAACTGGTAGTGGCTTTACTACGATCTTTTGGTGGTTTATTGTATTGGCTAGCTAGCTTTAACTCCTTTAAAACGCTATATGATTAGCGATCGAGATTCTGTTACGATTTAAGTTTAAGAGAGAAGGCTGTTTTCTCTTTTTTGATTGAATGTTACAAAATCTTGAAAAAGAAATGAAAGCGTTTGATAGTTTTTGTAAGAAAGTGTATAATTATAGTAGCAATAAAGAAGGAGAAGTCTCATGGCAGTTAAAGATTTTATGACCCGCAAGGTAGTTTATATCAGTCCAGATACGACTGTAGCACATGCAGCAGATTTGATGCGCGAGCAAGGCTTGCACCGTTTACCTGTTATCGAAAATGATCAATTGGTTGGTCTTGTAACAGAAGGAACCATTGCAGAGGCTAGTCCGTCTAAGGCAACCAGTCTCTCCATCTATGAGATGAATTATCTTCTCAATAAGACCAAAGTCAAAGACGTCATGATTCGGGATGTCATAACAGTCTCAGGTTATGCTAGTCTAGAAGATGCGACCTATCTCATGTTGAAGAATAAGATCGGTATTCTTCCAGTTGTGGATAACCAGCAGGTGTATGGAGTTATCACGGATCGTGATGTTTTCCAAGCCTTTTTGGAAATTGCTGGTTATGGAGAAGAAGGGATTCGTGTTCGTTTTATTACGGAAAATGAAGTCGGGGTTTTGGGCAAGATTGTGACCTTGATTGCTGAGGAAAATTTGAATATTTCACATACAGTTAATATTCCTCGCAAGGATGGTAAGATCGTGATTGAGGTTCAAATTGATGGAACGATTGATTTAACTGCCCTGAAGGAGAAATTTAAAGCGCAAGGCATCCAAGTAGAGGAGATTGCTCGAACATCTGCTAAAAAGCTATAAAATAGAGGGTGGAAGCCCTCTTTTTTGGATATAAATTGAAATAATAAGCAAAATATGGAAAGAAATGAGAGAATGTGGTATAATGAAACGATGTGATAAAGGAGTATTTATGGACATTTCAGAAATTCGTCAAAAAATTGACGCAAATCGTGAAAAATTAGCTTCTTTCAGGGGGTCTCTTTGACCTCGAAGGCTTAGAGGAAGAGATTGCCATCTTGGAGAACAAGATGACAGAACCTGATTTTTGGAACGATAATATCGCGGCCCAAAAAACGTCGCAAGAATTAAATGAATTAAAAAACACCTACAACACCTTCTGTAAGATGGAAGAGTTGCAGGATGAAGTTGAAATTTTATTGGACTTTTTAGTAGAAGACGAGTCAGTCCATGATGAACTGGTTGAACAGTTGACAGAACTGGATAAGATGATGACTAGTTACGAAATGACACTTCTCTTGTCAGAACCTTATGACCATAATAATGCAATCTTAGAAATCCATCCAGGTTCTGGCGGGACTGAGGCTCAGGACTGGGGCGATATGTTGCTTCGTATGTATACTCGTTATGGAAATGCCAAAGGTTTTTAAAGTGGGAAGTATTGGATTATCAAGCAGGTGATGAAGCGGGTATCAAGTCGGTGACCTTGTCGTTTGAAGGTCCAAATGCATATGGCCTTCTCAAGTCGGAAATGGGTGTTCACCGTTTGGTCCGTATTTCACCATTTGACTCAGCCAAACGTCGCCATACTTCATTTACATCCGTAGAGGTTATGCCCTGAGTTGGATGATACCATTGAAGTGGAGATTCGTGAAGATGATATCAAAATGGACACCTTCCGTTCAGGTGGTGCTGGTGGACAGAACGTCAATAAAGTTTCAACTGGCGTGCGTTTGACACACATTCCTACGGGGACAGTCGTTCAATCGACAGTCGATCGTACCCAGTATGGAAATAGAGATCGTGCTATGAAGATGTTGCAAGCTAAGCTCTATCAAATGGAGCAAGAAAGAAAGCAGCAGAAGTCAATTCCCTCAAAGGTGAGAAAAAAAGAAATCACTTGGGGAAGTCAGATTCGTTCTATGTCTTTACACCTTATACTATGGTCAAAGATCACCGTACGAGCTTTGAAGTTGCCCAAGTAGATAAGGTTATGGATGGAGATCTAGATGGTTTCATCGATGCCTATCTCAAATGGAGAATCAGCTAAGATAGAAAGGAACTCACATGTCAATCATTGAAATGCGAGATGTTGTCAAAAAATATGATAACGGAACTACTGCTCTGCGTGGTGTCACTGTCACCATTGAGCCGGGGAGAATTTGCCTACATCGTAGGACCTTTCTGGAGCAGGGAAATCTACTTTTATTGGGATCTTTGTATCGCGAGGTCAAAGTTGAAAAAGGCAGTTTAACAGTAGCAGGTTTTAATCTAGTTAAAATCAAAAAGAGAGACATTCCTCTCTTACGTCGGAATGTTGGAGTTGTTTTCCAGGATTACAAACTCTTACCGAAGAAAACTGTTTATGAAAATATTGCCTATGCAATGGAAGTAATCGGTGAGAACCGCCGTAATATCAAAAAACGTGTTATGGAAGTTTTGGACCTAGTTGGTTTGAAACATAAGGTTCGTTCATTCCCTAATGAACTTTCAGGTGGAGAGCAGCAACGGATTGCAATTGCTCGTGCGATTGTCAACAATCCGAAAGTCTTGATTGCTGATGAGCCGACAGGAAACTTGGACCCAGATAATTCTTGGGAAATTATGAATCTGTTGGAACGCATCAATCTCCAAGGTACTACAGTATTGATGGCTACCCATAATAGCCAGATTGTAAATACCTTGCGCCACCGTGTCATTGCCATTGAAAATGGCCGTGTCGTTCGTGACGAAGCAAAAGGAGAATATGGATACGATGATTAGTAGATTTTTTCGCCATTTATTTGAATCACTAAAAAGTTTAAAGCGAAATGGCTGGATGACAGTAGCAGCAGTGAGTTCGGTTATGATTACCTTGACGCTCGTTGCCCTCTTTGCGTCCGTAATTTTTAATACAGCTAAACTGGCTACCGATATTGAAAAACAATGTTCGTGTCATGGTTTACATTCGTAAGGATGTGGCAGATAACAGTGAAACGATTGAAAAGAAGGTCAGACAGTTACCAACAATGACTATCACAAGGTCTATGATGCTTTAAAAGCTATGCCAGCTGTAAAAAGCGTCACCTTCTCAAGTAAAGAAGAACAATACCAAAAATTGACTGAAACGATGGGGGATGACTGGAAGGTCTTTGAAGGGGATGCAAACCCGCTCTATGATGCTTACATCGTTGATACAAATTCTCCGAGTGATGTTAAAACAGTAGCTGAAGAAGCTAAGAAAATAGAGGGAGTATCAGAGGTTCAAGATGGTGGAGCCAACACTCAACGACTTTTCGAACTAGCTTCCTTTATCCGTGTTTGGGGATTGGTTATTGCAGGACTCTTGATTTTTATTGCAGTCTTCCTCATTTCCAATACTATCCGTATCACCATTATTTCGCGTAGCCGTGAAATTCAAATCATGCGTCTAGTAGGGGCTAAAAATGGCTACATTAGAGGACCATTCTTACTTGAAGGTGCCTTTATCGGTTTATTTGGTGCAGCTATTCCTTCAGTCCTTGTATTTTTTGTCTACAATATGGTTTACCAATCTGTCAATAAATCATTAGTAGGACAAAATCTATCCATGATTGCTCCAGATGTATTTATTCCTTTAATGACCCTCCTCTTGTTTGTAATCGGTATTTTCATCGGTTCGCTCGGTTCAGGAATTTCGATGCGTCGATTCTTAAAGATTTAAGAAAATAGGAGTGCCCTATATTTTTATAAAAAGAGAAGTTTTAGGAACTTCTTTTTAGCTTCCAAAGTTACTAATCTTGTGTTTGATTGACATTGACTGAAAAAGACTAGTAGTTCTCAATCCAGTACTAACAGACAAAAGGCCCCTTGTTGCTAAGGAACCTTTCTATATATCTTAGTGAAGCAGATGATTTTACCTAATCTCTTCTTAAGAATCGATCTAAATAGTAATTGAAATAGGTTTTGCGACCTGTAATCACGACCGCTCGTCCCTCAATACCATAACGCAATTTCTCAGCCTGTTCATCCGTTAAGCTCGTTTCAGCCTCTACTTTAAAGAAGTTGCCTTTTTCGGTCTTTGTCGCATTGCTGTCAATATTAGAAATGGTAGACGTGAGAACAAATTCCTTATTGTTTTCATCCAAGGCAGTGAAACGGATGGTCTCTCCTGTTTAAGGCTAGAGATATCTTTTTGAAGTCACATAAGTTGTGATGGTTACCTTCTTTTCTGTCGTCAAAACAGGATATAACTGGGCCAAGACCTTGCCTTTCGGGGAACCAAATTAGCCCCAGCAGTTTCAGGATTCAGGTGGAGAACCCCGTCTTCCATCGCTGTAATGGCCCCTTTTTGTGTGATTCCTCCCTGTACTTTGAGATTATTTTCAACCTCTAAAAGCTTTTGATTTAGGGCGGTCAACTCTTGTCCGACTTTTGCCAACTGTTGAGCTTTCAAGGACTCAAGCTGACTATCCAAACTACCAGAGTAGGCCTGTTGCGCACCTGAGCCCGCATATTGAACCCGATAACTGGCCAGAGCGGATTCAAATTGGGCAATCTGGCTGTCAATCTGTGCAATGACTTGACTCTTGAGCTGTCCTTGACTATCAGAAGCAGCCTGCGCCGCATAGGATTGATAAATACTATAGCCAGCGTTGCTTGAAGGAACACTGGTTCCATTTTGAATGGCATTTTTTAATGTTTGATAGTCCGACAATTTGGCATTGGTTTCCTCGATGAGATTTCCAAGTTCAGCTTGGGAACTGCTGGCAGCTGAATTTTGAGAGGCAATATTGGAATTCTGTTGTTCCGTATTACTACGGATGCTGGCAGCTTGGTTTTTATAGTCATTAAAGACCTGTTCGTAGCCAAAGCGATCTTCTCCCGAAGCAAACTGGCTAGTTCCTGTCTTCAAACTTTCCTGCAATAATTCCAACTGTCGTTTTTGTTCTTTCAAGGTTTCCACTTGGGAGGAGAAGGTGTCTTTTTGAGTGTTTTCACTATCAGAATGATACTGAACCAAGAGATCCCCTTTTTTGACCACCTTATTTTCCTCTAGATTATTAGTGACAATCGCATTATTACTGGTTGACTGGATGGTTGCCAGGATCTTACTCGGTTCGATAGAGGCAGCAGAGGTAATCGTGATTTCCTTTTTCGCAAAGAGAGAGAATAAGACGATAAAAATCGCTAAGAAGAAAGTCGGTAAAATCACGCGTACAGAAAAGTTGGAATATCTACGATTATAAAATTCAGCACTCTCTAAGTAATGTTCTTCCATCTTCTTTCTCCTTTCTAACTATTGACCAGATGGGCATAGAAGCCATCCTGAGCAAGCAATTCTTCGTGTGTTCCTTGTTCGACGATTTCCCCCTTGTCCAGAACGACCACTTTTTCAGACCGCTCCGCAATGGTCAAGCGATGGGCGATGAATATGATGGTCTTGTCCAACTCCAAGAGATTGTCGATAATCTTTTTCTCTGTCAGGATATCCAGATTGCTGGTTGCCTCATCAAGAATCAAAACAGGAGCATCGGTCAAAAGAGCCCGAGCCAAGGCCAAGCGTTGACGTTGACCACCTGAAATCCCTGTCCCGTCTGATGTCAACTCTGTTTGGTAATTCAAAGGCATCCGTTCAATGTCTTCCCGAATCTCCGCAATTTCTAGCGCCCGAATGATTTCTTTCTGGGTCGTTCCAGGCTTGGCACCCAAGAGAACATTCTCTAAGATGGTACCATTAAAGACATAAGGCTGTTGCGGCAAGTAGTTGATATGACGGCGCAAGACATGCTTGTCAATCTGATTGAGGTTGATATTATTCACCAGAATCTCTCCCTCATTCGGATCATAGAAATTCACAATCATCTTGGCAAGGGTCGTCTTTCCAGAACCAGAAATGCCCACAAAGGCCACCTTACTGCCTCGTTCAATGGTCAAGTTAATATCTGATAGGACATTTCGCCCATAGCCATACTTATAGCTGACCTGTTTCAATTCAATGTCACCCTTGGTCATGCTTAAATCACGGATTGCTTTTTTATCCACAAACTCAGAATCTACCAGATAGACTTCGTTCAAGCGGTTATTGGCAACTTGCGCTGTCTGGAGCTTAGTCTGTAAATTGATGATGTTTTCTAGTGGATTTGTGAAATAAACCAGTAAGGTGTTATAAGTAATCAGCTGCCCCAAGGTCATTTTATTGTCCATCACCAAAAGGGCTCCCATCCAAAGAATAGCGATATTCAATAGGAGTTGAGCTGTTTTCTTCAAGCCGATTTGAATGTTTTCCATCCGACTATAGGCAAATGATTTTTTCAGATAGTCCACAAATTCTCTGTCAATCTTCTGGTAACGATAATTTTCACTGGTCAAGGATTTGATTGTTTCAATCCCATTGATATCCTCGATAATGGAAGAGGAAAGAATGGCATTGGATTCCATGGTATCCCGATTCATTTTCTCAAATGGTTTCATGAAGGCAAAAATTACGACGATATAAATCGGTAGTGAGAGAAGACTGATAAAGAAGAGATTCAAGTTTTGTGAGAACAAAACAATGGCCATGACAATTACGATTGAAACATCTAGGAAGATGGAGAGAATGGTGCTGGCCAAGGCATCAATAATACTGTTGGCATCATTGAAGCGTGAGACAATCTCCCCTGTTCTTCTGGTCGCAAAAAAGGACATGGGTAGGTGGAAGACATGCTTGATATAAGACAAAATCACATCAATTGAAAGTCGTTGCCCCAAAATGAGAAGCAAATAATTCTGGGCATAAGATAGAATCTGTTGCAAGATATAGACGACCACCAAACCTAAAGAAATAATCCCTAAGGTATTGCGCATCTGATTGGGGACATAGGTATCAATAATCCCCTGCATATAGTAAGAGCCCACGATATTGATGATCGTAACCAATAGAGTTGCGATAACGATATTGGCAATCAAAGCCTTTTTGTCTCATCAAGATGGGGCACAAAAAGACCAGAGGCCATTTTTCTGTTCCTTATGAGGCTTGTATTCGGGTGCAGGGGGCAATGAAAATAGAGACCCCTGTCCATTCTTGGGCAAACTGTTCCTTGAAAGTTTGGTCATTTTAACAACCGGATCGGGGTCGGCAATATGAACAGAATGTTTGTCATGTCCCGTCACGACATAGTAATGAAGTAACTTTTTATCCTTGATGACATGAGCGATAAAGGGGTAGATGACTCCTTTCATATCAAATAAAGACATATCCGCTTTCAGGGCTCGTGTTTCAAAGCCTAATTCTTCAGAGACCTTTACCAGTCCAAAAGCGGTCGTTCCTCGTAAGGTTGTCTCTGGCCATTTCACGCAAGCTGGCCAAAAGAGTAGTAGGAGCCATAGTAACCATAAATCATGGCAAGGGCTGCACACCACAATCTCTTGCGTCAACTTGAGCTCTATAATGACGCTTTGTAAATCTCATACAAACTCCTTTATTCACAAAAGTATGGATGCCTTATGAAGGGAAAGGCTCCATAAAGATTTTGGGGAGTTAGGAAACTCCCTCTATACTAGCTTTCTCCAGAAAAACAAACTTAGAAAGAGGAGAAAAGACGAAAGTAACTAGTTCTATCATACACTAATGTGGCTTATTTTTCCAATGGTATCAATCGTTTTAAAGATATTGATCCGAGATAGGCTTGGGCTCGCTTTCACATGAAAAAGCCTCTTGTCCCAATCAAAACGAACAAGAGGCTCTCTGTCGAAAGACAAACTATTAGTTAAAAACGTCTGGGCTTGCAGCGCCACCGTTGTTAGCGCCGCCACCATTGCTAGAACCAAGATCTTGAACCAATTCTACCTCTGATGCGACCATATGCACGGATAGCAACGCCACGAATAGCGCGACCTACTTCACGACCGATATCAAATACGGCACGAACAAGGTCACCGCCGACCCAACCACCTTCTACTTCAACCAATTCAGCTTCAGAAAGTGGCATAAATTTTTGATCCAATGATTTAAAATCTTTGTTCATGAAATTCACCTTTTCTATTTAAGATACTAAATTAGCTAAAAAGTCCTACAAAGAAACCTGAAAGTAGTGATCCACCCAAGATAGCCAAAGAAACTGTGAATACATCATCAGGGACACCGTAGAATGACCATCCACCGTCGATCATCATCATTTCTTCATCAGTCAAGGCAACAAATTGGTTGTCCATCATAGCAAAGTTTTTCCATAAAAGTTCTCCTTTTTATTAATATATTGTTCTTAGTTGGAGGAAAGCCCTCTCAACTCGACACTTATATTATACAATAGGAAGGGCTTTCTGTCAACTGAAATAAGAAGATAAGAGCTAAAAAAATTGAGCCCAGTTCTTAGGGTGAAAGCTGGGTGAGGAGGGATATTTCCTTCAGAGGTTGGAAAGGTTTTTCTATCATTTGTCTAGTCAGCTACAGCCCCTCAAAAAGTTAGATTTTTCCTGTTTAATTTTTGGGGGCGGTAGGATAAATCTAACAGAAGCAGTCACTTGATTCCAAGATGGAAGTAGCATCAGTAGAAGATTTATATAGAGATCATTCTTAGTGGGAAATGGAATTGAAAAATTATGAAAATTCTATAATGAAGTTATCCACCCTAACTTTCCTAACAATGTGCTGGTTCAACTAGTCAATGTTGTCAAATGAAAGATTATTTAGGCATAAGAGAGCACCTCTGTGTTATACATGTTGTTCACCACAAAGACAAGAAAGGTACAGAGATGCAAATCAATTATACTGCAAAAGATAAACACTTGACAATCCATAGTCATCGCTTAATCGAACGATGGAAATTAGAAGGGAAATCAAATAGAGAAATGGTCTTTCTCCTTGGAAAAGCTCCTCAGACCATCCACAATGAAATCAAGCATGGTACACTCCTACAATGTCTAGGAAAAGGACGTTTCAAAAAGATTTATTCTGCCGACTATGCCCAAATGATTTATGAAACCAATCAGAAGCTCTCGTGAAGGAATCAACCTTGACCAAAGAACTAAAGTAAAAGATTCTCCTCTATCATAACCAAAAGTTGTCTCCTGAAATGATGGTCAAGACTAAAGGCGTTACAGTGGGAATTTCAACTATCTACTACTGAATCCATCATGGAAAATTGGGATTGACCAAACAGAACCTTCTTTTACTTGTTTCACTTGTGTTATAGAACCTCGATTCATTTCACGAGTAATGGTAGAGCGATTTCTCCCCAGTCTACGAGCAATCTCAGTAGGTTTGAGTCCTACGCTTAAATAAGCTTCAATGTCTCCTCGCTCAGCTTCAGATAAGTGCTTGTATGATTGATTGTGGTAGAATAGTTTGTGGAAATGTTCCTCTTCCTTTATACTGTTTTTTGCAACTCTAGTATATCAGATGAACATGTCTTTTGTGTTGCACTTCATTTTACAACAGAGCAATTGAAAAATTTGAGAAATAGTCAAATTTTTTATAAAAAGCCTTTACAAAAAAAATTAAAGTGGTATAATTAAGTATAAATAAGTGCAAACGTTTTCGTAAAACGTTTGCCTAAATAAAATAAAGGAGATTTGAATGATGAAAGCTACATTCAAAAATGTCTTGTCTTTCGAATTTTGGCAGAAATTCGGTAAGGCTTTAATGGTGGTTATCGCCGTTATGCCAGCGGCGGGATTGATGATCTCAATCGGGAAATCAATCGTGATGATCGACCCAAACCTTGCTCCTCTAGTGATTACAGGTGGAATCCTTGAGCAAATTGGTTGGGGGGTTATCGGTAACCTTCATATCTTGTTTGCCCTTGCTATTGGGGGAAGCTGGGCAAAAGAACGTGCAGGTGGTGCATTTGCAGCCGGGCTTTCCTTTATCTTGATTAACCGTATTACAGGTACTATCTTTGGTGTTACGGGTGATATGTTGAAAAACCCAGAAGCAATGGTTACTACCTTCTTTGGTGGTTCAATCAAGGTTGCTGACTACTTTATCAGCGTTCTTGAGGCGCCAGCGCTCAACATGGGGGTATTCGTAGGGATCATCTCAGGTTTTGTAGGGGCAACTGCTTATAACAAATACTACAACTACCGTAAACTTCCAGACGCACTTTCATTCTTTAATGGGAAACGTTTCGTCCCATTCGTTGTCATCCTTCGTTCAGCTATTGCAGCAATTGTGCTTGCTGCTTTCTGGCCAGTTGTTCAAACAGGTATCAACAACTTTGGTATCTGGATTGCGAATTCACAAGAAACAGCACCTGTTCTTGCACCATTCTTGTATGGTACTTTGGAACGTTTGCTCTTGCCATTTGGTCTTCACCATATGTTGACTATCCCAATGAACTATACAGCTCTTGGTGGTACTTATGATGTGTTGACTGGTGCAGCAAAAGGCACTCAAGTATTTGGTCAAGATCCACTTTGGCTTGCATGGGTAACAGACCTTGTAAACCTTAAAGGAACTGATGCAAACCAATACCAACACTTACTTACAACTGTAACTCCAGCTCGTTTCAAAGTTGGACAAACGATCGGTTCATTCGGTATTTTTGATGGGTGTGGCTGCTGCTATTTACCGTAATGTTGAAGCAGACAAGAAACACCAATACAAGGGTATGATGATTGCAACAGCTCTTGCAACTTTCTTGACAGGGGTTACTGAGCCAATCGAATATATGTTCATGTTTGTTGCAACACCTCTTTATCTTGTTTATTCTGTTGTTCAAGGTGCTGCCTTTGCTATGGCTGATATTGTTCACCTTCGTGTGCACTCATTCGGTTCAATCGAATTCTTAACTCGTACTCCACTAGCTATCAATGCTGGTCTTGGTATGGATGTCATTAACTTTATCTGGGTAACTGTCCTCTTTGCTGTGATCATGTACTTCATCGCGAACTTCATGATTAAGAAATTCAACTACGCAACTCCAGGACGTAACGGAAACTATGAAACTGCTGAAGGTGCTTCAGAAGAAGTTGCTTCAGGTGAAACAAAAGTTGCAGCTGCTTCTCAAGCTGTAAATATCATTAACCTTCTTGGTGGGCGTGCAAATATCGTAGATGTAGACGCATGTATGACTCGACTTCGTGTAACTGTTAAAGATGCAGATCGTGTTGGTACTGAGGAACAATGGAAAGCCGAAGGAGCTATGGGTCTTGTCATGAAAGGACAAGGTGTCCAAGCTATCTACGGACCAAAAGCTGATGTATTGAAATCTGATATTCAAGATATCCTTGACTCAGGTGAAGTAATTCTGAAACTCTTCCAAGCCAAATGACAGAAGCTCAACAAAAACACTGTACATTTCAAAGGTGTAACTGAGGATGTTTATTCAGTAGCTGACGGTCAAGTCATTGCCTTGGAACAAGTGAAAGATCCTGTTTTTGCTCAAAAAATGATGGGTGATGGATTTGCGGTAGAACCAGCAAATGGTAACATTGTATCTCCAGTTACTGGTACAGTATCAAGTATCTTCCCTACAAAACATGCTCTTGGTCTTGTGACTGAAGCAGGTCTTGAAGTACTTGTTCACATCGGTTTAGATACAGTAAGTCTTGAAGGAAAACCATTCACAGTTCACGTAGCTGAAGGACAAAAGGTTGCTGCTGGTATCTTCTTGTTACAGCTGACTTGGATGCTATCCGCGCAGCAGGTCGCGAAACTTCAACAGTGGTTGTCTTCACAAATGCTGAAGCAATCAAATCTGTTAAATTAGAACAAACTGGTTCTCTTTGCAGCGAAAACAGCAGTTGCTAAAGTAGAATTAGTATATACTTGAGGTTGGAAGCTGTTTTCCAACCTCTTGTTTTAGGAGAAAAGCATGAAATTTTTAACACTCAATACCCACAGTTGGATGGAGAAAGAAGCAGAAGAAAAATTCCAGCTCTTGCTCCAAGATATTCTTGATAAAGACTATGATTTGATTTGTTTCCAAGAAATCAATCAGGAAATTACTTCTCCTGAGGTAGATGTTACTGACCTCTATCAAGCTTTACCATCAGCAGAACCCATTCATCAGGATCACTATGTCCGACTTCTGGTTGAAAAATTGGCTGAGAAAGGAAGAAGCTATTACTGGACTTGGGCCTATAATCATATTGGTTATGACCGCTACCATGAGGGAGTAGCTATCTTATCTAAGACACCAATTCAAGCACGCGAGATTTTAGTTTCGGATGTAGATGATCCAACAGACTACCATACTCGCCGTGTTGCCTTGGCTGAGACAGAGGTTGAAGGAAAGGAGCTTGCTCTTGCAAGCGTTCATCTCTCTGGTGGGATAAAGGTTTTCAGGAAGAATGGGAACGATTTGAGGCTGTACTGAAAGATTTGAACAAACCTTTGATTTTAGCTGGTGATTTCAATAACCCAGCTGGTCAGGAAGGTTATCAAGCAATCTTAGCTAGCCCATTGGGATTACAAGACGCATTTGAAGTTGCGAAAGAAAGAAGTGGCAGCTATACCGTTCCACCAGAAATTGATGGTTGGAAAGGCAATACCGAGCCACTACGAATCGACTACATCTTTACGACCAAAGAGTTAGAAGTAGAAAGCTTGCATGTGGTTTTTGATGGGCAGAATAGTCCATGTCAGCGACCACTATGGTTTGAATGCGATTTTTAAACTGGAAATAAATATTTAAATAATCTAAGACAAAGCTTTCCGATCTTTTGAAAAAGGGAGAACATCTTATTAGGGATACATCCTTTTTCTAAGATTATTAACCATGAAAGGGTTTTTGGCTGAATTGAACAATACATTTTACCAAGGTGAGCTCATGCAAAAAGCAACAACTAATTTTTAGCTGTTGCTTTTTGAGTTTTTGGATTTTTATTTTGTAGGAATAGAAATTTCAATCAATTTATCTGAATAAAGCGTCTTGATATTAGCTTCATCGATAGTATCTTTATCGATTTTGCGTTTCATGAAGAAATCTTGAATGGTTTCGATTTCTGGTTCACGAATAGCGCGGTGTTTGTTGGAAATGAGGATTTCATAGTGAAGCGGAGCTTGTGTGAAAACCACATCTGTATTTCCGGCCGAATAGACCTCGACAAGAGTTGCGTCAGTACTTTCTAATTGGCTTTTAACAAGTTGCGAGTGTGAATTAGTCGTGTTGATAAGCTTCATAACAGTTCCTCCGATTTTCTAACTCTATTATAACACTTTTTGGATAAAATCGTGTATTTTAGTCAATTCCATGCTGGATTTTCCAAGCTTCAATTCCCCATTTGTGGCTACCACGTTTGAGTTTTTCTATTGCCTCGTCAATAGGAAACCAAGCAATATGATTAAAATCTTCTAATGGTTTTTGTATTTCTTGGAAAGAAATGGCTTCGTAGAGATAAGCTGGATTGTAGTAGTAAGTGTCACGGTGGCGAGAGTAGAAATACTCATCAGCTTGTCCGAAGTAGCTTTCCGATTTCAGCTGTAAAAGCCCTAGTTCTTCGATTAGTTCTCTCTTTAGTGTTTCTTGATGGTCTTCTCCCGCTTCAATTTCTCCACCTGGCAAGAACCAAGCACTCATTGGGAGCCTGAACTAAAAACGATTTGTTTTTCAGGATTAGAATAACTGCGTACACACCATAGCGGGGCTGATAGGTCACATTCTCTTTTTTCACCAAAAGTTGGGTTTGCCATTGAACTTTCCTCATTCTCTAGTATCTTTATTATTATCATAATGGACGAGGGGCAAGCTGTCAAGAATTTACAGTTATTTTAGTAAAAAGGTGCAGAAAATGATAGACTTCCTGCACCTGTTGATCGTTTTAATCTTCTTTTTCAGAAGCAACCTCTTCTGTTTTTCAGTTTTTGGCAGATTTGATTTGAATCTTACCATTGCTTGTCATGACTGCCTTGAGGTCTTTTTCGCTTGGATTTTCAAGGTAGTAGTCTGTGATAGCATCCTCAATATGGTCTTGAATGGTACGACGGAGTGGGCGTGCTCCCATTTTTGGATCATATCCCAAGTCAACCAACTTTTCTTTGACTTTGTCTGTCACTTCGAGGTGGATGTTGTTGCTAGAAAGGCGTTTGTTGACATCTGCTAGCATGAGTTCGACGATTTGGAGAAGGTTGCCCTTGCTGAGAGCTTTGAACTCGATGATGCCATCAAAACGGTTCATAAATTCTGGGCTAAAGAAATTGCCAAGTTCACCGAGGACAGAGTTGGTTCGCCCTTCACGAGCAGCTCCAAAACCAACACTGGCTTCGGCCTTACCCGTACCGGCATTTGAAGTCATGATAATGATAGCATCTTTAAAGCTAACTGTCCGTCCTTGCCCATCTGTCAAACGACCATCGTCCAAGACTTGAAGGAACATGTCATGACATCTGGGTGAGCTTTTTCCACTTCATCGAGAAGGATGAGAGAGTAGGGATTGCGACGAACTTTTTCTGTTAATTGACCCGCTTCATCGTAGCCGACATATCCTGGAGGGGCACCGACTAACTTAGCTACGCTGTGTTTTTCCATGTATTCACTCATATCAAAGCGAATCATGCTGTCAGCAGAGCCAAAGAGCTCAATAGCTAGTTGTTTGGAAAGTTCTGTCTTACCAACACCAGTTGGTCCGACAAAGAGGAAACTACCGATTGGACGATTTGGAGTTCCAAGTCCAACACGATTACGACGAATGGCTTTGGCAATCTTGTCAACAGCCTCGTCTTGTCCGATAACATGAGCCTTGAGGTCTTCTGCAAGATGGATGAGCTGAGACTGTTCTTTTTCTTTTAGCTCCCCAACAGGGATATTGGTTTTCTGCTCGATGATATATTCAATCGTTTTCTCACTGATGATAGGAGTATCCTGGTCAGTCACTTTGTTTTTCTGCATTTCCTTGTACTTGGCAATCTGATCGCGGAAATAGCAGCTTTTTCAAAGTCTTCCTCTCGTGTAGCTTGAGCCTTAAGATTTTTCAGCCTCAATCAAGCGCTGATCGATCACTTTGGGATCCACAAAGTTCAGGGTCAGATTCATCTTAGAACCAGCCTCATCCAACAGGTCAATAGCCTTATCAGGTAAGAAGCGGTCTTGAATGTAACGATTGGACAGATTCGCAGCAGCTTCGATAGCAGCATCAGTATACTTGACGTGATGGTAGTCTTCGTATTTTTTTTGAACTCCTTTGAGGATGATAATTGTTTCCTCGACAGTTGGTTCATCTACCTTGACAGGCTGCATACGGCGCTCCAAAGCAGCATCTTTTTCAATGATGCGGTATTCATTGAGAGTAGTAGCACCGACCAATTGCAATTCACCACGGGCAAGGGCTGGTTTGAGGATATTTCCTGCATCCATATTGCCATCGCCAGCAGATCCTGCACCGACAATTTCATGGATTTCATCGATAAAGAGAATGATATCCTCACGTTTGCGTATCTCTTCCATGAGCTTTTGCATACGCTCTTCAAATTGGCCTCGGATACCTGTTCCTTGTACTAGACTGACCACATCCAAACGGATGACTTGCTTACCTTGGAGTTTATGGGGAACATCACCATCAACGATTTTTTGGGCTAGACCTTCAACAACGGCTGTTTTACCAACACCAGGTTCACCGATGAGTACAGGATTGTTCTTGGTTCGACGGTTGAGGATTTCGATAACACGGATAATCTCCTCGTCTCGACCGATAACAGGATCAATATCTCCTCGACGGGCAATCTCGGTTATGTTGATACCATATTCCTCTAGGAGACCTCTTTCTTGGCTAGGAGGTGTTTGAAGTGGGCCACGGTTTTGAGGTCCGTAACCCCCATTTCCCCCATTTCCTCCATAACCTCCACCTGATTGAGTTGGAGGAACGTTATTAGAAGATGGTCTGAAATTGTTCAAATCATTGAAAAAGTCTCCAAAAGGATCAAAGTCGCGATTGTTTAAGTCAGTCATTCCTTTAAAGAGGGCATTGTTTAGGGTCCGTTTTGATAATTTTATAGCAATTTTGACAGAGATCAATTTGTTTTTGCTGTCCATTAATATTGGTATACAGATGAATTGTTGAGTCGTTAATTTTACAGTTTTGACAGAGCATACATCTACCTCATTTCATTCTTATCCTTGGCCTAAGAAAAAGGTCAAAAATAGTCAAAGTTTTATACTCTCATTATAGCATGATTAAGGTGTAAAGCAAGTAAAAAGATTGGGAAGTGGTCGTTTTTATAAGAGAGATTCATGGAGAATCAAGCGACTTTGAAGGTAAGAAAAAATCCCATTTGTAGTGACAAAAAGGATTCTCATTCATAAGGGAGAGGTTCCCCCTGCTGTTTTTATATTAGTAAAGGAGTTCGTCGATCTCCATTGCAATCAAATCAATGCTATCAAAGGTATAGGTTTCACGTGCTTCAACATCGCGAAGGGTGAAGAGCATCCATTCTCTTCGTCATGGCTGTAGCAACTTCTGCAACAACAACTCCTTCACGTTCAAAATTACGTTTTAGATTTCCGCCATCTTTTGTCATAGCTTCTAGGCGGTTGATGATTCTAACCAAATGTGATTCCATTATGATTCTCCTCCATTTCTTATCGTTTCTATTTTACCATAAACAAGAGGTAGTTGACTAGAAAAAACCAGATTTCTCTCTATTTCTTATTCTATCAAGTTAATTGTTAAAAATCAGAGAAAAGAATTGCATTTTAATTCAATTTATGTTATAATCATACAATCTAATACATAGAAAGTTGATTGAATATGAATTTTTCTTTTTACCAAAGTATTTTACCATATTTTAACTATGGTGCTCTGATTACTGTATTGATTTCCATCCTTGTTGTCTGTTTAGGAACCATTATAGGTGTGTTGCTGGCCTTTACTCAGCGGTCACGCTTCAAACCACTCGTTTGGTTTGCAAATGTATATGTTTGGATTTTCCGTGGTACTCCAATGATGGTTCAAATCATGATTGCCTTTGCTCTTATGCATATCAATGCTCCGACTATCCAAGTGGGAATTTTAGAGTCGATCTTTCTCGTTTGATTCCCTGGTATTCTGATTATTTCTATGAACAGTGGAGCTTACGTTTCGGAAACTGTTCGTGCTGGGATCAATGCTGTTCCTAAAGGGCAGTTAGAGGCAGCTTATTCCTTAGGTATTCGCCCCAAAAATGCTATGCGTTATGTTATTTTGCCACAGGCAATTAAGAATATTCTGCCAGCATTGGGAAATGAATTTATCACCATTATCAGGATAGTTCCTCTGTCAGCGATTGGGGTTAGTGGAGTTGTGGAATGGTGCGACGACAGTAGCAACAACAACTTATTTAACGTTGACTCCCTTTTATTTGCAGCCTTTTACTGCGCCAGTTATGAGCCTACTGTTTGACGAGGTGGCTTTGAGCGTTTGAAATTACATTGGACGGACAAGTAGCAGCAGAAACCTTGATTAAAATTGAAGAACTACACTTAAGTCTTTTGGGAAAAACAGAAGTTTTAAAAGGAATTAACCTTGAGATTAAACGAGGAGAAGTTGTGGTGATGTATCGGTCCGTCAAGGCGGAGAAATCAACCCTCCTTCATTCGATAGATCTGCTCGAAAACAGAAAGTAAAACGGTTATATCTTTGAAGGGTGTCGATGTGCAGTAGAAAGACTGATAACTTTTTGCTGTGCGTGAAGGAGTAAGCATGGTATTTAACAATTCATATAACCTATATGACGGTCATGGAAAATATAACTTTGTCCCCAATCAAAACAAAATTAAGCAAAGGAGGTTGCGGAGAAGGCTGCAGAACGTGGAAAAAGTTGACACAGATAAGGCGGCAACCCCATCACAGAGTTTGTCAGGTGTGTAGTTGCATTGCGTGTGGACTGGCTGGAGCAGATGTTTACTGATGAGCCGACCAGCCCTGGACCCTGGGATGGTTGGAAGTTCTGGCTGTTATACAAGATATTGCCAAGTCAGGGATGACCATGGTGATTGTGACTCATGAAATGAGCTTTGCCCATGAGGTAACAGGCAAAGTGGTATCTTCACAACAGATGGTGTTGTTGTCGAACCAGAACTCCAATTACTGACAAACTTACAGGACCAAGGTTTTGAGCCAAGGTTTTATGGAGACCTCATTTTTGAAGAAATGGGTAGGCATCACGTGGCTTCTGACCAAAGAATATTGGGTTTATTCTTAGACAGCTATCAGGCTAGAGATGGTTATCGTCCTATGATGGGAATGTATTCTTTATTATTGTCATTAGGAAGGTTATTGGGGAATCTATGATAATCGTTTGTTACTAAAAGCCTGTGAAGGTGGTCATGGATCAACTGGGACAGACTAGGCTTGAAACGTCCTTATGAAGGAGCCAAGGAGATGATTTTACTAGAAGACCTTGAAGATAAGTCATTTATAGCGAAACTAATCAAGGATATGTACAAGTCTTGCCGACCTCAAAAGTAAAAAGAAAACATGATAGATTAATCCAATATAATTAGGCCTAAAAGCTCGCTAAGAGCTTTTTCTTATAGTTTTTGACTATAAGGTCCATTAGTCAAGAAGTGTTAGAATGGCAAGTCAGTTTTTTGTTATAATAGAGGATATTTGATAGAAGAGAGAAGAGATATGACGCAGGTTATTGATGGGAAGGCTCTAGCAGCTAAGTTACAAGGACAGTTGGCTGAAAAGACTGCAAAACTAAAAGAAGAAACAGGTCTAGTTCCAGGATTGGTGGTGATTTTGGTGGGGGACAATCCTGCCAGTCAAATCTACGTTCGCAACAAAGAACGATCAGCTCTTGCTGCTGGCTTCCGTAGTGAAGTAGTGCGTGTTCCTGAAACTATTACCCAAGCAGAATTGTTAGACTTGATTACCAAATATAATCAAGATCCAGCTTGGCATGGGATTTTGGTCCAGTTGCCTTTACCTAAACATATTGACGAAGAGGCAGTTTTGTTAGCCATTGATCCTGAAAAGGATGTGGATGGTTTCCACCCACTAAACATGGGACGCCTTTGGTCTGGGCATCCAGTTATGATTCCTTCTACACCTGCAGGAATTATGGAGATGTTTCATGAGTATGGGATTGAGCTAGAAGGTAAAAATGCGGTTGTCATCGGTCGTTCAAATATTGTTGGGAAACCAATGGTTCAGCTTCTTTTAGACAAAAATGCGACAGTGACACTAACTCATTCCCGTACCCATCATCTTGCCAAGGTAGCTGCTAAAGCTGATATTCTTGTAGTAGCAATCGGTCGTGCTAAGTTTGTGACTGCTGACTTTGTCAAACCAGGTGCAGTTGTTATCGATGTGGGAATGAATCGAGATGAAAATGGCAAGCTTGTGGAGATGTTGATTATGATGCCGTTGCACCACTTGCCAGTCATATCACGCCAGTACCTGGTGGAGTTGGTCCTATGACCATTACCATGCTCATGGAACAAACCTATCAGGCAGCCCTGCGTACACTGAATAAGGACTAGGAAGATGAAATTCGTATTTGATCTAGATGGAACGCTGTCTTTTGACTATATGACTATAGATGAGGAGATTAAGCAGGTTCTTTTAAAGGCTGAAAATTATGGACATGAGGTTGTATTTGCCTCAGCTCGCTCTTATCGGGATTGTTTGGGCTTATTAGGTACTGAACTTAGTCAGCGCTTGGTCATAGGTTTGAATGGTGGTGTAGCCTATTATCTGGGGAAGGGTATCTTTGAAAGGAATCTCGATGCTAGAGTTTATCAGGCGCTAGTGGATTACTGCCAGACTTATAATCTCCCTTTCTTTGTAGATGATTGCTTTGACTATAGTGGTCAGATTGTAGAGAAGATTCCATTTATTTCCAGTGTGGATCCCCCTAAAGGTAGCTCGTCATCAGAAACTCGAGGACTTAGGGACTCCGATTAAGATAGTCGTTTATATGGGCGACCACGAGGAGTTGCTTGATGATCTGCTTGGTCAGCTAGAAAGACTAGGACAGGCTCATCTGTCTTATCATGCGCATGAAAAGTGCCTTTATGTCAACCCCTTGGATACTCATAAGGCGACAACTGTTGAAAAGTTATGCTGGGAGAACTTTCATCGCTTTTGGAAATGACCAAAACGATATTGAACTGTTCAAAACATCTCTCTATTCAGTCCAGATAGGAGATTTCGCAGGTCTTAGTCCATATGCAGATGAAACGTTAGAGCTAAAAGGAGCTCCTTCTCCAGCAGTGGCAGCTAAAATCTTACAGACCTTTGCGGAATTTAAGGGAAAATAGTGTAGAAGGAGGTCTGAACCTCCTTTTGTAGTATAATGGAGTGAGAGGGAAAAAACGATGAAAGTGATTGATCAAGCTTTATTAGAAAAAGTCATTATTGAACGCTCTCGTCACAGCCATAAGGGAGATTACGGGCGTCTGCTCTTGCTGGGAGGGACCTATCCTTATGGGGGAGCTATCATCATGTCAGCCATTGCAACTGTCAAAAGTGGGGCAGGGTTGGTGACTGTTGGTACGGATAAGGAGAATATTCCGGCTCTGCACAGTCATTTACCTGAGGCCATGGCATTTTCTCTTCAAGACCAGCAATTGTTAGAAGAACAGTTGGAAAAGGCAGAAGTTGTCTTGCTTGGTCCGGGTTTGCGAGAGGATACCTTCGGAGAAGAACTCGTAAAACGGGTCTTTGATAGTCTTGGAAGAGACCAGATTTTGATTGCAGATGGCGGTGCTTTGGGCATTTTAGCAAAAGGCCAGTTACCATTCCCATCTAGTCAGCTCATCCTAACTCCCCACCAAAAGGAATGGGAAAGACTGTCTGGTATAGTTCTTGACCATCAAAATACAGAGACGACTGCTAGGGCTCTGTCTGCTTTTCCTCAAGGAACGATTCTAGTCGAGAAGGGTCCAGCAACTCGTATCTGGAAAGCTGGTCAGCTTGAATATTATCAGTTACAGGTTGGAGGTTCCTATCAAGCAACTGGTGGGATGGGAGATACTCTGGCTGGTATGATTGCAGGTTTTGCAGGTCAGTTTGACCAAGTCAGCCTCTATGAAAGAGTGGTGGTAGCGACTCACCTTCATTCAGCTATTGCGCAAGAACTTGCTCAAGAAAACTACCTTGTCTTGCCAACAGAAATTAGCAAGCTACTTCCGAAAGCAATGAAAAAAATATCTCAAAAAGGCAGCTAATACCTTAGTTGTCTTTTTATGTTGATGTAGCTTTGTTGATAAGATTTTCAAATACCTCAGAACCAGCGACCAACTACTGAACTTGCGTGAAATTCTCACTTTTAAGGTCTTGATTTTTACTCAAACTCACAAGGAAAGTGAGATTGTTATCAAAGTTGAGGGGTGTCAAATCATGCTTTTTTTGATATAATTTTTAATGATGAATGCGAGAAATGATCGGTATGTGGTCGTTGATTTAGAGGCGACCAGCACCGGAAGCAAGGCAAAAATTATTCAAGTAGGCATTGTGGTGATTGAGAATGGTGAAATCATCGATCAGTATGCGACTGATGTCAATCCCCACGAACCCTTGGATTCTCATATCAAAGAATTAACGGGTCTGACCGATCAGCGTTTGGCTGCGGCTCCAGAGTTTTCTCAGGTGGCTGGAAGAATTTTTGAATTGGTTAAGGATGGTATTTTTGTTGCGCACAATGTACAGTTTGATGCTAACCTTCTTGCAGAATTTCTCTTTTTTGAAGGATATGAATTGCGCACACCGCGAGTGGATACAGTTGAGCTTGCCCAAGTTCTGTATCCTCAGTTTGAAAAGTATAACTTAGGTATCCTTTGTCAAGAGTTGGGCATTGAGCTGGAACATGCCCATACTGCCCTGTCAGATGCTCAGGCAACAGCTGAACTCTTGCTTTACATGCGTCAAAAACTTTTTGAGCTACCTAAAGGGCTTTTAGAAAGCTTGTTGAACCTTGCAGACAACCTTCTCTATGAAAGTTATCTGGTGATTGAGGAGGTTTATCAGCAACAATCTCTCTTGTCTTCGCCAGACTTGATGGAACTTCATGGGCTTTTCCTCAGAAAGGAAAGCAAAGCTTTAGTCCCACGAAAGTTATCCAAAGACTTTGCTAAAAATATTTCTTTATTGGGGCTGGAGGAGCGACCGCAACAGATGGAATTTGCGGAGAAAATTGAGCAATTACTGGAAGAAGACCAGACTTCCTTTATCCAAGCCCAAACGGGACTGGGCAAGACTTATGGTTATCTCCTCCCAGCTTTGAACTTGGAGAGTCAAGCAGGTATCCTAGTGAGTGTTCCGACCAAAATTCTTCAAAATCAAATCATGCAAGAAGAAGGTCAGCGCTTAAAAGAGGTTTTCCATCTGGAGATTCATAGTCTCAAGGGGCCTCAAAATTACTTGAAATTGGATGCCTTTCACCAAATTCTCTATCGATCAGAGTCCAATCGCCTTTTCACACGCTTTAAAATGCAACTGCTCATCTGGCTTACGGAGACAGAGACTGGTGATTTGGACGAAATCGGGCAACTTTATCGCTATCAACACTTTCTGCCAGAACTAGTCCACGATGGCAAGCTTTCAAAGAAAAGCTTATTTGCTACAGAGGATTTTTGGAAACGAGGGCAGGACAAGGCCAAGACCAGTCGTGTCCTCTTGACCAATCATGCCTATCTGGTTACTCGTTTGGAAGACAATCCAGAGTTTGTCGACAACCGTTTGGTAATTTTGGATGAAGCTCAAAAAATGTTGCTAGCTCTTGAAAATCTGGCCCAGCAGGCTTATCGCCTTGAGGAACTTGTAACCCAGCTTGATAAGTCCATAGAGTCAGAAAAAGATTTGATTCAGAAACGCTTGCTTGAGAGTATAGGTTTTGAATGTCGTTACTTGATGGAGCAGTATCAATCAGGTCTTAAGAATGGACAGTGGTTGGATTCTCTCGAACACTTGCGCCAGCATTTTTCGGAGTTAGCTCTCCCAGAGTATAGAGAGATTGCAAACTTTTTCACCTCGGACCGTGAATTTTGGCTTGCTACAGCAGAGAAATCGAGCAAGGATGTCTTGATTTGTTCAAGTAAAAAGGCCGCTTTATACTAGCAGACTTATTGCCAGAAGATTGTAGGCTCCTAGGAGTATCGGCCACTCTTGAAATCAGCAATCGGGTTTCCTTAGCAGATTTATTGGGATTTCCGGATTCTCCACTTGTTAGGCTTGATGTAGCAAAACAGGAGCAACAAGAAGTCTTTCTAGTCAATGATTTTCCTCTTGTGACAGAAGTTTCGCCTGTTGACTATGCTAGTGAAGTGGCTTCTGTTATCCGAAGGTTACAAGTCTTTCAAGAACCCTTATTGGTCTTGTTTACCTCAAAAGAAATGCTGCTGGCAGTTTCGGATCTGCTCGACCAATCGCATCTAGCTCAGTATAAAAATGGGGAACCAAGCCAACTGAAAAAACGTTTTGAAAAAGGCGAACGCCAGATCTTGCTTGGAACAGGTAGTTTCTGGGAAGGGGTTGATTTTTCAACCCATCCTTGCGTGATCCAAGTGATTCCGAGATTGCCTTTCCAAAATCCCCAAGAACCTTTAACCAAAAAATTAAACCAAGAACTGCGTCAAGAAGGGAAAAATCCTTTCTATGATTATCAGTTGCCGATGGCGATCATTCGGCTAAAACAAGCTCTGGGCCGTACTGTTAGACGATCTGACCAAGGTTCGGTTGCTCTAATCTTAGACAGTCGTGTCGTTAGCAAGCGCTATGGCAAACAAATCGCCCAAACCTTGTCAAAAGAAAGAACGGTTCAGGTTCTTGCTAGAGAACAGCTAGAGTCTGCAGTAGCTGATTTTTCTCCAAACTCGTCGCGATAAAATGAAAGAAAAATCCAAGAAAGAGAAAAGGTAAAAAATATGAAACGTTCTTTCGACTCTCGAGTCGACTATAGCCTCCTTCTGCCAGTATTTTGTCTACTGGTTATCGGAGTAGTAGCTATTTATATAGCAGTTAGCCATGACTATCCCAATAATGTACTTCCAATTCTAGGTCAGCAAATCGCCTGGATTGCTTTAGGGCTTGTCATTGGCTTTGTGGTCATGTTCTTCAATACCGAATTTTTATGGAAGGTGACTCCCTATCTTTATGGACTAGGGTCTGGCCTTGATGGTTCTACCCCTTGTTTTTACAATCCGAGTTTGGTAGCTTTTACAGGGTGCCAAAAACTGGGTATCAATTGAGTGGACACACTCTTTTCAACCATCTGAGTTCATGAAGATTTCCTATATCTTGATGTTGGCTCGAGTCATTGTAAGATTCACTCAAAAACACAAGGAATGGCGACGGACTATTCCGTTGGATTTCCTATTGATTGGTTGGATGATTGCCTTTACCATCCCAGTCTTGCTCCTCTTGGCTACAAAGTGACCTAGGGACTGCCTTGGTCTTTGTAGCTATTTTTGCAGGCATGGTTCTCCTCTCAGGTGTTTCGTGGAAGATTATCATTCCAGTTTTTGCGACAGGGGTGACTGCAGTTGTAGGCTTCATGGCCATCTTTATAAGCAGGATGGACGTGCCTTCTTGCATCAGATTGGGATGCCAACATACCAGATTAACCGTATTTTGGCTTGGCTCAATCCCTTTGACTTTGCGCAAACAACGACTTACCAACAGGCGCAGGGGCAAATTGCGATTGGAAGTGGTGGCTTGTTTGGACAAGGTTTCAATGTGTCCAATCTCCTCATTCCAGTACGTGAGAGTGATATGATTTTTACAGTGATTGCTGAAGACTTTGGCTTTATTGGTTCGGTCTTTGTCATTGCTCTGTACTTACTTCTCATCTACCGTATGTTGAAGATTACGCTCAGGTCAAATAACCAGTTCTATACCTATATTTCGACTGGTTTTATCATGATGTTGCTCTTCCATATCTTTGAAAATATTGGTGCAGTGACAGGCCTACTTCCTCTGACAGGGATTCCTCTACCTTTCATTTCTCAAGGGGTTCCGCAATTATTAGTAACCTCATCGAGTCGGTCTCCTCTTGTCTATGAGTTACCAGACCAATCTAGCCGAAGAGAAAAAGTGAAAAGTTCCTTTCAAACGAAAGAAAGTCGTCTTAAAAACAAATCAAATAAGGAGGCCACTATGGCAAAAGTAGCAGTTGTCTTAGCTCAGGGTTTTGAAGAAATCGAAGCCTTGACAGTAGTTGATGTCTTGCGTCGAGCAAACATTTCCTGTGATATGGTAGGATTTGAGGAACAGGTGACAGGGATCGCATGACATTCAGGTAAAAGCCGATCGTGTCTTTGATGGTGATTTGTCCGACTATGATTTAGTAGTTCTTCCAGGTGGTATGCCCGGCTCAGCTCACCTACGAGACAATCAAGCCCCTCATTTCTGAGATTCAAGCCTTGACCAAGAGGGAAAAGAAAGATTTCGGCTATCTGCAGCCCCAATCGCCTCCATCAAGCAGGTGTCCTGAAAAGACAAGCACTTTTACCTGTTATGACGGTGTTCAGGAGCAAATTACTGACGGAATTTATCAAAAAGGAAACAGTGGTTGTAGATGGCAATCTAACAACCAGCCGAGGACCGTCAACTGCACTTGCCTTTTGCCTATGAGTTGGTAGAGCAGTTGGGAGGAGATGCTGAAAGTTTACGAGTCGGCATGCTCTATCGGGATGTCTTTGAAAATCAACAGTAAAGACGAGAGTCAGACTCGTTTTTTTCACTTGGAAAAATCTAGGAAATCATCGCTTTTTTTCATAAAAATGGTATAATGAAGGGTATGAAATATCACGACTACATATGGGATTTAGGTGGTACCTTATTGATAATTACGAGACTTCTACAGCAGCCTTTTGTAGAAACCTTTAGCCCAATACGGAATAGAGCAAGAACACGACCGTGTTTATGAAGCCTTGAAGGTTTCGACAGCTTTTTGCCATTGAGAAGTTTGCCCCAGATATCGAGGAATTTTTTTAGAGAAACTACAAAGAAAATGAAGCACGTGAGCTAGAGCATCCAGTTTCTGTTTGAGGGAATTCCAGAGTTACTCAAAGACATCTCTGATAAGGGTGGTGTCATTTCTGGTTTCTCATCGAAATGACCAAGTTCTGGAACTTCTTGCTAAAGACTCAGATAGCGAACTACTTCACCGAAGTGGTGACTGCCAGTTCATGGCTTTTAAACGAAAAACCAGATCCTGAGTCCATGATTTATTTACGTGATAAATATCATATTACATCTGGTTTGGTCATTGGTGACAGAAAGATTGATGTAGAAGCAGGTGAAGCTGCTGGCTTAGATGCCTATCTTTTAATAAACGTTAGCGACATTGAGACAAGCAATAGACATGTAAGAAAAAGGAAAAATGACAGAAGAAATCAAAAATCAACAGGCACAGGATTATGATGCCAGTCAAATTCAAGTTTTGAGGGGACTTGAAGCCGTTCGTATGCGTCCAGGTATGTATATTGGGATCGACTTCAAAAGAAGGTCTTCACCATCTAGTCTGGGAAAATCGTTGATAACTCAATTGACGAAGCCCTGGCTGGATTTGCCAGTCATATCCAAGTCTTTATCGAGCCAGATAATTCCATCACCGTTGTGGATGATGGTCGTGGAATTCCTGTTGACATTCAGGAAAAGACAGGACGTCCCGCTGTTGAGACCGTCTTTACAGTTCTTCACGCTGGAGGAAAATTCGGTGGTGGCGGATATAAGGTATCAGGTGGTCTCCACGGGGTAGGTTCATCAGTAGTAAACGCTCTTTCAACGCAACTAGATGTTCATGTTCACAAAAACGGCAAAATTCATTACCAAGAATACCGTCGTGGTCATGTTGTTGCTGATCTTGAGGTCGTTGGAGATACGGATAAAACTGGAACAACAGTTCACTTCACACCAGACCCAGAGATTTTTACAGAAACAACGACTTTTGATTTTGACAAATTAAACAAACGTATTCAAGAACTAGCCTTTTTGAACCGAGGTCTTCGAATCTCCATAACAGATAAGCGCGAAGGTCTAGAACAAAGCAAACATTACCACTATGAGGGTGGGATTGCTAGCTACGTTGAATATATCAACGAGAACAAGGATGTGATCTTTGATACGCCAATCTACACAGACGGTGAGATGGATGATATCACAGTTGAAGTAGCCATGCAGTACACAACTGGTTACCACGAAAACGTCATGAGTTTCGCGAATAATATTCATACCCATGAAGGTGGAACGCATGAGCAAGGTTTCCGTACAGCGCTGACGCGTGTTATCAATGATTATGCCCGCAAAGAATAAACTGCTAAAAGACAATGAAGACAACCTGACAGGGAAGATGTCCGTGAAGGTTTGACTGCTGTTATCTCTGTCAAGCATCCAAATCCGCAGTTTGAAGGACAAACCAAGACCAAACTGGGGAAATAGCGAAGTAGTTAAGATTACCAATCGTCTCTTTAGCGATGCCTTCTCTGATTTCCTCATGGAGAATCCACAGATTGCCAAGCGCATCGTGGAAAAAGGGATTTTAGCTGCCAAGGCTCGTGTAGCTGCCAAGCGTGCGCGTGAAGTCACTCGCAAGAAATCTGGCTTGGAAATTTCCAATCTTCCAGGAAAACTAGCAGACTGTTCTTCGAACAACCCAGCTGAAACCGAACTCTTTATCGTTGAGGGAGACTCAGCTGGTGGGATCAGCTAAATCTGGTCGTAACCGTGAATTCCAAGCTATCCTGCCAATTCGTGGTAAGATCTTGAACGTTGAAAAAGCTAGCATGGATAAAATCCTTGCAAACGAAGAAATTCGGAGTCTCTTCACAGCCATGGGGACAGGATTTGGTGCAGAATTTGATGTCACTAAGGCTCGTTACCAAAAACTCGTTTTGATGACTGATGCCGATGTCGATGGAGCCCACATTCGTACTCTATTGTTAACCTTGATTTACCGCTACATGAAACCAATTCTAGAAGCTGGATATGTCTACATTGCTCAACCGCCAATCTACGGAGTAAAAGTTGGAAGTGAGATCAAAGAATACATTCAACCTGGTGCAGATCAAGAAATTAAACTCCAAGAAGCCTTAGCACGTCATAGTGAAGGGCGTTCAAAACCAACCATCCAACGTTATAAAGGTTTGGGAGAAATGGACGACCACCAATTGTGGGAAACTACCATGGATCCTGAACATCGCTTGATGGCGCGTGTTTCGGTAGATGATGCAGCAGAAGCTGATAAAATCTTTGATATGTTGATGGGTGACCGAGTTGAACCTCGCCGTGAATTTATCGAAGAAAATGCCGTTTACAGTACCCTTGACGTCTAAAAAATGTGGGAAATAGTTCCCATGACCTAAAAAATATGATATAATCAATACGATTGTTTCTAGTATAAAAGGAGTTTGATATGTCTAATGGACAACTAATTTATCTAATGGTTGCGATTGCAGTCATTTTGATTCTGGCTTATGTAGCGGCAATCTTCCTACGTAAGCGTAATGTAAGTAGATTGACGGCCCTCGAAGAAAGAAAAGAAGAACTCTACAACCTTCCTGTAAATGATGAGGTTGAAGCGGTTAAAAACATGCATTTGATTGGTCAAAGTCAGGTAACCTTCCGTGAATGGAATCAAAAATGGGTTGATTTATCCCTTAACTCATTTGCTGATATTGAAAATAACCTGTTTGAGGCTGAAGGCTATAATAATTCTTTTCGCTTTTTCAAAGCGACTCACCAAATCGATCAAATCGAAAGTCAAATTGATTTAATTGAAGAAGACATTGCGGCGATTCGCAATGCGCTTTCAGAGCTTGAAAAACAAGAGTCTAAGAATAGCGGACGTGTTCTGCATGCTTTGGACTTATTTGAAAATCTGCAACATACCGTAGCAGAAAATTCGGAACAGTATGGTAAAGCCCTTCCTGAAATTGAGAAACAATTGGAAAATATCCAGTCAGAGTTTTCTCAATTTGTAACCTTGAACTCTTCAGGTGACCCAGTTGAAGCTGCAGCAATTCTTGATTCAACTGAAAATCATATTCTCGCTTTGACACATATCGTTGATCGTGTTCCATCTCTCGTGAAGACTTTGTCAACAGAACTTCCAGAACAATTGGAAGATTTGAGGAAGGCTACCGTAAACTCTTGGATGCTAATTATCACTTCACTGAAACGGACATCGAGTCACGCTTCCAACTTTTACATGAATCCTTGAAAAATAATCAAGAAAACATCCGCCAGTTGGAATTGGATAATGCAGAGTATGAAAATACACAAATCCAAGAAGAGATTAATGCGCTCTACGATATCTTCACGCGTGAAATAGCTGCCCAAAAAGTCGTTGAAAGTCTCCTTTCAACGCTTCCAACCTACCTCAATCACTTGAAAGAAAATAATCAGGTTTTGGTTCAAGACCTTGAACGCTTGAATAAAACTTATCTTCTCCCAGAAAGTGATGGGAACCATGTCCGCCGTCTTCAAGCTGAATTGTCAGGGCTTGATACAGCGATCACAGAGGCAACTGAAGATCAGACAGAACCTACTCAAGCCTACTCTGGTTTTAGAGGAGCAGCTTAGTTCACTTCAAAGTAATCTAAAAGACATTGAAGACGAACAAGTTTCTGTTAGTGAACGCCTAGCTCAAATCGAAAAAGATGACATCAATGCTCGTCAAAAAGCAAATGTCTATGTGAACCGTTTGCATACTATCAAACGTTACATGGAGAAGAGAAACTTGCCGGGTATTCCTCAAAGTTTCTTGAAACTTTTCTTCACTGCAAGCCATAACACAGAAGATCTGATGGCAGAGTTAGAACAAGCACAAGTTAATATTGAATCAGTTAAACGAATTCTTGAAATTGCGACCCATGACATGGAGGCTCTTGAAACAGAAACCTACAATATTGTTCAATACGCGACCTTGACGGAGCAACTCTTGCAGTATTCAAACCGTTACCGTTCATTTGATGAGCGTATCCAGCAAGCTTTCAATGAAGCACTTGAAATTTTTTTGAAAAAGAATTTGACTACAAGGCATCATTTGAGAAGATTTCTCAGGCCTTGGAAGTTGCAGAACCAGGAGTCACAAATCGCTTTGTTTCTTCTTATGAAAAAACACGTGAAGCGATTCGCTTCTAATACCTGAAAAGCTTAGATCATCTAGGCTTTTTTTATTATTTCTTTCAAAAATAGAAGAATATCGATTTATCATTGAAATTATAGTTCTGATTTGATATGATGGAGTATGAAGAAAAAAATAGAGAAGCGTGTTTCCACGATAAAAAAAGAGAAATGTATTACTGGTTTTAGTAGGTATTTTTAAGTCTTGCTATGCTCTGCCTAGGTGGCGTGATTGGTCACAAGATTTCTGCAGAAACAGTCCTATGAACAGAAAAATTGAAACCTTAAAAAAATGAAAAAAAGATCAACAATTCAACGTAGGCAGTCAGAGAGACCATTTCCGAAAAAGGTCAAGCTGAAGTGATTGTCTCACTATCCCTCTTCAAGGAGAGGAAGTCATTGCGCCTGTTAGAGAAAAGATCAACCAGGATATTAAGGAAAAGCTGGAAGATAAAGAAGATTTGGTTTTTTATTATACGGAGCAGTTGGATCCCGTCCTAAAGGGAGTTGTGGCTCGTAATATTAGTAAGCAAGTTTACGATTTGTCTGCAGCAAAGGTTGAAGAAAAAGAAAAGACTTCTTTAGGAAAAATTTTCTTGACAGAAGACGGTAAAACTTTTACTCTTAGTCAACTTTTCAAAGATGCGACCAAGGCTAAGGAACTCTTGCTGAGTCAAATAAAAGCAACCCTAGAAGATAAGAAACTTGACCAGACAAAAATTGATCAGGTCCTAAAAAACTTTACAGACCAAGATTTGTCGTCATGGAGCTTTGACTATAAAGATAGTCAACTCATCCTTTATCCTGCTGACCTAGGGGAGACTCTGGAGGAAATTGCTTTACCAATATCCAGTTTCTTTGATGTTATTGAGTCATCCTATTTGCTTGAGAAAGATGCTGAACTTTACCAAACTCATTTTGCTCAGAAAAATAAAAAAGTTGTAGCCTTGACCTTTGATGATGGTCCAAATCCATCTACAACTACGCAAGCTTTGGATACATTAGCTAAGTACAATGTAAAGGCGACTTTCTTTGTACTTGGTAAAAACATTGCTGGCAATGAAGATCTTCTGAAACGAATGAAATCAGAAGGCCATGTTGTAGGAAACCATAGCTGGGATCATCCCGTTCTTTCCAAATTGTCTCTGGAAGATGCTAAAAAACAAATCACGGATACGGAAGATTCATTGACAAAGGTTTTAGGTTCGAGTTCTAAACTTATGCGACCTCCTTACGGAGCGATTACAGATGATATTCGTAATAGTCTGGATTTGAGTTTTATCATGTGGAATGTAGATAGTTTGGACTGGAAGAGCAAGAATGAAACTGCTATTTTAACAGAGATTCAGCATCAAGTTCGTAATGGATCGATTGTTCTTATGCATGATATTCACGGCGCTACAGTTAATGCTCTTCCAAAGATTATAGAATATCTGAAAGAGCAAGGTTATACATTTGTGACTATTCCGGAATTGCTCAATTCACGTCTAAAAGCTCACGAAATGTATTATGACCGTGATCAATAATTGTTAAAATCTAAAGGAGCAAGTGTTCTGGCAATCAGGACTTTGTTTCTTTAGATTTTCTTCACATAGAAAGGAAAAAATATGAAATCTTATACGCTTAAATAATGGAGTTTCAATCCTGTTTCTAGGATTTGGAACATGGAAAGGCTGAAAATGGAGAGGTAGCCTACCAAGCTGTTTTTAGAAGCTTTTGAAAGGCTGGTTATCGATCATATCGATACTGCGGCTATCTATAAAAATGAGGAGAGTGTTGGTCGCGCTATTCGAGATAGTGGTATTCCACGCCAAGAAATCTTTGTAACGACCAAACTCTGGAATACCAATCACAGCTATGAAGAAGCTCGCCAAGCTTTTTGAGGAATCAATGGAAAAACTGAGCTTGGATTATCTAGATTTGTACCTCATCCATTGGCCAAATCCAAAACCTACTAAGAGAAAAATGACGAATGGGAAAACTCGCAATGCTGAAGTCTGGAGAGCGATGGAGGATCTTTACCAAAGAAGGCAAAATCCGTGCTATCGGCGTTAGTAATTTCTTCCTCAGCATTTGGATGCTTTTGCTAGAGACAGCAAGAGTCATTCCAGCGGTTAATCAGGTGCGCTTAGCGCCAGGGAGTTTATCAAGAAGAAGTGGTTGACTACTGTAGAGAGAAAGGGAATTCTCCTAGAGGCCTGGGGACCATTTTGGGCAAGGAGAGTTGTTTGACACAGAAAGAAGTCCAAGAAATTGCTGCTAAGCATGGGAAATCAGTGGCTCAAATTGCCTTGGCTTGGAGTTTGGCAGAAGAGTTTTTACCGTTACCCTAAGTCCGTGACAGCCTCTCGCATCCAGAGCAATCTTGACTGTTTTGGGATTGAACTCAGCAAAGAAGAGCGAGAGATCTTAAAGACTATCTCAGTGACTTCTGGTGCACCTCGTGTGGATGAGATGGATTTTTAGAAAGTAAGAAAAAGGATTGTAAATTTTCTCTCTTTCTGATATAATAATCAACAAGAAAGAAAGTCTTATGGCGTTCTTCAAGCGAGCTTGGGATAGTGGGAGCCAAGTAGGACAAGGTAAGAAACTGGCGCTTTCTGTCGTATTTTTAAAAACAATGAAGTAATAAATTAGGGTGGAACCGCGTTTCAGACGCCCCTAGTCGCAAGACTTGGGTGTTGAAATTCGGTTCTTTTTGAATTTCGTCTAATACCTAAGTAGAAAGGAGCATAATGCTTAAAGGATCTTGTTTATGCAAAGCAGTGACCTATACTTTAGATGAGGAATTGTCGGAATTAGTTTTTTGTCATTGCTCATTCTGTCGGAAAGCAACTGCGTCTGCCTATACAGTTAATGCCAAAGTTAGCAGCAAAAATTTAGTATTGTATGGAGAAAAGAATTTAGTTACTTATAGTTCATCTCCAGGGAAACAACGCTATTACTGCCAGAACTGTCACAGTCAAATTTTCACTATTCAAGAAAGATGTACCAGAAGTTTGTGCTTTGAAATTGGGTACAGTAGATGAATGCAATCAGAATTTACAAACTGTTCCCAAACGTCATATTTTTCAGGCCCCAGCTTTTTCTTGGTTGCTTGATGAGTAAATCCAAAAAGATAATATAAATTAAAGGAGTAAACAATGTTTAAAAAATTGACTTTCCACTGCGTCAGTGGCAGAGACCTCCTTATAGTCGGGCTGAGCTAGACGCGGTACTAACTCGTCTTGCCTCGTATAATCGACGAGGCAGACTCGTGTCGCAAGTAATTTATAAAAAAAGGAGTAAACAATGTCTAAAAAATTGACTTTCCAGGAAATCATCCTTACTTTGCAACAATTTTGGAATGACCAAGGTTGTATGCTTATGCAGGCTTATGATAATGAAAAAGGTGCGGGAACGATGAGTCCTTACACTTTCCTTCGCGCTATCGGACCTGAGCCATGGAATGCGGCTTATGTAGAGCCATCACGTCGTCCTGCTGACGGTCGTTACGGGGAAAATCCTAACCGTCTTTACCAACACCACCAATTCCAAGTAGTTATGAAGCCTTCTCCATCAAACATCCAAGAACTTTACCTTGAGTCTTTGGAAAAATTGGGAATCAATCCTTTGGAACACGATATTCGATTCGTTGAAGATAACTGGGAAAATCCTTCTACTGGTTCAGCTGGTCTTGGCTGGGAAGTTTGGCTGGATGGGATGGAAATCACTCAGTTCACTTACTTCCAACAAGTTGGTGGATTGGCAACTGGCCCTGTGACTGCGGAAGTTACCTATGGTTTGGAGCGCTTGGCTTCTTACATCCAAGAAGTGGACTCTGTCTATGATATTGAGTGGGCTGATGGTGTAAAATACGGAGAAATCTTTATCCAGCCTGAGTACGAGCACTCAAAATATTCATTTGAAATTTCGGACCAAGAAATGTTGCTAGAAAACTTTGATAAGTTCGAAAAAGAAGCTGGTCGTGCCTTGGAAGAGGGCTTGGTTCACCCTGCCTATGACTATGTTCTCAAATGTTCACACACCTTTAATCTGCTTGACGCGCGTGGTGCCGTATCCGTAACGGAGCGCGCAGGCTATATCGCTCGTATCCGTAACCTGGCCCGTGTCGTAGCCAAAACCTTTGTCGCAGAACGCAAACGCCTAGGCTACCCACTTTTGGATGAAGCAACACGAGCTAAACTCTTAGCAGAAGACGCAGAATAAAGAGAGTGACAAATTACGAAAATGGGCGAACAGAGTGAGCCTTGAGCCAGTTGCCGTAGTGATGAAGGTATCCTTAGTGAAGCTAAGGATACTAGGCAAAATTGGAGACTTTTGGCTCCAATTTTAGCAATGAAACAACGAAGTTGGTTGCTTGCGTGCCAATCACATAAGGCAAACTGGAAAATAAAAAGATACTTTTCGGAGAAAAAACATGACAAAAAACTTATTAGTAGAACTCGGTCTTGAAGAGTTACCAGCCTATGTAGTAACTCCAAGTGAAAAACAACTAGGTGAAAAAATGGCAGCTTTCCTAAAAGAAAATCGTCTTTCCTTTGAAGCCATTCAAACCTTCTCAACCCCACGTCGTTTAGCTGTTCGTGTGACTGGTCTTGCAGACAAACAGTCTGATTTGACAGAAGATTTCAAGGGGCCAGCAAAGAAAATTGCCTTGGATGGTGATGGAAACTTCACCAAAGCAGCTCAAGGATTTGTCCGTGGGAAAGGCTTGACAGTTGAAGATATTGAATTCCGTGAAATCAAGGGTGAAGAATATGTCTATGTTACCAAGGAAGAAATAGGCCAACCAGTTGAAGCCATTGTTCCAGGTGTAGTAGACGTATTGAAGTCACTGACTTTCCCTGTCAGCATGCACTGGGCTAACAATACTTTTGAATATATCCGTCCTGTTCACACTTTGACTGTTCTTTTAGATGAAGAAGAGTTCGATTTGGATTTCCTTGATATCAAGGGCGGTCGTGTGAGTCGCGGTCATCGTTTCTTGGGACAAGAAACCAAGATTCAGTCAGCATTGAGCTATGAAGAAGACCTTCGTAGCCAGTTTGTAATCGCAGATCCTCGTGAACGTGAGCAAATGATTGTTGACCAAATCAAGGCAATCGAAGCTGAACATGGCGTACGTATCGAAATTGATGTCGACTTGCTGAACGAAGTCTTGAACTTGGTTGAATACCCAACTGCCTTTATGGGAAGTTTTGATGCTAAATACCTTGAAGTTCCAGAAGAAGTTTTGGTGACTTCGATGAAGGAACACCAACGTTACTTTGTTGTTCGTAATCAAGACGGTAAACTCTTACCAAACTTCATTTCAGTCCGTAATGGAAATGCAGAGCATTTGGAAAATGTTATCAAAGGAAATGAAAAAGTATTAGTTGCCCGTTTGGAAGATGGTGAATTCTTCTGGCGTGAAGACCAAAAATTGGTCATTGCAGATCTTGTTGAAAAATTGAACCAGGTGACCTTCCACGAAAAGATTGGTTCCCTTCGTGAACACATGATTCGTACAGGTCAGATTGCCGTCCTTTTGGCGGAAAAAGCTGGTTTATCAGTGGATGAAACGATTGACCTAGCTCGTGCAGCAGCCATTTACAAGTTTGACTTGTTGACAGGTATGGTTGGTGAATTTGACGAACTCCAAGGTATTATGGGTGAAAAATATGCCCTTCTTGCTGGAGAAACTCCAGCGGTGGCAGCTGCTATTCGTGAACACTACATGCCTACATCAGCCGAAGGCAAACTTCCAGAGAGCAAGGTTGGAGCAGTTCTAGCCATTGCAGACAAATTGGATACGATTTTGAGTTTCTTCTCAGTAGGCTTGATTCCTTCAGGTTCTAATGACCCTTATGCCCTTCGTCGTGCAACTCAAGGTGTAGTTCGTATCTTGGATGCTTTTGGTTGGCACATTGCTATGGATGAGCTGATTGACAGCCTTTATGCTTTGAAATTCGACAGCTTAACTTATGAAAATAAAGCGGAGGTCATGGACTTTATCAAGGCTCGTGTCGATAAGATGATGGGTTCAATTCCAAAAGACATTAAGGAAGCAGTCCTTGCAAGTTTGAACTTTGTCGTGGCGGATATGTTGGAAGCAGCAAGTGCTCTTGTAGAAGCAAGCAAGAAAGAAGACTTCAAACCATCTGTTGAATCCCTTTCACGTGCCTTTAACTTGGCTGAAAAAGCCGAAGGGACTGATACTGTTGATCCAGCTCTCTTTGAGAATGAAGAAGAGAAAGCCTTGGCAGAAGCAGTAGAATCACTCGTTTTGTCAGGGACTGCAAGTCAGCAATTAGAACAACTCTTTGCGCTTAGCCCAGTTATTGATGCTTTCTTTGAAAATACTATGGTAATGGCTGAAGATCAGGATGTCCGTCAAAATCGTTTGGCTATCTTGTCTCATTTAACTCAAAAAGCAGCTAAACTTGCACGTTTCAATCAAATTAATACCAAATAAAAATAAAATCTGTTAAACGGATTAAACCTTATCACAAAGGAGAAGAAATGGATCCGAAAAAAATCGCTCGTATCAACGAGCTTGCCAAAAAGAAAAAAACAGAAGGCTTAACTTCTGCTGAAAAAGTGGAACAAGCTAAACTTCGTGAGGAGTACATCGAAGGCTATCGTCGTTCTGTTCGTCACCACATTGAAGGAATTAAAATTGTGGATGAGGAAGGAAATGACGTCACACCAGAAAAACTACGTCAGGTACAACGTGAAAAAGGTTTGCACGGCCGTAGTCTTGATGATCCAAACTCATAAAATGAAAGGGGTTGTAGATGATTTACATTCCCCTTTTCTTTTGCAATAAAAAAGAAGGAGCCAAGTGGCTCCTTTTTGGTTTCTTAGTTGCTTGCGCCAGAAGTAGCGTCAGCGTCACCACCGTGGCCTCCAGCATCCCCTGAATCAGAAGCGCCAGAAGTAGCATCGGCGTCTCCATGACCTCCAGCAGCAGGAGCAAATGGTCCGCTACCACCTACCAAACGTTGACCAGTTTCTTTTAGGTACCAGTCAAGCCATGGTTGGAAGTTAAACACGATTTCATTGATACCAGCGTATGATCCGTCAGGATAGTACATCGCTTGGTAGTTGTGGGTGTTGATGACACCTGCAGGAGAACCTGGAACGATAGTACGGACGTATTCTTGGTTTCCGTTGCGAAGTGTTCCGATAACCCACTCTACGTTCTTCATACGTGCTGGTGGAAGAGAACCATGAACAGTCGACATACGGCTACCTGATTGAGGTGGTACACGTTTGGCAAACATGGTGTCTGGATCTTGGTGAGCGTTGTTGTAGTAGAGGAATTGGTTGTTGTCGTCAGCGTATGTCAATTCAAATGGCATAGCTTTCAAGAACATATCAATTTGGTTAACTGTCAAGATACCGTGGTCCAATTTGACATAGGTATCACCAGAAACAGCGCCAGTGATTGCAGCAACTTTTTCTACCCATTCTGGATCGTCAGGATCAACTTCTGTGATGGTTGTAGCGATTGGTTTTCCACAATCCAAGTCTTCTGGTTCGATTGGTTTTGGTTTTTTCAATTTCGAAACGACTCCTACGTATTTTACAAAGTTATCTAAGCAAGTCTCAAGGAATTTAACAGTTCCTTCGTTGGTGATATTTCCGTTGTTATCAAAAGCTTCCTTAGCTTTACCAAGAAGGAATTCATTCCCTGGAAGCGTGTAGGCATTAACACCTGGAGCGTCAAGGATTTTACGAAGGTGAACTTGGGCACGTGATGTTCCTTGGTCATAGTATGATGCACCCACAATCATAACAGGCTTGTTTTCAAATGGATGAACTTCGTATGAAAGCCATTCGAGTACAGATTTGAGAGAAGCTGAGATAGTGTGGTTGTGCTCAGGAGTAGCGATAATGACACCATCAGCACGTGTAATCTTGTTATACAAGAAACGCAATTGGAAACTTTCGTCCCATTTTTCGTCTTGGTTAAACATTGGAACTTCGTCGATTTCAAGGACTTCTAATTCAAATTTGAATTTGAAATTGCGACGAATAAATTCCAAGAGTTTGCGGTTATATGATTGATCGTAGTTTGATCCAACAAGTCCAACAAATTTCATTCTTTTCGGTCTCCCTATCTTACAAATTTTTCCCAGTCAAATTCTTCAGCGTCTTTGCGAAGCAATTCTTGTGCATTGCGCAATTTTTCAGTAATTTTCACAAAGATACGGAAGTCATCAAAGATGGCATCCAATTTCTTGATGACGTCAAGGTCAACCAAGTCGCCACTTGGGTTAAATGCTTGAAGAGAGTGTGAGAGCAAGAATTCATCTGGTAGAACATTTGCCTTAATTTCAGGAGCATTCAAGATTTGACGAAGTTGCAATTGGGCACGAGATGAACCAAGTGTACCGTAAGAAGCACCAGTAATCATGATTGGTTTGTTCAAAAGTGGGTAAATACCGTAAGATAGCCAAGCAAGAGCGCTCATCAAAACTGCAGGGATAGAGTGGTCGTACTCAGGAGTACCGATAATCACACCATCAGATGCTTCGATTTTGGCTGCAATCTCAAGAATTTCAGCGGGAAGAAGTTTATCTGCTGGTTTGTTGAAAACAGGGATATCCTTGATTTCAACGAGTTCAATTTCAGCTTTATCAGCAAAGTGTTTTTGCATGTATTGGAGCAATTGGCGGTTTGTAGAACGTTTAGAGTTCGTTCCAACAATGGCAATAAGTTTTAGCATGAGATTTCCTTTCTCTTTTTACATAATACAATTTTGAAGGCCTGAAGAACAAGCAAGGTGCCCCTCTTTGTCGATGATGATGGCTTCAATCCCATCTATACTTTCGACTTGCCAGAGGATAGAAGCGCTTCGTTCTCCGAAAAGGCGTGTTGTCCATATCTCACCATCAACGGATTTATCAGAGATAATCGTTAGGCTAGCGAGATCGGTTTCGACAGGGAATCCTGTCTCACTATCAAAAGATATGGTGATAGTCTTTTTCCATCTACTGTCAGGTGGCGTTCATAGATACCTGAAGTGACAACGGATTTATTAGAAGCAGGAATGGTTAGGAGATGATTGCCACGAGGATTTCGCGGATCTTGAATACCGATTTGCCAGGCTTTCCCTTCTTTGGTTTGGTTATTCCCGATGGTGAGGATATTTCCTCCGAGATTGATCAAGGCAGAGGTGACACCGTGCTCTTTCAAATACTGAGCAACCTTATCTGCACTATAGCCCTTGGCTAAACAACCTAAATCAAGCTTCATTCCTTTCTTATCTAAAAAGACAGTAGAGCTAGTCGGATCTAACTTGATAAAATGCGGGTTAACTAGAGGCAAGACAGCTTCGATTTCGTTTAACTCTGGAAGCCGTGCATCTGCAAATCCGATTCGCCAGGTTTGAATCAAGGGACCGATACTGATATTTAGATGGCTAGAGGGAGCTAGGCTATGCTCCAGTCCAAGAGCAATCAGTTCAAATAGGTCAGGATGAACCTTAACAGGTGCGATTCCAGCCTGGTAGTTGATTTCCATCAGTTCGGATTCTTGACTGTTGGCGTTGAAGCGGTATTCGAGCTCCTTTGAGCAAAGTCAAAGCTCCTTGAAGCAGGGCAATCAGCCTGTTCATCTACTAATGAAATCGTGATAGTTGTTCCCATTAGCCGTTCAGAACGTGAACGAAGAGGCAAGCTACCAACTCCTTTCTTCTTGTAGGAAATCATTCTAAGATAAGTTAGATTAATAGAAAATTTAACCCCTTACATTTTTCTTTTCCATGTATCTAGCATACCATAAAGTCAGCGTTTTTCACAAATAAATTTTAACAAAAAGTCAAGAAATATGCTTAAAAAAATATGGAAGGAAATGAAACAAATAATATAGCAAAGAATAATTTTTTTCTGAAAAAAAGAGAATTCTAAGCAAATACCTTGTAAACGCTAACAGTAAATGATATACTAGGAGGGTAAATTAAATTTTAAAGGTGGAATTATTCTATGAGTAAAATCGTTGTAGTTGGTGCTAACCACGCTGGTACAGCATGTATCAACACTATGTTGGACAACTTTGGACATGAAAATGAAATCGTTGTATTTGACCAAAACTCAAATATTTCATTCCTTGGTTGTGGAATGGCGCTTTGGATCGGGGAACAAATTGATGGCCCAGAAGGTCTCTTCTACTCTGATAAAGAAATTGGAAGCAAAAGGTGCTAAAGTGTACATGAACTCACCAGTTCTTTCAATTGACTACGATAACAAAGTTGTGACAGCAGAAGTTGAAGGTAAAGAACACAAAGAGTCTTATGATAAATTGATCTTTGCTACTGGTTCAACTCCAATCTTGCCTCCAATCGAAGGTGTTGAAATTGTTAAGGGCAACCGCGAATTCAAAGCAACTCTTGAAAATGTACAATTTGTTAAATTGTACCAAAACGCTGAGGAAGTTATTGAAAAACTTGAAGACAAGAGCAAACACCTTGAGCGCATTGCCGTTGTTGGTGGTGGTTACATCGGTGTTGAGCTTGCTGAAGCTTTCGAGCGTCTTGGAAAAGAAGTAGTGCTTGTAGATATCGTAGACACTGTTTTGAACGGCTACTATGACAAAGACTTCACTCAAATGATGGCGAAAAACTTGGAAGACCACAACATCCGCTTGGCTCTTGGTCAAACAGTTAAAGCTATCCAGGGTGACGGCAAAGTAGAACGCTTGGTGACAGACAAAGAAACATTTGATGTGGATATGGTTGTTCTTGCAGTTGGTTTCCGTCCTAACACAGCTCTTGCTGATGGTAAGATTGAACTCTTCCGCAACGGTGCCTTCCTTGTAGACAAGAAACAAGAAACTTCAATCCCAGGTGTTTATGCAGTAGGTGACTGTGCGACTGTTTATGACAACGCTCGTAAAGACACTAGCTACATCGCGCTTGCATCTAATGCTGTACGTACTGGTATTGTTGGTGCTTATAACGCTTGTGGACATGAATTGGAAGGAATCGGTGTACAAGGATCAAACGGTATCTCTATCTACGGTCTTCACATGGTTTCGACTGGTTTGACTCTTGAAAAAGCTAAAGCTGCTGGTTACAACGCAACTGAAACAGGCTTTAACGATCTTCAAAAACCAGAATTTATCAAACATGACAACCACGAAGTTGCCATCAAGATTGTCTTTGACAAAGACAGCCGTGAAATCCTTGGTGCGCAAATGGTATCTCATGACTCATCAATCGGTATGGGAATCCATATGTTCTCACTTGCTATCCAAGAGCATGTGACAATTGACAAGTTGGCATTGACAGACCTATTCTTCTTGCCACACTTTAACAAACCATACAACTATATCACAATGGCTGCACTTACAGCTGAAAAATAGAAATGGATGAACTATCTGGCCTCAACTGAAGGTCAGGTAGTTTTTTGTCAATCTGTACCCAGACAAATATTGTTTTTCTATCTTGTACTTCATTCTAATCTAGCTTAAAATGAAATGGTAGCTACCAATACAAATGATGAGGAAAAAGAAATGACTGAAAATCGTTATGAATTAAATAAAAATTTGGCGCAGATGCTCAAAGGTGGGGTTATCATGGATGTTCAGAACCCTAAACAGGCTCGTATTGCAGAGGCTGCTGGTGCAGCTGCTGTTATGGCCTTGGAGCGGATTCCAGCTGATATTCGTGCGGCTGGTGGAGTTTCCCGTATGAGCGACCCAAAGATGATTAAGGAAATCCAAGAAGCGGTCAGTATTCCAGTGATGGCAAAGGTTAGAATCGGACATTTTGTTGAAGCTCAGATTTTAGAGGCTATTGAGATTGACTATATCGATGAGAGTGAAGTGTTGTCTCCAGCTGATGACCGTTTCCATGTGGACAAGAAAGAATTCCAAGTTCCTTTTGTCTGTGGAGCTAAGGACTTGGGTGAAGCCTTGCGTCGTATCGCTGAGGGAGCTTCCATGATTCGTACAAAAGGAGAACCCGGTACAGGAGATATCGTTCAAGCCGTTCGTCATATGCGCATGATGAATCAAGAAATTCGCCGTATTCAAAATCTACGCGAAGATGAACTTTATGTGGCTGCCAAGGACTTGCAAGTCCCTGTAGAATTGGTTCAATACGTCCATGAACATGGAAGATTGCCAGTTGTCAACTTTGCAGCTGGAGGTGTTGCAACACCAGCAGATGCTGCGCTGATGATGCAATTGGGGGCAGAGGGCGTCTTTGTCGGTTCAGGTATTTTCAAGTCAGGAGATCCTGTTAAACGAGCAAGTGCCATTGTCAAAGCGGTGACCAACTACCAAAATCCTCAAATTTTGGCTCAAATCTCTGAAGATCTAGGGGAAGCCATGGTTGGTATCAATGAGAATGAAATCCAAATTCTTATGGCAGAGCGAGGAAAATAGATGAAAATCGGAATATTGGCCTTGCAAGGAGCCTTTGCAGAACATGCAAAAGTGCTAGATAAATTAGGAGTCACTAGTGTCGAAATCAGAAATTTAGATGATTTTCAACAACATCAGAGTGACTTGTCTGGTTTGATTTTGCCTGGCGGTGAGTCTACAACCATGGGCAAGCTCTTGCGAGACCAGGACATGCTGCTTCCTCTAAGAGAAGCTATTCTCAATGGCTTACCAGTCTTTGGAACTTGTGCGGGCTTAATCTTGCTGGCTAAGAAAATTACTTCTCAGGAAGAAAGTCATCTAGCGACTATGGATATAGTAGTAGAGCGTAATGCTTATGGACGCCAACTAGGAAGCTTCTATACAGAGGCAGAATGTAAGGGAGTCGGTCAGATTCCCATGACTTTTATCCGTGGACCTATTATCAGCAGTGTTGGAGAGGGTGTAGAAATTCTAGCAACAGTTGATGATCAAATCGTTGCAGCTCAAGAACAGAATATGCTGGTAACCTCTTTCCATCCAGAATTGACAGATGATGCTCGCTTGCACCAGTATTTTATCAATATGTGTAAAGAAAAAAGTTGAGAAAAGATTCTCAACTTTTTTACATGTAATAAACAATCGCGATATATTGGAGTGCAGACGCAGCTAGGATAAAGAGATGCCAAATCATGTGGAAATATGGTTTTTTCTTAGCGTAAAATCCAGCTCCAACTGTGTAACAGAGCCCACCAGTTACCATAAGACTCCAGAAAATTGGTGTTGTTTGACTAATAATGGCAGGAATGATAGCTAGAACCAACCAGCCCATAATCAGGTAAAGAGCAAGGCTGAATTTTTCATTGACCTTTTTAGCAAATATTTTATAGAGGATGCCAAAGATGGTCGTTCCCCACTGAATGGCAATGATCAGATAGCCAAACCAGTTATTCATCAAAGTCAATACGACTGGCGTATAAGAGCCTGCGATAGCCACATAAATCATAGAATGGTCGATGATTCGTAAGACGTATTTGTGGGTTGAACCATAGGCCATAGAGTGGTAAATGGTTGACGAGAGAAACATAAGAAACAGACTGATAACAAAGATAGAGACACCAAAAGATGATAAAAATCCGTGTGCTTCATAACTATAGGTGGATGAAATGGGGAGTAAGATGAGCATGATAACGGCACCGACAGCATGGGTCACGCTGTTGGCAATTTCTTCTCCAAAACTGAGTTTTTTACTGAGTTTTAGGCTAGTATTCATTGGGATACCTCCTCTTCTTTGTTAAGGATTAAGTCTAGAGTTTGATGATAGAGTTTAACCGTTTGACAGCTGGTTTGGATAATAGGATTTTCTGGATCAATCCCATGGTTCATGTAGTCCACAAAAGCGTCGTAGAGCTGGTCTGAGCTTGCTTGAGTTTGCAGAGTATTAAGTGTCTGAGCAATTTCTTGGATCGAAAAGACAGACTTGAGAGTGGTAATGGCAATTAAACGAGCAATCTGTTTGCGTTGGTATTTCTTCTTGTCAGGCTTTGTCAGGTAACCATGTTTGACATAGTTATTGACCATGGATGCTGTTAGCCCCTTTTCTTTATCTGGAGAGATGGGGGCACAGACTTGATTGACATAAAGCAAAAACCTGATCCAGATAGAGGTCAATGTTTGGGAATGTCTTCCCATTTTGGGTAGGAAAAAGTTAGAATTCATTTCAACTCCTTTTTTTATCTAGTTTTCAAATAACTAGATTATAAAATAATAAAAAAACAAAAAGTCAAGTTTCAACTGCTTGTAGAAAGCCCTAAATTATGCTATGATGAGAGAAAACTAGTCAGAAATGAGGAGAAAAGATGGAGATTCGTTTAGCTTTTCCAAACGAAGTAGAGGCGATTATGCAGGTGATGGAGGATGCCAAAAAATGCTTAGCCAAGTCAGGAAGTGACCAGTGGCAAAATGGCTATCCAAATGCTGACATCATTATTGATGATATTATCTCAGGTCAAGCCTATGTAGCCTTGGAAGAAGGAGACTTACTGGCTTATGCTGCTGTGATCAAGAGTCCAGAAGAAGCCTATGAAGCGATTTATGAAGGAAATTGGCAAGGGAGAGAGTCAGAATATCTGGTCTTTCACCGTATCGCCGTAGCAACAGATGTCCAAGGTCAGGGAGTTGCTCAGACTTTCCTAGAAGGCTTGATTGAAGGATTTGATTATCTAGATTTTCGTTCAGATACGCATGCAGAAAACAAGGCCATGCAGCATATTTTTGAAAAGCTAGGCTTCCAACAGGTCGGGAAAGTTCCAGTTGATGGGGAACGCTTGGCCTATCAGAAATTAAAAAAATGAAGCAGAATAAGTACGTAAAAATGCTCTACCCGTCGCCAATTGGGACCTTATCCTTAGTTGCTGACGAGCAATATCTGTATGGAATTTGGGTACAGGACCAGAAGCATTTTGAGAGGGGATTAGGAGATAAAACAATAGAAGAAGTTGTTAATCATCCTGTATTAGAGCAAGTCATTTCCTATTTAGATACCTATTTCGAAGGCAGGGTTCAGGATCTATCTGACTTACCTTTGGCTCCTATTGGAACAGATTTTGAAAAGCGAGTCTGGGCTTACTTGCAGAGCATTCCTTATGGGCAAACAGTAACTTACGGACAAATAGCTCAAGACCTGCAAGTGGCTTCTGCCCAAGCGATTGGCGGAGCAGTGGGGCGCAATCCCTGGTCCATCCTCGTACCCTGTCATCGTGTGATGGGTTCAGGAAATCGCTTGACAGGCTATGCATCTGGAGTCGAAAAGAAAGCCTGGCTCTTGCAGCATGAAGGTGCAGTTTTTCAAGAAAATAAAGAATAGAAAGAAAAGAAGATGTTAGAATTTATTGAATACCCAAAATGTTCAACTTGTAAGAAAGCAAAAAATGAACTAGACCAACTCGGACTTGACTACAAAGACGTCCACATCGTAGAAGAAACACCAAGTGAAGAAGTGATTTTGAACTGGTTGGAAACTTCCGGTTTTGAAGTGAAACAATTTTTCAATACCAGCGGGATCAAATACCGTGAACTGGGCCTGAAAGATAAGGTGGGAAGCTTGTCAAAACAAGAAGCAGCCAAGCTTCTGGCTAGTGATGGCATGCTGTTAAAACGTCCAATTTTGGTGGAAAATGGTGCTGTTATACAAATTGGCTATAGAAAATCTTACGGGGAACTGGGCTTGAAATAGTTTTTATCTATCTCCTTGATAGGTAAAATATATAGCCTCCCTGTTTTAAAGTGTGATAAACTAGAAGGTAGACAAAGTCTGATTAGCCCGTAGCAAATAATTTGCTTGCGAGCAGAAGTATGGTAGAATGAATCATTATCAGGAGAGGATGTTTTTATGACTGTTACAACATTTTTAGCGTCAGATTGGTACCAAAGTTTGATGCAATTCATTCCGGATGGCAAGCTCTTTAGTTTGCGTTCGGTTTTTGATGGAATTCCAAGGATTGTCCAACAACTGCCTACAACCTTGATGTTGACTCTTGGAGGTGCACTTTTTGGTTTGCTACTTGCCCTGATTTTTGCCATTGTTAAGATCAATCGTGTTAAGATTTTATATCCCTTGCAGGCCTTTTTTTCGTCAGCTTTTTAAAAAGGGTACCCCCAATCTAGTTCAACTCATGTTGACCTACTACGGAATTCCACTTTGCACTGAAAGCTATCAATCAACAATGGGGAACCAGCTTCAATATCAATGCTATTCCAGCAGCAACCTTTGCTATTGTAGCTTTTGCCTTTAATGAGGCAGCTTATGCCAGCGAAACCATTCGTGCAGCCATCCTTTCTGTCAATCCAGGTGAGATTGAGGCAGCGCGCAGTCTTGGTATGACACGAGCGCAAGTTTATCGTCGCGTAATTATTCCAAATGCAGCGGTGGTAGCTACTCCAACCTTGATCAATTCCCTCATCGGTTTGACCAAGGGAACTTCTCTAGCCTTTAGTGCGGGTGTTGTCGAAGTTTTTGCTCAAGCTCAGATTTTGGGTGGAGCAGATTATCGTTATTTTGAGCGCTTCATCTCCGTTGCCCTTGTTTATTGGGTAGTCAATATCGGAATTGAAAGCCTCGGTCGTTTCATCGAGAAGAAAATGGCTATTTCAGCACCGGATACAGTGAAACTACAGATGTGAAAGGAGACCTTCGTTAATGATTAAGATTTCGAATTTAAGCAAATCCTTTTCAGGACAGACTGTCTTGGATCATCTGGACTTGGATATCCAAAAGGGAGAAGTAGTGGCCTTGATTGGTTCATCTGGAGCTGGAAAATCAACCTTTCTTCGTAGTTTGAACTATCTTGAAACTCCAGATAGTGGAACGATTCAGATTGATAATTTTAAAGTTGATTTTTCTCAGATTAGCCAAGAAGAGATCCTAACCCTTCGTCGCAAGTTGTCCATGGTTTTCCAACAGTTTAATTTGTTTGAACGCCGAACAGCTCTTGACAATGTCAAGGAAGGTTTGGTTGTCGTTAAGAAATTATCGGACGAGGAAGCAACAAAAATCGCTAAGGAAGAGTTGGCCAAGGTTGGTCTTTCTGATCCGTGAGCACCATTACCCTCGCCATTTATCAGGTGGGACAAAAGCAACGGGTTGCTCTAGCGCGTGCCCTCGCTATGAAACCAGATGTCTTGCTCTTGGACGAACCAACATCAGCTCTTGATCCAGAATTGGTCGGAGAAGTAGAAAAGTCTATTGCAGACGCCGCTAAGTCTGGTCAGACCATGATCTTGGTTAGTCACGATATGTCTTTTGTAGCCCAAGTGGCAGATAAAATTTTGTTCCTAGATAAGGGGAAAATTATCGAGTCAGGCACACCCGATGAAATCATCAATCATCCGAAAGAAGAACGGACAAAAGAATTCTTCGCTAGTTACAAACGGACTTATATTTGATATAATAGAAGAAGGAAAACTCAGTTAGTTGGACTAGCTGAGTTTACTCTTTAAAAAAGATAGAAACGAGAGAGATCATGCTGCTGCAACTGTTTTCTTTATATTTCGAGAGTTTGATCTTAACGACCATCCTTGTCGTGATTTTTCTGGGGATTTGGATTGGATTGAGAGCTATGTCTGGTGTGGACAAGACAGCCAAAGCTCGCCAAGCTCATCTCTATGATATGATTATGATTGGAGTTTTGGTGATTCCAGTATTATCCTTTGCCGTCATGAGTCTCATTTTAGTTTTCAGAGCATAATGCTTGCTAAATAAACTTCAAACAGTTAGAATAAAGATAGTTACAACAAGAAAGAAGGAATCGAAATGTACGATACGATTATTATCGGTGCTGGACCTGCGGGAATGACAGCTGCCTTATATGCCGCTCGAAGCAATTTGAAAGTGGCTTTGATTGAAGGTGGTCTGCCAGGTGGGCAAATGAACAACACATCTGATATTGAAAACTATCCAGGTTATGCTAACATCAGTGGCCCTGAATTGGCTGAAAAGATGTTTGAACCACTTGAAAACCTTGGAGTGGAGCATCTTTATGGCTATGTTGAAAATATTGAAGACCAAGGTGACTATAAGAAGGTAATCATTGATGATCAAGTTTACGAAACCCGTACTGTCATTGTGGCAACTGGGTCTAAACACCGTCTTTTGGGGGTTCCTGGAGAAGAAGAACTAAATAGCCGAGGTGTTTCTTACTGTGCAGTCTGTGATGGAGCTTTCTTCCGTGATCAAGACTTGCTCGTAGTCGGTGGTGGAGATTCAGCGGTAGAAGAAGCCCTCTTCTTGACTCGCTTTGCCAAGACTGTCACTATTGTTCACCGTCGTGATCAACTTCGTGCTCAAAAGGTCTTGCAAGACCGTGCTTTTGCAAATGAGAAAGTCAACTTTATCTGGGACTCTGTAGTCAAGGAAATCAAAGGTGAAAACCGAGTAGAATCAGTTGTATTTGAAAATGTAAAAACGGGTCAAGTGACAGAGCAAGCCTTCGGTGGTGTCTTTATCTATGTTGGTTTGGATCCTGTTAGTGATTTTGTCAACGATTTGAATATCCAAGATCAGGCAGGATGGATTGTGACAGACAATCACATGAAAACTGGCGTTGACGGGATTTTTGCGGTTGGGGATGTTCGCCAGAAAGACCTTCGCCAAGTGACAACAGCAGTTGGAGATGGGGCTATCGCTGGTCAAGAAGCCTATAAATTTATTACAGAACATAGTTAATACACTTCGAAAATCAAATTCAAACCACGTCAGCTTCGCCTTGCCGTACTCAAGTACTGTCTACAGCTAGCTTCCTAGTTTGCTCTTTGATTTTCATTGAGTATAATCATAAAAAAGTTTCCAATCAAGTGATTGGAAACTTTTTTATAGTCTGTTTCGGAAAACTTCGTACATGAGAATGGCTGCAGCAACACTGGCATTGAGGCTTTGAACATGTCCATTCATGGGAATGGTAATCATCTCATCGACCTGTTTTTTGATGTTGCTCGAGATGCCTTTTCCTTCATTTCCGATGATGAGGGCGATTTTCCCTTTTGTATTCCACTTGTGGCAAGGAGTGCCGTTCATATCCGTTCCAAAGGTCCAGAAGCCTTCATCCTTGAGTTTGTCTAGAGTTTGACTGAGGTTGGTCACTCGCGCAATCGGTACATGCTCAATAGCACCTGTGGCCGTTTTGGCAACGACAGGAGTCACTCCGACAGCACGGTGCTTGGGAATGATGACTCCTGAAACATTGGTTGCATCCGCAGTTCTTAAGATAGAACCTAGATTATGGGGATCGGTTAGACCATCTAGAATCAATAGAAGTGGATTTTCTTCTTGGCGTGTTTTTGCAAGGATGTGATCTAGCTCGCTATAGGCAAATTCAGAGACTCTTAGGACAAAGCCTTGGTGAACAGCACCTTCGGTCATTTCAGACAGGGATTTTTTTGAAGTCCAAGAGATGGACACCTTCTTTTCAGTAGCCAGTTCCTTGACTTTTTCAACATTCTTACCTCTGAGATCTTCTTGGAGGTAAAGTTTGTTTCCAGTGTTTGCAAGGAGGGCTTCAGTAACGGCATGGACGCCATAGACAATATCATTTGTTTTCATGCCTCTATTATAACACAAAACCCCGTCTTGTAACGGGATTTTATTTATTCAAGGATGAGGAGTCCTTCTTTAACGGCAAATGGATCTTTTTCGTTGATACGATCGTAAAACATGATTCCGTTTAGATGATCAATTTCATGTTGGACAACGATAGAGTTGTAACCTTTGAGCTTGATACGGTGTTTTTCGCCGTCCTTGTCAAAGTAATCAACAGTGACACGGGCATGACGGACAACATAGCCCTGGAACGTTACGGTCAACAGACAGGCAACCTTCTCCTTCGCCTAGAGCAGCGTCCTGAACAGAGTGGGATACGATTTTTGGGATTGTACATAATCGCTTGCAAATCGTAGGCTTCCTGTGGAGTCTCACCTTCTTCCACAATATTTGGGACCAAGACAGCAATAACGCGTTTTGAGATATCCAGCTGGGGTGCGGCAAGTCCAACACCACCACGTAGCCCCAATTTTCTCAGCCATAACAGGATCCTGAGAATGTTTGAGGAATTGCATCATCTTTTCACCAAGGATGATTTCCTGGTCAGACAGTGGGAAAGTGACCTCCTCAGCAACTGCACGCAGAGTTGGGTTCCCCTCACGGATAATATCGTTCATATCAATCAAATGAGCAGCTTTTGTAATACGTTCTATAGCAGACATTTTCTCTCCTTTCATTACCTCTACATGATAACACAAAATAGGTGAGAAAGAAAGTCGTAGAAGTTCCTAAAAAATAATATAATAAACGATATTCCCCTTTTGTCTGTGGTATAATAAAAGAAAAGACTTGCAGTAAAAGCAAGGGGGGAATAAAGATGGAAAAGCGACAAAGATAGACGGTCTCATGGTTCTCTTTATGGGGTGTGGAGAACTAGTGTTGATTTCTTTCGAAATTATAAATCCTGGACCAATGCCCAGTTTATTATTGTGTTATTGCTTGCAGTTGCCTTATCCATGGGGGGGAACTTATTAGTTCGAGCAGTACAAGGTAGTAAGGGAACGAGTCCTAGTAGTCAAACTATTGATTCTGCAAGTACATCTGGTCAAATCCAAAGAAAATCAGTCTGGCGAAACGACGGCACGTATCATGGCAAATGGTGACCTTCTTTACCATATCCCCATCTACCGAACAGCTCTTAAAGAAGATGGAACCTATGATTTCCATGAAAATTTTGAGTATGTAAAACCCTGGCTCAAACAAGCGGATTTGGTGATTGGTGACTTTGAAGGAACGGTGAACAAGGACCACTACTTGGCAGGTTATCCTCTCTTTAATGCACCAGGGGAAGTCATGGATGCTATCAAGGATGCAGGCTACCAAGTTCTAGACTTTGGCTCACAATCACATCTTGGATTCTCAGATTGAGGGAGTGGTTTCAACGGCTCAAGCTATTGAAAAGGCTGGAATGACACCCATCGGAGTCTACACACATGAATCCCGGGACCAAGCTCCACTAGTTATCAAGGAGGTCAATGGTATCAAGGTAGCTCTCTTAGCCTATTCCTATGGCTTTAATGGCATTGAACAGTCCATCTCTCAAGAGGACTATAATCGCTATCTTTCTGATCTGAATGAAGATAAGATGAAGGCAGAAATTGAACGAGCTGAGCAAGAAGCGGATATTACTGTCATCATGCCTCAGATGGGAATTGAGTACCAGCTAGAACCGACGGAAGAACAGAAAACACTGTACCACAAGATGATTGACTGGGGAGCTGATATTATCTTTGGAGGGCATCCTCACGTCGTTGAACCTGCTGAAACGGTTGAAAAAGATGGTGACAAAAAACTGATCATCTATTCCATGGGAAATTTCCTCTCAAACCAGCGCATTGAAACCATGCAAGACGAGGAAAATGCCAAGTGGACAGAGCGCGGTGTTCTCATGGATGTGACTATTAAGAAAAAAGATGGCAAGACAAGGATTGAAACTGCCAAAGCGCATCCTACTTGGGTCAATCGGACACCGAAAGGAACATACTCTCCAGAAGGCTATCCACTCTTCCTCTATCAGACCTATATCCTAGAGGACTTCATCGAGGGGGGCAGTCACCGTGACAAGTTGGATGAGGCGACCAAGGAACGAATTGACACGGCCTATAAAGAAATGAATGAACATGTAGGGTTGAAGTGGGACTAGCTTGAATCCAGAGGAAGTAAAATGACGATTAAGATTATTGCGACGGATATGGATGGAACTTTGCTGGATCCGAGGGGGCAACTGGATCTTCCACGCTTGGAAAAGATTTTAGATCAGCTAGATCAGAGGGACATCCGTTTTGTCATTGCGACGGGAAATGAAATCCATCGTATGAGAGAACTATTGGGACACTTGGCTGAACGAGTAGTACTAGTAGTTGCCAATGGGGCGCGAATTTTTGAAAACAATAAACTGATTCAAGCTCAGACCTGGGATGATGCTATGGTTGATAAGGCTTTAGCTCATTTTAAAAGAGAGAGTGCCGAGATCAGTTCGTCGTCACCAGTATGAATGGAGGTTTTGTCAAGAAAGGAACCGTTTTTACAGAACTTGATAAATTTATGACTCCAGAGATGATTGAAAGACTCTATCAACGAATGAATTTTGTGGAAGATTTGCAAGCTGATCTCTTTGGTGGAGTGCTTAAAATGAGCATGGTCGTCGGTGAAGAGCGATCCAGTTCTGTTTTGCAGGAAATCAATGACCTCTTTGATGGTAGTGTGAGAGCTGTTTCCAGCGGTTATGGTTGTATCGATATCCTACAGGCTGGTGTTCACAAGGCTTGGGGATTGGAAGAATTACTTAAGCGCTGGAATTTAAAATCGGAACAAATCATGGCTTTCGGTGATAGCGAAAACGATGTCGAAATGCTAGAACTGGCTGGAATTGCCTATGCTATGGAAAATGCAGATGATGAGGCTAAGGCAGTTGCGACTGCTCTAGCGCCAGCTAACAGCCAGGCGGGTGTTTATCAGGTCCTAGAGAATTGGCTAGAGAAAGAGGGATAAGGTGGCAGTACAGTTATTAGAGAATTGGCTCTTAAAGGAGCAAGAAAAGATTCAAATCAAGTATCGTGAATTGAATCAAGTTTCTGTTATAGAGCCAGATATCATCTTTATCGGAGATTCGATAGTGGAGTACTACCCTTTGCAAGAGTTGTTTGGGACTGAAAAGACGATTGTCAATCGAGGGATTCGAGGCTACCAGACGAGACTGTTGCTAGAGAATCTTGATGCCCATCTTTATGGTGATGCTGTGGATCAAATTGTTCTCTTAATTGGGACAAATGATATCGGAAAAGATGTCCCTATGAATGAAGCCTTGGATAATCTTGAGCGAGTTATCCAATCAATTGCCCGAGATTATCCGTTGTCACAAATAAAACTCCTTTCCATTTTGCCAGTCAATGAGGGAGAGAAATACAAGCAGACTGTTTATATCCGAACCAATGAAAAGATTAGAGAATGGAATCAAGCCTATGAGGCTCTAGCATCCGCCTATATGCAGGTGGATTTTGTGCCTATTTATGATAGTTTGACAGATTCAGAAAGACAGCTTCAATCAGCCTATACAACAGATGGCCTCCATCTAAGTGTAGCGGGTTATCAGGCCCTATCAGAAGCCTTGAAAACATATCTTTTCTAAAGAATTGGCTTGATTTTGCATTTTTTATGAAGATAGGTTATAATAGTTCTATCATCTTGGGGTCGTTACGGATTCGACAGGCATTATGAGGCATATTTTGCAACCCGTGTGGCGACGTAAACGCTCAGTTAAATATAACTGCAAAAAATAACACTTCTTACGCTCTAGCTGCCTAAAAACCAGCAGGCGTGACCTGATTTGGATTGCTCGTGTTCAATGACAGGTCTTATGATTAGCGAGATACGATCAAGCCTTGTCTAGTGGTTTGATAAGAGATTAATAGACTCGCAGTTCCTAGGCTTGAGTTATGTGTCGAGGGACTGTTAAAACAATACATAACCTATGGTTGTAGACAAATATGTTGGCAGGTGTTTGGACGTGGGTTCGACTCCCACCGGCTCCATTATTCTTTCACCAACCTTGGAAAAACGTTGTTAAATCAACGTTTTTTATTTTTACCTTTGGTATTCTTTGGCAGTCTTTTGTAAAAAAAGGATACAAAAAGGATACAACGTTTTTGTCGTATCCCCAAAATAATTTTTCTTTTCTACGGAAGACATGGGATTCGAACCCACGCACGCTGTTACACGCCTACCGCGTTTCCAACACGGCCTCTTAAGCCTCTTGAGTAATCTTCCAATGCTTACTAAAATAGTCTACCATAAAGCGCTTCATCTTGCAATAAAAATTCCAGAATTAGCAAAAATGATAGTTTTTGAAAGAAAATGATAAAAAATGCTTGACTTTGATAAAATGTGCTAGAATGAATAGTGTAAACGATAACAGGAGGTGATTTGGTGTTAAAAACTGAGCGAAAGCAACTGATTTTAGAGGAGTTAAATAAACATCATGTAGTTTCCCTAGAAAAATTGGTTAGTCTATTAGAAACATCAGAATCGACAGTACGAAGAGATTTGGACGAGTTGGAGGCGGAAAACAAGCTTCGCCGTGTGCATGGTGGAGCAGAATTACCCCACTCCTTGCAGGAAGAAGAAACCATCCAAGAAAAATCTGTCAAAAACCTTCAAGAGAAGAAACTACTGGCTCAGAAAGCAGCCTCTCTTATTAAGGAACAAGATGTTATCTTTATTGATGCTGGAACGACAACTGCTTTTTTAATCAAGGAATTGGTTAATAAGAATATCACGGTTGTGACCAACTCCATTCACCATGCGGTTCAGCTGGTTGAAAAGCAGATTCCAACTGTCATGGTTGGAGGAAGTGTCAAGATGGCAACAGATGCATGTATCGGTGGTGTTGCTCTTAATCAAATCAATCAATTGCACTTTGACCGTGCCTTTATCGGGATGAATGGTGTCGACGATGGTTATTATACAACTCCAGATATGGAGGAGGGAGCTGTGAAACGTGCTATTTTGGAGAATGCCAAACAAACCTATGTCTTGGTTGATTCGTCCAAAATTGGACAAACTTGCTTTGCCAAGGTAGCACCACTTAAACGTGCTATTGTCATTACAAGTCAAGGGCATGAGCTCTTGCAAGCCATTAAGAAGAAAACGGAGGTAATAGAGGTATGATTTATACAGTCACACTCAATCCATCCATTGACTATATCGTTCGCTTGGACCAAGTCCAAGTCGGTAGTGTCAATCGTATGGACAGTGATGATAAGTTTGCTGGTGGGAAAGGAATCAATGTCAGTCGTGTTTTGAAACGTTTAGGCATTCCAAATACAGCGACCGGCTTTATCGGAGGATTTACTGGTAAATTTATCACAGATATCCTTGCAAAAGAAGAAATCGAGTCTCGTTTTGTCCAAGTAGCAGAAGATACTCGCATCAATGTCAAGATTAAAGCAGACCAAGAAACAGAAATCAACGGAGTGGGTCCAAATGTTGAACCAGCACAGCTAGAAGAATTGAAAGCTATTTTATCTAGTTTGACTGCAGATGATACCGTTGTGTTTGCTGGTTCAAGTGCTAAGAACCTAGGCAATGTCATCTACAAGGATTTAATTGCCCTGACCCGTCAGACAGGTGCGCAAGTAGTTTGTGACTTTGAGGGTCAGACCTTGATTGATAGTTTGGACTACCAGCCACTTTTGGTTAAACCAAACAATCACGAGCTTGGAGCTATCTTTTGGAGTGAAACTCGAAAGTTTAGAGAAATCGAGAACTATGCTCGATGAGTTACTGGTCAAAAGGAGCTCAAAAACGTTATTATCTCCATGGCTGGCGACGGTGCTCTTCTTGTCACATCTGAGGGAGCATACTTCGCAAAACCTATCAAGGGAACAGTCAAGAATTCAGTGGGAGCTGGTGACTCTATGGTTGCTGGGATTTACAGGGTGAATTTGTCAAATCAAAAAGATGCAGTAGAAGCCTTCAAATGGGGAGTAGCTTGTGGAACAGCAACGACCTTCTCGGATGACTTGGCAACAGCGGAATTTATTAAAGAAACATATGAAAAAGTTGAGGTAGAAAAACGATGAAAATTCAAGACCTATTGAGAAAAGATGTCATGTTGCTGAATTTGCAGGCAACTGAAAAAACAGCTGTTATCGAAGAGATGATTAAAAGTTTGGTAGATCACGGTTATGTGACGGATTTTGAAACCTTTAAAGAAGGAATCTTAGCGCGTGAAGCTCTCACTTCCACTGGTTTGGGTGACGGAATTGCTATGCCTCACAGCAAGAACTCTGCTGTCAAAGAAGCAACGGTTCTCTTTGCTAAGTCAAACAAGGGTGTTGACTACGAAAGCTTAGATGGGCAACCAACAGACCTCTTCTTCATGATTGCTGCTCCAGAAGGTGCCAATGACACTCACTTGGCAGCCTTGGCAGAATTGTCTCAATACTTGATGAAAGACGGTTTGCTGACAAACTTCGTCAAGTAACATCTGCAGATCAAGTTATCGAACTTTTTGACCAAGCTTCAGAAAAAGCTGAGCAGCCTGTTCAAGCACCTGCTAATGACTCTGGCGACTTTATCGTTGCTGTTACGGCTTGTACGACAGGTATTGCCCACACTTACATGGCCCAAGAAGCCCTTCAAAAAGTGGCTGCTGAAATGGGTGTTGGGATCAAGGTCGAAACCAACGGTGCCAGCGGTGTTGGGAATCAATTGACTGCAGAGGACATCCGCAAGGCTAAAGCTGTTATCATCGCAGCAGACAAGGCTGTTGAGATGGACCGCTTTGATGGAAAACCTTTGGTTAACCGTCCAGTTGCAGACGGTATCCGTAAGACTGAAGAATTGATCAACTTGGCTCTTTCAGGAGATGCTGAAGTTTATCGTGCTACTAATGGAGCAAAAGCTGCAACAGCATCTAATGAAAAACAAAGTATCGGTGGAGCTTTCTACAAACACTTGATGAGTGGCGTATCTCAAATGTTGCCATTCGTTATCGGTGGTGGTATCATGATTGCCCTCGCCTTCTTAATCGACGGAGCTTTTGGTGTCCCACAAGATAGTCTTGGCAATCTCGGATCCTACCATGAGCTAGCTTCTATGTTCATGAAAATCGGAGGGGCTGCCTTTGGTTTGATGCTTCCAGTTTTTGCAGGATACGTAGCCTACTCTATCGCTGAAAAACCAGGTTTGGTAGCTGGTTTTGTGGCTGGTGCAATTGCCAAAGAAGGTTTTGCCTTTGGTAAAATCCCTTATGCTGCAGGAGGTGAAGCAACTTCAACCCTTGCAGGTGTCTCATCTGGTTTCCTAGGTGCACTTGTTGGTGGATTTATCGCAGGTGCTTTAGTTCTTGCCATCAAGAAATACGTTAAAGTTCCTCGTTCACTTGAAGGTGCTAAATCAATCCTTCTCTTGCCACTTCTTGGAACAATCTTGACAGGATTCGTCATGCTAGCTGTTAACATCCCGATGGCAGCAATCAACACTGCTATGAATAACTTCTTAGGCGGTCTTGGAGGAGGTTCAGCTGTCCTTCTCGGTATCGTTCTTGGTGGAATGATGGCTGTCGACATGGGTGGGCCTGTCAATAAAGCAGCCTATGTCTTTGGTACAGGTACGCTTGCAGCGACTGTTTCTTCAGGTGGTTCTGTAGCTATGGCAGCAGTTATGGCGGGAGGAATGGTACCTCCACTTGCTATCTTTGTCGCAACCCTTCTTTTCAAAGATAAATTTACCAAAGAAGAACGCAACTCTGGTTTGACAAACATCATCATGGGCTTGTCATTTATCACTGAGGGAGCGATCCCATTTGGTGCTGCTGACCCAGCTCGTGCGATCCCAAGTTTCATCCTTGGTTCTGCGGTGGCAGGCGGACTCGTTGGTCTTGCTGGTATCAAACTCATGGCGCCACACGGAGGAATCTTCGTCATCGCCCTTACTTCAAATGCCCTTCTTTACCTAGTCTTTGTCTTGATTGGTGCAATCGTAAGTGGTGTGGTTATGGTTACTTACGCAAACCACAAGCATAAAAAGTATCAAAATAGAAAGATTGTACCCTTTGGTGCAATCTTTTTCTCTGTTCGAAATGGCTGTGAAATATGGTATAATAAAAGAATGGCAAACAAGAATACTACAAAAACAAGACGGAGACCGTCTAAAGCAGAACTCGAAAGAAAACAGGCTATTCAGAGGATGTTGATTTCCTTAGGGATTGCCTTATTGTTGATTATTGCAGCCCTCAAGCTCGGTGCGGCGGGTATCACCCTTTACAATCTCATTCGACTGGTGGTCGGAAGTTTGGCCTATGTTGCCATTGGTGCTCTCCTCATTTATCTCTTTCTATTTAAATGGATACGCAAGAAAGAGGGACTTCTGTCAGGATTTCTCTGTATCTTTGCTGGCTTACTCTTGATTTTTGAGGCCTACTTGGTATGGAAATATGGCTTGGAGCAGTCAGTTCTAAAAGGGACCTTGGCTCAAGTTATGACGGACCTGACTGGTATGCGGGTGACTAGCTTCGCTGGTGGAGGCTTGCTTGGTGTCGGACTTTATATCCCCATTGCCTTTCTTTTCTCAAATATCGGCTCCTACTTTATTGGAGTTCTTTTGATTCTAGTTGGGGCACTCTTGGTCAGTCCTTGGTCTATTTATGATGTTGCAGCCTTTATTGGAGCTCAGTTCAGATCCTTCATGGAAAAACAGGAACAGAGAAAACAGGAACGCTTTATCAAGAGAGAAGAAGAGAAGGCACGCCAAGAAGCTGAAGAAGCAGCAAGAATTCAGAGAGAACAAGAAGAACAGGATGCGCTACCACTTCCTCCTGTAGATCTTGAAACTGGAGAAATCTTATCAGAAGAACTAGGCTACGATCTTCCCCCAATTCCTGAGGAAGAATGGATTGAACCAGAGATTATCCTTCCTCAAGCTGAGTTTGAAGTTCCAGATGAGGAAGAAGACTTTGAGGATGAAGAGGTGCAGGTTGATTTTTCTGCCAAAGAAGCCCTTGAATACAAACTGCCAAGCTTGCAACTCTTTGCGCCAGATAAACCCAAAGACCAGTCCAAGGAAAAGAAAATTGTTCGAGAAAATATAAAAATCCTAGAAGAAACCTTTGCTAGCTTTGGTATCAAGGTAACGGTGGAACGGGCTGAAATCGGTCCATCTGTTACCAAGTATGAAGTCAAGCCAGCCGTTGGTGTACGGGTTAACCGCATTTCCAATTTGGCAGATGACTTAGCGCTGGCTTTGGCGGCCAAGGATGTTCGGATTGAGGCTCCAATACCTGGTAAATCCTTAGTCGGGATTGAGGTTCCAAACTCTGAAATTGCGACCGTTTCCTTCCGTGAACTCTGGGAACAGTCTCAAACAAAACCAGAAAATCTCCTTGAAATACCTCTAGGTAAGGCTGTCAATGGAACTGCTCGTACCTTCGACCTTTCCAAGATGCCCCACCTACTGGTTGCAGGTTCGACGGGTTCAGGGAAGTCAGTCGCAGTTAACGGTATTATCGCTAGCATTCTCATGAAGGCGAGACCAGACCAAGTCAAGTTTATGATGGTGGATCCAAAGATGGTTGAGCTATCGGTTTACAACGACATTCCTCATCTCTTGATCCCAGTTGTGACCAATCCACGCAAGGCTAGCAAGGCTCTGCAAAAGGTGGTGGATGAGATGGAAAACCGTTATGAACTCTTTGCTAAGGTTGGAGTACGAAATATCGCTGGTTACAATGCCAAGGTCGAGGAATTTAATAGCCAATCTGAGTACAAACAAGTACCCCTGCCTTTGATTGTTGTCATTGTGGACGAGTTGGCAGACCTCATGATGGTGGCTAGCAAGGAAGTGGAAGATGCCATCATCCGTCTTGGACAGAAGGCGCGTGCTGCAGGGATTCACATGATTCTCGCAACCCAGCGTCCATCAGTTGATGTCATTTCTGGTCTCATCAAGGCCAATGTCCCATCTCGTGTGGCTTTTGCAGTTTCATCAGGCACAGATTCACGAACCATCTTGGATGAGAATGGAGCAGAAAAACTGCTTGGTCGAGGAGACATGCTCTTTAAACCAATTGATGAAAATCACCCAGTCCGTCTGCAAGGATCCTTTATCTCGGATGATGATGTTGAACGCATCGTAAACTTTATCAAGGCGCAGGCAGATGCGGACTACGATGAGAGTTTTGACCCAGGTGAGGTTTCTGAAAATGAAGGAGAATTTTCAGATGGTGAAGCTGGTGGCGATCCGCTCTTTGAGGAAGCCAAGGCTCTGGTTATCGAGACACAGAAAGCCAGTGCTTCTATGATTCAGCGTCGTTTATCTGTTGGATTTAACCGTGCGACCCGCCTTATGGAAGAACTCGAAATGGCGGGTGTCATCGGTCCAGCTGAAGGAACCAAACCACGAAAAGTATTGCAACAATAAAAAAACAGCTTCTTTCCAAATTTGGAAAGAAGTTATTTTTGTGATTACTGGTTCGTTTTAGTTTCAGTACTCGTAGTATTTGACTGTGTACCGCTATCGCTTGTTTCTTTATTTGTAGCTGGTGTAGAAGAGTCCTGAGTTGTTGTTTTTTGTTCTTCTTTTTTCTCCTCTTTCTTGTTGGATTGAGAAGTTTCTTCTTGCGGGGTATTTTCTTTAGTAGAAGTGTTGTCCTTGTTAGGAGTAGTATTTTCCTGAGGCGATTCTTTTTGAATTTCCTTGACAACAGTTGTTTGGGTTGTTGTAGGCTCTTTTTTATTGTTTTTATTATTATCCATAGCGTTCATAATGGTGATACTAGCGGTGATCAGACCAAGGATACTACCGATGGTAGCAATCGTTTTTTGAAAGACAGTGAATCCCTTTTTGATGTGTTCTCTTTTTGGTTTTGAAGTTCTACGATAGTTAGACATGATACTCTCCTTTGATTATGATTTATTATACCTCATTTCTTTAAAAAAATCTTAAAAAAAGAGAAACTTCCCTTTCTTGTCGTAAGCTTCGTTTCATGATAAAATAGAAGGAGTGATTTTAGAAAGCGTGAGAAAACATGATCTACTTTGATAATTCGGCGACAACTAAGCCTTATCCTGAAGCACTTGAAACTTACATGCAGGTCGCTTCAAAAATTGTAGGAAATCCATCCAGTCTCCATCGTTTGGGAGATCAGGCAACACGAATTTTAGATGCTTCCCGGCAGCAAATTGCAGATTTGATTGGGAAGAAGAGTGATGAAATCTTCTTTACCTCTGGTGGAACAGAAGGAGATAACTGGGTCATCAAGGGTGTGGCCTTTGAAAAAGCCCAGTTTGGCAAGCACATCATTGTGTCAGCTATTGAACATCCAGCAGTCAAGGAATCAGCCCTTTGGCTGAAAAGTCAAGGTTTTGAGATAGATTTTGCTCCAGTTGATGAGAAAGGATTTGTGGATGTTGAGGCTCTAGCGAATTTGATACGACCTGATACGATCCTCGTTTCCATCATGGCAGTTAACAATGAAATTGGCTCTATCCAGCCTATTGAGACCATCTCAGAACTGTTGGCAGACAAGCCAACCATTTCCTTCCACGTTGATGCAGTTCAGGCACTCGCTAAGATTCCGACTGAAAAATATCTGACAGATCGAGTGGATTTCGCGACCTTCTCAAGTCATAAGTTTCATGGTGTCAGAGGTGTTGGCTTTGTCTATATCAAGTCTGGTAAGAAAATTACGCCTCTGTTAACTGGTGGTGGTCAAGAGCACGATTATCGCTCGACAACTGAAAATGTGGCAGGGATTGCAGCGACAGCAAAGGCTCTCCGTTTGTCTATGGAAAAGTTAGCTATCTTTGCTAGTAAGACAGGGCAGATGAGATCAGTCATTCGCCAAGCACTTTTGGATTATCCAGATATTCTTATCTTTTCAGATGAGGAAGACTTCGCCCCTCATATCCTGACTTTTGGAATTAAGGGTGTTCGTGGAGAAGTCATCGTTCACGCCTTTGAAGACTATGATATTTTCATCTCCACAACCTCTGCTTGTTCATCCAAGGCTGGAAAACCTGCGGGGAGCTTGCTTGCTATGGGAGTGGACAAAGATAAGGCCCAGTCAGCTGTTCGCCTAAGCCTAGACCTGGAAAATGATATGAGTCAGGTCGAGCAGTTCTTGACCAAGCTAAAATTAATTTACAATCAAACTAGAAAAGTAAGATAGGAGCATTTATGCAGTATTCAGAAATTATGATTCGCTACGGAGAGTTGTCAACCAAGGGCAAAAACCGCATGCGTTTCATCAATAAACTTCGCAATAACATTTCGGACGTTTTGTCCATCTATCCCCAAGTAAAAGTAACCGCTGATCGCGACCGTGCTCACGCTTATCTCAATGGAGCCGACTATACAGCGGTTGCAGAATCACTTAAACAAGTCTTTGGAATTCAAAACTTTTCTCCCGTTTATAAGGTCGAAAAATCTGTTGCGACGCTTAAGTCTGCCGTGCAAGAGATTATGCAGGACATCTACAAGGAAGGGATGACCTTTAAAATTTCTAGCAAGCGTAGCGACCACAACTTTGAACTCGACAGTCGTGAACTCAACCAAACACTTGGTGGAGCAGTATTCGAAGCTATTCCAAATGTCCAAGCTCAAATGAAAAATCCCGATATCAATCTTCAGGTGGAGATTCGTGAGGAAGCAGCCTATCTTTCCTATGAAACCATTCGTGGAGCAGGTGGCTTGCCAGTAGGTACTTCTGGTAAGGGGATGCTCATGTTGTCAGGAGGGATTGACTCACCTGTTGCTGGTTATCTAGCCCTTAAACGTGGGGTGGATATTGAGGCCGTTCACTTTGCCAGCCCTCCTTACACAAGTCCTGGTGCTCTTAAAAAGGCCCAAGATTTGACCCGCAAATTAACCAAGTTTGGTGGTAATATCCAGTTTATCGAGGTGCCTTTTACAGAGATTCAAGAGGAAATCAAGTCTAAGGCGCCAGAAGCCTACCTCATGACCTTGACCCGTCGTTTTATGATGCGGATTACCGATCGTATCCGTGAGGTACGAAATGGTTTGGTTATCATCAATGGGGAAAGTCTTGGTCAAGTAGCCAGCCAAACTCTTGAAAGTATGCAGGCTATCAACGCTGTGACCAACACCCCTATCATCCGCCCTGTGGTTACTATGGACAAGTTGGAAATCATTGACATCGCCCAGAAAATCGATACCTTTGACATTTCTATCCAACCGTTTGAGGACTGTTGTACTATTTTTGCGCCTGATCGTCCTAAGACCAATCCCTAAGATAGAGAATGCTGAGAAGTATGAAAAATGGATGGATGTTGAAGGTTTGGTTGAGCGAGCAGTGGCTGGAATTATGCTTACTAAGATAACGCCTCAGGTTGAAAAAGATGAAGTTGATAACTTGATTGACAATCTCCTCTAATCAGAAAAACCAGAAGAATTTAGAATATTAAATGAGAAAAAGTTAGTTATTTATCCTTAAAATGGACAATTACTGACTTTTTCTATTTTTATGGTATAATGAGATAAAAATTTTGAATATAGAGAGTTTTTCTGACAATGAATCATTCCTACTTTTACTTGAAAATGAAAAGAACACAAACTCAAGGTTCCTTATACTGGAAAGGAGCGTCGTGTGCGTGTGCTTCTGCCAAAGGACTACGAGAAAGACACAGACCGTTTTTACCCTGTTGTTTACTTTCATGATGGGCAAAATGTCTTTTACAGCAAGGAGTCTTATATCGGACACTCTTGGAAGATTATTCCGGCTATTAAGAGAAATCCTGACATCAGTCGCATGATTGTTGTTGCTATTGACAATGATGGTTTTGGGGCGGATGCATGAGTACGCGGCTTGGAAGTTTCAAGAATCTCCTATCCCAGGCCAGCAGTTTGGCGGTAAGGGTGTGGAATATGCTGAGTTTGTCATGGAGGTGGTCAAGCCTTTTATCGATGAAACCTATCGTACCAAAGCTGATCGCCAGCATACTGCTATGATTGGTTCGTCACTAGGAGGCAATATTACTCAGTTTATCGGACTGGAATACCAAGATCGAATTGGTTGCCTAGGTGTATTTTCATCTGCTAACTGGCTCCACCAAGAGGCCTTTAACCGCTACATCGAGCGTAAGAAATTGTCGCCTGATCAGCGCATTTTTCATTTTATGTAGGAACAGAAGAAGCAGACGATACGGACAAGACCTTGATGGCTGGCAATATCAAACAAGCCTATATCGACTCGTCGCTTCGCTATTATCACGATTTGATTGCAGGTGGAGTAGGCTTGGATAATCTTGTCTTGAAAGTTCAGTCTGGTGCTATCCATAGTGAAATACCTTGGTCGGAAAATTTACCAGACTGTCTTCGATTTTTTGCAGAGAAATGGTAAGTTAGGAAAGGAGAAAGCCAATGCATATTGAAAACCTCAGCCACTGGAGTGGCAATCTTAATCGTGAAATGTACCTCAACCGTTATGGACATGCTGGGATTCCAGTTGTTGTTTTTGCTTCATCTGGTGGCAGTCATAATGAATACTATGATTTTGGCATGATTGATGCCTGTGCTTCCTTTATCGAGGAAGGGCGTGTCCAGTTCTTTACGTTATCCAGTGTGGACAGTGAGAGCTGGTTGGCTACTTGGAAAAATGGTCATGACCAGGCAGAGATGCATCGTGCCTACGAACGTTATGTAATTGAGGAGGCGATTCCTTTTATCAAGCATAAGACAGGTTGGTTTGATGGTATGATGACGACAGGTTGCTCAATGGGCGCCTACCATGCACTTAATTTCTTCCTCCAGCATCCAGATGTCTTTACCAAGGTGATTGCTCTCAGTGGTGTTTATGACGCACGTTTCTTTGTTGGCGATTACTACAATGATGATGCTATTTATCAAAATTCGCCAGTAGATTATATCTGGAATCAAAACGACGGATGGTTTATCGATCGTTACCGTCAGGCGGAGATTGTCGTTTGTACGGGACTTGGTGCCTGGGAACAAGACGGTCTACCATCTTTCTACAAGCTCAAAGAAGCCTTTGACCAGAAACAAATTCCAGCATGGTTTGCTGAATGGGGACACGATGTCGCCCACGACTGGGAATGGTGGCGTAAACAAATGCCTTATTTTCTTGGACACCTGTATCTATAAAAGGAGTTGCCTATGAATTACCTTGTTATTTCTCCCTACTATCCGCAAAACTTCCAACAGTTTACAATCGAGCTAGCTAATAAAGGCATCACAGTCTTGGGAATTGGTCAGGAGCCTTACGAACAACTAGATGAACCTTTGCGCAATAGCTTGACCGAGTATTTCCGTGTGGACAATCTTGAGAACATAGACGAAGTCAAACGTGCAGTAGCCTTCCTTTTTCTACAAGCATGGTCCAATCGACCGCATCAGAGTCCCACAATGAATACTGGCTTGAGCTAGACGCAGCCCTTCGTGAGCAATTTAATGTCTTTGGTGCCAAACCCGAAGATCTTAAAAACCAAGTTTAAGTCTGAGATGAAGAAACTCTTCCAGAAAAGCAGGTGTACCTGTGGTACCTGGCGCTGTTATCCAGACAGAAGCAGATGTGGATAAAGCAGTTGAGAGACGATTGGTCTACCAATGATTGCCAAACCTGACAATGGAGTGGGAGCAGCAGCGACCTTTAAGCTTGAGACAGAAGACGATATCCATCACTTCAAGGAAGAATGGGATCATTCGACCGTTTATTTCTTTGAAAAATTTGTCACTTCTAGCGAAATTTGTACCTTTGACGGGCTTGTGGACAAGGATGGCAATATCGTCTTTTCAACGACTTTCGATTATGCCCACACACCACTGGATCTCATGATTTATAAGATGGACAATTCCTACTATGTGCTTAGGATATGGATCCCAAACTGCGCAAGTATGGGTGAGGCCATAGTCAAGGAATTTGGAATGAGAGAACGCTTTTTCCATATCGAGTTTTTCCGTGACGGGGACGACTACATTGCCATTGAGTACAATAACCGTCCTGCAGGTGGCTTTACCATTGATGTTTATAACTTCGCTCACTCCTTGGATCTCTACCGTGGTTATGCAGCTATTGTCGCAGGAGAAGAGTTCCCAGTATCAGAGTTTGAACCTCAATACTGTTTAGCTACATCACGTCGTGCCAATGCCAACTATGTTTATTCAGAAGAGGACCTTCTTGCCAAATACAGTCAGCAATTTAAGGTCAAGAAAATCATGCCAGCAGCCTTCGCAGAGCTACAAGGAGACTACCTTTATATGCTGACCACTTCAAGTCGCCAAGAGATGGAGCAGATGATTGCAGACTTTGGTCAACGTCAAGAGTAACAAAAAGGATGAAGGAGTTAGACTTCTTTTTGTCCTTTTTCTTAAAGATAAGTTAAATAAAGCGTTTTCCAGAGATTCTTTTTAGAAAATCGGTTGCGAAAAAGGCCTAAAAATTGATAGAATAAGGATTGTCTATTAAGGAGAATCTATCAAATGGATTTTACATGGGCTATTAAATATGCTACTGAATTTTTGGGAACTGCTATTTTGATCATTCTTGGAAATGGTGCAGTTGCCAACGTTGAACTTAAAGGTACGAAAGGTCACCAAAGTGGCTGGCTCGTTATCGCTGTTGGTTATGGTATGGGGTTATGATCCCGGCCTTGATGTTCGGTAACGTTTCTGGTAACCACATCAACCCAGCTTTCACTCTTGGACTTGCTGTTAGCGGACTTTTCTCTTGGGATCAAGTACCATTTTACATTCTAGCACAAGTTTTGGGGGGCAATTTTTTGGTCAAGCTTTGGTTGTAGCGACTCTACGTCCATACTACTTGAAAACAGAAAACCCAAACAATATCTTGGGTACCTTCTCAACGATTTCAAGCATCGACCACGGTACAAAAAGAATCACGTTTTGCAGCTACTGTTAACGGCTTCCTCAATGAGTTTTGTAGGGTTCATTTGTTCTTTTCTTTGCAGCACTAGGTTTGACTAAAAACTTCTTCGGTGCTGAGGTTCTTCAATACATGAAACAAATGGCTACTCAAGCTGGTCAAACTGTTGACTTAAGTGAATTGGCAGTAAAAGCTCAAGTAGCACCACACACAGCTGCTGGACTTTCAGTTGCTCACTTGGCACTTGGTTTCCTAGTGATGGCCTTAGTAACTTCACTGGTGGACCCTACTGGACCTGGTTTGAACCCAGCTCGTGACTTCGGACCACGTCTTCTTCACGAACTCCTTCCAAAAATCAGTTCTTGGTCAACACAAGGGTGATTCAAAATGGTGGTATGCATGGGTTCCAGTTGTAGCTCAATTGCAGCGGGTATTGCAGCAGTAGCACTATTCAAACTACTTTACCTATAAGAAACGAAACTGGGGAATCTCAGTTTTTATCGGAAAATTTTTGTAAAAATTCTAGAATTTAAGTGGAATAGCTTGTAAAAAGTCCTAAAATCCTTTAAAATAAAAGAGTTGGAGGAAGCTATGAATGCAAATCAAATGATACAAATTATTCCGACTTTGAAGGTCAATAATCGAAAATTAAATGAAAAATTTTACATTGAAACTCTTGGGATGAAGCCCTTATTAGAAGAATCTGCTTTCCTTTCACTTGGTGACCAATCAGGTGTTGAGAAGTTGATTCTCGAAGAGGCTCCCAGTATGCGAACTCGGAGAGTTGAAGGGCTTAAGAAACTAGCTAGACTCTTGATCAAATTAGAAAATCCTTCAGAAATAGAGGCTCTTCTCTATCAGATGGAGTCTCTTCCTCGCCTGTTTAAAGGAAGCCGTGGTTATGCTTTTGAGATTGTTTCTCCTGAACAGGATGTGATTCTTGTTCATGCGGAAAATGATATAAGAGATTTGGTTCCACTGAAAACTGTTCCTGAATTTTCTTCAAATAAAAGTATAAAATACTTGAGTCAATTTGAGATTTCTATGGAGTTGCGTCTGCCTGAGGGGACGGAGAGTATACTCGATCCTGAAAAAGTGGGGACAGTTATCACCTTTACGGAAGGGCAAGGTCCAGATTTAGCTGTTGAAAACAACGTCACTTGGGACTTGTCTATGCTGAAATTTTTGGTAAAGGATCTAGATTTAACTAGTCTTCGTCAGAAATTTGAAAAGACAGGCTATTTTGTTCCCAAGTCTGAAAAATTCTTCCTTGGGAAAGATACCAATAACATCGAATTGTGGTTTGAAGAAGCATGAAGTTGGAAAAAATTCAAAGAAAAATAGAAGATCAAATTGAGGCAGGGGTATATCCCGGGGCCTCTTTTGCGTATTATAAGGATGGTGAATGGAAAGAGTCTTATCTAGGATTGAGTGACCCTGAGAAAGGTTTGAAAACAGAGTTGGGACTGGTCTATGACCTAGCTAGTGTGAGTAAGGTTGTGGGAGTGGGGACGGTTCTTACCTTCTTGTGGCAGCAGGGCAAGTTAGATATTGATCGACCGGTAACGGATTTTTTAGTTGAGTGTGATTACCAGATATTACTATACGGCAACTTCTGACCCACGCAACAGACCTAGATCCTTTTTATACTCAATCAGGGACCAGTTAAGTGCTGAGGAGTTAAGAGAAGCCATGTTTCACCTCAACAGACGAAGTCAGACAGCCTTCCTATACTCGGATGTTCACTTTTTACTCTTGGGCTTTCTTTTAGAAAAAATCTTTGAACAAGACTTGGATCAGATTATAGAAGAACAAGTTTTGGAACCATGGGGGATGAAGGAAACGATGTTTGGCCCCGTTGAGTTTGCTGTACCCACAGTGAGAGAAGTAGAGGCAGGTATTGTTCATGATCCTAAGGCTCGTCTTTTAGGAAAACACGCTGGAAGTGCAGGCTTATTTTCAACTGTTAAGGATTTGCAAATCTTTCTGGAACATTACTTGAAAGATGATTTTGCTGCAGATTTGATCAGTAATTTTTCTCCCTTAGATGATAAAGGAGCGTTCGCTAGCTTGAATCTGGAGGGAACCTGGCTCGACCATACGGGCTATACAGGTACCTTCATCATGTGGAATCGAGAGAAACAGGAAGCCGCTATATTTTTATCCAATCGAACGTATGAGAAGGATGAGCGTGCCCAGTGGATAGTTGATCGAAACCAAGTCATGGATATGATTCGTAGGGAAGAGTAGGGGAAGCATGTCAAAAAACCGTAAAAGGAACTCTATATACAGTAGTGGCAGGGATTGCTTGGGGCTTGTCTGGAACCAGTGGCCAATACCTGATGGCACATGGGATTTCCGCTCTAGTCTTGACTAATTTGCGACTCATCATAGCAGGATTAGCTCTGGTATTTTTAACCTATGTGACTGCAAAGGATAAACTCTTTGCTTTTTAAAAAGACAAAAAGTCTACTATCTCTGTTGCTATTTGCAGTGTTTGGACTTTTTCTTAAAACCAGTTTGCCTATCTTTCCGCCATTCAGGAAACCAATGCTGGAACGGCGACGGTTCTCCAGTATGTATGTCCTGTTGGGATCTTGATTTATACTTGTATCAAGGACAGGGTGGCACCAACTCTGGCTGAGATTATTTCGATTGGATTGGCGATAGGAGGAACTTTTCTTATTGCGACGCACGGGAAACTCGACCAGTTGTCTGTCACCCCTGTTGGTCTTTTCTGGGGGCTCTTTTCTGCCTTGACCTATGCCCTCTATATCATCCTTCCTATCGTTTTGATTAAGAGTGGGAAGTATTTTGGTGATTGGGTGTGGGCATGGTTATTTCTGTGTTGTGGCTATTCCTTCACAGGAGTTTTGCAGGCTAACATACCGACCAGCTTGGATTTTTCTCTTTGCATTTGCTGGGATTATCATTATCGGAACTGTCTTTGCCTACACCGCTTTTTCTAAAAGGAGCTAGTCTGATAGGACCAGTTAAGTCTAGTTTATTGGCTTCATAGAGCCCATCTCTGCTGTTTTCTTTGCCTTTCTGATTATGAAGGAGCAATTCTATGCGATTGATTTTGTCGGTATGGCTATGATTTTTACTTGCGGTAACCATCATTTCTTTGAAAGATTTGTTGATAGAAAACAAACAGAAGGTTGAATGAGAAACTAGTTACTCGTAAAAAGTGGTTGTTTTGAATATCCTATCGAAAATACTGATCAAGGATAAGGAATGGGAGTGGAATTTTTATAAAATTTTAAGTTTTCTTTTCTTACAATAAACCAATCTTTAACTGCTAGAAGGAGGAGATATGAAAATTTTACAAAGCATTCACCTTAACTAAGCCCTGCGCTACTTGAGATGGTTTGATATTCTGATTATTACAGTTCTAATGTTTGGCCTGTTTATCATTCGTTCAACGGAGCTCTTTTTTATCAAGTATGTTTTCCGACAGGTTTGTCAACTACAATGGATACGGCAAGTAATACTGTCGGCGAAGGAGCAGCCTATTCGAGCAACTTCACTCTGCAAGTGATATTTCTGACCTTGGCCTTGCTTTACCTTTTGATTCGGAATTATGATTTCAATCAGCTTCCTATTCGTTGGACCTGGTCCCTTCTCTTTTGGGTTCCATTTATATTTGCCATTGTGGGATTGTTTGGAGACTTGGTGACGACACTAACTGGTGAATACAATTACTTTAATCCAGCCCTTTTTTGCTCACATAGATCCCATGGAAGTTATACGGAAGTTCCTAGTGCTTAGTCCGATGGCAATTGCCTATGCCTTGCTAAATGGCTTCTATGAAGAGTTTTTCTTTCTAGGGTTGTTGACCTCAGTGAAAGAAAAGCACAAGTGGCGGGTTTTGTTTTATTCTACCCTCATTCGGATTTCTTTTCACACTTATCAAGGATTAGTATGGACGCTGGTTATTGGTGTAGTTTATGGCTTATTCTATTATTTTTTGTACAAATATAAGGTGAAAAATCTCCTCCCGTTCTTTCTCATGCATGCTCTGGCAGACATGTTTGGTTCTAGCCTCATGTATCTCTTGATTGCTTGGGGAAGGTAAGAATCAGAAAAATCCACTCAACTGAGTGGATTTTGTGTGTATAGATGACTAGTCTTTATTTTCGTATGGTAAGATCAGGTTTAAGATGATACCTGTCATAGCTGATAGGGCAGTACCTGAAAGGGTAACTGGTCCTACTTTGAGGATGGCTCCACCAAGCCCAAGAACCAACATAGCACTAGCAATGATGAGGTTACGCATTTGACTAAAATCAACGCGCTCCTTGATCAAGACTTTCAAACCGTTGCTGGCGATAACTCCGTAGAGAAGGATGGACATCCCACCAAGTACAGCACTTGGGATTGTTGAGATCAAGGCAGTGAATTTACCAAGGAAGCTAAGTGCAATTGCGATAAAAGGCTGCGTTACGGATAACTGAGACAGAAGCTATACGGGTCATTCCGATAACCCCTGTATTTTTCACCGTAAGTCGTATTAGCTGGTCCACCGAGGAAAGCAGATACAGATGTTGCAGATACCGTCACCGAGAAGTGTACGGTGAAGACCTGGTTCTTTTCAGGAACTGACGGCCACAGATTTGGCTTAAGACGGTATGGTCACCGATGTGTTCAGAAATTGTTACGATAGCGATAGGCAAGATGGCAATTGTTTCAGGACCAAAGTAGAGGTTGTACTCTTTAAAGGCACCACCAGTGCTAAATGGCAAGTAGAAACCAGGAATTTCAAACCAGTTAGCTTTGAAGGACTGGAGTAAAGTCAACCAAACCAAGCATCATAGCGAAGATATACCCACCGATGATGGCAAAGAGGAAAGGAATGATACGAAGGAAACCTTTTCCTTTTGTATTGATAAAGGCGGCAATCAAGAACGTCACGACAGCTACAAGAGCGTTCTTCCAATTTCCGTCCGCTACAAGTCCAGCGTTAGTAACTGCTGAACCTGCAAGTCCGAGACCGATAACGATGATCATAGGACCGATAATGATTGGAGGCAAGAGTTTGTCAATCCATTTCGTACCTGCAAAACGAACACCAGCAGCAACAAGGACGTAGACCAAACCAGTCAGGATAACCCCTGTTTGAGCAGCAGAGACGTCACCACCCATCTCTTTCATAGCTAGAGACATGGCCGTGATAAAGGCGAAGGATGATCCGAGATAGACTGGAACTTTAAAGCCAGTTGATATCATGTAGATGAGTGTTCCAACACCCTGATGCAAAAGAGCAACAGATACAGGCATTCCCAAAATCAATGGTACCAAGATGGTCGCACCGAACATGGCGAAAACGTGTTGGAAACTAAGGAGAATTCCTTTTCCAGCTGAAGGACGTTGGTCAACGTCTAGTAACAAATCAACAGTTGATTCTTGTTTCATATAAACCTCACTTTTGGGCATCAAAAAAGAGCCCATTATTTTACAGCAACAGGCTCTCAGAGTAAGACTTCTTTAAAGAGAGGGGTATCTCATTAAAGAATTTCATATATTTCTGCGTCTTCGTCACCTCACGGGATGACATTAAAAACCTTTGCTTAGGATAGTATAGCAGATGATTTTGTAAATCATTTTTCCCGAGCCCGGAAATGCGAGAGCGAGGTTCGTTTTGTAAACGAATTTTTCCCGAGTCTAGAAATAAAAGAGCGAGGCAGATTTTGTAAATCATTTTTTCCCGAGTCTAGAAATAAAAGAGCGAGGAATGATTTTGTAAATCATTTTTACTCAACTTTAAACAAGGGTGCGCTATTGATAGGATTAAAGCGGGCGTTTGTTGGGCATGCCAGCCTTACGTGGATATTTATTTGGTGTTTCCTTTTTCTTTTCTACCACTGTGATGTAGCGCGGATCTCCATTTGGTAGGGCGTAGCTGAGATTGTCTTCAACTTTACTAAAAAGGAGATTGAGGGCATTCTTAGCTTCTAACAATTCCCTCAGGCGCGTTGCTGGCCTTTGAGTGCCAATAGTTTTCCGCCGACTTTAAGATAGGAATGGTCAGCTCAGACAAGATCTGCATGCGAGCAACCGCACGAGCCGTCACCATATCAAAATGAGCACGGAAGTTCTTGTCTTGGGCAAAAGTCTTCAGCGCGTCCATGGTAGAAGTGAACACCATCCAAATCCAACTCCTGAGCCAAAAAGCTGAAGGAAGTTGATGCGCTTATTGAGCGAATCAATGATGGTCACATCTAGCTGAGGATAGAGGATTTTCATGGGAAGACTAGGAAATCCTGCCCCAGCTCCGATATCAAGAAGTTTGATAGTTTCATTTGAAATTAAACCTTGCAGGATGGGGAGCAATCGAATCATAAAAATGTTTGAGATAAACTTCTTCTTTGTCTGTAATAGCGGTCAGGGTTAATTTTTCATTCCACTCGACCAAGAGCTCAAAAATAGCGTTCAAATTGGTTCTTTTGCTGGTCCGAAAGTGGAAGATTTTGCTCAGCTAGTAGGCTGTAAAATGTTTCTGGTTTCATAGTAGTTTTCCTTCTCTAGTATCATCTTATTTTACCATATTCATTAAAATTTTGATATACTGGTAGTAATCTAAAAGCAGAAAGGAAAAAGATTATGATTTGGATTATTCTTGGAGTTTTGGCTCTGATTGTTATTTTTGTGATTGTTAGCTATAACGGTTTGGTTAGAAATCGTATGCAAACCAAGGAGGCTTGGAGCCAGATCGATGTTCAGTTGAAGCGTCGAAATGATCTTTTGCCAAACTTGATTGAAACAGTCAAAGGATATGCGAAATATGAAGGTTCTACTTTGGAAAAAGTAACAGAACTTCGTAGACAAGTAGCTACAGCAACTTCACCAGCTGAAGCTATGAAGGCCAGTGATGCCCTTACCCGCCAGATTTCTGGTATCTTTGCAGTAGCAGAGAATTACCCAGACTTGAAAGCTAGTGCAAACTTTGTTAAATTGCAAGAGGAGTTGACCAATACTGAAAATAAAATTTCATACTCTCGCCAACTCTACAACAGTGTTGTCAGCAACTACAATGTAAAACTTGAAAGCTTCCCAAGTAACATCATCGCAGGACTATTTGGCTTTAAAGCTGCAGACTTCCTTCAAACACCTGAAGAGGAAAAAGGCAGTTCCTAAAGTTGACTTTAGCGGTTTAGGTGACTAAGATGTTGTTTGATCAAATTGCGAGCAATAAACGAAAAACTTGGATTTTGTTGCTGGTTTTCTTCCTTCTCTTGGCCTTGGTTGGTTATGCGGTTGGCTATCTCTTTATGCGTTCAGGTCTTGGCGGCATGATTATTGCCTTGATTATAGGTCTTATCTACGCTCTGACCATGATCTTTCAATCAACAGAGATTGTCATGTCCATGAATGGGGCGCATGAGGTTGATGAGCAAACAGCGCCAGACCTCTACCATGTAGTGGAAGATATGGCCATGGTCGCTCAGATTCCTATGCCGCGTGTTTTCATCATTGAGGATTCTTCTTTAAATGCTTTTGCAACAGGTTCGAATCCGCAGAATGCGGCAGTCGCAGCCACTTCGGGTCTCCTAGCAATCATGAATCGTGAGGAGCTAGAAGCTGTTATGGGCCATGAGGTCAGCCATATCCGAAACTACGATATCCGCATTTCGACCATTGCTGTTGCCCTTGCTAGTGCTATCACCCTCCTGTCTAGTATGGCAGGACGGATGATGTGGTGGGGTGGTGCAGGTCGCAGACGGAGTGATAATGATCGTGACGGAAATGGTCTAGAGATTATCATGCTTGTCATCTCACTCTTAGCCATTGTTCTGGCACCTCTCGCTGCAACCTTGGTGCAACTAGCCATTTCCCGTCAGAGGGAATTTCTGGCGGATGCATCGAGTGTGGAGTTGACTCGCAATCCTCAAGGGATGATCAATGCCTTGCGCAAGTTGGATAATAGCGAGCCAATGCACCACCACGTCGACGATGCCAGCAGCGCTCTTTATATCAATGATCCGAAGAAAGGTGGCGGACTACAAAAACTCTTTTATACCCACCCACCTATCTCAGAACGAATTGAACGCTTGAAACATATGTAAAAAATCCAGAGATTGGCTCTGGATTTTTGCTATGTTTAAAATCTAAAAATCTTGTAAATCGACGGCTTCCAAACCATTTTCTGTCAAACGATAGAGACCCGTACAGACCTCTTTTAAGAAGCGTCTGTCATGCGAAACAGTGATCAGACCGCCGGGATAAGAGGCAAAGAGTTTTCTTATTTCGGGTTGAGAAGTGGGAGAAAAAAATTACGTGTAGGCTCATCTAGAAGAAGAAAGTTTGGTTTGCGCAGGACTAATTCCAAAAGAAGCAGTTTACCCTGTTGACCACCAGATAAGGAACGGATTTGGTGCTGCATCTCTGGATAGCTGAAATTGAGACTAGCTAGGTGAGATTGGATTTTTCTGTAGTTCCTCTTTTTGCCCCAGTTTTGCTGAGATAGGCTACTGGAGATAAATCCAATTGCAGTTTTTATGGTAATCTTGTGGCATAAAACCAAGCGAAATTTCTCTTTTGGTGCTGAGCAGTTGTTGCAACTTGGCTAGCAGAGTCGATTTCCCAATACCATTAGGCCCGATGATACCGATTTTTTCTTGGCCACGGACAGTGAGTTGTATCTCCTGAACTAAAATGCGCTGGCCAATGGACAACTTTTTCCTTTTCAGTTGAACTAAGACTTTAGAAGCCGCTAATGGTTGGATATCTGAGAAGAAGAGTTGGATTTGTTCCTCTTCAAGTGGCTTTTGGGTCATGGACTGAGCTGCCTTTTCGTAGCGTTTTTCTTGAGAAAGAACATTTTTCATCTTTTTAGCCAATAGGCGCCCAGCAACATCATTTTTAGTGTTACGCAAAGCAGTTTCTACATTTTGCTTAACTCGGCGATGTTTTTCCATGGTTTTGTCATAGGCTCTCTGGTCGTTAGCAGCTTGCTGGCTTTGTCTGGCAAAATTAGCCTTTCTCTGCTCACTATAGAGATTATAGTTTAAATGCTCGACTAGCGTTTCTGCTTCTTTCCGATGCTTGACCAGTCGCAAGTGGACTATAGTATCAGCCGTATGAGAAAGAAAGTCTTCATCATGGGAAATGAAAATAACGGTTTGCCTAATCTTTCGAATTTGGCCTTTTAGCCAATCAACCGTCTCAAGATCTAGGTCATTTGAAGGTTCATCTAGAAATAAAATCTCAAAAGGTTTTGCTAACTCGTGGATGAGCTGAATTTTCAAAGCTTCGCCCCCTGATAGACTGCCAATTTCTTGGTCGCTAGCAAAACGGTCGCTATCAAAGTGTAACTCCTCAGCCAAACGATAGAGGATACTGTAGTCTAAATCAGTAGACTCTAAAAAGAAGTAATCGTGTAGAGTTCTATTTTTTAGCTCCTCAGGTAACTTTTGAGGAATGTAAGCCAGTGACTGAAGGTCAGACTGGATGTCTCCTTTGATAGTGAAATCAGGCAAAGCTTCCTCCATTAAAGCTCGTAGCAAGGTTGATTTGCCATTTCCTTCTTCACCAATAATAGCAACCTTTTCCCCGTCTTGGATAGTCATGGTTAGGTCAGAAACAAGATCTCGTAGATCTTTGTTTTGTGTGATGGTCAGATGATTGATTTTTATCATATTGTTGCCCTTTCTAGAATGTCCATAGTGCATAACAAAAAGCTCTACTTTACCTAGTAGAGCCCAAAGTCACTGTCAAAAACTCTATTATCCACATCGAAAAGCTCGTCAAACTAGCTTGGAGTTGCCTAAACCAACCCAAGAGGAGCAGATGGTTAGATTTCTAGTTTTTTGATTTTCAAAGTGGATAAAGCACTAGATGATCTAGTACAAAAAGAGCATGCAAAAAGAGACAAAAACAAGATCTACTAAATAAAGTTCTTTATTTGATAGACTTAGTTGTTCATGTCTCCCTTACCTCCGAGTATTAGTACCTCTATCCTATACCTTTTAGGAAATTTTGTCAATAGTAAATCCAAAATTATAAACTCTAAAATCCGAAAACAGGTCCATAGAGAGTCAGTACGTGTCTGACATGCTCGTAATGGAACTTGTCATAGTTCCGCCAAGCGGTGCGTGCTTGATCGCTTAGTTTTAGGCTACCTAGTCCAATCAGTAGACTGGTACGTTGGTAGAATTTCTCAAGGTCGATTAAGATACTGTTGTCAAGCTTTTCCACTTTTTTAAGTTCCTTGAGAGTGCTGTTCAGCAGTTCTTGTAGACGGAAATCATCGGCTGTACCTTGTTTGCAATTTTGGAAACTTTGATTTAACTCGGAAAGTAGTTGGTAAGCTTCAGTGATGAGTGCCTTGTCTTCCATGTGAGCATCCTCCTTGCTCTAATGTATTCTTGCCTATAGTATAGCACTAAACAGAAAATATGTCATAGTAAATATGTTAAAAAGGAGATTTTAATATCAAAGTTTGGAAGGCTGACTTGTAGCCTTTTCATGGTATAATCAAGTGAGTACATCTTTATGGAGGAAATATGAAGTTAAATATTCAAGAAATTCGTAAGCAGCCTGAAGGCCTACACTTTGAACAAACTTTAGACCTTGTCGCAGACTTACGTACCCGTAATCAAGAAATTTTAGATGTCAAAGATATCCTAGCAGTGGGAAAGGTCCAGTACGAAGACCGTATGTATTTCCTAGATTATCAGTTATCTTATACCATCGTTCTTGCTTCCAGCCGCAGTATGGAGCCAGTTGAGTTGGCAGAGTCTTATCCAGTCACAGAGGTCTTCATGGAAGGAGCGACCAACCAACTGGACCAAGAAGTTTTAGATGATGACTTGGTTTTGCCTATTGAAAATGGGGAAATCGACCTTGCTGAGAGCGTAGCAGATAATATCTTGCTCAATATTCCTATCAAAGTCTTAACAGCAGAAGAAGAGGCGGGACAAGGTTTTGTGTCTGGAAATGACTGGCAAATCATGACTGAGGAAGAATACCAGACCCAACAAGCAGTCAAGAAAGAAGAAAACAGTCCATTTGCTGGCTTGCAAGGACTATTTGATGGAGACGAGTAGATGGTTTTATCCAAGAAACGTGCTCGTCATGTCATTGAGGAAATTATTGCCCTTTTCCCAGATGCTAAGCCTAGTCTTGATTTACCAATCATTTTGAACTCTTGGTTGCAGTGATGCTGTCAGCCCAGACCACAGATGCTGCGGTAAATAAGGCTACACCAGGTCTCTTTGCTGCTTTTCCAACGCCACAAGCCATGTCTGTAGCGACTGAAAGTGAAATTGCTTCATACATTTCTCGTCTGGGACTGTATCGAAATAAGGCTAAATTCCTTAAAAAATGTGCTCAACAGTTACTAGACGATTTTGATGGTCAAGTGCCTCAGACTCGAGAGGAATTAGAAAGCCTAGCAGGTGTTGGACGCAAAACAGCCAACGTAGTCATGAGTGTGGGCTTTGGAATTCCAGCCTTTGCAGTTGATACTCATGTTGAGCGTATCTGTAAGCATCACGATATCGTTAAAAAAATCAGCTACGCCCCTCGAAGTAGAAAAACGTGTCATGGATGTTCTGCCTCCAGAGAAATGGTTGTCAGCCCATCAAGCTATGATTTACTTTGGACGGGCTATCTGTCACCCAAAGAACCCAGAATGCGATCACTATCCACAATTATATGATTTTAGTTCGTTATAAGATGAAAATTTTATGTTTTTTTCTTGCATTGATCCTTTCTTTGTGATATAGTAATAACAATAAAATATTCCTTTAAACCTGTCCCGTGAGGCAGGCAAGGAGCGCGATAAGTAGAAGGGTGAAGTCTATACTGTTTACAGTTGGGCTCGCTTGGCTATACATTTCAAGTCTCCTTGTAGAAGGAGACTTTTCTTTTTGGAGGTTTGTCATGAGGACAAAAGAAGTTGTAGATGAATTGACCGTCAAACGAGCGATTACTCGGATTACCTACGAGATTATTGAGCGAAACAAAGATTTGAATAAAATCGTTTTGGCTGGTATTAAAACGCGAGGTGTCTTTATCGCTCGCCGTATCCAAGAACGTTTGGAACAGTTAGAATCTCTTTCAGTTCCAGTGGTAGAACTGGATACCAAGCCTTTCCGTGACGATGTTAAAAGTGGAGAAGATACCTCTGTAATCTCTGTTGATGTGACAGATCGGGAAGTTATCTTGGTCGACGATGTACTCTACACTGGTCGTACTATTCGTGCAGCTATTGATAACATCGTCAGCCATGGTCGCCCTGCTCGTGTGAGTTTGGCAGTCTTGGTTGATCGTGGCCACAGAGAACTTCCAATCCGTCCGGACTATGTTGGAAAAAACATCCCAACCAGTCGTTCTGAAGAAATTATCGTAGAGATGACAGAACTAGATGGACAAGACAGAGTACTAATCACAGAACAAGCCTAAAACACTAAAAGGAGTAAAAAAATGTCAGAAAATCAACAAGCTTTGCAACATGTCGTTTCTATGGAAGACCTTACTGTAGAACAAGTAATGAAATTGATCAAACGAGGAATCGAATTTAAAAACGGAGCGAGTGCTTCTTATGAGGAACAACATATCGTTTCCAACCTTTTCTTTGAAAGTTCAACTCGTACCCACAAATCCTTTGAGGTAGCAGAACTGAAACTTGGACTTGATCTTTTGGATTTCGATGTGAAGACCAGTTCAGTGAATAAGGGTGAAACACTCTATGACACGATCTTGACGCTGTCTGCACTAGGAGTGGATGCCTGTGTCATTCGTCACCCAGAGGTGGACTACTACAGAGAATTGATTGCTAGCCCGACCATCACAACTTCGATTATCAATGGTGGGGACGGTTCAGGGCAACACCCTAGCCAAAGTTTGCTTGATTTGATGACAATTTATGAAGAATTTGGACATTTTGAAGGTCTTAAGGTGGCTATCGCTGGCGACCTCAACCACTCACGGGTAGCTAAGTCTAATATGCAAATCCTTAAACGCTTGGGAGCGGAGCTTTACTTTGCAGGTCCTGAGGAATGGAGAAGTGAGGAGTTTGAACATTACGGTCGATTTGTATCAATTGATGAGGTGATTGATCAAGTAGATGTTATGATGTTTCTTCGTGTGCAGCATGAACGTCATGAAATTGTGACAGGATTTTCAAAAGAAGACTATCATAACCAGCATGGATTGACACAAGAACGCTATGACCGCCTAAAAGAAAAAGCAATCCTTATGCACCCAGCTCCAGTCAATCGTGACGTGGAAATCGCTGATCACTTGGTAGAAGCACCGAAATCACGTATTGTTCAGCAAATGACCAACGGTGTCTTTGTCAGAATGGCAATTTTAGAATCTGTGCTGGCCTACAGAAAAGCAAAATAAGGCACAAAGCGTTAAAAGATGTCTGAGAGCATCAACGAGAGGTGAGTAGATGAAAAAACGACTTCTAGTATTAGAAGATGGTACAGTATTTGAAGGCAAGGCCTTCGGAGCAGATATTGATGTAACAGGGGAAATCGTCTTTAACACAGGGATGACTGGTTACCAAGAATCCATTACAGACCAGTCTTATAATGGACAAATCTTAACCTTTACCTACCCTTTGGTGGGAAATTATGGAATTAACCGTGACGACTACGAGTCAATCACTCCTACCTGCAAGGGAGTAGTAGTTTTTGAAGAAGCGAGTAGAGCCAGCAACTGGCGCAATCAAATGACCTTGGATGAATTCTTGAAAGCGAAGAAAATACCAGGTATCTCAGGAATTGATACCCGGGCTTTGACAAAAATTATCCGTAAGCATGGTACCATGCGTGCAACCCTTACGCATGTTGGTGATACGATGGACCATATCATAGACCAGCTCCAAGCGACAGTTCTACCGACAGATAATATCAAGCAAGTCTCTACTAAGACAGCTTATCCTGCTCCTGGAGTTGGATTGAGTGTCGTATTGGTAGACTTTGGTCTCAAACACTCCATCTTACGCGAACTATCTAAGCGTAACTGTAACGTGACCGTTGTTCCATACACAACAACAGCAGAAGAGATTCTCCATCTCCATCCTGACGGGGTCATGTTGTCAAATGGTCCAGGAAATCCAGAAGATGTCCCCCAGGCACTCGATATGATTCGTGGTGTGCAAGGGAAAATTCCGATCTTTGGTATCTGTATGGGACATCAACTTTTGCTATGGCAAATGGTGCTAAGACCTACAAGATGAAGTTTGGTCACCGTGGATTTAACCACGCGGTGCGTGAAATTGCAACAGGCCGAGTAGACTTTACTAGCCAGAACCATGGTTATGCGGTTAGCCGTGAGGATTTGCCAGAGCATTTGATTATTACCCATGAAGAAATCAATGACAAGTCAGTTGAAGGTGTGCGTCACAGATACCAACCAGGTTTCTCTGTGCAATTCCACCCAGATGCAGCTCCAGGACCGCATGATGCAAGCTATCTCTTTGATGAATTTATCGAAATGATGGAGTCGTTTAAATCTGCTAATCGCTGATATAGGAAACTCCGTCAGAGGCTTGTCGAATAAAAAGGCAAGTCCTTTCTTTTAGTTGAGCAATGAGATGATGAAAATTTTTACACTCGATTTATTATTGAAAAATCATCGGAGAATTTATTTAATGTCGCTCTGTGAGGCGACGAATAGAAAGGCAGGTCGTTTCTTTTAGTCGCTATTGTGCGAACTAAAAACTCCCTGCACTAGATTTTTTACCGAAAAGTATCGTTTCGCTAAAAAATCGTTGGAGAATTTATTTAATGGCAACCTGAGAGTTGCCGAATAGAAAGGAGAAGGGTGGTCCGTATTTTCTGAACTGAATACGGGCTACGGACGGTGCTAAAAAGATAGTTATTCCTAGAACTGATAGTTCTTCGTCATAACTCCTATTTTAGCTTTGTCCGCTTGACGCCCTTAATATCTTATAAATGCCTAAACGTACTGATATTCAAAAAATTATGGTGATTGGTTCTGGTCCGATTATTATTGGTCAGGCTGCTGAGTTTGACTACGCGGGGACCCAGGCCTGCTTGTCGTTGAAAGAGGAAGGATATGAGGTTGTCTTGGTGAACTCAAATCCTGCCACTATCATGACGGACAAGGAGATTGCGGACAAGGTTTATATTGAACCGATTACACTTGAGTTTGTGACACGTATTCTCCGTAAGGAACGTCCAGATGCCTTGTTGCCAACACTCGGTGGTCAGACAGGTCTCAATATGGCCATGGAATTGTCAAAAATGGTATCCTAGATGAGCTTGGTGTCGAGCTTCTCGGTACTAAACTATCTGCTATTGACCAAGCGGAGGACCGTGACCTCTTTAAACAATTGATGGAAGAGCTGAACCAACCAATTCCAGAATCTGAAATTGTCAACACAGTAGAAGAAGCAGTTGCTTTTGCAGCGTCAATCGGTTACCCAGTTATCGTCCGTCCAGCCTTTACCCTAGGTGGTACTGGTGGTGGTATGTGTGCCAATGAGGAAGAATTGCGTGAAATCGCTGAAAATGGGTTGAAGTTGTCACCTGTTACCCAATGTTTGATTGAGCGTTCTATTGCTGGTTTCAAGGAAATCGAATACGAAGTTATGCGCGACTCAGCTGACAATGCCCTCGTTGTCTGTAACATGGAAAACTTCGACCCAGTTGGGATTCACACAGGGGGATTCCATTGTATTTGCCCCTGCGCAAACCATGTCAGACTATGAAAACCAAATGCTACGTGACGCGAGCTTGAGCATCATTCGCGCCCTTAAGATTGAAGGTGGATGTAACGTTCAGCTAGCACTTGATCCACACAGCTTTAAGTACTATGTTATCGAAGTAAATCCCCGTGTATCGCGCTCTTCTGCCCTTGCATCTAAGGCGACAGGTTATCCGATTGCTAAGTTAGCTGCTAAGATTGCCGTCGGTTTAACCCTAGATGAGGTCATCAACCCCGTTACGGGTTCAACTTACGCCATGTTTGAGCCAGCCCTCGACTATGTGGTTGCCAAGATTCCTCGTTTCCCATTTGACAAGTTTGAAAAGGGTGAGCGCCGTCTTGGTACCCAGATGAAGGCGACTGGGGAAGTCATGGCGATTGGTCGTAACATCGAGGAATCACTTCTTAAAGCTTGTCGTTCCCTTGAAATTGGTGTCCACCACAATGAAATGCCAGAGCTTGCAGCAGTTTCAGATGATGCTTTGATTGAAAAGGTTGTGAAAGCCCAAGATGACCGTCTCTTCTACGTTTCAGAAGCCATTCGCCGTGGCTACACACCAGAAGAAATTGCTGAATTGACTAAGATTGATATCTTCTATCTGGATAAACTCTTGCACATCTTTGAAATCGAGCAAGAATTGGGCGCTCATCCACAAGATATAGAAGTTTTGAAAACAGCTAAGCTCAATGGTTTCTCAGACCGTAAGATTGCTGAACTCTGGAAAACAACAGCTGACCAAATTCGTCAACTTCGCTTGGAAAACAAGATTGTTCCAGTTTATAAGATGGTCGATACCTGTGCAGCAGAGTTCGAATCTGAAACACCATATTTCTATTCAACCTATGGATGGGAAAATGAATCTATCAAGTCTGATAAGGAATCCGTTCTAGTTCTCGGTTCTGGTCCTATCCGTATCGGGCAAGGGGTTGAGTTTGACTACGCAACTGTACACTCAGTTAAGGCTATTCAGGCTGCTGGCTATGAAGCTATTATCATGAACTCAAACCCAGAGACCGTTTCTACAGACTTCTCGGTATCTGACAAGCTTTACTTTGAACCGTTGACTTTCGAAGATGTCATGAATGTTATCGACTTGGAGCAACCAAAAGGCGTTATCGTTCAGTTTGGTGGTCAAACAGCTATCAACCTTGCGGAGCCATTGGCAAAAGCTGGTGTGACCATCCTTGGTACGCAAGTCGCTGACTTGGACCGAGCGGAAGACCGCGACCTCTTCGAGCAAGCCCTTAAAGACTTGGATATTCCACAGCCACCAGGACAGACGGCTACCAATGAAGAAGAAGCAGTGCTTGCAGCTCGCAAGATTGGTTTCCCAGTCCTCGTTCGCCCATCTTATGTTTTGGGTGGACGTGCCATGGAAATTGTTGAAAACGAAGAAGACCTCCGTTCTTACATGCGTACCGCTGTTAAGGCCAGTCCAGACCATCCTGTTCTTGTTGACTCTTACATCGTTGGGCAAGAATGTGAAGTTGATGCCATTTCAGACGGAGAAAATGTCCTTATCCCTGGTATCATGGAGCATATCGAACGTGCTGGTGTCCACTCAGGTGACTCAATGGCCGTTTACCCACCACAAACCTTGTCGCAAAAAGTTCAGGAAACTATCGCAGACTACACAAAACGTCTAGCAATTGGTCTTAACTGCCTTGGTATGATGAACATCCAGTTTGTCATCAAGGATGAAAAAGTCTATGTTATTGAGGTCAATCCACGTGCCAGCCGTACGGTTCCATTCCTTTCTAAGGTGACCAATATTCCTATGGCTCAGGTAGCAACTAAGTTGATTCTTGGTCAAACCTTGGAGAACTTGGTTATCAAGATGGACTTTATCCTGAAAGCACTCGCGTTCATATCAAGGCGCCAGTCTTCTCCTTTACCAAGCTAGCGAAAGTAGATAGCTTGCTCGGTCCTGAGATGAAGTCAACAGGTGAAGTTATGGGTTCTGATACGACTTTGGAAAAAGCTCTCTATAAAGCCTTTGAAGCTTCTTACCTACACTTGCCAACCTTTGGTAATGTTGTCTTTACCATCGCAGATGATGCCAAAGAAGAAGCCTTGGACTTGGCTCGCCGTTTCCAAAATATCGGTTATGGTATCCTCGCGACAGAAGGAACTGCAGCCTTCTTTGCCAGTCATGGACTGCATGCCCAACCTGTTGGTAAGATTGGTGACGATGAGAAGGACATTCCAAGCTTTGTCCGCAAAGGAAAAATCCAAGCGATCATCAATACTGTCGGAACAAAACGAACTGCTGACGAAGATGGTGAGCAAATCCGTCGTTCAGCCATTGAACACGGAGTGCCCCTCTTCACAGCCCTAGATACAGCTAATGCCATGCTCAAAGTGCTGGAAAGCCGTAGTTTTGTCACAGAAGCGATCTAGTTGAGAAAAAATTTTTACAGTTAAAAAGCCAGCGTCAGAAAACGCTGGCTTTTGCAATACTGATATTGCTTATTTCAACTATCATTTTTTTTATTTGTAATCATTCTAAAATGTGATATAATAAGCGTGAATTGGAAATAGGTAAACTATTTTTCATCATTCTTTCAAAAAAATATTCTGTTAAGAAATATGTAAAGACAAGATTAGAAAGTGAATATTCCTATGTCTTCTTACAAAAAGGTCTCCCTTTCTGAGATCAATCAATCTATTGAAACTCCAAATAACAACTATTTTTGGCAAAATCTAAAAGCATTTTTGGGACCTGGAGCTCTTGTAGCAGTTGGTTATATGGATCCTGGAAACTGGATTACTAGTGTGGTTGGTGGTGCTTCTTACAAGTATAGTCTTTTATTTGTTATTTTAATTTCATCTATCATCGCCATGCAGCTACAACAGATGGCTGGAAAGCTCGGTATCGTAACTAAAATGGACCTAGCACAGGCAACAGCTCATCATGCTCCCAAGTGGCTTCGCTATAGTCTGTGGGTGATTTTAGAATTAGCTTTAATGGCGACAGACTTAGCTGAGGTTCTAGGGTCAGCGATTGCCTTAAATCTTTTATTTAAAATACCGATTATGGTTGCTATACTTTTAACCGTTTTTAGATGTATTTTTGTTACTTTTTATTGATGAAATTTGGTTTCAAAAAAATTGAGGCTATTGTTACGACCCTTATTTTAACCATATTAGCCATCTTTACCTATCTTGTGGCCTTATCCAATCCAAATATCCAGGGGATTATTGGTGGTTATTTACCAACTCCAACATTATTTGAAACACCATTGCCAGGTCATGAAAACCAATTGACCTTGGCTCTAGGGATTGTAGGAGCGACAGTCATGCCTCATAATCTCTATCTCCATTCTTCTCTATCCCAAACAAGGAAAATCAACCACAAAGATAAGAAGGACGTTCGAAAAGCTGTTCGTTTTATGACATGGGATTCAAATCTTCAGTTGTCCCTAGCTTTTATTGTCAATTCCTTACTTCTCATTTTAGGAGCCTCCCTCTTTTTCGGTCATGCGTCTGAAATTTCAGCTTTCTCCCAAATGTACAATGCTTTACAAGATTCGAAAATAGCAGGAGCGATAGCCAGCTCAACTCTGTCAACTTTATTTGCTTTGGCCCTCTTAGCAAGTGGCCAAAATTCTACTATTACAGGTACCTTGACAGGACAGATTGTCATGGAAGGTTTCTTGCATCTGAAATTGCCTCAGTGGATTATCCGTATCGGTACACGTATTTTTGCCTTGCTACCCGTGATTATTGTCGCCGTTTTGTTTGGGCATCAAGAAAAACCTTGGATCAGTTATTGGTCTATTCACAGGTCTTTCTTTCGATCGCTCTTCCGTTTTTCAATCTTCCCCTTGATTTATCTGACCTCTAAGAAGTCACTGATGGGAGAATTTACCAATGCCAAGTGGAACACAATCCTAGGTTACGCAGTTTCAATTATCTTAACCATTCTCAATATCAAGCTTCTTTTTCGATATTTTTTTAAGAGTGGTTTTGAAGTCAAGTCTCGGCATCGGGAAGATTGGTAAAGAGGAAGTAGTCGTAGTTGATTCATAAAAAGAAGTAAAAAAAAGAACAGTTGAAACTGTTCTTTTTATCATTATTTGAGACCGTATTTTTTTGTTGAAACGATCCACACGTCCATCTGCTTGAGTGAACTTTTTGACGTCCAGTGTAGAATGGGTGTGAGTCTGATGAAATTTCCACACGGATCAATGGGTAAGTTTCGCCTTCGAACTCAACAGTTTCGTTAGAGCGTTTAGTTGAACCGCTAAGGAATTTGTAACCAGTAGTTGTGTCCATGAAGACAACTGGGCGATATTCTGGATGGATATCTTTTTTCATTTTGCAATATTTCCTTTCTGCCATGGTCTCTTTGCGAGCCATAGATTGTTACCTTACTAGTCTATCAGATTCTGATAAGTTTGGCAAGTATTTTTATCAGTTTTTAAGTAAGTTTTTTAACTTTTGATAGATGATTTCATTTTCTTCTAGACTATAGGAATTGGCGCCACTGGCTAATGGATGTCCTCCTCCGTCGTGTTGTTTGGCAATCTCATTGATAGGGATGATTTTACTGCGCATTCGCACACGGAAGTGACCATCAGCTTGCTCAACAAAGATGGTCCAAGCCTTAACAGTATCAATTCGACCAGGTGCTCCAACAATCGCTGCTGTTTCAGCATCTGTAACCTTATATCTTTTCAAGATTTCTTGAGTAAGTAGAACGCGTGCGGCTCCGTTCTCATCAACTTCTAAGTGATCATAGACATAGCCTTGAAGTTTTGCAATCTTGAAGCTCATGGTATCCATCTGTCGAGATAATCCGGCAAAGTCAAAATCAACTTCTCGGAGCTGGCCAGCTATTCTAAAGGTACGAGCACTAGTTGACGGGTAGAGAAAACGCCCCGTATCCCCGACAATTCCTGCATAGAGAAGTCGTGCCGCTTCACTAGACAAAGCCAGCTGATTTTCTTGAGCAAATAGAGTAATCATCTCACTGGCACTGCTTGAACTTGTATCCACCCAAGATAGGTCACCGTAAACATCATCATTTGGATGGTGATCGATTTTGATGGTAAAATCAGCTTGTTCATAGCGTTTATCATCAATACGAGGACGATTCGCTGTATCACAAATAATAGCAAGAGCTCCTTGGTAGTCACTGTCTTGAACAGTATCCATTTCTGCCATCCAAGTCAAAGTCGGTTCATTATAACCGACAGCTTTGATGGTTTTTTCAGGAAAATGGTGTGTAAGAAGAGCTTTCAAGCCTACCTGACTCCCTATGGCATCGGGATCTGGTTTCATATGACGGTGAATAATAATGGTATCGTATTCTTTGATTTTCTCTAATATTTGCTGACAAATTTCCATAAATAACCTCAATTCTTTCTCATTTCATTGTAGCACAAGAATTTTTTTATTTTTTTAAAATGAAAAAGATATGATATAATGGAGAGAGATAAATTGAGGAGGACGATATGGCATTAGCAAAAATTGTATTTGCCAGTATGACCGGTAATACCGAAGAGATTGCAGATATTGTAGCAGATAAATTGCGTGACTTGGGTTTGGATGTCGATGTTGATGAATGTACGACTGTTGACGCTTCAGACTTCTTGGAAGCGGATATCGCAATCGTTGCGACCTATACCTACGGAGATGGAGAGTTGCCAGATGAGATGATGGACTTCTACGAAGACCTAGCAGATCTCAACTTGAACGGTAAAATCTACGGGGTTGTTGGATCAGGTGATACCTTCTACGACGAATTCTGTAAGGCTGTCGATGACTTTGATCGCGTTTTTGTAGCGACAGGAGCAGAAAAAGGTTCAGAGTGTGTTAAAGTTGATCTTTCTGCCGAAGAAGAAGACATCGAACGCTTGGAACAATTCGCAGAAGAATTGGCTGCAAAAAGTAGGATAAGAATCAAGCTGCGCTGACTGGAAGAAGTCAGTGCGTTTTTTTATTAGTTTTTTTTGTATTTTACTAGCCTATTTAGAGGCTTTTTGATACAATAATTCAAATAAAGGAGGAGACACTATGGATTTAGATAGTATTCGGCAAGAAATTGATCAAATCGACGACCAAATCGTCAAGCTCCTAGAAGAACGGATGCACTTAGTTGAAGGGGTTGTCGCTTATAAGAAAGCATCTGGTATGCCAATCTTAGATTCTAAGAGAGAAGAAGTTATTTTTGAAAAAGTCAGAAGTCGTGTAGAGGATAAGCGCTATCAGGAGACTGTTGTCGCAACTTTTTCGGACATACTCAAACGTTCGCGTGAATATCAGGATCAAAACATCAAATGAAAAAAGAACAATTCTATCCGCTAGGGATTTTTTTAGCTGCTATGTTGGGTGGCCTTGTCCGCTATTTTGTATCTAGTCAGTTGCCAGCCAGTTCTGAATTTCCATGGGGAACCCTCCTTGTCAACTATCTGGGAATTTTCTGCTTGGTCTATCTTGTAAAAGGCTATCTGGTCTATAAGGGAAGCAGTAAAGGCTTGGTTTTGGCGCTTGGTACAGGCTTTTGTGGTGGTTTAACAACCTTTTCTAGCCTGCTCTTGGATGCTGTGAAACTACTGGATACCGGGCGTTATCTTAATTTAGTCATGTATTTGCTTTTGAGTATTGGTGGAGGCCTGCTCTTGGCTTATTTTCTAGGGAGGAAGAAATGGTAATCATCTATCTTGCAATCGCCTGCGGCTTTGGAGCCCTAGTGCGGTATTTCTTTTCCAGATACAATCAATCCTCAAAATTGCCCCTAGGAACTCTCATAGCCAATCTTATCGGTTGTTTTTTGATTGGCTTATTCTACAACCATGTGGAGTCCAAGGAAGTTTATGCTATCCTAGCGACAGGTTTCTGTGGCGGTTTGACGACCTTTTCAACCTTGAATGACGAGCTGCAAAGACTGTTAAGTGACAAGAAGGTATTTTATAGCTATTTTCTCTTAACTTACCTAGGCGGTTTTCTAGCGATTTTTTTAGGTATTCTGCTATAAATTTCTTTACTTTTTTGTGGAAATTTGGTAAACTGTATCTTGTGTGTAATGGACGCACAAAAATACAGTTTATCCGCTGAGGAAGGTTCCTCAAGATTGACAAAGATAGGAGAATAAAATGAATCCATTAATCCAAAGCTTGACTGAAGGTCAACTTCGTACAGATATCCCATCATTCCGTCCTGGTGACACTGTTCGTGTACACGCGAAAGTTGTCGAAGGAAACCGTGAACGTATCCAGATTTTTGAAGGTGTTGTTATCGCACGTAAAGGTGCTGGCATCTCAGAAAACTATACAGTTCGTAAAATCTCTAATGGTGTAGGTGTTGAGCGTATCTTCCCAATCCACACTCCACGTGTTGAAAAGATTGAAGTTGTTCGTTACGGTAAAGTACGTCGTGCGAAATTGTACTACTTGCGTGCTCTTCAAGGTAAAGCAGCTCGTATCAAAGAAATCCGTCGTTAATTCGACAAAAAAACTCTGCTTATTCAGCAGAGTTTTTATCTAGCCCCCTTAGTTCAATGGATATAACAACTCCCTCCTAAGGAGTAGTTGCAGGTTCGATTCCTGCAGGGGGCATTTTGGGAAGTGTAAAGAAAAACAAAGAATATTCAAAGTGTTAGTTTAAAGGCAATCATCACAAGTTAGCTTTTTAAAATAGGTTAGTATTTTTGGAATCTTTGACCAAAGTGTGACCAAAATTTGACCAAGAAGTCAATGAATATAGAATAAAGTGGATCAGGAAACTGGTCTATTTTATTTTGTAGTTATTGAACAAAAGTGATCTATTTTAGGTTGACAAAAATACGCATAATGTGTATAATAATAAGTGTAAGGAGGTAACGATAATATATGCCACTTACAGGTAAAGAAATGGTGAAACTAGCTCTTGAGAATGGATGGGTTGAAGTTCGTCAAAGGGGAAGTCATCATCATTTTAAGAAAGAGGGTTTTTCTTATCTTGTCACGATTCCAGTTCATGGAAATGAAGATTTAGGAAGAGGTTTGGAAAGAAAGATTCTCAAAGATTTAGGATTGTAAGTCTTACATTCCTAAGTCTTTTCATATCGGAGGTAGTAGAATGTTAAAAACGTATCCAGCTATTTTTCATAAAGAAGGAACAGGATATTGGGTAGAATTTCCAGAATTTGGTGGTGGTACAGAAGGAAAAAATATCGAGGAAGCGATGAAAAATGCTCGTGAAATGCTTGAAAATGTTTTAGCTTCTTATATCGATGAAGGGATGGCGCTGCCTACACCAAGTGATATTTTAAAGATTGAAGTTTCAGATGGTTTTGTATCAATGATTCAAGTCGATCCTGCGCCCTTTGTGAGAAGTAATAAGGCGATTAGGAAGAATGTGACCGTTCCTGAATGGCTAGTTCGTCTTGCTGATCGAGAAAAGATTAACTATTCAGAAGTTTTGGCGCAAGCGCTAGAGAAGAAGTTGCAAGTTTAAATTTAAAGCCCGTATTTATTAGGGAGTAAATTTGATATGTATTGTTAAAAGTGATACAATAGATATACAGAATAAGTTAAGGGGAAATGCTATGTCACAAATTGCTGTAAGAGTAGATGATAAATTAAAAAAAGAAGCGACTGAAGTTTTTTTAGTGAATTGGGTTTTGGATATGACAACTGCTGTGAAGTTATTTTTTTGAAGCAAAGTGTGTTGACGAGAAGTATTCCGTTTGAGTTAAAAACTTGATTCAGATTATGAAATTGAGTTAGAAGATGGTGATTATATTCGTACAAGAAATATAGATGAATATAATGAAGTTACTCAGAAGGCTTTTTAAAGAGAGTATCAGTAAATATAAAAAAATGAGGGGATAACAAAAAAAGTACCGAAAGTGTAGATGATTATTTTTGAAAGAATGGTAAGAGAAAATGCTTAGTTATGAGTTCTCGAATAGATATAATAAAGATTTAGCTAAAATAATTAAGCGTGGAATAGATGTAACTCCTATCAAAGAAGCGGTTAATAAGATAATAAATGATGAAGAATTGGGTTATGAATACAAAAAGCATGTTTTTAGAACCTAGAAAAAGAATACCAAAACTGTGGGAAATTCATATTGGGGGTAGAAAGTCAGATTTGCTTATGATTTATTATTACCTAGAACAGGGGTACTCATGTTGTATTTGAGCGTGTAGGTACACATTCGGATTTGTTTTTAAGGAGATAGAATATGGAAATCAAAGAAATAAGTTATCAGGATAGAGTTCCCAAAAACATGACTTCAAAGTTTAATTATTTCGTAAAAGATTTTTTTGAAGGAGTATTCAAATCAGCTAGATGAAATGGAAGCTGGTAAAAAGTATGACAGTTAACAAAGAATATGAAGGAGATTTGGAAGTTTATTTTGTAAAGTTTAGATTTTATAGAAAAAGGTGGAGGATTTTTTTACAGGTTATTTAAACAATGAAATAGAAGTAACTTGTAATGATGAGTTTTGGGGGAATGTTATTTTTAGAATAAAAAGCGAAGGAAAATCAAATAATCTTGGATATTTAATTCGTTTTTTTAGGTCAAAATGGGCAACCAGGTATTTGAAAAATATTCGGAAATAGAAAAAAATAACACTATCTTAGATAATGTTATTTTTGTTTTCTTTGAAAAAAATTGGTGGCTATTTCTTGCACGTAGAGTTCATAAGTGCTTGGTATACCTGCATTTTTGAGATAGTCATGGTAGTTGAATTGTTCATCTATCGGATACTCGCTGTTGATTAAGCTCATGAAATCAAGGATTCTTCCTTTTTCGGCTCTTGTTTCGATGCGTTGGGAGAAGGTATCGATATGAGCAAGGGAGTTTTTGAGAGTCATCATTCAGTAAGTGGTGCTTCTCGTGTAACAGAATATTGATTTTTTCTATATCTGTAGTGTCAGAACGTAGAAAGATGAAGTGTTGATTCTTTATAAAAAGATAACGACCTTTTGTTTCTAAATAGTCTAACAAGACGATCTTGCAGTTTAGGGCTTCGATTTCTTCTATGACTTTTTTTAGTTCCATACTATTTCTTATTTGCAAAGTATTCTTTTTAGGAAGTTTTTGATAATCATTCTATCGTTATCTGTGATGGGTGTACCATCATAAGCGACTGAATTATCAATAGCTGTGTCAATGTCTGCTTCAGAAACTTTTTAAGCAAGTTGGATCATCAGTAATTCCTGTCAAGTATTCAGAAGAAGTATTCAAAATTTCAGCTAATTTTTTTCTATTGTAGGTTGAATAGGTGTTCTATTTCCTTTTTCCCAATTTGAATATGAGTTTTGTCCTACTTGCAATTTTTTTCAGCTATTTGTTTTTGTGTTAGTCCAGCTTTTTTTCGTAGGTTTTTTTAAGTCTTTCAGGTAACATTTAATAATAACCTTTCAAAAATTTTTTTAAAAAAAGTTAAAAAAAGTATTGACAACTTTATCTCGTTGAGATATAATATAATTATCCCAATGAGATAAAAGAGTTTTAGAGGAATCTTTTATAGGAATTTAAAAATCCTGAATACAACTTAAAAAGACAAATTTTAATTTTTCAGTATTGAATGTTGTTTCAAGAAACTAGAACTTGTAACTTTAAGTAGTAAGATTTTTTTGATTCAATATAAAAGTTAAGTGAACTTTGAAAATTTAATAAAAAAACGTGTCAGGCAACGACTAGCATTGACTAACACAATTAAATGTAGCAATTTAATTATATGTGAATTTTGGTAAAAATGTCAAGTTTTGTTTGATTGTAGATATTTATCTACAAAACTTTATAGATTCTAAACTCTTAGCCAACTTTTTCTTAGTAGGACTAAGGAAAGCACGGATAACGTACAATCTTAAAGATTGTGCAAGAGGTTGTCATCTCTGGATAAAGTTTTTTGAAAACAAAAATCCAGCAAAGTGTGTTTCCATCTTACTAAGCCGTTTACGATATTTTGTTTTTGGGTTAATTGGTATTATTATACCATAAGTAAATGTGGTTGGTAAGGAGTTTAGAGTTTGTAAGGTTCATGTTGGGTGTTTCGTCCTTTCGCCTTAGTAGATAAGAAAAGGGAACTGATGGCCGAGAACGGTGTGGATGAAGAGTGTGAAGCAAGAGTGAGATTGTGTGTAACTTGGATTGGTCGGTGTGTGAGAAGTTGGAAAGACTAACTTTTTGCTAATGTTATGGGTGAGAAAGAGAGGATATTGAGTTATTCTTAAATTTGTGACCATAGCGAAGAGAGTAGGAATGTCGTGAGATATTCTGAAAGTATGCGAAGATAAGAGCATACATTTTATTAGTATCTATTGAAGTTAGTAGATAAAAATCTACTTTTTTCAACACAAAAAGTTGACTTTTGGTTGAAAGTGGGGTATTATAATAATGCGAATAGCATTATTCGTGAGGATTTGTGTTATTTAGTGGGTTGTTTTTATTTAATGATTTGCTTTATTTAATGATTTGTTTTATTTGTGGATAGTTTTGAATAATAAAAGGGCGGTTTAATTTAACCGCTCTTTTTATTGTGTTATAGATGTAAGCCAGTCTGCTTCAGGTTTCATAAGTAGTCTGGCATTTTTATATGCCATTTCAAGTGTAAAAATAGTGTTTACACGATAGCGATTATTGATTTTTTTCAACAGCTACTGACATGAGCTGATTATCCAATGAAACAGGTAAGAGATATGTTATTTTTCCTTTGTAGTATTGTGGAACTGCTATACGATAGTTTCGTTTGCATCTTTTAATTGTCAAATCTAAAGCATTATTTAACAGTGCATTTATATAGGAAGTTCCTTTGCTTTGCAAATCGTCACTAAATCTTTCGAGATTATCATTAAGAATATGATCTAAATTTTTAGTTAGCTGTTTGTTAGGGTCGAAGTAGATATCTTCCGGATTTGAAAAATAATTAACAACTTTTGGTGTGGTGGGGAATTGTGACATAAAATCATAGTCAGATTCTTTTTTGAAACCGTTGAGGTGCCATTTATAGTCTTTGCTACTTCTATATTCATTGAAGATGCAAATGATGTCCTCGCCGTTTTCTGTTAAGAGTCCTGTGTTAAAACAAGCGTGTGTTTCATCATCGTTGACAATGACGTATTCATTACCTAATTCAAAAAGCTCTGTTAAAAAGTGTGGGTGAGATAGCTATAAAGGATATTGTTTGGCTTTGTAGAATTGGTTGAAGTCCAATTTTCATATTCAGCTAAGTCTGCTAATTCTTGAATTCGTTGATTTTTTTAATTGATTCATTTTCCGAGATATGCGAATTTCCAGAGGATTTCATCAGTATCTTTGTCGATTAAATAATCATTTAAATTTTTTTCATAATTTCTCCTTATAAGTAATTTATTTTTTTATTGTACCATATTTATTTATTAACTTCAGTAGATACTAATAATAAAAATTAACAATAACTAGATTTTTTTATAAAACAGGTTTTGTCCTGATAAAGATTGAAAGTATTGTTAGTTTTCACAAGGGAATCTATTACGTTCCTTTATGTAAACTAGCAATATGAGTAGAGAATAGAAAAAGAGGAAAGATGGATATTTGGATCTACTTAGTAAGAGTTGGAATGCTATTGTCTATGCTTATTTTGTTGCTATTTTTTGATTTACTGGATATTTATTTATCCAGTAATTTTGTTTGTATTTGTATTGTTTGTGGTTTTCTTTTCGATTATCACATGTATGTAAGTAGGAAGTAGAAAGGAAAAGGATTTATGTTGAATGTGTCAATGGGACTTCGTTTGTATCGAGAAATGTATAATAAGTCGAAAGAGGACTTAGCGAAGTATTTAGAGATTCAACCGAAAGCGTATGCTCGATATGAAAGTGGGGAACGTGAACCTAGTCTTGAGAAACTATATAAATTGGCTTATCTTTATAACTGTAAAGTTGATGATTTCTTTAATGTTGAAGAAAGTTTTAGTGTTGATCGAGACGAGGTTTTTGTCAACTAAAAGATTTAGACAATTTAGGTTGTCATCATCAGTTTTTCTCATGGTTTTGATTGTTATGATGACTGAGGGTAAACCTTATGATGAAATGATTCGTTTTATAGAAAATGATAGGACGAAGTATGCACGAAAATCTGAAGTAAAACAATTTCTACGTGAGTTAATTGAAAAGATTGGTTAGGAGAGGTGAGTAAAATCAAAGATGTTCTTTTGAAAGGAGAAAGAGATGTAAAGACGTATTCTGAAGAATGGATACTGGGAGAATACAATAGAATTTATAGACGATTTTGTTGGAATTTGAAAATCTATGCTCATGTAAAAAATGGTGCTGATGTTTATGTCTCTTCAAAAAGATGTTGTGAAGATTTGTATAATCGTTTGTATGCGGTTGGTCAAGTTACTCGTAGCTATTGTAGTAAGATTGAAATGAAAATTGAAAAAACGTATCACCGTTTCCTAGAAGATGGGGTGATTATTGAAGATTAAAGTAGGAGTATCTGTATGGAATTTTATCCTTGTAAAAAAATGGTTCAAAAATGATTGAATTGGAAGATATGTTATAATGGAATAAATAATATTGTTAAAAGGGGATTTTATAATGAATTTCAAAAGGTCGTTTGCTTTTGATTTCAACTGCAACTTTGCTTTGCGTTTAGTTGTAGTGTTGTTCATGCAGATTCTGCGAGACAGTCTAAGATTAAAGAATTGGATAGTCAAAGAAGTGAACTTGCTAAGAAGAACGGTGTTACTGGTTATTTGGCTGATGGTCGCTGGTATTCACTTGTTGAAGCTGAGAATAAGGTTGATAGCTTGAAGAAACAAGTTGAAGCCTTTGAAAGTTCCATATATTGAAAAGAATACTATTAAGGTAAGTCCTGCTTATGCTAAAGCATTAAAGGATAATTTTGATTATAGTAAGAGTGAAAAAGAACGAGATCAGGCAGAAGAAATACTAAAATCTGAGAGTGCAAAGTTAGTCTTGCAGAAGAATAACTTTGTAACTGTTGCTTCTGATGAAATAGAAGTTTATGATGTAGATAAACTTCCTAAAGATGTAGTGATCGAGTTGAATTATTTTGCTCTTGATATGATTAATCAAGTAAGAAGGCAAATGGGAACTCCTGAAGTAACTCTTGCTCAATCGTCCATTGATTTTGCTAGTAAACTTTCTGCTAAGGTGAAGGAAGCTAATAGAGGAGTTTGGGATTGGCACTATGTGAAGGGCATTAACGAAGTTGCTAGAGAATACGGTTTGCCGACGTCTGGTAAAGAACAAGAAGAAAAAGAGAATGGGTATCAATACTATGAGAATAGTGCAGGTTCTTTTTCGGTTTCAAAACAATCTACTAGAGCAGAATTAAAACGTGCTATCTATGATGCAATTTTTAAGATTTTTTGTATGATGGTGATGAATTCCTTCATGCCAATTCTATTTCAGGTTTAAATTGGGGTGAACCTAGTAAGGCTGAATATTTTTGGATTTTTCAATGAATTTATTGAAAGATGGTACGGAAATGAGTTTCATTACAGTTTCTGATGGTCAACTTTCAAAGTCAACTAAGAAGAATTTTTAGTACAAAAAAACTCCTGCAGAATACTACAGAAAGTAACAGAAAATTAACTCTTGAAAAGAAAGAAAAAGAGTTGGAATCTGAAAAAGTAAGCTGGAAAAAAATTACAATTTTTCTTATAAAAGAGTATGAAAAGATTTCTAAAGAAATTGATAAGTTAAATGAAGAGGAAGAAAAAGAAAAGGAGAGAATAAGAAAAGAGAAACAGGATAAGAAGAATTCTGCTACTACGAAACCTTCTCAATCGACACAAAAAAACAAGATAAACCAAAAACAGAATGCTTCGTCATCGAAACAGGGAAGCTCTACTGTTAGTAAGAATGGCTGGTTAAAAGAGAATGGTTCATGGTATTTTTATAATGCTGGAAAACGTTTGACTAATACATGGCAAGGTTCATATTATTTGAAGTCAGATGGTAGAATGGCAGAATCTGAATGGATTTATGATAATTCTTATAAGGCATGGTATTACTTAAAATCAAATGGAATTTATGTTCGTGATAGTTGGCAAGGAAGCTATTATCTGAAGTCTAATGGTAAGATGGCAGATAAAAGAGTGGATTTATGATAATTATTATCAGTCATGGTTTTATTTAAAAGAAGGTGGTGCTTATGTTAATCATCAATGGTTGAAGATTGATGGTGTATGGTATTATTTCAAGAGTGGTGGTTATATGGTAAGCAACGCTTGGCAGGGCAGCTATTATCTCAAATCTAGTGGAGCTATGGCTGTGAATGAGTGGATTTACGATAGTTATTGGGGCGGTTGGTATTATTTGAAATCTGATGGCTCTTATGCTCGTAATGAGATTGTTCAAGGCAAATATCGTGTTGACTATTCAGGAAAAATGGATTTGATATAGATAAAAAAAGTCAGTTTAAAAACTGGCTTTTTTTATTTTTGGAAAAGGAAATTGAAATGGTTGAAATGATTTTTTTAAGAGATCTCGTTCTCCTTCATGAGAAGAGAACTGAGTTCAAAAAAATAATGAGAAAAAAATGTTATTTAAAAAGGAGAAAAGAAAGTATGTTTAAAACACAAGAAACAAAAACAGTTTGGTTCAATTCGTAAATTTAAGAAGTATGGTGCTTGTGGAGTAATTTTGGGTATGGCTGCTCTTGCTATGGCTTTTTCATCAGGTAGTGTATCTGCTGACGAGTTGAGTGCAAATCAAAATGTGCCAAAAAAACTGTTCAGGAAGCACCTAAACAAGAAGCACCTAAGCAGGACGAAATTGCCAAGAAGAATACTACCGTCGATGTTGTAGTTGATCATTCGACTGTTGATAAGGCTGTTTCTGAAGCTAAGAAAGCAGGTTTAGAAGTGAAACAGGATTCTCCTGTGGATGTAGGTGTTGCTCAGGGGCAAGACGACCTTGCGAAGAAACAAGCTAGTGTAGAAAAGGATTATGCGAATCAAGCAAATACGGTTTCTACTGAAATTGCTGGCTACAAGAAAGATGTAGCAGATAATGAGACTGAGAAGAAGCATGTTCAGGATGAAAACGAAAAAATTCGTCAGGATCATGAGAAGGCTAAAAAAAGACCTTCAAGAAAAAGAATGATCAGATTGATAAGCGTAACGATGACGCTCAGAAGAAATATAATCAAGAATATGAAAAATATCTTGGAAAAGAAAAGGAATTCAAACAAGCAAAATCTGATTTGGAAAAATTGGGACTTGCTGGTTCTGCAACTGGTGTGAAAATGTATGGTGAGTACAATGAAGCTGGTCGTGGAAGTATGAATTATTACAAGAATTTTAAGGTTGCATTTGATGGTGTTTCTGGTCTTGAGACGGTGAAAGATTACTTGGGTTATCATGCTGACACAAAGATTACATCAAGTCGAGCAGGTTTGCTGGAAGATTATTCTTGGCGTGATACGGAAGGAAAATTTGTGAACAAGCCTAAAGTTGGAGATTCATTTACGATTCACAACATTGGGGAAACACAATCAGGCAAGAAAATTTCTGCTAAGTTTACGTTTAAGTCTGTAACTCCTGAATGGAAAAAGGATGGTGTGGAATCTGTTTATCATCGTATGTTGGTTTCACATGAGAAAAATTCTGTGACGGGTGCAATTAACTTTAATGTGTTCAATATGCAGGCGGTTGATACTGATATTGAGTATTTTGAAGAAGGTACAGGTAAGAAAATTAAGTTGGCAATGGTTTCTGCATTTAGTGATATTGATTTTGGTCAAGAATTACGCTGGGAGTATGAAGATGGTACTACAGGAATTGTGAAGAATCCAAGTGGATCAGATGTTGTTGAAGCTAATCGTGATGGCAAGACTGTTTACAAGGGTGAACATCGCTGGGATGTTCCAATGGGATATGATGATCCTTCTGGTTTGAATCGTTGGAAGGCAAGTGATCATTATTATAAGAATGTAAGTGATGAAGCTGATGTTCCTGTTGGCTCGATTTTATCTGCTGGATATGGTGAGCGTATGCACTTGTTTTATTCGACTGGAAACAAGTCTCTTGCGACACGCTCTCAAGCTGAATGGGATGCGGTTCGTAAGGCTTCTGATGAACGTCGAAAAGCTGAAGGAAAAGATCCAATGAGTGATGAAGAGTTATTCATGCCTGATTTTGCTTTTCAACTATGGGGTCGTAATGCCTCTATTTCTAAACCGATTATCCCTCCAGTACCGCCAATCAAGCCTACTCTTGAAAAACATGAAAAGGATACAATTCCTGATCCTGAATATCTTTCTGAGCCGGGTAAAGTAAAAACTCGTACTGTGCATGTGCGCTATGCTAACTTGCGCTACAAACCATCTGTAAATCCTACAAAATCTGTTGAAGATATACATGGCAATGATATTAACGAAGCAACAACATTCGACAAGAATGTGAAATTTAAGTTGAAAACTGACTACGCTCCTTATTCAAAATTTACTGCATCACCTAAGTCAATCGCAAAACGTTTTGCGATTGTAGACGATGTGCAAGACGGTGCCTATATGGTCGATGATGCCAAAATTAAGGCAACTGATGATGAAGGAAAAGATGTGAAGCAGTTATTTAACATGTATCATGTTCTTTCTGATAAGGGAAGAACAGATGTTGTTAATGAAATCTTGAAAGAATCAGGGTTCTCGCCAAAAGGCGAGTTCTATATGTGGATTCCAAAAGACAATACTAATTACTATAAGAACTACGTTTCTAAAGGTAAAAATGTGACTTTTGATTTGTTTGCTAAACTGTTGGTAAAAGAAGGTCAAAAGGTTCAAAATGATTTCCATCAGATCGATTTTGGAATTGATCATAAGTCTAATTTGGTAACTGTTGAAGTTCCTGACATCAAGCCTGAAAAACACGCTGTGGACCAAAAGGATAATAAAAAAGTCTTGGATGGTCAAGAAGTACAGATTGGCCAATACATCCGCTATCTACTTGACGGTGTAACCGTGCCTACTAAACACGATAGCCTCTTCCAATATGATGGTAGTGACCAGTTGGATGTGGTTCATGATCGATTCACAGGTAAGTGGTCAGGGATTTTCAAAGGGACAGAGTACACAGCTGAGAAAGACTTGGTTCTTCCTTATGACGTTGTTCTGAAGGATGGTAAAGTAGTCAAAGCTGGTAATCATCTCGCTAAAGGTACAACTTATGCCTTCTTGTTTGAAGTGAACCAAGATACGGATCCTAACTTCCTTAAGAAAATTGTGACCGTTAAATGGAACGAAAAGGAAGGCAAATGGTCGTATGTTATTAACCAGGACTTCTTAAACTCATTAGGTGTAAAAGGCACGTTTGATGCAGACTTCTATCTAGAAGTCGAACGCATTTCGGCTGGTAAGGTTGAAAATACCTTTATCAATACAGTCAATTTACAAGAGATGACGGCTAAAGTGACAACCACAACGCCAGAACCTCCAAAACCAGAGCCCTAAAGAACCACACAAGCCACAACCACAAGCATCGCTTCCAAATACTGGAACAGCTTCTAGTTCTAGTATGTTTGGATTTGTTGGTATTGGTATCTTGTCTATGCTAGGACTAGTTGGTTTGAAGAGTAAGAAAGAAGTGGAATAAAATAGTTTAGTGCGCTGTAGAAGGTGGTAGAGTAACAGGAACTACCACCTTTTTTTATTTTTGAAAAATGTAAATAGAAAAAGGAAAAATTAAAAATGAAAAATTGAAAAATTTAAGTTTAATCCTGAAGCAATCGGGAAAGCAAATTATGTTCGTTCTGAAAAAGCTCCAGTGATTATTGAGGGCAAGCCATTTGATGGGACACGTCATATTGTAATGAATGCAAAACATGGTATGTTTTCTATTATTACTCCAAAGGATATGACCGTTTACAAACCTAATGAAGAAGTTGAAGCGATTGATCCTATCTTTATGGAAGATTATGTTGAAGGAGTAAATTTCTCTGCTTCGACGAATGTATTGGCTAAAGGACTTAAACGTGTAGGAGGAAATAAATAATGGCTAAAAATGGACTTGAACTTGGGAATCGTGTAGAAATTTTTTCGAAAAAATATCGTATCTTGAACGATTTGTTGCTGAATCCAAAAGAAGTGTTGGGAGCATGTAAATTTGTTAAAAATGAAGGTGCTCAATTTGTGAATGTTGATCTTGAAACTGGTGAGGGTGATTATGATGGAGTTGAAGTTCTTGTTTATTCAGAAGGACAAGAAGATACTGTATTCTTGAAGGTAACTGAACAGTCAGCAGAAGAAATTGATGCTTTGAATCTTGGTTATCAGGAAGCTATTGATTTTGATACTTTACTTATTGCTTATCATGGTATGCGCAAGGCTGACCGTAATCAAGTTGAGCCTAACAAACATCGTTTTGTTTTTGTAGTTGATAAACTCAAAAGAGTAGGTGGTCAACCTAAACAAAATCAGAAGCAAGAACAGCATCAGGAACACAAGGGATAATTTCTAAAGGAGAAAAGATATGAGTTTATTTCCGGCTTATAGAGGGGTTAGAATATTTCCCTTTATGGAAAAATTGAGGTACTATATTTTTTTCTTTTTTTCTTTTTGTTGTTTAGTCCTATACTAGCTTTTTTTGTCTATTCAAATTTTGAGAAAATCAAGAATGTAGATATTTTTCTCTATTGTCGTTTCAGTAGTTATGTTGATTCTGATAATTGGTGTAAGTATTTATTTGACTTGGTTGTCGCAGGAGCGAATATTCTATTTTCAAAAGAGGGAAAGGGAATCTAGGTTAGCTTTCTTTTTGCGGGAAAATGGATATACCTATACTAAAAAGGTTAAGACAGATTCAGGAACTAGAGATAAAGTTGTTTTTCCTGTTGTTTACATGAAGCAAAATCGTTATGATTTGGAAATTGCTTTTAAAATGGCTGGAAATAAGTTTCAGGATAAGTTTAAGAAGATTGGTAGTGAACTTGAAACAACGTTCTTTATGGACTTTATGGAAGTTCAGGACGATATAAAGTTTAAAACTTACAAACTAGCCTATTCTGCTTTTTTGAATCGAATCAAGGTAACTGATGTGGAGTATTCTGATAAGGGTATTCAATTGATGAAAAATCTGTATTGGAATCCTATTGATGACCCTCATTTACTTGTTTGTGGTGGTACTGGTGGTGGTAAAACGGTATTACTAAGGACATTGATTCGTGCTATGGCTAAAGTTGGAGTGGTGGATATTTGTGATCAAAACAAGCAGACTTTGTGACTATGGCAGAACAGAAAGCCTTTGAAGGTCGTATTTCTTATCAGGTTAATGACATTGTTGAAATGATTGAAAGGGCTGTTGGTATCATGTTTGCTCGCTATGCTTATATGCGACAAAAACGTGAAGAAAATGGGGATAAGGACTTACGTAAGTTTTATGAGTATGGTCTTGAACCTTATTTCTTAGTGTGTGATGAATACAATGCTTTGTGTGCTATGCTTGATTTTCAAACTAGACAGCGCTTGGATAATGCGATGGGTCAATTCTTACTACTTGGAAGGCAAGCTGGTTGCTTTGCGGTTATCGCTATGCAGAAGCCTTCAAGAGAAGATTTAGGTTCAAAACTACAAGCGAATATCAATTTCCGAATTTCTGTTGGTCGATTGGACGAGGTCGGCTATGACTTAGCCTTCGGGGAAGTCAATAGAAATAAGGAATTTAAGTATGTGAAATATCTTGGTGGTAAACGAGTATATGGTCGAGGGTATGCTAGTGTATATGGAGAAGTCGCAAGAGAATTTTATTCTCCGTTGTTAGAAAAGGGATTCTCCTTTACTGATGAATATGAGAAGATTGAGCGACGACAGAATCCTTTCAACCCTTTAGAAAATCCGAATGCTCAATTATCAGAAGAAGAAAAAGAAAATCTTCAAGCTGAAATGGAAGCACAAGAGGAATTGCAAAAAGGAGAAGTAAAGAAGGCTAGTCCTGAATTGATTCAGGAGTTGATGTCTAGTAAACGACAGAAGGGAGAAAACAATCTTGGTGATCTTGTGAAGGCGAGTGATTTCTCAAGGACTATTGGTGTTAGTTTTTTTCATCTGTTCAAAAATCTATTGAATAAATTGGAAGAAAAAAAGATGTTATAACTGTTAGTCGAGAAGATGGTTTTTTTGTATTTAGATAAAAGACAGATGGCCTTGGTCAAAGATTTGTTTGAGTTGAAGAAAACTAGTACTCAGAAATGGACTGAAATACTAGAAGACTATCCTTTTGAAGAATATTGATTGAGGAGAACTATTCTCCTCTTTTTTTGTTTAGATAAGAGTTGGTTGAATAGAGCTTACTAGTAGCTAGTAGCAGAAGCGAGGAAGCGAAGCGACGAGCGCCTGCGGTCACTAGCGGTCACTAGTAGGCTCTATTCAACTAATTAACCCACCTATTCTAATAGGTGGGTAACAAGAGTTACAAAATGCACTTCGCACTTACAGCCACGTGGCTTCAAGGTGTGTCCTTTTTGCAATTTCTTGTATCCCTTTTTAGTAAAAATAAGGAGTTTTATAGGAGAAATGGACGGAAGAGAGTTAAAAGAGTTTAGAAAAGAACAAAAAATGACTAGGAAAGAGTTATCAATTAAGACTGGTATTCCTGTTTCAACTTTAAAGGCTTATGAGAATGGGTACAGAACTTTGAAAAAAACAGATTTTTTTAGAAATAAAAAAATCAATTTAGCTTGAAAAAGATGTGATGTTAGTCTTACAAGATATATGGTGGATTATTTCAGGTTTACACTTCATAATGAAATTGATGTCTATTTTTGTTGCGAAAAGAATTTTTTTGGATTTGATATAATGCCTAAACCTGAAAACGACCTCATTTATGAAATATGAACTGTTGTATCGGTATGGGGATATTTGGTTTTTGGGATTTAATTCTTCGTACAGTGAGAATGGAGAAGATAAAAACAGAATTACAGTTCAATTAAGCGGTCAAGGCTGCAGACAGTTAGAAGTCTATCTTGAAAATGAAAATATAACTTGGATTGATTTTATAGAAAAAAATTCAGAAGCGTTATGGAAATGATTTTTAGCGTTACTAGGATAGATATTGCAGTTGATGAAATGGTTCAGGAAGATTCAAAGGATAACTTTGATTTATCATCTCTAGTAACTAGATATTATAATCAAGAAATTGTTTCGCCATATCTAAGAAACTTTTCATTTGTTGGTGGAGGTGGATTTGATTTTGAGAATCCCTTAGAAATAGAAAATAGCCAAGGTTTGTCAATTTATCTTGGTAGTCGTCAGTCTGAAATGTACTTTAACTTTTTATGAAAAAAAGATATGAGATAGCAAAGAAAGAAGGGATAAGCGTATCAGATAGCGTAAGGTTGTTTGGGATATGGAATCGTTATGAGGTTCGGTTTTCACAAGGCAAGGCAAGGTCATTTATTGCAGAAGTTTTAGAAGGTGCTGAGATTGCTGAGTTGACAAGGTCGATATTTCAAGGTGCGATTCAGATTTATGATGGTACTGATGAACATGGTTTTAGAATGTATGATAGCAAGTGGCAAAGTCTTTTTGGAAATGACGAAGCAATCAGACTTTCAGTTAGTCCTGAGCCTTATTCTGTAGAAAGAACGATAAGATGGCTTATTGAAAGGGTTTCTAATTCGTTAGTGTATGTTTCTGAGATTGATCGATTGTTCATGCAAGAGAACATGAAAAAAATAATGAGTTCAGGAGAAATTACGCCAAGACAACGAAAAGAACTAGAATTTCTTCAAAGTCAGTTAGGGAGTCTTACATGATTGAATATAAAGATATTGAAAAGATTGTCTATTTGATTCCTGACAGAAATTTTTATGATGGAGTAATTGATAGTAAGGTTGCTAGAGAGTATCAAGCCTATATTGAGTTTCAATCACAAAAGTACAACCAAACAAAGAGAAAATGTGATTGGGATGAACTGAAACGTTTGAATGCAGAATATGAAAGGTATTTAGCGAATGAGGTTGATGTAAAAAGAAAAATTATTGTGGTTTGGGTTGCTGAGAAGGAGTAAAGAAGATATGGAAGAAGAATGTTTAAAGTTGATTGAACGATTTCATTTAGAGAGGTGGTTTTAAAAATGTCAGTAAAATCAAAAGGTGGGGTTTGTGATGTATGTGGCTGCACTTTTGAGAAACCTTGCATCGATGAAATTTTTGGCTGTTGTCGTTGGATGAATTTTGATAGAACTATTTGTAGTTATTGTTTTTTTAAATTAGATGAAGAAGAAAAAAGGCGCTACGATGACTATTGATGACTTGCGATGAATTTTAAAGAAAGGGAGATTGAAAGTATGCGAGTATTGTTGTCAATTAAGCCGGAGTTTGTAGAAGAAATTATAGAAGGGAGGAAAAAGTTTGAGTATCGGAAAAAGGTTTTTAAGCGTGCAGATGTTTCTTCAATCGTAGTTTATGCAACGAAGCCATACGGTAAAGTAGTTGGAGAATTTGAAATTGAAACTATTTTTAGAAGAAAAATATTGATAAATTATGGAATGATACCAAACATTTATCTGGTATTTCTGAGGAATTTTTTCTATGAATACTTTAAAGATAGAGATATTGGCTTTGCTATCCAAATTAAAAATGTTTAAAAGAGTACAAAAGGCATCTTGAATTATCGGAGTTAGATTCTACTGTAAAAACAGCTCCTCAATCATTTTGTTATATAAAAATAATAGGCAGATTGAGAGGATAAGTATATGAGAAATAAAAAGAAAAAAATTATTCCTAGTTTATTAACTAAAAAAATAATGGAAGATGTAAAAGCTAAAGAGATAGATTTCATTAGTGGTTTAATTATTGCAGGATTTATATTTTACATTATTTGTAGCATTATTGTTGGTTTAAAAAAATATCTTTTAGAAAGATGGATGTAAAAAGACTTATAAAGAATTTAAAATGAAAAATATTTGGTAAAAAGATTAAGAGAGGTTAGAAAGAGTAAGAAAATAACTCAACAAGAGTTGGCTGATAGATTAGGAATAAAAAAAGAAATACGTATAGCGACTGGGAAAATGGTAAAACAGAGCCTACCTTTGAAATTCTTGTTAAGTTAGCAGATTTATTTGATGTTTCGTTAGATTGGTTATTTGGGAGAGACAAATGAAAGTAAAAAAACGTTCTCCTTCTTTTTTTAGTTAAGGACAAGTTGTAAAAAAATAGAAAAATGAATGAAGAGGTAAATGAAATGGCATTACAAGGAAAAAGATAAGCAAGTTATTGAATTGTCGAATGAACTTGCTAAAAAAATTGAAGGAAAAAAAGATTTTTTCGCAATCTTGGTCACTTGCAGGGGAGTTGAATGGGCTTCTTAAGAATGAAGAAGAATTGACTTTATCTTATCAAGTAATTCAGTGTATTAAAAAATGATTTGGCGAGTTATTATGATATGAATAAGGCATACAATAAAGTTGCAAATCGTGCTTTTTGCGATTGGAAGCAATTTGGAGCGTAGTGCTTCAATTTAGTTAAAGTGTTTAAGGAAGTCAAGTTTGACTTCCTTTTTTTCTTTTTGAAAGGAGAAAAAAATGAGTATTAAAGTTGTCTATGATAAGTTTTCTGATGTGTGTAAGCATTACAGTTTCGGAAAAAAGTTGCTTGATGAACCCGAGAAGATTATTAATCGTTTAGATGAACATTTTGACGGTGTGGAGTTTGGTCAATTTGATGGCTGCAATCCTGACAATGTGTATATCAATTCATTTACAGAAGTTGATACGCAGGAAGCATTGATTGATTTTGCTGGTATTTTGAATCATGGAGAATATGAGCAGTTAGTCAATGAAGATCGTTTGTCAGCTTATGTAGAAGAACACGAAGAAGAAATTGCTAGTCGTCTAGGAGATTCTTATGTTTTTCTAGGGCATGAGGGCGATAGTTGGTATTTCTTGCAATAAAGATTAGTTGGTATTGGATATGGCTTCAAGAGTGTTGATTAAGAATCCAAATAATGGAAGGCAGGCTTGGTTTAGCTTGCCTTTGTATTTTGGAAGATTATCTCAGATTGGTTTGGCTGGCTCTTATGATGAAACTATTGAAATTATTGATTATGAGGGTTCAGGTTTTATTGGATATGGTTTGTTTACTGTTGCTGATTTGGAACAGTTGAATAAACAAGTAGAAAGTGATTAAAGAAAGGAGTAAAGGTTACTTTGTATAAAGATGATAGCAAATATAAGAGTTCTGAACGAAGGGAATTTTGAATTTCTCTGTGAACTGGATATTATGAAATACAGTCAAGATCAAGTTCTTGAAAGAATGAATGAAAGAGGGATTGATAAAGGTAACTTTTTTGTCTGTGGTATATCTGATTGGGAAGTAGATAAAGTGATGTCTTTGGACGAGGTTTACTTGCTAAAAAAAGCTGTACTGGAGTTGTATGATGGCGACGAGTTCGTTGTGAAATTTCAATTACAGCGTTATGTGCCTGTAACTCAAATTGCGACTACATATTATAGATTCTGTTCTAAAGATGAAGTTAAGACAATGGTTGAGTTGACAAAAGAGTTAGATTATGAATCAGTTATCAATTACTTTTTTAGATGTGGGAACTGGGTGACAGTATTTCAGGGTTTCATTGAGCAAGGAGAAGTTTTAAATACTCCCCAAGGATTTTTATAGAAAGGTTGTTCTTTAATTTTAAAAAAAGGAAGGAAGAATATTGAGAAATTTTTGAATTAAAGAAACCACGAAAAAGTAAAACAAAAACAAGTTAAGATGAAGAAGGTAAGCCAAAAAGATCGAATCAGATTTTTTTATTTGGCTTAGCCTTTTTTTGTTTTTTTCTGTGTGGTTTGACAATATTTATTTCAATGAAGACTGCTGTTAAGGTAAATGAAAGATTATCGAATACAGCAGTTATTGAAACGAAAAAAAGAAACTGACCGTAAGTTGGAACAGTTTTTAGACGGGTATGTAAGTCGATATTTCACTTACAATTCGCAAGCTGGTTCGTCTGATGATGATGTTTCAAAATTGAATAACTATTATGGTAGTGTTCCTGATGTAAAGAATCAAGGTCAGTTGAAACAAGAAATGTCAGTAGTTAGTGCAAGAATGCTGACAGCGAAAGACGGTATAGCTGTATATCGTGTTGTTTATGATACGAAGAAAGATGAAAAAAGCCAGCGTGTAGGGATTGAGTTCTCGATTCCATACGGTGAAAAAGATGGTAAATATTATGTGTCTGGTTTGCCTTGGTTCTCTCCTGTGAGCGATTTTAAAGCTGATGGAGTAGAAAAAGAGTAGTATGGTGTCTTTGGTTGCTAAAGATGATGTGGAAGAGGGAAAACGCAAGAAATTGATTTCTTTCTTGGAACTATTCTTTAAGAACTATACGACAAGTCAAGCAAATTTGGACTTGATTTCAAAAGATATTAAGTCCATTGGTGGTGCAAGTTTCAAGAGTTTAGACTATTCCTACTTTAAAGAAAAAGATGGGAAGATTCTTGCCTATGTGCAAGTAACCTTTGAAGTTGCTGGTACAACTCATAGTGAGAACTTTAGCTTTGAATTACGAGAAGATAAAGATAGCTATTTCGTAGAAAAAATGGATCATACAATTCCATTAGATTATAACAAGAAAGATGATGAAGGAGAATAATATAGATGGCGTTATTTCAATTTTTAGTGCAAAAAATCGGATTACCAGTTTTGGCTTACTTTGCGATTACAAAAGGTTTGGAAGCGTGGAAGGATCAAAAACTTGGTAAGTTGGTAGTGATTGTGTTGATTGGTGGATTTCTTTACTTCTTTATGGAAGATCCACAAGCAGTTTTTGAAAGCTACAGCTCCATTTTTGGAAGTTGTTACCAAATATTTTTTTAATTAGGAAAATGATATGGAAAGAAAAAGACAAGAAGTTGTATGTTTATACGACAGCGTTTAGGCAACCTATATGGGTTCATAAGCTGAATGAAGAATATAGTTTGCCTTTTGCGATTAAGATGTCAGCGATTGTCTATGGTCTAGTGATTCTTGTTTTAACTTGGTTTTTGCTAGGCTTTTCTTCCTTCCTTGGATTGGGGTTGGCGATTTGTGGGTTCTGTTTTTGCTGGTTGGAAACTTGGGAATTTGATGGCAGATTATAAGATTGATGGTAAAAATCTTTTTCGTTTTATTTATGAGTATCTGAAATTTTTGGAAGGAATATGATGGTCAACGAGAAAAATTATTATATATGTAAAGGAAAAAAATATGAGAAAGTGAGAAGTATAAGAAGTGGAGTTATCAAATAATATTTGGTCGATTGCGGATGGTTTGATTTTGTTAAAAAGATGGAACGGTCTTGTCTGTTTTTGAGATTGAGCCACAAGTAGTCAATACGATTGAAGAAAAAGATAAAGAGACTAGCAAAAGATTTAGTTTATGATTGTTTGGCTAGTTTACACGAGTATAATGATGTCAGTATTCATAGTTTACATATTGATTTAGAGCTGGCTAAGAAGATTTCTTTATTGGCGCAAGATATTGAGCAAGGTCAAGGAACAAGCCCTTTAGGAAACTATGTGATTTCTACAATGAAGTCACGATTGGAAGAAGAAGTAAGCTATCTTTTTGAGTATAAGCATTATCTTGTAGTTCCTTTGAAATCTGTTAATGTGACTTCTGACTTTAAGCTAACGATTGAACAGACGATTGCAACCTATCGTAAAAATGTATTGAAGATGGCTGGTTTTGAAGAATTGCCAAAAATTGATTGGTGGAGAACATGGCAGAATCAGAAAGATATGGTTCAGACGAAACTTCATGCCTTGAATGTGAAGGAAGTTGTGAAAGCTGACTTGGAATTGTTGAATCGACTTCATTTTCTTGGTGGTCAATACTACGATAAGAAAGTGAGTTGATTGCACTTGAAAACTCTATTGAGAATGTAGATGAAACGATTATTGAGGTAGTGGACGGAAATGCTTTGAAGTTGATAAATGGTCAAGAAACTAGCTATGTGGCGACGATACCTGTTGTTTCTTATCCTAAAAATGTGTCTTATCTTCATCTACAAGAAGAACTTCAGTGTCTTGAATTTCCTGTAGATAGTGTCTATAAGATTCGATTTTCTACTCAAAGAGGATTCTTCTCTTTGTTTTCTCGTGCAAGAAACAAACGCAAGAATCTCGGGAATACGGTAGAGGGAAACAGCAGAAAATGATGATGTTCAAAAGATTGAAGTCTTGGAAAGCCATCAGTTGCTAGAAGATTTTCAAGAGAAACATGAAAATAAAGAATTGATGATTACCTATCTTCATACTTTGACGATTACAGGAGATAGTATTGAGGAATTGAATCTTAAGTTTGATATTCTCTTTGCAAAATTGAAAGAGTTGGAAGTGGAGGTAGTGAAGGCAGTTGCGGATCGTATATATCTTTTTTTATAAGAGCCGTTTGACAGAATTGTTGGATAATGAAAGACCAAGCTTTTTTTACAGTATGGTAGTTTGCGTGGTTTGTGTGAAAATCTGATGTTTACAACTAAGAAAGTTGGTACAGAAATTGGTTTTCCGGTGGGTCGAGTTGATAATGAGATTGCTTCGTGGCGTGGAGAAGTTGAGAAGGCTTTGGATTCAAGCACTAATGTTGTTTTTCTCAAATTTGTTGTAAGCTAATAAAATTGGAGTTAAGGGTAAGGAAACAAGCAATCCTCATATTGCTATTACTGGTGCGACAGGGAATGGGAAGTCTTTCTTGACGAAGTTATTATTTACGTATCATTCGTTATTAAAAATCAATGTTTTGTATGTTGACCCAAAAGCTGAAATGCGTAGACAGTATTTGACAGTTTTAGAAGAGCTAGAGCAGGAAGGTACAAATGAGGAATTACAAGAATATATTCGCTCCATTCGATTTGTGACGTTAGATATGAATAAGAAAGAAAATTGGGGAGTGCTTGATCCATTTTCATTCTTACAGTCTAAAAGTGAGTTAAGAGAGTTGGTGACGGTTTTGATTGCTTCGGTGCTTGGGGATACTTATAAAGATGTGAAATTATTCTTAATGCCTTGTATTGATAGAGTTCTGAAGCGAAGAGAATCTGGTGAATCTGTAGGAATGTTTCATGTATTTGAAGAGATGGAGAATCATGCTAAAGAGAAGGTTTCAGAAGCTGGTTATTATTTGAAATCTATTTCTGAGGATACATTGTTATCACTTTGTTTTTCTGATGGTAGTCAACAAGTTTTGAAAGCAGACAATAAGATAACGATTGTTGAGATTTCAGGATTGGATATGCCACAGGGAACGGATAAAGATGAAATGACTGAAACTCAGTTAAGAAGTTTGACGGTTATGTATGCTTTGACCTATTTTTGTGCGATTTTTGGTGAACGAGAGAGAGATAGGGAAACCATGCTATACCTTGATGAAGCATGGCAAATCATGTCAACTCCTGCTGGACGACAAGTAGTGAATCGTATTAAGCGTACTGGACGATCATTCAATAACTTCCTAGTGCTGGTTACTCAGTCTGTAAAAGACTTGAAAACAAGCGAAGATGGGACTGGTTTTGGTACGGTATTTGCTTTTTCCAGAAAACTCTGAAACAGAAGCTATTTTGGAACACTTACGAGTGGAAGATGATGATTTGTCGCGTGCTTGGCTTGAAAATCAAACAATGGGGCAATGTATCTACTATGATACATTTGGTCGTAAGGAACGAATTACAGTCGATGGTACAATTTATCCAGAATTTAAACCACTCTTTAAGACTGTCGAAACAAAATTGGTTGCAGTTTAAAGGAGGGAATATGAGAAAAAATATTTTACTAGTGTTTATTTGTTCCTTCTTCCTTTTTCCTGCATTTGTCAAGGCGAATACAGCTTCAGATTTTTCTTCCTAACAATAATTTCAATATTATTGAATTTGATAAAAAAACACGAATAAGCCAAAACTAAAAGAAAGTTCTGAATCTACCAAAGAACTCTTAGATAGTGCAAAAAAAGCTAAAAGAAAAAGAAGCTGAGATAAAAACAGAATGAAAGTAAAAGTAAGCTAACTTATGAGAATTACAAGTCTAAAATGTCTGATCTAACAAGTAAGGCATACTTTGATAAAAAGTTCTTTTGGATTTGATTCCAATATCAATTATTTCTTTAATTCGCTAGTTCAGGCTGTATTTTGGGTTGGGAAACTGGTTTTCTATGTGATTGCAGAATTGTATAGTGCTGTTGAATCAATGAGCGACGTTTCCTCATTATTGAATGAAGTAGTAAAGAATTCTAGTAAGGTATTTTCTTCCCTATTTGGTCAAGAAATAATCTATATGATTGGTGCGAGCATGGCAGCCTATTTATTGTATGTATTTGCGACTGGAAAAGGAAGTTTCATTAAAACATTGGTAAAAATGTTATTGATCTATACTTTTATTGGAGTGTACTTCATTCAGTTTTCTGTTGATGGACAGAATAAGTATCTGTTAACTCATGTTTATGATGCTTTCAGAACAACCACAATAACTATGAATGGTGAAATCACCAAAACTTTAACTGGTGAAAGTAAAGATGGAGTAGAAACATACTTTTCAGAAACCTTGTTGAAGGGGTATAAGTATATGAATTCTCCTGTGAACGACAAAGGGGAGTTCATGCTTTCTGAGAAAGAGTTTGAAGATTTAGCTAGTTATAAGCAGGGTGACGGAGATCACTTAGTCGGTGAGAAGAAAATCAAAGATATTGCAAAAGATAAAGATCCTGAGAATAAGATGTTGAAGAATGAGTGGGGTTCAAAATTCATGTATGCCTTCGCTTCTGATGTCGATATTATAGTGATGGGAACGATTTATCTATTGCTTGGATTGTCACGATTCTTCTTCTTGATTGTATTTATCTTATTGATTGTATTGTTGCCATTTATTCTTATTTTGAGTTTGTTTCCTAAGATGGAACATTTATTAGTAGGGTTTAATAAGAAAGCTATTTCAATGCTTGCTTTGTCTTCTATTATGCTTTTAGCAACTACATTATTTTCTTTCTTTTATAATACGTTGACTAAGTTTGTTTCTACTGCTGTTGGTGGAGATTTACTGGTAACGGTATTTTTTTGAAAGCATTGTTATTGGTTTTGATGTGGAAGTACAGACATTCACTTCTAACAGCATTTTCAAGAGTTACGAATAGTCCTGTTGGGAAGGTTGGTAGAGAAATCAGCAATTCTCAAGCAGTCAAAAATCTGAAAGAAAGAATTAATCGTACTGGAAAGCTTAGTTTGAAATCAGGTAAAGATGGTTTGAAAGTTGGTGGTCAGTTTGCTAAAGGTGGCTTGAAGATGGGTAAAAGATAAGTTGAGTGAAAATCTCAAATCTTTACGAAAGAACAGTCCATTGGTAGATACCTTAGCTGATAAAGCTGGGGCGGTTAAAAATCGCTTTACTTCGATGAAGGAACAGAAAAATGCTTCAGTCAATGCTTTGAAAGAAAAAGGGAATAAGGCTTTAGCTAGACTTTATGGGGTACGAGCCAATTCTTTTTAGAGAAGGTAGTGACGATAGAAAATTGTTGAATGAAAAGAAAAGAGTAAAAACTGATAATGCTGAAAAATATGCTGGTCAGAAAAATGCTTCCCGTCAAGCAGTTCAGCGTTTGAAGGAAGAACGAGCCAAAAAACGACAAAGGAGTTTTGAGGAAAGACAGGAACATTCTGTAAAAACAGAAAAATGCAGAACACGAACACTAGCAATCCGAAGGTAGTTGCTAGAAGAAAGTCTGTTGAATCGGTTTCTGAAACGGATGTAAATGGTTCTAAACAATATACGAGTAAGAAAGAAAAGAGGTTGAAAGCAAAAAGAAGAAAGGTTGATATTTAATGGGTAAAAAAACAGCTAAACGATTAGGTTTATTGGTTGGAAGTCTTTTACCTATTCTTTTGATAGTTCTCTTGTTGATTGCAAGTGTTATTGGGGTTGTTTCTGCTGGTGGTTCGTCAGGTAGTACGACTGGAAAGAGAACACGTTTAACAGCGCAAGAAGTGGCTCAAAAAGCCAATATCTCTGTCGAACGTGCAGAAGATGTCATTAAAATTCTAAACTGGGAACTCTCAAAAGAGAAGTTCACTCTGGAAGGTTCTAGTGGTTCTCTTGCTGTTGCTGAAAGAGAAAGTGACTTTGATCCTAAACTAACGAATCCATCAGGTGGAGTTGCTGGATATTTTTCAATGGTCAGGCTGGGACGGAAATACTATCAATGGTGATCGTTGGAGAAATGCAAGTTCACGAACATTAGATAGTACAGTTCAGCTTGAATTGATGTCTTATGAGTTGAATCATGGCTATAAGAAAGTCAAAGACTACATGCAAAAAGCAACTGATCCTTTTGAAAGTGCTAAGTATTGGTCAGAACACTATGAAGGTGTTTTATTGTCAGACGGACAGACTAAGTTAGAAAAACTGGAGAAGGACAGTAAGAAGTGGTATGAAGTCTTTAAGGGAACGATTGAATCGGATGGCTCGTCTAGTGGGAATGCGATAGCTGGTAGCTTAGATATTGCCCCTGGAGCTGTTGCGATGGAGATACCGAACGGATACTCCATTGACAAGGAAATCACTAAGGAAGGCTATATTACTCAATCCTATCCTTACGGTGAATGTACGTGGTATGTCTTTAATCGTGCTAAGGAATTTGGAATACAGTTTGATCCATATATGGGAAATGGTCAAGATTGGGCGCATAAGTCAGGATATGAAGTCACGAATACTCCGACAAAGCATTCAGCAGTTAGTTTTTCAAGGAAGGCAAGCTGGCGGTCATCCTACTTATGGTCACGTAGCTTTCGTCGAAGATGTCAAAGATGATGGGTCAATTCTGATTTCGGAATGTAATTTTGTTCAAAGTGGTCAAGGTACTGGAATCACAGATTATCGTGTATTTAGTGCTGAGGAAGCGAAGAATTTTTATTATGTGATTGGAAAATAAAGAAAAGAGGAAGAAATATGAATAAGAAATTAGTAACATTGTTGTCTGTAGCTGTATTGAGTGCAGTTACTAGTGGAGTATATGCTGATGAAGTTAATTTGGGTGGAAATGCTCCATCTTCAACAGATAATACAGGGTTAGTGGTTGCTGAAAATCCTACAGAATCATCTGTTGAGAAACCAGCGCCAAAAGTAAATGAAAATTTGGATTTGGGTGGAAGTGCTGATAAATCGCAAGACAAAGATAATACAGGGGTTGTTGTAGAGCCTAAAACTCCATCAGAACAGCCGAAGGAGGAAAAACCAAAAGAAGATAAACCTTCTGAAAATCTTGGGAAGGATTCTGAGAAACAGCAGGAAAAGGATAATACAGGAGTTGTTGTAGAGCCTACAACTCCATCAGAAAAGTCAAAAGAGGAGCAACCAAAGACTGAACTTGAAAAGGAAGATACTCCTGAAATTAAGGAACAGAAACAGAAGGCAGAAGAAAATGTTGGGGTAAAAGAAAAAGATATTCCGCAACCTTTGAATGTAACTAAGGAAGAAATCAAGGAGACTCCGATTGAAACCAATACAGGTCATAAAGTAGTTTCTACCAATCAAGGGAAGGTGGTAGTAGAAACAGAACAAGGTGACTATCAAGAAAAAGAACCCTATGAAATTGGCGCTGTAAAACAGCAAGACGGTACAATCGCTTTGAAGGATAAAGAAGGACAGTTAAAAGTTCTTCCGAATACTGGAACAGCAAGTACAATCTTTGCGACTATTTGGGGCTTGATTGGACTGATTGCGACAGTTTTTGGGTCGACGTAAATTGAATTAAGGGAGATAGTATGAAAGTAAGTTTAGTAAATAGTTAAGGTAGGGGCAACCCTGCCTTTTTTTGTTGTTTTTAAGGAGAAGAAAATGGATCAAGTAAGTTTATTGAAAATGTGGTAAGATAGAAAGGAGAAAAAAATGGAAAAATATTTATTTAGGTTTAGCTTTTTTTATATTTGTTTTGCTTTTGGGAATACTTTTTTTATTAGTATTTATATCTTTTAGAATTAATTCACTTGAGTTAGAATTAAAAAGGTATCAAGGAATTTTTGATGATTTAGTTAGAGAGAATGGTTGTCTTTTTGGAACAAATAATAAAAGCATTAGAAGGTTCATCGGAGAGTTATAGTATGGAGATAGAAAGTTTATCAAGAAAAGTGTGATAAAATAGTAAATATTCTATTTTGAGTATCATAATTTATTTGTAGAACTTGATGCACGGTTACCAAAATAGTGCATATTGAAGGACAAGTCAAAAGATGGCTTGTTTTTGTCTTTTTGTGGTATAATGATGTAAAACAGGAGAATAACTATGAGTAATAACAGTGATAAGATAAAACAATTTTTTAGACACTATTCTTAGGAATCATAGTGGTTTAAGTGAAGCATATAGAAATAAAATTAATTCTTTTTTTCTGATGAAGAATTGAAGGTAGAGTATAGTGAGTTAAAATCTATTTCTGAAAGGAAGGGTACAATAGCTAATTCTTTAATTTTAGTATTGTTTCTCGCTTTTTGGGAGGATTGTATAAGGTATTTGTAGATTTTGCTGGTGAAGTTACTAAGGTTTATGGACTAAGTAATGAATCTTATGTTTTGGTAAATGGCTTGTTTATTTTTAAGTGTGGTCATATTCATCATTGTTTTATTTTTTTCATTGTATTTTATTTGTTTAGAGTTTCTGACAAGAAAAAAAGAAATTTTTATTATGTCGAAGTTCTTATGAAAGAAAGAGGATTATTGTAGTAAGATGAGAGAATACTTGGATACTATTTTTTGAAGAGATTTTGTTAAATGTCATTGCTCAGTTTTTTTATGTTGTGGGTACAATGTACTATTTACATGAATTGGGTACATTTAATGATTCAGTAAAGAATATAACAAATCCGGTTACAGTTATGTTTAAAGACGATGGGAAAGCATGGTGGCTATTAGCATTTGCCTTAATTCTGACCGTTATTGCTGGTTTGTTGTTGTGGTATCATGTTCAGGTATTTTTCTAGGGTTAGTGGTTATTCAATGGCTACATTAGTCCTATTTATTCTTATTTTAGTTTTGTTTATGGTCTTAATCTTCAAGGATATTAATAATCCCATTTTTAAGAATGGCGATAATTGTTATTTTTTTGGAGGGTCTGCTGTATTTGCGGCAGTTACTAGTTGAAATGATAATCAGATACAAGCCAGAAATGGCTTGTTTTTGTCGTTTTATGGAGAAAAAAAGTGAACATAAAGAAACCAGGATAGGATATAAAATTCGTATTTTTAGGTCAAAAGGTTCAACTAGGTATTGGAGATTTGTTCGGAAATTGATAGGAGAAATAGAGGAATTATAAATGAAAGAATCAAAACAAGTATTTAATATTGAAGTTCCGATTCCATCTGATATGGTGTTGATTAGTCGGTCTGAGTATTTAGATTTAATTCAAAAAGGAAGAAATTGGTCAATGGTGGACGATTGATAAAGTAGAGGACTTGTTGTCTATTAGTAAGACAAAAATTAGTAAATGATATTTTATTGAATCCAACTATAAAGAGAGAAGTTGATATTGAGCAGAATGAAGAAGGTTTTGTTTTATATCCAAAAAGTAAAAGGTTCACCGTATAGGTTTTTTAGCTAGAAAGACAAGAGAATATTTTGATAAGAATTATCAAAAATATCATTGATGTTATAATAGAATGGTGATGATTGCCATTCAGGAAGGAGTTATAGTGGCAAGTTACAGACAACGTGGAAAAAATAAACTTTGGGATTATCGAATCTTTGATAAACAAGGTAAAGTTATTGTGACAAATTCAGGCTTTAAAACGAAGCGTGAAGCTATGAACGAAGCACAAGAGAAGGAGAGGAAATTATTTCAGTCAAACTATACAGCACGATTTGACAGTAAAGCTACCTTATATGAGTTGTGGCAAGATTGGTATAATTTAGTGATTCTTCCGTCAGAAAAAGCGAAGGCGACGAAGGAAGGATACTATGCGAGAGGTCAGTCTATAGAGAGAATATTTTCTGCGATACCAGCAATGAGCCTTAATCATCAGGAATATCAGTCAAGATTGAATGAATTTGGAGAAAAAGTAACGAAGGATCATTTGCGTAGAATCAATGCAGATATAAGGTCGGCTATAAAATTTAGTCAGCGTAGTGGATTGCAGATAACAGATATTACAGAAGATGTTAAAATATTTGGTTTGGAAGCTGGCAATGTTGATGATAAGTATATTCATAGCATTTCAGAATATAAAGATTTATTATCACATTTACAGTCGAAGTTTAACTATAGAGAATCCGTGATACCATATCTATTATATTTCTTGTTTAAGACTGGATTTAGGGTAGGAGAAGCTATGGCAGTCTGTTGGTCTGATATTGATTTTTGACAATAAAACAGTTAAAACCTATAGACGATTTGTAGGTGATCGACAAGAGTTTGTACCACCTAAAACAAAAAAACCTCTATAAGAGAAATACCTATTGATGAAGATTTATTGTTAGTTTTAAAAATCATTGAAAGATGAACAGGAAAAAGATACTGTTTGATCGAGAAGAATTGAAGAAACATGACTTAGTATTCTATGATAGAAGATATAAGATTCCGACAAATTCAGGATTGAATAAAAAGTTTAAGAGTATGTTTATTAGAACTTGGAATTGGGAATCAGGAAATGACAGCAACGGCAGGAAGGCATACATACGGTTCATATCTTTTTAGCTAAAGGGATTGATATATGGGTTGTTGCAAGATTGCTAGGGCATAAAGATATACAGCAGATTATAAAAACTTATGGTCACGTATTGCAAGAGGTGATTGATAAGGAGTATGAATTGATTAGACAATTTATGCTAGATAAAGAATGAAAAAGAAAACAAAAACTTTGACCAAAAAAATTGACCACAAATATACAAAAAAATGTAGTTATAGTGGGCTTTTAGGAGTATAAGTTGGTTCTTGCAGGGGGCAGTAATTAGATATGAAAAACCGCTCTCCTGAGCGGTTTTCGTCTATTCTTACCTTTTACAATACCCACGTACGGATAGCATGGGCTACGCCAGATTCGTCATTTGTTTTGGTGATGTATTTGGCGATTTTTTTGAGTTCTGGATTTCCATTTTCCATGACAACGGGGTTACCAACGACTTCCAGCATAGCACGGTCATTTTCTTCGTCACCGATCGCCATGGTTTCATCTTTGGTCAATCCGAGTTTTTCAGCCAAGTGAGTGATGGCTGAACCTTTATCTACATTCTTTTTAAGGAGTTCAAGGTAGAAAGGAGCAGATTTATTGATAGAGTAACGTTCGTAAAAATTCTGCTGGAATCTTTTTCAATCGCAGCATCGAGAATTTCTGGTTCATCGATGAACATACATTTGACGATTTCCTTGTCAGTCATTTCTTCAGGTGTACGGTAGAAGATAGGCATGCTGACGAGGGTTGATTCGTGCACCGTGTATTTTCCGATATTGCGATTGGCAGTATAGATACCGTCCTTAGTAATAGCGTGCATGTGGACACCGAGCTTGCGACTGAGAAATTCCATATCCAGATAATCCTCATAGTTCAAGGATTCGCTGATAATCTCCTGGCCAGTAGCAGTTTCTTGAACAAGGGCACCGTTGAAGGTTACCACATAATCACCTTCGTCTCTCAACTGCAAGTCGTCCAGAAGTTTGGCAACACCAGCGATGGGACGGCCCGTTGCAATCACGATTTTGACACCGGCTTGTTTGGCTTCTTGGATAGCAGAAAAGACTTCAGGAGTGATTTCCTTTTTACTGTTGACTAGGGTACCATCGATATCGACGGCAATTAGTTTAATACTCATATATTTCCTCTATTAGTTCTTATTCGGGGTAAAATGATCGTTCTCAATCAAGTGTAAAAATTGCTGGGTGATACTTACAAAAATGCTGTTGGATCTAACATTTCTTTTGGAAAATAGAAACGATTGTCTCCGTGGCGGCTGCCAGCAAGGGATTGGACGATAGGAGAAAGGCTAGAGAGTTCTGCCAGTTCTCCATTTTTCTGTAAAATCTCAATCTGTGTCCGTGGATTTTCAGATTCGGGACGATAGATATCATAAGGGAGGTCAAAGTTCTTATGAATAGCAGTATAGTAGTCTGGATCAAAACCGATTTCTTCAACCAGTTGTCTCATGGTTGCGAGTTGGTCTTGGTCTTCTTGAGAAAAAGTAATAGATTTAAAGACCTTGCGGTTGACAAAGCGTTGCGACAAGTCTGCGAGAATCTTGTCAGGACTAGTCATCCAAAGCTGGAAGTAGGTATTCATCACGCCATCATCTAGAGCCAGATAGTCAGACAAGGTCACATTTTTTTCAAAGAAAGGAAGGAGATGTGGAGAAGTGCGTGCAAAGAAGTCCTTGCTCTCAGGGTAGAGTTCCTTGGCACGTTTGAGGAGATTCTGCAGGAGAACTTCCATGGCGCGTGTTGCTGGGTGGAAATAAACCTGCATATACATCTGGTAGCGACTGAGGACGTAATCTTCGATGGCGTGCATGCCATTGCGCTGAAAGGCGATACCATTTTCGATAGGACGAATCACTCGAAGGATTCGAGTCAGGTCAAATTCTCCATAGGATGCTCCTGTAAAATAAGAGTCGCGCAAGAGATAGTCCATACGATCTGCATCAATCTGGCTAGAAATGAGCTGCACGACCTGCTTGTTAGGATAGGTATGGTCGATGACACTGGCCACCTTTTTTGGGAAATCTGGCGCTACTTGAAGCAGGACTCGGTGAATCTCTGTCTCAGGACTTTGGATGATTTCCTGAGTGATAGCCTCATGATCTGTATCAAAGAGATTTTCAAAAGTATGCGAGTAGGCACCATGCCCAAGGTCATGTAGGAGAGCAGCGGTCATGGTCAAGAGAGACTCAGCAGGATCCCATTCTTCAGGATATTTTTCTTCAAAAATCTCCGTGATACGTCGTGCAATCTCATAGACCCCCAAACAGTGGGAGAAGCGGCTGTGCTCCCCACCGTGGAAGGTATAACTGGAAGTTCCTAGTTGCTTAATACGGCGCAAGCGTTGAAATTCTTTTGTATTGATCAAGTCATAGATGACCTGGTTGTTTACATGGATATAGTTGTGAACTGGGTCACGGAATACTTTTTCGTTCATATGACCATTATAGCAAAATCCTGCTCTTTTTGGTAAAATAGTAGGACAAGAGACAAGAAAGAGGACCTGATGTGAAGATTCGGATGCGAAATACGATTCAGTTTGATGAACAGTTGGAAGTCATAGACCAACTCTATGACGTGGAAGTGCGTGAAAAAGGGGATTATAGCTATTTACTTTTCTACAATGAAGAAAAGGAAAAAGTGGTTCTCAAGTTTCATGGTAAGGAACTGGTGATGACCCGTTTTTCGAGTCCCAAAACGATCATGTGTTTTCTAAAGGATAGTGATAGTTTGGCCTATATTCCTACTCCAATGGGCATGCAGGAGTTTACCATTCAAACGAGTCACTACAAACTGGATGGGCAAAAGATTGAGCTAGCCTATCAACTACAAAACCAAGAGGGACATCCCTTTGCTAGCTATCAATTAGAAATTAGCTGGGGATAAGAAAAAGGTTGGCTAATGCCAACCTTATTTGATATAGAGTTCTTGGTTTTTTAGGACAATTTCACGTACACTTGCGAACTTCTTGAGTTTTTTAAGTCCTTCAGGATGGGTAACTAGAGTGATAACATAGCCCTCTTTACCCATGCGACCTGTACGGCCCGCGCGGTGAGTGTAAGTTTCGATGTCTCTAGGAATATCAAAGTTTACGACACATTCGAGACTATCGATATCAATTCCACGAGCCAGAAGGTCAGTTGCAAGGAGGAGAGTTAGTTTCTTGTCTTTAAACTTTTCCAAGATAACTTTTCTAAATTTAACATTGACATCACTAGCAAGGGAGACAGCCAAGATATCCCGATACTGTAGTTTTTCTTCGGCGCTTCCAAGGTCTGATAGGCTGTTAAAGAAGACCAGACCACGAAAATCCTCAACATGAGCCAGCTTTCGTAGCATATCCACTCGGTGACGTTGGTCTACCTGCATGTAGAAGTGCTGGATGTTGTCCAGTTTTTGATCAGAGAGATTAATGGTACGCGTATTTTGAGCAATCTTTTCTTGGTCAAATTTGTTCGTCGCACTCATGTAGATGAGTTGATGATCACGAGGTGCGTAGTGAGTGATTTTCTCGACAAAGTGTATCTGAGAATCATCAAGCAATTGGTCAAATTCATCTAGAATGATGGTTTCCACATTCATCATCTTGATTTTTTTCAATTTAATCAACTCAAAGATACGGCCAGGAGTTCCAATGAGAATTTCTGGTCCTTTTTTTAGACGTTCAATCTGGCGTTTCTGACTCGAACCTGATAAGAAGAGCTGAGCCGTCAAGCCGATAGCTTCTGCCCACGTTTTACATACATCAAAAATCTGTCCAGCTAGTTCTGTATTTGGTGCTAGAATCAAGAGTTGCTGGGCTTTTTTCTTTTGTAGTCTGAGAAGACTTGGAAGTAAATAAGCTAGCGTCTTACCAGTTCCTGTTGGGCTCACTCCCAGTAGGTTTTCTCCAGCAAGTATAGGCTCAAATAGTTGAGTTTGAATGGGGGTAAATTCTTGGAAACCGAGCTGGTCGCTCAGTTCTTGCCATTCAGTCGGTAGTTTGGTTTTCATTTTTCTGCCTCAAATCTAATGCCAGCAGTCTGGCGCATAGTATATAGTAGCTCATGAATAGAGCTTGCATCATCCAGCCAAGTCTGGTAGATCGTCTGGTCTGGTTGCTGGATCATCTGAGCAAACGCAGCAACTTCCTCAGTCATCGTATGAGGAGCCTGTTGGATAGGGAGTTGAACTTGATTTCCTTGGTGGTCGCTAAAAATAGCTGAGCAGACATGTTCAATCGTGTTGAGGGTCAAGGTTCCATCTGCTGTGTAAATCTCACAAGGAAGATTGGAAGTGATGTTTTTCCCAGCTTTGATATGAACTTGAAAGTCTGGGTAGAAGAGGATACCGTCTCCATTCAGGTCAATGCTATTGTCAAGCTGTTGTGCCTGATAAGTCGCGGCTTGAGCCTTTCCAAAGAGGCGAATAGTAGCATAGAGAGGATAAATCCCCAAATCCATAAGGGCTCCACCAGCAAAACGATCTGAAAAGACATTTGGCGTCTGCCCAGCTAACAAGTCCGGCATTTTGGATGAATACTTAGCATAATTGAAATCAGCTCCCAACACTTGCTTGTCTGCCAAAAAATTTTTGATAGTGGTAAAAGCTTCCTCGTGGTAATTACGAGCTGCCTCAAAGATAAAACAATTATTTTTCTCAGCTGTCTGTCTCAAATCCAGCCATTCTTGTGGCTGCGTGACAGCTGGCTTTTCAAGAATGACGTGCTTACCAAAAGACAAGGCAGTCTTGGTTTGCACAAAATGCAAGGAGTTTGGACTGGCGATATAGACTACATCAAAGGAAGATTTAAAGAAGTCTTCTAATTGATTAAAGAGTTGGATATTCTGATAGCGAGAAGCAAAGGTTGCGGCAGTTTCTCGTTTTCTAGAATAGACTGCGACTAGCTGGTATTCTCCGCTAGCATGGGCTGCTTCTATGAAATGATGGCTGATAGCCCCTGTTCCGATGACACCTAATTTAAGCATAAATACTCCTTTTCCGACTTCAATTCCTTCCTTCATTATAACATACAAAAGAAGGACTATCCAACAGATGGTAAAAATTTTCAAATGGACTACGCTTTTCTCAAAGAAAGTGGTACAATATTTAGATAAATAGATGAAATGAGAAGGGGGAGAAAATGAGATTATTACCAATAAGAAAAAAATATCACGTCAGTCTAAAAGACTAGCGCTTTTTTTGACTTTTTGTGCAGGATATGTCGATGCCTATACCTTTATCGTGCGAGGGAATACCCTAGTAGCAGGCCAAACTGGGAATGTCGTCTTTCTCTCTGTAAGACTCATTCAACACAATGTGTCAGATGCCAGTGCCAAAGTAATGACCTTACTTTCCTTTATGATGGGGGTCTTTTTACTGACATTGTATAAAGAAAAACTACGAATAGTTAAAAAGCCGATTTTGTCCTTGATACCACTCGCGGTCTTATCCATAATCATTGGGTTTGTTCCCTTGTCAGTAGACAATATCTACTTAGTCCCACCTTTAGCCTTTTGTATGGGATTGGTGACAACAGCCTTTGGAGAAGTTTCGGGGATTGCCTATAATAATGCCTTTATGACAGGGAATATTAAACGAACCATGTTGGCTTTTGGGGATTATTTTCGAACCAAGCATACGCCCTTCCTACGTGAAGCCTTGATTTTCGTTAGCCTACTTACCAACTTTGTTCTGGGAGTTGTCTTTTCAGCCTATTTGACGGTTTTCTATCATGAAAAGACGATTCTAGGTGTTCCAGTGATGATGAGCATCTTTTACCTCAGTATGCTTTTTGCTTCTTGGAAGAAAAAAGGGAAAGAAAAAGCTTAAATTTGATTGATTTTACTTGTAAGAAAAAAGAAGATATGCTATACTTGAAGAGTTGACTATGCACAGTCCTGTGCAACCGCACGAACATCGTTGCTCGTCGTATAACAAATTTAAACTTTGTCATACTTAGAGCTCATATACTAAGTGGTTCGTCCCACGATGCTAGGCGAGTCTTCACAAAATACGGGGAAACCCAAAAAATCATAGGAGGTGCATAATGAGCACATACGCAATTATCAAAACTGGCGGAAAACAAGTTAAAGTTGAAGTTGGTCAAGCAGTTTACGTTGAAAAAAATTGAACGTTGAAGCTGGTCAGAAGTTACTTTTAACGAAGTTGTTCTTGTTGGTGGTGAAAACACTGTTGTCGGAACTCCACTTGTTGCTGGAGCTACTGTAGTTGGAACTGTTGAAAAACAAGGAAAACAAAAGAAAGTTGTTACTTACAAGTACAAACCTAAAAAAGGTAGCCACCGTAAACAAGGTCACCGTCAACCATATACAAAAAGTTGTCATCAACGCAATCAACGCTTAATTTTTAAGGAGAACACATGATACAGGCAGTCTTTGAGAGAGCCGAAGATGGCGAGCTGAGGAGTGCGGAAATTACTGGACACGCCGAGAGTGGCGAATACGGCTTAGATGTTGTGTGTGCATCGGTTTCTACGCTTGCCATTAACTTTATCAATTCCATTGAGAAATTTGCAGGCTATGAACCAATCTTAGAATTAAACGAAGATGAAGGTGGCTATCTGATGGTGGAAATACCAAAAGATCTTCCTTCACACCAGAGAGAAATGACCCAGTTATTCTTCGAATCATTTTTCTTGGGTATGGCAAACTTATCGGAGGACTCATCTGAGTTCGTCCAAACCAGAGTTATCACAGAAAACTAACACGGAGGAAAACATTATGTTAAAAATGACTCTTAACAACTTGCAACTTTTCGCCCACAAAAAGGGTGGAGGTTCTACATCAAACGGACGTGATTCACAAGCGAAACGTCTTGGAGCTAAAGCAGCTGACGGACAAACTGTAACAGGTGGATCAATCCTTTACCGTCAACGTGGTACACACATCTATCCAGGTGTAAACGTTGGACGTGGTGGAGACGATACTTTGTTCGCTAAAGTTGAAGGCGTAGTACGCTTTGAACGTAAAGGTCGCGATAAGAAACAAGTTTCTGTTTACCCAATCGCTAAATAAAAAGGTCCAGTGAACCTTTTTATACCGAGCCTTAAAATGAAAAGGCGAGGAAGCTCTAAGTAGCATTAAATAAGGCTTTCCGAGTTTTCGGAGAGCCTGTTTTTTATTTTGGTACCCATCTTTTTTTAAAGTCTAGTGTAGTTGAATTTTATGATGGCTATTCTTTTTCCTTTGTGGAAAACTTCTGAATTATGGTATAATGAACAGATAGAGAAGTTGGGGGTAGAAGATGAATATTCAACAATTACGCTATGTTGTGGCCATTGCCAATAGCGGTACTTTCCGAGAAGCTGCTGAAAAGATGTATGTCAGTCAGCCCAGTCTGTCTATTTCTGTACGCGATTTGGAAAAAGAGCTTGGTTTTAAGATTTTCCGTAGGACGAGTTCGGGAACGTTTTTGACCCGTCGTGGAATGGAATTTTATGAGAAAGCGCAAGAATTGGTCAAAGGCTTTGATGTTTTTCAAAATCAGTATGCCAATCCTGAGGAAGAAAAGGATGAATTTTCCATTGCCAGCCAGCACTATGACTTCTTGCCACCAACGATTACGGCCTTTTCAGAACGTTATCCTGATTATAAGAACTTTCGTATTTTTGAGTCTACTACAGTTCAAATCTTAGACGAAGTAGCTCAAGGACACAGTGAGATTGGGATTATCTACCTCAACAACCAAAATAAAAAGGGCATCATGCAACGGGTTGAAAAGCTTGGTTTAGAAGTTAATGAACTAATTCCTTTCCAGACTCACATTTATCTTCGTGAAGGGCATCCTTTAGCACAGAAAGAGGAATTGGTCATGGAGGACCTAGCGGATTTACCAACAGTTCGTTTCACTCAGGAAAAAGATGAGTATCTTTACTATTCAGAGAACTTTGTCGACACCAGCGCGAGCTCACAGATGTTCAATGTGACGGACCGTGCTACTTTGAATGGTATTTTGGAGCGGACGGATGCCTATGCGACAGGATCTGGATTTTTAGATAGTGACAGTGTCAATGGGATTACAGTCATTCGTCTCAAGGATGATCTAGATAACCGCATGGTATATGTCAAACGGGAAGAAGTGGAGCTTAGTCAAGCTGGGACTCTTTTTGTTGAGGTTATGCAGGAATATTTTGATCAAAAGAGGAAATCATGAAAAAAAGAGGAATAGTAGCAGTCATTGTACTGCTTTTGATTGGGCTGGATCAGTGGGTTAAAGCCTATGTTGTCCAGCAGATTCCACTGGGTGAAGTTCGTTTGTGGATACCCAATCTCGTTAGCTTGACCTATCTGCAAAATAGAGGGGCAGCCTTCTCCATGTTGCAAGATCAGCAGTGGTTATTTGCTGTCATTACACTGGTCGTCATGGTAGGAGCCATTTGGTATCTACATAAACACATGGAGGATTCTCTCTGGTTGGTTTTTGGACTGACTTTGATAATCGCGGGAGGTCTGGGCAACTTTATTGACAGAATGAGTCAAGGTTTTGTGGTGGATATGTTTCACCTAGACTTTATCAACTTTGCGATTTTCAATGTTGCTGACAGCTATTTGACAGTTGGTGTCATTGTTTTATTGATTGCAATGCTTAAAGAGGAAGTAAATGGAAATTAAAATTGAAACGGGTGGGCAACGTCTAGACAAGGCTCTGTCGGACCTGACAGAATTATCACGCAGTCTCGCGAATGAACAAATCAAGGCTGGACAAGTTTTGGTGAATGGGCAAGTAAAGAAAGCCAAATACACTGTCCAAGAGGGAGATATCGTCACCTACCATGTGCCAGAGCCAGAGGTTTTAGAGTATGTAGCTGAAGATATTCCGCTAGACATCATCTACCAAGATGAGGATGTAGCCGTTGTTAACAAACCTCAAGGCATGGTGGTTCATCCCAGCGCCGGTCATACTAGCGGAACATTGGTCAATGCCCTCATGTACCATATCAAGGATTTGTCAGGTATCAATGGTGTTCTCCGGCCGGGTATCGTTCACCGCATTGACAAGGACACGTCTGGTCTCCTTATGATTGCTAAGAATGATGAGGCCCACTTGGCACTTGCCCAAGAACTAAAGGATAAGAAGTCTCTCCGCAAATACTGGGCGATTGTTCATGGCAATCTTCCCAATGATCGTGGTGTGATTGAAGCACCGATTGGTCGTAGTGAAAAAGACCGTAAGAAACAGGCTGTGACTGCTAAAGGAAAGCCTGCAGTAACCCGTTTTCACGTCTTGGAACGCTTTGGAGATTATAGCTTAGTGGAGTTGCAACTGGAAACAGGACGTACCCACCAAATCCGTGTTCATATGGCTTATATTGGCCATCCAGTCGCTGGTGATGAGGTCTATGGTCCTCGTAAAACTCTGAAAGGACATGGACAGTTTCTTCATGCTAAAACTCTAGGCTTTACCCATCCGAGAACGGGCGAAACCATGGAGTTCACAGCAGATATTCCAGAGATTTTTAAAGAAACGCTGGAAAGATTGCGTAAAAATGAGGACAGATAAAAAGAGTTGAGATTGTTGTCTCAACCTTTTTCATTTTAAGTCTTTTCTATTTTAAAGCATTCATGTTATAATGGATAAATATGAAGAATCGGAGTGAGAATATGAAGTACAAACGAATTGTCTTTAAGGTAGGGACTTCCTCCTTGACAAATGAAGACGGGAGTTTATCAAGAAGTAAAGTAAAGGCAATTACCCAGCAATTGGCTGTGCTGCATGAGGCTGGACATGAATTGATTTTAGTGTCATCTGGGGCAGTTGCCGCTGGATTTGGAGCTTTGGGTTTTAAAAAACGTCCGACTAAGATTGCAGATAAACAAGCTTCGGCTGCAGTAGGTCAGGGACTTTTGTTGGAGGAATACACAACCAACCTCCTCATGCGCCAGATCGTTTCTGCGCAAATTTTTGCTGACACAGGATGATTTTGTAGATAAACGTCGCTATAAGAATGCCCATCAGGCTTTGTCAGTTCTACTTAGCCGTGGGGCAATTCCCATCATCAATGAAAATGACAGTGTTGTCATTGATGAACTAAAGGTGGGTGACAATGACACTCTGAGTGCCCAGGTAGCGGCTATGGTCCAAGCAGACCTTTTAGTTCTCTTGACAGATGTGGACGGTCTCTATACTGGCAATCCTAATTCAGACCCAACAGCCAAGCGCTTGGAGAAAATCGAGACTATCAATCGTGAGATTATAGATATGGCTGGTGGAGCAGGTTCGTCTAATGGTACAGGTGGCATGCTGACCAAGATCAAGGCAGCTACGATCGCGACAGAGTCGGGTGTGCCAGTCTATATTTGCTCCTCCTTGAAATCAGATGCCTTGATCGAGGCAGTGAAGGAGACCAAGGATGGTTCCTACTTTGTTGCGCAAGAGAAGGGACTTCGTACTCAGAAACAATGGCTGGCCTTCTATGCTCAAAGTCAGGGAACGATTTGGGTAGATGGTGGAGCTGCAGAGGCACTTTCAAAAACGGGAAAAGTCTCCTTTTATCAGGCGTGGTAGAAGTGGAAGGAAACTTCTCTTACCACGATATTGTAACAGTGGCTGATAAAGAAACAGGTCAATCTCTTGGAAAGGGACGTGTCCAATTTGGCGTCTCAGCTCTAGAAGATATGCTTCGTTCTCAAAAAGCTAAGGGAGTCTTGATTCACCGTGATGACTGGATTTCCATCACTCCTGAAATCCAGCTGCTCTTTACAGAATTTTAGAGGTGAACGATGGTAAGTGCACAAGAACAATTTGAACAGGTACAGGCTGTTAAGAAATCAATCAATACTGCCAGCGAAGCAGTGAAAAACCAAGCCTTGCTAGCTATGGCTGATCATTTATTGGCAGCTACTGAGGAGATTTTAGCGGCCAATGCCCTCGATATGGCAGCGGCCAAGGGAAAAATCTCAGATGTTATGCTAGACCGTCTTTATTTGGATGCGGGACGTATAGAAGCGATGGCAACTGGGATTCGTGAAGTTGTTGCTTTACCAGATCCTATCGGTGAAGTCCTAGAAACAAGTCAGCTTGAAAATGGCTTGATTATCACCAAGAAACGTGTGGCCATGGGGGTTATTGGTATTATCTACGAAAGCCGTCCGAATGTAACGTCTGATGCGGCTGCCTTGGCTCTCAAGAGTGGAAATGCGGTCGTTCTTCGTAGCGGTAAGGATGCCTATCAAACTGCCCATGCTATTGTCACAGCCTTGAAAAAGGGCTTGGAGACAACGGCCATTCACCCAGATGTTATTCAACTGGTGGAAGATACCAGCCGTGAAAGTAGCTATGCCATGATGAAGGCCAAGGGCTATCTAGATCTTCTCATTCCTCGTGGAGGTGCTGGTTTGATCAATGCCGTGGTTGAGAATGCCATTGTGCCAGTTATCGAGACAGGAACTGGAATTGTTCATGTTTATGTCGATAAGGATGCAGATGAAGACAAGGCTCTCTCTATCATCAACAATGCTAAAACTAGCCGTCCTTCTGTCTGCAATGCCATGGAGGTCTTGCTGGTTCATGAAGACAAGGCAGCAAGCTTCCTTCCTCGCTTGGAACAAGTGCTGGTTGCAGAGCGTAAGGATGCTGGACTGGAACCAATTCAATTTCGTTTGGATAGCAAAGCAAGTCAGTTTGTTTCAGGTCGAGCAGCTGAGGTCCAGGACTTTGACACCGAGTTTTTAGATTATATCCTAGCAGTTAAGGTTGTGAGCAGTTTAGAAGAAGCAGTTGCCCATATTGAAGCCCACAGTACCCATCATTCGGATGCCATTGTGACGGAAAATGCTGAAGCTGCAACTTACTTTACAGATCAAGTGGACTCAGCAGCGGTTTATGTCAATGCCTCAACGCGTTTCACTGATGGTGGGCAATTTGGTCTTGGATGTGAGATGGGGATTTCTACTCAGAAACTGCATGCGCGTGGACCTATGGGCTTGAAAGAGTTGACCAGCTACAAGTATGTGGTTACTGGTAACGGACAGATAAGGGAGTAAGAGATGAAGATTGGATTTATCGGTTTGGGGAATATGGGAGCTAGTTTGGCCAAGGCTGTTTTGCAGGCCAAGACGGGTGCTCAGATTCTCCTTGCCAATCGTAGTCAAGCAAAAGTAGATACTTTCATCACTAATTTCGGCGGTCAGGCTTCTAGCAATGAAGAAATTTTTGCAGAAGCAGATGTGATTTTTCTAGGAGTTAAGCCTGCGCAGTTTTCAGACTTACTTTCTCAATATCAGACCATTCTTGAAAAACGAGAGAGCCTTCTTTTGATTTCCATGGCGGCTGGATTGACTTTGGAAAAACTAGCGAGTCTTCTGCCAAGTCAACACCGGATTATTCGCATCATGCCCAATACTCCAGTGGCTATCGGCCAAGGAGTGATTAGTTATTCCATGTCAGCAAATTGTCGTGCTGAAGACAATAGTCTTTTTTTGGTCAGTTATTAGCCAAGGCTGGCTTCTTGGTTGAGCTGGGGGATGACTTAATTGATGCTGCGACAGGTCTTGCAGGTTGTGGACCAGCCTTTGTCTACCTCTTTATCGAGGCTTTGGCAGATGCAGGTGTTCAATCAGGATTGCCCCGAGAAAGGGCCTTGAAAATGGCAGCCCAAACAGTAGTCGGCGCTGGACAAATGGTCCTCGAAAGTCAGCAACATCCTGGAGTTTTGAAAGACCAAGTTTGCAGCCCAGGTGGTTCGACTATCGCTGGTGTAGCGAGTCTGGAAGAACATGCCTTTAGAGGCACAGTCATGGACGCAGTTCATCAAGCCTACAAACGAACACAAGAACTAGGTAAATAAGAGGTTGGATGACTCCCAGCCTCTTTTATGGTCGATTGAATGGAGAAGACGCAAAAAGATTGTCACAAAAACCTATTTTTTTGATAGAATAGAAGGTAGAAAAAAAGAAATGAGTTAGACATGTCAAAAGGATTTTTAGTCTCTCTTGAGGGACCAGAGGGAGCAGGAAAGACCAGTGTTTTAGAGGCTCTACTCCCAATTTTAGAGGAAAAAGGAGTAGAGGTACTGACGACCCGTGAGCCAGGTGGAGTCTTGATTGGGGAGAAGATTCGCCAAGTGATTCTAGACCCAAGTCATACTCAGATGGATCCTAAAACAGAACTCCTTCTCTATATCGCCAGTCGTAGACAGCACTTGGTGGAAAGTTCTTCCAGCACTTGAAGCTGGCAAGTTGGTCATTATGGACCGCTTTATCGATAGTTCTGTTGCTTATCAGGGATTTGGCCGTGGCTTGGATATTGATGCCATTGATTGGCTCAATCACTTTGCGACAGATGGCCTCAAACCTGATTTGACACTTTATTTTGACATTGAGGTGGAAGAGGGGCTGGCTCGCATTGCTGCTAATAGTGACCGCGAGGTCAATCGTTTGGACTTGGAAGGCTTGGACTTGCACAAGAAAGTCCGTCAAGGCTACCTTTCTCTTCTGGACAAAGAAGGAAATCGCATTGTCAAGATTGATGCCAGTCTTCCTTTGGAGCAAGTTGTGGATGCTACCAAGGCTGTCTTGTTTGATAGAATGGGATTGACAAGATGAAACAAGCAGAGCTTAAGGCTTGGCAGCCAGACCAGTTTGACCGTTTTGTCCGTATCCTAGAACAAGACCAGCTCAATCATGCCTATCTCTTTTCGGGTTTCTTTGGAAGCTTGGAAATGGCGCAGTTTTTGGCTAAGAGCCTCTTTTGTACGAATAAGGTAGGCGTTTTACCATGCGAGAATTGCCGAAACTGCAAGCTGATTGAACAGGAAGAATTTCCCGATGTTACCTTGATTAAGCCGGTCAATCAGGTCATCAAGACAGAACGCATTCGGGAATTGGTTGGACAGTTTTCCCAAGCAGGGATTGAAAGTCAGCAACAGGTTTTTATTATCGAGCAAGCTGAGAAAATGCATCCCAACGCAGCCAACTCTCTGCTAAAGGTCATCGAAGAACCCCAGAGTGAAGTTTACATTTTCTTCTTAACCAGCGATGAGGAAAAGATGTTGCCGACTATCCGAAGTCGGACACAGATTTTTCCACTTTAAAAAGCAAGAAGAAAAGCTCATCTTGCTTTTTAGAACAAATGGGGCTTGTCAAGAAAAAAAGCGACTCTCTTAGCCCAGTTTTGTCAATCACGAGCTGAAGCTGAAAAATTGGCAAATCAGGCAAGTTTTTGGACCTTGGTCGATGAAAGTGAACGCCTACTGACCTGGTTATTAGCCAAGAAAAAAGAAAGTTATCTCCAAGTAACTAAATTAGCTAGCTTGGCAGATGACAAGGAAAAACAAGATCAGGTCTTGCGAATCCTCGAAGTCCTCTGTGGACAGGATCTCTTGCGAGCAAGGATTCGACAGATTTTACAAGATTTATTAGAAGCTAGAAAAAAATGTGGCAGGCTAATGTCAGCTTTCAAAATGCCATGGAATATCTGGTCTTGAAAGAAATGTAAACTCAATTAAGAATAAAAGAAAAGGAAAGGGCTGGTTTATGGACAAAAAAGAATTATTTGATGCGCTGGACGATTTTTCCCAACAGTTATTGGTGACCTTAGCCGATGTGGAAGCTATCAAGAAAAATCTCAAGAGCCTGGTAGAGGAAAATACAGCTCTTCGCTTGGAAAATAGTAAGTTGCGAGAACGCTTAGGCGAGGTGGAAGCCGATACTCCCGTTAAGGCCAAGCATGTTCGTGAAAGCGTCCGTCGAATCTATAAAGACGGTTTTCACGTATGTAATGATTTTTATGGACAACGCCGAGAGCAGGACGAGGAATGTATGTTCTGTGATGAGTTGTTATACAGGGAGTAAGCATGCAGATTCAAAAAAGTTTTAAGGGGCAAACTCCCTATGGCAAGCTGTACCTAGTAGCAACGCCGATTGGCAATCTAGATGATATGACTTTTCGTGCCATCCAGACCTTGAAAGAGGTGGACTGGATTGCGGCTGAGGATACGCGCAATACTGGTCTCTTGCTCAAGCATTTTGACATTTCCACTAAGCAGATCAGTTTTCACGAGCACAATGCCAAGGAAAAGATTCCTGACTTGATTAGTTTTCTGAAAGCAGGACAAAGTATTGCTCAGGTTTCTGACGCGGGTCTGCCTAGCATCTCGGACCCTGGTCATGATTTAGTCAAGGCAGCCATTGAGGAAGAGATTGCAGTTGTCACAGTTCCGGGTGCCTCTGCAGGGATTTCTGCCTTGATTGCCAGTGGTTTAGCGCCACAGCCACATATCTTTTACGGTTTCTTACCGAGAAAATCAGGCCATCAAAAGCAATTTTTCGACTTGAAAAAAGATTATCTAGAAACTCAGATTTTTTATGAATCGCCCCATCGTGTAGCGGATACGCTGGAAAATATGCTAGAAGTCTACGGTGACCGTTCGGTGGTCTTGGTCAGGGAATTGACCAAGATTTATGAAGAATACCAACGTGGAAAGATTTCTGAATTGCTGGAAAGCATCGCTGAAACGCCACTCAAAGGCGAATGCCTTCTCATCGTTGAAGGCGCCGGTCAGGATGTGGAAGAAAAGGACGAGGAGGACTTGTTTTCAGAAATCCAATCTCGTATCCAAGAAGGCATGAAGAAAAATCAGGCTATCAAGGAAGTTGCGAAACTCTACCAGTGGAATAAAAGCCAGCTTTACGCTGCCTACCACGACTGGGAAGAGAAACAATAAAGGGAGGCAGAGTGTAGTAATTCTGTCTATTTCTGTTTAACTTGATTAGTGGTGATAATCTTCGGAGTCTAAACCATATAATTGATTGAATAGTGAATAAATAAAAAGCGATATTCATTCAGTTTACATTAAGTATTATATGATGTAATCTATGTAGAAGTATTTTTAAGTAAGCAGTATGGTATAATTATATATGAGAAAAATAGTGTGGAGTTTATCAGTTGAAAAAAATATAACATTGTAGATTTATTTTTCAGGAGCAGGCGGTCTATCTTATGGATTCGAGATGGCTAGATTTAATGTTCTATTAGGAATTGATAATGACGAAAAAGCCTTAGAAACCTTTCAAAAAAATCATCAGAATTCAGAAATATTATGTGGAGATATTACGAATATATCTTATGAGAAAGATATAAAACCAATAATTGGAGAACAAAAAGTTGATATAATTGCTAAGCAACAGAAACTCGAAGAAAGTTTTTGGTCAACTGGATTTGTTTGAAGCGAGTTGATGTTTTAAGTGTAGGGAATATGAAATTGAATTTTTCAAGATAAGAGTTTTATAAAAGTATTTTTTTTAATAGTGGAGGCTATGTATTAGATTTTTTTCTAATTCTACTTTTGCCGATTTCACTTTTTTTATTCAGTTGGGATAGATATTCAAGAAAAATACGGTTTATCTAAAGGAAAGTCTTTAGAGGCTTTTTGTAAATAATGAATCAGATGAACTTGTTTTTAAAAATTGGCTTTAGATTTACTAAGATATTACGAAGATCTCCCTAACTCATATTATGAGAAAACTGAAGAGAAGAACTCTCAGGCGTTAAAATTGAAAGAGAGACTTTCGAAATATGAAGTCTCACAAATATCTTACTTAAATAATACTGTTGAATATCTATCTGACTATTTTGATAGTAGCTATATTGATAAGCAAATGGCGATTATGAATGAAATGATTTCTCGCTCTCCAGCGGATGCTATCGGTAAGGCTAAAGAGTTGCTGGAATCGTGTTTTTAAAACATATTTTTAGACCACGAGAAAATTGAGTATTCTAATGCGAATGATATTGCAACCTTGCAAAAGAAAGTCTTTAAATTTTTTTGAATTTGGATACTACTGAAAATATTTCAGCTAAAAAAATAATCAAGATGTAAAGCTGGTTCTGAGTGGTTTGAATCAAATTATCAAGGGAATTAACAATCTTCGAAATGATAAAGGCGACGGTCACGGGAAAAGTGCTAACTTTACAGAATTACCACAAAGATATGCTTCAGTTGTTGTAGGCTCTGCATTAACGGTAGTGTCATTTGTTTGGGAAACATATCAAGATAGGCAAAAAAATAGTAAGGAGGGAGGTTTGATGTCGAAAAAAATCAAGAAAAAAATTACACTTTGAACTTTTTAAATTTTATAGTAAATGTAGGTTGGACTCATAAAAATTCATGCGGTTAGAATTGACGAGTTAGAAAGCTATATTCGATGGTTTAGAATAGCAACAATAATCATTTCTGGAGTTGTCTCTTCTGGCTTAGTTGGAATACTTTGCTTTGATGAATATTGGATAAAGCTTGTTACAGCATTTTTATCATTAGTCACTACAATAATTTTTAGCATCACCAAGGAGTTTAACTTTGAGGAACGACTAGCTTTGGAGAGGAAATCTGTTGATGAACTTTGGAATCTTAGGGTCTCGGCTGAAAATCTTTTATCCGAGGTGGTTTACAATGGAAAAATCTTCTAGTGAAATACAAAAATCCTTCGAAGAATTAAAATTTCGAAGAGATGTTGCTTACGGTAAACTTTCCAATCCTTCTCCTAAAAATATATCCAAGGCTTCAGAACTGATAAAATCACGAAAAGATAATGATTATGAGGATGACTATAAATACTTTATTTCAAAAGAATTGATGAAAGTTAGGGAGGAAGAATAATGTCCTTATCTAATGATTTTAAAGAGTTTTGCGAAGACGAACTGCCCATGACGGATGAGGAATGGGAAAAAAATGGGAGAATAGATTAAAAGAGATTACGAAACGACTTAATCGAAAATACTATTCCTTAGATGAGCTTGAAGATGAAGAAACTGACAATGGTTTGATTGTCGGTAGTGTGGGGAGAACGACGGCCGTTCGAAATGTTAGTGATTTTGATTATATTTTTTCACTACCATCAGAAGTGTATAGACGATTTGATTCTTATGAGGGCAATGGTCAATCAGCACTTCTACAGGAAATAAAAAAACGAATTACTAAAAAGATACCCGAATACAAAAAAATAAAAGGAGACGGACAGGTCGTTGTTATTGATTTTTTTCGGATGGTGGAAAAAAATTGAGTTAGTTCCAGCTTTCGAACAATCTGATGGAAATTTTAAATATCCTGATTCTCGTAACGGAGGCTCTTGGAAAACTACTAAACCAAAGCCTGAAATTGAAAAATGCAAATCTTTAAATTCGAATTTTAATAATCATTTTTTTCTAACTTAACAAGACTCATACGACGATGGAAAAAAATCATATGGGCTTTTTCATTTAAGGGGCTGTTGATAGATACTTTGATATCTGATTTTATTGATGATAAAGGTATTTCTGAAATATATTACTCTGATTATAATATTCTCTTGAAAGATATTTTTTTGAATACTTTTTCAAATCAAGATAAAAAAATAGAGAGTATTGGTATGCTTTTAGGTAGTAATCAAAAGATTTATAATAATGATGGAGCAAAATTTATCAATAAAAGCTAAGCAGGCTCTAAAGAAAATAGAAGACGCTTCAGAAGAGAAACTTACTGAAGTTTATAGACAGCTATTTGGTAGAAAAATTCGCTCAATCAACTTCTACCACAAATCGAGCTTCGAATGAAGAATTTATTGATGAATTGTTTAGTGTTGATATCCGCTATAATATTGTTTTTGGAGTGTGAAATTACTCAAGATGGTTTTCGAAAAGCACTTCTTTCAGACTTTTTAAAGAGTAGATTTAAGATTAAAAACAGAAAAATCTCTTGATTTTTGAAATTATAAAATCAGATATTCCAGATAATCTTTTTGTCTGATGTTAAATATTATTGGAAAGTTAGAAATATTGGAGCTGAGGCGATTAGAAGAAATTGTGAGCGTGGTGCTATTTTTTTCAGGTAAAATAAAACATCACGAAGATTCTCAGTTTAAAGGAGACCACTATGTTGAATGTTATGCTGTTTTTAGATAATACGGTTATAGCAAGAGATAGAATAACAGTCCCTATCGATCCGTTATGTGGAAAAGATTTTATAGAGTAGCATATAATTGATTTTTAACTGGAACACTCACTATCTCTTTACATCAAGAAAATGACTAAACAGGGAAGTTTGCCTTCTTCCCTTTTTTTGTTATACTAGTAGAAGAAAAATTAGAAAGATTTGTGGGTGTCAAATAGTCTAGTAGCTTGTTTTTATTTGGACTTAGTTTTCACCCAAAGAGGTATTAGTGTCGTGTCTCAATCTTACATCAATGTTATCGGAGCGGGATTGGCTGGTTCTGAAGCAGCCTACCAAATCGCAGAGCGTGGTATTCCAGTTAAACTCTATGAAATGCGAGGCATCAAGTCAACGCCCCAGCACAAAACAGACAATTTTGCTGAGTTGGTTTGTTCCAATTCCTTGCGTGGAGATGCTCTGACAAATGCTGTTGGGCTTCTCAAGGAAGAAATGCGTCGTTTGGGTTCTGTTATCTTGGAATCTGCTGAGGCAACACGAGTTCCTGCTGGTGGAGCCCTTGCAGTGGACCGTGACGGTTTCTCCCAAATGGTGACCGAAAAAGTAGCCAACCATCCCTTGATTGAAGTGGTTCGTGATGAAATTACAGAATTGCCAACAGATGCCATCACAGTTGTGGCAACTGGTCCTTTGACCAGTGATGCTCTAGCTGAAAAGATTCATGCTCTTAATGGCGGAGACGGTTTTTATTTCTATGATGCTGCAGCTCCAATCGTAGATGTCAATACCATTGATATGAACAAGGTCTACCTTAAATCTCGTTATGACAAGGGAGAAGCGGCCTATCTCAACGCTCCAATGACAAAACAAGAGTTTATGGATTTCCATGAAGCCTTGGTCAATGCAGAGGAAGCTCCATTGAATTCCTTTGAAAAAGAAAAGTACTTTGAAGGCTGTATGCCTATTGAAGTCATGGCAAAACGGGGCATCAAAACCATGCTTTATGGTCCTATGAAGCCAGTCGGTCTGGAGTACCCAGACGACTACACAGGCCCGCGTGATGGGGAATTTAAAACACCTTATGCGGTTGTCCAGCTTCGTCAGGATAATGCTGCAGGTAGTCTCTATAATATCGTTGGATTCCAAACCCACCTCAAATGGGGGGAGCAAAAGCGTGTTTTCCAAATGATTCCTGGTCTTGAAAATGCAGAGTTCGTCCGTTATGGGGTCATGCACCGCAATTCTTACATGGATTCACCAAATCTTCTTGAGCAAACCTATCGTTCTAAGAAACAGCCCAACCTCTTCTTTGCTGGCCAGATGACGGGTGTGGAAGGCTATGTCGAGTCAGCAGCCTCAGGTCTAGTTGCAGGTATTAACGCGGCTCGTCTCTTCAAGGGAGAAAGCGAGGCAATTTTCCCAGAAACAACAGCGATTGGCAGTTTGGCTCATTACATCACCCATGCGGACAGCAAACACTTCCAACCAATGAATGTCAATTTCGGGATTATCAAGGAGTTAGAAGGTGAGCGTATCCGTGATAAGAAGGCTCGTTATGAAAAAATTGCAGAGCGTGCTCTTACTGACTTAGAGGAATTTTTTTAACTGTCTAATTTTTTGAAAAGAATTGCTCATGATACTATAAAAATCTTAGAAATTGTGATAAAATAGGTAGGATGAAAAAAAGGAGAGTAAAAATGGCGAACCCCAAGTATAAACGTATTTTAATCAAGTTATCAGGTGAGGCCCTTGCAGGCGAACGTGGCGTAGGGATTGATATCCAAACAGTTCAAAAAATCGCAAAAGAGATTCAAGAAGTTCATAGTCTAGGGATCGAAATTGCCCTTGTAATTGGTGGAGGAAATCTCTGGCGTGGTGAACCTGCTGCTGAGGCAGGTATGGACCGCGTTCAGGCAGATTACACAGGAATGCTTGGGACTGTTATGAATGCTCTTGTAATGGCAGATTCATTGCAGCAAGTTGGAGTAGATACGCGTGTTCAAACAGCTATCTCTATGCAACAAGTGGCTGAACCTTACGTACGTGGACGTGCCCTTCGTCATCTTGAAAAAGGCCGTATCGTTATCTTTGGTGCCGGAATTGGTTCACCTTACTTCTCAACAGATACAACAGCGGCCCTTCGTGCAGCTGAAATCGAAGCAGATGCCATCCTTATGGCTAAAAACGGTGTCGATGGTGTTTACAATGCCGATCCTAAGAAAGACAAGACTGCCGTTAAGTTTGAAGAATTGACTCACCGTGATGTTATTAACAAAGGTCTTCGTATCATGGACTCAACTGCTTCAACCCTCTCAATGGATAACGACATTGACTTGGTTGTCTTTAACATGAACCAACCAGGCAACATCAAACGTGTCGTATTTGGTGAAAATATCGGAACAACAGTTTCAAACAATATCGAAGAAAAGGAATAAGAAAGATTATGGCTAACGCAATTATTGAAAAAGCTAAAGAGAGAATGACCCAGTCCCACCATTCACTTGCTCGTGAATTTGGAGGTATCCGTGCCGGCCGTGCCAATGCAAGCTTGCTTGACCGTGTACACGTGGAATACTACGGAGTAGAAACTCCTCTTAACCAAATCGCTTCTATCACAATTCCTGAGGCGCGTGTTTTGTTGGTAACGCCATTCGACAAATCTTCATTGAAAGACATCGAACGCGCCTTGAACGCTTCAGACCTTGGTATCACACCAGCTAATGACGGCTCTGTGATTCGCTTGGTTATCCCAGCTCTTACAGAGGAAACTCGTCGTGACCTTGCTAAAGAAGTGAAGAAGGTCGGTGAAAATGCCAAAGTAGCTATTCGTAACATCCGTCGTGATGCTATGGACGAAGCCAAGAAACAAGAAAAAGCAAAAGAAATCACTGAAGACGAATTGAAGACTCTTGAAAAAGATATTCAAAAAGTAACAGACGATGCTGTGAAACACATTGACGATATGACTGCCAATAAAGAAAAAGAACTTTTGGAAGTCTAAAAATAAACAAAAAAACTCAGTTGGCATTGCTGGCTGAGTTTTATTCGAAAGAAGGAAATATGAATACAAATCTTGCAAGTTTTATCGTTGGACTCATCATCGATGAAAATGACCGTTTTTACTTTGTGCAGAAGGATGGTCAAACCTATGCACTTGCCAAGGAAGAAGGTCAGCATACAGTAGGGGATACGGTCAAAGGTTTTGCCTACACGGATATGAAGCAAAAACTCCGCCTGACAACCTTAGAAGTGACTGCCACTCAGGACCAATTTGGTTGGGGAACCGTAACAGAAGTTCGTAAGGACTTGGGTGTCTTTGTCGATACCGGTCTACCTGACAAGGAAATCGTTGTGTCACTCGATATCCTCCCTGAGCTCAAGGAACTCTGGCCTAAGAAGGGTGATAAACTTTACATCCGCCTTGAAGTGGACAAGAAAGATCGCATCTGGGGACTCTTGGCGTATCAGGAAGACTTCCAACGTTTGGCTCGTCCTGCCTACAACAACATGCAGAACCAAAACTGGCCAGCCATTGTTTACCGTCTCAAGCTGTCAGGAACCTTTGTTTACCTACCAGAAAATAACATGCTTGGTTTCATTCACCCAAGTGAACGCTACGCAGAGCCACGTTTGGGGCAAGTTCTAGATGCGCGTGTCATCGGTTTCCGTGAAGTGGATCGTACCTTGAACCTATCCCTCAAACCACGTTCCTTTGAAATGTTGGAAAATGATGCTCAGATGATTTTGACCTACTTGGAAAGCAATGGCGGTTTCATGACCTTAAACGATAAGTCATCTCCTGAGGACATCAAGGCAACCTTTGGCATCTCAAAAGGCCAGTTCAAGAAAGCGCTCGGTGGCTTGATGAAGGCTGGTAAAATCAAGCAAGATCAGTTTGGGACAGAGTTGATTTAGGTCTTATAGACATGATAAAGAAACTTGAAGAAATGGGTTTAGAGGAACTCTGGCAACTTTTTTTCCTATTTTTTTCTAGTAGAGCACAAATCAGAGTGGAAAGACTGGTATGAATCGGAAAAAGCAAATCTGAAAAAAATATTGGGTGCAAATGTTATTAAAAGAATAGAACATATCGGTAGCACTGCTATCCCTAATATTTGGGCTAAGAATATCGTTGATATTTTATTAGAAGTAGGTAGAATAGAGGATTTAGCAAGAGTTAGGGATTTATTGGTGAAGAATGGTTGGCTAGTGATGTCGGAAAGTCCTAACAGGATTTCGCTAAATAAAGGATATACAGAGCAGGGATTTGCTGAGAAAGTTTTTCATTTACATTTGCGAATGGCGGGAGATCATGACGAGATTTATTTTAGAGATTATCTCTGCCAGCATCCAGATATTGCCCAAGCGTATCAGGAATTAAAACTAAGTTTGTGGAAAAAATTTGAACACAATCGAGACGCCTATACAGATGCGAAAACAGATTTTATAAACCACTACGTTTCAGAGGCTAAGTCCAGTAATTTTCAAGAATCAGAAAAGTGTCATTAAAAAAAACTCTTGATAGGAGAAAAGAATTGAGAAAATCATTTTACACTTGGCTCATGACTGAGCGCAATCCTAAAAGTAACAGTCCCAAAGCTATCTTGGCAGACCTCGCTTTTGAAGAGTCAGCCTTCCCAAAACACACGGATGATTTTGATGAGGTAAGTCGCTTTTTGGAGGAGCATGCCAGTTTCTCTTTTAACCTAGGAGACTTTGATGCCATCTGGCAAGAATACTTAGAACACTAGAGACAATGAGATGAGGCTAGTATTTTATTGTTCTCTTTGCTATAATAAAAAGAAATAAACGGATTAGAGAGGTTCTTTATTTGAAGGAACATTCAATAGACATTCAACTAAGTCATCCAGATGACCTGTTTCATCTTTTTGGTTCCAATGAACGCCATCTTCGTTTGATGGAAGAAGAACTCGATGTGGTGATTCATGCTCGTACAGAGATTGTCCAGGTTTTGGGAGAAGAGGCTACCTGTGAGGAAGCCCGTCAGGTTATCCAAGCCTTGATGGTTTTGGTGAATCGTGGGATGACGATTGGTACACCAGATGTGGTGACGGCTATTAGCATGGTCAAAAACGATGAAATCGACAAGTTTGTCGCCCTTTATGAAGAAGAAATCATCAAGGATAATACTGGGAAACCCTATCCGTGTCAAAACCTTGGGCCAAAAGCTTTATGTGGACAGTGTCAAACAGCATGATGTGACCTTTGGAATCGGACCTGCAGGGACTGGGAAGACCTTTCTTGCAGTGACCTTGGCAGTGACAGCCCTCAAACGTGGTCAGGTCAAGCGAATTATCCTAACTCGTCCAGCAGTGGAAGCTGGTGAGAGTCTTGGATTTCTTCCGGGTGATCTCAAGGAAAAGGTGGATCCTTACCTTCGACCAGTTTATGATGCCTTGTATCAGATTCTTGGAAAAGACCAGACCATCCGTCTCATGGAGCGTGAAATCATTGAGATTGCGCCCCTCGCCTACATGCGTGGACGGACCTTGGATGATGCCTTTGTCATTCTTGATGAGGCGCAAAATACGACTATCATGCAGATGAAGATGTTCTTGACGCGTTTAGGTTTTAATTCTAAGATGATTGTCAATGGAGATATCAGTCAGATTGACCTTCCACGTAACGTCAAGTCAGGTTTGATTGATGCCCAAGAAAAGCTTAAGAACATTCACCAAATTGACTTTGTTCATTTTTCAGCCAAGGATGTGGTTCGCCATCCAGTTGTCGCTCAAATTATCCGAGCCTATGAACCAGCTCCAGTTAAAAATGAAGAGAAGAACGAAGAAACAGAATAGCAAAAAGAGCAGTTCAGATGAAGCTGCTCTTTATCGTATCTGTGTTAATTAGTTAATGTCTTTAGACAAGTTCATCAATCGAAGTGTAATCCTTATCTAGCCCTTGGGCAACTGGAAGACTAGTCAAGTAACCTTGGTAAGTTGTCACTCCTTCACGTAAGCCTTGATCTTCAGTGACTGCTTTTTGGAATCCCTTGTCAGCTAAAGCTTCGATATAAGGAAGGGTGACATTAGTTAGGGCGATGGTTGAAGTACGAGCTACCGCGCCAGGGATGTTGGCAACAGCATAGTGGAGCACCCCATGTTTCATAGACGGGCTCATCGTGCGTTGTCACACGATCAGCTGTTGCGATAACACCACCTTGGTCAACGGCAACGTCAACGATGACAGATCCCGGACGCATTTGTTTGACCATCTCGTCTGTCACCAGTTTTGGAGCCTTAGCACCAGGGATGAGAACTGCACCAATCACCACATCAGCATCTCTCACACTTGCTTCGATGTTGAAAGAATTTGACATAAGAGTTTGGATTTGGTTTCCAAAGACTTCTTCTAGTACAGAGAGACGTTTAGCACTGATATCTAAAATAGTCACTTGAGCACCGAGTCCCAAGGCGATGCGGGCAGCATGTGTACCAACGACACCGCCACCGATGATGGTTACTTTTCCTTTTGGAACACCCGGTACACCACCAAGTAGGACACCAGAGCCGCCAGCTTGTTTGGTAAGGAAGTGAGCACCGATTTGAACTGCCATACGACCGGCAACCTCACTCATTGGAACGAGGAGTGGTAGGTGACCTAGGGAGTCACGGACAGTCTCATAGGCAATTCCTGTTGTTTTTGCTGCTAGCATGGCATCTGCTAATTCTGGAGCAGCGGCCATGTGCAAGTAGGTAAAGAGGAGAAGATCATCGCGCAAGTAAGCATATTCAGAAGCTAATGGCTCTTTTACTTTCACGACTAACTCTGCTGCCCAGGCTTCGCCAGCAGTAGCGACAATCTCAGCTCCTTGCTTTTGATAGTCAGCATCAGTAAAGCCTGAACCAAGACCAGCATTTGTTTCGATGAGGACGCGGTGACCACGGCTAACTAAGCTATAAACACCAGCAGGTGTGAGGGCAACACGGTTTTCATTGTTCTTAATTTCTTTTGGAATTCCGATTAACATAGAGATAACCTACCTTTCAATTGACGGTATTGTTTTAGTTGTCACATTCCAGTTCATAAATGAAAAATGTGATGGTTTTATTGTATATGAAACCGCTTCAAAAATCAAGAAAAACTTGTCATCCAAATTTATTTATGCTAGACTAGTGAGAATCAAGCTCTAATGGAGGGAAAAGTATGGAATCAATATTTGTGAAATTTGCCCAGTATCCAATAGTGGAGACAGAGCGTTTATTGCTCCGACCTGTAACCTTGGATGATGCGGAAGCTATGTTTGAGTATGCCTCAGACAGAGAAAATACACGCTACACTTTTCCAACAAATCAATGCTTAGAAGAAACCAAGAATAACATCGCCCAGTTCTACTTGGCTAGTCCCTTGGGACGTTGGGGAATAGAACTAAAAAGCAATGGCAAGTTTATCGGTACCATTGACTTGCACAAGATTGACCCCATTCTCAAAAAAGCAGCTATTGGTTACATTATCAACCAAAAGTATTGGAATCAAGGATTGACGACAGAAGCCAATCGTGCCGTGATTGAGCTGGCTTTTGAGAAGATTGGAATGAATAAGTTGACCGCTCTTCACGACAAGGACAATCCCGCATCTGGAAGAGTCATGGAGAAATCAGGTATGCGTTTTTCACATGAAGAACCCTATGCTAGAATGGATAATAAAGAACCAGGGAGAATTGTTACAAGAGTTCATTATGCTTTGACCAAGGAAGAGTATTTTGCCAATAAATAAGCAGTTGAAAAGAAATTTTTGACTGTTTTTTCTTTCTCTTACGAATAAGTTAAGAGAGGAGAAAAAATGGAAGTCATTATCGAGAAAATCAAAGAATATAAAATCATTGTCATCTGTGCTGGCTTGGGTTTGGCCCTCGGCGGATTTTTCCTACTAAAACCAACTTCACAAACACCCGTCACAGAAACGAATTTGCAGACTGAAGTTGCAGCTGTTTCAAGGATTCATCGTCTGAAAAAGAAATGAAGAAGGAAGAAAAGGAAGAATCTCCTGAACAAGACCTGATCACAGTAGATGTCAAAGGCGCTGTCAAATCACCAGGGATTTATGATTTGCCAGTTGGCAGTAGGGTTCATGATGCTGTTCAGAAAGCTGGTGGCTTGACAGAGGAGGCAGATAGCAAATCGCTCAATCTTGCTCAGAAAGTCAGTGACGAGGCTCTGGTCTATGTTCCAACTAAGGGAGAAGAAGCAGTTAGTCAGCAGGCTGCCTCTGGAACGACTCCTTCGACAAGTAAAGAAAAGAAGGTCAACCTCAATAAAGCTAGTCTGGAAGAACTTAAACAGGTCAAAGGCTTGGGAGGAAAACGAGCCCAGGATATTATCGATCATCGTGAGGCAAATGGCAAATTCAAGTCGGTAGATGAATTAAAGAAAGTCTCTGGCATTGGCGCAAAGACCATAGAAAAGTTAAAAGACTATGTTACAGTGGACTAAGAATTTCCCTATCCCCCTAATCTATCTGAGCTTTCTGTTACTCTGGCTTTACTATGCCATTTTTGGAGCGTCCTATCTCGCACTGCTAGGTTTTGTTTTTTTGCTCGTCTGCCTCTTTTTCCAATTTCCATGGAAATCGGCTGGTAGAGTTCTAGCGATTTGTGGAGTTTTTGGATTTTGGTTTCTGTTTCAAACTTGGCAACAGACACAAGCTAGTCAGAACCTAGTGGATTCTGTTGAAAGGGTACGGATTTTACCAGATACCATCAAAGTCAATGGAGACAGTCTGTCCTTTCGGGGAAAGGCTGAAGGTCGCACTTTCCAAGTTTATTATAAACTCCAGTCCGAGGAGGAGAAAGAGCAATTTCAAGCCTTGACAGACCTTCATGACTTGGAATTAGAAGGGAAGCTTTCAGAGCCAGAAGGTCAGAGGAATTTTGGTGGATTTAACTACCAAGCCTATCTAAAGACCCAGGGGATTTACCAGACACTGACTATCAAGAGTATCCAGTCACTTAAAAAAGTTAGCAGTTGGGATATAGGAGAAAATTTGTCCAGTTTACGTCGAAAGGCTGTGGTTTGGATTAAGACGCACTTTCCAGATCCTATGCGTAATTATATGACGGGCCTTCTGTTAGGACATTTGGACACGGACTTTGAGGAGATGAATGAACTTTATTCTAGTCTAGGAATTATCCATCTCTTTGCCTTGTCAGGTATGCAAGTGGGCTTCTTTATGGATGCCTTTAAGAAACTTTTATTGCGTCTGGGTTTAACTCAAGAAAAGTGGAAATGGCTGACCTATCCCTTTTCCCTTATCTATGCAGGTCTGACAGGATTTTCAGCTTCGGTCATTCGCAGTCTCTTGCAAAAAGCTACTGGCCCAACATGGTGTTAAGGGCTTGGATAACTTTGCTTTGACGGTGCTTGTTCTCTTTATCATCATGCCTAACTTTTTCCTAACGGCAGGAGGTGTCTTGTCCTGTGCTTATGCCTTTATCTTGACCATGACTAGCAAAGAAGGCGAGAGGCTCAAGGCTGTTGCCAGAGAAAGTCTGGTCATTTCCTTGGGAATATTGCCCATTCTATCCTTCTATTTTGCAGAATTTCAACCTTGGTCTATCCTTTGACCTTTGTCTTTTCCTTTCTGTTTGATGTGGTCTTCTTGCCGCTTTTGTCCATCTTATTCTTTCTATCCTTTGTTTACCCAGTCACTCAGTTTAACTTTGTCTTTGAGTGGTTGGAGGACATCATTCGCTTGGTATCGCAGCTGGCAAGCAGGCCTCTGGTCTTTGGTCAACCCAATGCATGGCTTTTGATTCTTCTCTTAGTTTCATTAGCCTTGGTATATGATATGAGAAAAAACATCAAAAGAGTAGCAGGATTCAGTCTCTTTATTGTGGGGCTCTTTTTCTTGACCAAGTATCCACTGGAAAATGAAATCACCATGCTGGATGTTGGGCAAGGGGAAAGTATTTTCCTACGGGATGTAACAGGTAAAACCATTCTCATAGATGTGGGTGGTAAGGCAGAGTCTACTAAGAAAATCGAGGCTTGGCAAGAAAAGGCGACGACCAGCAATGCCCAGAGAACCTTGATTCCCTATCTTAAAAGTCGTGGAGTAGCCAAGATAGACCAGCTTATTTTGACCAACACAGACAAAGAACATGCTGGCGATTTGCTGGAGGTGACCAAGGCTTTCCATGTCAGGGAAATTTTAGTATCAAAAGGAAGTATGACACAAAAGGAATTTGTAGCGGAACTACAAGCGACTCAAACCAAGGTGCGCAGTGTGGCAGCAGGGGAGAACTTGCCGATTTTTGGCAGTCAGTTAGAAGTATTATCTCCAAGGGAAATTGGAGAAGCTGATGCCGATGATTCCTTGGTTCTTCATGGAAAACTTTTGGATAAGCACTTTCTCTTCACAGGAAATTTGAAAGAGAAAGGAGAGAAGGATCTTTTGAAAGCAACTATCCTGACTTAGATGTGGATGTCTTGAAAGCAGGTCAACATGGTTCTAAAACCTCATCAAATCCAGCTTTTCTAGAAAAACTCAACCCAGAGATTTCTCTCATATCAGTTGGAAAGAACAATCGTGCGAAACTCCCCCATCAGGAAACCTTGACTCGACTAGAGACCATCAAGAGTAAGATTTACCGAACTGACCAGCAAACGGAGCTATTCGCTTTAAAGGATGGAATAGTTGGCGAATCGAAAGCGTTCGTTAGGAAGAAACAATGTTATATATTAGTAAAATAAACAAATAATCTGTTGCATAATAATGAGAAAAAAACGATATAATGAAAGTGTTTTCCAATAGTAAAGATATAAATGCAATGAAAAAAATCAGAAAAAGTTGTTTTTATTAGCTAGTTTGTTATCTATTGGTCTTTTTTTCAGTCTAGTGTATCTGCTAAGACCGTTCTTAAAAAGTTATCGCTATGATTGGAATATCTTCTATGAGTCTAGAATGAATTACCATGCATATAGATATAAGGTCATTCCGGAATGGTCTTTTTATCGCAGCTATTCTGAGTATAAAGTTGGCGGAGGCTGGAACTACGCTCGTTATGAGGTCATTAATTACTACAGCGGAGGTTATTAATCCTTAAAGAGTGAGAAAAAGGAGGGCTGGATATGTTAAATCTTACTCATGTTACCTTAAAAACGCGACAAGTCATCTTGCAAGATGTTGATTTCACCTTTAAAAAGGGTAGGATTTATGGCCTTCTTGCTATCAATGGCTCGGGAAAGACGACCCTGTTCCGAGCTATGAGCAAGCTGCTTCCCCTTAGTAGTGGACATATCGCAGCCCCTCCTTCTTTGTTTTATTATGAGAGCGTTGAATGGCTGGATGGAAACTTAAGTGGGATGGACTACCTTCGTCTCATAAAAAATATCTGGAAGTCAGACCTAAACTTGGGGGACGAAATCGCCTATTGGGAAATGTCTGACTATATCAACCTTCCCATCCGCAAGTATTCCTTAGGGATGAAGCAACGCTTGGTGATTGCTATGTATTTCCTCAGTCAGGCGAAATGCTGGCTCATGGATGAGATAACAAATGGCTTAGATGAGTATTATCGACAGAAGTTTTTTGATAGGCTGGCACAAATCGATAGAAAAGAACAGCTGGTTCTTTTGAGTTCCCACTACAAAGAGGAGTTAGTGGAGATTTGCGATAGCATCGTAACCATTCGTCAGGGGCAGATAGAAGAGGTTCCGTTATGAAAGATATTAGCCTATTTTTATTAAAGAAAGTTTTCAAAAGTCGTTTAAACTGGATTATCTTAGCTTTATTTGCATCTGTACTCGGTGTTACCTTTTATTTAAATAGTCAGACTGCAAACTCACACAGCTTGGAGAGCGAATTGGAAACCCGTCTTGTAAAAGATGAGAGAATCATCAATGAAAATGAAGTGAAGCTTTCCCAAATATCTGATACCAACTCGGAGGAATATCAGTTTGCTAAAGAAAATTTAGACATACAAAAAAATCTTTTGACGCAAAAGAAAGAAATTCTGGCTTTGTTAAAGAAGGACGCTGGAAAGAAGCCTACTATTTGCAGTGGCAAGATAAGGAAAAGAGTTATGAAATTGTATCGAAGGAATCGACTTCTGACCCTGACTTTAAAATGGCGGTTGACCTCCAACGAAAGATTTACCAAGCCCTGTATCCCTTAAACATAAAAGCACATACTTTGGAGTTTCCAACCCACGGGATTGATCAGATTGTCTGGATTTTAGAGGCTATCATCCCAACCTTGTTTGTGATTGGTATTATTTTTATGCTAACACAACTGTTCGCAGAAAGATATCAAAATCATCTGGATACAGCTCAGTTATATCCTTTTTCAAAAGTGACATTTGCAATATCCTCTCTTGGAGTTGGAGTGGGTTATGTAACTGTGCTGTTTATCGGAATCTGTAGCTTTTCTTTTCTAGTGGGAAGTCTGATAAGTGGTTTTGGACAGTTAGATTATCCCTATCCGTTCTATAGCTTAACGGATCAAGAGGTAACTATTGGGAAGATACAAGATGTGTTATTTCCTAGCTTGCTCTTAACTTTCTTAGCCTTTATCGTCATTGTGGAAATCGTCTACTTGATTGCTTACTCTTTCAAGCAAAAAATGCCGGTCCTCTTTCTTTCCCTCATTGGGATTGTTGGCTTATTGTTTGGTATTCAAACAATTCAGCCTCTCCAAAAGATTGCACATCTGATTCCCTTTACTTACTTGCGTTCAGTGGAGATTTTATCTGGAAGATTACCTAAGCAAATTGATAATGTCAATCTAAATTGGAGCATGGGGCTGGTCTTACTTCCTTGCCTGCTTATCCTTTTGTTAGTGGGTATTCTATTTATCGAAAGATGGGGAAGTTCACGTAAAAAGGAAGTTTTTAAGTCTTAGCGTTCCTATACGGAAGGTGAGGAAAAAACTAACACAGAGAGGGAACCAACTAGGTTCTCTCTTTTTGATGCGGACATCAAGAAGAAAACAGAAAGTTTGAAAAAACGACTTTTTATCTTGACAAGGGATAGAAAACTTGGTATCATATAAAAGTTGAGAAAAGCAGAAGTGAGAGCTTCTCGCCTTGTGACATCAAGTTGCCTGGCCCTACGGATGAAAAGTTTCTAAGAAACGCTATCATAACGTGCGGGCTTGTATCATTACGAGTCCGCTCTTGTTTTTCTCTAATAATAAAAAAGAGGTGAAAACCATAGCAAAGCAAGACTTATTCATCAATGATGAAATTCGTGTACGTGAAGTTCGCTTGATCGGTCTTGAGGGAGAACAGCTAGGCATCAAGCCACTCAGCGAAGCGCAAGCATTGGCTGATAGTGCAAATGTTGACTTAGTATTGATTCAACCCCAAGCAAAACCGCCTGTTGCTAAAATTATGGACTACGGTAAGTTCAAATTTGAGTACCAGAAAAAGCAAAAAGAACAACGTAAAAAACAAAGTGTTGTTACTGTGAAAGAAGTTCGTCTGAGTCCAACTATTGACAAGGGAGACTTTGACACAAAACTTCGCAATGCACGTAAATTCCTTGAAAAAGGAAATAAAGTTAAGGTATCTATTCGCTTTAAGGGTCGTATGATTACCCATAAAGAGATTGGTGCAAAAGTTTTAGCCGAGTTTGCTGAAGCAACACAAGATATTGCCATCATTGAACAACGAGCTAAGATGGATGGACGCCAAATGTTCATGCAGTTGGCGCCAGCAACTGACAAAAAATAATTGTCAGAAAGTTAAATAAAGGAGAAAAAATCATGCCAAAACAAAAAACACACCGCGCATCAGCTAAACGTTTCAAACGTACAGGTTCTGGTGGACTTAAACGTTTCCGTGCTTACACTTCTCACCGTTTCCACGGAAAAACTAAGAAACAACGTCGTCATCTTCGTAAAGCATCTATGGTGCATTCAGGAGATTTCAAACGTATCAAAGCAATGCTTACTCGCTTGAAATAATAGCCTAACAGTAAGTAAACAATTCTAGGAAATATTTGGAGGAAATAAAACATGGCACGTGTTAAAGGTGGCGTTGTATCACGCAAACGTCGTAAACGTATTCTTAAATTAGCAAAAGGTTACTATGGAGCTAAACACATCTTGTTCCGTACTGCAAAAGAACAAGTAATGAACTCTTACTACTATGCATACCGTGACCGTCGTCAGAAAAAACGTGACTTCCGTAAATTGTGGATCACTCGTATCAATGCGGCAGCTCGTTTGAACGGACTTTCATACTCACAATTGATGCATGGTTTGAAATTGGCTGAAATCGAAGTTAACCGTAAAATGCTTGCTGACTTGGCTGTTAACGATGCAGCAGCTTTCACAGCTCTTGCAGATGCAGCTAAAGCAAAACTTGGTAAATAATCACTTATAAGGCTGGTACAAGATTGTTCCAGTCTTTTTTGACATAAAGGAGAGAAAAATGGCTTCAAAAATGCTACACACTTGCTTGCGAGTAGAAAACCTTGAAAAATCCATCGCATTTTATCAGGATGCTTTTGGATTTAGAGAATTGCGTCGCAGAGATTTTCCAGATCATGCTTTCACCATTGTCTATCTAGGACTTGAGGGGGATGACTATGAGTTGGAGTTGACCTATAACTATGATCACGGTCCTTACGTGGTAGGAGATGGCTTTGCCCATATTGCCCTCAGTACACCTGACCTTGAGGCGCTACATCAAGAACATAGCGCAAAAGGCTATGAGGTGACAGCCCCTAATGGACTTCCAGGAACTCAACCAAACTATTACTTTGTCAAGGATCCTGATGGCTACAAGGTCGAAGTCATTCGTGAAAAAAATAATCCAGTAAGGTCAAGTAGAATGTTCGTTTTCTACTTGACTTTTTTTCTTTGAAAAGAGTATACTAATACAAATTTAACCTTTAAGGGGAGTCCAGAGAGACTCACAAGGTGTCAGATAAAAGGGATAAGGGGCTCTTTGTGGGGACTTTTTAAGTGTGCGCATGAGTTCTAGCCTAACCCAACTGAGGCCTTGCATTAGCAAGGCCTTTTCTTTATCTGCTCCCCTTAAATTTAAGGAGGAAAAGTCATGAATCCCACATGTAAGAAGCGTTTGGGTACCATTCGTTTGGAAACCATGAAGGTGGTTGCTCAGGAGGAAATCGCGCCGGCAATCTTTGAATTAGTCCTAGAAGGGAGATGGTTGAAGCCATGCGAGCTGGTCAATTTCTCCATCTGCGCGTGCCTGATGATGCCCATCTCTTGCGCCGTCCTATTTCAATTTCGTCTATTGACAAGGCTAAGAAGCAGTGTCGCCTCATTTATCGGATTGAGGGGGCTGGGACAGCTATTTTTTCAACATTACGTCAGGGGATAGTCTTAATGTGATGGGGCCTCAGGGAAATGGTTTTTGACTTGTCTGATTTAGACAATCAGAGCCAAGTTCTCCTCGTTGGTGGTGGGATTGGTGTTCCTCCCTTGCTTGAGGTGGCCAAGGAATTGCATGCGCGTGGGGTGAAAGTAGTGACAGTCCTCGGTTTTGCCAACAAGGATGCTGTTATTCTCGAAACAGAATTGGCCCAATATGGTCAGGTTTTTGTAACGACAGATGATGGTTCTTATGGCATCAAGGGAAATGTGTCAGTCGTTATCAATGATTTAGATAATCAGTTTGATGCCGTTTACTCATGTGGGGCTCCAGGAATGATGAAGTACATCAATCAAAGGTTTTATGACCACCCAAGAGCCTATCTATCTCTAGAATCTCGTATGGCTTGTGGGATGGGAGCTTGCTATGCCTGTGTCCTAAAAGTGCCAGATAGTGAGACTGTCAGCCAACGCGTTTGTGAAGATGGCCCTGTTTTCCGCACAGGAACAGTTTTATTATAAGGAGAAAATCATGACTACAAATCGTTTACAAGTTTCTTTACCGGGCTTGGATTTGAAAAATCCCATCATTCCAGCATCAGGCTGTTTTGGTTTTGGTCAGGAGTATGCCAAGTACTATGATTTAGACCTTTTAGGCTCCATTATGATCAAGGCGACGACACTTGAACCCCGTTTTGGCAATCCTACTCCCAGGGTTGCAGAGACACCTGCTGGTATGCTCAATGCAATCGGTTTGCAAAATCCTGGTTTAGAAGCTGTTTTAGCTGAAAAGTTGCCTTGGCTGGAGAGAGAGTATCCTACGCTTCCCATCATCGCAAATGTTGCAGGCTTTTCAAAACAAGAGTACGCTGCCGTTTCTCGAGGAATTTCTAAGGCAGCCAATGTAAAAGCTATCGAGCTCAATATTTCTTGTCCGAATGTGGATCACGGTAATCATGGACTTTTAATTGGGCAAGATCCTGACTTGGCTTATGAAGTGGTAAAGGCAGCTGTGGAAGCCTCTGATGTGCCAGTTTATGTCAAGCTAACTCCTAGTGTAACGGATGTTGTCACCATTGCCAAAGCCGCAGAAGATGCAGGAGCAAGTGGCTTAACCATGATCAATACCCTTGTCGGTATGCGCTTTGACCTCAAAACTAGAAAACCAATCCTAGCCAATGGAACAGGTGGAATGTCAGGTCCAGCAGTCTTTCCAGTCGCCCTCAAACTCATCCGCCAAGTCGCCCAAACAACCGACCTTCCCATCATTGGAATGGGGGGAGTGGATTCGGCTGAAGCTGCGTTAGAAATGTATCTGGCTGGTGCCTCTGCCATCGGAGTTGGAACAGCCAACTTTACCAATCCTTACGCTTGTCCTGATATCATCGAAAATCTGCCAAAAGTTATGGACAAATATGGCATTAGCAGTTTGGAAGATCTCCGTCAGGAAGTCAAAGCCAGTCTGATATAAGCTAGGTCTTCCTTATTGTCAACAAGACATAGAATCTTCATCAATTTGTAATATTTTCGTTAGTCAACTATGTTACAATAGGTTTTATAAACTAGTAATAGTGTAGATAGTTTTCTACTGAGGAGAATAAAATGAAGAAGATACTACTTGCAAGTACTGTTGTTCTTTCTATGGCAGGATTTGCAAAGACATCTGTATATGCTGAAGAATCTCAGGTTACGAAAAAAACTCAGACTACAGATGTAGTCGAGAAAAAAGAGGAAGTTGCTCCCAAGAAAGAAGTTCCTAAAGTCGAGGCGAAGAAAGAGCCAGCTGTAAAAGAGGAAAATCCTTCCAAAAAGAAAAAAAAAGAGGAAGTTATCAAGGAAGGTTGGCAGAAAGAACAAGGAAACTGGCGTTTTTATGAAAATAACCAGCCTGTCGTAAACTGGAAAAAAATTAGTGGCACTTGGTATTACTTTGATAAAAATGGCATTATGCTCAGTAATAGCATAGTTGATGATTACCTTGTCAAAGGTAACGGTGCTATGGCGGAAAACGATTGGGTGAAAATATCTGACAAGTGGTACTATGCCACAGCTTCAGGCAAGATTTCTCGCAATAAGTGGGAAAAGATTGAAGGCAGCTGGTATTACTTTGATCAAGATGGTGTCATGCTTAGCCGTACTATCTACAATGACTACCTCTTCCAAGGTAGTGGTGCCATGGCAGAAAAATGATTGGGTGAAAAATATCTGACAAGTGGTACTATGCCACAGCTTCAGGCAAGATTTCTCGCGACAAATGGGAAAAGATTGAAGGTTCTTGGTATTACTTTGATAAGGATGGTGTCATGCTTAGTCGCACCATCTATAATGACTATCTCTTCCAAGGTAGTGGTGCCATGGCAGAAAATGATTGGGTGAAAATATCTGACAAGTGGTACTATGCCACAGCTTCAGGCAAGATTTCCCGCAATAAATGGGAAAAAATCAAAGGAACATGGTACTATTTCAATAGCGATGGTGTGATGGCAAGTAGCCAGTGGAAAAGTGACTACTATCTGAAAGATAGTGGCGCTATGGCGGAAAAAGAGTGGATTTTTGATAAATCCTACAATAGCTGGTTCTACTTGAAATCAGGTGGGGCCTATGCTTCCCGTGAATGGATTGGATCTTACTACCTTAAATCTGGTGGCTATATGGCCAAAAATGAATGGATTTTTGACAAAGATTACGATGCTTGGTACTATCTAAAAGATGATGGTCGATATGTAACAGGTACTTTTACGATCAAAGGTAAAGAGTATTCCTTCCAGAATAATGGGAAGTGGATCTCAGAGGCAAAATATTACAAAGTAAAACCGATTACTGCTTATGTTTATAGTGCTTCTGGTGAAAGATTGAGTTATGTATCACAGGGAACTATCGTCTCACTTGGAGATGCACAATCTAAAAAAGATAGTCAAATACCAGTCAATATTTCTGGTTTATCCGGCTTCATGAATAAAAGTGATTTAGTAGCTATTGATAAGGACAGTGAATTTGTCCCTCATTATACAAGTGATGGCAAGTATTTTTACCATGAGTTGTCACCTTATGTGAGTCTCCGTGTTGCGCCACATAGCTCAGCTATGACTATTGGTAAGAAATATTATTCAACTGATGGAATTCATTTTGATGGCTTTACCATTGAAAACCCCTTCCTCTTTAGAAATTTGACTAAACCAAGTAATTACAGCGCAGCTGAATTGGATAAAGTTTATTCTTTGATGAATATTCGGGATAGTCGTCTCGCTGGTAAGGGTGCTATTTTTAAGGAAGCTGAGAAACGCTATGGTGTGAATGCTCTTTACTTAATGGCTCATAGTGCACTTGAGAGTGCTTGGGGACGGAGCCAGATTGCCAAGGATAAGAATAACTTCTTTGGAATTGCAGCTTATGATTCGAGCCCATATACCTCGGCCAAAAAATTTGATGATGTGGATAAGGGGATCCTCGGCGCGGCTAAGTGGATTCGTGAGAAATTACATTGACTATGGACAGGGACCATCTTGGGAAACAAAGGCTTCTGGTATGAATGTACGCTATGCTTCTGACCCATACTGGGAGAGAAAATTGCCAGTATCATGATGACTATCAATAGCAAACTTGGTGGGAAAGACTAGGGAAGAACAAAATCGGGAACCATGATAGATTGGTTGTCGATTTTTTGTTATAATAAAATCAAACAGACAACAAAGGAGAGCATCATGACATTTGAAGAAATCCTGCCTGGGTTAAAGGTTAAGAAAAAATATGTACGAACTGGTTGGGGAGGGGCTGAAAACTATGTGCAACTTTTTGACACCATCGAGCAGAATGGAGTTGCACTTGAAGTGACGCCTTATTTCCTAATCAACGTGTCTGGAGAGGGGAAGGTTTTTTTCCATGTGAGTCCGACACCTTGTGATGTTTTTGGCGACGGATTGGGTAGAAGTGCATGACTAGACGTGTATTGATTACGGGAGTGAGTTCAGGGATTGGTCTGGCTCAAAGCTCGACTCTTTTTAGAGAATGGCTATCAAGTTTATGGAGTTGACCAAGGCGAAAATCCACTCTTTACAGGGTGATTTCCACTTTTTACAGAGAGATTTGACTTTGGACTTGGAGCCGATTTTTGACTGGTGCCCTCAGGTGGATGTTTTGTGTAATACGGCTGGTGTATTGGATGATTACAAACCACTTTTGGAGCAAACAGCTCAGGAAATTCAAGAGATTTTTGAAATCAACTACATAATTCCTGTTGAGTTAACTCGACATTATTTGACACAAATGCTGGAAAGTAAAAAAGGGATCATCATCAATATGTGTTCGATTGCTTCGAGTCTGGCTGGCGGAGGTGGACACGCTTATACTTCTTCCAAACATGCCCTTGGCTGGCTTTTCACCAAGCAGTTGGCTCTAGACTATGCTGAAGCTGGGATTCAGGTATTTGGCATCGCACCTGGCGCTGTCAAGACTGGAATGACTGCTGCGGACTTTGAGCCAGGTGGGTTGGCTGACTGGGTGGCTAGTGAAACGCCAATCAAGCGCTGGATTGAGCCAGAGGAAGTAGCAGAGATTAGTCTTTTCTTAGCAAGTGGAAAAGCGAGCGCCATGCAAGGGCAAATCCTCACGATTGATGGTGGTTGGTCTTTGAAGTAGGAGGAGTTGGATGGAAATCAAAAATCACTTTGGAGTCTATGGTATTTGCTTTGAAAATGAGAAGCTTCTCTGCATTGAAAAAACGAGAGGCCCTTATCAACATCGTTATGATCTACCGGGTGGTAGTCAGCAACTTGGTGAAGGACTGACGAAAACTCTGATTAGAGAAGTTTTGGAAGAGACAGGATATAAGCTTAAGGATTACGCTAATCCTAGGATTTATGATGTGCTGGTTCAAGAAGATGGGCAAGACTTTGCAGTACATCATATCATGGCCTTTTATGATATAGTCCTCGATTTTGAACACTCTCAAAATTCAATTCCTAATGAAGTTCTTGATGGAAGTAATGATTCAGCAAATGCACTTTGGGTGAATTTGGAAGAAATTACTGCAGAAAATGCATCTCATTTAGTTTTGAAGGTTAAGTCTGAGTTATCAGGATTTCCAGAATTAGATATGACAAGCTATAGAAATTGGAAGGTGAAGTAGGGGGATAATGGAACTATTTAAAACATGGAAGAAAAATATGGTTCTATATGGTCTTAAATCTCAAATCGGATCTGTCTACCGAAATAGTGATAGGACAACGAGCTTTTTATGATGTTGGGAATTTTCTATACCCTAGCAGGGGAAGTTGGATTTCCAGATTTTTGGGAAGATTTTGTTAGGAAATACGGTTTTAGATTATAAGATTATTATTTCAGAAAATACTAATTGGCAAGATTTTTCTGCATCGGAAAAGTGGGGCTAAATTCTTTTACTCGCTATTCTTTTTAAAGATAAGGCAAATTTTTCAGTTGAATTTCTAAATGATCTAGTTACTCATTTAGAGGAAGGTTACAATATTGTGCCCTATTGATAATCATATTTATAACTGCTTTTTCTGAGGAAGAATGGTCACAAGATTTACAGGGAGATTTTGAGTCCTATCAGGATTTTTGCTTTTAAAAAGGTGGATTTGGCTTTGTGATTCTTAAAAAAATAATGAACTGATTGCTGGGATTTCCTCAGGGCTTAGTTTACCGTGGAGCAGTTGAAGTGGAAGTTGCAACTAGACCAAACGAACAAGGAAATGGATTTGCTAAAAAGCTTGGTGCTGCAATGATTCTAGAGAGTTTAAATAGAGATATGTTTCCACTTTGGGATGCTCATAACAAGGCTTCCAAAAAAGTAGCAGAATTTTTAGGATATGAGTTAGTTGAACCTTATGAAGCTTTTTGAACTAGAGGAAAGTTTCATATAATGATATCTGATATTGTATCTTTTAAGACGAGGTGAATGGCTATGCAAAACCAACTAGCTCTTAGTGGCGAACAAATTGTTGAAAAAGTTTACCCACAACTATTTCATCATGTTGGCATGATTCGTGGAGAATATTTGTTGAGAGAGCTTAATCAAAACATCCTATTAGCAAGTTGCCAGCAATTTGTAAAAGATTATCTAGATACCATTTGCTCCTTGTACTCAGATGAAGAGGTATGGTATCGTTTTTCAGAATTAACGAATACAGAAGCTAATTGTCTAAAGGGGACTAAAGAGTATTTTGATGAAAATCATCCCTTGTTTGGATATAGAGGGATAAGGCGTTTGCTGGCGTGTCCGAATGAATTTCAGGCTGAGGCACATGTCGTTACAGAAGTTTATCAAACAAATCCCAATCTGTCTGTTATTTTTCCTTTTGTCAATGATGCCGACCAATTAAAACAAGCTATTAGAGTATTGCGTGAGCATGGTTTTACTGGAAAAGTCGGCACAATGATTGAATTGCCGTCAGCTTATTTTGACTTGGACAGGATACTGGAAACTGGTATTTCAAAGATTGTAGTTGGAATGAATGATTTGACTTCTTTTGTTTTTGCGACTGTGAGAAACAGTCAATGGCATGATATGGAAAGTCCAATAATGTTAGATATGCTAAGACAGATGCAGGATAAAGCAATGATAAAAAAGATTGACTTTGCTGTAGCAGGCTATCTGAATGATTCTTTCATACAAAAAATAAATCAGATGGGTATCAAGTGTATTATCCACTACAGTTCTATTCCAGAGATTTTTAATTTAGAGATTGATCATCCAGACCATCTCAAACGTGTAAAAGAAGTAAGTAAAAAATTACAAAGGAGTGACCTATGACACCGCAAGAAATGTGGAATGCCTACAAGCAAAATCAACCCCTCTATCGGAGATGAGATAGATGCCTGGGCTTTTGGAGTGGAAGCCGATCTCTTGGCAGATTTGGTTTTAAGAGGCGAAAAGACAGCAACTGCCTCAGCCTACGACCTCTACGCACTAGAGGACGAACCTCTTCCACAAGAAGGAACCTTCGATGTTATTTTAGACAGTCAAGATCAGGCTGTCTGCATTGTCGAAATTACCAAGGTTTCCGTTCAGCCCTTTTCATCAAGTTTCTGCTGACCATGCCTTTCAAGGAAGGCGAGGGAGACAAATCCCTAGCCTATTGGCGTCAGGTTCATGAGGACTGTTTTCACCGAGTGGATGAGGGAGGCTGGACTGACTTTTTACACCTGACAGCAAGGTTGTTTTAGAAGAATTTCGCAAAGTCTACCCACTCTAGACTGTAGAAGGAAGAAAGTTTTTGGAAATCACCGTCCAATCCTTTTTTTTCTTAAAGCAAAACATGATATAATAAGTTTGTTTGAAGAAGAGTAAAACTCTTAAACTTAGAATAGGAGAAAACTATGCAAGCAGTTGAACATTTTATTACCCAATTTGTTCCTGAACATTATGATTTATTTTTTTAGACTTGAGTCGTGAGACCAAGACATTTTTCTGGGAAGGTGACCATCACTGGTCAAGCACAGAGTGACCGTATTTCCCTTCACCAAAAAGACTTGGAAATCGCTTCTGTAGAAGTTGGAGGTCAAGCTCGTCCATTTACAGTTGACCATGACAATGAAGCCCTTCATATCGAATTGGCTGAGGCTGGTCAAGTTGAATTGATTATTGCTTTTTTTCAGGAAAAAAATTACAGACAACATGACAGGGATTTACCCTTCTTACTACACAGTGGATGGAGTCAAGAAGGAAGTCTTGTCAACTCAGTTCGAGAGCCATTTTGCGCGTGAAGCCTTCCCATGTGTGGACGAGCCTGAAGCCAAAAGCAACTTTTTGATCTTTCTCTACGTTTTGACCAAGCAGCAGGTGAAGTTGGCCTTGTCAAACATGCCAGAAATTGATGTTGAAAACCGTAAGGAAACAGGCATCTGGAAGTTTGAGACAACACCTCGCATGTCTTCTTACTTGTTGGCCTTTGTAGCAGGTGATTTGCAAGGTGTGACCGCTAAAACTAAAAAAATGGTACCCTCGTAGGTGTCTACTCAACCAAAGCTCACCCACTATCTAACCTTGATTTCTCACTGGACATCGCTGTTCGCTCAATTGAGTTTCTACGAAGATTACTACGGAGTTAAGTATCCCAATCCCTCAATCACTTCATATCGCTCTTCCTGACTTCTCAGCAGGTGCTATGGAAAACTGGGGTCTCGTGACCTACCGTGAAGTTTACTTGGTTGTGGATGAGAACTCAACCTTTGCTAGCCGTCAACAAGTAGCTCTTGTTATTGCCCACGAGCTTGCCCACCAATGGTTTGGAAACCTCGTGACTATGAAATGGTGGGATGACCTTTGGCTCAATGAAAGCTTTCGCTAACATGATGGAATACGTCTGTGTGGATGCCATCGAGCCAAGTTGGAATATCTTTGAAGACTTCCAAACAGGTGGTGTTCCAGCTGCGCTTAAACGCGATGCGACGGATGGTGTTCAGTCTGTCCATGTCGAAGTCAAACACCCAGATGAAATCAATACGCTCTTTGATGGCGCTATTGTCTACGCCAAAGGAAGCCGTCTCATGCACATGCTTCGCCGTTGGCTAGGTGATGCTGATTTTGCTAAAGGTTTGCATGCCTACTTTGAAAAACACCAGTACAGCAACACCATCGGTCGTGACCTTTGGAATGCTCTTGGTCAAGCATCAGGCCGTGATGTCGCAGCCTTCATGGATTCTTGGTTGGAACAGCCTGGCTATCCAGTTCTCACTGTCAAAGTTGAAAATGATGTCTTGAAGATTTCGCAAAAACAATTCTTTATCGGTGAGCACGAAGACAAGAACCGCCTCTGGGTAGTGCCACTCAACAGCAACTGGAAAGGTCTACCAGATACACTCGAAACTGAAAGTATCGAAATACCTGGCTACGCAGCTCTTCTTGCTGAAAATAAAGGAGCCCTTCGTCTCAATACTGAAAATACGGCCCACTACATTACCGACTATCAAGGAGACTTGCTAGAAGCTGTTCTTGCTGAGCTAGAGACACTTGATAATACAAGCAAACTACAAATCGTCCAAGAACGTCGTCTGCTTGCTGAAGCAGGGTCACATTTCTTATGCAGACTTGCTCCCAGTCCTTGATAAACTTGCTAAGGAAGAGTCTTACCTTGTGGTTTCAGCTGTTTCTCAAGTGATTTCTGCCCTTGAGCGCTTTATCGATGAAGGAACAGATGCTGAAACAGCCTTTCAAAGCACTGGTTGCTAAATTGGCTCGTCACAACTATGACCGTCTTGGCTTTTGAAGCAAAAGACGGGGAATCAGATGAGGATGAATTGGTTCGTCAGTTGACCGTTTCCATGATGATTCGCTCCAATGATGCAGAAGCTAGTCAAGTTGCTAGCCAAATCTTTGCAACTCATAAGGAGAATCTTGCAGGACTTCCAGCAGCAATCCGTGCTCAAGTTCTCATCAATGAAATGAAACACCATGAGACCAAGGATTTGGTCGCAACTTATCTGGACCTCTACACTCATGCGACGGATGCGGTCTTCAAACGCCAGTTGGCAGGAGCTCTTGCTTACAGTACAGATGCGGACAATATCCAAACCTTGATTGGCTCATGGAAAGGATAAATTTGTGGTCAAACCACAGGACCTTTCTTCTTGGTATCTTCAATTCCTCGGACACAAGGCTACTCAAGAAACTGTTTGGGATATGGGCGCGTGAAAACTGGGATTGGATCAAGGCAGCCCTTGGTGGTGATATGAGCTTTGACAGCTTTTGTCATCTTTCCCATCGCATATCTTTTAAAACAGAGCAACGCTTGGCAGAGTACAAGGAATTCTTTGAACCACAACTTTCTGACCTAGCTCTTAGCCGTAACATCCGTATGGGGATCAAGGATATCGCAGCGCGTGTTGATTTGATTAAGCGTGAAAAAGCAGCAGTAGAAGCTGTTGTAGCCCAATATGCCAAAGCTTAATTCGTTCGAAATGTAAATAAAAACTCAACTTTCTATCTGAAAACAAGATAGAGTTGAGTTTTTTTTAAGGCAATTTTGGTATAATAATCATAACAAGGAGGAGTTTCTGATGATAAAAATCTTATTAGTAGAAGATGACCTAGGTCTGTCAAACTCAGTATTTGACTTTTTAGATGATTTTGCAGATGTCATGCAGGTCTTTGATGGAGAAGAAGGTCTCTACGAAGCTGAAAGTGGCGTTTATGACTTGATTCTGCTTGACCTGATGTTGCCTGAAAAAAATGGTTTCCAAGTTTTGAAAGAATTGCGTGAAAAAGGAATTACAACACCAGTCCTTATCATGACCGCTAAGGAAAGTTTGGATGACAAGGGACATGGTTTTGAGTTGGGAGCGGATGACTATCTCACAAAACCTTTCTATCTAGAAGAACTCAAAATGCGGATTCAAGCCCTGCTCAAACGTTCAGGCAAGTTTAACGAAAATACCTTGACCTATGGGGATATTGTCGTCAACCTTTCAACGAATGAAGTAAAAGTGGAAGATACTCCTGTGGAACTGCTCGGAAAAGAGTTTGAGTTATTGGTTTACTTCCTTCAAAAATCAAAAATGTTATTCTTCCCAAGACACAAATTTTTGACCGTCTATGGGGATTTGATAGCGATACGACTATTTCCGTTGTAGAAGTATATGTCTCAAAAAGTTCGTAAGAAATTGAAGGGACAGCCTTTTGCTGAAAACCTTCAAACCTTGCGTAGTGTCGGGTATATTTTAAAAGATGTTCAATAAACTAAAAAAAACATGGTATGCGGATGATTTCAGCTATTTCATTCGAAACTTTGGAGTGTTCACCCTGATCTTCTCTGCCATGACCTTGATTATCCTCCAGGTCATGCACTCGAGTCTCTACACTTCTGTAGATGAAAAACTCCAAGCCCTTAGTAGTAGTCCCCAAGCGGTTATCCAGTTAGCCCTGAATCGGGCAACTGAGGAAGTCAAAGATATTCAACCAGCAACAGCGGATGCCAGCAAGGCTGAAATCAAACCCAATGTCAGCTCCAATACGGAAGTCTTGCTCTTTGACAAGGATTTTAACCAACTCTTACTGGGCAATCGTTTTTTAGGCTTGGACAAGATCAAGCTGGACAAAAAAGAGTTGAATCACATTCGGCAAATCCAAGTTGTCAATAGCTACGGTCAGGAAGAAACCTACCGAATGATCTTGATGGAAACAAATTCGTCCACTGTTTCAAGCAATGTCAAATATGCGGCGGTTTTAATCAATACCAGCCAGCTCGAGCAAATCAGCCAAAACCACGAGCATTTAATTGTTGTAGTCATGGCTAGTTTCTGGCTCCTGTCTTTAATTGCCAGTGTTTACTTGGCACGTGTCAGTGTCAAACCCTTGCTGGAAAGTATGCAAAAGCAGAAGTCCTTTGTTGAAAATGCCAGTCATGAACTGAGAACGCCTTTGGCCGTTTTACAAAATCGTTTAGAAAATCTTTTTCGAAAACCAGAGGCAACGATTATGGAATCCAGCGAAAGCATCGCTTCGAGTCTTGAAGAAGTTCGCAACATGCGCTTCCTTACAACTAATCTTCTCAACCTTGCACGTCGAGATGATGGAATCAAAGCCAGAAATAGCAGAAGTATCACCACAGTTCTTTAAGACGACCTTTGCTAACTATGAGTTGATTGCTTCTGAAAATGATCGTGTTTTTGAGTATGAAAATCGGATTTATCGCCCATTCATGACCGATCAGTTGCTCCTAAAACAGCTCATGACTATCTTATTTGATAATGCCATCAAGTATACCGAAGAAGATGGGAAAATTGAGTTTGTGGTTCATGCTACAGATCGCCACCTCTATCTTACAGTAACGGATAATGGAATTGGAATCTCAGCTGCTGATAAGAAGAAAATCTTTGACCGCTTTTTACCGTGTAGACAAGGCGAGAACCCGTCAGAAAGGCGGTTTTGGTCTTGGACTATCTTTGGCCAAGCAAATTGTTGATGCCTTACGAGGAACGATTAGCGTCAAAAGATAACAAACCTAGAGGAACGATTTTTTTGAAGTTAAAATCGCTATCCAATCTCCTTCAAAACGTAAGAATAAATAAAAAAAGACAGTTTTGATAACTGTCTTTTTTGATAACTAGAAAAAGAGGTTGGTAGTAGTACCAACCTTTATTTTTGAAAAAGTTTTTCGTTTTAATCATCTTTCGTTGAAGTTGTAGAAGTGCGAAAGCTTGCTCCCCATAGCAGCGATAAATGATAAAAGCTGTGTTCAATTTTAAGGCTAAAAAGATAAAAGCTAAAAAGCACCATAAAAAAATACAGAAAACAAGCAATATTTACAAAAAAATAAAATCTCTTTTTAAAGTTAGGAGCTAACTAGGTGCTTCAGTGTATAATCTTGATAAAGCGGAGTTTGATTTCGATTCGGGAGTTTGTTCAAACTCATAAGCTTCTAGTTTTCTTGCGGGCATGATTCTCTCCTAACAGTACCTAACTATTTTTATCATTTTTTTATGCTGAGAATTATTACAGGATTGTTACAAAACTACTAAAGTCTCTTATCATCTTCTAAGTCACTCTTCTTGACACCTACAAGGGAAAATGGTAGCATGGATGTTACACTTAAAACAGATGACCTGACCTTCTCTATTATAAATATACTGAGAAAGGAAAGGATAACTTATATAAATTGATAGCAAGCTGAGGCTTTTTCCTAAGATAATTTGTTGAGTTGCTACCTTGATACTTTTTGAAGAGTATTGGTAGGAGTTGTTTTGAATGGATGATAAGACAGAGATTCTGTCTATTGGACTGGGTGGCTTTTTGCTACCTCTGGGAAACGTTAAAGGAGATAAGCATGTATCTTGCTATCAAAGAAATATTACGAAACAAACTTCGATATAGTTTGATTCTAACTACTATTTTTCTTATCGCTTTTATGGTCTTTTTTATGACCAGTTTAGCTCTTGGTCTTGTGCGAAACAACCGAGCCGCTATTGATAACTGGCAAGCGACGGGTGTGGTTTTATCTGACTACGCAAATGATAATTTGACAGCATCTTTTATTCCTGAAAAGGACTACAAGGATAAGAGTTCTGAAGAGGCTGCTCCACTGGGCTATATGTTCGCTGTGACCAATCTAGTCGATGATAGTGAAAAGGTTAATGCTTCCATCTTTGCTCAAGAGTGGGACTCTTTTATCTCTCCTAGTTTGACTGAGGGTCGTTATCCTGAAGGAGATGATGAGGTTGTCGTGGATCAGTCTTTTGAAAACTATGGGATGAAGCTAGGTGATGCCATTCAGCTCAATGGAAGCGAGGCAAGTTACAAGATTGTAGGCCTGACTCAAGGAAATAAATTTCACTGAGCCTGTTGTCTTTACGAGTCTGACAACTTATTGGACCTTACAAGGAACCTTGAAAGCCAATCGTTCCATCTCTGCCTTGGTATTGAAAAATGACATAGAAGTGGTCGGCGATGGACTGAAACAGATTTCCATCCCAAAAATGATATCAAAAATTCCTGGTTACACCCCTCAGGTTAATGTATTTTCAGGGATGATTCTCGCTATGATTGTCATCTCAGGCTTGATTGTAGGTATTTTTGTTTATATCATTACCATCCAAAAACTAGGACTATATGGAATAATGCGGGCTCAGGGTATACAGATCAAAACCATTGTTTGGTCTCTTTTCTGTCAAATCTTCCTCTTAGCTGGTATGGGGATTGCTTTAGCCTTGCTTTCTATTGGTGGAGTGATTTTAGTTTTACCAGCTACCTTCTTTTTCTACCCAAGTTGGATAGCCTACTCTGTCCTAAGCTTGGTGATTTGCTTGATGGCCCTTCTAGGTGGTGTCATTTCACTTCCACGCTTGCTAAAGGTGGACCCGATTACTGCGATTGCAGAATGATAAGGAGAATAGTATGACAGCATTGATTGAAATGAATCAAGTGACAAAAACCTACGGGGAAGGAAAGATGAGAGTCGTAGCCCTGCATGAGACGAATTTTCAGCTAAATGCGGGAGAGTTCGTAGCTATTGTTGGGCCTTCTGGCTCTGGAAAGACGACCTTTCTAACAACTCTAGGACAACTACAGGAAGTGTCGAGTGGAAAGATTTTAGTAAAGGGGAAGGAAACAGGCAGTTTGACGGAGAAGGAAAAAACAGATCTCCGTTTTAGAGAGTTTGGTTTCATTCTCCAGGCTTCAAACTTAATTCCTTTTCTAACGGTCAAGGAACAGCTGGATTTGATTGACAGACTGGATAAGGGAAAAAATAGTAAAAGTGACCGAAAAGAGCTGTTTGACTTGTTGGATTTGGAAAAAGTACAAGATCAGTATCCCAAGGCTCTATCTGGTGGTGAACGTCAACGTGCCGCGATTGCTAGAGCGCTCTATAACAATCCGAGCATCGTTCTTGCAGATGAGCCGACAGCCAGTCTAGACACCCAGCGTGCCTACCAAGTAACGGAGATGTTGGCTGCCATTGCCCATGAACAAGGTAGAGGAGTTGTTATGATTACGCATGATACTCGTCTTCTTGATAAGGTTGACCGTATTTATGTCATGAATGATGGCCACCTAGTTGAAGAAACACATGCATAATAAAGAGAGTGGACGGTGCTGGTTACTGTTCACTTTTTTTGATTGCAAAGTTTAAAAAAAGACTTTGACTTTTTATAAAACTCCTAGTATTCATAGCTGATTTTTGAGAAATGTGGTATAATTTTTCTTATGGAAAAGATTATTATTACAGCAACTGCTGAAAGTATTGAACAAGTTGAACAGTTACTCGAAGCTGGCGTAGACCGTATCTACGCCGGTGAGAAAGATTTTGGTCTTCGTCTGCCAACAACCTTTAGTCATGACCAATTGCGTGAGATTGCTAAGTTGGTTCATGAAGCAGGCAAGGAACTGATTGTCGCGGTTAACGCCCTCATGCACCAAGATATGATGGACCGTATCAAGCCCTTCCTAGACTTCTTGGAAGAAATCAAGACAGACTATATTACAGTAGGAGATGCAGGTGTCTTTTACGTGGTAAACCGTGATGGCTATTCCTTCAAGACTATTTACGATGCTTCAACTATGGTGACAAGCAGTCGTCAGATTAACTTCTGGGGTCAAAAGGCAGGAGCTTCTGAGGCGGTTTTGGCGCGTGAAATTCCATCTGCTGAACTCTTTAAGATGCCAGAGATTTTGGAAATTCCTGCTGAAGTATTGGTTTATGGGGCTAGTGTCATTCACCATTCTAAGCGTCCGCTCTTGCAAAACTACTATAATTTTACGCATATCGATGATGAAAAGACGCGTAAGCGTGACCTCTTCTTGGCAGAACCAAGTGACCCAGAGAGCCATTATTCTATCTTTGAAGATAATCATGGTACTCATATTTTTGCCAACAATGACCTTGATTTGATGACCAAATTGACAGAATTGGTGGAGCATGGTTTTACCCATTGGAAGCTAGAAGGACTCTACACACCAGGTCAAAACTTTGTTGAGATTGCTAAACTCTTTATCCAAGCGCGTAGCTTGATTCAAGAGGGGAATTTCAGCCATGACCAAGCCTTCTTGTTAGATGAGGAAGTGCGCAAGTTACACCCTAAAAACCGTTTCCTCGATACAGGATTCTATGATTACGATCCTGATATGGTTAAATAGGACACGAAAACCCGAAATAAAAATGTTCGGGTTTTTCAAGTGTATTCATGAAATAAAAACGGATACATGTTATAATAAAAGTAGCTCTTTAATGGAGGTGTTTAAGTGGAGAATCTGAAAAAGATGGCAGGTATCAAGGCTGCTGAGTTTGTCAAGGATGGCATGGTAGTCGGACTTGGAACTGGATCAACTGCCTACTATTTCGTAGAAGAAATCGGTCGTCGGATTAAGGAAGAAGGTTTGCAGATTACTGCTGTGACGACTTCCAGTGTTACTAGTAAACAGGCCGAAGGTCTTAACATCCCGCTCAAGTCGATTGATCAAGTGGACTTTGTCGATGTGACAGTCGATGGAGCGGATGAAGTAGATAGCCAGTTTAATGGGATCAAAGGTGGTGGTGGTGCCCTTCTCATGGAGAAGGTTGTAGCGACACCATCAAAAGAATACATTTGGGTGGTTGATGAAAGCAAACTAGTAGAGAAACTAGGTGCTTTTAAATTGCCAGTAGAAGTGGTTCAGTATGGATCAGAACAGGTCTTTCGTCGGTTTGAGCGAGCTGGCTACAAGCCAAGTTTCCGTGAAAAAGACGGCCAACGTTTTGTGACCGATATGCAGAACTTTATCATTGATCTAGCCTTGGATGTCATTGAAGATCCAATTGCCTTCGGGCAAGAGTTGGACCATGTCGTTGGTGTCGTAGAGCACGGTTTATTCAACCAAATGGTGGATAAGGTCATCGTAGCGGGACGAGATGGGGTTCAGATTTTAACTTCAACAAAAGGGAAATAAAAGGAGACACACTATGTCAAAATTTAATCGTATTCACTTGGTAGTACTGGATTCTGTAGGAATCGGTGCTGCACCAGATGCCAATAACTTTGTCAATGCAGGAGTTCCAGATGGAGCTTCTGACACACTGGGACACATTTCAAAAACAGTTGGTTTGAATGTGCCAAACATGGCTAAAATCGGTCTAGGAAATATTCCTCGTGAAACACCGTTGAAGACCGTTCCAGCAGAAAGCAACCCAACAGGATATGCAACAAAATTGGAAGAAGTATCTCTTGGTAAGGATACCATGACTGGACACTGGGAAATTATGGGCCTTAACATTACAGAACCTTTCGATACTTTCTGGAACGGATTCCCAGAAGAAATCTTGACAAAAATCGAAGAATTTTCCGGACGCAAGGTCATTCGTGAAGCCAACAAACCATACTCAGGAACAGCTGTTATCGATGATTTTGGACCACGTCAGATGGAAACTGGGGAGTTGATTATCTATACTTCAGCTGACCCTGTTTGCAGATTGCTGCCCACGAAGATATCATTCCTTTGGATGAACTGTATCGTATTTGTGAATACGCTCGTTCGATTACCCTTGAGCGTCCTGCTCTTCTAGGTCGTATCATTGCCCGTCCATATGTAGGTGAGCCTGGTAACTTCACTCGTACAGCAAACCGTCGTGACTTGGCTGTATCCCCATTTTCACCAACTGTTTTGGATAAATTGAACGAAGCTGGCATCGATACTTATGCTGTTGGTAAAATCAACGATATCTTTAACGGCGCTGGTATCAATCATGACATGGGCCACAACAAGTCAAACAGCCACGGAATTGATACATTATTGAAGACCATGGGACTTGCTGAGTTTGAAAAAGGATTCTCCTTCACAAACTTAGTTGACTTTGATGCTCTTTACGGCCACCGCCGCAATGCTCATGGTTACCGTGATTGCTTGCATGAGTTTGATGAACGCTTGCCTGAAATTATCGCAGCCATGAGAGAGGACGACCTTCTCTTGATTACTGCGGACCATGGAAATGACCCAACCTATGCAGGAACAGACCACACTCGTGAATATATTCCACTTTTGGCTTACAGTCCTTCCTTTAAAGGAAATGGTGTCATTCCAGTTGGACATTTTGCAGATATCTCAGCGACTGTTGCCGATAACTTTGGTGTTGAAACTGCCATGATTGGGGAAAGTTTCTTAGATAAATTGGTATAAGATGACGCGACACGCTTTACTGGTAAGGGGCATTAATGTTGGAGGGAAAAATAAGGTTGTCATGGCGGAGCTTCGTCAAGAACTGACAGAGTTGGGACTGGAAAAGGTTGAAACCTACATCAACAGTGGCAATATTTTCTTTACTTCGACAGTTCCCAAAACCCAATTGGTTGAAAAGTTAGAGACTTTCTTTGAAGTCCATTATCCATTTATTCAGAGCTTTTCTTTATTGAGTCAGGAAGATTATGAAGAAGAGCTGAAGAATCTGCCAGAATGGTGGACCAAAGATTTGGCACGAAAGGATGTCCTCTTTTACACGGAGGGCTTGGATGTGGCTCAAGTCATTGAGAAAGTTGAAAGTTTAGAACTGAAAGATGAAGTGGTTCAGTTTGGAAGACTTGGGATTTTCTGGGGGAAATTCTCTGAAGAATCTTACTATGCAACTGCCTATCATAAGTACTTGCTCAAGATGCCTTTCTACCGCCAAATCACCATTCGTAATGCTAAAACTTTTAACAAAATCGGTCAAATGTTAAAAAATAATAAAGGAGACACACAATGATATTTTTAGATAAAATCAATGAAACAGCTGCCTTCCTGAAAGACAAGGGAATCCAAGCACCTGAGTTCGGTCTAATCCTTGGATCAGGTCTGGGAGAACTTGCAGAAGAAATCGAAAATCCTGTTGTAGTAGACTATGCAGACATTCCAAACTGGGGCCGTTCGACAGTAGTCGGTCACGCTGGGAAATTGGTATATGGAGAACTTGCAGGTCGCAAGGTCTTGGCTCTTCAAGGTCGTTTCCATTTCTACGAAGGCAATCCTCTTGAAGTCGTGACTTTCCCAGTTCGTGTGATGAAAGTTCTCGGATGTGAAGGTGTCATTGTGACCAATGCAGCTGGTGGTATTGGCTATGGTCCTGGTACTTTGATGGCTATCTCAGACCATATCAACATGACGGGGCAGAATCCATTGATGGGTGAAAACTTGGATGATTTTGGTCCACGTTTCCCAGATATGTCTAAAGCCTACACTCCAGAATATCGTGCTACTGCCCATGAAGTGGCTAAGAAACTTGGTATCAAGCTTGATGAAGGTGTCTATATTGGTGTAACAGGTCCGACTTATGAAACACCTGCAGAGATTCGTGCCTATAAGACACTTGGAGCAGATGCAGTCGGTATGTCTACTGTTCCTGAAGTTATTGTGGCAGCTCACTCAGGCTTGAAAGTTCTCGGTATTTCATGTATTACTAACCATGCTGCTGGTTTCCAAGAAGAACTTAACCATGAAGAAGTTGTAGAAGTGACAGAGCGTGTCAAAGGTAACTTCAAAGGCTTGCTTAAAAGCGATTCTTGCAGAATTGTAATCATGTTAATAGAATTGAGGAAAAATTTTTTTCTAAAAATCCCTTTATAATTTTTAGATTATTCATAGCAGTAATTCTGCAAGGAATAGTTTCGGGTTTATCTGGTATATTTCTCCATTATCTTTTAGAGATGGTGGAGGAGCTAGCTTTTGGTCAGTCAGAGCACCATAGTCGATTTTTGACAGATGGAGTTTCCTCCTCACGGATAGGACTAAGTTTAATAATCGTGGGTCTTAGCTCGTCCTTAGTCTGGTACTTCTTGCAAAAAGGGTCGAAGATTTATTCCATCAAAGCTCAGATGAAGGATGAGACTTCACAATACAAGCTTCATTTTTTAAGACAGCTATTTCATTCAATTTGGCAGATTATTGCAGTTGGAGGGGGAGCGCCTATTGGCAAAGAAGCTGCGCCACGAGAGATTGGAACTCTATTTGCAGGGCCAATTGGAAAAATATGTATACTGTCTATGAAGGATCGCATCTTTCTCCTTGCTTGTGGTGCTGGTGCTGGTTTAGCGGCTGTCTATCAGGTTCCATTAACAAGTGTTTTCTTCGTTTTTGAGACTCTAGGAATTACTTTATCTATCAAGCGATTTGTCTTAGTCGGTTTGACTACCTATGTGTCAACCTATACAGCAGGATTGGTTATTTCAGATCATGCTCTCTACCATATTCCAGCTATTGCATGGTCATTAAAGGAAGTGTGGATTGTCCCTTTATTACTTCTCTTCTTAACCCCCCTAGCTTGGCTTTTTGGTTGTTTAAGTAAAGAAGTGTCTTCAAACAGGATAAAAGATAAACGAATACTTCTCACATTGCCCTCAGCTTTTCTTTTTCTTGTTGGTCTAGCAAGGTACTTTCCGCATCTACTTGGAAATGGACGCATGATGGCTCAGGAAATTTTAAATGGTAGCAGTGGTCAAACAGTGCTTCTCATGTTTTTCCTAAAAGCAGTGGTCGTTCTTATTATCCTTTGGGCAGGGGCCTATGGTGGTACTCTTACGCCATCTTTTGCCTTGGGGATGGCTGGAGCTGCCCTCTTGGGCATGATTCTAGGTTTGGACAGTCAGCCAACCGTTTTACTTTTGGGATCTGTTTGCTTTTTATCTGTGACCTTGAGGGCGCCCTGGTCTGCAACTGGATTGGTAATAGGTTTCACTGGGTTAGGTTTAGATTCTCTTCCGTATCTTTTAGTAACTGCTTTCCTAGCTTATGGTTTTGCAAAAGTGTTAGATCGCTTTCCTTGGGCTAGCATACTGTGTAAGATGTCAAAGAATAAAGTAATTAGGTAGGAAATACCCGTTTCTTCTAATCAAGGATTTATCTTAAAAGATTAAAAAAACTATTGTCAGTTTATCAATAACTGTTTTTAAATAAAAAAATGTAGTAGGCTTATCGGAGTTATGATTGAATACGATTTTTGCCTAGCTATGAAAATATAAAAAAATAAAAAAAGAAAGGTAGAGTGAAGTGTTCTGATTTGAACACGAGCGGAAAAACTTTTCTAAAAAAACATTGAAAGGTAGGGTAGTTTGGTTTTGAATTGAACCCGTGCTATTCTCCTATTTGTCATCAAAATTAAGAAAGAAAGGAATTGAACCCACCCTAAAAGCAGTGGGAAAAAGATAGTTGGTCTAGCGAGCATCGCTCACTGCGCCCAACTCCTATTTTTTCCCTTTGCTTTTTTGACGGGTTTGGTATCTTTCTAAATATCAAATATAAATTAAAAGAAAGGTTGGGCTCCCGTATTTGCTGAACTGAATACGGGCGGAGAACTGTGTAAAAAAGATAAACTGTCTAGCATCTGCGATGCGTCGTCAGTTTCCTATTTTTACTTTGTTCTCTGTCGCCCTTTATATCTTAACTATGTCTATCCATATTGCTGCTAAGCAGGGTGAAATTGCTGATAAAATTCTTCTTCCGGGGGATCCTCTTCGTGCGAAGTTTATTGCGGAGAACTTCCTTGAAGATGCTGTTTGTTTTAATGAAGTGCGTAACATGTTTGGCTACACTGGTACTTACAAGGGTCACCGTGTATCTGTCATGGGAACTGGGATGGGGATGCCATCCATTTCGATTTATGCGCGTGAGTTGATTGTGGACTACGGTGTGAAGAAATTGATCCGTGTGGGAACTGCTGGTTCTTTGAATGAAGATGTCCACGTACGTGAATTGGTCTTGGCGCAAGCAGCTGCAACCAACTCAAACATCATTCGCAATGACTGGCCACAGTATGATTTCCCACAAATCGCTAGCTTTGATTTGCTAGACAAGGCCTACCATATCGCCAAAAAACTTGGTATGACGACGCACGTTGGGAACGTTTTGTCTTCCGATGTCTTTTACTCAAACTACTTTGAGAAGAACATAGAGCTTGGTAAATGGGGAGTCAAGGCTGTGGAAATGGAAGCAGCAGCGCTTTACTATCTTGCTGCCCAACACCACGTTGATGCACTTGCTATCATGACCATTTCTGATAGTTTGGTCAATCCAGATGAAGACACCACTGCAGAAGAACGCCAAACACCTTCACCGATATGATGAAGGTTGGTTTGGAAACCTTGATTGCAGAGTAAATTTTTAATAGAAAATCCTGATTTCAAGTGGAATCAGGATTTTTTCATAGATGCGATTTTTTCTGGATCTGGTGTAACGCGGAGGGTCTTTTGTCCTGTGTAGGTTACAAAACCGGGTTTGCCACCAGTTGGTTTGTTGAGTTTTTTGATTTCTATCATGTCTACTTGAACTAGATTAGACAGGCGCCCTTTGGAGAAGTAGGCAGCTAGCTCCGCTGCATCTGTCTTGACTTCGTCAGAAGGATTGAGATTTCCTGAGATGACGACATGACTTCCAGGAATGTCCTTGGCATGGAACCAAAGTTCCTCCTTTCGGGCCATTTTAAAGGTCAATTCCTCATTTTGCAGGTTGTTTCGTCCAACATAGATAATGGTTTTGCCATCGCTCGCAAGATACTGTTCTGGTTTTTTGCGTTTCTGAATTTTCTCGCGTTGGCGTCTTCTAATGAAGCCAGTTTGAATCAATTCTTCACGGATTTCAGCGATTTCCTCCAGCCCTGCTTGGTTGAGAACAGTCTCCACACTTTCCAGATAGAGAATGGTTGCCTTGGTTTCTTCAATCAACTCAGTCAGGTATTTGACAGCCTCTTTGAGCTTCTGGTAACGTTTAAAATAGCGTTGGGCATTCTGGCTGGGAGTTAGTGCCTTATCAAGCGCAATAGTGATAGGTTGATTGGTGTAGTAGTTGTCTAGGATAACCTGATCTTGGTCATTAGGCACTTGGTGGAGGAAGGTTGTCAACAATTCTCCTTTTTGGCGAAATTCCTCAGCATTGTCTGTCGCTAGTAACTCTTTTTCTTGTTTTTTCAGCTTGTGACGATTTTTCTGAAGTTCATTTTCAACACGACGAATCAGTTCGCTAGCTTGCTGTTTGACACGGTCCCGTTCAGCCTTGTCCTTATAGTAGGTGTCCAGCAAATCAGAAAGACTGGTAAAAGGCTCTCCCACCTGATTTGCAAAAGGAACTGGACTGAAGGAAGTCTCAGTCAAGAATGGCTTGGTTTCTTGACCGAAAAAGTTACGGAAAGTGGATAGTTTGTCACTAACCAATAAACTTTCCAGTTCGTTTGCCGTATCTCGTCCTAGACCTTGAAAGAGACTTTGAAGATTTTTGGCTGTTAGCTCTTGGGTCTGCAGGATTTCAAAGAGCTTTTCATCCTTGACAGTAAAAGGGTTGAGAGATTCGGTGCTTGGCGGAGCAATATAGGTCGATCCTGGAAGCAAGGTGCGGTAGCTATTTTGTGAAAAGCCGACGTGTTTGATGACTTCGAGGATTTTATGGCTACTTTTATCTACGAGGAGAATATTGCTGTGTTTGCCCATGATTTCGATAATCAAGGTAGCCTGGATATGGTCTCCAATCTCGTTTTTATTGGAAACCGTGATTTCCACAATACGGTCGTTTTCGATTTGCTCGATCGACTCAATTAGGGCCCCCTGCAAATACTTTCTCAAAACCATGATAAAAGTAGAAGGTTGGGCTGGATTTTCAAAAGTCGTTTGGGTCAGCTGGATACGACCAAAAACGGGATGAGCAGAGAGGAGCAGGCGATGACTTTGGCGATTGCTGCGGATTTGCAAGACCAACTCTTGTTCAAAAGGCTGATTGATTTTCTGAATGCGACCATTGACTAACTCTCTTCGCAATTCCTCAACCATGTGGTGTAAAAAAAATCCGTCAAATGACATCGTTCTCTCCTTGTGATTGTATTCCATAGTATTATATCAAAAAGGTAGAATAAAATCATGGAAATGTGGTATAATAAAGCCAAGTAAAGAGAATCGAGAAGTACATGTATATTGAAATGGTAGATGAAACTGGTCAAGTTTCACAAGAAATCTTGCAACAAACTCAAGAAATTTTGGAATTTGCAGCCCAAAAAATAGGAAAAGAAGACAAGGAGATGGCAGTCACTTTTGTGACCAACGAGCGTAGTCACGAACTCAATCTCGAGTACCGTGATACCGATCGTCCGACAGATGTCATCAGCCTTGAGTATAAGCCAGAGTTGGACATTTCCTTTGACGAAGAGGATTTGCTTGAAAATCCTGAATTGGCAGAGATGATGTCTGAGTTTGATGCCTATATTGGGGAGCTTTTCATCTCTATTGATAAAGCGCATGAGCAGGCTGAGGAATACGGTCACAGCTTTGAGCGTGAGATGGGCTTCTTGGCAGTACACGGCTTTACACATTAACGGCTATGATCACTACACTCCGGAAGAAGAAGCGGAGATGTTCGGTTTACAAGAAGAAATTTTGACAGCCTATGGACTCACAAGACAATAAACGAAAATGGAAAAATCGTGACCTGGTATCTAGTTTAGAATTTGCTTTGACAGGTATTTTTACCGCTATCAAGGACGAACGCAATATGCGAAAACATGCAGTGACGGCTCTAGTAGTCATCCTTGCAGGTTTTGTTTTTCAGGTGTCACGAATCGAATGGCTCTTTCTCCTAATGAGCATTTTCTTGGTAGTAGCCTTTGAAATTATCAACTCTGCTATTGAAAATGTGGTGGATTTAGCCAGTCACTATCACTTTTCTATGTTGGCTAAGAAAGCCAAGGACATGGCGGCAGGAGCCGTGCTAGTGGTCTCTCTTTTTGCTGCAGTGACAGGTGCACTTATCTTTCTCCCACGCATTTGGGATATACTATTTTAAACACTAAGAGGAAATTATGACATTTAAATCAGGCTTTGTAGCTATTTTGGGACGTCCCAATGTTGGGAAGTCAACATTTTTAAATCACGTCATGGGGCAAAAGATTGCTATCATGAGTGATAAGGCGCAAACAACGCGCAACAAAATCATGGGAATTTACACGACCGATAAGGAGCAAATCGTCTTTATCGATACACCGGGGATTCACAAGCCAAAAACAGCTCTTGGGGATTTTATGGTGGAATCTGCCTATAGTACTCTGCGTGAAGTGGATACTGTTCTATTCATGGTGCCAGCTGATGAGCCACGTGGTAAGGGCGACGATATGATTATGGAGCGTCTGAAAGCTGCCAAGGTTCCTGTGATTCTGGTGGTGAATAAGATTGACAAGGTTCATCCTGATCAGCTCTTGATTCAGATTGATGACTTCCGTAATCAAATGGACTTTAAGGAGATTGTTCCTATCTCAGCCCTTCAGGGAAATAACGTTTCTCGACTAATCGATATTTTGAGTGAAAATCTGGAGGAAGGTCCAGTATTTTCCAGCTGATCAAATCACAGATCATCCTGAGCGTTTCTTGGTTTCAGAAATGATTCGTGAGAAGGTTCTTCATTTGACACGTGAAGAGATTCCTCACTCAGTCGCAGTAGTGGTCGACTCTATGAAGCGGGATGAAGAGACAGACAAGGTTCACATCCGTGCAACCATCATGGTGGAGCGAGATAGCCAAAAAGGCATTATCATCGGCAAAGGTGGCGCCATGCTCAAGAAAATTGGGACTATGGCCCGTCGTGATATCGAACTCATGCTAGGGGATAAGGTTTTCCTAGAAACTTGGGTCAAGGTCAAGAAAAACTGGCGTGATAAAAAGCTAGATTTGGCTGACTTTGGCTATAATGAAAAAGAATACTAAGTAGAGGTGGGCTCATGCCTGCTTCTTGTTTTTACAGAAGGAGGATTTATGCCTGAATTACCTGAGGTTGAAACGGTTCGTCGTGGCTTAGAAAAATTGATTTTGGGAAAGAGGATTTCTAGCCTAGAGATTCGTTATCCCAAGATGATTAAGACAGATTTGGAAGAGTTTCAAAAGGAATTGCCTGGTCAGATTATAGAGTCAATGGGACGCCGTGGTAAGTATTTGCTTTTTTACTTAACAGATAAGGTCTTGATTTCCCATCTGCGGATGGAGGGCAAGTATTTTTACTATCCGGACCAGGTTCCTGAACGCAAGCATGCCCATGTTTTCTTCCAGTTTGAGGATGGCGGCACTCTTGTATATGAGGACGTACGCAAGTTTGGTACCATGGAACTCTTGGTGCCAGACCTTTTGGAAGCCTACTTTATTTCTAAGAAACTAGGCCCTGAGCCCAAAGATCAGGACTTTGATTTGCAGGTCTTTCAAGCTGCCCTAGCCAAATCTAAAAAACCTATCAAATCCCATCTCCTAGACCAAACCTTGGTAGCTGGCCTTGGCAATATCTATGTGGATGAGGTCCTCTGGCGAGCACAGGTCCATCCAGCTCGATCTTCTCAGAGTTTAACAGCAGAAGAAGCGTCAGCTATTCATGACCAGACCATTGCTGTTTTGAGACAGGCAGTTGAAAAGGGCGGTTCCACCATTCGAACCTATACCAATGCCTTTGGGGAAGACGGAACCATGCAGGATTTTCATCAAGTTTATGATAAGGCTGGTCAAGAGTGTTCACGCTGTGGCACCCTCATTGAGAAAAATCCAGCTCGGTGGACGAGGAACTCATTTTTGTCCTCAGTGTCAAAGGAGGGGCTGATGGGAAAAATCATCGGAATCACAGGAGGAATTGCCTCTGGGAAGTCAACAGTGACAAATTTTCTAAGAGAAAAAGGCTTTCAAGTGGTGGATGCTGATGCAGTCGTCCACCAGTTACAAAGACCTGATGGTCGTCTTTATCAGCTCTTAGTTCAGCACTTTGGGCAGGAAATTATCTTAGAAAATGGAGAACTCAATCGCCCTCTCCTGGCTAGTCTCATCTTCTCAAACCCTGAAGAGCAAGAATGGTCTAAGCAAACCCAAGGAGAGATTATTCGTGAGGAATTGGCTGCACTGAGAGACCAGTTAGCCCAGACAGAAGCGATATTTTTCATGGATATTCCTCTGCTTTTTGAGCAGAACTACGCCAACTGGTTTGATGAAACATGGCTGGTCTATGTGAACCGTGATGTTCAGGTGGAACGTTTCATGAAACGGGATCAACTTTCTAAAGAAGTAGCGGAGTCGCGTCTGGCAGTCCAGTGGTCTTTAGAAGAAAAGAAAAAATTGGCGAGTCGTATACTAGATAATAATGGCAGTCGTGATCAGCTTGTGGGTCAAGTAGTGAAGTTACTTGAAGGAGGCGATAGCTGTGCAAGAGATTAGTTGGAAAGAGAATCTTCGTGTCGCCTGGTTCGGTAGTTTTTTAACGGGAGCCAGTATTTCCTTGGTCGTACCTTTTATGCCTATCTTTGTAGAGCAGTTGGGAATCGAGAGCGACCAAGTTGCTTTCTATGCTGGATTAGCCATCTCAGTTTCGGCTGTTTCAGCAGCTCTAGTTTCTCCTATCTGGGGTATTCTTGCTGACAAGTACGGTCGAAAGCCCATGATGATTCGAGCTGGCCTTGCCATGACCATCACCATGGGAGGCTTGGCCTTTGTTCCAAATATCTATTGGTTAATCTTTCTTAGATTACTAAATGGCGTATTTACAGGTTTCGTACCGAATGCGACAGCTTTAATAGCCAGTCAAGTCCCCAAGGATAAGTCTGGCTATGCTTTGGGGACTCTATCAACAGGTGTTGTTGCAGGAACCCTAACCGGCCCCTTTGTAGGTGGCTTGATTGCTGAAATTTTTGGGATTCGTAACGTCTTTTTATTGGTGGGTGCCTTCCTATTTTTAGCTGCAATCCTAACCATTTTCTTTATCAAGGAAGATTTTCAACCAGTAGCCAAGGAGAAGGCTATCCCAACAAAAGAGTTGTTTAGTTCTATTAAACACTCTCATCTTTTTGATTAACTTGTTTTTAACCAGCTTTGTCATTCAATTTTCAGCTCAATCAATTGGTCCTATCCTGGCTCTCTATGTGCGGGACTTAGGGCAGACTGAAAATCTCCTCTTTGTATCGGGCTTGATCGTATCCAGTATGGGATTTTCTAGCATGATGAGTGCTGGAGTGATGGGAAAACTAGGAGATAAGGTGGGAAATCATAGACTTTTAGTTGCAGCGCAGATTTATTCAGTCATCATTTACCTTCTTTGTGCCCATGCAACCAGCCCCCATTCAACTTGGCTTGTATCGTTTTTCTCTTTGGTTTGGGAACGGGTGCTCTGATACCAGGGTGTCAATGCTCTTCTCAGCAAAAATGACTCCCAAAAATCAGGTATTTCAAGAATTTTTGCCTTTAACCAAGTCTTTTTCTACCTTGGGGGTGTTGTTGGTCCCATGACTGGTTCAGCAGTAGCAGGGCAATTCGGCTACCACTCTGTTTTTTATGCGACAGCAGCCTGTGTGGCTCTTCAGTTGTTTATACAACTTAGTTCAATTTAGATCATTATTAAAAGTAAAGGAAATCTAGTGCGAGTAAAAATCAATCTCAAATGCTCCTCTTGTGGCAGTATTAATTACCTAACCAGTAAGAAACTCCAAAAACCCATCCAGACAAGATTGAAGTTTTTAAAGTATTGTCCCAAAGGAAAGAAAAAGTAACCCTACATCTTGAATCTAAGTAGAATTTATGGTAAAATAATAGGGATTTTTAAGGAGTTTGATATGTACAACCTATTATTAACCATTTTATTAGTATTATCTGTTGTGATTGTGATTGCGATTTTCATGCAACCAACTAAGAACCAATCCAGCAATGTATTTGATGCCAGCTCAGGGTGATTTGTTTGAACGTAGTAAAGCGCGTGGTTTTGAAGCCGTGATGCAACGTTTGACAGGTGTTTTAGTCTTTTTTTCTGGCTAGCCATTGCCTTAGCATTGACGGTATTATCAAGTAGATAAGAAATGGGCGAGACTAGGTCTTTGCCTCTTTTTATTTTTATACTCTTCAAAAATCTCTTCAAACCACGTCAGCGTCGGCTTGTCGTACTCCAGTACTGCCTGCGCCTAGCTTTCTAGTTTGCTCTTTGATTTTTATCGAGTATTAAATGATGTTTGAGAAGGTCTTACAGTAAAAGAAAATTAAAAAATCTAGAAAGAAAACATGAAAGATAAAATTAAAGAATATTTGCAAGAGAAGGGGCGAGTGACGGTAAATGACCTAGCTCAGGCTCTCGGAAAGGATGGTCCAAGGATTTCCGTGAGTTGATTAAAACCCTGTCTCTGATGGAAAGAAAGCACCAGATTCGATTTGGAGAAGATGGTAGTTTATGTCTGGACCAAAAGAAGAAACATGAAATTACCCTCAAAGGGATTTTTTTCATGCCCATAAAAAAACGGCTTTGGCTTTTGTTAGTCTAGAAGGAGAAGAGGACGACCTTTTTGTAGGAAAAAACGATGTCAACTATGCTATTGACGGCGATACCGTTGAGGTGGTCATCAAGAAAGTTGCTGACCGTAACAAGGGAACAGCTGCAGAAGCCAAAATTATTGATATCCTAGAGCATAGTCTGACGACAGTTGTCGGGCAAATCGTTCTGGATCAGGAAAAGCCCAAGTATGCGGGTTACATCCGTTCCAAAAATCAGAAAATCAGCCAACCTATTTATGTGAAGAAACCAGCCCTCAAACTTGAAGGAACAGAAGTTCTCAAGGTCTTTATCGACAAATACCCAAGTAAGAAACATGATTTCTTTGTCGCTAGTGTCCTCGATGTGGTGGGACACTCGACAGATGCAGGGATTGATGTCCTTGAAGTTTTGGAGTCCATGGATATTGTTTCAGAATTTCCAGAAGCTGTTCTCAAGGAGGCAGAAAGTGTGCCAGATGCTCCGTCTCAAAAGGATATGGAAGGTCGTCTGGACCTGAGAGATGAAATCACCTTTACCATTGATGGTGCGGATGCCAAGGACTTGGACGATGCAGTTCACATCAAGGCTTTGAAAAATGGCAATATCGAACTCGGAGTTCACATCGCGGATGTTTCCTACTACGTGACTGAGGGGTCTGCCCTCGACAAGGAAGCCCTTAACCGCGCGACTTCTGTCTACGTGACAGACCGTGTGGTCCCAATGCTTCCAGAGCGTTTGTCAAATGGCATTTGCTCTCTCAATCCTCAAGTAGATCGCTTGACCCAGTCTGCTATTATGGAAATTGATAAACACGGTCGTGTAGTTAATTACACCATTACACAAACAGTGATCAAGACTAGTTTTCGTATGACCTATAGCACTGTCAATGACATCCTGGCTGGCGACGAGGAAAAAAGACAAGAGTTTAAGAAAATTGTTCCTAGTATCGAACTCATGGCCAAGCTACATGAAAGGCTAGAAAGCATGCGTGAGAAACGTGGTGCCCTTAATTTTGATACAAGTGAAGCAAAGATTCTAGTGGATAAAAAAGGTAAGCCTGTGGATATCGTTCTTCGTCAGCGTGGTGTTGCTGAGCGGATGATCGAGTCTTTCATGTTGATTGCCAATGAAACGGTTGCCGAGCACTTTAGCAAGCTGGACCTACCTTTTATCTATCGGATTCACGAGGAGCCCAAGGCTGAAAAAGTTCAGAAGTTTATTGATTATGCTTCGAGCTTTGGTTTGCGGATTTATGGAACTGCCAGTGAGATTAGCCAGGAGGCGCTTCAAGACATCATGCGTGCTGTTGAGGGGAAACCCTATGCGGATGTATTGTCCATGATGCTTCTTCGTTCCATGCAGCAAGCTCGCTATTCTGAGCATAATCACGGTCACTATGGACTAGCAGCTGACTATTACACTCACTTTACCAGCCCGATTCGCCGCTATCCAGACCTCCTTGTTCACCGTATGATTCGGGATTATGGGCGTTCTAAGGAAATAGCAGAGCATTTTGAACAAGTGATTCCAGAGATTGCAACCCAGTCTTCCAATCGTGAACGTCGTGCCATCGAGGCAGAGCGTGAAGTCGAAGCTATGAAAAAGGCTGAGTACATGGAAGAATACGTGGGTGAAGAGTACGATGCAGTTGTATCCAGCATCGTCAAATTCGGTCTCTTTGTTGAATTGCCAAATACAGTCGAAGGCTTGATTCATATCACCAATCTGCCTGAATTTTTATCATTTTCAACGAGCGTGACTTGACACTCCGTGGGGAGAAATCAGGTACAACCTTCCGTGTAGGGACAGCAGATTCGCATTCGGGTTGAAAAGAACCGATAAGATGACAGGTGAGATTGATTTCTCTTATATTCCAAGTGAGTTTGATGTCATCGAAAAAGGCTTGAAACAAGCTAGTCACAAAGACAGAAGTCGTGGCATAAGTCGTCGTTCAGATAAGAAGGAAGATAAGAGAAAATCAGGACGCTCAAATGATAAGCACAAGCATTCACAAAAAGACAAGAAGAAAAAGGGCAAGAAACCTTTTTACAAAGAAGTAGCTAAGAAAGGAGCCAAGCATGGCAAAGGGCGAGGGAAAGGTCGTCGCACAAAATAAAAAAGCGCACCACGACTATACAATCGTAGATACGCTAGAGGCAGGGATGGTCCTAACCGGAACTGAAATCAAGAGCGTTCGAGCTGCTCGAATCAATCTCAAGGACGGCTTTGCCCAAGTAAAAAATGGGGAAGTCTGGCTGAGCAATGTTCATATCGCTCCTTACGAAGAGGGCAATATCTGGAACCAGGAACCAGAACGCCGTCGTAAACTCCTGCTCCATAAGAAGCAAATTCAAAAATTGGAACAAGAGACCAAAGGGACAGGAATGACCCTTGTTCCCCTTAAAGTCTATATCAAAGATGGCTACTCCAAACTCCTTTTAGGACTTGCCAAAGGGAAGCACGACTATGACAAACGAGAGTCGATCAAGCGACGTGAACAAAACCGCGACATCGCGCGTGTCATAAAAGCTGTCAACCAGCGTTAAGAAGAGGAAGTGAAATGGAAAAACTAATTGCCTATAAACGGATGCCCTTGTGGAATAAACAGACCATGCCAGAAATTGTCCAGCAAAAAGCACAATACCAAGGTCGGCACTTGGGGGAAAAAAATTACTGTCTTGAAAGGGGACACTCAAGTTTATTGAGTTGACAGAAGATGGTGAGGTTCTAGCTGAACATCTCTTTGAAGCAGGAGCCGACAACCCTATGGCGCAACCACAAGCCTGGCACCGAGTAGAGGCTGCCACTGATGATGTAGAATGGTACTTGGAATTTTATTGTAAATCTGAGGATTATTTCCCTAAGAAATACCAGACCAATCCAGTCCATTCAGAGGTTCTAGAAGCCATGCAAACGGTGAAACCAGGTAGAGCCCTGGATTTGGGTTGTGGTCAAGGCCGTAACTCTCTCTTTCTTGCTCAGAAAGGTTTTTGATGTGACAGCTGTGGATCAAAATGAATTGTCCCTTGAAATCTTGCAAAGCATTGTGGAACAAGAGGATCTAGACATGCCTGTCGGACTTTATGATATCAATTCAGCCAGTATTAGCCAAGACTATGATTTCATCGTTTCAACAGTTGTTTTAATGTTTCTACAAGCGGACCGCATTCCAGCTATTATCCAAAATATGCAGGAGCACACCACGGTCGGTGGCTATAATCTTATCGTCTGTGCTATGGACACGGAGGATTATCCTTGCTCAGTCAACTTTCCATTCACCTTTAAAGAAGGGGAGCTGGCCGACTACTACAAGGATTGGGAATTAATTAAGTACAATGAAAACCCAGGACATCTGCACCGTCGTGATGAAAATGGCAATCGCATTCAACTACGCTTTGCGACCATGTTAGCCAGAAAAATCAAATAAATCAAACATATACAAGCGAATAGAAGTTTCTATTCGTTTTTGTTTGCGTTGATTAATTAGGGCGAGCAGGATTTTTATGCTATACTAGAAGTAAAAAAAGAGTGAGCAGTAGAAGTGTGTTACTGTTTCTTCAGTGCAAGAAGTTGTATATGATGGAGGTGATCCAATGACGAGTCTTTTGGTGGAGCTGTATGATCGGCATGTATTGGAAAAAGAATGTCTACCAAGCTTTTTGTCAGTGATTGTGACGAGATTCTCTTTTTTATCTTTGACGAAAATAAGCAGTAATGATAAACTTTCACTGCGCCATTTTTATCTTGGATGAGGTGCCTCATATCCAACGAGTGACCTTTCGTCAGCTATCCTTAGAACAACTGTCTGATCAGTTAGATTATTGCTTAGCAGAGTATGACCAGGTTGTCCTTGATGTATTTTGGTGGAGATTCGTTACTAGCCTTATCTCTATATCAATACGGCTTGGATCGCCACCTTCCCCATCGTTGCCATGGATGTCGAACGAGGAAAACAATACAAGTGGGTAGCCGGTCAGTTAGAAAAAGAAGACTTGGACATTCCAACCCTAAGCATCCAACAGTTGATAGCCTTGCGTGGTGGAAAAATGCTCAAATCCAAACGCCCTATCCACTCAGCTCAGCAAATTGCAGCCATCAAAAAGCTAGCCAGCTCAGCTATTGCCAATCCTGCCCACTGGTACCAAGTAACCCAATTTTTTTCTCTAGCTAAGACCAATGACCTTCATGCTGAGACCGAAAAAATACTGGATAACAACGGCAAGTATTATCACTATCCAGAATCCCTGATCCCCTTACTAGTAGAAGCGGGGATGCTTCGTATTGAAAGCGAGGACAAGGAGTGTATAGCTACAGCTTTCCAAGTCAAGAAGCTCAAGTCTTTTGTCGCAACAAAGGGCATATTTTAGAGGTGTATCTCTATCTCTTGGCGCTCGAATCTCAGCTGTTTGATGAGTGCATGATAGGTGCTGAGATTGATTGGAATGGCATCTTTCCAGAGGCAGACAATGTTCAAAACGAGATTGATGTCATTCTGAGAAAGGGACGCTCGATTACCTTTATCTCTTGCAAGATGACAGATTTATCAGTTGAAGCCATCAATGAGCTAGAAGTCTATGCCAATCATTTCGCTGGAGAGAGTTGCCTCAAGTTGATTGTCTGTACGGGGAAAATCAATCCGGTTTATGCCAATCGCTGTCAGGAATACGGCGTGCTGGTCATTAGAAGTGAGCAGATTTCCAATCTCATTCCCATGCTAAAAAAATACTCTAAGAGATTTAAAAGGTAAAAAAACAATATGAAAGGCTGGAATTCCAGTCTTTTTTATTTTTTTTTCGAATAAATGAGAAAAGGAGGTAGACCATGTTTGTAGCCAGAGATGTCAAGGGAAAATTGGTGAATGCCCTCGAAAAAGATGTGACCAAGCAAGCTTATACTTGTCCAAGCTGTGGTGGTGGACTACGATTACGACAAGGACAGAGTATTCGAACGCATTTTTGCCCATGAAAGGTTAAGAGATTGTATCGCTATTTTTGAAAATGAAAGTCCAGAACACTTGGGCAACAAAGAGGCCCTTTATCACTGGGCCAAGAAGGACAATCAAGTCTCCTTAGAGTATAGTCTACCCGAGATTCAGCAGATAGCGGATGTTCTCGTCAATGAGAAACTAGCTCTGGAGGTTCAGTGCAGTCCCTTGTCTCAAAAGCTTTTAGGCGGTAGAAGCCAAGGATACCGCAGTCAGGGCTACCAAGTTATCTGGCTACTGGGAGAAAAACTCTGGTTAAAAGAGCGACTTACACAACTGCAAAGGGGATTTCTCTATTTTAGTCAAAATATGGGTTTCTATGTTTGGGAACTGGATCTCAAAAAGCAAGTTCTGAGACTAAAATACCTTTTACATCAGGACCTACGTGGCAAGCTTCATTTTCAGGTCAAGGAATTTCCCTTTGGCCAAGGAAATCTCTTGGAAATTCTAAGATTTCCTTATCAGAAACAAAAACTGCCTCGTTTTGAAGTTGTACAAGATTCCACTATCTGTCACTACATTCGCCAGCAATTGTACTACCAAACACCTTACTGGATGAAGAAACAGGAGGAAGCCTATCATCAAGGAGACAATCTATTAAACCGTCAACTAGGCGACTGGTATCCCCAGGTCAGACCGATAGCATCAGGTGATTTTTTACAGATTGAAACGGATTTGACTAGCTATTATAGAAATTTTTCAGACTTACTATCAAAAATCCGAAAAAAATAATCGCTAAAAGCTCTATCCACCAGCCTTTTTATCACTTATATTTCTCAAAAAATGTGGTAAAATAGAAAGGATGGAGGAATCTTATGGTATTACAACGACATGAAATAAATGAAAAAGATACATGGGATCTTTCGACAATCTACCCAACAGATCAGGCTTGGGAAGAAGCCTTGAAAGATTTAACTGAAAAAGTACAAACAGCAGCCCAGTATGAGGGGCATCTCTTGGACAGCGCAGACAGTTTGCTTGAGATTACAGAATTCTCACTTGACTTGGAACGCCAAGTTGAAAGCTTTATGTCTACGCGCATATGAAAAATGACCAGGACACGCGTGAAGCCAAGTATCAAGAGTACTATGCTAAGGCAATGACCCTATACAGTCAGTTAGAACAAGCCTTTTCATTCTATGAACCTGAGTTTATGGAGATTAGCGAAGAGCAGTATGCGGCCTTCCTAGAAGCTCAACCAAAACTCCAAGTTTACAAGCACTTTTTTGACAAGCTCTTGCAAAAGAAAGACCATGTTCTTTCGCAACGTGAGGAAGAATTGCTTGCTGGAGCAGGAGAAATCTTTGGCGCTGCTAGTGAAACCTTCGCTATTTTGGACAATGCGGATATTAGCTTCCCATATGTCCTTGATGACGAAGGCAATGAAGTGCAACTCTCACACGGTACTTACATCCGTTTGATGGAGTCTAAAAACCGTGAAGTGCGTCGTGGAGCCTATGAAGCCCTCTATGCGACTTATGAGCAATTCCAACACACTTATGCTAAGACTTTGCAGACAAATGTTAAGGTGCAAAACTACCGTGCCAAAGTTCGCAACTATAAGAGTGCTCGTCATGCAGCCCTCGCAGCAAACTTTGTTCCAGAAAGTGTCTATGACAATCTAGTAGCAGCAGTTCGCAAGCATTTGCCACTCTTGCATCGATACCTAGAACTTCGTTCTAAAATCTTGGGTATTTCTGATCTCAAGATGTACGATGTCTACACACCACTTTCGTCAGTAGATTATAGCTTTACCTACGAAGAAGCCTTGAAAAAGGCAGAAGAAGCTTTGGCAGTTTTAGGTGACGACTACTTGAGCCGTGTCAAACGTGCTTTCGGAGAGCGCTGGATTGATGTCTATGAAAATCAAGGCAAGCGTTCTGGTGCCTACTCTGGTGGTTCTTATGATACCAATGCCTTTATGCTTCTCAATTGGCAGGACAATCTAGACAATCTCTTTACCCTTGTCCATGAAACAGGTCACAGTATGCATTCTAGCTATACTCGTGAAACCCAACCTTATGTTTACGGAGATTACTCCATTTTCTTGGCTGAGATTGCCTCAACCACAAACGAAAATATCTTGACAGAGAAATTATTGGAGGAAGTGGAAGACGATGCAACTCGCTTTGCTATTCTCAATAACTTCCTAGATGGTTTCCGTGGAACAGTCTTCCGTCAAACTCAATTCGCTGAGTTTGAACATGCCATCCACCAAGCAGACCAAAATGGAGAAGTCTTGACAAGTGATTTCCTCAATAAACTCTACGCTGACTTGAACCAAGAGTACTATGGACTCAGCAAGGAAGACAATCCTCAGATCCAATACGAGTGGGCGCGCATTCCACATTTCTACTATAACTACTATGTTTATCAATATTCAACTGGTTTTGCAGCTGCTTCAGCCTTAGCTGAAAAGATTGTCCATGGTAGTCAAGAAGACCGTGACCGCTATATAGACTACCTCAAGGCAGGTAAGTCAGACTATCCGCTCAATGTTATGAGAAAAGCGGGGGTTGATATGGAAAAAGAAGACTATCTCAACGATGCCTTTGCAGTCTTTGAACGCCGCTTGAACGAGTTTGAAGCCCTTGTTGAAAAATTGGGACTAGCTTAAGATGGTAGAATCTTACAGTAAAAATGCCAATCACAATATGCGCCGTCCCGTCGTCAAGGAAGAAATCGTAGAACTCATGCGCCAGCGTCAAAAGCAGGTGACAGGTTCCTTGAAAGAATTGGAAACCTTCGCTCGCAAGGAAAATATTCCCATCATCCCTCATGAGACAGTTGCTTATTTCCGTTTTCTCATGGAAAGTTTGCAGCCCAAGAACATTTTGGAAATTGGAACAGCTATCGGTTTTTCAGCACTTTTGATGGCGGAACATGCGCCAGATGCTAAGATTACAACGATTGACCGTAATCCTGAGATGATTGGTTTTGCCAAGGAAAACTTTGCCCAGTTTGACAGTCGTCAGCAAATCACCCTCTTAGAGGGAGATGCAGTCGATGTTTTATCTAGTCTGACAGAAACTTATGACTTTGTCTTTATGGATTCGGCCAAGTCCAAGTATATCGTCTTTCTACCAGAAATCCTCAAACACTTGGAAGTCGGTGGAGTGGTGGTCTTGGATGATATTTTCCAAGGAGGAGATGTTGCCAAGGATATCATGGAAGTCCGCCGGGGTCAACGAACCATTTACCGTGGTTTGCAAAGACTTTTCGACGCAACTTTAGACAATCCAGGTCTAACAGCAACCCTAGTTCCGCTCGGAGACGGGATTCTCATGCTGAGAAAAAATGTAGCAGATGTGCAGCTTCCTGAGGTGAATGATTTTTTTAGAAAAAAATTTAAGACAATTTAGTAAAATAGAGAAGGTAACTTACCATAAAAGGAGTAAACATGAAGAAAAAACTATTGGCAGGAGCCATTACCTTATTATCTGTAGCGACTTTGGCTGCTTGTTCAAAAAGTTCTGAAGGGGCTGACCTCATCAGCATGAAGGGTGATGTCGTCACTGAACACCAATTTTATGAACAAGTCAAAAACAATCCAACTGCGCAACAAGTCTTGCTTAATATGACCATCCAAAAAGTATTTGAAAAACAATATGGTTCAGAAGTGACTGACAAAGAGGTGGATGATGCCGTTGCTGAGGAACAAAAGAAATACGGCGATAGCTACAACAGCGTACTTCAACGTGCGGGTATGACTCCTGAGACTCGTAAAGCTCAAATTCGCACCAGCAAATTGGTCGAATTGGCAGTTAAAAAAGCAGCAGAAAATGAATTGACAGACGAAGCTTACCAAAAAGCTTTTGAGTCTTATACACCAGATGTAACAGCTCAGATCATCCGTATGGATAATGAAGACAAGGCCAAAGAAGTGCTTGAAAAAGCAAAAGCAACAGGAGCTGATTTTGCTCAGTTGGCAAAAGACAACTCAAATGATGACAAGACAAAAGAAAATGGTGGCGAAATCACTTTTGACTCGGCTTCTACAGAACTTCCAGAACAAGTCAAGAAGGCGGCCTTTGCCTTGGATGTGAATGGTGTCTCTGATGTTATCACAGCGACTGGAACACAAGCCTACAGTACCCAATACTACATTATTAAGCTAACCAAGAAAACAGAAAAATCATCAAACCTAGATGACTACAAAGAAAAATTGAAAACGGTCATCCTTGCTCAGAAACAAAACGATTCATCTTTCGTTCAGAGCGTTATCGGAAAAGAATTCCAAGCTGCAAATATTAAAGTGAAAGATCCTGTTTTTCCAAAAATATCTTTTGCCTCAATACGTTGGTGGTGCAGACTCAAACTCAAGCAGTAGCTCATCAGCAGAATAAAAAAGAAAATACAAACTTTGTCTTGAAGTTTGTATTTTTTGTGATCAGTTTCGGCCAAATAGCAAAATTCGAAGGATTGGAGGATAAGAGTTTTTTTCTTTCTGAAAAAATGGTATAATAGCAATCAAAACTAGAAAATAAAACGGAATTAGGAACAGTTTTTCTCTGTTTCTATTAGAGTGGTGACATATGAAAATTAGTAAAAGGCACCTATTGAACTATTCCATTTTGATTCCTTACCTCCTTTTATCGATTTTGGGTCTAATTGTTGTTTACTCAACTACGAGTGCTACCTTGATCCAAGAAGGGAAAAGTGCTCTTCAGTTAGCTCGGAACCAAGGAATGTTTTTGGGTAGTTAGTTTGGTTTTGATTGCCTTAATTTATAAACTGAAACTTGGTTTTTTTAAAGAAATGAACGCTTGATTTTTATCGTTATGTTTGTAGAGATGATTCTCCTAGCTTTGGCTCGGCTAATTGGAACCCCAGTCAATGGTGCCTACGGTTGGATTTCTGTAGGACCTGTAACGATTCAGCCTGCTGAATATCTTAAGATTATCATTATTTGGTACCTAGCCCTATCGATTCTCAAAACAGCAAGATGAGATAGCTGTTTACGATTTCCAAGTCTTGACTCAGAATCAGTGGTTACCTCGAGCTTTTTAACGACTGGCGTTTCGTTTTACTGGTTTTTGATTGGTAGTTTGGGAATTTTTCCCTGACTTTGGGAAATGCGACCATTCTGGTCTTGGTGTCACTGCTTATGTACACAGTTAGTGGAATTGCCTATCGTTGGTTCTCGACTATTCTAACTCTCTTAGCAGGAAGTTCCATTTTAGTCTTGTCTGTCATTCGTCTTGTTGGCGTTGAGAAGTTTTCTCAAATTCCGGTATTTGGTTACGTTGCTAAACGTTTCAGCGCCTTCTTTAATCCCTTTACCGACCTGGCAGGTGCAGGACACCAGCTCGCAAATTCCTACTATGCAATGGTAAATGGTGGCTGGTTTGGACTTGGATTAGGAAATTCCATTGAGAAACGTGGTTGTTGCCAGAAGCACATACGGATTTCGTCTTTTCAATCGTCATCGAGGAATTTGGATTTGTAGGAGCGGGTATGATTTTTGGCACTCCTCTTCTTCTTGATTTTGAGAATTATCTTAGTCGGTATTCGTGCTAAGGATCCCTTTAACTCCATGGTTGCTATCGGTGTCGGAGGAATGATCCTTGTTCAGGTCTTTGTCAATATCGGTGGAATTTCCGGTTTGATTCCTTCTACAGGGGTAACCTTCCCCTTCCTTTCACAAAGGGGGAATAGTCTCCTAGTCTTATCTGTAGCCATTGCCTTTGTACTAAATATCGATGCTAGTGAAAAACGTGCCAAACTTATCAGAGAATATGAAGGTCAAACTTCTGTTACTCTATAAGGATTGAATGGAAAGGAAAGTTTATGTCACTTCAAAAATTAGAAAACTATAGCAATAAAGCCGTCGTCCAAGAAGAAGTCTTGATTTTGACAGAGCTATTAGAAGACATCACAAAAAATATGCTTGCGCCAGAGACCTTTGATAAAATTATGCAGTTGAAGGACTTGTCTACAAGCGAAAACTATCAAGGACTCAATAAATTGGTGACCAGCCTTTCAAACGAGGAAATGATCTATATTTCTCGCTATTTCTCAATCCTTCCACTCTTGATCAATATCTCTGAAGATGTGGATTTGGCTTATGAGATCAATCACCAAAATAATGTGGACCAAGACTATCTAGGAAAACTGTCAACAACCATTAAGATGGTGGCTGAAAAAGAAAACGCGGCTGCAATTTTGGAGCAGCTGAATGTGGTTCCAGTTTTGACGGCCCACCCGACTCAAGTACAACGCAAGAGTATGCTGGATTTAACCAATCATATCCATACACTCTTACGGAAGTACCGTGATGTCAAACTCGGCTTGATCAACAAAGAAAAATGGCACACAGATCTCCGTCGTTACATTGAAATTATCATGCAAACGGACATGATTCGCGAGAAGAAATTGAAGGTAACCAACGAAATCACCAACGTGATGGAGTACTATCAGAGTTCTTTCTTGAATGCTGTTCCACGTTTGACGGCTGAGTATAAAAAATTAGCTAAAGAACAAGGTATCGAGCTCCAACATCCAAAACCGATTACAATGGGGATGTGGATCGGAGGAGACCGTGATGGAAATCCTTTCGTAACAGCGGAAACCCTCAACAAATCAGCCTTGACTCAGTGCGAAGTCATCATGAACTACTACGATGAGAAGATTTATAACCTCTATCGTGAATTCTCACTTTCAACCAGTATTGTGAATGTTAGTGACAAGGTTCGTGAGATGGCGCTCAAGTCTCAAGATAATTCCATTTATCGTGAAAAAGAACTCTATCGTCGTGCTCTTTTTGACATCCAAGCTAAGATGCAGGCAACCAAGACCTATCTTATCGAAGATAAGGATGTTCATCCAAGATATGCTACCGCAGATGAATTTTACCAAGATTTATTGGCCATCCGAGATTCTCTATTAGAGAACAAAGGTGAGTACCTGATTTCAGGAGAATTTGTAGAGTTGATGCAGGCGGTTGAAATCTTTGGCTTCTATCTTGCCTCTATCGACATGCGCCAAGATTCTAGTGTTCATGAAGCCTGTGTGGCAGAATTGCTAGCATCCGCAGGTATCAACGACCACTATAGCGATCTGTCTGAAGATGAAAAATGCGCCCTCCTATTAAAGAATTGGAAGAAGACCCTCGTATCCTCTCAGCGACTCATGCTGAAAAGTCAGAACTGCTTGAAAAAGAACTCTCTATCTTTAAAGCCGCTCGCAAGTTGAAGGATAAATTAGGTGAAAACGTCATCCGTCAAACCATCATCTCTCACGCAACAAGTGTATCCGATATGCTAGAACTTGCAATTATGCTTAAGGAAGTCGGCTTGGTAGATGCTCAAAAAGCCCGCGTTCAGATTGTTCCCCTCTTTGAAACGATCGAAGACTTGGATCACTCGGAAGAAACCATGAGAAGATATTTCTCTCTTCCTTTGGCTAAAAAATGGATTGCTTCAAAAGACAACTACCAAGAAATCATGCTTGGCTACTCTGATAGTAACAAGGACGGTGGTTACCTGTCATCATGTTGGACTCTATATAAAGCTCAACAGCAACTGACTGCTATTGGAGACGAATTTGGCGTTAAAGTTACCTTCTTCCACGGTCGTGGTGGTACCGTGGGTCGTGGTGGTGGCCCAACTTATGAAGCTATCACATCCCAACCACTCAAGTCTATTAAGGACCGCATCCGTCTGACTGAGCAGGGAGAAGTGATTGGAAACAAATACGGAAACAAAGACGCTGCCTATTATAACCTTGAAATGTTGGTTTCTGCAGCTATTAACCGTATGATTACCAAGAAGAAGAGTGATACTAACACATCAAATCGTTATGAAGCTATCATGGATCAAGTAGTGGACCGCAGCTACGATATCTACCGTGATTTGGTCTTTGGAAATGAACATTTCTATGACTATTTCTTTGAATCAAGTCCAATCAAGGCTATTTCAAGCTTTAATATCGGTTCGCGTCCAGCAGCTCGTAAGACTATTACAGAAATCGGTGGTTTGCGTGCCATCCCTTGGGTCTTCTCATGGTCACAAAGTCGTGTCATGTTTCCTGGATGGTACGGTGTGGGATCAAGCTTTAAAGAATTTATTGATCAAGATCCAAAGAATATTGAGATTCTCCGTGACATGTACCAAAACTGGCCTTTCTTCCAATCTCTGCTCTCTAATGTGGACATGGTCTTGTCTAAGTCCAACATGAACATTGCCTTTGAATATGCCAAGCTCTGTGAGGATGAAGAAGTGCAAGCCATCTATTACACCATTTTAGATGAATGGCAGTTGACCAAGGACGTTATTTTAGCTATTGAAGGCTATGACGAACTCTTGGCTGAAAACTCTTACCTAAAAGACAGTCTAAACTATCGTATGCCTTACTTTAATATCCTTAGCTACATCCAGTTGGAGTTGATCAAACGCCAACGTCGTGGGGAATTGTCAGCAGACGAAGAAAAACTGATCCACACAACTATCAACGGAATTGCAACCGGTTTGCGTAATTCAGGCTGATATTTTTCTAAACTTCCTCTTTTTCTAGGGGAAGTTTTTTGAATAGTTTAAAAAAATTCTAAAAATAGTCTTGACAAGTAATTGAAAAAAATGATATAATTTAAACATTCAGAAAGTAATCATTGAAGTTTTTTAGAGAGTCTGTGCTTGGTGGAAACAGATAGATGAAAGTGATGAAAAATTGGGCTGAATGTTCTTAAGAATTTGAAATCATAAAAAAATTCGGTGAGCACACCTTATAGTGCAACTCGTGAATGCGAGAAAGAGCGATAGGGATAGTCCCTATAATTGAGGTGGCACCGCGCATCGACGTCCTCACACAAGTTTTTTGTGTGAGGACTTTTTCTATTAGGAGGATGATGATGGAATTTAAACGATGGCGTCGCTTGTTTTGTTGAAAAGAGCATTATACAAGTGATTTAAAGGAGAAAAAATATGAAAAATAAACGTTTAATTGGAATTATCGCTGGATTAGCAGCATTGGTAGTGGCTAGTTTGATCTATTCATCTATGAACAAGCCAGCAGCTAAGGTGGAGCAAAAGGTTGCTAAGGTTGGTGTCCTTCAGTTTGTTAGCCACCCATCTTTAGACTTGATTTATCAGGGGATTCAAGATGGACTAGCCGAAGAAGGCTATAAAGGTGACCAAGTAAAAATCGACTTTATGAACTCTGAAGGCGATCAGAGCAAGGTTGCAACCATGAGTAAACAATTGGTAGCAAATGGAAACGATGTTGTTGTTGGGATTGCGACACCAGCGGCTCAAGGACTCGCTAGTGCTACAAAAGACCTACCAGTTATCATGGCTGCTATTACAGACCCAATCGGTGCTAACTTGGTCAAAGATTTGAAAAAACCAGGTGGCAATATCACAGGGGTATCAGACCACAACCCTGCTGAACAACAAGTAGAGTTGATAAAAACTCTCACACCAAATGTCAAAACAATCGGAGCTCTTTACTCAAGTAGCGAAGATAACTCAAAAACACAGGTAGAAGAATTCAAGGCTTATGCTGAAAAAGCAGGTTTGACAGTCGAAACCTTTTCCGTTCCTTCAACTAACGAAATTGCTTCAACTGTTAATGTCATGACAAGCAAGGTCGATGCAATCTGGGTTCCAATTGACAACACCATCGCATCAGCATTTTCAACAGTTGTTTCAAGCAATCAAACAGCTAAAAAACCAATCTACCCAAGTGCCACTGCCATGGTAGAAGCAGGAGGATTAGCATCTGTAGTAGTTGACCAACACGATCTTGGAGTGGCTACTGGTAAAATGATTGCCAAAGTTTTGAAAGGTGAGAAACCAGCTGATACGCCAGTTAATGTCTTTTCAACTGGTAAGTCAGTGATTAACAAAAAACTAGCGCAGGAACTTGGTATCACCATTCCTGAGTCCGTTCTAAAAGAAGCAGGACAAGTGATTGAATAAAGATAAAGGAGGAGCTGGACTCATCTCCTCCCATTTTTACTAAAGAAAGAAATGAGTGAAAGATTATGATAGTATCCATTATTTCACAGGGGATGGTCTGGGCGATTCTAGGTTTGGGAATCTTTATGACTTTTCGAATTTTGAATTTCCCTGATATGACTACTGAAGGTTCTTTTCCTCTTGGGGGAGCAGTAGCTGTAACCTTGATAACACAGGGAGTCAATCCGTTTTTAGCAACCCTAGCCGCAGTAGGAGCGGGCTGTCTAGCTGGAATGGCGACAGGTCTCTTATATACCAAAGGAAAAATCCCAACTCTCTTATCAGGGATTTTAGTCATGACTTCCTGCCATTCCATCATGCTCATGATTATGGGACGTGCCAACTTGGGGCTTCTTGGGACCAAGCAAATTCAAGATGTCTTGCCTTTTGATTCGGATCTCAATCAACTCCTGACTGGATTAATCTTTGTAGCTCTTGTAATTGGTCTCATGCTCTTTTTCCTTGATACCAAACTAGGTCAGGCCTACATCGCTACTGGTGATAATCCTGATATGGCTCGTAGCTTTGGTATCAATACGGGTCGTATGGAACTCATGGGCTTGGTTCTCTCAAATGGAATCATCGCACTTGCAGGGGCCTTAATTGCTCAACAAGAAGGATACGCGGATGTTTCTCGAGGAATCAGGGCGTGATTGTCGTAGGGCTTGCTAGCTTGATTATTGGTGAGGTTTTGTTCAAGAGTTTGACCTTGGCAGAGCGACTCATGACCATCGTTGTAGGGTCTATTGCTTATCAGTTCCTCGTTTGGGGAGTGATTGCTCTTTGGGTTTAATACAAGTTATCTTCGTTTGTACAGCGCCTTGATTTTGGCAGTTTGCCTTATGATTCCAACCTTCAAAAAGCAAATACCTGAAAGGAGTCAAGTTTAGCAAATGACAGCAATTGTAGAATTAAAAAAATGCTACCAAAAATCATCACGAATGGCTTTGACGAGGAAAAAGATCATTCTGAATGATGTTTCTCTTGAAATTTTTTTGAACATGATTTCATTACCATCTTAGGGGAAATGGAGCGGGGAAATCAACGCTTTTTAACACGATTGCAGGTACCTTACCTTTAACAAGTGGAAGTATCCGTATCATGGGGGAGGACGTGACGCTTTTTCACCTGAAAAAGCAGGGCTAAGTACTTGTCTCGTGTCTTTCAGGATCCTAAGATGGGTACGGCTCCCCGTATGACAGTGGCGGAAAATCTCTTGATTGCCAAGTTTCGTGGCGAGAAGAGAGGACTCTTTCCTAGAAGGTTATCAAGTCATAGGGAAGAATTTCAGGCTACCATTGAAAAAGTGGGAAATGGTCTTGAGAAACATCTGGACACCCCTATAGAGTTTCTATCAGGTGGACAACGTCAGGCCTTGAGTCTCTTGATGGCAACCTTGAAACGACCAGAGTTGCTCTTGTTGGATGAACACACAGCAGCCCTTGATCCAAAAACAAGTGTGGCCTTGATGGAATTAACAGATGACTTTGTTAGCAAGGATCATCTGACAGCCTTGATGATTACCCACCATATGGAGGATGCACTGAAGTATGGCAATCGTCTGATTGTCATGAAGGAAGGTCGCATCATACAAGATCTCAATAAAGAAGAAAAAGCTAAGATGAAAATCTCAGACTACTATCAATTATTTGAATAGATGAGTTAAATAATCATCAAAAAATAGAGAAGAGAAACTTAGAAACATGGAAGTGTTTCTGAGTTTTTATCTTCCCTTTCTATCAAGAAAAATAAGGTAAAGAGAATTACGGAAAGCGTATGAAATGGTTTACTTTTTTTCAGAAATAAGCTATACTAGTTTACGTGAAACTATGATAAGATGGAGGTATTGTGTATGGTTGACAAGCAAGTCATTGAAGAAATCAAAAACAATGCCAACATTGTGGAAGTCATAGGTGATGTGATTTCTTTACAGAAGGCTGGACGGAACTATTTGGGGCTCTGTCCTTTTCATGGTGAAAAGACCCCCTCTTTCAACGTTGTGGAAGACAAGCAGTTTTATCACTGTTTTGGATGTGGGCGTTCAGGAGATGTCTTTAAGTTCATCGAAGAATACCAAGGCGTGTCCTTTATGGAAGCTGTTCAGCTCTTAGGAGAGCGCGTCGGTATTCAACTGGCTATGCCTGTGCAGTCTCGTCCTCAACAGGCTTCGCCTCATCAAGCCCTATATGATATGCATGAAGAAGCTGCCCGTTTTTACCATGCAATCCTCATGACGACTAAGATGGGAGAAGAAGCAAGGGCTTATCTCTACAAACGTGGATTGACGGATGATGTTCTAAAACACTTCCAAATTGGACTGGCTCCAGCAGAGAGAACCTATCTCTATCAACGTTTGGCTGATAAGTTTGAGGAAAAGGATTTATTGGATTCGGGCTTGTTTTATCTGTCAGATGGCAATCAATTTTATGATACTTTTTTTGGACGGATCATCTTTCCTTTGACCAATGACAAGGGTCAGGTTATTGCATTTTCAGGTCGTATCTGGCAAGAAACGGATAGTCAGACTGCCAAGTATAAAAATAGTCGCTCGACTGCAATTTTTAACAAGAGTTATGAATTGTATCATTTGGACAAGGCAAAAAAGGGAACAGGTAAGATTACAGAGCTCTATCTGATGGAAGGCTTCATGGATGTGATCGCAGCCTACCGTGCTGGTATAGAAAATGCTGTGGCTTCCATGGGAACAGCCCTGAGCAAGGAGCATGTTGACCACCTCAAACGCTTCACCAAAAAGATAGTTCTCAGCTATGATGGTGACAAGGCAGGACAGGCAGCGACAGCCAAAGCTCTGGAAGAATTAAAAGATTTCTCAGTGGAGGTTGTTCGAGTACCTGATGCCATGGACCCAGATGAGTATTTGCAAAAGAATTCTGCTGAAGACCTGGCCTACCTCTTAACAAAGACTCGGATTAGTCCCATAGAGTTCTATATTCACCAGCTCAAGCCGGAAAATAGTGATAACTTGCAGGCGCAAATTGAGTTCATTGAAAAGATTGCGCCCCTAATCGCCAAAGAAAAGTCTATCACTGCCCAGAATTCTTATATCCACATTCTGGCGGACAATCTACCTTCTTTTGATTATCAGCAGGTGGAGCAGATTGTAAATGAAAGTCGCATTGTTCAGAGGCAGGAAAGAGTCAAAGAGGAGCAACCTCCAGTAGCGATTAGTTTACCTGTGACGCGGCAACTGACATCAGTCATGAGAGCAGAGGCTCATCTCCTTTATAGGATGGCTGAGAATCCAGTTGTTCTAAATGACTACAGATTAAGAGAAGATTTTTTCTTTGATACCCCAGAATTTCAGATTCTTTACGAATTATTAAGTGAGCAGGGAGAAATCGGCTCAGAGGAGCTTTCTCATCAGACGCCTGAAGTTGAAAATGCTTGGTACCACGTGCTTAGTCTGGATTTGCCAGCTGAGATGTCACCTCAAGAGCTAGCGGAAGTCGAAGCGACTCGAAACCGTGCCCTCCTCAGCAAGGACAACTTAAGAATTAAAAAGAAAGTGCAGGAAGCTAGTCATCTAGGAGATACAGACACAGCCTTGGAAGAATTGCAACGATTAATTTCCCAAAAGAGAAGAATGGAGTAATAATGGCAACAAAACAAAAAGAAGTAACCACATTTGATGTGCAAGTAGCAGACTTTATCCGTAACCACAAAAAAACAGGAACAGCAACAGATGACGAAATCAATTCAAGTCTGGTTATTCCTTTCACCCTCGATGCAGACGGCATTGAAGACCTTTTGCAACGGATTCAGGATGCTGGAATTTCTATCACAGATAATGAAGGAAATCCAAGTGCGCGTGTGCTTAGTGCAGAAGAAGAACCAGAACTCAGTGATGAGGACTTGATTGGCTCAACTTCTGCCAAGGTTAATGACCCAGTACGTATGTATTTGAAGGAAATCGGGGTCGTTCCTCTCTTGACCAACGAAGAGGAAAAAGAATTGGCCCTAGCAGTTGAGGCTGGTGATATCGAAGCCAAACAACGTCTTGCGGAAGCCAACCTTCGTTTGGTGGTTTCCATCGCTAAGCGCTACGTAGGGCGTGGCATGCAGTTTCTTGACTTGATTCAAGAAGGAAACATGGGTTTGATGAAGGCTGTTGACAAGTTTGACTATTCAAAAGGATTTAAGTTTTCTACTTACGCAACTTGGTGGATTCGTCAGGCGATTACCCGTGCCATCGCTGACCAGGCCCGCACTATTCGTATCCCTGTCCACATGGTTGAAACCATTAACAAGCTAGTCCGTGAGCAGCGTAATCTCCTTCAAGAATTGGGGCAAGATCCGACACCTGAACAAATTGCTGAGCGTATGGATATGACACCTGACAAGGTGCGTGAAATCTTGAAAATCGCCCAAGAGCCAGTATCACTTGAAACACCGATTGGTGAAGAGGACGATAGCCATCTTGGGGACTTTATCGAAGATGAAGTGATTGAAAATCCAGTAGACTACACAACTCGTATCGTCTTGCGTGAACAGTTGGATGAGGTATTGGATACTCTCACAGACCGTGAAGAAAACGTCCTGCGCCTTCGTTTCGGGCTAGATGATGGTAAAATGCGTACCCTTGAAGATGTTGGGAAAGTCTTTAACGTAACTCGTGAACGTATCCGTCAGATCGAGGCCAAGGCTTTGAGAAAATTGCGCCAACCAAGTCGCAGCAAACCGCTTCGTGATTTTATTGAAGACTAAGAGTGAGGATGAACATGGCTTATACAGAAGAGCAAATTGAAACGATCAAAACACGCATTTTAAATGCCTTAGAAGAAGTTATTGACCCTGAGTTGGGTATTGATATTGTTAATCTAGGTTTGATTTATGAAATTCGTTTTGATGGTGAGACAGGTCACACTGAAATTGATATGACCTTGACAACCATGGGCTGCCCACTGGCTGACCTTTTGACAGACCAGATACACGATGCGATGACAGATGTGCCTGAGGTAACCAATACCGAGGTCAAATTGGTCTGGTATCCAGCTTGGACGGTTGAAAAAATGAGCCGATACGCGCGTATCGCCCTAGGAATTAAGTAAAGAGTAAGAAAAATGTGAGAGACGATTGGAAAATAGGGTAAATTCCTCTTTTTCCTCTGGTCTCTTCTTTCTTTTGCTGATTTTCTGGAAATAAAATGGTATAATGAATGGTATGGAAAACGAAAAATTGCGTATTAATATGCTAAGTTCAAGTGAAAAAGTGGCTGGTCAGGGAGTATCAGGAGCCTACCGTGAATTGGTACGTCTCCTACATCGTGATGCCCAAGATCAGTTGATTGTTACGGAGAATCTTCCTGTGGAGGCAGATGTAACTCACTTTCATACCATTGATTTCCCTTATTATTTATCTACATTCCAAAAGAAACGCTCTGGGAGAAAAATTGGCTATGTGCATTTTTTGCCTGATACGCTTGAGGGGAGTTTGAAAATTCCATTTTTCTTAAAGGGAATTATCAAACGCTATGTTTTTTCATTTTACAACCGAATGGAACACTTGGTAGTGGTCAATCCCATGTTTATCGAGGATTTGGTGGCAGCTGGTATTCCACGTGAAAAAGTAACTTATATTCCAAATTTTGTAAATAAAGAAAAAAATGGCATCCACTGCCAGCTGACCAAGTAGCAAAACTTCGTCAGGAAATGGATTTAGCCGAAGATCAGTTTGTTGTTGTCGGTGCAGGTCAGGTTCAGAAACGTAAAGGAATTGATGACTTTATCCGCCTTGCGGAGGAATTGCCAGAAATTACATTTATCTGGGCTGGTGGTTTTTCGTTTGGTGGAATGACAGATGGTTACGAACGCTATAAAAAAATCATGGAGAATCCACCTAAAAATCTAATTTTTCCAGGTATTGTTCCTCCAGAGCGAATGCGGGAGCTCTACGCTTTGGCTGATCTGTTCTTGCTACCAAGTTACAACGAATTATTCCCTATGACCATCTTAGAGGCGGCAAGTTGCGAGGCGCCGATTATGTTAAGGGATTTGGACTTGTATAAGGTCATCCTTGAAGGGAATTATCGTGCTACAAGTGATGTTTCTGAGATGAGAGAAGCAATCCTAGAATACAAGAATGACCAGGAAGCCTTAAAAGACTTGAAAGAAAAAGCGCGTGAGATCTCCAAAGAGTACTCTGAGGAGCATTTGTTGGAAATCTGGTTAAAATTTTATCGAGAACAGGCTACTTTGGGCAAAAAGTGAGGTAATTTATGCGAATTGGTTTATTTACAGACACTTATTTCCTCAGGTTTCTGGGGTTGCGACCAGTATTCGGACTTTGAAAACTGAGCTTGAAAAGCAGGGGCATGCAGTTTTTATCTTTACAACGACTGATAAAGACGTGAACCGATACGAGGATTGGCAAATTATTCGCATTCCGAGTGTCCCTTTCTTTGCGTTTAAGGATCGACGATTTGCCTACCGAGGTTTTACAAAGGCACTTGAAATTGCCAAGCAGTATCAACTCGATATCATTCATACCCAAACAGAATTTTCACTCGGTTTGTTAGGGATTTGGATTGCGAGAGAATTAAAAATTCCAGTTATTCATACCTACCATACCCAGTATGAAGACTATGTGCATTACATTGCTAAGGGCATGCTGATTCGGCCAAGTATGGTAAAATATTTGGTGCGTGGCTTCCTTCATGATGTAGATGGCGTGATTTGCCCTAGTGAGATTGTTCGTGACCTTTTATCTAAATACAAAGTCAAGGTTGAAAAGCGTGTCATTCCAACTGGAATTGAGTTGGCTAAGTTTGAACGACCTGAGATTAAAGAAGAGAATTTACAAGAACTCCGTTCGAAGTTAGGTATTCAGGAAGGCGAGAAAATGCTACTGAGCCTTTCGCGTATCTCTTTTGAGAAGAATATCCAAGCAGTCTTAGCTGCCTTTGCGCAGGTTTTGAAAGAAGAAGACAAGGTGAAACTGGTTGTTGCTGGAGATGGTCCTTATCTGGACAGTCTGAAGGAACAAGCAGTGAAATTGCAGATCCAAGATCATGTGATTTTTACTGGTATGATTGCTCCAAGTGAGACAGCCTTATACTATAAGGCAGCAGATTTCTTTATCTCTGCTTCCACTAGTGAAACCCAAGGCCTGACTTATCTAGAGAGTCTAGCCAGTGGAACGCCTGTCATCGCTCATGGCAATCCTTATCTGGATAATCTGATCAGTGACAAAATGTTTGGAACCCTCTACTATGGAGAGCATGATCTTGCAGGTGCTATCTTGGAGGCCTTGATCGCCACTCCAGATATGAATGAGCAGAAGTTGGCGGATAAGTTGTATGAGATTTCGGCTGAGAATTTTGGGAAGCGAGTTCATGAGTTTTATCTCGATGCGATGATTTCAAATAAATTTGAGCAGGAACTACGTGGAGATGAGCCTATGACACAGCGATTCTTAAAAACTATTTTGTACCTACCTCAGCAGGCTGTTTCAGCTCCGGTTAAAGAGTCTAAACGAATATTAAAGGCTTCTAAAAAGCAGTTGTCTAGCATCCGAGATTACTGGAGAGATTAGTAAAAATATAGGAGAATAAAAGATGGCAAAAAAATTTATGAGAAGTGGTAGAGATCAAAAAATTGGAGGCGTTTGCGCAGGTGTAGCCCACTATTTTTGATATTGACCCTACTATTGTCCGTGTGATTTGGGGCGTTCTTGCCTTTTTGTTATGGGGCAGGGTACTTGCTTACTTGATTTTTATGGGTAATTGCACCTGTTTCTAGCGAATATTAAAAAAGAATTAGAATAGAACAAAGAGAAATAAAAAGGAGTCCAAATGGCTTTTGGAGATAATGGAAAACGTAAAAAAACAATGTTTGAAAAAGTAACGCTTTTTGTCGTGCTAATTATGTTGTTTGTAACCCTTGCTGGTATCTTTGCGACAGCACTTGGAGCTTTTAGCAGATTCTAAGCAAGTTGCTAAGATAGAAACAATAACTAATGACTGGATTTTTCCAGTCCTTTTTAAAGTGAGAAGAAAATATGAGTATGTTTTTAGATACAGCCAAGATCAAGGTCAAGGCTGGTAATGGTGGCGATGGTATGGTTGCCTTTCGCCGTGAAAAATATGTCCCGAATGGCGGTCCTTGGGGTGGCGATGGCGGACGTGGTGGTAACGTTGTTTTCGTTGTGGACGAAGGCTTGCGTACCTTAATGGATTTCCGCTATAACCGTCATTTTAAGGCCGAATCCGGTGAAAAAGGGATGACCAAAGGAATGCATGGGCGTGGTGCAGAAGACCTTCGTGTTCGTGTACCTCAAGGAACGACTGTACGCGATGCAGAGACAGGTAAAGTGATTACAGACTTGATTGAGCATGGCCAAGAATTTATCGTGGCTCACGGTGGTCGAGGTGGTCGAGGAAATATTCGTTTTGCTACACCAAAAAATCCTGCACCCGAAATCTCTGAGAATGGAGAACCAGGTCAAGAACGTGAGTTGCAACTGGAATTGAAGATCCTTGCTGATGTAGGTTTAGTTGGTTTCCCATCAGTCGGGAAATCAACCCTTCTTAGCGTGATTACCTCTGCTAAACCCAAAATCGGTGCCTACCATTTTACGACAATTGTGCCAAATTTAGGTATGGTTCGTACCCAATCAGGTGAATCCTTTGCAGTAGCTGATTTACCAGGTTTGATTGAAGGGGCTAGTCAGGGAGTCGGTCTGGGAACTCAGTTCCTCCGTCACATCGAGCGTACACGTGTCATCCTTCATATTATTGATATGTCAGCTAGCGAAGGTCGTGATCCTTACGAAGATTATCTTGCTATCAATAAAGAATTGGAATCATACAACCTTCGTCTTATGGAACGGCCACAGATCATCGTAGCCAACAAGATGGACATGCCCGAAAGTCAGGAAAATTTGAAAGCCTTCAAGAAGAAATTGGCAGCAAACTACGACGAGTTTGAAGAACTACCAGCCATCTTCCCTATTTCTGGTTTAACCAAGCAAGGGTTGGCTACCCTTTTGGATGCGACAGCCGAGTTGTTAGACAAGACTCCAGAATTCCCGATTTATGATGAATCCGATATGGAAGAAGAGGCTTACTATGGCTTTGATGAGGAAGAAAAAGCCTTTGAAATTAGCCGCGACGATGATGCTACATGGGTACTTTCTGGTGAAAAACTCATGAAACTCTTTAACATGACCAACTTTGACCGTGATGAGTCTGTCATGAAGTTTGCCCGTCAGCTTCGTGGTATGGGGGTTGACGAAGCCCTTCGTGCGCGTGGAGCCAAGGATGGAGACTTGGTCCGAATCGGTAAATTTGAGTTTGAATTTGTAGACTAGGAGACAGATATGGGAGATAAACCGATATCATTCCGAGATGCAGATGGAAATTTTGTTTCTGCGGCAGATGTATGGAATGAAAAGAAACTAGAAGAATTGTTTAATCGTCTCAATCCCAAACGTGCTCTTAGATTGGCACGAGAAAAAAAAGGCAATGAGAAGGCTGATAGAGAAGAAAAATAGCCTATCAACATTGATAAAACAAAACCCCGTGATTGTATTCATCACGGGGAATTTTTTAGTCATTGAAGAAAAATGGTGGCGCAAATTTTTTAAGAATTTCAAAGCAAGTCTGTGCTTCTTCAGCGTTTTCACAGATAAGAAGGCAGACATCATCACCACATACGGTGGCAATGATTTGTTTAAAATTGAGAGCATCGAGAACAGCTCCAAACGATTGGGCAAGGCCTGGCAAGGTTTTTAGGACAACCTGATGTTGGACAGGGCGTAGCATGACCAAGCCATCTTCCATATAGTTTTCCAAGCGTTTTTCCCACTTGGAGATGGAGCCAGTATTTAAAACATAATAAGAATGATCTGCTTCGCGAACCTTTGATAGATTCATGGTTTTGATATCGCGTGAGAGAGTGGCCTGTGTGACTTGGATGTCGTTTTCAGCTAGTAAAGCTTGCAACTCTGCCTGTGTATGAATCTTATTTTTAGCTACAAGTGCACGGATGAGTTGGTGTCTATGTTCAGATTTATTCATATGAGGCTGACTCCTTTTATGAGGGGATAGTGATAGAAGACTGTGTTAAATCAATAGTTAAGTGATAGTCTGTATTATCTCGAATTGTAATCTCAAAGTCTGTTGTATAGAGAACAAGGCGAAGTGTGTCACCTTTTTTCAGCTTGTAAATCGTAGGTTGTAGGGCAAATTGGATTTCCATCCATTTTTCAGCTTCTATGCTCTCAACAGTTAGTAAATCATTTCGATTTTGTAAATTAAGGTAGCCTTTGGTGATGACACGTTGGGCGCTTGGAGTAAATGGCAGTTCGCAGAGATTTTCTAACATGTGGTAGCGACCGTTGTCAATGGTTCTAGCACTTAAAACAGCTGGATAAGGCTGTAGATATTTCTTTTGTCCAAGTTCTAGCAGTTGAGCAGATAATAAGCCCTTGTTTGTACTTGATTTGACATGAAGTTTCAGCTCCACTCGCCCATTTAAGTGAATGTCTTGACTTACTGGAAGGTCAATGGTGATCTGATTGGCTTTTCCTTGGTAAAGTTCAGTGTTGAAGGACTGGTAAGTCTTGCCATAACGGTCAAAATCATTTTGATCATACTGGTTTTGAATCACTTTTTCTTCAGTTCCAAGTGAGAAAGTATGCAGTTTATCTTGCTTGCCAAAGTCATCGAGACTATGCCATGTTTGAGGCTCAGTATTGTCCTGCCAGATGACAGTCGGAAGTTGATAGCTTGAGTCAAGTCCTAACAATTTCTTGCTTAAGAGAGCATTCATGGACTCAGGAAATCAATCGACTGCCAGTTGTTCATATAAACGTGGGCACCATGATGGAAAAAGAGGTGCTTATTGATATGAGTTGGAAGAGCATGAAACATCTGGTAAACATGAAGTGGTTTAACGTTCCAATCCTGAGAACCATGAGTAAAGACTACCTCAGCTTTAACCTTGTGAGCATTGAGTAGATAGTTGCGGTCATGCCAAAACTGATTGTAGTCACCAGTCTTGCGATCGAGTTTCTCTTTGACCTTCTCTAAGTCTGCTTTGGTGAGCTTCATTAGCACGAATATAGTCGCCAGCTAAGAGATTGCGGGAGTAGGTAAGCTCAGCAAGTGAGTCAAAATCCTCACCTGGATAACCACCAGGGCTAGTCACCAGACCATTTTTCACGGTAGTAGTTGTACCAAGAGGAAATTCCTGCTTCAGCGATAATCACTTCTAAGCCATCAACACCTGTGGTCGCAAGACCATTGGACATGGTACCTAGATAGGAAATTCCCGTTGTTGCGACTTTGCCGTTTGACCAGTCAGCCTTGATTTGGCGCTTGCGCGTGTGGTCCGTGAAAGCATGGCAACGACCATTGAGCCAATCAATGACATTTTTATATGCCTCAATCTGCTGGTAGTCCCCATTGGTCATGAGACCTTGGGAATCTTTGGTTCCAACGCCCGATACATAGAGATTGGCAAATCCACGTGGAAGGAAGTAATCGTTGAGAGTGTAAGAACTATTGATGTGAGTTAGCTTTTCTTCAGCTTCTGAGACGACTTCTGCTTGACCATGAGGTTCGACTACATTCAGCTTAGGCTCCTCGAGCTCAATGGTGTGGGCAGGTTTGACCTCAAGCTCTCCTTCCATTTTGTAGAGAGCCTTGTCGCTGGCTTTTATCATTGGTGCCTTGGTGATAAGGACTGGCAGTCATAAGAGCAGGGACTTGTCCATCATAGCGAGGACGAATAATACTGACCTTGACTAAATCAGGGAGTCCGTCTTTATCAGTATCCACACGGCTCTCGACATACACGACTTCACGAATGACATCATAAGTAGAGAAGGTTGCCAAGCTCTTACCGTTAAAGTAGTGGTAGTGATTATCTTCTGAAATGAGTCCATCACTAACAAGTTGGTCGATGAGCGTATTTCCTTTTTAGTTCGCGTATTGAGCAATTGATAAAGATTTTCGATGAGATCCCCATAAACAATAGGGAAATCCAGTTTCTTTACGGAATTGTTCGGCGTCCTCAAAGTCAACAAGATAACTAAATCCTAAAAGTTGAAAAAGCCACAGTATAAAAATCTCAGGAGTCAGGTCACAATCTGACTGAAAGAAGGTAAGAGATCAGTCTCCTTGTCAGCTGCTAAGACAGACAAAGGATAGTCAGTATTTTTATAAGTGAAAAACTCCAGCGGACAAATTGTTCAAGTTGTTTTTTTGATGTTTGTTCTGGTACCAGCTTCAAACCGAGCTGGGATAACTGCGCAAAAACTGCGAATGAGAAACGGGCAAGTAGCTGAATTGATTAAAAACGCATGGCGCTCTCCTTTAGAAATATTCTAAATTTAGTATATCAAAAATAAGGTAAAAAGATATTGTTGACCTGAGATGAAAGTCACTTTAAAAGGAATGGTCTTCTACCTTTTTCATTCTAGTTTTTAAAATGGTATAATAGTATTATATCTAAAGCAAGGAGGAGAAGAAATGATTGCACAGCTCGACACCAAGACTGTTTATAGTTTTATGGAAAGTGTGGTTTCGATTGAAAAATATGTACAAATGGCTAAAGAGTGCGGCTATTCTCACCTTGCTATCATGGATGTGGATAATCTCTATGGAGCCTATCATTTTCTAGAAGCAACTCGTAAGCATGACATTCAACCTTTAATTGGTCTAGAAATGACCTTGGTCAAAGATGAGGACAATATTTCTCTTCGTTATCTAGCCCTATCCACTAAAGGTTATCAAGAGTTGATGAAGTTATCCACTTTAAAAATGACTGGACGGAAAAATTGGTCTGACTTCACCCCCCACCTCGAGGATGTGGCCATTATTGTTCCCTATTTTGAGGGAATCGAACAGTTAGATTTAGGCTATGACTATTATATCGGTGTTAGTCCAGATACTCCTCAAGAAGTTTTTACCAGACCCATTCTTCCACTGTATCAAGTCAATTCTTTTGAAAAAGAAGACATACAGGTTTTACAAATCTTATCGGCAGTCAAGGACAATGTCAGCCTGAGAGAAGTGGATGTGCATTCACAACAGGGAATCTTTCTACCAGCCTCAGATTTAGAAGCTCGATTTAAAAATCGCTTCCCTCAGGCACTTGCCAATCTTCAAGGTTTGATAGAGAATGTTGATTATCAACTTGATCCAAGTTTAAAACTCCCTCGCTTTAATCCTGAAAGACCAGCAGTAGAAGAACTTAGAGAGAGAGCTGAGAAAGGCTTGAGTGACAAGGGGCTAACCTCAGCTATCTATCGTGAGCGACTGAATGAAGAGTTAGCTGTGATTCATGATATGGGCTTTGACGACTATTTCCTTGTAGTTTGGGATTTACTCCGTTTTGGACGTTCCCAAGGCTATTATATGGGGATGGGGCGTGGTTCTGCTGTGGGTAGCTTGGTGGCCTACTCACTTGACATCACAGGAATTGATCCGGTTGAAAAGAACTTGATTTTCGAGCGCTTTTTAAATCGTGAGCGCTACACTATGCCTGATATCGATATCGACATCCCAGACCTTTATAGGCCAGAATTCATTCGTTATGTTCGTGATCGCTATGGTAGTCAACACGTGGCGCAGATTGTCACTTATTCGACCTTTGGGGCAAAACAGGCAATTCGTGATGTTTTAAAACGCTATGGTGTTCCAGAGTACGAATTAACCAATATTACGAAAAAAATCAGTTTTCGAGATACGCTAACGACGGCTTATGAAAAGAATTTGCAATTTAGACAGCTCATCAATAGCAAGATTGAATACCAAAAAGCTTTTGAGATTGCTCGAAAGATTGAAGGGTATCCTCGTCAGACCTCTATCCATGCGGCAGGAGTGGTCATGAGTGACCAAGACTTGACGGACTATATTCCTCTAAAATACGGTGAGGATATGCTCATCACTCAGTATGATGCTCATGGTGTTGAAGCCAATGGACTTCTAAAAATGGATTTCCTAGGTCTGCGTAACTTAACTTTTGTCCAAAAAATGCAGGAATTACTGGCTGAGTCAGAGGGTGTTCATCTGAAAATCGAAGAGATTGATTTGGAAGACAAGGCGACTCTGGCCCTCTTTTCTGCTGGAAATACCAAGGGGATTTTCCAATTTGAACAACCTGGAGCCATTCGACTCTTGAAACGAGTTCAGCCGCAAGTCTTTGAAGAAGTTGTAGCAACGACATCCCTCAATAGACCAGGGGCTAGTGATTATATTGATAACTTTGTCGCTCGTAAGCATGGCAAAGAAAAGGTGACAGTGTTAGATCCTGCCTTAGAAGATATCCTTTCATCAACCTACGGTATCATGCTCTATCAAGAGCAAGTCATGCAGGTTGCTCAGCGTTTTGGAGGCTTCAGCCTTGGTAAAGCCGATATTCTCAGACGAGCCATGGGTAAGAAAAATGCTAAAGAGATGCATTTGATGAAGGAAGATTTTATCTCTGGAGCTATGAAATTGGGGCATTCTGAAGAAAAAGCCAACCAATTTTTTGCAGTGATGGAAAAGTTTGCGGGCTATGGATTTAACAGATCCCACGCCTATGCCTACTCAGCACTGGCATTCCAGCTTGCTTATTTCAAGACGCACTATCCTGCTATTTTCTTTCAAGTCATGTTGAATTATTCAAGCAGTGAGTATATTGTCGATGCTCTGCAGATGGGATTTCAAGTAGCGCCTTTAGCTATCAACAGTATTCCCTATCACGATAAGATTGCTCAGAAGAAAATCTATCTTGGTCTGAAAGCCATTAAGGGCATGCCAAGAGATTTTTCTTACTGGATTATCGAAAATCGTCCTTTTTCAAGTGTGGAAGATTTCGTCACTCGTCTTCCTAAAAATTACAAGAAACTATCGCTTTTGACGCCTTTGGTTGAACTAGGGCTTTTTGATGAATTTGACAAGAATCGTCAGAAAATCTTAGTGAACCTACCAAACTTATTTGTCTTTGTTGAGGAGTTGGGTGGACTCTTTGCGGATACAAATTATAGTTGGACTGAAGCTGATGATTTTACTGAGGCAGAGAAATTTTACAAAGAGCAGGAACTGATTGGGGTAGGTATCAGTCCCCATCCTCTCCAAACTCTTGCCAAACAAGCCCTATATCCGACCACTCCAATCACTAATCTTACTGAGGGAGCTCAAGCCACTCTTCTAGTAGAACTTCAAAAGATTAAGTGATTCGAACCAAGAAAGGTGAGAGTATGGCCTTTCTACAGGTTCATGATAGTAAGTCTCGGATGGATGTAACTGTATTTTCAGACCAATATAGAAAATTTGCTTCCAATTTATCCGAAGGGAAATTTTACTACATCAATGGCAAAATTCAATCTCGAGATGGTCGTCTGCAAATGATTGCACAAGATTTGAAAGAAGCAGTCGCTGAACGATTCTGGATTCAAGTTAAAAATCACGACAACGATAAAGAGATTTCAAATATCCTAGAACAATACAAAGGCCCAATCCCTGTCATTATCAGGTATGTAGAGGAAGAAAAAACAATTGTTTCCTCCTGTCATTTTGTAAAAAAAGACCCTGCTTTACAGGAAAAATTAGAGGGAATTGCTATGAAAACGATTTATCGCTAAAAATACGAAAAATAGAAGAATTTTCAAATGAAATGTGGTATAATCAATAGGAATGTTAAAAGAAAAAGGAGCAAAACCAAATGAAACGTATTGCTGTTTTGACTAGCGGTGGAGACGCCCCTGGTATGAACGCTGCCATCCGTGCAGTAGTTCGTCAAGCAATCTCAGAAGGAATGGAAGTCTTTGGTATCTATGATGGATACGCAGGGATGGTTGCCGGTGAAATCTATCCACTTGATGCTGCTTCAGTTGGAGACATCATTTCACGTGGTGGTACTTTCCTTCACTCTGCTCGTTACCCTGAGTTTGCACAACTTGAAGGTCAACTTAAAGGGATTGAGCAGTTGAAAAAACACGGGATCGAAGGTGTCGTTGTTATCGGTGGTGACGGTTCTTATCACGGAGCTATGCGCTTGACTGAGCATGGATTCCCAGCTATCGGTCTGCCTGGCACAATTGATAATGACATCGTAGGTACTGATTTCACAATTGGATTTGATACTGCAGTTACTACTGCAATGGATGCGATTGATAAGATTCGTGATACATCATCAAGTCACCGTCGTACTTTCGTTGTAGAAGTAATGGGACGTAATGCTGGTGATATCGCACTTTGGGCAGGTATTGCTACTGGTGCCGATGAAATCATTATCCCTGAAGAAGGCTTCAACATGGAAGAAATCGTAGCTAGCATCAAAGCTGGTTATGAACACGGTAAGAAACACAACATCATTGTTTTGGCGGAAGGTGTTATGTCAGCAGCTGAATTTGGTCAAAAACTAAAAGAAGCTGGAGACACTAGTGACCTTCGTGTAACTGAACTTGGTCACATCCAACGTGGTGGTTCACCAACTGCGCGTGACCGCGTCTTGGCGTCACGCTTGGGAGCACATGCTGTTAAACTTCTCAAACAAGGAATCGGTGGTGTCGCTGTTGGTATCCGTAATGAAAAAATGGTTGAAAATCCAATTCTTGGTACAGCAGAAGAAGGAGCTTTGTTTAGCTTGACTGAAGATGGCAAGATTGTGGTGAACAACCCACACAAAGCTGATCTTGAACTCGCTAGCTTGAACAAGAGCTTGTCCTAATCAACTTTCATTAATTTGGTAACATGACCATAAAGGTCGAATTATATAAAGGAGTCACAAAATCATGAACAAACGTGTAAAAATCGTTGCAACTTTGGGTCCTGCGGTAGAAATCCGTGGTGGTAAAAAATTCGGTGAAGATGGATACTGGGGTGAAAAACTTGACGTTGAAGCTTCAGCTCAAAATATTGCGAAATTGATTGAAGCAGGAGCGAACACTTTCCGTTTCAACTTCTCACACGGTGACCACCAAGAACAAGGTGAGCGTATGGCAACTGTTAAACTTGCTGAAAAACTTGCAGGTAAGAAAGTTGGTTTCCTTCTTGATACAAAAGGACCAGAAATCCGTACTGAATTGTTTGAAGGTGACGCAAAAGAATACTCATACAAAACTGGTGAAAAAATCCGTGTTGCAACTAAACAAGGAATCAAATCAACTCGTGAAGTGATTGCTTTGAACGTTGCTGGTGCTCTTGACATCTACGATGATGTTGAGGTTGGTCGCCAAGTATTGGTTGACGATGGTAAACTTGGTCTTCGTGTTGTTGCAAAAGACGATGCAACTCGTGAATTTGAAGTTGAAGTTGAAAACGATGGAATTATCGCTAAACAAAAAGGTGTAAACATCCCTAACACTAAAATTCCTTTCCCAGCTCTTGCTGAACGTGACAACGATGATATCCGTTTCGGTTTGGAACAAGGTATCAACTTCATCGCGATCTCATTTGTACGTACTGCTAAAGACGTGAATGAAGTTCGTGCAATCTGTGAAGAAACTGGTAATGGTCACGTTCAATTGTTCGCTAAAATCGAAAACCAACAAGGTATCGACAACTTGGATGAAATCATTGAAGCTGCTGACGGTATCATGATTGCTCGTGGTGACATGGGTATCGAAGTACCATTCGAAATGGTTCCAGTTTACCAAAAAATGATCATCACTAAAGTGAACGCAGCTGGTAAAGTTGTTATCACAGCAACAAACATGCTTGAAACAATGACTGAAAAACCACGTGCCACTCGTTCAGAAGTATCAGACGTATTTAACGCTGTTATCGACGGTACTGACGCTACAATGCTTTCAGGTGAGTCTGCAAACGGTAAATACCCACTTGAGTCAGTAACAACAATGGCTACAATTGACAAGAACGCACAAACTCTTCTTAACGAATACGGACGTTTGAACTCAGATACATTCGAACGTAACTCTAAGACAGAAGTTATGGCTTCAGCTGTTAAAGATGCTACAAACTCAATGGATATCAAATTGGTTGTTACTTTGACTAAGACTGGTCACACTGCTCGTTTGATCTCTAAATACCGTCCAAATGCTGATATCTTGGCATTGACATTTGACGAATTGACAGAACGTGGATTGATGTTGAACTGGGGTGTTATCCCAATGTTGACAGAAGCACCTTCATCAACTGACGATATGTTCGAAATTGCTGAACGTAAAGCAGTTGAAGCTGGTCTTGTTGAGTCTGGTGACGATATCGTTATCGTTGCAGGTGTACCACTTGGAGAAGCTGTCCGTACAAACACAATGCGTATCCGTACAGTACGTTAATCTAAACTTTTAAAAGCCTATCATACCAAGCTTTTGTGCTTGTGTGATGGGTCTTTTTTCTATTTTAGAAGATAAAAAGAGAGTGATTTTTATTAAACAGAAATGGGAAAAATAGGAGAACTATGGTATAATAGAATGTAGAGACCTTTTTAGTAAATTTTGAAAGAGTATAACATGAGAAAAATTGTCATCAATGGTGGACATCCATTGCAAGGTGAGATCACCATTAGCGGTGCTAAGAATAGTGTTGTAGCATTAATCCCTGCTATTATACTGGCAGATGATGTTGTCACTTTGGATTGTGTCCCAGATATTTCAGACGTTGCTAGTCTTGTAGAAATTATGGAAATCATGGGAGCGAAAGTAAAACGCTACGATGATGTTTTGGAGATTGATCCGAGAGGTGTTCAAAACATTCCTATGCCTTATGGCAAGATCAATAGCCTTCGTGCTTCTTATTATTTCTATGGAAGTCTGTTAGGTCGCTTTGGTGAAGCTACAGTTGGACTTCCTGGTGGATGTGATCTGGGACCTCGTCCGATTGACCTTCACCTAAAAGCCTTTGAAGCCATGGGAGCCAAGGTAAGCTATGAGGGAGATAATATGAATTTATCTGCCCAAGGTAAGGGACTTCACGGCGCAAGTATTTACATGGATACCGTCAGTGTTGGTGCAACGATTAATACCATGATTGCGGCTGTTAAGGCTAAGGGACGGACTGTTATTGAAAATGCGGCTCGTGAACCAGAAATCATCGATGTGGCTACCCTTTTGAATAACATGGGGGCTCACATTCGTGGTGCTGGTACAGATCTTATCATTATTGATGGTGTCGAGAAACTCATGGAACTCGTCACCCAGTAATACCAGATCGTATCGAAGCTGGAACCTATATATCACTTGCTGCAGCGGTTGGTAAAGGAATCCGTATTAACAACGTTCTCTATGAACACTTAGAAGGCTTTATCGCCAAACTAGAAGAAATGGGCGTTCGTATGACGGTCTCAGAAGACAGTATCTTCGTTGAAGAGCAGTCTGATTTGAAGGCCATCAATATCAAAAACAGCTCCCTATCCAGGATTTGCAAACCGATTTGCAACAACCAATCACACCACTTTTACTAACTGCTCAAGGTCGTGGTACTATTATTGATACCATTTACGAAAAACGTGTCAACCATGTCTTTGAGTTAGCAAAAATGGACGCGGATATTGCGACTACAAATGACCATATTTTCTACACTGGTGGGCGAATTCTACATGGTGCCAAGGTGAAAGCTACAGACTTGCGAGCTGGTGCTGCACTTGTGATTGCTGGACTGATGGCTCAAGGCCAGACTGAAATTACAAATATTGAGTTTATCCTTCGTGGCTACTCAGATATTATTGAAAAATTACGTAGTCTTGGAGCGGATATTACACTCGTTGAAGACTAAACCGTTGAGGTGATTATGAATATTTGGACCAAATTAGCAATGTTTTCTTTTTTTGAAACGGAGCGCTTGTATTTGCGTCCTTTCTTTTTTAGTGACAGTCAAGCGTTTTACGATATTGCTTCAAATCCGGAAAATCTGCAGTTTATTTTTCCCAGTCAAGCAAGTTTGGAAGAAAGTCAATACGCACTTGCTAACTATTTTATGAAGAATCCTCTAGGTGTTTGGGCAATTTGTCTCCAAGGAAATCAGGAAATGATTGGTTCCATCAAATTTGAAAAGATTGATGAAATCAAAAAAGAAGCAGAAATTGGTTATTTCTTAAAAAAGGATTCTTGGTCACAAGGTTTTATGACAGAAGTGGTTACCAAGCTATGTCAGCTTTCATTTGAAGAATTTGGTTTAAAACAATTATCCATCATCACTCATTTGGAGAATCAAGCTAGTCAAAAAGTAGCCTTAAAATCAGGCTTTAACCTAGTCCGACAGTTTAAGGGGAGCGATCGCTATACACGTAAAATGAGAGACTATCTTGAATTTCGATACATAAAAGGAGAATTCAATGAGTAAACACCAGGAAATTTTGTCCTATCTGGAAGAGTTACCAATTGGGAAGAGAGTTAGCGTTCGCAGTATTTCCAATCACCTAGGTGTTAGTGACGGAACAGCCTACCGAGCTATCAAAGAAGCTGAAAATCGTGGCATCGTTGAAACTCGGCCACGTAGTGGAACCATACGAGTCAAGTCCCAGAAAGTGACTATTGAGCGGCTAACTTATGCTGAAATTGCTGAAGTAACTTCCTCCGAAGTTTTGGCTGGTCAGGAAGGGCTTGAGAGAGAGTTTAGCAAAATTCTCCATTGGGGCTATGACAGAGCAGAATATCTTGTCCTATCTGAATGATGGCGGTTTGTTAATCGTTGGAGACCGTACTCGTATTCAACTTTTGGCTTTGGAAAATGAAAACGCAGTTCTGGTGACGGGTGGTTTTCATGTGCATGAGGATGTACTGGAACTTGCTAATCAGAAAGGAATCCCTGTTTTACGAAGCAAGCATGATACCTTTACAGTTGCGACCATGATCAATAGAGCTTTGTCAAATGTGCAGATTAAGACAGACATTTTAACAGTTGAAAAGCTCTATCGTCCTAGCCATGAGTATGGTTTTTTGAGGGAAACGGACACAGTGAAAGACTATTTGGACTTGGTACGTAAGAACAGGAGTAGTCGTTTCCCAGTCATTAACCAACACCAAGTGGTTGTTGGGGTTGTTACCATGCGAGATGCGGGAGATAAATCACCCAGCACAACGATTGACAAGGTGATGACTCGTAGTATCTTTGTAACAGGCTTAGCGACCAATATTGCCAATGTCAGTCAACGAATGATTGCAGAAGACTTTGAGATGGTTCCTGTCGTCAGAAGTAATCAAACCTTACTCGGTGTCGTAACACGACGAGATGTCATGGAAAAGATGAGCCGTTCCCAAGTTTCTGCTTTGCCGACTTTCTCAGAGCAAATCGGGCAAAAACTCTCTTATCATCATGATGAAGTCGTCATAACTGTTGAGCCCTTCATGCTGGAGAAAAATGGTGTCCTTGCTAATGGAGTCTTGGCTGAAATCCTCAACCATATGACCCAAGACCTCGTTGTCAATAGCGGACGTAATCTCATCATTGAACAGATGTTGATTTATTTCTTGCAGGCTGTACAGATAGATGATACTCTGCGGATTCAGGCTCGTATTATTCACCACACGAGACGCTCAGCTATTATTGATTATGATATTTATCATGGTCATCAGATTGTTTCAAAAGCAAATGTTACGGTTAAAATTAATTAGAATCTAGGAGAAAAAATGATAACTTTAAAATCAGCACGTGAAATCGAAGCCATGGACAAGGCTGGTGATTTCCTAGCAAGTATCCATATCGGCTTACGTGATTTGATTAAGCCAGGCGTGGATATGTGGGAAGTTGAAGAGTACGTTCGTCGACGTTGTAAAGAGGAGAATTTCCTTCCTTTACAGATTGGTGTGGATGGTGCTGTCATGGATTACCCCTATGCCACTTGTTGCTCTCTCAATGACGAAGTAGCTCACGCTTTCCCACGTCATTACATCTTGAAAGATGGCGATTTGCTCAAGGTTGACATGGTATTGGGTGGTCCGATTGCCAAATCCGACCTCAATGTATCTAAACTCAACTTTAACAATGTTGAGCAAATGAAAAAATACACCCAAAGTTATACTGGTGGTTTAGCTGACTCATGTTGGGCTTATGCGGTTGGTACACCGTCTGAAGAAGTGAAAAACCTGATGGACGTAACCAAGGAAGCTATGTATATAGGGATTGAGCAAGCAGTTGTCGGCAATCGTATCGGTGATATCGGTGCAGCCATTCAAGAATACGCTGAAAGTCGCGGTTATGGGGTTGTACGTGATTTGGTTGGTCATGGTGTTGGTCCAACTATGCACGAAGAACCAATGGTTCCTAACTACGGTATTGCAGGTCGTGGACTCCGCCTCCGTGAAGGAATGGTACTAACCATTGAACCCATGATCAATACTGGTGACTGGGAAATTGATACAGATATGAAGACTGGCTGGGCTCATAAGACTATTGATGGCGGCCTATCTTGTCAATATGAACACCAGTTCGTGATTACCAAAGACGGTCCTGTTATCCTGACCAGTCAAGGTGAAGAAGGAACGTATTAAAATGTGCTCTTTGTCAACTGTAGTGGGTTGAAGTCAGCTAAGATCTAGAAAGGACAAATTTCGTCCTTTCTTTTTTGATGTTGAGAGCGATGAAAATCCGTTTTTTGAAGTTTTCAAAGTTCCGAAAACCAAAGGCATTTCGTTTGATAAGTTTGATGAGATTATTAGTCGCTTTTCATTATAGATCTTATGGGACTTTTTTGTACAAGGTTTCTAAATAAACTGATTAAATTCCTATTTTTCCCTATCATTGTCCCTGTTTTTTCTGGAATTTTGGGTCTATAATAGTCCTATCAAATCAAAGAATGGAGGAAGGCAATGGATAATATAATCTTTTTTATCAGTGTTTTTCTTGCTGGAATTATTTCCTTCTTTTCTCCTTGTATTTTACCCTTGTTGCCAGTCTATGCGGGGGTTTTACTTGATGACAAAGATGGTTCTCAGACTTCCAGCGGAAAATTTTCAATCTCACTTGTTAGTTTATTGCGGACTCTAGCCTTTATAGCGGGAATTTCTTTTATCTTTATCTTACTGGGCTATGGAGCTGGTTTTTTAGGCAATTTGCTGTATGCTTCTTGGTTTCAGTATGTGACGGGTGCGGTTATTATCCTCTTGGGCTTACACCAGATGGAAGTTTTACATTTGCAGGGGCTCTACAAGGAAAGAAGGCTACAACTAAAGAGACAGGGAAAAAAGGGTAACGGCTATAGTCAGGCATTTTTACTGGGGTTGACCTTTAGTTTTGCTTGGACGCCATGTGTGGGGCCAGTTCTGGGGTCTGTTTTAGCCTTGGCGGCTTCAGGTGGTTCAGGAGCTTGGCAGGGTGCTGGTCTCATGTTAGTCTATACGTTGGGTTTGGCACTACCATTTTTGGTTCTAGCTTTCGCCTCCAGCTATATTTTGAGACATTTCCGAAAACTTCATCCTTATCTCGGAACCCTCAAAAAAGTGGGTGGTTTGCTCATTATCGTAATGGGAATTTTGGTGCTTTTGGGAAATGCTTCCATTTTGACTACATTATTTGAATAGAGAGGAAAAAGAAATGAAAAAATGGCAAACATGTCTCCTTGGAGTAGGCTCAATTTGTTGCTTGGCAGCCTGTTCGGCTAAAAACATGTCAGACGAGTCTACTATGAAGGAGCAATCCAAAACAGAACAAGTTAGTTCGAAAACTGCGACTAAAGGTCAGGAAGTCGCTGATTTTGAACTGACAGGTGTAGATGGCAAGACCTATCGTTTGTCTGATTACAAGGGCAAGAAAGTTTATCTCAAATTCTGGGCTTCTTGGTGTTCCATCTGTCTAGCCAGTCTTCCAGATACGGATGAAATTGCTAAAGAAGCTGGTGATGACTATGTGGTCTTGACAGTGGTATCTCCTGGACACAAGGGGAGCAATCTGAAGCGGACTTTTAAGAATTGGTACAAGGGATTGGATTATAAAAAATTTTCCAGTTCTAATTGATCCATCAGGTAAACTCTTGGAAAGTTATGGTGTCCGTTCTTATCCGACTCAAGCCTTTATAGACAAGGAAGGCAAGCTGGTCAAAACGCAACCAGGTTTTATGGATAAGGATATGATTTTAAAAGAATTGAAAAGAAATGGGGTGAGAAAGGCTATGAATGATAAAGTAAAACTTTTTGTCTTGGCAGGGGTCATTCTCCTAGCCATAACCGGTTTCTATTTTCTATTGATGCGAAATGCAGGGCAGACAGACAGCTCGCAAATTGAGAAAGCGTCAGTTAGCCAAGGAGGAAAAACAGTGAAAAAAACAGAAGTGAGTAAAGACGCAGACTTGCACGAAATTTATCTAGCTGGGGGATGTTTCTGGGGAGTGGAGGAATACTTCTCACGCGTGTCTGGAGTAACCGATGCCGTTTCAGGCTATGCAAACGGAAGAGGGGAAACAACCAAGTACGAATTGATTAACCAAACAGGACATGCGGAGACTGTCCATATCACCTATGATGCCAATCAAATTTCCCTCAAGGAAATTCTGCTTCATTACTTCCGCATTATCAATCCAACCAGCAAAAATAAACAAGGAAATGATGTGGGGACCCAGTATCGTACTGGTGTTTATTACACAGATGATAAGGATTTGGAAGTAATCAACCAAGTCTTTGATGAAGTTGCTAAAAAATATAACCAACCTCTGGCAGTTGAAAAGGAAAACTTGAAGAATTTTGTGGTGGCTGAGGATTATCACCAAGACTACCTCAAGAAAAATCCAAATAGCTACTGTCATATCAATGTCAATCAAGCTGCCTATCCCGTCATTGATGCCAGCAAATATCCTAAACCAAGCGATGAAGAATTGAAAAAGACCTTGTCACCTGAGGAGTATGCAGTTACCCAGAAAAATCAAACAGAACGAGCTTTTTCAAACCGCTATTGGGATAAATTTGAATACGGTATCTATGTGGATGTAGCTACTGGTGAACCCCTCTTTTCATCAAAAGGACAAGTTTGAGTCTGGTTGTGGCTGGCCTAGTTTCACCCAACCCAATCAGTCCCAGATGTTGTCACTTACAAAGGAAGATAAGTCTTACAATATGACGCGCATGGAAGTGAGAAGCCGAGTTGGAGATTCTCACCTTGGCCATGTCTTTACGGATGGGACTACAGGACAAGGGTGGCTTGCGCTACTGTATCAATAGTCTTTCTATCCGCTTTATTCCCAAAAGACCAAATGGCAGAAAAAGGTTATGCCTATTTACTAGATTATGTTGATTAAGAAGCTTTCCTAAGCAGTTAGAGGAGAATTTTTGCTATACTGATACTAGTAAGTGACAAAGGAGCAGAGCATGACCTACACAATCTTAATCGTAGAAGATGAGTATCTGGTAAGACAAGGATTGACCAAGCTGGTTAATGTAGCAGCCTACGATATGGAAATCATCGGTCAGGCTGAAAATGGAAGACAGGCTTGGGATTTGATTCAAAAGCAGGTGCCAGATATCATTTTAACCGATATCAATATGCCTCAGCTAAATGGCATCCAGTTGGCCAGGCTGGTCCGAGAAACCTATCCCCAGGTGCATCTGGTATTTTTGACGGGTTACGATGATTTTGATTATGCCTTGTCTGCTGTCAAACTCGGTGTGGATGACTACTTGCTCAAGCCCTTTTCTCGTCAGGATATTGAGGAAATGTTAGGGAAAATCAAGCAAAAACTAGACAAGGAAGAAAAGGAAGAGCAGTTACAAGATTTATTAACCGATAAGTTTGAGGGAAATATTGCTCAGAAAATCCAGTCCCATCTAGCTGACAGTCAGTTTAGTTTGAAGTCTTTGGCCAGTGACCTAGGTTTTAGTCCGACTTATTTGAGTTCCTTGATTAAGAAAGAGTTGGGGCTGCCTTTTCAGGATTATCTGGTGAGAGAGCGTGTCAAACAAGCCAAGCTCTTGCTTCTGACCACAGATTTAAAGATTTATGAGATAGCCGAAAAGGTTGGTTTTGAAGATATGAACTATTTTACTCAACGTTTTAAACAGATTGCAGGTGTGACACCTCGTCAGTTTAAGAAGGGAGAAGGTCGATGAAGCGTTCTTCTCTTTTAGTCAGAATGGTTATTTCCATCTTTCTGGTCTTTCTCATTCTACTAGCTCTGGTTGGGACTTTCTATTATCAATCTAGTTCAGCAGCCATTGAGGCTACTATCGAGGGTAATAGCCAAACGACAATTAGCCAGACTAGCCACTTTATTCAGTCTTATATCAAAAAATTAGAAACCACCTCTACCAGTTTGACCCAGCAGATGGATGTCCTAGCCTATGCTGAGAATCCTAACCAAGACCAAGTCAAGGGAATCCGAGATCTGTTTTTGACTATCTTAAAGGCAGACCAGGACTTGAAAACGGTGGTACTGGTCACCAAATCCGGTCAGGTTATTTCTACAGATGACAGTGTGCAAATGAAAACTTCCTCAGATATGATGGCTGAGGATTGGTACCAAAAGGCTATTCATCAGGGAGCTAAGCCAGTTTTAACCCCAGCTCGTAAATCAGATAGTCAATGGGTCATTTCTGTTACTCAGGAACTTGTTGATGCAAAGGGAGCCAATCTTGGTGTGCTTCGTTTGGATATTTCCTATGAAACTTTGGAAGCCTATCTCAACCAACTCCAGTTGGGCCAGCAGGGCTTTGCCTTTATCATCAATGAAAACCATGAATTTGTCTACCATCCTAAACGTACTGTCTATAGCTCAGCGAGTGAAATGGAGGCCATGAAACCCTACATTGAGACGGGGCAGGGCTATACGCTGGATCACCAATCCTACGTCAGTCAGGAAGAGATTGCAGTAACAGATTGGACGGTCATAGGCGTGTCTTCGTTGGAGAAGTTAGACCAGGTTCGGAGTCAACTCATGTGGACCTTGCTTGGTGCCAGTGCCTTATCTCTTCTTACCTGTCTCTGCTTGGTGTGGTTCAGTCTCAAACGCTGGATTGCCCCTTTGAAGGAGCTAAGAGATACCATGCTGGAAATTGCTTCTGGTACACAAAATCTGCGTGCTAAGGAAGCTGGTGCCTATGAACTGAGAGAAGTGACTCGCCAGTTTAATGCCATGTTGGATCAGATTGATCAGCTGATGGCAGCTATTCGCAGGCAGGAAGAAGCGACCCGGCAGTATGAGCTTCAAGCCTTGTCAAGTCAGATTAACCCCCATTTCCTCTATAACACCTTGGATACTATCATCTGGATGGCTGAATTTCAGGATAGTCAGCGAGTGGTTCAGGTGACCAAGTCCTTGGCAACCTATTTCCGCTTGGCGCTCAATCAAGGAAAGGATTTGATTTACCTGTCTGATGAGATTAATCATGTCCGCCAGTACCTCTTTATCCAGAAACAACGCTACGGAGATAAGCTGGAGTATGAGATTGATGAAGAACCTGCTTTTGATAACCTAGTCTTACCCAAGTTGGTGCTGCAACCTCTAGTAGAAAATGCTCTTTACCATGGCATCAAGGAAAAGGAAGGCCAGGGACATATTAAAGTTTCTGTTCAGAAAAAGGATACAGGGCTTGTTATCCGCATTGAGGATGATGGTGTTGGTTTCCAAGCTGCTGGCGATAGTAGTCAAAGTCAGCTCAAACGTGGGGGAGTTGGCCTTCAAAATGTCGACCAACGACTCAAACTTCATTTTGGAGACAATTACCAGATGAAGATTGATTCTGCACCTTCAAAAGGGACGACGGTTGAAATATACATCAATAAAATAGAAACAAGTTAGCTCCCAGTCAATTCTGGGAGTTTTACTTTGAAAAATTAGAATAATCAGTCCGTCTTGATAAAATCAGTAAAAAAAGATATGATAGATAGTGACAAAAGAGGTATCAAGTATGACGGGAAAAGACATTCAAAGAGAAACAAGCCAGATTGTAAAAGATGTATTAGAAAAGGCTAATTTGAAGCAAGGAGCTATTTTTGTTTTGGGCCTTTCTTCTAGTGAGGTGATAGGTGGCCAGATTGGCAAGGAATCCAGCCAAGAAATTGGGGAAATCATTGTGAAGACAATCCTGGATATCCTGGAAGCGAAAGGCATTCATTTAGCCGTTCAAGGTTGTGAACATGTCAATCGGGCTCTGGTCGTTGAACGTCAAGTGGCGGAGCAGTTTGGGCTAGAAATCGTCAGTGTCCTTCCTACTCTTCATGCAGGAGGTTCAGGTCAGCTAGCTGCCTTTAAGTTCATGAAAGACCCTGTTGAAGTGGAGTTTATCACGGCTCATGTTGGATTGGATATAGGAGATACCGCAATTGGCATGCATGTCAAGCATGTGCAGGTTCCGATTCGACCAGTTTTGCGTGAGATTGGCCATGCCCATGTAACGGCTTTAGCTAGCCGTCCAAAACTCATCGGTGGTGCGCGTGCACAGTATCCTGAAGACTTCATAAGAAAGTCATAAGTGGGCTGAAAGTTATCGTAAGTTAGAGATATTTCAAGTATGTAGAGGTAAAAGGTTGGAAAATTGTGTTTATATCGTTTCAGGTCCCCCAGGCGTTGGAAAGAGCACCGTCAGCAAAGAGTTGGCCTATTCTTTTGACAAAAGTGCAGTTATAGAGGGGGATATGATTTACTTAATGATAAAAAGTGGTCTCGTAGCTCCTTGGGAAGATGATGGATTTTACATGGATTTATTCTGGGATAATATCATCAGTCTGACCAGTAATTTCTTGGATCGTGGCATTACTGTTGTGATAGAATATGTCATATTTGAAGATCAACTGAAGAAAATTGCAGCCTTCTTAAAAGAAAAACGAATTAAGCTAAAATATTGTGTTCTAATGGCTCAAGAAGAAACCTTGAAAGATAGGGATTCTTCTCGAAAAGAAATTGAGAGAACAGGCGATTTATCAATCCAAGCAAGAAATGAGTTTCTAGCTAAAAATAGTGAGAAACATCATTTTCTATTCACAGATGATTTAGATGTCAAGGAAACGGTAAACATCATTAAAACTTCAAATCAATTTTTAATTTCTGAACAGTAAAAGACAGGGAGAGTAAGGGTACAGAAACCAAGACTCTCCCTGTTTTTTTGTTGAATTCTTGTGCAAAGTACTCCAAACAAGACCATCTTTTACAAGAAGAAGGGATGCTATCTGATGGAAAATTGCCAAAAGTAGAAAAAACCAATTTAGAGAAGATTTTTAGTTATAGAAATCAGTAAACAAAGCTGGATTTAGCTGTTCTAGGTCCGCCTTTTTGTGCTATACTTAAGATATGCATAGAAAAACAGTGATTGATTTTAGGGCTTTGGGCGAGAGATACACTTTTACCCAGCCGATCAAAGAGTTAAAAACGAGAGATTTATCAGAAGTGGCGGACTTGCTGGCACAAGTGGAAAGCTACCAAGAGCAAGTAACGGATACCGTAGAAACATTGGATGAGAGGGATTTTAACCAGCATAACGGGGTCTAAACTAGGACGACCTTTATCTTCAGAATAAGTATCTGCGACTAAGTCATAGATGAAGGAAAAATCGACCACTTGCTCAACCTGACGAAGAAAATGGGCTTGCGGAACGAGTTCATCTAGCGTGTAAAAACCAACTTGATTGCGGTTATATTCGAGATTTTCTTTGTGAAACATAGGGAACACCTCACAACTTTTCTTACCTCTATTATACGACTTTACACAAAGAAAAGCCCTTAGAAATTTGTAGTCTAAGGACTTTGTCTTCAATCTGAGGAGCTTAGCTCCTTTTTTGTGTTAAGTTTAGATAAAATAGACAAGCGTAGTAAAGTTGTCACAAATTTTTTTCTTTTGTAGTAAAATAAGATTAGAATTTTTGTGAAAGTAGGTAATTCGTTGGAGTCGATTATATTTCTAGTATCCGTTTTTGGCAGGTATCCTGTCCTTCTTTTTTCACCCTGCATCTTCCCTTTGCTACCTGTCTATGCTGGTATTCTGCTAGATGATCAGGGAAATTCGAAAAGTTTTCGCTTTTTTGGAAGAGACGTTGCATGGTCAGGTTTAATTCGGACCCTGTGCTTTATTGCAGGAATCTCCCTCATTTTCTTTATTTTAGGATTTGGAGCTGGATTCCTAGGGCACATGCTCTATGCAGACTGGTTTTCGTTATGCTATGGGGACAGTCATTATCCTTTTAGGCCTTCACCAGATGGAAATCTTGCATTTTAATAAACTGGAAGTTCAAAAGACAGTCACCTTCAAACAATCAAAGTCTAATCACTATCTGTCAGCCTTTTTACTTGGGATAACCTTTAGTTTTGGCTGGACTCCTTGTATCGGACCAGTTTTGAGTTCGGTCTTGGCTCTTGCAGCTTCTGGAGGGAATGGTGCTTGGCAAGGAGCCTTACTAACCTTAGTGTACACATTGGGAATGGCCCTTCCTTTCCTTGTTTTGGCCTTGGCTTCGGGCTGGATCATGCCCTATTTTAGTAAACTAAAACCCCATATGATCCTACTAAAGAAAATCGGGGGAGCTTTGATTGTTTTGATGGGATTATTATTAATGCTAGGGCAGTTAAATGCCTTGTCAGGAATTCTTGGATAAAAGGAGAAAAAGATGAAAAAAGTTATTTTTGCGGGATTTAGCCTCATGTCTTTATTTTTGTTGATTGCCTGTGGTGAAAAAGAAACCAAACAAACGGAAAGTCCCAAACAGTCTACTGTACAGCAAATCGCAGTCGGTAAGGATGCGCCAGACTTCACCTTGCAGTCTATGGATGGCAAAGAAGTCAAGTTATCAGACTATAAAGGGAAAAAGGTCTATTTGAAATTCTGGGCCTCTTGGTGTGGTCCTTGTCGAAAGAGTATGCCTGAGTTGATGGAATTAGCTGCAAAACAAGATCGAGATTTTGAAATCCTAAGTGTTGTCGCACCAGGGCTACAAGGTGAAAAAACAGTTCAAGACTTTCCAAAATGGTACCAAGAACAAGGATACAAGGATATACCAGTTTTATATGATACGAAAGCAACCACCTTCCAAGCCTACCAAATTCGTAGTATTCCAACAGAATACTTAATTGACAGCCAAGGAAAAATCGGAAAAATCCAATTTGGTGCTATTAGCAATGCAGATGCTGAAGCAGCTTTTAAAGAGATGAAATAGAAAAATCGCGAAAACTCGCGATTTTTTTATAGTTTTTCATTGATAAAGCGGATGAATTGATTCCACCAAACTTTTAAGAAGAAGGCTTTTTTTCTACTTTCTTTTCAGCGACCATTTCAAAAGAAGGTTTTTCAGAAGTGAGATAACCTTGACCGACCAAATCTTGGTCATCATAGGTTAGATGACCAACAACAGTTTCAGCTTCTAGTGGCGCTGTCTCGGCCTTGGTTTTTGGAGTAAATTGCAGGCTTGATGATGCTCGACTTCCCAATCGTTGTATGACAGTGACATCAGATTTAGCAACAGCAGTTACGGTATCTTCCTTCCCATCAAGTACAGAAACTTTGCTATCTTTGTAGGCTTCTCCCTTCTGGACAATCGTTTTGAGAGCATAATTAGATGTTATATAGTCCAAAAGAGAAGAAGTAGCAGTAAAGCGAGCGTAAGGATTGCTGTTTTGCTGGTCAGCGTTTAAGACAACTGTGATGATTCGCATACCTTTTTCGGTAGTTGTTCCAACGAAAGAAGCCCCCGCCTTGTCTGTTGTACCAGTTTTGAGCCCATCAACTCCACCTCTATATGCTGGCATCCCTTCCAACATATAGTTAGTAGAGTGAATTTCCATACCAGCAAATGTTGATGAAGATTTCTTGGTTATTTCTAAAACTTGAGGGTAATCTCTGATGAGATTTCGAGCGATGATTGCAACATCGTAAGCACTTAGTTTGTTTTCCTCATCCTTTTTGGAACCAGGATAGATATTATTTCCAAGTGTTTCGTTATTAAGTCCAGTAGTATTGACAATAGTAGCATCTTTGATACCCCATTCAGAAGTTTTCGCCCTCATCTTGTCAACGAAGTCTTTTCTCTGAACCAGCAATTTTTTTCAGCAAGAGCAATGGCTGCACTATTGGCACTTGATACTAGAGTTGCTTCCAATAATTGCTCCACTGTATACTTGCGCGCTTCCATAGGAACATTACTAGCCTCAGAATTGGTTGTGAGTTGGTATGGATAGTCAGAGATATCAACTGGAGTAGATAGGCTAATGGTCCCTTGTTCCAAGGCTTCATAGACTAGGTAGACAGTGAGAATCTTGGTGATAGAAGCAATTTCTACAGGCTGATTTGCATCTTTCTCGTAGAGGATTTTTCCAGTTGTAGCCTCGACAGCAATGGCATGTTTAGCAGCAACGTCAAAATCTTGCGCAGATACAGTGGGGAATGGCTGTACCAAAAATGATAAGAGTTAGTAAGGTTAAAATTATTTTCTTCATAGTAGTTTTATTCTATCACAAAGCGAAAAAAATATTCTTGTTTTTTTATAGTAAAGCCATCTTATCTTTTTGAAGAATTATGGTAAAATAGAAGGAAGGAGGCGCCTATGTTCCGTAGAAACAAGTTATTTTTTTGGACAGCTGAAAATTTTACTATTAACTCTTATTTTTCTATCTTTGGAGAGATGGGAGCGATTGTCACACCTTTTTGTGATGGTAGCTAATACCATTATGATTCCATTTTTTGCTCGGAGGATTCTTTCTATTACCTGACAAATCCCATCGTAACATTTTCTAGAAAAGAAATGTAAAGTCAATCGTTTGATAGGTGTGCTCATCACACTTTGTGCCTTGATTGGTACAATAGTAGTAGGGGTAGTCTACTTGCTACCGATTTTTGATTAATCAGTTGACAAGCTTGATTGTTTTCTAGCCAGAATATCTATAGCCGCTTGCAAGATTTGATATATGATTTATCAATGAATCCAATCTTTCAAAATATTGATATTCAAAAAACCATTCAACAGTTGAATTTATCTTACGTTGATATTTTACAAAATATTCTCAACAGTGTGAGCAATAGTTTGGGCAGCGTTCTTTCAGCCTTGTTTAGTACTGTTTTGATTCTCATTATGACACCAGTCTTTTTGATTTATTTCTTGCTTGATGGTCATAAATTCCTTCCGATGTTGGAACGAACAGTCCTAAAACATGATAAATTAAACTTCTCCAGTCTCTTGAAGAATCTGAACGCCACTATTGCACGTTATATCAGTGGGATTGCGATTGATGCTGTTATTATCGGATGTTTGGCCTATATTGGATACAGTACGATAGGGTTGAAATATGCTCTAGTCTTTGCTATTTTTTCTGGTTTGGCAAATCTGATTCCTTATGTTGGACCAAGTATCGGTCTGATTCCCATGATTATTGCCAATGTCTTTACTGATCCGCACAGAGTTCTCATTGCAGTAATTTATATGCTGATTATCCAACAGGTGGATGGGAATATCCTCTACCCTCGTATCGTCGGAGGGGTTATGAAGGTTCATCCAATCACCATTCTGGTCCTTCTCTTACTTTCTAGCAATATTTATGGTGTTATCGGAATGATTGTAGCAGTGCCAACATATTCTATCCTAAAAGAAATTACTAAGTTCTTGGCGAAATTATATGAAAATCATAAAGAAGCCAAAGAAAAAGAACTGGAAAAATCAGAATCAATCTAAAAATCAGGGAGACCTGATTTTTTTTGATAAAAAGACTTGAGGTTAGACTAGTCAAAAGTGATTTAAATGATTCTGTTGGAGAAGGAAAAGAATGGGAAATTATGAGATTTAGAATAATTCACAAAATGTGTGAAAAACACTTGCAATTTAGCTGAAATTTGATAAAATAGTAAGGAAAGTTAGACTGTATTGCCTACTGTCTATCTATAAAATATATTTTATTGGAGGCTTTTACTCAAATGGCAAAAGAAAAATACGATCGTAGTAAACCACACGTTAACATTGGTACTATCGGACACGTTGACCACGGTAAAACTACCCTAACTGCAGCTATCACAACTGTTTTGGCACGTCGCTTGCCTTCAGCAGTTAACCAACCTAAAGACTATGCGTCTATCGATGCTGCTCCAGAAGAACGCGAACGCGGTATCACTATCAACACTGCGCACGTTGAGTACGAAACTGAAAAACGTCACTATGCCCACATCGACGCTCCAGGACACGCGGACTACGTTAAAAACATGATCACTGGTGCCGCTCAAATGGACGGAGCTATCCTTGTAGTAGCTTCAACTGACGGACCAATGCCACAAACTCGTGAGCACATCCTTCTTTCACGTCAGGTTGGTGTTAAACACCTTATCGTCTTCATGAACAAAATTGACTTGGTAGACGACGAAGAATTGCTTGAATTGGTTGAAATGGAAATCCGTGACCTCTTGTCAGAATACGACTTCCCAGGTGACGATCTTCCAGTTATCCAAGGTTCAGCTCTTAAAGCTCTTGAAGGTGACTCTAAATACGAAGACATCATCATGGAATTGATGAACACTGTTGATGAGTACATCCCAGAACCAGAACGTGACACAGACAAACCATTGCTTCTTCCAGTCGAAGACGTATTCTCAATCACTGGACGTGGTACAGTTGCTTCAGGACGTATCGACCGTGGTACTGTTCGTGTCAACGACGAAATCGAAATCGTTGGTATCAAAGAAGAAACTCAAAAAGCAGTTGTTACTGGTGTTGAAATGTTCCGTAAACAACTTGACGAAGGTCTTGCTGGAGATAACGTAGGTGTCCTTCTTCGTGGTGTTCAACGTGACGAAATCGAACGTGGACAAGTTATCGCTAAACCAGGTTCAATCAACCCACACACTAAATTCAAAGGTGAAGTTTACATCCTTACTAAAGAAGAAGGTGGACGTCACACTCCATTCTTCAACAACTACCGTCCACAATTCTACTTCCGTACTACTGACGTTACAGGTTCAATCGAACTTCCAGCAGGTACTGAAATGGTAATGCCTGGTGATAACGTGACTATCGACGTTGAGTTGATCCACCCAATCGCCGTAGAACAAGGTACTACATTCTCTATCCGTGAGGGTGGACGTACTGTTGGTTCAGGTATGGTTACAGAAATCGAAGCTTAATTCGATTTAGTTCCCAGAAGAACAATTATTTAAGTCAGACACTAAAACGAATCTTGCTTTGCAAGGTTCTTTTTTCTTCTTGCTCTATTTGAAGTGTCTCTACTCTAGCAGTATAATCGATTTTTTTGGTATAATAAAAAGTTATGGAAATCGAAAAACCAATCGTATGAACGCTCTTTTTGAATTTTATGCGGCGCTTTTTGACAGACAAGCAAATGAATTATATAGAGCTCTACTACGCTGATGATTATAGCCTTGCTGAGATTGCTGAAGAGTTTGGTGTCAGTCGTCAGGCTGTCTATGATAATATCAAGCGGACAGAAAAGATTCTGGAAGATTATGAGATGAAATTGCACATGTACTCGGACTACATTGTCCGTAGTCAGATTTTTGACCAGATTTTGGAGCGCTATCCCAAGGATGACTTTCTGCAGGAGCAGATAGAAATTCTAACAAGCATTGATAATAGAGAATAAGAGGAAGAAAAATGGCATTTGAAAGTTTAACAGAACGTTTGCAGAACGTCTTTAAAAATCTACGCAAAAAAGGAAAAATCTCTGAGGCTGATGTCCAAGAAGCAACCAAAGAGATTCGCTTGGCCTTGCTTGAGGCCGATGTTGCTTTGCCCGTTGTAAAGGACTTTATCAAGAAAGTTCGTGAGCGTGCAGTCGGACATGAAGTCATTGATACCCTTAATCCTGCGCAACAGATTATTAAAATCGTTGATGAGGAACTGACTGCTGTTTTAGGTTCTGATACGGCAGAGATTATCAAGTCTCCTAAGATTCCGACGATTATCATGATGGTCGGTTTGCAGGGGGCTGGTAAAACAACCTTTGCAGGTAAATTGGCCAACAAACTCAAGAAAGAAGAAAATGCCCGTCCTTTGATGATTGCGGCGGATATCTATCGTCCAGCAGCCATTGACCAGCTCAAAACTCTTGGGCAACAGATTGATGTGCCTGTTTTTGCTCTTGGGACAGAGGTTCCAGCTGTTGAGATTGTTCGTCAAGGTTTGGAACAAGCCCAAGCTAATCATAATGACTATGTCTTGATTGATACGGCAGGTCGTTTGCAGATTGATGAGCTTTTGATGAATGAACTTCGTGACGTGAAAGCCTTGGCTCAACCAAATGAAATCTTGCTTGTCGTTGATGCCATGATTGGTCAGGAAGCGGCCAATGTTGCGCGTGAGTTTAATGCTCAGTTGGAAGTCACTGGGGTCATCCTTACCAAGATTGATGGGGATACTCGTGGTGGTGCGGCTCTATCGGTTCGTCACATCACTGGAAAAGCAATCAAGTTCACTGGTACAGGTGAAAAAATTACAGATATCGAAACCTTCCACCCAGACCGTATGTCTAGCCGTATCCTTGGTATGGGGGATATGCTCACTTTGATTGAGAAAGCTTCTCAGGAATACGATGAGCAAAAAGCCCTTGAAATGGCTGAGAAGATGCGTGAAAACACCTTTGATTTCAATGATTTCATTGATCAGTTGGATCAGGTGCAAATATGGGGCCGATGGAAGACTTGCTCAAGATGATTCCAGGTATGGCTAACAATCCAGCCCTTCAAAACATGAAGGTAGATGAGCGTCAGATTGCTCGCAAACGTGCTATTGTGTCTTCAATGACACCTGAAGAACGTGAAAATCCAGATTTGTTAAATCCGAGCCGTCGCCGTCGTATCGCTGCAGGTTCTGGGAATACCTTTGTCGAAGTTAATAAATTCATCAAAGACTTTAACCAAGCTAAACAGCTTATGCAGGGTGTTATGTCTGGGGATATGAACAAGATGATGAAGCAGATGGGAATCAATCCAAACAATCTTCCTAAAAATATGCCAAATATGGGAGGAATGGATATGTCTGCCCTTGAAGGAATGATGGGACAAGGTGGTATGCCTGACTTATCAGCTCTAGGAGGAGCGGGAATGCCAGATATGAGCCAGATGTTTGGTGGTGGACTAAAAGGTAAAATCGGTGAATTTGCTATGAAACAGTCCATGAAACGCATGGCTAACAAAATGAAGAAAGCGAAGAAGAAACGCAAATAAAAAAGGAAAGCAGAAGTGCTTTCCTTTTTGATATAGAATATGTGCTTTCTATGATTAGGCAATTTTCTTAATCGAAAAATTGACTAAATAGAAAGAGAGATTTCAAATCCTTGCGTCCATTCGGATTTTACTGTGATTTCGATTTTTAAAGCATCTGCTAATTGTTTGACTAGATAGAGCCCCATACCTGTTGATTTTTTCCTTGTATCACCTGAATCACCTGTAAAGCCTTTTTCAAAGATATGAGGAAGGTCACAGGCTTTAACTCCGCAACCATTATCCCTAATAATCAGACTTGTGCGCCCCTTATCTTTTGACATAGAAATACTGAGTTCGGGCTTGTCAGAGCTATATTTAAGGGCGTTGGCGAATATTTGAGAGAGGATAAATTCAAAACTGCGTTGATCGGTGTAGCAGATTCCTTGTATGTTCTCTAGCTGAATCGTAAATTTCTTTTCTTTGAGCAAGGGATCAAAGTTTTCCAAAAGATCTTGGATACACTCTTGGAGGTCAAGGTCTTCAAATAGAAAATCATTTTTTTCACTTTTCACCCTGTAATAGAATAGTATCTGTGATACATTTCCTTGGATTTGATTTTTCACATAGTCCAACTTAAAAGTTGTATCCTTTGGCAACTGGTCACTTTGATTGTCCAAAAGGAGGGAAAGAAGGGATAGAGGGAGTTTGATTTCATGAGCCCATTTTTCAACATAGTCCTCGTATTCGGCTAGTAATGAGTTGAGCTTTCCTATTTCCGCTTGCCTTTGATAAAGCGCATTTGCGATTTCTTCGATGTTTTCTTTCTCTGAGGCACTTGATAAACGCAATAATTCCAGCTCAGTATCGACCTTGGGATTGGCTATGAAGGCTTTATAGGCAGCGGATTTTTTTCTTTCTTTTCTTATCAGTAGGAATGATAGGATGAAAAAGAGCAGGACAGTAGCTAAAAGATAGAGAATGATGAGGGCTTGAAACTTTCTCACGTCTGAAAGCCAAAGCAGGACAGCTGTGAATAGATCAAATGCTAAGAGAACAAGTAACCAAGGCAGATAGGTAGCCAAATATTTAGGATTCTGTTTCATATTCCCTTTCCTCTTCCAATTTGTAACCGATGCCTCTGACGGACTTGACTTGAAGTGCAATACCAGCCTGTTTCATCACCTTTTTGAGTCTTGCAATATTTACTTGAAGGGCATTTTCATCTATGAACTCAGTTGTATTCCACAGTTTCATGCTTAGTTCTTCTTTTGTGACGACAGAATCAGTTGCCACTAATAAAGTTTCTAACAATTTCCCTTGATTTTGGGGGAGTAAAATCGACTGTCCATTGATATAAAGGGTATAGGTCTGTCTATCCAGCAGAAAGTTGTCTTTTTCAAGTAGATTTTGTCTGCCTTCATAGCGTTTCAAGATATTTTCTATACGTGCCAAAAATCTTTCTTTCTTGAAAGGCTTTGTTAGATATTCATCTGCCCCTAATTTCAGAGCGTAGATTTCATCTTTTAATTGTTCACGGGAGGTGAGAACCAATATAGGGACAGAGCGTTTTGACTTGAGATTTTTACAAATTTGAAAACCTGTTTCTCCTGGCAAATTCAAATCCAGTATGATTAGATCTGTATCGTATTGCAGCACTTGCTGGCTTGTATCTTTGAAGTCAGTCAACTTATCAACTTGATAACCCGCTTTCTCTAACAAGATGACAATTTCATCTCGAATCAAGGCTTCATCTTCAATAACCAGAATATGCTTCATATCGGTTCCTCCTTTTCCTATTTTATTCTACCTTATTCATCTCTTTTGGGTTCCATTAATGACAATAAGTACTTGTTGCTATTTTTCTTTACAATTCTGATATAGATGACTTCAAAGCCAGCTAACAGCAGTACGATCAGCATGGCTGTGATAAATCTCTGCCCCTTAAGCATTCTTGCGCTAGTGGGCACTATTCCTGTGAGGAGGGAGCTCACTCCGAAGCTACTACTGATAAGTGCAAGGGCTATTGGTAGACCGAAATACCAGTTGACTTGCTTTTCTGACGATTTACAAAGAGTTTCGTAGTTGGCACCAAGATGGATTAAGGTCTGGTATCGTCTATAGGATTGTCTTTGTCCCATCAAAAACTGAACGCCGATAATTGTATTTGCGACAACAAGGAAGATGATAGACAGATAGATGGTGACATAGCTGGCAGAGATAATGTAAAACAATTGTCTTCCCATATTTTGTATATAGCTTTCATAGCCAAGAGAGGTTTGATTTAGCTTTTTCATTGGTATCTGAGATAGCTCTCATCAAGCCTTTTTCCTTGACTAGCTCAGGAGCCAAGATACCGCTAACATAGTTCGAATAGCGACCGTCTGTATAGCTCATAAAAATCTCATCTGGAACTATGAGAGCGACAGAGAGGGTTATCTCATGATCCGTTACGATTGGCAAAGACTCCACCTCGCCAATCAATTTTACATCATTTCCCATGACTTTGATTTGAGGCTTTGTCTTTAGGACAGAGTTGACAAGACTTTCATCTGGCAGAAAATCTTTCCCCATATACAAATATGCTTCCTTATTAGTTAGTTCTAGAGGAGGAAGATTGGCAGCCTTTTTAAGTTCATTGTATTCGGAAACTGGTATGAGGTGGAAATTAGTAGACTGTTTAAATTTATGGAGCAAAACTTCCTTGTTCTTGTTGTCTTTTTGATTTTTCAACTCCTTGATGACCTCTTCAAAGGACACGGATTCGTGTTCTTTAGTTTGGCCTACTTTAATTTGCAGAATCTTTGAAAACTGTGATACTAGTCCGGCAGCTTCAAGCTCTTTTTTAACTGCATTTACATCAAGATTTTCATCTGTTTCCTGCTTACTATCTCTAAATGTATAATCCAATACGTGGGTTTGATTGCCTGAATTGCCGCTTGCAATGGCCACACCTGCTCCAAAGAGGCACAAGGCAGAGAAGATTAAGAGGGAGCAGACAGCCAGTATAGTTGAGCGTTGGATAACTAATTCCTGAATCTGTCTAAAATTATAGGCATGAAGTTTTCGATTGTTTCCAAGCTTGACCAAAAAGTCTATGAATAAACGCATACCAAAGAAGAGTAGGATAGTTCCCAGAGTTCCTAAGAGAACGGTGATGCCCATTGTTATGACATTTTCCCAAGCTCGTCCACTCATACCCATGTAATAGGCTGTTCCTAGAAGCAAAATTCCGAGGACAGAAGCAAGAAGGTACACCCCCTTGGGGAGTAGTTTCTTCATCCCAGAAGGAGAATAGGCGAGCAGGTTTCCGATTTCCATATTGGCAGTCTTTGCACTTAAAAAGGACAAAAAAACAGCTAATTTTACGGCTAGGAAGCCGATGACTGTATAGAGTAGAGCTGTGGTAGATAGAGAAAATTGATGTTCAATAATCCCTAGTCCCACAATTTTAGCGGTTATTAGGCTAATCAATTCTGAAATTAAGATGGAAATAGGAAGTCCTATTCCAAGGGCAAGGACACTGTTTCTCAAATCCTCTAGCAGAAGTAGCAAGAACAGTTTGCTTCTTCGCATTCCCAGTGTGAGATAGACACCAAATTCATGTTTTCTCCTTTCCATCTGCATACTGCTTGAGAAGTAGACTAGAAAAAAGAGAATAAAGAGCGTTGCTACATAAAGAATGGGAATCATGCTAAAGAGTTTATTTACAGCGTCACTTTCTATTTGTTTTAGAAAGTGCATCACATCTTGATGAGACAAAGAAAGGATGATGTAAAAGGAGATAATAGACAGAACCATAGAACTGAAATACAAGCCGTTATTTTTTCGATCTCTCTTGCTATTTCTTGAGACTAATTTAGAAAACATTACCATCACCTCCAGCTAGTGCAGCCATGACCTTTAGTATTCTGTGGTAGAAGTCTTCTTGACTTTCTCTTGGATAATCGCGACGGATTTCATGGAATAGTTTTCCATCTTGGATAAACAAGATGCGGTTGCAAAAGCTAGCTGCTACGGAATCGTGGGTCACCATGAGAATGGTGGTTTCTTCCACTTGATTCATTTCGGATAATTTTTGCATCAAAATGGTCGCATTTTTTGAATCCAAAGCCCCTGTGGGCTCGTCCGCAAATACAATCTTAGGGTCTAAAATTAAGGCGCGCAGTGACTACCCTTGCCGTTGACCACCTGATAATTGAGATGGGAACTTATTTAGAAGTTCAGAAATATCCAGATACTGGGAAAGCAATTCTAACCGAACCTTGCTTTCATTAGTATCGACCTTATGCAAAAGATAAAGGGAAGTAAAATATTCTCTTTGGCAGTCAGATTGTCCAAAAGCTCAAAATTCTGGAAGAGATAGCCAATTTCCTTGCCACGATAATCAGCCAAATGGTTCCCTTTTAACTGACCTAAATCTTTTCCTTGCATTTGAATAGAGCCATCAGTTGGCTTAATAATAGTAGCGAGACAGTTAAGAAGGGTTGTTTTCCCAGAACCGCTACTCCCCATAATTCCTAAGAACTCGCCTTTGACAACTTGAAAAGATATGCCATCCAAGGCTTTGGTAATATTGGGCTCTTTCCCATAATGCTTTTTTAATGATTCTACTCGTAAAATGGTTTCCATGTGAAACACCTCCATTTTTTGTTACTTTCATTATAATATGAATCAGAGTAGAATAATACTTACGGATGATGTAAGAAATCTTTATCGCTGACTTTTATAGTTAGGTTATTGGAGCTATACTTACTATATTATAGCATGGTTTCAGGGATTTAAAAAGAGGAGTTGAGAGTCGAGAAATTTTCCTAATATTGAAATTATAAAAAATAATACCACTGTAGTCCATGCTCCAGCAGTATTATTTTATAGGAAACTCTACTCCCACTCAATTGAGACTGGTATATCCCTATCCCTTGTAAATCAAGGGTTTAGAAGGGTTATATACTTCAATGGGGGGATTTTTCGGGGGGATTGATTTTTTCATATGCTGATTTCAATTAAATTTTACTCTTGTTTCTGATGCGGTTTGTACGGTAATTGCATTTGTAAGTAGTTGAGCTATCTCTTTATCAGCACCACTGTACAAGTACTAATGATAGTCAGCTATCAGGAACATATTCATACGAAAAAAGCGGTATTGATGGTTCTGAAATGGGATTCGAAGACGAAGAATTGACATTGCATTACGAACTAAAAGTAAGTGGTGATGAAAACATATTTAATATCAATCTCCTTTCAGAGATAGGCAATAATGTGAAGTATCTCTATTCCGAGAAAGTAGCTATTGATACAGACAAACAGATTATCAGTGATAACAATGGTACTGAGCTGAAATATTCAGTTTCTGGAGATTCTGTAACAATGCCTGATTTAGCAGGAGATAGTGGTGAAACAGTAACATTAAGTAAATAGAATAAACCAAAAAAGAGCTTGATATGTAATCTATCAGGCTCCATTCTTGTAAGATTGTAAGTAATATTTTATATTAATCATCTAATTACAGTTTTTTTACATTTTTTTATTAATATTTCTGTATTGTCAATTAAAAAAATTTCCCATCATTATTACTAATAAACTCATTGATATATTTAAGAATACAAACATAATGATTATAGTAAACGTTATATGTATTTACATCTAAACAGAAGTGAGTTAAAGCAAATTTAACATGGTCAGTTCGTTTAATATCGGTGAAATCTACGATTTTTTTGCTCTTTTGGTATCAATTTTTCTTTCCTAGAGCATATCTATTCGGAATTTCGTTATTATCACTATTATGAATGATACTATAGTCATTCATAATGGGTGTATTACTTTAAAAATTTTCAAAAAAATGTTCTCTATTAATAAAAAGATTATGGGATTTTAATTCCTTAATTAATTTAATAATGGGTACATACAGGTTTTGTATTAAACATATTAATAGAGGTGATTCTATCTAACTCGTTTGTTAATATTTTTAATTTGCTCGTCATAGCTTGTAAATAAGTTAAAAACCCAGCAATTCATGCGAAAGTAGTCTATTTATTTCTGTAGGAGTCATATTTAAAACATTAGTAATTGCTTCAAAAGAGCAGACAGTTTCACTTCCATATAAAAACCTTTATAATTCTTGATATGATATTAATAAAGCATGAATAGATTTTTTTATACTATAAAAGTCACTAACTTCTTGGACTTGTTCTAAAGTATAGTAATTCTTATCAATTATTTGTTTAAATATATCAGCTAACTTTTTCCTTGTTTCGGAAATATTGGATGTTTCATAAGTTAGAATTCGTCTATTACGTAAATCGAAAGGTAGTTCTGAAACATCGCCAAAATCAGAATTGAACACACAAATAACTCTATCCCACCCTAGACAATTTACTGCATATCCTAATTCAAATAATACGTTAGGGTTAGGAGTTCTTTTACCATTTAAACTACTGTTTATAATTGATATATCTGCTATAAATAGGCCACACTTATCAATTTTTGGTTAATATTGAATCAACAATATCTGGACTACCTAGAACACCTTTTTGTATCTCTGTCAATTTCAGTGATAAGAGAGTACGGAGAATCTTGGTTCATTTTTTTCAATGCTAATTTTATAGAATTCTCAATTAAATTTCTATTTGTTTTTATTCGGTAAGTCAGATTGCCATGAAAAGAATATTGTAGTCATAAAAAAAGCTCCGATAGTTAATCAGTAGAATATTATTTATGAATGAATTTGGTTAGCAATAACTACGATGTTTGAGTTCCTCATTTATTTTTGATAATATAGAAAATTAATATGAGCAGAATGAGATGATAGTCATACTCATATTGCTGAATAGAATCATAAATAGGTACTCCATGCAAATACTTATTTCTGATTCCCCAGCTATTGTCATATGATTTGTTATTTAGGACAAAAATTCAAATAATTAATTTCTTGAATTGAAAATAAGGTATCCGAAAAATATTAACCATCCATTATCAAGCATCCTATCAGCACTGAGTTTTTTTCAGATTCAGATAAAGATATACTATTAACAGAGCCATATAAGAACATTTTTTTCTAAAAAGACTTATTTGGGACATATCTTTAAAAGATATAACACCTGTATCATTTTTGGCAAATTCCAGCATCTATTAGTAGTTTTATGTAATCTATTTGATATTCATGAAAATTTGCATAACTCAAGCATTGTTGTGAAATTAATTCCTTAAAGTTGCTTCCTTTGTATTCCTCATTAATAAAAATGAATAGGACTTTGGTCAGAGAATAATAAATTAACAATCTGTTGAATATTATTATCTGAATTATTCATTGAGAAGTATTTTCTTTTAGTAAAAACTCTGCAAAGATTCAATTGAAGGAGTAGAAGTAATATTATATAAATTTACATCAATAAGCCCTTCTTCACTCAATAATTTGTATTGTTTTCTTAATGATTCTTCGATTCTAAAAAGTGTTGCTGTTTTATTTCCCGTTGTTTCTGAAATTGAAGGCACATCAAAATGTATCCAATCAATACCGTACTGATTAGTCAGGAAAATATCGAAAAACCAAGTAATGAAATCTTCAATTCTTAGACTGAATTTCTGTAGTATTTTTTTGATAAAAGCAATCAGTTTCATCACGTATAGTTGATGCTTGACTGAGAAGTAAAAACCAAATTTATAGTGATTTCTAGTCGAAATGCCTAACGTTCTTTCAAGTACCCCCATCTCTAGTTGAGGAAAGCTTGCTAATGCAAAAGTACCAACACTTGTGCTCAGTTCAAAGTCTTTACAAAAAAATAGTCTAATATATTTTTGAAAATTATGTTTTTCAAAAAGTTTAGCACTATCTATAAAAAGTTGATATTGTATATTCATATTGTTTTTGGCCTAGATCCACCTGTTGCGACTGCAATAGGATTATACAAACCTTTTTTTCAATTCCCTCAATATGAAGTTCCCTACTCTTTTTTTAATTGCGTAATAGTACGCTTCCTTCTTTGTATATACTCTAATATCAACTTGAATTCCAAAATCCTTATCATTAAAAACTAGAATTAAATTCTTGAATTTTTTTGTCAATCAACAGTTTTTTTGTTTATCTGTAAGTTGAAAGTATCTATTCTTATCGAAACCTTTTATAGGGTTTCTTAAAATTTTTAAATAATTTATATTCACATCAGGGGTCACAAATATTTTTTTCAATTAAATCATTCCACTCTAAATTTGTGATATTACTTGGGATAACATTTTTTACATGAATTTGAATCTACAAAATTATCGAGTAATATTTCAAGATGAGAGGGTGAACTCAGAAAAAAATTGCTTAATGAAAGTAGGATACTTTTTTTAGAAAATAGGTATTTTTTTAAGAGATGACATAAATGTAGATTGGATTCTATAAAATATTGCACAAACTCTACTTCACTAATTTTTTTGACCATAGTTAAATAATGTAAATATCTCAAAAAAAGTCTTCACGATAGTTATATTCGCTTTGTAGAAGTTTTTATGTTATTTAAAATCTCATCTTTCGGAGCAGAACCAAAATAATTATTTTGTAGTTGAATCATCGAAGGAAGAGATTTCTTTATTTTTTCAATATAGCTTAGCGACCAGTCAATTGAAAAAAACCTCATTTTCTATGAATTTGATAATATTATAAAATTCAAGGGCTTCCAAAAAAAGAATTTAGACTATAAGAATTCGATAAATAAGCATCTAAAATTTCTTGAATTCTTGGAAAATAGAAACCGATAGATAAGTCATTTACATCATAAAATTTTACTCTAGAAATCATATATTTTTTTACATTTGAAAAAAATAAAATTACGTGCTATAAAAAAATACTTTGTACTTTTTATTATAAAAATCCCTCCAAAAATGTTGGTCAAAAAAATTTTTAACTAACTTTTCGAGGGGATTTAGGGGGGAATCAAATGAAGATACACCCTTTTTAGACTATTTTGTTCCTGCTAAACTGCTGTAGAATCGCTATTTTGAAGGTAAATCAAGCCTCTCCATTACTCCCACTCAACGGTTGCAGGTGGTTTACTTGTAATATCATAGACGATACGGTTAACATGATCCACTTCGTTTACGATACGTACTGAGATTTTTTGAAGGACATCCCATGGAATTTTGGCAAAGTCAGCAGTCATACCATCGATAGAAGTGATCGCACGGATTGCAATCGTGTAGTCATAAGTACGACCGTCACCCATAACGCCGACTGAACGAACGCCTGTGTTAACTGTGAAGTATTGCCAGATATCGCGATCAAGACCAGCTTTAGCAATTTCCTCACGAAGAATAGCGTCTGACTCACGAACGGTTTCAAGTTTTTCTTCAGTAATTTCTCCCATGACACGGATAGCAAGGCCTGGTCCTGGGAATGGTTGGCGCCATACGATATGGTCTGGCATACCAAGCTCTGTACCAAGGGCACGAACTTCGTCTTTATAAAGAGTGTTGAGTGGTTCAATCAATTCAAACTGCATGTCTTCTGGAAGACCACCCACGTTGTGGTGTGACTTGATAGTTTGAGCTGTATCTGTACCAGACTCGATAACGTCTGTATATAAGGTACCTTGAGCAAGGAATTTCACATCTTTGAGCTTGCTTGCTTCGTCATCGAATACATAGACAAATTCATTACCGATGATTTTACGTTTTTGCTCAGGGTCAGAAACACCAGCAAGTTTGTCGAGGAAACGTTTTGCAGCATCTGCTTTAACGATATTTAAACCAAACTTACCACCAAGCATGTCCATAACTTGGTCAGCTTCTCCTTTACGAAGAAGACCGTGGTCTACAAAGATACAGATCAATTGATCGCCAATTGCTTTCTGAAGAAGAACCCCAACAACTGAAGAGTCAACCCCACCTGAAAGGCCAAGAAGGACACGTTTATCTCCAACTGTTTCACGGATTTTTTTGATCTGCATATCAATAAAGTTATCCATTGACCAATCGCCTTTAGCTTTACAGATGTTAAGGGCAAAGTTACGAAGGATATCATTTCCGTATACAGAATGACGAACTTCTGGGTGGAATTGGATACCGTAAATGTGTTTATCTGGATTTTCAATGGCTGCGTAAGGGCAATCAGCTGAAGTCCCTGTACGAACAAAGTCAGCAGGAATCTCAGTAACTGCATCACCATGGCTCATCAAAACAGTCTGTTCATCAGGTGTTGATTCAAAAAGAGCTGATGGTGTGTGAGTTAGGGTTGATTGACCATATTCACGATTTCCAGCATCACCTGCAGGGAACAACTTTTTCCTCCAAGTTTATGGGTCAACAACTGCATACCATAACAGATTCCCAAAATAGGAATTCCAAGTTCGAAAATTTCTGGGTCAATATCGAATGAACCATCTTCGTATACAGAGTTTGGACCACCTGAAAGAATGATTCCTACCGGATTGATTTCACGAACTTCAGCAGCTGAAATTTTATGGCTCTTTAATTCTGAAAAAACACCAATCTCACGGATACGGCGTGAAATCAGCTGGTTGTATTGGCTACCATAGTCCAAAACGATGATTTTTTCTACATCTTGCAAATCAGTTGAAATGTTGCTCATCTTTTTTTCCTTTCTCAAAAAGAAATATCTTTTTTTCCAATATTCTATCACAAATAAGGGCGAATTACCAACTAAACAAGGCAAAGTTTGACTTTTTCTAGTTTATTGGGGTACAATAGAGAAAAGATAGAAATGAAGTGAAAAATATGTTACCCGCTTATATGAAAATCCATGATCAGATTAAAAAGGATATTGACGAACATCGTTGGGCCATTGGTGAGAGACTTCCCAGTGAACGAGATTTAGCAGAGCAGTTTGCGGTTAGTCGCATGACTCTCCGCCAAGCTGTATCTCTGTTAGTCGAAGAAGGCGTCTTAGAGCGCCGCGTAGGAAGTGGCACCTTTGTTTCTAGTACTCGAGTACAAGAAAAGATGCGAGGGACAACCAGTTTTACTGAAATTGTTAAGTCCCAAGGTAAAGTACCCTCTAGCCAGCTCATTTCCTACAGAAAAACAATTCCCAATGAGCAGGAAGTTGCTAAAGCTAAGAATTTCTCCTACCGAAAAATATTATCCGAATGGAACGGGTCCGCTATGCCGACCAAGTTCCTCTAGTTTATGAAGTTGCTTCTATTCCTGAAAAATTCATTAAGGACTTTAAAAAAGAAGAAATCACCAGTCATTTCTTCCAAACCCTGCAAAAACACGGCTACCGTATCGGTAAATCACAGCAGACTATTTACGCTCGTCTAGCTAAAGAAAAGATTGCTCACTATTTGGAAGTTGAAAGAGGACATGCTATTCTTGGATTAACCCAGGTTTCCTATCTAGAAGATGGGACAGCTTTTGAATACGTGAAAAGTCAGTATGTTGGCGAACGTTTTGAATTTTATCTTGAAAATAACTAGTCTAGAAAGGCTAGTTTTTTGATTTCCTAAAAGATTAGAATTGTCAAAACAATCTGTCTAGGCTTGATTTTATGGCTTATTTACTATAAAATGAGAAGGAAAAACGTCAAACTTTTATATTGCAAATAGGAGAAAACATGACAAAAACATTAAAACGTCCTGAGGTTTTATCACCTGCAGGAACTTTAGAGAAGCTAAAAGTAGCTGTTCAGTATGGGGCAGATGCTGTCTTTATCGGTGGTCAGGCCTATGGTCTTCGTAGTCGTGCAGGTAACTTTACTTTCGAACAGATGGAAGAAGGCGTGCAGTTTGCTGCCAAGTATGGGGCTAAGGTCTATGTAGCTGCCAACATGGTTATGCACGAAGGAAATGAAGCTGGTGCTGGTGAGTGGTTCCGTAAACTGCGTGATATCGGGATTGCAGCAGTTATCGTATCTGACCCAGCCTTGATTATGATTGCAGCGACTGAAGCGCCTGGTCTGGAAATCCACCTCTCTACCCAAGCAAGTGCGACTAACTATGAAACACTTGAGTTCTGGAAAGAACTAGGTTTAACTCGTGTCGTTTTGGCGCGTGAGGTTTCAATGGAAGAATTGGCAGAAATTCGCAAACGTACAGATGTTGAGATTGAAGCCTTTGTCCATGGAGCCATGTGTATTTCTTACTCTGGTCGTTGTACACTTTCAAACCACATGAGTATGCGTGATGCTAACCGTGGTGGTTGCTCTCAGTCTTGCCGTTGGAAATACGACCTTTACGATATGCCATTTGGGAAGGAACGTAAGAGTCTTAAAGGTGAAATTCCAGAAGAATTTTCAATGTCAGCCGTTGATATGTCCATGATTGACCATATCCCAGATATGATTGAAAATGGTGTGGACAGTCTAAAAATCGAAGGACGCATGAAGTCTATTCACTATGTTTCAACAGTAACTAACTGTTATAAGGCGGCTGTTGATGCTTATCTAGAGAGTCCAGAGAAGTTTGAAGCTATCAAGCAAGACTTGATTGATGAGATGTGGAAGGTTGCCCAGCGTGAATTAGCAACAGGTTTCTACTACGGTACACCATCTGAAAATGAGCAGTTGTTTGGTGCTCGTCGTAAAATTCCTGAGTATAAGTTTGTCGCTGAAGTGGTTGCTTATGATGATGCGACACAAACAGCAACCATTCGTCAACGGAACGTCATTAATGAAGGAGACCAAGTTGAGTTTTATGGCCCAGGTTTCCGTCATTTTGAAACGTATATCGAAGATTTACATGATGCCAAAGGCAATAAAATCGACCGTGCTCCTAATCCAATGGAACTCTTGACTATCAAGGTTCCACAACCTGTTCAAGCTGGAGACATGGTTCGAGCTCTCAAAGAAGGTCTCATCAATCTTTATAAGGAAGATGGAACCAGCGTCACAGTGCGTGCTTAATAAAAATGTAGGATACGAAAGCTTTCTAGTTGCTTTCCCTTTAATTCTTCTTACTAAAAGAGCATTAGGTTAGAGAAAATATATTAATTTCCATCCGAGATTTCATCTCGGATTTTTTCATTATTTTTCAGAAAGACTCAGATAATGGACGCATTTATTACAAGTTTTTTTCCAAAATTTTCTATATAATAGACTTAAAAATAGTAAAATTGTAAATAATTTTCATTAAACGCTTTCAACGTAAGTAAAAAGTTGACAAATCCAATTTTTAGGACTAAACTAAGTAAGTAAATTTTTAATTAAAAGGAGAATTCGTCATGAATTTAACATTTTTTTCGGTCTATGTCTTGCCTGTATGGGTGTATCTCTTGGTGAAGGTATGTTGATGAACGGTTTGTTGAAATCAGTTGCTCGCCAACCAGATATCATCTCAGAACTACGTAGTTTGATGATCCTAGGGGTTGCCTTTATTGAAGGTACTTTCTTCGTTACTCTTGTCTTTTCATTTATCATCAAATAAAAGAAGTATAAATTGAAAAAGGGAGGATTTTAGATGGAAGAAAGTATTAATCCAACCATCAATATTGGTCCTGTTACCTTTAATTTAACCATAGTAGTTTTGACTTTGTTGACTGTAGCACTTATTTGGCTTTATTTATTGGGCAACTCGAAATATGACTTTGAGACCCACAGGAAAACAAAATGTATTAGAGTATTTATTTGATTTTGTTGTTGGATTTACAAAATCAAACCTTGGTCCAATGATAAAGGATTATTCTCTCTTTTATTTCTGTTTATTCCTATTTATGGCCATTGCAAATAATATTGGCTTAATGGCTAGAATTCAGACTACAGATGGTGTAAATCTTTGGACCTCACCAACAGCAAATTTGTCATTTGACTTGGTTTTGTCTTTTACAATTATCTTAATGACCCACGTAGAAGGAATTCGTCGTCGTGGAATCAAAAAGTATTTAAAAGCATTTGTAACACCAGGTTTTATGACACCAATGAATCTCTTGGAAGAAGTTACCAATCTCCTTTCACTTGCATTGCGGGTCTTTGGTAATATCTTTGCAGGGGAAGTGATGGCAAGTATGTTAGTCCTACTTTCTCATCAGGCCTTCTATTGGTATCCTATTGCTTTTGGAACAAATCTAATCTGGACTGCATTTTCTGTTTTTATTTCTTGTGTACAAGCATATGTATTTACATTGTTATCTTCAATGTACCTAGGAAATAAAATTAATGATGAAGAATAGAAAGGAGTAGTTTATGAATGTAACAGTAGGTGAATTGCTTGGTGATTTTATACTAATCGCTGGTTCCTTTATTCTCTTGCTAGTCTTGGTTAAGAAATACGCTTGGTCAAATTTGACTAGCATTTTCGAACAAAGAGCAGAAAAAATTGCAGCAGATATTGACGGAGCTGAACAAGCACGTCAAAAAGCAGAAGTATTGGCTCAGAAACGCGAAGATGAATTGGCTGGTAGCCGTAAAGAAGCTAAGACAATCATTGAGAATGCGAAAGAAACAGCTGAGAAAAGTAAAGCTAGTATTTTAGCAGATGCTAAGCTAGAAGCAGGACGCTTGAAAGAAAAAGCGAACCAAGAAATTGCTCAAAATAAAGCTGAAGCTTTACAAAGCGTTAAGGGTGAGGTAGCAGATTTGACAATCAGCTTGGCTGGTAAAATCATCGCACAAAACCTTGACGGTCATGCCCATAAAGAACTCATTGATCAGTATATCGATCAGTTAGGAGAAGCTTAATGGACAAGAAAACAGTAAAGGTAATTGAAAAATACAGCATGCCTTTTGTCCAATTGGTTTTAGAAAAAGGAGAAGAAGACCGTATCTTTTCAGACCTAGCTCAAATCAAGCAAGTTGCTGAAGAAACAGGTTTACCTTCTTTTTTAAAAAAAGTGGCAGTAGACGAGTCTGACAAGGAAAAAACAATTGCTTTCTTCCAAGACTCTGTGTCACCTTTATTGCAAAACTTTATCCAGGTTCTTATCTACAATCACAGAGCAAATCTTTTTTATGATATTCTTGTAGATTGCTTGAACCGACTTGAAAAAGAAACAAATCGATTTGAAGTGACGATTACGTCAGCTCATCCTTTAACTGATGAACAGAAGAGCCGCTTGCTCCCTTTGATTGAGAAAAAAATGTCTCTTAAAGTAAGGAGTGTAAAAGAACAAATCGATGAAAGTCTTATTGGTGGTTTTGTTATTTTTGCCAATCACAAGACAATTGATGTGAGTATTAAACAACAACTTAAAGTTGTTAAAGAAAATTTGAAATAGAAAGTGGTGTTCTTTTGGCAATTAACGCACAAGAAATCAGCGCTTTAATTAAGCAACAAATTGAAAATTTCAAACCCAATTTTGATGTGACTGAAACAGGTGTTGTAACCTATATCGGGGATGGTATCGCGCGTGCTCACGGCCTTGAAAATGCCATGAGTGGAGAGTTGTTGATTTTTGAAAACGGCTCTTATGGTATGGCTCAGAACTTGGAGTCAACAGACGTCGGTATTATCATCCTAGGTGACTTTACAGATATCCGTGAAGGCGATACAATCCGCCGTACAGGTAAAATCATGGAAGTGCCAGTAGGTGAAAGTCTGATTGGTCGTGTTGTGGACCCACTTGGTCGTCCAGTTGACGGTCTTGGAGAAATCCACACTGACAAAACTCGTCCAGTAGAAGCACCAGCTCCTGGTGTTATGCAACGTAAGTCTGTATCAGAACCATTGCAAACTGGTTTGAAAGCTATTGACGCCCTTGTACCGATTGGCCGTGGTCAACGTGAGTTGATTATCGGTGACCGTCAGACAGGGAAAACAACCATTGCGATTGATACAATCTTGAACCAAAAAGGTCAAGATATGATCTGTATCTATGTAGCGATTGGACAAAAAGAATCAACAGTTCGTACGCAAGTAGAAACACTACGTCAGTACGGTGCTTTGGATTACACAATCGTTGTGACAGCCTCTGCTTCACAACCATCTCCATTGCTCTTCCTAGCTCCTTATGCTGGGGTTGCCATGGCGGAAGAATTTATGTACCAAGGGAAACATGTTTTGATCGTTTATGATGATTTATCAAAACAAGCGGTAGCTTATCGTGAACTGTCACTCTTGCTTCGTCGTCCTCCAGGTCGTGAAGCTTTCCCAGGGGATGTTTTCTACCTTCACAGCCGTTTGCTTGAGCGCTCAGCTAAAGTTTCTGATGAGCTTGGTGGTGGATCGATTACAGCCCTACCGTTTATCGAGACACAAGCAGGAGATATCTCTGCCTATATCGCAACCAACGTGATTTCAATCACTGATGGACAAATCTTCCTTGGTGATGGTCTCTTCAATGCGGGTATTCGTCCAGCCATTGACGCGGGTTCATCTGTATCTCGTGTAGGTGGTTCTGCACAAATTAAAGCCATGAAGAAGGTTGCTGGTACACTTCGTATCGACCTTGCTTCATACCGTGAGTTGGAAGCCTTCACTAAATTTGGTTCTGACTTGGATGCAGCAACACAGGCTAAGTTGAACCGTGGACGTCGTACAGTTGAGGTCTTGAAACAACCTGTTCACAAACCATTACCTGTTGAGAAACAAGTAACCATTCTCTATGCTTTGACACATGGTTTCTTGGATACCGTTCCTGTAGATGAAATTGTTCGTTTCGAGGAAGAGTTCCATGCCTTCTTTGATGCTCAACATCCAGAGATTTTGGAAACCATTCGTGATACAAAAGACTTGCCAGAAGAAGCAGTCTTGGATGCTGCGATTACAGAGTTTCTCAATCAAAGCAGCTTCCAATAAGAATAGAGGTGTCAGATGGCAGTATCTCTAAATGATATTAAAACAAAAATCGCCTCAACAAAAAATACGAGTCAAATCACTAATGCCATGCAGATGGTATCAGCTGCTAAGCTAGGTCGTTCTGAAGAAGCTGCTCGCAACTTCCAAGTTTATGCTCAGAAAGTTCGTAAACTTTTGACGGATATTCTTCATGGTAATGGAGCTGGTAGTTCAACCAATCCGATGTTGATTAGCCGTCCAGTTAAGAAGACAGGCTATATCGTCATTACTTCAGACCGCGGTTTGGTTGGAGGTTATAATTCTTCTATTCTGAAAGCCGTTATGGAGCTGAAAGAAGAATACCATCCAGATGGTAAAGGTTTTGAAATGATCTGTATTGGTGGAATGGGAGCTGATTTCTTTAAGGCTCGTGGTATTCAACCACTTTATGAACTACGTGGCTTGGCAGATCAACCAAGCTTTGATGAAGTTCGTAAGATTATTTCAAAAACTGTTGAAATGTACCAAAATGAACTTTTTGATGAACTCTATGTCTGCTATAACCACCATGTCAATACGCTAACCAGTCAAATGCGTGTGGAGCAAATGCTTCCAATTGTTGACTTGGATCCAAATGAAGCGGATGACAGTTACAGCTTGACTTTTGAATTGGAAACTAGCCGAGAAGAAATTTTGGAGCAGTTGTTGCCTCAGTTTGCAGAAAGTATGATTTATGGTGCTATTATCGACGCTAAGACAGCTGAAAATGCTGCGGGTATGACAGCCATGCAAACAGCGACAGATAATGCTAAGAAAGTCATTAATGATTTGACAATTCAGTATAACCGTGCCAGACAGGCGGCGATTACACAAGAAATTACAGAAATCGTAGCAGGAGCTAGTGCCTTAGAATAGGCACTAGTCCAGCTCGTATGAAAATGAACTTAGGACCTAGTTAAGCTAGGGACCGACAGTATCTTATATAGAATAGGAGAAGGAGATGAGTTCAGGTAAAATTGCTCAGGTTATCGGTCCCGTTGTAGACGTCTTGTTTGCAGCAGGGGAAAAACTTCCTGAGATTAACAATGCACTTGTCGTCTACAAAAATGACGAAAGAAAAACAAAAATCGTCCTTGAAGTAGCCTTGGAGTTGGGAGATGGTATGGTCCGTACTATCGCCATGGAATCAACAGATGGTTTGACTCGTGGAATGGAAGTATTGGACACAGGTCGTCCAATCTCTGTACCAGTAGGTAAAGAAACTTTGGGACGTGTCTTCAATGTTTTGGGAGATACCATTGATTTGGAAGCTCCTTTTACAGAAGATGCAGAGCGTCAGCCAATTCATAAAAAAGCTCCAACTTTTGATGAGTTGTCTACCTCTTCTGAAATCCTTGAAACAGGGATTAAGGTTATCGACCTTCTTGCCCCTTACCTTAAAGGTGGTAAGGTTGGACTTTTCGGTGGTGCCGGAGTTGGTAAAACCGTCTTAATCCAAGAATTGATTCACAACATTGCCCAAGAACACGGTGGTATTTCAGTATTTACTGGTGTTGGGGAACGTACTCGTGAGGGTAATGACCTTTACTGGGAAATGAAAGAATCAGGCGTTATCGAGAAAACAGCCATGGTATTTGGTCAGATGAATGAGCCACCAGGAGCACGTATGCGTGTTGCCCTTACTGGTTTGACAATCGCCGAATACTTCCGTGATGTGGAAGGCCAAGACGTGCTTCTCTTTATCGATAATATCTTCCGTTTCACTCAGGCTGGTTCAGAAGTATCTGCCCTTTTGGGTCGTATGCCATCAGCCGTTGGTTACCAACCAACACTTGCTACAGAAATGGGTCAATTGCAAGAGCGTATCACATCAACTAAGAAGGGTTCTGTAACCTCTATTCAGGCTATCTACGTACCTGCGGATGACTATACAGACCCAGCGCCAGCAACAGCCTTTGCTCACTTGGATTCAACAACTAACTTGGAACGTAAGTTGGTACAATTGGGTATCTACCCAGCCGTTGACCCACTTGCTTCAAGCTCACGTGCCTTGGCACCTGAAATCGTTGGAGAAGAGCACTATGCAGTTGCTGCTGAAGTAAAACGTGTTCTTCAACGTTACCATGAATTGCAAGATATCATTGCTATCCTTGGTATGGATGAGCTTTCTGATGAAGAAAAGACCTTGGTTGCTCGTGCCCGTCGTATCCAGTTCTTCTTGTCACAAAACTTCAACGTTGCGGAACAATTTACTGGTCAACCTGGTTCTTATGTTCCAGTTGCTGAAACTGTTCGTGGCTTTAAGGAAATCCTTGATGGTAAACACGACCACTTGCCAGAAGATGCCTTCCGTGGTGTAGGTTCTATCGAAGATGTGATTGCAAAAAGCTGAAAAAAATGGGATTTTAAGAGGCGATCTATGGCTCAGTTAACTGTCCAGATCGTGACACCAGATGGTCTCGTCTATGATCACCATGCCAGCTTTGTATCAGTTCGAACTCTGGATGGTGAGATGGGAATCTTGCCACGACATGAAAATATGATTGCAGTTTTAGCAGTTGATGAGGTTAAGGTTAAACGTGTAGATGATGAAAATCACGTGAACTGGATTGCAGTAAACGGAGGTGTTATCGAAGTTGCCAATGGCGTTGTCACAATTGTTGCTGACTCTGCAGAACGTGCTCGTGATATCGACGTTAGTCGTGCAGAACGTGCCAAACTTCGAGCAGAGCGTGAAATTGAAGAAGCACAAGACAAACACTTGATTGACCAAGAACGTCGTGCGAAGATTGCACTGCAACGTGCCATTAACCGTATTAATGTCGGAAATAGACTATAAGAAAAAAATGAACTTGAGTTACCAAGTTCATTTTTTATGTTTTCTTAAGGGGCAAAACTGATGAAAAATTAGAATCGTCTATTGATATAAAAGATAAAAAAAGATAGCATAATTCAAATTGCGTAGCAGAAATCATACAAATGAAATTGATTATAGTAAAATAGGATTAGAATTATTAAGAAAGTTGGTTTTTTATTGGAAACGATAGTATTTTCAATCTCCGTTTTTTTAGCAGGGATCTTGTCCTTCTTTTCCCCTTGCATTTTTCCTCTGTTACCTGTTTATACTGGAATTTTATTGGATGATCAGGAAAGTGCAAAAAGCTTCTCTTTGTTTGGAAGAAAAGTCGCTTGGTCAGGATTGATTCGAACGCTGTGCTTTATTGCAGGTATTTCTCTCATTTTCTTTATCTTAGGATTTGGTGCTGGTTACTTTGGTAATATTCTCTATGCCAATTGGTTTCGCTATACCATGGGGACGATTATTATCATTTTAGGTTTACACCAGATGGAAATTTTTCATTTTAAGAAATTAGAGGTTCAAAAAAGCTTTACCTTTAAAAAATCAGATTCTAATCGTTATTGGTCAGCTTTTTTACTTGGTATTACCTTCAGCTTTGGTTGGACGCCTTGTATTGGTCCAGTTTTAAGTTCTGTTTTAGCACTTGCGGCTTCTGGAGGCAATGGTGCCTGGCAAGGAGCTATCTATACTCTTGTTTACACTATGGGGATGGCTATTCCTTTCTTGGTTTTGGCTCTAGCTTCTGGTGTAGTGATGCCTTATTTTAGTAAAATTAAACGTCATATGATGCTACTGAAGAAAATTGGTGGTTTCCTCATTATTTTAATGGGAATTTTATTACTGTTAGGACAAGTAAATGTTCTAGCTGGAATTTTTGAATAAAGGAGAAAAAGATGAAAAAAGTAATGTTTGCTGGCTTAAGCCTCTTGTCATTAGTCGTATTGATAGCCTGTGGTGAGGAAGAGACTAAAAAGACTCAAGCTCCACAACAATCCCCAAAACAACAGCAACAAACGCCTGTACAACAAATTGCTGTTGGAAAAGAGGCTCCAGACTTCACCTTGCAATCTATGGATGGTAAAGAAGTTAAGTTATCTGATTATAAGGGGAAAAAAGTCTACTTGAAGTTTTGGGCTTCATGGTGTGGTCCATGTAAGAAAAGTATGCCTGAGTTGATGGAATTAGCTGCGAAACAAGATCGTGATTTCGAAATTCTTAGTGTCATTGCACCAGGAATTCAAGGTGAAAAAACTGTCGAGCAATTTCCACAATGGTTCCAAGATCAAGGATATAAAGATATCCCAGTACTTTATGACACAAAAGGAACCACCTTCCAAGCTTATCAAATTCGAAGCATTCCTACAGAATACCTGATTGATAGTCAAGGAAAGATTGGAAAGATTCAATTTGGTGTCATCAGCAACGAGGATGCAGAAGCAGCCTTTAAAGAAATGAACTAGAATCAAGATTTTAAAATAGTATTTATACAATCAATCCCCTAGATTTTAGATAGTATTAATCTAAGATTTAGGGGATTTTTGCTATCAATAAATTAAGTTTAAAAAAAGAAGGGAGTTCTGTATTATACAGATTCCCCTTTTTTTCTTTAAACATAATATTTATTTTTTAGCTTTTAGAAGTTTATTATATCATAGCTTCTCGTTGATAAAAGCGGATAAACTGATTCCACCAAACTTTTTAAGAAGAAGGCTTTTTCTACTTTCTTTTCTGCTACCATTTCAAAACTAGGACGTTCTGTGGTGATGTAACCTTGACCAATCAAGTCTGAGTCTTCATAAGTCAAATGTCCAACCACTGTTCCGGCTTCAAGTGGTGCTGGAATTGCCTTAGAATCAGGTGTGAATTGAACAGATTGAGAAGATTGATTTCCAATACGTTCAATTAGAGAGATATCATCTTTAGCAACAGCAGTGACTGTATCTTCTTTTTCCGTCTTGTACAGGGACTTTGCTATCTTGATAGGCATCACCTTTCTGAACGATTTTGCGAAGTGTGAATGTAGAAGAGATATAATCCATTAGTGAAGATGTAGCTGTGAAGCGAGCGTAAGGATTATTGTCTTGATGATCCGCATTCAAAACAACTGTGATAACCCTCATGCCTTTTTCGACAGTAGTACCAACAAAAGACTCTCCAGCCTTATCTGTGGTCCCTGTTTTTAATCCATCAAAACCACCGCGATAAGCAGGCATACCCTCTAACATGTAATTGGTAGAAGTGATTGTCATTCCAGCAAAAGTAGAAGAAGGTTTTTTCGTGATTTCTAAGACTTGTGGGTATTTTTTGATGAGGTTGCGAGCAACGATAGCGACATCATAAGCACTGAGCTTATTTTCCTCATCTTTTTTAGAGCCTGGGTAAATGTTATCACCTAGACTCTCATTGTTAAGCCCCGTCGTATTGACAATAGTGGCATCCTGTATTCCCCATTCTAAGAGCTTTGCGCGCATCATATCTACGAAATCTTTTTCTGAGCCAGCAATTTTCTCAGCTAGGGCAATAGCCGCACTGTTAGCACTAGATACTAGGGTTGCTTCAAGTAGTTGTTCGACGGTATAATTACGAGCCTCCATAGGAACGTTACTAGCTTCAGAATTTGTCGTTAATTTGTAAGGATAATCAGAAATATCTACCGGAGTTGATAGTGTAATACTGCCGTTTTCCAAGGCTTCATAGACAAGATAAACAGTAATTAACTTTGTGATTGAAGCAATTTCAACTGGCTGGGTTGCATCTTTCTCATAGAGAATTTTGCCAGTATTTGCCTCAACAGCAATGGCATGTTTTGCAGCAATATTAAAATCTTGAGCAGCAACAGTAGATGCTGACCCAATAAGGGACAGGCTTAATAGAGTTAAAATAATTTTTTTCATAGTAAATTTATTCTAACATAAAGAAAAAAATATTCCCAGTTTCATGATAGAAGAAAGAAGCTTTTTTTGAAAGTGTGGTAAAATAGATGAATGGAGGTACCCCATGTTTCGTAAGAATAAATTATTTTTTTGGACCAGTGAGATTTTACTATTAACCATCATCTTCTATTTATGGAGACAGATGGGTGGGATTATAACGCCTTTTGTAAGTGTCGCAAACACCATAATGATTCCCTTTCTTTTAGGTGGTTTTTTATATTATTTGACCAATCCTATTGTAAATTTTTTACAAAAGTATTTCAAAATTAACCGTATCATTGGTATTCTACTAACCTTGTGCGCCTTGGTCTGGGGGCTAGTTATTGGGGTAGTCTATCTCTTACCGATTTTGATTAATCAGTTGACCAGTTTGATAGCAACAAGCCAGACAATCTACAGTCGTTTGCAAGATTTGATTGTGGATTTATCTACTTATCCAGCCTTTCAAAATTTAGATATTCAAGCGACGATTCAACAGTTAAATCTCTCCTATGTAGATATTCTACAGAATATCCTAAATAGTGTAACGAATAGTGTTGGAAGTGTCCTATCTGCGCTCTTTAGTACTGTGTTAATTATTATCATGACCCCTATATTTTTAATTTATTTTTTGTTAGATGGTCACAAATTTTTACCGATGCTTGAACGTACTGTTTTAAAGAGAGATAAGTTGCACATTGCAGGCCTATTAAAGAATTTGAATGCGACAATTGCTCGCTATATTAGTGGAGTTGCCATTGATGCGATTATTATTGGTTGTTTGGCCTTTATCGGATATAGCGTGATCGGTTTGAAATACGCTATGGTCTTTGCCATCTTTTCAGGATTGGCCAATCTCATTCCTTATGTAGGCCCAAGTATTGGTTTGATTCCAATGATTATCGCAAATGTCTTTACTGATCCTCATAGAATGCTGATTGCAATTATTTATATGCTAATCATTCAACAAGTGGATGGAAATATCCTCTATCCTCGAATCGTTGGTGGGGTAATGAAGGTTCATCCAATTACGATTTTAGTATTACTTTTGTTATCAAGTAATATCTATGGCGTCATTGGTATGATTGTTGCAGTACCAACCTATTCTATCTTAAAGAAATTTCTAAGTTTTTATCACGTTTGTATGAAAATCATAAAATAATGAAAGAACGAGAAAGAGAATTAGCTAAGTAAAAGTCAGGAAATTCCTGATTTTTCTTTTTGTTTAGCTAAGTGATAGGAGTAGAAGTGTCGTTTAGATTAGTAGATTAAGAATAATTCACAAAAACTTTGTAAAACACTTGCAATTTAGCTGAAATTTGATAAAATAGTAAGGAAAGTTAGACTGTATTGCCTACTGTCTATCTATAAAATATATTTTATTGGAGGCTTTTACTCAAATGGCAAAAGAAAAATACGATCGTAGTAAACCACACGTTAACATTGGTACTATCGGACACGTTGACCACGGTAAAACTACTTTGACAGCAGCTATCACAACTGTTTTGGCACGTCGCTTGCCTTCAGCTGTTAACCAACCTAAAGACTATGCGTCTATCGATGCTGCTCCAGAAGAACGCGAACGCGGTATCACAATCAACACTGCGCACGTTGAGTACGAAACTGAAAAACGTCACTACGCTCACATTGACGCTCCAGGACACGCGGACTACGTTAAAAACATGATCACTGGTGCCGCTCAAATGGACGGAGCTATCCTTGTAGTAGCTTCAACTGACGGACCAATGCCACAAACTCGTGAGCACATCCTTCTTTCACGTCAGGTTGGTGTTAAACACCTTATCGTCTTCATGAACAAAGTTGACTTGGTTGACGATGAAGAATTGCTTGAATTGGTTGAAATGGAAATCCGTGACCTATTGTCAGAATACGACTTCCCAGGTGACGATCTTCCAGTTATCCAAGGTTCAGCTCTTAAAGCCCTTGAAGGTGACACTAAATACGAAGACATCGTTATGGAATTGATGAACACAGTTGATGAGTACATTCCAGAACCAGAACGTGACACTGACAAACCATTGCTTCTTCCAGTCGAAGACGTATTCTCAATCACTGGACGTGGTACAGTTGCTTCAGGACGTATCGACCGTGGTATCGTTAAAGTCAACGACGAAATCGAAATCGTTGGTATCAAAGAAGAAACTCAAAGCAGTTGTTACTGGTGTTGAAATGTTCCGTAAACAACTTGACGAAGGTCTTGCCGGAGATAACGTAGGTGTCCTTCTTCGTGGTGTTCAACGTGACGAAATCGAACGTGGACAAGTTATCGCTAAACCAGGTTCAATCAACCCACACACTAAATTCAAAGGTGAAGTTTACATCCTTACTAAAGAAGAAGGTGGACGTCACACTCCATTCTTCAACAACTACCGTCCACAATTCTACTTCCGTACTACTGACGTTACAGGTTCAATCGAACTTCCAGCAGGTACTGAAATGGTAATGCCTGGTGATAACGTGACAATCGACGTTGAGTTGATCCACCCAATCGCCGTAGAACAAGGTACTACATTCTCTATCCGTGAGGGTGGACGTACTGTTGGTTCAGGTATGGTTACAGAAATCGAAGCTTAATTCGATTTAGTTCCCAGAAGAACAATTATTTAAGTCAGACACTAAAAGAATCTTGCTTTGCAAGGTTCTTTTTCATTATGTCACTATTAGTCCGTCTAGCTCCGTTAGGTGTGAGACAAATAAATGATGGCTGTGAAATATTTTTACTTTTCATGGAAAAATTGTTTTGAGAAAGGTTCCATCTTTTTTTGGGGGAGTAATTTGTTGATATAAAAAAGACAAACACTAAAATGATGTTTGTCTTTGGTGTGTAGCTCCGTTAGTTGGTCAGTTATAATTATGTTAATTAGCAAATCTGATGCAGACCGCTTCTGGGACATGGAAGTCATTAGAAAGTTCTGCAAGACGACCAGTTTTCAGGATTGCGTTTAAAAACGCTTGCATTGTCAGAGTCTTGATGGATAGCAATGATAAATTCTTGATCCGGTGTCAAATCAAAATCACGTGGAGTCTGACCATGTGTCGGAACGATTTCTAATAACTCTAAGCTACCATCCGCAAGAATTGTATATACTGCGATAGAATCATGACCACGGTTAGAAGCGTAGAGGTATTTACCGTCTTTAGAGAGACGAATAGCGACAGTTCCATTAAAACCTTTGTAACCTTCTGGTAGAGTTGAAATGACTTGCATGCGTTCAAATTCGCCAACACCATCGTAGATTAGAACCTCGATAGTGCTATTGAGTTCACAAATGAGATAAGCGATTTTATAATGGTTATGGAAAATAATATGGCGTGAGCCTGCTCCTGGCTGGCTATGATAGGTATAGAGCTTAGATAATTTTCCTTCTGAATCAAGATCATAAGTAATTACTTGGTCAGTACCTAAGTCGCAGGTCACTAGATAGTGGTCAGGTGTTAAATCTGTAAAGTGAACATGGGGAGAAGCTTGATTCTCATGTGGACCTTGGCCACTGTGTTGATCTACATCACTAAGTAGAAGACTGCCATCTTCCTTGCGTTTATAAACAAGGACCTGTCCCTTGTGGTAGTTTGCCGCGTAAACCAAATCACGCTTTTCATCAACGGCAACATAACAGTGGGGAGCTCCTTTTTCCACGACATGATTTAATAAGGTTCCATCAGTTTGATAGGCTGCAATGCCCCCCTTATCGTCTTGACTACCAACAGTGTATAAATGTTGGTGCTGGTCAAAGGCAAGGTAGGTTGGACTTGGTTCAGCTGCAAAAAGTTCTAGATTTGAAAGCTGACCAGTTTCTGTATCAAAGTCTGCCTTGTAAATCCCTTGGGAAGTACGACGCGTATAAGTTCCAAAATAAACAGTTTCTTTCATGACTATACCTCTTTATAAAGATAAGTCTATTATATCACAAAATTAATTTATAATATGCTATGCGGTGCAATTGAGTAGTATGTAAGCACTTTAAAAAAAGAGTTATTTTTGATTTAAAAAAATGGTATAATGGAAAGAATAACAGAAAGGAATTATTTATGGAACAAAAAGAGAAACATTTTAGTCTATCTTGGTTTTTCAAGTGGTTTTTGGACAACAAGGCAATTACGGTATTTTTGGTAACCTTATTATTGGGACTGAATCTTTTTATTTTAAGCAAGATTAGTTTTCTATTTTCACCTGTTTTAGACTTTTTTTGGCAGTCGTGATGTTGCCAGTCATTCTATCTGGTTTACTATACTATTTACTGAATCCCATTGTTGATTGGTTGGAGAAGCATAAGATTAATCGCGTCATCGCAATCAGTATTGTCTTTGTCATCATCGCTCTCTTTATCATTTGGGGCTTGGCAGTGGCTATTCCAAGTCTGCAACGTCAAGTTTTAACCTTTGCAAGAAATGTACCAATCTATCTCGAAGATGCTGATCGAGTTATTAATGATTTGGTCACCAAGCGTTTACCAGATGATTTCAGACCTCAGTTAGAGCAAGTTTTAACAAACTTCTCTAGTCAGGCTACAGTTTGGGCAAGTAAAGTTTCATCTCAGGCAGTCAACTGGGTGAGTGCCTTTATTAGCGGGGCATCTCAAGTGATTGTTGCCTTGATTATCGTTCCTTTCATGCTCTTTTATCTCTTGCGTGATGGGAAAGGCTTGCGTAACTATTTGACCCAATTCATGCCAACGAAATTGAAGGAACCTGTAGGACAGGTTTTGTCAGAAGTGAATCAACAGTTGTCCAACTATGTTAGAGGACAAGTAACAGTGGCTATTATTGTAGCAGTAATGTTTATCATATTCTTCAAGATTATCGGTCTACGCTATGCAGTTACGTTGGGGGTCACTGCTGGTATTTTAAATCTGGTTCCTTATTTGGGTAGCTTCTTAGCCATGCTTCCTGCCCTAGTATTGGGCTTGATTGCTGGGCCAGTCATGCTTTTAAAAGTAGTGATTGTCTTTATAGTAGAACAAACTATTGAAGGCCGTTTTGTCTCTCCATTGATTTTGGGAAGTCAATTAAACATCCATCCCATTAATGTTCTCTTTGTTTTGTTGACTTCAGGATCCATGTTTGGTATCTGGGGAGTTTTACTCGGTATTCCGGTTTATGCTTCTGCTAAAGTTGTCATTTCAGCCATTTTCGAATGGTACAAGGTAGTCAGTGGCCTATATGAACTAGAAGGAGAGGAAGTCAAGAGTGAACAATAGTCAACAGATGTTACAGGCCTTGGAAGAGCAAGATTTAACCAAGGCTGAGCACTATTTCGTCAAAGCTTTAGAAAATGATCCAAGTGACCTTCTGTATGAGTTAGCTACCTATCTTGAAGGGATTGGTTTTTATCCTCAGGCCAAGGAAATTTACTTGAAAATTGTAGGGGATTTTCCAGAGGTTAATCTTAATCTAGCGGCTATTGCTAGCGAGGATGGTCAAATCGAAGAAGCCTTTGCTTATCTTGAGGAAATCCAAGCTGACAGTGACTGGTATGTTTCAGCTTTGGCACTTAAAGCAGACCTTTACCAGCTGGAAGGTTTGACAGATGTAGCGCGTGAGAAACTGCTGGAGGCTTTGACCTACTCAGAGGATCCTCTCTTGATATTGGGCTTAGCAGAGTTGGATAGTGAGTTGGAAAATTACCAAGAAGCTATTCAAGGCTATGCCCAGTTAGATAATCGTACTATTTATGAGCAAACAGGCATTTCTACCTATCAACGAATTGGTTTTGCCTATGCACAGTTAGGGAAATTTGAAACGGCTACAGAGTTTTTAGAAAAAGCCTTGGAGTTAGAATACGATGACCTAACAGCTTTTGAGTTAGCCAGTCTTTACTTTGATAGAAAAGAATACCAAAAAGCTGTCCTCTACTTTAAGCAGCTTGATACCATTTCACCTGACTTTGAAGGCTATGAGTATGGTTATAGTCAGGCCTTGCATGAGGAACATCAGGTTCAAGAAGCCCTGCGTATCGCTAAGCAAGGTTTGGAGAAAAATCCTTTTGAAACTCGCCTCTTGCTAGCTGCTTCACAATTCTCTTATGAATTACATGATGCTAGTGGTGCAGAAAACTACCTCCTTACTGCTAAAGCAGACGCTGAGGATACGGAAGAAATCTTACTCCGTTTAGCAACTATTTATCTAGAACAGAAGCGCTATGAGGATATTCTAGACTTACAAAGTGATGAGCCAGAAAATCTTTTGACCAAGTGGATGATTGCTCGTTCTTATCAAGAGATGGACGATTTGGATACTGCCTACGAGCATTATCAAGAGTTGGCAGGAGATTTAAAGGACAATCCAGAGTTTCTGGAACACTATATCTATCTCTTGCGTGAATTGGGTTATTTTGAAGAAGCAAAAGTCAATGCGCAAGCTTACTTAAAACTGGTTCCAGATGATGTACAAATGCAAGAATTGTATGAGAGATTGCAGGAATAAAATGTTTTAAAGCTATATCTTATCATTTTTCATGGTATCATCTACAGGTTATTTTATCTATTGTATGGTGAGAGTATATTTGAGTTGTTGTGTTTGTATTCGAATTTACAATACAATACATAAGAAGTGAGATAAGTAATATTTTTAAAAGTACAATCTTAGATTTTATAACAATAAAAAGAAAAGTTCTCATTTCATAAGTGACAGATTGAATAGAAAGCCCTTAGACTAAAAGTTTCTAAGGGCTTTTTCTTTGTGTGAAATCGTAGAATAGGGGTAAGAAAAGTTGTGAGATGTTTGCCATGTTTCATAAAAAAATGAGACTACGATTGCAATCGTGCTGATTATTACACACTAGAGGGACTCGTTCCGCAAGACTATATTCTTCGTCATGTTGAGTAAGTTCTCGATTTTCCTTCATCTATGATTTAATCGTATCCAATAACCACAAATATACTTTACCAAGTGTTAGATAATCAAGATAAGTTTATAAGTGAGCAACTGGAAGTTAAGATTGACTTAGTTCGGAAAAAAAGCAAGGAAAAACAGGGAGGAAAGTTTTTTTGTTTTGCATTGAAAAAAATATTTTATAGAGGGTTCAACTTATTTTTAAGGATAGTAGAGCTGAAGAAATAAAAAAAGACAAACACTAAAATGATGTTTGTCTTCGGTGTGAGTTCTCATTAAATGAGAACCTAGTTACAATTAGTTTTTTTAGAAGTCGCTTCGAATTCTGGATTTTTTTCCATGCTTCGTCAATGATAGCTTGCAATTCTTTAGCAGATGCTTGCATTTTTTGAGTTTCTGCGTCGTTCAATGGGATATTTACTGGACGAACAATACCGTGTGCCCCAACAACAGCTGGTTGACCGATAAAGACGTTTTCAACTCCGTATTGACCTTCTTGGAATACTGAAAGTGGAAGTACTGCGTTTTCATCGTCAAGGATTGCTTTAGTGATACGAGCAAGGGCTACTGCGATACCGTAGTATGTTGCACCTTTTTTGTTGATGATTGTGTAGGCTGCATCACGAACACCTTCGAACAATTCAATCAATTCAGCTTCTTGAACATTTTGAGTGTCTTTAAGGAATTCTTCAAGGTTTACACCAGCGATGTTAGCGTGCGACCAAACAGCGAACTCAGAGTCACCGTGTTCACCCATGATGTAGGCGTGCACTGAACGAGCATCAACATCCAATTTTTCAGCAAGTGCTTGACGGAAACGAGCTGAGTCAAGTGAAGTACCTGAACCGATAACACGTTCTTTAGGGAAACCAGAGAATTTCCAAGTTGAGTAAGTCAAGACGTCAACTGGGTTAGCAGCAACAAGGAAGATACCTTTTGAAACCTGATTCAACAACTTGAGTTACGATTGATTTGTTGATAGCAAGGTTTTTACCTACAAGGTCAAGACGAGTTTCACCTGGTTTTTGAGGCGCACCTGCAGTGATTACAACAAGGTCAGCGTCTGCACAGTCAGAGTATTGAGCTGCATAGATTTTTTTAGGTGAAGTGAAAGCAAGGGCGTGACTAAGGTCAAGCGCGTCACCAACAGCTTTTTCATGCAATTGTGGAATTTCGATAATTCCAAGCTCTTGTGCAATTCCTTGGTTAACAAGTGCAAAAGCGTAAGAAGAACCTACAGCACCATCACCGACAAGGATAACTTTTTTGTGTTGTTTAGTTGAAGTCATTATTCTAAACATCTCCTTAATTTTTATTCAGGGATTTCCCCAGTTATTTCAATTTTTATCACTTTTTAAAAAGCTTTGTCACGGATATGCATTTCAGTTCTTGATGTAAACGTTTTAGTGGTTTTAGATACCTGAAATATGGCGGACATTATGGTATAATATAATTTATACTAATAGTGAAATGAGGCATTTATTAATGCAGGATAGAAATTTAGTGAATGTCAATCTGACAAAGGAGATGAAGACGAGCTTTATCGACTACGCCATGAGTGTTATCGTAGCGCGGGCCCTTCCTGATGTTCGAGATGGCTTGAAACCCGTTCACCGTCGGATTCTCTATGGAATGAATGAATTGGGTGTTACTCCAGACAAACCACATAAAAAATCTGCTCGTATTACAGGGGATGTTATGGGTAAATACCACCCACACGGGGATTCCTCTATCTATGAAGCCATGGTTCGTATGGCTCAATGGTGGAGTTACCGTTACATGCTTGTAGATGGTCATGGGAACTTCGGTTCCATGGATGGTGATGAGTGCTGTAGCCCAGCGTTACACTGAGGCACGTATGAGCAAGATTGCTCTGGAAATGCTTCGTGATATTAACAAAAATACGGTTGATTTCGTTGATAACTATGATGCCAATGAACGTGAACCCTTGGTTTTGCCAGCACGCTTTCCAAATCTTTTAGTTAATGGAGCAACTGGTATTGCCGTTGGGATGGCAACCAATATTCCACCTCATAACCTGGGTGAAACCATTGATGCAGTGAAGTTGGTCATGGACAATCCTGAAGTGACCACTAAGGACTTGATGGAAGTTTTGCCTGGGCCAGATTTTCCAACTGGTGCCCTTGTAATGGGGAAATCAGGTATCCATAAGGCTTATGAGACAGGTAAAGGTTCTATAGTTCTTCGTTCTCGTACTGAAATCGAAGAAACTAAGACTGGGCGTGAGCGCATCGTTGTAACAGAATTTCCTTACATGGTCAATAAAACAAAGGTGCACGAGCATATTGTTCGTTTGGTTCAGGAAAAACGCATTGAGGGCATCACAGCAGTCCGTGATGAGTCAAACCGTGAAGGGGTTCGATTTGTTATTGAAGTCAAACGCGATGCCTCAGCCAATGTTATCCTCAATAACCTCTTCAAGATGACCCAGATGCAAAACCAACTTTGGTTTTTAATATGCTTGCAATCCAAAAATGGGGTGCCGAAGATTTTGTCTCTTCGTCAGATTTTTGGATGCTTATATCGAGCACCAAAAAAAGAAGTGGTTGTTCGTCGTACTCGTTTTGATAAGGAAAAAGCAGAAGCGCGTGCTCATATCTTGGAAGGTCTCTTGATTGCGCTAGACCATATCGACGAAGTGATTCGTATCATTCGTGCTAGTGAAACGGATGCGGAAGCACAAGCTGAGTTGATGAGCAAATTTAAGCTTTCTGAACGTCAAAGTCAAGCCATCCTTGATATGCGCCTTCGTCGTTTGACAGGTTTGGAACGTGATAAGATTCAGTCTGAGTATGATGATCTCTTGGCTCTGATTGCGGATTTAGCAGATATTCTTGCTAAGCCTGAACGTGTTTCTCAAATCATTAAAGATGAATTAGACGAAGTTAAGCGTAAGTTTGGCGACCAACGTCGTACTGAATTAATGGTCGGTGAAGTCTTAAGCCTTGAAGATGAGGATTTGATTGAAGAATCGGATGTCTTAATTACACTGTCTAACAAGGGTTACATCAAACGTCTGGACCAAGGCGAATTTACTGCTCAAAAACGTGGGGGTCGCGGTGTTCAAGGAACAGGTGTTAAGGATGATGATTTTGTCCGAGAGTTAGTGTCAACTAGCACCCATGATCACCTACTTTTCTTTACAAATAAAGGACGTGTTTATCGTCTTAGAGGTTATGAAATTCCTGAATATGGCCGTACTGCTAAGGGATTGCCAATTGTCAATCTTTTGAAATTGGATGAAGGCGAAAGTATTCAAACCATCATCAATGTTGAGTCTGAACGCAGTGATGACGCTTATCTCTTCTTCACAACCCGTCATGGTATTGTGAAGAGAACCAGCGTTAAGGAATTTGCTAACATTCGTCAGAATGGTCTCAAGGCTTTGAATCTCAAGGATGAAGATGAGCTGATTAATGTCTTGTTGACGGAAGAAGATACGGACATTATCATTGGTACCAAGTTTGGTTATGCAGTTCGCTTTAATCAATCAGCCGTTCGTGGCATGAGTCGTATCGCCACTGGTGTAAAAAGGTGTTAATCTTCGGGAGGGGACACAGTTATTGGTGCCAGTGTAATCACAGACCAGGACGAGGTTCTTATCATCACTGAAAAAAAGGATATGGTAAGCGTACCGTTGCGACTGAATATCCAACAAAAAGGTCGTGGTGGTAAAGGAATGAAGACGGCTAATGTAGCTGAAAAAAATGGTCCTTTATCCGGTCTCTTGACAGTTAAAGGTGATGAAGATTTGATGATTATCACTGATACAGGTGTCATGATTCGAACTAACGTTGCCAATATTTCACAAACAGGTCGCTCAACTATGGGAGTTAAAGTGATGCGCCTGGACCAAGATGCTAAAATTGTAACCTTTACTACGGTTGCAGCGGCAGAAAAAGAAGAAGTTGGGGCAGAAAACGAAACAGAAGGTGAAGCATAATGTCTCATAAAAAGAATAATAAGAAAATCAAACGAAAAAATCTGCTGACAAATATCTTGGCTGTATTTCTCATACTGATCTCTATTGCTTTAATTTTTAATGCAAAGATTCGTGATGCCTTTATTGCTTGGAATAGTAATAAATACCAAGTTAGTCAAGTATCAAAAGAAAAAATAGAAGAAAATCAGGACACAGAGGGAAATTTTGATTTTGATTCAGTAAAAGCCATTTCCTCTGAAGCTGTTTTAGCCTCTCAATGGGATAATCAAAAATTACCTGTTATCGGAGGAATTGCAATACCTGAGCTTGAAATTAATTTACCTATCTTTAAGGGGATTGCAAATGTCAATCTTTTATATGGTGCGGGTACCATGAAGCGTGACCAAGAAATGGGTAAAGGGAATTATTCATTAGCTAGCCATCATATTTTCACAGGTGATAATGCTAGTCAGATGCTTTTTTCTCCACTAGATCGTGCGAAAAAAGGGATGAAAATTCACTTGACAGATAAGAATAAAGTGTATACCTATGAAATTAGTGAAGTGAAACGAGTTACACCAGATAGAGTAGATGAAATTGATGACCGAACTGGTGTTGATGAAATTACTTTAGTAACTTGTGAGGATGCAGCGACTACTGAGCGGATCGTTGTAAAGGGTGATTTGAAAGAAACAAAAGATTATTCACAAACATCTGACGAAATTTTTGACATCCTTCAATCAACCATATAAACAATTTTATTAGTTCTAAAAAGAATCAGTGAAGATTAAGTTTCATTGATTCTTTTTAATATTTTCGTAAAATAAACTTTTTATGAAATACAGAAAACGTTTCCTTAATTCTAAAGTTTGTGATATAATTATCACAAATAAAAAGTTTTAGGAGTTTATTATGGTTTCTTCAGAATTTATCTCAAAGATTGAATTTGCTTGCAAGAAGAAGGAAAGTCTTTATAGTCAAAGCAAATTTAAGTATGCGATTCGTTCTATGTTCGCAGGTGCATTTTTAACCTTCAGTACAGCTGCTGGTGCAGTTGGGGCTGATCTGATTAATAAAATTGCGCCAGGTAGTGGACGTTTCCTCTTCCCATTTGTCTTTGCTTGGGGCTTGGCTTACATTGTTTTCTTGAATGCCGAGTTGGTAACATCAAACATGATGTTCTTGACTGCTGGTAGTTTCTTGAAAAAAATTTCTTGGAGAAAAACAGCTGAGATTTTACTATACTGTACCTTGTTCAACCTTATCGGAGCCTTGATAGCAGGTTGGGGCTTTGCCCACTCAGCAGCTTATGCACATCTGACACACGATAGTTTCATCTCAGGGGTTGTTGAGATGAAGTTAGGCCGTTCAAATGAATTAATCTTGCTTGAGGCGATTTGGCAAATATTTTCGTAAATATTGCGATTCTTTCATTTGTTTTGGTCAAAGATGGCGGTGCTAAACTATGGCTCGTTTTATCAGCGATTTACATGTTTGTATTCTTAACAAACGAGCACATTGCGGCGAACTTTGCTTCTTTCGCGATTGTAAAATTCAGTGTTGCTGCGGATTCAATTGCTAACTTTGGTGTTGGAAATATGCTTCGTCACTGGGGTGTAACCTTCATTGGGAACTTCATTGGTGGTGGTCTTTTGATGGGTCTTCCATACGCCTTCCTCAATAAAAACGAAGATACTTATGTAGATTAAAAAGATGAGCACGATTGAGTCGTGCTTTTTTCATTTTTAAAAGTGGGTAATAGCTATTTCTTATATCAAAATATAGAAAACTGATATTGGTAAACTATAAATTAAGGTGCTACAATATCCTTAATCAAACTATTTGGAGGTCGTTTTATGACTCGTGATTTTAAATTTGAAACTTTGCAACTACATGCTGGTCAAGTTGTGGATCCAGCCACCAAGTCTCGTGCAGTACCAATTTATCAAACAACATCCTTTGTTTTTGATGATACGCAGGAAGGTGCGGATTTGTTTGCCTTGAGAAAACCAGGAAATATCTATACTCGTATTACCAATCCTACAACAGCGGCCTTTGAAGAAAGAATCGCTGCTCTTGAAGGTGGTGTTGGAGCTCTTGCAACAGCATCAGGGATGGCCGCGGTGACTTATACGATTTTAGCGCTTGCCCATGCTGGAGACCATGTTGTAGCGGCCTCAACTATTTACGGCGGAACCTTCAATCTCTTGAAAGAAACCCTTCCTCGTTATGGGATCACAACAACCTTTGTCGATGTGGATAATTTGGAGGAAGTGGAAGCAGCTATCAATGACAATACCAAGCTTGTCTTGATTGAAACCTTGGGGAATCCCTTGATAAACATTCCTGACTTGGAAAAATTGGCTGAGATTGCTCATAAGCACCAGATTCCACTCGTTTCTGACAATACCTTTGCTACACCTTATTTGATTAATGTCTTTTCTCACGGCGTCGATATTGCCATTCACTCTGCGACTAAGTTTATCGGTGGGCATGGTACGACTATTGGTGGCGTTATTGTCGATAGCGGGCGTTTTGACTGGGCGGCTTCAGGAAAATTCCCTCAATTTGTTGAGGAAGACCCAAGCTACCACAATTTGAGCTATACTCGTGATGTGGGTGCAGCAGCCTTTATTATCGCTGTCCGTGTTCAATTGCTTCGTGATACGGGTGCAGCTATTTCACCTTTTAATGCCTTTCTCTTGCTCCAAGGACTTGAAACTCTTTCACTTCGGGTTGAACGCCATGTGCAAAATGCAGAGAAAATTGTTGATTTCCTTGTCAACCATCCTAAGGTAGAAAAGGTCAATTATCCAAAACTTGCAGATAGTCCTTACCATGACTTGGCTGAGAAATACTTGCCAAAAAGGTGTGGGTTCAATCTTTACCTTCCATGTCAAAGGTGGCGAGGCAGAAGCACGCAAGGTAATTGATCGTTTAGAAATCTTTTTCTGACCTAGCAAACGTGGCAGATGCCAAATCGCTTGTTGTCCATCCAGCAACAACCACTCACGGTCAATTGTCAGAAAAAAAGATCTGGAAGCGACAGGTGTCACACCAAACCAAATCCGCTTGTCAATCGGTCTTGAAAATGTAGAAGATTTGATTGAAGACTTGCGCTTGGCCTTGGAAAAAAATTTAAAGAAAAAAAGAAGATAAACAGTGGGTTTCGACTCACTGTTTTTTTATTTTCCCTCAGGCATGATATAATGGTTACAGAAGTCTAGAAAGAGGAACGATATGAACGAAATCAAATGTCCCAATTGTGGGGAAGTCTTTACAGTGAATGAAAGCCAGTATGCGGAACTTCTGTCCCAAGTAAGAACGACAGAGTTTGATAAGGAATTGCACGATCGCATGAAGCAGGAACTGGCCTTGGCTGAGCAAAAGGCCATGAATGAACAACAGTCTAAACTAGCTCAAAAAGACAAAGAAATTGCGCAATTGCAGAGTCAAATCCAAAACTTTGATACAGAAAAAGAATTGGCCAAGAAAGAAGTAGAACAGACAAGCCATGAGGCCTTATTGGCTAAGGACAAGGAAGTACAGGCTTTGGAAAACCAACTGGCGACCTTGCGTTTGGAGCATGAAAATCAACTGCAAAGACTCTTTCTGACCTAGAAAAAGAACGGGATCAGGTTAAAAATCAGCTCCTACTGCAAGAAAAGGAAAACGAGCTTTCTCTTGCTTCAGTTAAGCAAAACTATGAAGCACAGCTCAAAGCAGCCAGTGAACAAGTCGAATTTTATAAGAATTTCAAGGCACAGCAGTCTACAAAAGCTATCGGGGAAAGTCTGGAACACTATGCAGAGAGTGAGTTTAACAAGGTCCGTAGTTTTGCCTTTCCAAATGCTTACTTTGAGAAGGATAACAAGGTTTCTGCGCGTGGGTCTAAGGGGGACTTTATCTTCCGTGAATGTGATGAAAATGGGGTCGAAATCATTTCCATCATGTTTGAGATGAAAAATGAAGCTGACGGAACAGAGAAGAAGCACAAGAATGCAGATTTTTACAAGGAATTAGACAAGGACCGTCGTGAAAAGAACTGTGAATATGCGGTTTTGGTGACTATGCTTGAAGCCGATAATGACTACTTTAACACAGGGATTGTTGACGTCAGCCACGAGTATGAAAAGATGTATGTGGTTCGTCCCCAGTTCTTCATTCAGCTGATTGGACTCTTGCGTAATGCGGCTCTTAATTCTCTCAAATACAAACAAGAATTGGCCTTGGTTCGCGAACAAAATATTGACATTACGCATTTTGAAGAAGACTTGGATGCCTTTAAACTAGCTTTTGCTAAGAACTATAATTCAGCTTCGACCAACTTTGGTAAGGCAATCGATGAAATCGACAAGGCCATCAAACGCATGGAAGAAGTTAAGAAATTCCTGACAACATCGGAAAACCAACTCCGTCTAGCTAACAACAAATTGGAAGATGTCTCTGTTAAAAAATTGACTCGAAAAAATCCAACCATGAAAGCGAAGTTTGAAGCATTGAAGGGGGAGTGAGAAAGCAAAAATGAACGGTATTATCAACTTAAAAAAAGAAGAGGGGATGACCTCGCATGATGCGGTTTTTAAACTGCGTAAGATTTTGGGAACCAAGAAGATTGGTCATGGTGGAACCTTGGATCCGGATGTGGTGGGTGTTTTGCCCATTGCGGTTGGCAAGGCGACACGCATGGTCGAGTTTATGCAGGATGAGGGTAAGGTCTATGAGGGGGAAATCACTCTTGGCTATACCACGACGACCGAGGATGCTAGTGGGGAAGTGGTCGCAGAGACACCTGTTTTATCTCACTTGGATGAAAGGCTTGTTGATGAAGCAATCGCCAGTCTGACAGGACCTATTATTCAGATTCCGCCTATGTATTCGGCTGTTAAGGTCAATGGTCGCAAGCTCTATGAGTATGCGCGTGCTGGTCAGGAAGTGGAGCGTCCAGAACGTCAGGTAACTATTTATAGCTTTGAACGGACAAGTCCGATTTCTTATGAGGGTCATCTTGCACGATTCACTTTTCGTGTGAAATGTAGCAAGGGAACCTATATTCGTACCTTATCGGTTGACTTGGGAGAAAAATTGGGCTATGCTGCCCATATGTCACATTTGACACGGACTAGTGCAGCTGGTTTGCAACTAGAAGATGCTCTTACCTTGGAAGAAATTGCTGAAAAAGTGGAGGCTGGCCAATTGGACTTTCTCCATCCTTTAGAGATTGGGACAGGAGACCTTGTCAAAGTTTTCTTAACTCAAGAAGAGGCTACAGAAGTGCGATTTGGTCGTTTTATCGAACTCGAACAAATAGAACAAGAATTGGCTGCCTTTGAAGATGACAAATTGCTTGCCATTCTAGAGAAGCGAGATAATCTCTACAAACCAAGGAAGGTTTTTAGCTAGTATAATTGAAGTGTAGGAATTGGAATTGTTTCCCCTAAACTATCCAAATCAGACTATAAATTTTGTAAAAAATGTGATAGAATAGACGACGGATAAAAAAACGGAGGATAGCATGCAAAATAGACCAATCATTATCGGAGTGACAGGTGGTTCTGGTGGTGGGAAGACCAGTGTTTCAAGAGCCATTTTATCGCATTTCCCTGATGAAAAGATTTCCATGATTGAGCATGATTCATACTACAAGGATCAGTCTCACTTGACCTTTGAAGAGCGTGTCAAAACCAACTACGACCATCCTTTTGCCTTTGATACAGACTTGATGATCGAGCAAATTAAGGAATTGTTGGCAGGGCGTCCGGTGGACATTCCGACTTATGACTATACAGAGCATACACGTAGTAGCAAGACTTATCGTCAAGAACCTCAAGATGTCTTTATCGTTGAGGGAATTTTGGTCCTGGAGGACAAGCGTCTGCGCGATTTGATGGACATCAAAATTTTTGTGGATACAGATGACGATGTGCGCATTATTCGTCGGATCAAGCGTGATATGGAAGAGCGTGGCCGTAGCCTTGATAGTGTTATTGACCAGTATTTAGGTGTGGTTAAACCTATGTACCATCAGTTTATCGAACCAACCAAGCGGTATGCGGATATCGTCATTCCTGAGGGAGTCAGCAATACAGTGGCTATCGATCTGTTGACCACCAAGATTGCAAAGATTTTGGAAGAAGCTCGAAACAGCAAATAATCAGATGTGGAGGCCTTGCCTCCTTTTTCTATTTTTCCCTCATAATGGTACATAAATGGAGATTTTTAGGCATATTTTTGGTATAATAATACCCATGAAAGAGCAAGAAAATGAATAGTAGGTGGAGATGGAAAAGTATTTATCGGTAACAACTTTGACCAAGTATCTGAAAATGAAATTCGATAAAGACCCTTATTTGGAACGGGTCTATTTAACTGGTCAAGTTTCCAACTTTCGTAAACGACCTACTCACCAATATTTCTCCTTAAAAGATGACCACGCAGTCATTCAAGCGACCATTTGGTCTGGGATTTATCAGAAATTAGGTTTTGACCTTGAAGAAGGAATGAAAATCAATGTGATTGGTCGTGTGCAGGTCTATGAGCCGAGCGGTAGCTACTCCATCATCATTGAAAAGGCAGAGCCTGATGGAGTTGGTGCGCTTGCGATTCAGTTTGAACAACTCAAGAAAAAATTGACAGAAGAAGGTCTGTTCCAAGAACGCTTCAAGCAACCTTTGCCCCAATTTTCTAAGAGAATTGGTGTAGTAACCAGTCGCAGTGGAGCCGTGATTCGAGATATTATCACGACTGTCAGCAGGCGATTTCCAGGTGTTGACATACTTCTTTATCCGACCAAGGTTCAAGGAGATGGAGCAGCAGAGGAAATAGCACGGAATATTGCGCGTGCTAATCAACGTGACGATTTGGATTTGCTGATTATTGGTCGTGGAGGGGGTTCTATCGAGGAACTCTGGGCCTTTAACGAAGAGATTGTGGTACGGGCTATTTTTTTGAATCTCGCTTGCCAATCATTTCTAGTGTTGGGCATGAGACGGATGTGACCTTGGCAGATTTTTGTGGCAGATAGACATGTCGCGACGCCAACAGTCGCTGACTGAACTAGCAACACCTGTGACCAAGTTGGATCTATTAGCTCATTTGCAAAATCAGGAAAAACGGATGGCAACAGCAGTCCGAAATGTCCTATCTAAGAAACAAGAAGCTTTGAAAAAATGCAGTCAGTCTGTTATCTTTAGACAGCCAGAGCGTTTGTATGATGGCTATTTGCAACGCTTAGATCAACTGCAACTGCGCTTAAAACAAAGTTTGCGAACAAGGATTTCTGATAACAAACAGACAGTACAAGCAAGGACGCATCGACTGGTACAATTATCACCCGTTACCAAAATCCAACGCTATCAAGACCGTCTAGGTCAGTTGGACAAGCTTCTCCGTAGCCAAATGGCGCTGGTTTATGATGCTAAGGTTGCTGAAGTCAAGAGATTATCAGAAGCCCTACTGATGTTGGATACCAGTCGTATCGTGGCGCGTGGCTATGCTATTGTCAAAAAAGAAGAGTCCGTAGTTGATTCGGTTGAAAATTTGAAGAAAAAAGACCAAGTGACGCTTTTGATGCGTGATGGTCGAGTAGAATTAGAGGTTAAAGATGTCAAAACAAAAGAAATTTGAGGAAAATCTAGCAGAACTGGAGACCATTGTCCAAAGTTTGGAAAATGGTGAAATTGCTCTGGAAGATGCGATTGCGGCCTTTCAAAAGGGCATGGTCTTGTCAAAAGAGCTCCAAGCGACGCTGGACAAGGCTGAAAAGACCTTGGTTAAGGTCATGCAAGAAGACGGAACAGAAAGTGATTTTGAATGAAAAAGCAAGAAAAATTAGCTCTTGTCGAGTCGGCCTTGGAAGACTTTTATGGAGACCAGCAGTTTGCCTCTAGTTTGCGAGAGTCTGTTCTCTATTCCATTCATGCTGGTGGCAAGCGTATTCGGCCTTTTCTTTTGTTAGAAGTTTTGGAAGCCTTGCAGGTTGCTATCAAACCTGCTCACGCGCAGGTGGCTGCTGCTTTGGAAATGATCCATACAGGGAGCTTGATTCATGATGATCTTCCTGCTATGGATGATGATGATTATCGTCGAGGGCGTTTGACCAATCATAAGAAATTTGGAGAAGCTATGGCCATTTTGGCAGGAGATGCTTTATTCCTAGATCCTTATGCTTTGATAGCGCAGGCAGATTTGCCAAGTCAGATCAAGGTGGACTTGATTGCCAACTTATCTCTTGCTTCAGGAAGTTTGGGCATGGTGGCAGGGCAGGTTTTGGACATGGAAGGCGAACACAAGCATTTGTCTTTGGAAGAACTCCAGACTATTCATGCCAATAAGACTGGAAGACTACTAGCCTATCCCTTCCAAGCTGCTGCTATTATAGCCGAATTGTCACCTGAAATGCAGGTGAAGCTGAAAACTGTTGGTGAATTGATTGGTCTTGCTTTTCAAGTTCGAGATGATGTGTTAGATGTGACCGCCAGTTTTGAGGAAATCGGCAAGACACCTCAAAAGGATCTGCAGGCAGAAAAATCAACCTATCCAGCTTTGTTGGGCTTGAAAGAGGCTATTGCCTTTTGTAACCAGACTCTGGATCAAGCTAATGCCAAATTAGACGACATTGCCCAGCAGGTTCCTTTTGAGATAGAATCGATTGTAAGTGTAGTAGAAAGTTTGAGAATCAATGGCTAAGGAAAGAGTGGACGTACTAGCTTATAAACAGGGTTTGTTTGAAACGCGAGAACAGGCCAAGCGTGGAGTAATGGCTGGTCTAGTCGTAGCAGTCCTTAACGGAGAGCGTTTTGACAAGCCAGGAGAAAATTCCAGATGACACCGAGCTAAAACTCAAGGGCGAGAAACTCAAGTATGTCAGTCGTGGTGGTTTGAAATTAGAAAAGGCTTTGCAGGTCTTTGATTTGTCAGTGGAAGGGGCAACAACGATTGATATAGGTGCTTCTACTGGAGGATTTACCGATGTCATGCTGCAAAATGGTGCTGAGTTGGTCTTTGCAGTCGATGTTGGTACCAATCAGTTGGCTTGGAAATTACGCCAAGACCCACGAGTTGTCAGCATGGAGCAGTTCAATTTCCGCTATGCTGAAAAGACTGATTTCGAGCAGGAACCGAGCTTTGCCAGTATTGACGTGAGTTTCATTTCCCTCAGTCTGATCCTTCCAGCCTTGCACCGTGTCTTGGCTAGTCAAGGTCAGGTTGTAGCTTTGGTTAAACCCCAGTTTGAGGCAGGTCGTGAGCAGATTGGAAAAAATGGAATCATTCGAGATTCCAATGTTCACCAGAATGTCCTTGAAGCTGTCACAGCTATGGCAGTAGAGGAAGGCTTTTCAGTCCTTGGTTTGGACTTTTCTCCTATTCAAGGCGGTCATGGAAATATTGAGTTTTTAGCGTATTTGAAAAAAGAAGAGTCAGCAAGCAACCAGGTTCTTGCTGAAATTGAAGAAGTAGTAGAGAGGGCGCATAGTCAATTTAAAAATGAATAAAAAAGAGAGACTTGAAAAAATTAGACGATTTGTGACAGATTATCAAATCGGTACGCAGGAAGAAATCGTAGAACATTTAAAAGAAGCAGGTATCACTGCCACTCAAGCGACGGTATCACGAGATATCAAAGAGCTAGGTATTGTCAAAATTCCTTTGAGAGACAACACCTATGTCTATGAATTGCCAAAATCAATCGTGAAAAGTTTGCAACTAGCTGAAGACAATATCGAATCGGCAGAATTGATGGATAAGATGATCAATCTCCAAGTTATCCCAGGGAATACAGCTTTTGTAAAAGCTCAGTTAACCGAGACTTTTGCGGATAAGATTTTTAGTTGTTTAGCTGATGATAGCTCGATTTTAGTCATTGCCAGAAGTGAAAGTCTAGCTGAGGAAATCTTTGAACAAGTAAAAAATTGGTAGGTCTGTATGTTACTTGAAATTTCGATAAAAAACTTTGCCATTATTGAGGCTATTTCCCTCAATTTTGAAAAGGGAATGACTGTCCTGACTGGTGAAACGGGTGCAGGGAAGTCGATTATCATTGATGCCATGAATATGATGTTGGGAGCTCGTGCGACGATAGATGTTATTCGTCATGGTGCGCCAAAGGCAGAGATAGAGGGGCTTTTCTCAGTTGAGAATAGTCGCCTTTTACAGGAAATTTTTGATGAGCAAGGTTTAGAATTAGGTGATGAAATTATCATTCGTCGGGAAATCTTGCAAAATGGTCGGAGTATTAGTCGTGTCAATGGCCAGATGGTTAATCTGTCTGTTTTGCGTGCTATTGGGCAACATCTGGTGGATATACATGGTCAGCATGACCAAGAAGAGTTAATCGTACCTCAACTGCATATTCAGATGTTGGATGAATTTGGTGACGCGACTTTTTGGGACTTGAAAGAAACCTATCAAACGAGTTTTGATGCCTATCGGAAAATGCGCAAGCAGGTCCTGGAAGTCAAGAAAAACCAACAGGAACACAAGGCTCGTATTGAAATGTTGGAATTTCAAATGGCAGAGATTGAGGCAGCAAACTTGCAAGCAGGTGAGGACTTGGCTCTTAACCAAGAGCGAGATAAACTCCTCAACCATAAAAATATTGCTGATACACTGACCAATGCCTACAGTATGTTAGACAATGAAGATTTTTCAAGTCTGGCCAACGTTCGTTCAGCCATGAATGACATGGAAAGTGTAGAAGAGTATGACCCTGAATACCGTGAAATTTCGAGTTCTCTGTCTGAGACCTACTATGTCTTAGAAGATATCAGCAAACGTTTGGAAGCAATCATTGAGGATTTAGATTTTGATGGTAATCGCCTCATGCAGGTCGAGAATCGTTTGGACCTCCTTCATACTATTACTCGTAAGTATGGTGGGACTGTTGACGATGTCTTGCTCTATTTCGCCAAGATTACGGAAGAATACAACCTCTTGACAGGCAATAACCTTTCGTCTGAGGATATGGAAGCTGAGCTCAAGAAATTGGAAGTCAATCTTGTCGATTTAGCAGGCCAGCTTGCATCTGCTCGTCACGATTTGGCTCAGCAGCTAGAAGCTGAGATTAAACAAGAACTGCAAGACCTCTATATGGAAAAAGCTCAGTTTCAGGTTCGTTTTAGCAAGGGCAAATTCAGTCGTGAGGGCAATGAAATGGTCGAGTTTTACATTTCAACCAACCCTGGCGAAGACTTTAAACCCTTGGTCAAGGTTGCATCTGGTGGGGAATTATCTCGTCTCATGCTAGCCATTAAGTCTGCCTTTTCACGTAAAGAAGGCAAGACAAGTATTGTCTTTGATGAAGTGGATACGGGAGTTTCAGGTCGTGTTGCCCAAGCTATTGCACAGAAGATTCATAAAATTGGTCAGCATGGTCAGGTTCTGGCTATTTCCCATTTACCACAAGTGATTGCGATTGCGGATTATCAATTCTTTATTGAGAAGATTAGTAATGACCATTCAACAGTTTCGACTGTTCGTCTCTTGACGGTTGAAGAGCGAGTGAAGGAACTTGCTAAAATGTTGGCAGGTGATGATGTGACGGAAGCAGCCCTGACACAAGCCAGAGAATTGTTGAGAAACAGGGAGAAATAAGATGACAGACTATTATGTAATTGGAGATGTTCATGGAAAAGCAGGGATGCTGGAAGACCTTCTCAAAACATGGGATGGTCAGACGCAGTTGCTCTTTCTAGGGGACTTGATTGACCGTGGTGAGGATAGTCGACGTGTTCTTGAAATGGTCAAGGACTTAGTGGACAATCAAGGGGCGATCTGTTTATCAGGAAACCATGAGTATATGTTTTTGACTTGGCTAGATGACCCAGAAGAAAGTTATGACCATTATCGTAGAAATGGTGGAGATACAACCATTAACTCTATCCTAGGTCGTCCCTTGGATGCACCAGTTGATGGAGTTGAGGATGCCAAGCGAGTTGCTACTGAAGCGGCAGACTTGGTCGAATTCATTCGTCAAATGCCGTTTGTGGTAGAGACAGATAAGTATATCTTTGTTCACGCAGGTATTGATTTGACCTTGGATGACTGGCATGAAACTACAGATTATAAAAAAGTTTGGCTTAGAAAACCATTCCACGAAGCAGAAAATCATACTGGAAAAAAATCATTGTCTTTGGCCATACACCGGTATATGGTTTGTTAAAAGCAAGAGCGTGGTACAGCTGATCTTTTGGACTACAGAAGATGGCAAGATTGGGATGGACGGAGGAGCTGTTTATGGTGGTGTCCTTCATGGGATTGTCTTTACAGACCAAGGAATGACAGAACACCACTTTATCGAAAAATGACGGCTTTGTTGCTGAAGATTAGTACTCCTGGCAGGGTATGGTCTTGTCAAAATGTCAAAAACAATTTATAATAAATAGATACCCTGAAAGGAAGAGAATCATGAACTTAGAAGAATTGAAAAAACGACAGGAGAAGATCCGTAACTTCTCTATTATCGCCCATATTGACCACGGGAAATCGACTCTAGCAGACCGCATTTTGGAAAAAACAGAGACAGTTTCAAGTCGTGAAATGCAGGCCCAGCTTTTGGATAGCATGGATCTAGAACGGGAACGTGGGATTACCATTAAGTTGAATGCCATCGAGCTGAATTATACTGCAAAAGATGGGGAAACTTATATTTTCCACTTGATTGACACGCCAGGGCACGTTGACTTCACCTATGAAGTTTCACGTTCGCTAGCTGCCTGTGAGGGAGCGATTTTGGTGGTTGATGCTGCTCAAGGGATTGAGGCTCAAACCCTTGCCAATGTTTATCTGGCCTTGGACAATGATTTGGAAATCATGCCAGTCATTAACAAAATTGACCTACCGGCTGCAGATCCAGAGCGCGTGCGTACAGAGATTGAAGATGTGATTGGTTTGGATGCCAGTGAAGCAGTTTTGGCTTCTGCCAAGGCTGGTATTGGGATTGAAGAAATCCTCGAGCAAATCGTAGAAAAAGTACCAGCACCAACAGGTGATGTGACGGCGCCACTTAAGGCCTTGATTTTCGACTCTGTTTACGATGCCTACCGTGGGGTTATTCTCCAAGTGCGTGTCATGGACGGGGTGGTTAAACCTGGTGATAAGATTCAGCTTATGAGCAATGGCAAGACCTTTGATGTGACCGAAGTCGGTATTTTTACACCCAAAGCAGTTGGTCGTGATTTTCTTGCGACTGGGGACGTTGGTTACATTGCGGCTTCTATCAAGACGGTTCAGGACACTCGTGTGGGTGATACAGTTACCTTGGCAACTAATCCTGCAGCAGAGCCATTACATGGCTACAAGCAGATGAATCCTATGGTCTTTGCGGGTCTCTACCCAATTGAGTCAAACAAGTACAATGATCTTCGTGAAGCCCTTGAAAAATTGCAACTGAATGATGCTAGTCTCCAATTTGAACCAGAAACATCACAGGCACTTGGATTTGGTTTCCGTTGTGGTTTCCTTGGACTTCTCCATATGGATGTTATCCAAGAACGTTTGGAACGTGAGTTTAACATCGACCTCATCATGACAGCTCCGTCTGTTATTTACAAAGTTAATTTGACCGACGGTGAGTCTATGGATGTGTCGAACCCATCTGAGTTTCCAGACCCAACTAAGATTGCGACCATTGAAGAGCCTTATGTCAAGGCGCAAATCATGGTACCACAGGAGTTTGTCGGAGCAGTGATGGAGCTAGCTCAGCGTAAGCGTGGGGACTTTGTGACTATGGACTATATTGATGATAATCGGGTTAATGTTATCTATCAAATTCCTCTTGCTGAAATTGTCTTTGACTTCTTTGATAAACTTAAGTCTTCGACACGTGGTTATGCAAGCTTTGACTACGAATTGTCAGAATATCGCCCATCTAAGCTGGTCAAAATGGATATTCTTCTCAATGGAGACAAGGTGGATGCCCTCAGCTTTATCGTTCACAAGGATTTTGCCTACGAACGAGGAAAACTCATCGTTGATAAACTTAAGAAAATTATCCCTCGTCAACAATTCGAGGTACCAATTCAAGCAGCAATTGGACATAAAATTGTGGCTCGTACTGATATCAAGGCCCTTCGTAAGAACGTACTTGCTAAATGTTATGGTGGTGACGTTTCTCGTAAGCGTAAACTGCTTGAAAAACAAAAAGCTGGTAAAAAACGTATGAAAGCCATCGGATCAGTAGAAGTTCCGCAAGAAGCCTTCCTTAGCGTCTTGAGTATGGATGAGGAATAGAAATGAAAACAAAACTCTTGAAGATTTCTCAAGAGTTTTTGTTATTACTGTTATAATTTGACATCTATCCTTACTTCTACTATAGTAGGTAGTGGAGGAAGTTTATGAAAAAAAGTTTAGTTTTAGCAACAATTTTTATATCAAGTTTTGCATTAACGGCATGTTCAAATAAGAGTCAAACAGAATCTAGCACGAATGTGATTACTAGTTCTTCAAGTAGTCAGGAAGCGTCTACCTCGACGACTACAAATTCTGATAAGAAGACTGAAGAAACACAGGTTATTGGTTCTGATGAGTATGGGTTCGTTAAAGTGCCAAAGTCTTGGATTAAGTTTAATGAAGTACAGGGAGGCAATGATATTCAATATTCAGACGGTACGGATGTGAATATTGTCACCTTGAATACTTTTAAAGCAGAACAATTAGGTATTTCTGATAATGAATTTCAAAAACTTGAAACAGTTCGTATTTCTGATAGTATTCTCACTTCAAAAGAAAGTAATCCAGAATTCACTAAAGTTTGGGGTTCTAAGTCAACTATTGGAGGTTATGAAGCCTATGTAGTTAACGCAATTTCTAAGTCTGGAAAATACATCATTACATGGATTTTTAAATCTAGTGATGGTAAGTTCAGATATGTTGCTTTAGAAGGGTCTCCAGAAACATTAAAAAATCTACTTCCCATGATTGAAGAGAGTTGGACAATTCAAAAATAATTATTAAAGCAGGATTGGTATCCTGTTTTTTTGTTTAAGTCATTAAAAACCGTTTTTAATGTTTGTTTTTTTAATGTTTGTTTTGGTTATAAAGATAAAAAAAATAAACAAAACAATCAAAAAAAGGACAAAAAAAACAACAAAAAAAATATTGACAACGGTTTCATATAGTGTTATACTTATAGCATAAAGTTAATGGAAAGAAGGAAAACCTTATGGGATTAGATCGTTTCTTTGACAAAAAAACCTTGTGTTTTTGCTTAGAAGCGGATAATCAAGAACATCTCTTTGATCAGGGTTGCAACTTTATTGGAAGAACGAGAAATCGTAACTCCAACTTATCGTGAAGCCTTGATCACGCGTGAAAAGTCATTTCCAACTGGCTTAGATATGGAATTTTTGGGTAAGGATTTGCCGAATGTAGCTATTCCTCACACGGATATTGTTCATAATCTAGCCGAAAAAGTTGTGGTCGTTCGATTAGAAAAAAACCAGTGACTTTCCACAATATGATTGCGCCAGATAAGGAAGTAGAAGTATCCTTACTCTTCTTTATCATTAATAACTCAAGTTCAAGCCAAACGAACATTCTTGCTCAGTTGATGGACTTCTTTACTGGAAATGGTCATCTTGAAGACCTATCAAAAATTTCTGAACCAGAAGCCCTCTATGCTTATATTGCTGAAGCAATTGCTTAATCTTGTCTATTAAAAAAATATTAAATCGGAGAAATCCATATGATTAAAATTCTTGCTGCCTGCGGTGCAGGTGTTAACTCAAGCCACCAAATTAAAAGTGCTCTTGAAGAAGAACTTTCAAACCGCGGTTTTGATGTCCACTGTGATGCAGTCATGGTCAAAGACGTTAACGAAGACCTTATCAAAGGTTATGACATCTTCACACCAATTGCTGCTACAGACCTTGGTTTTGAACCAGGTATTCCAGTTATCGAAGCTGGACCAATCTTATTCCGTATACCAGCTATGAGTGCTCCAGTATTTGACAATATTGAAGCAGCTATCAAAGAACACGGATTAAGCTAATTTTAATTTGTTAACATTCATATAACTATAATAAGGGAGGAACTATTATGGATGTCATTATCGAACTAGCCAATAAGCTGTTCAAACCTATCTTGGATATGGGTGGACCAATCATCATGCTGATTATTTTGACAGTATTGGCTCTACTTTTTGGAGTGAAATTCTCCAAAGCGCTTGAAGGTGGTATCAAACTTGCCATCGCTCTTACTGGTATCGGTGCTATCATCGGTATGCTAAATGGTGCTTTCTCAGCATCACTTGCAAAATTCGTTGAAAATACTGGTATTCAATTGAACATCACTGACGTTGGTTGGGCACCACTTGCTACAATCACTTGGGGATCTGCTTGGACACTTTACTTCTTGCTCATCATGTTGATTGTCAACGTAGTGATGCTTGCTATGAAGAAAACTGACACACTTGACGTCGATATCTTCGATATCTGGCACTTGTCTATCACAGGTCTTTTGATTAAATGGTATGCAGACAACAATGGAGTTAGCCAAGGAGTTTCACTCTTCATCGCCACTGCAGCAGTTGTCCTTGTAGGTGTTCTTAAAATCATCAACTCTGATTTGATGAAACCTACATTTGATGACCTTCTTAACGCACCAAGTTCATCACCAATGACTTCAACTCACATGAACTACATGATGAACCCAGTTATCATGGTTTTGGATAAGATTTTTGAAAAATTCTTCCCAGGTCTAGATAAATATGACTTTGATGCTGCTAAATTGAACAAAAAAATCGGTTTCTGGGGATCTAAATTCTTCATCGGTTTCATCCTTGGTATCGTTATTGGTTTGATGGGTACTCCACATCCAGTTGAAGGACTTAAAGATGCAGCAAACTGGCAAGAAGTTATCAAAGGTTGGTTATCTCTTGGTTTGACAGCCGGTGTAGCTTGGAACTCTTCTCACTTATCGGTTCATGGTTCATTGCTGCCGTAGAACCACTTTCACAAGGTATTACAAACGTTGCTACTAAACGTTTGGAAGGACGTAAGTTTAACATCGGTCTAGACTGGCCATTCATCGCTGGTCGTGCTGAAATCTGGGCTTGTGCAAACGTACTTGCACCAATTATGTTGATTGAAGCAGTACTTCTTTCAAACGTCGGAAATGGTATCTTGCCACTTGCAGGTATCATCGCTATGGGTGTTACTCCAGCTCTCTTGGTTGTAACACGTGGTAAATTGCTCCGCATGATTATCTTCGGAACACTCTTGTTGCCACTCTTCCTTCTTTCAGGTACACTTATCGCGCCATTTGCAACAGAACTTGCTAAAGGTGTAGGTGCCTTCCCAGAAGGTGTGAGCCAAACTCAATTGATCACTCACTCAACTCTTGAAGGACCAATCGAAAAACTTCTTGGTTGGACAATTGGTAACACTACAACTGGTGATATCAAAGCAATCCTTGGTGCTGTAGTCTTCCTTGTATTCTATATCGGTATCTTTGCTTGGTACAGAAAACAAATGATCAAACGTAACGAAGAGTACGCAGCAAAAGCAAAATAATGCGCTCCTATAAAATGTAAATTGTTGAAACTAGGTTGTCATACCATTAGGAGTGACAGCCTAGTTTTTTATAAACTATCAAGAAATCGGAGAAAATAATGGTAATTGAATTAAAATCAGAACAATTAAGAGTTCAATTTAACAGTTTTGGTGGGGCTCTTTCTTCTATAAAAGATGCTGAGGGACTTGAGTATTTGTGGCAAGGGGATGCTACTTATTGGAGTGGACAAGCTCCTGTTCTCTTTCCCATTTGTGGTTCATTGAGAGAGGATACAGCCGTATATATAGATGAGAAGGGGCAGGACAGCAAAGGAAACATTCCTCGTCATGGTTTAGTTCGCAAGAAAGAATTTGAATTAGTTGAACAGACAGATAATAGTGTAACTTTTGCAATTGAAGACGATGAGAATAGCTATCAGAACTACCCTTATCATTTCTGCCTAGAAATCACTTATATCCTTACTGGAAAGACAGTACGGACTCAATACAAGATTTTCAATAAAGAAACTAGCAAGGTCATGCCTTACTTTATTGGTGGACATCCAGGCTTTAATTGTCCCTTACTGGATGATGAAGTCTATGAAGATTACTATTTAGAGTTTGAGAAAGAAGAGACTTGCTCTGTTCCACGTCCTTTCCTAGAAACGGGTATGCTGGATTTCAAGATAGAAGTCCATGGCTAGAGGGTCAAAAAGAATTAGACCTCAGCTATGATCTTTTCAGTACAGATGCAGTCACCTTAGATGAATTGCAATCTAGAACAATTGCGCTTCGTTCTCGGAAACATGATAAGGGATTGAAAGTGAACTTTACAGAGTTTCCAAACCTCATTATATGGTCAACTTTGAATAAAGGACCTTTCATTGCTTTTGAACCCTGGTCAGGCTTGTCAACATCCCTTGAAGAAGGAGATCATCTAGAAGATAAGAAGAATGTTCGCCTCCTAGAACCTGGTCAAGTGGATCAAATTGGTTTTGACATCGAAATTTTTTAGTTAAAAAAACACAAAAACAAACATAAACTGTTGACTTTTTCAGAAAATAGGAGTATATTATGTTTGTAAGCAACAAATGATGTTTGTAACAAACAAATAATCAATTGTTATATTTTCTTTCGTGGAGAAAGATTATTTCTAGGGGAAATGGTTTCCTAAACTTGAATAAGGTGTCATTAATCTCATTCAATCTAATTTGTCAATAAACTGCTAGAAAGCTTTTTGTAGGTAAACTGCTAACTATAAAAGTCTTTACTAGCCTAGAAAAATAAAAAGGAGTATACAATATGTCTATTGTTATCGGTGCAGATCTTTGCAGGTTTGAGATTGAAAAGAAGTTGTGAAAGACTTCTTGGAAAAAGAAAACTTCCACGTTGTGGATGTTACAGCTGAAGGTCAAGACTTTGTTGATGTGACTCTTGCTGTTGCTGCAGAAGTAAATAAAGAAGAACAAAACCTTGGTATCGTGATTGATGCTTATGGAGCTGGTCCATTTATGGTTGCAACTAAGATCGAAAAGGAATGGTTCTTTCGCAGAGGTATCTGACGAACGTTCAGCTTATATGACTCGTGGTCACAACAATTCACGTATGATCACTATGGGTGCACAACTTGTTGGTGATGAATTGGCTAAAAACATCGCTAAAGGATTTGTTAACGGTAAATACGATGGTGGACGTCACCAAATTCGTGTCGATATGTTGAACAAAATGTGCTAATACTCTTCAAAAATCAAGATAATCTGTTGTCAGCTCACTTTAGCTAACCTCAGTTATGCTTGCAGCTCGCTTCCTAAGCTAATCTTGATTTTTCTTGAGTAGGGATAAATGATATTAGATTTACATAATTAATCGGAGGGAATAACTAATGAGAATTGCAATTGGATGTGACCACATCGTAACAGATGAAAAAATGGCGGTTTCAGAATTTTTGAAATCAAAAGGATATGAAGTCATTGACTTTGGTACATATGACCATACACGTACTCACTACCCAATCTTTGGTAAAAAAGTTGGTGAAGCTGTAACTAGCGGTCAAGCTGATCTTGGGGTATGTATCTGTGGTACTGGTGTTGGTATCAACAACGCTGTAAATAAAGTTCCAGGTGTTCGTTCTGCCTTGGTTCGTGATATGACAACAGCTCTTTATGCTAAAGAGCAATTGAACGCTAACGTTATCGGTTTTGGTGGTAAGATTACTGGTGAATTGCTCATGTGCGATATCATCGAAGCTTTCATCCATGCTGAATACAAACCATCTGAAGAAAACAAGAAATTGATTGTGAAAATTGAACACGTTGAAAGTCACAATGCTCAACAAACAGACGCAAACTTCTTCACTGAATTCCTTGAAAAATGGGATCGCGGAGAATACCACGACTAAGAGGTGACCTATGATTTTAACAGTCACAATGAACCCATCCATTGATATTTCCTATCCCTTGGATGAGTTGAAGATTGATACTGTCAATCGTGTGGTGGATGTAACCAAAACGGCTGGTGGTAAGGGACTCAATGTTACCCGAGTACTTTCAGAATTTGGGGATTCTGTTCTTGCTACTGGTTTAGTGGGTGGCAAACTTGGTGAGTTTTTGGTTGAAAATATCGATGATCAAGTAAAGAAAGATTTCTTCTCAATTCAGGGAGAAACTCGGAACTGTATCGCTATTCTCCACGGAGACAATCAAACAGAAGTTCTTGAAAAAGGTCCTGTTGTATTGGATCGGGGAAGGTCAAGACTTTTTGGTACATTTCAAAAATCTCCTGGATTCAGTTGAAGTAGTCGCTATTTCAGGTAGTCTCCCAGCTGGTCTTCCAGTTGATTACTATGCGAGCTTGGTAGAACTTGCTAATCAAGCTGGTAAACCTGTAGTCTTGGACTGCTCTGGTGCTGCTCTTCAGGCTGTTCTTGAATTACCACATAAACCAACAGTCATCAAACCAAATAATGAGGAATTGTCTCAACTTCTAGGAAGAGAAGTTTCTGAGGATTTGGATGAATTAAAAGAAGTTCTTCAAGAACCTTTGTTTGCAGGTATTGAATGGATTATCGTTTCACTTGGTGCCAACGGTGCCTTTGCCAAACATGGAGACACTTTCTACAAGGTAGATATTCCTAGAATTCAGGTGGTAAATCCTGTTGGATCTGGAGATTCTACTGTAGCAGGAATTTCTTCAGGACTTCTTCACAAAGAATCGGATGCAGAATTACTCATCAAGGCAAATGTCCTTGGTATGCTCAATGCTCAAGAAAAAATGACTGGTCATATCAACATGGCCAATTATCAAGCTCTATATGATCAATTAATAGTAAAAGAGGTATAAAATGGCTTTAACAGAACAAAAATGTGCACGCTTAGAAAAACTTTCTGATGAAAATGGAATCATCTCAGCTCTTGCATTTGACCAACGTGGTGCTTTGAAACGCCTCATGGCTCAACACCAAACAGAAGAACCAACTGTAGCTCAAATGGAAGAACTGAAAGTCTTGGTAGCAGATGAATTGACTAAATACGCTTCATCAATGCTTCTTGATCCTGAGTATGGACTTCCAGCGACTAAAGCTCTTGATGAAAAAGCTGGTCTTCTCCTTGCTTATGAAAAAACAGGTTATGATACAACAAGCACAAAACGCTTGCCAGACTGCTTGGATGTTTGGTCTGCAAAACGTATTAAAGAAGAAGGTGCAGATGCAGTTAAATTCTTGCTTTACTATGATGTAGATAGCTCAGACGAACTTAACCAAGAAAAACAAGCTTACATCGAACGTATCGGTTCTGAGTGTGTGGCTGAAGATATCCCATTCTTCCTTGAAATCCTTGCTTACGATGAAAAAATTGCTGACGCTGGTTCTGTAGAATATGCGAAAGTAAAACCACACAAAGTTATCGGTGCTATGAAAGTCTTCTCAGACCCACGCTTTAACATTGACGTCTTGAAAGTAGAAGTTCCTGTTAACATTAAATATGTTGAAGGCTTCGCTGAAGGTGAAGTAGTTTATACACGTGAAGAAGCAGCAGCCTTCTTCAAAGCACAAGATGAAGCAACTAACTTGCCATACATCTACTTGAGTGCTGGTGTATCAGCTAAACTTTTCCAAGATACTCTTGTATTTGCCCATGAATCAGGTGCAAACTTTAACGGAGTTCTTTGTGGCCGTGCTACATGGGCTGGATCAGTTGAAGCTTACATCAAAGATGGTGAAGCAGCAGCTCGTGAATGGCTTCGCACAACTGGATTTGAAAACATTGATGAGCTCAATAAAGTTCTTCAAACAACAGCGACTTCATGGAAAGAACGCGTGTAAGAAAGTCTTTTAAAACTGAAATTTTTAATACTTACAAAAATCCCCACCAATCGGTGGGGATCATTTTATGGTTTAGAAAGAATAATTTTTGTTTGTTTTGAAAGTTGTTCAAACGTTTCTTTGCTCAGTTTAGAGTCTGAAACGATGATATCAATATCAGAGATATTGTAGAAGGTATAAAAATCAAATTTATTGAACTTACTATTGTCAGCTAGTAAGTATTTTTTATTGGAATTATTGAGGGCGATGCGTTGAGATTCACCTTCCTCTTCACTAAAGGTCGCAATCGCATTGTCCTGAATACCATTACAGCTAACGAAGGCTTTAGAAAATTGTAAATTGGCCAAGTTTTGCAAGGTTAGTGTTCCCACAAATGCTCCAGTGATAGAGCGGTAATTCCCACCAATTAAAATCAAATCTGTTAGTTTTCGTTCGTTTAAGATGAGAAAGACTGGTAAACTGTTTGTTACAACACGAATATTATCAATTGGAAGTTCACGAGCAAAAGATTCTAAGGTCGTACCAGGGCCGATAAAAATAGTTTCACCCTCATCGATTAAATGGCCTGCAAAACGGCTGATTTCTTGTTTTTCTGCGATTTGTAAGCTTTGTTTTTCGATATTGGAACGTTCATTATTTAAAATAGAACCTGTGCGAATTTTTTCAGCTCCCCCGTGCACCCGAACAAGTAAATCCTTGTCTGCCAACTCTTGCAAGTAGCGTCTAGCAGTCATATCAGACACATCCAAGCGAGTCATGATTTCTTTTACAGTAATAGTTCCCTTTGTATTTATCGTTTCTAGAATATTATCTAGTTTTTCCTGCTTTAGCATCGTTATCACCTCTATTTCTATTACTATTTTATCATAAAGTATTCAATCAATCAATTTAAAAAACAAAAGAAAACAAAAACAAAAATATCATGGTTGTTTTAAACAAACCATGATATTGATATCACTTCTGAAATTGTTGACTTAGTCTAAACCGTAGTTGTAGTCATCGTCTTGCATGGCTTCAACTTCGCCAAGAAGGTAACCATTTCCGACTTGAGAGAAGAAGTCGTGGTTAGATGTTCCTGTTGAAATACCGTTCATAACGATTGGGTTGACATCATCTGCTGAATCTGGGAAGAGTGGATCTTGCCCCAAGTTCATAAGTGCCTTGTTAGCATTGTAGCGAAGGAAGGTTTTGACTTCTTCCGTCCAACCAACACCATCATAGAGGCTTTCTGTGTAGCCTTCTTCATTTTCATAAAGAGTATAGAGCAGGTCGTACATCCATTCTTTTAGCTTTTCTTGTTCTTCTTCAGGCAATTCATTGAAACCGAGTTGGAATTTATATCCGATGTAGGTTCCGTGAACAGATTCATCACGAATAATCAATTTAATGATTTCCGCAACGTTGGCTAGTTTGTTGTTACCAAGATAGTAGAGGGGAGTGAAGAAACCAGAGTAGAAGAGGAAAGTTTCAAGGAAGACACTGGCAACTTTCTTTTCAAGTGGGCTACCGTTTAGGTAGATTTCGTTGACAATCTCAGCCTTCTTTTGTAGGTAAGGATTGGTATTAGTCCATTCGAAAATTTCTTCAATCTCAGCCTTAGTATTTAAGGTAGAGAAGATTGATGAGTAAGATTTAGCGTGGACAGATTCCATAAATTGGATGTTATTGAAAACAGCTTCCTCATGTGGTGTACGGATGTCCGCGCGAAGGGCTTGAACCCCAGTTTCAGATTGCATAGTGTCGAGAAGGGTTAAACCACCAAAGACTTTTCCTACCAAGTCTTTTTCTACATTTGATAGCTTTCTCCAGTCATCCAAGTCATTTGACAAGGGAATACGTGTATCGAGCCAGAATTGCTCCGTCAACTTTTCCCAAGTTGATTTGTCGATGACATCTTCGATGGCATTCCAGTTAATGGCTTTGTAGTAAGTTTCCATTTTGAAATCTCTTTCTGTGTTTAGTATTGCGAACTCACAATTATTTTATTTTATCATAATTCTAGAGGAGTATCGCACAAAAAGTCGGAAGTCCGACTTTTGTGTTTTTCCATAGTATAGATGCTTATTCCAGTTTAGTTTAGCAGGGTGAATGAATCACTAATTTGAGAAAATGTAGTTTCCTCAAGCAAAGATTAAATCACACAGCTTTCACATTGGTTAGCACCGACTTCTCCACCGTCGTCTGTAAAGGTACGGACGTAGTAGATAGACTTGATTCCCTTGTTAAAGGCATAGTTACGAAGGATAGACAAGTCACGTGTCGTTTGTTTGTTTTCTTTCTTCCATTCGTAAAGTCCTTTTGGAATGTCACTACGCATGAAGAGGGTGAGTGAAAGTCCTTGGTCCACGTGCTCAGTCGCAGCAGCGTAAACATCAATCACCTTACGCATATCCATGTCGTAGGCAGAAGTGTAGTAAGGAATGGTTTCTGTTGACAAACCAGCAGCAGGATAGTAGATTTTACCAATTTTCTTCTCTTGGCGTTCTTCGATACGTTGCGTAATCGGGTGGATAGAAGCAGAAACATCGTTGATATAGCTGATAGAACCATTTGGTGCTACAGCAAGGCGGTTTTGGTGGTAAAGACCATCTGCTTGAACCTTGTCGCGAAGTTCAGCCCAGTCAGCAGCACTTGGGATAAAGACATCTTTGAAGAGTTCTTTAACACGGTCTGATTTTGGAACAAACTCGCCTGTAATATACTTGTCAAAGTAGCTTCCCTTAGCATAGTCTGATTTTTCAAAGTTATGGAAGGTAATACCACGTTCACGCGCGATATTGTTTGACTCAACCAAGGTCCAGTAGTTCATGAGCATGAAGTAGATGCTTGTAAATTCAACAGACTCAGGCGATCCATATTCAATCAATTGTTGGGCAAGGTAGCTGTGAAGTCCCATAGCACCAAGACCAAAGGTATGAGCTTGGCTATTTCCGTGGTCGATGGTAGGCACAGCTACGATGTGTGAACTATCTGTAACGAAAGTAAGGGCACGAACCATAGCACGGATAGAACGACCAAAGTCAGGGGAAGTCATCATGTTAACCACGTTGGTTGAACCAAGGTTACATGAAACGTCCGTCCCCATTTGAAGGAATTCTTGAGCATCGTTGATCAAGCTTGGTTCTTGAACTTGAAGAATCTCAGAACACAAGTTACTCATAATAATCTTACCATCAACTGGATTTGCACGGTTAGCCGTATCAATGTTGACTACATAAGGGTAGCCAGATTCTTGTTGCAATTTAGAGATTTCAGTTTCCAAATCACGCGCCTTGATTTTTGTCTTGCGGATATTTGGATTTGCGACTAGCTCATCGTATTTTTCAGTGATGTCGATGTAGTTAAATGGCACACCGTATTCAAGCTCTACTGAGTATGGGCTGAAGAGGTACATTTCTTCATTTTTACGTGCTAATTCGTAGAATTTATCGGGCACCACAACACCAAGTGAAAGGGTCTTAACACGAACTTTTTCATCGGCGTTTTCTTTCTTAGTGGAAAGGAAGGCAATAATATCTGGGTGGAAGACGTTGAGGTAGACAACACCAGCACCTTGACGTTGACCCAATTGGTTTGAGTAAGAGAAGCTATCTTCGAAAAGTTTCATAACTGGAACGACCCCAGAAGCTGCTCCTTCATAGCCTTTGATAGGTGCACCAGCTTCACGAAGGTTGCTGAGGGTAATTCCAACACCACCACCGATACGTGAAAGTTGAAGAGCTGAGTTGATAGAACGTCCGATAGAGTTCATATCATCTGTTACCTGAATTAAGAAACAGGATACCAACTCCCCACGACGAGCACGTCCAGCATTCAAGAAGGAAGGAGTAGCAGGTTGGTAGCGTTGGTGGATGATTTCATTGGCAATATCGATTGCAACAGCTTCATTGCCATCAGCGAAATAAAGGGCGTTAAAGAAGACGCGGTCTTCCATGCTTTCAAGATAATATTCACCGTCGTTGGTTTTCAAAGCATATTGATTGTAAAATTTATAGGCAGCCATGAAAGACTTGAATTGGAAATTTTGATCTTTGATAAATTGCGACAATTCTTCCAAAAATTCTGGACGGTATTTCTTGATAAAGTCTGTTTCGATGTAGTTGTGTTCAATGAGGTAGTTGATTTTATCCTTGATTGAATCAAAAACCATAGTGTTTGGAACTACATTTTCTTTAAAGAAGGCATCCAAGGCTTCCTTATCTTTATGAAGCATGATTTGTCCATTGACAGGACGGTTGATTTCGTTATTGAGACGGAAGTAAGTCACGTCCTCAAGATGTTTTAATCCCATAAAATTTCCCTTATCTAATTACAAAAGAAAGGCTTCTAAGTTAGCCCTAGAAGCAGTTTCTTCTGGATGATGTACTAAGATTATGCTAATTGTTTCAATTTTCCTGGTTGGAAACCTGAAAAGACTTCAGTTGGTGTTTGGATAACAGGAGCTGCGCTGAAACCGAGCTCTTTAACTTGATCGATGTACTCAGGTTGCTCATCGAGATTGATTTCGCGATAAGCGACATTATTACTGTCCAAGAAACGTTTGGTCATTTTACATTGGACACAGTTGTTTTTAGAATAAACGGTTACCATTGTGTAACTCCTCTTTCAAAATAGATTACTTTCCTAGTATATCAGAAAATAAATTTTTGTCAATGATTTGAAACTAAATATAGTGGTCTATTTTTCTGCTCGAGCTCACAAAACACAATATGTAGTGTTTGCTTTGTGAAATAGTGATGATAATCCTACAAGTAGTTTTTTGGAAAACTATATCCTGTGTTTTGTTATCTTGAATAGAAGATTTTCAGCAAGTTATCTGAAAGGAAATCGAATAAATCCCATAAAATGCTTGAAAAAAATCCTAGAAGATGATATAATACCAAATTGTAAGGGTTATCACATATAACTCAAAAAAGAAAGAACAAAAGGAGAGTCAAACTATGGCTTCTAAAGATTTCCACGTAGTGGCAGAAACAGGTATTCACGCACGTCCAGCAACATTGTTGGTACAAACTGCAAGCAAATTTGCTTCAGATATCACTCTTGAGTACAAAGGTAAATCAGTTAACCTTAAATCAATCATGGGTGTTATGAGTCTTGGTGTTGGCCAAGGTGCTGACGTAACTATCTCAGCTGAAGGTGCAGATGCAGATGACGCTATCGCTGCAATCTCAGAAACAATGGAAAAAGAAGGATTGGCATAAGGAAAATGACAGAAATGCTTAAAGGAATCGCAGCATCTGACGGTGTTGCAGTTGCAAAAGCATATCTACTCGTTCAACCGGATTTGTCATTCGAGACTGTTTCAGTCGAAGATACAAACGCAGAAGAGGCTCGTTTGGATGTAGCTCTTGAAGCTTCTCAAAACGAGCTTTCTCTTATCCGTGAGAAAGCTGTAGGTACGCTTGGTGAAGAAGCGGCTCAAGTTTTTGACGCTCATTTGATGGTTCTTGCTGACCCAGAATTGATTGGTCAGATTAAAGAAACAATCCGTGCTAAGAAAGTCAATGCTGAAGCAGGTCTTAAAGAAGTGACGGACATGTTCATCACTATCTTTGAAGGCATGGAAGACAATCCATATATGCAAGAACGTGCAGCGGATATCCGCGACGTGACAAAACGTGTATTGGCAAACCTTCTTGGTAAAAAATTGCCAAACCCAGCTTCTATCAATGAAGAAGTAATCGTGATTGCGCATGACTTGACACCATCTGATACAGCTCAATTGGACAAAAACTTTGTAAAAGCTTTTGTAACAAACATCGGTGGACGTACAAGCCACTCAGCTATCATGGCACGTACACTTGAAATTGCAGCTGTATTGGGAACAAATAACATCACTGAAGTAGTGAAAGACGGCGATATCCTTGCCGTTAACGGAATTACTGGTGAAGTAATTATCAACCCAACAGATGAACAAGCGGTAGAATTTAAAGCAGCTGGTGAAGCTTATGCTAAACAAAAAGCTGAATGGGCACTTTTGAAAGATGCTCAAACAGTGACTGCTGACGGTAAACACTTCGAGTTGGCTGCTAACATCGGTACTCCAAAGACGTTGAAGGTGTTAACAACAACGGTGCAGAAGCTGTTGGACTTTACCGTACAGAGTTCTTGTACATGGATTCTCAAGATTTCCCAACTGAAGATGAGCAGTATGAAGCATACAAAGCTGTTCTTGAGGGAATGAATGGTAAACCAGTTGTCGTTCGTACAATGGATATCGGTGGAGATAAGGAACTTCCTTACTTCGATATGCCACATGAAATGAACCCATTCCTTGGATTCCGTGCCCTTCGTATCTCTATTTCTGAAACTGGAGATGCAATGTTCCGTACACAAATCCGTGCCCTTCTTCGTGCTTCTGTCCATGGTCAATTGCGTATCATGTTCCCAATGGTTGCCCTCTTGAAAGAATTCCGTGCAGCTAAAGCAGTTTATGAAGAAGAAAAAGCAAACCTTCTTGCTGAAGGTGTTGCAGTTGCGGATGACATCCAAGTTGGTATCATGATTGAAATCCCTGCAGCAGCAATGCTTGCAGACCAATTTGCAAAAGAAGTAGACTTCATGTCAATTGGTACAAACGACTTGATCCAATACTCAATGGCAGCAGACCGTATGAACGAGCAAGTTTCATACCTTTACCAACCATATAACCCATCAATCCTTCGCTTGATTAACAACGTTATCAAGGCAGCTCACGCTGAAGGTAAATGGGCTGGTATGTGTGGTGAGATGGCTGGTGACCAAAAAGCTGTTCCACTTCTTGTTGGAATGGGCTTGGATGAGTTCTCTATGTCAGCAACATCTGTACTTCGTACACGTAGTTTGATGAAGAAATTGGACACTGCTAAGATGGAAGAGTACGCTAACCGTGCCCTTACAGAGTGTTCAACAATGGAAGAAGTTCTTGAACTTCAGAAAGAATACGTTAACTTTGATTAATCGAAAACTCCTTGCAACTTAGTTGCAAGGAGTTTTTATAGTATAAAATCTATTAACTAGTTCATAAAATGCTTGACAATAAAAAAAATTGGAGTAGAATATTAACTGGTTAAATAACTAGTTAAGGAGTTTTTATGAAGAAACAAAATTTGTTTTTAGTGTTGTTAAGTGTCTTTCTTTTGTGTTTAGCTGCTTGTGGGCAGAAGGAGAGCCAGTCAGGTAAAGGGATGAAAATTGTGACTAGTTTTTATCCTATCTATGCCATGGTCAAGGAAGTATCTGGTGACTTGAATGATGTTCGAATGATTCAGTCAAGTAGCGGAATTCACTCCTTTGAACCTTCAGCAAATGATATTGCAGCCATCTATGATGCAGATGTCTTTGTCTACCATTCTCATACGCTCGAATCTTGGGCAGGAAGTCTGGATCCCAATCTAAAAAAATCCAAAGTTAAGGTTTTAGAGGCTTCTGAAGGAATGACATTGGATCGTGTCCCTGGTCTAGAAGATGTGGAAGCAGGTGATGGAGTTGATGAAAAAACGCTCTATGACCCTCACACATGGCTAGATCCTGAAAAAGCTGGAGAAGAAGCTCAAATTATCGCTGATAAACTTTCAGAGGTGGATAGTGAACATAAAGAAACTTATCAAAAAAATGCGCAAGCCTTTATCAAAAAAGCTCAAGAATTGACTAAGAAATTCCAACCTAAATTTGAAAAAGCGAGTCAGAAAACATTTGTAACACAACATACAGCCTTTTCTTATCTGGCTAAGCGATTTGGACTCAATCAACTTGGTATTGCAGGTATCTCTCCAGAACAAGAACCAAGTCCAAGACAACTAACAGAAATTCAGGAATTTGTTAAAACCTATAAGGTTAAGACGATTTTTACAGAAAGTAATGCTTCTTCAAAAGTAGCTGAAACTCTTGTCAAATCAACAGGTGTGGGTCTTAAAACTCTGAATCCTTTAGAGGCAGACCCACAAAATGACAAAACTTATCTAGAAAACCTAGAAGACAATATGAGTATTTTAGCAGAAGAATTGAAATGAGGAAAGAATGAAAATAAATAAGAAGAAACTTGCTGCTGGTGCAGCTGTTGTCCTTTCTTTAAGTCTTTGTATTTATGCATTGAATCAACATCAGACAGGAGAGAATAAAGATACGAATCGTGTATCTTATGTCGATGGGAAACAAGACACTCAAAAAACAGAGACACAAACACCAGAGCAAGTTAGCAAAAAAGAAGATATCCAGGCTGAACAAATTGTTGTGAAAATCACCGATCAAGGTTATGTGACTTCACACGGTGATCATTTCCATTATTATAATGGGAAAGTTCCTTTTGATGCGATTTTCAGTGAAGAACTTTTGATGAAAGATGCCAATTATCAATTGAAAGACGCTGATATTGTCAACGAAGTCAAAGGTGGTTACATTATCAAGGTAGATGGTAAGTATTATGTTTACCTTAAGGATGTGGCACATGCGGATAACGTTCGTTCGAAGGACGAAATTGAACGCCAAAAACAAGGTCATACTCACGATGCAACAACATCTAATAGTGCAGTGGCGCTTGCTCAATCTCAAGGTCGCTATACTACTGATGACGGCTACATCTTTAATGCATCTGATATTATAGAGGATGCTGGTGATGCTTATATCGTCCCTCACGGTGGACATTACCACTACATTCCAAAGAGTTCCTTGTCTGCTAGTGAATTGGCTGCAGCACAAGCTTACCTCTCTGGAACTAGAAATCAGCCTAGTGTGACTGACTATCGTCCAAGTACAAATGGGACTGGTCAAACTACCAAGCCTATTCAACAGGCTGAAATACTAAGTAATAAATCCGAGAGTCTTCAAAGTCTATTACAGCAGCTCTATGCTCTTCCAAGTACTCAACGATATGCTGAATCGGATGGTTTGACTTTTGACCCTGCTAAGATTTTAAGCAGAACACCGAGTGGTGTAGCGATTCCTCACGGAAATCACTATCATTTCATCCCCTATACAAAGCTTTCTGCATTAGAAGAAAAGATTGCGAGAATGATTCCTTTGTCTAGTGACAGTGTAGAACCAACACCATTGGAGAATCCAAGCAAACCAGCAGAAAAACCTACTCAGCAAAACCATCATCATGAGCAAGATGGTGACCATAGAAGTCAGGACCTTAAGCATGAAAAGCATGGACATGATGGAGATGGACATGACCACCATCATGATGAAGACCATGATCATGGTTTTGATGCCAATCGTGTCATCAGTGAAGATGCGGCAGGCTTTGTTATGTCACACGGTGATCATAATCATTACTTCTTCAAGAAGGATTTGACAGCAGAGCAAATTAAGTCGGCTCAAGATCATTTAAGAGGTAAGACGCCAGTAACACCAAGTCCAGCCCATGATGATCACGATGAAGATACACACGGTCATCACCATGACGAACATGGCCATGATTTCGATGTCAATCGAATTATCAGTGAAGATGCGGCAGGCTTTGTCATGACTCATGGTGACCACAATCATTACTTCTTTAAGAAAGATCTAACACCAGAACAAATCAAGGCGGCGCAAGATCATTTGAGAGGTAAAACGCCAGTAACACCAAGCCCAGCCCATGATGATGAACATGATAAAGATAATCATGGTCGCAAACATGATGAAGACCATGATCACGGTTTTGATGCTAATCGTGTCATCAATGAGGATGAGCAAGGTTTTGTCATGAGTCATGGTGACCACAATCATTACTTTTTCAAGAAAGACTTGACAGCAGACCAAATTAAGGCTGCACAAGATCATTTAAGAGCTAAGACGCCAGTAACACCAAGTCCAGCTCAGGATGATCACGATGAAGAAGATCATGCTCACCATCACGGTGAAGACCATGATCACGGTTTTGATGCTAATCGTGTCATCAGTGAGGATGAACAAGGCTTTGTCATGAGTCACTGGTGACCACAATCATTACTTTCTTCAAGAAGGACTTTGACAGCGGATCAAATTAAAGGCAGCGCAAGATCATTTGAAAGAGCTAAGACTCCAGTAACACCAAAGTCCAGCTCACGATGATGATCACGATGAAGATCATCATGGACATCATCATGGTGAAGACCATGATCACGGTTTTGATGCTAATCGTGTCATCAGTGAGGATGAGCAAGGATTTTGTCATGAGTCATGGTGACCATAATCATTACTTTCTTTCAAGAAAGACTTGACAGCAGACCAAATTAAAGTCGCACAAGACCATCTGAAAACACATCATGATGCAGAGCCTGTAAAACCTCTTGCTAAAACGGTAGAGTCTTTCTCAAGAGATGCTAGCGATGAAGAAAAAGATTGCTTATATTTCTAAGACCTACGGCGTTCCACTTGAAGCTATTAGAATTTCAAACGGATTCTTTGTCTTTTGGAAACCCAGACCAAGCCTACGATCCAACTCATATCCATCCCTATGCTGTTCGTAAAGAACACGTTCGGATTCCTCTTCAAACTGGCAATCCAGAACTTGATTTCCTAAATGAACTCTACACGACTGCTTTTGCGAGATGGTGTGTCTCCTTATAGCTTACAGGTAGAAAATGGTAGTTTTGTGATTCCTCATGGCGACCACAATCATTACATCAAGGTTCAAACGAAGGGTTATGAAGTGGCTTTGAAAAACAAGATTCCAGCTCTACAATCCAATTATCAACCTGGAGCTTTTTGATGAGAAGGCAGTCTTGGAAAAAGTGGATCGACTTCTAGCTGATAGCAGAAGTATCTACAAAGACAAGCCTATCGAACAAAGACAGATTGAGTTAGCTTTAGGCCAGTTTACTGAAAACATGAAGAAACTGGCAACTAACTCTACAGCAGGTTATCTTGCAACCCTTGATCTCTTTGATAAGCAATATATCCATATTGATGAAAGTGTCAAACCTGTTGAAACCAGTGCTCTAGATAAGAAATATCAGGTCTTGATTGATAAAATCAATACACTGGATACAGACTCTTATGGACTTCCGAAGAAAGACCTTCTCGTTCGACTCCAAGAAGCTAAATTGGCTAAAGATGAAGCTGCTTTAGCAGCTGTTGAATCACAACTTCAAGCTCTTCAAGACTTTAATGATCGAACAGGTGTTACAACAGTTGAATACATCAAGTATTTCTACGAACACGTAAATGACGGTCGTTTGAGTGATGAACTTCGTAATAAAGTAGCTCAGTTGACTTGGACCTTGTATCAATCTCAATCCTTCCTTAAGGCAGCAGAATTGAACAAATTATTCCCAAGCATCTATCAGGCAAAACAAGAAGTGGAAGAAGCTTTGAAAGCTCAACCAACTACTGCTAAATCGATTCAGACTGTTCTAGATACTGAAAAAGTAGATAACCAAACTGCCAAGACAGCTATTTATGAGCTTCTTGAAAAGAATTGTACGGAGACTTTATGCCTGAAGAACATGTCAATCATGTTAGCAAGGAAGAAGTAGAAAAGTCTTTTGAGCAAGGCAAATCAACTCTTAGAGCAAATCCAAGAAGAAGGAATCAGACAATCCTTAGCAGAAGAAGTAGAAAATCTTAAAGTTGCTACAAACAAGGCTGATGCAGACTTGGATGAAGTAAACAGTCAGGTAAAAGATGTCTTGACTCGTATCGCTAGCGCCCTTCAACAAGAAAAAGGAAAAATGCTGAGCAAGATCCTCAGACACTTGTACTTTATCAAAAAAACTCTACGATATTCTTATGTCACTTCACGCTTATTTAGAAAACAATAAGGGTTCTGATGCAGACTTTGATAAAGTAGATGCATTACTAGATCAACTTTCTGCTAAGAGTAAAGATAAAGCCGCTTTACTTGAATTAACAAAAGCTATCCTAGTCTTGAATCAAGAAATCAAGTCAAAATCAAGCGCAAGTGAAGAAGCAAGTCCAGCGACAAATGCTGAATCAAATGGTGATAAGACAAGTGCTGAAAAACCAACCTAACGCAACTGCAGAATCTAACAGTGAAAACTGCCAGCGACGAAAACAAACCAAGCAAGGCAACAGATTCTAAACCTGCTGAACCAGCTTCAGAAAAGGAAACAACAGAATCTACAACAAGTACTGGAAATCAAGAAAAACCAGCAGAATAAAAAGAAAGGCGAAGTAGCTGAGCTACCTCGTCTTTTTAGTCTTTATAAGCTACGATACCAATGATGGTATCAACTGCACGTTCCATGGTCTGAAGACTGACGTATTCAAAACGTCCGTGCATATTTTCTCCTCCCGCAAAGATATTAGGAGTTGGGATTCCCATAAAGGAAATCTTAGAGCCGTCTGTCCCTCCACGAATTGGTTCGATAATAGGAGTGATACCTAAATCTTCCATAACGGCTTTGGCAATGGTAACTGGAGTCATGTCTTTTTCAATGACTTCTTTCATATTGTAGTACTGGTCTGTCAAGTTTAGGGTGACACGGTCGCTACCAAGTTCTTGATTCATCTTATCAGTGATTGACTGCATAGCTGCTTTACGCGCTTCAAAGGCATCTTTTTCAAAATCACGAATGATGTAGCTTGCATGCGCCTCCTCGACACTACCTGTCACATCCATAAGATGGTAGAAGCCTTGGTAACCTTCTGTTAACTCAGGTCGATCATTCTCTGGAAGTTGATTATGAAAATCAATTGCTAACTGAAGGGCGTTGACCATTTGCCCTTTTGCTGTACCAGGGTGGACATTGCGTCCTTGGAAATGCAATTCAGCCCCAGCTGCTGAAAAAGTCTCGTACTGAAGCTCACCTAGTGGCCCACCATCAACTGTGTAGGCAAAATCAACATCAAAATCTTCTGCATCAAATTTATTAGCACCAACACCGATTTCTTCATCTGGACCAAAGCCAACACGAATCTCACAGTGCTTAATTTCAGGATGAGCAGTCAGATATTCAATAGCAGTCATAATCTCAGCAATTCCCTGACTTGTCATCAGCACCTAGCAAAGGTTGTTCCATCAGTTGTGATGAGCGTTTGTCCTGGATATTTCTCAAGACTCTTAAAGTCAGCTGGATCGAGTTTGAAACCAGAATTTCCAAGTTCAATCACACCACCATCATAGTTTTCAATCACCTGGGGATTAACTCCTTCGGCATTAAAATCAGCAGTATCCATGTGGGAGATGAAAGCCAATCTTACGTGTTAAAGACGGATCGTTGGCTGGCAAGGTACCCAATTGCAAAAACCATTTAGGTAGATAGTAAACATTTTGAAGTCCAACACGTTTCATTTCAGGAATTAGAACATTTGTTGCGAAAAGTCAACCTGACTCTGCGTACTTGGAGTAGTAGTAGAGTGTTCATCAGAGCGCGTGTTAACCTTAACATAGGTTAAGAAACGGTCCAAGAGATTTGGGTAAGTCATAAAAACTCCTTTTGAATTCATTTTTTCCATTGTATCATAGAAAGAAGAGAAAAACAAAAAAACAGAAGATTAGAATGTTCCTATGTTGGCGTTTACTTATTTGTGGATTCATGATAAAATAAACTTGATAAAAACATCACAAGGAAGCAGTTATGAAAAAAGCAATTTTAATGATGACTTTCGGTTCGCCAGAAGAGATTACCTTTGAAGGTGTGGCTGATTTTTTCACAAATATTCGTCGTGGAGTAAGACCTCAAGACCACGAAATCCAAACTCTCTATGATAATTATGTACGAATTGGGGGCACGCCTCTGCAAAAAATTACCCGTGAAGAGGTTGCCTTGGTAGAAGCTAGGCTAGGAAATGAATATAGTGTCTATTTTGCCAATAAGTTTTCTAGACCCTTTATTCCAGATGTGATTGGTCAGATGGAAGCAGACGGAATCGAGCAGTGTATTTGCTTGATTTTAGAGCCCCATTATTCTTTCTACTCTGTCATGGGCTATGAGAAATTTTTAGAAAGCAAACAAATTCAATTTTTAGTTATTAAGGATTGGTATCAAGAAGAAGCGCTCTTAAACTATTGGGCAGATGAAATTGATAAGATTTTAAAAGAAGAAGTAAAGCAGGATAGCTTTAAAGTCATCTTTTCAGCTCACAGTGTCCCCATTTTTGCCTTGGATTTTGGTGATCCTTATATCGATCAAATTTTTGAAAATAGCAAGCTAGTTGCTGAAAAACTAGGTTTGAATTCTGAGCAATATACCAACACTTGGCAAAGTGAGAGTGATATCGGGATTCCGTGGATTAAGCCAGATGTATTAGAATATCTCAGAGAACACCCAGAGCATCCAGAGCATTATATTTTTGTACCAATCAGCTTTATCAGTGAGCACATTGAAGTCTTGTTTGATAATGATGTGGAATGTTATGACTTATGTCAGGAATTAGGGGTGAACTACCATCGTCCACCAATGCCAAATACAGATTCTCGTTTGATTGATGCCTTGGTTAATACGGTCAGAGCTAATGAACATCAAGAGTTTAAGGAATTTCTCCCAGAAGAAGAAACCTTTGATGAGTTAGTTCCTTCAGATGAGACGAAAAATATCTTGGCCGAATCTCAAGATTTACAAATGCCAGAATTTGTGAAAAAATTGATTGAGAAAAAAGGTCGTGAAAATGTTAAGATGCCTTATCTTATTAAGAAAATGCTTGAGAAAGCAGGCAAGTTACCGAAAGAGTAAAGAAAAAAGGATTTAGCTTTGTGCTAGATCCTTTTAATCGATTATTATGTGACTATTAGTCCGTCTCGCTCCGCTAGGTGCGAGACAAAAAAACCACCCGCTATGCGGGTGTGCGTCGAAGGTTATACCCCAAAAACTCCAAACGCGATACAATAAAGGTGTTCAAGCCAATTGTAAAGCGAAAGGAGAAAAATATGGCACAAAAGGCTCATAGTTTATCGCACACAAAGTGGCACTGTAAGTATCACATTGTGTTCACCCCTAAGTATAGACGAAAAGTCATCTATAATCAATATCGAAGTAGTTTAGGCGAAATATTTCATCGTTTGTGTAGTTATAAAGGAGTTGAAATTATCGAGGGTCACTTAATGCTAGACCATGTACACATGTTAGTAAGTATTCCACCAAGGATAAGTGTTTCGAGTTTCATGGGTTATTTAAAAGGAAAAAGTGCACTCATGATGTTTGACAAACACGCCAATCTCAAGTACAAGTTTGGAAATCGGCATTTCTGGGAGAAAGGTTATTATGTAAGTACAGTAGGGCTTAATGAAGCCACAATTAAGAAATATATCCAAGAACAGGAAAAGCATGATATAGCACTAGGTAAATTGAGTGTAAAAGAATATGAGGATCCCTTTAGGGATAGTGGTAAGTAATACTAAAGCCTCTTTGAGAGGCAAGTGACGAGTCAAGAGCAATAAGGCTTGAACAACGTGAAAGCCAGCGTCTTTAGGCGCTGGCTGGTAATTTGGGCTTATAGCCCTGGTTCAAACCACCCGTTAGACGGGTGGTCATGATTTTTTCTCAAGAAGAGCTTTGATTTCTTGAAGTACTTCCAATTCAGTTGGTCCAGCTGGAGCTTCTTCAACAGTTTCTTCTTTCTTAGTAAGGCTTTGAGCTTTTTCCATAGCTTTAATAACGAAGAAGAGAACAGTACCTACAACAAGGAAGTTGATAATAGCACTCAAGAATTTACCATATGTAACACCATTCCATGCAAGCTCAGCGATGTTTTGTACTTTCGCAGCTTCCAAGGCTGGGTTCAATAGTAGAGGAGTGATGATATCATTTACAAATGAAGTAACGATTGCACCAAAAGCAGAGGCAATAATCACACCGACAGCAAGGTCAACAACATTACCACGAAGCAAAAATGCTTTTAAGATCTTTTAACATTTTCATAATTTCCTTTCAAAAAAATTTTTTTACTCTTAATTATATATTAATTAAGAAGTTCTTGCAAAGCTATATGCTTTAAAATTTTTTTCTTATTTTTTTAAAAAAATAAATACCTTGCTAAAAAAATGTAATTGAGGATAATTATCAAGAATTGTGAAATAACGGTTTCAATACTATTAACCTTGTCTATATTATTATTTACAAATTGCCCGATAATATTAGGAAACTGAGTTACAAAGAGAAAAGTTAAAAACAAAGTCTAAAAAGAAAAGTAGAAAGACGTGCTATAGTAAATTTTACTAAACGGCTTGGCCAATTCTGCCTAACTTGCTTAAATACAAGTCGATCATTTGTAAAAAAGGCAAAGAGGATACCGATACTATTTGCTAGTCCAGTAGCAAGCAGTTCTTTATGGGTTAATTGATAAATGATTAATCGGGATAGAATGGAGACAAGAGTAGTTGCTATACCAAAAAAGAGATAGGCTAAGAGCTCATTCTCGAAGAGACTTTGAATGCGTTTTTTCATACTTTTAGTATAGCATAAAGCAAGTTATTGTGCTATACTAGTAAGGTTGATTGAATCAACCCTTGGTGCTTAGCTTCTTTCACCAAGCATATTACACGCGGGCAACCGCCAAAGGAGAAAAGATGAAAAAATTAACTATTCGTGATGTTGCAGATATTGCAATCGTTGCTGCTATCTATGTCGTTTTAACTGTCACACCACCCTTAAATGCTATTAGCTATGGTGCTTATCAGTTTCGCATTTCAGAAATGATGAACTTTATGGCTTTTTACAATCCTAAGTATATCATCGGAGTTACTATCGGTTGTATGATTGCTAATTTCTTTAGCTTCGGACTGCTAGATGTCTTTGTTGGTGGTGGTTCAACCTTGGTATTCCTCAGTCTAGGTGTTTGGCTTTTTGCAAATACAGCAAAGATTATCTTTTTAACGGATTGATTCGAAAAGATCATTTCTTCTTCTCAATCCTCTTTTCAATTTCCATGTTTACTATTGCTGCCGAGTTGAATATCGTAGCGCAATTACCATTTTTCCTTACTTGGTTCACAACAGGAATCGGTGAATTTGCCTCATTGATTATTGGAGCGATTATTATTGGCAAAATTGGTCGTCGAATTGATTTAAGCAAATAGACGAAGAGAAGCTAGGTAGCTCTTACCTGGCTTTTTCTTATGGAAAATTTCTAAGGAAACTTGACAAGTTTTTCTAACTATAGTATACTTTTGAGGTAAGCTGATTTAGCTCAGTTGGCAGAGCGTATCCATGGTAAGGATGAGGTCGCCGGTTCAATCCCGGCAATTAGCATTAAATAGACAAGAAAACCCTTGATTTACAAGGGTTTTTGTTATCTCTGCATCAAAAGTTTCAAAGATATTTCTATTCAGCTGTGTAAATGAAACTAAAGAGTTTCGTCTGTTGACAAAAGTGATTCTCTTTAGTAGAATAGAAGGTGCGATGAGTCGATAGGTAGTCTTCGGACTACTATTGAGCATAAGGAGGTCATAACGCAGGAGCGGACCTTGATGAGTTGTGTGAACCTGCTCATCACATGAAGATGCCTCTTAGTCCCTAGTCTAGCGACTGGGGATTTTTATTTTCCAAAAATTGATGAAAATGCTTTGCAATTCATGGAAAAAGTAGTATAATACATCTATTATAGAAATTTTTAGAAAATTCCGAAAGAGGTTATTTATGGGATATACAGTTGCTGTAGTCGGCGCGACAGGTGCTGTCGGAGCTCAGATGATAAAAATGTTGGAAGAATCAACACTTCCAATCGATAAAATCCGTTTACTTGCTTCTGCACGTTCAGCAGGCAAGACTTTGAAATTTAAAGACCAAGATATTACGATTGAAGAAACGACTGAAACAGCTTTTTGAAGGAGTTGATATTGCTCTCTTTTTCAGCAGGTGGTTCTACATCAGCTAAAGTATGCACCATACGCAGTTAAAAGCTGGCGCGGTAGTAGTAGATAATACATCTTACTTCCGTCAAAATCCAGATGTTCCTTTGGTTGTTCCAGAGGTCAATGCTCATGCACTTGATGCTCACAACGGAATCATTGCCTGCCCTAACTGTTCAACAATTCAAATGATGGTGGCTCTTGAGCCAGTTCGCCAAAAATGGGGCTTGGACCGTATCATTGTTTCAACTTACCAAGCAGTTTCAGGTGCTGGTATGGGAGCAATTCTTGAGACACAACGTGAACTTCGTGAAGTTTTGAATGATGGAGTGAAACCACGTGATTTACATGCTGAAATTTTGCCTTCAGGTGGGGATAAGAAACATTATCCTATCGCCTTCAATGCTCTTCCACAAATTGATGTCTTCACTGACAATGATTACACTTACGAAGAGATGAAGATGACTAAAGAAACTAAGAAAATTATGGAAGATGACAGCATTGCAGTATCTGCAACATGTGTACGTATTCCAGTCTTGTCAGCTCACTCTGAGTCTGTTTACATCGAAACAAAAGAAGTGGCTCCAATCGAAGAAGTAAAAGCAGCTATCGCAGCCTTCCCAGGTGCTGTCCTTGAAGATGATGTCGCTCATCAAATTTATCCTCAAGCCATTAATGCAGTGGGTTCACGTGATACCTTTGTTGGTCGTATCCGTAAAGACTTGGATGCTGAAAAAGGAATCCACATGTGGGTTGTTTCAGATAACCTTCTTAAAGGTGCTGCTTGGAACTCAGTTCAGATTGCTGAAACTCTTCATGAACGTGGCTTGGTTCGTCCAACAGCTGAATTGAAATTTGAATTAAAATAGTCATATCGTTTAGGGAGTTCAGATGAACTCCTTCTTTGAAAATAGAGAGGTGTTTCTCATGTCTTATCAGGATTTAAAAGAGTGTAAAATCATCACAGCCTTTATTACTCCCTTTCCACGAGGATGGTTCCATCAACTTTGACGCTATTCCAGCCTTGATTGAGCATCTGTTGGCCCATCATACAGACGGAATTCTCCTTGCAGGGACCACTGCTGAGAGCCCAACCTTGACCCACGATGAGGAGTTGGAGTTGTTTGCGGCTGTACAAAAGATTGTCAATGGACGTGTTCCTTTGATTGCGGGTGTAGGTACCAATGATACGCGTGACTCGATCGAGTTTGTCAAAGAAGTAGCAGAATTTGGTGGTTTCGCAGCTGGGCTTGCTATTGTGCCTTACTACAACAAACCTTCTCAAGAAGGAATGTACCAGCACTTTAAAGCCATTGCAGATGCTTCTGACCTACCAATTATTATCTATAACATTCCAGGGCGTGTGGTTGTTGAATTGACTCCAGAAACCATGCTTCGCTTGGCAGATCATCCAAATATCATTGGTGTCAAAGAATGTACTAGCTTGGCTAATATGGCTTACTTGATTGAGCACAAGCCAGAGGAGTTCTTGATTTATACAGGTGAGGATGGAGATGCTTTCCATGCCATGAACCTTGGTGCGGACGGGGTTATTTCTGTTGCCTCTCATACAAATGGGGATGAAATGCACGAGATGTTTACTGCTATTGCAGAAAGCGATATGAAGAAAGCCGCAGCTATTCAACGTAAATTTATTCCTAAGGTTAATGCCCTCTTCTCATATCCAAGTCCTGCTCCAGTTAAGGCAGTTCTTAACTATATGGGATTTGAAGCTGGTCCAACTCGTTTACCTCTTGTTCCAGCACCAGAAGAAGATGCCAAACGCATTATCAAGGTTGTTGTAGATGGCGACTACGAAGCGACTAAAGCAACCGTAACAGGTGTCTTAAGACCAGATTACTAATAAAGACAATAAAATCCATGGCCGCAATAACGAGCATGGATTTTTCTTATTTTCCTAAACAGAATTGACTAAAGAGTTGGGTGATAAGTTCATCAGGAGCAGCATCTCCAGTGATTTCTCCGAGTATTTCCCAAGTACGAGTCAAGTCAACTTGAAGCAAGTCAACTGGCATACCTAGTTCCAGCCCTTCATTAACAGCTTGCAAACTTTCAACTGCTTTTTTTCAATCAGGGAAATGTGACGGGCATTTGACAAGTAGGTAGCATCTTGCTCAACCAAACCGGCATTCTCAAAGAAGAGGTTGTTGATTTTCTCTTCAATCTTATCAATGTTTTGATTTTTGAGGACCGAAATACGAATAAGGTCTTCAGGGAGTTCCGAAGTTTCAATCGCTTCAGGTAGGTCTGTTTTATTAAGTAGAATAATGCGATTGGTTTCTTGACTAATTTCAAGTAGTTGTCTGTCTTGGGCGGTCAGTGGTTCGCTAGCATTTAGCACTAGTAGAACCAAGTCGGCTTCCTTAAGAGCTTTTTTCGAACGCTCAACACCGATTTGTTCAACGATATCATCCGTTTCACGGATACCAGCTGTGTCAATCAATTTTAGAGGAACACCGTTGATGTTGACGTATTCTTCAATGACATCTCGAGTTGTACCAGCAATGTCTGTAACGATAGCCTTGTCTTCACGCAAGAGGTTGTTGAGGAGGCTGGATTTTCCAACGTTAGGACGGCCGATGATAGCTGTTGAAATTCCCTCACGGAGGATTTTGCCGCGACGGGCTGTCTTAAGGAGATTAGTTAGCAATTGCTCAAACTCCATAGTCTTCTCACGGACAACAGCAGTAGTGGCTTCCTCAACATCGTCGTACTCAGGATAATCAATATTGACCTCGACTTGGGCAAGTGTATTGAGGATTTCTTGACGGGTATTATTGATAAGATCAGAAAGGGAACCATCAAGTTGTTTGACCGCAATGTTCATGGCCTTGTCTGTCTTGGCGCGGATGATATCCATTACCGCCTCAGCCTGAGTCAAATCCACACACGACCATTTAAAAAGGCACGTTTGGTAAATTCACCAGGCTCTGCCATGCGAGCCCCTTCACGGATAGCTAGTTGGAGAATCTCATTGGTCACCGCAATCCCACCGTGGGTGTTAATCTCGATAATATCCTCACGAGTGAAGGTCTTTGGAGACTTCATAGCCCCAACCATGACTTCGTCCATGACTTTTCCTGTCTGAGGATCAATAATGTGACCGTAGTTGAGAGTGTGGCTGGTAACCTTGTTCAAGTCTTTTCCTTTAAAAATTTTCTGTGCAATAGCAAAACTTTCTGTTCCGCTCAGGCGGACAATACCAATAGCCCCTTCACCTAGTGGAGTAGAGATAGCAGCGATGGTATCAAATTCACGTGTAATCATAATGTTTCCTTTAATTAATAGCTCTTTTCTTGGAAAATTCTCCAAGTCTCTTTTCAAATTGTAACAAATTTGGACTATTTCTTCAATGAATGCTACTTGGAGATTGAAAAAGCCTAAGCAATTCTGCTTAAGCTAGCTTATTTGGTGCGCATTTCCCCTTGTGGGAAATAAGTTCCTTCTGGCATGTCGTTGATGATGACATGAACAGCTGATTGAGGGGCTCCAGTATTGCGTATAACAGCTTCCGTTACTTCCTTAGCAAGAGCTTTCTTTTGCTCGAGCGTGCGTCCTTCAAATAAATCGATGCGTACAAATGGCATAATAGCTTCCTCCACTAGTTTTTGATTTCTTCTATTTTACCACATTTTGCCGTTTAAAGCTTAAGAAAATTATGATATACTAGAATGTAGCAAAAATTTAGAAATGGACGTGAAGCAAGAAACATGGCACAGTTGTATTATCGTTATGGGACCATGAACTCAGGTAAGACTATTGAGATTCTCAAAGTGGCCTATAACTATGAGGAGCAAGGAAAAGGTGTTGTGATTATGACCTCAGCTCTGGATACGCGTGACGGTGTTGGCTATGTATCGAGTCGAATTGGTATGAAACGCCCTGCCATTGCGATTGAGGAAACGACGGATATCTTTGGATTTATCCGTGATTTACCAGAAACACCTTACTGTGTGTTGGTTGATGAGGCCCAGTTTCTCAAACGTCACCATGTTTACGACCTAGCTCGTGTTGTTGATGAGTTAGACATACCTGTCATGGCTTTTGGTTTGAAAAATGACTTTCGCAATGAACTGTTCGAAGGTTCCAAATACCTCTTGCTCTTAGCAGATAAGATTGATGAGATTAAAACCATCTGTCAGTATTGTAAGAAAAAGGCGACTATGGTCTTGCGTACACAGGATGGACTGCCCGTTTACGATGGAGAACAGATCCAGATTGGTGGTAATGAAACCTATATCTCAGTTTGCCGTAAACATTATTTTGCGCCAATGATAACCTCTAACAAGGAGCAAAACTATGACAATTGAACTAAGAGATGTTACAATGGAGAATTATTTTGATGTTTTGAATTTGGATGTCAAGGAATATCAAAAACAATACATTGCAACCAACGCAATTAGTTTAGCTGAAGCATACGTCTACACTAAAAATGGAGATTTTGTAGCTCCATTGGCAGTTTATGATAATGATGCAATTATAGGTTTTGTGATGATAGCTTATGATAAAAAGATCGGAATTAGTAGTGGAAATTATTTACTATTTCGTTTTATGATTGATAAGAATTTTTCAAAAATCAAGGATATTTTTAAACCAATTATGGATAAAGTACTAGACTATGTTCGGACAGCGCCAGCAGGTTTAAGCAATAAACTTTGGTTGTCTTATGAGCCAGAAAATGAACATGCAAGATCTTGTTACCTCAGTTATGGATTTAAAGAAACTGGGGAAATATCCGAGAACGAAGTAGTAGTAATCTATGATTTAACAATTGAGAAATAAGGAGAAAAAAAATGAACATCTATGATCAACTACAAGCTGTAGAAGACCGTTATGAAGAATTAGGAGAGTTGCTCAGTGACCCAGATGTGGTTTCGGACACCAAGCGTTTCATGGAGCTCTCAAAAGAAGAGGCTTCAAGCCGTGATACGGTGACGGCTTACCGAGAATACAAACAAGTCCTTCAAAACATCGTTGATGCTGAGGAAATGATTAAAGAATCAGGTGGAGATGCTGACTTGGAAGAGATGGCCAAGCAAGAGCTCAAAGATGCCAAGGCTGAAAAAGAAGAGTACGAAGAAAAACTGAAAATCTTGCTCCTTCCAAAGGATCCAAACGATGACAAGAACATCATCCTAGAAATCCGTGGAGCCGCTGGTGGAGACGAAGCAGCGCTCTTCGCTGGAGATTTGCTAACCATGTACCAAAGGTATGCAGAAGCCCAAGGCTGGCGCTTTGAAGTCATGGAAGCTTCTATGAACGGTGTCGGTGGTTTTAAAGAAGTGGTTGCCATGGTTTCAGGTCAGTCCGTATACTCAAAACTCAAGTACGAATCTGGTGCTCATCGTGTGCAACGTGTCCCTGTGACAGAAAGTCAAGGCCGTGTTCATACTTCCACAGCGACAGTTCTTGTCATGCCTGAAGTTGAAGAGGTTGAATACGACATTGATCCAAAAGACCTTCGTGTCGACATTTATCACGCCTCTGGTGCTGGTGGACAGAACGTCAACAAGGTTGCGACAGCCGTTCGTATCGTTCACTTGCCAACCAATATTAAAGTTGAGATGCAGGAAGAACGTACCCAGCAGAAGAACCGTGAGAAGGCCATGAAAATCATCCGTGCGCGTGTTGCTGACCACTTTGCTCAGATTGCACAAGATGAACAAGACGCTGAGCGTAAGTCAACAATCGGTACTGGTGACCGTTCAGAACGGATTCGTACTTATAACTTCCCACAAAACCGTGTTACAGACCACCGTATTGGATTGACCCTCCAAAAACTAGATACGATTTTATCTGGTAAATTGGACGAAGTTGTGGATGCCTTGGTTCTTTATGACCAAACACAAAAATTAGAAGAATTAAACAAATAATGAAATTAGCTCAATTATTTTTCAGATTTTGAAGAAGAGTTGATAAGACAAGGAGAGGAAGCTGAAAGCCTCTCTTTTGTCTATCGTAGCCTGAAAAATCTTTCTTTTACAGATTTTGTCTTTGCCCTCCAGCAAGAGGTAAACAAGGAAGAAAAACAATTTGTAAAAGGAATTTTCCAACAGTTAGCAGCTCATAAACCAGCCCAGTATATCATTGGTCATGCAGATTTTTATGGAATGCAGCTAAAAGTGGATGAGCGTGTTTTGATTCCTCGTCCAGAGACTGAGGAGCTGGCTGAGCTTATCCTGGCTGAGAATCCTGAGACGAATCTTTCAGTTCTGGATATTGGAACAGGTAGTGGAGCTATTGCTCTCGCTCTAGCAAAAAAAATAGACCAGATTGGTCAGTGACAGCAGCAGATATTTCCCAAGATGCTTTAGACTTTAGCTAACGAAAATGCTAAAAAAATCAAAAATCTTCAAATATTTTTTAAAAAAATCTGACTGTTTTGCAGAAATTTCTGAAAAATATGATATAATTGTTTCCAATCCACCCTATATCTCTCGTGAAGATGAGTCAGAGGTCGGCTTGAATGTTTTGCATTCAGAACCTCATCTAGCCCTCTTTGCAGACGAGGATGGTCTAGCTATTTACCGTAGAATTGCGGAAGATGCAAAGGACTATCTCAAAGATGGTGGTAAGATTTACCTTGAAATTGGATACAAGCAAGGTCAAAGTGTTCCGGAACTTTTTAGGAAACATCTTCCTGAAAAAAGAGTACGAACGCTCAAGGACCAGTTTGGTCAAGATAGGATGGTTGTAATTGATGATGGACAGGATTAGACAAGAGTTGGAAAATGGTGGAGCGGTCGTTCTGCCTACTGAGACAGTTTACGGTCTCTTTTGCCAAGGCTCTAGACGAAAAAGCAGTTGATCATGTTTACCAACTCAAACGTCGTCCCTAGAGATAAGGCACTCAATCTCAATATCGCCTCTTTAGAGGACATCTTGCACTTTTTCTAAGAATCAGCCAACTTATCTACCAAAACTTGTAGAGATCTTTTTGCCAGGTCCCTTGACCATTATCTTAGAAGCAAACGACAAAGTTCCCTATTGGGTCAATTCTGGTCTTGCAACTGTTGGATTTCGGATGCCTAGTCATCCCATTACCCTTGATTTGATTCGAGAGACAGGTCCCTTGATTGGGCCGTCTGCTAATATCTCAGGTCATGCAAGTGGAGTGACCTTTGCTCAAATTCTAGAGGATTTTGACCAAGAGGTTTTGGGGCTAGAAGACGATGCTTTTTCTAACTGGACAGGATTCAACTATTTTTGGATTTGTCTGGAGACAAGGTGAAAATCTTACGCCAAGGGGCGATTAAGCGAGAAGATATCCTTGCTCGGTTGCCAGAGATTTCTTTTGAGGAGGCATGAGATGCTAAGAAATTTAAGAGAAACTGATGTGAAAGCTATATGTGACATTAACCAAGAAGCTTTGGGCTATTCTTTTAATCTAGAGGATACGGCTAGCCAACTAGCTAGACTGGCTCAGGATTCCCATCATTTCCTACTTGGCTATGAGGATGCAGCTAGTCATGCCTTGCTTGGATATGTCCACGCTGAGGTCTATGAATCACTTTATTCTAAAGCAGGATTTAATATTTTAGCCTTAGCAGTCTCACCTCAAGCGCAAGGTCAAGGTATTGGTAAAACCTTATTACAAGGGTTGGAGCAAGAAGCAAAAAGACGTGGTTATGGATTTATCCGCTTAAACTCTGCCAATCATCGTCTGGGTGCTCATGCATTTTATGAAAAAGTTGGTTATACTTGTGATAAAGTGCAGAAACGATTTATTCGCATCTTTTAGTTTATTTTCTTATTGTAAAACAAACTAAAGGACCAGTCACACTATAAAGGAGAAGACCTATGATTTTTGACAAAGATGATTTTAAAGCATACGATGCTGATCTCTGGAATGCTATTGCCAAAGAAGAAGAACGCCAACAAAACAACATTGAGTTGATTGCTTCGGAAAACGTAGTTTCCAAGGCTGTTATGGCAGCTCAAGGGTCTATCTTGACAAACAAATATGCCGAGGGTTACCCAGGACGCCGTTATTATGGTGGAACTGAGGTGGTAGACGTGGTAGAGACTCTAGCCATTGAACGCGCAAAAGAAATTTTCGGTGCTAAATTTGCCAATGTCCAACCACACTCAGGAAGCCAAGCCAACTGTGCGGCTTATATGGCCTTGATTGAGCCAGGTGATACCGTTATGGGGATGGATTTGGCAGCAGGTGGGCACTTGACCCACGGAGCTCCTGTTAGCTTCTCAGGTCAAACCTACAACTTTGTTTCTTATAGTGTGAATCCTGAAACGGAACTCTTGGATTTTGATGCTATCTTGAAACAAGCCCAAGAAGTAAAACCAAAATTGATCGTAGCAGGTGCTTCAGCCTATTCTCAAATTATCGACTTTTCAAAATTCCGTGAAATTGCGGACGCCGTTGGTGCTAAGCTCATGGTAGATATGGCTCATATCGCTGGTTTGGTTGCAGCTGGTCTTCACCCAAGTCCAGTGCCATACGCTCATATCACGACAACAACGACCCACAAAACCCTTCGTGGTCCTCGTGGTGGTTTGATTTTGACTAATGACGAAGAACTTGCTAAGAAGATCAATTCAGCTATTTTCCCAGGTATTCAGGGCGGTCCTTTGGAGCATGTTGTGGCAGCTAAAGCTGTTTCTTTCAAAGAAGTTTTGGATCCAGCCTTCAAGGAATATGCTGCTAATGTTATCAAGAACAGCAAGGCTATGGCAGATGTCTTCTTGCAGGACACTGATTTCCGTATTATTTCTGGTGGGACTGAAAACCATCTCTTCCTAGTGGATGTGACTAAAGTTGTAGAAAACGGAAAAGTTGCTCAAAACTTGCTTGATGAAGTCAATATTACCCTAAATAAAAACTCAATCCCTTACGAAAGCTTGTCACCATTCAAGACAAGTGGGATTCGTATCGGAGCAGCAGCCATTACTGCACGTGGATTTGGTGAAGAAGAAAGTCGCAAAGTGGCTGAGCTCATCATTAAAACCCTTAAGAATGCGGAAAATGAAGCTGTCTTAGAAGAAGTGAGAAGTGCAGTTAAAGAATTGACAGATGCCTTCCCATTATACGAGGACTAAAACTTTTATGGACATTTATATTAAGAAAGTTATTATCCATCAGTTTAGCCCGGATGATACCGAGCTGTTCCTAGCGGATAAGTTTCTCAATATCACTCCAAATCGAAGAATACTTGCGTAAAAAAATTGAACGTGTGTATTCAGATGAAGCTAAGACTGGGATTTTCGAAGAAGAAAATCCCTTCTTCAATCACATCACAGACGATTTGTTGGAGACATCAGTAACACTGGCTAATCTCTGGAAAGAGGAGTTCAGCATTTCAGAAAATCTCAAGACCAATGACTTGATTTTTGTGCAATTTTCTAAAGAAGGTGTAGAACATTTTGCTTTCTTACGAATCGCCCTGCGGGAAACCTTGACCCACCTCGGAGGAGAGGTCGATAATCCAATCAAGCTGACTCAGAATAACCTGCCTGGATTTGGAACGGGTGCTGACGAGGCCTTGGTGGTCAATCTTCAAAGCCGCAAATACCATCTGATTGAAAAGCGAATCAAGTACAACGGGACTTTTTTGAATTATTTTTCAGATAATCTTCTTGCTGTCGCCCCTAAGATTTCACCCAAGAAATCCATCAAGGAGCTGGAAAAAACGGCCCAGAGAATTGCTGAAACCTTTAACACAGATGACTTTCAATTTCAATCCAAGGTCAAATCAGCTATTTTTAACAATCTGGAAGAAAGCAATGAATTATCGCCTGAGAAATTGGCCAACGACCTTTTTGATAACAATCTGACTGCTCGTTTGAGCTTTATTGACCAAGTCAAAGAAGCTGTACCAGAACCAGTTCAATTTGATGAAATTGATGCCAGTCGCCAATTAAAGAAATTTGAAAACCAAAAACTCTCCTTATCAAATGGAATTGAGCTCATCGTTCCCAATAACGTCTATCAAGACGCCGAGTCTGTTGAGTTTATCCAAAATGACAATGGAACTTACTCTATCTTAATCAAAAATATCGAGGATATCCAAAGTAAATAATGTTTAAACGAATTCGAAGAGTGCTTGTACTAGCAGTCTTCCTTTTTGCTGGTTATAAAGCTTACCGTGTTCATCAAGATGTCAAGCAAGTCATGACCTATCAACCCATGGTGCGAGAAATCTTGAGTGAAAAAGACACCCCAGCAAACGAAGAGCTTGTGCTCGCTATGATTTATACCGAAACAAAAGGAAAAGAAGGCGATGTTATGCAGTCTAGTGAGTCTGCTAGTGGCGCTACCAATACCATCAATGATAATGCCTCTAGCATTCGGCAAGGTGTTCAAACTCTGACAGATAATCTCTATCTGGCGCAGAAGAAGGGTGTTGATGTCTGGACAGCTGTTCAAGCCTATAATTTTGGACCTGCCTATATCGATTTTATCGCACAAAATGGCAAGGAAAATACCCTGGCTCTGGCCAAACAGTACTCCCGTGAGACTGTTGCCCCCTTGCTTGGCAATACCACTGGAAAGACTTATAGTTATATTCACCCTATTTCCATTTTTCACGGTGCCGAACTCTATGTAAATGGAGGAAACTATTACTATTCTAGACAGGTGCAACTCAACCTTTACATCATCAAATGTTTCACTCTCTTTTCGACATCTGGCTAGCCCAGGTGTTTTTGTTATAAGTTTTCTTTAAGATAGATATATTACTCTAGAAAGGTAAAGGAGGAAATTCCCTATGAGAAAGAAACTCTTTCTGACTAGTGCTGCGGTCTTGTGGGCAGTAACAGCTATGAATAGTGTCCATGCAGCAACAGATGTTCAAAAAGTCATCGATGAAACCTATGTCCAACCTGAATATGTCCTAGGTTCATCATTGTCTGAAGATCAAACAAATCAAACCCTTAAAAAACTAGGCTACAATGCCTCAACAGACACAAAAGAACTCAAGACCATGACACCTGATGTCTATTCTAAGATTATGAATGTGGCCAATGACTCTAGCTTACAATTGTATTCATCAGCCAAGATTCAAAAACTAGGTGACAAATCACCACTTGAGGTCAAGATTGAAACACCAGAAAACATTACTAAGGTGACTCAGGATATGTACCGAAATGCAGCCGTAACTTTGGGTGTGGAACACGCAAAAATCACTGTAGCAGCACCTATTCCAGTTACAGGTGAGAGTGCCTTAGCCGGGATTTACTATTCACTAGAAGCTAATGGAGCTAAGGTGCCCACAAGCCAACAAAGAGTTGGCTCAAGAAGAGTTGAAGGCTTTGTCCGATATCAATGCTGAAAACAAGGACAAGTCAGGCTATGATGCTAATAAATTAAATGTTGCCCTAGCCGATATCAAGTCAGGAATCGCCAAAGCTAAAGAAAGCAAGGGAAATCTGACGGAGGAAGATGTCCGTAAAATCGTTGAAGATACCTTAAAAAATTACAAACTTGATCAGGTTATAACAGGAAACCAGATCAATATCATCATCAATTTTGCTTTAAATCTCTCAAAAAGTGATATCCTCAGCAATGCAGACTTCACTAAAACCCTGAATGACCTTAAACAAAGCATTGTTTCACAAGCTGGCGACAGTTTTAAAAATATTAACCTTAACTTTGATGCTGATAAGGCACTAGAAGACGGCGGTAATTTTCTAAGCTCCCTCTGGCAAGCCATAGTCAACTTCTTCAAGAGTTTTGGTTCTTAAGAAAAATCATGGTATAATAGATGGTAACCGTAACGTTGCCGTCTTTTTTGTCGGCCAATAGAAAGAGAAGAGAATGTTAAAGAAAAATGATATTGTAGAAGTTGAAATTGTTGATTTGACCCACGAAGGTGCAGGAGTGGCCAAGGTGGATGGTTTGGTATTTTTTGTCGAGAATGCTTTACCAAGTGAAAAAATCCTCATGCGAGTTCTCAAGGTTAATAAAAAGATTGGCTTTGGGAAAGTTGAAGAATACCTTATCCAGTCGCCACACCGTAATCAAGATCTAGATTTGGCTTACCTGCGTTCAGGAATTGCAGATTTGGGGCATCTTGCCTATCCAGAACAGCTCAAGTTTAAAACCAAGCAGGTTAAGGACAGTCTATACAAGATTGCTGGAATTGCAGATGTAGAAGTTGCTGAAACGCTTGGCATGGAAAATCCAGTTAAGTATCGTAACAAGGCGCAGGTGCCTGTTCGACGAGTAAATGGTGTCTTGGAAACTGGATTTTTCCGTAAGAATTCGCATGACCTCATGCCACTTGAAGATTTCTTTATCCAAGATCCTGTGATTGACGAGGTAGTGGTAGCTCTACGCGATTTGCTCCGCCGTTATGATTTGAAACCTTATGATGAAAAGGAACAGTCTGGCTTAATTCGGAATCTTGTGGTGCGTCGTGGTCACTATTTAGGACAAATCATGGTGATTTTGGTGACAACTCGTCCTAAAGTTTTCCGAGTGGAGCAATTGATTGAACAACTAATCAAGCAGTTTCCAGAGATTGTGTCTGTTATGCAAAATATCAACGACCAAAATACCAATGCGATTTTTGGTAAGGAGTGGAAAACTCTTTATGGTCAAGACTATATTACCGACCAGATGCTGGGAAATGCCTACCAAATTGCTGGCCCAGCCTTTTATCAGGTTAATACTGAAATGGCAGAGAAACTCTATCAAACGGCCATTGACTTTGCGGAGTTAAAAGAAGATGATGTGGTTATTGATGCCTACTCAGGAATTGGAACTATTGGACTCTCTGTTGCGAAACATGTCAAGGAGGTTTATGGTGTTGAAGTCATTCCAGAAGCAGTTGATAATAGCAAGAAGAATGCTCAGCTGAACCATATTTCAAACGCCCACTATGTTTGTGACACAGCTGAAAATGCCATGAAGAATTGGCTTAAGGAAGGAATTCAACCAACCGTTATCTTGGTTGATCCTCCACGCAAGGGATTAACCGAAAGCTTTATCAAAGCAAGCGCCCAAACAGGAGCAGACCGTATTGCCTATATCTCCTGCAATGTCGCAACCATGGCGCGTGATATCAAACTCTACCAAGAATTGGGATATGAGTTGAAGAAAGTCCAGCCGGTGGATCTTTTTCCACAAACGCATCATGTTGAGGCGGTAAGTTTGCTAGTCAAGGAGTAAAACGACGAAGATTAGCATTTACTTCCGCCCATGCGATAGCTGTCCGTGATTGACAAGTGCTAGCACGCAGACAGAACGGAGATAGCGAACCGCTGAGTGTGTTGCTCTGCTCGTAAAAACCTAGAAACCTTTGAATGAAAGGGATAATGAAAAGCCTTGATTGCAATGCTTTTTGTATTGGAGTGGGGAAGTATCAGAGTGAGAAAATTTTTGGAATGAATAGAAGTGATAGCTAGAAATTATCAGTTTCTATTTCCATTTACCCTGTGGGTACGTGTTTGTTTCCATTGACAAGGAGTTTGTGGGAATAGAAATGTACCCACCTTGTTTGAATCAAGTGAAGTGTAGTTGAAGGAAATCTGTTGAAAGCAATACTTCATTTTACCGAATAAGTAATAATTTAGGCAACTTCAAATCGATTAAAAACTATTTTTAAAGGTTAAGAGTAGACAAAAATTGTCCACTCTTTTTTTGCAAACTCAATTTATCAATAAATGAAATGAGGAATGTAAAATGAAATATTTTGAGGTTGAGTTAGAAAAATCCTGATGAATTTTTTTAAAACTACAAACAGAAGATTTTTGTGAAAGCTAATCGCTTGCTACTAAGGAAGATAATCCAGAGCGTTACAGTCTATGAAGAAAAACTTCGTCATATCCTTTAAATCTGGCATCGAATTGGAAGTATGAGTCTCATTCCATAACTTTTATATTGAACATATCATCTTGTTGTGTTATACTATAAATTGATATAAACAAAGATGTAGGAGGAACCGAAACTATGACAGCCTCAATGCGTTTAAGATAAGCTGGCAATAAAAAAAGCAGAATCTATACCCTATGATAGGCTTTTTTGTTGTGCTTATTTATACGATATTGAGCATTCATTAGTTACGGTGAGGATATTGGTTATTTAACTATACCTTTATTTAACTATGTCTTTAATATGAATGTTTCCAAATTGTATGTATGCAGACCAAAAGCCACATTGTGGGGTTTGGCCTGCATTTTTTATTGCCTAGAATGCTATTCAAAATAGAAATTCAAGCAAAATAATATGCAGGAGATAATATAAATGGAAAAATACAACAATTGGAAACGAAAATTTTATGCAATATGGGCAGGGCAAGCAGTATCATTAATCACTAGTGCCATCCTGCAAATGGCGATTATTTTTTACCTTACAGAAAAAACAGGATCTGCGATGGTCTTGTCTATGGCTTCATTAGTAGGTTTTTTACCCTATGCGATTTTGGGACCTGCCATTGGTGTGCTAGTGGATCGTCATGATAGGAAGAAGATAATGATTGGTGCCGATTTAATTATCGCAGCAGCTGGTGCAGTGCTTGCTATTGTTGCATTCTGTATGGAGCTACCTGTCTGGATGATTATGATAGTATTGTTTATCCGTAGCATTGGAACAGCTTTTCATACCCCAGCACTCAATGCGGTTACACCACTTTTAGTACCAGAAGAACAGCTAACGAAATGCGCAGGCTATAGTCAGTCTTTGCAGTCTATAAGCTATATTGTTAGTCCGGCAGTTGCAGCACTCTTATACTCCGTTTGGGATTTAAATGCTATTATTGCCATCGACGTATTGGGTGCTGTGATTGCATCTATTACGGTAGCAATTGTACGTATACCTAAGCTGGGTAATCAAGTGCAAAGTTTAGAACCAAATTTCATAAGGGAGATGAAAGAAGGAGTTGTGGTTCTGAGACAAAAACAAAAGGATTGTTTGCCTTATTACTCTTAGGAACACTATATACTTTTGTTTATATGCCAATCAATGCACTATTTCCTTTAATAAGCATGGAACACTTTAATGGAACGCCTGTGCATATTTCTATTACGGAAATTTCCTTTGCATTTGGGATGCTAGCAGGAGGCTTATTATTAGGAAGATTAGGGGGCTTCGAAAAGCATGTATTACTAATAACAAGTTCATTTTTTATAATGGGGACCAGTTTAGCCGTTTCAGGGAATACTTCCTCCAAATGGATTTGTAATATTCGTAGTTTGCTGTGCAATAATGGGGCTTTCGGTGCCATTTTATAGCGGTGTGCAAACAGCTCTTTTTCAGGAGAAAATTAAGCCTGAATATTTAGGACGTGTATTTTCTTTGATCGGAAGTATCATGTCACTTGCTATGCCAATTGGGTTAATTCTTTCTGGATTCTTTGCTGATAAAAATCGGTGTAAATCATTGGTTTTTTTACTATCAGGTATTTTTAATTATTGGCATTGCTATAGTTTGCCAAATGATAACTGAGGTTAGAAAATTAGATTTAAAATAAACAATATTGGAGGAATATTTATGTATCTTATTTTTCATGTAACTCTTCCTGCTAAAATCGCAGGGTTTTTCCCTGCATACAAAGCAAATGAAAGCATGCGATTATAGACAGGAGGAAATGTTATGGAATTAATATTAAAAGCAAAAAGACATTCGTGTGGAATTCAAAAGGACGCGATGTTTTTAGATATAAATGAATTAGAAGTATATGATTATGACCGTATTGGTTTAGTAGGAGCAAATGGTGCTGGAAAAAGCACTTTTACTCAGGGTACTTTTTAGGAGAATTAACTCCCCCAGGATGTAAAATGAATCGTCTGGGTGAACTTGCCTATATTCCCCAGTTGGACGAAGTAACTCTGCAGGAGGAAAAAGATTTTTGCACTTGTAGGCAAGCTAGGTGTTGAGCAATTAAATATACAGACTATGAGCGGTGGTGAAGAAACAAGGCTTAAAAATAGCACAGGCCTTATCGGCACAGGTTCATGGTATTTTTAGCGGATGAACCTACGAGCCATTTAGACCGTGAAGGAATTGATTTTCTAATAGGACAGCTAAAATATTTTTACAGGTGCACTGTTAGTTATTAGCCATGACCGCTATTTTTCTTGATGAAATAGTAGATAAAATATGGGAACTGAAAGATGGCAAAATCACTGAGTATTGGGGAAACTATTCTGATTATCTTCGTCAGAAAGAGGAAGAACGTAAGAGCCAAGCTGCAGAATACGAACAATTTATTGCGGAACGTGCCCGATTGGAAAAGGGCTGCGGAGGAAAAAGCGAAAACAGGCTCGTAAAATAGAACAGAAGGCAAAAAGGTTCTTCAAAGAAAAAAAGTACTGAAGACGGAGGGCGTTTAGCTCATCAAAAAAATCAATAGGAAGTAAGGAAAAAAAGATGTATAATGCTGCTAAAACCCTAGAGCACAGGATTGCGGCCTTAGGAAAAGTAGAAGCTCCGGAAGGCATTCGCAGAAATTCGTTTCAGGCAAAAGTAAAAGCATTGGAGCTCCATAATCCATACCCTATAGTCGGTGCAGAAATTAATAAAGTATTTGGGGATAAGGCTCTGTTTGAAAAATGCATCTTTTTCAAATTCCGTTAGGAGCAAAAGTGGCGTTAACTGGTGGTAATGGAATCGGAAAAACAACTTTAATCCAAATGATCTTAAACCATGAAGAAGGAATTTCTATTTCGCCTAAAGGCAAAAAAATAGGTTACTTTGCACAGAATGGTTACAAGTACAACAGTAATCAGAATGTTATGGAGTTTATGCAGAAGGATTGTGACTACAATATATCAGAAATTCGTTCAGTGCTAGCATCTATGGGGTTCAAACAGAACGATATTGGAAAAAAAGTTTATCTGTTTTTAAGCGGTGGAGAAATTATAAAATTGTTGCTTGCTAAAATGCTCATGGGTAGATATAACATCCTAATAATGGATGAACCCAGTAACTTCCTTGACATACCAAGTTTAGAGGCTTTGGAAATACTAATGAAGGAGTACACCGGAACTATCGTGTTTATCACCCACGATAAACGATTACTCGAAAAATGTAGCAGATGTAGTTTATGAAATTAGAGATAAGAAAATAAATCTGAAACATTAAATTTAAGGTAGTCGCTGGTCAGTATAGTCTGTTCTGGTTGGCGACTCCATTGTTAAAGAGTATAAAGACTTTAGATTTTATGAATATTAAAAAAATAGGAACAGTCAATTGAACTGCTCCTATTTTTTTCTGCTAAATATATTGTAGTTTTTCTTATATGTATAATGATAGATTAGCGGATTCTCATCTACGGTACTTACTTCAAATATGAAGAAGTGATCGCGGTTATCTCTGGACTTTTTCCTTATTGAGGACAAAAGTAATTCTTACGTGAAGTCGCCATTGTTTTTAGGATATCATCAGTTAGGAAGGTCAATGGAATATTCATGTTAGAGTAGCGGTAGAAGTCACGTTCAAAAATCTTGGTAGCTCTCGCTATAATAGTCCATTTGTAGGTGATTACGCTGAAACTCAAGCTGATTCATAGAGCACCTCCTCGACAAGTTCAATACTAATAATGTCTTTTTAATTTCAAATTGATGTGACCTGTTGTAGTTTTTTTATCAAAATGAAATCTTTGGTCAGACTTGGTATTGTTCCAGTGTAGGAAACACGCTTGTTTTTTTCAATCACTTGAATGCGTGTGCGTAGCTGCCCAGCGTATACTTGACTGAGGAGTAATAATTTCTTCTCTAGTGATAAGTCAGACATGTACGTTACTTTGTTTGTATCATCAGAGAGTGCTGATGCATGTTCAGATAGGAAAAAGCCCATCCATTTTTTGCATCTTTGTATCCTGGTACTCTCTTGCTGATTGAAATGGTAAATATGAACGGTCAATCATATCAAATCCTTTTCTATGCAGAGGCAAGGGTATTTTTTTATCAAATTGAATCGTAAAACCTTGAATTCCCCCACCTGTGTAACATTCTTTAAAAGCGATTGATTACCTCAGTATAGATTATCACAGATGAGCTTGTTGGCTTAATGCTAAATGTAAATTCCAATGGTAATCGGTTTTCAGATTTAGCATGTACTAGTCGTATCGATATTTCAGTTGTTTTGAGTTTTCTCTGACGAAGTTTTGAAGTTGCTGTTTCAACGATTCCATGTAAAAATCTTTCAAGCATTTCAATATCATTACATCCTTTGCTACGGATTTCTGAAAATTGTACTGTATTTTTTTCTTGTTTCATTTTAATCCCTCCAATCCACCCGCGGAATGACCACCGATAAGTTTACTGCGTTCAATATTTCTGGAACCTTCAGTTAGGACGGTTCCTTTTTGTATGGCTAAAAAACCAAACTGTTCTCTGACAACATCAATAGCTGTCTGAAGTCTATTTTCTTTTTCAATTTCTTCTACATCATGCAAAATGAGGACAACCCTTTTACTACCAAGGTGTTCTGTGCAGAATGCGGTTCAGCTTTTGGACGTAAGAACTGGACGACCAGTCGTGGCAAACGTAAAGTTTGGCAGTGTAACAACCGTTATAAGGTAAAGGGACAGATTGGTTGTCAGAATAACCATATCGATGAGGGAACACTAGAGAAAGCTGTAATGATGGCAGTTAAACTACTGAGTGAGAATATGGATTTGTTGCATGGAAAGTGGAATAAGATCTTGGAAGAAAACCAGTTATTAGAAAAGCATTACAGTGTGTTACTGGCTGAATTGATAAATAAGGAGTGTTGGGAATATGATTCCTTTGAGATGTGTCAGGTACTAGATAGTATTTTTGATTTCGGAGGATGGACAGATAACCGTTAGATTTTTTTGGAAGGAACAGAAGTTGATTTATAAGGCTGTAGGCATAGTATAGTTCACTATGTTTTGCAGCCTTTTTTTCTTGTTTAGTGGTATAATTATATGTAGGATTTTTTTAATATCGGTTACTTTTTTTATGAATTAACCAAAAAAACTAAAAATGGAGTTGTTTTTATAATGAGATATTCTGAAGAAGCATTACAATCATGGATTAAGCCGTTATCTGCCACTGAAGAAACACGGGTTGAAAAATACTATTGGAATGATTAAAGATGCAATAGAAAGGAGTGGGCTCTCTTCAAAGTATGAATATGAAATTTTTGCCCAAGGTTCTTATGCAAATAATACGAATGTAAAGAAAAAAATAGCGACATTGATATCTGTATCATGGTGAAATCTTTATTTTTATTGTGAGTATGTAGATGGGTTATCGGACCTAGACTATAATTACTCTAGTAGCAGCACCAATGCTAATGTATTTAAAAAAACGAAGTGATTAAAGCGTTAATTTCAAAAATTTGGTGCAGAATCAGTTTCTATTGGCAATAAGTGTATCAATATTAATTCTAACTCATATCACGTAAATGCAGATGTAGTCCCATGTTTTCAATATCGAAATTATAGATATATTGGTAGCAGGTCATCTGAAAAATTTGTTGAAGGCATCAAATTTTTTTAACCTCAAACGGAAATTATGAAGTAATTAATTATCCTAAAGTTCATATACAAAATGGTATCTCTAAGAATAAATCTACTCACTATAAATATAAATATTTAGTTAGGATTATGAAGCATATTAAGAACGAGATGCAGGAGCTAGGATTGACAAACGAACGCATTTCTTCATATTTGATAGAATGTTTGGTCTGGAATATACCTGAACAGATGTTTTTTTCAATAGTAATAGCTACACAGGGTTGTTACAGCAAGCGTTATATTACATAGTGTCTCAAGTGAATTTAAATTGGGTTGAAGTAAGTGGAATGTATTACCTTTTTTTCGTTCAGAGCAGAAATGGAATTTACAGGATACAAAAACTTTTTTTAGTTAGAATGATTGAATTTTTTTGGATTATAAATAAAACTTATGAATGAACAGCAGAAAAAAATTTTTTTGAATATTACAATATGGGTTTTTTTGCAATTTGCTTGTTATTAAGATTGTTAATAAGTGGCCAAGAGATTGCAGTGAATCTTAAATCTGATATTTTGGCATTGGTATATTCAGCCATTGGGTATATTGGTGAAGCTATATCAGTTACAGCAATTATTATGGCTATTTTTGAAAAAACAGCATGGCGGTGGCCATTACTATCTAAGATTCATAATGTTCCAATTTTATTTGCGAATTATGTAGGTAGTTTCAAGACGGACTATGATCAGAATGAAAGAAATTGTGAACTTACTATTGAACAGTCATTTACGACTATTAAAGTTAAGTTTAAAAACGGGTGAAAGTTCGAGCCATAGCATTACAGCATCAATTATCAATGATAATGGAACACAAAAATTAATTTATACATATTTAAATAGCCCAAGGGCTGAATTGCAAAGTCCTATACATTATGGGACGGTAATTCTTGATATTGATAATCCAAATCAACTAGAAGGAAATTATTATACTAATCGAGGAACCAAAGGTTCAATGAGTTTTGAGATAAACAACCCTTCTCGCTAGTTGGATTTGTAAAGATTTAAATAAAGAAAGAAGAACTAACTATCGGAAACTTGGCATAGATGTAACAATACTGTATATTAACGAAGCCGTAAATACTCGCATTAGTTACGTTTAATAGTTTAATACGGATATTCAGCAGCTTTGATTTCGTTTCACAGTATAGGTAGTAACCGTCAAGACATGTGGAGGCGGTAGTTTTGATGTCAAAAGTTGCAACCAGTGAATAAATGAAGTGTAGAAAATAAAGGCTTGTTCAATTCAATATATAATGAATTACCGGCACCCAAACCAAAGAAAAAGAAATAATTAAATTAGAAGTTGAAGGGGGGAAGAATGAGAATCGGAGTTATTCAAGCAAGTTCGCAAGCGACCAAAAATCAAATAATCTATGATGCTGTATTAAAGTATGCTCCAAAGAAATCTGAGGTTATAAATTTTGGCTGTACGATGGAAGAAAATGAAAAATACTCGTATATAGAAATTTCTATTCTTGTAGGTATCTTGTTGGCAAGTAGGACAGTTGATTTCGTTGTTACGGGCTGTTCTTCCGGACAAGGAATGATGCTTGCTTGTAATAGTATGCCTGATGTCATTTGCGGATATGCACCTACACCGAATGATGCCTATTTATTTGCTCAGATTAATAATGGAAATGCGATATCATTACCATTAGGTGAAAATTATACATGGTCAGGTACTGAAAATCTTGAAAAAACAATAGAAGCTCTTTTCTCAGAGCCATTTGGGCAAGGATACCCTAAAAGTGAGGCAGAGAGAAAGATAAGAGATGCCGAGCAACTTAAAGAGATAAGAAGCATCGGACAGCTTCAGTTTAAAGAATTCGTAAATATACTAGATATATCATTGCTTGAATCAATCAAAAGGAAACAGGATGTAATTCAGAATGTAAAGGCGTATGGGAAGAAAGAAATAGCTGATTTAATAAAATGAGCAAATCACAGTTTGTCGGGGTAATACCTTTTAACGATAACCTTATGCTATCGTCAAAAGGTTTATAGACATGTTCCCACATACATACATGATCACTTGGCATACATAGTGTTCACTCGTTTTATGTCAAGTGTGTGGTAATGCTTTTAAGAGCTGATTGAACAAGGAAAATTAGCTAGTGAAAGTCCTACAGTAAGGAGTTTAAACATGAAATTCCATGAATTTGGTGATAAGAATTTACCTCCTATTTACTGATACATGGTGGTGGCAGTTCTTGGTGGAATTATCTTCGTCAAGCACGAATCTTGTCAGAAAAATACCGTGTTATTTTACCTACTTTGAATGGTCACGGCGAAGAATATCAACTTGATTATGTTTCTACTGAAGATTCTGCATTGGAGATTCTAGACTATATCAAAGCAAACTGTGGTGGGAAATTGTTTGCAATCGGTGGTGTTTCACTTGGTGGTCAAATTGCCATTGAACTTTTGTCCTTAGAGAGCGACATATCTGAGAAAGTTGTTATAGACGGAAGTATCTGTATTCCTCAACCAAGGTTGGCTAAAATCAGCATTTTTCTTGTACGTCTATTTGGCAAACTGATGTTTAGTAAATTCTCTTGTAAAATCCAATTAGGTATGATGAACAAAATTTATCCTAAACTGGCTTATCCAGATGAAATAAAAGCTTATTATTTGGAGGATCTGCCAAGGACGCCTGTTAAAACATTGGTGACCATTTACAAAACCTATATGGGGCATTACAAGCTGAAAGATATGATTTCTGCTAGCAAAGCTCAAGTTCTTTATATTTATGGTGAAAAAGAATTGAACTGTGTGAAAGCATCAGCGAAATTATTTCATCAGCTAAATTCAAATACAATTTTGTATGAAGCAAAGGGCTATAACCACGGCTATTTATCAGCTTACCAGCCTCAAGAGTGGATTGATTTGGTAGTGCCATTTTTAAAGAGTGATTCATTAGAAATGTGTAACGAATCTGATATGCCATAAGGAGGAAACGGATGCTAGGAGCAATTATTGGAGACATTGTAGGTTCTGTTTACGAATGGAACAATATCAAAACGAAGGACTTTCCTTTATTTCTTGAGGATTGTTTTTCATGGATGATACGGTAAGTCCGAACCGTTGAATGTGTAATCTTGTTAGTGAAACGTAGTAATCCTCAAAATAATGAAACTAAAACTCCATTATTTCGTTATGACAACCTAAATTGATTTTAAGGAGGTGTTATATTGATAGAAAGCAGACCTGAGTTTGATAAAATCGTATCATTCGATGAGTTTAATAAATACTATTGGTATCGTGATGAACTTTCACAACTATGTAAATCATTAGGATTAGAATATAGAGGTACTAAACAAGAACTCAATCATATTATTGAGCAGTACTTTAAGGGTAATTTGATTAAAAAATCATCAATAAAAAGGAAAAAGAAACGAGTAGAAGTCGTTGCCTTAGATACGCCCTTACTTGAATGTGGATTCTCCTTTAATGCAGACTTTAGAGAATATTTCTCAACTTTAACAGAGGTTTCGCCATTTAAATTTACTGCTGATATGGCTACAGCTTGGAGAAAAGTAAAAAGAGAAAATGATTTGAGTTTTACAATCCAAGATATGCTAAAAGTCTATTATGGAAATTCAGACTATGCCAAGTATGATCATTCGGTTTGTCAATGGAATCAATTTTTAAAGGATTTCTGTGCAGACGAAAATAGCCGCAACTACTCAAACAAGTTAAAAATAGCTTCTATTCTTTGGAAAGAAGTTAGAAATTCAAAAAGTTGAAAAAAATTTATTCAAAGAATCTTTTGGCTGAATATGCTGATAAAATAAAAAGAGTATGGTAAGTAGAAATCCCATCTCACTTGGTGGCGACAGTGATACTCTCGCTGCAATCACTGGCAGCATTGCCGAGGCAGCTTACGGAATTCCTGATTGGATAAAGGATAATGCCTATTCTTACTTGGATGAACCCTTAAAGGATGTAGTTAGAAGATGGGAAAAATAGAATAAAAGCGTATTAATCTCCAGTACGTCATATTTCTCTTTTCTGTATTTTTCATTGTATAATAGGATTACATTTACTTGCATACGACGAAATGTAAACATTTCTATTTAAAATTAAGGAGAACATTAATGAAAAAGGCAATGTTAATTATCAACCCTACCTCTGGTGGCGAGAAGGCTTTGGATTACAAAGAAAAGCTGGAAAATAAAGCAAAAGAATACTTTGAGCACGTAGAAACTAAAATTACTGAAAAAGCGCTTGATGCAACACATTTTGCTGAAGAAGCGTCTCGTGAGCAGTACGATGCAGTGGTTGTTTTCGGTGGGGATGGGACTGTCAATGAAGTCATTTCGGGTATTGCTGAGAGAGACTACATTCCTAAGTTAGGGATTATCCCTGGTGGCACGGGTAACCTCATTACAAAACTGTTGGAAATCAATCAAGACATCGACGGAGCTATTGATGAGCTTGATTTCAATCTCACCAACAAAATCGATATCGGTAAAGCAAATGATAACTATTTGGTTATATTTTTAGTATCGGTTCACTTCCTGAGGCGATTCACAATGTTGAAATCGAGGACAAGACAAAATTCGGTATTTTAGCCTATGCTGTAAATACCATGAAGTCCGTTATGACAGATCAGGTCTTTAACATTAAGATTGAGACAGAAAATGGAAATTATGTTGGTGAAGCTAGTCATGTTTTGGTTCTCTTGACAAATTACTTCGCTGATAAGAAAATCTTTGAAGAAGACAAAGATGGCTATGCCAACATTTTGATTCTGAAAGATGCGTCTCTATTCTCCAAATTATCCGTTATTCCTGATTTACTAAAAGGAGATGTTGTCGGCAATGATAATATTGAGTATATCAGAGCGCGTAATATTAAGATCTCTTCAGATAGTGAATTGGAATCAGATGTTGACGGTGATAAGTCAGATAACCTACCTGTAGAAATCAAAGTCCTAGCTCAGCGAGTAGAAGTATTTTCAAAACCGAAAGAGTAGAAGGTAAAAATTAGTTTATTATTCACAACGAAATTAAGTCCTATATCAACGATTGGAGGAGGAATGAATTCTCTATTTGATGAATTTCGAATAATTTGTTCTCATTTAAACCAAATCGGAATCACTCCGACGCTCATGGGGTCTTTGGGGTTTGAATACCGTTCAAATGAAGAATGGAGGCCGTCTGACATTGACATTCATGTGCCTGGTGATCCTAGAGGTTGGGAAGCGCCTGATCATCTCAGAATTTATGAGTGGGACAAGATAATGAAAGTGATGAAACACTTAGGCTATGACTTAATAGATATTCATGAGCATGAATTCAAAAAAAGATGGACTGAGTGTTGAATTCGGAAGTATCGATTCTTTACCTGATTTTGCAGGAGTTTCGGAATCGGATATAGAGCTGATTCATCTCGAAAACATCACTTTTCGCGTTCCAAGTTTGGAACAGTTTTTAAGTATTTACAAGGCTTCTTCCCAAGATTCCTATCGAAATGAGCACAATAACAATAAGGATTTTAAAAAAATTGAGTGGCTGGAAAGACATTTGTAAATCATCATTGGAAAAGTAGCAAGTTGTAAGACTGGCTGCTTTTTTATTTATAGAACCAAACCACTAGAATCTACGGACAAACCTTGAAAATAAAATACGAAAGTAGTATACTAGAATCACAATCATGAAAACGTTTGCGTAAAATTTGAATTAAAACGTTAGGAGACAAATTGATGGAATTAAGTGCTATTTACCATAGGACTGAGTCGGAGTATGCCTATCTTTATAAGGATAAGAAACTTCATATTCGGATTCGAACTAAGAAAGGGGACATTGAAAGCATCAACTTGCATTATGGGGACCCTTTTATCTTTATGGAGGAGTTTTATCAAGATACAAAGAAAATGGCCAAGATAACTTCTGATGCCTTATTTGACCATTGGCAGGTTGAAGTGTCCGTCGACTTTGCACGTATCCAGTATCTCTTTGAACTCAAGGATACAGAAGGCCAAAGCATTTTGTATGGCGATAAAGGGTGTGTGGAAAATTCTCTAGAAAATCTTCATGCCATTGGAAACGGATTTAAGTTGCCTTATCTTCATGAAATTGATGCCTGCCAGGTTCCTGATTGGATTTCAAATACGGTATGGTATCAGATATTTCCTGAGAGATTTGCTAATGGAAATGCTCTATTAAACCCAGAAGGGACTTAGACTGGGATTCATCTATCACACCTCAGAGTGATGATTTCTTTGGTGGTGATTTACAGGGGATTATTGACCATCTGGATTACTTGCAAGACTTAGGCATTACTGGACTTTATCTTTGTCCTATCTTTGAATCTACGAGCAATCACAAGTACAATACGACAGATTACTTAGAAATTGACCGTCATTTTGGAGACAAGGAGACCTTTCGGGAGCTGGTGGAGCAAGCTCATCAGCGTGGCATGAAAATCATGCTAGATGCGGTATTTAACCATATTGGTTCGCAATCGCCTCAATGGCAAGATGTTGTCGAACATGGTGAGCGATCTGCTTATAAAGATTGGTTCCATATCCAACAATTCCCAGTGACGACTGATAAGCTTGCTAATAAGAGAGACTTACCCTATCATGCTTTTGGTTTCGAGGACTATATGCCTAAGCTAAATACAGCCAATCCAGAGGTCAAGGAGTATCTTTTAAAGGTTGCGACTTATTGGATTAAAGAGTTTGATATTGATGCTTGGCGTTTGGATGTGGCTAATGAGATTGACCATCAGTTCTGGAGGGGATTTTCGCAAGGCAGTTTTAGCTAAAAAGCCTGATCTTTATATCCTAGGGGAAGTCTGGCATACGTCTCAGCCTTGGCTAAATGGCGATGAGTTCCATGCAGTCATGAATTATCCTTTATCTGATAGTATCAAGGACTATTTCTTACGAGGTGTTAAGAAGACAGACCAATTCATCGATGAAATCAATGGCCAGTCTATGTATTACAAGAAGCAGATTTCAGAAGTTATGTTTAATCTCTTGGATTCGCATGATACAGAACGAATCTTGTGGACGGCCAATGAGGATGTTCAACTGGTCAAATCAGCTCTAGCCTTTCTCTTTTTACAAAAAGGAACACCCTGCATTTATTACGGAACCGAGCTTTCCTTGACTGGCGGTCCAGACCCAGATTGTCGTCGTTGTATGCCTTGGGAACGAGTATCAAGTGATAATGACATGCTGAACTTTATGAAGAGACTGATTAAGATTCGCAAACATGCATCAGCAACCATTCAGCATGGCAAGTATAGCCTCCAAGAAATCAAACCAGATGTAGTAGCTTTGGAATGGAAATACGATGGCCAAATCCTCAAAGCAATATTCAACCAATCAACAGAAGATTATCTTTTAGAGAAAGAAGCAGTATCACTAGCAAACAATTGCCAAGAATTGGAAAATCAGCTTGTGATCTCTCCAAAAGGATTTGTGATTTTCATTAAAGAGCAATTAATAGTGACAGGAAAATTGTAGTATAGAGAGCTTTTTACAAACAGACTATTTGTCGTCTTGCTACAATTGGTATATAATTTAACATAGAGAAAATAGGAGGACTAATCGAATGGAATTAAAAGATTTTACAGAAAAAGAACAGGAAATGATTAAGAAGGGGCTTACGACGTCTAAAATTAGTGACAAGGAAACTGCTAAAAAAATTCTTGCACTTGTCCCACAAGACTTGATTAAGCGAATCCCATTTTTCGTCAGAAAACATGCTACGACACGTACTGTAAAACGCATTTCAATTGAACACCCTGAACTATACGCTGCAGCTCAAACAAGTGGTGAAATCCCAGAAAAAGAACGTGAAGAATTACGTCAGATTATCACGACTATCTTTGAACAAAAGATGAATAAGCATAGTATTAAGTAGAGAATGAAAAAATATTTTATTGGCGGTTTGGGAAGCAATGTCTATCATAGCAAGGATTTTTTTCAAGAACTAAATTCGCAGATTTATTTTCTAAATCCATATGAAAAGCATCTTCGAGATGAAACAGAATTGAAATCATGGTTTCAAAATGAGATTGTAGAGGAAGAATCTATATGTCTGATAGGTCATTCTCTTGGAGGAGATTTGGCGCGTTATCTTGCATCTGAATTTTATGAAGTGACAAAACTGATTCTTTTGGATGGTGGCTATCTAGATTTAGATAAGATTTTACCTTTAGATACAGAGTTAGAGGAAACTAAAAACTATATTGAATCTCAAGTTGTTTCGGACTTAGATGTTCTTATTTCTAAAGAAAAAAATCTGAAGCAAAGCATTGGTCAGAAAATATGGAGAAAGCCGTAAGTCAGTCCTATCACTGGAATGAGGAGTATAATAGATATGAGTTAGCTATAAAATATGAAAATATAGAAGCGATACTCAGCCTACGGAGGAAAATACAAGCTTTTAAGAGAGAAGTGGGAGATACCTTGTTTATCAGTCCTTGCTATTCTAATGAAGCTACACGGAGAGAGGAAGCCTTAAAAGAATTGCCAGACTATTTTGATACTATTTTTCTAGAGAACTTTGGCCATGAGCTTTATACTGAAGCACCTAGAGAAGTCGCTAGTCTGATTAATGAGTGGCTCGCTTATTCTCAATGAGCTACTTGTATTGCTTGAAAAAAAGCATGTTTTTGCCAATGCTAATAAACGAACTGCTTTATTCGTTTTGGTGAAATTTATACAATTAAATGGCTATCGTTTTTCTGTTACGATTAATCGTTAAGATACATTTAAAAGAACTAGTGGACTAGTTCTTTTTATATCCGCTTTCACATTATACAACTTATACAAATCTATATAAAATATTATTTTTTTCCGAACAAAAATAGATTTTTCAAAAAAAGTACTTTACAGAGTGTTGGAAGTATGTTATATTAATAAAGCTTAGAAAATGAGATGATGTTTTTCTAGCAAATATAAACCCGAGTAAAAAATGCCTACGGACAGGCAGGGTTGAATGCCGAAGCGTGGTTGAAAAACCACATTATTGATAGGGTTAAAAGCCTACTTTTTATAAGTTGATGTTAGGACACTTATCCTAATTCATAAATTTTTAGTGTGGTGAAAGCACACGTCATCTTGTGAAACGATCAATAAAGTACGTAATATTTGCTACTAGAGAGTTAGGAAACATCGGGAACAGACATACTCAACAGAAACAAACATAAAAACGTCAGAAGATTGCAGAGCAGGTGAAATCCTGCTCTTTTTTCATGAGTCAACCTTTAGTTCCTTAGTTTTCATAAGGTCCTAAAAATATTGAAAGGAGTATGTCTTGAAAGAGTTAGATCAAAACCAAGCCCCAATTTATGAGGCCTTGGTGAAGTTACGCAAGAAACGGATTGTTCCCTTTGATGTTCCAGGTCACAAGCGTGGACGAGGAAATCCAGAACTTGTTGAACTACTAGGAGAAAAATGTGTTGGCATTGATGTCAATTCGATGAAACCCTTGGATAATTTAGGCCATCCCATTTCGATTATTCGGGATGCAGAGGAGCTGGCTGCAGATGCTTTTGGAGCTAGCCATGCTTTTCTCATGATTGGAGGAACAACTTCATCGGTACAGACTATGATTCTGGCAACCTGCAAGGCAGGAGATAAGATTATTCTGCCACGAAATGTCCACAAATCTGCTATTAATGCGCTGGTTCTATGTGGTGCTATTCCCATCTATATCGAGATGAGTGTAGATCCTAAGATTGGTATCGCTTTAGGTCTTGAAAATGACCGAGTAGCCAAGCCATAAAGGACCATCCAGATAGCAAGGCCATTTTGATTAACAATCCTACTTATTACGGCATATGTTCAGATCTAAAGGGTTTGACAGAAATGGCTCATGAAGCTGGCATGATGGTTTTGGTAGATGAGGCCCACGGAGCGCACCTACATTTTACTGATAAACTTCCAATTTCTGCTATGGATGCAGGTGCTGATATGGCAGCAGTTTCCATGCATAAGTCTGGTGGGAGTTTGACACAAAGCTCGCTTCTTTTAATCGGAGAGCAGATGAATCCTGAATACGTTCGTCAGATCATCAACCTGACCCAGTCAACATCTGCCTCTTACTTGTTGATGGCTAGTTTAGATATTTCACGTCGCAACTTGGCCCTTCGTGGTAAAGAGTCGTTTGAGAAGGTCATTGAGCTATCCGAGTACGCCCGACGTGAAATTAATGCTATCGGTGGCTACTATGCCTACTCAAAAGAGTTAATAGATGGTGTGTCAGTATGTGATTTTGATGTAACCAAGCTGTCAGTTTACACTCAGGGTATTGGCTTAACAGGTATCGAGGTTTACGACCTCCTACGAGACGAATACGACATTCAGATTGAGTTTGGTGATATTGGCAATATCTTGGCCTATATTTCCATCGGCGACCGCATCCAAGACATCGAGCGCTTGGTTGGTGCTCTGGCTGATATCAAGAGACTCTATTCACGAGATGGGAAGGACTTGATAGCAGGAGGATATATTCAGCCCGAGTTGGTGTTATCTCCTCAGGAAGCCTTCTATTCAGAGAGAAAAAGTTTGTCTTTAGATGAATCTGTTGGACAGGTCTGTGGGGAATTTGTCATGTGCTATCCTCCAGGGATTCCTATCTTGGCTCCTGGAGAACGCATTACACAAGAAATTGTAGACTATATCCAATTTGCCAAGGAACGTGGTTGTTCCCTCCAAGGGACGGAAGATCCTGAGGTCAATCATATCAACGTCATTAAGAGAAAGGAGAACTAGATGGATTTATGGTTTTCTGAAGTTCATACTCCAGATGTGAAATTGTCCCTGAGAACAGCCAAGCAACTCTACGCTGGTAAAAGTGAATGGCAGGATATCGAGGTATTGGATACGCCAGCTTTTGGAAAGATTTTGATTTTAAATGGGCATGTTTTGTTTTCAGATGCGGATGATTTTGTCTACAATGAAATGACCGTCCACGTTCCCATGGCTGTGCATCCCAATCCAAAGAAAGTCTTGGTTATTGGGGGTGGTGACGGTGGTGTTGCTCAAGTATTAACCCTCTATCCTGAACTGGAGCAAATCGATATCGTGGAACCAGATGAGATGTTGGTTGAGGTTTGTCGTGAGTATTTTCCAGACTTTGCTGCAGGTCTTTATGACCCTCGTGTCACTATTTACTACCAAAATGGACTAAGATTTTTGAGAAACTGTGAAAATGATTACGACATTATCATCAACGATGCGACAGATCCATTTGGACATACGGAAGGACTCTTTACCAAAGAATTTTACGGCAATAGTTATCGAGCTCTAAAGGAAGACGGCATCATGATTTATCAGCATGGTAGTCCTTTCTTTGACGAGGATGAGTCAGCATGCCGAAGCATGCACCGCAAGGTCAATCAAGCATTTCCAATCAGTCGGGTTTATCAGGCTCACATTCCAACCAGTCCAGCTGGCTATTGGTTGTTTGGATTTGCATCGAAAAAATACCACCCTGTCAAAGATTTTTGACAAGGAAGGCTGGAAAAAAAACGCCAGCTTTTTCACAGAATACTACACTGCAAACTTACACGTGGGAGCCTTTATGTTACCTAAGTATGTAGAAGACATTTTAGAAGAAGAGGAAGGAAAAAAATGAGTCGTTTACTAGTTATTGGATGTGGGGGCGTTGCCCAAGTTGCTATTTCAAAGATTTGTCAAGATAGCGAAACCTTTACAGAGATTATGATTGCTAGCCGTACTAAGTCAAAATGCGATGACTTGAAAGCGAAGCTAGAAGGCAAAACAAGTACAAAAATTGAGACAGCTGCTCTTGATGCTGACAAGGTAGAAGAAGTGGTTGCCCTGATTGAAAGCTACAAACCAGAAGCTGTTTTGAACGTAGCTTTACCATATCAAGATTTAACAATTATGGACGCTTGTTTGGCAACAGGTGTTCACTATATCGATACAGCTAACTACGAAGCCGAGGATACGGAAGATCCTGAATGGCGTGCTATTTATGAGAAACGTTGCAAGGAACTTGGTTTTACAGCCTACTTTGACTACTCATGGCAATGGGCTTATCAGGAGAAATTCAAGGAAGCAGGCTTGACCGCTCTTCTTGGTTCAGGTTTTGACCCAGGTGTGACTAGTGTCTTTTCAGCCTATGCCCTCAAACACTATTTTGATGAAATCCATTATATCGACATTTTAGACTGTAATGGTGGTGACCACGGTTATCCGTTTGCAACAAACTTTAACCCAGAAATCAACCTCCGCGAGGTTTCTGCGCCAGGTTCTTACTGGGAGGATGGAAAATGGGTTGAAGTCGAAGCTATGTCTATCAAGCGTGAGTACGATTTCCCACAGGTTGGACAAAAAGACATGTATCTCCTTCACCACGAAGAAATCGAATCATTGGCCAAGAACATTCCAGGTGTCAAACGTATTCGTTTCTTTATGACTTTTGGTCAATCATACTTGACGCACATGAAATGTCTTGAAAATGTTGGATTCCTTCGTACGGATACTATTAATTTCAATGGTCAAGACATCGTTCCAATCCAATTTTTGAAAGCCTTGCTTCCAGATCCAGCCAGCCTTGGACCACGCACGGTTGGTAAAACCAATATCGGTTGTATCTTTACAGGTGTCAAAGACGGCGTTGAAAAGACCATCTATATCTACAATGTTTGTGACCATCAGGAATGTTACGCAGAAGTTGGTTCACAAGCAATTTCTTACACGACAGGCGTTCCAGCCATGATTGGGACAAAATTGGTTATGAACGGTACTTGGAAACAACCTGGAGTATACAACCTTGAAGAATTGGATCCAGATCCATTCATGGAAGCTTTGAATGAGTATGGTTTACCTTGGGTTGTGGTTGAAAATCCACAAATGGTGGACTAATGAAGCTAGAACAAGTACCAACACCATCTTACGTCATTGACTTGGCCAAGTTAGAAGCCAATTGCCGTATCCTACAATATGTACAAGAAGAAGCTGGTTGCAAGGTTTTACTTGCCCAGAAGGCTTATTCCCTCTACAAAACCTATCCCTTGATTAGCCAGTATCTATCTGGCACAACTGCAAGTGGTCTCTACGAGGCCAAGCTAGCTAGAGAAGAGTTCCCTGGGGAAGTCCATGTCTTTGCGCCAGCTTTCAAGGATGCGGACTTGGAGGAATTGTTAGAGATAACAGACCATATCGTCTTTAACTCTGAGAGACAGTTGCGTAAGCATGGGGCTCGTTGTCGGGATGCTGGTGTAAGCGTGGGTTTGCGACTTAACCCTCAGTGTTCAACTCAAGGAGATCACGCGCTCTATGACCCTTGTGCACCTGGTTCTCGTTTTGGCGTTACACTAGATAAAATTCCTAGTGATTTGCTGGATTTGGTTGACGGACTTCATTTTCACACCCTTTGCGAGCAGGGAGCAGATGATTTAGAGACAACTTTGAAAGTAGTAGAAGAGCAATTTGGAGCCTATTTGCATCAGGTCAAATGGCTCAATATGGGGGGCGGACATCACATCACAAGAGAGGACTATGATGTAGATTTGCTGATTTCTGAGATCAAGCGTATCCGAGAAACTTATAATCTTGAAGTCTATATCGAGCCGGGTGAAGCCATTGCGCTCAATGCGGGTTATCTAGCAACTGAAGTATTGGATATTGTCGAAAACGGTATGGAAATCTTGGTTTTAGACGCCTCTGCCACCTGCCATATGCCTGATGTACTTGAGATGCCCTATCGTCCACCTTTGAGAAATGGCTTTGAGGCACAGGAAAAAGCCCATACCTACAGACTTTCTTCCAATACCTGTCTGACGGGTGATGTGATCGGCGATTATAGCTTTGAAAATCCAGTCCAAATCGGTGATAGACTTTATTTCGAAGACATGGCTATTTACTCATTTGTTAAAAATAATACCTTTAACGGTATTGGATTACCAAGTCTTTATCTCATGGACGATCAGGGTGACTGTAGCTTAGTCAAAGCCTTCGGATATCAAGACTTTAAAGGGAGATTATCATGATGGACAGTCCAAAAAAATTAGGCTATCGTATGCCAGCAGAGTATGAACCCCACCATGGTACCCTCATGATATGGCCGACTCGACCAGGATCATGGCCTTTTCAAGGAAAAGCTGCTAAAGCAGCATTTAGCCAGATTATCAAAACCATATCAGAAGGGGGAAAGAGTCTATCTTTTGGTGGACCAAGACTACTTAGCTGAAGCCCAAGACTACCTTGGAGATAGCGTTATTTATTTAGACATTCCCACCAATGATGCTTGGGCGCGTGATACAGGTCCGACTATTCTTGTCAATGATGAAGGCCAGAAATTAGCCGTGGATTGGTCTTTCAATGCTTGGGGCGGTGCTGTTGATGGTCTTTATCAAGATTATGAAGATGATGACCAAGTAGCTAGTTGTTTTGCTGAGGTTTTGGATATGCCTGTCTATGATGCCAAACCTTTTGTACTGGAAGGCGGAGCAATCCATAGCGATGGCCAAGGAACCATTCTTGTAACTGAAAGTTGCTTGCTTAGTTCTGGTCGCAATCCTAACCTGACTAAAGAGGAAATCGAGAATACCTTATTAGAGTGCCTTGGAGCTGAAAAAGTTATCTGGCTTCCGTATGGTATTTATCAGGATGAAACCAATGAACACGTTGACAATGTTGCTGCCTTTGTTGGTCCTGCAGAGCTTGTCTTGGCTTGGACGGACGACGAAAGTGATCCTCAGTATGCCATGTCAAAAGCGGATCTCGAACTCTTAGAGCAAGAAACAGATGCAAAAGGTCGTCACTTCACCATTCATAAATTGCCTATCCCTGCAGTTCGTCAAGTTGTGACAGAAGAGGATTTGCCAGGCTACATCTATGAAGAAGGAGAAGAAGAGCGATACGCAGGTGAAAGGCTTGCTGCTTCCTATGTCAATTTCTATATTGCCAACAAGGCTGTTTTGGTTCCACAGTTTGAGGATGTAAACGACCAAGTAGCCTTAGATATCCTCAGTAAGTGTTTCCCAGACCGTAAAGTTGTCGGAATAGCAGCCAGAGATATTCTCTTAGGTGGTGGAAATATCCACTGTATCACCCAACAAATCCCAGAATAGGAGAAAAAGATGAGAAATGTAAGAGTTGCAGCCATTCAGATGCAATGCGCTAAGGATGTGGCAACAAATATCCAAACCGCAGAGCGTTTAGTACGTCAGGCTACAGAACAAGGCGCACAAATTATTCTCTTGCCTGAGTTGTTTGAACGTCCCTATTTCTGTCAGGAACGTCAGTATGACTACTACCAGCATGCCCATTCGGTGACAGACAATACAGCTATTCAGCATTTTAAAACCATTGCAAAGGAGCTAAAGGTCGTTTTACCAATCAGTTTCTATGAAAAAGATGGCAATGTCTTGTATAACTCTATTGCCGTTATTGATGCAGATGGGGAAGTGCTGGGCGTTTATCGAAAGACCCACATACCAGATGACCATTATTATCAAGAAAAATTTTATTTTACGCCCGGCAACACTGGTTTCAAGGTCTGGGATACTCGCTATGCTAAGATTGGGATCGGTATCTGTTGGGATCAATGGTTCCCCGAAACGGCCCGCTGTCTTGCGTTAAATGGTGCTGAATTGCTCTTTTATCCTACAGCCATCGGTTCAGAGCCGATTTTGGATACAGATAGTTCTGGTCATTGGCAACGTACCATGCAAGGGCACGCAGCAGCAAATATTGTTCCAGTCATCGCAGCCAATCGCTATGGCTTTGAAGAAGTCACTTCAAGTGAGGAAAATGGCGGACAGAGTTCCAGTCTTGACTTCTACGGTTCCTCCTTTATGACGGATGAAACAGGGGCTATTCTAGAGCAAGCTGAAAGACAAGCTGAAGCTGTTCTGTTAGCTACTTATGACCTAGACAAGGGAGCAAGCGAGCGCCTAAACTGGGGCTTGTTTCGAGATAGAAGACCCGAAATGTATCAACGTATTACGGACTAGTAGGAGAGAAATGAGAGATTCATTCTGCTAGACTAACTTCTTATTAGCAACTATAAGATACTAGGTCATATAGCAAGTGGATTTTATATTTTAACCCTTAAAGGCTTTCTCGCGCTTTTATGCGAGGAGCTTTTCTGTTTAAGCTTTATCAATAAAACATGCTATAATAGTTGCAGAAAGGTTGGTATTTATGGCTAGGATATTGGTTATTGAAGACAATAGTGACATTCAAGAGATTTTACGAGCACTTCTTACTGAGGAGCATGAGGTGGTTCAAGCCTTTTCTGGTACAGAAGGAATCATGCTTTTTGACCAAGGTGGGATTGACCTCGTTTTGCTAGATATCATGCTTCCTGGGAAAAATGGGGATCAGGTTTTAAAAGCCATCAGGGAACAAAGTCAAATTCCAGTCATTATGCTAACGGCTTTGAGCGATAAGAAGCTAATTAGTCAATACCTCTTAGACGGTGCCAATGATTACATAGTCAAGCCTTTTGATTTGGACGAAGTCTTTGCCAGAGTTACTGTTCAATTACGTCAAAGCGTAGAAAAACAGCCTATGGAAATAGAAAAAACTGAAAATCTGCCACAAAACTTGAAAAATATCCAGTTTGATGCCGAAAGTTTTGAAATCAAAAATAGTCAGGAAACGATTCGTCTTGCTAAGAAAGAATGCTTGATTCTCCAAACTCTCCTTAAACACCCTAAGAAAATTTTTACCAAGGAAGAACTTTATGAATTTGTCTGGGAGGATAGCTACCTACCTGGAGATAACACTCTCAATACGCATTTGAGTAATCTTCGTAAAAAATTAAACCAGCTTGACCCAAATCAAGAATATATTGAAACCATCTGGGGAGTTGGGGTAAGATTAAAAGGAGACAAGCAATGACCTACATGATAATCTTTGTCCTACTGATACTCCTAATTATTTTATCGATTGCATTGATTCGCTACCATCTAGCACTTAAAAACTTGAGTCAACAGATTGAAGACAAGATTCTCACGGGTAGTATGAAAAGAGTCGGAGTCAACATTTTTTCCAAACATTTTTTACAACTCTACCAGCAGATTGAGAATCTATTTCAGGAAGTGGAACAATCTCGGTTGGTGATGAAAAGGGAAAAGCAGACTCTGGATATGGCCATCAGCAATATTGCTCATGATATTCGGACACCTTTGACTATCGCGTCAGGCTACACCCAACAATTGATAAAAACTCCTGAAAACAAAGCAGAAACCTTACAAAAAATAGCCCAGCATCTTGATTTAGTTTCCAAACGTTTGGAGGCTCTCCTAGAATACCGTCGTTTGATGGAAGGAGCTGTCAAACCAAAACTGGAAGAAGTGGATCTTTCAGCTTTTATCACCAAAAAGACTCTGGCTTTTTATGATGTTTTTCAGGCGACAAATATCACGCTTGATTTTAAAGTTGAAGCTGGTTTAAAAATGAGGACTGATGAAGATTTACTGGATCGAATTTTACAAAATTTGCTTGGAAATGTCCTCAAACATGGCAAGGAAGAAGCGCGGCTATCTTTGAGAAAGGAAAAGGAACAGCTTGTCTTAGAGATTGCAAACCTTGTTAAACAGCCCATCAAAAGAATAGAAAATCTCAGTAATCGTTTTTATTCTGAAAATCTATCAGACACGGAAGAATCCTCTGGTTTAGGCCTTTATATCACTGAGGAATTATGTCATCTTCTCGGTACAGAGATGAAACTAAGCACAGATGGGAAATGGTTGTCGGTTTCATTTATTTTTAACAAAAAGAAACCTCCTCTGTAGGCTAGAGGAGGTCATTTTTTATAGGCTTTTCTTTTTGAAAACTGCCAGTCCACTTAGATTAAAGATTACAATAACAGCTAAGGTAACTATAAGGGTATAGAAAATGGATTCACTATTAGCAGTCATAGCATAGGAAAAATGCAAGGACAAATATGGTAAAAATTTGATATTTGGAAAAATGACCATTGGCATAGAAAGGATGATAGAGCTAATCAGATAACCAATAAATACGGCAAGATAAGAATGAGTCAGGTAGAGAATAAAGGAAATAATCGAAAGCCAAGCGAGAAGGCAGAGAAATTGAAGGAAAATCATTAAGAGGAGATTAGTAACAAAACCATCAGGTATCGTACCAAGTCCGTTTAGTAGAGTTGAGGGAACAAAAGCAATCACAAGGCTGGCGATGAGTTGTAAGAGAGCGATACTTGCTAGAACAAAGGATTTAGCGAAGAAAAACTCTGTACGAGAAACGCCAACTGTCAAACTATTTTTATAAAGCTTGCCGATTAGATCGACCCCAAGAACTAAACATGTTAGAATAATGCAGAGAAAAACAAGGTTTGAATCATTGCTAGACGCATTGATAAGAGCTTGAATACCGTCCCAACCATGGGTTGGAATTTCTGGTTCTTCTGTCTGGATTGCCATCAGATGGCCAGTAGCCCCGATAGTGGCACCCAGTAGCAAGAGGACAAAGAGAATGAATTCTGTAATCCAGAATCCTTTGGAGCGGAAAAGACGGTAAAAGTCTGCTTGAATGGTATGTATCATGATTTTCCTCCTATTGGACCAATTGAGTGAAGTATTCTTCTAGGTTTTGACGGGCATAGTAAATCTCGTCAATGGCAACATCTGCCAAGGTTAATTCCTTGAGAATCTGTTTGACATCTTGTTCCTGACCAAAGATGTGAATTTCGTTTTCAGGATTAACAACCTTGAACTGGAGCTGGATTTGTTCTTTCAATACTTGACAAGCTTTCTCTTGATCAGCTGTCTTAAGAACAATGTAATCCTCACTTAGTGTTTCAAATTCAGCTTTGCTGATTTCACGGATAATCTTGCCTTGATCTAAAATACCAAAACGATTAGCTACGAGGTAGAGTTCTGACAAGATATGGCTAGAGATGAGAATGGTGATCCCTTTTTCTTGATTGAGCCGTTGAATCATGAGTCGAAATTCTTTGATACCGATTGGGTCGAGACCGTTGATAGGTTCATCTAAGATCAGGAAGTCAGGTTTGGATAGAAGGGCAATGGCGATACCAAGTCTTTGTTTCATTCCTAGCGAGAAATCACGAAAGACTTTCTTACCTGTATCTGCCAAACCTACATAGTCCAGGGTTTCTCGAATAACTATATCAGCATTTGGAACATGACGAATCATACAGTAATATTTCAGGTTTTGATAGGCTGTTAAGTGATTATGAGCTACAGGTGATTCGATAACTGAACCTACTCGAGATAGAGACTTGCTCCATTCATTTCCGAATGGCTAGAGAAGAGGGAAACTGTTCCTTTATCCGCAAACAGTAGTTGCGTAATGATTTTTATCAAAGTGGTCTTCCCAGCTCCGTTCTTCCCGATAAGTCCATAAATATCTCCCTCTCTTATCGTTAGATGAAGATCCTGAAGGATAGCTTGTTTGTCGAAGTTTTTGGACAATCCATGAATGTCGAGTACTGTTTTCATGATTCTCTCCTTTTGATTTATTTTGTTAACTTTAGTATAAAGCATAGAAATCAAAGAAAGCTCAAGGATTTCTAAAGAGTTTCTAAAGTTTTAGGAATTCTTAAATATCAAAACCCAGTTTATATGAACTGGGCTTCTTAATTTATAAAATATATTTCTCAATCGCACGCGCAACGCCGTCTTCTTCGTTGCTTGCTGTAACGGCATCCGCAAGAGATTTGACATAATCGCTGGCATTTCCCATTGCAATGCCAAGTCCTGCAAACTGGAGCATTTCGATATCGTTATTAGCATCGCCCATAGCCATAATTTCTGACGGTTCAATCTGCAAAATCTCTGCTAGTCGAGAAAGTGCAGTAGCCTTTGTCGTTCCAAGCGGCATAGCTTCATAAATGACAGGTTGCGAACGAACACCGCTGAATCGTTGACAGAGTTCTTCAGCAAAACGCTCTTCAAAATCGTCTGTTTGACTCTCTGTACCCAAAAACATACCTTGGAACATCCGGTACTTACCACTAGTCGCTTCCTCAAGAGAAATTTCAGTCAGGTCTGAAAAGACTAGTTTAGCATCATTTTGAACGATTTCATTTGGCTTGCCACCGAGGATAAAATAATGTTCCTCATCAAAAAGAGTCAACTGAACATCACTTTTTTCAGCTAGATCATAGAGGTACTCGATGTCTGCTGGGCTGAGTTCTTGCCAATCAACCAGACTCCAATCACTTGTCTGGTGAGTTGAACAACCATTGTTGACAATCACATACTCATTCTGGAGATCGAGTCCCAGTTTTTTGTAGTAGGGGAGGACACCGAAAAGCGGGCGACCCGTACAGAGAACCAGTTTAACACCTTTTTCAATGGCTTGGTGAATAGCAGTAATGTGAGCTTGTGGGATTTCCTTGGCTTCATTGAGGAGAGTTCCATCCATATCCAAGGCTAGTAGTTTAATCATAGGTCTTCCTTCTTTATCTTTTGGTATTATTATAGCATATTTTAGAGGAAACGAAGAGGAATCTTCAGGCTAATCATGGTATAATAAAAGGTAATGAAAAATTCCAACGAGGCAGAGATGAAATTACTTTATACTGATATTCGGACTTCTTTAACAGAAATTCTAACAAGAGAGGCGGAAGAGCTAGTTGTTGCGGGCAAGCGGGTCTTCTACATCGCTCCCAACTCTCTTTCTTTTGAAAAGGAACGCGCCGTGCTGGAATGCTTGTCCCAGCAGGCTTCTTTTGCGATTACCGTCACGCGCTTTGCTCAGATGGCTCGTTACCTGATTTTGAATGATTTGCCGGCTAAGACAAGTCTAGATGACATCGGTCTTGGGATGGCCTTTTATAAATGCCTTACAGAACTTGATCCCAAGGATTTGCGTGTTTATGGCGCTATTAAGCAGGATCCTCAATTTATCCAGCAGTTAATTGAGCTTTACCACGAGATGACCAAAGCTCAGATGAGTTTTTTGGACTTGGAGAGTTTGACGGATGAAGACAAGCGAGCCGATTTACTCTTGATTTTTGAGAAGGTAACGGCCTATCTTAACCAAGGGCAGTTAGCTCAGGGAAGTCAGTTGTCTCATTTGATTGAGGCTATTGAGAATAACAAAGTTAGTAGTGATTTTAGTCAAATCGCCTTGGTTATTGATGGATTTACCCGTTTTTCTTCCGAAGAAGAGCGAATTGTGGGCTTACTTCATGGCAAGGGTGTTGAGATTGTTATTGGGGCTTATGCTAGTAAGAAAGCCTATACCAGCCCTTTTAGCGAGGGTAATCTCTACCAAGCTAGTGTGGAGTTTCTCCATCATCTAGCCTCTAAATACCAAACTCCTGCTCTGGATTGTTCTCAAACTCATGAAAAGATGGATAGTTTTGACAAGGCCTCTCGTTTGCTGGAGTCTTCTTATGACTTTTCAGAATTAACATTGGATGTCGATGAGAAGGAACGTGACAACTTACAAATCTGGTCTTGCTTGACGCAAAAGGAGGAGTTGGAGCTAGTAGCCCGTAGCATTCGTCAAAAATTACATGAGAACTCAGACCTGAGTTACAAGCATTTTCGGATTCTCTTGGGGGATGTGGCTTCTTATCAGTTATCTCTTAAAACCATTTTTGACCAGTATCAGATTCCTTTCTATCTTGGTAGAAGCGAATCCATGGCTCACCACCCTTTAACTCAGTTTGTTGAGTCTATTTTGGCTTTAAAACGCTATCGTTTCCGGCAGGAGGATTTGATTAACCTTCTTAGAACAGGTCTGTATACCGACCTTAGTCAAGCTGATATTGATGCTTTTGAGCAATATATCCGCTATCTTGGTATCAATGGCTTGCCAGCCTTTCAGCAAACCTTCACTAAATCCCACCATGGAAAATTTAATCTGGAACGTTTAAATGCTCTTCGTCTGCGTATTTTAACACCTCTTGAAACCCTCTTTGCCAGTCGAAAACAAAAGGCTGAAAATCTCTTGCAAAAGTGGAACTCTTTTCTAAAAGAAGGAGCTGTGACCAAGCAGTTGCAAGATTTGACAGCCACTATGGAAGCTGTAGAACAGGAAAGACAAGCCGAAGTTTGGAAGGCTTTCTGTCATGTTTTAGAACAATTTGCGACTGTTTTTGCTGGTTCACAAGTTAGTCTAGAGGACTTCCTTGCCTTGCTCCATTCTGGAATGAGCCTATCTCAATACCGTACCATTCCAGCAACAGTGGACACCGTTCTGGTGCAGAGTTACGATTTGATTGCACCACTGACTGCTGACTTTGTCTACGCCATTGGGCTGACTCAGGACAATTTACCAAAAATCGCGCAAAATACTAGCCTTTTGACAGATGAAGAAAGGCAAAGCTTAAACCAAGCGACCGAAGAAGGCGTTCAATTGCTGATTGCCAGCAGTGAAAACCTCAAGAAAAATCGCTATACTATGCTTTCCTTGGTCAATTCTGCGCGTAAGCAGTTGATTTTGTCATCTCCAAGCCTTTTTAACGAAAGTGAAAGTAAGGAGTCAGACTATCTTCAAGAGCTAGTCCATTTTGGATTTAGCAGGAAAGAGAAGAAGATAAATCACAAAGGGCTGTCTAGGGAGGATATTGGGTCATATCACAGTCTTTTGTCCAGTCTGGTTGCCTATCACCAGCAGGGCGAGACGAGTGATACTGAGCAAGATTTGACCTTTGTCAAGGTTCTTGCGCGTGTGATGGGTAAAAAACTAGAACTGCAAGGTCTGGAAAATCCAGCCCTCCCAATCAGTCCAAGCAGTAAGCAGTTGACCAAAGATACCTTACAAGCTCTCTATCCAGCTGACAAGGAATTTTACCTGTCTACGTCTGGTTTGACGGAGTTTTACCGAAACCAATACAGTTATTTCCTCCGCTACGTTTTAGGCTTGCAGGAGGAATTACGTTTGCGTCCTGATGCCCGTAGTCACGGAAATTTCTTGCACCGCATTTTTGAACGTGCCTTGCAGATTCCTGATGAAGATTCCTTTGACCACCGTTTAGAACAAGCTATCCAAGAAACCAGTCAAGAACGCGAATTTGAAGCAATTTATCAGGAAAGTTTGGAAGCCCAGTTTACAAAGGAAGTTTTGTTTGATGTTGCACGGACGACTGGACATATTCTCCGCCATAATCCAGCCGTCGAGATCATCAAAGAGGAAGCGAACTTCGGCGGCAAAGATCAAGCCTTTATTCAATTGGACAATGGTCGCAGCGTCTTTGTACGAGGTAAGGTTGACCGGATTGACCGTTTAAAAGCTGATGGAGCAATTGGAGTTGTAGACTACAAGTCTAGTCTAACTCAGTTCCAGTTTCCTCATTTCTTTAATGGCCTCAATTCCCAACTGCCAACCTATCTAGCTGCCTTAAAAAGAGAAGGGGTGCAGAACTTTTTCGGCGCTATGTACTTGGAAATGGCTGAGCCTGTCCAATCTCTGATGGCCGTTAAAAGTCTGGCAGGTGCAGTAGTAGAAGCCAGCAAGTCAATGAAATACCAAGGGCTCTTCTTAGAAAAAGAAAGCAGTCATTTGGGCGAATTTTACAACAAAAACAAGGCCAATCAGCTGACAGATGAGGAATTCCAGCTCCTACTTAACTATAATGCCCATCTTTACAAGAAAGCAGCTGAGAAGATTTTAGAAGGTCAGTTCGCCATTAACCCTTATACTGAAAATGGCAGAAGTATTGCACCGTATGTTCAGCAACATCAAGCCATCACAGGATTTGAAGCCAATTACCACTTAGGCCAAGCACGTTTCCTAGAAAAGTTGGACTTAGCTGATGGCAAACGACTGGTCGGAGAAAAACTCAAGCAAGCTTGGTTTGAAAAAATAAGAGAGGAGTTGAATCGATGAAGCCTATTCCCTTTTTAACTGAGAAGGAAATTCAAAAAAACTGCAAGAAGCAGAAGCGCACTCGAGCAAGGCACAAAAGAAAACAGCCGAGCAAATCGAAGCCATCTACACTTCTGGTCAGAATATCCTGGTTTCAGCATCGGCTGGCTCTGGGAAGACTTTTGTCATGGCCGAGCGTATTCTGGACCAATTGGCGCGTGGTGTCGAAATTTCTCAACTCTTTATCTCAACCTTTACCGTTAAGGCTGCGACTGAGCTTAAGGAACGTTTAGAGAAAAAAATCAGCCAACAAATCCAAGAAACGGATGATGTCGAGCTCAAACAACACTTGGGCCGCCAGTTGGCAGACCTACCCAACGCAGCCATCGGAACCATGGACTCTTTCACACAAAAATTCCTTGGCAAACATGGCTATCTGATTGATATTGCGCCTAATTTCCGTATTTTACAAAACCAGAGCGAGCAACTCCTTCTAAAAAACGAAGTCTTTCATGAGGTCTTTGAAGCCCATTACCAAGGAAAACAGAAAGAGACCTTTAGTCATTTGCTGAAAAATTTTGCAGGGCGTGGCAAGGACGAACGGGGGCTACGTCAGCAAGTCTATAAAATCTATGACTTCCTCCAATCCACCAGCAATCCTCAGAAATGGTTAAGTGAATCTTTCCTCAAAGGCTTTGAGAAAGCTGATTTTAGCAGTGTAAAAGAAAAACTGACTGAGCAAATCCAGCAAGCCCTTTGGGATTTGGAAAGCTTTTTCCGTTACCATTTGGATAACGATGCCAAGGAGTTTCCCAAGGCTGCCTATTTAGAAAATGTTCAGTTAGTTCTGGATGAAATTGGCTCATTGAATCAGGAGTCCGATAATCAGGCATATCAGGCAGTACTTGCACGTGTTGTCGCCATTTCAAAAGAGAAAAACGGCCGAGCTCTGACCAATGCCAGTCGTAAGGCTGATTTGAAGCCACTAGCTGATGCCTATAACGAAGAGAGAAAGACCCAGTTTGCTAAACTAGGACAACTAGCAGATCAGATAACGATTCTCGACTATCAAGAACGTTACCATGAAGACTCCTGGGAACTAGCTAAAACCTTCCAAGCCTTCATGAGTGATTTTGTAGAATCTTATCGTCAGCGTAAACGTCAGGAAAATGCCTTTGAATTCGCTGATATCAGCCATTACACCATTGAGATTTTAGAGAAATTCCCGCAAGTTCGTGAAGCTTATCAGGAACGTTTCCACGAAGTCATGGTCGATGAGTATCAGGATACCAATCACATTCAAGAACGGATGCTGGAATTGTTGTCTAATAGCCACAATCGCTTTATGGTGGGAGATATCAAGCAATCTATCTATCGTTTCCGTCAGGCAGACCCGCAGATTTCAATGAGAAATTCCAACGCTATGTGCAAAATCCAAAAGAGGGCAAGCTCATTCTCCTCAAGGAAAATTTCCGTAGCGGTTCAGAAGTGCTGTCAGCAACCAATGATGTTTTTGAGCGTCTTATGGACCAAGAAGTCGGCGAAATCAACTATGATAACATGCACCAGCTTGTCTTTGCCAATACCAAACTGACTCCCAATACAGACAACAAGGCAGAATTTCTCCTCTATGACAAGGACGACACAGATGAGGAAGAAGAGGGGCAGGCAGAAACGAAACTAACAGGCGAAATGCGCTTAGTCATCAAGGAGATTCTGAAACTCCATAAGGAACAAGGTGTTACCTTTAAAGAAATTGCCCTTCTGACCTCAAGTCGCAGTCGTAATGACCAGATTCTTCTCGCCCTGTCTGAGTATGGAATTCCTGTCAAAACTGACGGAGAGCAGAACAATTATCTCCAATCCCTAGAAGTGCAAGTCATGCTAGACACCCTTCGTGTCATTCACAATCCCCTGCAAGACTACGCCTTGGTTGCCCTTATGAAGTCTCCAATGTTTGGTTTTGATGAGGATGAGTTAGCACGTTTGTCCCTTCAGAAAGCAGAGGATAAAGTCCAGGAAAATCTCTATGAGAAACTAGTCAATGCACAAAAACTGGATAGCAGGCAGAAAAACTTGATTCACACTGCTCTAGCTGAGAAACTAAACCAATTCATGGATATCTTGGCTTCTTGGCGCTTGTATGCCAAAACCCACTCCCTCTATGACCTGATTTGGAAGATTTACAATGACCGTTTTTATTATGATTATGTCGGGGCTTTGCCAAATGGTCCTGCTAGACAGGCCAATCTCTATGCCCTAGCTTTGAGAGCAGACCAGTTTGAAAAGAGCAATTTCAAGGGCTTATCACGTTTTATTGGTATGATTAACCAAGTTTTGGAAGCCCAGCATGATCTTGCAAGCGTGGCTGTTGCACCACCTAAGGATGCAGTAGAGCTCATGACCATCCACAAGAGTAAAGGCCTGGAGTTTCCTTACGTCTTTATCCTCAATATGGATCAAGATTTCAACAAGCAAGATTCTATGTCAGAAGTCATTCTCAGCCGTCAGAATGGTCTTGGTGTCAAATACATTGCCAAAATGGAGACAGGAGCAGTGGAAAATCACTATCCTAAAACTATCAAACTCTCCATTCCTAGCCTGACCTATAGACAGAACGAAGAGGAATTACAGCTAGCAAGCTATTCAGAGCAAATGCGTCTGCTGTATGTTGCCATGACGAGGGCTGAGAAAAACTCTATCTTGTCGGCAAGGGTTCTCGTGAAAAGCTGGAAGCCAAGGAATACCCAGCAGCTAAAAATGGAAAACTAAATAGTAACACTAGACTTCAAGGCAAGAATTTCCAAGATTGGCTTTGGGCTATCAGTAAAGTGTTTGCAAAGGATCATCTCAACTTTAGCTATCGTTTTGTTGGTGAAGATCAGCTAACTAGAGAAGCTATCGGTCAGTTGGAAACCAAAAGTCCTCTCCAAGATAGCTCCCAAACAGACAACCGCCAGTCTGAAATTATTAAAGAAGCTCTTGAAATGCTGAAAGAAGTGGAAGTCTATAATACTCTTCACCGCGCAGCCATTGAACTTCCTAGTGTTCAAACCCCAAGTCAAATCAAGAAATTCTACGAACCAGTTATGGATATGGAAGGTGTCGAGATTGCTGGTCAAGGTCAGTCAGTAGACAAGAAAATTAGCTTTGATTTGCCAGATTTTTCAACCAAAGAAAAGGTAACAGGAGCTGAAATTGGTAGTGCTACGCACGAACTCATGCAGAGAATGGACCTCAGACAGCGACCAACGCTTGCTAGCCTGACAGAAACTCTCAAACAAGTTCAAACTAGTCCAGCTGTTAGAGACAAGATTAACCTTGCTAAAATTCTTGCATTCTTTGACACAGCACTCGGTCAGGAAATTATCGCTAATACCAACCATCTTTATCGCGAGCAACCTTTCTCCATGCTCAAACGAGACCAAAAGAGTCAGGAAGATTTTGTTGTCCGTGGTATCCTTGATGGCTATCTACTTTACGAAGACAAAATTGTTCTGTTCGACTATAAGACAGACCGCTATGATGAACCAAGTCAACTTATAGACCGTTATCGTGGTCAATTAGCCCTTTATGGGGAGGCTTTATCACGAGCCTATTCGATTGAAAATATTGAGAAATACTTGATTTTACTCGGTAAAGACGAGGTTCAAGTTGTAAAAGTATAATCTAGAAAGGAGACCTCATGACACTTCCAGTTAGAAGATCCCTACATGATGCGGTTTTAAAGGCTTCAAAAGCTGATACTTGGGAACAAGCTACCAAGGAATGGAATGAAGTTTCCTTGATTTTTAACGGTATCGGCCGTAGCAATTGTGTCTGTGGAAATGCCATCAAGTACGCCTACGAACTCTTTAACGGAGTGACTGGTCAACGACTATTTCCTATAGGCAGCGACTGCGTCAGACACTTTCATCGATTGACCCTTGACCAGCAACTGGAAGAGGAAGAAAAACTGCTCAGAAAGGTTGAAAATCTGACCAGAAAAGCCCAGAAAAAGGAAAAAATCAAGGTCAATAAAAGTGACTTTGACGAACGACTTCTAAAATGGCTCTGGGAAAAAGGTGTTTTCAAGCCTAATCGTGGCAATCAGTTCTCACCTGAGAGAGACTACCAGCTCTTCCTAGAAGTCTTTCAAGGAGGAAGTTGGACTAAGGCAGAGCCCAAGAAGAAGGCTCGTATGGAAGAAGTCCTTGAAAAGTGTATCAAACCCTTTTTACTTGGAAAACCAGATGATCAACTCTACCTTGTCAAGCTAGGCAAGGAGAAAATTGATTACGAACAAGAACTCCGTATCCAGGCAGAGAAGGAGCGCAAGAAGAGGGATAAAATCGCCAAGCAGTATGCAGACAATTTAGTTCTAGCCATGGGACCCGCAGAGCGTGCTTATCAAGATTACTTTGGCTTTACAGAGACCCTGACTCAAGAAGAACGCAAGTGGGAGAAAATTCTTTTTGGTAAAAATCGAACAGAACGGGCTATCAAGGCCAAACAATACCAAAAAGAGCTGGAAAAAGACCAACGAATTGCTAGTCAGGATCCAATTGAAAGAAAGCAGAAGCAGACCTGGCTCCTCAATTCTTACTTTCGTGAGCTTCCTGAAGAAAAAGCCCGATTTTCTAGGCTCTTATTAGAATATCGAAAAAGTGGTGAAGTTCCCTTTTCAACCGCATACCTGTCAGACCATCTTATCGATTTTTTCTATAAAATGAAAGCTTTTGAGTTTGAAATTTCACCTGAACAAGTCCGAGACTTTTTAAAAGAAAGCCTCCAGGCAGATCATCTCTCCTCAGCCCAGGAAAGCTGGATAGAAGGAATTCTCCTCAACTGCATCAAACCATTTTTAGAACGATTATTGATATAACTAACACCTACCGTGGAAATTCCATGGTAGGTGTTAGTTTTATGTGACTATTAGTCCGTCTCGCTCCGTTAGGTGCGAGACAAAACAACCACCCGCTATGCGGGTGCGCGTCGAAGGTTATACCAAAAAAACTCCGAACGCGATACAATAAAGGTGTTCAAGCCAATTGTAAAGCGAAAGGAGAAAAATATGGCACAAAAGGCTCATAGTTTATCGCACACAAAGTGGCACTGTAAGTATCACATTGTGTTCACCCCTAAGTATAGACGAAAAGTCATCTATAATCAATATCGAAGTAGTTTAGGCGAAATATTTCATCGCTTGTGTAGTTATAAAGGAGTTGAAATTATCGAGGGTCACTTAATGCCAGACCATGTACACATGTTAGTCAGTATTCCACCAAGGACAAGTGTTTCGAGTTTCATGGGTTATTTAAAAGGAAAAAGTGCACTCATGATGTTTGACAAACACGCCAATCTCAAGTACAAGTTTGGGAATCGGCATTTCTGGGCGGAAGGTTATTATGTGAGTACAGTAGGGCTTAATGAAGCTACAATTAAGAAATATATTCAAGAACAGGAAAAGCATGATATAGCACTAGATAAATTAAGTGTAAAAGAATATGAGGATCCCTTTAGGGATAGTGGTAAGTAATACTAAAGCCTCTTTGAGAGGCAAGTGACGAGTCAAGAGCAATAAGGCTTGAACAAAGTGAAAGCCAGCGTCTTTAGGCGCTGGCTGGTAATTTGGGCTTATAGCCCTGGGACAAACCACCCGTTTGACGGGTGGTCATGATTAATAGTCAGTGTCATTATCATTCTCTATAGATTTATTAGAAAACAAAAAAATCCGCTTATTTATATACGCTTTATTAAACTAGATAACTTTTTAAAATCTTATAAGAATAACTAGATTATTTTTAATGTTTCGTAGTATAATAACACTAGGAAAACAAACTGTATAAACCAATATTTATAGGTTATTCAAAACGCTTATATATATGTGTTAAATTATTTATTACAGCGCCTAAAAACTCTATTATATAAGGAAATATTACATGATCGATATCCACTCTCACATTGTTTTTTTGGTGTAGATGATGGACCAAGCACAAAAGAAGAAAGCCTAGCTCTTCTGAAAGAAGCTTTTTCACAGGGAGTTCGTACGATTGTATCCACTTCACATCGTCGTAAAAATATGTTTGAAACTCCAGAAGATTGTATAATGAAAAACTTTAAAGAAGTTCAGGCTCTCGCTAAAAGAGCATTACCAGAGTTAAAAATTCTATATGGAGCTGAAATATACTTCACCCAAGATGCTCTTGAAAAATTAAATAATAAAGAGATTCCTACTCTGAACGATACACAATATGCTTTGATTGAATTCAGCCCGACCACCCCCTATTGGGAAATCCGCAATGCAGTAAATAAAGTTTTATTGTTAGGTATTAGACCTGTCATTGCCCATATTGAACGCTATGTTGAACTAGAAAAAAATGAAAAAAGAGTTAAAGAGCTGATAGATATGGGATGTTATACTCAAATAAATAGTTCAAGTGTTCTTAAGCCTAAAATGTTTGGGGATAAGTATCGCTTACTCAAAAAAAGAGCTCAATATTTTCTTGCCCATAATCTAGTTCACTGTGTGGCTAGCGATATGCATAATCTAAGCTCAAGACCGCCATATATGGAGCAAGCATTTGACACGATTAGTCATCAGTATGGAAAGGAAAGAGCAGAAGAATTATTTTTAGTGAATCCTCAGTTGATTATATCGAACAAAAATATTTAGCAACATTTAATTTAGGTGTATTTCCTGTATTTTAATCACGTAAGCTTGAAAATCTTATTTTTTTATGTTATATTGAACTGTATGATTTAATTCTTGGTAAATATACATATTTTTTTATTAGTTCTAACTTTTTTTATACTTGGAACTATATATATATATATATATATATGCATCAACGTAGTGAGTGGCGCACGCATATATATGCGTGCGCCTTAGTTTTTTCTAGGAGAATGATGCTTATGTATAGGGAGAATTAAGAGAATTTTTAGGTCTTCTAATTTCTATACCCTCATTACTATTAATTATCCCGATTTGTTTAATAGCATGTATCTTTATTGTAATCGAATCAAGTGGTAATCCTATTTATATACAAGAACGAATTGGTTTAAATGGACGAAGGTTTTCAATTTATAAACTCCGCTCCATGTATCAAGATGCTGAAAAGAACGGTCATAAATGGGCGAGCAAAAATGATACACGCATTACAAAAGTTGGACGTTTTATTCGTAAAACACGAATTGATGAATTACCACAAATCATTAATGTAATTAAAGGTGAGATGTCCATTATTGGACCACGACCAGAACGACCAGAGTTTATCAATGAATTTTTGAAAGATATCCCTAATTTTAATGAACGTTTAGCTGTCCGCCCAGGAATCACAGGATGGGCTCAAGTAAATGGTGGTTATGAATTAACTCCTAAAGATAAATTAGTCTACGATCTATTCTATATCAATCACGAAAGTATCAAGTTAGATTTTCTTATACTATTAAAAAAACAATTAAAGTGATGGTTACCGGGAACGGATCTAGGTAGTTCTAAGAAAAGAAAAAAATAAATAAAAGGAAACAAACAATAATATGACTATTTTTTTAATAAAAAAATATTAATAGAGTTTTTTTCTTTGATAAAAAAAGCAAACTACTATTTTTTTACTTCTATTTACTATAGTAGGGACGACAGCAGTTGGTCTATATACTGTTTTTATCATTTCTCCTATATACAGTGTATCCTCTAAGCTCATAATGAAGAACACTTCAAGTCAAACAAATGGGCAAAATAATGATGCGCAAACGATTGAAGCTATAAACCTCTTTCAAAGACAAGCTAAGACTTATTTAGAGATAGCAGATCTTCCCCCTGTAAAAGATGAGACCAATAAAGCATTAAGCTTATCACCAGATGAAATTTCAAAAATCAAGTCTGTTAAATTAACAAATGACTCAGGTTCTCAGTTGGTCACAATAACAGTGAGAGGACTAGATCGAAATTTAGCTGAACGTTATATTAAAGAGTATGTGTCTCAGTACAAGAAATTTACAGCAGATAGATTAGGACGCGACAACTTGTCAGTTGTTACAGAAGCACTGGGAAGTGATTCTCCAGTTTATCCCGTTCTATGGAAGAATCTTCTTGTATCTATTCTAGTATTTTCTTTTGTAGGATTTAATGTTATTTTCATCAAATATCTATTGAGTGATTCGATTGATTCTTACGAAGACTTGGAAGAGTTAGTGGGAACACCTGTTCTCGGGATGATTCCGACTATAGAGAGAAAGAGAAGAGGTGAGTGACATGCATATCGAAGTTATTCATAACAGTAAATCCATCGTAGCTGAGTCCTTTAGAACTTTAAGGAGTAATCTTCAGTTCTCAGAATTTGGAAAAAATATTAAAATCATTGTCGTTACAAGTGCCAATCCCAATGAAGGAAAGAGTGAAGTCAGTATCAATCTTGCTGCCTCTTTGGCCCAACAGGGGAAAAGAGTGATTATCATAGACGCGGATATGCGCAAACCAACTCAACATAAATTAACAGAGCTAAATAACACTGAAGGACTCAGCACTTTTTTATTAAAGAAGTCAGGAGTAGATTCTATTAATCATTTGACGATAAATGATGTAAATTTAGATGTACTGACTTCAGGACCTGTTCCGCCTAATCCTTCTGAGATGTTAGCTAGTTCTTCTATGGATGAAACACTTAAAGCATTTGAAGATTTTTATGACTATGTCATTATCGATACACCTCCCTTGCTAGCAGCAACGGATGCTCAAATTTTAGCAAGTATTGCTGACGCCACACTTCTAGTCGTAGATACAAAAAAATCAAAACGTCGACAAATCACTGAAGCAAAACGTAGATTAGATCATGTTGGAGCTAGACTACTTGGTGTGATAATGAATAAAATAGATTCACATAAAGACACCTATTACTACTATTATTAAAATAACTATTTGAAAGGCTAAGGATAAAGAAAAAAATGACAATCTATCTTTTTAATGTTCGTTTATATCTCTTTCCTGGCCTTTTTTTCTCATCAAAAATATGAGGATAAAAGCAAAAGAGTTAGGTTTCCTTGTTCTTCCGACTTTTTTTCTTTTTTTAATCATTGCAGGTTTTCGTACTTCTAGTGTAGGTGGAGATTTAGGAACTTATATCCATATTTTTTTGAATCGAATCATTTACAACTTCGGACTTATCACATTTATTTAGTTCTCGATTTGAAATTGGATACTTACTGTTCAATATTTTTTTCTAAGAAACTTCAGTTCTCACTATACATTTTTATTGTTTGCCTATGCCTTTATAACTTTAGTTTCCTGGTTTCTTGTGCTTTATAAGCATTCTAAAAAAATGTTTACATGAGTTTATTGATTTACCTCAGCTCGTTAGGACTCTTTTTTATTCTTTATCAAATATCAGGCAAGGTCTAGCGATCGCTTTAAGTTTTTTAGGGTTTCACTACGTAGTAAAAAACAAGAAGATTTTAGCATGGGTATTTATCTTACTAACTCCCTTATTTCATACATCTGGTATCGTCTGCCTCTTGTTTTTCCCCCTTAAAAAAATCGTTTTAAATAAAAGAATATACCAATTTGTGTTCCTTGCATTTCTAATCATCTTACCTTTTATCAAACAAATTGCAACTATCTTTATTTCTTTCTTCCCTCAGTATACTTCCTATCTGGAATCATCATGGTTTTTGGAAAGCAATAAATGGGCACCTGTATTTTTAACAATTTGGTATGGTATCGTTCTGATCTTTGGTGAATTAGTGATTAGAAAACAGAAGTTATCGACTGAAGAAGAATTTATAAGAACTTTGTTCTTTATCTCCTTTTTATTTACTGCGTCAACTTTGCAAACAAGTCTTTTTGGCAGATTCGCACACTATTTTACCCCCTTTATTTGCCTATATATCCCTATGATTTTTATCTAAAATAGGTGACAAAAAAAGTTCAATGGATTTTTATTTTTATTTGATGATATTGGTTTACGCTTCAATCTTTCTAGTCATTGTTTATTTTAAAGCTGACTGGTACCATGTCGTTCCCTACCGTTCAGTTATTGTAGATTGGTTAATTGGGAATTAGGTTTAGGAGTTATAAAATGAAATTTTCAGTTCTAACGACAGTCTATAAAAAAGAGACTCCTACAAATTTAAGGAAAAGTTTACTAAGTTCTTATCAGCAGACCCTTAAACCGACAGAAATCATTTTAGTTTGTGATGGCGAATTGACTGAAGAGTTAGAAATAGAAATCCAAAAGTTGCAGAGAGAGATTCCGATTTTAAAAGTTTTTCATTTACCTGAAAATTTAGGCTCAGGACCAGCCTCTCTCTTTGGAGTCAATCAATGCCAAACAGAATTCATTGCTAGAATGGACAGTGATGATTATTCTCTAGAAACAAGGTTTGAAAAGCAAGCAGCAGCCTTTGAAAAAAATCCCAACCTCATCATGGTTGGTTCGAATATCCTAGAGAAAAATTCGGAATTTACTGCCTTAAAGAAAGTGCCCGAACACACCGAAGAAATTAGACAGTATTCAAGACTACGCAATCCTTTTAATAATCCATCGAGTATGATGAAAAAAGAGTATATCTTGAAAGCTGGTAATTACCGTGAATTCCGCTACCTTGAGGATTATGACCTCACAATGAGATTGTTACACGATAATCCAACTAAGGATTTTTTGAATATCCAGGAGCCCTTGGTTGTCATGCAAACAAACGATTCTAGCTATCTGCGTAGAGGCGGTTTCTTGTATGTAAAAACAGACTTTATGCTCCAATTAGATTTTTATCGTAGAAGAGACATTAGTCTAGTAGAATTTCTTAGAAATATTTTCCTTCGTAATGCGGTTCGAATTCTTCCGAATTCAGTTAGGAAATGGGTCTATAAGAAAAAAATGAGAGAAGATGTAGAGGTGATTAGGAAGATATGAAGAGAGTCATTACATACGGAACATTTGATTTATTGCATTACGGTCATATTAATCTCTTAAAAAGGGCAAAATCCTTGGGAGATTATCTGATTGTAGGATTATCCACCAATGAATTTAATAGACTAGAAAAAAATAAAGAATGTTATTTTGATTACGAAGAAAGAAAATCGCTATTAGAGGCTATCAGATATGTGGATCTTGTCATACCAGAAGAAAATTGGGATCAAAAAATCTCAGACATCGAAAAGTATCATGCTGATGTGTTTGTCATAGGAGATGATTGGCAGGGAAAATTTGATTATTTAAGTGATTTTGGAATAGAGGTTGTTTACCTACCACGAACAAAAGAAATCTCAACTTCTAAGATAAAGAATGATTTGAATCAAGGGAATTAGGATGAAATATCAAGTCATACATGTAACAGGTGGTGTAAGGAATACCATGAGTGGGGTACAAAGTTTTATCAAAAATCATATCCCAAATAATGATCAAGAGTTTGAATATCTTGTAGGCGAATCAAATGGCGACTCTCATTTCCCATTTAATCAATACCTAGATGAAAAAGAAATTAAACGAATTGTATTTCCTGCCCTAAAGATTTCTAAACTATTTGCCTATGCGAGAGAGTGCCGACAATTTTATGAAAATAATAAAATTGATATTCTTCATGTCCATAATCCTATAACCGCTTTTATACATAATTACTATGCTCGAAAAAATGGTGTTCCAGTTAGGATTTACCACAACCATAGTAGCCAATTTTCAGACACTTGGTTAAAAAGTATTCGCAATCGATTTTTGGTCTTTTTAGCTTTGAAAAATGCGACCCATCGTATTTCTTGTGGCCAATTAGCTGGTCTTAAAATATTTGGAAAGAAATCCTTTCAAATCATTCCAAATGCAATTGACATCAACAAGTATCGGTTTTCACAAACTTTTCGAGAAGAAATTCGCAAAGAGTTTCATATAGCTGAACATCAAAAAGTAGTTGGGATGATTGGTATTTTAAATCCCTTCAAAAACCAGAGTTTTTTGATTGAAGTTGCTAAAGAATTGCCTAACGTCACTTTTTTCTTTGTTGGTGAAGGACCAGATCGTTCAATTTTAGAAGAGAAAAGTAAGGAAGTGAAGAATATCATCTTTACAGGAAAAAGAGAAGATGTTCATAAATTTTATTCAGCCTTTGATATTTTTGTCTTTCCTTCTTTGTATGAAGGTTTCCCAATCGTGCTGGTAGAGGCTCAGTGTTCTGGAGTCGATATTCTCATGAATGAAACGATTGATCCAACAACTCAGATCGTTAGTGAACTCTGTACAGCCATGCCTCTAGATAAGGATAAATGGGTAAACTATATAGAAAAGGCGCCTTTCAAGGATAAGCAACGACAGCTGAATGAACACCTCAAGCTTTTTGACATCGAAGAAAATGTTCAATACTTAAAAGAAATTTATAAGCAAGGTTTAAAAAGAGAATGATCAACTATTTGAAACCCTTACTTTTTTAAAGTAAGTAATTTTACTTATAAGATAAATAAAATTATTCCCAAGAAAAGGAATAGAATTGTTCTGTATTCTAACTGGGGATTTAGAGATAATCTTAGAACACTCTATCACTATTTAGTGGACAATGGCTATCACAAAGCATATGAAATTGTTTGTGCATCTAATGATTTTTATCATTTAGAAAAAAAGAACATGATGTAAAGTATGTTTCTATTTATCGAGGGTTTCTTTTTATTTTTTTAACATCTAAATATTTTTTTCTATTCATTTGGTAAGTATCCTGTAAAGCCTGCTCCAAACCAGATGGTTGTCAACTTGTGGCATGGAATGCCTTTAAAAAAAATTGGGAACCTTGAAGTTGGAATGGAAAAAATTGATTATAATTTCTTTACAAAATTAGTCTCCTCTTCAGAATTATTTACTCCAATCATGAAAGCTGCTTTTAATGCTAAAGATGAGCAGATGCTTCTTGTTGGAAATATTCGAAATGATGAGCTCTTTAAAGAGAAAAAAGAGAAGAAAATCATTTGGATGCCAACTTATCGTAATTCTAAAAATTATCATGACAGCCAAGCAGCATTGATATTTTCTTTAGAAGAAGAGGATTTTCAAAACATTGAAGAACTACTCTCAAACTATGGGTATCAACTTTATATTAAACTTCACCCTCTTGAGGAATCTCAGTTAAAATTTGAAATGAATTATTCGACCATTCATCTATTGTCAGAAGATATCATTAGTGAGCGGTATGGAACTTTATATACCTTTTTTTGGGCACAACCAGTGCATTAATTACAGATTATTCTTCAGTATTTTTTAGATTATTATTTATTAAATAGACCAGTAGCATTTACTATTAATGATTACGAAGAATATAAGGACAAACGTGGTTTTGTATTTGAAGATGTTAAGAGTCTTATGGTTGGGAGTGTCATTCGTGATTCACACGATTTATTAGAGTTCCTAGAGAGTGTCATGAAATCTGAAGATACTTATATTGACGAACGAAAAAAAGTCAATAATAGAGTCAATGCTATTCAAAAAGATTTTACAAAGACACTTTGGATGAAATTGGATTAGAGAAATAAGGTTAGGATAAAGAATGATTAGTGTAATCGTACCCGTTTATAATGTAGAAACTTATCTGGAAGAATGTTTAGACAGCATTCAAAACCAAACCTATACAGACCTTGAAGTCATTTTAGTCAATGATGGTTCAACAGATGGATCAAAAGCTATTTGTGAGCGTTATTGCCAAACAGATAAGCGTTTCCGATTAATCAATCAAAGCAACCAAGGCCAAAGTGTTGCACGAAATACAGGTGTAACAGCTTCAAGAGGCGAATTCATTGCATTTGTTGATAGTGATGACATGATCCTAGCGAATTATTTAGAAACCTTAATGCAACATATGGGCGAAGACGTAGATATTGTAGAAAGTCAGTTCACCGTACATAAAAAGGATTTCTTGGCAGAAAATTCTCAAGATATCAAGATCATTTTTGAGGGAAATTCTGAAGAAGCAGTGAAGGTAGTCCCTAACCATCTACTAAGTGTCAATCCAGTCACAAAGCTCTATAGAAGAGCTATTGTCGAATCTGTCCCCTACCTAGAAGAGCTCATTTTTGAAGATATTTATAGTGGCATTGGTATGCTTAAATATATACGAAATATTATTAAAATCGATTATGTAGGCTATTATTACCGTCAACATTCATCTAGTACGATGCATAGAACATTTACAGAGAAAAATCTAGATGTGTTTACAGTAAGTGACCAATTGATTGACTTGTATTCTGATAGGGAAGAACTTCTTCCTTATATTGGTAAATACCTAGTTCATGTAGCAACCATGCATTATCAAGACTATATTCAAAAAGGAAATCCATATGCAGAAGTCTATAATCAGAAATTGGCCGACTATGTAACTATCACCAAGAAAAATCCAGACTTAGCTAGATCGTCACGTTTGATTAAGCTCTATAATGTTTGCCCAAAATATTATAATTCAATTGTATTCCCACTCTATTACGCAATTTGGAAATTCAAAAATGGCATTAAAGAAGTAAAGCTAGATGAATAAACATAAATGAGAAGGAAATTATTTTATGATTAGCGTTATCGTGCCCGTTTATAATGTGGAAGAATATTTAGAAGAATGTCTAGAAAGTATTCAACATCAAACTTATACAGATATTGAAGTCATCTTAGTAAACGATGGTTCAACCGATGGTTCAAGAGAAATCTGTGAACAATATTGCGAAAAAGATAGTCGCTTTAGATTGATTAATCAAGAAAATCAAGGACAGAGTGTTGCCAGAAACCGAGGTGTTAAAGAATCTGTTGGGCAATATATTCTGTTTGTGGATAGCGATGATGTGATCAATACAAGCGTGTTAGAAGTATTACTTCCTTACATGAAGATGGATGTAGATATCGTAGAATGTAGAATGACAAGAAATAAAGAAGAGTTCTTTCTTAATAGAACTTCTACAATTGCATTCGAAGGAAATGCTAAAAAAGCAATTCTTAATTGTATTGCGTTTAAAGAAGTGAAGTTTTGTGCTTTTACGAAATTATATAGAAGAGAAATTGTTGAAAAAAAGTCCCATTTTTTTAGAAGGTTATATTTATGAAGATGTCTTTACAGGAATCAATTATTTAAAACATATTCGAAAAATAGTAATTGTTGATTATATCGGTTATTACTATCGTGTTCGTCCCAATAGTACTATGACAAAATCCTTTAATGAAAAAAAGATTTAGATATTTTTTTAAAGTGGGAAATCAGTTAATAGATTCTTTTAAAGATGATGAAGATATGCTTCCTTATATTGGATATTTTTATGTTTTATATAGGTCATGGACACTATTTAAAAGATGGGATAAATAAGAAGAATCCATATGTCGATTTATATGAAGATTTTTATTCGAAAACGCTGCTTTTATAGCAAAAGCAATCCAAGGAAGTTGTCCAGAAATATCGTTTATTGCGACTGTACTTACTTGCTCCAAAAATATTATACAACGATTACTCATCCCATTTATACAAGTATACAAAAAGATTTGGATATCTACTAAACAAGTAATGAATCATCTAAATGATAAATTACATATAGGAAAAAATTGATTGCCTGAATATATAGGGTAATACACTAAATTTTAAAGGAGATGTCAGAATAAAAATGATTAGCATTATCGTCCCCGTTTATAATGTGGAAGAATACTTGGAAGAATGTATAGAGAGTATAAGGCAGCAAACTTTCACAGATTTTGAAGTTATTTTAGTCAATGATGGATCTACTGATTACTCAAAAGAAATTTGTGAGGAATATTGTAGGAAAGATTCTCGTTTTCGCTTAATAAATCAGGAAAACCAAGGACAGAGTATTGCAAGAAATAGAGGCGTTGCTGAGTCTACAGGAGAATTCATCGTTTTTATTGATAGTGACGATATAGTAAAGTTTGATTTGTTGACACAATTAAAGAAGTATATGTCTGATGGAATTGATATTGTAGAATGTAATAGAACCGAAGATATTCAATATTTAAATTTAGAAAAAGTAATTGATGTTAAAGAATTGGATTCAAAATGAAGCGTTATATGAATGTTTTAATCATGGAGTAAGTTGGAGCCCAGTAGCAAAACTTTATCGTCGTGAAATAGTGGAGAAAGTTCCGTTTTTTTAGAAAAATTTAATTTATGAAGATTTTTTTATACTGGAATCGTATCTTTAAAATATATTCATAAAAATGAGAAAAAAATTGACTATATTGGTTATTATTATCGATATCATACTTCTAGTACAATGAATCAGACATATTCAGAAAAAGAATCTTGATATTTTTTTAAAGTTGGCAAAAAAAATTATTAGAGGAATTTAGAGAGATAATTGGTTACCTTATGTAGGGAATATGTTATTTTTTTAGTCGGTATCGGACATTTTAAAAAGTATAACATAAGAGTTGGACATCCATATTATCAGTTATATGTTGATGCAATTGATAACTATTTTTGAAATAGCTAAGAAATCATCAGATATTTTTCAATTCTAGTAAACTATTAAGATGGTACAGTTATTCACCAAAAATATTTTTTTAGTTTATATTATCCTTTATATTTAAGATATTTAGACATTCGAAAAAAATGGAAAAATTTAATAGGAGCCTATTTATGATTAGTGTCATTGTACCTGTTTATAATGTTGAAGAGTATCTGGAAGAATGTTTTAGAGAGTATCAAAAATCAAACGTATAGTAATATAGAAGTCATTCTAGTTAACGATGGTTCTACTGATGGTTCAAAAGAAATATGTGAACGATACTGTGAACAAGATAGTCGTTTTCATTTAATCAATCAAGCAAATAAAGGATTAAGTGGCGCTCGTAATCGTGGTATGTCTGAATCTAAAGGCGAATTTATCACTTTTGTAGACAGCGATGATGTTCTTAAAGACGATATGTTGGAGCAATTATTAAAGCACATGACTTCAGAAGAAATGGACATCGTAGAATGTTGGTATACAAATGATAAAAAAGAAATAGAAATCCCTTCTCCCGAGAATGTCAAAATTATTTTTCAAGGAAATACCCAAGAAGCTTTAGTTTCTTTATGTAAAGATAATATTGTCCGTTTGAATGCAGTTGCTAAACTTTTTCGAAGACAAGTGATTCTCAATTTTCCATTTTTAGAAGGTCTATTTTATGAAGATGTATATGGAGGAATGGGAATCTTAAAACATATTCATAAAATGGTGAAAATTGATTATACAGGATATTATTATCGCGTGCGTTCTGGTAGTATTATGAATCGCGAATTTAATTTGAAAAATTTGGATTTGTTTACTATTTGTGATAAAGTGGAGCAACTATATGAAGGAAATGCTGACTCACTCCCATATGTACAGCGTCGCTTATTCCATTTAGTTTTGATGCACGTTGTCGACTATCGCATATTCGAGGGAAATCCCTATCAAGAAAAATATGTGGAATATTTGAATCGATACGCTAAAAGTTCAAGTCGCTCATTTTTAATGAAAGCCTATCGATTATTCCCTCAAAAGATTGTCTTCATTTCAAGAGTTGTTGGAGCCATTCAATGGAGATTTGAAAAATATATTGTAAAAAGATTTTGGAGAGGGTTGAAGTAGTATGAATTATTACTTAAAAGAATTTTACGCAGAAGCCAAACATGCAGGATCTAAAGCAAGATTAGATGCTGAAAAAAATAATGCTAGAAGCAGGATATCAACCTTTTTTTCCCTAAATAATGATTCAAATCCCATCACTTTGACAAAAAAATGATGTGTTAGTTCTTCAATTTCCGTTATTATGGGATTCCTTAAAAAAACAAATTTTAACGAGATTTTTTTGAAAAAAACAGAAAGTTCAAAGCTTATTTACTGATTCACGATATCGAGTCTCTGAGAAACAAAAAAATCAAGTCATTTACAGATTTCAAGTACTCTATTATCCATTTTTTACAAAATAAAACAGTTCTTGAAAAAGTAGATGCTATTATCGCTCATAATGAAAAGATGAAAGCAGAACTTGTGCGATTAGGAATACCGGAAGAGAAGATTGTTTCATTAGAGATATTTGACTATTTGATTCCCCATTATACAGAGAAGGAAACTTATGAGAAAAATACGGTCATAGTAGCTGGAAATTTCGATATTCGGAAAACAAAATACGCAAGACAATTCCCCGAAAAACCAGATTTTTCTATTTATGGCATTAACTTTGAAGAGGACAATCTTTCTCACAACGTTCATTATCAAGGTGCTTTTTCTCCTGATGAACTACCTAATCACTTGCATGGCGGTTTTGGCTTAGTCTGGGATGGAGATAGCCCACATACTTGTAGTGGAATGTATGGAGAATATTTAAAGATGAATAACCCGCATAAAGCTTCTCTTTATTTAGCATCAGGTTTTCCAATTATTGTGTGGAGCCAATCTGCTTTAGCTGATTTTGTACGAAAAAACCATTGTGGAATACTTGTTGATTCATTATTTGAAATTGCAGATTGTTTAAACTCGATTGATGAAGAAGATTTTTCAAGAGCTGATTAAAAAAATAGTAAAATAGTAGGAGAGAAACTTCGTAACGGATATTTTCTAAAAACAGCTTTAGAAAAAAATGTGAAAGGAATTTGTAGAGTTTATGAAACTACAAACCTTACAAAAAAAAATGGCTCGCTATCGTCAAATTTTAAAATATTATGGCCTTAAACTAACATTTATTTACTTTCTTGCACAAAAATCTGACAAGATGTTTTATGATTTTCGTAGAAAGATTCTTTTGGATTTTGTACTAAAATTAAGAAAAGAAGCACAACTAGTTGATTCGAGTAATGAAAAAGAAGAACTGACGGAATTTCCGAAAATGATTTGGACAATGTGGCAACAGGGAGAAGCTCAAATGCCTGAGACGGTCCAGGCTTCAATGAAGACCATAAAAAACTTCGCCAAAAGAAATGACTGTGAATTCTACTTGTTGACGGATGAAAATCTGGCGGATTTCATCAATATTCCAAGAGACATCACCGAAAAATACAAGAAAAAAGAATTATCAACTGCGCATTATTCCGATATTATTCGTTTTAGTCTCTTATGCCAATACGGTGGAATTTGGATGGATGCAACCTTATTTGTATCTCCCTATGCAACTTTAGAAATGTTTGATGGAGACTTCTTTACTTTGAATCATCCACCTATACACACGGATAAAATAGAACGAGCTATTGGTGATTTTAAATGGGCAGGTTTCTTTCTAGCAGGAAAAAAAGGTAAGCCTTATTTTAAACATATTCAGGGATTTATATCTTTACTATGTTCGTAAATATCCAGTCTTTATTCATTACCTGATGATGGATTATTTTATTTTGTCTGAATATAAGTGCAATCCTTATTTTGAAAGCTTAGTGGATAGATTACCTATTCTAGCGCCAGCTGAGCGTGTTTGGTTTTTAAGAGACCATGCCCATGATCTTTTTGATGAAAAGAAATGGGAAGAAGTATTAAAAACAACACCGATTATGAAAACGACTTATAAAATCAAGAAAGAAGAAGTCCTTCCAGGAAGTTATCTCGATCAACTTTTACAAGGAAAATTAAAGTAATAGATGAAATACACGAAAAAAAGTAGAACCGAATTTGCCACCTTAAATACGAGTATTGCTCTGGCATTACAACCTTTTCAAGTACTTCTTGGCTTTATCAATCGAACTATTTTTATCAATTTACTTGGGGTAACCTATCTAGGATTAAACAATTATTTGTCTAGCTTAGTTTCTATCCTGTCTTTGGCAGAATTAGGGGTTGCTGGAGCCATGAGCTATGCACTATATGGACCCTTAGACAGAGAAGAACATGGAAAAATCAATGCCTTTATGATTCTTTTCAAAAAATTATATAGAATCATTGGCTTTTCTATTTTTATACTGGGCGCTATACTTTCTTTATTTCTCCCTTATATGATAAAGGATTATACGGTAAATAGTGAAGTATATTTGATTTTTTTCCTCTTTGTATTTAACTCAGCTTCCAGCTATTTTTTTCTCCTATAAACGAACCTTGCTTTATGTCGATCAGCGTAATTATATGATGACTTTGATTGACTTTGGATTAAATACGCTTCGTGTATGCTTGCAAATCGAATTTTTATTCTTTACCAAAAAAATTATATCTTTTATCTATTGATCAGTATCATCATGAATTTTATAGGAATATCATCATGTCGGGGATTGTAGATAGATTGTATGGTTACTTGTTTAAGAATGAGATAACACCCATTAATCAGGAGGAAAAAGAAAAATTTATCCGAAATATCAAAGGAAATATAGTCGGTAGTATTGGAGAAACGATTGTTTTTTTCAAACAGATAGTATTCTAATGGCAAGTTTTGTCAGCTTAGCAGCTATAGGTATTTATGGGAATTATACCTATGTTTTAGGATTTCTTTCACTGATTTTTAAATACTGTGATTAATTCAGTTGTTTCTTCCGTAGGTAACTTAGTCCATTCGGAGTCTACGACAGTAGAAGATATGGTTAAATTCCTAAAAAAATTCCAGTTTATTACTTTTTAGCCTGATTTATTTTGCTAGCTTAGGTTATTTAATGTTCATTCATCCATTTATGACTATCTGGTTAGGTGAGAGTTTTTTTCATTTAATTATACGATTGAGATTTTTGATCGTCCTTCATTTTTTTCCTAACTTTTTTTATAGAAGACCGATTCTAACGTTGATTTCAGTTTATGGCTTAAGTTATGAGCAAAATAAAAAAACCCTTGCAGAAATTATATTAAATATAATTCTTTCACTGTACTTTTTAGCGATTTTAGATTTAGGGGTATCTGGAATTTTATTGGGTACAATTTGTTCAACAGTCTTGGCCTGTACATGGTATGAACCATATAGCGCCTTTAAGTATGGATTGAAAGCTTCCTCTAAGGACTTTTTTAAAACATTGTTACAAGATTTCACTGTCGCAGGGATGAGCTTCCTACTTTTGAGTTTGCTGGATAACTTAGTCTTAACTCAGCTAGATTTCATTTTCGGTTTGATCATCAAAATCGTCCTTTATTTGACAGTATTGGGTAGTTACGTTTTCCTATTTAGAAATCATGAAGGTGGAAGACAAATCATTTTGATGATTCAAAAAAAGTATTAAAGTTAAAAAAAATAAGGTGGTGAAAATATGAAAACGAATATTAGTTTGTGGTTTAGTTCCAGATATCGGTGGACTAGAAAAAAATTGTGGTAGATTTTTATAATCATATCGATACCTCTGAATTTGAACTGGAATTTTTACTACAAGGTTCTGAAGATGTTGAATTTAGTGAGCATTTTAAAAAGCTTTGCCGCAATCCCCTCGTCGTTCATAGAATTCCTAAGTTAAGACCTCATATGAAACAGGCATTAAAGGAATGGGATCGTTTCTTTAAGGAGAATGCTCATCGTTATGATATTTTATGGTCCAATCAAAATGGTCTGACTCATCTAGAATTTTTAAAATTAGCAAAGAAATACGGAATCGAAAAAAAGAATTGTTCATGGACATTGTGCAACAGCAGATAAATTTTACCGCTTTGTTCATCCAGTCAATCGTCTTTTTGTCGGCAAATATGCGACCGATTTTTGGGCCTGCGGAACAGAAGCTTTAAACCATTTTTATCATGGAAAAGAAAGAGAAAAAGCTTTAGTGATTCATAATGCTATTGAAGTTGAGAAATTTTTACATAATCAAGAAATGCAAGCACAACTTCGTAAAGAATATCATATTCCAGAAGATTGTTTAGTCGTAGGACAAGTTTCTCGTCTATATGAAAAACAAAAAAACCAAAGTTTTTGCGTGAAGGTTTTTTCTGAAATCGTCAAAAAAGAACCAAATTCTCGTTTAGTATTTATCGGAAGAGGAGATACTTCTTTTTTAGAAAATGTGGCAAAAGAATATGGAGTAGCAGACAAAGTCATCTTTACAGGCTTGACCACTAATGTCGGAAAAATGCTAAATCTTCTAGATGTTTTCTTCTTCCCATCTCATTTTGAGGGCTTGCCAATTGTACTCATTGAAGCGCAAGCCAATGGATTACCTGTTGTAACAGCAAAGCATTTACCAGATGCAAGAATACTAGATAACTATGATAACAGTCTGTCTTTGAAGGATTCTCTTGAAGATTGGGCAGATAAAATTTTATCAGTCAGAGATCATCGAGAGCTTGATATAGAAAAGGTGAAACAGCTGATAGAACAAAACGGCTACGAGATTGAATCAGCAACCAGACAGTTGGAGAAGTTGTTTGTAGAGTGATAAATAATTGATGGAGAGGACAAGAATGTCTTCTCTAATTTCATTTCAATCAGACCATTATCCGCTAGTTTCATAAATAAAATTAGGTATGTTTTAATAGTACTTCTAAATGATATTTCATAAAAAAATATTTTTGGTTATTTTTATCAGATGATTAATTAACTTAATTGAATGCAGTACGACTAAGTTTATATTTAATAATCTCATGGATTAGAGATAGGTATTTGCCGAAAAATTAATATATTAAAAAGATGAGGTTGCATTCAATTTTTCCTTAATAAAATAGCTTTTCTAGACAAAAAGCTTATGCAAAAAAAGAATAATTTATGATAGAATAGAGGATAAGAAAGAAAACGTTTTTACAATTTTTTTCAATCCGAAGGAGATATATTATGGCTACTATTCAATGGTTTCCTGGTCACATGTCCAAAGCTCGTCGACAGGTGCAGGAAAATTTAAAATTTGTTGATTTTGTGACGATTTTGGTGGATGCACGCTTGCCTCTTTCTAGTCAAAATCCTATGTTGACCAAGATTGTTGGTGACAAACCAAAACTCTTGATTTTAAACAAGGCGGATTTGGCTGATCCAGCAATGACCAAGGAATGGCGTCAGTATTTTGAATCACAAGGAATTCAGACTCTGGCTATCAACTCCAAAGAGCAAGTGACTGTAAAAGTTGTAACAGATGCGGCCAAGAAGCTCATGGCTGATAAGATTGCTCGCCAAAAAGAACGTGGTATCAAGATTGAAACCTTACGTACCATGATTATTGGGATTCCAAACGCTGGTAAATCCACTCTTATGAACCGTTTGGCTGGTAAAAAAATTGCCGTTGTTGGCAACAAACCAGGTGTGACCAAAGGGCAACAATGGCTCAAAACCAATAAAGACCTTGAAATCTTGGATACACCGGGGATTCTTTGGCCTAAGTTTGAGGATGAAACTGTTGCGCTTAAGTTGGCCCTAACTGGAGCTATCAAAGACCAGCTGCTTCCTATGGATGAGGTAACTATTTTTGGTCTCAATTATTTCAAAGAACATTATCCAGAAAAGCTGGCTGAACGCTTCAAACAAATGAAAATTGAAGAAGAAGCGCCTGTTATTATTATGGATATGACCCGTGCCCTCGGTTTCCGTGATGACTATGACCGTTTCTACAGTCTCTTCGTGAAGGAAGTCCGCGACGGCAAACTCGGTAACTATACCTTAGATACATTGGAAGACCTCGATGGCGACGATTAAAGAAATCAAAGAACTCCTTGCAACGGTCAAGGATTTAGAAAGTCCTGTTTTTTTAGAACTTGAAAAGGATACTCGCTCAGGAGTTCAAAAGGAAATCAGCAAGCGTAAAAAAGCCATTCAGGCTGAATTGGATGAGGATCTTCGTTTGGAAGCCATGCTTTCCTATGAAAAAGAACTTTACAAGCAAGGATTGACCTTAATTGCTGGTGTTGATGAGGTCGGCCGAGGTCCTCTGGCTGGGCCAATAGTTGCTGCAGCTGTTATTTTACCTCAAAATTGTAAGATTAGAGGCCTCAACGACAGCAAGAAAATTCCTAAAAAGAAACACCTAGAAATTTATCAAGCCGTTCAAGATCAAGCCTTATCAATCGGCATTGGTATCATAGATAATCAGCTCATTGACCAAGTCAATATCTATGAAGCAACCAAACTAGCCATGCAGAAAGCAATCTCTCAGCTCAGTTCTCAACCTGAGCACCTTTTGATAGATGCCATGAAACTGGATTTACCCATTTCACAAACATCTATCATCAAAGGAGATGCCAATTCCCTTTCAATTGCAGCGGCTTCTATAGTAGCCAAGGTGACACGTGATGAATTGATGAAGGAATATGATCAGCAGTTTCCTGGCTATGATTTTGCTGCTAATGCAGGTTATGGAACAGCTAAACACCTGGAAGCCCTCACAAAACTAGGAATTACCCCAATTCACCGAACCAGCTCGAACCCGTTAAATCACTGGTTTTAGGAAAGAAAGAAAGTTAAGTTAGAAGGAATGATTATGGAGGAACAGTCAGAAACACTCAGTTCCAAGAAAGAATTTGCCTTTGCCTCAAGCACCATCTTATCCCAAGTTGGACGAGGAATCATTGTTGGTCTCGTCGTAGGGATCATCGTCGGATCCTTTCGGTTTTCAATCGAAAAAGGCTTCCACCTGATACAAGGACTTTATCAAGATCAAGCGCACTTAGTGCGCAATCTTTTTATCATTGGTCTATTTTATTTAATAGTTTGTTGGCTCAGTGCAAAATTAACTCGGTCAGAAAAAGATATCAAAGGCTCAGGAATTCCTCAAGTCGAAGCTGAATTAAAGGGACTCATGACCCTCAACTGGTGGGGCGTTCTTTGGAAAAAATATGTTCTAGGAATTCTTGCAATTGCCAGTGGACTTATGCTGGGGCGTGAAGGGCCAAGTATTCAACTTGGAGCTGTTGGTGGTAAAGGAATTGCCAAATGGCTTAAATCCAGTCCAGTAGAGGAACGCTCCTTGATTGCTAGTGGAGCTGCCGCTGGTCTAGCTGCAGCCTTTAATGCGCCGATTGCAGGACTTCTCTTTGTGGTAGAAGAAGTCTATCATCACTTTTCTCGATTTTTCTGGGTTTCCACTCTAGCAGCTAGTCTCGTAGCAAACTTTGTTTCTCTGCTCATATTTGGCCTAACACCCGTACTGGATATGCCAGACAACATCCCACTCATGACCTTAGATCAGTATTGGATTTACCTCCTTATGGGAATTTTTCTAGGACTTTCCAGTTTTCTCTATGAGAAAGCTGTGCTCAATGTTGGTCGAGTTTATGATTGGCTTGGTCAAAAAATCCATTTGGATAGAGCTTATTATCCAATTTTTGCCTTTATTCTCATCCTACCAGTCGGAATCTTCTTACCCCAAATCCTTGGTGGTGGAAATCAGCTGGTTCTTTCCCTAACTGAGCAAGATTTTAGTTTCCAAGTTCTATTAGTTTACTTTTTGATTCGCTTTGTTTGGAGCATGATTAGTTATGGAAGTGGTCTTCCAGGAGGAATTTTCCTACCAATTTTGGCGCTTGGCTCCTTACTTGGAGCTCTAGTTGGTGTTATTTGTGTCAATCTTGGACTTGTCAGTCAAGAGCAATTCCCTATATTTGTCATTCTAGGAATGAGTGGTTATTTTGGAGCAATATCTAAGGCTTCCCTTAACTGCTATGATACTCGTAACTGAGATGGTAGGAGATATTCGCAACCTCATGCCACTTGGATTAGTAACCTTGGTCGCCTACATCATCATGGATCTACTCAAGGGTGCACCAGTCTATGAGGCTATGTTGGAAAAAATGCTGCCAGAAGAAGCGACAGATGAAGGAGAAGTCACTCTCATTGAAATCCCTGTTTCTGACAAAATCGCTGGAAAACAGGTTCATGAACTCAACCTACCACATAATATCCTCATCACCACCCAAGTCCATAACGGTAAAAGTCAAACCGTTAACGGTTCAACCAGAATGTATCTCGGAGATATGATTCACCTAGTTATTCCAAAAAGTGAAATTGGGAAAGTAAAAGATTTATTGTTGTAGGAGATTTTTTACATAATTTATGTTATGTAAAAATAAACTTTAATTAATTAAATATATTAGAAAACCGATTCTCAGCAATGAGATCGGTTATTTTTTTACTTACAAGATATCTCACGTACAAGTAACTGAACTTTGGTAAAAATAAGATTATAATTAAGTTAGAAATGATAATGCATAAAAGCTAGAAAGGAGTTTACTGTATCAAATCTGTACAGTAAGATTAAAAATCATGAAAAAGAAAAACAATATATAGCTCTTCAGTTATGTAGAATGAACAGAAATATCGTTACTGATAATCTCTTTTTTTATTTTCCTTATTCTGTTGACTATTTCATTCTGGTTTAGTATTTGGAAACTAGAAAAAGCACTAGCTAATGATTCACAATAGAAACTTCAAAAAAACTGGAAATTTTTGTACTTTTTCCCTAGACAGTGGATAAACCCTTGATACGACTGAGTTTAAGGAGTAATGTACACTTTCTAAAAAAATGTACTTTATAATTAAAATGTACTTTATTTTAAGGCTGGATAAAGTACATTTTTTTGATCCAGTAGCTTAGATACATAATGTACAAAATTACCCCTTTTTTTAAACCCAATGTAAGCTTAAAACCTTGATTTAACTAAAGTACATCCTCACTAAAAATTCAGGTTTAATAAATTTCCAGTTTTCATTTTGATAAGGTACATTTTTAGCTATTTTTTTGTTCAAAAAAATTTTTTTAGTTATAAATTTGGTCTAAGTCTTTTTTTTTAAAAAAAGCTCTATAACATCTTTCCGAAAAAAACTATAATTTTTCTTGAAAAAAATAAATAAGTCTATGCTATACTACTAGTAGACTTATTTATGGAGAAAATACATGAAACGTGAGATTTTACTGGAACGAATCGACAAACTAAAACAAATCATGCCCTGGTATGTTCTTGAATACTACCAATCTAAGCTGGCTGTACCTTACAGTTTTACAACCTTGTACGAATACCTCAAGGAATATGATCGATTTTTCAGCTGGGTTTTAGAGTCTGGTATCTCAAACGCCGATAGAATATCTGATATTTCTTTATCTGTCTTGGAAAATATGTCTAAGAAAGACATGGAATCTTTTATTCTTTACCTACGTGAACGCCCTTTGCTGAATGCTAATACAACCAAGCAAGGAGTTTCTCAGACAACTATCAATCGAACCTTGTCAGCTCTCTCCAGTCTTTATAAGTATCTAACCGAGGAAGTCGAAAACGATCAGGGGGAACCTTATTTTTATCGTAATGTAATGAAAAAAGTTTCAACCAAAAAAAAGAAAGAAACACTTGCTGCCAGAGCTGAAAACATCAAACAAAAGCTCTTTCTAGGTGATGAAACAGAAGGTTTTCTAACTTATATCGACCAAGATTACCCACAACAGCTCTCAAATCGCGCCCTATCTTCATTTAATAAAAATAAAGAACGTGATTTGGCCATTATTGCTCTTCTCTTGGCGTCCGGTGTTCGCTTGTCTGAAGCAGTTAATCTAGATATAAGGGATCTCAATCTCAAAATGATGGTTATTGATGTCACTCGAAAAGGGGGCAAACGTGACTCGGTCAATGTCGCTGCCTTTGCAAAACCTTATCTAGAGAATTATCTAGCCATTCGAAATCAACGCTATAAGACAGAAAAAACAGATACAGCCCTTTTTTTGACTCTCTACAGAGGTGTTCCTAATCGTATCGATGCTTCCAGCGTTGAGAAAATGGTTGCTAAGTACTCTGAGGACTTCAAAGTCCGTGTAACACCCCATAAACTACGCCATACGCTAGCAACCAGGCTCTATGATGCCACTAAATCGCAAGTTTTGGTCAGTCATCAGCTAGGACATGCCAGTACACAAGTCACTGACCTCTATACCCATATCGTCAACGATGAACAAAAAAATGCTCTAGATAGTTTATGATTTTACGTATTTTAAATTATGTAAATACATATCAAAAAAAGAAGCTGGTCCTACAACCAACTTCTTTTTGATTTATCCAACTACCGCTTCAGCGATTTCTTCACGGCTAATACCAGCAAAGTAGCGTGTGATATCAATGGTTTCTAGCGCTTTGAGGACATCTTCGCGTTCATATTTTACCCCACGAAGGACATCTTCTACTGCAGCAACGTCTTCAATACCAAAGAAGTCACCATAAATCTTGATGTCTTGGATTTTTGATTCAGTAACGTTAGCAAAGACTTCAACCTTACCACTGGTGAATTTTGTCCCACGACGGACGTTAAATTCAGGTGATTTACCATAGTTCCAGTCCCAAGTACCAAACTTAGTATCCTTGATGTGATTGATTTCAGCTAATTCTTCCTCAGAAAAAACGTATTCTGTCATCTCTGGATACTCTTTTTTCATGTATTCCAAGAGTAAGTCACGGAATTCTTCGACTGTGATTTTTTCTGGTAGTTCATTGACAATATTGGTTACACGAGCACGGACGGATTTCACACCTTTTGATTCAAATTTATCTTTTGAAACCTTGAGGGCGTTAGCAAGGACTGACAAATCAACGTCAAAGAGCAAGCAACCGTGGTGCATGATACGACCGTTGATATAGGCTTGGGCATTGCCACAGAATTTCTTGCCGTCAATTTCTAAGTCATTACGACCTGTGAACTCAGCTTTAACCCCAAGTTGAGCCAAAGTATTGATAACTGGAGTTGAGAAGCTCTTAAAGTCAAAAGCCTTGTTTTCATCTTCTTTTGAGATAATCGTGTAGTTGAGATTGTTTAAATCGTGGTAAACAGCTCCACCACCACTGATACGGCGGACCACCTCAATACCATTTTCTCGAACATAATCACGGTTGATTTCTTCGATGGTATTCTGGTGACGACCAACAATGATAGATGGTTTGTTAATCCAAAGTAGGAAGATTTGATCCTCATCCAAAAGGTGTTTAAAGGCGTATTCTTCCAAGGCAATATTAAAGGCAGTGTCGTTTGAATGATTGATAATATATTTCATGATATCCCTTTATACGATAGAGACTGGAAAGATATTTTCCAGTCTATTCTATCTTCGTTTTATTTTTTCTTAGGTGAATGGATGGCCATTCCTAAAACATCCGCAAATGCTTCGTACATCACTTCAGAGTAAGTTGGATGTCCGTGGATAGTTTTCAGCATTTCTTCAACAGTAATTTCCATTTCGATAATGCTTGACGCTTCATTGATCAATTCTGCAGCTGCAGGACCGATGATATGAACACCAAGGATTTCTCCATATTTCTTATCAGCAATAACTTTAACGAAACCTTGAGCAGCATCAGAAGCAATGGCACGACCGTTAGCAGCAAAGTTGAACTTACCAATGGCTACATCGTACTTCTCACGGGCTTGTTCTTCTGTCAAACCTACTGCTGCTACTTCAGGGAGAGTGTAGATGGCTGCAGGAGTCAAGTTCAACTGGCTACAGCATGATTTCCTTTAAGAGCATTTTCAGCAGCAACTTCACCCATACGGAAGGCTGCGTGCGCCAACATCTTAGTTCCGTTGATGTCACCTGGTGCGTAAATTCCTGGAACAGAAGTTTCCATGTATTCGTTGACCTTGATGCGTCCACGGTCCAGTTCAAACTCAACATCGCCAATACCTTCAAGGTCTGGTACACGACCGATTGAAAGAAGCGCTTTATTTGCGATGATATCATCTTTTCCTTCAACCTTGATACGAAGTTGACCATTTTCCTCGATGATTTCTTGCAGTTTAGTACCAGTCAAGATGGTCATTCCTTTACGCTCAAGGATCAAGCGAAGGTTCTTAGACACTTCTGCATCCATAGCTGGCACGATACGGTCCATCATTTCGATAACAGTTACTTTTGAACCAAATGTCATAAAGGCCTGACCGAGTTCGATACCGACAACTCCACCACCGATGATGACAAGGCTTTCTGGCACTTCGTTCATTTCAAGAATGTCGTCACTTGTCATCACGAGTGGAGATTCCATACCAGGGACGTTGATCTTGCTGACTTTTGAACCACCGGCAAGGATGATTTTCTTGGTTTCAAGTAATTCAGAACCATTTACCAAGACGTTCTTGTCTTTAGTAATGGTACCAATACCTTTATGCACAGTAACTCCGTAGCTACGAAGAAGTCCTGCAACACCACCAACAAGAGTATTAACAACTTTAGATTTAGTTTCTAAAAGTTTGTCCATATCAACAGTGAAGTTAGGATTTTCAATCACAATACCACGATTTGCAGCATGACCGATATTTTCAATAATTTCAGCGTTATGAAGGTAGGTTTTGGTTGGGATACAACCACGGTTTAAGCAGGTTCCGCCGAGTTCAGATTTCTCAACTAGAGCAACCTTACCACCGAGTTGGGCAGCTTTAATGGCTGCAACATAACCAGCAGGACCTCCACCAATCACAACGATATCAAAAGCATCATCGCTCTTACCATCATCGTTTGAGGCACTTGCTGCAGGTGCTGGGCTAGCTTCTGGCACTGTTGCTCCAGCTGTTGGGATGTTTTCCCCTTCTTCTCCGAGGTAACCGATAACTTCCGTTACAGGAACTGTTTCACCGTCCCCTTTAAGGATAGCAATCAAGTACCCATCTTCTTCGGCTTCCAACTCCATACTGACTTTATCAGTCATGATTTCCAAAAGGATTTCTCCTTCTTTTACAAATTCTCCGACTTTTTTATTCCATTGGACGATTTGTCCTTCTGTCATATCCACGCCGGCTTTTGGCATAATTACTTCTAAGGCCATGTCTTCCTTCCTTTATCTATATCTTAAAAATGAATACTCTTGCTCTTAAATCAACATTGAGATTGGATTTTCAATCAATTCTTTCAAGTCTTTCATAAACTTAGCTCCAGCCATACCATCTACGACACGGTGGTCAATGGTTAATCCTAGGCTCATGATAGGGCGAATCACAATTTCACCATTGACGACAACTGGCTTCTCGATTGTCGAGCTCACACCAAGGATAGCTGAGTTTGGTTGGTTGATGATCGGACCAAAGGACTGAACGCCAAACATTCCCAAGTTACTGATTGTAAATGTTGAATTTGCAACTCACTTGGAGCCAATTTACCATCCAAGGTACGGCCAATCACATCTTTAAAGGCTACAACCAACTCTGAAAGAGTCATCTTCTCAGCATTGTAAACAACAGGTGTCATCAATCCATTATCCATCCCAACTGCCATCGCAAGGTTGACATAGTTGTGAGTGATAATGGTCTTGCCATCTTCTGTCAATGAAGCGTTGATGTATGGGTGTTTCATAAGAGTCTTAACAACTGCAAGTGAAAGAAGGTCTGTTACAGTAGTCTTCTTCCCAGTTGCTTCCATGATTGGTTCAAGCACCTTCTTACGAAGAGCCAACATTTCAGTCATATCAACTTCATAGTTGAGCGTGAAAGTTGGCGCAGTTAGGTAAGATTCAACCATACGTTGGGCAATAACCTTACGCATTGGTGTCATTGGAATACGTTCAATTTCACCGTATGGTGTTACGTTATCAGGAACTTCTTCCACTTTTTCAATCTGAGCAGGAGACTTGATGGAGTCGTTTTCAATATTTTCAGGAAGCAAGGTCAAAACATCCTTCTTCATGATTTTACCACGATGACCAGTTCCTTGGATTTCCTGCCAAGCAATGTTATGTTCGAGGGCAATTCGTTTTGCAAGTGGCGAAATGCGAACCACGTTTGTGTCTTTATAAGTTTCCACGTCTTCTTTGTGGACACGACCGTTTGCACCTGAGCCAGAAACGTCGTAGAGGTTGATACCTAAATCATCCGCTAACTTTCTAGCCGCAGGAGTCGCTCTTAGCTTGTCATCAGCCATGACCTCTCCAATTCTATACTAAGATATTAAGGACGAAGAGCTCTGCACCTAAAAGATACAAAGTTTCTCGTCAGCTTTGTTTAGTTTACATAACTTATATTATGCAACTCTATTCTTTGTTATATGTTTTACGGATGGCATCTTTGATGCTTTCAACTGTTGGAATCATTGCATTTTCTAGGTTTTGTGCATAAGGCATCGGCACATCTTCTCCTGCACAACGGCGGATTGGTGCATCTAGATAGTCAAATGCTTCTGACTCTGAAATAATAGCTGAAATCTCTCCGATATAGCCGCTTGTTTTGTGGGCATCGTTGACCAGAACAACCTTACCAGTCTTCTTAACTGAGTTAATGATAATATCCTTATCAAGCGGAACAAGGGTACGTGGGTCAACAATTTCAACTGAAATGCCTTCTTCTGCTAATTCTTCAGCTGCTTGAACCACACGGCGAAGCATTTTTCCATAAGTAACAACTGTGACATCCGTACCTTCACGTTTGATTTCCCCAACTCCAAGTGGAATCGTGTAGTCTGGATCAACTGGCACTTCCCCTTTTTGGTTAAATTCTGACTTGTACTCAAGAATGATAACAGGGTTGTTATCACGGATAGAAGACTTAAGCAGTCCTTTCATGTCCGCAGGCGTACCTGGTGCTACAACCTTAAGTCCTGGAATGTGAGTAAACCAAGACTCTAGAGACTGTGAGTGCTGGGCTGCAGATCCAACTCCATTACCAGCTGCACAACGGACAGTCATTGGAACTTGACCTTTACCACCAAACATATAACGTGTTTAGCAGCTTGGTTGACAATATTGTCCATGGCAATAACTGAGAAGTCCATGAAGGTCATATCGACGATTGGACGAAGTCCTGTCATGGCTGCTCCTGCTGCTGCTCCAGAGATGGCAGCTTCAGAAATCGGACAATCACGAACACGTTCTGGACCAAATTCTTCAAGCATTCCAACAGAAGTTCCGAAGTCTCCTCCGAAGACACCGACGTCTTCTCCCATCAAGAACACATTTTCATCGCGACGCATTTCCTCAGACATAGCAAGGATAATGGTGTCACGGAAGGAAATTGTTTTTGTTTCCATTTTTATCTCTTTCTCCTTAGTCTGCGTAAATATCTTCAAATGCTGATTCAAGCGGTGGGAATGGACTTTCTTCAGCAAATTTAACAGAAGCTTCTACTGCTTCCTTAACTTGCGCTTGGATTTCTTCCAATTCTTCGGCACTTGCAATAGTGTTTTCAATGAGGTACTTGCGAAGGTTTTCGATCGGGTCTTTTTGTTTCCACAATTCCACTTCTTCACGCGTACGATATTTACCAGGGTCAGATGATGAGTGACCAAGCCAGCGGTAAGTTACACTCTCAATCAAGACTGGACCATTGCCACTACGAACATGATCTACAGCTTTCTTAAATCCTTCATAGACATCGATAACATTGTTTCCATCTTCGATGAACATTCCAGGAATTCCATAAGCGGCGCTACGTTGATGAATATGTTCTACATTAGTCATTTTCTTGATATCCGCAGAGATTCCATAACCGTTGTTAATACAATAGAAAATGACTGGCAGCTTCCAGATAGAAGCCATATTTACTGCTTCGTGGAAAACACCTTCATTGGTCGCACCATCTCCAAAGAAGCAGACAACGATTTTTCCAGTATTTTGCATTTGCTGGCTGAGAGCCGCACCAACAGCGATTCCCATACCACCACCTACGATACCATTGGCACCAAGGTTACCAGCATCAAGGTCTGCGATATGCATAGAACCACCTTTACCTTTACAGGTTCCAGTGTATTTACCAAGGATTTCAGCCATCATTCCGTTGAGGTCAATTCCTTTGGCAATAGCTTGTCCATGACCACGGTGGTTTGATGTGATCAAATCATCTGGATTGAGAGCCAACATAGCACCCACGTTAGCCGCCTCTTCTCCAACAGAAAAGTGCGTCATTCCTGGCACTTTCCCTTTCTTTACCAATTGTGCAATTTTTAAGTCCATACGACGGATTTCTTCCATCTTACGGAACATCTCTAGCAAAAGATTTTTATCTAAAGTTGACATCTTCTTGCCTTTCTAAGTTTCTTCTTACCTTACTATTTTACCGTTTTTGGCAAATACTGTCAAAGTTTTTCTAAAGAAAATTTCACAAAATAAAAAAGAAAACCCCATGAAAACAAAGGGATTTTACTTATAAAGAATATTTTTTTCACAAACTTTTTAGCGTTTAGATTTTTCTACAGATTCAAATCTCTTCATAATCACAGTTAAACGCCAACGGTAGAGAACTCCACTCACAATCAAACTAATAATCAAGCCTATCCAGTAAGAATAAGCTCCAAAATCTGTTAGGGAATCAAATACCATAGCCACTGGAATCGCTACACCCCAGTAACCAACCAAACCAAGGTAAAAAGGAATAACTGTATCCTTATAACCCCGTAAAATTCCCTGAAGCGGTGCCGCAAAGGTATCTGCTAACTGGAAGAAAAGACTATAAGTCAAAAAACGCGCTGTCAAATCGATAAATTCTGGGTCGTTACCATAAAGACTAGCTACACTTCCTCTAAAAATGTAAAGGAAGGATAAGGTGAAGGCCGCAAAAATGAGGGCTGTCCATCTTCCTAGACCAATATAAGTTTTCGCATCATCAAATCGCTTGGCTCCCACTTCATAGGAAACGACAATGGCCATAGCCGATGAGATACTCATAGGAAAGGCGTACATGAGAGTTGAAAAATTCATAGCTGACTGGTGACTAGCTATTATCAAAGAAGAGAACTTAGCCATAATTAAACCAACCACAGAAAAGATAGCAACTTCCGCAAAGACAGTTCCCCCAATAGGCAGACCCAATCGAACTCCTTCCTTGATTTTATCCATATTAAGTGGAATTCGTTTCTCAAGATGTAGGGCTTTGAGCTTCTCCTGTTTAAATAGAACCAGAACAGAAATTCCCAGCAAGACCCAGTAGGCTAAAGAAGTACCTAAACCAGAACCAGCACCTCCCAGTTCTGGAACACCAAAGGCTCCGAAAATCAAGAGATAATTAAATCCACTATTGAGAGGAAGTAATAAAGCATGAGATACATGGACAGTTTGGTCAATCCCAGCGAATCCAGCAAGGATCGAATGACACTAAAGAGCAACAGGGGGATAATCCCGATAGATAAAAACCAGAGATAACGAACTGCTACTGCCGCTACTGGTGCTTCTAGCCCAATATGATTCAAGATTGGTGGTGCCAGGAAAAGTACCATCCCCAGCAAGACCACAGATAGGCCCAAGGCCAAATAGATGAACTGGTAAAAATCAGAAGCAACTTCTTCCTTCTTACCACGACCAAGATGGTGACCAATGATAGGTACCAAGGCTGACACAATCCCTGTTAGGAATGTAAAGAAAGGATTCCAGATACTGGTGGCCATAGATACACCAGCCAAGTCCATGGTATTGTATTGGCCAGTCATAGTCGTATCAACAAAGGAGGCAGAATAATTTGCAAATTGATAAATCAGGATAGGGAAAAATATCTTTAAAAATAAGATAAACTTGTCTTTAAAATGACGGGTTTGGTACATATAGACTCTCTATTCTTTTTGTTTACAGAGCAGACTTCCACCTAGTTTTGATAGACGATTTGTCCCTTACAGATGGTATATTTAACCTGCCCTTTTAAGGTTTCACCGATAAATGGTGAATTAGTTGCTTTGGAAGCAAAATGGGAGTCCACAAGGCGGTCAGCCTTAGCGTCAAAAATAGTAATATCTGCTGGACCATTCTCAGCCAAGTAACCTGCTTCAAAATTGTAAAGCTTGGCTGGGTTGTATGTCATCTTTTCGAGTAATTCCATCAAGCTCAACTCACCAGCTTCCACCAAATAGGTCAAGCCGAGAGACAGGGATGTTTCTAAGCCAGTCATACCAGATGGCGCTTTGGTAATATCCTCAACATTTTTTTCATCTGCATGATGAGGCGCGTGGTCTGTCGCGATGACTGTAATGACACCTGATTTAAGACCTTCGATAACAGCACGACGGTCTGATTCCAAACGAAGTGGAGGATTCATCTTAGCATTGCTACCTTGTGTTAAAAGAAGTGCTTCTGTCTTAGAGAAATGCTGTGGCGCTACTTCTGCTGTGACTTGCGCACCCAAACTTTGAGCGAACTCAACTACTTTAACACTTTCTTCCTTAGACAAATGCTGGATATGAACATGGGCCTTGGTTGCATAGGCAATCATGACATCACGCGCCATCATAGCATACTCAGCCACCCCAGTTGCACCACAGATATGGAAATGTTCTTTAGCAATATTTTCGTTAAAGCCAAGAACACCGTTCAAACCTGGATCTTCCTCATGAAGACTAATAAAGGTATTAAGCTTTTTAGCTTCTTCCATGGCTTCCTTGACAACTTTACTGCTTTCAAGCGGAATACCGTCATCAGAAAAACCAACTGCTCCAGCTTCTAAAAGTGCCTTAAAGTCAGTCAAATCTTGTCCATTAAAATCCTTAGTAATAGTCGCAACCGTCTTAACATTAATCTTCTCTTTGGCAGCTGACTGAAGAACTTCTTGCAAGGTCTCTACATCCGAGATGGTTGGACTAGTATTAGCCATCATGACGACAGTAGTAAAACCACCTGCAGCGGCTGCTAGGGCACCCGTATGAATATCTTCCTTGTGGGTTTGACCAGGTTCACGGAAATGAACATGAATGTCAACCAAGCCAGGAACAACTACTAGACCACTAGCATCAATTATTTCTGCTCCCTCTTCCTTGATTTCAGGTGCAATTTTGAAAATTTTCCCATCTTGAACTAAGACATCACACACTTGATTCAAACCAGACTTGGGATCCATTACACGACCATTTTTGATTAGTAGCATCTACTTTCTCCTTTATTCATAGAAATCAACTTGGGTATCCAACAATTTATCCCCATCATAAACAAACTTGGCTGAAAAGAAGGGTTTATCTTCTAAAAGCCACCCAACAAAGGTATGATCCCCTTCCCAAGTTGGCTTGCTCAAAACCTCGTCATAGGGAACCCATTCTAGCGTTCCCTCATTACAGTCAATCAAATCCCCCTCGAACTCTGTCACCTTAAAAACATAGGTGTACCAGTCTAAATCTGGTGTAAATTCAGGAAAAGTGATGACACCTTTTAGAACTGGCTTGGCTTTGAGCCCTGTTTCCTCAAGGATTTCACGCGCTGCACATTCCTGAGGGGTCTCTCCTCTCTCTAGCTTACCACCCACTCCAATCCATTTCCCTTCATGGACATCATTAGGCTTCTTATTACGGTGAAGCATGAGCAGTTCTTTCCCATTATCAATGTAGCAAATCGTAGCTAACTGAGGCATATTTTCTCCTTATCTAAGCCAATCGATTGGCTCTTGTCCTGTCTCTTTTAAAAATGCATTGGCCTTGGAAAAAGGCTTGGAACCCCAAAATCCTCTATAAACTGACAAAGGACTGGGATGGGCTGATTCGATAATCAAGTGATGAGGATTGGTAACTAAGGCCTTCTTCTTACGTGCATAAGCTCCCCAGAGTACAAAAACGACTGGTCTATCCAGATGATTGACCACCTGAATCACAGCATCCGTAAAAGGCTCCCATATCTGACCAGCATGACCATTGGCCTGTGCAGCAGGAACCGTCAAACAAGCATTAAGAAGCAAAACTCCTTGCTCAGCCCAAGCTGTCAAATCATGAGATTTCTTAACGCCGATATCATCTGACAATTCTTTCAAGATATTTTGCAAGGATGGCGGAGCTGGAATAGAGTCAGGTACAGAAAAACTCAAGCCCTGCGCTTGACCTGGCCCGTGATAGGGATCCTGTCCCAGAATCACCACCTTAACTTCTTCAAGCGGTGTTGTCAAGAGAGCCTGAAAAACCTTTTCCTTGGGTGGATAAATAGTCCCCTGAGCATAGACCTGCTCCATAAACTGATTGATTTTTCCAAAATAACCCTCAGGTAATTGCGCCTTAATCAAAGCATGCCAAGACGAGTGTTCCATAGCCAACTCCTTCGTTTTTACTGCCTCTATTATAGCAAAAAGTGGCTATGGAAACCACTTTTTAAAGTTTATCTAAAGATTTAATAAATCGACTATATATACGATTTGAATACGTGAATACAGTTTATAAAGACTGGCTATTTTTTTATAATTACTTTTTTTAAATCATTAAGCATTTTACTACCTCTTTCGAAGATTATCTTTTCTGAAATATTTTTAAACATATTAAAAATCCATTTCAGAAAAAAAGGAGTTTCTTTAGAAACTTGCCATATAGTCTTTAAATAATTTTTTTCTAAAAAGTCGTCAAAATTAGAAAACAATCGAAAAATACAATGCATTCTCTTGGTGTAAAATCGCTCTTTTTTAAAGGATAATACTCTTTAATATTATTAACTTTTTTTGTTCGTAGGCATACTTTGCTACATGATCTAGGTATATATCAAAAAGTCATGAGGAAAATCTCCCATACAGCCATTACGATTCATATTGAGGCTATATTTTTCGATTAGTAAGATAATTCGAAATATATTTCCTATTACTCTAAGATTATCTACTTGTGAATCCCTTCTCCCAATATAATCCCCTTCTTTGACTAATGATGGAGATTTCCAAGTAAAAAAATTAAATCGCCAGAGAAATTTTTTTCTTATCAAAAAAACTTAAAAAGAGATTGATAAATACTATTTGCTAATTGACAAGTGTCAGATGTAAATTCATAATTAACAGCTTCATTAAAATCAACTTCAGACATTTCAATGTACTCTTCAATAGTAATATTAGCTTTTTTTGTAGTCATTAGCTCGTCTCCTTTAAAATGTGATCTTTTCAAGAGTATTTATCTAAACAATCCAGCAAGTCTTGGTAAGAATGGACTTCGTAGGTTGGCTGGGCTTGTGTGTGATTTTCGAGGTGATGAGGATTGTACCAAATCGTGTCAATCCCAGCATTATTGCCGCCTTGAATGTCGGCGGTTAGAGAATCTCCAATCATCAGCGTCTTTTCTTTACTAAAACCTACAATCTGTTGGCCGATTTTTTCATAAAAGAGAGCATCAGGCTTTTGTGTTTGCAACTGTTCTGAGATAAAGACTTGATTGAAATACGGTGCTAGACCAGATTGAACCAAACGCCCTGTCTGAATGGCAGTAATGCCATTTGTCGCAGCATACAGCTCATAATCTCGCTCAATGAGGCTGTCCAAAAGTTCATGAGCGCCAGAAATCGTTTGTCCCTGTTGGGCGAGGTAAAATTGGTAACGCTGGGCTAGAAAACTACCGTCTTTTTCCTGTCCAAAATGAGAAAATAAACGAGAAAAGCGCGTGTTAACCAGCTCTTGTTTACTGATTTTCTTTTGTTCCAAGTCCTTCCATAGAGCCTTGTTCATAGGAACATAATAGTCTTTATAAGCCTGAATATCTGTAACCCCTTCTTCTTTTAGGAGTTGGGTCAAAGCCACATCCTCAGCAGCATCAAAATCAAGAAGAGTGTGGTCAAGGTCGAAAAGTAGAAATTTGTAGGACAATTTGAGAGTTTTCCTTTCTAGGATAAAGAACTTTCACTTCATTCGGTTGTTTAATGTAAAAACTTAAAAGTGGTAAAGTATAACAAAAATAATCGTTCCAATTGATTAACTAACCCATACTATTCTAGTGAATTATAGAAAAATCTTCTATAAATTCGAGCAATAGTTAAAAATAAATACGGAGACTACCCCTATAATAGTTAAAGTTAATTTTTCCTACCCCTGTTTCAGCATTTATTATGTAAGTGTGAAATAAAGGTGCTAGACCTAGCAAAACATATAAGATGTAGAAAGTTAATTTTATCTCTCCGATACCAGCAAAAAAATGTTTCATTTTAAATATCCCAATTTTACCTTTCATCTTTATAATCCACTAACAAATCTATTGACTTCTCATTTTTTTGAATAATCTTGACAGCAAATTTACTCCACTTAATGCCACTAAAAACTTCAATGGGCAAAAAAAATAGTAATCCCATATTAAATGAGAAATCAGCAATGTTAGAAATAGTATACAGTCAATATAACTATTCTGAAAATACTCTGTAATTACATAATACAAAAACACCACAACCATCAAAAATTAAAACAACTATCATAATACTATCATCCTGTTCTTCTCACTAACGCTATTTCCAAAATTTAATTTTTTTATGACTTAGTAACGTAATTCCAATTAGCAATACACCTAATATAAATAAAAGTATTTCCCAAAATTTATTCTCAGTTTTAATAAAAAGGTATAAGATACATACTAACCAATAGGGAACTTACTCCTAAAAGAGCAAAGACCACTCTGACTTTATCACTTAGTTTAAACATATTTAATTCCCCATAAAATAAGCAGTAGCTACGTTTACTGTAACATTCCCCGTCTTTATGTAGAGATAATCTCCCATCAAGACACCTCATCTCTTCTTACTCAATAGCAGCATAATTATTTGGTGATACGAGTTTCATAAGATTTCTCCTCTTTAACGTTGCATGGTTAGGATAGTTCTCTAATAAGTAATCGTCGACTGCGTTTAAAGCGCTTTGTTACCTAGATAAGATATCCTTTCACTATTTAATTTTAAGGAGAAGTAAGATTTAACCATATTTATCTCATTTCTTATTTTTAAATAATTCATACTCTTTTTCTCTGATAAAGGGAAGTGAGAAATTAGAAAAAAATTAGTAGAATTGAAAAATAGGTATCCGTCTTTTTTTCATTGCTAAAACATAGCCTAAAAAAATAAATAGACAATTAAATCTAGTACAAAAAAGAAAAATATCCTCCTTTTCATTACCTCACTTGAATTAAAGATTCTGTTTAATAGAACCTTTATCGTAGTATCTACACATTTTTTATCAAAAAGATAAGAGTTAATACACGATTATCAACTGTACCATGAAGAATAAATGGAAATATAGTTAATATAAAACTAGAAATCTCTAAATATTTTTATCCAAGGAGATTGAGACATCTTACTTTTTAAACTGACTGATTTTTCCTATATTCACTAGCTAATCTAGTATCAAAGTCTCTACCAATTTTATTAAAGATTAAGAACTCCAGGATAAAAATACTTATTAATACGAAATAAGTAGAAACGTTTCCTGGGAAATATTTATTGATTAAAAATCGGGAAACTCATTAACAGAATCGAATTTATGGCTAGGCAGATAGATACTATTTTTATTTTTTCACTGAATATATAGGGAGCGATACTATCGAATAGAGAAACGCTAAAAAAATAAGCAAGAAATACTCTGTGCTGCTAATTAGCGACGCCCTTAATGATAAAAATAGATAGGCACCCCACACGATGATATGCGCTTTACGAATTGACTCTAGATTACTCATCTACCTACTCCTAATATGTAAAGAGAATCCATTTTTAGCTCACATTCTCTTTCAAACAAGTCGTAAACGTTTCATGATATTTCCTTCTTTTACATTAGGTAAAGTTGAAATACATTTTTTGCAAGTGAAAATATTATTATTATTTGGAAACCCAAAATATCTATCCCTCTTCTAGACCTAAACCAAGTCAGATTAAAGATACAAATATAATGGTAGGGCTTTCTTTTACTTTAGACTACCATAAAACAAGGAATCTTTCAACAAAATTCATTATCAAACTACTATTCTAGAAGATTGACAGCTCAAATCTTTCAGAATAGAACAATCCTAACTATCGAATACCCTAACTTCATAAATATCTATGTAATTCTAGACCTAGAACTCCTATAAACTAAATGTTTTTGTTCTCTTCTAAGTAATTGATTGCCTTAAATTTTTAGTTTTTGAAGAATTCTAAAGCTAGAATAGTCCCATCACAATCAGTTTTGAATTATTATACTCAATGAAAATCAAAGAGCAAACTAGGAAACTAGCCGCAGGCTGTACTTGAGTACGGCAAGGCGACGTTGACGTGGTTTGAATTTGATTTTCGAAGAGTATTAACAATTTAGAAACGCTATGATTCCACTCCTTTTACATTAAAAAGGAACTGCCCAAAGCAATCCCTTTCTGATTTTGAAATTTTTTACTTAAAATTTGATAGTTGAGATAATCAATAGCCCACCTATAAAAAGAGTTATAGTAAGATTCCTTATTTATTGATTTCAAGCTCCGCCAACTGTGTTTGAATAACTGTCAGTTCTGCACCAGCCTGAAGAAGAGCAGCTGCAGTATAGGCACCTTCTACAATTGGAACCCTATTGATGACGATACTTTTATCACTGAAATCAGCCACCATTTCTAAGTTCATTTTAGCAGAGCCTAGGTCAAAAAAGGCTAATAAAGTATCAGCTGGATTTTCGGAAACAACCCTATCTACTTGATCAAAACTAGTTCCAATTCCTCCATCTTCGGTTCCTCCTACATAAGTAATCGGAACATCTTTAGCTACTTCACTAATCAGTTCAACAACACCTTCTGCAATGTTTTTGGAATGTGAAACGATAACAAGACCAATACTTCCCATTAAACCACCCCAGTTTCTAAAGAGCAGTAAAGAGTAATCCTGATGAGAATGATCCAGGATCAATATGTCCAAGAGAACGTTCTCCGACATAAGATGCCCTTCCTTTAGTTGCAAGTAAATCTTTGGTAGCATTCACTACCTTATCAATAACCTCTCGAGTCAATTGGCCAGCAGACAAGGCAGCAATAACAGGAGTCCAAACATCAACCATTGTCTTTTCTCCAACTGTTGCTTTCCCACGTTTAACAATCATATCCAGACCACTTTGTAAGATTTCCTCTATTTTCGAATTAGAATCAGCCTTGGCCATGCCCATAAAAGCAGAGCCATACAAGGGACCAGAAGCACCGCCTGCCTTACTCAGTAGTTGCATTGAGACAAGTTTAAACACATCACTGCTGGTCTCAAATTGCTTTCCTTCTAAGTTTTCCATAACTGCAGCCATGCCACGCGCCATATTTCCACCGTGGTCTCCATCTCCTATAGGAGTGTCTAGCTCACTAAGATAATCTTTCTGTTCTTGAATCTTCTCATTAAAAAGTTTCATCCATTCAAGAGCTTGTTCAGCATTCATGTGACATTTCCTCCTTGAGTTTTACCAAGCTGGTGTAGTAACAGGTGCATTTAGAGCATCCAACCACTCATCATCTGCCAATCGAATCAATGTTAATGACAAGCCGGCCATATCAATTGATGTCATATAGTTTCCAATTTTCTTAAACGCCAACTCAACACCTTTTTCATGGAGTAATTTAGCCACATCATTTGCAAATACGTATTGTTCCATAAGAGGAGTACTTCCTAAACCATTGATGAGAAGCCCATAGCGTTCACCAGTCCTAAGTTGGAAACCTTCAGATAGTTTTTCAACCAATTCTGAGGCTAATTGTGCTGAAGGTTGCATTTTCTCTTTCTTATATCCCGGTTCACCGTGAATACCAACTCCATATTCAAATTCATCATCTTTTAGAACAAAACCTGGTTTCCCAACCTCAGGAACGGTTGCTCCAGACAGGGCCAGTCCAATTGTTTTAATTTCTAAGACAAGTTTGTCGGCCAAGTCCTTCATTTCAGCTAATGATTTACCAGAACGAGCCGCATCTCCCAAAATTTTATGGACTAATATAGTACCTGCGACACCTCGACGACCTTGGGTATAGAGACTATTTTCAACAGCGATATCATCATCGACTACAACACTTGCTACATCAATACCTTCCATTTCAGCAAGTTCTTGTGCAATTTCAAAGTTCATAATGTCACCAGAATAGTTCTTGATGACCATGAAAACTCCAGCACCTTCATCAGCCGCCTTAATGGCTTCTAAAATTTGGTCCGGAGTAGGTGAAGTGAAGACTGCTCCACAAATGGCAGCAGACAACATTCCATCTCCTACAAATCCAGCATGACTTGGTTCATGTCCTGAACCTCCGCCTGAAATGAGTCCAACTTTTCCTGTCTTTCCTGCCTTTCTAACGATGACATCAAAACCATCTAAGCGTTGAACCAAGTCATCATGCATGAATGACAATCCCTGCAACATTTCATCAACAACCTGTGTCGGTTCATTTATAATTTTTTTCATGAGAAACTCCTTTCGGCATGTATCTTTGTTTTCGCTTTCATTATATATTTTTTATTGCTGGATGATAAGGGACAGATTCTATTATTTGTCCCCTTTTAAACCCGTTTAAAAAAATTTTTTGGTAAAATGAAGTAAGTAAAAGAAAGGTTTCCTATGGCATCATCACTTATTACAAAAAAACGGATTGCCAAGGCATTTAGAGACCTATTAGCTACTAGAGAATTTGATAAAATCTCTATTGTAGATATCATGGAATCAGCTGGCATTCGTAGACAGACCTTTTATAATCACTTTCTTGACAAATATGAACTGCTAGACTGGATCTTTGAAAATGACTTAACCGAGTATATCACCAATAACTTGGACTTCATTTCAGGCCAAAAACTATTACAAGAATTATTTTTTTATTTCGAACAAGAGCGTGACTTTTATATTCAACTTTTTGATATTCAAGGGCAAAATAACTTCTATGACCACTTTATCAGCTACTGTCGCTTGCTTGTATCAAAAATTTTAAGAGAATACGGTCAGATTGATATCGATTCATCTGCTTATACTTGTTTTTTGTTAGACTATCATTCACATGCTCTAGCAGAAATCGTGAAGGCTTACGTCAATAAAAAAAGTCCAGTTCCACAACCAGACTTTCTAATCATGACAATTATTGGAAAGAGACCACAATGACATTTATTTCAAATCATAAACAAAAAATTATTTCAAGTTACATTTCGGCAACTGTCAGCAGTCATCCTGAATTAGAAAAACACCCTACCTTACCATTAGTCTATCAAAAAAATCGCAATCCTCATCAGGTTCCAATATTGGCGGGTGGAGGTTCAGGACACGAACCTGCGCATATTGGATATGTGGGAGAAGGAATGCTTACCGCTGCTATCTATGGCCAATTATTTACTCCTCCTACAAGAACTGAAATCTTAGAGTCCATTCGTTTTTTAAACAATGGTCACGGTGTCTTCATCATTGTAAAAAATTTCGAAGCAGATATCAAAGAATTTAGCTCGGCCATTAACACTGCTAGACAAGAAGGAATTAAGGTCAGCTATAGTCTAGCACACGACGATATTTCAATTGAACCTCACAATAGATTTCAAATTAGAGGAAGAGGGCTTGCAGGGACAATCTTACTTCATAAAATCCTAGGATTTGCAGCTCAAAATGGTTCCGACATAGAGCAACTAACTGATTTAGGTCATGAACTTGCTCCCGAAATTGCAACAATTGGCTTTGCAACGAAATCTGCTAGTCTCCCCCAAGCCACCCTTCCACTATTTAACTTGGAAGAAGGAAATATTTCTTATGGTATTGGGATACATGGCGAAGAAGGCTATCGTATCGTCCCATTCCAATCATCGGAAATCCTTGCAAATGAAATTATAAGTAAATTAAGATTGCACTATCATTGGAAAAAGGGTGATCAATTTATACTGCTTGTAAATAATCTAGGCACTACCAGCAACTTAGAAATGGGCATATTTATCAATGATCTCCTTCAACTCTTAGAAATTGAAGGAGTCACTATTACCTTTATAAAATCAGGAACATTTATGACCAGTCTAGATATGGCAGGTATATCCGTAACTCTTTGCCCCGTAAAAAATAAACAGTGGTTAGAAGCGCTCAATGCTCCAACGACAGCTTTTGCATGGTAATTTGCTTGTATAACTCGAAAGGGCTACATCACTTGATAGCCCTTTGCTTTTATCTTACGTTTAAAAGAACTGATTCTTACAATTTCAAACAGTCCATCTATACCTTACAATTCTTCTGATGAGCTTTGAGTTTTTTCAGAGCCCAATCATAGTGACTGGAAGCGCTACTGACACAGTAGGAACCTAGACTTGTCCCTCCCGTCCACTTATAGACACCTTTGGTAAAGAGTTCGTCATCGCTAAAGTCTTCCAACAACTCTAAAACCTCTCTATGTGATTGTTCTAGGAGTCTAGTCGCTTCTTCTAAGGACGTTTTCTGGTGCTTCTTCCAAAAAGCGACATTCATTTGTCCATAAGTTTTCCAATTATAAGGTTCAGGGAGAAAAATTCTTTCGTGACCTTTTTGATTAGAATGTACCCAAGTCAAAAGTAACTGCTGCCATTCATAAAGATGAATCAGGACATCACGTAGATTTTTATCTCTTTTCCAGTGCGCTTCCTTTTTCTTTTGGTCTCTTGAAAAATCAAAAGGAGTCTGCAACTCTTCTTCACTTAGTTTAGAGATGATGAGTTTTAGATTTTCATAATTTTCCTTAGAGGCTAATACTAGTTCCTTTTTTGTTTTGGGTCTAGACTCACAGTTCTCCTTCCATTTAGACTGTGGTATTTTCTTACTTCATTATATCACAGTCAAAAACTGGCTGTTACTCTCAACAACCAGTTTCTTCATTTTTAAGCTAATTGCTTACTGTTTTTCTTCTGAAAGAAAAGCGATACTATAGCTAAAATAGCAAAGGCAAGGCCAACATACCAGTAGGGTTGATCGAGAGTCGTTGAACGACCTGATAGGTTGACGATTCCACGAAGGAGCATTCCAGCTGTTAGAACCGCAACTGCCGAGTTCCACAAGTTTAGGCTGATTCGCGCTAAGTTTGGGATGATTTTCAACAGAAATGCTAGAATGACGCCACCTACTAGAGGTACTACAAAGAGATAGTGCATATGAAGGGAGGTCTCCCCAAAACTAAAGGACTCGTAGATACGGCTAAATGCTAAGAAGAAAATAGTGAGTAGACTATAACTAACAAGTGTCTTTTTGACGCGTTTGTTTTTAATAACCGATGTAGACAATATCACTCACCGCCCTTTCTGATATCTTGCTTCCACCTGTAGTCGGTTTATTGATTACCTGACCATTGAAGTAGAGAGTTGAGGATCCACCGCCATCAAGGTTATAGGCTGTCTTCACTCCGTACGACTTCATCACTTCTGCCATCTGGTAAAGAGACAAGCCCTTGCTCTCAGATGTCCGACCATCCGAAACGACAATGATGTAGTGGTTTTCATCGATAATCCCGATTGCTGTACGAGGATTTGAAGCCATAGCCTGACCGACCTCGGTGTTAGTATCAACAGTGATTTCGCCATTCTCAACTAGAGACGGGCAAACGCCAGTAGATTGACCACACCATCCTCAACCAACTGGTTGGCTGAAACTTGGTCCTCGTAGATGATTTTAAAAGAGCCGTCCTTATAAATGGCAAGGTCGCCGTTACTAGTGTCTTCACGAACACTGTCCCGATAGACAACTCCATTACGGATAACGTAACCGGAGCTATTGGCTCCATAGTAGTCACCGTTGACTGCAAGAATAGCATTGTTTTCAGCAGCTGTTTCAGAGGTTTTAGCTGTGACATTGGTGCCATAGGAGTTTTGAGCTAGGGCTGTTTTTAGATAATCTGCAGAGCTAAGAGTCACATCCGCCACATAGACCTGTGTTTCATTCACAGTTTTTTCAGTTAGGTTGACACTGATATTTCCATCTGAATAGCTGCTATCTGTCACTTGGGCATTTTTTGATGCTTGACTTGCTGCTACGGTATTAGAGGTAGAGCTGGTATTGGATACAGCGGAAATCGTTTCCGCGAGTACAAAGGTCTTCAACATCGAATAGGTAAAGGAACTTGTCAGAAGCATACCCAAGACCGATGCGTATAAATAGGGTTTCTTTAAAACTTTCATGAGGGACTAAAACTCCTTTCTTTGAAAATATAGCGAGTTTGAACTGTCCATGAGAGGATGAAGAGCAAGATTCCGACAAGAATCTTTGCAATCAGCAAGTTGACTCCAAAACCAGAATTAAAGAGTCGAATTAGAATAGTGTCTAAGATAAAGAGACCAACTGCTAGTCCGAAATAGCCTGATCCTGTTTTAAAACTGCTAGCCTTATTCTTAAAGACCAATTTTTTATTGGTAGAAAAGTTAAAGATGGAGCTAGTCACACGGGCCAAACCATTTGAGAGGATAAGTCGTAAACCCGATGGAACAAAACTCAGGAATAGAATGGAGAGAGCATAGACCAAATAATCTTCGATAAAACTACTAAAAGACGAGAGCGCAAACTTTAAAATATTTTTATAAATCCTCAATCCGTCCCGAATTGGTCTAAAGTGAGAAGCCTCATTATCGTTGATATAGACTGTTTCAATTGGAATTTCCGAGATTGGGTAGACCTGGCTTGCTTCGAGGAGCATGTTCATCTCGTATTCATAACGTTGTCCTTCTATCTTGAGCATGAAGGGAATCATATCCGTTGAAAAGGCACGTAATCCTGTCTGTGTATCCGAAACTGCGACTCCCGTTTGGATTTTAAATAAGATACGGGTCAAGCTATTTCCAAATCGACTACGCAGGGGAACCTTGCCTGTAAAAGCACGGACACCAAGGACCAATGTATCGGGATTTTCATTTGATTCGGTCAAGGTACGAAAGATGTCCCAGATTCTATGTTGACCATCTGCGTCAGCAGTGACCACCGTTCCAGGCTTCTTGAGTGACTGAATGTACTCAAAAGCTGTCTTCAAAGCTTGTCCCTTACCTTGATTGACCTGATGACGGAGTACAGTCCCATAGTTTTCAGCTCGAGCAAAGATTTCTTGGAATTCAGGAGAACTACCATCATCAATCACAATGATCGAAAAATCACTTTTATCGTGAATTTTTTCAATCAGTGTTAGCAGATTAAAATCAGGTTGGTATGCTGGAATAACTAGATAATTCATATCCGCACCTCTTTCTTTTGGTTTGTATAAGCATACGTTCACTTACTTAAAAAAATCCTTATAGTTGCTTTTTTTATAAAAAAATAAATTGATGATTTCTCAAAACAGGACATAAAAAGAAAAACTCCATAGAAATTATTTCTACAGAGTTAGACTGGTATCTTTATAAAAATAAATAGGGAACTCACTCCTATGTAAGAATGAAAAGCACAAATCTCTATAACTTATCCTTTAATTTCTCAACAAAGAGATAGGCTGCTGGACAGGTCAAAGTATTCTTAATCGTCAGATGGTTGATTTGATGGATCTTTTTGCGATCTGTATGGGGAAATTCACGACAGGCCTTTGGACGAACATCATAGATAGAACAAAGATTATCTCCTCCTAAAAATGGGCAGGGCATGGATTTAAAAACCTTATCACCATCTTCATCTACCTGCAGAAACTCCGCTTCAAAAGCTGGTAATTTCATCTTAAAATACTTAGCTATTCGTGTAATATCCGCTTCTTTAAAATCAGGCCCCAATGTCTTGCAACAGTTAGCACAGGCCGTACAATCAATCTCCGCAAAGACTTCTTGATGAATCTGCTGGGCTATCTTATCTAGATTTTTTGGTGGCTTTTTCTTTAAATTGGCTAAAACTTTTCGATGCTCCTTCTGCTTTTGCAAGGCTAGCTGGTGGTAATACTCAATATCAATTTCTTTAGACATGGTTTCTTTCTAATACAAGTGTTTTTTTGTCTATTATACCATAAACACTGCCCCCTTTTTGCCACCTGAACAGAAAAAGCCCTTCGGATAAAATCCGAGGGGCTAGAAACGTTGTTAAATCAACGGCCGAACTTTTGAATTTCAAGGTTCGGGATAAAATAGTTCACTGAACTATTTTTATTTTTTTCAAAGTTATCTTCCCATTATCTAGAGTATCAAACTACACTTGTTTTTTTAATCTCCTTTTTAACAAATGCGGGTTAATAGACCAAATAGAAAAAGATACAGTATTTTTAAAGGGTAACAAAAAAGGTAATAAAATTGACGAGTTCAGCAGGCAAGGAAATAGCACTTTTCATAGTGTTATTTTTTTTTAATTCAGTAATGGAGTAGCTACTTAATTGATAGAAACAAAAAGCACCTAGTTCCCTAGATGCTAGCACAATAGCCCGGATTCGAACCGGAATCTCCTCAATCAAGGCGCAATCCCTATATACTACTCATTGTACTTTGGTTCATTATATCATACAATCAGTTAAATATCTACCACTTCATGATATGCTCCCATATTCGGTAATGGAACAATACTAAAATACAAATCTGAGTAAGTTTCAAACCATTTATTTAGCTTGTTATAGGCTGGCGACTGACTAACAAATAATATACGTTGACAAGCCCCGATAACATTCATGTGATTATACACATAGACCTCTTTAATGGCCGTTAAAATATCGTCTTCACTTGTATGTACCCTAATATCTGTTATCTGTTTAATCGTAGCGTATTTTTATAAGCTAGCATATCTTTATTTTTAGCAGCATCAAACATTTTACGCTCAAGAACACTATAGTTAGGATTTTCTTTGTCTCTCATGAAATACCATTTGAGCCATAAAATCTTTTCTCTATGAATTACTGAAATACGCTCAATTTTCTTCTTTGGCATGATTACCTCCTAAATTATCAATCTAATAGCTTTAACCACTCACTTTTTGAGATTGTTGTATAAGGTTCATCTAGCGCGTGATATAAAGGTTCTAAACCTTTGTTAAATCGGATATAGTCCATTTTATCCTCATGCGTTGGAAAATATAAGATCCCTGTTTCATCTTCATTTAGACTACGGTTACACCAATCATTAACGATAACCTGCACTTCCCATTCACGCCACTTTTTAAGGTTTTCTAAAAGTTCAATATCACTAAATAACTCACCATCAACTTGGAAAAATTCTCCCAAATCATCGTTACCCTCGACGATGATAACTTCAGGCGTATTTCTACTACTCAATAACTCCTTGAGTTCTTGTAACTCTTTTATCTCCTTTAGATACTTCCTCAATTTCTAACCTCAATTCTTCAATTTGTCTTACTACTCCAAAAATTTCATGAGTTTTATATGATTGTTCAAGTATAGCTTTTGCTGCTTGAGTTCTTATAAACGGGTTAACCTTGGCATCCATCATAATATCATTGAGTACAGAAACAGCATTGGATGAGGCTAGATATAGCATCTGTGTAGTTTTATCCATCATCTCATCTTGTTTTAGTCTCAATGTTTTTTTAACTGCTGCAACTTTTAGATACTTATGACCTGTTGCCCTTGACACCCCTGCTTTTTGGCACGCTTTTTCTATCGTTGGCTCGGTAAGCATGGCATCTATGAATTTAATTTGTTTGGATGTAAGGCCATCATTTTCATTTCCTGCCATCTGTTACCTCCTAAAATTAAAGAAAAAATCTCCTTTATCCAGTCAAATATGCAATCACTTTACTAATACCCCTACTAATTATTTGCTTTAGTCTCTGCGATTGTGTAAATGGTGACGGAGGCAAAATTTCCCCTCCATCGTAAGCTTGTACAATGCGCTTGGCGTATAGGTTGACCGATTTTATTTGATGTTTCGGAACTTGTTCAAGTTCTAAAATATCAGCATACAAATTAAAAGCTTTTTCTTCTAATTTGGTATCTTTTAGTAAATGCTGCAAAACAAGTATAAACACTAATGCCGTATGATACCTCTTATAGATCATCCAAGATTAACCCCTAAAGCACGCCCAGCAGTGTACAACTTTTGGTAAGTATCATAGTCCAATGGTACTCCATTGGCTAATGAATGATTATCAGCGCCAATAAACGTCATTTGTCCTTTGAAAGCCTTTCTAAAATCGTCATTAACAACGTGTGGTAGCACTTGTTTATTAAGCTCGGATGGCTTCTTAGTGTAGAGTCCTAGCAAAGCAACGGTTTCTTTAAAACTGTCCAATGTACGCTTTGTCAGTTCTTTAACTTCTTCATTTTGCCCCCATTGCTCAATTAAATACGCATTATACAACTCTTCTACTTCACGTAATTTACTAGGTACATCTTCATCAAATTCGCTCTGTAAGATGTTATATCGGCTCTCAACTCGTAAGATATAATTTTCTAATTCTGAAACTTTGTTGTCAGTTTCAAATGAAAAATTCTTTTCCCTAGCGCTCTTAGCTTGTTCTAATTCATTTTTGGCAGTATCTAGTTTTTGTTTATAATCATCCATCGCATCACGTTTAGTATTTACTTGAGATACAATAGATTGAATTTTTGGTAGTACATTTGATGTTGTCATTTTTAAATCCTCCTTATGACAAAGAAAAGAACCCGACACCATAACAAAGCTTAAACTCTGAAATATGCGTTGGGTTCTTCCTCTAGCAATCTTTATTAAATTAAATTATCAACATGTTCAGTCTTTTTATATGGTACGCCATCCCTAAAGTGGATTTCAACGCTGCCATGACTTAGGGTTATTGATTTTTTTAATTATACCACCTTTCTCTAAAATTATCCAGCCTTGGCTTAATAATTCAGATACTGATTCCATCGGTTGAATATCTTTAAAATCCATGTTTAAAACTCCTTTATTTCAATTTATTATAATCTGAATATCCCTAGTCTATTGATTTGACTAGGTTTTTAAGGTTCGTGTTCTAAAATACTACCCTTTTTGTGTACCTATTAGTTGTTTTTTTGTCATTGGTTAAATTACCATGCTTGATTAGTTTGGCCGAGGAAAGCATAGTAATTTTTTTAAGAGAGTAATTTCGCCCCCATGAAAAGTGTCTATTTTTGTTTAGGTTTGTAAGTCGATTGCTTCAGTTTAACTGCTTTACCTTATTTTTTAACTGATTAATTGAGTATCGCTTATCCTTGATAGTGAATGACTTGAAAAAGTTACCCTCTAGGCCAGTTCTAACACGGCTGGCCACTCGATCACTATACAAGCTAGCGATCTCTGAGCTACTTAGATTTGTAGTAATAATGGTTTTATCTCGATTACTGAGAATATCAAAAATAAACTCTTCTTCCCAGACTGATTTACCTTTACTACTAGCGTTGTCCGATTTTATACCTAAATCATCAAGTACCAGGTAGTCAACCTCTTTCAGCATTCTTGAGTAGTGCCCCTCTTGGCTAGTAGAATTAAAGCTCTCTCTAACTCGTCTAAGGATTTCTGTTAGATTGATAAATAACACGCTTTTAGGCTCTCCTTTGGCCTTGTAGCCCTCGTTTATAGCCTTAGCAATAGCTACGCTCAAATGGCTTTTCCCTATGCCTGTGGATCCTGTAAATAGGGTATTCCCTGTCATGCCGTCCAGGTATTTCTCTACTTGCCCTCTAGCAAACTCCAGTAGTTGCTTTTCCTCGGCTGTCTCAGCTATGAAATTCTCAAAGCTAGCCTCTTTTAACTCTCTAGGGATCGTACTGTCTCGCATAAGCACATTATAGGTTTTTAGGTATGTCTCAGCATTCAAGCTATTATCTACTCCCTCCCTATCCTGCCTTTCTATTAGTTCCTTTGTGCATTCAGGGCAAAACTCTTGTATACTTCGTTCCTTACTGCCTCTTATCGGTGTTGATATTTGCCAATAATTGACCTTGTGAACCTCACATACCTTATCGCTAATTTTTCTGTTGTTATATTGCTCAAATTTATTTTCCATTGCTCACCCTCCTAAAATGGGTTTTCTTCTGTTCGTGTTTTCAGCCATTCTTCACGGCTCATAGGCTCAGCTTGTTTAGGAGATTGTTTCCTAGCCTCACGCGCTGCAAAGCTATTTCTAACAAGTTCAACCGTCAATAAATTGTCCTGTTTCCAACGGTTAAGGATTGCCTTGATATATGCAAAGTTAGCTTTACCCTGACTGACAGCCTCTTTTAACGCCTCATGAATAAGTTCTGGGCTAAAATCTTCTAGCATATACTGCAAGTCTTGAATCTGTAACGGTGATAATGCTTTACCTATCTCGTCTTCAAAAGATTTATAGAGATTTATAAAGTCTTGATTGAGGGTAGAGGGAGTGGGTGATTGTTCTTTATCTACTTCTACCTCTTTCTCTAACTCTTTCTCTATATCTATCTCTATCTCTTTCTCTATCTCTGTTGGACACGAGTTGGAAAATGTCAAAGATGGTTGGACTTCTTCCAATTTTGTTTTTTTTCGTTGTTCACGTTTATAGTTTGCCCAGTTTGTTTCACTCTCAACCAAGGCTTTTGCCTGTGGTAGTTCTGCGTTTTTATCTTCATCAATCTGTATTAAACCGCATTTTGTAAAGTATGCCATGGTCATATCTATATCATCTTCTGATACATCTAATTTTAGGGCTAGTTCTTCCTTGAGATTGTCAAAGTAGCCCTCATAGTATAAAATACAGTCACTTTCCAAGCTCTCTAGCATAAGCCTAATATAAATGACTGTCATGGTGTACCCGCCAGGTACCGTCTTTAGCCTCTTGATAAAAATATTATCAAAAAATTTCTTATCAATTTTTAGCCAAAAATAGACTTTTGTTTTTGCCATTGTCCCCTCCTTTGATTATTTATAATTCTCTAACTTGATTAGTTTTAATACTCTCTTACGATTTCTTGCTAAACTCATTCAATTCCTCCCCATACATTGACCCCTGTAAGCTGAATATAACGCCCATAATCAGGGTTTAAATCCCTGTTAGGTTTTTCTATCGCCTGTGTGTTTTCTCGCTCCATTTGGGCGCTTTTTTTGCGGTCTCGGTGGTTTAGATAAAATAGTAGGCCAATCAGTAGCAAGTTGAAGATAATTGCCTGTGTATTAGTTAAATCTAGCTCGTTCATTTCAATAGCCCTCTTTTTCGTAGATCGGCAACTACTAAACTACGTAGATACATCCAGGTTGACGTAGCTGCATGATCAATCCCATTACTTAAATTGTTTTCTTTTATTGCTTGATCTAAGTAATTGAATAGCAACCAATCAGGGGCTTTGCCATGTCTTTCTATACATTCATCATCATATTTTTTTAATTCCCCAAGCAAATTCTCAACATTTCTATTAAAGAAATCCTCATGACTTGCCTCTTGCTTTTTATATGCCTCAGATAATTTGTAAAACTGAAACCATAGCTGACTAATTGCCGATTTACAATCCTCAGTAATTTCTGTTGCTCCTTTATGATCTTTTGCTAGATGCCACTCCGATAAAATATCTAGCTTTTCCTCAACTAGTTGTAGCTCTTTTTCAAAATTTTCAAAATATGTATTCATAGTTTTTACCTCTGTTTCTTTGTTTACGTGATTTTTTAGCTTAGTTTTTTACTTCTAAACATCATAGTCTTAATTTCCTGATAACCCATTTTCAATTCAATCATAGCTATTGCCATATCCTCAAATGCCTGGTACTGCTCCAGCTCCTCACTAGTCAAGCTATCGATACCACTAGTAGCCCCACGGCTTGCTATCAACTGCCTAGCATTCATGTTGGTTACTGCCTTCAGTAACAAGTTATTCATGGTACTATGTGCTTTTTTGGGTGCTTGTTCCCAATTTTCTATACTGTCATGTAAAGTTTTTCTTTTTGGTTTTTCTAGCGCTCTCTGCAGACGAAACTTAGAAAGCTCCTCACGCATTTCAAAAAATGCTTTTACTAAGTTCAGTTTGAATTGCCGTACTGTTTCAGTATTCTTTAGATAAGTGATCAGCAAAGTAGCCTGTTGCTCGTTCAGGATATAGGATTTTTTAGGTTGTCCTCTAGTGTCTAATTTATGGATTTTAAATCCAAGTATTCCCAACTCTTCAAAGTCAGCCTTATTTTCTCTTATTAAGCGCGTGATAGTGTGGTGTTGTACTTCAGCACATTCAGCAATGATCTCGCTTGTGGTGTACGGCTCTTTCTTACCGTCCATGTAAACTAGTTCCATTACGGTTCTACCTCCTGTATAAATCTGCTTAGCTTGATTTGTAATCGCCTCCTCTAGCCCCTATTTTTAGCCTCTACAATGGCTTTGGCTAGTGTATCAATATAAATTTACCGTCCGTCCTCTATAAACACGTTAGAGGGCATTATAAAGGCCTGTAGCGCTGTCTCTATTTCCTCCGCGGAATAGTAGCTTTGTTTTCTAATATCATTCAAGACTTGTTTAACCCATGTTTTGAAAGAAATAAAATTACATCTTCTGTACTCTTGGCATCTGCTTTATCTGAGACAAATAGAATGTCAATGCCTGGTAGATAAAACCCATCGTCTATTTGTTTAGTTGGTTTGAAAGTAACAATTTTCATTTCATAACTCCTATTTTATTGCTAAAAATAAATACACATCTGATGGACGATAGAATACTTTCTTAGCTCCATCCATCGGGGTCTGATAACGTTTAAGGCCAAGATTCTCCCAGTTATCAAGGGTTGTAGCACTTATACCTAGCAGATCCATTAATTCTTTACGAGAAATTAAATCTAACTTACTAGATCGTTGTTTTTCTAGCTCAACTAAAGTTTCAAGAGTCTGTTTAGAAGCTGTAAACCCTGTAACTGTATTTCTTTAGACAGAATTTCCATTTATATCCTCCATTTTTCCTTTTTTTATAAATTAAGTTGTCATTTTCCTCTAATTTTGATAAAATAAGAGTAGATTATTTACAAAGGGTTTGTCCCCCTACTAAATACCTAACAAAACCACGCGCCTTGCCTTTGCTTGAGTTTTGTTATTTTTCCTTAGCCGTGTACGTTGGTTTGGTCGCCTGTACACGGCTTTTTACTTACTTTAAATTTCTTCTACCAGCCAAGTCATCACGCTCTCATAGATACGCTTAGGAGCATCATAGTTTCCATTTTCAACTTTGGTTAGAGTTTGAGATTTAATTCCCAACTGCTCCGATGCCGCTTTTTGGTTAGCTGTAATCTTGCACGCTTGATACGTACTTTTTCAGCAAGAGATAAAGTTATAATCATTGGTTTCACCCCCTTGTGTTCTCCATTTTTGGAGAATTTTTATTTTACAAGGTCATTTTATCTCCTTTTTTGGCATTTGTCAACAAAAAACTCCTTTTTTTCTCCATTTTTGGCATTTTGTGTTATAATCTTTTTAGAAAGGATGTATAAGATGAATAGAATTAAGCAATTACGAAAAGAAAATAATCTTACTCAAAGAGAACTTGCTAATGAGACAAAAATCCCTTATAGAACCATACAACGTTGGGAAAATGGGGAAACTGATATAAAATCCGATGCTGCTCAGGTACTTGCTGACTATTTTGGAGTATCAATTCCTCACTTATTAGGTTATAGCGATTTGATAGCAGATACAGATAGTGATATTAAAGCAATGGCATACTCACATCTACTAACTTTTGTAGATGAAAAACAAATCAAAGAATTTGAAAAAGAGTTCATTCGTGCAAACGATAATAGTGATACTTTTGGTGATTTAGGAAGTGGTGAAAAGGCGTTAGAAAAATACTATCAAGCATTATGCTATTTAGTTCCTCCTTTTAGGGATATATTGGCTAGGTATAGCTTTTTGTCACTAGATGAAAAAAAATCAGTCTATAATATTATTGTTGGTTTAAGTAACAACTCATCAAAAGAAAATAAATAACTTTAAACATCATGTATAAATACCTAACAAAACCACGCGCCTTGCCTGCTGATGGAAAGAAAGGTACAAATACATGAATATCAAAGAGAAAATCAAAAAGAATGGCCAAAGAGTTTATTATGCTAGTGTTTATCTAGGTGTTGACCAACTAACGGGCAAGAAAGCCCGTACAACTGTTACAGCAACCACTAAAAAGGGAGTTAAAGTAAAAGCGCGTGATGCGATCAATACTTTTGCTACTAATGGCTATACAGTTAAAGACAAGCCGACAATTACAACATACAATGAGCTTGTAAAAGTTTGGTGGGATAGTTACAAGAATACAGTTAAGCCAAATACTCGCCAATCCATGGAGGGGTTGGTTAGAGTGCATTTATTGCCTGTATTTGGCGATTACAAGCTATCTAAACTCACTACGCCTATTCTTCAACAACAAGTAAACAAATGGGCTGACAAGGCAAATAAAGGCGAAAAAGGAGCATTTGCTAACTACTCCTTGCTCCATAACATGAATAAGCGTATTTTGAAATATGGCGTAGCTATCCAGGTAATACAATACAACCCAGCTAATGATGTCATCGTTCCACGCAAACAACAAAAAGAAAAGGCTGCTGTCAAATACTTAGACAACAAAGAATTAAAACAGTTTCTTGATTATTTAGATGCTCTGGATCAATCAAATTATGAAAACTTATTTGATGTTGTCCTGTATAAGACTTTATTGGCCACTGGTTGCCGTATTAGTGAGGCGCTAGCTCTTGAATGGTCTGATATTGACCTAGAAAGCGGTGTTATCAGTATCAATAAGACACTAAACCGCTATCAGGAAATAAACTCACCTAAATCAAGCGCTGGTTATCGAGATATACCAATAGACAAAGCCACATTACTTTTACTGAAGCAATACAAAAACCGTCAACAAATTCAATCTTGGAAATTAGGCCGATCTGAAACGGTTGTATTCTCTGTATTTACAGAAAAATATGCCTATGCTTGTAACTTACGAAAGCGCCTAAATAAGCATTTTGAGGCTGCTGGAGTAACTAACGTATCCTTTCATGGTTTCCGCCATACACATACTACTATGATGCTCTACGCTCAAGCCAGCCCTAAAGATGTTCAGTACAGACTGGGACACTCTAACTTAATAGTGACTGAAAATGTTTACTGGCATACTAACCAAGAGAATGCAAAAAAAGCCGTCTCAAATTATGAAACAGCTATCAGCAATTTATAAAGAATAAGGGTGACCCATTTCTGGGCTACCCTCTTACAATACCAAAAATTAGTAGGGGTACTAAAAAGGGTAGTAAAATCAAAAAAGCACTAAGGGAAAGCGCCCCAAAGTGCTTATTTCAAAGGCTTTATAGCCCCTCATCTCATAAAGAGATTATTTTTTCAAGTTGTAGAATGATTTCAATCCACGATATTCAGCTACTTCACCAAGTTGGTCTTCGATGCGAAGCAATTGGTTGTATTTAGCGATACGGTCTGTACGTGAAAGTGAACCAGTCTTGATTTGTCCTGCGTTAGTTGCAACTGCGATGTCAGCGATTGTTGAATCTTCAGTTTCACCTGAACGGTGTGATACAACTGCAGTGTAACCAGCTTCTTTAGCCATTTCGATAGCTTCAAAAGTTTCAGTAAGAGTACCGATTTGGTTAACTTTGATAAGGATTGAGTTAGCAGCACCTTCTTGGATACCACGTGCAAGGTAGTCAGTGTTTGTTACGAAGAAGTCGTCACCAACAAGTTGTACTTTCTTACCAAGACGTTCAGTAAGAGCTTTCCAACCATCCCAGTCGTTTTCATCCATACCATCTTCGATAGTGATGATTGGGTATTTGTTAACCAATTCTTCAAGGTAGTCGATTTGTTCTGCAGATGTACGAACAGCAGCACCTTCACCTTCAAATTTAGTGTAGTCGTAAACTTTACGTTCTTTATCGTAGAATTCTGATGAAGCACAGTCAAATCCGATAAATACGTCTTTACCTGGAACATATCCAGCAGCTTCGATCGCAGCAAGGATAGTTTCAACACCGTCTTCAGTTCCTTCGAAACGAGGAGCGAATCCACCTTCGTCACCTACGGCAGTTTCCAAACCACGTGATTTAAGGATTTTCTTAAGAGCATGGAAGATTTCAGCACCGTAACGAAGAGCTTCTTTAAATGTTGGCGCACCAACTGGCAAGATCATGAACTCTTGGAAAGCGATTGGAGCGTCAGAGTGAGAACCACCGTTGATGATGTTCATCATTGGAGTTGGAAGAACTTTAGTGTTGAATCCACCAAGGTAGCTGTAAAGTGGGATTTCAAGGTAATCAGCAGCAGCACGAGCTACAGCGATAGACACACCAAGGATTGCGTTTGCACCCAATTTACCTTTGTTAGGAGTACCGTCAAGAGCGATCATAGCACGGTCGATAGCTTGTTGATCACGTACATCGTAGCCAATGATAGCTTCAGCAATGATGTTGTTTACGTTGTCAACAGCTTTTTGTGTACCAAGACCACCGTAACGAGATTTGTCACCGTCGCGAAGTTCAACTGCTTCGTGTTCACCAGTAGAAGCTCCTGATGGAACCATACCACGTCCGAAAGCACCTGATTCAGTGTAAACTTCTACTTCAAGTGTTGGGTTACCGCGTGAGTCTAGGACTTCGCGAGCGTAAACATCAGTAATAATTGACATTTTTTACTCTCCTTATGAGTTAAATTTTTTACACCTCTATAATACCTTAAAAACCCCTCCTTTTTTCAAGAAAAAAACGTTATCTTTGTGCAAATTTTTCCTTAACTTTATAAAGTAATCGCTTTCTTTTGTCTGTTTTATTCTAACTTTTATGATATACTGTTTTCATGACAGATTTATCAAAACAATTACTTGAAAAAGCTCATGGTGGAGCAAAATTAAATCCGGATGAGCAAAGACGCTATCTTGGTACTTTTGAGGAAAGAGTTCTTGGATATGCAGATATTGATACAGCAAATAGCCCTCAGTTAGAAAAAGGCTTTTTATCCATTTTAGAAAACCTTCAGGAAAAAGCAGAACCACTATTTGTGAAGATTTCACCAAATATCGAATTTGACAAGCAAGTTTTCTACTTAAAAGAAGCTAAAGAAACTGATAGTCAAGCTACCATTGTATCTGAAGAGCATACTTCTTCTCCTTTTGGCCTGATTATCCATAGCAATGCACCAGTTCAAGTAGAAGAAAAGGACCTTCGACTTGCTTTTGCAAAACTTTGGGAAGATAAAAAGGAAGGTCCAGCCAAAACATCCTTCTGGAAGAAATGGTTTGGCTAAATCTTGCGCATATTTAATAAATGCCCTATATTGGCAGCCGTGTGCTCCAAATAGAGACTGGCATTTTTCAAACTATCTTCTAGAGGTTCACTTTTCTCCAAAATTGAAAAAGCCGCTTGGATATTCTCAAATGGTAGGGAAGGTAAATCCTCAGCAATACTACCACAAATAGCAATGACAGGAACTCCGATAGGGGTTCTTTTTGCAACACCTATCGGCGCTTTACCTGCTAAACTTTGACGATCTAGCCTTCCTTCTCCAACAATAACCAAGTCAGCATCTGCAACTTTCTTATCAAAGCTAATTAGGTTCAAGCAGGTATCAATTCCAGACACGATATTTGCCTGAGCAAAGGCACACAAACCGCCAGCAATGCCTCCACCAGCTCCTGCTCCTTTAAGTTCCAATGTTGCAGGGGAGACTTTTTCATAAAAATCTTGGATCGCTTGATCTACGGCATCAAACATAGTAGGATCTAGACCTTTTTGCTTGCCAAACGTGTAGGTCGCACCTTGATAACCACATAAGGGACTCGTGACATCTGCTAAAATACGAATTTGAACATCTTCAGGAATTTCATAGCGATTTTCTGTTGAAACAGAAGCTAAATTTAGTAAGGACTGACCGCAAGCGGGCAAGACATTTCCATCCCTATCATAAAATCGATAACCTAAACCAGCAGCGATCCCAATTCCTCCGTCATTACTGGCCGTGCCACCAACGCCGATATAGATTTCTTTAATCCCTTGAGCAATGAGATGACGAATCAACTCTCCAATACCACAAGTCTGAATTTGAAGTGGATTTCGTTTCTCTATCGGAATTTTTCCCAAGGCCAACTAAGTCAGCCACTTCAAATAGTGCCAGTTGTTCTTTTTGAAAATAGCTCATGGCTTCTTTTTGTCCAAAAGGGCCTGTCACTTGGATCCATTTTTCTTCAATGTCAAGAGAATGTCGAATAGAATCTACTGTACCTTCGCCACCATCACCAACAGGGCAGAGGAGACATTCTACATCTGCTATCGATTGTTGGAAGCCTCTTTTTATTGCTTCAGCTACCTGATCAGCGGTCAAGCTTTCTTTAAATGAATCTGGTGCAATTACAATCTTCATATTTTCCCTCATTCTAAACAGTCAATCAAAGGAAGAACTTCTAAAAAATCCCTCTTGTCAACATGATTCGGTATTTCTTTTTTGAGCACTTCTTTGGCACAAAAGGCGATTCCTAGTCCCGCTGACTTCAAAATTAATAGATCATTGGCCCCGTCACCGATTGCAATCGTTCTTTCTTTAGAAAGTTTTAGTTCCTTTCTCCATTGTTCTAGAGTCTCTTTTTTAACCTCAGGACTGATAATTTGTCCAACTAATTTCCCTGTTAGAAAGCCTTCTTTGACTTCAAGTTGGTTTGCAGAGAAATAGGCAATTCCAAGAGATTTTGCTAATCTCTCAACTATTGGAGTAAATCCACCGGACACCAGACCAACTAGGATTCCATTCTTTTGGAGAATGGAAATGAATTCTTGAACATTTGGCGATAGATGAATTGAGTTGAAAACTTTATCAAAGACCGAAATAGGAAGACCTTCCAAGAAGGACACTCTGTCTCGTAAACTGCTTTCAAAGTCCAACTCTCCTCGCATTGCCCGACTTGTAATCTGCGAAATTTCCTCCTCACGACCTACCTCTCTTCCCAACAAATCAATCACTTCTTCTAGGATTAAGGTCCCATCAACATCCATGACACACAAGCCTTTACTTGAGACATCAGTTTTCCTTTCTAAATAGCCTAAAAATCGTATGAAGTCATCATACGATTTTATCTATTAATTAACTAAGCTTTGGTACAAGTCTAGATATGACTTGCAAGCTGTATCCCATGAGAAATCACACTCCATAGCTTGTTTTTGTAGATTTCTCCAAACATCAGGATGGTTTCTATACAAGTCCAAAGCTGTTTGGAAAGTCCAATTTAACCAATAAGGAGATAGATTGTCAAAGCTAAAGCCAGTACCGCTTCCTTCGATTGGATTGAAAGCGCGAACGGTATCTCGCAAGCCACCAACTTCATGAACCAATGGCAAGGTTCCATAACGCATCGCCATCATTTGAGACAAGCCACATGGTTCAAAACGACTCGGCATGAGGAAGAGGTCACAAGCAGCGTAGATTTCTTGAGCTAGTTTAACATCAAAAGTGATATTTGCTGATAGCTTATCTGGGTAGATTTGAGCAAACCATGAGAAAGCACCCTCAAAAGCTGGGTCTCCAGTTCCCAAAAGAACAATCTGAACATCATTTTGCAAGATATAGTGCAGACTCTCCACCACCACATCAAAACCTTTTTGACGTGTCAAACGAGAAACAATTCCCACCAGAGGAACATCAGATCTAACTGGCAAGCCAACTCTCTCTTGTAATTTCGCCTTATTTTGTGCTTTTCCAGACAAATCTTCCTGATTAAAATGATAGTCTAAAAGAGCATCCGTCTGAGGATTATAGAGGTCAGCATCAATCCCATTCACGATACCAGAAACTTTACCGGACTCCATTCGAAGAATCTGATCCAAGTTACATCCGAACTGACTGGTCATAATTTCATGAGCATAGCTAGGCGAAACGGTTGAAACACGATCCGCATAAAGAATTCCAGCCTTCATCCAGTTCAAACAGTTGTTCCAGCGAAGGGTACCATCAGCATAACGCTCAAAGCCAACTCCAAACAAATCCCATAACATTCCTTCTGAAAATTGTCCTTGGAATTCTAAATTATGAATGGTTAAAACAGTTTTAATGCCCTCATAGGCTTGAATCCAACGGTATTTTTCCTTCAACAAGAAAGGAATCATAGCTGTATGGTAGTCATGAACATGGAGAAGATCAGGAATAAAGTCAATCCTTTCCATAGCCTCAATGGCAGCCAGTTGGAAAAAGGCAAAGCGTTCTCCGTCATCAAAATCACCGTAAACATGACCTCGGAAGAAATAATATTGGTTGTCAATGAAGTAGAAGGTCACACCATTTAGTACTGTTTTCTTAATGCCACAGTACTGTCTGCGCCAACCAACACTCACCTCAAAATGAAGCACATCTTCAATCTGATTTCCAAATTTAGCCTCTACCATGTCATAGTAGGGGAGAATTACTGCAACTTCATGTCCTGCTTTTACCAGTGATTTTGGAAGAGCACCAATGACGTCCCCCAAACCACCTGTTTGAAAAGGGTGCACCCTCAGCTGCTACAAATAAAATTTTCATGAATGAATATCCTCTGTTACTTTGCTACCTTTCTTAACGACGACTGGATGTTCTGCAGTTCCACGGATCACAACTCCATCCGCAACTTCAACACCCTTGTCCAAGATAGCATATTCTACCTGAGCACCTTCTCCAATAACAACACGAGGGAATAAGATGCTATCTTTAATCAAGCTATCCTTATGAACATGAATATTACGTGATAAAACAGAATTAGCCACTTGACCTTCAATAATACTACCAGAGGCAAACTGAGAAGTGCTTACCTTAGATGTATTAGCATAATAAGTTGGCTCTTCGTTTTTGACCTTTGTGTAAATCTTTTGGTTTGGAGTAAAGAGAGAGTAGAATTTTTGAGATTCAAGCATATCTTTATTAGCTTGGTAATAAGACTCTACAGAATGAATATTTGCCAGATAACCTGTGTACTCGTAGGCAAAAGCCCCTTCTTTTGCAGCCAAATCCCGTAAAACATAACGCAATTTCTCTGGATGTTCTTTCTTAGCTTCTTCTTCTAAGCGTTCAATCAACCACGGCGTATCAACGACAAAGATATCTGTAGACATGTTATAGATTTGATCTGGTAACTTGCTATCAAAGAGTTTATGAGAACGAACATGGTCTGTTTCATCCACTTCCAAGATTGCGTTTACTTCTGAAATGTCTTTCTTAGCTAGTTTTTTATAAACTACAGTGATAGGCCCTTTTGTTGTACTATGTAGATGGAAAACTTGGTTCAAATCAATGTTAATCAAAACATCACAGTTGAGTGAAACTGTTTGGTTTGAGCCAGAACGTTTCAAATAAGTAAGAAGTTGTTGGTAGTATTCTTTTCCAACTGTACTACTTTCCACACGAGTATTGTAAATACCTAGATAATAGTGGCTAAGAAGAGTTGACAAGCCCCACTCACGTCCTGAACGGATATGGTCAAAGACTGAGCTAATATTATCTTGTTGGAAAATACCAAAGATACTACGGACACCTGCATTAGCAAGACTTGAAAGCGGGAAGTCGATCAAGCGATATTTACCACCGAAAGGCAAACTAGCCACTGGACGGTGGTCTGTCAGTGTTGACATATCATGAAAACCAACTGTGTTTCCTAAAATGGCAGAATATTTATCAATCTTCATCTGTTGCTACCCCCACTACTTCATTATATCCTACAACTTGCACTTCTTCAGTTCCATCGATTTCGACACCATCAGAAATAACTGCACCTTCACCAATAATGGCACGTTTGATTTTAGCTCCGTGTCCGACAATGGCTCCACTCATGATAACTGAATCTACTACTTCTGCTCCTTCGCGAACTTGCGCCCCTGTTGAAAGGATAGAATGTTTAACAGTTCCATCTACGAAACATCCGTCTACAACTAATGAGTCTTCCACATCAGCATTTGCCCCAAGGAAGTTTGGTGGTGAAATCAAGTTTCTTGAGTAAATCTTCCATTGACGGTTACGGCTATCCAAAGCATTTTCTGGAGAAATGTACTCCATGTTCGCTTCCCAAAGCGACTCAATCGTACCAACATCTTTCCAGTAACCGTTAAATTCATAGGCATAAACACTTTCACCTGACTCAAGGTAATTTGGAATGACATTCTTACCAAAGTCTGACATATCGACATTGCTCTTTTCAGCAGCAACAAGCATATTGCGGAGACGTTGCCAATCAAAGATATAAATCCCCATAGAAGCTTTGGTAGATTTAGGTTGAGCTGGTTTTTCTTCAAATTCAACAATGCGGTTATTGGCATCTGTGTTCATAATACCAAAACGGCTCGCTTCTTTAAGAGGGACATCAAGAACTGCGACTGTCAAACTAGCATTATTATCTTTGTGAGACTGGAGCATATCATCATAATCCATTTTGTAGATATGGTCCCCAGACAGAATCAAAACATACTCAGGGTTGACACTGTCGATATAATCAATATTTTGGTAAATAGCGTGGCTAGTCCCCTCAAACCAACGATTTCCTTCACTTGCAGAATAAGGTTGAAGAATAGAGACACCAGAATTAATACCATCTAGTCCCCAGCTTGAACCGTTCCCAATATGGTTGTTGAGAGCAAGTGGTTGGTACTGTGTAATGACTCCAACATTGTTGATGCCTGAGTTGGCACAGTTTGAAAGAGCAAAGTCAATGATACGGTAGCGCCCACCAAATTGCACAGCTGGTTTTGCAATGCTTTGAGTGAGTTTACCGAGACGAGTTCCTTGCCCACCAGCAAGAATCAAAGCTAACATTTCATTCTTCATTTTCTACTCCTTTTTGGTTTTTACTTGTGACGGTTTTAGTAGGTTTCAAGCGACGTTTGATTTTCCAAACACTTGCTCCCATAGCCGGTAGGGTAAAGGTCAAGGTCTGCTCATAATCTTTCCATAGCCCTTCTTGCGTTTGCACAGTTTGATTATGTTCTTCCAAACACCTCCCCACTCTTCTAACTCAGTATTCCAGACTTCTTCGTAAATCCCTGAAACAGGAAGTCCGATTGTAAAATCTTTTCGTTCAACAGGTGCCATATTAAAGATACAGACTAACATATCATCCTTCTTACCCTTACGGATGAAGGAAAGAACACTCTGGTCTCGATTATCCGCATCAATGATTTCAATGCCATCATAGCTAGTATCAATTTCCCACAGACAGCGGTGGTCTTTGTAAAACTGGTTTAGCTGAGAAGTGAAATACTTCATCTTAGCATTCATTGGATCTTCTAGGTTTGACCATTCCAACTGTTCTTCAGATTTCCATTCTAGGAATTGCCCATATTCACTACCCATGAAGAGCAATTTTTTACCTGGGTGACAAATTTGGTAAGTGTAGAGATTGCGCAAGCCTGCGAATTGATTGTAGCGATCTCCCCACATCTTGTGCATCATACTCTTCTTGCCATGAACCACTTCATCGTGTGAAAATGGTAGGAGATAATTCTCCTTGAAGACGTACATAAAGCTGAAAGTCACCAGGTTAAAGTCATATTTACGATAAATCGGATCTTCTTCATAGAAACGGAGGATATCATTCATCCAACCCATATTCCACTTGTAGTCGAAGCCAAGACCATCTGAATCCTTAGTGTCAGTAATCTGAGTAGCTGATGAACTTTCCTCAGCTATCATCATAACGTCTGGATGAACTAGTTTAATCACATCATTCAAGCGTTGAAGGAAATAATAACCCTCATAGTTGAGATTGCCACCATCCTTGTTAGGTGTCCATGGTGCATCATCGTAATCAAGATAGAGCATGTTGCTAACTGCATCTACCCGAATACCATCTAGATGGTAAAAATCAATCCAGAACTTAATACTAGAAATCAAGAAAGACTGGACTTCATTCTTTCCAAGGTCAAAATTAAGTGCTCCCCAACCGTAGTTATGAGCCTTATTATGGTCTTGGTATTCAAAAGTCGGTGTTCCATCATAATAGGCCAATGCATCATCATTGATAGTAAAGTGACCAGGTACCCAGTCCACAATAACTCCAATATTGTTTAAGTGGCATTCCTCAACAAAATCTTGAAACTCTTCAGGTCGACCATAGGCATGCTCTAGAGCAAAGTAACCCATAAGCTGATAGCCCCAACTCAAACCTAGTGGGTGGGACATCAAAGGCATAAACTCAATGTGAGTATAATTCATCTCAACCAAGTAAGGAATGAGTTCATCTTTCAATTGAGAAACTATAGAGGCTGCCATCAGGATTTCTCTTCCAAGACCCAGCATGGACCTCATAAATATTGACAGGACGCTCTTCAAAGCTCAAGCGTTTTCTACGAGCTAACCAGAGTCCATCCTTCCATTTTTTCTCTGGAATCTCTGTCAAAATAGCTCCAGTACCAGGTCGTGCCTCATACCGTACAGCCAAAGGGTCAATCTTCATAAGCTGATGACCGTTTGATCGTGTGATATGATACTTATAAATTTGGCCTTCTTGAGCAAGACTGGTAAAGACTTCCCATACTCCAAATTCATTCCGTTCCATCGGAATTTGATTTTCAACCCAATTGGTGAAATCCCCTACCAAGTGAACAGCCTGAGCGTTTGGTGCCCATACACGAAAAGTGTAGCCATACACACCATTTTTTTCTTCCCTATGAGCTCCCAGATAGTGCTGGAGGTGAAAATTTTCACCTGTCATAAAGGTTTTTAAAGCATTATTCTTATCCATACACCCTCCTAATTCTGTAAGCGTTTTCTATAGATTTATTATACTACCTTTTTAGGGAAGATTCAAGTAAATTACGGAATTTGCAAAAAAATCTTTTGAAAGTCTTCAACAAATTCACTGATGTGTTCACTTGTAAATCAAGAAACTTTCAGAAACTCTTTGAAAACGAATTGTTTTTTTATAATACTATCATAAAGTTCGTTATTTAGCTAACAAAAAAATATAATTTTTAAGTAAAAAAATAAATCAGAAACGAATCTCCTGATTTTTATTAACAGATAAAAGCACCACAAATGAATTTAAATTGTAAATCTATTCTACAAAACTTTAAAGACGCTGGCACTGACGCCACCAACCATGTCTTTATCACTTAAATGGCTATTGGTCACCAATAGTTCTAGATTTCCAGCATTTTCAAACTGGAAGTCTTGCCCTTTAGCATTAAATACAACCAGTAAATGTTCTTCCCCTTGAATCTCATAGACAATCCAACCACTATGTTCGTTGGCTGAATGAACAAAAACATGATGGTAAATCTCATCATAAGTAGGGTAAGAAAAGGCACCGGTTCCTGTCTTCAATCGAATCATATGACGGATAAACTCAATACTGTCTTGACGCTCATTAAGCAAGTCCCAGTTCACTTGATTCACACTGTCTGGAGCATTATAGCTATTCATAGCACGCTCTCTATCATCATGGGTCAACTCACCATTTTCACCAGTCGCAACTAGTTTGGTACGACCAAATTCTTGACCGATTTCCATAAAGGCCATCCCTTGCATGAGTAGGTTCATAGCTGTGGCTGTCTCAACCTTGCGCATGATTTGCTCTGAACTTTGGTCTGGATGTAGGGTTGCCAACAAATCGTGAAGATTGTAATTGTCATGGGCTTCCACATAGTTAAGTACTTGATTTGGATGTGTATAGGTTCCTAATTCACGACTGCCTAGGATTGCTTTGGCAAGAATTGGCTCTGTAGCAGCACCACTAACAAAACCTGACTTGATAGCACCATAAACTTCTCCACCTTTGACAGCATCACGCTGATTGTCATTAAAAAAACCAATATTTGGCATCTGGTAGGCATTGTCTTTCTTAGCCTTATCATAAGGGGCAAGACCTGTTCCCATATCCCAACCTTCTCCATAAAGGATAATGTTAGGGTCAATTTCATCCAAGCTCTGACGAATCATCTGCATGGTCTTAACATCATGAATCCCCATCAAATCAAAACGGAAGCCGTCAATATTGTATTCCTGCACCCAGTATAGAAGAGAATCAATCATGTACTTGCGGAACATTTCGTGTTCACTGGCTGTTTCATTTCCAACACCCGTTCCATTCTGGAAGGTACCGTCTGGATTCATACGATAATAATAATCAGGGACAGTTGTTTGGAAAGGTGCATCAACAACTGAGAAGGTATGGTTATAGACCACATCCATAATAACACCAATACCCGCATCGTGGTAAGCTTGAACCATGGTCTTCAAATCACGAATAACCTGAGCTGGATCATCTGGATTAGTTGAAAGGCTCGTCTCTGGTGCGTTATAGTTTTGTGGGTCATAGCCCCAGTTGTAGGTTACATTCCCGTCCTCATCGTATTCTTTGTGACGGTCTGCGATTGGTTGCAACTGAACATAATTGTAGCCTATCTTCTTGATGTAATCAAAAGCAGTTGACTGACCGTACTGGTTAACCGTTCCAGTCTGAGCAGCACCCAAGAAAGTTCCGCGAAGATGTTCATCTACACCTGAGGTCGGTGATTGGGTCAAATCACGAATATGCATTTCACAAATAACTGCCTTACATGGATTTGCCAAGCGCCAAGTAGCATCAGAACCGTGCTTGACCTCAAAATGTTCAACTTGCTTCTCATCATGACCAAGAATTGCTGAACGTTTGCCATCAGGACTGGTCGCGATTGTGTAAGGGTCACGTGTCAGTGTTTGGTGATGAGGGAATTGGACCTGATACTGATAAGCCTTACCAGTCAAATCTTCCTCAACATCCAAACTCCAGACACCGATTGTATTGTCCTTATGGTTATAAGAGTAGCTATTGCCTCTCTCCATATCAAAGGTCTTCCAAACAGGAGCATCATTTGATGCAGATTCATACACTACCACTTGTACTTCTGTCGCTGTTGGAGCCCAGAGAGCAAAATGAACTTGATTATCCTCTACACGACATCCCAATTCTCCTTGGTAACCCCAATGATGGTCAAAACTAGCACTATTAATGGCCTTATCAAAGGCAAAAGGATTTTGATTTTTATAGAAAGGACTGGCAATAGCAGGATTTTCAGAATAATAAATCCTGTCATCCCCTTCCAAAATCCAGACTTCGGTTAAAAGAGGATAGTGATTAAAATGGATAGCATATTCTTTACTGGTTTGGCCTGTATGAACGACAAAATTCAAGCTTGCTAAGGCATGAGCACTTGGGTGTTCAAAACTAAATAAAGCGCCAAAATAATCTTCTTTGTAGGTTAGCAAATCAATCCGCTGGTCCTGACTTTTTACAAAAGAGCAAGTATCGTATTCTCCATTCTTGCGATGGTAATGAATGCGCATAGGGTAGTTATACATTGTTTATTTTTCCTTTTTACTTCTATTTTCTTTCTATTTCACTAATAAATTCTTTACCGATTTTATCCTGATTAACAAGCATTGTCATACTGTCTAAACTCTGTTTTTAAACGATCATTACAGACTTTCTAGCCAAGCTTCATCTCGAACTTCGATACCAAGTTCTTGTGCTTTTTGCAGTTTACTTCCAGCGTCTGCACCTGCCACGACGAGGTCGGTCTTTTTAGAAACACTGCCTGTTACCTTGGCACCTAGACTTTCGAGTTTACTTTTAGCTTCTGAGCGCTTGAGACGTTCCAATTTTCCTGTCAATACAACGGTCAAACCTGACAAGGTTGCATCTGATACTACAATCTGTCCTTTATAGTCCAGATTGACTCCAGCTTCTTTTAATTCTCTGAGGAGAATTTCAGAGCCTTCTGTCGCAAAATAAGTCTGAAGACTCTTGGCAATCACGCCACCCAGACTTTCAATACTAGCCACTTCCTCTGGATCTGCCTGAGCTAGATTTTCAATCGAGTGAAAATGTTGAAGCAACAACTGACTAGCCTTGCTTCCGACATGGCGAATTCCCAAACCAAACAAGAGTTTCTCGGCAGAATTTTCCTTAGATGCTTGGATGGCCTGATACAGTTTAGAAGCGGACTTTTCCTTAACACCTTCTAAAAGGAGGAAATCTTCTTCTTGCAAACGATAAATATCCGCCACATCCTTGACTAAATTAGCAGCAAAGAGCTTCTCAACAATAGATGGACCAAGGCCTGTAATATTCATAGCATCACGAGAAGCAAAATGAATCAAACCTTCCATGATTTGAGTAGGGCAACGCGGATTGATACAACGCAGGGCCACCTCATCTTCAAAGTGCAACAAGTCAGACTCACAACTTGGGCAGTTTGTTGGGATATCTAGTTTCTCTTCAGAAACCCGTTTGGATTCTACCACACGCAAGACGGCAGGGATGATATCTCCAGCCTTATAGACGATAACCGTATCGTCTTTGCGGATATCTTTTTCAGCAATATAATCCACATTGTGTAGAGTCGCACGGCTAACAGTTGTGCCAGCAAGCTGAACAGGAGTCAGATTTGCAGTTGGAGTCACAACACCCGTACGGCCAACTGTCCAATCAACTGATAAGAGTTGAGCTTCTTTTTCTTCAGCAGGAAACTTGTAAGCTACTGCCCACTTTGGAGCCTTAACGGTAAAACCAAGTTCTTCTTGACCTGCTAGGTCGTTGACCTTGATCACCACCCCATCGATATCATAAGGCAGATTGTCCCGTTCCTCTCCTACTTTTTGGATAAAATTCCAGATTTCATCTATGTTTTCAGCCAGAATTCGCTTAGGATTGACCACAAAACCAAGTTGTTCTAGGTGCTTCAAAACCTTTTCTTGGCTGTCACTAGTTGAAGGGCTGGCTTCTTGATAGAGAAACGTTGCAAGATTGCGCTTGGCAACTACTGCTGTATCCAACTGACGCAGGGTGCCTGCCGCCGCATTACGAGGATTGGCAAATTCAGGCTCTCCATTTTCTTGGCGAGCTTGGTTAACCTGGTCAAAAAGAAGAGCGTGGCATATAACATTCCCCACGAACTGTAATATCAAGTTCTTCTGGCAAGGTCAAAGGAATGTCCTTAACACGTTTGAGATTTTTCAGTGATATTTTTCACCAATAGAACCATCTCCACGTGTTGCCCCAGAAACCAAAATCCCCTTTTCATACGTCAGCGAGATAGATAAGCCATCGATTTTCAACTCACAAATATAGGTCGGATGAGCCACTTCCTTACGAACACGCGCATCAAAAGCTTCAAGCTCCTCACGTGAAAAAGCATCCTGCAAACTATAAAGAGGATACTGATGACTGTATTTTTCAAAACCATCTAAAACCTTGCCACCAACACGATGGGTCGGACTGTCTGCTGACACTTGATCTGGATAGGCAGTTTCTAACTCGACCAACTCACGATAAAGACGGTCATACTCACTGTCTGAAACCGATGGATTATCGCTGGTATAGTACTCAGTCGCATAGCGATTGAGCAAGGCGACTAACTCATTCATTCTTTTATTCATAAAACCATTTTACCATAAACCAAGCCCTCCTCACAATGGAGAAGGGCGAAAAAAACACTTAGATTGGAATTATTTTTGAAGTCCAAGCAAACTTATGTCTCTTTTTCAAAATGAGTTCGAACATATCCGAGAGCTAAGAAAGATAAGGCTACAACTCCAAGTCCAATAATCAAGAAAGAATAAAGATGTACACTTGGAAGCAAGGTCATTAAACCTGTTGCAATAGGCATAAATAATATAGCTAAGGTATAAATCGAACTGAGAACTCTACCCAAATATTCACCTTCAACCTTGGTTTGTACTTGAGTAAAAAAGTGAATATTAAAAATCGTCATAAACAATTCACAAATGAAATTTCCTGAAAAAGCAAGATAGGAGGGGAGGGTGAAACCCATTATCATCACTCCAAGTCCAGTCAGAGCCAACAAAAAAAGAAGCATTTCCATACTGGCTTTAATCTTACTAGCTAACAGCGCCCCAACAATAGAACCGATAGCACCCATTGTTAAAATAGTGGCATAGGCACCTTGTACTACATAGAGTTGATTTGAGAAGGGGAGAAGATAATTAAAAGCTGCGAAGAAAAAATTGACACTTGAAGCCATGACCAACAAAAAGAAGATTTCCTTTTGCTTCACAATATAGTGAACTCCCTCCTTGATATCAGAAAAAATGACTTTAAATGTGAGTTTCTTCTCACCCAAAGCCTTCTCTTCTTTCTTTGGAAGTAAGGCTACCAATCCAAAAGCGAGAAAAAAACTAAGAGCATCTAATACCAAGGTAATGCGAAGACTTGCGAATTGTAAGACCAGAAAAGAGAGTACAGGGGAACTCACACTGACAACCTGCAAGACCAACTCCAAACGAGAATTGTAGAGGACCAGTTCATCCTTCTCTACCAATTCTGTGATAATGGCCTTATTTGCAGGTCTAGAAAAGGCAAAAGCAATAGCCTGAACAATATTGGCAAAAATCAAAGCTCCAATCATCCAGCTGTCATTCCTTATGAAAGAAATAGCCAGACAAAGAATCCCACAAACAAGGTCTGTCGACATTAAAATCCTACGACGAGAAAAACGGTCTGATATAACTCCACCAAAGGGATTGACTAGAATGGATGTGACGAGTTCAGAAATCTGATACATTCCTAAAACAGTCTGCCCGATAGTCCCCATGGACGCCAACCAGACACTATTTCCATAATCATAGAGCATATTTCCTATCTTGTTTATAGCTCCTCGACTAATCAACTGTACTGCGTATCGATTCATAAAAACTCCTCTCAAATTTTGAAACTATTGTATCAAAACTTGGAGGAGTTTCTCATTTTTCCCATATTTGGGAAAATTAATCTTTGACAAATTTCTCGTAGTGTTCCTGATAGTAGGCTACTTGCTCTGGAAGACCTAGTAGGTCAAAAATATGCATGGCTTCTTGCATCTGCTTACACCCTTCTTTACACTGTCCTTTTTGGTACAAGGAAAAGCCTTTTAGATAATGGAAAATATTACGCTCATACAGTTTGATCCCTTTACCAATAATCTTCTCTGTATAAGTCTCAAAATAACTTGCATTGTCAAAAGAAAGATGCTCTAAACAATGCTGGTAACAATTGAGGGCCAAAATCAACACTAATCTCTTATGGCGCCCAATTTCTTGGTAAAACTCCTCCCTCTCCATAACTTCTCTACCAATCCGAGTGACATAGTCCACATCGTAGAAACTATAGAGGTTCCCGAAAAGAATCAACTCATACATGGTCCATTCTTCTGTTTTGAAGAGATAATCTGCTACCTTATCCAAATCATCCTGCTTCATCTCATAACTCGAATCTCTTTGACAAATCAGACCTTGTAGCAAAATCCAGTTCAGCTCAAAATAAAGAGGATTGATCGAATTCTTAGCCTTTTCAAGTTGTTCTCTTTGAAGCTTTTGAAAACCTGCAATATCATTTGAATAGTAAAGAGGCACAATTTGTCCCATCATGGCAACATGTTCATGATTGTGAAAATTCCTTGCCTTGTCCATGAAATTTTCGATTGTGACATGAATGTTATCCAAAATCTCAAAAAAACGTGAGACTGCTAGGTCAGACTCCCCAAGCTCAAAGCGAGATAATTGAGATGTTGAACAGGACTCCCCTGCCGCCTCCTTTAAAGAATAATTTCCACTGGTTCGAAATTCACGAAATACTTTTCCAAGATGTTCCATTTTTTACACCTGCTCCGATAATTCTTCCCATTCAAGCATGGCTTCTTCCTGACGGTGGCTGATTTTGTCCAGCTCAGCCTGTAATTCCATCAGTTCGCCAGCATCGTTTGTTTCCAACATTTGTTCAGAAATGGCTTGACTTTGACTTTCTAACTCTTCGATTTCAGCTTCTAGACTTTCAATTTGTCGCATGAGTTTGCGAACTTCTTTTTGACTTTCTTTTGAGCCTGATAGTCATTGAGTGTACTTACTTCGTTTGCTTGATTACTAGTTGAATCTTCCTCAGTCTGAGTCATTTCTACTTCTGCTTTCTTCTCAACATAGTAGTCGTAATCTCCAAGGTAGAGAGTCGAACCCCTCTCAGACAATTCCAAAACATGAGTGGCTACACGGTTAATGAAATAACGGTCATGGCTGACGAATAGAAGAGTTCCATCAAAGTCAATCAGGGCATTTTCCAACACTTCCTTGCTATCAATATCCAAGTGGTTGGTCGGCTCGTCAAGGATCAGGAAGTTGTTGTTTTCCATAGACAATTTAGCTAAAAGCAAACGAGCTTTCTCTCCACCTGACAACATGCCAACTGATTTTTTAACATCATCTCCTGAGAAAAGGAAGGCACCTAGACGGTTACGAATTTCAACTTCTGGTGTCAGTTTAAAATCATTCCAAAGTTCATCCAGTACAGTATTACTTGGTGTCAGCTTGCTTTGAGTCTGATCATAGTAGCCAACCTCAACATTAGCGCCAAATCGCTTTTCACCTTTGATAAAAGGAATCTGGTCTACTATCGACTTGATAAAGGTTGATTTCCCAATACCGTTTGGTCCAACGATGGCAACAGCATTCATTTTACGGAGGTCTAGGTTGATAGGCTCTGACAATATTTCCCCATCATAGCCAATAGCCACTTTTTCAACAGTCAATACAACATTACCCGACGTTTTCTCAGACTGGAAGGTCATGTTGGCAGATTTCTTGCCAGCTTCTGGCTTGTCCAAACGTTCCATTTTTTCTAGTTGTTTACGACGGGATTGGGCACGTTTGGTCGTTGAAGCTCGGACTAGATTGCGATTGACAAAGTCTTCCAGAGCGGCGATCTCCTTCTGCTGCTTTTCATAATTTTTTGCCTCAGTAGCTAGTTTTTGATCCTTTAACTCGACAAAACGAGAGTAGTTACCCACATAACGATCCAAAGAATGCTTTGTCAAATCTAGCGTAATTGTCGCAACCTTGTCCAAGAAATAACGATCATGGCTAACAATAATGAGGGCACCGCTATAGTTTACCAAATAATTCTCTAGCCAGGCAATGGTTTCAATATCCAAGTGGTTTGTTGGCTCGTCCAAGACCAAAAGATTTGGCTTTTCAAGGAGCATTTTAGCAAGTGCCAAACGAGTATTTTGACCACCCGAAAGCTCAGCAATTTTCATCTGCCACATAGACTCGTCAAACTTGAAACCATTCAAAATCGCTCGGATATCAGCTTCATAGGTGAAGCCACCTGCTTGGCGAAAATTCTCAGATAAGCGGTCATAATCTGACATTAGCTTATCCAAATCCTCACCAGACTTTTCACCCATCTCCAATTCCATCTGACGAAGTTGGTTCTCAGTTTGACGTAAGTCATCAAAAACATGAAGCATCTCATCGTAGATAGTATTTCAGACTCAAAACGGCTATCTTGAGCTAGGTAAGACAGAGAAATATCTTTTTTCTTATTGATTTCTCCACTAGTTGGCTCCTCTTCTCCAACCAAAATCTTCAAAAGAGTAGACTTACCTGCACCATTTTTCCCAACAAGAGCAATTCGATCTCGTTCATCAACTTGCAGGGTGATATTATCAAAAAGAACCTCTCCTGCAAAAGAACGTTCAATTTTATTAGCTTGTAAAATAATCATACAAACAGTATAGCATGTTTCCCTAAGGCATTCAAGACTTGATAAATCGGCATATGACACCACTTTTCTGAAAATTATGCTACCGTTTTACTAAAACGTTAAAAAGTGCTATAATGTGAACGGTTAAAACAATTTACAAAAAGGAGAATTTCAATGTCTTACCAAGAAAATTACCAGAAATGGGTTGATTTTGCGGAGCTTCCTAACTACCTTCGTCAAGATTTGGAAAATATGGATGAAAAAACGAAGGAAGATGCCTTCTATACAAATCTTGAATTTGGTACTGCAGGTATGCGTGGCTTGATTGGCGCTGGTACAAACCGTATCAACATCTACGTTGTTCGCCAAGCTACTGAAGGATTGGCTCGTTTGATCGAGTCAAAAGGTGGAAATGAAAAAGAACGTGGTGTGGCAATTGCCTACGATAGCCGTCACTTCTCACCAGAGTTTGCCTTTGAATCTGCGGCAGTTCTTGCTAAACACGGCATCAAATCTTACGTATTTGAAAGCCTCCGTCCAACTCCAGAACTATCATTTGCAGTTCGTCACCTCAACTGTTTCGCTGGTATCATGGTCACAGCCAGCCACAACCCTGCACCATTTAACGGATACAAGGTTTACGGTGAAGACGGTGGACAAATGCCTCCACACGACGCGGACGCTTTGACTACTTATATCCGTGCAATCGAAAACCCGTTTACAGTTGAAGTTGCTGATGTAGAAGCTGAAAAAGCTTCTGGCTTAATTGAAGTTATCGGCGAAGCTGTTGACGTAGAATACCTTAAAGAGGTTAAGGACGTAAACATCAACCCAGCCTTGATTGAAGAATTTGGTAAAGACATGAAGATTGTCTACACACCACTTCATGGTACTGGTGAAATGTTGGCTCGTCGTGCTCTTGCCCAAGCAGGATTTGACTCTGTTCAAGTCGTTGAAGTACAAGCAACTCCTGATCCAGACTTCTCAACTGTAAAATCTCCAAACCCAGAAAGCCAAGCAGCCTTTGCCCTTGCTGAAGAACTTGGTCGTCAAGTTGGTGCAGATGTTCTTGTGGCAACTGACCCTGATGCTGACCGTGTGGGTGTTGAAGTTCTTCAAAAAGATGGTAGCTACCTCAACCTTTCAGGTAACCAAATCGGTGCTATCATGGCTAAATACATCTTGGAAGCCCATAAAAACGCTGGAACTCTTCCAGAAAACGCAGCCCTCTGCAAATCTATCGTATCAACTGACTTGGTAACGAAGATTGCTGAAAGCTACGGCGCAACTATGTTCAACGTTTTGACAGGTTTCAAATTTATCGCTGAAAAAATCCAAGAATTCGAAGAAAAACACAATCACACTTACATGATGGGATTTGAAGAAAGCTTCGGTTACTTGATTAAACCATTTGTACGTGATAAAGATGCAATCCAAGCCGTTCTTGTCGTTGCTGAACTTGCTGCCTACTACCGTTCACGTGGTTTAACACTTGCTGACGGTATCGAAGAAATCTACAAAGAGTACGGCTACTACGCAGAAAAAACTATCTCTGTTACCCTTTCAGGTGTCGATGGTGCTGAACAAATCAAAGCAATTATGGCTAAATTCCGTAACAATGCTCCAAAAGAATGGAATGCAACAGCTATCACTGTCGTAGAAGACTTCAAAGCTCAAACAGCTACTTGCTGCTGACGGTACTGTTACAAACTTGACAACTCCTCCAAGTGATGTGTTGAAATACACACTTGCTGACGGTTCATGGATTGCCGTTCGCCCTTCAGGGACAGAACCAAAAATCAAGTTCTACATTGCAGTTGTAGGGGAAACCAACGAAGAATCACAAGTTAAGATTGCTAATATCGAAGCAGAAATCAATGCTTTTGTAAAATAAAGACCTAAAAAGATGAGACCAACCAATCTCATCTTTTTTCGTATCAAATCTAAGCAATTTTAGAAACTTTATGGCATACTAGACTTATCAATGAAAGCGAGGTAATCTCATGGAACAATTTTTAGATAACATCAAAGACCTTGAAGTCACTACAGTTGCGCGTGCGCAAGAAGCTCTTGATAAAAAAGAAACTGCAACCTTCTTTATCGGTCGCAAAACTTGCCCTTACTGCCGTAAATTTGCTGGTACCTTGGCAAGTGTCGTAGCTGAAACTAAAGCTCACATCTACTTCATCAACAGTGAAGAGCCAAGCCAACTCAATGAGTTACAAGCATTCCGCTCACGCTATGGAATTCCAACTGTACCAGGCTTCGTTCACATTGCAGATGGACAAATCAATGTCCGTTGCGACTCTTCAATGTCAGCACAAGAAATCAAAGATTTCGCAGGATTGTAAAAAACCACTCATCGAGTGGTTTTTAAATGGTCAAAATTACCTTTTTTCAATCAAATCTTGTATCATTCGCTGTAGTTCTTCGATTTTCTCAGATTGTTTCTCTATTAATATTCTTTGGCTCGATAATTCGTCTTGTAGTTTATCAAGTTTTATCTGTTCATCTGGATTATCTTTTACAAAAAAGTTCGTCAAGGCACTTGTTAACATTCCTATTGTACTAATCCCTACCAACATTAATAAAACAGCTAGCCATTTACCAAAAATTGAAGTAGGAATAATATCCCCATAACCCACTGTCGTTACAGTTACAAGAGACCACCAAAGACTATCTGAGAAAGATTTTTCTTCAACTACAGATAAAATTGAACTTCCTACTAGAACAATAAAAATATTAACATACAAGATATAAATCAGGCCATTTGTCCGTAAGAATCTACTAATTTTTCTTTCTAATTTACCTGTAAGTCCAATTATTCTAAGTAAACGAGTCAGTTTCAGTAATTTTGTCAGTCTTGCTAAGCGGAAGATACGCCCTAACCGCAATACTGTAAAAAAATAGCATTTAAAGGGAGAATAGCCAATAAATCAAAAAAATATTTTTCAAGAATAAATCGCCATTTTCTTTTTAGTAATAAAAAAAGCGCCAACTATAATCAATTACAAAAAAACACCCCAGATTGCTAAATCAATAATACTATAAGGCGGATTGTCCAAATCAATCATCTCAGCAAATCCAAGTAATACCAGAATAACAGAGATTAAAGCAAGTAAAATAATTGTTGTATCATAATAATCTGAAAAAAACCATTTTTTCTTCAAGCTTTACTCTCCTCACTTTCTATACTGTTATTAGTCAACTTTAATTCAATAAATATCTCTCCGATGACCAACTTCTAAAGTAGCAATGACTAATTCATCATCTACAATTTGTACGATAACTCGATAATTACCAATTCTATAGCGCCATTGACCAACGCGATTACCAACCAAAGCCTTTCCGTGTCGTCTTGGGTCTTCCAAAACATTGGTTTGTAAATAGTTTGTAATTATCTTCTGCGTATAACGATCCAATTTTTTCAATTGCTTGATGAAACGTCTTGTTGGAACTAATTTATACAAATTATTCATCCTCCAAGCCTAAATCATGCATCATTTCTTCCCAAGTAATGGGTTCAACTCCTTTTTCCAAGTCTTCTAAATACTCTTGATAGGCTAAATCTGCCACACGAGCATCGTATTCATCTTCTAGAGCTTCAAGAGTTTTGGTGCGGATAAGTTCCGACAGGGAAACTCCTTCAAACTTAGCCATTGCTTTCATAAATGTTTTGTCAGCTTCAGAAACTTTTAATGTAATAGTAGTCATTTTTTGCACTCCCTTTTTTAATGGTAACACCATTGTATTACTTTTTAGGTGTTCAGTCAATATAAAAAGAACACGTTCTCAGCGTTCTTTCTATATGTCTGTCAATGGTGTTGCGGTATCTGGTGAGGTATCATAAACCTTAAAGTCTACTCCGACTCCCAGATCAGCTTGAGCTAGCTGATTGACCATAGTCATGTGAGCCAGCTCCTTGATATTGTTTTCCTTAGACAAGTGACCAAGGTAGATTTTCTTAGTGCGATTTCCTAAGGTACGAATCATAGCTTCGGCACCATCCTCGTTAGAAGGTGACCGAGATCCGATAGGATTCGTTGTTTGAGTCGCCAAGCGTAAGAACCTGCTCGCAAAATCTCTACATCATGGTTGGACTCGATAAGATAGCCATCTGCATTCTCGACAATTCCTGCCATACGGTCACTCACATAACCTGTATCTGTCAAAAGGACAAAACTCTTGTCATCCTTCATAAAGCGATAGAACTGCGGTGCGACTGCATCATGGCTTACACCAAAACTCTCGATGTCAATATCTCCAAAGGTTTTGGTTTTGCCCATCTCAAAGATATGCTTTTGCGAAGAATCCACCTTGCCAAGATACTTGCTATTTTCCATAGCCTGCCAGGTCTTTTCATTGGCATAAAGATCCATACCATACTTGCGAGCCAAAACACCTACACCGTGGATATGGTCCGAATGCTCATGCGTAATCAAGATGGCATCCAAGTCTTCTGGCTTGCGATTAATTTCAGCAAGTAGGCTAGTAATCTTTTTACCAGACAAGCCGGCATCCACTAAAAGTTTCTTTTTTGGGGTTTCCAGATAAAAGGAATTTCCACTGGAACCCGACGCTAAAATACTGTATTTAAAGCCTATTTCACTCATTCTAGTCTTCTACTTCGTCCTCCCATACTTCTTCTTTCACTGCATCCTTATCATAAGGGAGCACAATGGTGAAGGTTGATCCCTTACCATATATACTCTTGGCCCAAATAAAACCACTATGTTGTTTGATAATTTCTTTTGCAATAGACAGTCCTAGACCTGTACCACCTTGGGCACGACTTCTAGCACGATCCACACGATAAACGGTCAAAGATTCGTGGTAAATCCTGTTTAGGAATACCCAATCCTTGGTCAGAGATAGATAAAATCATCTGATCATCAGTTGTCTTCATGGTCACTATGATTTTCCCACCATCTGGAGAATACTTGATGGCATTGTTGAGAATATTATCAATCACCTGTGTCATCTTGTCTGTATCAATTTCAATCCAGACTGAGGTAATGGGGTAATCTCTGACTAATTCATATTTCTTCTCTTCATCTGATCCCCTCATCTTATCAAAACGGTTAAGGATAAATGTAATAAAGGCAGTAAAGTTAATCAGTTCCACATCTAGGTGACTGGTTGCATTATCAATACGTGAAAGATGGAGAAGATCTGTCACCATCCGCATCATACGGTTGGTTTCGTCTAGAGATACCTTGATAAAGTCTGGTGCCACAGGTTCTGACAAGGCACCCTCATCCAAGGCTTCAAGATAGGATTTTACGCTGGTCAGAGGTGTCCTCAACTCATGACTAACGTTGGAAACAAAAAGTCTCCGTTCCCGTTCTTCCTTCTCCTGCTCCGTCGTATCATGCAAAACAGCTACCAAACCTGAGATAAAGCCAGACTCACGACGAACCAAGGCAAAACGTACACGAAGGCTTAGATATTCACCATTGGCATCCTGAGAATCAATCATAAGCTCAGGAACTTGGGTAATCAAATCACGAAGGTCATACTCATCTTCAATCTTAAGTAATTCTAGAATACTTTTATTGAGAACATCTTCTTTCTGAACACCTAGCTGTTTCTTAGCCATGTCATTAATCATAGTAATCTTACCACGACGATTGGTCGCGAGGACACCATCTGTCATGTAAGAGAGGATACTGTGCAATCGTTTACTCTCTTGTTCAAGATTTTCTTGGGTCAAACGGATTACTTCTGATAAATCATTGAGATTATTGGTAATATTAGTGATTTCAGAGCTTCCCTGCATATCCAATACCTGAGAATAATCTCCTGCAATCAAGTCTTTAACTTTTTGATTAATTTGCTTCAACCGAATATTATCCCGACGATTTTCTAGCAAGAGCAAGGTCACTACTAAAATAAAGCCAAGTAGAATGAGGATAAAGATAAAATCACTGGTTAAAACTGTGTCTTTTATTAGTTTAATCATTATTTCTCATATAATAACCAACACCGCGACGTGTTAGGATATACTCAGGACGACTTGGTGTGTCTTCAATCTTCTCACGCAAACGTCTGATGGTTACGTCAACTGTTCGAACATCTCCGAAATAATCATACCCCCAGACCGTTTCAAGCAAGTGTTCACGCGTAATTACTTGACCAATATGAGATGCCAAGTGATACAAGAGTTCAAATTCACGGTGGGTTAAGTCTAGTTCTTCACCGTATTTCTTCGCAACATAGGCATCTGGAACAATCTCCAAGTCCCCAATTTGCAAAGGTTGAGTTTTATTTTCATCTGATTCTTGATTATCCACAGAAGCCAAGTCCGTGCGACGAAGAAGAGCTTTAACACGCGCCTGCAACTCACGATTTGAGAAGGGTTTTGTCACATAGTCATCCGCTCCAAGCTCTAAACCGATAACCTTATCAAATTCGCTATCCTTAGCTGACAGCATGATAATAGGCACACTACTTGTCTTGCGAATAGTCTTCGCAACTTCTAAACCATCAATTTCTGGAAGCATCAAATCCAAAATAATAATATCTGGTTGCTCTGCTTCAAATTGCTCTAGCGCTTCACGACCATTAAAAGCAGTTACAACTTCGTAACCTTCCTTGGTCATATTAAACTTGATAATATCTGAGATTGGTTTTTCATCATCTACAATTAATATTTTTTTCATATGTTCACCTTTTTCTCTACTATTATACCAAAAAAATAGCAAGAAGACATAATAGCTAGTCTTTGCTACTGTCTAATACTCTTCGAAAATCAAATTCAAACCGCGTCAACGTCGCCTTGCCGTACTCAAGTACAGCCTGCGGCTAGTTTCCTAGTTTGCTCTTTGATTTTCATTGAGTCTAAGTTGGCTTTGTGCATAAGCCTGCCAGATTTTTTGTTGGGGTTTGGCAAGTGGAACATCCTTGAACTCTTCTGGTGAAAGCCAGCGAACCTCCCTATCTGAAAAACCATGGAAGTCACTCACCTGACCTGCTACAATTTGAACATGCCATTTACGATGACTAAAGACATGCTTGACAGTGTCAAAATAAATATCAAGCCAATCAACATCTAGGTCATAGTCCTGCTGGAAACTCTCTTCTGGACTGGGACCAAAGTTTACACTTTCTTCTGCAACCTGATGAAAGAGGTCAAACTGCTCTTCTTGCGAAAAGTTATCAACTTCTATCAAGGGGAAATGCCAAAAGCCTGCCAATAGCTTTTCGCTTTCATTTTTTTCAAGTAAAAATTGTCCTTGAGTATTTTTGACCACCAAGGCTTTAAGATAAATTGGGACAGGCTTTTTCTTGGGAGCCTTAATTGGATAACGGTCCATTGTGCCATTCTGATATGCCGCACTGAAGTCCTTAACTGGGCTTTCTTCTGGCCTAGGATTTACTGGCGCCTCAATATCAGACCCTAAATCCATCAAAGCTTGATTAAAGTCACCCGGACGCTCTGGGTCAATCAAGATTTCCATCATTGCCTGAAAAATTTTGCGATTACTTGGAATGCCAATATCATGGTTGACTTCGAACAAGCGTGCCAAAACACGCATAACATTGCCATCTACAGCCGGCTCAGGCAAATTAAAAGCAATACTGGAAATGGCTCCTGCCGTGTAAGGTCCAATTCCTTTCAAGCTGGAAATTCCTTCATAGGTATTTGGAAATTGGCCACCAAAGTCAGTCATAATCTGCTGGGCTGCAGCCTGCATATTGCGTACTCGAGAATAATATCCCAGTCCCTCCCAAGCCTTCAACAAACTCTCTTCAGGGGCAGTTGCTAAACTTTCCACTGTTGGAAACCAGTCCAAGAATCGTTCATAGTATGGGATAACCGTATCCACCCTGGTCTGCTGGAGCATGATTTCAGATACCCAGATATGATAAGGATTTTACTTCTACGCCACGGTAAATCTCTCTTGTTTTCATCATACCAAGCGAGAAGTTTCTCACGGAAAGAAATGATCTTCTCCTTCGGCCACATGACGATACCGTATTCTTTCAAATCTAACATATCTCTAGTATAACACAGAAGATTCTAACTGTCCTTTTCCTAGTATTAATACTCTTCGAAAATCAAATTCAAACCACGTCAGCTTCGCCTTGTCGTACTCAAGTACTGCCTACGGCTAGCTTCCTAGTTTGCTCTTTGATTTTCATTGAGTATAAAAAAACCTCTTCCCAAAGGAAAGAGGACTAAATCTTATTGATGAACTGCTTGAGCTGCTGTAATAAGGGTCAACTTGTACACATCATCAGCATTACATCCACGAGAAAGGTCGTTAACTGGCTTGTTCAAACCTTGCAAAACAGGTCCAACAGCCGCAAAGCCACCAAGACGTTCGGCCATCTTGTAACCGATATTTCCTGCCTCGATACCTGGGAAGATGAAGACATTTGCTTGACCAGCTACTGTACTTCCAGGAGCTTTCAGAGCTGCAGTTTCAGGAACGAAGGCTGCATCAAATTGCAATTCCCCATCGATTTCAAGGTCAGGACGCAAGTCGTGAGCAATTTTAGTTGCTTCGACAACCTTATCAACACTTTCACCAAAACCTGAACCTTTAGTAGAATAGCTCAGCATGGCAATTTTAGGCTCGATGCCAAACATCTTAGCTGTGATTGCTGAGTTGATGGCAATTTCAGCCAAGGCTTCTGCATCTGGATTGATGTTGATAGCACAATCCCCAAAGAGGTAACGTTCCGTACCACGAACCATGAGGAAGGCACCTGAAGTACGAGTTACATTTGGACGAGTTTTGATGATTTGAAGGGCTGGACGAACTGTTGAAGCTGTTGAGTGAATCGCTCCTGACACCATTCCATCAACCAAGCCCAAGTAAACCAACATAACACCAAAATAGTTGACATCCTCAACCAAAACCTTGCGTGCATCTTCTTCAGACATTTTACCCTTACGACGCTCTACCAAGGCAGTAACCATTTCTTCAAATTTATCGTAGTGTTGAGGATCGATGACTTCATAACCATCTTCGATACCTTCGATTTCAAGATAAATTTTAATTTTTTCAGGATTTCCAAGCAAAACAGGAATCACTTCTGTTTCTTTTACCAGGCGTTTAGTCGCTTGAAGAATACGAGGTTCTTCCCCTTCAGGGAGAACGATACGAGCATTTTTACCAACCAAGTTGGCTTTGAGACTTTCAAAAACTTCCATGAGTTTTCTCCTTTAAGATAATAATTATACTCTAAAACAGTTTTTATAGAGTATTAGTTGATAACTGAGTAATAAGGTTGCTAAAATCATCCGGCAAGGGACTTTCTAACTGCAAGTCTTGCTCTAAAAATGGATGATAAAAGGATAGGTAATGACAATGCAGAGCCTGACGTTGGATGCCGTCGTCTAGACTACCACCGTACAAGTCATCTCCCAACAAAGGAAAGCCGATATGAGAAAAATGGACTCGGATTTGGTGGGTTCGACCAGTGTGTAGGCGAATATCGACCAAGTGAATATTCCCATAAGATGCTACAATCTTGTAAGAAGTATGGGCATACTTTCCACCTTTAGCTACGCGTCTGGTAATAATGGAGTCTTCATCACGCGCAATCGGGGCAATAATTTCTCCCTCTGACTCCAAGCATCCATCACCTTTAACCAAAGAAAAATAGCGCTTCTCGATAGATTTCTTCTGCAACTGCTTGTCTAATCGTGCATGGGCATAACCGTGCTTGGCAAAGAGCATCAAGCCGGAAGTATCTCTATCAAGTCTGGTCACAATGTGAACCTGCTGATTTTCATAGTTTTGCTTGACGTAGTAACCCTTGATAAAATTTGCGATAGTATTGGAGTGATTGACACTAGGAATAGAAGCCACTCCATAGGGTTTATTCAAGACTAGAAAGTGGTCATCCTCATAGAGAATGTCTAATGGTCTCTCGATAGCTTCGAGAGTTTCAAAACCTTCCTCCGCAGGAATATCGATGATAACAAGGTCTCCAATATCCAATAGATAAGTTGCATTTTGCGGTTGGTCATTGACCAGTATAGCTCCACCTCGAAACTTAATTTTGGCCAGCAGCCCCTTAGAAACCTCGTGCTTTTTCAAAAAGGTCTTGACTTTGACATGCTCATCTGCGATAAATTCAAATCTCATTCGTCCACCTCGCCGATAAAAGCGTCCTTAACACGATTCCAGAAACTGGTATGGCTAGGTGATGCCACAAAGTGAATCTTATGATGGTCGATTTGATACTCAATACGCTCAATATTACGGAAGGAATAAACGCTATTGTCAACCGAAATGGTATGGTAATCGTTTCTTGTTGGAATAAGTTCAATCTTATCCTTCTTTGGAACAATAATGGACGAACCCAGGGTTCGATAGACACGATTGTTAAGGCTGGCAATTTCCGTCAACTGAAGAGCTTCAATGGTAGGGTGTAAAACAGCTCCACCAAGCGACTTGTTATAGGCTGTACTACCAGTCGGTGTCGAAACTGTTAGCCCATCTCCACGAAAACGTTCAAAGTGGACACCGTTAATCACAACATCCGCCACCATGGTTCGATCAGACCTGCGGATACTGGCTTCATTTAGTGCTCTGAAAATCTTCACTTCACCATTTTCAAGAAAGACCTTCACATTCAGAACAGGGTAAGAGACTCTTGCTCCGGTATCTAGCTGCAAATTAGTCACTAGCTTGTCCAACTCAAAATCACGGTAGTCTGTATAGAAGCCCAAATGTCCAGTGTGAACACCAATGAAGCGTACCTTGTCAAGCTGATTTTCGTACTTATGAAAGGCTGACAAGAGCATACCATCCCCACCAATGGAGATGACAATGTCCGGATTGGTATCATTGAGTATAAACTGATTTCTCTTCAAACGATCTCGCAATTCATACAAAACCCTTTGACTCTGCGGTTTCTATTAGCTATCAGGTCAATTCGTTTACCTGTATTCTTCATCTGTATCGTCACTGTTTCCTACACCATCATTTAATTTTCTACTCAAAGGATCAAAAAGTGCCTGAGCTTCCTGAATATCATCTCGAATTTTACCCATTTCTTCATCCAACTGATGAGAAATCTTGGCAGTAATTTCCAGTCGCTTCTTTATCTCCTCTGGGAAATCCCCTTGGTACTTGTAGTTGAGAGAATGTTCTATCGTTGCCCAGAAATTCATGGCTAAAGTACGTATTTGAATTTCCGCCAAAATGGTCTTAGCACCATTGATAGTATCAACCGTATATTCTACTACCACGTGATAGGAACGGTAGCCTGATGCTTTTCTATGAGTAATGTAATCGCGCTCCTGTATGATCCGCATATCCTGACGCTTGCGCAAAATTTCCACTACTTCCTTAACGTCATCTACAAACTGGACCATCACACGTAAACCAGCAATATCCTGTAAATCGTGTTCTAAGGTCGCATAAGTAATACCACGTCGAGCCATTTTTTCCTTGATACTTTCAATTGGCTTGACTCGACCAGTCACAAACTCAATCGGAGAATGCTTATTTTGTTTACGATATTGCTTACGAATACCACGTAGTTTAATCTTTAACTCACCAACAGCTTGAATGTAAGGATCTAGAAATTCTTCCCATTCTAAGGTCATATATTCTCCCTTGTTCTCATATTATCCTTCAAAAATATCTTTGATTTTTTCTCCAGATTCATATACAATAAATACAATGCTTATTATACCATAAATCCGCTTTCAACGATAAAGAAAAGGTAAGAAAAATGAAACATTTAGAAATTGAATTGAAAACACTCTTGAAAAAAGATGAATACAATCGTCTAAAATCCCAGTTCACAGACGTCACTCCTGTTCTTCAAAAAAATTACTACATAGACACGCCTGATTTTTGAACTACGAGAAAAGAAAGTCGCTATGCGTATTCGAACTTTTGAAGATTGGGCTGAATTGACACTCAAAGTCCCGCAAAGTGTTGGAAACATGGAATACAATCAAAAATTGCAACTAAAAGATGCTGAGAACTATCTGGCTAAGGAAGAACTTCCTCAGGGACTGATTCTTGATGAATTGGCGAAACATGATATTAAAACTAGTGAATGGCAGATTCTTGGTTGTCTAACGACACTTCGCTATGAAATGCAAACAGCTATTGGTCTCATGGCGCTGGATGAAAGTCAGTACTTTGATATTACAGATTACGAATTAGAGCTTGAAGTTGAAAAATCACGAGCAAGGAAGCAAGATTTCCAGCAATTTTTTTAGAGGAAAATCAGATTGCTTATCAAAAAAAGCTCCCTCAAAATTGGTTCGATTTGTCAAAAGCATGAAAAATAGCTGAAATAATCTCTATTTTTTGGTAAAATAGAAAAGATAAAATACAAAAATCCCAGTTCGTATAGGCTAGGCAGATATGACTAGGATTTAAAAAGTTTACAGAGGACGGTCTATAATGTCAGATAGAAAAAACATGAAACTTTTCGCACTCAACTCTAACCAAGAGATTGCACAGAAAATTGCTCAAGCTGTTGGTGTCCCACTTGGAAAACTATCATCACGTCAATTTTCAGATGGAGAAATCCAAGTAAATATCGAAGAAAGTGTCCGTGGTTATGATGTGTACATCATCCAATCAACAAGTTTCCCCTGTTAACAACCACCTAATGGAATTGCTTATCATGGTCGACGCTTGTGTGCGCGCAAGTGCCCACAGCATCAACGTTGTCCTTCCATATTTTGGCTATGCACGTCAAGACCGCATCGCTTCACCTCGTGAGCCACTTACAGCGAAACTAGTTGCCAATATGCTAGTTAAGGCTGGTGTCGATCGTATCCTTACGCTTGATTTGCATGCCGTTCAGGTTCAAGGCTTCTTTGACATCCCTGTCGATAACCTTTTCACAGTTCCCCTATTTGCAAAACATTATTGCGATAAGGGCCTACTCGGTTCAGATGTTGTCGTGGTTAGCCCTAAAAATTCAGGGGTGAAACGTGCTCGTAGCCTGGCTGAATATCTTGATGCTCCTATCGCCATTATAGACTACCCTCAAGACGATGCAACTCGCAACGAAGGTTATATTATCGGTGATGTTGAAGGTAAAAAAGCTATCTTGATTGACGATATTTTAAATACAGGACGTACCTTCTCTGAAGCTGCTAAAATCGTTGAACGTGAAGGGGCTACAGAAATTTATGCTGTTTCTAGTCATGGTCTCTTCGTCGAAGGAGCTGCTGAACTTCTTGACAATACTAATATTAAGGAAATTCTTGTGACTGATTCAGTAGCAACAAAAGAAAAAACTCCTAAAAACGTATGCTACATCACTGCTAGTGAGTTAATTGGTGATGCTATCGTCCGTATTCACGAAAGAAAACCAGTCAGCCCACTCTTTGCCTACAACAAAAAGAAATAAGGTGATTCTTTGATTTATTTGGACAATGCTGCAACGACTCCCATGTCAGCAGTTTCTATTTCAGCGATGACCAAGGTTATGCAAGAAACCCACGGAAACCCTTCTAGTATTCATAGTCATGGTCGTCAATCTGGCAAACTCTTGCGAGAAGCCCGTCAGGAACTAGCTCAGTTACTGGGGACAAAACCTCAGCATATCTTTTTCACTTCTGGTGGAACTGAAGGCAACAATACTGCTATCGTTGGCTACTGCCTTCGTCACCAAGAACAAGGAAAACATATCATCACAACTGCCATTGAGCACCATGCTGTCCTTGAAACCATTAATTACTTGGTTCAACACTTTGGTTTTGAAGCAACCATTATCCAACCAGAAAATCAAGAAATCACAGCCCAGCAAATTCAAGAGGCCTTACGTGATGATACGATTTTAGTTTCTACCATGTTTGCCAATAATGAGACTGGAAACCTACTTCCCATTGCTGAAATTGGCCAAATACTCAAGCAACACCCAGCTGCCTATCATGTCGATGCAGTTCAAGCTATTGGAAAAATCCCTATTCACCCAGAAGAATTGGGCATTGATTTTCTCACTGCTTCTGCCCATAAATTCCATGGTCCTAAGGGAATCGGCTTCCTCTACGCATCTAGCATGGACTTTGATTCCTATCTACATGGTGGAGACCAAGAACAGAAGAAACGTGCTGGTACTGAAAATCTAGCTGCCATCGTAGGCATGGTTGCAGCCCTAAAAGAAGACCTAGAAAAGCAAGAAGACAATTTTCAACATGTACAAAATCTACAAACCGCCTTTCTGGCAGAGCTAGAGGGAGTTCAGTATTACCTGAATAGAGGCAAACACCATCTCCCTTATGTTCTCAATATTGGATTTCCTGGCCAGAAAAATGACCTCTTACTCCTTCGTCTAGATTTGGCTGGAATTTCAATCTCTACTGGCTCAGCCTGTACAGCAGGCATTGTCCAATCCAGCCATGTTCTTGAAGCTATGTATGGCGCAAATTCAGAACGCTTGAAGGAATCCGTTCGTATCAGTTTGTCGCCACAAAATACTGTTGAAGACCTACAAACCCTCGCAAAAACCTTAAAAGAAATTATCGGAGGTTAGCCATATGGCATTTGAAAAAACCATTCAGTTAAAAAATTGTCGTTACGACTACACTCTTAGCCCTTCTGTTAAGAAATTCACCCTTAAGGACAACACCTTTTTTGAGACTAAGGTTGGTAACTATGAATTGACTCGCCTTTTGGAAAAAGTTCCGAACAGCGGTGAGGGATTCCAACTCAAAATCATCATTAACAAGGAACTTACAGGAGCTAAAATCAATATCACTGACAAGTTTGGGCTACGTCTAGTTGATATTTTCAAATCAGAAGACCACCACATTCATCAGGAAAAATTCTATTTCCTCATGGATAGCTTGGTAGAACGTGGTGTCTTCACAAAATCGGAAAGATAGAGCCAAAATGTTTGAACTGACCTATAAGGACAGCTATCATGTAGAGCGCACTCTCAAGTATGAGGATTACGAGGCTCTCATGCTGGCTCTATCAGGATGTGTGACTCTGCCAGATACACTTTATGTAACTTCTTTGACCTTTCAAGGGCAGAAAGTTTACCAAGGACTGGTCGGAGACCTCTACCGTTTTCTATCACATGCAGATTTTTTTACATCAAAACTAAGATTTTTCTTAGTTTTTTCTTGTTTTTGTTGATTTTTTCACAATGTTTCTATAAAATAGAAGAATAGAAAGGTTGTGATTTTGTGAAAGATAAACAGTCTGCTATTCCAAAAGCTACAGCGAAAAGACTCTCTCTCTACTATCGAATTTTTAAGAGATTTCATGCAGAAAAGATTGAACGTGCCAACTCTAAACAAATTGCAGAGGCTATCGGTATTGATTCAGCGACCGTACGTCAGGGATTTTTTTCCTATTTTTGGTGAACTGGGTCGTCGTGGCTTTGGCTACGATGTCAAAAAAACTGATGACATTTTTTGCCGATTTACTCAATGATAACTCCATCACCAATGTCATGCTGGTTGGTATTGGAAATATGGGCCATGCCCTTCTCCACTACCGCTTCCACGAGCGTAACAAGATGAAAATTATCATGGCCTTTGACCTAGATGACCATCCTGAAGTCGGTACCCAAACTCCTGACGGAATTCCCATTTACGGGATTTCTCAAATCAAGGATAAAATCAAGGATGCTGATGTGAAGACTGCTATCCTGACAGTTCCCAGCGTCAAGTCACAAGAAGTTGCCAATCTCTTGGTGAATGCTGGCGTGAAAGGAATTCTCAGTTTTTCACCAGTCCATCTGCATTTACCAAAAGACGTGGTCGTTCAGTATGTCGATTTGACAAGTGAACTCCAAACCCTCCTCTACTTCATGCGAAAAGAGGATTAGAAAGCGAAAATCATTTTATGAAAAAACCAGTTATTGGGATTACAGGAAACGAAAAAACTCATCCAGATGATGACATCATGATGAGCTACGTAGCAAAAGGTTTTGTTGAAGGCGTTAAAGACGCTGGAGGGATTCCCATCATCCTACCGATTGGTGATCAAGAAATGGCTAGCCACTATATCAGTATGATTGACAAGCTCATCTTGACAGGTGGGCAAAATGTTGATCCAAAATTCTATGGTGAACCAAAAACCATCGACAGCGATGACTACCACCTTCAAAGAGATATCTTCGAACTGGCTCTCATCAAGGAAGCAATTAAACAGAAAAAGCCAATTTTTTCTGTCTGCCGTGGAACTCAACTCTTTAACGTTGCCATGGGTGGAACTTTGTATCAAGATATCGAAGACCATTGGCAGGATTGTTCCGCTGAGTACACAACTCAACGCTTGGTAACAGAACCTGATACTGTTCTTCGAGAAATCTATGGAGAAATTTCCCATATCAACTCCTTCCACCATCAGAGCATCAAGGATTTAGCACCAAATTTAAAGATTGTGGCTCATGATCCTAAGGATGGTATCATTGAAGCTGTCATGAGTACGGATGATGTTGCCTTTCTCGGTGTCCAATGGCACCCAGAATTTCTATTTGAAAATCGCCCCAAAGATAAAAACCTCTTTGACTATGTCGTTAATGAACTTTAGATTAAATCCGTCTTTTCACGATAACTAAAGTAATTAGAATGAGAGACAATCAAATGGTCCAAGAGGACAATCCCCATCAGGTCACAGGCTTCTTTTACAAGTTTAGTGACTTGATCATCATTTCGGCTAGGGGCTACCGCTCCCGAAGGATGATTGTGGACCAAGATAAGAGAGGTTGCCATATGCTTGATAGCATAGTGAAGAATCTCTCGCGGCTCAGCGATACTACGAGTTGCAGAACCGATAAAAATGGTCTGTTGATGGATGATTTGATTTTGAGTATTGAGATAGAGCGCCACCAGGTGCTCTTGTTTTTTATGTCCCAACTCCTGCTGCATCTTCTTTGCCAACTTTTGACTGCTGAGAATACTTTCCATCTCAAGGGTTTCGTGTTTGTGAATACGATGGCCCAGTTCAATCATAGCTTGTAATTCTATGGCCTTAACACGGCCGATACCAGATAGACTCTGCAATTCCTGCAGGGTCATTTTTTTCAAATCCGTTAGGCTTGAAAGATTGCTCAAGACTTTCTGGGCAATTTCAAAAACACTGACTTGCCGTGTTCCTGTCCTGAGTAAAATAGCTAGCAACTCTTGGTTACTGAGCGCTTCTACTCCTTCCTTGGCCAGTCTTTCTCTTGGCAGCATTGAATCTTCTTGGAATGAAATACTGTACATAAAAATCCTCCTCACTTTATTATTCGTGAGAAGGATAGAAAATTATATTTTTTTCTCAATTGGGGCTACACTAGCTAAAAGTTTTTTCAAACCTACTTCTGGGAAATTGATTTTTAATTCCTGCGTAGCACCGTTACCTGAAACTTCCAGAACAGTTCCCTCTCCCCACTTCTTGTGGAGGGCAATGTCGCCAATGGACCAATTTGCCTCGCTAGATACTGATTTTGCTCCAGCTGTAAATTGACCAAATGGGAGACCGTTTGACTGGATAGTTTTTGGTGCCACACCGCGTTTACGGTCTTGGAGGGCCTGCGCCAGACTCATACCTTGACCAAAGGCAAGACCACCACTGCTATAAGATGCCTTAAAGCTTGAATTTGAAGGACGAGCCAGACCTTGATACTCAAGCAAGTCTGAACTGATTTCGTTAATAAATCGAGTAGGACGGTTGTAGTTGGTGCGACCGAAAGCAGACGCGAGTTGGCATTGGTCAGATAGAGAATTTTCTCTGCACGCGTAATTCCTACATAGGCCAGACGGCGTTCTTCTTCCAATTCATCTGGATCTTCAGCTGCACGACTAAGTGGAAAGACATTTTCTTCCATCCCAATCAAAAAGACAACTGGAAACTCGAGACCTTTGGCAGCATGCAGAGTCATTAGGGTAACTTCTGATGTCTCCTGACTACCTGAATCTGTGTCGGCAATCAAAGCCAAGTCATTTAAGAAACGACTCAGTTTGTCCAGACCAGTTTCTTCCTCTGGCCCATCAGAGGTATCATCAAAGTTTTTCGTCACAGAAAGGAACTCTTCAATATTTTCAACCCTAGCCTTGCTTTCTAAAGTTGCTTGAGCATTTAGAATATCGACGTAACCTGTTTTTTCTAGGACGGCCTCAACCAACTCTGTAATATTTAATTGATCTAGCTGCTCTCGTAAATCTAGAATCATATTGGCAAAATCCCAGATAGACTGGGCTGCTTTACCCTTGATACCAGACAACATAATGTTTGCAGAAGCATCTAGCATAGACATGTCTTGCATATTCGCAAAATCACGGATTTTTTCGACAGTACCTGGGCCAATTCCACGTTTCGGTTCGTTGATAATACGCTCAAAACTGATATTGTCACTCAAATTAGCAATGAGGTTGAGATAAGCGATAATATCGCGAATTTCCTTACGGCTGTAGAACTTTGTCCCACCAACCATGGTATAAGGGATATTTGACTTGAGCAAGGCTTCCTCAATAGTACGGGACTGCGCATTAGTACGATAGAGAACTGCAAAATCCTTGTGAAGGAAGTTTTGACTGCGACCAAGTTCATCAATAGTTTTAGCCACAAATACAGCCTCATCTAGTTCATCATTGGCACGATAGTAAACGATTTGTTCCCCATCAGCGTTTTGGGTCCAGAGATTCTTAGGACGGCGGTTTTTATTATTTTTAATAACCTCATTGGCCGCTTGCAGAATGATTTTAGTTGAACGGTAATTCTCCTCCAACAAAACAACCTTGGCTTGGGGGTAATCTTTCTCGAAATCCAAGATATTCTGCATGTCAGCACCACGCCAACCGTAGATAGACTGATCCGCATCTCCAACAACACAGATATTTTTAAAACGAGAAGCCAAGAGTTTGACCAATTGGTACTGAGCGTGGTTGGTATCTTGGTACTCATCAACATGGATGTACTGGAACTTCTGCTGGTAGTAAGTCAAGACATCAGGATTTTGATCAAAGAGACGCAAGGTCAACATAATCAAATCATCAAAGTCAACAGACTCCGACTGACGAAGCTCTTTTTGATAAGCAGTGTAACACTGGGCCACGATTTGCGTATACATATCGCCAGCTTGGGCAGCATAGGCAACATCATCAATCAGATCATTCTTAGCATTGGAAATAGTTCCTAAGATGCTCCGTTCATTCCATTTTTTCGGATCCAAGTTTAACTGCTTGAGAATGCGTTTCATGAGCGTTCGCTGTTCACCAGGATCTACAATAGTGAAATTGCGGTTGTAGCCAATATGATCCGCATCACGACGTAAAATACGAACACACATGGAGTGGAAGGTCGCAATCAAACAGTCCTGAGTGGCTGAATTAAGGTTATAAGCACGCTCTTTCATCTCACGCGCAGCCTTGTTGGTAAAGGTAATGGCCAAGATATTCCAAGGATTGACCAGCTTTTCATCAATCAAATAAGCGATACGGTGGGTCAAAACTCGGGTCTTCCCAGAACCAGCCCCCGCCATGATTAACAAGGGCCCTTCTGTCGTTTGCACCGCCTCAGCCTGACGGTCATTCATTCCATTTAATAATGCGTTCATCTTCTCTTCCTTACTCTTGAAGTCAATATTTCTATTATATCAGAATTCAGGGAAAATAGAAACTTTACAGAGACTAGACAAATAGCAAAATCCCATCCGAATATAGATGGGACTTCTTACAATACTTAACGTGATTATCTAGTTGAATTATTTAATTCATAAAGAACCTCTAGTAAAGGTGTAGTATTCCAAGTATAAGAACAGTTATTTTTTTCTTCAATCAATCTACTAAAGTAATTTGGAAATTCACTTTTTGAACTTACTTTTCCAATTCATCAATCGTTTTAATACCTGATTGTTCACAATAATTGACAATTTTAGAAATTCTATCATCTTTAAATTTTTCCACCAGGATACCTAATTTCTATATTATGTTGATCATAATTTTCTTCAATAAAATTGATATAAGATTCACTTTCTAATAAGGCTGAAATACTTATAGAATCAATTTTTTATACTTTTTAGAATTCTCTTTGAATCCTTCTTCAACTCTATTAGTATATTCCTTTTCATATCGTTTTAATTTCCATGAATTCATCGTCAGCTAACTCAATTAAACCAGCTAATCTTGAAAATCTTCTTCTAATTTTTTTCAGGAACATCCTGATCAGATTTATATCCAAAGTCATGTTCTATCTCCGCCCAAGCATGCTGCAAAAATAGTCCTTATCTGAACTTCAAATTTTAATTCTTTATAATTAATATTTTTCAGTTAATTCTGCTCTACTTCCTCCTAATTTTTAAAATATAATGTAAAGATACATAGCCAAATTTAGTAGGATCTTGAGTTTTTCGTTTATCGATAGAATTCTCCTGATCTAAATCAAATTCCTCTTCAAGTAAAGAAGCAATTTTATCTACATCGTCCGAAAAAAATATGTGATAATTCTAATTCCACAAATATCAGTTATTTCTGACAAACTGGAATATTTATAGTCTTTAGTTTCAATCTTTTTGCTTAAACTTTCTCTATCTTTAATCCTTCCTTTAATTTCATGAATTTGTATTTTTTTCATTTTTCCATAAGACTTTTTAATTGTGGCTTCAATATATTCTAAAAAGTCTCTCGTAATTATTTTTTTAGTTGAATCAAATTGAGACAATATTTCTTTCAAATTTTTTTCCATAATTCTATATCTCTCAATATACTAGAACAAGCCTAATACTGTTCCGTCACTTTCAACATCCATGTTGAGGGCTGCTGGCCGTTTTGGAAGTCCTGGCATGGTCATGACATCGCCAGTTAAGGCAACGATAAAGCCTGCACCTAATTTTGGTACCAATTCACGAATGGTAATTTCAAAGTTTTCAGGTGCTCCAAGTGCATTTGGATTATCTGAAAAACTGTATTGAGTTTTAGCCATACAGATTGGCAATTTGTCCCAACCATTTTGAACGATTTGAGTGATTTGTGTTTGAGCTTTCTTCTCAAAGTTCACTTTGCTACCACGGTAAATTTCAGTAACAATCTTTTCAATCTTTTCTTGAACAGAAAGGTCATTGTCATACAAACGTTTATAGTTAGCTGGGTTTTCAGCAATAGTCTTAACAACTGTTTCAGCAAGTGCTACTCCACCTTCTGCACCATCAGCCCAGACACTAGCCAATTCAACTGGTACATCGATTGAGGCACAAAGTTCTTTCAAGGCTGCAATTTCAGCTTCTGTATCAGATACAAATTCGTTAATAGCCACAACTGCTGGAATACCGAACTTACGGATGTTCTCAACGTGGCGTTTCAAGTTGGCAAAACCGGCACGAACAGCTTCTACGTTTTCTTCTGTCAAAGCGTCTTTAGCCACACCACCATTCATTTTAAGGGCACGAAGGGTTGCGACAATGACAACTGCATCTGGAGAAGTTGGCAAATTTGGTGTCTTAATATCAAGGAATTTCTCGGCACCAAGGTCTGCACCAAAACCAGCTTCAGTAACTGTGTAATCAGCCAAGTGAAGGGCTGTTGTAGTTGCCAAGACAGAGTTACATCCGTGAGCAATATTGGCAAATGGACCACCGTGCACAAAGGCAGGTGTTCCGTAAATTGTCTGAACCAGGTTCGGCTTAATCGCATCCTTCAAAATCAAAGCTAAGGCACCTTCAACCTGCAAATCACCTACAGACACAGGTGTACGGTCATAGCGATAACCGATAACGATATTAGCCAAACGGCGTTTCAAGTCTTCAATATCAGTCGCTAAGCAAAGAATTGCCATGATTTCGGAAGCAACGGTAATGTCAAAACCATCCTCACGTGGAATACCATTTAGAGGACCACCAAGTCCAACTGTTACATGACGAAGTGCACGGTCGTTCAAGTCTACAACACGTTTCCAAAGGATACGACGTTGGTCAATTCCCAACTCATTCCCTTGGTGCAAGTGATTGTCAATCAAGGCAGAAAGCGCATTGTTGGCAGTTGTAATAGCATGCATGTCTCCAGTAAAGTGGAGGTTGATGTCTTCCATTGGCAGAACTTGAGCGTAACCACCACCAGCGGCACCACCCTTGATACCCATTACTGGACCAAGAGATGGTTCGCGGATAGCGATCATGGTTTTCTTGCCAATCTTGTTCAAGGCATCCGCAAGACCAATGGTAATAGTTGATTTTCCTTCACCTGCAGGTGTTGGGTTGATGGCGGTAACCAAGATCAATTTTCCAACTGGATTGCTCTCAACTGCACGAATTTTATCAAAGCTGAGCTTAGCCTTGTACTTTCCGTACAATTCCAAATCATCGTAAGAAATACCAAGTTTCTCTACAACATCAACGATTGGCTTCAACTCAATACTCTGTGCGATTTCAATATCTGTTTTCATTCAAAACTCCTCTAACCTCTTATATGATAATTCATTATAACACAAAACAAGATTTTTAACATCCTAAAACTCTCTAAACGTTCGTAAATATCCCTATTTTTTTAAGGTTTTTAGAGACCTTTCTTAAATTTTTATATGGCTTTATAGTTTGAAACTATAGAAAATCTTCGTTTTTACCAAAAAAATTTATCGCTTTCATTTTTACTTACCGTTTATTTTTGTGTACAATAGTGCTATGAAAATTTTAGTTACATCGGGCGGTACCAGTGAAGCCATCGATAGCGTCCGCTCTATCACTAACCATTCTACAGGTCGCTTGGGGAAAATCATCACAGAAACCTTGCTTGCTGCAGGGCATGAAGTTTGTTTAATGACGACAAAACGAGCTGTGAAGCCAGAGCCTCATCCCAACCTAAGCATTCGAGAAATTACCAATACCAAGGACCTTCTCCTTGAAATGCAAAAACGTGTCAAGGACTATCAGGTTTTGATTCATTCTATGGCCGTATCTGATTACACTCCTGTCTATATGACAGGGTTTGAGGAAGTTCAGGCTAGCTCCGATTTAGAAGAATTTTTAAGCAAGCAGAATTATCAGGCTAAGATTTCTTCAACTGACGAGGTTCAGGTTTTATTCCTGAAAAAAACACCCAAAATCATCTCTCTAGTCAAGGAATGGAATCCTGCTATTCATCTGATTGGTTTTAAACTGCTAGTTGATGTCACTGAGGATTATCTCATCGAGATTGCCCGAAAAAGTCTTATCAAGAACCAAGCAGACTTAATCATTGCAAATGATCTGACTCAAATTTCAGCAAACCAGCATCGTGCAATCTTTGTTGAGAAAGATTATCTTCAAACGGTTAACACTAAAGAAGAAATTGCAAAACTCCTCCTTGAAAAAATTCAAGACTATCATTCTTAGAAAGGAAAGCTATGGCAAACATTCTCTTGGCTGTAACGGGCTCAATCGCCTCTTACAAGTCGGCAGATTTAGTTAGTTCGCTTAAAAAACAAGGCCATCAAGTCACTGTCTTAATGACTCAGGCTGCTACAGAGTTTATCCAACCTTTGACACTACAGGTACTCTCACAGAATCCTGTCCACTTGGATGTCATGAAGGAACCCTATCCTGATCAAGTCAATCATATCGAACTTGGAAAAAAAGCAGATCTATTTATCGTGGCTCCTGCAACTGCTAACACTATTGCAAAACTAGCCCACGGCTTTGCGGACAACATGGTAACCTGTACAGCTCTAGCCCTGCCAAGTCATATTCCTAAACTAATAGCTCCTGCTATGAATACAAAGATGTATGAACATCCAGCAACTCAGGCTAATCTGAAAACATTAGAAACCTACGGCTATCAGCTGATTGCTCCTAAGAAATCCCTACTAGCTTGTGGAGACCATGGCCGAGGAGCATTAGCTGACCTCACAATTATTTTAGAAAGAATAAAGGAAACTCTCGATGAAAAAACGCTCTAATATTGCACCTATTGCTATCTTTTTTGCAACCATGCTTGTGATTCATTTTCTAAGCTCACTTATCTTTAACCTTTTTCCATTTCCAATCAAACCGACCATTGTTCATATTCCTGTCATTATTGCCAGCATTATCTACGGACCACGAGTTGGGGTTACACTTGGATTTTTGATGGGGATACTTAGCTTAACTGTTAACACGATTACAATTCTACCGACAAGTTACCTCTTCTCCCCATTTGTACCAAACGGAAACATATACTCAGCTATCATTGCTATCGTCCCACGTATTTTGATTGGTTTAACTCCTTATCTAGTCTATAAACTGATGAAAAATAAAACTGGTCTTATTTTAGCTGGTGCCCTTGGTTCACTTACCAACACAGTCTTTGTACTTGGTGGAATTTTCTACCTTTTTGGAAATGTCTTTGATGGTAATATCCAAAAACTCCTAGCAACTGTTATCTCAACAAACTCCATTGCCGAATTAGTCATTTCCGCAGTTCTAACCCTAGCCATTGTTCCAAGACTACAGACTTTGAAAAAATCATGACCACCCGTCTAACGGGTGGTTTGAACCAGGGCTATAAGCCCAAATTACCAGCCAGCGCCTAAAGACGCTGGCTTTCACGTTGTTCAAGCCTTATTGCTCTTGACTCGTCACTTGCCTCTCAAAGAGGCTTTAGTATTACTTACCACTATCCCTAAAGGGATCCTCATATTCTTTTACACTCAATTTACCTAGTGCTATATCATGCTTTTCCTGTTCTTGGATATATTTCTTAATTGTGGCTTCATTAAGCCCTACTGTACTTACATAATAACCTTTCTCCCAGAAATGCCGATTTCCAAACTTGTACTTGAGATTGGCGTGTTTGTCAAACATCATGAGTGCACTTTTTCCTTTTAAATAACCCATGAAACTCGAAACACTTATCCTTGGTGGAATACTTACTAACATGTGTACATGGTCTAGCATTAAGTGACCCTCGATAATTTCAACTCCTTTATAACTACACAAACGATGAAATATTTCGCCTAAACTACTTCGATATTGATTATAGATGACTTTTCGTCTATACTTAGGGGTGAACACAATGTGATACTTACAGTGCCACTTTGTGTGCGATAAACTATGAGCCTTTTGTGCCATATTTTTCTCCTTTCGCTTTACAATTGGCTTGAACACCTTTATTGTATCGCGTTTGGAGTTTTTGGGGTATAACCTTCGACGCACACCCGCATAGCGGGTGGTTTTTTTGTCTCGCACCTAGCGGAGCGAGACGGACTAATAGTCACATAATAAAAACAATCTCCACTTTCAAGCTTGAAGGTGGAGATTTTGCTCTATACAGTTTCTTTTTAGTGAAATCTTTACCAACTTTTAACTAAAAAACGACCTATAAACCTAAGTAAATCCTTGCTTTATTGTCTTCTTTATAGTACTATACTAGTGTATATACAGTTAAAAAGGAGATTCTTATGAACACACGGAAAAAGACACAATTTATGACAATGACAGCCCTCTTAACGGCTATTGCGATTTTGATTCCAATTGTTATGCCTTTTAAAATTGTCATTCCTCCTGCTTCTTACACTTTGGGAAGCCACATCGCTATTTTTATCGCCATGTTCTTATCACCCTTGATGGCAATTTTTGTCATCCTAGCCTCTAGTTTTGGATTTTTGATGGCTGGCTATCCTATGGTTATCGTATTTCGAGCTTTTTCCCATATCTTTTTTGGGACTTTGGGGGCTCTTTACCTACAAAAATTCCCCGATACACTAGATAAACCAAAATCTTCCTGGATTTTTAACTTTGTTTTAGCGCTTATACATGCCCTTGCTGAAGTATTGGCCTGTGTCGTTTTTTACGCAACTTCTGGTACCAATGTAGAAAATATGTTTTATGTTCTATTTGTGCTAGTTGGATTTGGTACAATTATCCATAGTATGGTAGACTATACATTAGCACTAGCTGTCTATAAAGTGCTTCGAAAACGCCGTTAAAAGGAAAAGCTATGACAAAAGATCGCAGACAAGCCCTGCTCCAACTCTTGAAAGAAGCTCCTAAAGCCCTCAATGGCCAAAGTTTGGCTGAACATTTTCATGTCACACGTCAGGTCATTGTACAAGACATTGCAATTTTGAGAGCCGATGGCGCTCCTATCCTATCCACCAATCGTGGCTACATCTATAAGCAAGTTGATACCAATCCTTATGTTCACAAACTTTTCAAGGTGAAACATGAAGTTGAAGAAATCGGTCAGGAACTCCTTGCTATCGTTGATAATGGTGGGCGTGTTCAAAATACCTTGATTGACCATCCCGTTTATGGAGAAATTGAAACCTTGCTTAAACTGTCTTGCCGCAGAGATGTTCAACATTTTCTAGAACAAGTCGAGCATTCTGATTTTAGACCTTTATCTGAATTAACAGATGGTGTCCATTACCACCTAGTCGAAGCCGAAACACAACAAGACCTCCACTATATCGAGGAGGCCTTGGATCAGCTAGGTTATTTAGTAAAAGACTAGAAGATTTTCTTTTCCCAATCGTCTTCTGTACGGCGAGGGTAGAAAAATTCAGATTTGTCAGGAGCTTCCATCATCTCCATCAAAGGTAGCATATCATAGGCCAGATCCAAGTTTGGAATCTGGTCTTTTTGTACCCAAGAAACTTCTCCTTCATCTGAAGAGCGAAGAGTACCAGAGAACTCAGTTGCCTTATAACAAACAACAATGTAGCGCCCACCTGTATCTAGTGGCCAATTTTTAATGCCGACAAGTTGAGGATTTTGGATAGTCAACCCTGTTTCTTCATAGATTTCACGAATGACAGACTCTGCGAAAGACTCGCCGTTTTCTACATGGCCTCCTGGAAAGGCATAACCTGACCAGCGATTGGTTTCAGGAGAGCGATACTGCATAACCACGCGCTGAGTTTCGAGGTCTTCAATCAGACAAATATTTGTTAAAATCGTTAATTGTGCTCGAGACATAAATTTACTCACTTTCTAATTTATTAAATTTTTAGACTTGATACCAGTACCATTAGCTTCTACTTTTTTAAAATTATTTAGAATAGAATACCATCCGTTTTTCCTTTATGGGCTTTCCAAGTTCAAGCATCTTTTCTTGGCCATCAAAAGTAAAGCCCATTTTTTGATAGAAAGCAATGGCGCGCTTATTATCTTTCAATACCCATAAGAAAATTTCAGAAAAATGATCAAGAGCAATCAAAGCTGCTTTCATTAACTTTTGTGCGATTCCTTTTCCATAATAGTCTTTTAAAACATATAAGGCAATAATTTCACCAGCTTGAATAATCTCATCACGAAAGTTGCCATAACTGATAAAACCAACTACCTTCATACCATCCATCGCAATCAATGTATTTTCTAGATACTTTTGACTAAAGAATCGACACCTTTCTAATGTCATTGTCTCCTGAAATTTTGCAGGCAAAAGGTCATCATAAGCCTCTCTCCACGTTTGCCAGTGAACAAGAGATTTACCTTCTATCTCTTCAGGAGTTTCCATTGATTTTATAGCAATCGTCATTTATTTTCTTCTCCTTAATCCAGTACCCTAACTTCCTTTGCTACTTTTTGTAGAAATTTTTGTCTTGTTGAACTTGTATTTACTTCACGGCCTAACTCTCCCAAGATTGAAACCCTCTTTGTTTTTATGCCACAGTGATTCAATACAGCATTCTTTAATACTGATATTCCATAACTGTCTGGAATGTTAATCGGACCTGAAAATACTTTGTACCACCAAGTTGGTGCCATGGAGGTTGCATAGATGCTAGCTGTTTTTCCTTTTAGTAATTTTTTGAACTGTTTCCCTCTCAAGTAGTTCAAAATAAAGCTTCCTCGATTATTTGAGGAGTATGCAATGCCTGGCGTAAAAACACGATCAATCCACCCCTTCAATAGACTAGGCATACTACTCCACCAAATAGGATAAACAAAAATGAAATGATCTGCCCACTGGATTAGTTCTTGAGAGCGTAGAATAAACGGATCGTCCTCCATCCTTTGTCGATAACCATAACGTAAAACAGGATCAAACTCTTCCTCATTAAGATTAATCACTTCAAGTTCATGTCTCTTTGAGTCTATACTTTCTACAATCGTTTGAAAAATTGCTTGACAGTAGCTTTCTTTATCAGGATGTCCATTGATAACTAAAATATTCATAAAATTCCCCTAATCCAAGGCCTTGACTTCCAGCATCATATCACGAATCTGAGCTGCTAGTTCAAAGTCAAGCACTTCAACTGCTTCTTGCATTTGTTTTTCAAGTTTCTTGACAAGTTCTTTGCGTTCTTGTTTGTTGAGGCTGTTAATATCGACTTCCTTCTCCTCTTCCTTAGAAACTGCCTTGGTCACAGCAATCAGATCACGGATTTCTTTCTTGATTGTCTGAGGCACAATACCATGTTCTTCATTATAGGCCATCTGGATTTTCCGACGGCGAGCAGTTTCATCGATGGCACGTTGCATAGATTGAGTCATCGTGTCCGCATACATGATGACATGTCCTTCGCTATTACGGGCAGCACGACCAATGGTCTGGATGAGTCCACGTTCGTTACGAAGGAAACCTTCCTTGTCAGCATCGAGAATAGCTACGAGGCTCACTTCAGGAACGTCAATTCCTTCACGGAGCAGGTTAATTCCGACCAAGACATCAAAGACACCCAAGCGCAGGTCACGGATAATCTCCGTCCGTTCCAAGGTCTTGATATCCGAGTGCATGTACTTGACCTTGATGCCCATTTCCTTGAAGTAGTCGGTCAAGTCTTCTGCCATTTTCTTGGTCAAGGTGGTGATAAAGGTTCGCTCGTTCTTTTCAACACGGGCATTGATTTCACCTAAGAGATCATCAATCTGTCCCATAGTCGGACGGACTTCCACCTCAGGATCCAAAAGACCTGTTGGACGAATGATTTGCTCAATCACTGTCTCAGTCTGTTCATTTTCATAGTCACCTGGTGTCGCTGAAACGTAAACAATCTGATGAACGTGACTCTCAAACTCCTCCCGACGGAGAGGACGATTATCCAGAGCAGACGGCAAACGGAAACCGTAATTTACTAACATTTCCTTACGAGAACGGTCTCCATTGTACATGCCTTTAATTTGCCCCATGGTCATGTGGCTCTCATCAATCATGATCAAGAAATCATCTGGGAAGAAGTCGAGAAGCGTATAAGGAGGCTCACCTTCGCTACGACCATCCATGTGACGTGAATAGTTTTCAACCCCATTTGTATAGCCCATCTCGCGCAGCATTTCGATATCGTACTCTGTCCGTTGTTTCAAGCGCTGGGCTTCAAGCAATTTACCTTCCTTCTCAAAGACAGCTAACTGCTCTTCTAATTCTGCTTGAATCTTGGCAATGGCAACTTCCATATGGTCGTCATTGGTCACAAAGTGAGTAGCTGGGAAAATCGCCAAATGATCCACTTCTCCCAACACCTGACCTGTCAGAGCCTCAACCTCACGGATACGGTCAATTTCATCTCCAAAAAATTCTACTCGAAAGGCGTGTTCATCACGGGAAGCTGGGAAAATCTCCACCACATCCCCACGCACACGAAATCTTCCCCGTTGGAAATCAATATCATTACGCTCAAACTGGATATCGACCAAGTCATTGAGCAGTTTATCACGAGAAATCTCAAGACCTGGACGGAGACTCACGACACTATCAGCGTATTCCTTGGGCGAACCCAGACCATAGATACAAGAGACTGAGGCAACGACAATAACATCATTACGCTCCAAAAGAGCCGAAGTTGCTGAGTGACGAAGCTTGTCAATCTCGTCATTGACAGAACTATCCTTCTCAATATAAGTATCGCTAGAAGGGACATAGGCCTCAGGTTGGTAATAATCATAGTAAGACACAAAGTACTCAACTGCATTTTCAGGGAAAAATTCCTTAAACTCCCCATAGAGCTGTCCTGCCAGAGTTTTATTGTGGGCAATGACCAGAGTTGGTTTATTGACTTTGGAAATGACCTGACTCATGGTATAGGTCTTCCCTGTTCCAGTCGCCCCCATCAGAATCTGAGCTTTTTCTCCACCCTCGATATTATCTACCAACTGCTCGATAGCTTGGGGTTGATCTCCTGATGGTTGATATTTTGATACTAGTTTAAATTGATTATCTGTAATGCGATTGATCATAAGAATCCTCTTTCCATGTGCTATTCCTATTTTAGCATACTTATAGCATTTTCACGAAGAAAAGGACGGACCGAAGTCACATCCTTTCATTTTCTTTCTTTAATTGATAAGCGAGATAGACAATCAGCAATAGCAAGACTAAACTTGTCATGATAGAACCTTCTATGCCAAAAGAACCACCTGATAGCCATCCTTGATTGCCTTGTGGTAAAAAGGTCATCAGAGACGTTCCTGATGGTTGACCACTAACTAAAATCCCAAAGAGATTTCCCTGAGCAAAATTCCAGGCTCCATGAATACCTGCAACACCCCAAACTGTATCAGTTTTGAGAAGGTAAAGAGCCATGGCAACTCCGAATAAGAAGAGATTCATTAGAGATAGAGGTGTTAGACCAGAATTGCCCATATGAAGCAGGGTAAAGAACAGGCTAGATATAAGAACAGCAAGTTTTAGATTGGTTCTTGAGGCCAATTGAGGAAGGAGCCAAGCACGGGATACCACTTCTTCTGTTGTCCCCTGTAAAATCCAAAATGGGATAGTAAAGACGACAAAGGCAAGCGAATAAGGATTCAAGTGAATAGATTCAAAACGATATTGCCCTAATGCTACTAAACCTAACAAGGTCAGAAGAAAAAGTGCCAGACCTAGCCCAAATCCTTTAAGAAGATTGCTGAGGCAATTTTCTCTATAAAATCCCAAGGTTTGAATAGGCCTTTTCTCAACTTTTCTAGTCCATCTGAACACAGTGTTGAGAATAAAACCAAAGGCCAGCAATTCTAAAATTAAATGAAAGTCACTTGTTTTATCCATCAAGCTCTGTTGCAAGGTCTGCAAGTAGCTTGCAAGATTTTGACCAGTCTCTCCAAAATTCCTAGCAAATCCGATGAGAGCTAACAAGCTAATACCATACAGAGTATAAGCCACAAACTCTCCTATGAAGACAAAAGCAAAGGCTAACAAGGGGCTTGTGTAAATGTTTAACCGCATTTGAGAAGCTTGGAAGTCTTTAAAAATTCTTTTGTTCTTCATATCTCCGTCCTCTTTTCTTCTATTATATACTATTATTATAGCACTTTATGGTAGCAGTTCAAGAAAGAAATAAAGGGCTTTCATGTTATATCTTCTAACATAAAAGCCCCTAGATTTGCATTTTTTTAGTTTTTTTCTGATATAATGGGAAAATATTCGGAAAAGGAGACTAAAAATGAAGAAAAAATTTCTAGCATTTTTGCTAATTTTATTCCCAATTTTCTCATTAGGTATCGCGAAAGCAGAAACTATTAAGATTGTTTCTGACACCGCCTATGCACCTTTTGAGTTTAAAGATTCAGATCAAACTTATAAAGGAATTGATGTTGACATTATCAACAAAGTCGCTGAGATTAAAGGATGGAACATTCAGATGTCCTATCCTGGATTTGACGCAGCGGTAAATGCAGTTCAAGCTGGTCAAGCTGACGCTATCATGGCTGGAATGACAAAAACTGCAGAACGTGAAAAAGTTTTCACCATGTCTGATACTTACTATGATACAAAAGTTGTCATTGCAACTACAAAGTCACACAAGATTAGTCAGTATGACCAATTAAAAGGTAAAACTGTTGGTGTTAAAAATGGAACTGCCGCTCAACGTTTCCTTGAAAGTATTAAGGACAAATACGGCTTTGCTATTAAAACATTTGACACTGGTGATTTGATGAACAACAGCTTGAGTGCTGGTGCCATTGATGCCATGATGGATGACAAACCTGTTATCGAGTATGCTATTAACCAAGGTCAAGACCTCCATATTGAAATGGATGGTGAAGCTGTAGGAAGTTTTGCTTTCGGTGTTAAAAAAGGAAGCAAATACGAGCACCTAGTCACTGAATTTAACCAAGCCTTGGCTGAAATGAAAAAAGATGGTAGTCTTGATAAAATCATTAAGAAATGGACCGCTTCATCATCTTCAGCAGTGCCAACCACAACTACTGCAGCTGGTCTAAAAGCAACTCCTGTTAAAGCTAAATACATCATTGCCAGTGATTCTTCTTTTGCACCTTTTGTGTTCCAAAACTCAAGTAACCAATTTACTGGTATTGATATGGACTTGATTAAGGCAATCGCTAAAGACCAAGGTTTTGAAATTGAAATCACCAATCCTGGTTTCGATGCAGCTATCAGCGCTGTCCAAGCTGGTCAAGCAGATGGTATCATTGCTGGTATGTCTGTCACAGATGCTCGTAAGGCAACTTTTGACTTCTCAGAATCATACTACACTGCTAATACTATCCTTGGTGTCAAAGAATCAAGCACCATTGCTTCTTATGAAGATTTAAAAGGAAAGACAGTCGGTGTTAAAAACGGAACTGCTTCTCAAACCTTCCTAACAGAAAATCAAAGCAAATACGGTTATAAAATCAAAACCTTCGCTGATGGTTCGTCAATGTATGACAGTTTAAACACTGGTGCCATTGATGCCGTTATGGATGATGAGCCTGTTCTCAAATATTCTATCAGCCAAGGTCAAAAATTGAAAACACCAATCGCTGGAACTCCAATCGGTGAAACAGCCTTTGCTGTTAAAAAAGGAGCAAATCCAGAATTGATTGAAATGTTCAACAACGGACTTGCAAACCTTAAAGCAAACGGTGAATTCCAAAAGATTCTTGATAAATACCTAGCTAGCGAATCTTCAACTGCTTCAACAAGCACTGTTGATGAGACAACTATCTGGGGCTTGCTTCAAAACAACTACAAACAACTCCTTAGCGGACTTGGTATCACTCTTGCTCTAGCTCTTATCTCATTTGCTATTGCTATTGTTATCGGGATTATCTTCGGTATGTTTAGCGTTAGCCCATACAAATCTCTTCGCGTCATCTCTGAGATTTCGTTGACGTTATTCGTGGTATTCCATTGATGATTCTTGCAGCCTTCATCTTCTGGGGAATTCCAAACTTCATCGAGTCCATCACAGGCCAACAAAGTCCAATTAACGATTTTGTAGCTGGTACCATTGCCCTTTCACTCAATGCAGCGGCTTACATCGCGGAAATCGTTCGTGGTGGTATTCAGGCCGTTCCAGTTGGCCAAATGGAAGCCAGCCGAAGCTTGGGGATCTCTTATGGAAAAACCATGCGTAAGATTATCCTGCCACAAGCAACTAAATTGATGTTGCCAAACTTTGTTAACCAATTCGTTATCGCTCTTAAAGATACAACTATCGTATCTGCTATCGGTTTGGTTGAACTCTTCCAAACTGGTAAGATTATCATTGCCCGTAACTACCAAAGTTTCAAGATGTATGCAATCCTTGCTATCTTCTATCTTGTAATTATCACACTTTTGACTAAACTAGCGAAACGCTTAGAAAAGAGGATTCGTTAATGGCAAAATTAAAAATTGATGTAAATGATTTACACAAAAGCTACGGAAAAAATGAGGTTTTAAAAGGAATTACAACTAAGTTCTATGAAGGAGATGTTGTTTGTATCATCGGTCCTTCAGGTTCTGGTAAGTCAACCTTCCTCCGTAGCCTCAATCTTCTAGAAGAAGTCACTAGTGGTCACATCACTGTGAACGGTTATGACTTAACTGAAAAAACTACCAACGTTGACCACGTCCGTGAAAATATCGGAATGGTGTTCCAACACTTTAACCTCTTCCCTCATATGTCTGTATTGGAAAACATTACCTTTGCTCCTATTGAGCACAAGTTGATGACTAAAGAAGAAGCTGAGAAATTGGGAATGGAGTTGCTTGAAAAGGTTGGACTAGCAGATAAAGCTAATGCCAACCCAGATAGCCTATCAGGTGGTCAAAAACAACGTGTAGCCATCGCTCGTGGTCTAGCAATGAATCCAGACATCATGCTCTTTGATGAACCAACTTCTGCCCTTGACCCTGAGATGGTCGGAGACGTACTAAACGTTATGAAGGAATTGGCTGAGCAAGGCATGACCATGATTATCGTAACCCATGAGATGGGATTTGCTCGTCAGGTTGCCAACCGCGTTATCTTTACTGCGGATGGTGAATTCCTTGAAGATGGAACACCTGATCAAATCTTTGATAATCCGCAACACCCACGTCTGAAAGAGTTCTTGGACAAGGTCTTAAACGTCTAATACTCAAACTGTAAGGTTTTCCTTGCAGTTTTTTTCTATCTCGTATTGGATTTTTTGATTTTTCGGAAAATTATGTTAGAATTAAGTTTATGAAATGAGATTTCCTCATACCTAGCAAGACTAGGAATAAAAATAGAAATTAGGTAGCTAGATGTCATCTAAGGTTATTGTTACAATTTTCGGTGCGAGTGGAGACCTGGCTAAACGCAAGCTCTACCCTTCCCTTTTTAGACTATATAAATCCGGCAATCTTTCCGAGCACTTTGCAGTCATTGGAACTGCCCGTCGTCCTTGGAGCAAGGAATATTTGAATCTGTTGTAGTCGAATCCATCCTTGATTTGGCAGATAGTACCGAACAGGCTCAAGAATTCGCTAGCCACTTCTACTATCAAAGTCATGATGTCAACGATACAGAACACTACATTGCTTTGCGTCAATTGCAGGCTGAACTAAATGACAAGTACCAGGCTGAACACAACAAGCTCTTCTTCTTGTCTATGGCTCCTCAATTCTTTGGAACTATTGCCAAACACCTCAAGTCTGAAAGTATTGTTGACGGTAAAGGTTTTGAACGCCTAATCGTTGAAAAACCATTTGGTACAGATTACGCAACTGCAAGCAAGTTGAATGACGAACTCCTAGCAACATTTGACGAAGAACAAATTTTCCGTATTGACCATTATCTTGGTAAGGAAATGATCCAAAGCATCTTTGCAGTTCGCTTTGCAAACTTGATTTTTGAAAACGTTTGGAACAAGGACTTTATCGACAATGTTCAAATTACCTTTGCGGAGCGCTTGGGTGTAGAAGAACGTGGTGGCTACTATGATGAGTCTGGTGCCCTCCGTGACATGGTACAGAACCACACTTTACAACTGCTTTCTCTCCTTGCCATGGACAAGCCAGCGAGCTTCACTAAGGACGAGATACGTGCTGAGAAGATTAAGGTCTTTAAAAACCTCTATCATCCAACTGATGAAGAGCTTAAAGAACACTTTATTCGTGGTCAATACCGCTCTGGTAAGATTGATGGCATGAAATATATCTCTTATCGTAGCGAGCCAAATGTAAATCCAGAATCAACAACTGAAACCTTTGCATCTGGTGCCTTCTTTGTAAACAGCGATCGATTCCGTGGCGTTCCTTTCTTCTTCCGTACTGGTAAACGACTGACTGAAAAAGGAACTCATGTCAACATCGTCTTTAAACAAATGGATTCTATCTTTGGAGAACCACTTGCTCCAAATATTTTGACCATCTATATCCAACCAACAGAAGGCTTCTCTCTTAGCCTAAATGGAAAGCAAGTAGGAGAAGAATTCAACCTGGCTCCGAACTCACTTGATTACCGTACAGATGCGACCGCAACTGGTGCCTCTCCAGAACCATACGAAAAATTGATTTATGATGTCCTAAACAACAACTCAACTAACTTTAGCCACTGGGATGAAGTTGGTGCATCATGGAAATTGATTGACCGTATCGAAGAGCTCTGGGCTGAAAATGGTGCCCCACTTCATGACTATAAAGCTGGAAGCATGGGACCTCAAGCCAGCTTTGACTTACTTGAAAAATTCGGTGCCAAATGGACTTGGCAACCAGATATTGCCTATCGTCAAGATGGTAGACTAGAATAAAAAAATTTCCTGCAAGTTTGTACCTTGCAGGATTTTTACTTCTAATTAGATTAAGCCTTCCAAGAGACCCTTCATAAAGTTTTCTGAGTTAAACTCACCGATATCATCGATTTTTTCACCAAAACCAATCAATTTTACAGGAATGTTGAGTTCTTCACGGATGGCTAATACTACACCACCACGAGCAGTTCCATCAATCTTAGTCAAGACTATTCCTGTCAAAGGGGTAATTTTTGAAAATTCTTTGGCCTGTACTAGGGCATTCTGACCTGTTGATGCATCAAGAGCCAAGAAAGTTTCATGAGGCGCTTCTGGCACAACACGTTTGATGATACGTCCAATCTTCTCCAACTCGGCCATGAGGTTGTCCTTGTTTTGCAGACGACCAGCCGTATCAATCATGAGAATGTCAATACCTTCAGCTACAGCACGTTCCATGCCATCAAAAACTACACTGGCTGGGTCAGCTTTTTCAGGTCCAGTCACAACTGGAACGTCCACACGACGACCCCATTCAGCTAGCTGGGCTACTGCCCCCGCACGGAAGGTATCTGCCGCAACCAACATGACCTTCTTACCTGCTTGTTTGTAGCGGTGAGCTAGTTTCCCGATAGAAGTTGTTTTCCCAACACCATTAACACCAACAAAGAGCATGACTGTCAAGCCATCTTGGAAGTGGATTCTTTCATCGTAGTTACAATCCTTTTCATAAAGCTCAACCAATTTCTCAATGATGACACGGCGTAGTGCGTCAGGTTTCTTGGCGTTTTCAAGCTTGGCTTCGTAGCGTAGTTCCTCAGTTAAATTAGAAGCCACCTGGACACCAACGTCACTCATGATGAGCAGTTCTTCCAATTCCTCGAAGAATTCTTCGTCAACAGAACGGAAGTTGGCAAAGAAGGCATTCAAGCGAGCACCGAAGCCTGTACGAGTTTTCTTAAGACTGCGGTCATATTTTTTTCCTGAACTGTTTCTTCAACTTGTGGATATTCTTCTGCTACTTCAAAAGCTTGCTCTTCTCCAGCTTCTAGAGATTCTTGGCTCTCTTCTTCGAAAAATTCTTCATGCTCTTGGCTTTGCTCTAGCTCATTAAATTCTTCTTCTTGAACCGTTTCTTCGACTACTTCTGGTTCAATAACTTCTTCTGTCGAGATCTGAGGAAGTTCTTCTTGAGCAAGTGTTTCTTCCACTTTTTCTCTTGTTGTCTCTTCCTGACTTGTTTCTTCGATAGCCGTTTGCTTTTCTTCAACCTCTTCAGACAAATCAAGATTTTCCAGAGCTTCTTTTACAACTTCTTCGATTTTAGGTTCTTCTTTTTTTCCGAATAGACGGTCAAATAATCCCATATCTTAGTTCTCCTTTAGCACATATTCTTCGATAGCCCAGGCGACAGCCTCTTCATCATTGGTCATTGGCGTCACTACATTTGCGACTGCCTTGACTTCAGGAACAGCGTTTTGCATGGCAACACCGAGCCCTGCCCATTCAATCATAGAAAGGTCATTGGCTTCATCACCACAGGCCATGACTTGGCTTTGGTCAATTCCAAGATGGCTGATTAGTTTTGCCAAGCCTGTTGCTTTATGAACATTCTTTGGTGACCACTCTAGCAACATTTCACGTGATTTAAGATTTCATATTGGTCAAACAATTCTGGAGAAATCTTCTGAATAGCTGCATCCAAGGGTTCTTGAGCAAAGGCGGTCACGCATTTATTATAAGTCATTTGACTAGATAAGTCTGCAAAGTCAACTGGAACAAAAGTCAAAGCTGGATTGAATTTGGCATACAGACTTTCTTGGTCCGATTGGATTTGATAAACAGTTCCTTCTGAGATAGCATCAAGAGGCAGTGATAATTTCTCTGTTTCTTCATACAAACGTGCCACATCATCATAGGAAAAGACTGTCTTATCAAGGATTTCTCCTGTATTTTTCTGAACCAAACCACCATTAAAAGTAATCGTATACTCATCTTCCTGACCATCAGTCCCTAGCTCATGGAGAAAGAAATCCATAGCTTTTAAAGGGCGACCAGTTGTCAATACGACCTTAATACCACGATCACGCGCAGCTTTCAAGGTTGCCTTGGTGCGATCCGTCAGCCTTTTATCAGTAGTCAGCAAGGTCCCGTCCAAGTCCAATGCGATCAATTTTATATCTGCCATTATAAGCCCTCCATATAAGCTATAACCGACTGGTCCTTATGGTGACCAATCACTGTTTCTGCTAATTCTAAAATTTCAGGTCGTGCATTTTCAGGAGCTACAGGATGTCCCACAACCTGCATCATATGCAAGTCATTTAGATTGTCTCCAAAAGCCATAACCTGATCCATTGTGATGCCAAGTTTTTTAGCCAATTCAACAATGGCCACACCCTTATCGACATAGTCCAGAACGATGTCAATGGATTCAAAACCAGTTGTCATGGCCTTAACACCAGGAACGTTTTCATTGACCCAAGCTTCCCCAGCTTCCAGCGTTTCTTCTGTGAAGTTGGTAGTAAATTTGAAAATGTCATCTGTGATATCTTCCAAACTCGCTACTTTTTGGATATTTTCATTATAGTGCTGACTCACTTTCAAATAGGTCTCATCAACCGTATCTAGAACATAAGCTCCCTTTTTTCCCGTCAAGAGCAGTTTATTGATATCTACATAAGGTGAAGTTTTCAGCTTTTCAAAAGTTGCCAGATAAAAGTCACGAGACATAGTCGCTTCATACAAGTCCTGACCTTGATATTCTACCAAACTGCCATTTTCCGCGATGAAAATGATGTCATCACGAACATCAGCAAATAATTTTTCTAAGGATAGAAACCCGCGCCCCGAAGCCACCGCAAAGTAAATCCCTTTTTCCTTGTAGGAAACCAAGAGAGACTTGAGGCGGTCCATATCAAAGCGTCCATTCCCATCTAGGAAGGTTCCGTCCATATCCGTTGCTACTAATTTAATCATAAAATCTTTCTTACTCCGATTAGTAAATCTACCTCCTATTATACCATAGATAAGTAGAAAAAGGACTAGTCTATCAGCTTTGCTTCTCTTTTATCCTTCTCAACTAGCTAGTGCTGTTTCTATCTTTTAAAAAACTCGTAAAATTAAAATCGTGCAACTTTTTTCAGATACTTTTAAAAGATTGATTTCATAACATGTTTCCTTTATACTGGATAAAAAGGAGAATAGTATGTCAGAAACAAATCACGAAATCGATTCAAATTTTGCAGGTCGTTTAAATATCCTGCGTGCGGGTGTTCTTGGTGCTAATGATGGAATTATTTCCATTGCTGGTGTGGTTATCGGGGTGGCCAGTGCTACCAGTAATATCTGGATTATTTTTTTATCAGGTTTTGCAGCTATCTTAGCTGGTGCCTTTTCAATGGCTGGTGGAGAATATGTGTCCGTTTCAACTCAAAAAGATACCGAGGAAGCGGCCGTTGCGCGTGAGCAGCTCTTGCTAGACCAAGATATGGAACTAGCCAAAAAGTCTCTCTATGCTGCCTATATCCAAAATGGAGAATGCGAAACCTCTGCCCAACTCTTAACCAACAAGGCCTTTCTTAAAAATCCACTCAAGGCTTTGGTAGAGGAAAAATATGGGATTGAGTATGAAGAATTTACCAATCCTTGGCACGCTGCCATCTCTAGCTTTATTTCTTTTTTCCTTGGTAGCTTACCACCAATGCTTTCAATTACCATTTTCCCAAGTGAATACCGCATCCCTGTTACTGTCCTTATCGTCGGTGTGGCCCTTCTTCTCACTGGTTACACTAGTGCCAAACTTGGAAAAGCCCCAACCAAAACAGCTATGATTCGAAACCTAGCTATTGGTCTCTTGACTATGGGAGTTACTTTCCTGCTCGGACAACTTTTCAGCATTTAATACTCTTCGAAAATCTCTTCAAACCACGTCAGCGTTGCCTTGCCGTAGATATGGTCGCTGACTTCGTCAGTCTTATCTACAACCTCAAAACTGTGTTTTGAGCAACCTGTGGCTAGCTTCCTAGTTTCCTCTTTGATTTTCATTGAGTATAAAATACAAGAAATACCTCGATTTTGAAGTCGAGGTATCTTTTTTTACATTTGGACAATCTTGCGATAACTTCTTGAAGTAATCATGAAAATCAGCACATAGGCGATGAGGAAGATAGCGCAGATAGACAAGGTCACAGTCAACATCATATTCGTATCTATTACACCAATCACTTTTAAAATCAGACTAAGCATATGGTAGGCAAAGGCTAGATGTATGAAGGCAAAAAGCAAAGGAAGGAAGAAAACAGTTAAAACCTGTTTGTTAATAGTTTGCTTGATTTGCTTTTGATCTAAACCGACTTTCTGCAAGATAATAAAGCGCTCACGGTCTTCATAGCCTTCAGAAATTTGTTTGTAGTAGATGACCAGAACAGTTCCGACCATAAAGATAATGGATAGGAAAATACCGATAAAGAAGACACCACCAAAGAGGGCACTCATCTGAGAACTAGCATCTGCTAGATTGCTACCGTAAACATAGCTACCTTCCGTGTTTAATTGAGCATTAAACTGATTGAGGTATTTATCATATTCTTCAGCGACCTTGAGTTGTTCTTCTTCGTTGGCATTTACATTCATACCACCGTAAAACTGATTATAGATAGCCGAATCTGGGAATTGATCCAAAAAGGCTTGTAAATTAGGTACAACAAGGTAATTGTAATCAGCAGTCAAAATATTAAACTGATTTGGAACATGGTTTACAATGAAATCTTTAGTAAATTCTTCTTTGACAGAAAATTGATGATCATTTAGAGTTAGAGCTTTCTGTTCTTTAACTCCCTCATTCTTTGCAAAGAGTCCGACCTCATTTCCTGATAGAGACAATTTTTGGCCAGTCATATTTTTCATAATCTTTTTGGTCAAATACCATGAAAACTGTTGTGGGTTGGACACGATTTTGTCCTTTTTCAAAAAGGGTTAACTTGCTACCTTCTTGGTTTGCAACACCAAAGTAAGCGTAACGAAGCACTTCTTTCTCTTTAATCTTATAACCTTTATCACTTGCAAACTGGCTCAAGAGTTTGTCCAAGTCTTCTTTTTCAACATTTTGCCCTGAAACCCCAAAATCATGCGGATTTAGAACTTTTTTAAAGCTTTCTGAGGCATTGAAAATACTAGTAGCTGCTGACATGGTTACCAAAACCATTGTTGACAAATTGCGACAGTTGCTAGTCCAACCGCATTTTTCTTCATACGGAAAATCAAGTTGGACACTGAGATAAGGTTATTGGGCTGGTAATAATATTTCTTGTTTTTCTTTAAGATTTGTAGGAAGACTGTAATACCTGCATTGAACAAGAGATAGGTTCCAAAAATAACCAGCAAAACAGCTAGGAAGAAAGTTGTTAAGGCTGTAAGAGGATCTTTTACAGTAAGGGAAAGATAATATCCAATCCCTAAACTTATGGAACCAAGAATAGTTTGTAGAGGTAGGAAACGACCTTTTTTCTCTCCGCTTGCTTTCTCACGAGAGAGCTGGAGGGCATTCATACGGGCAATTCGAAGGGCATTCAGGAACATGAGGCCTAGGAAAATCAAACCGAAGACAACAAGTACTGTAATGACAACTTTCATTTGGAAGGTAGCGACCAGCTCAACCTTTAATTTCATCAGTTTGAGTAGGAAAGCGAAAATTAACTTGTCAAACAAGGCTCCAATACCGATACCTGCTCCAACAGTTAGAATCCCAAATACCACTAACTCCTTAAAAGTCATACTAATTAGATGGCGTTTCTCCAAACCCAGCATGCCATAAATCCCTAGTTCCTTGGAACGGTTCTTCATGACAAAACTATTGGCATAAAGGACGATAATGGCTGACGCAAGGGTGACGACAAACATACCAAATCCAAGTGTAGCCTGAATGGTTGTTCCTCCACGGATTTCAGCAATCTTGGGATTGAAAGTTAGAGAGTAAAAGAGATAGGTGACGGTGACTGCCAAGAGAACAGCCAACGCAAAAGGATAGTAGAGTTTGCGGTTTTTAATCAAGTTCGATACCGCTAACTTATTGGTTAATCGAAACATACTAATTCACCTCGCTTGCCATGACAGTCAAGGTATCAGAAATTTCTTGGAACATCTGACGTTCTGTCTTCTCTCCACGGTAGATTTGGTTGTAAAGAATGCCGTCTTTGATAAAGAGTACACGTTTAGCTCTGCTAGCTGCTGCTGTTGAGTGGGTTACCATGAGAATGGTTTGGCCACGCTCATTGATTTCATCAAAGACATCAAGTAAGGCTGCAGATGACTTGGAATCAAGGGCTCCTGTTGGCTCATCCGCAAGGAGAATTTCAGGTTCTGTGATGATGGCGCGGGCTACTGCTACACGCTGTTTCTGACCACCAGAAATCTCGTAGGGTACTTCTCTTGCAATTGGTTGATACCTAGATTCTCAGCTGTCACCACCAATTTCTTCATCATCTCCGTAATTGGTCTTCTTGACAAGACAAGCGGAAGCAAGATATTATCCTTTACAGAGAGAGTATCTAGCAAGTTAAAGTCTTGGAAGACAAAGCCCAGCTTTTCACGACGGAAGCTAGAAGCCTGTGAATTTTTAATGGTTGCTGTATCAGTTCCATTCAGATAAACCTGACCACGAGTTGGTTTATCCAGCATAGCTAGGATATTGAGAAGAGTTGATTTACCAGAACCAGACTCACCCATGATGGCAACGTAGTCACCCTTTTCGACGGTAAAGTGAATATCCTTGAGGGCTTCTACTTGGTTGCCCTGAAAACGAGTTTTATAAATTTTTTGAACGTGTTTTACATCTAAAAGTGTCATGAGAATCTCCTTTCTTAATATCCCATCAAATGAAATGTCGCTTGCATCATAGCGCATCCCAGTTGAACACGCTCGATATCTTTGTAGCTTGGTTTTCTTGTTTTCTTCTGTAAGATTTGTTTCATGATGTTACTCCTTTGTTCTTTATGAGTCTAGTTTACATCAAAAAAAGACCGCTTGCCATAACCTAACCTTACAAAAAAGGCTTTAATCTTACATTTTTGTAAGATTGGGGAAATGTAGGCATTTTATTAAAAAAATATTTTACCATAAAAAGAAAGTAAGAAGAAAACCCTTGCAGATACAAGGGTTCAAAAATTTTAAAATAGATTAGTCGAATTCATAGACTAATAGTAAAATAACTGTTTCTACCTCACCAAAACCAGCCTTCATTATCATCAATGGCTTGGGCTTCTTTGCGTTTGCGTGGACCTGTTCCGTACATTTCTGCTTCGATTTCTTCCTTGGTTGGCATGACAGAAGCTAGGATGATATAGATAATCACGCCAAGTCCAAAGTTTGCGACTGTAAAAATGGCAAATAAGAAACGAACAAGGGTAACATCAAAGTTCCACTTGTCTGACAGACCTGCCAGAACTCCTGAAATCATGCGATTTCGTCTCATTTTATAAAATTTACTGTTCATGTTATTTCCTCTTTCTGCTAAGTTAGACTTAGTATATCACGGATAGGCTAGGCTTTCATCAGTCCTCAGGCTGATTTACTAGTAGTAATTTGCCTCGACAAAGTCCACAGCGATAGCGTTTGGTATCAATCCTACGCTTACGCTGATAAGTTTGTTGGCAGGATTGGCAACGATAGAGCTTGTTTGTCTTGGTGTTGCTATTGGGCAAGGTTGGAACAAAACGTAATCCATCCACTGCTTTCAAAGTTCCTTAAAATCCTGATCCTTGTGTTGATAACCCTTCCCTTGAAAATAGAGGTGATAATGACAGAGTTCATGGCGAACAATTTTTCTAAAAACATCCAAACCCAGTTCATTATAGACCTTGGGATTAAAATCCAAATGCCCATCTTTTGGAAAAAATCGCCCACCTGTCGAACGTAGACGAGAATTCCACTGGGCTTGATGTATAAAAGGTCTGCCGAAGTCTTCTAGCGAAACCTGCTTAACGTAATCAGTCAGTTTCATTTGGAGCCAGGAGCGACAGATTAACTTTTTCCCGTTCAGTATCGATTTTCTTGACCCAAACGGTAACCAAATCACCGACAGACACCACTTGACTAGGATGTTTGATAAATTTGCGACTCATGTGGGAAATATGAATCAAGCCATCCTCATGAATTCCGATATCAACAAAAGCACCGAAGTCAACGACATTACGCACCACACCTTCCAGCTTCTGTCCGACAACAAGATCCTTGATATCCAGTACATCTTGACGGAGAACTGGAGCATCAAAAGAGTCACGGAAATCTCGACCTGGTTTGAGAAGGTCTGCAATGATATCTTTAAGGGTTTCTGGACCAAGGTCTAGTTCTTGCGCCATTTCCTTGACTGAAAGGGACTTGAGTTTACTTTGGTCTTCTTCATTCAAGTCTGTAATGTCCAAAAGTTTGAAAAGTTCCTTAACGGCAGCGTAATTTTCTGGGTGAACTCCTGTATTATCAAGGATATTGCTACTTTCAGGGATACGAAGGAAACCAGCTGCCTGTTCAAAGGCCTTGGCTCCCAGACGAGGAACTTTCTTGATTTGCGCGCGTGAAGTGATTTTCCCTTCTTCCTCACGGTATTTGACAATATTTTCAGAGATAGTTTTATTGAGTCCAGCGACATGGGAAAGAAGAGCTGGGCTGGCCGTATTAATATTAACACCGACTTGGTTAACTACAGTTTCTACGACAAAGTCCAGACTTTCAGACAGTTTCTTCTGACTGACATCGTGCTGGTATTGACCGACACCAATTGACTTAGGATCGATTTTGACCAATTCCGCAAGAGGATCTTGCAAACGACGGGCGATAGAAATAGCAGAGCGTTTTTCAACGGTCAAGTCTGGAAACTCCTGACGAGCAAGTTCACTGGCAGAATAGACCGAAGCACCACTTTCATTGACGATAACATAGCTGACTTCAGGGGAAATCTTTCAGAACTTCCGCCACAAAGGCTTCACTTTCACGACTAGCAGTACCATTTCCGATAGCAATAATTTCCACGCCATATTGACCAATCAAGTCCGACAACTCTTTCTTGGCTTCTTCGATTTGACGAGCTGATGCTGGTTTAACAGGATAAATAACCTGAGTTGTTAGCATTTTTCCTGTTGCATCCACGACAGCTAGCTTGGCACCTGTACGAAAGGCTGGGTCAAACCCAAGAACCACGCGCCCTTTCAGTGGAGCAACCAAGAGGAGATTGCGTAGGTTGTCCGAAAAGAGTTGGATAGCTCCCTCTTCGGCCTTTTCAGTTAATTCTGTACGAATACGGCGCTCAATAGCAGGCAAAACTTTTTTCTTAACCGACTGTTGAACAACTTCATCAATATAGGTATTTTTTACCTTGAAACGAGCAGCAAAGAAGGCAAGAATGCGGTCCGTCGCATGTTCAAAACCAACCTTCAAGACACCTAGCTTCTCCCCACGATTGAGAGCCAAGGTACGATAACCTTGCATATTTCCAACCGTCTCAGAAAAATCATAATAAATCTGAAAAACCTGCTTTTCATCAAGACTTTCATCCTTTACTTGAGAAGTAAGTTTAGAGTGTCTCAACACCTCCTGATAAGTCATGGAGCGCAAAGTCACATCTTCCGATAAGGCTTCTACCAAAATATCAACTGCACCGGCCAAGGCTTCTTTACCAGTCGCAAATCCTTCACAGACAAACTTCTCAGCTTCTTTCTCTAAGTCAGCTACATTCTGCAAAATCAGGCGAGCAAGAGGGAAGAGTCCAGCTTCACGGGCAATGGTTGCCTTGGTTCGACGCTTTTCCTTGTAAGGAAGGTAGAGTTCTTCTACGTCTGCTAATTTTTCGGCGGCTAAGATAGCTTTTTCCAATTCCTTGGTCAACTTGCCTTGTTCTTGAATCTTAGCCAAGACAGCTTCCTTGCGGTCGTTGAGATTGGTCAGGCTTTTATCCAAGTCGATAATGGCCTTAATTGCCACCTCATCCAAACTACCAGTCATGTCCTTGCGATAACGAGCGATGAAGGGAATTGTCGCCCCTTCAGCTGTCAAACTTAGAACGGTATCAATTTGCTTTAAAGTCACTCCCAAATCCTGAGAGATTTTTTTCATATTTTTTTATCCATGAATCTATTATACCACAAAGGGAAACATTAGAGTCTCTTCTCTAAAAACGGTTTTTATATTTACTTGATTAATCTTCTATAATATCTATATCTTAGTCTTCCATTTTTTTAATACAAAACTTAAAAACTTTTTATCAACTAGCTCAATATCATGCTGAATTGAATTTTTTTCCATCCAAAACAATCCCCTCCATCTACTATAATATTGGTCTCGAGGAGATTTGGTAAAGTATTGTTTTTTTCTCCAATAAAATTCCAAAAATACACTTAAATCATTTTCTTTTTAAAAAAATTGGTCAAGATAATCTTTTCGTATAATCAATCCATTTATAGTATTTGTTAGTTCACCATCAAAAGCTACTAAGTCTCCCTCTTGACTAAAATAATATCCATCATACTTCTTCTGAACTAAATGTAATTTACCAATCAACTCTGGACAAGGAATATCAAATGATAAAGTTTCTTTTTTAGAAGCATCATATTCTTCCCAGCAAAAATGAATATGGGCAGGCAAAAGCTTGGCAAGTGTCTTTTTTACTTTAACAGTAAAATACTCTTCTTTTTTTCAACAAGTTTAACCTCTTCTCCAGATTGAATGAAATCAAAGACTTTTTGACGTTTAATTTCCTCCTCACCAGTTTCTACATTATAGTTGAACCAAGAATCTTCTACAATTTCTTTCACACCTGGTGACCATGGGAACTCTCTGTTATATATCTGATATAGAGAGGTCGCTTCAGACTGTATTCCATTTTTGAACATCTCCCTTTTTTCAAAATTAGATTTTAAAGAATCGAATTCATTATTTTTTACAAAATATGCTTCAATAATTCTCCACGTTCTCTGATGACCTTCACCAAACCATGAAAATGTATCAGAAGCTGCATCTTTTTGGTTTTTAATTTCTTTATGTTGATAAAGCAATGCCCATTCTGTCCCATTATTATCTTTATAAATTAAAGGCATATCAAACAAACTTGTTTTGTGTAAAATCCACTCATTAATTTGTTGATTATCAACTCCTGTATCTTCGATAAAGTTTTCATTATATTCAATAGTGAATTTCGGAAGTGATTCTAAAGGAAGCATGAAATGACAATTTAAAGTAGGATCAAAATCTCTAACATATGGTTCCCAAGCACCTTTATATTCCTCATCAGATGAGTTACTCCAACCCTTTAACTTATGAAAATCTGAAACCCTTGCTAGAATATTATAAAATGCAATCCATTGGTATTTCTTTCCAATTCTCTCAATAGTGTGATTTCTTTCTCTATCAAGAGGGTGCCCGCATGAAATGTCATATTCAGTGAACAATTCATCTGAATATCCTAACTCATCTCGAATATATTGCATTGCATAATGATATAGATTCTCAATGTCAACGTTCTTGAACCGATTTAGTGCTGATTGGAAAGTATATCTTCCAAAATCACCGTACATACCAACACCTTCTGGTCTCATAGAAGTATCTATTCTGTCAAAGCCTCCTCTTTTACTATCCGAGCTACTATAGGTGCTAGGAGTAACAATAGGAATCGGCTTAGAATTGTAAGGAGGAATTATATTTAAACGGTCTATTTTGGCACTATTTTTAGGAAATTCAAATAAATATCTTTCAATAATCAATCTTGCATAATCCCTCAGTAAAAATATCTGGATAGTTGAATTCTTTATCAAATATACTTGAATAGATAAACTCTGCTAAAGATTGAAACTCATTTTCATATGGAATTTCTTTTTTTGTACAGGCACCAAGAACAATGCCATATAATCTTTGAATAATGTAAGGATCATTAACTGTTTCAAATTTTTTTGTAATAGATATTCACTAAACTCAAAATTATTCTTCAAAATTTCAATCATTGCTTTTTGATGTTATATCACGTAACCTTCTATTTGAAGAAGCTAGCAACCATGTGAACAATATTAAAAAGCAACTTAATTTTCTCTTTCGAAAGGGAATCAATTTTATTACCTTCATCAAAAAGGCAAATCAGTTGAAAAAAACTCTCTCATATTCATTTGTCAAATTATTTATAAATGGTAGCCAAAGACTATCGCGTTTATTTAAATGCTTAGGAAAAAAAGAATTTCATGTAAGTACTCCGAATTTATAGGACTATTTTTCTTTAATCGCATTTTTCGATTAAAACATTGAAAACATCTTGATAATTTGTAGGGTAATTTTTTTGCAATATTTCTAAAAAGCTCTCTACTTACTGTATCTACTGGTCGCCAAGAAAAGCTCTTTAAATATCTGTTGGCTAAATCATAACAATCATATTCGTTAGAAATCTTTTCAATCAACTTTATACAGTCTGCATCATATTTTTTTAAAAATAGAAACAAGATACAAAAGAAAAAAAGTATCTATGTTATTGTTATTTTGAATCTCTCCATTTTCAATTTTCAATAACTCTTTTTCAAGATAAGACTCTAATTCTTTCTTATTAAACGGAAGCTCCATAATCTTTTGAGCTTTAAGATAATCCTCTAATAGATTATATCCAAAGGAATACACTTCTTTATCTTGACGTACATTACTAATCATTAAACCTGATTTCAGGAGAAAAGAAAGAAAATATGATTTATTCTGAATGCCGTAATATGACCAAAAATTTCATTTGAAATAGGTCTTCCTCAACAAGATAATTATTGCTATTACTAAGTTGACATTCAGCAATTTCTAATAATAATTTTTTTAATATTTTTACCCGAATCCGGAATACCTAAGGCTTTCTGAATTTCTTCATCAATTAAAGTAATAAAACGCTCAAACATTTGAAAAAGATTTAATTCTTCTCCATTATATGTTTTTACAGAATAAAGTTAAAAATAACGGATTTGTCATCTCATAATTTAATAGCTCAGATGGCGAAAATGGAATATTGTGAAAATTTAGAAATTCTTTAATTGCTACTACAGAATCATCTTGAAAACCATGATGCGTAATTCTTAAAAAGTTCCCCACTATTTAGTTGCTCTATCATTTTTCAAAAACGAGTTTTTTTCATACCCTGTTCTCACAGAAAGTACAAGTTTAATATGTTTTTCTCTTACATATTTCTGAAGTAATTTTTTTGATAAACCAGTCTGCCACACACTTCTATTTGGAGTCTCATTAATTGCATCAATGAAGATATAAATATGTTTATTCTCAACCTCTCCCAGAGTATCTAATATATCTAAAAATTCACGAAATTCATAATTTAATTCAAATTTCTCCATAATTTGTTTAGAAATATCACTACTGGATAGATAGTGATGTCCTAACAAAAAGAAGTGCATATCCATCCTCACTCATTGTTTCCTTTACAGAATTTGCAAGTAATTGAGTTTTACCCATACCTGCTTCTCCAGCGACAACAAGAATTTTTATCGCTGATGAGCATCTCCTCTTTGTTTGAACTTCCAATCCAGTCTAGATACCCTATCAATCTATCTATATCACGTACTTGATTGAATATTCTATTCCGATTTTCTGAAGATAAATCACTAGTTGACTCTATTTTATTATCTAGATTTTCTCTATCAATACTCAATTTTTTTCAAGTTCGAACTCTAAACTACGATTAATTTTATCATTCCACTCTAAATAATTCTCTATATTATCAACCGTTACATCTTCTAAACTGTCAATAAATTTCTTAATTTTTAGAAGTTATATTACTTTCTCTTAAGCTATAGAGCGTATCTAGCTCTTTGATGAGTTCTAGTTTTTTTACTATTGATTTTATCAATAGCTTTTTTTGATTTCGAGTAAAAAGATAAAGTTTTTTTCATCCGTTCCAGTCTCAACATTGAACTTTGGATTATACCTCATACCTAATGAATCAAATGATAATTGATTATAGTTTTTCAAACCAATCTCTCGTTATTATGTGATTCTCAAAAAAAGAAGGATTGTAAATCGTTATACTGAGCAACTTGAGTTAGTATTTCATTATTACTAATGACTCTTAGCTCAATATCTGCACTCTTCAAAGTTGATTCAATCCCTTTATAACTTTGACTTGTTAATGTTAAATCTTTGTTACAGTATAGATAGAAAACATCAAGTTGACTAGCATATTTTTTTCGATAGTCTTGTTTACTGATTTTTTTGAATTTGAGAATAATTTACTTTTACCTGAAAAAAATATTTTTGACTGGAAAGCAATTGTTTTTTTCTACTTTAGGACTAAAAATAGGTGAAACTTCAACACCTGGATGATTGGGGCTTGAAGTTAAAAACGCAGGTGTTATCTAAAAATTGTCTTTTAAATAGTATCCTACATAATTGTTCAAAAGTATTCGTTACATCACCATGTATAGATTCAAAAATTGCTCCAAGCTATCTTATTTTTTTCATTGAAAAAAACCATCCTAAATATATTTTTATCAGATATGCTAATTTTAGCATAAATAATATTAAAATCCTATGAGTCATATAAATTTAATTTAAAAATACTATCTATTTTGATATAATCAGGAATATACACGAGTTTAATACCTCCTTTTCCTCAAAATAATAGTATAATAGAGGTAGAATTTAGAATCGAGGTACACCTATGGCTGTAAAATTTACAAAACGAGACGACTTGGACAAAATGTTTGAAGAGTTTGCGAAACTCCCTGATTTGAAACAAGTCACTTTCCCTGATGACAAAGAGAAAAAAGCCAAAGCAGAAAAGAAAAACTAGATGACTGCTTTCCAACAACTCCCGTCTAGTGTGCTTCAGACTGGGGCTATTTTTCTCTCTATAATCATTGAAGCCCTACCCTTCGTTCTGATAGGAAGTATTGTCTCAGGACTGATTGAGGTTTATATCACACCTGACAAGGTTTATCATTTTCTCCCTCGAAATCGTTGGGGGAGAATCTTTTTTGGCACCTTCGTTGGGATACTTTTCCCTTCTTGTGAATGTGGAATCGTCCCCATTATCAATCGTTTTCTAGAAAAGAAGGTCCCCAGTTACACGGCTGTTCCCTTTCTCGTAACAGCGCCTGTTATCAATCCTATTGTCCTCTTTGCGACCTATTCTGCCTTTGGCAATTCCTTCCATATCGCCCTGTTACGAGCTCTAGGTTCCATTCTTGTAGCTGTAATACTAGGGATTTTTCTAGGATTTTTCTGGCAAGAACCGATTCAAAAAGAAAATCGGTTGGCTTGTCATGAACATGATTTTTCTCACTTGAGCTCTGCAAAAAAAGTTTTTCAGATTTTTGTGCAAGCGATAGATGAGTTTTTTGATACGGGGCGTTATTTAGTATTCGGCTGTCTCTTTGCTTCTATGATACAGGTCTACGTTCCAACTCGGATTCTGACCTCTATCAGTGCAACCCCTATTTTTGCCATCCTGCTCTTGATGCTTTTGGCCTTTCTTCTGTCGCTCTGTAGTGAGGCGGATGCCTTTATCGGTGCTTCTCTTCTCTCGAGTTTCGGTTTGGCACCAGTTCTGGCCTTTCTGGTGATTGGCCCAATGCTGGATATCAAAAATATTCTCATGATGAAAAATTACTTGAAAGCACGATTTATCAGTCACTTCATAACGATTGTGACACTCGTTGTCTTAGTATATTCTCTCTTGATTGGAGTCATCCTATGATTCGATTTTTAGTTTTAGCTGGCTATTTTGAATTGACTACTTATCTCCATCTGTCCGGAAAATTAAACCAATACATCAACATGCACTATTCCTATCTGGCCTATATCTCCATGGTGCTTTCCTTTATCTTAGCAATCGTTCAATTGTATATCTGGATGAAGCAAGTCAAACCCCACAGTCATCTGAACAGCCGATTGACCAAGGTGACAAGTGTTGCTCTTCTGGCTATTCCTATTGTCGTCGGTTTAACTTTTCCAACTGTTAGCTTGGATTCTCAGACCGTTTCTGCCAAAGGCTATCACTTCCCCTTATCAGAAGGCACGGATCAAGCCATTCAGACAAGTGAAGGAACGACAAGCCAATATTTGAAACCAGATACCAGTTCTTATTTTTCAAAATCAGCCTATGAAAAGGAAATGCGAACTGCGGCGGATAAATACTTGTCCCAAGATAGCATTCAGATCACCAATGAAAACTACATGGAAGTCATGGAGGCTATCTACGACTATCCAGATGAGTTTGAGGGCAAGACAGTCCAGTTCACAGGCTTTGTCTATAACGACCCCAGTCATGCCAATAGCCAATTTCTATTCCGCTTCGGCATTATTCACTGTATCGCAGATTCAGGTGTCTATGGATTGCTGACAAAGGGAAATACCCGTCAATATGAGAACAACACTTGGATAACAGCCAAAGGAAAACTGGTCAATCACTACCATAAAGAACTCAAACAAAACCTCCCAACCTTGGAAATCGAAAGCTTTACCAAAGTCGATAAACCAGAGAATCCCTATGTGTATCGCGTGTTTTAAAAAGAGACAATATCAGAGTTTCTGCATTACAGAATTCTAATATTGTCTCTTCATTTTTTTCTTATGCTCATTTCAATCCAACATACTAGCTTATTTTTTATTTTTTTCTCTAATAAAATGTTGAGAAACCCATTTAGAATAGCTTATCATTTTTTCATCAGTTAAAGCTCCTATCACTATAGTCACACACATATCAATAGCTTCTTCCGCAGAAAAAGAAAAAGTAATAACCATTTAATTGTAAAAATTGAACCAAAACATAAAAAGGCTGTTCGCTTATTGGCATTGGCAAAAACATACTTCTTTATCAATCAGACAAATAATATTGTTGCATTATCAAAAAAATTGTTGGATAAAAAGGTTTACTAAAAACAAATTGTTCTGGTAAGTTCACAATCATATTTAACGCTGAAGGACTAACTGTTTGAATTTGCTTATTTGGAGAATACCGTTGAATTACTAAAGCATTGATTTTTTTCAATTTACTCTTCCGTTAAATATACTATCATTTTTTTCCACCAAAGCTTTGAAAACTTCATCGTATTCATCAAAAAAATTGTATCCAGTTTTTAAATCAAAGGCATCATCAGAAACATAAGAAATCTGATGTCCAGACTCTTCGGGAATAAAGATAATTTCGTCACTTGGAATATTGAATTCACTGGGAATCGTAATGATAATTGAATGTTCTTGTTTTTCTTGTTTTTGCTGCCATATGATTTCCTCCTTTGAAGTATTGTAACAAATAAGTACGGTAATTACAATGATAGTATAAAACTGCTATCTCATCTCAAATCTTAACCAAAAATACTTCTGTATAAGTGATTTTTTTCAAGGTTTCCAATTCTTCCAGAGATTTTTTTGAATTGTCAATTATGATTTTTGCTCTTTATGTCATATATTAAATATTTGTTAGAGGATTTGCGTTACCTTCAGTCCAAAGCATTTCCCACAATTGATCAATTTTATTTTTTTAATTCACCTGTAATCATATAATCTCTTTTTCTTTATTTTTTTAAAATTATTAATATCCCTATTTTTAACAGATTTCGAACAAAGCTTCAATTAGGTTTATATCTATAAGAATTTCTTCCAAAAATAAAAAAAGCAAACACAAAATATGGTTCACTTTTTAAACATTCTACTCTCCATCCTTCCAATTCCGAGCAATTTCTTCATCTTTCTGGAGTTGATCTACCAGTTCTTCAACAGAGTCAAATTTGACCATTTCACGGACACGGTCTAACCAGTAGACAATAACTGTTTCACCGTAAATGTCATCTGAAAAATCAAAAATATTGACTTCAAAACGTGGCTCTTCTCCATCGAAAGTAACATTTTTCCCGACACTCGCCATTCCACGATATCTTTTACGCTGCACTTCGACATCGACTACGTAAACACCATCAGCTGGCATATAGGTTCGATCTCTTAAAACTAAGTTTGCTGTTGGATAACCGATAGTCCGTCCACGAGCATTGCCATGAACAACCATTCCACGTGATGGTAGAGGAGTGCCAAGTAAATGACCAGCTTCTCTGACATCTCCATCAAGAATAGCTTGACGAATACGAGTAGAACTAATTTTCCCCTTTTCATCCTCAACAGGAGGAACAATGATTATTTCTCCATCAAAATAATCCTTCAAATCATCCGCAGTTTTCTTATCAGAACCAAAGGTGTAATCAAATCCCGCTACAATAATCGCTGGTTTTAAAGCTCTAACATAGGTATCAAAGAATTCTTGACCCGTTAAACTAGCAAATTTACTACTAAAGTCAAGTAAGAAAAGAGCCTCTACTCCATGCCATTTCATCTTATGTTCTCGTTCTTCATGGCTAACAATATGAAGCATTAATTCTGGCTGGTACGGTTGCAAAGCAAGCTTAGGTGACTCTGTAAAGGTCATCACGACAACTGGTAGATATTCTTTCATAGAAGCCTTGCTAGCTACTTCAAAAAGCTTCTGATGTCCCTTATGAATACCGTCAAAATAGCCTAATACAAGAACTGTTTTTATCCGGTACTGCGATGTCTTTTTCATTTTTTTATAGGTACTGTTGTAATCATGAAACTATTATATCATAGAAAGCCTTTTTCGCTAAAAGGAAATCCCAAATGTCGTTTTTTTGCCCCTGAGACTGACCTTAAAAAAAATCATTCAAGATGTTAGTTTTTAAAAAAATAGCATCCCCTAAGAGATGCTATCGTTTGGTAACTAGTCTACTGTTTCTTCCAAATCTTTTTAACTTGACCGAAACAATTTTGAA